>BNJU01002263.1_pt1 | contig 807070 bp, 941 predicted proteins | sample 8539281 | NCBI WGS metagenome assembly BNJU01 (sample SAMD00202456, study PRJDB9452) | human saliva metagenome | isolation source: human saliva | place: Japan
TTTGAATGGCTCGCCATGATAAGAGCGACATTAAAACCATCAATAAAATAGAGCGATACTTTATATGCCATGATACAAATGATATACAATGATACTTCCTGACCGTTCAGGCTGCCACCGTAAAAGAGCAGCAGAGTGTAATTCTTATGATGAGCTGTCCCAGTCATGCCATGGAGGTGAAAAATCTAGAGAAGGAAGTAGTAAAATCATGAAACAGTAAACTATAAAGATTTAGTTGCGATTGGTTTTCCAGAGCACACATCTAGAAATATTATTGGACAAGCAAAAAGATTGCTGTAAAAAGTTTGGAAGAAGCTAGAAAAATGATAAGAATGCGGTACAATTAGGATGTTTCACCTTTCGATAATAAAAGGTTAAAGCATTGCTCCTAAAAATATTGTAGAAAAATTTAATTGGTATTTCTTTTTCAGATATAGAAAATTAGGAAAAATGGTTATATCAAAAGAACAGGAAATATAAAGGTGTATTACAAAATTCAAAAGGAAAAATTTATTTTCAAAATTAGATTAGGAGTTGATCCAATAACTGGGAAAAGAATTCAAAAGAAAGGAAGGAAAAAATCAACAGGGACTACCGTTTCCAATTCTTTTAAGGAAGCATATGAAGAGATACTTCGTTTAAAACATGAATTTGTGAACTCTACTATATAATAGTTTCTAACTTTAGAAGAGTTTATGGAAGAGATTTATCTAAAATATTATCAACAAAAAGTTCAATTTGTAACTTATCAGACCGCTACCCACATCATCAGATTATTTATTAAGCAGTTTGGTAGTATATCAGATATTAGTACTGATGACTGTGAAGATTTCCTTGGCTATTATAGACAAATATTCTATGCTATGCTAAAAATATGTGGTCTAGATTTAAAAGCATGTCTGGGTTATGCAGAAAGATTGGGTTATATTGATGAGTTCCTTTTAAAGTTAGATAATCCTAAGAGGACACACTGATACAAAATTTTGGACTTTTGATGAATTTAAGAAAGTAATAAACTCTTTTGATATTAGTAGTATGAGGACTCATAACTACATGACGTCTGGTTGATATTTTATGACTGGTTTAAGAGTTAGTGAGGGTATTGCTCTTAAATGGGAAGATGATTTTGAACGTAAATGGATTCATGTTTCGTTCGACAATTGAAAAAAGATAAAAACGGTGTATGGTATGCTAAACAACAAACAAGACAATAGCAGGAATCGTAAAATTGATTTGGGTGATTTTACTGATTACAATGTAAAAAATGGCGAGAGGTTCAAATCAGAATGATAAAAGATTATGTAGTATCACGTTTTTGATTTTATGTGCAAGTCTACAATTTTCTAGGATAATAAAAGGCATACTAAGATTACTGGCGTAGCAGAAATTACAGGAAAGGATTAAGACATGGTCATGCATCTTATCTTATAAATGTATTTTACATAAGGATACTTTATATGTTTCATATCGATTAGGACACGCTGATAAATCAACCACGTTGAATACATATAGTCACTGGTATTATTCGGGTGATTCAACAATTTCAGAAGAGATTACAAACAGTTTAGATAATCTTGGATTATCAATTTACCTACAAATTCCTGCAAAGGTTGAAAATTGAGAATTAACCCACTAATACTAGGGAAAATAGGGATTTGCAAATTGTTACTCTTAAATAATAGAGGTTTCCAATCATAGAAATCAACCAAGTCGAAAGACTTGGTTTTTTTGTATCCGAAAAATCATTTTTTTATGTTAAAACGCTAACAAAAAAAATAGGATTGTATGATATAATTTAGACAGATTATTGCGATTTAGGAGATATTATGAATAAGATAAAAATCATCAGCAATCCTTATGAAAAAAAAGGGTTTTATTTGAGCGTTGGAATAATCAGCTGAATTCATGGACATCTATTGACGAGGATAGTAATTCTAATAGCAAACTGATTTGTAGTGAGTATCAAATTGGATTTTTTTCCTTTTAAAGTTTATGAGATTATAAATCAAATAATTACTGAATACTCTAATCCCGATGATGTATTGTCTATCTGTTTTTTTCAGGTAGTGACGATGAGTATCAAGAACTAGAACGTTTGGTTACGGATATTAAGTTTGAGAATATTCAACTCGAAAAAAATCAGAAAATTATTTAGAAAAATGCTAGAGATGTTTTTGCCTGAAATAAATCGAATTTTTTTCAAAAATTAGATCCTTTGATAACTAAAAAAATATTGAGGATGAGAGTGGCGAGATTCAGCAACAATTAAAGAGATTTTCAGATGCTTCTAATGATATTGTACCAATTTGTGTTTTAGGAACTTATAGTGCCGGTAAATCAACGTTTATTAATTCTTTAATTGGTTCCGAATTATTACCAAGTGCTGAAACACCTGTCACAGCGAAAGTTTACAAAATATCTTCCACACCTCATGATGATAGGGCAAGTATCAGAATTACATTTAAAGGAAAAGATGCTAAAATTCAATTTCGAGATTATCAGTTAGTCGTGGATGGTTTGACTGATGGGGAAGAATTATTAACATCAATCAAAGAGGCTTTAGATGAGGAGAAGCCGGCTTCAATTATTGAAAAGGTACGTTTAGTTTTAGAGGAATTGAATGATATTTCAGATTCTGAAATAGGAGATTTGATTGAGATAGAAGTACCTTTTAGCAGAAGTGCTCTAGATGATATAAATTATAAAATTGCTATTTTTGATACTCCAGGTTCAAATTCTTCTACTAATTTACAACATTCAGATGTTTTGGATAAGGCCATGAAAGGGATGTCTAATGGTCTTCCTATTTTTGTGACAGATAGCAGTTCGATGGACAGTACAGATAATGATAATTTAAAAGATAAGTTAAAGAAAGTTGCAGGTTTAGACAGTCGTTTTACTATGATTGTAGTAAATAAAGCAGAAACTGCAGATATTAGCTTGAGAAGATTTAAAAAAGAATCTTTTAAACAAAAAATTATGAATCAATCGATACCACGTGAACTTTATGCTCAAGGGATATTTTATGTTTCATCCATACTTGGTTTGAGGGGCTAAACTGGATGGGAATCTTAAGGGAGAATTCTACTCAGAATTATTCAATACTTATAAAGCTAAATATTCAGATCCAGAAAACGATTATTACAAGAGATTGTTTGATTTTAATATTCTCCCTAGGCAGATGATTTCTTCAATGGTTGAGACTGCAGAATCCAATTCTAACATAATCTATGCTAATAGTGGATTATTAACAATTGAAGATACAATCAAGAGTTTTGTAAATAAATATTCGCATTATGATAAGTGCCAGCAAGCTAGAGATACTTTTGAATCAATTGATTGGTATTACTGATAAAGAAATCGAAGAGAAAAAAATCAGGAATTGGGTAGTCGCAGGGTAGAGTTACAGAATAAACTTGATTCTCAAAAATCTGAAATTCTTGAAACAATTGATAAAAAGCATATCTCATGAAAGGGAAGACTATACTAGCCGATACCCTGAGGAAATGCTGAGTTATTTACAAAGTTTGACCCAGAATTTAAAAAAAGAAAAAGCAGAATCTTTGTATAAGGATTTCTATGAACATATAGCTCTTGAATATCCTGAAGTGATTGTTGATGATATTCATTCAGAATCAGATGCTTTTTTTCAAAATTGAAAGGGCGTATAGAAGATTCATTTAATAATTATAAGTTAGGTGAAGCTAGACGAAGAAAGCTTGAAGAACAGGCTTCAACAGAAGTGCTAAATGTTATCAAACAGCAGTTCAGTGAAAATTTGGTTATAGCAAAGGAGCATTTCAACCAATTTTCAAAAGAATTTTGGCTTAATGCTACATCTGATGTTCGAAAAGAATTGGAGAAGGTTATTTTCAGGCGATTTGGATATTCAGCCAGAGAAAAGAAAAAGCTATTTCGGAAATCATTATTTCTTATGAAGAAATAGATTTTTAATCAATTTGATTTAGGAAAATTTAATAGAGATGAATTAAGTTACATTTTTTTAGAATTGGTGACTATCGACTAAAATCAAATAAAATAAATATTTCAGGTCTGACTAATACTTATAATAAAGAATTTAAAGCTAAATTTACTGAATTCAGTGAAAGTATTCGCTCAGAACACGAACGGAAGTTTAACAATTGGATGCAGGATTTGGGAAGTCTTATCAAAAGCAATATTATTGAATTTAGTCCGGAACTGAAGGAACTGGATCAGAGAATTCAAAAGGTTATTAAAGAAATTTACAGTCTTGAAGAACAGCAAAAGCAGATTAAAACTTATGTAAATGAAATCAAGCAGATGATATCTTGGAAATAAGTGGAGATGTAGTTCGAGGGAAAAGTTATGGGAATAAAAAATTTAATCAATAAGGCTGGAGCTAAAGCTGCAGACAAATTAGCAAAATTATCTGCCTTGAGTCCAGAGCAGCTAAAGGCTGTCGAGGAGCAAAAGGAAAAATATCTTGCAGATCAACCAGATATTAGTGATGAGGAATTTACTAGCAGGCAATTGGCATTGTGTGGTGTTGAAGTGTTCAGCTCATATTTGGAACAAATAAAAGAACTGTATGTTCCTTTAGAAAATTCAGCTGAATTTAACGATGATTTTAATCCGTCTTACAATATCCGCTATTTTAATATAACGAAATGGGTTACAGATAAGCGAGAAAACAGTCTAGAAATTAGTAAATGTCTATGAAGTGCTTTCTAATGAAAGATGTAATATTGCCCTGGTCTTTCATCGCACAGAGAATGATACAAAAGTCTTTCTAGCTGTAATTAATACGGAGAATGCTAGCGATAATGTCAATGTTGACAATTATAAAAAGCGACTTCTAGAAGCTATAAAAGGAAATTTTCCTGGTTCAACAGTCAAAGAAGAGATCGGTCGCGGGCGTATTCCTTGCTTGAATAATCAAAAATCATACTCTGTAGCAACAGTATCTAACCTTCCAACTGCGAAATCTGAAAAATTTATTAGCCAAACAATTGAAAAATTGATTGATGGTATCATTCCTGAGGGACCTAGTCAAGATTATAGCTTGATTCTTTTGGCGAGTCCTATTCAGGATGTAGAAAATCGCAAGTTGCGGCTTTCTGAATTATATTCTGCTTTAGCTCCTTTCGAGAAATGGCAGACTAGCTACACTTTCACTGAATCTGACGCAACGACTTCCATGGCAACTTTCGGAGTTAATATTGGAGCTAGTGCTGGGATTCAGCATGGCCAAAGTCAATCGACTAATCAATCCCTAGGGAAGATACAATCTAGCGGAGATTCAACGACAGATTCAAGTGGTCAGACTGACGGGACTAACAGCAGTCATACTAGTGGTAGCAACAAAGGTTCATCAGATTCTTTTGGAGGAGGAGCGAATTATATCGCACATGCTGAATATAACCATTCTTGGAATAGAGGTACTTCTGTTTCCGATTCAACTGGCAAACCATCGCTAAGACAGTAGGAAAAGCTGTTACTAAAACTGCTGGTAGAGCTATCTCTGAAACTTTGGGAAAGACTGCGGGAGTTTCTCGGGCGGTAAATTTTGGTTCTAACATCGGAGCGAATTTTGCTCGTGCCTCAAATGTAACAGCTACGGTTGGTAAGAATGAAGGAATTAATCAGTTCTTTATGAATCACAATATTCATCATGCATTATCGGTTTTGGATGAACAGATGAAACGATTTGAAAAAGGAACTGCTCTGGGCATGTGGGAGTTTGCTGCTTATGTACTTAGCGAAGACCAAAATATCGCTAATAATGTCGCTCATACTTACCTAGCTCTGACTCAGGGAGAAGAGTCCTATATGAGTAAATCATCCGTTAATCTGTGGCGTGGTGATATGGGAGAGAGTAGTGCCGATACTCGAGAAATTGTTCACTATTTGAGGGATTTACGACATCCAATATTTGCATTGAATCCTAGTGTTTTAGAAAACGATGAAACTTATTATGTCTATCCATCTTTGATTACTCCGACAGTTCCTTTGTCTAGTCAAGAATTAGCTTATTCTTTGAATTTTCCTCAAAAATCTATACCTGGCCTGCCTATCATAGAATGTACAGAATTTGGTCGAAATATCGTTTCTTATGATTTGAGTGATAAATCTGAGCAAAACATCCGTTTAGGGAATATTTTTCATATGAACCGCGAGGAAAGGGTTTCGGTAGATTTATCTTTGAATTCTTTAACGTCCCATGCTTTTATAACAGGAAGTACAGGATCTGGTAAGAGTAATACTATTTACCAGCTTTTAAGCGAAGCAAGAGAAAATAATGTCAAATTTCTTGTTGTAGAGCCTGCAAAAGGGGAGTATAAACATGTCTTTGGTCAGGAAAAGGATGTAGCAGTATATGGCACGAATCCGAAATTAACTCCTTTGCTCAGATTGAACCCTTTTAGTTTTTCTAAGGAAATTCATATTTTAGAACATCTGGATCGTTTAATTGAAATTTTCAATGTATGTTGGCCTATGTATGCCGCTATGCCAGCCGTCTTAAAAAAAGCAGTTGAAAAGTCGTACATAGATTGTGGATGGGACTTGATTCAATCAAGAAATTCTTATGGTTCAATTTATCCAACATTTAGAGATGTTGCTGAAAATATAAAAGAAATTATTGACTCAAGTGAGTACGATAGCGAAAAATAAAGGCGCTTATAAAGGTTCTTTATTGACTAGAATTGAATCTTTAACAAATGGTATAAATGGTATCATTTTTTCTCAAGATGAACTATCTGAGCAGCAATTGTTTGATTCAAATGTGATTATAGACCTAAGTCGGGTTGGTTCTAGTGAGACTAAATCATTAATAATGGGAATATTAGTCTTAAAATTGCAAGAATATAGAATGTCTCAAGCAGAGATGAATTCTTCGCTTCGTCACCTAACCGTCTTGGAAGAAGCCCATAATCTATTAAAAAGAACTTCAACTGAACAGTCTTCAGAATCAAGCAACCTTCTTGGAAAAAGTGTTGAGATGCTCGCTAATGCTATTGCAGAAATACGTACTTATGGAGAAGGGTTTATTATAGCTGATCAAGCACCAGGACTTCTAGATTTATCTGTTATCCGTAATACCAATACTAAAATTATAATGCGTCTTCCTGATTTCTCTGACCGAGAGCTAGTTGGTAGATCTGCAAATCTAAATGATGACCAAATTTTGGAATTAGCAAAATTACCAAAAGGTGTTGCAGCAGTTTATCAAAATGAATGGATTCAGCCGGTCTTGTGCAAGGTGGAGAAGTATGATAGTAGTCTCGAAAGTTATCAATATAGCCAAGAATCACTAACTGAATCAAAATCTTATTCAGATGTTTATTTGAGAATCAGTAAATTTTTGACCGGAAATGAAAAGATAGAGAATATAGATATTGAAAAACTAAGAGATGATTTGTTTGGAGCTCCTATCAGTGGCAAATCTATTCGTAAAATTTTAATGTATCTTGATGAGGCGATTTACGAGGTAAAGATGCTTCAGGTTGCTCCAATTATTTCGGAGTTTTATCCGAGCCTTTTAGAAAAGGCGCGAGAAGCAAATCAAAAGAGTAAGGATAAAAGAACTATTACCTATGAAGTCGTTAATGAGTTCAATGGGCTAGTAGATGGACCGATTACTCAGCAAGAGAGATTAAATATTATTCAAGCAATTTTAACGCAGCTATATGTTCATGAGCTAAATAATAATGCTAGTTTAGAAGAATGGAAACAACAGGGAGGTTTATTGTGAGTATCGAAAAAACAAATCAGTCTGATTTAAAAGTTAGTATGACGAAAATAGAAAATGAGCATTCTTCTTTTAATCCTAATCAAAGGCTAGAAGTAAATAGGAATCTGAATTAAAAGGTGAAGAGTCAGCTCTTCACGAAAAAACTCCGCTTAACCAGCACGATAAGCAAGAGCTAAAAACTGAGACAGGATGGTCAGAGAGTATTGTTGATAATATCCGCTGGAAAGAAGAGGCGGCTGTTTATAAAGGATTAAATGTAATCGAAAAAGATGTAAATGGCCGAGCCTATTTCCAAAGAATAGATATTGACTATAACATAACGGATGAATTCGGAAAAACTAATAAAGAGCGTATGCTTGAGGGAAAAGCTCCATTAATGGATGGCAAGCCAGTTGAGCTTCATCACATAGGACAGAAACAAGATTCTCCTTTGGCTGAATTAACTCATGATGAGCATAAGGGGAATTACAGACTATTACACGAAGTACCTCCACAAACATCACAGATTGATAGAAGTGCCTTTGCAAAAGAAAAAGCAAATTATTGGAAAATGAGAGGAGAAGAAATATAATGTCAAAAATTAGCGATGAATTGAAACTGGTCTCAGGACTAGAAGCTACCAAAGGTGCGAACGATGAACAAATTTTAAAGGCTCAAAACGAGCTTGTAATAAAATTTTCTACAGACTATATTGATTATTTAAGAGAGTTCGGAGTAGTAAATTTCTTTGGAACAGAATGGCAAGGTTTGAACGGACCGGAATATCTGAATGTTGTAAAATCAACGCTAGAGGCACGTGAAACATATCCGGACTTTCCAGTAAATATGTTTATTTTGGAAGATTTGGGATTTGATGGAATACTAATTTTGTTAGATACTAACGGTTCTGTCTTTGAATGGCAATACGGCTCATGTAAAAAGCTTTATTCCAATATGTCTGAATACTTAAAGGAGTGTGTTGCAAGAAAAGAGTAGATTTTTTTGATACTTCAATTATTTAGGGGATAAAGGCGCTATATTTTAATTTAAAAACATACGTTGTTTTTATATTTTATATAGAAGCTCTAGTTTGTACTATTAGGGGATTCAGATGAATGAATGCAATGGTTTACTGTTGCTCATTCTCTGGTTAAAGGATTTGTTATTCTTTTTAGAATAATTTGAAAGGGATTTTAATGAAAAAGTTTTTGGGGGAGAAGCAAACTCGTTTTGCTTTTAGGAAATTAGCTGTCGGGCTTGTTTCGGCTGCTATTTCTAGTTTGTTTTTTGTGTCTATCGTTGGGGTTGACTCTGTTCAAGCGCAGGAAAAGTTGAATGTACACTATAAATACGTGACAGATACTGAAATAACTCCGCAAGAAAAGGAGTTGATTGTAAGTGGAGTTCCTAGAATGCCTGAAGGAAATGAGGAGACTTACTATCTTGTCTACAGGTTGAACTCGAATGCTGGAGCAAAAACCTTACCGAATACAGGCGACAACAATTCCAATACTATGATGGCAGCTGGTCTGTTAACGACGATAGGATTGGTTGTTTTTGCTGTGTCAAAAAGAAAGGTTCAAAGCAAGTTCCTATTGACTGTTTTGGTGGGGGCTAGTGTCGGTGGAGGTTTGATACTATCTGTCGATGCGCTGGAAAATGGGAGCTTGCTACAGTATAATGCGGAATATCAAGTGTCGGCTGGGGAAAGTCTGCCTTCACCAGGCGAAATCTCAGGCTATACCTATGTTGGCTACATAAAAGATGAATCGATTAAGAAATTATTAGACAATAAGATTCCTGATAATCAGCAGAATGCTAATGTGGATAAAGAAGCTTTAAACCAAAATAAGAAGCTAGATTATTCTGTTTCTTTTGATAAGAATGGATTGAAATCAAACGGTTGGCGTCAATACAATTGAGCCTCAAGATGAAGTCTTATCTGGCCGAGTAGCTAAGCCAGAATTATTATACAAAGAAACGTCTATTGAAACTGAGATAGCCTATGGAGAACAAATACAAGAGAATCCGGATTTAGCCGAAGGTACTGTAAGAGTAAAACAAGAAGGCAAACCAGGTCGTAAAATCGAAGTCGTTCGGATTTTCACTGTAGATAATGCGGAAGTTTCTAGGGAAGTACTTTCGACAAAAATAGAGGAAGCGACTCCTAAAATAGTGGAAAAAGGTACTAAAAAGCTTGAAGCGCCTAGCGAAAAACCAGTAACTTCTAACTTGGTTCAACCTGAGCAAGTTGCTCCCTTACCAGAGTACACAGGTGTCCAATCTGGTGCAATCGTTGAGCCCGAGCAGGTGGCTTCTTTGTCTGAGTATTCAGGTACACTATCTGGAGCCATCGTTGAGCCTGAACAAATTGAACCGGAGATTGGGAGGTGTCCAATCCGGTGCGATAGTAGAACCTGAGCAAGTGACGCCCTTACCTGAATACACAGGAACTCAAGCAGGCGCGGTAGTGTCACCCGAACAAGTAGCTCCATTGCCAGAATACACAGGAACGCAATCCGGTGCGATTGTCGAACCCGCGCAAGTTACTCCATTGCCGGAGTACACAGGCGTCCAATCTGGGGCCATAGTAAAACCCGCGCAAGTTACTCCGTTGCCAGAGTATACGGGAACTCAATCTGGGGCCATAGTAGAACCTGAACAAGTCACCCCGTCGCCTGAATATACAGGCGTTCAAGCAGGAGCAATCGTTGAACCTGAACAAGTGGCTTCATTACCTGAATACACAGGATCTCAAGCTGGAGCGATTGTTGAGCCTGAGCAGGTAGAGCCTCCGCAAGAATATACTGGAAACATCGAACCTGCAGCGCCAGAAGCGGAAAATCCTACTGAAAAAGCTCAAGAGCCGAAAGAGCAGAAGCAAGAACCAGAAAAGAATATCGAGTTAAGAAATGTATCTGATGTAGAGCTGTATAGTCTAGCTGATGGAAAATACAAACAGCACGTTTCTCTAGATGCCATTCCAAGCAATCAAGAGAATTATTTCGTGAAAGTAAAATCTTCTAAATTTAAAGATGTTTTCTTGCCGATTTCTTCAATAGTCGATAGCACAAAAGATGGTCAGCCGGTTTATAAAATTACGGCAAGTGCTGAAAAATTAAAACAGGACGTCAACAATAAGTACGAGGACAATTTTACTTTTTATCTGGCTAAAAAGGCAGAGAGAGAAGTCACAAACTTCACTTCCTTTAGTAACTTGGTTCAAGCTATAAATAACAATCTCAATGGAACTTATTATTTAGCTGCTAGTCTGAATGCCAACGAGGTCGAACTAGAAAATGGTGCTAGCAGTTATATAAAGGGTAGATTTACTGGTAAGCTCTTTGGCAGCAAAGACGGGAAAAATTATGCTATTTATAATTTGAAGAAACCTTTATTTGACACATTGAGCGCTGCTACTGTAGAAAATCTGACTCTTAAAGATGTGAATATCTCAGGAAAAACTGATATTGGGGCCCTTGCAAATGAAGCCAATAATGCAACAAGGATTAACAATGTCCATGTAGACGGTGTTCTGGCTGGTGAACGAGGTATTGGTGGCTTAGTGTGGAGGGCAGATAATTCTAAGATTACCAATAGCAGTTTCAAGGGAAGAATTGTTAACTCCTATGAAACGAGGTCACCATACAATATCGGAGGATTAGTAGGTCAACTGACTGGCATCAATGCAGTAGTTGATAAGTCAAAAGCTACGATTACCATCTCATCAAATGCGGATAGCACAAACCAAACTGTCGGCGGACTTGCAGGTCTTGTCGAGAAAGATGCGCTTATCAGCAATAGTTATGCTGAGGGCAACATTAATAATGTGAAGCGCTTTGGAAGCGTTGCTGGTATAGCTGGCTACTTATGGGATAGAGATTCTAGCGAAGAGAGACACGCTGGAAGATTGCATAATGTTCTTAGCGATGTCAATGTTATGAACGGGAATGCGATTAGTGGCTATCACTATAAAGGAATGAGGATAACTGACTCATATAGCAACAAAGACAACAGAGTCTACAAAGTGACTCTTGAAAAGGATGAGGTTGTCACTAAGGAATCTCTCGAAGAGAGAGGAACAATCCTTGATGCTTCTCAAATCGCAAGTAAGAAAACTGAAATCAACCCGCTTTCTGTACCGACTGTCGAAACCTTTCTGACTAGCACTAATAAAGAAAGTGATTTTTCTAAGGTTGAAAATTATCAAGCTAGTCGAGCTTTAGCATATAAGAATATTGAAAAATTACTGCCGTTTTATAATAAGGCAACCATTGTCAAATACGGTAATCTGGTAAAAGAAGATAGTGCCTTGTATGAAAGAAGTCTTATCTGCAGTCATGATGAAGGATAATGAAGTGATCACAGATATTGCTTCACATAAAGAGGCGGCAAATAAGCTCTTGCTTCATTATAAAGATCATTCATCTGAAAAGCTAGATCTCACCTACCAATCTGATTTTAGTAAATTAGCGGAATACCGTGTGGGAGATACAGGTCTCATCTATACGCCAAATCAATTCTTGCATAGTCATGGTTCGATCATCAATGAAGTTTTGCCTGATTTGGGAGCGGTCGATTATCAGTCAGAGGCTATCAGAAACACCTTAGGTATTTCTTCAGGAGTTTCACTGACGGAATTATACTTAGAAGAGCAGTTTGCCAAAACAAAGGAAAATCTAGCAAATACACTGGAAAAACTGTTGTCTGCCGATGCAGTCATTGCCAGCGAAAATCAAATGATTAATGGTTACGTTATAGATAAAATCAAACGCAATAAGGAAGCCTTGCTTCTAGGTTTGACCTATTTAGAGCGCTGGTACAACTTTAACTATGGTGACGTGAATGTCAAAGACTTAGTCATGTATCACATGGATTTCTTTGGTAAGGGCAACGTATCACCGATAGACACGATCATTGAATTAGGGAAATCTGGCTTTAACAATCTTCTGGCCAAGAACAACGTAGATGCTTATAGCATCAGCCTAGCAAACAATAATGGAACAAAAGAACTGTTCAGCACGCTTGTCAATTATCGAGAGGTATTTTTACCACACAAAACAAATAATCAATGGTTCAAAGAGCAAACCAAGGCTTATATCGTTGAAGAAAAATCAGCTATTGATGAGGTGAGGGTCAAACAAGAGCAGGCTGGCAGCAAATACTCTATCGGGGTTTATGATCGAATTACCAGCGACACTTGGAAATACCGAAATATGGTTCTACCTTTGCTGACAATGCCTGAAAGATCTGTCTTTGTCATATCGACTATATCCAGTCTTGGTTTTGGTGCCTATGACAGATATAGAAATAATGAGCACAGAGCAGGAGCAGAACTCAATAAGTTTGTTGAGGATAATGCTCAGGAAACTGCAAAACGCCAACGCGATCATTATGACTATTGGTATAGAATATTAAACGAGCAGGGCCGTGAAAAGCTCTATCGAAATATCTTGGTCTATGATGCCTATAAGTTTGGAGATGATACTACTGTCGGCAAAGCTACAGCAGAGGCGCAAATTGACAGTTCTAATCCAGCTATGAAGTACTTCTTTGGACCTGTTGGAAACAAGGTTGTACACAATAAGCACGGAGCTTACGCTACTGGAGACGGGGTTTACTACATGGGCTATCGTATGCTGGACAAGGACGGAGCTATTACCTATACCCATGAAATGACCCATGATTCTGATAATGAGATCTATTTGGGTGGATATGGAAGAAGAAGCGGACTTGGTCCAGAATTCTTTGCCAAGGGCTTGTTGCAAGCACCGGACCATCCAGATGATGCGACCATCACGGTCAACTCAATTCTCAAATATGACAAGAATGATGCAACTGAAAAATCTCGTTTGCAAGTCCTGGATCCAACTGAACGTTTCCAAAATGCGGATGATCTGAAAAACTATGTTCACAACATGTTTGATGTCATTTATATGTTGGAGTACCTAGAAGGGATGTCAATCGTGAACCGTCTGTCCGATGTACAGAAAGTGAACGCTCTGAGAAAGATTGAGAATAAATATGTCCGAGATGCTGATGGAAATGATGTTTACGCAACCAATGTGATAAAAAATATTACAATGGCGGATGCGCACAAAAATTAAACTCATTCGACAGTCTCATTGAAAATGATATTCTTTCAGCGCGTGAGTACAAAAATGGTGACGTTGAAAGAAATGGCTACCATACGATTAAACTCTTCTCTCCGATTTATTCGGCATTAAGCAGTGAAAAAGGAACGCCTGGAGATCTTATGGGACGGCGTATGGCTTATGAGCTTTCTGGCAGCCAAAGGGCTTCTAAAGATGGTATGGTCCCTTATATCTCTAATCAATATGAAGATGATGCCAAGCAAAACGGGAAAACAATCAGTATCTATGGTAAGACCAGAGGTCTGGTAACAGATGACTTGGTTTTACGCAAGGTCTTCAATGGTCAGTTTAATAATTGGACTGAGTTTAAGAAGGCTATGTATGAAGAACGTAAAAACAAGTTCGACAGCCTGAACAAGGTCACATTTGATGATACGAGACAACCATGGACAAGTTATGCTACTAAGACTATAAGCACTGTAGAAGAGTTGCAAGCCTTGATGGATGAAGCAGTTTTCAAAGATGCAAATGATAATTGGTATTCTTGGAGCGGCTATAAACCAGAATATAACAGTGCTGTCCATAAGCTCAAAAAAGCAGTCTTCAAAGCTTACCTCGATCAAACCAATGATTTCAGAAACATCAATCTTTGAAAACCAGAAGTGATTGGTTTGAGTTGTCAAATGGTCTGCAGAGTTGCAAGTCTGAAATGTTAGGGCAGAGCTTGAATTACTCTTGGATTTAGACTTTCTTGCAGATAAGAAATTACGAACCTAGTGAGAACTAGGTTCGTTTTTCTATATAAGTCATGCAATTAAAACTGTAGCTGGTCTGCTTTCAGGAAGTTTGCTGCTGACAGTCATTTATGAGGCTGATGATAAGCAGGAAAAAAGTCTGAAATGACCTTTACCCTACTTCATATTTTTGTTATAATATTCATATTAAAGCGTGCATTTGCGCGCTCTTTTCTGTGTTTTAAAGGCATTGAGTGCTTTAGAGTGAGTTATTTTTGAATAGATGGTGAAGGAGGAGTTATGTTATACATTTGGTCTTATTTGAAAGAGATATCCTAAGTGGCTGGTCTTGGACTTTGTCGCGGCAATCTTTTTTGTGATTGTCAATCTAGGTCTGCCAACGGTGCTGGCTCGGATGATTGATGAGGGAATCAATCCTAAGCAGACAGACCGGCTCTTTTTCTGGGCTTGGGTGATGTTTGGCGTTATTATCTTAGGAGTGCTGGGGCGAATCGTTCTGGCTTATGCGGCTGGGAAGCTAACGACGACCATGGTGCAGGACATGCGCAATGATCTCTATGCTAAGCTGCAAGAGTATTCTCATCATGAGTATGAGCAAATCGGTGTATCCTCTTTGGTCACGCGCTTGACTTCGGATGCTTTTGTACTCATGCAGTTTGCAGAGCAAACCCTGAAAATGGGTGTCATTACTCCCATGATGATGCTGTCCAGTATTCTCATGATTTTTCTGACCAGTCCGTCTCTGGCCTGGATTGTAGCTGTTTCAGTGCCTTTCTTGGCTGTCGTGGTCATTTATGTGGCGGTTAAAACCAAGCCCTTGTCTGAAAAGCAGCAGAAGACCCTTGATAAGATTAATCAGTATGTGAGGGAAAATCTGACTGGTCTGCGTGTTATACGAGCTTTTGCAAGAGAGGAATTTCAAGAGAAGCGTTTTGCTGATGAAAATGAGGTCTATGCGCAAAACTCCAATAAGCTCTTTAAGCTGACTGGTCTGACAGAGCCGCTCTTTGTGCAGATTATTATTGCGATGATTGTGGCCATTGTCTGGTTTGCCCTAGACCCTTTGCGGGACGGCAGTCTTGAAATCGGAAATCTCGTTGCCTTTATCGAATACAGCTTTCACGCCCTGCTGTCCTTCCTCTTCCTGGCCAATCTCTTTACTATGTATCCTCGGACGGCGGTATCGAGCCAGCGGCTCAAGGAAGTCATGGACATGCCCATTTCAATCAATCCTAATGAAGATGGTATAACCGAGACTGATACGCAGGGTTATCTGGAGTTCGACAATGTAACCTTCGCTTATCCAGGTGAGACGGAGAGTCCTGTACTGCATAATATTTCCTTCAAGGCTAAGCCGGGTGAGACTATTGCCTTTATCGGTTCTACTGGTTCTGGGTAAGTCTACACTGGTGCAGCTGATTCCGCGCTTTTACGATGTAACACTAGGTAAGATTTTAGTGGATGGTGTGGATGTCCGTGAATACAATCTGAAGGCTCTGCGTCAGAAGATTGGCTTTATCCCGCAGAAGGCTCTGCTATTTACTGGAACTATCGCAGAAAACCTACGCTATGGAAAGGAAGAGGCCAGTCAGGAAGAGCTGAGTCAGGCAGCTGAGGTGGCTCAAGCCAAGGACTTTATCGAGAGTCGGGAAGAGCGTTTTGAGACTCATCTGGCCGAGGGAGGCAGCAATCTATCCGGAGGGCAGAAGCAGCGGCTCTCTATCGCCCGCGCGGTGGTCAAAAAGCCGGAAATTTATATCTTCGACGACTCTTTTTCTGCCCTGGATTATAAGACGGATGCGGTGCTGCGTCGTCGTCTCAAGGAAGTGACAGGTCAGGCAACGGTGCTGATTGTAGCCCAACGGGTGGGAACTATCATGGATGCTGACCAGATTATCGTTCTGGATCAGGGCGAAATCGTCGGACGCGGCAAGCACGAAGAGCTGATGGAAACCAATGATATTTATCGTGAAATTGCAGATTCTCAGCTGAAGAATCAAGCTTTGACAGAGGAATAGAAAGGAGACTGACATGAAAAACACATCAAGTTTTGCTCGTCTATGGAGCTACCTAAAAGTTTATAAATTTGCAGTCGCCTTTGCCATCTTCCTCAAAATTCTCAGTGTCGTTATGAGCGTCGTCGAGCCCTTTGTCTTAGGTCTAGCCATTACAGAGTTGACAAATAATTTGCTGGATATGGCAAAGGGAGTAGCTGGCGCCCAAATTAATGTGTCCTATGTTGGCTGGGTCATGGTCTTGTATTTTGTGCGGGCGATTTTTTATGAAATCGGTTCTTACTATTCTAATTACTTTATGACCAATGCAGTGCAGGCTACCATTCGTGACTTGCGCGATGAACTTAGTCATAAGATTAATCGCATCCCCGTTTCTTACTTTGATAAGCACCAGTTTGGTGACTTGCTGGGGCGTTTTACCAGCGATGTCGAAGCTGTTTCCAATGCCTTGCAGCAGTCCTTTCTGCAGGTTATCAACGCAGTCTTTACTCTGATCTTGGTTATCGTCATGGTATTGGTACTCAATCTGCAGTTGGGTATCATTGTGGTAATTTCGATTCCGATTACCTACCTTAGTGCTCGCTTTATCGTGAAGAAATCCCAGCCTTACTTTAAACAGCAGGCAGATGCACTGGGAGCTATGAATGGCTTTGTTCAGGAGAATTTGACTGGTTTTAATATCTTGAAGCTTTATGTCAGAGAAGAAAGCTCCCAGGAGGATTTTCGTCAAATTACGCAAAACTTGCAGAAAGTAGGTTTTAAAGCCAGCTTTATCTCGGGTTTGATGATGCCTGTTTTGAATGTTATTTCAGATCTGACCTATCTCTTGCTGGCTCTGCTGGGCGGTCTTCAGGTTATCGCTGGGCGCTTGACAGTCGGAAATATGCAGGCTTTTGTTCAATATGTCTGGCAAATTAATCAGCCTATTCAAAACCTGACTCAGCTGGCAGGTCAGCTTCAGAGTGCCAAGTCTTCTTTGGATCGAATTTTCCAAGTGCTGGACGAAGCGGACGAAGTCAATGATGAGACAGAAAAGCTGGATCAAGATCTGACAGGTCAGGTTAGCTTCAAGGATGTGGACTTCCAGTATGTAGCAGACAAGCCGCTCATTCGGAATTTCAATCTGGAGGTCAAACCTGGAGAAATGGTTGCCATTGTAGGTCCGACTGGTGCTGGTAAGACCACGCTGATTAATCTTCTTATGCGTTTCTACGATGTGACCAAAGGCGCGATTACAGTGGATGGGCATGATATACGACATCTGTCCCGTCAGGACTACCGTAAACAGTTCGGTATGGTGCTGCAGGATGCCTGGCTTTATGAGGGGACTATAAAGGAAAATCTTCGTTTTGGCAATCTGCAAGCCACTGATGAAGAAATTGTAGAGGCAGCCAAGGCGGCTAATGTGGATCATTTTATCCGGACCTTGCCAGGCGGCTACAACATGGAAATGAACCAAGAATCCAGCAATATCTCGCTGGGGCAGAAGCAGTTGCTTACGATTGCGAGGGCTCTTTTGGCCAATCCTAAGATTTTGATTTTGGATGAGGCGACCTCATCTGTCGATACACGGCTGGAGCTCTTGATTCAGAAGGCTATGAAAACACTCATGCAGGGTCGGACCAGTTTTGTCATTGCTCACCGTCTGTCGACTATTCAAGAAGCAGATAAGATTTTGGTACTCAAGGATGGTCAGATTATCGAGCAAGGCAATCATGAGAGTCTCTTGGCAGATAAAGGATTTCTATTATGACCTTTATCAGAGTCAATTTTTCTAAAAAAAGCGGAAGAAGTTTAAAAGGTTTGCTAAATCTTTTGATAACTGCTAGAATATAAGCAAAGTGAGGTAGCAATGTCTTTAACGAGTCAAATTATTACAGCAGAATTTCCTGATTTAGATAAGGTAGAAGCTCTTAATCGAGAAGCCTTTCCAGAAGAAGAGAGAGTTCCTATTAATGAATTTCTCCGCTATACCAATGATGAACGGTCTCATTTCTTTGCCTTCTATAATGAGGAAGAATTTGTTGGTTTTGCTTTTGCAGTTTATAACGAAAAAATGTTCTATGTCAGCTTCTTTGCGATTATGCCGCACCTTCGCAGCCATGGCTATGGGGGAGAAATCATTCATAAACTGACAGAGTTTTATCAAAAGACCATGGTTCTAGAGGTAGAACGTGTCGATGAAGAATGTGATAATTTAGAGCAACGTCAAGCACGTATGGACTTCTATAAGCGTAATGGCTTTCGAACGACCAATGCCTTTCTGGAATATGAAGGGTTAAGCTTTGAAATCTTGTATTTGGGACATCATTTTGATGAGGAGGCTTATCGAGATATTTTCCATATGCTGCAAGAGAAGAACTTCTTTGAATTCGAAATTAAGTACAGAAGATTTAGCGATGTGTAAAGAGTGCTAAAAGGTTTATAGTTATTTTTAAAAGGTTGAGATAAGATGTCTCAACCTTTTTACTATGAAAAATCTCTTTTATTTTGTTTTGGATCAGGATGTACAATATTGTATTTTTCTCGCATTCAGCAACAGTAGAGCATGTCTGTTTAAAGAAAGTAAACCATCAAAAAAAGATAGAGATAGGTTGGTGAAGTTTACGATTTAAAACAAACATATTTATATCACTTTAAAATAAGCCTTAAATTTGTGGATAAGTCAGGAATTTGCTAAAAATCTTCAAAAATATTTCGATTTATTTCGTTTTTTAAACTAACTTACCGTGAAAAGTTAAAAGTGTTGCGGAGCGGGCTATTTACGTATATAATGATAAAGCATGAAAAATTAAAAAGGAGATTCTCGTGATTAAAAAAGGTGCCTTGACAGGTTTGCTCCTGTTTGGAATGTTTTTCGGTGCTGGAAACTTGATCTTCCCGCCTTCACTTGGAACATTATCTGGTCAGCATTTTTGGCCAGCTATTGCAGGATTTGTCCTGTCTGGGGTTGGACTTGCTGTTCTGACTTTGATTATCGGAACGCTCAATCCCAAGGGCTATATTCACGAGATTTCTCAGAAGATTGCGCCTTGGTTTGCTATTGTCTATCTCGTAGCCCTTTATCTGTCAATCGGGCCCTTCTTTGCTATCCCGCGGACAGCGACGGTAGCTTATGAAGTTGGTATCGCTCCTATGCTGTCTAAAAATATGACAGGTATCGGGATTGATTGTTTTCACGACCCTTTACTTTGCAGCTGCTTATCTGATTTCTTTGAATCCATCTAAGATTTTGGATCGGATTGGACGTATTCTGACGCCTGTCTTTGCAGTTTTGATTATTATCTTAGTGATTCTAGGAGCTTTGAAATACGGCTCAAATGCACCTCAGCAGGCTTCGCAAGCTTATTCTGCGTCAGCTTTTGGGCAAGGGTTCTTGGAAGGTTATAATACTTTGGACGCCTTGGCTTCAGTGGCTTTCAGCGTAATTGCAGTAACAACTCTTAACCAGCTAGGTTTCAAGAATAAAAAGGAATATGTTTCAACCATCTGGGTTGTTGGTTTGATGGTAGCGTTGGGCTTTAGCGCCATGTATATCGGTTTGGCTTTTCTGGGCAATCATTTCCCAGTTCCAGCTGAGATTATTGCCAAAGGCAATCCAGGTGTTTATGTCCTGTCGCAGGCGACACAGGCTATCTTTGGACCTACAGCACAGATTTTCCTTGCAGCTATGGTCACTGTGACTTGCTTTACCACAACAGCAGGACTTATTGTATCGACTGGGGAATTCTTCCATAAAACTTTCCCTAAGGTATCTTATAAAGTGTACGCAACGGTCTTTACTTTGATTGGGTTTGCGATTGCCAATCTTGGTCTCAATACCATTATTCAATATTCTGTTCCAGTCTTGCAAATTCTCTATCCAATTACCATTGTTATCGTTCTGATTGTCATTGTCAATAAATTTTTGCCACTGTCCAAAATCGGTATGCAATTGACGGTGGCAGCAGTGACTCTGATTTCCTTTGCGGGTATTCTTGGGCAGCAGTTCCATATTCCAAAGGTAACTGATATTGTAAATGCCCTTCCATTTGCTCAGGCTTCCCTGCCTTGGTTGGTGCCGGCTTTAGTTGGAATCCTGCTTTCTCTCTTTTTGCCAAACAAGCAGAAGAGTGAGCGTTTTGAGATGGAGAGCTAATAGATAACATCCGCCACAATGTGGTGGATTTTTTTGCTCAAACCAGAAATCTCAAGCAATATAACATCAAATTCAAGTTTTTTTCAAATCTTTCTCTATTTTTAGGGGATTTTTTTATTTTATACTAGATTCAGAAATTGATAGAGAGGTTTTTTGAAATGGCAACAAGTTTTTTTGTTCTTTATTTCAGTTTTTTTCTGGCGGGATTCTATCTTTTTTCTCGCCCTGTATTTTTACCGCTTATGCCAGTCTATGTGGGGATTCTGCTGGATTCGGACCAGCCGAAAACGGTTCGGTTTATGGGAAAAGACATTTCCTGGTATGGTCTAGCTAAGACGCTCTGCTTTATAGCTGGCTTATCAACTGTATTCTTGGTTTTAGGCTACGGAGCTGGCGCTCTAGGGCAAGTTCTCTATGCCCCTTGGTTTCGCTATGTTCTGGGCGGTATTGTCATTCTACTGGGAATCCACCAGATGGGAATCATTAATATCCAGCAACTGCAAAAGCAAAAGAGCATCCAACTTAAAAAGAACAGTAAAAGAAGTGATTTTCTTAACGCTTTTCTCTTGGGTATTACCTTTAGCTTTGGTTGGACGCCCTGTGTGGGACCTGTTCTGAGTTCTGTTTTAGCAATTGCAGCTTCTGGAGGCAACGGCGCTCTTCAGGGAGGCTTGCTTATGTTGGTTTATACACTTGGATTAGCCCTTCCTTTTCTAGCTATGGCTTTGGCTTCCGGCTGGGTAGTACAGCGCTTTGCAAAACTCAAACCTTATATGGGAACGCTTAAGAAAATCGGCGGAGCACTCATCATTCTCATGGGAATTTTGCTGATGCTTGGAAATCTAAACGCTTTAGCATCATTATTTGGATAAAAATTATATAATTAAAGGAGACACATCATGAAAAAAATCACTACACTTACAATCGCTGCACTTAGTATCTTTGTCCTAGCTGCCTGCTCTAATCAAAAGTCAGATTCTGATATGAAGAAGACGGATGACAGCAGCATGATGAAGAAAGAGGACATGAAAAAAGACGACATGAAGAAAGAGGATATGAAAGACTCCAGCATGTCTGATGATAAAATGAAAAAGGATGACATGAAGGACTCTTCTATGATGTCCGACAGTAAGTCTGACATGAAAGATGATATGAAATCAAGCGATTCGAGCATGAAGGATGACATGAAAGATTCATCCGAAATGTCATCTGACAAATAAGAATTCCACTATAGGAAAGAAAGTCGTCAGTTTTGTCGGCTTTCTCCTTATTTTGAAAGGAAAGAAAACGATGAAGAAGTTATCGATATTGACTGTCAGTCTGCTTTGTGTCGGCTTTTTGGGAGCCTGTTCAAATCAGAAGATGAACTCGGAAGTTTCTAAAAGTGATAAAAGCAATATGGAAACAAAAGCTGATTCTGAGCAATCTACCAAGATGTCTAAGGACTTTAGTCTGCAAGGAGTGGACGGCAAGACCTATAAGCTGTCTGATTTCAAAGGTAAGAAAGTCTATCTAAAATTTTGGGCTTCTTGGTGCTCTATCTGTCTATCCACTCTTGGAGATACCAATGATTTGGCTAAGGGGCAATCAGAGAAAGATTATGTTGTTCTGACGGTGGTGTCTCCAACTTTTAATGGAGAAAAGTCTGCCGATGATTTCAAGGAATGGTACAAATCTTTGGATTATAAAGACTTCCCAGTTCTCATGGATACTAAGGGAGAATTGCTGAAAGAATACGGGATTCGCTCTTATCCATCTGCACTTTCGTAGGCAGCGATGGTTCTCTTGCCAAGACACATATTGGCTACATGAGCAAGGAAGATATTGAGAAAACATTGAAAGAAATCAAGTAGAAAGGAGTAATGAACATGGAAGGCAAATGGAAAATTATTCTGATTTTGATTGGCTTATTTGTCTGCTTTGGACTGGTCTATGTGATTGCGGGGAATGGTAAGCAATCTTCTCCTGAGCAAATCAAGAAAGCCTCTATGAGCAAGACAGAAACTGTATCTCAACAAAAGCAAGAAGACGTCAAGGAAGAGGACAAGCGGGAGATTTATCTGGCTGGCGGCTGTTTCTGGGGTGTAGAAGAGTATTTCTCTAGAGTGCCAGGTGTACTTGATGCAGTATCAGGCTATGCAAATGGTAAGGGAGACACGACCAAGTATGAATTAGTCTCTCAAACTGGTCACGCTGAGACTGTTCACATCACTTACAATGCCAAGAAAATTTCGCTAAAAGAAATTCTGCTTCACTATTTCCGCATTATTGATCCAACTTCTAAAAACAAGCAGGGAAATGATCAGGGTACCCAGTATCGGACAGGCGTCTACTATACGGACGAAGCTGATCTTGAGACTATTAATCAGGTCTTTGATGAGGTTGCTAAGAAATACGATAAGCCTTTAGCTGTCGAAAAAGAAGCTCTGAAAAACTTTATCAAGGCAGAAGATTATCATCAGGATTACCTAAAAAAGAATCCTAATGGATATTGCCATATTGATGTCAATCAAGCTGCTTACCCAGTTATCGAAGCTAGTCGCTATCCTAAGCCTAGCGATGAAGAGATTAAGGCTAAGCTTTCGCCAGAAGAATATGCAGTTACACAAAAGAATGACACAGAGAGAGCTTTTTCTAATCGCTATTGGGATAAGTTCGATGCTGGTATCTATGTGGATGTGGTGACAGGCGAGCCTCTCTTTTCATCAAAGGATAAGTTTGATTCAGGCTGCGGTTGGCCGAGTTTCACACGTCCTATCAGTCCAGATGTTGCGACTTACAAAGAAGACAAGAGTTTCAACATGACACGGACAGAAGTTCGCAGTCGGGTTGGAAATTCACATCTGGGCCATGTTTTCACAGACGGTCCTAAGGACAAGGGCGGCTTGCGCTATTGCATCAATAGTCTGTCCATTAAGTTCATTCCAAAATCTGAGATGGAGGAGAAGGGCTACGGTTATCTTTTGGATTATGTTTAAGAGCTTTTTTTGATAAAATTTGCTATAATAAATCCAGCTAAAATAAGGAGTTGAATCTTGTGTATTCAATTATGATTGTAGAGGATGAGTATCTGGTAAGACAGGGGATTGCGTCCTTGGTAGACTATGAGCAGTTTGGCATGCAAGTCATTGCCCAGGCTGAAAATGGAATAGAAGCTTGGCAGAAATTTCAGGAAAATCCTGCTGACATCCTGCTGACCGATATCAATATGCCACAGATGAACGGTCTCGAACTGGCCAAGCTAGTCAGGGAACAGGCTCCTAAGTGCCATATCGTTTTTCTGACGGGCTATGATGATTTTGACTATGCTCGGACCGCCATTAAACTAGGCGCAGATGACTATCTTCTCAAGCCATTTTCCAAGGATGATGTTGAGGAAATGTTGGCTAAGGTGCAGACCAAGCTTGATAAGGAGCGCAAAAAAGCCCAGATTCAAAACTTGGTTGATCAGGGACAGCACTCTGAGTTGGAAGAGGCGATTCATGCGCGTCTAGCTGATTCAGAGTTAAGTCTGAAAAGTTTGGCTTTCCAATTGGGGTTTAGTTCGTCCTATCTTAGCGTTCTTATCAAAAAAGAATTAGGCTTGCCCTTTCAAGATTATTTGATTCAAGAACGGATGAAAAAAGCAAAACTCTTACTCTTGACTACAGATTTGAAGATTTATGAAATAGCAGAGCAGGTAGGTTTTGAAGATATGAACTATTTTTCTCAGCGCTTCAAGCAGGTGGTCGGGCTGACACCTCGGCAATTTAAAAAAGGAGAGGAGAAATGAAACGATATCCACTTCTTATCCAGTTGATTGTTTATATTTTTCTGCTGGTTCTTTTCCTCTTGGGATTTGTTGGGAGTCTCTACTATCAGACTAGCTCGAGGACTATTCGGCAGCTGACAGAGCGGACGACGCGGAATAGTATGGAGCAAAGCGGGCAGTTCATAGCTTCCTATTTGCAAAAATTAAAACAAACCACCTCCACACTGAGCAAGGAAGAAACGATTCGGAAGTTTGCTCAGAATCAAGAAAGCAGCGAAACGTCAGTACAGGCTTTGATGAAAACCATTATTGAGACAGATCCGGATTTGGTGTCGGCAGTATTGGTTACCAAGGACGGGCGCGTGGTCTCAACAGATTCTCAAATTAGCATGCAGACATCTTCTGATATGATGAATGAAAAATGGTATCAGGAAGCTGTTCATACCAAAGCCATGCCTGTCTTGACCCCTGCTCGCAAGGAATCTCTGTCATCAGAGAAGGAGAAGTGGGTTGTTTCTGTCACTCAGGAAGTGGTGGATGAAGCAGGGCAGAATCTCGGTGTTTTGCGTCTGGATATTGGCTATAAGAGTCTCAAAGCCTATCTGGATCGGCTTCAGCTAGGGAAGAAAGGCTTTAGTTTTATTGTCAATAGCCAGCATGAATTTGTCTATCATCCTAAGAAGAGTGTTTACTCCTCCAGTCAGGAAATGAAAGCTATGCAGTCCTATATCTCGGTCAAGGACGGTTACGCAGACCAGAAAGAGGCTTTTGTCTATCAGATTGATATCGCAGACAGCGACTGGACTTTAATTGGCGTTGCCTCTTTAGAGCAATTACAGATGCTTCAGTCACAGATGCTTTATTCTTTTATAGGAATGGGCGTTTTAGCACTCCTGATGTGCTTGACTGGTATTTGGTTTGTCCTGCGTTTGTGGATTAAGCCTCTTCAGAATCTACAAGCAGTTATTCTAAAGATTGGGGCAGGCGACTCAAATCTGCGAGCGGAAGCTAAGGGTTCTCCAGAGTTGGTTGACTTGGCTCAGCAGTTCAATAAAATGTTGGATCAAATTGAACAACTGATGGAAGCTGTCAAGGCTGAAGAACAAAATGTCCGCCGCTATGAGCTCCGAGCTCTCTCAGCTCAAATCAATCCCCATTTCCTTTATAATACCTTGGATACGATTGTCTGGATGGCTGAGTTTAATGACAGCAAACGTGTTGTTGAGGTAACAAAGTCACTCGCTCAGTATTTCCGTTTGGCGCTAAATCAAGGACACGAACAGATTACTCTCAAAGATGAGATTGATCACGTTCGTCAGTATCTTTTTATCCAGAAGCAGCGCTATGGTGACAAGCTCCAATATGAGATTGAAGAGGATGAATCTATAGCTGATTATAAATTGCCCAAGCTGGTACTCCAGCCCTTGGTTGAAAATGCCATCTACCATGGTATCAAGGAAATTGACCGACAAGGCATGATTCGGGTGACGTCAGCAGCAGAAGAGGGGCAGCTGATACTGTCTATCTATGATAACGGCCGTGGTTTTGAACTCCGCGATTCTACGGACATGACTCTCCCTCGCTTAGGCGGTGTTGGTCTGAAAAATGTCGATCAACGCTTGAGATTGCAGTTCGGAGACGACTACCATATGGAAATCCAGTCCGAACCAGATAAATTCACTCGGATTAGTCTTTATTTACCGCTAGTTACAGATGATTAAATCTATTAAGTTTTAAAATATTCAAGCCGGTAGAATTTTCTCCGGCTTTTTACTGTTTGAAAAAATGTACAGGTTTTGCTGTTCATCAAGCGAAATTTTTCTATTTTCCTAGTCACATTATGTTTACCAGAAAATTACCGTAGCGGATTTGTGAAAAATCCATAAGATTCATTTATAATGATAAATGAATGAATATCCTAGGTAAGGAGTTAGAGGAGAGTAAATGGAGTCACCTTTATTTTTTGTTTCAGTTTTTTTAGCGGGTATTTTGTCCTTCTTTTCCCCTTGTATTTTTCCCTTATTGCCGGTTTATATTGGCATTTTGTTGGATGACAAGGAGGTCAAGACCCTGAAAGTATTTGGCCGGGAGCTTGCTTGGCAGGGCATGGTTAGAACGCTCTTTTTCATTGCGGGTATCTCGACAGTCTTCTTTTTGCTAGGCTTTTGGAGCAGGGTTTTCTAGGAACTATTATTTACAGTCCGACCTTTCGTTATGTGATGGGCGGCCTCATCATTCTGCTAGGTCTGCACCAGATGGAGCTTATTAATATTCGCCAGTTACAGATTCAAAAGAGCTTGACTTTCAAAAAGAACGGTCAGAAACATCATTTTTGGTCTGCTTTCTTACTGGGGATTACCTTTAGCTTTGGCTGGACTCCTTGTATTGGTCCGATTCTCAGCTCAGTCTTAGCCTTAGCGGCTTCGGGTGGAATGGTGCATTTCAGGGAGCAATTTTGACCTTGATTTACACTTTGGGAATGGCCCTGCCTTTCCTAATCTTAGCTTTGGCTTCTAGCTTTGTTATGCAGTATTTTAATAAAATCAAGCCTTATATGGGCTTGATGAAGAAAATCGGCGGAGCCCTGATTATTCTGATGGGAATTCTGCTGATGCTAGGACAGCTCAACGCCCTGTCTGGACTTTTTGGATAAAAGGAGAAAGAAATATGAAAAAATTCGTTACGTTATTAGCAACTGTGTCAGCTGTAGCCTTTTTGGCAGCCTGCTCGGAACAGGAAGAGAAGCCTATGACTATGCCCACAACCAGCAGCTCATCTAGTGAGGCTGCTCAGACAAGTACTGTCACCCAAGCAGCTGTCGGTCAAGAGGCGCCTGACTTTACTCTGCAATCTATGGATGGAAAAACAGTCAAACTTTCTGACTATAAAGGCAAGAAGGTTTATTTAAAATTCTGGGCTTCTTGGTGTGGACCTTGTAAGAAAAGTATGCCAGAATTGGTCGAATTAGCTGGTAAAACAGATCGTGATTTTGAAATTTTGACAGTTGTAGCACCAGGCCTCCAAGGAGAGAAATCTGCCGAGGAATTCCCAAAATGGTATCAAGAACAAGGTTATAAAGATGTACCAGTTCTATTTGACACTTCAGGAGAAATTTTCCAAGCCTATCAGATTCGTAGCATCCCAACTGAAATCCTCATTGACAGTCAAGGGAAAATCGGTAAAATTCAGTTTGGTGCTATCAGTAATGCTGATGCAGAAGCAGCTTTTAAAGAAATGAAATAAAGCGAAAAAAAGAATGGACTTATCATCCATTCTTTTTTAGTTTGTAAGGTAATTAAGCGCTAGCACCTGATGTCGCATCGGCTCCTCCGCCTCCGTGACCTCCATCGCCATCACCTCCGGCATCAGAAGCACCAGAAGTAGCGTCTGCGTCTCCATGACCTCCGGCAGGAGCAAATGGTCCGCTGCCTCCAACCAAACGTTGACCAGTTTCTTTTAAGTACCAGTCGAGCCATGGTTGGAAATTAAAGACGATTTCATTGATACCTGCGTATGATCCGTCAGGATAGTACATAGCTTGGTAGTTGTGGGTATTGATAACGCCTGCAGGTGAACCTGGGACGATTGTACGTACGTATTCTTGGTTTCCGTTGCGAAGTGTTCCGATAACCCACTCTACATTTTTCATCCGAGCTGGTGGAAGAGAACCATGAACGGTTGACATGCGGCTACCTGATTGAGGTGGCACACGTTTAGCAAACATAGTATCTGGATCTTGGTGGGCGTTGTTGTAGTAGAGGAATTGGTTGTTATCGTCAGCGTATGTCAATTCAAATGGCATAGCTTTCAAGAACATATCAATCTGGTTAACGGTCAAGATACCATGGTCAAGTTTGACATAAGTATCTCCTGAAACAGCGCCAGTGATTTCAGCGACTTTTTCCACCCATTCTGGATCATCTGGATCAACTTCTGTAATTGTCGTAGCGATTGGTTTTCCGCAGTCTAAGTCTTCAGGTTCAATTGGTTTTGGTTTTTTCAATTTGAAACGACCTCTACATATTTGATAAAGTTATCTAAGCATGTTTCAAGGAAATTCACAGTTCCTTCGTTGGTGATATTACCATCATTGTCAAAAGCTTCCTTGGCTTTGCCCAGCAAGAACTCGTTGCCTGGAAGAGTGTAAGCATTGACACCAGGGGCGTCTAGGATTTTACGCAGGTGAACTTGAGCACGAGAAGTTCCTTGGTCGTAGTAAGAAGCACCGACAATCATGACAGGCTTGTTTTCGAAAGGATGAACCTCGAAAGAGAGCCATTCCAAGACACTCTTCAAAGGAGCGCTGATAGTATGATTGTGCTCAGGAGTTGCGATGATGACACCGTCTGCACGTGTGATTTTGTTATACAAATAACGCAACTGGAAGCTTTCATCCCATTTTTCATCCTGGTTAAACATTGGGACTTCATCGATTTCTAAGACTTCCAATTCAAATTTAATTTTGAACTGACGGCGGATGAATTCCAATAATTTTCGGTTATATGATTGTTCGTAGTTTGATCCTACAATTCCAACAAATTTCATTCTTTCGGTCTCCTATCTTACAATTTTTCCCAGTTAAATTCTTCAGCATCTTTGCGAAGCAATTCTTGTGCGTTACGCAATTTTTCAGTGATTTTGACAAAGATACGGAAGTCATCAAAGATAGCATCCAATTTTTTGACAACGTCAAGATCTACCAAGTCTCCGCTTTGGTCAAAAGATTGAAGAGAATGTGAAAGCAAGAACTCATCTGGAAGTACATTTGCCTTGATTTCTGGAGCATTCAAAATTTGACGGAGCTGCAATTGGGCACGAGAGGAGCCAAGTGTACCATAAGAAGCACCAGTGATCATGACTGGCTTGTTCAGCAGTGGATAGATACCATAAGAAAGCCAAGCTAGAGCATTCATGAGTACAGCTGGGATTGAATGGTCGTATTCAGGTGTGCCGATAAGTACACCGTCTGCTGCATCGATTTTTTCGGCAATTTCTGATACCAACTCAGGCACATTTCTGTCAGCAGGTTTATTAAACATTGGGATATCTTTAATCTCTACCAGCTCGATTTCAGCCTTGTCAGCAAAGTGCTTAGACATATATTGAAGAAGTTGCCGGTTTGTAGAACGTTTAGAATTTGTTCCAACAATTGCAATAAGTTTTAACATAAAATTTCCTTTCTGAAATGAAGATACAAATCCCTCGTAGGTGCATTTATTTTTCTTTTGGCAGGTAAAAACCAGAAGAAAGAGGGCGTTTTAAATGGGCATTAGTTATAAAAGCTAGAACGATAGAGTTACCGCTTAGTGTGGCAGCAAATTTATCACTTTTGAATTAAGATGCAGGAATTATCTGCTCTAAAAGGCCTGAGCTACAGAAGAGCTGACTGTCTTGGGTGATTATCAAGACTTCAATCCCTGCTTGCTGTTCAATCTGGGACAGAATTGATGTCGGACTTTCACCAAATAGACGAGTCGTCCAGATTTCGCCATCTACCGACTTGTCTGAAACAATGGTCAGACTAGCCAATTGATTTTCGATAGGATAGCCTGTTTTGCGATCCAGAATATGATGGTAGTTTTGCCCTTCAACCGTAAGGGTTCGCTCGTAGATTCCTGATGTAACCACTGACTGATTGGTGACAGCTAGTATAGCTGAGTGATTGCCGCGAGGCTGCTTGGGATTTTGAATGCCAATTCGCCAGGCACGCTGGCTGACTGCATTTTGCCCAATGGTTAGTACATTGCCACCAAGATTGATAAGAGCAGAAGTCACTCCCTGACTCAGCAAATAGTCCTTAATCTTATCAGCGATATAGCCTTTAGCCAAGGCACCTAAATCCAACTTCATGCCTTTCTTAGTCAAAAAGACACTACAATCTTCTGGATTCAACTCAAGCAAGTTTGGGTCGGTCAGACTTAGAGCTTGCTGAATCTCCTCCCTACTTGGGAGACGGGCGTCTGAAAATCCTATCCGCCAGGTCTGGACGAGAGGACCAATCGTGATATTTAAGTGGCTACCTTCTGCTAGGCTGTGATATTTTCCCAGCTCAATCAGCTCAAAAAGCTCTGGATGAACTGAGACACTTTTAATTCCTGCCAGATGGTTGATAGTCATAAGTTCAGAGTCTTCATCATTGGCACTAAAGCGATTTTTATAGACATGAAGCAGTTGGACCGCCTCATCTAAGAGTATTTCCGCTCGCTCATGACAGAGAGAGATGCAAATCGTACTTCCCCATCAAAAGGAGTGAGCGAGAAGCAAAGTCCACATTATCACAACCTTTCTAAAATTAACCTCTCTAACCTTATTATATCAAAAAGATACCGGTTTCACAATCTTAAAATTTGTTATATTTTCAGAAAATTAACTTTGCACAAAGCTGTATTTTTCTGAAGCGATGAGACAGCAGTAGTACAGCTTTTTTAGGCAGTATAAGAATTTTTGAAAATCTCGAGCAAATTTCTTGTAAACGCTCACAGGAGATGATATACTGTTCTAGTAAATTATAAATTAAGGTAGGACTATTCTTATGAGTAAAATCGTTGTAGTTGGTGCAAACCACGCAGGTACAGCGTGTATTAATACAATGTTGGATAATTATGGTGCAGAAAACGAAGTAGTTATTTTTGACCAAAACTCAAACATTTCATTCTTGGCATGCGGAATGGCCCTTTGGATTGGACAGCAAATCAGCAAGCCAGATGGACTTTTTTATGCAGATAAAGAAACTTTTGAAGCAAAAGGCGCAAAAGTTTATATGAATTCACCAGTTGAGTCAATTGATTATGATGCGAAAAAAGTTACAGCTATTGTTGATGGCAAAGAGCATGTAGAGTCTTATGACAAATTAATTTTAGCAACAGGTTCTCAGCCAATTCTGCCTCCGATTAAAGGTGCTGAGCTGGATCCTAACAGCCGCGAATTTAAGTCAACCTTGGAAAATCTGCAATTCGTAAAATTGTATCAAAATGCTGCAGATGTTATCGAGAAATTACAAGACAAGAGCAAACATATCGAACGTGTGGCAGTAGTAGGTGCTGGTTACATTGGGGTTGAGTTGGCAGAAGCCTTCAAACGCCTTGGTAAAGAAGTGATTCTGATTGACGTTGTGGATACTTGCTTGGCTGGTTATTATGACCACGACTTGTCTGAAATGATGCGTCAAAATCTTGAAGACAATGGTGTTCAATTAGCCTTTGGCCAAACTGTTCAAGCTATTGAAGGTGAAAGCAAGGTAGAACGCATTGTAACGGATAAAGCTAGCTATGATGTAGATATGGTTGTTTTGGCGGTTGGTTTCCGTCCAAACACTGGTCTTGGTGCTGGCAAGTTGGAAACATTCCGCAATGGTGCTTTCTTGGTGGATAAGAAGCAAGAAACTAGCATCAAAGATGTTTATGCAATCGGTGACTGTGCAACTGTTTACGATAACTCTATCAATGATACAAACTACATCGCCTTGGCATCTAACGCCCTGCGCTCTGGTATCGTAGCAGCTCATAATGCTTGTGGTCATGAATTGGAGTCTAACGGTGTTCAAGGTTCTAACGGTATCGAAATCTTTGGTTTGAAGATGGTTTCAACTGGTCTAACTGAAGAAAAAGCAAAACGCTTTGGTTACAGCCCAGCTGTAGTTGAGTTTAAAGATACTCAAAAACCAACCTTCCTTGAAAAGGTTGAGCATCATGATGTTACAATTAAGATTGTCTATGATAAGGACACGCGTGTAGTTCTTGGAGCTCAGATGGTTTCTAGAGAAGATATGTCTATGGGTATTCACATGTTCTCATTGGCCATTCAGGAAAAGGTTACAATTGATAAACTGGCCTTGCTGGATCTTTTCTTCTTGCCACACTTCAACAAACCATACAACTACATTACTCAAGCAGCTTTGAAAGCGAAATAAGAAAATGAGTCTGGAATAAATTTCCAGACTTTTTTGTAGAGCCTTTAAAAAGAAAACTGAAAGAAGAAATTTATATTTCATCTGTTTATCAGGCCTGCTTTGTGCTAGAATAGTGGTAAAGTAACAATTTAGAGGAGATTGGGAATGGCAAAAGAGTCTATCTCGCAAGAGGACGATATCAAGAGAGAATTTAATTTCACAACTCATTCGATTATTTCCCAAGTTTTGCGAGGTGTCTTAGTTGGGATTTTTGCTGGACTGGTGGTGGGCGTTTTTCGCTTTCTGATTGAAAAAATCTTTCATCTAGTGATGGACCTATACCATAAGAGTCAGCAGTCTATGCTTTGGTTGCTGGCTTTGGTGTTGTTTTATGCTTTCATCGTCTTGCTCAATACTCGCTTGGTAAAGTCGGAGAAGAATATCAAGGGGTCAGGGATTCCGCAGGTTGAAGCAGAGCTGAAGGGTCTGATGTCGCTTTCTTGGTGGAGTGTTCTCTGGAAGAAGTTTGTATTGGGGATTTTAGCCATTTCTAGCGGTCTGATGTTGGGGCGAGAAGGACCAAGTATTCAGCTGGGCGCAATGAGCGGAAAGGCGTCTCTAAATTTCTGAATTTGAGTGCCGCTGAGGAGAGAGCACTCATTGCTAGCGGTGCGGCGGCAGGCTTAGCAGCAGCTTTTAATGCACCAATCGCAGGACTGCTTTTCGTAGTAGAAGAAGTTTACCGTCATTTTTCACGCTTTTTCTGGGTTTCTACGCTGGCAGCCAGTCTAGTTGCTAACTTTGTATCACTCTCCATGTTTGGACTGACGCCAGTGCTGGACATGCCAGATAATATCCCGGTCATGAGGCTGGAGCAGTACTGGATCTACCTAGTCATGGGTTTGCTGCTGGGCTTGTCAGGTTATATTTATGAAAAAGTAATTTTGAACATTCAGCTGGTTTACCAGTTTTTTGGGCGAATGTTTAGGATTTCAGAAGCCTATTATCCTATTCTGGCCTTTGCCTTGATTCTTCCGATTGGTTATTTCCTGCCTCACTTGCTGGGCGGGGGCAATCAGTTGATTTTATCTTTGACTGCTGGTCATTACACTGTGGGAACCTTGCTCTTGTTTTTTATTCTGAGATTTTTTTGGAGTATGTTAAGTTATGGAAGCGGCTTGCCAGGTGGCATTTTTCTGCCTATCCTTGCTCTGGGTTCACTGCTTGGCGGAGCAATGGGGGCAGTCTGCCTGCAGCTAGGTTTGATTTCTCTGGAGCAATTTCCGATTTTCATTATTCTGGGCATGAGTGGATATTTTGGCGCCATTTCCAAGGCTCCTCTGACAGCCATGATTCTGGTCACAGAGATGGTCGGCGACATCCGTAATCTCATGCCGTTGGGACTGGTCACTCTGACTGCTTACATTATCATGGATCTGCTAAAAGGAGCGCCAGTCTATGAAGCCATGCTGGAAAAAATGTTGCCAGACAGTATCGAGGACCAGGGAGATACTACTTTAATTGAAATCCCTGTTTCTGAAAAGATTGCTGGTCGGCAGGTGCATGAGCTAAACTTGCCTGATGGGGTCTTGATTACCATGAATGTCCACAAGGGAAAGACTCAAACGGTCAATGGCAGCACGCGCCTCTATCTAGGAGATACGATTTACTTGGTGCTGAAAAAGACGGAAATCGGAAAAATCAAAGAAGAGCTGCTTTAATGGTCTTAATATATAGTTTTTGATTAAATTGTCAGACAATTTCTTGAAATATGAGAGAAAAACTGGTATAATTTACAGGAAATAATCTCTATCTAGGAGAGAAAACAAAGGAGTCACCATGAAAAAACTTGGCATCGTCCTATTTTCAACAGCAATTTTACTGACTGGCTGCGCAGCCAACAACTCTTCAAACAAGACTGGCTCAAGCAGTCAAGCATCCAGCAGCCAAACGGCTGTCAATCAGAAAGAATTGGACAAGGCGACAGCGGATTATAAAAAGTTTGTCCAAGGACAAATTGATCAGCTCTTGACAGATACGGAGAAGTTTCGTGACACCCTTAAAGAAGGCAAATTAGATGAGGCTAAAAAGCAATATCCGCTTATCCGTATGGCCTACGAGCGCTCGGAACCGATTGCTGAGAGCTTTGGTGAATCAGATGTTAAAATTGACTTCCGCTTGGTCGACTATGTGGATGAAACAAGACTGAAGAAGGCTGGTCTGGTTTCCACCGCATTGAAAAAATCATGTGGGAGCAAAATACAACCAAAGGAACTGAAAGTTATGCCGATCAGCTGGTCAACGATATCAAGGAGCTAAAAGCTAAAATCGCAACGGTTGAAGTGACGCCGGATATGATGCTGACAGGCGCTGTTGACTTGCTCAATGAAGTGGCGACCAGCAAGATTACAGGTGAGGAAGAAGTATTCTCTCATACAGATCTCTATGATTTCCGAGCGAATATTGAAGGAGCAGAAAAGATTTTTGAGCTCTTTAAGCCATTGATTAAGGATAAGGACGAGAAACTCGTCAAGATCTTGGAACTTGAGTTCAAAAACGTCAACGGTCTCTTGGACAAGCACATGACTGACTCTGAAAACTACAAGCTCTATACAGAATTGACAAAGGAAGACACCAAAGAGTTGGCAGAAGCTGTGACCAAACTGGGTGAGCCTCTTTCACAAATGGGAGTCATTCTAAACGGGGAGTAATCATATGACAAACGACGAAAAATGGTTTAATAAAAAGATGGATCGTCGTGAATTTCTTAAAAAAGCAGGGATTGGAGGCGCTGGTCTTGCACTGGGTGTCTCTGGTGCATCTGCTTTTTTCGCTAATCAGGAGAAAGAAGATAAGAAATTCGCTGACGGTGAGGAAGAAATCAGCTTCTACGGGGAGCATCAGGCTGGTATTACAACTCCGATGCAGAAGAATATCTACTCGTTATTCTGGATTTGCATACGATAGATAGGGAGACCATTATCCAGCTCTTCAAGGATTGGACAGCCTATAGCGAGAAGCTGGTAGATGGAGAATTGGTCAAAAAAGATAATTCAAATGCCCTTTTGCCACCCACGGATACTGGAGAAACTGTTGGTCTCAACCCTTATCGACTGACTTTGACCTTTGGGGTCTCAGCCTCTTTTCTGAAAAAAATGGGCTTGTCAGACAAACGACCTAAGGCTTTTCGGGATTTGCCGCCATTTCCAAAGGAGCAGCTCAAAGAAAAATATACGGGTGGCGATATTGTTATCCAGGCCTGCGCAGATGATGAGCAGGTAGCCTTTCATGCGGTCCGCAATCTGGTTCGCAAGGGCAGAAATGCCATCACTATGAAGTGGAGTCAGTCAGGCTTTGCTGCTATCGGAGACCGGATGTCAACGCCTCGTAATCTCTTTGGATTTAAGGACGGCACAGCCAATGTGACCAAGGAAAAAGACTTTGACAAGGTCATTTGGTGCGACAGCAAGGACTGGATGCAGGGCGGCTCTTACATGGCTGTCCGCCGGATCCAGATGTTCCTTGAGACCTGGGACCGGACCAATCTGCAGGAGCAGGAAAACACTTTCGGTCGCTATAAAGAAAGCGGAGCGCCTTTTGGCAAGAAAGACGAGTTTGACGAGGTTGACTTGAAATTGCTACCAGAGGATTCACACGTTCGTCTGGCTAAGGAGGTTGATAAGCCTATATACCGCCGGTCTTATTCTTACTCGGATGGGATTGATGAAAGTACTGGTCAGTTCGACACAGGCTTACTCTTTCTTTCCTTCCAGAAAGATCCTGACAGCTTTGTCAAAGTTCTGACTAATCTAGGCGCTCAAGATAAGATGAATGAATACGTCACGCATATTGGCAGTGGCTTGTTTGCCTGCTTTGGCGGAGTGAAAAAAGGAGAATACCTTGGTCAAAAATTATTTGAATAAAAGCCTGGTGATTTTGGGCCTTTTGCTGATCTTTTTGGCTAAGCCGGTTTTAGCGTACGAGAGTTACAGCAGTTTATTTGTCAAAATCACTGATGCCAGCACTGCGGTCAAACAGAAAGACCAGGAAAAAGCCAAGCAGCTAGTCGGAGAAATCAAGACTGACTTTGAAAGGGTAGCTAATCACGACTCTGCAGCGGGACAAGAGGTAAGCAAGGCACTAGACTTATCGGGCCAGGTGACTGAGGAGAAACTGACAAAGATTTCTTCGGCCCTCTTGAAATTTGAGAAAGAGCAGAATCCAGTCGACTTAGAGGCTGAGAAAAAGAATCTTCTCAGTAAGCTAGACCCCAAATTTGAAAATCTACAAAAAGCCATTAGCGCTAAGGATTTAGAAGCGACAAGAGAAGCATACAAGAAGATGAATAGCACCTGGACTACCAATGAAAGCGTGGTGCGAGACAACAGCACAGCCCATTACGGCAAGGTAGAAACAGCCATTTCATTTCTGCGCAGTGCCATTGAGACGGAGCCTACTGACTTTGATATGATTCAGTCTTCTTTTGATGATTTAAAAACCGCCATTGATAATTTTGTCAAAGGCGAGAAAGTCCAAGAAGCTGCTGGCAATCTGACGCTGAAAGATGGAATTAAGCTGCTAGAGGAGTCCTTGAGTCTCTTTCAAAGCGGAGATGATAAAAAGGCTGCTGCCAAGATGAAAGAGTTCATCACCATTTGGCCAACGATAGAAGGAGATGTCAGTGTCAATAACCCTTCGCTTTATACCAAGGTCGAGAGTCAGACGCCTGTTATTATGGTCAAGGGGAGCGAAGAGAAGTATCAAAAGCAGCTGGAATCCTTGATTAGTGTGCTGTCACAGATTGACACGACAGCTTCCTATCATTTCTTTGATGCTATGCTGATTTTGCTGCGTGAGGGTGTAGAAGCGCTCTTGATTGTCATGGCTTTGATAACGACTCTGAAAGCCTCCAAGATGAAAAAAGGACTCAAATGGGTTTATGCCGGTGTAGCGAGTGGAGTTCTAGCCAGTGCTGTGATTGCTGCTTTGCTGCAGTTTCTTTTCCCGGCAGTTGCTTCTGGATCCAATCGTGAGATTATCGAGGGTGCAGTGGGAATTTTCGCTGTCGCCATGATGATATTAGTTGGTATCTGGCTGCACAGCAAGGCATCTATTGAGAAATGGAATGATTTCATGGAAAGCCAAATGAAGGCAGTAACAGCCACTGGCAGTTTTCTTTCCATGTTTGCTCTTAGCTTTCTGGCAGTTTTCCGTGAAGGGGCTGAGATTATCCTCTTTTATGCGGGCATTCTGCCGCGCATCACTATGACTGATTTCCTTTTGGGAATCGGCTTGGCTGTTCTGGTCTTGGTCTTGCTGGCCTTTATCATGAGCAAGGCTTCAGGTCTTCTCAAGCCGCACAGCATTTTCTTCTGGCTGACTTGGCTCATATATGCCTTGGCCTTTAAAATGCTGGGCGTCAGCATCCATGCCCTTCAGTTAACCAATATTCTACCGACTCACCTAATCAATGGCTTTGTGACAGTAGACTGGATGGGGATTTATCCAAGCCTGGAAGTAGTTGTCAGTCAGGCCCTCTTTATCTTGCTAGTCGTTTATGTTAGCTTTAAAAATCAGAAAAGCGAGCAGCAGCATGGATAAAAAAGAGCAGACTATTATTGAGCATTTGATTGAGTTCAGACGGCGTTTTCTAGCGGTATCGGCTTGCTTCTTCGTAGTTTTTCTGGCCAGCTTGCTTTTTTCGGCTGATATTTATCGATGGCTGACCAGTAATTTTGAGCAGAAGCTGCTGGTGCTGGGGCCGGATGATATCCTTTGGATTTATATCAGTCTGGCTAGCCTTGTCGCTTTTTCCCTGACTTTGCCATTTTTGGTTTATCAGGTCTGGGAGTTTGTCCGACCGGCTTTGCGAGCCAATGAAGCACGAGCTGTTTTCGCTTATATCCCGGCTACCTTTCTCTGTTTTGTTCTGGGGTTGGCTTTTGGCTTTTACTTTGTGACTCCGGCTATTTTGCAGGTCTTGCTGTCGCTGGGTGAGGGCCTCTTTGAGACTCGACTGACAGCGCAGAATTATCTTAGTTTCGTCTTTCATACCACTATTCCGATTGCTTGCCTTTTTGAGCTGCCAGTTCTTGTGTCCTTTCTGACTTCTATCGGTTTGCTCAATCCGAAATTTTTGGTAAAATATAGACGATACGCTTACTTCGTTTTGCTGGTTTTGGCTGTTGTCCTAACACCTGCTGACTTTATCAGCGACTTGTCTATGACAGTGCCTTTGATTTTGCTCTATGAAGTCAGCATTCTGCTTAGTCGCATCATTTATCAAAGAAAATCAACGAGGAGAAATTAATGGGACTTTTAAAAGACATCGGAGTACCTGGGGTAATCATTATTGTTTTGGGCGCCCTGCTTATTTTCGGACCAAAACGCCTGCCTGAATTGGGACAGTCTATCGGTAAAATGTTTTCAGAATTCAAAAAAGCAGTCAATCATGCTGGAGAAGAAGACAAGACCGAGAATAAAAATGAAAAAGAGTAAACGAAAAGCACGAATATCCGTGCTTTTCTGCTAGAATCAAGACGGTTCGTGAAAAGGAGGGTAAATGAAAACATTAGAAGAACGGATTCTCAGAGATGGACAAGTGTTAGGTGAAAATATCCTGAAAGTTGACTCTTTTCTGACCCATCAGGTTGATTTTTCATTGATGAAAGAAATTGGCCAGGTCTTTGCAGAGGCAGTAAAGGATGCAGGAATTACCAAGGTAGTGACCATTGAGGCTTCTGGTATTGCCCCGGCTGTATACGTAGCAGAGGCACTGGGCCTACCAATGATTTTCGCTAAGAAGGCCAAAAACATCACAATGACAGAAGGGATTTTAACGGCTGAAGTTTATTCTTTTACCAAGCAAGTGACTTCGACCGTTTCGATTGCTGGGAAGTTTCTCAACTCTGATGATAAGGTGCTGATTATTGACGATTTCTTGGCTAATGGTCAGGCAGCTAAGGGCTTGATTACCATTATTGAGCAAGCAGGAGCCCAGGTTGAAGCAGTTGGCATTGTCATTGAAATCGTTTCAGGATGGCCGTCAACTTTTGGAAACATCCGGTTATCGTGTTCTTTCTTTGGCTCGAATTTCAGGATTTGAGAAAGGGCAGGTTGTCTTTACTGAGGCAGATATATGATTTCCTTTTCCTTTTGACTATCTGTCTGGCTTATAGTATAGTAAAGATAGTTGATATTCTAAAAATCTAAGGTCATTGATTTTACTTGGGTAGGAAAAGTTTTTGAGGGATTTCTATGCACCAAACTCATAATTTACAGCAGCGGAAGCGGCTCTTTATTTCTATTTTTTTGCCGATTTTGATCTACCAACTGGCCAATTTTTCTGCTTCATTTGTTGATACGACCATGACTGGTCAGTATGACACCTTGCATCTGGCTGGTGTTTCTATGGCAACTAGTCTTTGGATTCCATTTTTCGACCTGTTGATAGGGATTGTGTCTGCCTTGGTACCCATAATCGGGCACCATTTAGGGCAGGGGAAAAAAGAAAAGATTGCTTCTGATTTTTATCAGTTTATTTATCTTTCTTTGGGGCTATCGCTAATTTTATTTGCCTTGGTATTTGTGGGCGCTCCTCTAGTTTTGTCTCACCTTGGCCTAGAGCCTTTAGTAGAAGAAGTGGCAAAGAACTATCTTTGGTATCTAGCGCTTGGTATTATCCCTCTTTTGCTCTTTAGCACCATACGTTCTCTGTTTGATGCTCTAGGGTTGACTAAGCTTTCCATGTATCTCATGCTCTTGCTTTTGCCCTTGAATGGCTCTTTTAATTATGCCCTAATCTACGGAGCATTTGGTTTTCCAGAAATGGGCGGAGCTGGAGCTGGACTTGGGACTTCTTTGGCTTATTGGGTTTTGCTCCTCATATCCTTGTTAGTAGCAGTCAAACATCCAAAAGTTAGAGTCTATGAACTATGGAAGATTCGACCGCTAGATAAAAAGGGCTTCATCGAAGGCATTCGACTTGGACTGCCTATTGGCGGAACGTTTTTTGCTGAAGTCGTGATTTTCTCGGTTGTTGGCTTGGTCATGGCTAAGTTTTCGTCACTAATCATTGCCAGCCATCAGGCGGCTATGAATTTTTCAAACTTAATGTATGCCTTTCCTATGAGTATTTCAACCTCAATGTCCATCATTGTTTCTTATGAAATTGGAGCCAATCGTCCTGACGATGTTAAGAAATTCTGTAAACTTGGGCGGCTAACGGCCTTGGGAATTGCTGGATTTACCTTTCTCTTTCTCTATATCTTACGCGACCGAGTGGCTGCACTCTATGGTTCGGATACTGAGTTTATCCGTATGACATCTGTTTTTCTGACCTACAGCCTCTTTTTCCAGTTAGCAGATACTTTTGCGGCTCCTTTACAGGGTATTCTTCGGGGCTATAAGGATACTCAGGTGCCATTTTACTTAGGTTTGATTGCTTATTGGGGAGTTTCGCTGCCCCTGGGACTCTTCTTGGATCATTTTACCAGCTTGGGCCCTTACGGATATTGGATTGGCCTCATTGCAAGCTTGGTGACGAGTGGCATTCTCTTTCAGTGGCGGCTTAATCGTTTGGCTAAAAATATTACAAATTAAAGAGTGTTGGTTTGTCCCTTTAGGATAAATTAGTGCTCTTTTTTTCACAATCTTTTGTTAAAATTAGATTAAAAACATGAAAAAAACGCTTACATTTTTTTCTAGTATATTGATTGTGAAAATGATATAATAAACATAAGATTATCAAGTTAAGTTTTTTTGTTAAAATAGGTTAATTTTTTTAAAAATATTGTTTGCAGTTGACTTTGGTTTTCAGTAGAAAAGCGAGGAAACTATATGACCGAACACTATACCAATCTTTTGCAAGAAGTACTAAATGCTGCAAAGGAATTAGCTATTCAAAAACACAATTATCAAGTGGATATTCCGCATGTCTGGACAGTGCTGACCCAGCCTCAGGCTTTTGCCTTGGAATTCTATGCCGGTCTGGACCTTGATATTAATGAATTTATCAGTGTCATCAATCAGGAACTAGCCAAGATTCCTGTATTTTCACATACGGACACGAGCCGCTACGGACGTCAGTATAGTCAACGTTTCAAGAATCTTTTGGATGATGCAGAGGCTGAGAGGGCGGAACTGAGGGACGAGGTAGTAACAGTAGAACACCTGATTCTCAGTCTATTTCACCAGCAGCGAAATCCGATTACTGTCTTTTTGAAGCAGGCAGGAATTGATAAGGAGCTAGTTGCGAAAAAGTTGAATAAGGTTCGCCAAGGCAAACGAGCAATCTCTCCAAGTCAGGAGAGTCGCTATCAAGCCTTGAGCAAATATGCAACTAACTTTAATCAGTGGCTGGCTGACCAGACCGGTAGACAAGTAATTGGTCGAAAAGACGAAATTGACGATATTATCCGTGTGCTGTGTAGGAAAGAGAAAAGCAATGCCATTCTCCTAGGTTTTCCAGGCGTTGGAAAATCCAAAGTGATAGAGGGGTTTGTTAGAAGATTACTTGCAGATGATGTTCCAGAACATTTATTGGGCAAGGAAGTTTTTAAGTTAAATCTAGGCGGATTGATTGCTGGAACTAAATATAGAGGAGAGTTTGAAGAGCGCTTCAAGGCTGTTTTGGATGAGGTGCTGGCTGCTAAGGGGAAGATTATTCTTTACATTGAGGATATCCACCAAATCGTGACGGCAGGACGGACAGAGGGTTCTCTTGATGCAGGCAATCTTTTAAAGCCACTCTTGGCTCAGGGACAGATTAATATCATTGGCACAACGACTTTTGCTGCTTATCGAGAAAGCTTCGAGCTGGATCAAGCTTTGGAGGGGCGTTTCCAGCGGATTCGCATTGAGGAGCCTGACCAAGATAAGGCATTGACAATTCTGCAAGGACTGCGGGAGAATTATCAGGACTTTCACGGAGTTAGGCTGACGGACGAAGCCTTGCAGGCAGCAATCAGTCTTTCAATTCGTTATCTGTCAGATCGTTATTTGCCCGATAAGGCACTGGACTTGATTGATGAGGCGTGTTCTGTTAAGAAAATCTACCTAGGCCAACTGCAAACTGAGCAGCCAGATGTCAGTCGTGAGGATATAGCTAGTATCGTAGAGCGTATAACGGGAATCAAAGTGCAGGGAATCATGGACAATGAGCGCGAACACTTGCTAAAACTAGACAAGCTCCTGCGCCAGAGAATTGTAGGGCAAGACCAAGCTGTTCAAAAGGTTTCGGAGGCGATTTTGCGCTCGAGAGCAGGAATTCAAAATCCAAAGCGTCCTATTGGGTCCTTTCTATTTCTGGGGCCGACTGGAGTCGGGAAGACTGCTCTGGCAAAATCCCTTGCTGAGCGGCTGTTTGGTAATGAGCTGGAAATGGTCCGGCTGGATATGTCTGAGTACATGGAAAAACATGCCGTAGCTCGTTTAGTTGGTCCGCCACCAGGTTACGTAGGATTTGAAGAGGGAGGACAGCTGACAGAAGCTGTTCGTAGGAGGCTTTATTCGATTGTCTTGCTGGATGAGATTGAAAAAGCCCATCCGGATGTATTCAATACACTGCTGCAAGTCTTGGACGAAGGACGCTTGACAGACTCTAAAGGCCGTACTATTGACTTTAAAAATACTATTTTGATTATGACAAGCAATATTGGCTCCCAGCAGATTTTGGAAAGTCTCAAAAGTAAACAGGGACTGACTGCTGAAACGCAAGATGAAGTTCTATCTTTGCTTCAACATAGCTTTAGACCAGAGTTTTTAAATCGGATTGACGAAACGGTTATTTTCAATCCTCTGAGGGCAGAAGATATGGTCAATATCGTAAAGATTATGGTTCGGCAACTTCAGGAAAGGTTGAAACAACAGAAGATTCAGCTTCATCTGAACGAAGAAGTCTATGCTTTTTAGCCCAGCAGGGCTACCAACCAGAATTTGGTGCTCGCCCTATTCAAAGAAGCATTATGCGCTATCTAGAAACGCCTTTGGCTCGTTATTTGGTCGAAAATAAGGAAACAACTGAAATGACAGTCCATGTCAGTTTGAAAGATGGGCAACTGGATTTTAATTATTTGGAATAAGCTTCTTTCGAAAAGTAAGCGCTTACTATATATAGACAAAGAAAAATGAAGAAAGGAGGTTTATCTTTTTCAGAGCAGACTGTATCTTAAGATTTCGAGATGAGTCTTAGGTATATGAATAAATAATGAGATACTTTTTGTATCTATAGCCGACAGCAATCAATTTGATTGTTGGAGCACTCTTTGCATTTTATGAAAGGAGGCCTGTTTTGTCTGTTTATGATGTTTTGATTATCGGTGCTGGACCGGGTGGTTATGTGGCTGCTGAAGAAGCAGCTCGTTCGGGCAAGAAAGTGGCTGTGGTAGAAAAGAAGTCTATCGGCGGAACCTGCCTGAATGTGGGATGTATACCGTCTAAGGCTTATCTCCAGCACGGTCATTGGCTGCTGACAATGGAAGAAGCTAGACGTTATGGCATTGAGAGCAAGCTTGAAAGGATTGATTTTGAGAAATTGGTAGACCGAAAGAATCAGGTTGTTGCCAGTTTGCAATCTGGAATTCATGCTAGCTTTAAGTCTTTAGGCATTGAGTATATAGAAGGTCAGGCCAAGTTTGTCAAAGACCGAACTTTCTCCGTCAATGGTAAAGAAATCAGTGGTAAAGATGTTATTTTGGCTACTGGCAGTTATCCTTTTGTGCCTCCTATTAAGGGGTTGAAACAGGTTGACTATCTAACGACGGATACGTTTTTTGACTTGAGAGAGCTTCCTGAGAAGTTGGTCATTATCGGAGGTGGCGTTATCGCAATTGAGCTAGCTTTTGCTATGGCTCCTCTGGGGGTTGCTGTTACTGTTATCGAGGTTGCGCCAGAAATTCTTTTGACTGAAGAAGAAGAAGCGCGACATGTGATTCAAAAGAAACTAAAGAAAATGGGGGTGGTGATTTATCAGGGAGCGCAGATAAAGGAAGTAACTGCTGATTCTGTCTTGCTTGAGAACGAGCAGGTTGCTTTCGACCATCTTTTGGTCGCTACTGGCCGCAAACCAAATCTAGAGCTAGCACAGGATATGGGTTTAGCTTTGACAGAGCGAAATTTTGTCAAGGTAGATCAATACTACGAGACATCAAAAGAGCATGTGTATGCTATTGGTGATCTCTTAGAATCTTATATGCTGGCCCACGTAGCTAGTGCAGAAGGGATAAAAGCTGTGAGAGCTATCTGCCGGAGAGCTGAAGAAGCAGTTGATCCGCTCGGTGTTCCCCGCTCGCTCTATACCAGTCCTGAATTGGCTTCTTTTGGTCTCAGCAAGGAAGAGGCTGAGCAGGCGGGCTATGATGTTCTGGTCCAACAGCTGCCTTTCTCTTATAATGGGCGGGCAATTGCTATAGGTGAGACAGAGGGCTATGTCAAGCTAATCTCAGAAAAGAAATACCATCTTCTACTAGGTGCAGTCATCGTTGGTCCGAACGGTACAGATCTTCTGCAGAATTTGATTTTGCTGAGGCAGGCTGAAGCAACACTGGATCAAGTTCTTGAAACAGTTTTTGCCCATCCTACCACATCAGAACTAATACAAGAGGTCGCTAAAAGACTCGTTCAGGACGATTAATGAGGAGGTAAAAATATGTCAAATTATAAAGATTTACCACAACAATTAAGCAAAACAAGAAACCAAAGTGCTGTATCAGAGCTAGTAGATTTAAAAGTCTATGATGCTACTGAAGTTGAAGTAGAGCAGGTTTCCAAAGAAAAAGCCAAGACCATGTATAAAACCATGTGGGATATCCGTAATTTTGAGGAAAATACTCGGCGTTTCTTTGCTGCAGGTCAGATTCCTGGATTTGTTCACCTTTATGCTGGAGAGGAAGCGATTGCTACCGGCGTCTGTGCCAATCTGACAGACCAGGACTATATTACCAGTACTCACCGGGGACACGGTCACTGTGTTGCTAAGGGCGGTGATTTAAAGGGAATGATGTCAGAAATTTTGGCAAGGAGACTGGGCTTGGAAAAGGAAAAGGCGGATCTATGCACATCGCCGATTTAGATAAGGGAATTCTCGGTGCCAATGGTATGGTTGGTGGAGGCTTTGGTCTAGCTACCGGTGCTGCTATGCGAAACAAGTACTTGAAAACCGATAGTGTGGCTGTCTGCTTCTTCGGTGACGGCGCAGCCAATGAAGGGAATTTCCACGAATGTCTCAATATGGCATCAATTTGGAAACTGCCAGTTATCTTTGTCAATGAAAACAACCTCTTTGCAGAATCGACACCGCAATGGTATTCTTCAGCGTCTGGCACCATTGCTGAAAGAGCTGCTGCTTATAATATGCCCGGCGTTCGGGTTAATGGTAAGGATTTATTCGCTGTCTATCAAGTAGCCAAGGAAGCTGTAGAGCGGGCTCGTAGAGGGGGAAGGACCTACCTTGATTGAAGCTGTAACATATCGCGATCATGGTCACTTTGAAGGGGATGAGCAGAAGTATAAGGCTTTGGAAGGTGAAGAAAAAGACTGGGCTGATGTGGATGCTCTAGATGTCTTCCGTGACTACGCTATCGAGCATGGCCTCTTGACTGAAGAGGAACTTGATGCCATATTAGAGGAGTCTCGAAAGGATGTGGAAGAAGCTATCAAATTTGCTCAAGACAGTCCGATTCCTCGTTCCGAGTCTCTGCTGGAAGATGTATTTGCTGATTGATAGAAGGAGGTTGATCAAATGGCTAGACAACTGTTATTTATGAAAGCAATCAATGAAGCGCTGGATCAGGCAATGGCAAAGATGACACCGTAATCCTTCTGGGAGAAGATATTGCTGGCGGTGTAACAGTCAAGCACTTGGAAGAAGAAAACGAAGATGCTTGGGGCGGTGTAATGGGTGTGACCAAGGGGCTCATGCCAAAATACGGCCGAGAGCGGGTGATTGATACTCCGATTTCTGAGCACGGATACGTGTCAGCTTCTGTTGGAATGGCTCTGACTGGCTTGCGGCCAGTACCGGAGCTGATGTTCAATGACTTTATCGGTTTCTGCTTTGACGCCATTCTGGGGCAAGGCTCAAAAATGCGCTATATGTTTGGCGGTAAGGCCAAGGTTCCGATGACAATGCGGACCATGCATGGGGCAGGAGCTTCGGCTGCAGCTCAGCACTCGGGTTCTTATTACGGTCTCTTTGGTTCCATTCCTGGTATTAAGGTAGTTGTTCCAGCAACTCCGTATGATGCTAAAGGGTTACTGCTGGCTTCCATTGAAGATGATAATATCGTGATTTATTCAGAAGATAAGACCCTCTATGGTATCAAGGGAGAGGTACCAGAAGAATATTATACAGTTCCAATTGGAAAGGCTGCTGTCCGCCGTGAAGGATCAGACCTCACTATCGTTACTATCGGTAAAATGCTTTATGTCGCTTATGAGGTAGCAGATCGCTTGGAAAGATGGTATTTCGGTCGAAGTAATTGACTTGAGAACAGTAGCTCCTTGGGATGAGGAGACTGTCTTTGAATCAGTCAAGAAAACTGGACGACTGATTATCGTTGATGAATCCAACCCTCATAATAACACAGCAACGGATATCGCAGCTGTAGTGACTGATAAATGCTTTGATTATCTTGATGGTCCAGTAAAATGCGTCTGCGCGCCAAATGTGCCAGTGCCATTTGCTGTGAATCTGGAGCAGCTCTATATCCCTAATGCTGATAAGGTTCTGACTGTTGCTGCAGAATTGATTGACGATCTGAAGAGATAGAAGGGAGGCAAGTATGGCTACAGAAATTGTAATGCCTAAGCTAGGCTTAACAATGACCGAAGGTCTGATAAATAACTGGCTGGTCAAGGAAGGCGACACCGTAGCTGCTGGTCAGCCTGTCTTGGAAATCAGTTCTGAAAAATTGACCAGCGATGTAGAAGCACCAAGCGCAGGAGTGATTTTAAAAATTATCAGTCAGGCGGGCGATACTGTCCCATGCAAGAAAGTAATTGCATGGATTGGTGAAGCAGGAGAATCTATTCCAGGTATGGAAGCAGAAGGAGCCTCTGCGAACCAGTCAGAAAGTGAGCAAGAGGCAGCTGATGCAGGGGTTGGACTAGCAGAAAAAACTGTGGCGGCAAGTTCCAACTCTGTCGGAAACAGTGAACATGGACGTATTTTCATCACTCCTCTTGCCCGCAAGATTGCTAAGGAAAAAGGATATGATATTTCCTTGATTTCAGGAACGGGAGGCAATGGCCGTATTACCCGACGGGATGTGGAAAACTATAAACCAGAGGTGCTTCCAAACCAAACACCTGAAAGTAGCTCAGCAGTCCTTCAGCATGCTGGTCAAGTTGACTATGGTGCAGGATTGACAGGTATGCGCAAGACTATTGCAGAGCGGATGATGACTAGTCTCCAGACATCAGCTCAGGTGACCTTGCACCGTAAGGTGGATATCAGCAAGCTGATAGCCTTTAGACAGGATATGAAGGATAAGGTCGCTTCTCCACTAGAAAATGGCGAAATCAGCATCACGACTCTGCTTACAAAGGCTGTTGCCAAGACATTGAAAGATCACCCTCAGCTCAATGCTTGGTATTTCAATGGTCAATATCAGGAAGTAGAAGATATTCATATTGGTATTGCAACGGCACTTAGTGATGGTTTGGTGGTGCCAGTCATTCGTCACGTGGATAAGCTAACGCTGGCTGACTTGGGCTTAGCTATCAAACGGAAGCCAATCAAGCTCGTAAAGGAACTTTGGATCCTGCTCTTTACTCAGGTTCAACCTTCAGTATTACCAATCTCGGGGCAGCAGGGATTGAGTATTTCACTCCTATCCTAAATACACCAGAAGTGGCTATTTTAGGAGTTGGTGCCCTTCAAACGTCGCTGGCTCTTGACAGCCAAGGACAGGTCTACGAGCAGAAATTCCTGCCACTCAGCCTGACTTTTGACCATCAAGTCGTAGATGGTCAGCCTGCAGCGGAGTTTCTAGCTAGTCTAGCGGACAAGTTGGAGTCTCCTTACGACTTGGTTTTCTGATAAAAGAATGAATAAAGAATTTCATTCCTGAATGATAAAGAAAAAGGCCAGCTGTTTATATCACTCATTAACAGTTGGCCTTTATGTATTCCATCATTCTCTTGCTTCAAATTTATAATGTTTAAATAAGGAAATGACAGGATAATAGGGAGTAAGTTCTAAGGCTCTAAGTAGGTGAATAAAGCTGCAGTATAAGATAAATTGAATGACGATAATGGGAGAAAAATATCAGTGAGGTAGAATATGAAGGTTGCCAAAACACTAGTCTTAGAATATCTAGAGCAAGAATTACTAAAGAATAATAAGCAAGGTCTTGAAACGAAAGTAATTGCTGCTGCTTTAGGAATGCAACGCTCAAATGTGAGCACTATTTTGAATCAATTGGTAAAAGAAGGGATACTCGTTAAAGGAAATACACGGCCAGTTCAATACAAGTTAAAAGAGGTATTTGTAGAAAATCCTTTGGATTTTCCAAGCATTATAGGTGAAAATGGCAGTTTGCGAACAGCCATCCAGTTAGCACAGGCAGCTATTTTATACCCAAATTATGCTCTTCCTGTACTCATTTTATCCGAGATTGGTGCTGGTAGAACTCACTTCGTTAATAAAATGATGGAGTTTGCCATTCAAAATCAAGCGATTAGTAAACCTCAGTTGTTTGAAAAATTAACTGCTTAGACTATATTGATGTTCTGGATGATTTGCTGAAGTTGTTATTTGGATCAGAGGCAACGAAGTCTGTATTTGAGAAAGTGGCAGAAGGAATTTTATTTATAGATAACATACAGGTTCTATCTTCGGCGGATCAAAATAGATTGATTTCCTGGCTGAATCACAGAGAAGGAGAACAAAAGAGACGTCAGAAGAAAGGTTTGGTAATTATCGGAAGTAGCGCTAAGCTATCTGAACATTTATCCAATAAACTTCCTGTTGTAATCCAGCTGCCTTCTTATCCGAATCGACCGATTAGTGAAAAGCTAGAGTTACTAAATTACTTTTTAGCTATTGAATCAAAGAATTCTGCGCATGATATTCAAGTACCGCGTGATGTCATTCATTCCTTCATCCTATCGGCGAATATTAGCAATATAAAAGAATTAGAATATGCAGTTCGAACAGCTTGCGCTAATGCTTTTGTAAGAAGTCTGAGGTCAGAGCTAAAAGATTTAACACTCAGTAATGACGATTTGCCCATTCCTTATCAAGGAATTCGGCATTTAGGTGGTCATAATGTAGTTAAAATCGATGAATTGATTGGCAAACGTAAGGTGCTGATTTATGATAAGGAGTTGGGATTGCTGGATTTTCCAGAGCAAGAGTCGGATGATTTATATAACAAAATTAAATCAGAATATTCTCAGTTATCAGAAAGAGGCATTGAGCAGGATGATGTTTTTGAGGCAGTGAGAAACTATATTCAAAGCTATATTGAATACAAACCTTTTGTTAAGAAAGAAGATGAGTTGGAAAATCTTAATCAGCTTGAGACGATTGTTTCTGCTGAAGTAATCCAGTTGGTACAAGCCTTTGTTCTATCTGTTCAAAAAGAACTCAATATAGAGCTTAATTCGACGGCATATTACGGCATCAGCCTTCATGTCAATGCGATGCTTAAGCAGAAAGGGTCTTTAAATCGGCAGTTGGATAATGATGCTATTGTGAAAGTGATTCGGGATTATCCAATAGAGTATGCACAATGTTCTAAATTTGCTAGGCAGCTAGAAACAAGATTTCAACTAGCTGTTCCGATAGATGAAATCGTCATCCTAACCATGTTTATTATTGAATCCGAAAAGAAACAAGATAGTCTACGACCTATCTTGCTCTACGTTCTGCATGGTAAAGGGGTTGCCAAGTCCTTGGCTGAGTCAACCAAGATGCTGACTAAAAATAGCCAAGTGTATGGCTTTGATATTCTATTAGAAGAATCTCTAGAGGAAAGCTATTGTAAATTAAAAGAGCAAATTGAGGAGCTAGACCAAGGTTTAGGGGTCATCGTTCTCTATGATATGGGATCAATTAAGGAAATGCTGGATAAAATTCGAGAAGAAACTCTGATTAAAATCAGAGAATTTGAAATTCCCATTACTATGATTGGCATGGGGATTGCACGGCGTTGTTTGATAGAAAATGATATTGACAGTGTCTTTCACGCTTTTCATATGGAAATGAATCAGCTGTATAAAAATAGGGACCAGGAAAAAATCATCATTACACTCTGTTATACTAGCGAGGGCGGTTCTCTTCAGCTAAAGCACTATCTTGATCAGTATTCAAAGTTGGGTTACCGTGTCATTGCTTTGTCAGTTGCTAATAAGGAGATGTTGATTGAGGAAGTGATGGCCTTAAGAAAGACCTATCAAGTTCATGCTTTTGTTGGAACTTTCGACCCCCAAATTATGGGTATCCCTTTCATTTCCATTAAAGATGTTTTTGAGCAGCCCAAGGAGCACCTAGATAAATTATTGATGTTTGTACCGACCTCTGTCAATAGCTACGATTATGAGAAAGTTTACCAATTTTTAGAAGAGCAATTTGTCTATACTTCCTTAGCTAAGATTAAAAAGATTCTTCCTGCTATTTTAGATGAATTTGATTTTTATTATCAGCTGACAGAGGAGCAATCAATAGGCTTGTTTGTCCATATTGCCTGTCTTGTGGAGCGAACCCTTTCAGGAGAATGCCTAAAGAAGGGCAGTAGAGAAATTGCTGGTATTATCGAAAAATTCCCTGATGACTATAAGCACATTAGGAAAATCATTCGAACAGTGGAGCGAAGCTTTAAGATTCTTATAGATGACGCAGAGGTCAGTGTTTTAATTCAGATGTTGCGCAAATTATAAAATTGTAAGTTGAAGTCGCAAGCCAATAAAAAAGCACCTAACTCTCATTACCGTTTTAGTCGGAATTTACATTTCCGATTTCTGTGGTAATGTTGTGATTTAGATGCTTTTTTACATGCGCTCGTGCACAAGATTATGCAGCCATTTTCCTGAGAAAACACGAGGGATTCCCCAGATTGGCTTGAGAATGTCTTCGCCATTTATCACAAGAAAGATTAGCCAAATGGGAGCCTGCAGACTAACCAAGGCATAGCCAAGTGGAATGCTGAAGAGCCAGACAGGTAAAATATCTAGCAGACAGGCATAGTTGGTATCGCCTCCGCTACGTAAAATCCCAACGATTAAAACAACACTAAAAGCTTTTGGGATAAACAACAGGGCATTTAACTGAATCATCAAGATGGTTAGCTGCTCTGTCTGATTGCTTAAGTTGTAGAGTTTCAGAGCTAAAGGCATAGCCCAGATGAGTAGGACGCTGACGATAAGTCCGATAAGAGGTAATAGAAGTAAGAAGCGCTTGGCATCTTGTAAGGCTTTTTCTACTTGATTCTCTCCGATGGTATTGCCTAGCATAACAGCTACGGCATTTCCCGCACCGCGTACAAAGACAAATCCAATTTGGGCAATGGCGCTAGCAATCTGGGTGGAGGCCACCACTTCAGTACCTAATAATCCGATAATAGCCAAGCCAATTGATGTTCCAAGAGACCAGGCGCCTTCATTGAAGACGACTGGCAAGGTTTTTTTCAAAAATTGATAAACGAAGTCTTTGTGGAAATCAAAGAGTTCAGCTATGCTAGCGGCTCCAGCCATCCTTGTTCGATAGACACCAAAGACTAACCAGCAAAGCTCTAGCAATCGAGCCATAAAGGTAGCAATAGCGGCACCAACCAGTCCAAGTTTAGGAAACCCAATCAGCCCAAAAATAAGGACGGCATTGCCAATGATATTGGTTGCCATAGATAGGAGACTAGCAAGAGTTGGTAAGAAAACTTCATTACTGCAGCGACACATAGTAGCCAGAGAAGTTGTAATAGCTGTCATCAGGTAGGTCCAAGAGACGATAGATAAGTACTGGGCGCCCAACTGAATAGCTTCGGTATCATGAATATAAAAACCAATCAGTTGCTTGGGAAAAAGTAAAGCGACTAAAGTAAAGGAAGCGGAGATGAGCCCGCTCAGCATATAGACTAATCCCAAGGTTTCTCATATCAGCAATTCGCTGGGCTCCCCAGTATTGGGCCATGAAGACAGAAGCTCCGCTACCAATACCAAACTGTACAATAGTCAAGAGAAAGAAAATCTGGTTGGCAGCACCAGCAGCTGCGATTTGTTTTTCCCCTAGCTGTCCAATCATGACAACATCAGCTAGATTGACAGCGCTGGCCAGTAGAAATTGAAGAGAAAACGGTAGACTGAGACGTAAGAATTGTTTCAGAAATGTTTTCTTTTCACTCACTCTCCCACCTCCTTTCGTTTCAAATAGGATAAGCAATCAGTGTGTCCAGTAACCTGATATCTAGAAATTTGTAGTTCTTTTTGAATTGGATGATTCTGATTCCTCATAAATTTCGCCCTTTCTACCTGATAGCTTGAAATAAGCCTCAAGTTTAGTGATAATAGGCAATTTGATCAACAAAAATTTGACAATCTTTGTTAGCTTCTGTTTGAACCTCTACATTCTTCAATTCCTTTTCAGGATAAGGGTTTTGAATAGGAAATGCAAAGAAAGTCTGGCCGTCTTTTTGATAAGGTTTGGTGCTAAGCGAGACTTCAAATAATTGCTCATCTACCTTATAGATGGGTTCGCCAGGTAGAGGGTTGGTATTGGTAGACCGTTCCCAGTTAACACTTGTTTTGCCAATGTTTTCTCCAAAGATAATGGGAACAGTAAACTCGGTTTGATCAGTATAGGTTAGTAGGATATTTCCGATTTGATAGGTTTCCATTTCAGGGGAAGACACCGTCCACAAACCATTGGTATTCCACAAAATAGTCTGTAGCATAGCCAATTTCAATCCAGCTAGGGTGCGCCAGTGCTTCAAGACTGCGTGTGTGGTTTTGAAGGTCGGGATAGTGGTAATGGAAGAGATAAGATAAGGTTTTATCACGGATAGTCGCATAGTCTTCATCACGATAGTCATGATTCCAAAACATCTCGTAAGCATAGGCCAAGCCGAAGAAAATGACATTTCTCTGCAGGATTACCTCGTTTAAGGTGCTCCAGTTGGAGATGATAGCTCCCTTGCTACCCTTCTTCAAATGCTCAGCCCAATGCGGAAAGAGATAGCCTTCAAAATTACCATAACGGATGCTAAAGCCTTCTTCCAAAACTTCATCTTCCAGTTTTTCATCCAAACTCCAGAGCCAATGAAGAATTTCGACATCTTTGGGAATCTGGTGAATGGCTTGCCAGGTTGCCGGCATGATGCCAACTTTTTTGCCTGTATCTTTTTTGAACTGAGGAGTAAACATGACGATTTCTGCCCCACCAAAAGGCCCCGCATCAGGAACGATAGCATTTTTCAGAAGCTTGTCTCCCCAAATCATGGTTCGGACATTTTTCTGCTTGAGGTAGTCATAAATCTTGATAATGTCCTCTGCAAAGATATCAGCTCCAGCCTTCCCTTTGCAGCGCTCACACATGGCAATTGAATAGTATTCATCATGCCCGATATTGATGACTTCAGGTTCAAAGACCTCAATGATTTCATCCAGAACATCAAATAGGAGTTCATAAGAGGCAGGATTTGATGGGCAGTAAGTATCCGGATAAGGATCTTCAGGGATTTCTGCGATTTCTGGGTGACCAAGCATCAGGTAGTCACAGTGGCCAAGAGAGGGAACCTCAGGAATCACTTCAAAAATCGTTCCTTGCAGTAGAGGACCAGATCTTTCACATCATTTTGACTTAGAAACTCCCCGTCACCATTCTCCATGTGAATGGCATTCTTGTACCAAGGGAAGGTATAGTCTTGGATTTCTTTGGTCTTGCCAGAGTATTCAGCCATATCAGCACAATATTTAATCCACTCTTGATTAATTTCAGGGTGTTTTTTATATTCCATAGCACCGCCGATTTCAATCATAATCGTATTGTACTTGAAAAAAGCAAGCATATCTACAAATTGCTTGAAGAAATCCATATTCTTACGAGACGGTAAAAAGACCTTGAGACCACGCTCGGAACAAACAGGTTCGTCGTAGGCCAAGCCATAAGGCAAGTAGCCATCCTGCAACATTTGGATAATTGAAATGACCCCATAAAATAAGCCGCGTTGGGACAAGGCATAAACGAAAATGCCATCTTGAGCAATCTTTACGATGTGCGCTTCAGGGTCGGATGGATAGGGAAGTGAAAAGGACTGCATGACCTCTTGTCCGACTTCTCGGGAAATCCCTTCTATGAAATGAATAGCAGGGAAAGCTAGCTGGCCATCATTTCTTGCTTTTGGATGAGCCAGTAAAGTGTCGGTTAAAATAGGCAGAGGGCTGAATATTTGAGTTTCTTTAGTGAAATAGCGACCGCTGTTTTCTTGTTTCCAATATTGAGGTGTGATGCCTTGTTTCATAATCTGCTCCTTGAACTATCTGAATATCTGCAAGTCATAAATCTGGGCGCAAAAAGAAGGTATGGATCGGATTTGTTTTTACTGAGTTTTCGCTTTTCTAGCCTTCTCGATTTCGCCTTGAATCTTATAAAGATTTTCCGAAAGACGACCAAAGTAGAGTAGCTCTCCCATCCACTTGATGATCTTGCTTTTTGAATTTTTTGTCAATTTATTTTGTTCTTGTTCTAGCGTAACCTCCAGCCCTTTTGAGCAAGGCTTGGTCTTGTAGGAAGTAATCGTTTTTTCACTATGAGACGAGATTTGAATGACGTAGGTTTCATGGCGACGATAGTCCAGAATCTCATAATCAATCTTAGTGTAAATATTGTCTGACAATTTTGAGTAACGAAGTCCTTTCTTTAACCTATCTATCTTTTTTGTTTGATTGTCAGCTTGATTGATTTGATTCAGAAACTCGCTTTCCAAGAAGTCATAAAATTCGTCTGAAGTGACTTGGAGTTCTCTAATAATCTTCATAAATTAAGTATATAATAAGCCCTTGTGGAAAGTAACCCCTTTAGGGAAATGAGACGGTTTTTAGCGCTTTTTTATACTCTTTAGCTTCTTGTTATACATTATCATAAAAAACGATTATTTTTTATACACTAATTTTTACGATAGGTTCTAAAAATATATTAAAGGAACTATTTAAAAAAATAGCGAGTGCCAGCAGTAAAAGCACGCAAGAAACTAATGCTGTAAATTTTTTTATAACAAATTGAGTATGAATGGTATTTGAAAATGGATACACTAAGATAGAAAACTGTATATCAAGAAAATGTAAACGTTTTTGACAGTGGAATAGAGCTATAGTAAACTGTGGGTAAGAAGTCAACTGGAAAGGAGGAGCTTGTATGGAAGAATGGAATAGTTCAGCAGAGATTATTGCCATGTCCTTAATTGCTAATTCTGGTGCAGCCCGGTCCTTAGCTTTTGAAGCACTTAAAAAGCAAAACTAGCAGAATTTGATGCAGCTAAGGAATTAATGGATGAGGCAAATAGTGTTATTTTAAAGGCCCATCATTCCCAAACAGATTTATTGCAGGAAGAGGCACAAGGAAACGGTCATCAGTTGAGTATACTGCTTGTTCATGCGCAAGACCATTTTATGACCAGTCTTTTGGCCATTGACCTTATCACTGAGATGATTGAGCTGTATTCCAATCGAGAAGGAGAAAGACAATGAAAATCTTATTAATATGTGCGGCTGGTATGTCCACGAGCATCCTGATGAAAAAAATGGAGCAATATGCAAATGACCAGGGTATTGACCTTGATATCAAGGCGGTCGGATTGATGGACTATCAAGATTATGCTCAGGAATATGATGTGATTTTATTAGGTCCTCAGGTCTCTTATAAACTTGATTCGGTCAAAGAGACAGTATCAAAACCTGTTGCCACCATTCCAGCCATGGATTATGCAATGGGAGATTGTAAGAATATCTTTCAATTAATTAAAGGAATATCTTAAGGAGGTTTTTCTGATGGAAAAATTCTTTAACAGTAAATTTATGACCAAACTTCAGGAAATTGGTTATAAACTGGCCAACAATGTGTTTATACAGTCTTTACAAGCTGGATTAGGATCTCTCTTGGGATTGATTACCGTGGGTTCCCTTATTTCAAGTCTTAGCTGCAATTGGAAATGAAACAGCTCTAGGTTGGTTCAAAACTGGGGATGCAGTGTATAATACATTGACCTTGCCTTTCCGCTATTCGATGGATTTTATTTCTATCTGGGTTGCTATCTTCTTTGCTTATCATTATGCTAAGAATTTGAAATTGAAATCTCCTATTATGGCTGCGGTTGATACAGCAGTTACTTTCATGTTGGTAGCAGGAGCTTTTGTTGATACTGAAAAATTCTCCGGACTACAGTTAGACTTTCTTGGGTCACAAGGTATGTTCATCAGCTTCTTCATTGTCTTTGTAGTCGTACAGATTGAAATTCTGCTATGAAAAAGATATTAAAATTAAGATGCCAGATGTAGTGCCGCAATTTCTTCAAGATAGTTTTGGTTCTATTTTGCCAGTATTTTTCTCCATCACTCTCTTCCTCTTACTAAATGTTGGTATTAGTGCTTTGACAGCGGGAGCTTACAACGTTCCGTCTGGTTTTATGGCTCTCTTACGGGCACCGCTTGGCGCTGTATCATCTGTTCCAGGTATTGTCATGCTTTGTATGTTGGCGCTGATTCTTTGGTGCTTCGGCATTCATGGTACCCTCATTATCATTCCAATCATTTCTCCGCTTGGGATTCAAGCGGCAACAACCAATGCTGCTCTTCATGCGAACGGTCAGCCAATGCAATTCTTCCCAGTTTTGCTCTACACTTCCATGGCTTTAGTTGGTGGTACAGGAAATACATGGGCCCTGGTCCTGATGGGCTTGCGCTCAAAATCCAAACAAATTAGTGCCGTTTCTAAGATTTCGCTCATTCCTGGGTGGTTTGGTATCAACGAGCCGGTAACATTTGGTATGCCAATTATGTTCAACCCAATTCTTTGTATCCCTTATGTACTCAATGTGCCAATTATGATGATCTTGACTTATTTTGCTTACCAAACAGGCTTTATCATTCCAGCTTGGATTGTTGTCAGCGCTCAGTTGCCAATGGGCTTTAGTAACTACTTGACAACCCTTCGTTGGCAAAACTTCGTTTGGGACTATATCTTGATTTTGCCAGCTATGTTAATCTACTATCCATTCTTCAAGAAATACGAAGAGCAATTGGTTAAGCAAGAAGCTGAAGCGGAAGCAATAGAAGCCAAAGGAGGTGCAGCAGCTTGATTGATGTAACAAAATTTTCCAGAGACTTTCTCTGGGGATCGGCTTCAGCTGCCTATCAAGTTGAAGGAGCTTGGGATGAAGATGGTAAGAGTCTGTCTATCTGGGACGTCTTTGTTCGCCAGCCTAATAGGACTTTTAAAAACACGACTGGCGACGTGGCAGTGGACCATTACCATCACTATAAAGAAGATGTTAAACTGATGGCAGAAATGGGTCTGAAAGCTTATCGTTTTTCTATTGCTTGGACCCGTATTTTGCCTGAGGGACGAGGAGAGGTCAATCAGAAAGGGATTGAATTTTATTCAAATTTGATTGATGAACTTCTCAAATATAATATTGAACCCATTATCACAATCTATCACTGGGATTTACCTCAAGTACTGCAAGATGAGTACGGCGGTTGGGAATCCAGAAAGATAATCGACGATTTCCTGTATTATGCAGAGGTTCTCTTCAAAAACTTTGGAGATAGAGTGAAATATTGGATTGGACTCAATGAGCAAAATGTCTTTGTTGGACTAGGTTATCGGGATGGTCATTTTCCACCAGGAATCAAAAATATTCAGTTAATGCATCAGGTAAATCACATTGTCAATTTGGCTAATGCAACGATTATCAAACGATTCCATGATTTGAAAATAAAAGGTCAAATCGGTCCAAGCTTTGCTTTTCCTGTCCTCTATGCTCTGGATAATCAGCCAGAGAATGTTCTAGCCATGGAGAAATCTTTGGATGTCAATGTTTGGTATTGGATGGATGCTTATTTATTGGGACGTTATCCAAGGACAGCTCTAGCATATTTGAGAAATCAATTCGGTATAGAATTAGATATCCGAGAAGGAGATTTAGATATTTTAAAAGCAGGCCGTCCAGATTTCGTAGGCGTTAACTATTACCAATCCCATACATTTTCTGCTAATGTACCGAATGCTGAAGCTGGAGAGCCAGACCAGTTTAAGCATGTGCCAAACGAACACTTAGAGCGTACTAGCTGGGAGTGGGAAATAGATCCAATTGGTTTGCGAATTGCTTTACGGCGGATTACCAGTAGATATGACATCCCGATTATGATAACTGAAAATGGACTAGGAGAGTATGATACCTTAACGGAAGATAGAAAGATACATGATCCATATCGGATTGAATATCTTGATAATCATATCACAGCTGTACAAAATGCCATCGAAGATGGTTGCCAAGTCATCGGCTATTGTACATGGTCTTTCACAGATTTACTTTCATGGCTTAATGGCTATGGCAAGCGTTATGGATTTGTTTATGTAGACCGTGATGAGGAAGAAGGTGGTAGTCTAGAGCGGATTCGAAAAGATAGTTTTTATTGGTATCAAAAATTAATTAAAGAATTTGAGAATAAAAGAGATAACAGTAGGAATCATTCATAGAAAAAAGCCAGCAGTTTATATCTCCATAAACCGCTGGCTTGTCTTTTTTATTTTTCCCGCATTTGACCTTGTGGGAAGTAGGTTCCTTCTGGCATGTCGTTAATAATGACATGGATAGCAGACTGAGGTGCGCCTGTATTTCTGACAACGGCTTCAGTTACTTCCTTGGCAAGAGCTTTTTTCTGCTCCAGAGTACGTCCTTCAAATAAATCAATTCTAACAAATGGCATATTTTCTGCCTCCTTTATTTCTTTATCATTATTTTATCATAAATGAGGTTTTAAAGAGTAGTGAATTATGGTAAAATAATGTGAAGTAAAAATGGAGATAGTGAATTAGCAAAGATTTAAATTATGGCTCAGTTATACTACAAATATGGCACGATGAATTCGGGCAAGACCATTGAGATTTTAAAAGTCGCCCACAATTATGAAGAACAAGGCAAGAGCGTGGTTATCATGACCTCTGCTGTTGACACCCGCGACGGCTTTGGTGTTGTTTCTAGTCGCATCGGCATGAAGCGGAATGCTATAGCTATTGAAGACCAGACGGATATTTTTGGCTATATCCAGCAGCTGCCTGAAAAACCTTATTGCGTTTTGATTGATGAGGCTCAGTTCTTGAAACGTCATCATGTCTATGATTTGGCTAGAGTGGTGGATGAGCTGGATGTTCCAGTTATGGCTTTTGGTCTGAAAAATGATTTTCGCAATGAACTTTTTGAGGGCTCCAAGCACCTCTTGCTCTTGGCTGACAAGATTGAGGAGATTAAAACCATTTGCCAATATTGCTCTCGTAAGGCCACCATGGTTTTACGGACTGATAACGGAAAGCCGGTTTATGACGGAGAGCAGATTAAAATTGGCGGCCACGAGACCTATATCTCAGTCTGCCGCAAGCACTATTTAACCCCGATATTAAGTAATCCAACGATAGAAAAAAAGGAGATGATGAAAAATCTATGAACATCTATGAACAGTTACAAGCGGTTGAAGATCGCTACGAAGAGCTTGGTGAACTCCTAAGCGACCCTGATGTAGTCAGCGATACCAAGCGTTTTATGGACCTTTCTAAGGAAGAAGCCAGCACCCGAGATACAGTGACGGCATACCGCGAGTATAAAAAAGTCCTGCAAAACATCACAGACGCTGAAGAAATGATAAAAGACGCCTCTGGTGATGCCGACTTGGAAGAAATGGCCAAGCAGGAGCTTAAGGATGCTAAGGCTGAAAAAGAAGAATATGAGGAAAAACTAAAAATCCTTCTTTTGCCTAAGGATCCAAATGACGACAAGAATATTATCCTTGAAATCCGCGGGGCTGCAGGAGGAGACGAAGCACAGTTGTTCGCAGGAGACCTCTTGCAGATGTATCAAAAATACGCTGAAAGCCAAGACTGGCGCTTCGAAGTCATGGAGGCCTCTTATAATGGTGTAGGCGGGATCAAGGAAGTGGTCGCTATGGTCTCAGGTCAGTCGGTCTACTCAAAGCTTAAGTATGAATCTGGCGCTCACCGCGTACAGCGAGTTCCTGTGACTGAAAGCCAAGGTCGCGTTCATACTTCTACGGCAACTGTCTTGGTTATGCCTGAAATCGAAGAAGTAGAATACGACATTGATCCTAAAGATTTGCGGGTGGATATCTACCATGCTTCAGGTGCTGGCGGACAGAATGTCAATAAGGTTGCGACTGCTGTTCGAATCGTTCACTTGCCTACCAATATCAAGGTCGAAATGCAGAAGAGCGGACCCAGCAGAAGAATAGAGATAAGGCTATGAAAATCATCCGAGCTCGTGTAGCAGACCACTTTGCTCAAATCGCTCAAGATGAGCAGGATGCAGAGCGCAAGTCCACAATTGGTACAGGTGATCGCTCAGAGCGGATTCGCACCTATAATTTTCCGCAAAATCGAGTGACAGATCACCGTATCGGCTTGACCTTGCAAAAGCTGGACACGATTTTAGCTGGCAAACTGGATGAAGTCGTTGACGCTCTGGTTCTCTATGACCAAACGCAAAAACTAGAAGAGCTGAATAAATAATGACATTGGCTCAATATTTGGCGGAGCTAGAGCAGGAGTTAGTAGCAGCGGGAGAAGAAGCAGAAAGCCTGTCTTTCGTTTATCGAGCTCTCAATAAGCTCTCCTTTACCGACTTTGTTCTCAAACTTCGGACAGAAGTCAGCCAGGAAGACCGTAAACAGCTAAAAGCAATTCAAGAGCAGCTGCTTGCCCATAAGCCGGCTCAATATATCATTGGCAGCAGTGACTTTCACGGCTTGACTCTCAAGGTGGACGAGCGAGTTCTGATTCCAAGGCCTGAGACGGAGGAGCTGGTGGAGCTGATTTTGTCAGAAAATCCTGAAAGTTCTCTGTCTGTCTTGGATATCGGAACGGGTAGCGGAGCCATTGCTTTGGCACTGGCAAACAGCCGTCCAGACTGGCAGATTACTGCTTCTGATCTCTCTGGCGATGCTCTTGCCTTAGCAGCAGAAAATGCTCAATCCAGCGGACTTAACCTTGTTTTTGTCCAGTCTGATTGCTTGGATGCAATTCAAGGAAAATTTGACATTATCGTCTCTAACCCGCCCTATATTTCAGAAGCAGATAAAGACGAAGTCGGACTCAATGTTTTGACCTCAGAGCCTCACATGGCCCTTTTTGCTGAGGAAGATGGCTATGCCGTCTATCGGAAAATAGCCGAGCAGGCAGGAGACTATCTGACAAAAATAGGAAAAATCTATCTGGAAATTGGTTACAAGCAAGGAGACGGTGTCAGGGAGTTGCTGGAAAAAAACTTCCCTCAAACGAATCCGAGTCCTGAAAGATCAATTTGGCAAAGATAGGATGGTGGCGATGGACAATGGATAAGATAGAAAAGATTCTAGCGGCCGGTGGAGCGGTTGTCCTGCCGACAGAAACTGTTTATGGCCTCTTTGCTCAGGCTTTAAATGAAGAGGCAGTTGAGCGAGTCTACGAATTAAAACGAAGACCTCGTGACAAGGCTCTTAATATTAATGTGGGTAGTTTAGAAGAAATTTACGACTTTTCCAAGAACCAGCCCTGCTATCTGGATCAACTCTACCAAGCTTTTCTGCCTGGACCGCTGACTATTATCCTTCAAGCCAATGACCGAGTGCCGACTTGGATCAACTCAGGTATGGAAACTGTGGGCTTCCGGATTCCTAAGCATTCGGTCACCCTTGACTTGATTAGGAAGTACGGTCCCTTGATTGGTCCATCCGCCAATCTTTCTGGAAAAGCTAGTGGAACTTCTTTTCAGCAGATTGTGATGGATTTTCAAGAGCAAGTCTCGGGAGTAGAAGATGATGCTGCTTTGACAGGTCAGGATTCAACCATCCTGGACTTATCTGGAGAAAAGGCTCATATTTTACGCCAGGGAGCGATTACTCGCGAGGATATCCTCGCCCAAGTAAATGGTATAAAATTTTAACTTTTAGGACCTTAGGTCCTATTTTCGCAAAAGAAGGGAGACACCTTATGATTTTTGACCAAGAAGACTACAAAGCATTTGACCCAGAGATTTGGGAAGCAGTTGCTAAAGAAGAAGAACGTCAGCAGCATAATATTGAGTTGATTGCTTCAGAAAATGTCGTTTCTAAAGCTGTCATGGCTGCTCAAGGTTCTATTTTGACCAATAAGTACGCTGAAGGCTACCCAGGTCGCCGTTACTATGGTGGGACAGATGTAGTGGATGTGATTGAGAGTCTGGCAATTGAGCGTGCCAAAGAAATTTTTGGTGCAAAGTTTGCTAATGTGCAACCTCACTCAGGCAGTCAGGCTAATTGCGCTGCTTATATGGCTTTGATTGAGCCAGGTGATACAGTTATGGGTATGGATTTGTCTGCAGGTGGTCACTTGACACACGGTGCATCAGTCAGCTTCTCTGGGCAAACCTACAATTTTGTATCTTATAGCGTAGATCCCGAAACAGAATTACTGGACTTTGATGCCATCCTCCAGCAAGCCAAAGAGGTTCAGCCTAAGCTGATTGTGGCGGGAGCTTCAGCTTACTCTCATATTATTGACTTTTCAAAATTCCGTGAAATCGCTGATGCGGTAGGCGCTAAGCTCATGGTTGATATGGCTCACATCGCTGGATTAGTCGCTGCAGGCCTCCACCCAAGCCCTGTACCTTATGCAGACATCACAACGACAACGACCCACAAGACCTTGCGAGGACCTCGCGGTGGATTGATTTTGACAAACGATGAAGACTTGGCTAAGAAAATCAACTCAGCTATCTTCCCAGGCATTCAAGGCGGACCACTGGAGCATGTCATTGCAGCCAAAGCAGTCGCCTTTAAAGAAGTGCTGGATCCGGCTTTCAAGGTTTATGCTCAGCAGATTTTATATAATGCCCAAGCCATGGCGCAAGTCTTCCGTCAGCATGACAAGTTCCGTGTGATTTCTGATGGTACTGAAAATCACCTTTTCTTAGTTGATGTTACTAAAGTTGTAGAAAATGGGAAAGTAGCACAAAATCTCTTGGATGAGGTTAATATCACGCTTAATAAAAACTCCATCCCTTACGAGACTCTGTCACCATTTAAGACTAGCGGCATTCGTATCGGTACAGCAGCTATTGCAGCTCGAGGCTTTGGTGTAACAGAAAGTATCAAGGTAGCAGAGCTTATTATCAAGGCTCTGGAAAACGCTGAAAACGAAGCAGTGCTGAATCAGGTACGGGCGGAGGTTCGCGAATTGACGGACGCTTTTCCACTCTATGAGGGCTTGAACTAAGATGGATATTTACGTAAAAAAAGCGATTATTCATCAATTCAGCCCAGCTGATACCGAACTACTGCTGGCGGATAAGTTTCTCAACATTACTCCCAAGATTGAAGAATACCTGCGCAAGAAGATTGAGCGGGTCTATTCTGACGATGCTAAAACAGGTGTTTTCGATCCCGAAAACGTCTTTTTAGCCCAGCTTTCAGACGACCTACTGGAAACATCAGTGACAGTGGCCAAGCTCTGGCAGGAGGAGTTTTCTGTCAGTGAAAACCAGAAAACCAACGATCTGATTTTTGTTCAGTTTGACAAAGAAGGTGTGGAGCACTTTGCTTTTCTGCGAATCGCTCTGCGGGAAACTCTGACCCACTTGGGTGGTGAGGTAGACAATCCTATCAAGCTGACGCAGAACAATCTGCCTGGCTTTGGTACGGGTGCAGACGAGGCTTTGGTCATCAATCTCAAATCTCGCAAGTACCATCTAATTGAAAAGCGCATCAAGTATAACGGTGCCTTTCTCAATTATATGTCAGACAATCTCTTGCAGGTCAATCCGACAATCTCAGCCAAGAAATCAATCAAAGCGCTTGAGAAGACTGCTCAGAAGGTTGCCGAAAGCTTTAATAAAGACGATTTTCAGTTCCAGTCCAAGGTCAAATCCAGTATTTTCAAAAACCTGGAAGAAAACGACGAACTGTCGCCTGAGAAATTGGCCGATGATCTTTTTGACAGCAATCTAACTGCCCGACTTACCTTTATTGACCAAGTCAAGGAAGCTATTCCTGAGCCAGTCAAGTTTGATGAGATTGACAGCAGCCGCCAGAAGAAGAAGTTCGAAAATCAGAAACTCTCCCTTTCAAATGGAATTGAGCTCATCGTTCCTAATAATGTCTATCAGGACGCAGAGTCTGTAGAATTTATCCAGAACGACAACGGGACCTATTCTATTTTGATTAAGAACATCGAGGATATCCAAAATAAATAATGTTTAAATTTCTAAGAAGACTGATTTTAGTCCTTTTCGTGCTCTTTGCTGGCTATAAGATTTATCAGGTTCATCATGATGTCAAGCAAGTCATGAAGTATCAGACTTTGGTCAGAGAAGTGCTGGACGAACAGGACACGGCGGCCAATGAAGAATTGGTACTGGCCATGATTTATACAGAAACCAAGGGAAAAGATACTGATGTCATGCAGTCCAGTGAAAGCGCAACTGGCCAGACCAATGCTATCACGGACAACAAAGAAAGCATTCGCCAGGGCGTTCAGACCTTGTCTGATAACCTAGAGTTAGCCAGCGAGAAAAAGGTGGATGTTTGGACAGCAGTACAAGCCTATAATTTCGGTCAAGCCTATATCGACTACGTCGCTAAAAACGGTGGTGAAAATACGCTGGAGCTGGCCAAGAAATATTCAAAAGATATAGTAGCGCCAAGTTTAGGAAATGTAACTGGCAAGACCTACGGCTACTATAACCTGATTTCAATTTTCCACGGTCCAGAGCTCTATATCAACGGCGGTAATTATTATTATTCCCGTCAGGTCAAGATGAACATGCACATCATGCGCCTCTTAAAATGGTTTTAGAAAGAAGTAATCAAGCTTCTTTCTTTTTTGATGGTGAAGTAATAATCCGGATATTTGTAACCAGGATGGATACATGATATAATTTTGTACATCTATCATAAAAAGGAATGAAAAATGAACAAGAAACTTGGTTTTAAGCTTCTCATTCTGGTTTTGTTGACAATTGCCGGTTTAACAGCTTTTTACAACCATAAAGAAGCCACTAGCCTCAATACAAAACAATTTGTGCAGTCAACAACGCCGACCTTGTTTTTCCACGGTTTTGGATCCAGCTCTAATGCTGAAAATCATATGACAGAGGCAGCCAAAAAGGCTGGAGTCACTCAGACAATTATCACAGCAAATGTCAGTAAAAACGGTCAAGTAAGCTTATTAGGCGAGATACCGAAAGGTGCAATCAATCCTATTATCAAGGTAAACTATGAAGATAACCGCAATGCCGACTACGCTCAAGATGGTAGGTATGCAGCAGCTGTGATTCGCAAGCTACAAGAAACTTATGGTTTTAAGAAGATGAATCTGGTAGGCCATTCGATGGGAAATATGTCCATCCTCTTTTATATGCTGGAGAACGGTCAGGATGAAAAGCTGCCCGAGCTGCAAAAGCAGGTCAATATTGCCAACCATGTTAATGGTCTGCAAGGAAGAGACTTGCCTGAAGATTTGAGTATCCTAGACGACCAAACTGGCCAGCCTAGTGCTATGAGCCAGACTTATCAAAAACTACTGGGATTACGAGAAGTTTACCCGCAAGAGCAGGTAGATGTTCTGAACATTTATGGTGATTTTAAAAACGAATCCGATGGCTCCGTACTCAATACCTCTTCCCGTAGCCTCAAATATCTCCTAGTTGAGAATGCCAAATCTTACCAGGAAAAGAAAATTACAGGTCAGTTGGCTCAGCACAGTCAATTGCATGAGAATCCAGAAGTAGACGAGTTATTAATTGATTTCCTTTGGAAAAAGTAGAAAAGAGCAGTTACTGGCAAGCAAATCCAGTGACTGTTTTTTCTTTGAACTTCTTTGAGAAATGTTGTAAAATGTATCTATTATCTCAAGCCCTCAATGGATGAGATAATAATAACTCCATCATTGCAGCTACCTAACTGAAGCACTCTGAAAACCAAATGGAGCAGAACTCACACGCTCAAGAAACAGAAATTCGAGGCAATCAGATGGAAAGTTTGCTACGAAAAAGCTATAGAATTTGGGAAACTATAGCGGGAGGAAAAGAGGAAAAAATATGAAATTCAAAAAAACTTTAATGACAGCAGGAGCCTTGCTGGCTACTCTGTTTACTGTATCGACCGCAGCTGCCGATTCAAATGTTCAGAAAGTCATTGATGAGACTTACGTGCAGCCTGAGTATGTGCTGGGTTATTCCTTAGATGAAAGCCAAAAACAGCAGACCTTGCAGATGTTGGGCTACAATTCATCTAGTGACAACAAGCCACTTAAGACCATGACTCCAGAAGTCTACTCTAAAATCATGGATGTTGCTAACGACCCTAGCCTGCAGCTTTATTCTTCTGTAAAAATCCAGAAGTTAGGCAGCAATAAGCCATTAGAGGTCAAAATTGTCACTCCGCAAAACATCACTAAGGTTACAGAAGATATGTATCGCAATGCGGCTGTAACACTGGGTGTTCAGCACGCGCAGATTACCGTTGCTGCACCGATTCCGGTAACAGGTGAGAGTGCCTTGGCAGGGATTTACTACTCTCTAGAAGATAACGGTGCGACCATTCCACAGGAAAATAAAAACCTAGCGCAGGAAGAACTGGCTGCCCTTTCTGGCATCAATGCTGAAAACACAGGTAAGGAAGGCTATGACGCAGACAAGCTCAACGTAGCTCTGGCTGATATCAAAGCAGCCATCGCCAATGCTAAGAAGAACAACAGCAATCTGACAGCAGATGATGTCCGTAAGATTGTTGAAGAAACCTTGAAAAACTACGGTCTGACTCAGTCAGTGACCAGTGACCAAATCAACCTCATCGTGAATTTCGCTATCAATCTTTCAAACAGTGGAGTCATTACAGATTCTGACTTTACAAAGACGCTTAGCGACTTGAAAGACAGCATCGTTTCAAAGGCAGGGGATACCTTTAACAATATTAACCTCAACTTTGATGCAAACGGCCTCCTTCAAGAAGGCGGTAATTTCTTTTCTAATATCTGGAATGCCATTGTCAACTTCTTTAAAGGATTGTTCGGCGGTTAATTTCAAGACTATATAAAACAAGGCTAGGACTAAAATGTCCTAGCCTTGTTTTATGTCTAGAAATGAAATTTTAATTTAGCTTTTTAAAAAGAAAATACGGAAGAGCAGCAGTAGACAAAGGTGAAGCGGATAAAAAGCATAAAAACCCCACTTTACCCAGGCAGGCGAATAACCGCGCTGGCCGTTATAGGCCTTGAGAAGCGGCAGAGTCAGGAGTAGACCCAACATAGCAGCCGCATCGCAGAGCAGGACAGGATTGGGAACTGTATAAAAGGCCCAAAGATTTATCAGAATAGACACTACCATAAGGGTGAGGATTGGTGTGACAAAGCCGTCTGATTCCTCTCGTTTTTCGTAGAAACCAACGATCGTCAAGATTCCCAAAAAGCCCCAGTCCGATTGCCAAGTCAGAAAAGAGAATGTTAAAATCAAGAGCAAGCGCAGAAAAGAATGTTGAACCTTTTCCAAAAATACTAGCAATAAAAGCCCTAAGAGCAAAGTGTAGAGAATGTTATTATTAACCGTCAATGGTTTGTGGCTTTCAAAAAGATAATAGAATGGTAGAATGGATAGTAACCAAAAAAGAGTTAGGCGAAGTGCGTATTTCCCTCTGCTTCGTGTATACTGAAAGCCCTCAACCAGTAAATAAGCCATGATTGGAAAAGTCAGTCGTCCAATTGTTTCAGTCAAGAAATACAAGTAAATATTCTGGTTTTCCAACTCTAGCGTATGTCCCAAATGGTTGATAAGCATAGCAGCAATAGCAATCAATTTCAAATGAAAAGCATCCAGCGATTTTTTCATCTCTAACTCCTTCATCAATATTTTTACTAGTCATTATATAAAAAAAATGGTGTGCGAAGTCAATGCAATCAAAAAAAGGGCTTTTTCGCCCTTTTTGAAGTAAGAATAATATGTTTTTTTATATATTTTTACTCCCACTCTACAGTTGCAGGTGGTTTGCTGGTGATATCGTAGACGATGCGGTTGACATGGTCTACTTCGTTGACGATACGAACAGATATTTTTTTGCAGAACATCCCAAGGAATCTTGGCAAAGTCAGCTGTCATGCCATCAATAGAAGTGATGGCGCGAATCGCAATTGTGTAGTCGTAAGTCCGGCCGTCGCCCATGACACCAACAGATCGGACACCTGTATTAACAGTAAAGTATTGCCAGATGTCGCGGTCAAGACCAGCTTTGGCGATTTCTTCGCGGAGAATAGCATCAGATTCGCGAACCGTTTCCAATTTTTCCTCAGTGATTTCTCCCATAACGCGAATAGCAAGTCCTGGCCCTGGGAATGGCTGGCGCCAGACAATTTCATCAGGCATACCAAGCTCGGTACCCAAAGCACGCACTTCATCCTTGTAGAGCGTGTTCAGTGGCTCAATCAGCTCAAACTGCATGTCTTCCGGAAGACCACCAACGTTATGGTGAGATTTAATAGTCTGAGCAGTGTCGGTACCGGATTCGATAACGTCTGTATAGAGCGTTCCCTGAGCCAAGAATTTTACATCTTTCAGTTTGCTGGCTTCGTCGTCAAAGACATAGACAAACTCGTTTCCGATGATTTTACGTTTTTGCTCTGGATCTGAGACACCAGCTAGTTTATCAAGGAAACGTTTAGCAGCATCTGCCTTAATGATATTCAAACCAAATTTGCCACCCAGCATATCCATGACCTGATCTGCTTCGCCTTTACGCAAAAGACCATGATCCACAAAGATACAGATTAGTTGATCGCCGATTGCTTTCTGCAAGAGAACACCGACAACAGAAGAGTCTACGCCGCCAGAAAGTCCCAACAGAACCTTCTTTTCACCAACGGTTTGGCGGATTTTTTGAATTTCCATGTCAATGAAGTTATCCATAGACCAGTCGCCTTTGGCTCCACAAATATTAAGAGCAAAGTTGCGCAGGATATCATAGCCAAATTCTGAATGACGAACCTCAGGGTGGAACTGAATGCCGTAGATTTTCTTAGCTGGATTTTCAATAGCTGCAAAAGGACAGTCAGCAGAAGTACCAGTACGGACAAAGTCAGCGGGAATTTCTGTTACTGCATCTCCATGGCTCATAAGAACTAGCTGGCTTTCAGGTGTTCCGTTGAAAAGGCTGGAGTTAGCAGTATGTGACAGAGTTGACTGACCATATTCACGATTTCCAGCATGACCAGCAGGGACAACCTTGCCCCCCAGCTTGTGAGTCAACAGCTGCATACCATAGCAGATTCCCAAAATCGGGATTCCCAACTCAAAGATTTCCGGGTCAATATCAAAAGAGCCGTCTTCATATACAGAATTTGGACCGCCGGAAAGGATAATTCCGATAGGCTGGATAGCACGGACTTCGTCAGCGGTAATCTTGTGGCTCTTGAGCTCAGAAAAAAACACCGATTTCACGAATGCGGCGTGAAATCAGCTGGTTGTACTGGCTGCCGTAATCAAGCACGATGATCTTTTCGACATCTTGCAATTCAGTTCTAGTAGTCATCTGTTCCCTTTCTTAAAAGAAGTAATCTTTCCCCTCATTTTATCACAAAAAAGGAATTTTTCCAAGGCAATAAGGAGCAAGAGTGCTGAAAAAACGAATATGAGTCTTTATTTGACAAAACTGCTAGAATCTTGATAAAAGCAAGTATTTGAGAGCTAATACTTATCATTTAGTTTGACATTTGAAGTATTTGGTACTAAAATAAAGGAAGGTACCAAATAAGAAAGAAGAGTCAACATGTTGCCCGCATATATCAAAATTCACGATCAGATTAAGAAAGACATCGACGATGCCGTTTGGGAGATTGGAGAGCGCCTGCCCAGTGAGCGAGATCTAGCCGAAACCTTTAAGGTCAGCCGTATGACCCTGCGTCAGGCCATTACGCTCTTGGTTGATGAGGGGGTGCTAGAGCGTCGGGTCGGCAGTGGTACCTTCGTAGCCAGCACACGTGTTCAGGAGAAAATGCGCGGCACCACCAGCTTCACGGAAATCATGAAGGCACAAGGCAAAACGCCATCCAGCCAGCTTATTTCTTATCGGCGTACCCTGCCCAGCGAGCAGGAAGTGGAGAAGCTAGGCATCCATAAGACAGAAAATGTCATTCGGATGGAGCGAGTTCGCTACGCTGACGATTTGCCGGTGGTCTACGAAGTGGCTTCAATTCCAGAGAAGTTCATTAAGAATTTCAAAAAAAGAAGAGGTGACCAGTCATTTCTTCCAGACCTTGCAGGAACATGGCTATAAGATTGGCAAGTCTCAGCAGACGATTTATGCTCGGCTGGCTAAGGAAAAAATTGCCAATTACCTTGATATTCCCCGTGGCCATGCTATATTAGGACTGACTCAGATTTCTTACTTTGATGACGGTACAGCTTTTGAATATGTAAAAAGCCAGTATGTCGGCGATCGTTTTGAATTTTATTTGGAAAACAATTAATTATTGCAAAACTCTTGGTTATCACCAAGGGTTTTTATCTTGTATTTCACTCGGCAGAAAAAGCTGATTGTAGTTTTGCAATCTCATATTTCGAGTGTATATTTCCCTTGTCAGACTAGAGTTTATCATGCTTTTCTGGTATAATGTTTCTTATGGAAATTGAAAAAACAAACCGAATGAATGCTCTTTTTGAGTTTTATGCGGCGCTTTTGACTGACAAGCAGATGAACTATATTGAGCTCTACTATGCGGACGACTATAGTCTGGCTGAGATTGCTGAGGAGTTTAGTGTTAGCCGTCAGGCTGTTTATGATAATATCAAGCGGACGGAGAAGATTCTGGAAGACTATGAGAAAAAGCTGCACATGTACTCGGACTACATTGTTAGAAGCCAGATATTTGACCAGATTACAGAGAAATACCCTGACGACAGCTATCTGCAGGAGCAGATTGGGATTCTGTCTGGTATTGACAACCGAGAGTAATCATGGCTAAACAAGTTATCTACAAGGGAATGTCTTGCTGGTTGTTAGAGTTGGAAGAATCTTTTCCTGCCAGGGTACAAATCATCACCCCTGACGATCTTTCTAAGGCAATGCAAGAAGGCTTCAGCTGCTGGGGCTACCCAAATGAGATTATGAAAGAAGTCTCTGCTGAAGAATACGCTTGTTTAACACGTTTTGGAAAATTTCCACTGAATTGATTGAAATAGAAACTAGGAGAAATAAAAAATGGCATTTGAAAGTTTAACGGAACGTTTGCAGAACGTCTTTAAAAATCTGCGCAGAAAAGGAAAAATCTCAGAGAACGATGTCCAGGAAGCAACCAAAGAGATTCGTCTGGCCCTTTTAGAAGCCGACGTAGCCCTGCCAGTCGTCAAAGACTTTATCAAGAAAGTCCGTGAGCGCGCTGTCGGTCATGAGGTTATCGACACCCTCAATCCAGCGCAACAAATCATCAAGATTGTTGACGAAGAGCTGACAACTATCCTGGGTTCTGATACTGCTGAGATTATCAAGTCTCCGAAGATTCCGACTATTATTATGATGGTTGGTCTGCAAGGTGCTGGTAAGACCACCTTTGCTGGAAAGCTTGCTAATAAGCTCAAGAAAGAAGAAAATGCTCGGCCACTCATGATTGCGGCGGATATTTACCGTCCAGCGGCTATAGATCAGCTGAAAACACTTGGACAGCAAATTGATGTACCTGTCTTTGCTTTAGGGACCGAAGTTCCAGCTGTTGAGATTGTCCGTCAAGGTCTGGAGCAGGCAAAAGCCAACCACAATGACTATGTCCTGATTGATACGGCTGGGCGCCTTCAGATTGATGAAAAGCTCATGCAGGAGCTGTCAGATGTCAAAACGCTGGCTAATCCGAATGAAATCCTCTTGGTTGTCGATGCCATGATTGGTCAGGAAGCGGCTAATGTCGCTCGTGAATTCAACAGTCAACTGGAAGTGACCGGGGTTATCCTGACTAAGATTGATGGTGATACCCGTGGCGGTGCAGCACTGTCTGTCCGTCAGATTACTGGTAAGCCTATTAAATTTACTGGTACCGGTGAAAAAATCACTGATATTGAGACCTTCCACCCAGACCGTATGTCCAGTCGAATCTTGGGCATGGGGGACATGCTGACCCTGATTGAAAAGGCCTCTCAAGAGTACGATGAGAAAAAATCGCTTGAAATGGCTGAAAAGATGCGGGAAAACACCTTTGATTTCAATGACTTCATTGATCAGCTGGATCAGGTACAAGGCATGGGACCTATGGAAGATTTGCTCAAGTTGATTCCAGGCATGGCCAATAATCCTGCCCTCAAGAATATCAAAGTGGACGAGAAAGAAATTGCCCGCAAGCGTGCCATTGTATCCTCTATGACACCAGCTGAGCGGGAAAATCCTGACTTGCTGAGCCCTAGCCGTCGTCGTCGCATTGCCAATGGTTCAGGTAACAGCTTCGTTGATGTCAATAAATTTATCAAAGACTTCAATCAAGCTAAGCAGATGATGCAGGGCGTTCTGTCAGGCGATATGAGCAAGATGATGAAGCAAATGGGGCTCAATCCAAACAATATGCCTAAGAACATGCCTGGTGGCGGAGGAATTCCCGACATGTCAGCTCTTGAAGGCATGATGGGCCAAGGAAGTATGCCAGATATGTCAGGCTTAGGAGGAGCCGGCATGCCGGATATGAGCCAAATGTTCGGAGGTGGTCTCAAAGGGAAGGCCGGAGAGTTCCTGATGCGCCGCAGCATGAATAAAATGGCCAAGCAAATGAAGAAAAACAAGAAGAAACGGAAGTAATAACAAAAAAACAAGTCGCATAACTAAGTTTTTATGTGGCTTGTTTTTGGAAACATCATATTCAGATATGGAGACTAGAATGAAGCCTTTTTTTGACTCAATTAATTCATCGACTTGCTAAAAACCTTTTCACAAAAATTATTAAACAAGATGCCTTCCCACCCTATTTCTCATCTACCTGCCAGCAAGGTCAAAATGAGTCCCTATTATCATGATTCCTGGTAGTTCTGCCACGGAAAATCGCTTTAATCGAATGGTTAAAAAGCTCAACCGCAATCAGCATCCACGTCATAGTCTGGTCCGTATTAAAGTATGGAATGACGGACACATGACTTACCGAGGGCATTTGAAGCGGAAGGATAGAAATCCCATTTTTGTTGTTGGCTTTCAAAATAATCGCGATGGTTATGAAAACATCAAGCAGCAGGCGGCCATGTTTGATGCTGCCTTGACTGTTTTGCGAGAGAAGTACTCTTTTGACAGCTTTAAGGCGCTGGGGCATTCTAACGGTGGTCTAGTTTATACAATATTCTTGCAGCAATATCTGGCAAACCACTCTTGGTTAGAGATGGAAAAGCTCCTGACTATTGGTAGTCCTTATAATCTGAACAAGAAAAATCTCAATCATCGAGTTGCGATGCTAGATGACTTTGTAGCCAACCAGGGAAAACTTCCTAAGAAGCTGCAGCATTTGTCAATTTTGGGAATTTTTTTCCGAGATGGTGACGGAGTTGTCCATAAAAGCAGTGTAGAGGCTGGGAGCTTGATTTACGAAGGAAAGATTGCTTCACACAGAGAGGTCGTCATCGTAGGAAAGGATGCTCACCATTCTTCCTTGCCGCAAAATGAACAGGTAGTTGATTTGATTAAAGGGTTTTTATTCTAGTAATTATTTTACATAATTTAATTTTGGTAAAAAATTAAAAAAGTGATAAAACAATGAAAATGACAGACATTCTTCATAGGTATTATGGTGACTTTGATCTGATAAATGAAAAATGGAATGAAGACTATGAAAGCATTTTGATTAAGCCAAAGGATGATCAAGAATATAAAAGATGCCGTTTGGCAAAGAAGACACCTAAAAAAGAAGGCTACTTTACAGTCTTTTGGAAAAAAGACCAAGACAATAAGAACATTCCATATACTGATAAAGACTTAGGTGATGAACTGGTAATTGTCGTTATCGACGACCGTCATTGCGGTATATTTATCATTCCCAAAGAGGTGGCTATTAGTAAAAAAATTCTTTCTACAAAGGATTGCAAAGGAAAAATGGCTATGCGGTTTTATCCGTCCTGGTGCACAAATTTAAATAAAACAGCTCAGACAACACAAAAATGGCAACTGGATTATTTTCAAAAAATCGAATTAGAAGAATAAGTTTCAGGTAAAACAAGACAGAGTTCAATTTCTCAATTTTGTCTTGTTTTTATTATCTATTTTGTAGTAAAGTTAGCTTGCTTACTTCCCTCTATCATCTTTCCGAAAAACTATAATTTTCTTGAAAAATATATCTAGATATGCTATACTACTGTTATAGAAAAAACGGAGAATTTTAATGAGACGTGAACTGTTATTAGAAAGAATTGATAAACTCAAGGCTACCATGCCCTGGTACATTTTGGAATATTACCAGTCTAAGCTGGCAGTACCTCATAGTTTTACAACCTTATACGAATATCTCAAAGAATATGATCGCTTTTTTAACTGGGTGCTGGAATCTGGCATCACAGACGCTTCGCATATTGCTGAGATTCCTCTTTCGGTCTTGGAAAACATGACCAAGAAAGACATGGAAGCCTTCATTCTGTATCTGCGAGAGCGTCCGCTTCTCAATGCTAATACGACCCAAAACGGTGTTTCTCAGACAACCATCAACCGAACTCTTTCGGCTTTGTCCAGCCTCTACAAATATTTGACTGAGGAAGTTGAAAACGAGCAAGGCGAGCCCTACTTCTATCGAAATGTGATGAAAAAGGTTGCTACTAAGAAGAAAAAGGAAACTCTGGCTGCTCGTGCAGAGAATATTAAGCAGAAGCTCTTTTTAGGGGATGAGACAGAAGAATTCCTCCAGTATATTGATAGGGAGTACCCTAAGAAGCTGTCTAATCGCGCTCTGTCCTCCTTCAACAAGAACAAAGAACGGGACCTAGCCCTCATTGCCTTACTGCTAGCCTCTGGTGTTCGTCTGTCTGAAGCTGTTAATCTAGACCTGAAAGACATCAATCTAAAGATGATGGTCATTGAAGTGACAAGAAAAGGCGGGAAAAGGGACTCTGTCAATGTTGCTGCTTTTGCCAAGTCCTATTTAGAGGAGTACCTGAGTATTCGAAGCAAGCGATACAAAGCCGAAAAGACTGATACAGCTTTCTTTTTGACTGAATACCGCGGCACTCCTAATCGAATCGATGCTTCCAGTGTCGAAAAAATGGTGGCTAAGTATTCTGAGGACTTCAAGGTGCGAGTGACGCCTCACAAACTCCGCCACACACTTGCTACACGTTTATACGATGCAACCAAATCTCAAGTTCTCGTTAGTCACCAGTTAGGGCATGCTAGCACTCAGGTAACAGACCTCTACACCCACATTGTCAATGATGAGCAAAAGAACGCTTTGGATAAATTATAATATTACATAATTTAAAATATGTGAATTTAATATTAACAATAACAACAAAAGAGCGAAAATCTATTTTAGATGCTTCGCTCTTTTTCTTATAAAAATTCAATCCAGTAGTTCCGATGCGGCTCGACAATCAGCGGTTTCCCCCAGAAGTGCTTGAGATGCTCCAGATTCGCTGCTGTGACTGGTCGATTTTTGGTGTTGTACTTTTCAGCACTTTCTCTAGTTAGGAAGCATTTGACCGCTTCGTAGGATCCTTCTGCTGTCTCTCTATTCAGCCCTTCAAAGCTAACTTCATCGCCTGGCTGAGGATTATCCGTGAAGAGTTTTCCGATAAAATAGACCGTTTTACTCTTCATCAGGTCGTAAGCCTTGATATTCTCTATTCGATGATTAGCTGCTGCAAACATGATACAAAAGCTATCTACAAGATCCTTCAAGGGCATCAGGTCTTCTTTGGGAACGAGGATATCTACCATGTAGAGGCCGCCAATGACAAGATTTTGAAAAGAAGGTTGCTGAATAACATTATCTAACGCCATTCCAAGCGGCAATTCCACGGCTTGATAGCCAGATTTTTCAAATTCTTCTTTCTTTTTCTCGTAATCTTCTTCAGATATGCTAACATAAAAGTTGTCTGGATTAGGAGATGGTTTTTTCTTCAGAAAAGCTACAACTGTACGGTCCAACTGCTCAAACAGACCAAGGCTTTCTACTGGGACTTTCTGCATCAAGACACCTCTTTCTCTGATTCCCTATCATTTTATCATATCTGGTAGATAAAACCTAGAGAAAACTAGCTAGTTAAGGAAACGTAAGAATGTTGTTGATTTGAAATATTATACTTGAAAAACCAAACTCTTCAAGAGCTTGGTTTCATTTATATCATCATTTAACCGACGATAGCTTCGGCAATCTCTTCTCTGCTGATTCCAGCAAAGTAGCGGCTGATATCAATCTTTTCAAGGGCTTTAAGGACATCTTCACGTTCATATTTAACACCACGCAGCACATCTTCTACTGCTGCTACGTCTTCAATGCCAAAGAAGTCTCCATAGATTTTAATATCCTGAATCTTGGATTCAACAACATTGGCGAAGATTTCTACCTTACCACTGGTAAACTTGGTGCCACGGCGCACGTTGTATTCAGGTGATTTACCGTAGTTCCAGTCCCAAGTTCCAAACTTGCTATCTCTGATTTGCTTGATTTCTTCCAGTTCATTCTCGGAGAAGACATATTCTGTCATTTCTGGATATTCTTTCTTCATGTAGTCCAGGAGCAGGTCTCGGAATTCCTCGACAGTAATCTTTTTTGGCAATTCATTGACAATATTTGTCACGCGTGCACGGACGGATTTAACTCCTTTTGATTCAAACTTGTCTTTAGAAACCTTAAGCGCATTGGCCAAGACAGACAAATCAACATCAAAGAGCAGGCAACCATGGTGCATGATACGGCCGTTAATATAGGCCTGAGCATTGCCACAGAACTTCTTACCGTCAATTTCCAGGTCATTACGGCCAGTGAATTCAGCCTTTACCCCAAGCTCTGCCAGGGTATTGATAACTGGCGTAGAAAAACTCTTGAAGTCAAAGGCACGATCTTCGTTTTCCTTGGAGATAATGGTGTAGTTGAGGTTGTTCAGATCATGATAGACAGCTCCTCCGCCGCTGATACGACGCACAACTTCAATGCCATGCTCACGAACGTAGTCACGGTTGATTTCTTCGATGGTATTTTGGTGACGTCCCACGATGATAGAAGGTTTGTTAATCCAGAGCAGGAAAATCTCATCCTCATCTAAGAGGTGTTTGAAAGCATATTCTTCCAGAGCAATATTAAAAGCTGTATCATTTGAGTAGTTAACAATGTATTTCATAAGCTACCTCTTTATACGATAGAGACTGGAACAATGATTTATGTCCAGTCTAATCTATCTTTTAAATTATTTTTTCTTAGGTGAGTGAACTGCCAACCCCAGTACGTCTGCAAAAGCTTCGTACATAACTTCTGAGAAGGTTGGGTGACCGTGAATGGTCTTAAGCATTTCTTCTACAGTGATTTCCATTTCGATGATGGTTGATGCTTCATTGATCAATTCTGCTGCTGCAGGACCAATGATATGGACACCGAGCACTTCACCATACTTCTTGTCGGCAATGACTTTAACGAAACCTTGAGCCGCGTCTGAAGCGATAGCACGGCCGTTAGCAGCGAAGTTGAACTTACCAATCGCTACATCGTATTTCTCACGAGCTTGCTCTTCTGTCAAACCAACTGCTGCTACTTCAGGAAGAGTGTAGATAGCAGCAGGCGTCAGATTGAGCTAGCAACATGGTGGTTACCTTTCAGAGCATTTTCAGCAGCAACTTCACCCATACGGAAGGCTGCATGAGCCAGCATCTTAGTACCATTGATATCACCTGGTGCGTAAATACCTGGAACAGAAGTTTCCATATACTCATTGACCTTAATGCGGCCACGATCCAGTTCGAATTCAACCTCACCGATACCTTCTAGGTCTGGCACGCGTCCGATAGAAAGAAGGGCCTTATCTGCGAGGACATCTTCTTTTCCTTCAACCTTGATACGTAATTTGCCATTTTCTTCGATAATTTCTTCCAGCTTAGTTTCAGTCAGGATTGTCATGCCCTTACGCTCCAGAATGAGGCGAAGGTTTTTAGAAACTTCCGCATCCATAGCTGGTACGATGCGGTCCATCATTTCGATAACAGTGACTTTGAGCCAAATGTCATGAAGGCTTGTCCAAGCTCAATACCGACAACACCACCGCCGATAATTACCAGGTTTTCAGGCACTTCGTTCATTTCCAGAATATCATCGCTGGTCATAACGAGAGATGATTCCATGCCCGGAACATTGAACTTGCTGACTTTGGAACCACCAGCCAAAATAATCTTCTTTGTTTCTAACAGCTCGCTGCCGTTTACAAGAACATTCTTGTCTTTAGTAATGGTGCCAATTCCCTTATGAACATCTACGCCATAGCTGCGAAGAAGGCCAGCAACACCGCCAACGAGTGTATTGACAACCTTGTTTTTGGTTTCCAAAACCTTGTCCATGTCCACTGAGAAGCTTGGATTTTCGATGATGATACCGCGGTTAGCAGCGTGGCCAAGGCTTTCAATGATTTCAGCATTGTGCAGGTAAGTCTTAGTAGGGATACAGCCACGGTTCAGGCAGGTTCCGCCGAGCTCAGACTTCTCAACCAAGGCAATCTTGCCACCCAGCTGGGCTGCTTTGATAGCCGCTACATAACCAGCAGGTCCGCCACCGATAACAACGATATCGTAAGCATCATCACTCTTATCTTCATCTGTGCTGGCTGCCGCTGTTGCAGGAGCTGGTGCTTCCGCAGGTGCAGATCCGCCAGCAGTTGGGATATTTTCCCCTTCTTCTCCCAAGTAACCGATGACTTCCGTTACTGGAACAGTTTCTCCGTCACCTTTGAGAATGGCAATCAGGTAGCCATCTTCTTCAGCTTCCAATTCCATGCTAACCTTGTCAGTCATGATTTCCAGAAGGATTTCCCCTTCTTTGACAAATTCGCCGACTTTCTTATTCCATTGGACAATTTGCCCTTCGGTCATATCCACGCCGGCTTTTGGCATAATTACTTCTAAAGCCATTTTTCTTTCCTTTTCTAATTTATTTTTTCATTTGCTGAGTGTTTCGTTTCTTTACTTTTTAAACTAGCAAAGAAAATCTTAAACCAACATTGAAATTGGATCTTCAATCAAAGCCTTCAAATCCTTCATAAACTTAGCTCCAGCCATTCCGTCAACTACACGGTGGTCAATGGTCAAGCCTAGACTCATAATTGGACGAATAACAATTTCACCATTAACAACGACAGGTTTTTCTACTGTTGAGCTTACACCCAAGATAGCAGAATTTGGCTGGTTGATGATAGGACCGAAGGACTGAACACCAAACATACCCAAGTTACTGATTGTGAAGGTTGAGTTTTGCAGCTCGCTCGGAGCTAACTTACCTTCCAAGGTACGTCCGATTACATCTTTAAATGCTACCACAAGCTCTGATAGGCTCATTTTTTCTGCATTGTAGACAACTGGTGTCATCAGGCCATTATCCATACCGACTGCCATTGAAAGGTTGACATAGTTGTGTGTGATAATGGTCTTGCCATCCTCTGTCAAGGTCGAGTTGAGGTACGGATGCTTCATCAGTGTCTTCACAACAGCCAGCGAAAGCAGGTCTGTGACAGTTACTTTCTTGCCAGTGGCTTCCATGATTGGATCTAATACTTTTTTACGCAAGGCCAGCATTTCTGTCATATCAACATCATAGTTAAGGGTGAATGTTGGCGCCGTCAGGTAAGATTCTACCATCCGCTGAGCGATAACCTTCCGCATTGGCGTCATTGGAATACGCTCAATTTCACCGTAAGGAGTGACATTATCAGGCACTTCTTCCACTTTTTCAATTTGAGCAGGAGATTTGATTGTATCGCTCTCAACATTCTCAGGCAAGAAGGCAAGAACATCTTTCTTCATAATCTTGCCACGATGGCCAGTTCCTTGAATCTCTTGCCAAGCAATATTGTGTTCTTGGGCAATTCGTTTTGCCAGTGGTGAAATGCGCACCACATTTGTATCTTTATAAGTTTCCACGTCTTCTTTGTGGACACGACCGTTTGCGCCTGAGCCAGAAACATCATAGAGGTTGATTCCCAAATCATCCGCTAACTTTCTAGCTGCAGGAGTCGCTCTTAGCTTATCATCAGCCATGACCTCTCCAATTCTAATTATGATACTAAGGGCATTAAAAGCGACTGAAAAATAGGAAATCGACGCAGGCTTCGATGAAGCCAAGGAGATTTATCTTTTTTTCGAGCTTTTAGCCCATGTTAAACTCTACAAGTAACTTGGATACAAACCTATCTCAAGTTGCTAGGGTTGCCGCTATCGGCGATCAACCTTGTAGACTTATTAAGTCGCTATAACGATTGTCTGCAATTAGTAAAATTTTAGCTACTTTGACCCTCTACACAAGATTAGATTACATAAAATAATTTATGTAATCTAATTCATGAGAAAGCCTTTTCTTTATTATACCTTATTCTTTGTGATATGTCTTCCGAATAGCGTCTTTGATGCTTTCAACGGTCGGAATCATCGCATTTTCCAAGTTTTGTGCATAAGGCATTGGCACATCTTCACCTGCACAACGGCGGATTGGCGCATCTAGATAGTCAAATGCTTCAGACTCAGAAATAATCGCCGAAATTTCACCAATGAAACCGCTAGTTTTGTGAGCATCATTAACCAAAACGACCTTTCCAGTCTTCTTAACAGAATTGATGATAATATCCTTATCAAGTGGCACCAATGTACGTGGGTCAACCACTTCTACAGAGATACCCTCTTCTGCTAATTCTTCAGCCGCCTGCATGACACGGCGAAGCATTTTTCCGTAGGTAACAACTGTTACATCGGTACCTTCTTTTTTGATTTCGCCAACACCGAGTGGGATCACATACTCAGGATCTAGTGGCACTTCGCCTTTTTGGTTAAATTCAGACTTGTATTCCAGGATAATGACTGGGTTGTTGTCTCGGATAGAAGCCTTGAGAAGCCCCTTCATATCAGCCGGAGTTCCTGGAGCAACTACCTTAAGCCCTGGAATGTGGGTAAACCAAGATTCCAAAGACTGCGAGTGCTGAGCCGCTGAGCCAACTCCATTACCTGCTGCACAGCGGACAGTCATTGGCACCTGCCCTTTTCCGCCAAACATATAGCGCGTTTAGCGGCTTGGTTTACAATAGCATCCATGGCGATTACAGAGAAGTCCATAAAGGTCATGTCTACGATTGGACGCAGCCCTGTCATAGCTGCTCCAGCTGCTGCTCCAGAAATAGCTGCTTCTGAAATCGGACAGTCACGTACACGCTCTGGCCCGAACTCTTCCAGCATACCAACAGATGTTCCGAAATCTCCACCAAAGACTCCGACATCTTCTCCCATCAAGAGTACATTTTCATCGCGACGCATTTCCTCAGACATAGCGAGGATGATGGTATCACGAAAAGACATAGTTTTAGTTTCCATTTTCTTTTTCTCCTCTCTTTAGTCTGCGTAAATATCTTCAAAGGCAGATTCAAGCGGTGGGAATGGGCTTTCTTCTGCAAACTTCACAGATGCTTCTACTGCTTCTTTGACTCCAGCTTGGATAGCTTCCAGCTCTTCCTCGCTTGCAATCTTGTTTTCCAGCAAGTATTTACGAAGATTTTCGATTGGATCTTTTTTCTTCCATTCTTCTACTTCTTCACGAGTACGGTATTTACCTGGGTCGGAAGACGAGTGTCCCAACCAACGATAAGTGACGCTCTCAATCAAGACAGGTCCTTTACCACTGCGAACATGCTCAACAGCTTTTTGGAAGCCTTCATAAACATCCAAAACATTATTTCCATCTTCGATGAACATACCAGGAATGCCATAAGCTGCGCTGCGCTCGTGGATGTGCTCTACATTGGTCATTTTCTTGATGTCAGCAGAAATGCCATAGCCGTTATTGATACAATAGAAAATAACGGGCAGATTCCAGATAGAAGCCATGTTGACTGCTTCGTGGAAGACGCCTTCGTTGGTAGCACCGTCACCAAAGAAGCAGACAACAATCTTACCTGTCTTCTGCATTTGCTGGGTCAGAGCTGCTCCAACGGCAATTCCCATGCCGCCGCCAACGATACCGTTAGCGCCAAGATTTCCGGCATCTAGGTCCGCAATGTGCATAGAACCGCCTTTTCCTTTACAGGTTCCAGTGTATTTACCAAGGATTTCAGCCATCATTTCGTTGAGGTTGATTCCTTTGGCGATAGCTTGACCGTGTCCCCGGTGGTTTGAAGTCAGCAAATCATCCTCATTCAAGGCCAGCATAGCACCGACATTGGCAGCTTCCTCACCTACTGAGAAGTGAGTCATTCCAGGAACCTTTCCTTTTTTTACAAGTTGAGCAATTTTTAAGTCCATGCGACGGATTTCTTCCATCTTACGAAACATCTCTAACAAAAGATCTTTATCTAAAGTTGCCATTTTTTTGCCTTTCTAAGCATAATTCTTCTATTTAATTCTATCTAAAGCTGTAAGCACTGTCAAAACTTTTGCTCACTTGCATTTCACAAAGAAAAACCAGTCAATCCATTGGATAAACTGGTTTTCGAAATCAAAACAGAAATTTCACAAACTTTTTGTGCTAGAGTAGTTTTTACTATTTTGAAACTGTTATACGAAAATAATCGTAGAGCATGCTTCTGATTAATCTGCCTGTTTAGCAAAATCTGCAATCATCTGCTCCATTTGCTCACGGCTTGGTGTTGTCAGCATATAGAGGTAATCACCTTGCAGCTCCGCAAATGCAGCCGGCATGTCTTTTTTAACCTTGAAGTTATCTCTGTATTTCTCCAGCAAGTCATCCTCAGGGTAAGCATAGTTTGTCGATGCACGGCGCGAGGTTGCAAGACAGTACAACGGCTCCATGTGGGCAGCTGGGAAAGGCTCTCCTGCTACAATCGCTGCATAGCCTCTGTAAAGATCGATTGAGTGGGCGAAATTATAGACATCGATGGTAAAGCCGCCAGCTGGACGGTTATTGTACTCAATAGCTACATAATCATCACCTTCGCGGAAGAACTCAATATGGAAAAAGCGTTCTTTCATGCCGAAGATTTTGACAATCGCTTCTCCATAAGCACGCAGTTTTGGATCCATATCCTTGAGAACGTAGTAGGAATTGTCCATCTTATAGATCATCAAATCCAGCGGTGTATGAGCATAGTCAAAGGTGGTTGCAAAGACGATCTGACCATCCTTATCTACCAAACCATCAAAGGTACATATCTCGCCAGATTGGACAAACTTTTCAAAGAAATAAGCTGTCTGATGATCCCATTCTTGCTTGAATCGTTCGACATCTTCTGCTGTTTCTAATTTAAAGGTTGCAGCTGCTCCTACTCCATTATCAGGCTTAGCAATCAAAGGCAGACCAAGTTTCTTGACAGCCAAATCAGCACCAGCTTCTGTGTTAACAATCTGACCTGGAACGACTGGAACACCTGCTTTTTTAAAGAGCTTCTTCATCTCTGATTTGAACTTGGTCTTTTTCAAGTCTTTTGGTTTTGCTCCAAAGACATTGAATTGCTCACGCAACTCAGCGTCCAGTTCCAGCCAGTATTCATTATGAGACTCAATCCGATCAATAGGTCCATGCTTGTAGAAGAGAAAAGCCACCGCTCTTTTTACTTCGTCAAGATTTTCAAGATTTTCTACTCTGAAATATTCGGTCAATGAATCCTTCAAAGGCTGGTCTAGCTGGTCATAAGGCTCCTGACCGATTCCCAGAACAGTAATTCCTTTGTTAGCCAGTTCCACGGTAAACTGCTGAAAATTTTGCGGATAGTAGGGAGAAATAACGATATAATTCATAGGAAACCTCCTTTAAAGATTGAGTTCATTAAGGAAATAAGGCATTTGCTTACGCCACCAAATCCAGTCATGGGAAACATCATGGCCCCATTCAGCAAACCAAGCTGGAATATTCTTATGCTCAAAAGCTTCTTTCAGCGTGTAGAAGGAAGGTAGACCATCTTGCTCCCAGTCGCCCAAGCCAGTACAAACGATAATATCGGCCTGTCGATAGCGGTCAATAAACCAGCCATCATTTTGGTTCCAGATATAGTCAGCTGGTGAGTTTGATAAATGACTTCGTCGTTCAAATTGTCACCAACAAAGAAACGTGCATCGTAGACACCACTGAGGGCAATCACTTTATTGAAAACATCCGGATGCTGCAGGAAGAAATTAAGAGCATGATAAGCTCCCATGGAGCAGCCTGTCGTCATCATAGGGTCAAACCAACCTGTCTTATGCTTGACGAAAGGAATAGCTTCCTCGATGACATAACGCTCATAGGCACGATGCATTTCTGCTCGGTCGTGAGGATGCTTCCAGTCCGCCAACCAACTCTCACTATCAACGCTGCTGAGAGTGAAAAATTGGACCTTACCACCCTCAATAAAACCTGCGCAGGCCTCAATCATACCGAAGTCAGCATACTCATTGTGGCTGCCGCCTGATGATGCGAAGACTATAATCGGGAGCCCAGCATGGCCATAGCGATTGATATACATTTCTCGGCCTAGATTGCCGCTCCAATGACTTAAAAATTCTACATGCATAGTTTCTACCTCTTTCTCACTGTTTGACTAGATTACCATTTCTCGCTGATAAAACGGAAACAGTCTGGCAAGTGCTCTGCCCAAGCGATTTCGTTGTGAATAGCTCCAGACTGGATCTTAATCTGAATATTGGACAATTCGACCCCAGATACAAGTAACTGCCGGAAATAACTGAGTGATGAATCAATATAGGCCTGCTTGATGTTGCCAGCCATCAATGTCTTATCTGTATCATCAGCCTCTTCTGTCCCAACATAAATGAAAACTCGCTGGTCAGTTTGAAGCGTCTTTCTCTCAATATAACGGTCAAAGGCTTCCTGATGCAGCCAATTTGCTGATGAAAAGATGCCCAGACAACCAATCTGATCTTGGTATTCAACACCGATAAACTGGCTGATATTACCCCCAAGAGAAGAGCCAATCATAGCTGTATGTAGCCGATCCGACTTGGTCCGATAATGCTGGTCAATGAAAGGCTTGACGACTTCCATGACAAACTCCGCATACTCCGTTCCCTTGCCGCCAAACTGAATACCTGGAATATTGGACTCTTGGAACTTCCAAGCTGAATACTCATTCATGCGCCGTTGGCCATCGTTATCAATAGCCACGACAATCATTTTTTCAATATCTGGATTACGCTTGATTGTCGGAATAACCTTCCACGAATGGCCGCTGAAAGACTCCTTGCTATAGAGAACGTTTTGGCCGTCGTGAAAATAAACGACGGGATAGGTCTTATTTGTGTCTTGACTATAGTTCTTTGGAAGCAAGACGCGAACACGACGTTTCTGTTTGGTATAAGGAACGACCAACTCATGTGTTTTCATTTCAAGGTAAAAATAGGATTTATTCATTTTCAGAAAACTTTCTATTTTTCAAAAATTTTTTTATTTATTATATCACAAATTAAGCAAAAAAAGTTAGGAATTTCCTAACTTTTTAATGATTTTTATTAGATAATGACAGAAAATAGATTATTTATCCAAATAAGGCTGTAAATCCTGCAGGGCACGTTCGGCAATCTTCTCATAACGCTCTTTCTTGTCACGAATCCGAGGGCCGTCCAGCTCTTTGATAATGCCAAAATTGACATTCATAGGTTGAAAATGCTTGCTGTCAGCATGGGTAACATAATGTGGCAGGCTGCCGATAGCTGTTGTTTCTGGAAAAACAAGTGCTTCTTCTCCCTTGAAGAGTCGAGCGGCATTGATACCAGCAACTAGGCCAGAAGCTGCTGACTCGACATAGCCTTCAACTCCTGTCATTTGACCTGCAAAGAAAAGATTTGGCTGTTTCTTAGAGCGGAAAGTCTGTTCAAGCAGATTTGGAGAGTCCATATAAGAGTTTCGGTGCATGACTCCATAGCGGACAAATTCTGCATTCTCCAGACCAGGAATCATCTGAAAGACCCGCTTTTGCTCGCCCCACTTGAGATGAGTTTGGAAGCCAACGATATTGTAAAGACTACCTGCTGCATTGTCCTGACGAAGCTGCACTACAGCGTATGGCGTCTTATATTCACCATCTCGAGGCCCTTGGTAGTCATCTGGATATTCTAAACCAACAGGCTTCATCGGACCGTAAAGCATGGTTTTAATGCCACGTTTGGCCATAACTTCAATAGGCATGCAGCCTTCAAAGTATTTTTCTTTTTCAAAGGAATTGAGCGGTGCTTCTTCGGCATTGACCAAAGCATCATGGAAATCCATAAATTCTTGCTTGGTCATCGGCGCATTAAGGTAGGCTGCTTCCCCCTTATCATAACGGGATTTGAGATAGACCTTAGTCATATCAATGGTATTGACATCAATAATTGGCGCTGCTGCGTCGTAGAAATAAAAACCTTCGCCTCCATTGAGCGCGTGGATTTTTTCTGCTAAAGCATCACTGGTCAAGGGTCCTGTCGCAATGACTGTGATGGCATCTTCAGGAATTTCAGTGATTTCTTCGCGAATAACCTCAATCAATGGATGGTTAGTCACTAGCTCCGTCACCATCTGAGAAAAGCCTTCTCTATCAACCGCTAGAGCACCGCCTGCTGGCACCCGAGTCGCTTCTGCTGACTTTAAAATGACTGAGTCTAACCGCCGCATTTCTTCCTTGAGTAGACCAACTGCATTGGTCAGCGCATCTCCTCGCAGAGAGTTCGAGCAGACCAGTTCTGCAAAGTCCGATGTTTTGTGTTGCGGAGTTGATTTGACACCCCGCATTTCATAGAGTTTGACTGGGATGCCACGCTTGGCAATCTGGTAAGCTGCTTCACTGCCAGCCAGACCAGCACCGATAACATTGATATAGGATGATGACATGATACTCTCCCTTGGATATTTCTAGATTTTCACTCTGACCATTATAACAAAAACAAAGTAAAAAAGACAGACAGGAGGATTCCTGAATGTCTTTCGAAAATCATTGTTTATTGAAGCTGAATGACTTATAAGCATACAGATGCTTATTGTCTTCGTAACTTATGCCAAAGCCCACTTCTGTATTCCTAGGTAGTTTATCGATTTGAAGTATTTGAGCAAGTAAGTATTCAAAATCAGAGTCTGTCCAATTGTCAATATCTTCATTAGCTAGTTGTAGGTTTTGTTTTCGTACTTGTTCTATATCAACGCTTATATGAATACTAAAAGTCGAATGATTGTCAGCAACTCTTTTTAAGAGTATATCGCGATTACGAACAATCACATCTTCAACTAGATTTTTTTCCCTACTTAGGTCTAAGTCCTTGATTAACGGAGTTAGTTCTTTGACATCCCTCTTCAAAATTGCTTCCCTTTTCTCTTGCTCTTCAAGATGAGTTTCTGGGTTGCCACTATATTCTTCTTTTGGCACCAAAGAATATCCCGAGTCAAAGGAGTGCAATTCAATTGAGTTTTTTAAATAAAGCTGTCTAATCATATCTTCGCTCAAAAATGTAGAAGCCAAGCTATCACTTTGAAGCAACTTATTGTAAGCTTCTTCAAGTCTATCATAATTGTCATCGCCAGAAACATACTCCATTTCTAAACGATAGACTTTTTTCTTGGCCAAACCAAAGAAAATTTTCTTCTCAACTTCTTTAAGTCTCGAGTTGTATCTGAGGACTGGAGTTTTCTGAACATAATCTTTTTCAAAATCCACATAGACATCAACAAATTTTTTGTTTCCTTCAATGTAAAACGGAAATCCCTGATAGCCAAAAGTATCAGCAGTCGAGTATCCTTCTGCTTCTAGTCCTGCAGCTTCTATTACGGAACTAATATTTGATATAGCCGTACTACTTAAATCATGATCTACACTGTTGTTGCATGCTGACAAAATAAATAATGCGAGAATAGAAAACAGCACACTAATTATTTTCTTAATCACTTTGCTTTTAACATCTCCTCCAAATAAGCAATCTTAGCCAAATCCTTATGATTGTTATTTTCATTTCGGTAAGAATCTTGTGAAGAAGCTCGGTAGATAACTAAAAATTGCTCTGCAGTTGGCAGCAGAAACTTGACACCTTCAACTTCTTTTCGAGTCAACTTCTCTAGCGGCACACCTGAAAATGCCTCTAAGGTTTCCATGACCCCAAATTCAATAGATAAGTCTTCTTTTTTAAATTCATGCTCGTGCAAATCGACTAAGCGATAGCCCAAGCACTCCATCATAGGCTCAATCTTGTCCATATCATAAATACGTTCTTCGTCTGGTGCTTCCCAGCCACGTTCATCACCGTGAACATGAATATCAATATCCCGCGCCTGCCAGTCCTGACAAGTAACCTGCTCCAGCCCCAAGGGAGCCCATTAGCAGTGGAATAATTCCCATCTTGTTCAGTTGAGACGCGATTTTTAGAAATTCTGCAAATTTATCTGTCATAAAGCTGCACCTCTTCTTCAGAAAAAACATTTTACATAATATAAATTATGTAAAAATAACTATTTCACTTTTTCTTCTTCGTAATCGCCATTGCTGCAGACCACTTGCTTGCCGCCACCACGAACTTTCTTTTCGATCAGATAATGGTCGCATTTTGGACAGTTCCGACCGACTGGCTTGTCCCAAGATGTGAAATCACAGTCAGGATAACGATCACAGCCATAAAAAATGCGATTTCGCTTAGTCTTACGCTCGATAACTTGACCTTTCTGGCACTGTGGACAGGTCACGCCGATTTCCTTGACGATAGCTTGAGTGTGACGGCAGTCTGGGAAATTACTGCAGGCGTAGAACTTGCCAAATCTCCCCAACTTGATGACCATGGGACTGCCACAGACCTCACAGTCAAAACCAGCCGGTTCATCCTTGATTTGGATTTTCTCCATTTCAGTCTCGGCTTTAGCGACTTCCTTTTCAAAAGGTCGATAAAACTCGTCAATAACTTTCTGCCACTGCTCTTTGCCAACTTCTACATCATCCAATTTGCTTCCATTTCGGCTGTAAATTTCACATTTACGATGCCTGGGAAGAATTCGACAATCAATGAATTGACAATCTCACCTAATTCCGTCGGCTCAAAGCGCTTGGAAACCAGCTTAACGTAATATCGTTTCTGAATAGTTTCAATGGTCGGTGCATAGGTAGACGGACGACCAACACCATTTTCTTCTAAAGTCTTGATGAGAGTCGCTTCAGAATAACGAGCAGGCGGCTGGGTAAAGTGCTGTTCTGGATTGGTATTGACACGTTTGACGGTATCCCCCTTTTCCATATCCGGCAGCATTTTATTCTTATCAGAGTCGTTGTAAATAGCCAGATAGCCATCGAACTTGACCTGACTGCCATTGGCGGCAAATTGGACACCATTTTGCCCCAACTTAACATTCATAGTATCAAAGACTGCTGCTGTCATTTGGCTGGCTACAAAGCGGTTCCAAATCAGCGTATAGAGCTTAAGCTGATCCTTATCCAGATACTTTGCGATGCTTTCCGGTGTATTGAAACGCTGGAAGGACGAATAGCCTCGTGGGCATCTTGAGCGCCAGAAGCGTTCTTAGCCTTACTGCCATGTTTGGAATATTTAGCACCAAATTTATCCGTGATAAAGCTTGCTGCTTCATTTTGCGCTACTGGACTGATACGAGTCGAGTCGGTACGCATATACGTAATCAGACCTTGTACGCCAGAACCGATATTAATCCCCTCATAGAGCTGCTGAGCCACCATCATGGTCTTACGAGTCCGGAAATTAATCTTATTAGCGGCATCCTGCTGCATTGAGGAAGTCGTGTAGGGTAGCGGAGCATTGCGTCGACGCTCCTTCTTTTCAACACTGTCAACTGTAAAATCATCACCCTTGAGGTGAGTAAGGACTTCTTTGACATCATCGTTGTTAGTCAGCTTCATTTTTTTACCGTTCATTCCATAGAAGCTGGCCTGGAACTGACGAGTTCCTTTCTTGAAGGTTCCGTCAATAGTCCAGTATTCTTCTGGTTTGAAGGCATTAATTTCATTTTCCCGGTCGATAATCAGCTTGAGGGCGACAGACTGCACCCGACCAGCTGACAAACCTTTTTTTGACTTTCTTCCAGAGAATAGGAGAAATGGAATAACCAACCAAGCGATCCAGAACTCGGCGAGCCTGCTGCGCATCGACTAGATCCATATCAATCTGGCGGGGCTCTTTAAATGCATTCTTGACCGCATCTTTGGTGATTTCATTAAAGACGACGCGGTTTTTTTCTTTCTCATCCAGGTTCAGAATGTGGGCCAGATGCCAAGAAATAGCTTCTCCTTCGCGGTCCGGGTCACTTGCTAGAAAGACTTGCTTAGCTTTCTTCGCTTCTTTTTTCAAGTCATTAATTAACGGACCTTTACCACGAATATTGATGTATTGCGGCTCATAGTTGTTCTCAAAATCAATGGACATAGTAGACTTTTTCAGGTCACGAATATGCCCGACACTGGCCAGAACCTTGTAGTTTCGTCCCAGATATTTTTCTATTGTTTTTGCCTTAGCAGGCGACTCTACGATGACAAGATTTTTCTTGGTCGTAGACTTTTTCTTTGTTTTTGTTACCAATTTAGACACCTTCTATAAGAAATAAATCTCATAGAGTTTAAACTATTTTTTGATAGATGTCAACTGCTAACTTTTCTTATAGGAAAACTTGTTTTAAAAATCAAACTCAGAAAGGACGTCAGAGCCTGACGTGATGCACTTTGCGCCCTCTTGAATCAAATGATGGCAACCGTCAGATTTTCCATCTAAAATTGACCCCGGGATAGCAAAGACATCCCGCCCTTCTTCCATGGCTCGCTCACAGGTAATCAGGCTGCCTGAGCGCATCTTAGCTTCTGCCACGATGACGCCTCGACAGAGACCGGCGATGATACGATTCCGCTCTGGAAAATGAAATTTCAAAGGCTGTTCACCTGAACCATACTCTGTCAGCAATAAATGATTTTTTCCAATGTAAGCTTGTAGTTTTTTGTTGGCCTTAGGATAAAAGACGTCTAATCCAGTACCAATGACAGCAATGGTCTGACCTCCGTTTTGCAGGGCAGCCATGTGAGCCGCTGTATCAATCCCACGAGCCAGCCCACTGACGATAACCAGTTCATTATTTAGCTCTTTGACAATCTTTTGTACAGAGGCATTTCCTTGCTTACTGCTGTCTCGACTACCAACGACCGCGGCTTTTGGCAATTCTAGTAGATCTAGATTTCCCTGATAGAATAACAAGGTCGGGGCATCATAAATCTCGCATAAATCCCAAGGGTAAATATCATCCAAAATAGAAAAGGACGGAAAAAGTTCAAATTCTTCCTTCAAAGCCGGTAAATCAAGCCTCTTGTATTTCTCAATAAAGAGGGCAGGATTGCGGCACTCAGATACGACAGCCTTATCTCGCAGAGAAAGCTTGCCATCTCTACTCTCAGCGTATCTCAAAACATTTAAAACCTGATGATTGGTCAAGCCAGCTTTTTTCATTTTATAAATTTCAAAATTATTCATTTTTTCACCTCACTTTCTTATTCGTAAAAAGTTCAAAAAAAGAACTGTAACACAGTTCCTTCTTTACGATTTTATTTAATTTGATGTTGTCAATAGCCGGTTCACTTGCCCATTGCCTTTAACACTCTTTATGAACAGGAATTTCCTTAATAATTCGCGCTGGATTACCAGCCAAGACTACATTGTCACCAAAAGACTTGGTCACAACCGCTCCTGCTCCAACTACCACATTATCCCCTAGTGTCACGCCCGGCAGAATCGTCACACCGCCGCCAGCCCAGAAATTATCACCAATAGTGATTGGTGCTCCGTACTCAATACCGGAATTTCTTTCCACTGGATCAAGTGGATGAAGAGGTGTCAGAAACTGGCAATTTGGACCAAGCATAGCATTGTCTCCGATGCGAATCGGGCAAACGTCCAGCATAGTCAGATTCCAGTTAGAACAAAAATTCTCTCCTAGATGAATATTGATTCCATAATCACAGACCAAATCAGGCTTCATAGCAAGATTATCTCCTGTGCAGCCAAACCATTCTTTGATAATAGCACTTCTCTTGTCGCTGTCTTGCTCTTGGTTAAAACGATATTGAAATTCTTTGGATCGGGCTCTAATTTTTCTTAAATCTTCGTCTTGTGGTCGGTAAATCTCTCCAGCAATCATTTTTTCGTATTCGCTTTGCATGGCATCCTCCTTTTCATGCGTGACAAATGGATGGTCAGGTAAAGTTGTTCATCCTCTGATGTTTGGTAATTTCTGGTTTGCTTTAAAAATTCAGCAATCTTCCTAGTTGTCTCATAAGCCAAGGGATACTTACATTTAAGTAAGTCAAACATTTCATTGTCCTCCAAGTCACGGTGGCCATTATCAGTCAGGACTCGCTCACAGAAAAATTTCAGATGGGTCATGAAGCGCTCAAGGTAGATGTCTTCCTCGTCTAAAGAAATTTCCAAACTGTACTTGACAATGGTCATGATTTCCTCCATCATCATAGTCAAATCACGCGCAGTTCCATCGCCATTTTCCAACTCTGCATTGACCAAGGTCAGCGCCATAAATGCTGCTTCATCATCTGGAAGTTCCTTGCTGACATAAGCGCTCAAAAAGCTGTTTTGCATACTGACCAACCTCAAACTCGATAGGAAAAAAAGCGTTTAATATCCCACATGAGGAAATTCTTGAGATAAATATCATCTTCCAAGCGCAGCAAGACTCCGTGGATATGATCTGCCATCGCCAGAAAAAGCAGTGTCTTTGAGTTTCTTCTGCAGTTTCTCCCTTGCGAAAGAAATAATCTTATCTGACATTTCCATGACCTCTGCTGGCAACTCCATCAGAAGCTGTCGTCTATTTTTCTGACAAGATATACTTTTTTTCTCAATCAGCTCATCTGGAATCTCCTGGCCAACTTTTTCGACCAAAGGCCAGTCCTCGTCCCATGAGAATAACTTCTTCTTGGTTTTCTTCAGAAATCACCACATTATTGTTTAAGATTTTACTGATAAGCATGCCTCACCTCTTCGTGCCTATTCATACATGGATTTTATTGGTTCAAATGTCTTGCGATGAATAGGAGTTACGCCACTTCGTTCCAAGCCCTGCAAATGACTTCTGGTCCCATAACCAGCATTTTTCGCAAAATCATAGCCAGGAAATTTCTTGTCGTAGTCTGCCATTAGCTTATCCCGAGTAACCTTAGCAACAATACTGGCCGCTGCGATAGACAGAGAATTGGCATCGCCTTTGATGATGGACTCTTGCGGGATATCAACATCCAGTTTCATGGCATCAATCAGCAGATAATCGGGCTTGAGAGAAAGCTTAGACAAAGCCTCTTTCATAGCAAGCTTGGTCGCTTCGTAGATATTGACTTGATCAATAATCTCATTGTTCATCAGGCCAACACCGACTGCCAAAGCTTTATCAAGAACTGCCTGATAGATTTCTTGATGTTTTTTCTTGGGAATTTTTTTACTATCGTTGAGCCCCTTAATTTTACATTCTGGTGGTAAGATGACAGCTGCAGCGACAACCGGTCCAGCTAGAGGCCCACGACCGACTTCATCAATCCCAGCAATTGCCTGGTAGTCAGCTTTATAAAGCTCTTTTTCATACCGTAACATCTGCTCCAGACGTAAATCCTCGTCTAACTCCGCCTGAATGGCTCTTTTACGTTTTTCAATCGCCTTTTGAACTCCGCTCCGCTGGTCATTAGCCGCTTCTGCCAGAAAAGGATCAGCCAAATCAGTCACTAACTCTAAACGTTGCTGGATTTCTTTAATCGTTGCCATCTAGTTCTCCAACCGTGTCCAAGCAATAACGACCTAACTTGCCATCGCGGACATCTTTGACAAAAAGGCTGTAAAAACGGTCATAGTCATCGCGGAAACCGAGTTTTTGAGTCATATCCATAATCATATCAGGTGCTTCCTGACTTAGATCCAGCTGCTTGAAGCGTGCTATCAGCTCCTCAGGATAATGTTTCTTAAAGTAATTGAGACCAAATCGTCACCTCATCCATAGGCAACAGATTATCCTTAATAGCACCAGTCAGAGCAAGCTTGAGAGCAACCGTCTCATCTTCAAACTTTGGCCAGAGAATCCCTGGTGTATCCAAGATTTCCAAGTCTTTATTTGATTTGAGCCATTGCTGACCCTTGGTCACACCTGGCTTATTCCCTACAACAGCGATTTTCTTACCAGCTAAGCGATTCATGAGGGTTGATTTGCCAGCATTGGGAATACCGATTATCATGGTACGCAGGGTTTCGATGCGAATTCCTCTCTCTTTCTGACGCGCCAATTTGTCAGCCATAAGCTTTTTAGCTGCATCTGTCACTTTTTTTACAGCAGATTGCTCTTTGGAATTAATAGATAAAGTCGGAATCTCCTGGCTTTCAAAATAGCTCTGCCATTCCTTGATACGAACAGGGTCTGCCAAATCAGCCTTGTTTAAAATCAAAAGCTTGGGCTTATCCCCCACAATCTTAGTCAGCATAGGATTCTGACTAGATAAAGGAAGTCTGGCATCAACCAGTATCGTCACAAAATCAACAAACTTAATATTCTCCTGTACCTGTCTCCGTGCCTTGGACATATGCCCCGGAAACCATTGAATCGTTGCCATAATTTATCCTTTCAACGAATATCATTGATAAAATTTTATATCTTTAACTATTTTAACATATTTCTAGGATTTAAGCGGGTGAATCCTAAAGTGATACTCTCTACCTCAAGAGCAAAAAAAGCCCTAGCGGGCTTTCTAACTTTATCTTACTTGTTCAAAATGCAGATGCACAGCTATATGATCTCCATAGCCATTGCGCTCTAAATCGCGCTGTAAGCGATAGGAAATATAATGCTCGGCAATAGTAATATAACCTGCACCCAAGAGGCGGCTTTCAACCATGGACTGGATCATGCTAATCGTCGCACGTTCAACCTTAGCTTCTTCCAAATCCATAACGACTTTCTTTGTAACCTGCGCCAAATTCTGACGCAAATCATCTGTCAACACATAGACAGTCTGCGCGGCCTTTAAAACTGCTTGATAAATTTTATCTGGGTCGAATTCTACGACTTCACCGCTCCGTTTAATAACTTGCATAAAAAACTCCTTTTTTATTATATATTTCTAATCTAATGTATGTCTCTATCATGACTGCTGCCAATCCAGTTGTCTACAGTCTGCTCAAAAAGAATTCTCAAAGTCAGACCATACTTTAACATTATATAATTTTTTCCAATATTTTTCAAAGGAAGCTTCCTTTTTTCTTTTGCTTAAAAAGTCCATATAAAAAAGGACTGCTCTGGACAATCCTTTTTCCAATGTTCTTCATAAACTATCAGATACTGAATTCGCTTTTCAGTTTAAGTCAATACAACTAAAATAACAAGCCAAACATTATGTATCGGATTTCTCTAATGTTATGTCCTGTCTTTTATAACGATAGTGCATTTTCCAGTGATTTTCAGACAATTCTTCTAAACTCAATGTTTTGTTAATAGGCTTAAAGGACAATTTTTCTTCTTCAACTCTCTTTAAGAGCTCAACTAATAACTCTCCTCCAGCATTCAGAGAAATTAAACTATCATCCTCACTATCATATTGAAGTAAAATTTTCTTTGTTGGTTTGTGAATGACGTTATAAAGATTGAAAGCTTTATCGATTTCAAAATTTTTCTCTTTGTCAGCCACCATCGACAAACTGTGCAGCTCCAACTGACCAATTTTAAAAGCTCCAAAAAGACTAAAAACTATCCCTAACGCAGCAAGTGTTTCCCAGATGAAAGAGAAAAGTTTCAAATCCCAATCCGTTATCAGTATAAGAAGTAAATAAATAATTCCTAAAACAGATCCAAGTAAAATCAATCCTGAACCATAGCAACCGGCCTTATCACCAGTTCGGATAACTGGCTTATCATAAACTTTTTTGCCCTCAAGTTTTTCCAGTCTATGTTTAGCCTTATACTCCTCAATTCGTTCACTATGTTTTTCTGTCACAAATTTCAATTCTTTCTTTATTATTTTTATCTATGTCAATCCTAAAACTGCTGCTATCAATCAATAATCCGGTCTCAGAACGCCTTTAACCGTCTCTTTGGTCGCTTGATAGTCACCATCAACCACAACCTTGATAATTCGTTTGGCATCTTCTTCAGGCGCTGGCACAAGCGGTAAGCGGGTTGGACCAGCTGCAAATCCTAAGTAATTAAGGACTGCCTTGACAGGGGCAGGACTTGGGTAAGAGAAAAGGGCATTGACTTTAGGGATGAATTTCCGTTGGATAGCTGCTGCTTTTTTGATGTCATTGCGCTCAATAGCATCCAGCATTTCAAACATTTCATCACCGTTTGTGTGAGAAGCAACAGAAATAACTCCATCAGCCCCCAGATTCATAGCATGAAAGGCATCGCCATCCTCACCAGTGTAAATCAGAAACTCCTCTGGCCGATGCTCAATCAGATAGGCCATATTCGCCAGACTGGTACATTCTTTAACGCCGATAATATTTGGATGTTCTGCCAACCTTAGCATAGTCTCAGGTGTCATCTCAACAACTACCCGTCCAGGTATATTATAGATAATGATAGGCAGGTTTGAAGCATCCGCAATAGCTTTAAAGTGCTGATACATCCCTTCCTGAGAAGGTTTGTTGTAATAGGGAACAATGGCAAGGCCAGCAGCAAGCCACCAAATTCATCTACTTCTTTGACGAATTCGATAGAGTCGCGCGTTTCATTGGTACCAACACCCGCAATCAAAGGGACACGCCCCTTGACAACCTTTTGAACTGCCGCAAATAACTCCAACTCTTCATCGTGAGTCAGGGTTGGACTTTCTGCAGTTGTTCCAGCCAGCAAAATCCCATCCGTATGATGTGCCAAAAGGTGCTCAATCAAGTCTGGAATAGCATCAAAATTGATGGAACCATCTTCATGAAAAGGTGTGATAAAAGCTGTGATGATTTTACAGTTTTTCAGATCCGCATACGCCATAAACTTACCTCTCTTTATTATACGAAAAGAGGGTTGAAAGAACGATTATTCAACCCTGTACTGTCAAGTTTCCTTGGTCACTTTATTTTAATTCAAAAACAACTTCTGCTGTTGGACGAACTAAACCACGCTCATGCAGTGTCTCTGCGATTTGAACAGAATTCCAAGCCGCCCCCTTAAGAAGATTGTCTGAAACAACCCACATGTGGATTCCTTTTTCCGCATCAAGATCCTTACGAATTCGGCCAACAAAGGTCTCTTTCTTACCAACCGCATTGATTGCTTGCGGATAAATCTGATGAGCTACATCATCTTCCAGAACAGCACCTGGAAAAGCTGCGATGGCTGCTTTTACCTGATCAATAGGTGCTACTTCCTTAGTCTCGATGTAAACAGACTCCGAGTGGGCAGACAAAATTGGAAGACGGACACAAGTCGCAGAAACAGCAATAGAATCATCTTCCATGATTTTCTTAGTTTCCTTGGTCATCTTCATCTCTTCATAAGTGTAGTCGTTATCTGTAAAGACATCAATCTGAGGTAAGGCATTAAAGGCAATAGGATAATGCTTCTTATCACCACCACATGGCAGGATATTGGCTTCCGCGTCCTTAGGATTTACACCATCATTGAGAACAGAGCGTAATTGAGCTTGGGTTTCAAGAATGGCTCCCATACCTGCACCAGAAACTGCTTGATAGGTAGACACAATGATGCGCTCCAGACCCCATTTTTGACGAACAGGCTCTAAAGCCACCATCATCTGAATTGTCGAGCAGTTAGGGCAGGCGATAATTCCCTTGTGCTGATCTAAGGCATGGGCGTTGACTTCTGGAACAACTAGAGGAACATCAGGATTTTGACGGAAATAAGAGGTGTTATCGACCACTACTGCTCCAGCTTTGACTGCGTAAGGAGCAAATTTTGCTGAGGTAGAACCTCCAGCTGAGAAGAGAGCAATATCTACACCTTCAAAAACCGTCTCAGTCGTCTCTTCGATAGTAATATCTTGTCCTTTGAACTGGAGAACTTTTCCAGCTGAACAAGCAGACGCCAGATAGCGTATTTTATCAATTGGAAGGCTAGATTCTTCCAGCATTTTAATCATTTGAGATCCAACGGCACCAGTGGCACCTACTACAGCAACTGTATATCCCATGCGATAACCTCTCTGAATTTTCAAAAAATTTTTATTGTTAGTATTATACTATTTTTAGGGAAAAATGCAAATATTTCTGAAGAATATAAGTGCGATATTTTGATAAACTACACTAACTCAACTTTCTCCTGCAGACTCATTTCATCAAGAGCAACAGAAAAATCCCCAATCCGTAGACTGGGGATAAGGGCACTTTTGTGTGATCAGCAGGTTCACACAACTGATCAAGGTCCGCTCCTGCGTTATGACCTCCCATGCTTCAATTTGCAGAAAATCTGCATATCGACTCATCGCACGAAATATAGTTTACCTTATCTTTTTCCGTTTTGTCAAGGTGTTTAATCTAAAATATAAACAAAAACTTGTCTATCCTTCCACTCCTGACCTTCTTTTTGGAATTGTTTCCGTACTCCTTCACGATAGAAATCAGCTTGCTCTAGTAATTTTTGCGAAGGGATATTCTGTAGATCAACATGTGCTTCTAAACGATGAAATCCTAGTTCGCGACTGACTTTCTTGAGTTCTTCTAACATAGCTCTGGCGTAACCCTGACGCCAAAATTGATTATGTATCGTATAGCCTATTTCCGCCCATTGGAAATCGTCTCTAGCTAGCACAAATAAATTAACCATACCTACATGTTTTCCGCTTTTTGCGTCATAAATTCCCCAAATATACTGTTGGTCTTTCTCTCGAAAATCACGGTGCTTAGCCACCAAATCCGCAAACCAACTTTCTGTACAAATTGTCATATCTAAAAGCCCATCATCAAATGGCGATTGGGAAGGTAGTCTATTGGAAAATCCTTCCAGCCAAACCGAGAAATCCTTCTCTTCCAGATATTTTAAATAAATATGTTTCATAAATACTTACTTCCCTCTCGAATACTAAGCGCAGCCATTTCCACCCGATACCGTTCTATAAAATCCTTGACCCAATCTGGATTGGTTTTGGAATAATCTCTCAGCGCCCAGCCGATGGCCTTGTTAATAAAGAATTCTGTTTGGCCTAGATTATTCGCCAAGATTTTCTCCAAAAGCTCTGTGTCTGTTTCTTCTTTTCGGAGCAGCTGATGATCAATGGCCAAGCGCCGTAACCAAATATCCTCATCGCAACTCCAGGATAAAATAGTAGCTTTGGTTTCTGGAAATCGGGCAATAATGGATCCGACCAAGCGGTCTAGAAAGTCAATGGTATCCCACCAGGATTTTGTTTGGGCCAGCTTTTTCAAACGTGGCAAGTCAGATGGAGTCAATAGCTTCTTGCGACTTTCCAGATAATCTAGCGCGGCATACTGTAATTCTCGATAGGGATTTTTCCAAGCTTCATTTATAAAATTCCAGTCAATGACGGAGTCAGTCTGCTGTTTGAAAAAAGCCTTTGCGAGTTTCCGCCTGGCTGGAGTCTTGACTCCTAAAAACTCAAATTTATTTTTCATATAGGCTTTCATGGCCACTGCATCATCAGGGTTAGCTACAGCTTTTAATTCTTTTACCAATTCCTCTACATTCATAGCTCACTCCAGCAATTCACGATCATAAATAGTGTAGTCACAGCGGTAAATCACGAGACGCTTGCCGTCAATCAGCAACTCAGAAGTTTTAGGGGCATCGGATTTATCTAGAGAAACACGGTCTCCAGCATAGGCAGCCAACGGAGTGCCGTTTTGAGAGCGAATCAGAATAACCTTTTTCTTTCCAGTAAAGTCGTTTTTAAAGGCTGAAATCATGCGATTTAAAACAGGGACAGAATGGCTATTCTCCTCAACATCTGCAGTCTTTTGATACTGAGCAAAGACATCTTTCAAGCCTTTTTCTTCTGCAATCAAGGAAGAACCCACATGGTCAATCTCATACTTACCCAAGGTGATTTTGAGCACAGAAGAATCTTCTTTAGAATTTCCTTCCTCATCAACTGAGTCAAATTCCTCATTACGCGAGATGGATAGTGACTTGCCCGACATCTGGTCAATAAGCTGAGAATTTTCATCATAGGTGCGAACCGTCATCTCCAACCCCAACCATTCCTCCTTGGCATTTTTGAACCAATTTTCAACGGCCTGACAGCCGCTCAAAGTCAAAAGGGCAATGCTTAGAAGAGTTATTAATAAATGTTTCTTTTTCATCATTTCCACTCCATTTCTTTTAAAAGTTTGATGGGGCCAGCTTGCTTGTCCAAGGACTTTTGCAGCCAAACAATGTCATGCCAACGCTCGAATTTATAGCCCATTTTAGGGAAATGCGCCACCTGCTGATAGCCTCTTTTTCGATGCAAAGCCAGGCTAGCTTCGTTAGGCAGAGAAATACAGGCTAGAAAATGCATATATCCCATCTGATCTAACAGGTCTTCAAGTTCATCATAAAGCTTACTGCCGACTCCCTTTCCTCGAGCATCTTGACTGACATAGACGGACAATTCCGCCGCCCAATCATAGGCGGCACGCGCATAATAAGTCGAAGCATAGGCATAACCTAAAATTAAACCGTCTTCTTCCGCTACTAGATAAGGATATTTTTCCAATGTTTTCGCAATTCTATTTGTGAAATCTTCGATAGTTGGAACTTCATACTCAAAAGTGATGGCTGTATTTTCCACATAAGGCGCGTAAATAGCAAGCAAGGTTGCAGCGTCTGATGGTCTTGCTAATCTAATGTTCATTTTGACTCCATATTCTATTCTCATTATTTTCACTATTATACCAAAAAAAGACTCGTAAAGAGCCTTTTAAACCAAGATCAAAATAGACCAATCGCTGTGCCGTCTGCTGCAACATCCATATTGAGTGCTGCAGGACGTTTTGGCAATCCTGGCATGGTCATGACATCTCCTGTCAAAGCCACGATAAAGCCTGCCCCAAGTTTTGGTACCAATTCACGAATGGTAATTTCAAAGTTTTCTGGCGCACCAAGAGCAACAGGATTATCTGAGAAGCTATACTGTGTTTTGGCCATACAGATTGGCAGCTTATCCCAGCCGTTTTTGACAATTTCTCGAATCTGAGTCTGCGCTTTTTTCTCAAAGTTCACCTTTGAACCACGATAGATTTCTGTGACAATTTTCTCTATTTTTTCTTCAATAGAGAGGTCATTGTCATAGAGGCGAGTGTAATGAGCAGGTTCTTCATTAATAGTTTTGACTACAGTCTCAGCTAGAGACACACCACCTTGAGCGCCATCAGCCCAAACACTAGCTAGCTCAACTGGAACCTTAATTGCTGCACAAAGTTCTTTAAGAGTAGCAATTTCAGCCTCTGTGTCAGATACAAATTCATTGATGGCCACTACTACTGGGATACCGAACTTGCGGATATTTTCAACGTGGCGTTTAAGGTTAGCAAAACCTGCACTAACTGCTTCTACATTTTCTTCTGTTAGAGCATCTTTCGCAACGCCGCCATTCATCTTAAGAGCACGAAGGGTTGCGACAATGACTACTGCATCTGGAGAAGTTGGCAAGTTTGGCGTCTTAATATCCAAGAATTTCTCAGCACCAAGGTCCGCACCAAATCCTGCTTCAGTCACTGTATAATCAGCCAAGCGCAGCGCTGTACTAGTGGCTAAAACAGAGTTACAGCCATGGGCGATATTGGCAAAGGCCCGCCATGAACAAAGGCTGGTGTCCCGTAAATAGTCTGAACTAGATTTGGCTTAATCGCATCTTTCAATACCAAAGCCAAGGCTCCTTCTACCTCAAGGTCACGAACATAGACTGGTGAGCGATCAAAGCGATAACCGATGACAATGTTAGCCAAGCGTTTTTTCAAATCTTCAATATCCGTAGCTAGGCAAAGAATCGCCATAATTTCAGAAGCAACCGTGATATCAAAACCATCTTCGCGTGGAATACCGTTAACTGGACTTCCTAAGCCAACAGTCACATGGCGAAGAGCTCGGTCATTCAGGTCAACCACACACGTTTCCAGATAATGCGGCGCTGATCGATTCCCAGAGCATTTCCCTGATGAAGATGATTATCAATGAGAGCAGACAGGGCATTATTAGCAGTCGTGATGGCATGCATGTCACCAGTGAAATGCAAGTTGATATCTTCCATCGGTAGGACCTGCGCGTGACCACCACCAGCTGCTCCTCCTTTAATCCCCATCACTGGCCCCAGAGATGGTTCACGAATGGCAATCATAGTCTTCTTACCAATTTTGTTGAGCGCATCAGCTAGTCCAATGGTAATGGTAGACTTACCTTCCCCGGCAGGTGTCGGATTAATCGCTGTTACCAAAATCAGTTTGCCAACAGGATTTTTTTCAACCTCACGAATTTTATCAAAGCTGAGCTTGGCCTTGTATTTACCATATAGTTCCAAGTCGTCATAGTCGATGCCGACTTTTTTCACCACATCAACAATAGGCTGCAATTCAACACTTTGAGCAATTTCAATATCTGTTTTCATCAAGAACTCCTCTATCAATTAATATAAAGATTATAACAAAAAAGAGCAAAATCTACACGATTAAGCTCTAAATAGATTTTTAATGTTCGGGAAAAAAACAAAAAAACTTGGAAATTTTTGTTCTCTAAACTATAAGATTTTTAGAGTCACTTCTCCGCTGTGACACTCTGCAATTAGAATTATTTTACTAAATTTCTTTTTTTCTTGTAAAATAGTGCTATGAACATATTGATTACTTCTGGCGGGACCAGCGAGAAAATCGACCGTGTCCGCTCTATTACCAATCATTCGACAGGCAGGCTAGGGAAAATCATAGCTGAAACATTCCTAAATAAGGGTGATCAGGTGACTCTGGTGACGACTCCCAAGTCTGTCCGCCCGGCAGCTCATCCCAATCTTACCATTGTCCAGATTGAAAACGTTGAAGAACTACTTGAAAGCTTGGAGCCACTCGTTCACACACATGATGTACTGATTCATGCAATGGCTGTTTCTGACTATACTCCCGTCTACATGACTGGTTTGGAAGCTGTAGCAGCTAGTTCTGACATGACTGAATTTCTGAATAAGACTAACTCAGAAAGTAAGATTTCTTCTCAGGATGATGTTCAAGTTCTTTTTCTCAAAAAGACACCAAAAATCATCAGTTTAGTAAAAAAATGGAATCCAGCCATTCGCTTGATTGGATTCAAACTCTTGGTCAATGTTACTAAGGAAGAGTTACTCAAGACCGCACGAGCCAGTCTTATAAAAAATCAGGCAGAAATCATTGTTGCCAATGATTTGACAGAGATTTCTAACCAAGAGCACAGAGCTTATCTTGTCGGAAAAGATACTGTAACCCAAGCTCAATCCAAAGAAGAAATTACTCAGCTCCTCTACCAGCATATCCGCAATACATAAGGAGGATTAAGATGACTCAGATTACCTTAGCCGTCAGCGGCAGTATATCAGCCTATAAGGCTGCTGACATCACCAGCCGTCTAAAGAAAGAGAACTTTGAAATAGCTGTCCTCATGACAGAGGCAGCGACAGAATTTATCACACCGCTGACCCTGCAAGTCTTGTCGCAAAGACCAGTTGCAATCGATATTATGCAAGAACCTGACCCTAGCAAGGTCAATCACATTGATATCGCTAAAAAGTCTGACCTCTTTTTGCTAGCTCCCGCTACAGCCAATACCATCGCGAAGTTGGCTAATGGTCTTGCTGACAATATGGTGACAGCTACTGCCCTGGCTCTGCAGCCTCATACGAAAAAGTTTTAGCTCCAGCTATGAACACTAAGATGTTTGAAAATCCAATAACTCAGCACAATTTGGAGCGTCTACAGCGTTTTGGATGGAAGATTATCCAACCGCGTGAAGCTGTTCTAGCCTGTGGCGATCAGGGGACAGGTGCTCTAGCCGAAATTGATACAATTATTGATACAGTAAAGGAACTTATTTATGAAAAAACAGTCTAAAATTGCTCAAATTGCTATTTTCTTTGCCATCATGTTGGTACTGCATCTGCTCAGCTCGGTTATTTTCAACCTGCTTCCAGTACCGATTAAACCGACTATTATTCACATCCCAGTGATTATCGCCAGTATCCTCTATGGCCCTAAAGTCGGAGCTGTTCTAGGCGGCCTCATGGGATGTATCAGCGTTGTTACCAATACCTTGGTTTTATTACCAACCAGTTATCTCTTTAGCCCCTTTGTGCCAAATGGAAGCCTTTCTTCGCTTCTTGTTGCCATGGTGCCTCGCATTCTCATCGGGATCACTCCTTATTTCGTATACAAAGCTATGAAAAATAAGGTCGGCTTGATTGTAGCTGGTTCCGTAGGTTCTGCCACCAATACCATTTTTGTCTTGGGCGGTATCTTCTTTCTCTTTGCAAATGTATACCAAGGTGATATCAAAGCACTTCTGGCTGTGATTCTATCAGCAAATTCCATTGCCGAGTTAATCATTTCTGCGGTTTTGACAGCAACTATCATTCCTGCGCTTGAAAAAGCCAAAAAATGATGATGATTTAGTTTTCTGGACCAAGCCTTGCTTTGGTCTTTTTTTAATCCCACAATTCCGCTATACCATTCTTAAATCCTTGAAACAATACCTTGAAAAGTATTTCATCGTTTTCTAGGTAACCTCTTTCAAAATTAATGAAAATGTGCTACAATGAAAGCGATTAAGAAAATTTAAGAGCAGGATTTTTTACTAAAATTTCCAACTCTTCATTTCAAAAATAAAGGAGACTCCACCTATGACTTATCAAGATAACTTCAAAAAATGGCTTGATTATGCTGAACTTCCTGACTATCTTCGCCAAGACTTGAACAGTATGGACGAAAAAACTAAGGAAGATGCTTTTTACACCAATCTTGAGTTTGGTACCGCTGGTATGCGTGGTTTAATTGGCGCTGGTACCAACCGTATTAATATTTATGTTGTCCGTCAGGCAACTGAAGGTTTGGCTCGTTTGATTGAAGAAAAAGGTGATGAGTTCAAAAAACGCGGTGTTGCGATTGCTTACGACTCCCGTCATTTCTCACCAGAATTTGCCTTTGAATCTGCTGCTGTTTTAGCAAAACACGGCATCAAGTCCTATGTTTTTGAAAGCCTGCGCCCAACTCCAGAACTTTCATTTGCAGTGCGCCATCTGGGGACTTTTGCTGGTATCATGATTACAGCCAGCCACAACCCTGCTCCATTTAACGGCTACAAGGTATATGGTGAAGACGGCGGACAAATGCCTCCGCATGATGCAGATGCATTGACTGACTACATCCGTGCGATTGAAAATCCTTTCGCTATCGAAGTAGCTGATGTTGAAGCCGAAAAAGCCTCTGGCTTGATTGAAGTGATTGGCGATGCTATTGATGCTGAATACCTCAGGAAGTTAAAGATGTCAATATCAACGAAAAACTGATTGATGAATACGGTAAGGACATGAAGATTGTCTATACTCCTCTGCACGGTACTGGTGAAATGCTGGCTCGTCGCGCTTTGGCTCAAGCAGGATTTGATTCTGTTGAAGTTGTTGAAGCTCAAGCTGTAGCTGATCCTGACTTCTCTACTGTCAAGTCTCCAAACCCTGAAAGCCAAGCAGCCTTTGCCTTGGCAGAGGAATTAGGTCGCAAGGTTGGTGCAGATGTCTTGGTTGCAACTGACCCAGATGCTGACCGTGTCGGTGTGGAAGTCCTGCAAAAAGACGGCAGCTATCTCAATCTTTCAGGTAACCAAATCGGAGCCATCATGGCTAAGTACATCTTGGAAGCTCATAAGAGTGCCGGAACTCTGCCAGCTAACGCTGCTCTCTGCAAGTCTATAGTTTCTACTGACTTGGTGACTAAGATTGCTGAAAGCTATGGTGCAACCATGTTCAATGTCTTGACTGGTTTCAAATTTATCGCTGAAAAGATTCAAGAATTCGAAGAAAAACACAACCACACCTACATGATGGGATTTGAAGAAAGCTTCGGCTATCTGATTAAACCTTTTGTACGTGATAAAGACGCTATCCAAGCTGTTTTGGTTGTAGCTGAGCTAGCTGCCTACTACCGTTCACGCGGCTTGACTCTGGCTGACGGTATTGAAGAAATCTACAAAGAGTACGGTTACTTTGCTGAAAAGACTATCTCTGTGACCTTGTCTGGTGTTGATGGAGCAGAGCAAATAAAGGCTATCATGGCTAAGTTCCGTGACAATGCTCCGAAAGAATTCAACGCTACTGCCATTTCTGTTACTGAAGACTTCAAGGCACAGACTTCTACCGCTGCAGACGGTACTGTTACAGCTCTGACAACTCCTCCAAGCGATGTGCTCAAATACACCTTGGCTGATGGCTCATGGATTGCTGTCCGGCCATCCGGAACAGAACCAAAAATCAAGTTCTACATTGCCGTTGTCGGTGACAGCAATGAAGATGCTCAAGCAAAAATTGCTGCTATTGAAGCAGAGATTAATGACTTTATCAAGTAAAACAACACTATCAACCAATCAACCAGAGGATGAATTTCACATTCTCTGGTTTTTCGTTTCCAAATCAAGCATTTTTCTGCTTTTTATGGCATACTAGTTTTATCAAAAGAAATGAGGATTATTTATGGAACAATTTGCTCAAAATATTAAAGACCTTGAAGTCACAACTGTTGATCGTGCTCGTCAAGCTATTGCTGACAAAGAGACAGTAACTTTCTTCGTTGGTCGCAAAACTTGTCTTACTGCCGTAAGTTTGCTGGAACATTAGCTGGTGTCGTAGCTGAAACTAAAGCACACATCTACTTCATTAACAGTGAAGAAGCTAGCGAATTAGAGAAACTGCAAGCCTTCCGCTCTGAATACAGCATTCCGACAGTTCCTGGTTTTGTTCATGTTCAAGACGGCCAAGTATCTGTTCGTTGTGATTCTTCTATGACTGCAGATGAAATTAAAGCTTTTGCAAACTTGTAAAATTGATTCAATTCAAAAATCTGAGACAAATAGAGTCTCAGATTTTTTTACTTATTTTTAACTTCCTGAAAAGCCTCCCACATCTTCTGCTGGGGTTTGGCAAAGGGGTAATTGCCAAAGTCTCCTGGATGAAGCCACAAGACCTCTCCGTCAGCTGCATGCTGGCTATCTTTAACTCGGCCATAAGCCAGCTGGATATGCCACTTACGATGACTGAAAACATGCTGTACATTTGAAAAGGACTGCTGCTGCCAATCAACAATTAGATCATAATCCTGCTCAAAGCTTTCTTGAGGAGACAAGTCCAGACTGGGCTGATTTTCAGCCACCTCAAAGAGGGACATCTGATTTTCAGTTTGAAATTCCTCGATTTCAATCAAGGGAAAATGCCAAAAACCTGATAACAAGCCAGCAGCCTCATTCTTTTCAAGTAAGAATTGTCCCTGTTCGTTTTCGATAATCAAGCCTTGCAGATAGACCGGAACTGGCTTCTTTTTAGGTGCTTTGATTGGATATTTATCCATTGTTCCATGCAAATAAGCTGCGCTGAACTCTTTTACAGGACTGTCTTCTGGATGAGGATTAACAGGAGCTTCAATATCTGACCCCAGATCCATCAGTGCTTGATTGAAATCTCCGGGTCTGCATGGATCAATCAGAATCTCCATCATAGTCTGAAAGACCTTACGATTGCTAGGTTGGCCAATATCTAAATCAACTTCAAATAATCGACTCAGCACCCGCATGACATTGCCATCTACCGCAGGCTCAGCTAGTCCAAAGGCAATACTAGCAATAGCACCAGCAGTATAAGGTCCAATCCCTTTGAGGCTAGCAATTCCTTCATAGCTATCAGGAAATTTTCCAGCGAAATCCGTCATTATCTGCTGGGCTGCTTTTTGCATATTTCTCACCCGCGAATAATAGCCCAACCCTTCCCAAGCCTTGAGCAGTCTATCTTCTGGTGCCTGCGCTAAGTCAGCTACTGTCGGAAACCAGTCAAGAAAACGTTCATAGTAAGGAATCACCGTATCCACCCGAGTCTGTTGCAACATAATCTCAGAAACCCATATATGATAAGGATTATTTGTTCTGCGCCAAGGCAGATCACGTTTGTTTTCATCATACCAAGTTAATAATTTCTCTCGAAAAGAGGCGATTTTATCTGCCCCCCACATCTCAATTCCGTATTCTTTCAAATCTAACATAAATCTAGTATAGCATAAGGCAAGAAAAATTGAAGAGCTTATGCCCTCCAATTGTTTCTTATCGTTTAATAATGACCAACAGCCTGACTGGCTGTAATCAAAGTCAGCTTGTATACGTCATCCGCATTACATCCTCGAGAAAGGTCATTAACTGGATGGTTAAGACCCTGCAAGATAGGACCTACTGCTGAAAAGCCACCTAAACGCTCTGCCATTTTGTAACTGATATTCCCAGCTTCGATACTTGGGAAGACAAAGACAGTCGCTTGACCGGCCACAGGGCTGCCAGGTGCTTTCAGCTCTGCTGTTGCAGGAACGAAAGCTGCATCAAACTGCAATTCACCATCAATAACCAAGTCTGGACGCATTTCCTGAGCCAACTTAGTCGCCTCCACTACCTTATCAACCTTTTCACCGAATCCAGATCCTTTGGTCGAATAACTGAGCATAGCAACTTTTGGATCAATACCGAAAATTTGTGCTGTCAAAGCTGAGTTAACAGCAATCTCCGCCAAAACATTGGCATCTGGATCGATATTGATGGCACAGTCACTGAAAATGTAGCGTTCATCATCACGCACCATGAGAAAGGCCCCTGAAGTACGAGACACCCAAGGCAGGGTCTTGATGATTTGAAGAGCCGGCCGAACAGTCGCTGCCGTAGAATGGATTGCTCCTGAAACCATCCCTTGAACCTTACCAAGGTAAACCAACATAACCCCAAAGTAGTTGACATCTTCTTTGAGCAACTGACGTGCTTCATCTGCAGTGATTTCCCTTTACGGCGTTCAACGAATGCTTCTACCAATTCCTCAAAGCAAGAACAGTTTGAAGGATCAATAACCTGATACCCTTCTTTTACTCCCTCAATTTCCAGATAAATACGGATTTTATCAGGATTCCCCAAAAGAACTGGTGTAATATCGGTTTCTTTCACCAAGCGTTTAGTTGCTTGCAAAATCCGTGGCTCCTCACCCTCTGGCAAGACAATCTTTACTTCCTTATCCTTCAAGGCTTCACGAATTGAATCAAAAATTTTCATGTTTCTTAAAACTCCTTTATCTCTTATTCTTTTAATTTCTCAATAACTTGTTTAAAATCTTCTGGCAAAGGACTGGCACGCTCAACTTCCTGTCCGCTAAAAGGATTATAAAATTTCAAAGAATGACAATGTAAAGCCTGACGCTCTATTCCGCACTCCAAACTCCCTCCATAAAGGTCGTCACCCAAAAGCGGAAAGCCAATATGTGAAAAGTGAACGCGGATTTGATGAGTCCGCCCAGTATGCAGATGAATATCCACCAGATAGACATCTCCAAATCGCTCTATGACCTTGTAACTGGTATGAGCGTGCTTGCCATCCTTTGTCACGCGCCTCGTAATGATACTCTCAGGATTGCGTCCAATCGGAGCAATAATCTCACCTTGCTCTTCTAAGTCACCAGTCCCCCGAACTAGAGCGTAATAGCGCTTTTCTATCAGCTTCTTCTGCAACTGTTTGTCCAATCTGGCATGAGCATAACCATGCTTGGCAAAGAGCATGAGCCCACTTGTATCCTTATCCAGACGCGTCACGATATGCACCTGCTGGTTTCATAGGCATGACGAATATAGTAAGCCTTAACAAAGTTTGCCATAGTATTGGAATGATTAACACTGGGAATACTGGCCACCCCTGCCGGTTTATCCAAAACCAAGAAATGCTTATCCTCGTAGACGACAGACAAGTCCTTATCAACAGCTTTCAGACTCTCAAATCCTTTTTCAGAAGGAATGTCAATCGTCACTTTATCGCCAATATCCAAGAGATAAATAGCGTTCTGAGGCTGATGGTTGACAAGAATGTTTCCGCCGGAAAATTTTATCTTAGCCAAGAGGCCTTTGGAAATTTCATGTCGCTTCAAAAAGGTCTTTACCTTGACATGTTCATCAGCAATAAACTCAAACCTCATTCCTTGCACTCTCCAATAAAGGAGTCTCTGACACGATTCCAAAAGCTGGTATGGCTTGGCGAAGCCACAAAATGTATCTTGTGATTGTCAATCTGATACTCAATACGGACAATGTTTTTGAAAGAGAAAGTCTGATTATCGACCGCAATGGTGTGATAGTCACTGCGGGTCGGCACTAACTCAATCTTATCTTTTTGGGAACAATGACCGACGAGCCCAACGTCCGATAGACCCGATTGTTGAGACTGGCAATCTCTGTCACCTGCAAGGCTTCGATTGTCGGATGCAATACCGCTCCACCCAGAGATTTGTTATAGGCTGTACTGCCCGTCGGAGTAGAGACGGAAATCCCATCTCCTCGGAAACGCTCGAAATGAACCCGATTGATAATGACATCAGCTACCATAGTTCGATCCGAACGCTTGATTGTTGCTTCATTCAAAGCACGAATGATACGCGTATCACCATTTTCAAAAGTAATTTTGACATTTAAAATTGGATAAGAAACCTGAGCACCCGTATCCAATTTAAGGTTTTCGACAAGTTTATCTAGTTCAAAATCACGGTAGTCTGTATAAAAGCCGAGATGCCCTGTATGCACACCGACAAAGCGGACCCGATCCAGCTGTTCTTCATACATATGAAAAGCTGATAGCAGCATGCCGTCACCACCCACCGAAATCACAATGTCGGGATTCTTAGGAGTTAAAATAAAGCCATTCTGTTTAAGCTTCTGCTTCAAATCCTGATAGACTTGTTCACTCTGTCTTTTCCGATTGCGGATAATCGCTATTTTTTTATCTGTATTCTTCATCTGTATCATCACTATTTCCCACACCGTCATTTAACTTGCGGTGAAGAGGATCAAAGAGAGCTTGCGCCTCCTGGATAGCATCACGGATTTCTCCCATCTCCTCATCCAGCTGATAGGCAAGATTAGCTGTGGTTTCCAAGCGGCATTTGATTTCCTCGGGAAATTCTCCTTTATACTTGTAATTCAAAGAATGCTCAATCGTAGCCCAAAAATTCATCGAAAGTGTGCGAATCTGAATTTCAGCCAGAATAAGCCTATGACCATTAATCGTATCAACTGGATACTCTACAATCACATGGTAGCTCCGATAGCCACTGGCTTTTTTGTTTTTGATGTAATCCCGCTCCTGAATAATCCGCATATCAGTCCGATTTCGCAAGACTTCTAAAACTTCATCCACATCATCGACAAATTGAACCATGACCCGTAAGCCTGCAATATCCTGCATCTCCTGCTCAATATTTTCCTCGCGAATACCTCGCAGAATCATCTTTTCTTTAATGCTCTCAATCGGCTTGACACGTCCGGTCACAAACTCAATCGGAGAATGGCGTTGCTGCTTGCGGTATTGCTTTCGCACTCCACGCAGCTTAATTTTCAGCTCTCCAACAGCTTGAATATAGGGGTCTAAAAACTCTTCCCATTCTATTGTCATACACTTACCTTGTCATATCATTATTTTTTGTATAAAATAAACACAACTGTTATTATAACATAAATCGCTTTCAAAAAAAAGAAAAGGATATGAAAATGAATCACTTAGAAATTGAATTCAAAACCATGCTGACCAAAGAAGAGCACGACCGTTTGCTCCAGTTTTTTGCTGATATTTCGCCTATTAGCCAGACTAACCACTACATCGACTCAGACCAACAAAGTATCCGACACGCACACATGGCTTTTCGAGTACGAACTTTTAACCATCACGAAGCTGAGCTGACACTCAAGATTCCTCAAGAAGTCGGAGCCTTGGAACTCAATCAGAACTTGACACCAGAAGAAACTGAAAATATTTTGCAGAACAATGAATTTCCTACGGGAGAGATTTTAGAGACGCTGCTTCAGAAAGAAATTCCCATCCAAGACTTGAAGATTCTTGGCTCTCTAGAGACTATCCGCTATGAAAAAGAAGACGAAATCGGTCTGCTTGCTCTGGATGAGAGTCACTACTTGGGCAAACAGACTTCGAACTCGAAGTCGAAGTTGAAGATTTCGAAAAAGGAAAAGAAAATTTCCTGAACTTCCTAAAACAGCACTGCATCGACTACAAACCTAGTAAGAGCAAGATAGCAAGATTTTCTGAAAACTTGTAAATCAACGACCACAAAATAGCTGAAATAATCTAATTTTTTTGGTAAAATAAAAGGTAGCAATCTAAAGACTATTGAAATATAAATTTCATGGAGCATTAGATTATAGAAATGACACAAAAAGAGGACGGTCCAACTCATGTCAGATAAAAAAAATATGAAGCTTTTTTCCCTCAACTCCAATCATTCCATAGCTGAAAAAATCGCTGAGGCTGCTGGGGTTCCTTTGGGAAAACTTTCCTCCCGCCAATTCTCGGACGGCGAGATTCAGATTAATATCGAAGAAAGTGTCCGTGGCTATGATATATACATCATTCAGTCCACTAGCTTCCCTGTCAATAATCACTTGATGGAACTCTTGATTATGGTGGATGCCTGCAAGCGTGCCAGTGCCAATACGATTAATGTTGTGATGCCTTATTTTGGTTATGCCCGTCAGGATCGGACTGCTGCTCCTCGCGAGCCAATCACAGCTAAACTGGTTGCCAATATGCTTGTCGGCGCTGGAGTGGATCGCGTGATTTCTCTGGATCTTCATGCCGTGCAGGTCCAAGGATTCTTTGATATCCCAGTAGATAACCTCTTCACTATCCCACTCTTTGCCAAACACTACTGCAATATGGGGCTTACTGGCGATGATGTCGTTGTCGTCAGCCCTAAAAACTCTGGTGTAAAACGCGCCCGCAATCTGGCTGAATATCTGGATGCCCCTATCGCTATCATTGATTATGGCGAAGATGAGGCGGGTCGCTCTGAGGGATATATCATTGGAGATGTCGAGGGCAAGAAAGCTATTCTTATTGACGACATTTTAAATACCGGTCGGACTTTCTCTGAAGCAGCTAAAATTGTCTGTCGCGAAGGCGCAGTCGAAATCTATGCTGTATCCAGTCATGGTCTCTTCGCGGATAAAGCTGCGGAATTGCTGGATAATTCTCCTATCAGGGAAATTCTTGTGACCGACTCTGTTGATACCAAAGAAAAAACACCTAAGAATCTCCACTACATTACAGCTAGTGAACTGATTGGTGATGCTATTGTCCGCATTCAAGAGAGAAAACCAGTCAGCCCACTCTTTGCCTATCAAAAGAAATAAGGTAACCGGAGTGATTTATTTAGATAACGCCGCTACAACTGCATTGTCGCCCGCTGCAATCCAAGCAATGACCAAGACTATGACAGTCTTTGGAAATCCTTCCAGTACGCATAGTCATGGCCGAGAAGCTAGTAAACTCCTTAGACAGGCGCGTGAAGATATTGCTCAAGCCCTGCATACTCAAAGCAATAAGATTCTTTTTACTTCAGGCGGCACTGAAAGCAATAATACTGCTATCAAAGGCTATGCCCTTCGTCACCAGAACCGAGGAAAGCATATTGTGACCACTGCTATTGAACACCATGCTGTCTTAGAAGTGGTGGAGTACCTAGTAGATAAATTCGGCTTCGAAGCTACTTTTGTTCAGCCGGTGGATGGTCAGATTCGAGCGGAGGATATTAAGAAGGCTCTTAGGCCTGACACTATTCTTGTATCTGTCATGGCAGTCAATAACGAAACTGGTGCTATCCTTCCCATTAAGGAAATTGGTGAACTACTGCAAGAACATCCTGCTGCTTTTCACGTTGATGCTGTCCAAGCAATTGGTAAACTTCCCATCTACCCTGACGAGCTAGGATTGACTTTCTATCTGCTTCAGCGCATAAGTTTCATGGTCCCAAAGGCGTTGGCTTCCTTTATGCCAAGAAGATGGATTTGGACAATTTCATGCACGGTGGCGACCAGGAAGAAAAACACCGGGCCGGAACTGAAAATCTAATCTCTATCACAGGTATGGCGGCGGCTCTGTCAGATAGCACGGAAAATCTTGAGGAAAATCTAGAGCATGCTCAAGACTTAAAAGACAGCTTACTTGCTGACTTATCGGACATTGACTTTTACTTAAATGAAAGTCAGCCCAGCTTGCCTTACGTCATCAATTTGGGATTTCCCAATCAAAAAAATGACCTGCTTCTGCTTCAAATGGATTTAAATGGCTTTTCCATTTCAACAGGCTCAGCTTGCACAGCCGGAGCTATACAACCCAGTCATGTCCTGCAGGCTATGTATGGCAAAGATTCCAACCGCTTGTATGAGTCCATTCGGATCAGTACTTCGGACCAGACGACTCTGCAAGATATTCAATCATTTACAAAGAAATTAAAAGAAATTTTAGGAGGATAAGATGGCCTTTCAAACATCTGTTAGCTTAGCAAACTGTGAATATACCTATTCACTTCACCCAAATGTCAAGAAATTTACCCTGCGCGACAATACATTCGCGGAAAGTAAGGTTGGCAACTATGAACTCTCTCGTCTGTTGGAATCTGTACCCAATAGCGGAAATGGTTTTCTGCTGAAAATCATCGTCAATAAAGATTTGAATGGTTTCAAAATCAACATCACTGACAAATCAGGCCTGCGCTTGGTCAATATTTTCAAATCAGAAGACCATCACATTATTCAGCAAAAATTTTATTTCTTGATGGATAGCTTGGTTGAAAGAAATATTTTTGAAAAGACACCACAATAAGCAAGATTCTCGCAATTTTGCTTTTTTGATTTAGACTCTTTAAAAAACCAAACAAGCTTGACTTCTGCTTAGAACTCTTGAAAATATCAATGACTAATCGAACCAAAGGAAAGGATTAACGATGGTTGAACTGACCTATTTGGACTCATATAAGGTGAAACGAACACTTTCCTATGAAGACTTCGACGAATTTCTTCTCGCCTTCTCTGGCTGCGTCACAGTTCCTGACTCTCTCAAAGTACTTTCCATCACTTATAATGGACACCAGCTGCCTTTTGCAGGGTTAATTGGCGATTTATACCACCAGATGTACCAGTTAGACTTGACTCCCTACCAGAACTAATCCTTCGCAGTTACAACATAACTTAAACTTTCACTCTTTTCCTTTTTAGTGAATCAAACACTCTTAATTAGTTGATTTTTTCACAAACTTCCTATAAAATAGAATTAGAAAGGTTGTGATTTTGTGAAAACTGAAAAAAATACTACAATTCCCCGAGCTACTGCTAAAAGGCTATCGCTCTACTATCGTATTTTTAAACGTTTTAATGCTGAGAAGATTGAAAAAGCAAACTCCAAACAAATTGCAGAAGCCATTGGTATTGACTCTGCTACTGTCAGACGAGATTTTTCTTATTTCGGTGAACTTGGCCGCAGAGGATTTGGTTATGATGTCAAGAAATTGATGAACTTTTTTGCTGATCTCTTGAACGACAATGCTATTACCAATGTCATGATTGTTGGCGTTGGTAATATGGGGCGGGCTCTGCTGCACTATCGTTTTCATGAGCGCAATAAAATGAAGGTTGTAATGGCTTTTGACATAGATGACCATCCAGAAGTTGGCAGCACAACCAGCGATGGGATTCCTATCTATGGAATTTCCCAAATCAAAGAAAAAATACAGTCAGGAAATGTGCAAACTGCCATCCTAACTGTACCTAGCGTAAAAGCTCAAGAAGTCGCATCTATCTTAGTTCAGGCTGGTGTCAAGGGCATTCTCTGTTTCTCACCTGTAAACCTATCCCTGCCTAAGGATGTGGTCGTCCAGTATGTTGACCTGACTAGCGAACTGCAGACTTTGCTCTACTTCATGAGAAAAAATGATTATTAATTTGAAAGAGGTATTAAACACTCTATGAGTAAACCTATTATTGGAATAACCGGAAATGAAAGAGAAATTCCAGACGATCACTTCATCCATATGAGCTATACGGCGACAGGATTCGTTGAGGGAGTTAAAGAAGTTGGCGGAATTCCAATGATTTTGCCAATCGGTGATGAAGAAATGGCGAAACAGTATATTTCCATTGTCGATAAATTAATCATCACAGGCGGTCAGAATGTATGTCCGCAATTCTATGGAGAAGAAAAAGCCATTGACAGCGATGATTATCTACTCAAACGGGACATTTTTGAATTAGCTTTAATCAGGGAAGCTCGCCGCCAAAATAAACCAATCTTCACTGTCTGCCGCGGAACCCAACTTTATAATGTAGCCCTAGGAGGTACTCTTCATCAAGATATTGAAGATCATTGGCAAGATAGCTCTGCTGAGTACACAACTCAAAGCATGGTGACCAAGAATGGCTCTATTCTGCATGAAATCTATGGCCCTGCATCTGAAATCAACTCCTTCCACCACCAAAGTATCAAGGATTTGGCTACTGGCCTAGAAGTCATCGCCTATGATCCTCGCGATAAGATTATTGAAGCCATCACTTCTACTGACGGTAGTCCTTTCCTTGGCGTCCAATGGCACCCAGAGTTCTTGTTTGGCTCCAGAGAAGGAGACTTAGCTCTGTTTGATTATGTTGTCAATATTCTTTAGAAGCCTCTATTCCTAGATAAACTTCTGTTCTACACGAATAGAAGTTTTTTATATTCAAGTAAATCAAATTATATCATATCTGTCTCCTCTCGGTAGCTATAGTAGTTGGACTTAGACACAATCAAATGATCCAAAAGAACTAAACCCATCATCTCACAAGCTTCTTTCATATGCTGGGTCACCTCATCGTCGTTTCTGCTGGGAATGACTGAGCCTGATGGATGATTGTGTACCAGTATGATAGATGTCGCTAGATGCTTGAGAGCGTAGTGGAGAATCTCTCTCGGCTCAGCAATGCTTCTGCTTACCGTCCCCATGAAAATTGTCTGCTGGTGAAGAATTTGATTTTGACTATTAAGATAAATGGCAACCAAGCACTCCTGCCTCTTGTCTCCCAATTCCTGCTGCATCTTCTGGGCTAATTTTTGACTGCCCATAATCTGCTCTTTCTGCAGAACCTCTGCTCGATTAATCCGACGACCTAATTCGATAATGGCCTGCAGCTCCACAGCCTTAATCGGACCGATTCCAGAAATAGTCTGCAATTCCTGCAAAGTTAAATACTTAAGATCGTTCAAACTGGAAATCGATGATAAAATTCTTTGAGAAACTTGAAAAACAGTTTCTTTTTTGTTGCCTGTTCTGAGAAAGATCGATAGAAGCTCCTGGTTACTGAGTTTTTCAGCCCCTTCTCTCATCAAACGCTCCCGTGGCATCATGCTAATATCATCTTGAAATGAAATGCTATACATAGAAACCTCCTTACCTTATTATTCGGAAAAAGAGTCAAAATCAGCAAGAATTGATATAAAAAAACTTTTGCTCAGAACAAAATTTTAGATAAAAAAACTCCAAAAATTAGAGTTCTTCCTAACCTTTGGAGTGAAATTTTTTTAGTTTTTTGTCTTTAAATCTGCATTTGATTGTAGGACTTACTGAAAGATTCAAGAACTTCCTTAGGAGCCTTTTCATACTCAACAGAGCCTTCTAACGTTCCCTTGACAATAGTCCGGTTGGTTGCCGCAGCATCCTCACAGGTAACCAAAGTAATCTCTGTAACGCCTTCGGTATCCTCAATTAAATCCGTTCGATCTGGAGTTACCGTTTCAACACTAGTGATTACATAAGTATAGACATGCTCTTTATCAGTGATATAGATCTTCATGCCAGCCTTAGCACGATCCAGTGGGGAAAAGAGCATGTTGCTAGCCCCTGTGATGCCAAAGACATGGTGGCTAGCCAAGGCATAATTCCCCTGCCCCATCTGCTGGGTCTCTTTCATCGTACCAGCACCATAATACAATCCAGCATTATCCAGTCCTTTGAAGATCGGCAAATTCATGGATACTTCTGGAATTGAGATGCCTCCGATAACAGGCAGTTGCTGAGCTTTCCACTGAGCATTGATAACTGCTTCTGTAGAAAGTGACTCTACCTTATTAAAATCAAAGCTAGTCTCAGCATTTTTATTTTTATTAATAGAGTCTTTGGAAACCTTGCTGACCTGATATTGGTTGGTATGCCAAACCATAATCATGTTTCGGATTTGCGCATTAAAGATTAAACCCAGAGCCACAATAATTAATAATGACGCAACAATATTGATAAAAATATTTCTTTTGCTTTTTTGTTTTCTTTTTCGACTTCTTTTTCCTTGTACCATATAGAGGTCCTCTTTTACGATTCGTTTTCTTCCTCTGCTACATCTTCTTTATCATCTGCTTCGACGCTTGTAAAGGTGACAATCTGTGCATTTTGGTCCAGACGCATGACCTTAACTCCCATGGTTGAGCGGCCAGTCTGAGAAATATTCGCCACACTTGTCCGAATGATGACACCAGTATTAGTGATAATCATCAAATCTTCCTCGCCAGTTACTGTCATCAGACCGGCAAGAGGTCCATTCTTATCAGTGATATTGGCTGTTTTAATCCCTTTACCACCACGGCCCTTGGTTGGATACTCACTAGCAAGAGTTCGCTTACCATAGCCTTTTTCGGTGATGACAAGCACTTCGTCTCCCTCAGCAATCACACCAGCTCCAACGATCTGGTCCCCCTCTCGAAGATTGACTCCGCGAACACCAGTCGCTATACGGCTCATGCTCCGGACAGCTGTCTCATTGAAGCGGACAGAATAACCAAACTTAGTACCAATGATAACGTCTGCAGCACCGTCCGTCAGAAAGACATTGATTAACTCGTCTTCATCCTTCAAATTCAAAGCTTTGAGACCATTCTGACGAATATTAGCAAATTCTGTTACACTGGTCCGTTTGACCACCCCATGACGAGTAGTAAAGAAGAGGTAGGAATCATCACTGCGGTCTTGCTGGACATTAATAATAGTCTGAATAGTCTCTCCTTCATCAAGCTTCAAGAGATTGACCACTGGCAAGCCCTTAGCTGTCCGACCATACTCAGGGATTTCATATCCTTTGAGACGATAAACACGGCCTTTATTTGTAAAGAAGAGCAGTCTATCGTGGGTACTTGTTGAAACCAGCTCTTTGACGAAGTCATCGTCTTTGACGCCAGTTCCTTGAACACCGCGACCTCCGCGTTTCTGAGCAGTAAATTCTGCCTGATTCAGACGTTTGATATAGCCTTTATTAGACAGGGTAATCAAAACATCCGCTTCCTCAATCAAATCTTCATCTTCAAGAGAAAGAACTTCTCCCACCATCAGCTCAGTTCGGCGATTATCCGCAAATTTACGTTTGACCTCGTCTAACTCTTCCTTGATAATAGCGATAACGCGCTCTGGCTTAGCCAAAATATCAGCCAAGTCTGCAATCAAGGCAATCAGCTCGTCATACTCTGACTGAATCTTATCACGTTCCAAACCAGTCAGACGACGAAGACGCATATCAAGGATAGCCTGACTCTGGCGCTCAGACAGTTCAAACTTAGCCATCAATTCAGCCTGTGCTTCTGAGTCCGTCTCGCTATTACGGATAATGCGAATCACTTCATCAATGTGATCAAGAGCAATCAACAAACCAGCCAAGATGTGAGCTCGCGCTTCCGCCTTTCTTTATCGAAGACCGTCCGTCGAGTCACTACTTCCTTTTGGTGCTCAATATATGCCAACAAAATCTCACGAAGAGACAGAATCTTCGGCACACCATTTTGAATAGCCAGCATATTGAAGCTGAAATTGGTCTGCATCTGAGTCAGCTTGAAAAGATTGTTTAGAATAACATGAGCAGAGGCATCACGACGTACCTCAATGACAAAACGAACCCCTTCACGGTTGGACTCATCACGGACAGCTGTGATACCGTCAATGCGTTTTTCCTGCACCAGACGAACAATATGCTCATGGACCTTAGTCTTATTAACCATGTATGGGAACTCGGTTACGACAATTCGCTCACGGCCATTTTTCATCTCTTCGATTTCAGTGCGAGAACGAAGAACAATTGAACCCTTCCCTGTTTCATAAGCCCGGTGAATACCAGACTTACCCATAACCAGTGCACCTGTAGGAAAATCTGGTCCAGGAAGGACTTCCATGATATCGCGAGTTGTTGCATCCGGGTTGTCCATGACAAGCTTAACTGCATCAATAGACTCACCAAGATTATGCGGTGGGATATTGGTCGCCATCCCAACAGCAATCCCTGTCGCACCGTTTACAAGCAAGTTAGGGAAGCGAGCAGGAAGAACTACAGGCTCTCTCTCGCTGGCATCATAGTTATCGATATAATCAACAGTGTTTTTATTGATATCACGAAGCATCTCCAGAGCAATCTTGCTCATACGTGCTTCTGTATAACGTTGAGCAGCAGCTCCGTCTCCGTCCATAGAACCGAAGTTTCCATGGCCATCTACGAGCATATAGCGATAGCTCCACCATTGAGCCATCCGCACCATCGCTTCATAAATAGAGGAGTCACCATGCGGGTGATACTTACCCATGACATCCCCTGTGATACGAGCTGATTTCTTGTGAGGTTTTTCAGGCGTCACGCCCAGTTCATTCATACCATAGAGAATCCGACGGTGAACTGGCTTTAGACCATCACGAACATCTGGAAGTGCCCGAGCCACGATAACGCTCATCGCGTAATCAATGAAACTAGTCTTCATTTCACTAGTCAGATTAACATTTACTAAGTTTCTGTCTTGCATTAAAAAATGCCTTTCTTTCATATTAAACTATCCTATATTATACCACATTTTTCTTTAATTTTTTTCAGTATTTTTAAACCGTTTGTAAAAAAACGTTTACATCGCTAGATATACAAGTTGACCGTGACAAAAATATACCAAAAAGTGGTAGAATGAATGTGTACGGGAAATATTCCCTAAAAAAATAAGGAGATGTTTAGAAATGACTGCTACTAAACAACATAAAAAAGTCATCCTTGTCGGTGACGGTGCTGTAGGTTCATCTTACGCATTTGCTCTTGTAAACCAAGGTATTGCTCAAGAACTTGGTATCATTGAAATCCCTCAATTATTTGAAAAGGCTGTCGGTGATGCTGAAGACCTTAGCCACGCCCTTGCTTTCACTTCACCTAAAAAAATCTATGCAGCTACTTATGCAGACTGTGCGGATGCTGACCTCGTTGTTATCACTGCAGGTGCACCTCAAAAACCAGGTGAAACTCGTCTTGACCTTGTTGGTAAAAACTTGGCTATCAACAAATCTATCGTTACTCAAGTCGTAGAATCAGGCTTCAACGGTATCTTCCTCGTTGCTGCTAACCCCGTTGACGTTTTGACTTACTCAACTTGGAAATTTTCTGGTTTCCCTAAAGAGCGTGTTATTGGTTCAGGTACTTCACTTGATTCAGCCCGCTTCCGTCAAGCTCTTGCTGAAAAGATTGGTATCGATGCTCGTTCTGTCCATGCCTACATCATGGGTGAGCACGGTGACTCTGAGTTTGCGGTTTGGTCACATGCTAACGTTGCAGGTGTGAAATTGGAGCAATGGTTGCAAGCTAACCGCGACTTGAACGAACAAGACTTGGTTGATCTTTTCATCTCCGTTCGTGACGCAGCATACTCAATCATCAACAAAAAAGGAGCAACTTACTACGGAATCGCGGTTGCTTTGGCTCGTATCACAAAAGCTATCCTTGACGATGAAAATGCTGTATTGCCATTATCAGTCTTCCAAGAAGGACAATACGGTGTTGAAAATGTCTTCATTGGTCAACCAGCTATCGTTGGTGCTCACGGTATCGTGCGTCCAGTAAACATCCCATTGAACGATGCTGAAACACAAAAAATGCAAGCTTCTGCTAAAGAATTGCAAGCAATTATTGATGAAGCATGGAAGAATCCAGAATTCCAAGAAGCATCTAAAAACTAATTATAAAAAACATCTCCTGATAAAAGGGGATGTTTTTTAGTTGCTTTAAATGGATTTGTCAGCAAAAACATCAATCAAATAAGACACGATGAGCTCGCTATCCATGTCTTCTAAAGAAGTAATCCAGACAAAGTCTGAATGCTCTTCTGGATCTAATATAATATCACGCGGCTCCGTAATCCTACCTGCATAAACTAAGCGTGTAAAAACACTATCTTTGCTAGCATCAAACTGACTATCTTCATGGATAATCTTATCAATCCGAATTTTTTGATTAACCTCCTCCATAGCCTCACGTAGAGCTGCTTCTCTGGGCAGTTCATTCTCTTCTACACTTCCGCCTGGAATATCCCAATAAGATGGATAGACATTAGGAAGGCCTCGCTTTATCTTAGACCGTTTGATAAGCAAATACTTCCCCTCTTTCTCGATTAAGGTATGAGCGATTAATTTTACTGTCATTGCATATTCCTCCAAGAAAGAGCAAAAAAGACTCCGAAGAGTCCAATTTTAAGTCATCCACCCTGAGAGAATCGAACTCCCATCTCAAGAACCGGAATCTTACGTGATATCCATTACACTAAGGGTGGCAACTAATTCATTATAACTGATTTTCTCTGAAAATACAAGTGAAAATCAGAAAAAGAAGTTGAGATTTCTCAACTTCTTTTACCTAATTACAATTCAATATCGCCAAACAAATCAGCCATTGAGAATCCAGTTTGAGTTTCTGGAAGTTCAAAGTCACGTTTCTTGACGTTTCGGACGACGAGGACGTGATTGGCGTTTCTCATCTTTTTGTCCTTCTTCTTGAGCTGGACGTTCTTCAAGAGCCTTGATAGAAAGTGATACACGCTCATCAGCAGCGTTCACTTCAAGAACCTTAACAGTTACTTCTTGACCAACTTTAAGGGCATCTTTAGGGCTTTCAACACGTTTGTGTGAAATTTGTGAAATGTGAACCAGTCCATCAATTCCTGGCAATACTTCAACGAAGGCACCGAAATCAGTCAAACGTTTTACAGTTCCTTCGATCACATCGCCTGCAGCAAGTTTTTGCTCAACGCCATCCCATGGTCCAGGTGTTGTTGCTTTAAGAGAGAGAGACACACGTCCTTCTTCTTCGTTCAAGTCAAGAACTTTCACTTCGATTTCATCACCAACTGATACAACAGACTTAGGTGATACGTTACGCTCATGTGACAATTCAGTCAAGTGAACTAATCCATCAACTCCGCCAAGGTCAATGAAAGCACCGAAGCTAGTGATGCGAGCAACTTTACCAGTTACAATATCACCAACGTTCAACTTACCAAAGACTTCAGCACGTGCTGCTGCAGCTTCAGCTTCTACAACCTCACGACGTGAAAGGATGAAGCGGTTTTCTTTTGGATCTACTTCTTTAATCTTAGCATCAAACTCTTGACCTACAAAACGCTCAGTGTTACGAACGAAACGAGTATCAAGCATTGAAGCAGGAATAAATCCACGAAGTCCTTCAAACTCAACTGAAAGTCCACCTTTAACAGCACGAGTGCCCTTAACAGTGACAACTTCTTCTTCACGACCAACCAATTTGTCCCAAGCTTTGCGAGCTTCCAAACGTTTTTTAGATACCAGGTAAGTTACGGTGTCTGTATCTTTACCTACTACTTGACGAAGAACAAGCAATTCAAGTGTTTCACCTGGTTTTACAAGGTCGTTGATATCAGCGTCGCGGTCGTTTGTCAACTCACGAAGAGTCAAAACACCTTCAACACCAGTTCCAGCGATTGCAACATTAGCTTGGTTAGCGTCAACAGTCAATACTTCAGCAGTAACGACGTCACCTGGCTCAACTTGGCTAACACTGTTTAGCAAATCTTCAAATTCATTCATCTAAAAATCCTCCAACAATCAAGCTTTCGCTTGACATACTACTTATTTATTTTTCCTAAGCACCCGCAAATGACATTGATCTCATCGTTAACGATTTCCATCCTATAAAGAAATAAAACACCAGAAGACATTTTATTATTTTATCAGATCTATTACCTAAGAACTGGGGTAGCTGGATTCGAACCAACGCATGAGGGAGTCAAAGTCCCTTGCCTTACCGCTTGGCTATACCCCAAAAAGAGCGCTGACAAAAGCCACTTTATCATCGTCACAATGAACGCTAATGGAGAGAGAGGGATTCGAACCCCCGAACCCGAAGGAGCGGATTTACAGTCCGCCGCGTTTAGCCTCTTCGCTATCTCTCCGACAATCAACGCTATCTATTATAACATTGATACAATGAAAATGCAAGCCCTATTTGCTTAAATTATAGGTTTCAATCAAAGTTTCCACAGCTCTTTCAAGTTTTTTATAAAAACTTTCAGCATTTCCATTTTTGATAATTGCAAACTGGCCATCTAGCTCGGCTATCTCTCCGATAACCTTCTTGCCAATAGCAAGACTGTAACCGTCAAATTGGTCTGCTCCGACTTTCACTTTGCTATCTGTGATTTGAATTTCAATTTTTTTATCTTTTTTACTCATAACTTACCTCTTTCAAATTTCTATTGTACACGAAAATAGCTGAGTGCGCAAGCTATCTTAGGCTAGAATCACAGAAAAAACTGCCCAATCAAGGACAGTTTTTAGATTATACTTTTACAATCCAACCTTCTGGCGCTTCAACATCGCCGAATTGAATACCAGTTAATTCGTCATATAGCTTGCGAGTAACTGGCCCGACTTCTGTCTCGCTATAAAAGACATGGAAATCGTCACCGTGCTGGATACCTCCGATAGGAGAGATAACTGCCGCAGTTCCACAAGCTCCTGCTTCAGTGAATTTACCCAAGTCTGCCAGAGGAACATCTCCTTCGATCGGTTTGAGTCCTAGTCTATGCTCTGCCAGATAAAGCAAGAGTACTTGGTGATGGATGGCAAGATAGACGGACTAAGCGGTGTTACAAACTCATTATCCTTGGTGATTCCAAAGAAGTTGGCAGAACCCACTTCTTCAATCTTGGTATGGGTTGCCGGATCCAGATAAATCACATCTGAGAATGCTTTATCCTTGGCAATCTTTCCTGGTAATAAGCTAGCAGCGTAATTACCTCCAACTTTAGCCGCACCAGTTCCATGCGGTGCCGCGCGGTCATAGTCATCTGACACAATGAAGTTAGTCGGAGTCAGGCCTCCTTTGAAGTAATTGCCGACAGGCATTACAAAAATCGTAAAAATATATTCTTCAGCTGGTTTCACGCCAATAATATCACCGACTCCAATCAAGAGAGGTCGAATATAAAGAGTTCCGCCTGTTCCATAAGGTGGAACATATTCTTCATTAGCTCGAACAACCTGCTTGACTGCGTCCACGAACATTTCTGTAGAAACTTGCGGCATAAGTAAGCGGTCGGCAGTTCGTTGCAGACGCTCCGCATTTTTATCCGGACGGAAGAGTTGAATACTGCCGTCCTTAGTTCGATAAGCCTTTAGACCCTCAAAAGCCTGTTGGCCGTAGTGAAGGCAGGGAGAGGACTCAGAAATATGGAGTGTAGCGTCCTCCGTTAATGTTCCTTCTTCCCACTGGCCATTGCGATAGTAAGCTATGTAGCGATAAGGCAGTTTCATATATGAGAATCCTAGATTTTCCCAGTCAAGATTTACAGTCATGATCTTTCTCCTCTTCTTCCAAACTTCATTTTTAGATACTCCCTATTTTACACCTTTTTGAGATATTTTCAAGTATTATTTTCAATTTTCAGAAAATTTTGTTATGCAATCTTCTGTGCCACTATCAAACTTTTAGAAATTGAAAAAAACCAGCTCCTGCGAACTGGTTTGATGATTATTTGATGTAAGCTGAGAAGACTTCTTCGTCTGAAATGGTATCAGAAATGAAGCTGCCGTTGCTGGTTCTCTCAGACAGGCTGAGATCAGCTAGATTGATCTCATAGGCAGTTCCTTTATTAGAAAGCACCTGCAAATCTGCTCCTCACTAGCTTCTGCTTCTGTTGTGAAGAGATCAAAGTCCACTGCTTCGCCAAAGACTGGTCCAGCCACAAAGACGCGATGTGGCTTGGCCTTAAGCTCTCTCAGAACTTGAAGACCGCGATTTGCCCGACTGGTAACAGGAATATCTGCGACTGCCATACGCTTGAGCGAACCACGCTGAGTCAAGAGGTAAAGTGAGTCTGTATTGGCGATAAAGGCTGCCGCTAGGACATCGTCTTTCTTGAGATTGATGGCTTTAACCCCAGCTGCCTTAGCTCCGATGACTGGTACTTCCTCGATATTGAAGCGGAGAGCATAGCCATTCTTGGTCACGAGCATAACATCATCCAGCTTAATCGGCGCCAGAGCAATGACCTGGTCGTCTTCATTTTTTAGTTTAGCAAACTTAAGCGATTTGGACTTGTAGGTCCGCCAAGGACTGAACTCCTTGCGCTCTACACGCTTGATTTGTCCCAGTTTGGTCGCTGCAAAGTAAGTCCCCTCTTCAAAGCTATCAAGCAATTCTGTATAGATAACCTCTTCCTTGGTATCAAAGTTGCTAATGGTCTGGCTGAGGTGTTCTCCGATTTCTTTCCAGCGGATGTCTGACAGCTCATGAACAGGCCGGTAAATGACATTTCCAAGACTGGTGAAAATCAATAAATGCTGAGTTGTCTTGGCTGGGCTGACGAAAATCAGTCTGTCATCGTCACGCTTGCCCATCTCCTCTAGGGTTGAAGCAGAGAAAGAACGCGGACTGGTCCGTTTGATATAGCCAGAACGTGTCACGCTGACATAGGTCTCTTCCTCAACAATCAGACTAGCTGTATCAATCTCGATGGCGTTCGCCGTATCCTGCAGCTCACTGAGCCGCGGATTGCCAAACTTCTTCTTGACATCGCGGAGCTCCCGCTTCATAAGATTATACATGGTGCGCTCATCGCCGATAATGGCTGCCAGCATGGCAATCTTCTCGCGCAGCTCTGCTTCTTCCTCTTCCAGAACCACTACGTCTGTATTGGTCAAACGATAGAGTTGGAGAGTGACGATAGCCTCAGCCTGCTCCTCAGTGAAATCATAGCTGACTTTCAGATTTTCCTTGGCGTCTGCTTTGTTTTCGGAAGCACGAATCAGGGCAATCACCTCGTCCAAGATGGAAAGCACCCGAATCAGTCCTTCCACGATATGAAGTCGTTTTTCAGCCTTGGCCTTGTCAAAACGGCTGCGAGCCAAAATAATCTCCCTGCGGTGGGCAATATAACTGGTCAAGATTGGTACAATTCCCACCAAACGAGGCGTGAAATTGTCAATCGCCACCATGTTAAAGTTGTAATTGACCTGCAAATCAGTGTACTTGAAGAGGTAGTTGAGAATCAGATCTGTATTTGCATCTTTCTTGAGCTCGATAGCAATGCGAAGACCGTCCCGGTCGGATTCGTCCCGTACCTCAGCAATACCGGCCACCTTATTATTAACACGGATTTTATCAATATCTTTGACAAGAGTCGCCTTGTTAACCTCGTAAGGAATCTCGGTAATAACGATTTGCTCTTTACCGCCCTTCAGCTTTTCAATCTCAGTTCTGGAACGCACCACGACGCGACCTTTTCCAGTCTCATAAGCTTTTCTTAATCTCATCACGACCTTGGACAATAGCTCCTGTCGGGAAGTCTGGACCAGGCAGAAACTCCATGAGTTTGTCCACCTTGGCAGACGGATGGTCAATCATATAGATAACCGCGTCAATGACTTCGGCTAGATTATGAGGTGGAATATCCGTCGCATAACCAGCGGAAATCCCAGTTGCTCCATTAACCAAAAAGATTAGGAAAGGCTGCCGGCAGAACAGTCGGCTCCTTCTCGGTATCGTCAAAGTTCCAAGCAAAAAGGAACGGTATCTTTCTCGATATCCTGCAAAAGATAGCCAGCCATCTCAGACAGTCGCGCCTCAGTATAACGCATAGCCGCCGGTGGATCACCGTCCATGGAACCATTGTTCCCGTGCATCTCAACGAGAATCTCACGGTTTTTCCAGTCCTGAGACATACGGACCATGGCATCGTAGATGGAGCTGTCACCGTGGGGGTGGAAATTCCCCATGATGTTCCCAACTGACTTGGCAGATTTACGGTAGCCCTTGTCAAAGGTGTTGCCGTCCTTGTTCATGGAATAAAGAATACGGCGCTGAACAGGCTTCAAGCCATCGCGAATATCCGGCAAGGCCCGCTCCTGAATGATGTATTTGGAGTAGCGACCAAAGCGCTCTCCCATGATGTCCTCAAGGGACATGTTTTGAATATTGGACATAATAATTCTCTTTATATTTTTTTAATAATAACTAGAAGCTAAGCCTCTCTTCAGCATACTCAATCATCTTCTCTGCAGTTGCTTTGTCATAGGGGAAGCCAGTTTTGAGAGAGAAAGCTTGTGCTTCTTTGTGGAAAAAGTCCATGGTAGCTAAGAGAGACTTGGCGAGGTTTTTCTGGTCAGAAAAGTCAAGCAAGGCTGTAAATTCTTTCTCTTTCTCAGTAGGCAAATACTGAAAGAGGTATTTGTAGTTCTTGCCAACATCAACCGTCCCCTTATCTGCTGCTACTTGCCAAGCTAAAAGCTTGAGCAATTCTTGCTGGCAGATTCCATACAGATGATCTGTCGCATAGAGCAGGTGGTTTCGATGAATGCCCTTGACCACATAAGCTGACACCCACCAGAATTCATTGCAGGATTTGTCAAAGTCAGTCGCACTGGCGGGTGCCGTCCAATAACGCTTGGGTGTCGGTGCATAAGGAGCAAACAGCCCCTGCGGGTCATCCAGCACCGTGAAATCCGCTTCACTATCCACCCACTCTTTTATGTGCTCCTTAGGGCAAAGGGTTAAATCTATCCGATTACCATCTTCAAAGAGCATAAGATAGAGGTGGCGATGGTCTAGTAGGACATGTTGCTCGATCATGCGCTTGCCAAACTTTTCCAACCAAGCAAGGTCGGCTATCAGACCATCCAAATCCTCCACGATATAGACTACATCATAGTCTTGGAACTCGTCCTTGGGAGCATTTGGGTTTGTCCGCGAACCGGACATAGCGACAGCGTCGACCTGTAGCGCTTTCCGGTTTGCAAAATCACATCAAACATCTCAGTTTCAGTTCTCATAGGAATACCTGCCTTTTTAGTGAAAATTCTTGATTCTGTAGAGGACATGTCTATAAAGCGGACTGTCAACTGGAACTTTTTCATTATCAAATTCTTTGACAAATTCCATGCCTAGCTTTTGCATGACTTTTTGCGAAGGGAGATTGAGTAAGGATGTAAAAGAGTATACTTCTGACAAGCCAGTTTGCTGAAAAGCAAAGTCTAGACAGGCTTGGGCAGCCTCCGTTGCATAACCACGATTCCAAAACTCTTTTCGCAGACGCCAGCCGATTTCTACAGCTTCTTTTCCAGCAAAAATCCGCAAATCCGAATGGTGCAGACCTACCAAGCCGATGAACTCCTGACTGGACTTTTCTTCAACAGCCCAAAGACTGTAGCCATAAGCCTTAACTTCATCTTGAATGCCCTGATAAAGACGCAAGGACTCCGCTTGACTATATGGCTTTGGGAAATACTGCATGACCTCTGGATCCTGATTCAAAGCAAACAAAGCCGGCAAATCAGATTCCTGCAAGTCTCGTAAAATGAGTCGGTCTGTTTCTAGAATAGTCATCTAAACACTCCTCTGCAAACTTTCTTATCTCACAAGTCCTCAGCTTTGTATAGGCTATAGCCTTCATAGTAGTAACTATGGTCAACGCCCTTCATGTAGAGGTTGCGGTTATGAATGTCCTTTGTGAGGGCTTGCTTGAGGACGTGCTTGATTTCTGTATCTCGAATGGGGCTGCGCTCCATAGCTAGGAGGTAATCTTCCTTGTCCACTTGAGACCAGTCCACGACTTGTCCCAGCTCAGCCTTGAGTAGGTGGTCCAGCCAAAGCCTCATGCTCCTGCCATTCCCCTCGCGGAAAGGATGGGCAATATTTAGCTCCACATACTTTCGACAATCTGATCAAAGGTCTGTTGAGGCATGCGGTCGATATTTTCCAAGGAAGCTGCCAGATACATGACAGGGGCAAAGCGAAAATTCCCTTTGGAGAGATTGACTGTCCGAATCTGACCGGCAAAGGCATAGATTTCTTCAAACAAGAACCTATGAATAAAGGCCAGAGTGGCATAGGAGCCAGCTGCTTTATCGTCCAGAAGCTGCTCTTCAAAAAGCTCTTTAGCTCGGGTCTTACTGATTTTTTCTTCCATCTTGGCTAGTTCAAGCGAATCCGTCAGACCCAGTTTGTTGTCAAGCGTCATTGACTGTCTCCTTTCGTCAGAAGTTGCTACTTCGCCTCGGCCACTTCTTCTTTCACCTTCTTAGCAGGTTTGCGTTTTTTGTAGCGAGTGCGGATAGTGTTGAGGTGGTCGCGGAGATTGACCACGTGAGTTCTTTCAGGATAAGCGTAGGCAATGATTGCAGTGAAATCAACTAGAAAATCATAGATTTCTTGCAGCTTGAGGCGTACGTTCTTATTTTGGCTTGGTGTCTTGCCCTTGAGCTCAGTCAGTCGCTCCTTGTAGACCTTTTCAAAGGCTTTCTGAGCGGCAGCCAGACTGTCGACATGGGCTTCCAGATGAAGCTTAGCCAGCGCTGTCTGGTAGGCTGTTTTTTTCAGCTCTTGGAGCAAGTGGTTGATGCCCTCGGTCTCCTTTTCCAAGCTAGTTGCAGCTAGACCGGTGTAGTTTTTCAGAAGCTGAGACAGGGTCTCATAAGCTTCCTTGGTCGCTGCATCCTTGACCCGTGCAAAGGCCCTAACCAAAGACTGGAGCGTGCCCAAGGCATCATCGCGCTCGCGGTCAGCCTGATCCAAATTAGCCACCAGCTTGCTGGACTTGGTCTGATGAAGCCCGCCCTGCAGCTGTTCCAGAAGTTTGTCCATCTCATCCAGCTTGGTCGTGTAAATGCCATCCACCTTATTTTCCTTGATAAATGCCGCAACCTCGCTCCGACTCTCGGACATGAGCTGGAAAAATTCGTTGTTTTCTAAATTGCGTACAGTTAAACTAGTGATTCCATATTCTTTTTTCATAAAACTCCTCTTTCTTTATGTGTTTTTTAATCTTTTGCTACAAAACCGCTCAGAACACATGTAAACGTTCGGTTTTTTTGCTCTGAAAACTCAAATTACATATGTGTGATTTGGTTTTTACTCTGAAACAAGAAATTCTTCATGTGTATTTTTCTTGTTTTTAGGGATGGGGAAGGTGATTTCTTGCGGGGAATTTAATCACAAGTTATCTAATTTGAATGCATATAGTTTTTGTTTCAGAATTATACTGAACTATAGCAATTTTTCTGATGAAGCTTATCCAGTTCACCATCATCCAGTTTCTCGTTGGTTGCCACATTAATAAATCTATTAATTGTGTCACTATCAGATTCATTATTGCTATTGTAATTATAAATAATCAATTCAGCATCTGTCTTCAAAAAGTGAGTTAAGTATAGTATTCCACCACCAAAAGTCACTATCACCAATTGATAAACCGTATAATATAAACAAATCAGTATTATCGAAATATGATTTATATTTTTTTATCATTCTGAGCCCAATAGGGTTTTTAAAAAAATTCTTTGCTAAAGGTCTTTTATTTTCATTTGTTATTTGTTCCTCATTGTCAAACCCAAATAACATTGATTTTTGGAACATTCTGATAACCATGAGGATGGTTGATATTACTCATTAAATAACTGGAGTAAATAGTATATTTATTTAAATGTGGATCTTGCATATAGTCTTCTGAATGTACTCCAGTTTCCGGGTCAAACCCAAAACCGAGCAAATCAATCGGTGTATCATCAGGATTTGGATAGAATTTAATCTGTCTATCTGCAAACTTATGAGGATGCGGATCAAATTGTCCTTTATCTAGCAATAAAAATATTATCTAACATCGAAGTATAATTGAAATTTAAAATTTCCCAGTTAAATAAAGAATAAAGTTTGGTTTTACGAGGAAAAAGTCAATTTATTGAAATTTTTTTCCAATCTAAATCACCTAAAAAAACGGGTAAAAAGAATTAAGAGCGATTCCTTTTTTTCAGTGCTATCATTCCCTAACCTAGCAAGCATATTAGGAGTAATTATTTCATTTAAAAAAATTTGAGAACTCGATTTGAAATTGAGTGAAATCTTTAGCCAATTTCTCTACTCTCAGCCAGCCAGGTTGATTAAAAAAATCTCAATTAAACTATTCTCAAAGTCACTCCAGTTTTTTTCTTAATATTAGGATCTTTTTCATTATCTTTCTTATCCTCAGTCATTTTTTTGAAAGATCATATTATCTTTATCAAAATTCTTATAGCAAAAGATAATTATAGAAATTTTTGATAAGAAGTCCGATACGGAGAACCTAGATATTCCATTAACTGAATATCTACTCCATTACCAAACAAAGCCATAATATTAATTTGTCCATTATCAGTCAGTTCCTGAAATTCTTGATTTGTATATTTGGTATAACTCATATTCTCTTTTTCATCCTTTCAAAACGCCCCACTCTCCTCAAGCGTAAACTTGACATTATCCTCAATCCACTTGCGGCGTGGTTCGACCTTGTCGCCCATTAGGACATTGACACGGCGTTCGGCGCGGGCCAGATCTTCGATGGTGACACGGATGAGAGTGCGGGTATCAGGATTCATGGTTGTCTCCCAGAGTTGGTCGGCGTTCATTTCACCGAGCCCCTTGTAGCGCTGGAGCATGGCCCCCTTGCCAAACTTGAGGCGCAGGTCATCCAGCTCGCCATCGGTCCAGGCATACTCGACGACTTCACTCTTGCCCTTGCCCTTGGACATCTTGTAGAGAGGCGGCAGGGCGATATAGACGCGGCCAGCCTCAACCAGCGGGCGCATATAGCGATAGAAAAAGGTCAGCAGCAAGGTCTGGATATGGGCACCGTCGGTGTCCGCATCGGTCATGATGATGATCTTGTCATAGTTGGCATCCTCAAGGGTAAAGTCTGACCCAACACCTGCTCCAATCGTGTAAATCATGGTGTTGATTTCTTCGTTCTTGAGAATGTCAGCCATCTTAGCCTTAGCAGTATTGATAACCTTACCGCGTAGGGGCAGGATGGCTTGGAACTTACGGTCACGGCCTTGCTTAGCTGAACCACCGGCAGAGTCTCCCTCGACCAGATAGAGTTCGTTCTTGGCTGGGTTCTTGGACTGGGCCGGAGTCAGCTTACCAGAGAGCAAGCCCTTGTCTTTCTTATTCTTCTTGCCGTTCCGACTTTCATCACGCGCCTTACGGGCTGCTTCCCTAGCATCTCTGGCCTTGATAGCCTTTCGGATAAGATTAGAAGCCAGTTCGCCATTTTCCAAGAGGAAGAAAGTCAGTTTGTCAGAGACGATAGAATCCACGGCCGGACGAGCCAAAGGGCTGCCCAGCTTGTCCTTGGTCTGACCTTCAAACTGCAGGTGCGCCTCAGGGACCAGGATGGATAGGACAGCAGCTAGACCCTCGCGGTAGTCCGATCCTTCCAGATTCTTGTCCTTTTCCTTGAGCAGGCCCGTCTTTCTGGCATAGTCGTTCATGGCCTTGGTAATAGCGGTCTTGAGCCCCGTTTCGTGGGTACCGCCGTCCTTGGTGCGGACGTTATTGACAAAGGACAGGATATTATCGGCGTAGCCGTCGTTGTACTGGAGGGCCACCTGAACTTGGAATCCGCTCTCCTCGCCCTCGAAATAGAGGACAGGAGTCAGGGTTTCCTTGTCTTCATTGAGATAGCTGACAAAGTCTTCAACCCCGTTCTCATAGTGGAACTCTACTTCATCTCCAGTCCGCGCATCGGTCAGCGACAGGCGGACATTCTTGAGCAGGAAGGCTGATTCCTTAAGCCGCTCCGCAATGGTGTTGTACTTGAAGTCTGTCGTTGAAAAAATCGTATCGTCTGGCATGAAGGTCACTTTGGTCCCAGACTTGGACTTAGGTGCAGTGCCGATTTTCTTGAGCGTAGTGACTGGTTTTCCGCCATTTTCAAAGCGCTGCTTATAAACAGTCCCATCCCGCGTGATTTCCACTTCCAGCGAGCTGGATAGGGCATTGACAACAGAGGAGCCTACTCCGTGGAGTCCACCCGAGGTCTTATAACCACCTTGGCCGAACTTACCGCCGGCGTGGAGAACGGTGAAGATGACTTCAACCGTAGGAATACCCATAGCGTGCTTGCCGACAGGCATCCCGCGTCCGTGGTCTGCGACGGTCAAACTGCCGTCCTTGTTGATTGTCACATCGATTCGGTCACCGAAGCCTGACAGGGCCTCATCGACAGCATTGTCCACAATCTCCCAGACCAGATGGTGGAGTCCCGCTCCGTCGGTCGATCCGATATACATTCCTGGACGTTTGCGGACCGCGTCCAACCCTTCTAATACCTGAATAGCATCGTCATTATAATTGTTAATATTAATTTCCTTTTTTGCCACAAGAACCTCCTAATGATTCATCTTTTCTATCTTACAAGTTTTTGGCAAATATTGCAAAGATTTTTTTGAAAATAATGCTGATAAGGACTGATTTTACACGAAGAACAATCCAATATCCGAGTAGACATTTCCTGCTATAAATTCTATCCTTTTCTATTGTAAGAAAGCGAAATAATGGTATAATAAAATCATGATGAACACGATAATTGGATTAATACTAGCATATTTACTGGGCTCTATTCCGACTGGGCTTTGGATTGGGCAAATTTTCTTTAAAAAGAACCTGAGAGAATACGGCAGTGGCAATACCGGAACGACCAATACTTTCCGAATTTTGGGAAAGACAGCGGGGACGGCTACTTTTGCTATCGACTTTCTCAAAGGAACTGCAGCGACCCTGCTGCCTTTCTTTTTGCATATTGAGGGAGTTTCGCCGCTTGTCTTTGGCCTCTTGGCTGTGATTGGCCATACTTTTCCTATCTTTGCTGGCTTTAAGGGTGGTAAGGCAGTGGCAACCAGTGCAGGGGTTGTTCTGGGCTTCTCACCAGCCTTCTTTGTCTATCTGATTGTCATCTTTGCCAGCATCCTTTATCTGGGAAGTATGATTTCTCTGGCAAGTGTGCTCTCAGCAGTCATCGCTATCCTGTCAGCGCTGCTCTTTCCTCTAGTTGGCTTTATCCTGCCCGCCTATGACCTCTTCTTCACTCTGATTATCATTGCACTGGCTTTGATTATTATCCTCCGACACAAGGACAATATCCAACGTATCAAACAGAAAAAAGAAAACTTAATCCCTTGGGGCTTGAATATCACCCATCAAAATCCTGAGGCTAAGAAATAAAACGGAAGTGAACAACTTCCGTTTTATTGTGTCTTCTAACTAGTCTTCTTTGTGACTTTTCTTGATTCCTGCCAATCCAAAGAATCCTAAAACAATACCAACTAGGCTCAGGGCAACTGTTGATTCGCTGCCTGTCTGTGGCAGTTCTTTAGCCGCAGGATCCTTAGTGAAGGTCTTGGCAACATGAACTGCTACTTGCTTGGTTTGATTTGGCGTGTTGACCAGTGGAGCTGACTGTTTTGCAGGATCAGCTGCTTTAGCACCAGCTGGGTAGGAAGCTGCATTAGCCGGATCTGTTCCTTGCTTGATTTCCTCAATATCTGTGTAGCCATCGCCGTCTGTATCCTTAGTGGATGAAATAGAGATAGCGCGTGAGTTTGGATTGATAACCGCATAGGCTGTCAAATCAGCTTTGCCAGATAGTCTGCAAAGGCCACATCCATAGATGGTCCTTCCTCACGAGGGCCACCCAGCATGGTATAACCGTCACCACCAGCAGCCAAGAAGTCATTGGTCGTCAGATAGTAGGTCTTATTTGGATCAAGAGGCTCGTAAACACCCGTTTCTTTGTTCTTAATCTCGATGTGGAGAACACGCTGATTAGCTGGCAGAGTGGTGTCGTAGTAAACTTTAGCTCCAGAGATTTGCAGGTAACCACCGCTTGGTTCCAGCAAGGGTTGTCCGTTCTCATCCAGCACAGGCTTGCCATCTTTTTCCTGAAGAATAGAGCCCAGAGATTTGGCAAACATATCTGCGATATTTTGACCAGTTACCTTGATTTGAGAAATAGTGTTCCCAAAAGGCAATACGGCGATAACATTTCCCTTGGTGATTGGCTTGTCTTTGGCAATAGTTTCACGCAGGCCGCCGCCATTAGTAACAGCCAAGTCTGTTTTATTGGCAAAGCCAGTTTGACCATAATCGTAGAGAGCATCGGCTACAACATTACCCAGATTGGTTTCCCGAACGCGGACATTTTCACGGTCACCATTAAGCTCTACAGGACTGTTTGCAACGATAACCTTTGCATTATCTGCGTCGTACCTAGCTTTAATCTTGCTGACCATATCTGCTACAACTGGGTCTGGAGTAACTTTTTTAGCTGTTTCAGCAGGGATTTGCTGAGGATTTCCCAGAAGTTGATCGGCCTTGAAAGTCACTTTACCGATATTGTGAAGGTAGCTACCGGTCTGGTTGTAGGTGACATTATCGCCATAAGTGGTAGACTCTACTGTGTGGGAGTGGCCGTCAATAACAGTTACGCGCTTACCTTTGAGCTTAGGATTTTTCGAAAGAGCTTCAGCCAAGGTTGAACCGCGCCACTCAGTCGGCGTGGTCGTGTCAACACCCAAGTGAGCTAAAACAACGTAGTTTTTGTAGTTCTTTCCTTCTGCCCGCTGCGCGTGCTTCGATTTCGTCAATAACGCGATTAACTTCTGTGATTGGATCAGTGAAGGTCACACCTTGGATGTTTTTAGGGTGAGTTTTTGTAGCAGTTTCTGGTGTTGTTACACCGATTACCACAAACTCATCACCCTCAACCGCTGGATCCTTGTCCACAATGGTTGAGGCTTGGAAAACTCGAGCATTGTTGGCATAGGTGTTAGAACTGAGGAGTGGGAATTTAAGAATTTCCTTGTATTTTTTCGCCTCATCTAGACCAAAGTCAAACTCATGATTACCGACTGCCATAGCATCGTAGCCAATTTCATTGAGGATTTTCGCACGTTCTTCCCCTTTTGAGCTATTGGAAATTGGCAGCCCCTGGAAGGCATCACCCGCATCCACAACAAGCACTTTAGGATTTTTAGCGCGCTCTTCCTTGATAACAGTAGCTAGCTTGGCATCACCGATAACGCCTTTTTCCTCTACGATGCGACCATGCACATCATTGGTATGAAGAATCGTAGCCTCTGGCAGATTTTCTGACTGGGCTGGTGCTGCAGCTGCAGCGGCTTCTGTCGCAGCTGGACCAGCCGGAGCAGCTGCATTCTGACTATCTGCTGGCTTTTCATCTGCTGAAGCTGCTGGAGCAGTTGATTGCGCTGCAGATGCTTCCTCAGCAGCTGGCTGATTGGTCAACTCACTCGTTGCTGGCTCTGGACTAGCCTGAGCCTCTTCTGCAGAGACTTGATGAGCCAAAAAAGCAGGTGCCAAAAGCACTGTCGATAGAACAGGTAAGATGAAAAATTTCTTCTTCATATAACGAACACTCCTCTTTAGTATTTTGTTATATTATACATCTTTTTTGCTTAAAAAGGAACTAAACCACTATTATTTCAATAAACATTCGTTTTTTCAGAAAATTACTAGAAAATTTTCTATGTTAAAAAAGACTCTGAAATTCATCAGAGTCTGAACTATATTATCCTTCAAAGATAACTTCCCCATCACAGATGGTAAACTTCACTTGACCCTTAAGCTTTTCACCAACGAAAGGTGAATTGGCTGCCTTGGAGGCAAAATGGTCAGTCACAAGTCTATTCTCTTCTGGGTCAAATATTGTCAAATCGGCTGGACCATCCTGATCTATAAAACCAGCATCAAAACCATACAGTTGGGCTGGATTAAGAGTCATTTTTTCCAAAAGTTCCATCAAGCTCAGATGACCAGCCTCTACTAAGTAGGTCAGTCCCAGAGAAAGCGAAGTCTCAAGACCAGTCATACCAGAAGGCGCCTGAGTGATATCGGCTACATTTTTCTCGTCAGCATGATGTGGAGCATGGTCCGTCGCAATGACAGAAATGACACCTGATTTGATCCCCTCAATAACCGCCAGCCGGTCCGATTCTAAGCGCAGAGGCGGATTCATTTTAGCATTGCTGCCCTTAGTCAATAGCAGAGCTTCTGTCTTAGAGAAATGCTGAGGTGCTGCTTCAGCGGTGACTTGAGCCCCTAGCTTCTGAGCGAATTCCACCACCTTTACACTCTCAGCCTTGGACAAATGCTGGATATGCACATGAGCCTTGGCATCATAAGCAATCATAACATCGCGGGCAACCATACTGTATTCTGCAACACCTGTCGCGCCGCAGATATGAAAATGCTCTTTGGCGATATGCTCATTGAAACCAAGTATGCCGTTGAGATTAGGATCTTCCTCGTGCAAGCTGATAAAAGCATCGTTTTTGCTCGCTTCTACGAGCGCTTGACGGACAATGCCAGCGTTGGTCAGCGGAATACCGTCGTCAGAAAAACCTACTGCACCAGCTGCCAAGAGACCTTGAAAATCTGTCAGATGCTGCCCATCAAAATTCTCTGTAATCGTCGCGACCGACTTGATATGAATATTTTCACGACTAGCCGACTCCAGCACTTCCTTCAGGGTTTCAACCGTAGAGATGGTTGGATTGGTATTGGCCATCATAACAACGGTCGTAAAGCCACCTGCTGCCGCAGCCAATGCCCCCGTATGAATATCTTCCTTATGAGTCTGGCCCGGCTCTCTAAAATGAACATGTATATCCACCAAACCTGGAGCCACAACCAAACCACTGGCATCAATAACTTTTGCTCCTTCTGCCTGCAAATCTTGACCGATTTTGACAATTTTCTTCCCCTCAACCAAGAGGTCAGCAATTTGGTCAAAACCAGTCTTAGGATCCATAACTCGTCCGTTTTTGATTAATAGCATCGTCTTATCTCCTTATTCGTAAAAGTCCACCTGAGTATCCAATAGCTTATCCCCGTCATAAACAAATTTTGCTGAAAAGAAAGGCTTGTCTTCTAAAAGCCATTCAACAAAGGTATGATCGCCTTCCCAGGTTGGTTTAGATAAAACCTGGTCATAGGGCACCCATTCCAAAGTCCCTTCGTTGCAGTCAATCAATTCCCCCCTCGAACTCAGTCACCTTGAAAACATAGGTGTACCAGTCCAAGTCGGGAGTAAACTCTGGGAAAGTGATAACACCTTTGAGAACAGGCTTAGCCTTTAGACCTGTTTCCTCTAGAATCTCACGTGCAGCGCATTCCTGCGGGGTTTCTCCTCGCTCTAGCTTGCCACCAACACCAATCCACTTCCCAGCATGGACATCATTGGGCTTTTTGTTGCGGTGTAGCATGAGAAACTCCCGGCCATTATCGATATAACAAATCGTTGCTAACTGAACCATACTACCTCCTAAGCCAACCAATCGATAGGTTCCAAGCCCTTATTCACTAAGAAATCATTGGTACGAGAAAAAGGTTTACTACCAAAGAAACCACGGTAAGCAGACAGCGGACTTGGGTGAGCAGACTCGATAATCAAATGTTGGGAATTGCTAATCAAGGCTTTTTTCTTGCGAGCGTAAGAACCCCAGAGAATAAAGACAACTGGATCAGTCTTCTCATTAACTACCTTGATAATAGCATCTGTAAAAGGCTCCCAGATTAAGCCGGCATGCGCATTGGCCTGGCCAGCAGGCACTGTCAGACCAGCATTGAGCAAGAGAACACCCTGCTGAGCCCAGGAAGTCAAATCATGCGACTCTTTCACTCCGATATCATCAGCCAGTTCTTTGAGAATATTCTGCAAAGAAGGCGGAGCTGGAATGTCATCAGGTACCGAAAAACTCAAGCCCTGTGCCTGTCTCGGTCCATGGTAGGGATCCTGCCCTAAAATAACCACCTTAACATCTGCTAAATCTGTCGTCTGAATCGCATTAAATACCTTTTCTCTAGGTGGGTAAATGGTCCCTGAAGCATACACTTCGTCTAAAAAATGATTGATTTTTGCAAAATAACCTTCCGGCAGCTGCTCCTTAATCAAAGCGTGCCAAGCTGAATGTTGCATATATGTCTCCTCTCATTTCCTTCGATAAAATTCTCTCACCTTATCCACCTAAGTGCTCTTCTGAGTTCTGCTGTACCATTTTCAAAAAAACAAGAACCGTGGGCTAGGATGATTTTTTCAGGTTGCCAAGCCAACATCTGCTCTAGACATTCTTTGGCTTCTTTTTGATGACCGATAAAGGTCATGCGGTAGTCAATAGGTGTCTGGCCATCCGGAGCTGCAACTCGAACTAATTTATAAGCCTTGCCGCGAATCTGATTTGGAAAATGCTCTGTTTCAAAATTCTCAATCAAATCTGTCAAAATCAAGGTTTGACTGTCCCTATGAAAAAAGACAACTTCCTCAATATAAGAACTTCCCTTGAAAACCAACTGATCTATCTGACCTGTCCAAGCTTCAGGAGCCTCATCCGTCAGCTTTTCATCAAAAGAGACTGGGATTTTCTGCTTGGCCGCTCTCTCTTCAACACCTGGGCTAGACCAAGCAATTGCCTCCGGATAACGCTTCTTCCAGTCAGCAATATAAGCATAGTGAATCTTATTAGGTGAAACGAGATGTGCGACTGGTCCCAAAGCATCCAACTGGTCAAACAAGGCTTGATTTGGCTGGATTGGTGAATGGCACCAGAGCTGACCATTTGATAACTTGATAACAGTCATGCGGGTAGAAAAGGGCAGATTTGTCAGCACCGCATCCATCTCAATCAAATCACCATCAACAATCCAGATATTCTCGGCGATGGGCTTCAAGCTATAAAGCGGTTCATAGATAGGAACAGGTTTTTTCATTTCAAAGAGTCCTTCTTTCTAGTCCAAAAGTGAAACTTCCCTAGGGCTTGTGGGTACTGGGCTAATCCTAGGGCAGACAGAATTAGAATCTGTGGCAAAAACTGAATCAGATAACGCGTCTTCCCTCCCTCGAAAATCTGCAGAAAAAGAAGGCCGCCAAAAACAGCTAAGGTTAGAAAATTCAGCTCATCACTGGAACAATATTTCCAAAGGGCAAAGACAAGTCCTGCTGCCATGACAATCCAAACCACCTGCTTGGACAGCGAGAAATAGACAAATTCTGATTTGTCAGTGTTCAGGAAGAAGTCACGGACAAACTGAGTTAAAGGATTATCCTTCGTATCTTGGTAAAAAGGCGATATATAAGGCGTCTTTTCATTTTCGACACTGCGGTAGAGCCAGCCCAAATCTCCTTCTGCTACAGTCAGAGACTGCTTATGGAAGAGATGATGAGCGAAAGTCAAAGGATTATATTCACTTAAGCGCCGCTTGATTTCCTTGATAACATATTCCTTGGCAAACATGCCATTGTTATAGTCATACTGCTTGTCGGGCTCGACATACTGCAAGAGCCCTTCTTTCATATCTTCTTGATTGTGGCCATTGAAAGTCAGACCTAGATTGATAAAGAGCAGGGGACCTTTTGCCAATCCCTCTCCCTCTATAATCGGCACTTCCGTCTGATGCTTGGACCAGTAATGCAGCGGGGCATAGCTAATCGCAAAACTGCAAGCAAAAACGACTAGTGTCAAAAAGAACTTCTTCCAGTTCTTTTTGAAAAAGAGGACTCCAAAGACAGCTATCAGCAGAATCATTACTGTTGGCCTAAAGAAGAAAGCCAGACTAGTCATCAGCCCAAGCAAAATACTACGCCAAATCAGCTGTCGACTGGTTTCCTCTCCCTTCAGCAATCCCAGAACTAGAAAAATCTGCAGACTAATGAAAGGCAGAGGAGGAATATCGGTATACATTGAAAAGAAATAAGGAGAGAAGCCCAGTAAGAGCACATAAAGACTAAATACAGCATCCGCAGTCTTTTGGGAAAAATACTTTTGGCAACCCTTATAGAGAATCAAGACCGTTACGTTAGTATAAACAATATTCAAGGCCTGCATGACCCATAGACCAGATTCACCAAATACATTAAAGAAAAAACGCTCGTAGAGAAAGAGAGAGACATTGTTAGGATTCCGGGTCAGATAGCTGGAAATGGAGCTTTCTTTCAGAGTTTTGAAAGCACCTGTAAAGACAACTGCTGCATCCCGTCTAATCAAAAGCTCTGCCGAAAAGAGCATAATCAGCTGAAAAATAAAGACAGCTACCATAACAAGAAGTTTATGCTTCATCAGCCAATGATAGGCTTTTTGCAACAAATACCGATAGCGATAGGCCATATAAGTCAAGCCAGCAAAAGCAATCATAGCTATACTATTCAGCTCTGCAACATGCCAGATGGCCATCAGAAACCAGTGAACAGCTGTAATCAGCATCACTTTCTGTAATATCGAAAAGGATAGATGATAAATCTTAGACATAGCTCTATTATACCAAACGCCGAGACTTTAAGCCATTTTTAAAGGCAATACAAGGACGTTTTACTGAAAAATGACCTGAATAAGAGTCAGATCATTTTATTTGTATTCGGTCTAAGCCTGCCAATTTTCTTGGTCGTGCTTAAATTTCTCAAGCAAGGCCAAGCCCTCAGGACTGACATACCCTTCTGCTTCAGCCAGAGTGATTAGCTCAGTGTAGTTAGAAAGGGTCACCAATTTCACACCCGCATCATTAAAGTTCTTTTCTGCTTTTGGTAGCTCATAGGTAAAGATAGCTGCTGCGCCAATCACATCTGCACCTTCACGTTTGGCGGCAGCAATCGCATCCAAGACAGAACCACCGGTCGAGATTAAGTCCTCAATGACAACCATCTTCTGTCCAGGCGCTACGCGGCCTTCGATTTGATTGCCCGCTCCGTGATCTTTTGGTTTGCTGCGGATATAGGCAAATGGCAGGTTCATCTTATCCGCGATAATGGCTCCATGAGGAATGCCTGCTGTCGCAGTTCCAGCAATGACTTCTACATCTGGAAATTCCGCCCGAATCTTTTCGACGAAACCATCTTCAATCAAGGTCCGAGTTTCTGGATAAGCCAAGGTCACACGGTTGTCCGTATATATAGGTGACTTGATGCCTGACGCCCATGTAAAAGGCTCTTCTGGCTTCAAATACACAGCTTTGATTTCAATAAATCACGCGCAATCTCTTTTGCTAAAGTCATTTTTTGCTCCTTATAAATTTGAATGTTTATGATGCTGTTAATTTTGTATATCGATTTAAATCGTATCTCTTGTTCTTACTTAGCTATTCCACTGCTTCTTAATCTCGTGGTAGGCATCCCAAGGATTTTCAGCTTGGATAATCGGACGGCCGACTACAATATAATCACTGCCGATTTGATGGGCTTCCTGCGGAGTCATGACCCGTTTTTGGTCGCCGATTTCTGATCCAGCTGGCCGAATACCCGGCGTCACACAGAGGAAATCATCCGCAGTTGCCGCCTTAATCAGTTCAACTTCTTGAGCTGAGCAAACTACGCCATCCAAACCGGCTTCTTTGGCCTTCCGAGCGTAGTTGACAACAGACTCCTGAACCGTAGTCTGGATATTTTGGCAATCACGCATATCTTCCTCGCTGGTCGAGGTCAGCTGAGTCACCGCAACCAACTTAGCCTTATCCCCCAAGACCTTCTTGGCTTCGCTCATCATCTCTACACCGCCTGCTGCATGGACCGTCACCATGTCGATACCAAAAGTTCCTAAGACAGACATGGCTGAGCGTACTGTATTGGGTATATCGTGCAGTTTCAAATCCAAGAAAATACTGTGTCCAAGACCTTTCAGGTAATGAACGATTTCAGGACCGATGGCATAGAAGAATTCCATGCCGATTTTGACATAGAGTTTTTCATCTTCCGGAAAATGTTCCAAGAAATCTTTGACATCATCAAAAGATGGAAAGTCGAGGGCGATAATAGGCCGTTCTTCACGCATGAGGGGAAAATCTCCTTTTAAATTATTATCTTCAAAGAAGTTTGCTAGGCATCCATATCTCAAAACCAACCGTCACGTTAGGCTCAGAGACATAGAAAAAACCTTGCCCGAGAGCAAGGTTACACGAAAATGTGGCAGTATCTGCCATTCAAACGTATGTACCTTAGTAGCCTCTCTGGACTTCTTTAAAGGTTATATTTAATTTATTCTATAATTTCACAGCAGTATTGTCAAGTAAAAATGTAACTTTAAAGCAAATTCTCTCGAACTTCTTTACGTAAGCTTTCAAGACTGTCAATACCGTATTTATCCATAACCTTAGTCAGATCTTCAATAATGGTCGGGCAGGCATATGGATCTGTGAAATTAGCAGTGCCCACTCCAATAGCTGAAGCGCCCGCTATAAACATCTCCAGAGCAGCCTCCGCCGAATCAACTCCCCCCATGCCAATGATGGGAAGTTTGCTTGCCTGCGCCACTTGACGGATCAGCTTGAGGGCTACTGGAAAGACAGCCGGACCCGACATACCTCCAGTGCCATTAGCGATAATAGGCTTTCGTGACTTCAAGTCAAATCGCATACCTACCAAGGTGTTAATCATGGTAAATCCAGCAGCTCCAGCATCTTCAACGGCCTTGGCTACCTGAGTGATGTCTGCTACGCTCGGAGTCAATTTGACATAGACTGGTACAGCAGAAGTCTCTACTGCTGCTTTGGTTGCTCCGTAAGCCAACTCTGGAACTTGACCAATCAAAAGGCCAGCATTTCCATGGTCAACATTAGGGCAGGAGATATTGAGCTCGATAGCCTTGACATTGGTAGCTAAAGAAATTTTTCCAGCCACTGTGGCATATTCTTGATTGGAAAGCCCGCTACATTAGCGATGATTGGAAGGTCGGGATAATGTTTTTCCAACCAGGGCAGTTTTTCAGCTAGAACAACCTCAACACCTGGATTTTGAAGGCCAATGGCATTGAGCATACCAGCTGGCGTTTCTGCCACCCGCGGAGTGGGATTGCCAAAGCGGGGGTTCAAAGTCGTAGCCTTTATCATGATAGAACCCAGTAAGTCCAAGTCATAGTATTTGGCATATTCTTGACCAAAGCCAAAGCAGCCAGATGCTGGAATAATAGGATTTTTTAGGTCCAAGCCTGGCAAGGAAACTTTTAAACGTTTGTCACTCATTCTTTCCCCTCCTAGACAATAATCGTGCCCGTCTCAAAGACCGGACCGTCTTCACAAACGCGCTTATTGACTGACTCGTCCTGACCTGCCACATGAACGACGCAGGCATAGCAAGCGCCCATACCACAAGCCATACGAGACTCCATGGAGAGATAAGCATGCGGATGGTCCTGAAACTTACGATCGACATACTGGAGCATGGCTGGCGCTCCACAGGAATAGACAGCCGCATAGTCTTGAGTCATCTCATCTACCACAGCTGATACATAGCCCTTGCGACCATAGGAACCATTATCCGTCGTGACAATGACATCAGCGTATTTTTCATTTCTGATTCCAAAATGACAGCAGCTTTATCAGCAAATCCCAATACAGCCGTCACCTGAGCACCCTTGGCATGCAATTCTTTAGCAACCTCAAGCAGAGGTGGAACACCAATCCCACCACCGATAATCAAAGCGTGGTCACCTGCCCTCACAGGACTTAAATCAAAGCCATTTCCCTGAGGCCCCATAACATCAAGAAACGAGCCGAGTGGCAGTTGAGAAAAAATAGCCGTCCCACCGCCTTCTATCCGATAAATGATGCGACAAGTCAGATTGTCACGATCAATTTCTGCGATTGAGATAGGCCGACGCAAAAGCTTGCTGTCATCTGGTACCCGAATATGTAAAAACTGCCCAGCTTGCATCTGGCTGACCATTTGCCCCTTTAGGAGCATAGAAAAAATATTAGGTGCAATTTCTACTTGCTCCAGTAGCTCCATCTGCTCCAGCATAATCTTGCCAAATCTCCTTTTGCAACTATCACTAACCATAACAACCTCACTTTCTACAAGAAAAAACCTCGCCGCAGCAAGGTTTCGCAAAAAACAAGGCAGCCAATTGCCTCTTATAGTGTTTTTTACCTTGCAGCCTCACTGGACTTGATTAAAGGTTAAATTGTAAACATTATATCGTTAGAGATAAGGATTGTCAAGCCATAAAAAATATTAGAATTTTAAGATCTCCGACCTACCACAGCTTTACCAGTCCTTGTCAAATTCACTCTTTGCATCCGCAAGACGAAAGCTGCCATCCTCCTGCCTCTTGAAAATCAAAGACACCCTATCCAATTTTCGTTCAGATTCAGAACGACGAGCAATCAAATAATTCGCTTGCAGTGATAAGGGACTATAATCTGTATCATTTCCGGAAATATTAGTATATGAAGGTAGGCCAAATCGATCAACAATTTCTTGATAAGTCATTCCTCCTTTGCCATGATTTCTATCACCTACTGTCAATGTATCCATATCTTCTGGCTTCCACTTAAAAACAAACTCATTTTTGATAGCTGGTAGGTTATGAATGTCATCCAAGTAAACTGCCGTTTTAGTTATTAAATAGTACTTTTTTCCATTGGAATCGGGGTCATAAAAACCCAAACTGATTTCCTGAGGATGTCCTGATGAACCATATCTCGGAACATCTACAATTCTTGTCTTATAAGTTAGTGTCAATCCATTTTCGGTAAAACTCACATTTGAACCCTTACCGTATTTCGTAATAACCTCTTCCAAAGTCGGATTATTTTCCCACTCCCCGACTTTGGCTATTTTGAGTTCTACAAAATTGTCTAATGTCCAATTAAAAACAAACTTTTTTTCATCTTCCTCAACAATTTTCTTTTTCAGTTCCTTCTGTTTTTTGTCCATTTCTAACTCAGCTTCATCTTGCTGAGTATTAGAGCTTTCTTTACTAACTGACGACACTGTCTTATTATATTTGTACTTAAGGTTGGCTCTAGGAATCTTTTGAGAAAAATAATAGAAGCCAAAGAATAAAGCAAATGACAAGGTCAAACAAAGAAGAATAAAGGCCGAATTAATCCTTTTTTTCTCCTCCTGTATGGCCATCATGCTAAGTTCTTCTCTTTTTATCTTTTGTTGTTGATAAAGTTCTTTTTTTATGGCTCTAAATGAATTAGCATCATGTTTTTTCTTGCTACTCCTTCTCAAGATTATCTCCTCTGTCTTTTTTATTTTAGTTTACTGGTTTTGTTTAGAAACCAAACGCCATGTTCCATCTTCTTGCTTATAGAATTCTAGATTGACAGACTTCAATTGTTCCGGATTTGTCAAAGAATGAGGATTATGATAAGTAACTCGCATTTGAAGTTGATTGTCCTCTCCCAAAATCGTCTGATACAGCGGCAAACCAACATTTGAAACAATCTCATCATACACCGTACCTTTGTCAGTACCTTCTCTAGCACCAATAACAAGACTATCTATATATTCTTGTGTCCATAAAAAGTTTCTATTAGGATTTTGATCCACCTTAATTTCATCACTTGCAAGGTTAGAATGGTACTTGGAAATGAGCTTATAGACACCATCAAATTCAGCAAAGGTTAAAGAAACATAACCAAGAGCACCATCCTTCTCTTTCCAAAAAAGACGAATATGCTTTTGAATTTCATTATTTGATGAAAAATCAATCCACGAACCAGCTTCAACAGGTCTTCCAAATTCTCTTAAAACATCTTCCAAGGCCGCTCCGCCTTTAGCTTTGTCCATGGGTAGAGAAACTGCCTTGTCAACCGTCCAAAGAAAGGAACCACTTTTTTCTGGAGGAACTGTAAGACTTTCAGCGAATTTTTTTACTTCAGTCTTCTTATCCTCTAATTTTTTTGATGGTGAAATAATCTGACTTGACTGGCTCACCGGTTGCTTAGATTTAGTCTTTTGCGATATAGAAAGCATCAAAAAAACTGCTCCAACGATAGAAAAGCCAATAATGGCTAATAGAACGAATGGTAAGAACTTAGACTTAGATGTCTCCTTCTCTAACTCAAGAGCAATATCTTCAAAAGAATCTTCTTTTCTCTTCATAACTACTCCTTTTACAGTCTAAAAATCATCATATCACGAATAACTTGAAATTGCAAAACCTGTTTCATTATAAAAGACTTGATAAAATCGCTCTATAATTCCGATAAGAATAAACTTTAAAAATGTCACTATATCCAATAGAATTTCTTTTTACCATCTGTCCATTTTAATAAATTCAATCATAAAACCTTACTAGCTTTCATTGATTTATTGGGAAAAAATCCCCAGTTTGTGATAAAATAGTCCTATGAGAATTCAACAGTTACACTATATTATCAAAATCGTCGAGACTGGCAGCATGAACGAAGCTGCCAAGCAGCTTTTCATTACCCAGCCTAGCCTATCTAACGCTGTACGGGATTTGGAAAATGAAATGGGTATCGAGATTTTCATTCGCAATCCCAAAGGAATTACCTTGACCAAGGACGGCATGGAGTTTCTTTCTTATGCCCGGCAGGTTGTTGAGCAGACGCAACTTCTAGAGGAGCGATACAAACCCTGTCGCCCACCGCGAGCTTTTCAGCGTGTCTGCTCAGCACTATGCTTTTGTAGTCAACGCTTTTGTCTCCCTGCTTAAAAAAAGCGATATGGAGAAATACGAGCTCTTTCTGCGGGAAACTCGGACTTGGGAAATTATTGACGACGTAAAAAACTTCCGCAGCGAAATTGGCGTCCTCTTTCTCAATAGCTACAACCGCGATGTCCTATCCAAGATGCTGGATGACAATCACTTGATTGCCACTCATCTCTTCACAGCGCAGCCCCATATCTTTGTCAGCAAGTCCAATCCGCTGGCCAAGAAAAAGCTGGTTCAATTATCTGACTTAGAAAACTTCCCCTACCTCAGCTACGACCAAGGAACTCACAACTCCTTCTACTTTTCCGAGGAAATTCTCTCTCAGGAGCACCATAAAAAATCTATCGTCGTCAGCGACCGCGCGACCCTCTTTAATCTTTTGATTGGTTTGGACGGCTACACAATTGCAACCGGTATCCTCAACAGCAACCTCAACGGAGATAATATCGTGTCAATCCCACTGGACATTGATGATCCGATTGAGCTGGTCTACATCCAACACGAAAAAGCTAGCCTATCCAAAATGGGAGAACGCTTCATTGAGTATCTGATTGAAGAAGTGAAGTTTGATAAATAAACTGCAAAAAAACACCCGAAAAAGCTTTTTCAGGTGTTTTCGCTATTGTTTCAACTTCCCCATCACTTCCCCTATCTTACCCTCAATGACTAGATCTGCCTGGCTGTCTTGAGGGATGCTGGTCTTGTTGATGACAACCAAATGCTTACCTGCAAAATACTGGATGAGGCTGGCTGCGGGATAGACGACTAAGGAAGTCCCGCCGATTATCAGCAGGTCTGCTTGATGGATAGCTTGAGCTGCCTGCTGGAAAACTTCCATATCTAGCGGTTCTTCATAGAGAGTCACATCTGGTTTGACAATGCCACCACAGTCAAGACAGTGAGGAACGGTACCCTTCAAAGCTAGAAAACCGGCCAAATCATAGAATCGCTGACAATTCAGACAGTAATTTCTATCCGCACTGCCATGAAGCTTGAGAACCTTTTTCGAACCGGCCATTTCATGCAAGCTATCGATATTTTGAGTCACCACAGCCTTGAGCTTGCTCGTCTTCTCCAAGTCTGCCAAGTAGACATGAGCCGCATTGGGCTTAGTATCCGGATAAAGCAGATACTTCTTGTAAAAGTCAAAAAACTCCTGCGGATAGCGCTCAAACATCGTGTGAGAAACCAGCTGCTCTGCTGTAAAATGCCGACCCAGCTCGACGCTGTATATCCCATCTGAGCTGCGGAAGTCTGGAATATTGGACTCAGTCGAAACCCCCGCTCCACCAAAAAAGACGATATTCTGGCTTTGGTCTATCAATTCTTGCAGCCTTGCAATCTTATCCATCCTGCTACTCCTTATAAGAGACTTTCTATGACCACATTTGCTCGGTCGAAGTAAAAAGGCTCCCTCTGAAAAACTATGCCTGTCTCCTGCGCCAAATCAACCAGAAGCGCCATAAAATGCTGAGATGAGAAACCTGTCGTCCGGTGCAATTCTTCCTCATCGAAAGGCTTGATAAGATGAGCCAGTGGATTGCGGACTGATTTTTCTAACTCTCTTAGCTGCTGTGCTGATTCTTTGACAGATTCGGGTAAATTCAACTGCAAAATCAGCTCCGTCAAACTAGAAGAATTGACCGTGCTTTCTGCATGAAAATTTTGTAGGTCAGGATTATCTGAATGTCGCATCTTTTCAAACTTCCATCGGTCGTAACTAGCCCCTCGAGAATTATGAATATAGCTGTCAATATCTGGTATTTGCATGCGAATCAGCCGCATAAAAATCCGATAAATAGCCGGACTGACTGCTCGGATAAAGTCAATCAGCTGCTCATTTCTCAGCTTGGCTTCCAGATCATAAAGGTAATTGACCAGCTGCTCATCCGCTTCATTTTCATGGCAAAAAAGCTGAAAATCAGCTAGGTCAGACCTAGTGATTTCCAACTTTAGATTCATGATAGATTGGATGTTGAGCTCTCTTCGCTCCGCTAAAGCCTCAAGAAGAAGGACCAAGTCAGACTGGACACTGCTTCCTGCTCGCTCAGCCAGTTTATGGGCATAAGCATAGTCATAGCGGGAAATAGCAAAGAGAATAGCTTCTTTGACATCTACTTGCATGCTTCTGCAATCAAGGTTTCCAAACCAACCTTCATCATATCGGTGAAGGTATTTTGGCGTTCTTCAGCTGTCGTGTCCTCTTCAGGATTGACCAAGCTGTCAGAAATAGTCATAATTGCCAGAGCATCTACATGGTGTTGAGCTGCCAAGTAGTAAAGAGCAGCCGCTTCCATTTCAACAGCTTTAACTCCCCATTTACCAAGCTCAATATTCTTTCAAAGTAGTTTGAGTAAAAGACATCAGACGACAAGACATTCCCAACATGGGTTGTCATACCAAGACCTTTGGCGATATGGTAGGCCTTATCTAACAAATCAAAGCTAGCGATTTGCGGAAAATCATACTGTGGCCAGTCATTACGAATAATGTTGGAATTGGTTGCAGCTGCCTGCGCCAGTACTAATTCACGGACATGGACATCAGCATTCAGCGAGCCAGCAGTTCCCACACGAATCAGCTTTTTCACACCGTAGTCAACAATCAACTCACGCGCATAGATAGAGATTGATGGCATCCCCATCCCAGTTCCCATAACTGAAACACATTGTCCTTTATAAGTACCAGTGTAACCGAACATATTGCGGACTTCATTGAAGCAAACAGCATCCTCAAGGAAATTTTCCGCAATAAACTTAGCCCGAAGCGGATCCCCCGGAAGAAGGATTTTATCAGCAATCTCGCCTTGTTTAGCAGCAATATGAATAGACATAATATAAGATACTAAGGGCTTAAAAGAGGCAAAGCAAAAATAGGAAACGAACGAAGATGCGACTGCATCTAGGTAGATTTATCTTTTTTGCACCGCCTCTAGCCCGAGTTCAATTCAAACTCAGATGCCCTTCCTTTCTGTGTTTATTTGAAAGATAGTTTTTCGCTCGTGTTCAAATCTGAACACACTCTAGCTTTCTTTAGTTTAATGATTTTATCAGCTAGATAGAAAGGCTGTTCCGGGTTTAATTACCAACCCAGACACTCCGCCTTTCAACATTTTTTACAATTCAGCAAGTGTTTCTTTAAGAAGTCGTTTAAATTCACCCTTGACACGCTCTGTTACCTCAACCACTTCCTCATGATTAAGCTCTTCTTGGAACCCAGCAGCAAAATTTGTAATGCATGAAATTCCAAGGACTTTCAAACCAGAATGTGCTGCTACAATCACTTCAGGAACAGTAGACATGCCGACTGCATCTGCACCCAAACTCTTGTAAGCACGAATTTCAGCAGGTGTTTCATAAGTTGGTCCAGTTACACCGATATAAACACCCTCATCCAGCTTGATGTCGAGCTTATCAGCAACTTTATGAGCGACGGCACGGTATTCTGGAGTGTAAGATTTAGACATATCAGGGAAACGTGGACCAAATTCATCCAAGTTTTCACCGATCAAAGGATTTGACCAGTCATATTGATGTGGTCGGTGATTGCCATAAGTGTACCAGGGCCATAACCGATACCACCGGCAGCATTGGTCACAATAACACCTGTCGCACCAAGAGCCTTCATCACACGTACGGGGAAAGTAACGATTTCTAAAGGATTTCCTTCATAGAAATGGAAACGACCTTGAAGAGCCAAGACTTTACGTCCTGCCAAGTCTCCATAAACTAATTTACCAGCGTGGCCAACAACAGTTGAACGACCCCAGTTTGGAATATCCGCATAATCAAGACTAACGGCATTTTCGATTTCAGAAGCCAATTCTCCCAAACCAGATCCCAAAATCAGACCAAACTCAGGCTCTGTCATACCTTTTTCTTTCAGGAAGGCTGCTGTTTCTTTGATTTTTTCTGATAAGCTTGTCATAAAATATTTTCCTCACTCTCTTATAATGCTTATACCAATTTGTCCAAGAAGCTTTCTCCAATCATCGCCTTATCCACTCCGAAGTTTTCAGCAATGGTAGCTGAGATGTCCGCAAAGTGGCCAACAGGAATATGACCTTGACCGCTCAGCGATTTTCCGAAGACCAAGAGCGGAATGTACTCACGAGTGTGATCCGTTCCGGCATAGGTCGGATCATTACCATGGTCAGCAGTAATCATGAGCAAGTCATCTTCACGCATGTTTTCAATGATTTCTGGGATGCGAGCATCAAACTCTTCCAAGCAGTCACGGTAGCCATGTGGATCACGGCGGTGACCATAAAGAGCATCAAAGTCTACTAGGTTAGTGAATGAGAAACCTTCTTTGAAGTTTTCGTCTTTGAGAGCCTTGACCAAAGTATCTACACCATGATTATTAGACTTATTGTGTCCCATGTCATGATTGATTCCAGCGCCGTTGAAGATGTCGTTAATCTTACCAACAGAATAAGTATCAATTCCGGCTTCATTGAGCTTGTCAAGTACAGTTGGCTCAAACGGAGAAACGGCATAGTCGTGACGGTTGGCTGTACGAGTGAAGTTGCCTGGCTCACCTACATAAGGACGAGCGATAATACGTCCCAGAAGCGCAGGGCGTTCCAAGGTAATAGAGCGGGCGAATTCACAAATACGATAAAGCTCTTCCAAAGGAATCACTTCTTCGTGTGCCGCAATTTGCAATACTGGGTCAGCTGAGGTGTAGATAATCAGCTCACCTGTTTCCATCTGTCGAGGACCAAAGTCATCAATAACTGCTGTACCAGAGTATGGCTTGTTAGCCTCACGAATGACCTTGCGACCAGAAAACTCTTCAATCTGAGTCAGGATTTCTTCTGGGAAGCCATTCCAAAAAGTATCAAAAGGCTCAGTAATATTGAGACCCATGATTTCCCAGTGTCCTGTCATCGTGTCTTTTCCAAGAGATACTTCTTCCAACTTGGTATAGTAGCCGCTAGGATTTTCTTCTTGAGGAACTGTCTTCAAAGGAGTAGGACGCTCGATATTTCCTAGACCGATCTTAGCCATATTTGGCACATTCAGTCCTACCGTTTTGGAAATATGTCCCAGAGTATCTGAAGCACCATCTGGTACCCCTGCATTGACAAAATTATTGGCATCTGGTGCAGCACCGATACCAACTGAGTCCATGACTACCAAGTGAATACGATTAAATTTTGGCATAAAATACCTCTTTCTATTTATTGGCCTCTAAAATTTTAAGACCTGATTTTCCAGCAATAATGACCTTGTCTACCATTTGATTAAACAGTCCATGCTCCACTACGCCCACTACATGATCTAGTTCTTGCGCAAACTCAACTGGATTTTCAATCACACCTAAATCTAAGTCGATAATGAAATTCTGCATGTCTGTGACAAAACGTTGACCGTCCTTCTGACGAAAAGCTGGCTTATATCCAGCACGTTCAAAGCGACGAAAGAGCTGCTCAGCACCATACTGAACAACTTCTACTGGTAGCTTGAAGGCACCTAGCTTCTCGACCATCTTACTTTCATCAACCACCCAGATATAGTGCTTTGTAGACACCGCTACGACTTTCTCCATGAGAAGCGCGCCGCCACCGCCCTTGATACCATTAAAAGCTGCGTCAACCTCATCAGCACCATCAACAGTGACATCCACCTGATCCACATCGTCGATAGATTTGAGCGGAATACCTAATCCTTCCGCCTGTTTGCTAGTGACACTGGAAGTCGTCACAGCTGTAATCTTCAGTCCTTCTTCTTTTATACGACGGCCAATCTCTTCGACAAAATAATAAGCGGTCGAACCCGTCCCGAGACCAACTATCATCCCGCTTTGGACAAATTCAGCAGCCTTGATTCCTGCCAGTTTCTTTAGATTTTCCATAGCACCTCCTCAAATCACACTACTTTCATTATATCATGATTCTCACTAACATGAAAGTGTTTTCTTTACCGGACTTAAATTTCATTCCTTCCGTTTGATAATCGAAAGCCTTGCTCCTCCTTGATTTTTGCGTTACAATTAGATTAATTGATTTTAAAACACAAGGAAAAATACAGTATGATTACCAGAGAATTTGATACAATCGCTGCGATTTCTACGCCTCTTGGCGAGGGGGCCATCGGCATCGTCAGACTAAGCGGGACTGACAGCTTTGCTATTGCCCAAAAGATCTTCAAAGGGAAAAATCTAAGCGAAGTGGAAAGCCACACACTCAACTACGGTCATATCGTTGACCCTCAAAATCAGGAAATTCTGGACGAGGTTATGGTTGGTGCTATGCGCTCTCCCAAGACCTTCACGCGCGAGGATATCATCGAGATTAACACCCACGGCGGAATTGCGGTCACGAATGAAATCCTGCAGCTTGCTATCCGAGAGGGCGCTAGAATGGCTGAGCCTGGTGAGTTTACCAAGCGTGCCTTTCTCAATGGGCGCGTAGATTTGACTCAGGCTGAGGCTGTCATGGACATCATCCGTGCCAAGACCGATAAAGCAATGAACAATGCTGTCAAGCAGCTGGATGGCTCTCTCTCCAATCTTATCAACAATACTCGTCAGGAAATTCTCAACACACTGGCTCAGGTCGAGGTCAATATTGACTATCCCGAATACGACGACGTGGAAGAGATGACGACCCAGCTTATGCGAGAAAAAACAGCTGAGTTCGAGGCGCTGCTAAGCAATCTCCTCAATACTGCACGACGTGGTAAGATTCTACGAGAAGGTATTTCCACTGCTATCATCGGCCGGCCTAATGTTGGCAAATCAAGCCTGCTCAACAATCTCCTTCGTGAGGACAAGGCTATTGTGACTGATATCGAGGGTACGACTCGGGATGTGATTGAGGAGTATGTCAATATCAAGGGTGTGCCGCTCAAGCTCATTGATACAGCAGGAATTCGGGAAACCAATGACCTTGTAGAACAGATTGGAGTTGAGCGCTCTAAAAAAGCCCTGCAGGAAGCTGACTTAGTTCTCTTAGTTCTTAATGCCAGCGAACCTTTGACAGACCAAGACCGCCAGTTGCTGGAAATAAGTCAAGACAGCAATCGTATCGTTCTGCTTAACAAGACTGACCTTGAGGAAAAGATTGAGCTGGACCAGCTGCCAACTGATGTCATCAAGATTTCTGTCCTTCATAATCAAAATATCGATAAAATTGAAGAACGCATCAATCAGCTCTTCTTTGAAAATGCTGGTATCGTCGAGCAAGACGCCACCTACCTATCCAACGCCCGCCATATCTCCTTGATTGAAAAAGCTCTGGAAAGCTTGCAAGCCGTCAACCAAGGCTTGGAAATGGGTATGCCGGTAGATCTTCTCCAAGTCGATATGACCCGCACCTGGGAAATCCTCGGCGAAATCACTGGTGACGCCGCACCAGACGAGCTTATCACCCAACTCTTCAGCCAATTTTGCTTGGGGAAATAGAGAACAAAAGGACTGATTTACTCAGTCCTTTTTATAACAAAAAACGAAACAACACAGCTCTAAAACAGTCAAACATCGTTCTAGACCTACGCCAGCGTTTTGGAACCATTCGAAACAACACAGCTCTAAAACTGATACCATCTAAAATAATAAAGCAGATGTGTTTTGGAACCATTCGAAACAACACAGCTCTAAAACAGGTCTTATTTACTTCCAGCGTCTTATCCTGTTTTGGAACCATTCGAAACAACACAGCTCTAAAACATGCGGTCAAATTGTTCTTTGGTGATTACTGTTTTGAAACCATTCGAAACAACACAGCTCTAAAACGTAGGCCAAGCAACACAACAAATCGCTCTTGTTTTTGAATCCATTCGAAACAACACAGCTCTAAAACACTACTAGACCCCTCATCATCATCAGAAAAGTTTTTGAAACCATTCGAAACAACACAGCTCTAAAACATCTTTCAATACTCGAAAGTTCTTTTTACCAGTTTTGAAACCATTCGAAACAACACAGCTCTAAAACATGAATATGATTACTATCGAAAACAGAAAGGTTTTGGAAACCATTCGAAAACAACACAGCTCTAAAACAATCTTTCCAGAAGCTACCAGTTTTTTTATAGTTTTGGAACCATTCGAAACAACACAGCTCTAAAACATAACCGCTAAATTCTCCATAATGCTAGTAGTTTTGGAACCATTCGAAACAACACAGCTCTAAAACACATGGAATCCTTAAAACAACGTCGGCTATGTTTTTGGAATCATTCGAAACAACACAGCTCTAAAACACCCTAACTCTATCAGCAGAAAAAGAAAAAATTTTTGGAACCATTCGAAACAACACAGCAAGTTAAAATAAGGCAGTGGTTTTTAAGCCCAGTCCGTATTCAACTTGAAAAAGTGCGCACCGATTCGGTGCTTTTTTATTTACTATACTAACCGTATTGTACTCCTATTTCCTAAAAAAACAATTTATTTTATAGATTTTTTTATTTAAACATAGAAAAAAACTACGTTTCTCAACGTAGTTTTTCAAATCCATGTCCCCTGCCGGAATCGAACCAGCAACTACTCCTTAGGAGGGAGTTGTTATATCCATTGAACTAAGGGGACTTAGAGAAAAACTCTGCCCAACGACAGAGTCTTTCTAAGATTAACGGCGAATTTCTTTGATACGCGCTGCCTTACCTTGCAGTGCACGAAGGTAGTACAATTTAGCACGACGGACTTTACCGTAACGAACGACTTCAATCTTGTCAACACGTGGAGTGTGGATTGGGAAAGTACGTTCAACACCGATACCGTTAGAGATTTTACGAACGGTGTAAGTTTCTGAGATACCAGCACCTTTACGAGCGATAACCACACCTTCAAAGATCTGGATACGTTCGCGAGTTCCTTCGACAACTTTCGCGTGAACGCGGACAGTGTCACCAGGACGGAATGCAGGGATGTCAGTACGAAGTTGACCTTCAGTCAAACTTTGGATTAATGGATTCATTTTTTCTACTCCTATCTTACTAATCTTAAGGTTCGAGACCGCAGCGGATTAGCCGTTTTTTGTGCTTCCATTAGGCACAAACTATATTATATCAAAATTTCTAAAAATGTAAAGATATTTAAATGAAAATTCCCAAAAGAATCGCTAAAAATCCGAGGATATAGGTCAAAGCCAAATAGAGAACAAATTTCTTTCGCTCCGAAAAGAGCTCTGCCAGCTCAGCGTTCAAGGTGGAAAAGGTCGTCAGACCACCACAGAAGCCTGTTGCCAAAATCACATAAAGCTGCTTGTCTTCTATATGATTATAAAAATATCCAATGAGAAAAGCACCTAGCAAGTTTGCCACTAAAGTCCCAATCGGCAGAGATGCTCTGCTATTGACCTTGGAGAAAACATAACGAACGAGAGCGCCAGCACCGCAACAGATTAACATCGCCCACATCATGGCTTCACCTGCTTTCCAGCCCATAGGGCGATTGCAAGACCGCCACCTACACTTAAGACTAGATAGATAAGAAGCTCCGTATAGAGCCCTGAATCAGCTAGTTTGATACTGTCTAGCAGAAGACCAGAAAAAGTTGTCAAACCTCCGCAAAAACCGGTCGAAAGCGCTAAAAGCAGACGCTGAGACTTAACTTTACTGCTAAGATAGCCCTTGATGATATAGACCAGCAAAAAAATTCCCAAATAATTGACCAGTAAGGCAGCCAGTGGAAATGGTGCAGCGAAAATAAATATCTGCCCAAATTGATAGCGAAGCCAACCTCCTACCATCGCAGAAAGCCACAGCTAAAGAGTTCTGCAATTCTTTCATGAGATATTCTGATTCTGAAATTCCCGAGAACGTTTCAGGATGTCTGAAAAGGTCGCAACAACAGTTTCTTTGTAGTCCTTGTTTTTAACCTTATCCGCAACTCTGGCAAAAATTACATCTTCTCTCTTGCTATCCAAGACAGCTGTGCCTGTTAATTTCTTTAAAGCCACGACTTGGCCAACCAGATTCATGCGTTGCTCTAGCAAGGCAACAATCGCATCATCTACCTGATCAATTTCCTGTCTAATTTCTTCTAATGTCATCTACTTCCTCCTTATATTCTATCTATCATATCAAAAAATAGTAAAATGTTCTAGTTTTATTCTAAATAAAAAGGTCCAATGAATCTTGATTAAAGGGAACTCGCAAGGGCGAGTTTTTATCTGCAACCTAAAACAGTCCCCCGAACCTTAGATTAAAGAGCACTCGCTTAACCGAGTGCTTATCCGCAACCTAAAACAGTTCCCCGAACCTTGGATTAAGGAGAACTCGCAAAAGCGAGTTTTTATCTGCAACCTAAAACAGTCCTCTGGACCTTAGATTAAAGGGAACTCGCAAAGGCGAGCCCCTATCTACAGATTAAAACAGTCCCCCGAACCTTTTTAACCAACTGAGCCTTCCATACTCATGTTGATGAGTTGGTTGAGTTCGACGGCGTATTCCATTGGTAGTTCTTTGGTAATGGGTTCCCCATAAATCCGTTGATAATCATAGCTGTGGCTTCTTCTTCGCTTATTCCTCGGCTCATTAGGTAGTAGAGCTGGTCCTCAGATACTTTGGAAACCTTGGCTTCATGCTCTAGCGCAACATTTGAATTATGGATTTCATTAAAAGGAATGGTGTCCGAGCTGGACTCGCCATCCATCAGAATTGTATCGCACTCGATATGAGATTTGGAACCAGCACTATTCTTACCAAAGCGGACCTGACCACGATAGTCTGTCTTTCCACCATCCTTGGCCACTGATTTAGAAATCAGGGTACTGGAGGTCTTGGGTGCATTATGAAATACCTTACAACCCGCATCTAAGTGCTGGCCATAGTTGGCAAAGGACATAGAGAGAACAGAAGTCCTTGCGTTGCGGCCGTTGAGAATACTGCAGGGATATTTCATATTGACCTTGCTGCCTAAGTTCCCATCAATCCACTCTAAGGTGCCGCCTTCATCAACAATCCCCCGCTCCGTTACGAGGTTATAGACATTGTCCGACCAATTTTGAATGGTCGTATATCGGAAAAAGGCATCCTTTTTGACAATGATTTCGACATTTGCCGCATGAAGACTATTGCTTGTGTAAGTCGGTGCTGTACAGCCCTCGATGTACTGGATAGAACCACCCTCCTCGATAATCATCAAGGAGCGCTCAAACTGGCCGGCATTTTCGCCATTGATTCGAAAATAGGTCTGAACAGGAACTTGGCACTGGACGTTCTTGGGCACATAGATAAAGGTTCCGCCAGACCAAACTGCACTATTAAGAGCAGAAAATTTATGCTCAGCATTTGAAATCACAGTACCAAAATACTGCTTGACCAAGTCCGGATATTCCTGGACAGCCGTATCCGTATCGGTGAAAATAATCCCCAGCTTGGCAAACTCTTCCTTCATATTATGATAAACCACCTCAGATTCATACTGTGCAACAGCTCCAGATAGGAACTGCTTCTCAGCTTCTGGAATTCCCAAGCGGTCAAAGGTTTTCTTAATCTCTTCTGGAACTTCATCCCAACTGCGAGCCCGATCTCCGCTTAGCTTCTGGTAGTAGATAACATCATCAAAGCGAATCCCTGACAAATCAGGGCCAAAGTCGGGCATGGGCAGTTTATGAAAGAGTTCCAAGGAGCGCAGACGATAGTCCAGCATCCACTGGGGCTCATTCTTGATTTCTGAGATTTCTCGAACAACTTCTTCTGACAGGCCTTTACCAGTCGAAAATAGCGGCTTGACATCATCATGAAAGCCAAAAGCATAGTCACGTTCTTTCATTGGAACTTCTCCTTTATCTGATGGATAGCGCTTACCTATATTATACTCCTAATCATGAGAATTGTCAGAAAATAACACTTTAGCAAAACAAAAACGGCCGCAGCCGTTTCATTTATCTATCACTTTAAACTTTATTAACCAAGCCTTCCGCAAAAGCTTCCAAGCGTGCAATATCATCATCTTCCGCAGATAGATCCACTTTAACGCTTTCTGCACCCTTCACTGCTCCTGTAGCAGCAAAAGCAGCATCAAAGTCATCGACAGCCTTGCAGAATTCATCATAGAAAGTATCGCCTGAACCGACCACCCCATAGACCTTGCCAGACAAATCCAAACTAGACAAGTCTTCGTAGAAGTCCATCATTTCATCAGGTAGCTCACCATCACCATAGGTATAGGTCGCTACAATCGCAATATCTGCTTCCAAGAAATCTTCTGCATCGACAGTGGTGCACTCGTCCACTTCAACTTCTACATCCAGTTCTCTTAGCTTATCCGCCACAATATCAGCAATTTCCTCGGTGTTTCCAGTCATGCTGGCAAATACAATTTTCGCTAAGGTCATATCTTCCTCCAAATTCTAATCTGCTCTCATTATATCATATCTTTTTTATTTTAAAAATAAAAACTCTTATGCTACAATGGGTAAAGAAAGTTGACGAGGTTATTTATGACTCTTTATCATGATATTTTAAGTAAGATCAAAGAATACGATACTATTATCATCCATCGCCATATGCGGCCAGATCCTGATGCTCTTGGCAGTCAGGTCGGACTGAAAAAGCTGCTTCAGTACCACTTCCCAGAAAAAACAATCAAAGCGACTGGCTACGATGAGCCCAATCTCATGTGGCTAGCACAAATGGACCAAGTCGCAGACGAAGATTACCAAGAGGCCTTAGTTATCGTCTGTGACACTGCTAATACAGCTCGCATTGACGACCAACGCTACACGACAGGCGATTTCCTCATCAAAATTGATCATCATCCTGATGATGAGGTTTACGGAGATATTTCTCTGGTAGATACAAGCTCTAGCAGTGCCAGTGAGATGATTGCTCTCTTTGCCTTTGAAAATAACTTAGACTTGAGCAAGGAAGCTGCTGAACTCCTCTATGCTGGTATCATCGGCGACACTGGCCGCTTCCTTTATCCTTCTACGAGCGCCCGCACATTCGAAGTAGCTGCCAAGCTGCGCCAGTACGATTTCGACTTATCAGCCTTGTCCCGCAAAATGGACTCTATCAGCCGCCAAGTCGCTAAACTGCAGGGCTACGTATATGAGCAGTTGGAAATAGATGAAAATGGAACTGCGCGGGTCATTCTGCCTCAGAAAGTTTTACAAGCCTATCAACTAACCGATGCTGATACAGCAGCCATCGTCGGGGCACCTGGACGAATCGAGGAAGTCGGTCTGTGGGCTATCTTTGTTGAGCAACCAGACGGGCACTATCGTGTCCGCATGCGCAGCAAGGTTATTCCTATCAACGGTATTGCTAAAAAAATCATCACGGCGGTGGACACCCCTTAGCCAGCGGGTCAATGCATTTTTCAAAGGCAGAAATAGAGCAAATCTACACCGAGATGAAAGAATTGGCAAAAAAGTAAGAAATTAGTCTAAAAGTCTTGTCAAATCAATCAGAATTTGATAAACTATCAAAGTAACTAATCTATGGCTCGCAAAGAGACCATGGCAGAAAGGAAATTTTTGTAAAATGAGAAAAGATATTCATCCAGAATACCGCCCAGTTGTCTTCATGGACACTTCTACCGGCTACCAGTTCCTTAGTGGTTCAACTAAGCGTTCAAACGAAACAGTTGAATTTGAAGGGGAAACTTACCCATTGATCCGTGTAGAAATTTCATCAGACTCACACCCATTCTACACTGGACGTCAAAAGTTCACTCAAGCAGATGGACGTGTGGATCGTTTCAACAAAAAATACGGTCTCAAATAATCATAAGCACCAATCGGTGCTTTTTTTGTACTCAAAATTTCTTTTCGCCTTTTTAAACTTTAAAATCTATCCACAACCGCTACTTTTGCTTCCTAGTTAATTCAACAAAAAAACTCCAAAAGTCAGACGATGAAAATCTAACTTTTTGGAGTATGGTTTATATGCAACCAAAGATTAAGAACACAGATGTTTAAGAATAAAATTCCTTATTATTTATAGCTGTATGCCCAGTAGTAAACACCGTTTCCGTCTACAACTGTCGCTACTGCCCCTTCAGTTACGTTAGGATCAAGAAGCAATTCTCTCAGACCGCTGTTAGCCCATTTCTTAACGACAACAGATGGATCTTCATCACGACGTCCAACAAAGCCTGAGCTATCATATTGACGTGAGATTTCATTTACTTTTGGAAGTGCTTGATTTTGATAAATGTCTTCTGACCAAGTCAACTCTTTCAAGCCTTGAGCTTTACGCTCTTCATTGATTTTAGCGAAAGCTTCTTTAGCTTTTGAAACATAGTCATAGTTTGTATCGTTTGTTGCTTCAACACGGTAAACAAACTTAACATAACCAAATTCTACATCACTGTATTTCTTATCCTCAACACCACTCTTAAGGTTTGCAATCAAGACATAATCCTTAGCATATGGGTTTTCTTTGGTTTTTTCAAAGATTTCTGGATCTTCGATTTCCCATTCAACTTTGGCATCCCATCCTGCGTTATCAAGGAACTTAGGATTCATCTTTTCGATAACGTAGTTCTTGAACTCTTCAACGTTCTTGAATGGAAGCGGCTGACCAGCTTTAGCAGTTGTCACTAGGTTAGTTGAGTACAATTTCACGCTAGAGTCTTTATCACTGTACATGTATTCATCATCAGCAGTGTTTTCATGAAGTTTTGGATCAAGAGCTGGATCGTTTGGATCAGTCATACCTTGAAGTTTCCATTTGTCACCAAACCATTTCCAATATGGAGAGTATCCATTTGCTTCTGAGTCAGATGGTATACGGTAATAATGGGTAGAACCATCAAAGTAATAGTTAGGATCTGACTCAAGAGCCTTGTCACCTGGTTTTCCACTTGGGTAGATAATTTTTGGAGCTCGTCCATTTGGTGCCCAAGTCAAGTGTTCAAGACCTTCTGCTGGTTTTTCAACATATGGCGGAATTTGATCTTCACTTGGTTTATCAGTTGTTACCAAACCAGGAGTCTCTGGTACAGCAGGTCTTGTTGGAGTTTCTGGTTTTGGTTCTGCTGGTTGCTCTGGTTTTGGAGCAAATGGATTGAGGTCGCCTTCTGCACCGTTAATTGGAGGATTTTCTGGCAAATCAACACTTGGTACCTCTGGTTTTGGTTCTGCTGGTGTAGTAGGCTCATCTGGTTTATCAGTAGGAGCTGGAGTTGGTTGCTCTGGTTCCGCTGGAGTCGGAGTTGGAACTTCTGGTTTTGGTTCTTCCGGCTGACTTGGAGTTGTTGGATTAGTAGAGTTATCAGTAGAATCCTTAACAAACACCCACTTGCCATTTTGATAGTAGTAATAGTCGCCATTATCCAGCACATAGTAATGATAACCATTTTCATAACGATAATGTGGATCGTTTTCCAGGTTGTTATTGGATGTGCTGTTATTGTTAGTATTTGTCAGTGGTTTCCACTCACCATCACGATAGATACGGTAAGAACCATCTGTCATACGGTAGTAATGGTTACCATTCCAGTAAATATAGTTCTCATCATTTGCCAGATTGTTGTAGTTATTCCAACCATTATATCCGTAGTTGTTGCTATAGTTATAATTCCAGTTGTTATAGCCTGGATAATAGTTATTATAACCATAGTCATAATTATAGCCATTGTAACCATAGTTATAGTTATTATAGCCATAATTGTAGTTATTGTAACCATAGTTGTAATTGTAGTTATTGTAACCATAGTTATAATTGTTGTAACCATAGTTGTAGTTATTGTAACGGTAGTTGCGGCTGTTACGGTAATTATAGTTGTTATAACCATAGTTATAATTGTTGTAACCACCATTCCAGTAATTATAGCCTGGTTGATAGTAGTTATAGCCATAATCTTGAGCCTGAGCATTATTCGCAAGAGCAATTGCTGGAATAATAGCCGCAGCCGCTACAACAGATCTTGATAAGAGTCTGAAACGATTGTTCATATTAATTAAACCTCCAAAGTGACCAACATCACTTTATTTTTTGTGGGGGGAATTTATTTTTTGTGCACAACTTCATAAAAAAGAATTTCACGAAATACTGCCAGCTGACAGTTGACTGCTCCATCATTATCAAACGCAAAAAAACGAATCACTAGTTAGTGAATCCACCTATTTAAAGGTTGCACATAAATGTTTTTATAACATTTGATTTAGAAATAAAGAAATCAATATGCTTGAAAAATACTTTTTTTATGCATATCTCACCCTCAAGACGAATTATAGCACAAGAAATTTTTTTGAATGCAAGCATTTTTAGTTAACAAGGTGTAAATTATTTTTTTATGGGTAATTTTTTTATAGTTCGTCTTTTTGTTTATTTTTTTCTGTTTTTTTAGCTTTAAAAATCTATAAAATATTCTTTTTAACGAACCAAAATAATAGAAAAAAAGTTTATAATTTGGTTTACACTATGTAAATTATTTTTTTGTTGTTTATTTATAAAAAAACTTCTCACCCTCTCATTTCGATTTTTTTGTTTAAGTTTATTTTTAAGCTTATCTTAAGCCTTTTTTTAAGCTTATCTTAAGTTTGTTTTTAAGAATCAAAGAATCTGTTTATGCATTTCTTGCTTATGGGTTTTTTATTTACAGAAATGAATAAGCGTTAAAAAGTAGTAAAAAATACTAGAAGCATTTATTCCAGCTTCTAGTATTTTGAATTTATTAATATTTTAGTTGTTTGATAACCAAGAGGTGGCTATCTTCCTCCCCGACCAAGCTGTGTGGCTCATTGGTCTCCATCGTCAAAAAGGAGCCTGCCACTAGCCGCACAGTTTGTTCTCCAGCAGAAAAGCTCACATCTCCCGACAAACAAACAACTGTTACTAGTGCATCAGCACTGTGCTCTGGTACTTCTTTTCCTTTGGCAAGATGCAGATGATGGATGATTCTGCCTTCTTCTTGCACAGGTGTTTCTGCAAAATCATTATTGGGATTGGTAACAAAAAATTTCATTTTCTTCCTCCTTCTAATGGATGATGTGACTACTGATCTTCATAGCCTCCACCAGTAATGCCGAAATATTCTTCTAAAGATTTGCCTGATTGAGCAATTTCCTTGGCTTCTTGACCAATATAGCGCAGATGCCAGCTTTCAGGCATATAGCCAGTTGAACCTTCCTTGCCCTCTAGATAGCGAACGATAAAACCGTATTTATAGGCATTATCTAGAAGCCATTGACTTGCTCCAGCTTCTTGTACGAGGTTGCCATTCTTGTCAATCAAGTCAAATGCCAAACCAGTCTGGTGCTCGCTGTAGCCTGGCCGAGCCGAATAGCGGTCTGCAGCTGCCTTACCATCCTGATTGACATAGTTTTGATAGAGTTCTGTCTGAGTATCATAGCTACGGAAACCACTGTATTGGTCGCTAATGGCATAGCCTTGTGCCTGCATGTCTGCAATCAGTTTGAGCAATTCTGCTTTAGCAGTCGCATTCTCACCTGGGTTATAGGAAGCTGACAAAGGATAGTGTTTGTTGACAAGAAGAATCTCATCATATTTCCCTTTGACACTGTAGTAGCTGCCGTTATAAGAAACATTTTCGTCAATATTTTTGACTTCTCCTGCCTTGTTTTCTGCTACTTGACTAGAAACCGATTTTTCCTGAGACACAGAAGAATCAGGTTGATTGCCGCCAGTACTGCTGTTATTACTCTTGCTGTTCGTGGAACAAGCTGAAAGGCTGAAAACAGCTACGCTTAGAAGTAATAATTTCTTGTATTTCATAATGATTATAATCACCTTCCAATTGAAAAAAATTAAGACTGATCTGAATTCGCATTACCCACTCAACGACTTTTAGCCAACATGAATTACCAAGTGTTTTGGCCTGAAAAGTCAGAAATTTGAGACTAGTTTGCTTGCTTAATCCCAAATCGTTCTAACCAACTGCGTTTAAACAAATTCTTCTTGCTTTAGTTGGGAAGAACTTTGTTTTTTTTTAGAAATATCTAAGCCAATCTTCTTTTTGACATAGATATTCTCCTATCCTTAATTTATTATACTACTATAGTATACAAAAAAAGGGCCGGAAATTCAATCTATTCCGGCATCTGCTCTTCTTAATCGCTTGTCATATCGTCAATTTACCAGGAAAAGCTTCTACTCCTCCTTCAACATTGGTTACTTGGTAACCCTTAGCTTCCAAAAATTCGCAGGCGCGCGCTGAACGGCCTCCCTTTTGGCAGATGATATGGTAGGAGATTTGTTTATCTAATTTTCTATAATTTTCAGGCAAGGTGCTGAGAGGCAGATTCTGAGCCCCAGAGATATGTCCAGCAGTAAATTCATCCACCTCGCGAACGTCAATCAACTGCAGTTCTTCTGCCTGTAATTTGTCATATAAATCTTTCGCACTAATTTTTTGCATCATTTTTCTCCTATTCATTCATAATCACGATTTTTCCAAAACCTGCCGTCCCTTCGATAAATGCATGAGCTTTGGGCACTTGCTCTAGGGAAAAGACACGCCTTGGTGTAACATTGACCTGGTAGCGGTCAATGTAATCAAATAATTCATCCATCAGGTCTTGGCTCACATGAGCTGAGTGGAAACTTGTCAGAAAACTGTTGTTTTTAATTTCCTCAATTGGGTTGAAACCATTCAGCTCCCACTGGCCACCCAAGAGTCCAGTCACACAGATAATCCCGCCCTCTGCGATATGGTCAAAAGAATCCTTGACAGTTGCCGGACCGACTAACTCCAGGATTTTGTCAAACTTCTCCTCTGTTTCCAGTCGACCATCCTGGTCTATGATGATATCGTCGTAGGCTTGGTGTTTGAGCAGAAATTGTTTAGAACCGCTATTGACCGATCCGACGATATGTGTGTCTGGAAACTGTGCCTTGACCAGACGAGCAAAGGCCAAACCGACACCGCTAGTGGCAGCCCGAACCAAAATCTTGTCATTGGGCTCAATGCGCAGATTTTTCATAGAACCTAGGGCAGTATAATAGGTCTCTGGCACTGCAGCCAGCTCTGTCCAGGTCAGGTTGGTCTCGACTGTATAAATTTGATCGTTAGGTAGGAGGACATACTCGGCATAAGAGCCGTCAAAAGCTCGCCCCATTTCTCCCATGATGGAAACCACTTTCTGGCCAATCTCTAAATCTTCTCGAGTCGTCTCGGCCACTTGGCCAACGCACTCAATGCCTAAAATCCGAGGAAAGGTGACACTAGACGATAAACCCTCACGAGTAAAAATCTCCGAGTGGTTAATCCCAAACCCTCTGACCTTGACTAGGGTCCAGCCTTCTTGAAGTTCTGGAATCGGTCTTTCTTCCAGCAGAAGCTTTTCTGGCCCACCCGCTTCGTAAATGACTATAGCTTTCATCGTTTCCATAGAATCACCTCGCTTTCTACAAAGTTTAGCATTCTAAGCTTAGACTTTCCAAAAAATCAGTCAGCTACTCCAGCAAGATCTAATAGTTCTTTGACAAAATCATCAGCCGGCTGTTGGAGAATCTCCTGAGGGGAAGCACGTTGCTGGATATGTCCTTCATCCAAAATCAAGATAGAGGTACAAAGACGCTAGCAAACGAGTGATAGCAATCCGCTAGGTTTAATCACCCGAAAGAGCAGCTGGATAGTACTACTCTATCTCAGCAAAACAGTTAGTTAAAGCTCCAGCACTTGGTAAGAGTAGCCCAAATCATGCAGGAATTTAAACAAATCTGTTGTAGAGACAAAGATGGTCTTTTCATTGGTATTAGGATGAAAAGTCATGATATCCTCAGATACAATGTCCTTATCAAAATAAACTTGAATGTCCTTTTTCCTCGTTGTTGAGGAGACCAAAAAGGCGAAAACCGTTCCTGCTGGTAGGTTCATTTTTCTCAGCCAAGGAGTTCAATGAGGCCATGCGAATACGGTTGGCTGAAACCAGCTCTTTAAACAAATCCATGTCCAAACTCTTCTTATCATCCATAATCAGCAGGTAATACTGGGTTTTTCTTCCTGTTGGTCAAAAAAACATAGACTTAGTCCGAACACCTTCCATGCCTTCAATATAGCCATCTTCCTGCTCTGTCGTAAATGCAGGTGGGTGCTCCACCACATCAAAGGTGATCCCCAACTCTTGCAACTTGTTAGCTACTTGTTGATAAGCATCCATAGTTTTTTTCCTTTATTGATGAATAATCTTTTGTACCAATGCTTGCAAGTCTGGCACAACCTGCTCTGCAAACCAAGGGTTTTTTTAGCCATCCAGATTTGGTTGCGGGGCGATGGGTGTACCAAAGGGAAAAATCAGGCAGGTAGTCTTGATAATGCTGAACTGTCTCGGTCAGCTTGATATTTCCTTTTTGATGCAGATAGTATTTCTGTGCATACTGACCAATCAAAATGGTCAGCTCAATATCTGGTAAAAGCTTTTAAAATCGGCTGATGCCATTTGTCCGCAAAAGTCCTTACGAGGCGGTAAATCACCAGATTTCCCATGTCCTGGAAAAATATAAAAATCCATGGGCAAAAACTGCAAAGTAGCCAGAATTATAAAACATCTCTTCATCAACACTCAGCCATTCTCTCAACCGGTCACCACTCTTATCTTTCCAGTAAAGCCCTGCCTCTTGAGTTTTTCAGCCCCGGCGCCTGACCAACAATGTTAATTCGAGCATTCTTTGGTGCCGCAAAAAGCGGCTTGATCCCTTGCTCCGTAAATTCTTTATTTTCTGGGTCGGCCATGATGGCCTTAGTAACATCTTCTAAAGTATGCATAGCAACTCCTTGCAAAGAAACTCATTTGGCAAGACCAAACGAGTTCTTCTTTTTTATTTGATTAATTCGTAGATAGCTTCCGCGTAAATGGCTGCAGCACGGAAAAGGTCTTCTACATCAGTAAATTCGTTGGCTTGGTGCATAGTGTTGACATAGTCTGGGAACATAGCACCAAAAGCCACACCTCGCTTCAAAAGACGGCCAAAGGTTCCACCACCGATGACTTGTTCATGCCCTTTAAGACCTGTTTGTTTTTCGTAAACACTCAAAAGAGTTGCTACCAACTCATCATCTGCTGGGACATAGTGCGGAGTGTGCCCATGATCAGACAGACTCACTGACACAACACCAGCAACTTTTTCAAGACCGGCCTGAATTGTTTTCGGATCAGTTCCTTGAGGGTAACGGATGTTCAGAGCAATAGTATTGTCAGCCTTGGCGCTGTCAAAATGGAAGACACCGGCATTCATGCTGAGAGCGCCCATTTTAGCATCCGTATAAGCAATTCCTAACTTTTCACCAGTAAAATCCTCGTGCAGAACTCGAGCCGCCACTTCCAGATAAGCCTTGGCATCATCAGCAAAATCAAATTGGTTGAGGAAGAGAGCTAAATAGGTTGCTCCGTTGATACCATCCTCTGGTGTAGAACCATGAGCTGATTTCCCAATAACTGTCACTTCAAGAGCGTCGCCACTTGCTTTCAGACTAGCTGAAACCTTGTGCGTAGCAGCAAAGTCTTGTAATTTGGTATCCAATTCCGCTGCATCAATTGGCGCTGTAAAAATGGCTGTCGCTGATTCTGGCACCATATTCTCACGAAGTCCTCCAGTGAAGCTTTTGAGTTTAAAGCTGCCATCATTACTGTTACCAAAGTGGAGATATTCTGTGATATTCCCTTTTTCACCATTAATGATTGGAAATTCCGCATCTGGTGAGAAACCAAAGTCTGGCTCAGGCAAACCAACATGCTTGAAATAATAGTCCATGTCTTGCCAACCGGATTCCTCGTCTGTCCCCACCACAAAGCGCACACACTTAGATACTGGCAAGCCCAAGTCTTTGATGATTTTCAAACCGTAGTAACAAGCCATGGTTGGCCCTTTATCATCAGACGAACCACGCGCATAAAGCTTATCATCAATAATTTCAGGTTTGTAAGGATCTGTATTCCAGCCACTTCCAGCAGGAACCACATCCATGTGGGCAAAGATTCCCAATTCTTCCTCACCCTCACCAAAAGTAAAGTGGCCAGCATAATTGTCCACATTCTTGGTTTCATAACCATCTCGTTCAGCAATTTCTAAAAACTTATGCAGAGCTTGAACAGGACCAGGTCCAAAAGGATGCTCCTTGTCTGCCTTGGAATCGTCCCGCTCTGAGTTGATTTCTAAAAGACTGAACAAGTCAGCTAAGAGATCTTCTCTTCGTTTTTCAACTTCCGCTTTAAAATCAATTGTCATTATTTTACCCCAATTTCTAATTCGATTTAAATCGATGAATATACGAATTAAATCATAAACATAACTATATCAACGCTTCTCAATGATTTCATCAACTGGCAAACGATAACTAGGTTCTAGTTTTTCATCAGTATAACCAACCGTAATCAAGAGTTCCGGACGGAAACGTTCATCAATTTCCAAAACCTCATTAACCTTAGATTTATCGAAACCTAAGATAAAGTTAGAGCCGATACCTTGGTCAGTCAGAGCCAGAACAAGATTCATGGCCACCAGACCAGCATTGAGAGATAAATAATCGCTCTTTTGCTGCTCACTATAGCGAGCAAACTCAGCAGGCAGATTCTGCATGTAGAATTGGAGCTGCTCGTCAGAGAAATTCTTAACTCCAGCTACACGCGCAATCTTGCGAGCCCGCTTGGTCAAATCTGTATCTGTAAAGAGGGCAATGGTCACTGGAGCTTCCTTAATCTGGTCCACATTTCCACCGAAAGCTGTCTCTGCTAGATCCTGATTGCGCTCTCGTACTACTACAAACTTCCACGGCTGACTATTGTGAGCACTTGGTGCCAAAGTCGCAATTTCAATCGCTGTGCGCACATCCTTTGGATCCACAGGTTTGTCATTGAAATGCTTGGTCGCATGACGCTTTTTATTGAGTTCTAGAAATTTCATAAGTCGCATCCTTTTCTAAATATACTAGCTTCATTTTATCATATTTTGTAAGAGTTTGCAGAAGTTTTTCACAGAGGAGTTTTTCATTCCCTCGCAAATAAGCTCAATTTTCAAAATATCAACCAATATTACCAGCCAATTGAGCAATCAATAGAATATGTTCATAAATCTTTACCCTATTTAAATGTTTTACATCTTTAAAGCCACCTAAAGCTAATAGAGGAACAAAACCAAAACATTGGGAATAATCAAGAGAACCATATTTCTCTATCGCTTCATGGTAAAGCGGTAGGTCAAAATGTTTTTGTAATATGATTACTATCTATAAATTTCAAAAAAATGAGTAAAGTTTTTTTATCATGATATTAAAACTGCCATTTTTGTATTTAATAATTCCCACATATTTGTTTTCTTCCCAAGTTATGATGTCTCCAAAAAGCGGTCACAAAAATTGGAATGGAAATATCCCTCTGTAATAAGTTTCCCTAACCAGTTCAAGATACTCATCTGGATTAATCACCTTCAGGAAACCGTCTAAAAAAGTTCCAAGACCATCCTCTCTCCATATTTGAACTAGTTCTGCTGGAACTTGATTCTTGTACTTCTCAATGATTTCTTGGGGCATAACTGCCCCTTTAATAATATTTTTTTAACATCTTTTCTAAAAAAATTAATCTTCCGCAGCAATCTTCAAAAATGCTTGCTTAAAATCTTCATACATTTCAAAAGCGATTTTCATGACATCCCGAAAATCAACGTAGTCGGAAATAATTGGTTGTTTTATAATATAATCACGACCAATCATCAACCTAGGATATCTAGTCCAAGGAGACCCAAGGAGCACTTCATCTTCTTCATAAACAACCCAAATCAATTCTAGTCTACCTGATTTAAGAGCAAAATGAAAACCAAATTGAAATTTTTCGACTGATTCCAAATCAATATAGAAAAAATGTTCTTGTTTATCATAATGAACTTTGTAGCCTAATAATTCCACAATCTCCATCAGAAAAATCCCCATCAAAATAATCTAATTCCTCTCCTTTTGGAGTTCTTTTCCCTATTGTATTTTTTTAGAAATATTCTCATATCTTTCTACAAAATTTATATTTTTGTAAAAGCTTTTTCAACTCTAGTATCTAATTTCATCTATTTATTCCTCAGTAAATTGTAATTCTAGGGTGTACTTTGGACATATTATATCACAACCAGATAATTGAGTAATTAATAGAAATCTAGTATAGCAAAAAAACTTTTGAAAATATAAAAAAATGTGATAACACCTATTTATCACATTTTAAACAATAAGACCACAACTTAACAATCATTTGCTCACGACTTGCAAATCCAGCAATTTCTTCTTAACAAATTGTTATCATTTTCCAAAAATATTTAAAAAGCTATATTACAATTCAATTAGTCCCAATTCCCCCAATTCGTTGAGAGCAGCAATTTTTTTGAAAATGAGTGATTATTCCCCGCAAAATTTTTTTATCTCTTCAACACATTTATATAAATTTGAGTTTATTTCTTCTAAATTTTCAATAAATATGTCTAATAAATTTGAATCTATATTTTTCCAAAAGCTGAAGGTAACTGTGTTTGATGTTCAAATAAGTACGCCTCCTTAGCAGTTGCAGCTATCGCATAGCTGATATTATCCCATAAAGGAATATTAGATTCATCATTATCTAATTGCATGTAGATAAAAAAATTCCATTAAAATCAGTTCCATCATCTAACAGAATATAAAAGATCTTTACCTGACTTATTTTTGTTTTTCTAAAAAAACTCCAACGTTCATCTAAAGCAGTTCGAATTTGAGTTTTTATATTGAGCTTTTTATTTGAGCAAAAAAATTGCCTCTGAATAAGTTAGCATAAAAGCAAAGTTCAACTACTCTCATATTCTTATCTTTATCCTTCGAAAAAGAAATTTAAAATAATGGGCAACAACTTTATCTTTTTAAATACTTCTCATCCTGAAGTGAGTTGTTCAATTTTGATAATTCTTTATACGAATTGATTAGTTTTTTTATAATCACTCAAAATAATCTTCTAGTGTTTCTTCATCCACACTCTCAATGGTCTCAGGAAAATATTTTTCACCAGTAGCTTCATAAGAGTAGTAACTAACTAAAGCAAGAAAATTCGCGATACAACTCCAAATAGCAGGATTGATCTCTTTATCTAGCTCAAAATAAGTTAAAATATCTTCCTCATCCATGTTTTCCAATCTACTATACAATAAGTCTGGATCAGACTCACTAATTCTATCAATAGATTTACTTGTGAGTTCTAATGTTTTATGCACATATTCCTTATAGTCTAGGTTTTTTTATATACCTTTCTAGAGGATCAGTTAGTTTTTTTGCATAAAATGTAAAAGATTAAGGCTTAATTCCATTTCTATTTTTCTTTCTAATCTATGATATACAGACCATTCTCAACTACAAATTGTAAGCGTCCATTTACTTTAATACCTTCAACCACTTCAGAGCTTACTTCAATTCTAAGTTTAGGAAATATTTCACTCAATGGTACGACCAATCATTGACTGAATACAGTGTATTAAAGGGATAAATCTAGTATAACAAAAAAACTTTTTGAAAAAAAGAAAACCATCCATTTGAATTGGATGGTTTTCGTTTTTATGTATATCAATTATATTCATCATGCTTTTAAAAAGTTATCTACCAACTCTATGTTTTGTATACATTTAACCCGACAGTTTAACAGATGATAAAATGGAATATTACTAACTTCACATTTAACCGAGTATCTCTGATAATTTATTTAAAAATTCCATCTTTCGTTATATCAAGATTGCTTGATAAATATTTTTTTATAATTTTTCTAAAACTTCAATTTTGTTTCCAAAAATATCCTGTAATTGTTCATTAAAGTACGCCTCTTCTTGTTCAGAATCAATTTCTTCTAATAAAGCAGGTATATATTTTTTCCTCTCGAACTCAAAAGCTAATGAAGATATCGAAGCACCAGCTTCAAAGATACAGTTCCACCTTGATTCATATTTTGGATCATCCTTTTGCATATAAATAAAAGCTCCTCCAAATTCAGTCCCATCATCAAGAAGAGAGTATAAATAATCTGCTGATACCTCCTTATTTTCTACCCATTTCCAACAAGCTTCAAGAAGCTCATCAATATTTTTATAAAACTTACTTTCCTGCATAGATTTGGATAACCACGTAGCAATCCCTAGTTTATATATTGCGTTTATATTTTCACTCATTTTTACTTTCCTTACCTCACTACTTCAAATACTTTCCATTTTGGATTGTGAAATTTAACCTTCCAACTTTTCTAACACCCTCTCTCTCGACTGATGTAACCACAATTTTTTTAAATCTGGATATTTTTTTGAAAATTGTAAAAAAATTCCTTCTTTAGCAGCATCATTCGTGATACCAGAAATGCACGAAATACATACACCACTTGGATTAGATTGATGCATTTCTAATGTACCTTTTACTTTTTCAGGATCCATATGTTGTACTGCTTCTTCAAAATGTGAAAACCATCCAAAATTATTTGGATGGTTTTCTACTATTGTAATTTTTAAAATTACTCCACTTCAGAAATCTTTAAAAAAATGCTTGCTTAAAATCTTCATACATTTCAAAAAGCGATTTTCATGACATCCCGAAAATCTACATAATCGGAAATAATGGGATCCATTATCTTATTTTTCCGGTGAAGTTAGTAATCTTACAATTGTAAACAAATTAGTTCCTAGCAACACTTTTTTTGGTTTGAATCCTTTAAGTCCCAAATCAATTCAACCATTCCATATTCCAAAGAAAAATTTAAAACCGAATTCATATTGACCATTTTTTTCCTTTTTTTAACGAGAAAAAAAATACTCTTTCTTATTAAATTTTTACTTCATAACCGAATGAATTGATTATTTCCATTAAAAAAATCACCATCATAATAATCCAAAGCTTTCTCCTTAGGAGTCCTACCCCTACTAAATTTATTGGACAATGCTTCATATCTCTCTACAAAATTTATATCTCGCAAAAGCTTGTTCAACTCTAGTATCTAATTTCATCTATTTATTCCTCGAAGGTAACTGGGAGAATTACTTCTGGTCTATTTGCTAAGTGTGGATATTATGAAGCACTATAAGTAAATCAACAGGGATGCTTCCTACAAGAAAGTAGCTTAAAAAGACAATAGTTAATAAATATAGTATAACAAAAAAATCTCCGAAGATGTAAAAACCATCCAAAAATATCTCAGATGGTTCAATACTCTTGAAACTTATTATTTGTTTAAAATGATAAATCTGTTTCAATATATGGCATTTTATTCCTCATCAGAAAACATAAGTTCATCTAGTTCTTCTGTGTCTCTTGCAATCCCTCATAACTAGTAATAATATTATTCAATATTTCTAAAGTTATTTCACCAGTAACATCCTTTATTATCACTTTAGTTCCTAAATTATTTAATCGGTTTATTGCTTCTCTAATTTTTCTTTAATTCATCTAGTTTCAAATCATTGGCTGACATTACTGGTTCGTGTTTTTCTATTCTAGACTTTATTTCGCTTAAAGAGAATGGGGTAACTTCCCTTAACACCTTATATGTCATTGTTTTATTTGTAATTTGTTTAATTATTATATCTACTGTTTCCATGACTATTCCTTCCTATATTAAAAATCATCAATAATATCAATTCGTTTACCTGGTAAACTTGTTTTCCAGTTTCCACCATGCCATCCGCGAAAATGCTCATTGAATGTTACAGGATAAATCACTTCACTTCTATTTGCTAAATGAGGATATTGAGAAGCACTATAAGTGTGATGACCTTGGAGTGTTTCCATCAAATTTCGCTCGCTTACCACTCAAAATATCTTTTATCTGATCTTCAGACCAATTCCGAGTCCCTTTTTCACCTCTTGATAAGCGTACTCTTTCATCTCTCCAAAAAGATTCAACTCCTTCATTTCTTCGCTGAGTAAATCTTTTATTCCAATCATACTGTTCATATTCTTCTCTTGTAATTGTTCGATCAGCAATCTTTTGTTTGAGTTCCTTCATTTTTTTAGGACTAAGCTGCTTTTGAGTAGTTGGATGAGGTACTAGATCTAACCCTTTTGTTCTCTCAGCAATAATGGTTTCAGGTGTTTTGGTTTCAATAGTATTCGAAAATACAGTTTTCGAACCGCTATTTCCTCCAACTCCCTCAAAGTCCTGAATCTGTTGTCTGCGCTTGACAGAAAACTGCTGGATCTTTTGAGATAGGTTTTCCATACTTTCAGAGAAGTTAGGATTGACTCCAATGCCCGGTGCACCTCCTGCCAACTGAAGCTCAGGCGCAAGATTTCCTTGCATAGCCGCTAGATTCCTCTGGAAGTTTTGCTTTTGAGCTCCCCACGCTGCATTGAGATTATCAAGCTTTTCAGATACCTTCTCCGCTCCAGAAGCCAAGGCTCGATTTTTCGTATTATTCGCTTTCGTTTTGAAATCATCCCAACTCTGGCTAGCTTGGGCTCGGACATTTCCCGCCTTAGTCTTGACATCTGTCCAAGTATTGCTCAAGCGTTCCTGGATGCTACCTTTATAGGAAGTCGCCTTTCCGCTTCCCAGATTAACATCTGCTGCTTTACTAGCCCGATAAGCCTGAAAGCGCTGGCCAAGATGCCCCACTGTTCTACCGATTAGCTGACTGGTTGCTAGGTTAGTCAGGGCCATTTGCGGATCTTCAATAAAGTCATGGCCAAACTGGGCAACATCGTAGGCATTAGCTCCAAAACGGGCAACCTTATCCGCATTGAGCACACCTTGGGAGACTGTTCGCTCTGCAATACTGGCTCCCTTCAGGTAGGAACCAAGACCGCCCGATACAAGAGTAGTAACTGCCTCTGCACCGGCCCATATTCTCTGCTCATTCGTTAGGACATCGCCTGTAATGGTTTCTCCGGAGATAGCGCGATAAGCTGCTTCTCCACCTAGAAGTGTTGTCCCTAAAGCCAAAGCTACTGGAGCTAAAGTTCCACCAGATGCAAATGTTCCGACAACCAAGGCTGCTGTCCCAACGACCTTGACGCCTATATCCACCCAACCCAGCCACCATTCATTATCTTTTGACCAAGTAGATTTAAGACGTTTGTATTCACCTAGTTCTGTTGGGAAGAAGGTCTCCACTAGCTCTTTCTCAGACAGGTCTTTGATTTTATCATAGGTCTCCTTGTCTTCCGCTTCCAGCTTTGCAAGGTTTCTTTGGCAACCTTGAGCTTATCCTGATATTTAGCTGCAGCAGATGAGATAGGGCTTTTATCGCTGTTCAAGATATCGGACAGGCTGTAATAGGCCTTACGCTTGCCCTTAACGGTCTGTATCCCATAACCTGTCTGATAAGATGTCTGATAGGTGTATGTTTCTTCATAGGTCAAGTGCTCAGACTTATATTTGTTCTTCCCTTCATTGATCTTATTCAGAGCCTCCATCGCATCTTCCAAACCACTTATGTACTTATTCTCAATGTTTTGAACAATCTCCCGATGCACCCGCTTCATCTCCTCCATTACATCCAAAACAGTGTGCTCGGAATCAACAAAGGTCTTCTCTGGCATGTCCTTGCCTAGGGTCGCACCTCCTTTGGCAATGTAAAGGTGGGACAGATCGTTACTCTTGACAATCTCAGCGGTCTCCGAAATATCCTTGAGCAAGTCCTTGACCTGACTGACATTATCCTCAAACCAACCAATCCGCTTCCCTTGTTCAAAGTCACTTTTATTTGTATAGTACTCTGTCATGAAGCACCTCCCTGAGAAGTCTGACCACTATAAAGTATGGCTTCCTCTGATTTAGGTCCCTTATAGTCTGGCGCTGCTTGATCTTTTTTCAAACCATCACGTGTCAACTCAAAAGCTTTCTGAGGATCCTGCTCTAAGGCTTGACGAGTTTCAGAATCTAGGTTTGGATCTACCAAGGCCGCATTGACAATATCCGCTGCTAAAAGTTTATCAGTATCGATAAAGCCACGGTAGGTTGCCTGTATATGGTGAAAAAGAAGCTCTGTTAGCGCCTGAAAAGTCTGCGCTTTTGCAGTGAAATGATTGAGAGGAAGTTCACCCAGACGAGATTGGAGAGATCCTTCTTTACATACAGCAGGAATTTTATCAATCAGACCTTGCAATTGAGTTGTTAGCTGGCTAGAGCTTGTTGCTAGTTCACGGGATGCTAAGAGTAATTCCTCCTGTTCTGTTAAGGAAATACTAATTTTTGGCATGGCTGTATCCTCACTTTCAACTGGTTGATGATTTCTTTCTTTAACTCGTCAGTACTGATAGAGCGGATTCTCTGCTCAAGAACATCATACTGATAGATAGCCGAAGGCGCATTCAGATAAAGATAATCTCTGGATTTATTTGTCCTGAGTATGACGTAATTCTCAAAGCAGGCGCTTTACGATAGTAGATAATCAATCTCTCTTCAGAATAGGTTCTCCATTCCGCAGCTGCTGGGTTGGGATCTCGTTCTGGTATCTTCTCACTCAAGAAAAGATGCTCCTTTATAACCGTACCTAAAAATTGGAAGCTATGTATACGATCCAATCTATAGGCGTTTTTATCTACTTTTTCAATGACGATATGATACCAACGATTGGAGTCTACTAACTGAGCACAAAAATACTTATCATCTACTTCGCAGTGAGAATAAGCTTCTTGGTACTTTTGAAGATAGACAGCTTTGGCCATGCAGGCTGTTGTTGGCTCACTATTTTCATCAATAAGCCCCATAGACTGGAGGTCAGAAAATCCCTTTTCCAGTATCTGCTTGAGCTGCACAGGCTTCTCCTCATCGGTAAGTTCTGGAAGAGGAAGTAGAAACAAATCCTCAGAGTAACCATTATAATTCAGCATATGCAGTGCATATAAAGATTCAAGTGTAAATATCATTTGCTTTCAATATCCTTCAGTACTTGTGCATCTTCAATGTGATAAAAGAGAGTCTCTAACCCATCAGTAGCCTCATGAAGCTTTCCAATTGCTTCTGAAAAATCTGATTGATACTGTTCAATGAAATCCTTAAGTCCCAAATACTGCTCCTTAGTCTCACCCGACCAGAGCGAATCCTTTTGTGCCAAGGTGTTAACCTGAGAAGGAATAGTTGTATTGATTAAATCATGGAGCGTCTTAAGCTGAGAGATGATATTCCTTAGTTCTCCATCATCATAACGAATTGTATCATGAGAAAATCTATCTTGAATGCTATTGATATTTGTATCCATTTAAAAGATGCCTCCTCCAAAAAAATCAAGCGGATTCTCATCCAAACCAAGTCTATTGAAGTGCTTCTTGCCTTTATTGTACTCTGTTTTAATACTTTCTAGCTGAGATTCTAAAGAGCTAATCTTGGCTACAACATCATTATAAGGCTTATAAAGGACGAATTAGAATTCTGCACAAAGTCTACATAATCCTGTAGGACTTGCTTATGCTCTTTTAATTTGCTCGAAGCTGACTCCAAGTAAAAATAACCACTTTCACCATCAATGGTATTAACAATACTCTCAATATAGCTGATATAATCTTCCATATCTGAAGTAGAACGTTTGTAATCTAGCCGATGACTGGAAATACCATCACGTACTCTCCGGTAACGGTCTCGATCAGCTTTGACACTGTAATACTGACTTTTTAATTCTGCATCGCTTGCCATTTTACACCTCGCATTCTTTTGCTGCCTCTAGTTTACCATAATTATTATTCCTTTTACACTTTTAACATTTTTTTATACCAGATATATTGTTTTATTTTCTAATCACTTAATGATTAACAAATCCCATCTACTCCAAACCTATTTGTGGCTCTGCCACCTCTCGCAACTGTACCTGTTCCTGCTCCTGAGTTTTCGGATTTAACTTCTCCCGCACCGCTTCTGCCACTGCTCGTGGTACGCCGACTTCGACGATTTGGTCAACACTGGCTTCTTTAATCTTGGTTAGAGATTTAAAGTGTTTCATGAGATTTTGCTTGCGTTTTGGTCCCAAGCCTTCAATGCCATCTAGTTGTGATGAGAAGGAATTCTTCGAACGGAGCTGACGGTGGAAGGTAATAGCGAAGCGGTGAACTTCATCTTGGATACGCTGGAGTAGGAAAAATTCCTGCGAATTTCGGGATAATTCTACAACCTGCAGAGGGTCACCAAAAAGCAATTCATGGGTCTGGTGCTTGTCATTTTTTTGCAGTCCAGCGATGGGAATATCCAATCCCAACTGCTCCTGAATCACTTCTTTAGCAATATTGACTTGGCCCTGTCCACCGTCAATGACAATCAGATCAGGCGGAGTCAGTCCATCCCGAATCACCCGACTATAGCGCCGCTTGATGACCTCTCGCATACTTGCGTAGTCATCAGGTCCTACCACAGTCTTAATCTTATACTTGCGATAGTCCTTCTTGCTTGGTTTACCATTGACAAAGACCACCATAGCTGATACAGGACTGGTCCCCATGATGTTGGAGTTATCAAAAGACTCAATACGAACAGGTGTCGGAATGTTAAGGAGCTGCCCTAGATTCTCAATAGCACCTTGAGTCTTTCAATAGATTTCTCCAAGAGGTCAAATTTCTGCTGGAGACTGACTCGGGCGTTTTTGATAGCCAGATTGACCAACTGCTTCTTCTCGCCTCGCTGGGGCTTAAGCACCTTGGTATCCACCATGGCTCGGACAGCTTCTTCGTCAATATCAGCTGGGATCAAAATTTCATTGGGCTTGAGGTGGGATTTTTCCTGATAGAACTGGCCGATATAGGTCAGAAAATCTTCGTCCGGATCATTGTAATAGGGAAAAAGGTTGACATCACGCTCGATAAGCTTACCCTGGCGGACAAAGAAAACCTGTACGCACATCCAGCCCTTATCTGCATAGTAGCCAAAGACATCCCGATTCTGTAAATCCTTGGCCATAACCCGCTGCTTGGTTCGCAAGGTGCCAATGGACTGAATCAAGTCGCGGTACTCCGCTGCTTTTTCAAACTCCATAGCTTGCGCTGCGCCAGCCATTTTTCCCCGTAAATCCTCAATAATCTGGTCATCCTGACCCTTGAGAAAGGCCGCAACCTCCTGGGCTAGCTCCTTGAAATACTGGCTGTCTACCTGACAAATAGTGTGGGCCTTGCACTGCCCCAGATGATAGTAAAAGCAGACCTTTTCAGGTGGATTGGTACACTTACGAAAAGGAAAGAGCCGATCTAAGAGACGCTTGATTTCATTGGCCGCACCAACATCGGGGTAAGGACCAAAATAAAGTCCACCGTCTTTTTTGACTTGGCGCGTGATGATTAGGCGCGGATAGGTTTCGTTGGTAATCTTGATAAATGGATAGGACTTATCGTCCTTGAGCATGATATTGTACTTGGGCTGGTTTTCCTTGATTAGATTGATTTCCAGAAGCAAAGCCTCAATATTGGACTCGGTGACAATAAACTCAAAATCCTCAATCTCAGAAACCAGAGCCTCCGTCTTGGTATCATGGCTTCCGCGGAAATAAGAACGAACCCGATTGCGAAGATTCTTGGCTTTTCCGACATAGATAATGCTACCGTTTTTGTCTTTGTGAATGTAACAGCCGGGACTGGTCGGCAACAGTTCCAGCTTTGATTGGATTAGCTTGTTCATAGGTCTATTATAGCAGAAAAGGGAAGCATTCAACAGGTAGACATTAGATTATTAGAAAATCATAAGTTTGATTCCTTCCATAGTTAATGCTGAACTGTAACTTGTCTTCATATCTTCTTGCAAGCAGTAAAAATCTATTTCAAAAGAAACATGATTCTCTTCATAATAAAGTGTTTTCGAAGTAAAAATCAAGCAAGCGATTGCACAGACATTTTAATAGGCTTTTATTATACAAACAGAAATAAAATAGAAAAATTTTAGAAAAAAATTAATATTTTTTTAAAAAAATTTCAAAAAAAGTCTTGACAAAAAAATTGCAAACGGTTGCATAATAGAATTGTAAATAAAAATTCCGGGAGGAAATAGGAATGAAAACATGGAAAAAAGTAGTATTGGGCAGTGTAAGCTTGCTGGCTGCAGGAACACTGTTAGCAGCTTGTAGCTCGAACAGTAGCAAGGAGAGTTCTTCTTCTAAAGCTGATAGCAAGACCTTGAAACTTTGGGTACCAACTGGTGCTAAAGATTCTTACTCTGATACAGTTAGCAAGTTCGAGAAAGAATCAGGCTACAAGGTTGACGTAGTCGAAATGGAAGATCCAAACGCTCAGGAAAATCTGACAAAAGATGCTAGTACTGCTGCCGATGTTTTCTCTCTGCCACATGACCAACTTGGTAAATTAGTTGAAGCTGGAGCTATTCAAGAAGTTCCTTCTAATATGGCAGAAGAAATCAAGAAGAACGATACAGAACAAGCAACTCTTGGTGCTCAGTATAAAGGTAAAACTTACGCTTTCCCATTCGGTATCGAATCACAAGTTACCTACTATAACAAGTCAAAACTTTCTGCTGACGATGTTAAATCATACGAAACAATTACATCTAAAGCTAAATTCGGCGGAAACTTGAAAGAAGTTAATGCTTACGCTACTGCTCCACTCTTCCTTTCTGTTGGCGACACTCTCTTTGGTAAAGACGGTGAGCAAGTAGACGGAACAAACTGGGGTAACGAAGCCGGTGTGAACGTTCTGAAGTTCATCGCAGCTCAAAAGAATAACAGCGGTTTTGTAAACGTAGATGCTGCTAACCTTCTTGCTAAATTTGAAGATGGTTCAGTTGACGCTTTCCAATCTGGTCCATGGGACTACGCAGCTGCTGAAAAAGCTGTCGGCAAAGACAACCTTGGTATCTCTGTTTACCCAACTGTTAACATCGGTGGACAAGACGTTCAACAAAAAGCCTTCCTTGGTGTAAAACTTTACGCAGTTAACCAAACACCTTCAAACGGCGACACTGAGCGTATCGCAGCAAGCTACAAACTAGCTCAAGCTCTTACTAGCAAAGAAAGCCAAGAAAACCAATTCAAGTTTGAAGGACGTCACATCATCCCAGCTAACAAAGAAGTACAAGAATCTGAAGATGTGAAGAAAGATGCATTGGCACAAGCTGTTATCACAATGGGATCTTCTGATACCTACACAACAGTTATGCCTAAACTTAGCCAAATGTCTGTCTTCTGGACTGAAAGTGCTGCAATCCTCAGCGATGCTTACAACGGTAAATTTGGTGAAGATCAATACCTCGCAAAATTACAACAGTTTGATAAAGATTTAGCAGCAGCTAAATAATACTCAAGCAAATTTAAATAAGCATTGAAGTGAGGGGGGCAGCCTTCTCACTTCTTTCTTTGTAAATATAAGGAGAATACTATGACTCAGTCATCTTATGACAATGCATCCATGGCTCAGGTCTTTAAAGAGGGAACCTGGGATGTCAAACTCTCTTTTCTGATAATGGGGCTGAGCAACCTCGTACATAAACAGTTCGTCAAGGGGCTGCTCTTCCTCTTCTCAGAAATTGCTTTCCTGATTGCTTTTGTTGTTCAGATTATACCAGCTATTGGCGGTATGATTACTCTGGGTACTCAGGAGCAAGGAGAGACTATCAAAAAAGTTAATGGTTTGGAAATCACCGTTCAAGTAGCTGGTGACAACTCTATGCTGATGCTGATTTTTGGACTTGCTTCTCTCATCTTCTGTGCTGTCTTCGCCTATATCTACTGGTGTAATCTGAAAAGTGCTCGTCACTTGATGGCTCTTAAGCAGTCAGGTCAGAAAATCCCTAACTTCGTTGAGGACTTTAAGACACTTGCTGACGGTCGCTTCCACATGGGCTTAATGAGCATTCCTCTTATCGGAGTACTGCTTTTTACCATCCTGCCTCTGATTTACATGATCTGCTTGGCCTTTACTAACTTTGACCATAAGCATCCAGCTCCTAAGTCACTCTTCGACTGGGTTGGCTTCTCAAGTTTCGGTGATGTTTTCTCAGGCCGTATGGCTAGCACCTTCTTCCCACTTTTAGGCTGGACCTTGATTTGGGCGGTTGCTGCCACAGCTACTACTTTCTTCTTCGGAATTGTTTTGGCTCTCTTGCTCAATACAAAAGGTCTCAAGTACAAGAAAGTTTGGCGCACACTCTTCGTTATTACTATCGCAGTTCCACAATTCGTATCCCTGCTCTTGATGCGTAATTTCCTGAATGACAATGGACCTTTGAACGGATTATTGCAAAGCCTCCATCTCATTCAGCATCCAATTCCATTCTTGAGTGACCCTGTTTGGGCTAAGTTCTCAATCATCCTTGTCAATATGTGGATTGGTATTCCATTTACCATGCTGGTAGCGACTGGGATTATCATGAACTTACCTAGCGAGCAAATCGAAGCTGCTGAGATTGATGGAGCTAGCAAGCTTCAAATCTTCAAGAGCATTACTTTCCCACAAATTCTCTTGATTATGGCACCATCTCTTATCCAGCAGTTTATCGGGAACATCAACAACTTCAACGTGATCTACTTCCTGACAGGCGGTGGACCTACTAACTCTTCCTACTATCAGGCAGGCTCAACTGACCTTTTGGTTACCTGGCTCTATAAACTGACCGTCTCTGCCAAGGACTACAATCTGGCATCTGTTATCGGTATCCTGATCTTTGCAATCTCTGCAGCCTTCAGTCTTTTAGCCTATACTAGATCCGCATCATTCAAGGAAGGAACTGCTAAATAATGAAAAATAGAAAAAAAATCAGTTTATTAGGGATTTATGTCTTGCTGACTATTTTAGCACTCATCTGGCTAACGCCAATTATCTGGATTTTTCTGACCAGCTTCCGTGGTGAAGGTTCTAATGCGGTCCCTTACTTCTTCCCTAAAACTTATACTTTTGACAACTATATCAGACTATTTAATAACAACACATATCCTTTTGTTCAGTGGTTTATGAATACCCTGATTGTTGCGACAGCGACCTGCATCCTGTCTACTTTGATTACTGTGGGTATGGCTTACTCACTCAGCCGTATCAAATTCAAGCATAAAAACCGTTTCCTCAAGCTGGCTCTGGTACTTAACATGTTCCCAGGTTTCATGTCTATGATTGCGGTTTACTACATCTTGAAAGCACTCAATTTGACTCAAACCCTGACGTCACTGATTCTGGTTTATTCAGCTGGAGCGGCTTTAGGCTTCTATATTGCTAAAGGTTTCTTTGATACTATCCCATATTCTTTAGACGAATCCGCTATGATTGACGGAGCAACTCGCTTCCAAATCTTCCGGACTATTACATTGCCGCTGTCAAAACCGATTATCGTTTACACAGCGCTTATGGCTTTCATGGGACCTTGGGTCGACTTCATCTTCGCCTCTGTCATTCTAGGCGATGTCAAGGAAAAATACACAGTGGCTTTGGGACTTTTCCAAATGCTTAATAAGGACGCCATCAATAAATGGTTCTTACCTTTCACATCTGGAGCGATTATCATCGCTATCCCAATTACTCTTCTCTTCATCTTCATGCAAAAATACTATGTAGAAGGTGTTACAGGTGGAGCAGTCAAATAGAATCTATTATGTATATCAAAAACTTCCGATAGTGAATATCGGAAGTTTTTATCTTTCTTAGAAAATGCAGAACTTAACTCCTCATCCCTTTTATATGAGATTGGTTATTTGCTGTAAACACAAAAAATGAGTGTGGAATAATTTCCAGACTCATTTTGTATTCATTAATTATAATCTTCGTCTCTGCGACGGCGCTTGTTGGTTCTCAAAAAGGCAGCTGCACCAAGTGCCATACCAAAAATTGCAAGGCGTTCTGCTTCCGAACCAGTATTTGGCAGAATAGCAGGAACTGTTGGAGCCTTATCGGCAGTTGTAGCCACGCTAGCAAGCTGAGCTGCAGGATTTACAACAAAATCAGCAATAAATCCTTCACCTGCCCCTTGAACAGCACCTGTAGTTGCTCCTTTGACTTCACGAGTGTTCGCATGAACTTCTGCAGTCTTAGCATCTGAATCTTTCTTAGATTCATCCTCTGCACCTGGACCAGCAGCTCCGCCTTTTACAGCTGTTAGAGTCTGTTTATCTTCACCTGAGCGATAGTTGCTATTCAGAGCATTTCCATACAGGAGAGATGCTTGATTCAAGATATTCAAGAGAGTTTCATAATTGGCTTGAAGACTGTTGTAGGATTCCTCAAGAACAGCTAAAGTTGCAGTCTCTTGATTTAAGATTGCTTGTTTAGCTTCATAATCAAGCTGTGCTTCTGCCAACTCCCGCTCTGCTTCTGCAAGTAACTGAGGAGCATTTTGAAGATCAATAACTTTCTTTTTAGCTGCAGCTAATGTTTTTGAGCAGACAGCAAGTCCTCTTGAGCAGTTGTCAAATTAGCTTTCGCAGCTTCTTGAGCAGACTGAAGTTCTGCCAACTTATCCTTAGCTGCCGCTAGAACTGCCTGAGCATTGCTCAAGTTAGTTTGGTAAGGAGCCAAGCTTGCTGCAATCTTAGCTGTTGCTCTGTCAAGAGCTTCTTGCTTGAGAGCAACATTCTGCTTAGTCAAAGCTAGATTATTTTCAGCAGTTGCTACCTTCTGACGAGCTGCTTCAACTGCTGCAATTTGAGCTGCCGCTGTCTTTTGAGCATCAGCTAATTGAGCATTTAGGATATTAATAGCTGATTCCTGACCAACTTTTTGAGCCTTAAGTTCAGCTAATTGATTCTTAAGTGCTGTAACATTAGCGTTAGAACCTGCAGAACGACCGCCACCAGCACGCAACAACTGCTCCATAGCCGCAACAGTCAATAGAGTACCGTTATTAACACGTTGGTCAAAGTTGCTAATGTGATGGAAACCAACTTCGGATGTACCATGAGGAGTGCCCCATTGATTTGGATGTTTATCATAAGCTGCTGAGATAGCATTGGCTTTATTGTCCATCATCTGAACATAGTGGCCAATCTGAGCAAATACACCCGCTCCAACTCTCATATAGATAGCATTAGCATCAATCTGAGTTTCATCAGTAGGCAGTCCATATTGCGCCGCAATCTCTTGATACTTTTCTTTTTCTTTGTGCCAGAAATTGACAGCCCCTTGCGGGTCAAAACTAATCGCCACATTCTCATTACCAATCAGCTTACCCATATGCCAGTTATTGCGCTCAAAGTAGATAGTCTGAATTTGGCTGGCCACATTGGCATACGGATCAACCAACAACTCTTGTAAGCCGGCATTACGACGGTAAGCATTAATGGCCTTCACCAACTCTAAAGCTTGCAGGTTATTTTCCAGATTAGCTGGACTGGTTGGATCAGAATTAACCGAGATACCAAATTCATTTTGTCCACGTTGGTAAACTGCAAGAGCATTGTTGGCAGCATCACGAATCTCCTGATTAGCCGCATTGTTACGAACATTTTCTAAAAATTGAGAATAAGTCGTATTGCGAAGGTCAACAGGAGCTGTTGCTACTGCTTTCTCAGCAGCAGGAATTTGTCCTTCAAGAGAGCTGATAGCTTGATTGGTTTGGCTCAAAGATGCCTTTGCCTGATTGATTTTATTCTGGATTTCAGCCTGCACTTGTGGAGCAGAAGACGCTGCTTGTTCCGCCTTTGTCAACTCAGTCTTTGCATTGTCTAAAGCGGTCTGTGCTTGACTTTGCTGGCTCTTAGCAGTTGCTACAGCTTGCTCCTCCGAGTTAAGTGGTGTTTTAGCTTGTTTCAATTCAGTCTCGGCAATGTCTACCAGAGATTGGCTCGCCTTAATAGTATTCGCTTGGTCTTTAACAGCCTGTTCTGCCTTAGCAGCTTTAGCAGCAGCTTCTCGGACGGCAGTGCCTTTGCACTAACCTCTTGCTCTGCTGTTTTTGCTTCTGTCTCCGCCTTAGCAACATTTTCTTCTGTTGCTTCTGCCTGTATTTCTTTAGCAGTCTCAACTGCGGCTTCAGCCACTTTCACGCTAGTTTTTGCATCTTCAGCTTCTGTTTTAGCAGTATCTACTATCGAACTTTGCTCATCGAGTTTAGCTTTGGCAGCTTCAGCATTTTCTTGGGCAACAGCTACATCTGCTGCTGTCACCGGTTTTCCAGTTACTTCAGTCGCTTGTGGAGCTGTTACAGTTGATTCAACCAACTCATCCGCGTGCACTTGATGGGTCAGTCCACCAGAAATAATAGTTGTAGCTGCGATACCAGTCGCTACAACAGACTTGCCTATTTTCTTTTCCATAATCAATCTCCTTTTTATAATCTCACATACTATAATTATCTTGGGTATAGCAGCCCACATAGTAATATACTATCACAAAACGCTAGTATTAACTAGTAGCAAACGTATCCTTTTAATAGTTTTTTTATTACATTTTAGTTACAAAAATGTTTTATTAGAAAAATAAGCTGGTTTTTCCAACAAAAATGAGCATTTCTGTATCGAATAAAGCAAAAACTCCTAGATCCTTTCTAAGAGTTAACTTTGCTTGTCAGTCCGATTGAGCTTGTCGAATTTCTTCTAACATTGCTTCTTCTTCTGCCGTCATTTCGTAGTCTTCTAGCAAGTCAGGCCGTCTTAGATAGGTCTTTTTCAGACTTTCATAGAGACGCCACTTACGGATATTTTCATGATGGCCGCTCATAAGGACTTCAGGAACGACCATGCCCCGATAGTCATAGGGGCGAGTATACTGAGGATATTCCAAGAGTCCAGACGAAAAACTGTCATCTGTATGACTGGCTTCCTTTCCAATAACCTCTGGAATCAAGCGAACTGTAGCATCAATCATAGTCATAGCCGCCAATTCTCCCCCAGTAAGGACATAGTCCCCAAGCGAGATCTCATCTGTCACTAAAGTCTTGATCCGCTCATCATAGCCTTCATAATGGCCACAAATGAAAATGAGTTCCTCTTCCTTAGACAGTTCCTCAGCATAGGCTTGGTCAAAAGTCCGACCAGCAGGATCCAGCAAAATCACACGCGGTTGCTTCTTTTCAATGGCATCATAGGTATCAAATAGGTTGGGCCCGTAGCAGCATACCCTGGCCTCCGCCGTATGGCTCGTCGTCTACATGCCGGGATTTTTCAGCCTTTTCTCGGAAATTGTGGTAGTTGATTTCTAAGAGACCTTTTTCCCGAGCTTTACCGACGATAGAGTGCTCCAAGGGCGCAAACATCTCCGGAAAGAGAGTCAAAATATCAATTTTCATCATCCAGTCCTTCCGGTATCTCTACATCAACCCGACCTTGCTCAATGTCAATCCCCAGCACCACTGGCGGAATGTAAGGCAGAAGCAAGTCGCGCTTGCCTTTACGCTTGACCACCCAGACATCATTGGCTCCTGGCTGCAGAATTTCCTTAATCGTACCAAGAAGAATGTCATTTTCATAGACTTTAAGGCCGATGATTTCATGGTAGTAAAATTCCCCGTCTTCCAAGTCCGTCAAATCTTCCTCTCGGACCTTCAGAGTGAAATCACGGAATTTCTCAATGTCATTGATGTGGTACATCCCCTTAAACTTGATAATATCAAAGTTCTTGACCTTGCGATGGCTGGCAATCTCCACATCCATGACAAACTGATCTTTCTTGTCAAACAGGGCAAGGGTATTGCCTTTTTTAAAACGCTCTTCTGCAAAATCCGTCACTGACAAAACCCGCATCTCACCTTGCAGACCTTGCGTATTGACAATTTTTCCAACATTAAAATAATTCATCTCGACTCCAACATATTATACTCTGCCTAGTATTTTATCATGATATAGGGGAATGTACAAGGGAGATAAGGGGGAATTCTCTTGCCTATATTTATTTGATTAATGTTGCTATTTAACGTATAATTATACATATAGAACCTCAACACCATAAACACCCAAGTGTGTTTACGCAAAACTAGAAAGAAGTTGGTGATACCTATGGGAAAAAAGTTAAGCAAACTCCTGCTCTCTACTGCTATTCTAGCTACCACAGCCGCCAGTTTAACTGCTTTGACACAGGTCAAAAAAGGCCAAGCAATGGAAAATGAAACGAAAGAAACTAGAAATATCTCAGCCCTTGACGAAAAAATTGCTCAAATTGATAACCTAACCATCAAGGCTTTCCTAGAATACTATGCTAATCAGAATATGACCTCCACATCGTCTCTTCCAATGATAGACGATTTAGAGGCCAATACGCGCATCATCGTTATTGATATAGACTATGCAGACACAAGCATCCCCCCTGCCATTGGAACATCAGTCGATGGATCCGAAGGGCCTGTCGGGGGAACTGTTGACGCTGATGGACAATACATTGAGTTTGATACCAGTGACCATAGCAAATCCGCAACCGTTCAGGAGATTCGAGATGCTATTGCTGAAATACTAGGATGAAACCCTCATAAATATGTTCAAAATAGCTGAGATTTTAATCTCAGCTATTTAGCATGTATCTTCACTCCCGTTTTCAATATACCATTAAAGTTTGTATACATCTTGCCCATCACACTTCAAAAGAAACTCAACTATCTTTTCTGACTGACTCCAATGTAAATAATGATGGTTGCTTCCTAAAATAATCTGGGCATTTTGTGAAGCAAATTCGGAATCTTTATATTCTTGTTCTCGATAGGCCTGACTCAAGATAAAAATCGGGAATTGAAAAGAGATATCTAAGTTTTGAAAATCGCTTTTTGCGATACTGCAATAATGTTGAAATCCTTCTTGTACAGATTTTAATCTATCAGAACTCCTCTCTGCCTTCGCCCATAAGATTTTAAAATCAGCTACTGAAAAACTCTCTTGTCCTATTTTTTTCAGATATTCATATCCTCCACCGAGTGTCTGAACTTTCTCCTGTAAGGATAAAAATTCGGGATAAGGATTCTGAGCCAATTCGCCATATAGAACAGAATAAGTGGTCGGCTCAATTAAGATTAGTCCCTGACAAAACGGCTCTGACTCAGCAACTTTAACTGCTACAAGACCACTAATACTGTGCGCGCAAACAGCATACTGGAGGACTTTAAAATGTGATAAAACCTCTATAATAGATTGAACCAAATCGTCCAAAACAACATTTTCTTGATTTTCCAGTGGGCTTTGGCCAGCATTAGGGTAATCTATTGTTAAATAGCCCCAATTTTTAGGTAACTTCCGAATAACTGGCAAAAAATTTTCATAGGTCGGCAGACTCCCTGCACCGCTTAAAAATACAGCAATCTTTTCCGCAGGTTGATAAGATACAAATAGCTGTCCTACTTTCGTTTTGATGATTTTTTCTTTCATAATGTTTCCAATCAATTCTTACAAATATTATCTGGGCAAACACTACTATCTGAGAGTTAGCTATTTTACTATCAGAATAAGGACACCCCAATACCCAAAATTATATACCAAAATTTTTTCATATTCATCCAAGATTCGTGTTAGAAGAGGCAGTTGCTTGCACTGTGAATGAAGGCTAATCTCAAGGCTTGTTTTTCCTAAAAATCTATGCTAAGGTAAAGGCAGAATACGAAAAGGAGGGGCTACTATGATAAGAAGCGGCCATCTGATTTACAAGGTAAAAGGCTTACGGCAGGCGGTCAAGGAATGGGAAGAAAAGGGTTTTGTCGTCGAATACGGCAGAAGGAAAAAACCCAACAATGCCTTAATATACTTTAGTCAAGGCCCCTATATTGAGCTACTGGAAAATACGGGCATTCCTGTAATAGCCAAAATCATAGCTAAACTATTTGGCAGACCTAAAAATCTGGAGCGCTTTTTCTACTGGGATGAGTGCGAGGAAGGCTGGCAAGGACTTTGTATCGAAAAAGATTCTTCGTCAAAAGAATCCCCTCGATAAAGAATTTCAAAGCTAAGATCCTCATATTCCAGAAATGCATTCGACGAGCGGAAACCCTTGCTTTTATAAAATTCCCAGCGAGCCTGACGCTGTTCAAGATTCTCACACGGCTCATCTAGGCGCTCGATTTCTAAAAGCATGGTTCGCTGATAGAAATTGGCCAGCTTTTCGATGATTTCACCGCCATAGCCATGGCTGCGCAAGTGGGGCATAATAGCAAAGAAACTAACATAAAAGGCTTGCGCGTTGGAGATGGCAAAGGCAAAACCAACAAATTCCTTTTCATGATAAAAGGCGAAAAAATTAGCATCCTCCTGTTCCTCATATCGTAAAAATTCACTGAGCGGTATCCTTTCCTCTTCTGGGAAACCTTCATTATTCAAGGCTTCTACCTTATCCAAATCTGGAAAATCTGCTGTAATGATCTGGCTGGTTAAGCTCATAAAATCACTCCTTTTCTAGTGATAGTATAATAAATTTTGCAACTGGTTTCAAAAAAGAGCCCTGAAAGAGCTCCTATGTATCCATTTTTTCTTCATATAATAGAAAGGTCTGAATGCCTAGATAGAATCGGTTGACCTCACCGAAGAGGAATTATCCTAGCTGCTACTCACTATTTCACGTAAATTATCCAAATGCTGGTTATCAGTCACAGCCATAATGCTGACGCCTTCTGGCCAAACAAAGTCTGGAGTAAACTTGCTTTCCAAAGGCTGATTTTTTGTCAGACGGTATCCGATAATATTAAGATGATAAAGCCTGCGAGCATCTACTTCACGGACCGTTTTCCCGACCCAGCTAGCAGGCAGTTCAAACTCAGCCACTACTACATCGTCATCCAGCTGGAAGACCTCAATCGAATGGTTCAAGAGAATAGTCTTAGCCAATGAAATACCAGCCTCTACTTCAGGCAGAATAACCAGATCAGCTCCCACCTTTTCCAGCACCTGCTGAGTTACTTCATCTTTGACCTTGGCAATGACATTTTTTTAACGCCCAATGCCTTGCAGTGCATGACCGCTAGGACGCTGGATTCCAGACTTTCTCCCGTCGCTACGATGACCGTATCACAGGACCCAACGTCTGCCGCCTCTAAAAGCTCCATATCAGTAATGTCCCCGATCACACCAACGGCAATCATGTCTTCATACTGATTGATTGTCTCTTCGTGATTATCAATCGCAATGATTTCTACATCTTGAGAAATCAAGGCCTCAATGATACTCTGTCCAAAAATCCCCAAGCCGAGGATTCCAACTGTTTGATTTGCCATTTCTTTTCTCCTATCCAATCATAATGTCCGCCTTGCTGTAATGCAAGGTTGCAGCCTTCTTCGGTTGATAATGGTTGAGACTGACCATAAGAGTCAGCTACCCTACCCGTCCAATAAACATTAGCAACATAATCACAATCATACCAGCTGTATTGAGGCTGGTAGTGATATTGGCCGTGACACCAACTGTAGCCAATGCCGACACAGTCTCAAATATCAGGTAAATAAAACGATGACTGCTATCGGTCACTAGCCCAAGAGCCAAAAGACCAAGCAGAAATGTCAGCTGAAAAATCACTGTCACACCAAAAGCCTTCTGCACTAGCTGAGGAGACAGCGTTCTCCGTCCCATATTGGTATGAGGCAAGCCCAGGATTTCCTTTCGAGCAAAAAGCAAAAGAACTAGGAAGGTCGTAATTTTCAGACCGCCCGCTGTACCACCCGGAGCCCCTCCCAGAAACATCTGGAGCAGATAGATAAACAGGGTTACTGGACGAGCAGCTGTATAATCAATGGAAGCAAAGCCAGCTGTCCTCATACTGACTGTCTGAAAAAAGCTGACCAGTAGCTTATCGCCAAAGGAAAGATTGCCAATCGTTCCAGGATTATTGTACTCCGTCCAGAGACTCGTGACCGTCCCAAAAACGAGGAGACCAGCAGTCAGCAGCAAGACTACCTTAGTATGAAAGTGCAGCCCCTTCTGTTTTCCTCCCAATTTAGTCGCCAAGTCAAACCAGACCATAAAGCCCAGTCCTCCAGTAATGATGAGGAGAGCCAAGGTGATATTGACCAAAACATCTGTCTGCAAGCCTAGTAGGCTATCATTGCCAAAATTATCAAAGCCCGCATTACAAAATGCAGAAACGGCTAAAAAGATAGAATTAAAAATCCCTTTTCTCAGACCAAACTTGGGAATGAAGCGAATCATGAGAAGGAGCGCACCCAGTCCTTCGATACTAAAAGTCGTGATAAAAATCGAACGGACAAATTGACCTAAGGTACGATTGTGACCATAACTAAAACTATCCCGCAGAATACGGCGATCCTTGAGGCTGAGCTTTTTCCGACTTTCCATGGTGAAAAAACCGATAAAGGTCAGGATGCCCAAGCCACCAATCTGAATCAGTAACATGCAAAGGAGCTGCCCCCAGACATTGTATGTATCCACAACCGATCGAGTAAAAAGCCCTGTCACACAGACCATCGAGACAGCTGTAAAAAGATGATCCAGATAGCCCGCTTGGGAACTAGCCGTCTGCACCCAAGGCAGACTGAGTAGCAAGGAGCCACAGAATATCACCAGAAGAAAAGACAAGATAATCTTTTGCGCTGGTGACAAGCGTGAAAATAAATGCTTCATAAAGTTTCCTTTCCTGATCTAATAAACGCAGAGGCTAGCCTTATCTGTCTTTCTCTTTCCTTGACAGCCCGCTGCATATCATCTGGACTCTGTAGATTTATTACTTTGACAGCATAATCCGCCGAAACAATGGCATGACCACGCATGTGGGCTGTTGCGACCGCTTGCGCAGCATACTTACTGACTGACTGGTGATTTGGCTTGCTGCGACAGCTGCTGAGCTAAGAAACCAGCCTGCCTTAGTTCATAGGCAGATGCCCTACCATCAAGTCGAGCCTGAAAAATTGCTCTTACCTGAGTCAAAATCTTCTGCTTTTCAGACTCATCTTCCGCATCTATCAGAGCTATAAAGCTTGACGCCATTTTCATAGCCCATCGAGCCAGTTGCTCCTGAGGAAGTTCCTCCAAAACAAGCTCCAATTCCAATCTCTTCTCACTATCATCCAGAATTTTTAGCTTATAAGGGCTCGGTAAAATCACTTGATCATTCTCATAAGACTTGCGCTCATGAGCGTTCCAAGCATAATCTTCTGACTTCATATGTCCTCCGGTTTCGAATTTCTCTAAACTCGCCCCTGCATTTCGTTCTTCTCTTAAATGAAGTGTCTAGTTCTCACATACGCTCGAACTGCATCAATTCCCCTAAATTCAACTGCGCCTAACGGCTTATTTCATTAAGGGGCTTGTACCCACGCTTTGCTGGGCATCAATTTCTCTAAGCTCACTTGAGTGCTGTGCACTCAGTTCGCTAAGAGAAATAGAAAAAAACGGGACATACTGGTCCCGTTCTTCTTATTTCTCATCAATGACGATGCGAACTTTTTTGTACTCGGTTGGGACAGAGTAAACAATCGTCCTTATAGCGGATATAGTACGACCTTTACGACCGATTACACGTCCAACATCACTCTGATCAAGATCCAGGTGATATTCTAAAAATTCAGGTGTATCCTCAATCTTGATAGTTAAGGCATCTGGCTGTGAAATCAGAGGTTTCACTATCGCAATAATTAGATTTTCAATCGTGTCCATATGTCAACCTACGCTTCTATTATTTAGAGTATTTTGAATCGTGGAATTTCTTCAATACGCCTTCTTTTGAAAGGATGTTGCGTACAGTATCAGAAGGTTGTGCACCATTACCCAACCACTCAAGGATACGGTCTTCCTTCAAAGTCACTTGGTTTCAGCTACAAGTGGGTTATAAGTACCAACTGTTTCGATGAAACGTCCGTCACGAGGTGAACGTGAGTCTGCAACATTGATACGGTAGAAAGGTTTTTTCTTAGAACCCATGCGAGTCAAACGGATTTTTACTGCCATTATTAAGGTCTCTTTTCTTTATTTTTTTCTTTTGGTGAAATAGCAGAGCTATTAAGCACATGTTCTATTATAGCAGATTAAAAACAGCTGTCAAGTTTTTTTCTTGACAGAGTTAAAATTTCTTTAGATTAGTCTTTTTTACTTAAAAGCACAATGCGTTTTTACTAGCTTGCTTGATAAAAATATATTTAAGAGAAAACAAGACAAGGATTTTTTTCATTTGCAGTCTCCTTATGGAACCAATAGTCTGATAATGTCGTCATAAGAATAAGCGGTATAGGTCGGCTGAAAAAGACTTTTATTTTCTAGCTGTTTGGGATTGTACCAGATAGAGTCCAATCCGGCATTATTAGCGCCAGCAATATCAGCTGTCAAGGAGTCTCCAATCATCAAAGTCTGGGACAGGTCAAAATCTGGTATCTGCTCTGCTATTTTTTCATAAAACAAAGTTTCGGGCTTCTGTGTCCCCAACTGCTCCGATATAAAAATATGATTAAAATAAGGAGAAATGTCGGAATGGGCCATGCGGCCGGTCTGAATAGCCGTGATACCATTGGTCGCTCCGTAAATCTCATAATCAGCTGCTGTCAGACTGTCCAAAAGCTCGCTAGCACCAACGTAGGTCTGACCCTGCTGAGCAATATGCTGCTGATAAAGGAAGGCTAACTCGGCGCCATCCTTCTCAATGCCAAAATGGGCAAAAAGACGAGAAAAGCGAGTGTTGACCAGCTCTGACTTGGTAATTTTACCCTGCTCCAGTTCCCGCCAAAGCCCCTTGTTCATGGGAATATAATAGTCTTTGTAGATCTGAATCTCCGTCACGCCCTGCTCCTCCAAAAATGAGTCAAGGCAATATCTTCTGCTGTATCAAAATCCAGTAACGTATGGTCAAGGTCGAAAAGTAGAAATTTGTATGACAAGGTAGAAGTCCTTTCTGTAACTGTAGTAGCTTCATTATACCACAATGCATAAAAAAAACAGCCGCTCAAAAACGAACGGCTGGTTTCTGATCTATTCCACTACTGGAATCCAGACTTTCATTTGATAGTTTGGTGGCTCTTGTTTTGACTCTGCTGCATTACCAAACAGCATCTTCGCTTTTCCCACTTCTTCTACTCTTCTTTATAGTGAAGGCACAAATCTCTAAATTTATTATCTAGCGCTGCAATATCAAACAAGACTTTTGACAGTTTCTGATAATCTTCCTTGATACAAAATAGATGAGCTTGGCCGAACAACTTTGCTAAATTTTCTTTTAGTTCAGATCTGACCGTATCGTGGTCTTTTAAGAAGTTGCTCATGTATAGATTTCTGATAGAAGCTAATTTGAAACTAAAGTATTGATGAAGATGTTTTTGTTCTTCATTCAAGCCATTGTCCGCTACCGACTTAGCATATCTTGCTATCACATTCTCCTCGTCATCTTCATATTGTTGCTTCATCAACATAGATGTTTTCTGGTAAATCTCTTTGGAAGTAGGAGAGTAGATTTTTTTAAAGTTTCCCCACATGGAGAAAGAACCTCTTTTATAGTCAATGTTTTTAGCTTCCCAAGCATTCGCAAATTCTGACAAACTCATTTTCATACAAACAAAGCCTGCTGGATCATGGAAATAGATAAACTCATCATCTAGATCATAAACCGAAACAAAATGGTCCACCCCATACAAATGAATATGATTGGGATTATAAGTCAGATAACCCATGTCCAAAGGGCCAAGAACAACTGCCCCACTAAGTAAGAACTTACTTAACTTTTCTCTGATAGAGAGAAGATTCACCTCATTTGAATCCTTTATATAGTATTCATCATATGTAAAGCCTAGAATGTTTAAAGAATGACTGATAGAACTATCTGGCATCCCATTATCAAAGAAGACTAGCGGGTGTTTTTCATCTTCCTTTACAATACTAGCGCCATTTCCCATTACCATAATGGCTTCCAAAAACTCAGGGCGAACATCATAACCATACGAATGCAGCACCATCGCAAGTGAATATGTATAACAAAGAGAAACGTCCCCAAAATACATCTGCATAGCATCATCCTCCTCTGTAATCAACACCCAAAAAATGACTTGCAAGCACCATTTTATTTCACCACAGGTATCCAGAGTTCTATTTGATAGTCTGGGGAGGACATATTACCCTCGCTGTAAACTTCAAAATCTGGTGCTCCTGAGTGGCGATAACCTGTTTCTGGGAAAAAGACTTCTAAGACGTATTTCCAAGCATGGTGGATGCTGGCTGGTATAGCCCCCTTGACTGGTACGATAGCATATTCAGCTTCTGCGATTTCCTTGATTGACAGACCTAGTTCTTCTGCTTTCGCTTTATCCGCCACATCATAAGCTGCCATATAGTTGATGATTTCGCCTTCTTTGACATCCGAGCAGACGCCAAAAGATTGGCCACTGCCCAGACTTTCCAGGCTTTCAAAGCTGTGATTGGCATAGAGCTGCTCCCAGGCAGACGGGCACTGGCTATTGTCAATAGCTTCCAATAGGACGCCTGCCACGGTAAATGCAGGTTTCTTTTGAATCTTGATATCCATGTTCTTTCCTCCTGTAATCTTTAAGGATAATTGAAGTCTAGGAAAGACGCGATAAGGTTTTCCATTTCGAACTTCTGAGGGAGTCGCACCATGGAATTTCTTAAAGGCTGAGCTGAAGGCATCGGCAGACTCATACCCGTATTTCATCGCTATGTCAATGACTTTCTCAGAGCTTTCCTGCAAGTCTGTCACAGCTTCTGAGAGCCTGCGATTGCGTAAGTATTCTGCTAGAGTCATATCTGCCAGGATGGAAAAAAACCTGCTGAAGAGAGCGTAAGAATAGCCTGACAGCTGCTGGAATTGCTGCAAATCCACTTCTGCGTCCAGCTTACTTTCCAGATATTCCATGGTTCGATTGAATTGATGCATCATATTCTTTTTCACCTCACAAAAAATACTAAGGCCGTTAAAAGCAAAGTGGAAATAGGAAAATTGACGGAGGGGCTCCTGCTCCGAGAAAATTTCATCTTTTTCACACAACTTTTAGGCCATGTTCAATTCTAACTATAGTCTAACAGATCTAAGATACTTCCGCCCTAGAATTTTTGTACAAGATTTAGAGGGGGATTCTACAACCTATCCCGCAGCTTCTCCACAAAGAGATAAGCCGCAGGACAGGTCAGGGTATTTTTGATTGTTAGATGATTAATCTGATGAATCTTCTTGCGGTCTGTGTGAGGGAACTCTCGGCAGGCCTTGGGACGGACATCGTAGATCGAGCAGAGATTGTCACCACCTAAAAAAGGACAAGGCATCGCCTTGAAAACCTTGTCACCGTCTTCGTCCACCTGCAGAAATTCCTCTTCAAAAGCCGGCAGCTTCATCTTGAAATACTTGGCAATACGGACAATATCGGCTTCCTTAAAATCTGGTCCCAGAGTCTTACAGCAATTGGCACAAGCTGTACAGTCAATCTCCTCAAAGACCTCATCATGGATTTGCTGGGCAATCTTATCGAGGTTTTTTGGTGGCTTTTTCTTCAAGCTAGCCAAAAACTTTCGGTGCTCTTTCTGCTTCTGCAGGGCTAGCTGATGGTACTTTTCAAGGTCGATTTCTTGGGTCATATTTTTTTCTTTCTGTATTCAAATTCTTTTTTTATTATATCATAAAATGAGCGCTCTTAAATGTTATCAAACTCAAAGAATATTAGATATCTCATCTAACAAAAAAATCTGAGAACGAGTCTCAGATTTGATTTTATGAACTTAGAGAGCAATCATCAAATGCTGTCGCTAAATGCTTTTTCCACCGTCCTTGCTGACGCTCCAAGTTTCTTCGATATAGGGGATAAATTCATACAGAGTGTCTTCATCGCCTTCAAAGGACATCATATAGACCTTATCGCCTTGTTTGAAGACCCAAACCGTTAGGTTTTGAGTGGATTTTAAAATAACATTAATCTGAAAGGCTTCATTTCCGGCTACGGTACTCTTTGCTCCCCAAAAGTCATCGACTTCCTTATTATCCTTCCAGTGGTAAGCGATCCGCTGGGCAATGGTTTCAGCGTTGAATTCTTCACCTTCTCCAATATTGGCTTTTTCTTTTGTATAGGCATTCATCGTGACAATGTTATAGCCACTTCCATCCGTATATTGGACACTATCGCCACCATCTACGTCTGTAAACTTAATCCAATTATCAGGAATACTAATATAGCCATAATCATCAGATCCAACCCGCTGCGTACCAGTAGTCTTTGACGAATCTTTTTCTCTACGACTGCTACTGCTTGTATCGCTGTCATCTCTCAGGGAAACCCGACTAGAAGAATCAGATGGTTTCCAACTGCTATAGCTCTTGATAAGGCTACAGGAAGACAGAAAAAGGCCGGCTAAGATAGTCAGGGAAAGCAGAAAGTACTTCTTTTTCATGGTCATTCCTTCCTAAATCTAATAAATTTTACTAATACTAGTTTACCATATTTTTAGGACGAAAGGAAAGAGAGACATTATCGCATCCGATTTCTTTTCCGTTTATAGGACTATGCTTTTTTAGCAGCCTTATTCCACTGGTACCATCCGACCAAGCTGTTGATTAAATAGATCAAATATTTCCCTTGAATCTGAAGACTTTCGCCCCACCAGAGGTAGATAGAAAAAATATTGGTCGCTGCCCAGAAAATCCACTGTTCGCGATAAACAGCCGTCATCAAGATTTGCCCTACTCCATTTGTCGCATCTGTGATTGAATCACGATAAGGACGATTGGCGCCCACAGACTGATAAATCAAGCCAAATACCAACCACCAAAGCACACTGAGTGATAGATATTTTGTCCATCCTTTGGCATCTAGCTTACGAGCAACAAACTCTTGCTTTTCTTTTTTGAACTGACCTTGGTAAATCCACACTAAGAGTCCAATTGGCTGCATGATGGTAAAGTAAAGTGTCGTCAGGACCTCGCCATAGAAGCCTTTCTGCAAAGCTAAAATCAAGTAAATCACAGAATTAATCAAACCAAAGAGGTAATTGCTAGCCCGTCCTTCAGAAACGAAGATCACACAGATAATCCCAGTCAGACTGCAAATCATCCCCGTCCAATCCACGATGCGATGTTCATATATCAGCTCCAGCCAGAGCGGAAAACTCCCTAGAATCAAGAGATAAACCCATTGACCTAGGCTGCGATGAGCAAACAAATCGTCCCAGATAAGTTTCAAGGTACCAGAAAAGCCGAGCTTCTTCATGCTAGTCACCATTCGTTTGTAGCCACCAGACATTTCAGAAAGCGTCAGCTTCATGTTTGCGATTTTCTTTTGGATATAAGTATTCATTCTTTCTCCTTTTGTTTTTTAAGAGCCGTGTCAAATTGACTTACGGATGCAACGCTCTATTATTTTCGAACACGCACAAGATTTGTCTCATACAGTGTTCACATTTTATCATATTCCTATTTCAGAAAATGTCAAGTAAAATCCAAAAAATATTTCCTAACGTTCGGATTTCAAGAAAAGACCTACAAATTTTTGTAAGTCTTTTTACTTAGATTTGATAGTAGTCGAACGTTTTTTCTGATTTGTTACTATATCTTTGTGAAGCACAATAAATGCATCATTAAAATTTGACGATTTATGATTGCTATAATTTTCATTAGACTATAAGTAACAAGAGATAAATCGATCAAGACCATCAGGAAGGTTAGAAGTAATTTTTGAGACTAGGACATCTCATAGCTGAAAATGCAGAATAATGAGCAAACTAGCCTCAAATAAGTATCAACTTAAATAGGAAATTCCTAGAACTATTGCGATAAGAACAAACCAACAATGGAAAAGATTATTATTAGCAACCTAAAGATTCTATCAAGGCCTGCATAACGTTCTACAAAGGCTTTTTCAGGCTTCTCAGGATTATAATAAACCGTCATGGCTGAGCCTTTTGGGAATATTTCTCTTAACTGTAAATTCTTTCCAGCGCTAAGAATATATTTCCTGTCAAAGGCATCTTTTTGTTCTTTTTTTCTAGAATTTTCTACATAATAAGCATATTCAAATTTTTTTCTGTATGTTTCCCCATTCACGAGATATTCTACAATAGGCAAAGGGATAACCATTTCATTACGATTATCATAATCTACCACTATACCTGAAATTTTAGCAGTACATTTTTTCTGAATATTCTTCTCCCGTCGATAGAATAGGTATAAAACTAAATTTGTAAGGCCAATAAAGAAACTTATGGCTACTATCATGATAATCGTTTTATCCAAGATTTGACTCACACTCCTATTTCCTAGCTCGGGTGAAAAACATTAACTGGTTTTTTCCTTCGCATTTATAATCCAGGGCTTAGGCGAATAAAGTCCACCGGACTTTATTCCTCATCCATACTCAGGACACTGAGGAAGGCTTCTTGTGGGACTTCGACAGATCCGATAGCTTTCATCCGTTTTTTACCGGCTTTTTGTTTTTCAAGGAGTTTCCGCTTCCGAGAAACATCACCACCGTAACACTTGGCTAAGACATTCTTACGCAAGGCCTTGATGTCTGTCCGAGCCACGATTTTCTGTCCGATAGCGGCTTGAATAGGTACTTCAAACTGCTGACGAGGAATGATTTTCTTGAGCTTGTCTACAATCAGCTTACCACGCTCATAGGCAAATTCCTTGTGAACGATGAAGCTGAGAGCATCAACCTTGTCGCCATTGAGGAGAATATCCATCTTCACTAGCTTGGACGAGCGATACTCAGAAATTTCGTAGTCAAAGCTAGCATAGCCACGAGTAGAGGACTTGAGCTTGTCAAAGAAGTCAAAGACGATTTCAGCAAGCGGGATCTGATAGATGACATTGACCCGATTATCATCGATATAGTCCATGGTCACAAAGTCACCGCGTTTGCGCTGAGCCAACTCCATCACAGCTCCGACAAATTCCTGGGGCACCATAATCTGCGCCTTAACATAAGGTTCCTCAATAGAGTCAATCTTCGTTGGGTCTGGAAACTCGCTCGGATTGGACACATCAAGGGAGGAACTATCCGTCATATTGACCTTATAGATAACCGACGGAGCCGTCATTATTAAATCAATATTAAACTCACGCTCCAAACGCTCCTGAATAACATCCATGTGCAGCAAGCCCAAGAAGCCACAACGGAAACCAAATCCCAATGCCTGCGATGTTTCTGGCTCAAACTGCAGACTGGCATCGTTTAGCTGGAGCTTTTCAAGCGCCTCGCGCAGGTCATTGTATTTATTGGACTCAATCGGATAGAGACCAGCGAAGACCATAGGATTCATCTGCTTGTAGCCAGCTAGTGGCTCTGCGGCTGGATTATCCGCCAAGGTCACTGTATCCCCGACCCGGGTATCCTGTACAGTCTTGATAGAGGCTGCGATATAACCAACATCCCCTGTTGCTAGGAAATCGCGGCCAATAGCCTTAGGCGTAAAGATTCCGACCTCAGTCACGTCAAAGGTTTTACCGTTACTCATGAGCTGAATGGTATCTCCTGGCTTGACCACACCGTCCATAACCCGTACTTGCAGGATTACCCCACGATAGGCATCGTAGACTGAGTCAAAAATCAAGGCTTTTAGTGGTGCTTCAACATTTCCAGTCGGTGCTGGAACTTTCTCCACAATCTGCTCTAAAATTTCCTCAATTCCGATACCAGCCTTGGCAGAAGCTAAAACTGCTTCGCTAGCATCCAGACCAATCACGTCTTCAATCTCTGCCCGCACCCGCTCTGGATCCGCAGCTGGCAGGTCAATCTTATTGATAACTGGCAGGATTTCCAAGTCATTATCCAACGCTAGATAGACATTAGCCAAGGTCTGAGCTTCAATCCCTTGAGCCGCATCCACGACCAAAATAGCCCCTTCGCAGGCCGCTAATGACCGCGATACTTCATAGGTAAAGTCCACGTGTCCCGGCGTGTCAATCAAGTGGAAGATATAGGTTTCGCCGCCCTTGGCAGTATAATTGAGCTCGATGGCATTAAGCTTAATGGTGATACCGCGCTCCCGCTCCAAGTCCATGCTGTCTAAAAGTTGGGCCTGCATTTCCCGGCTGGAAACCGTCTCAGTCGCCTCCAAAATCCGGTCAGCCAAGGTTGATTTCCCGTGGTCAATGTGGGCAATGATGGAGAAATTGCGGATCTTCTCCTGACGTTTTTTCAAATCTTCTAAATTCATTTGTCTCATCCTTTTAGGGTATTCTATTTATTATAACACAAGACCAGTGATTTTTCCTATAGACTCGGACTTTCTCTATAAATTATGCTATACTAGTCAGAGAATAATTTTGGAGACACTTTATGATTAAAATTCTTGCACTTGATATGGACGGCACCTTGCTCAACAGCAAAAAAGAAATTCCCCAGGCTCACATCGAAGCTCTGCACCGAGCTATTGAAAAAGGAGTAAAATTGGTTCTCTGCACAGGCCGTCCCTTGGTCGGCGTCAAGCCTTATTACAACAAGCTGGGCCTTGCACAAGAAAACGAATATGTCATCGTGGACAATGGCTGCGCTACACATCAGACCAGCGACTGGAGTTTGGTGGACTGGCAAGAGCTTAGCGGTCAGGATATTCGCTATCTCTACAGCCTGTCTGAAAATAGCCCTGTCCAGCTGACTCTCTTTGATGAGGAGCATTATTTCGTCGTCGGAGAAAAAGCCAGTTCCTATGTCGTGAATGATGCTAGCCTAGTATTCACCACTCCAACCGAGATTAGTCTGGAAGAGGCTTGCAGCGGTAAACACAGAATGTTTCAAGCTATGTTTTTAGGCAGCCAAGAGCAGGTAGATGCTTTTGAAGCTGACTTTGGCCAAGAAATCTGCCAGAGTTTCAGCGGTGTTCGCTCCCAGCCGGTCATTTACGAGGCCATGCCATCTGGTGTAACCAAAGCCTTTGCCCTAGAGCGTTTGGCTAAACAATTGGACGTCAATCCTCAGGAAATCATGGCAATCGGAGATGCTAACAACGACATCGAAATGCTGGAATATGCTGGCCTCGGTGTAGCCATGGGCAATGCTTCAGACCATGTCAAAAGCCTAGCCGATGCCGTCACAGACAGCTGCGAGGAAAATGGGGTCGCTACAGCTATCGAGAAGTTTATTTTGAACTCATAAAAGTATAAATCCCCAGAAGTGAAACTTCTGAGGATTTTGTTTTCAGTCTAAGAATTAGCCTGCTTTGAGGCTATTTTTTTCTTTATTTAATAACAGCAAAACCAGCTGTCCAGTTGATTTTCTCACGTACGGCAAGTGTTATTTGCAAGAAACCCATTGCCTCTAACTCACGGGCACGTTTGAGCTCGCCCGCATCAATCGTATCTAAGCCACCTTCTTGGATAAATCCAGCAAGAATTTTCTTTGCTTCTTGGTCATCCGATGCCAATTGAACAGTCGTTTTTTCTTTACCTGCTACTTGTTTCGAAGCAATTGTCGCCGCAAAATTTGTGTTAAAAGCTTTGACCACACGAGCTTCAGGAATTAACTTAGCAATTTCTTCTGCTGCCGAACTCCCAGCTGGTGTAAGCAATTCATCCATATTCTCAAAGTTTACAGGGTTAGAAATATCTACTAAGATTTTTCCAGCGAGCGCTGCTTTATTAGCTTCAAGAATGCTTGCAATTGCAGCGTATGGAACAGCCAATACAACAATATCACCCGCACGTTTTGTAAGACCTTCTTTCCCTACAAAATCAACTTCATGTCCACCTGAAGTGAATACACTTGATTTCCTTGTCCAAAAATTGTAATGCTTGCCATAATATGTTCCTCCTTTTTAAGTTACAAATTTTTTTATTGTAACATTTTTTTGTTACATCTAAAAATTATAACACATGGGATTGTAATGTCAATAATTACAACTCGGGAAATTTAAAAAAATTTCGAGCTCCTAAAAGTCACTGGTATTTTATCACAAAAAACATATAAAAAAGGAAGAGCACTATATCTTCCTTTTTGTTGTTCTATAACCTTAACACTATGCCGTCTTGGCACTTGGAAATCAGAAAATTTCTATTCCTTTCTCCTTGAGATTTTCCAAGCATTCTTGCAGATAGGCTGCGTCATGCTCCGGATAAATGGGATGTTCTAGCTCCTCAGCTGGCAACTGCTGGTAAGGTGGACAAGTCTTGCCACGATAGTCTTTATCCAGCCAAAGATTGTCTGGCTGATAGCCTCGCTTTTGCATCTCCTCCATAATCAAGAGATGATAAGCATAGAGACAATAAGGGCTGTGCTCAAAAACATAGTTGACCGTTGCATGCGGCTTGCCCCAACCTCGTCCTCGTAAGGCTGCGCATTCTCGGTGCTGGCCTAAAAGCTGCTGGCGCGGAAGTCTTTCAATCAAATCTTGGTGCCAAAGTCTCACAGTTTTCTCCTTCTAGAATGATCCTATAAACTCATCAACGAATATGAACAATCAACTCTTGGGCAGCTTTCCTGCTTTCTCCAGCATTTTCTTGACAAAATATGGCATCTTAACATTCTCGCGCCCTTTTTTCTCAATCAGTTTCTTGACGAAATCTGGCATTTTCAGCTCTTCATCCTCAGCAAGAATCTGGCTGCTCTCCTCCGACGGCTGTAATTCATCGAAGGTTTCTTCTTCTGGAAAACATTCTTTGAAGGGTTCATGCTCGTGGCGGCGGATAGTTTGAATCAGGGCATCAATTAGACGGTCATCTGCATTGGGCATAGGCGGTCTATGATAAGCAACACCCAGATCATTGCAAAGTTCCTTACACTCCACGTCATTGTCAAAAAGGACCTCTATATGCTCACTGATAAAGCTAATCGGCACAAAAATATAATGCTTCGGATGTGTTTCTTGCTGGCGCATGTAGTCCAGCACGTCAGGTTTGATCCAAGGGAGCCCGATGTCACTCTCACTTTGCCAAACATTGAGATAATCCTCCTCTGTCAAACCCAACCTGTCAGCAATCAAACGGGCATTGTCATAGATCTGATCAATGTAAGGATCTCCGAAATCCAAGGCCAGAATAGGCACACTGTGGGCTGAGAAGAAAATCTTGAAGGTCTCTTCTCCAACCTCTTCTGTAAGAATCTTTCTCAGCTCTTCTGCCCAATAATCAAGAATAGCTTCTTCCTGATACCATTCCTTAATGATATTAAAGCGGATGGAATCACTCTGGATAAACTTCTCATAGCCCATGACAGAATAGTAAGAAAAATGAGGTTCCAGGATCAAACAGATACATTCCTCAACACCATCCTCTTCCATCTGCTCAATCACATCAGGGATAAAAGGACGTGAGAATTTATTGGCAAAATAAACCGCATACTCACCAGACAAATGCTGACGGACCTTTTCCACCTCTTCTAGACTGATACGCTGCAGAGGCGTTCCACCGATGAGGACATAGTTATCATAGAGGGTCTGAATTTCATGGTCTTGCGGCCTGACACCGCGGCGAATATTGGTAAAAAATTCAGCCACTCCCTCAAAGCTAATCTCCTCTGGCGAGCCAAAAGTCATCATTAGAATTGCTTTCTTCATCATCTTTCCTCTTCAGTCGCTTCGAGAAAGCCAAGTTGGCTTTCCAACGACTTTCTTGTAATCACTTTCATTTTAACATCTTAAAAAAGACTTGAATAGACCAAAAAACCTATTCCTTGAAAAGAATAGGGAAATTTAATAATTCAGACACTTTAATATTGGAAGTATGCTTTAATAGTTTGTTGAATTCTCCAGTTATAAATCAACCTTAAGCAGCCGCCCTAGCTCTTGATAGAGAATCTCTGTAGGCTGATATTCTTTACTTTGCTGAGCAAGAGTTTTCAACTGAGACCAGTCTGTGCGATCTGTCAATTCCTTAAAAAGGCGCAGCACTTCTGTATCGGTCTTTCTACGAGCTACCAGCCCTACTTGGGCTAGCTCAGCACGAACGGCATTGTCAAACTGGTCATAATCCTGCGGCAAAATGAGACTGGGAATCTCATGCTCAATACAGGCCATCATGATACCCGTCCCCGCATGGTGAATGGCAAAATCTATCTTATCCAGAATATCTGTATAAGGCAGATAGTCAAGAGCAGCAAGTTTTCCGCCAGTTCGCGCGGAGGATTTCCCAGACCACTAGCTTCTCCCAAGGTGACGTAAAAGAGGTAATCTGGGTAGAGTAGGCTCAGTTTTTTCGCCCGCTCCACCATGCGCTCCTTCTCCCATTTCAAATGCGTACCGCAAGTCACTAAAACCCGCTTCTTATCGGTCTCAAAATAAGACTCATGTGCTTCAGGCAGACGATCAAAGGACAGGCATTTGTAGCCAACCCAGCGAAGATGCTTAGGAAAATCATCTCGAAACTCCAGCTCTTTCATGCCCAAAGCCAAGATAGAGTAAGGCGAATAAATAGCTTCTGTGCCGTCTTCCCGATAGAGTTTAAAATCTTGATAGTCTCCCAAACTCTTCCGGACCAAGGCAAAGGCCATTTTCTTTCCACAGCGAATAACTTGCCTGCCCAAGGCATCTCTGAACTTGTATAAGGCACCCTGATGAGGTTTCCATCCTCCCAAATAGGTCGGCGTTGTCGTCCGGCACTCAATCGCAACCGGACTCGGAATCGTGGTTATCCAAGGGATGCCAAAGCAATCAGAAATCAGGCCTGCTGGGGAAGCAACAAAATCCGCTATGACCAAATCCGGTTTACCACCCTCTTGCCAAATTCGATTTAACTCATCTATAACTTCTGGAATTAGTCTGGAATTGGCCCGAAACTGCTGATAGGCAATCAAAAGATTGCTTTGCTGCGGAGTATTGGCGATGTCTTCCATCACTGTCGGTCTTTCTGGAAAGAGAGCCAGACAGTCAAAACCAATTTCCTCTACTAGCTCTTTCTTTTGGCAGCCAGTGATGACCCGAATCCGAAAACGCGGATCCGTCAGCAGAGGCTTGACTAAGGTCAAAGTAGGCAGCAAATGCCCACTAAATGGCACACTAATCACATCAATCTTTATCACTTTTTCTAATCCAGTCATGAACTAATCCTTTCACATCTTCCCTGTATTCATAATCAAAATGGTTGCTATCCACCACCACATCAGCTGGATGGCCATCTAGAAATCTACTGTAAATATCCTTCTTTCCCTTAATGACCAGCAAGTCAATATCCTTGCGATTTAGGAGTCTCCGTGAAACAGGCCCTAGCGCAATCACTCTCAGTCTGAAGGGCAGCTTTTCCTCACCCAAGTCCTCCAGCCACTGAGTCAGCATATTGAGTCCAGAGCTTTTGCAGATAATGACAGCCTCCTCAACATCCAGTAAAGGAGATAAATGCCGCTGCAAAGCCTCCTGAAAGCGAGAATTGTAGAGAGTATGCCAATAGTAACGGATATTGGAAATGGAAGCATTCAGCAAGGTAACTTGGATTTGTCTCCCGTGCTCAAATCCCTGGTTAAACGGAAAATTGCTAGCCACCACTGAGAAATCTGGTGGACAAATCTGCTCAAGAAACTCAAGCTGTCCTGCTGTCAGACTAGCGCAGTTCAAATGACTGCTGCCACTGAGAAAGCAAGACTTTACTAGATTCTATCAAGGTTTGATCTAGCGACAGAGCATCCAACTTATCCAAGTACTGCTTCATCTTACTCATAGCGGATTTTCCCATCCGTCACTCGAATCTTCCTTCCCCGCCAGTTAATCACCCGCGGACTAAGCAAAACATAGAGGAAAAGCAAAGGCAAGAGTAAATCATTCAGCACTTCGTAAAACACTTCATCAGGATGCGGTTGAGTAGTTAGGATAAGGCGACGATAAGCCAGCATCCAAACCGCCTTAACCAAGAGCAAAAGCAAAGCCAGCAGCACAAAAGGCCAGCTAAGAATGAAACTGATGAGCAAAGCAGGAAGGGGCAGAAAACTAGGCAGAGCAATTAAAATAATAACCTTCCAGTCCAAGTGCTCCTTCAGATAGATAGAGCTAAAAAGCAGCCAACGTTTCATCTGCAACAGATATTGCTTGGCATCTTTGATAGTAGTCCGAACATTACAGGTCACCCGCGTCTGGATAATCTCCACTCCCTTACTACGCAGAAAATCCGCTACAGCCAAATCATCACATAGGTAGTCTTTTATAGCACTGAAGAGCTTCTGCTCCCTAGCCAGTTCAAGTGGCAGGATATAGAACATTCCATTAATCGAGTGGTTGGCTTTTACTTCTGCCATGGTAAAATAGGTAATGAAAGAATTTCCATTGACAAAAGCTGCCACTAGCTTGGACCAGAAATTACTTCGCTCTTGATTATAGGGAATACCGGTCAAAATAACATTCTCACCTAGATGAGCTGTCAATTCTCCCATTTTTGAAAAATCAATGACGCTGTCATCGTCGAGAACAATCAAATAAGGTCGAGTCAGCTCATCTATAATCTGCTCAATCTTATAACTCTTAGGATTAATCCCCTGAGGGACATCCTCCATGAGAAAAACGCGAATGCGCTGGGCATAAGATGGATTTTGACAAATCTTGTCAGCCACTCGCTGTGCCTCTGGATCGGACTGATCAATCAGCCAATAAAACTCAACCGCTTCTGTCTGCTGGAGATTGGCTAGTAAGTCATTTTCCAAACGAGGATCACCAGATAGGATGGGCTGAACCACCGTATAAAGCTCCTCTTGAAAGTCTGATGAAGAGCTCTGCCCTTTTTTCAAATAAGCCAAAGACAAGAGCCAACGCAAGATAAAAATAAGCAGGTAAGCAGTAGTCAGCAGGGAAAAAATAAATTTCATGTTCAAAGCCCCTTTCGTAGATATGCGCCAATCAAACGGATAATCCATCTTTGCGGAAGTAGTCTCATGAGCCAAGCCAATAGTCGATATCTCTTGCCCACTATAGCATAGGAACGGTCTTGCTGAAGGAGTCTGATGATGCGTCGTGCTGCTATCTCCGGGCTCATCTGCAACTGACGACCACCTAAAGCATTCTGCAGCTCTGGAGGAAAGATAGAAGTCCGAACCGGTCCCAGTATATAAAGACAAACTGTCATTTCAGAGCCTTTGAGGCGCAGCTCTTCTTGCAAGGCTAGACAGTAGGTCTGCAAAGCGGCCTTACTGGCGCTGTAAGCTGCCAGATAAGGATGGGGACAAAGTGCCGCTAGTGATGAAAGCTGGACAAGCCTTACCTTGCAATTACGCTCCGCAACTTGCTTGATCAGTCGAATCGGTGCCTGATAATTAACCTGCCAGAGGGCATTTTCATCTGCTTCCGAAAGAGATAGCGCTGGACCAAAGTTCGCCAGACCGCAGCAATTAATCAGTAGATCTGCCTCTAGCTGCTGAGCAAAATCGTCTACCGCAGCTGCATCCAGCAAATCCAAACTCTGCAGGAAAGCTTAGCTCTAACTCCAGACAAGTCCTCTTGCAGCTGAATGAGATTAGCTTCATCTCTGCCGACCAAAATAAGCTGGTTTGTCCTTTGAGCCAGTTCTCTAGCCAGCTGACGACCTATACCTCCCGAAGCCCCCAAAATCACAGCTTTGCTGATTGTTTTTTCCATTTGCATAGATATAGTTTACCAGATTTTGACAAGATATAAAACTAATTGCTAGATTTTACCTTTGTCCTCAAGAAACGAAAAACATTTCTCACTCTCTCCTGAATATGCTAAAATAGACTTAAATGAAATGAAAAAGGAGCATTTATGAAATATCCTAATCTTTTAGAACGTTTCTTGACTTATGTCAAGGTCAACACGCGCTCAGACGAGACATCTACTACTACACCCAGCACCCAGAGTCAGGTGGACTTTGCTAATAATGTCCTTATCCCTGAAATGAAGCGGGTTGGCTTGGAAAATGTCTACTACCTGCCCAACGGCTTTGCGATTGGAACTCTGCCAGCCAACGACCCTAGCTTTACCCGCAAGATTGGCTTTATTTCCCACATGGATACGGCGGACTTCAACGCAGAGAACATCCTGCCACAGGTCATTGAAAATTATGACGGCGGTGTGATTCCGCTAGGGCAATCCGGCTTTAACCTAGATCCTGCGGACTTTTCCAGTCTCCATAAATACAAGGGTCAAACCTTAATTACGACTGACGGAACAACTCTTTTGGGAGCAGATGACAAGTCAGGTATTGCTGAAATCATGACTGCTATCGAATACCTGTCTGCCCATCCAGAAATCAAGCATGGAGAAATCCGAGTTGGCTTTGGACCAGACGAGGAAATCGGTATCGGTGCTGATAAGTTTGACGCTGAAGACTTCGATGTGGACTTTGCCTACACAGTAGACGGCGGCCCTCTAGGAGAACTCCAGTACGAAACCTTTAGCGCTGCTGGAGCAGAACTGACCTTCCAAGGCCGAAATGTCCATCCGGGAACTGCTAAAGACCAGATGGTTAACGCTCTTCAGCTTGCTATTGACTTCCACAACCAGCTGCCAGAAGCCGACCGACCAGAGAAGACTGAGGGCTACCAAGGTTTCTACCACCTGATGAACCTGACCGGGACTGTCGAAGAAGCTCAAGCAAGCTATATTGTCCGCGACTTTGAGACAGAGGCTTTTGAAAATCGCAAAGCTGCAATGCAGGCTATTGCTGAAAAGATGAACCAAGAGCTGGGCAGCGAACGCGTTATCCTGACCCTCAAAGACCAGTATTACAACATGAAGCAGGTCATTGAAAAGGACATGACACCTATCCATATCGCCAAAGCAGTCATGGAAAGTCTGGACATCCAGCCTATCATCGAGCCTATCCGCGGCGGAACTGACGGCTCTAAAATTTCCTTTATGGGCATCCCGACACCTAACCTCTTTGCCGGCGGCGAGAACATGCACGGCCGCTTCGAATATGTCAGCCTAGAAACCATGGAGCGCGCTGTCGATACCATCATCGGCATTGTTTCCTATCAAGAGTAAAAAAAGAAACCACAGAAGTTCACGAAGAATTTCTGTGGTTTTGTTGTGATTTGTAGAGAAAAGCTACCTCACCATTATAATTTGCAGAGAATAATACATTCAGTGAATGTAAACAGCTCACCCATAAACATTTCTTATCAACTATCATTCTGTCAACTTATTTTGTGTTCTCTTATATTCTTTCGACTTTTCACCATACCAGTCTTTAACTGAGTAGCCGAATTGTTCCCGATATTGTTCAGAATATTTAAAAAGATAATAGCCTCTTAGAAGGTCAATAGAAAAGACATATACAGCAAATAAAAGAATCGCAGGCACAAAAGGTGTGACAATAGCATTGATTGCCCCCCTAGTATCACTTCCTGTCGAACGATCAAATAACACTAAAAACGCAGTAATTCCCGTTCCCCCTATAAAAATAAGGCCATCAGAGACTTTCTCTGTAAACAAAGCTGATAAAGGAACAAATGTTTCCCTTTTTTCTACCGATTCTCTTATTTTTCTAGGAACGGTTCTCATGAGATAATAGCAGACAATTACAAACAGAAATCCCGATAGAATTCCTAGAAGATTTCTTCGTGAAGCTATTGATAAAGTTAAACAAATTTCCATTATGAATATTAACAAAAGCATATAACAAAAAAAGTTATATATTTTAAAAATCATTGGATTGTTTCTATACTTTATAGAAGAAGTAATATAAATGATGTAAAACATAAGGAACATAAGAATTAAAGGTACATTGAACCAACTGAAATTTTTGCGTAGTATATATAGTATCACCGCTTAATAGTACAGGAACTACTAAAGATAAAAACATATAGCAAGATTGAAAAACAATGCAAATCCTATGAAGCGTTTATAACTCCCTTTGGTCTTTACTTTATTTATAATATCTTCATTAACGAAAGATTGACTTTCTTCAAATGTATAATTGAATAATCTCATTTTAATATTCCTCTCCAAGCAACGGTCAAATCATTCCAATAATAAGCATACCTTGCCAATCCTTATTATTTTTCTCTGTTTATTTTTAACACAATATCAATCAAATAAGTATAGGCTTGTGAAAATCAAAAACGAATGATGGTCTTAGACTTAGTTTAGTCTTCATCATTCGTTTTATTGTTGTTTTACATCAAAATATAGTATTAACTAATCTGAACAGTTTTCAGTTGGCCATCAGCTCCTGTAAAGCTGATGCTTCTGGTTGCTGCATTATAGCTGAAAGTCTCTGGGCTGACACCGTAGAGCTGAGAAAGCTCCTGCAATTTCTGGTTGAATGCTTCCTCTGACATGCCGAAACTCGCTGCTAAGCTTGATTGACCAGCTGGATTTGCAGTTGTCGAAACTTCTGCTGGTTTGTCAGATTGGTTTTGGGCTGCTTCTCCAGTGGCAGATTCAGAAGGTAGATTGCCAGTTTGCGCAGTTTCTGGAGCACTGCTGCTTGCTACCTGACCAGAAGCAGGTTGTTCAGCTGGTGCTTTCAGGAAGCCTTTTTGCACCGCATAGGCATCTGCTGCTTGACGCTCGGCTTCTGACAAGTCTTTCTTGTAAATATAGTGCTCGTGATCCAGATGGGCTACCCGATAGCCTTGCTCATCCGCTCCGACCATATCCTGCAGATTAAAATGATAGTCATCATCTTCCCTATGCTGAGAATCGGACTCGTTTGCCCCCTCAGGATGGACGAGTGACTGCTGGAAGGCTAGGATTTCCTTGAGCAGCTCTTTCTTGTCTGTAGCTCTCTGTCCAAGCTTATCAAAAAGCTGGTCCAGCTGCTGGTATTGCTGCTCACTACCTTGATTCTTTTCCAAATACTGATGGATCGACATGAGCAGATTATAAAGCTGTTGATAAACTTCCTGATTTTCCGTATTAGCTGGCTCTTCCTTTTGTCCGGCAATAGTTCGGCTCATCTGGTCCAAAAGCTTCTGACTTGCTGCCAGCAGAGCTTGCTTATCCGAGCTGCTGCTTTTTAACTCCTTGCCTAATTCCAAGATTCTAGCTGCATAGTCTGCCCGGCTGTTTTGGTCCTTTACTTCTCCAAGCAGTTCCTGAGCTTTCCAAGAAAGACAAGGGCTTGAGCGCTCTTCTCGCTCTCATCCGAGGTGCCAAAATCATCATAAATCCCCTTCAAAAAGTCATAAATCATGGCTTTGTAGGTTGGCTGATTTGGCTCTCCCTGATCCAGCTCGGTTTTTTCATAGGACGGAGAAGGTTGGCCGCTAGCAAGGGCTGCTGTAATCTCTTTCTTAGTCTGATAGAGAGCAGGGAAAAGCTGCTGAAGATTGGTCGCTTCTATAAAGGCTTGAGACTTATAAAGTGTCAAGGTCAGCCCAGCTGCTTTTCTGCGCAGCTCAGGGCTCAAACGCCCATCCTCTAAAGCTTGGTAGAAATAACGAATATAATCAACCGCTGTGACGCCTGTCCGATCATGATAATCTTCTAAAGCGGATAGTAATTGTCCTAGCTCTGCCATTTCAACTTGATTCTGCCTAGCATAAGCATTTTGCAGACGCTGCAGCAAGTCAGCTTTCTTCAGCCCATAGCTATCCGTATCAAGTCGGTTCATTCTCTCCAAAGTCCTTGATAGGTCTTGTCTAGCTCGGTCTCTTGGATTGGCTTGACCGTCTGATCCACATGGATAAACTGCTTATCAAAGTTATCCAGACTGCTCAGATAGCCAGCTGTTGAGTTGCTAGGCAGCTTCTTCATGGTTTCCACAAACTGCCCCAAAGCCAGCTCAATCCGCCGCTGCATAAGAGGATCATCGGCATAGAGACGCTGACTGTCCGCTTTTAGGCTTTCTACTTTTTGCAAAACAGCAGCCTCATCATAATCGCCCTGCTCATACTTAGATTGAATCTGAGGCAGACGATTTTTCAAGGCTTCTGCTGCGCCCTTGGACTGGATCTTGATATAGTGGTTATGGTCGCCATGAGGAATCACAAATTGACCATCCTCTACCTGCAGACTGTAAGGCGAAAGACCTGAGCGCAAGGCTGTTGTGTAGAGCTCATTCATGAAGTCCAGCTCTGCATTGCCCGTTACTAGAGGAATGCGGACATGCTCCTTGCGGACAGCATAGGGGTGGATATGAGTCGGATCGTAGGCCTGGTCAGGGTTATTAAAGACAAAGAAGCCATTTGAGATGCGAACCGCTTCCTTGGGAACGCCATAGGTTTGGCAGATATAAGCAATCTTTTCCTCATCGCTGGCATCGCGTGAATAGCGTTCAGCGTCATTGACCGCTGCAGAAGGTTTTGCTGGCTGCTGCTTGGCCAAGACCTGCTCCGCTGCTTGAATCTGTTCAGAAGTCAAGTCTTTCTTGTAAAAATAATGAGCATGGTCTCCGTGCGATACCATGTAGCCTTGGTCGTCCTTACCAATGACAGCTTCCGAACGAAAACCATGGTCGTGTTCAGGCTGTGACGGTAGCTGAGGCTTCAAAGCTTGCAGAAGATCTCCTAGCGGCTCGTAAGTATAGCCAATAGGAATCAAGCGGGCAATCTTCGCTTCCAAGTCTGACAGCTTGTCATAAGGAATGAAATGATGGTGGTCTCCGTGAGGTATAACAACCCCATTTTCTGTCCGCCGGCTGATTTTCAGCGGGTCAAACACCACGCCGTCCCCTTCATGATAGCGCTGAGACTGAGGCAAGGCATAGAGTTGCTGCAGCAGACTTGGCAAAGATGGCTGAGATGGTTGAGACGGCTGGAGCGGATTGGATAGACTCGGCTGAGTGGTCGCTAAGCCAGCACTCGGCTGCTCAATCTTTGAATGATTTGGTAGCTCTGGAGACGGATTTGAGGCTGATCCACCCTGATTGCCAGCACTATTTTGATTCCATGTGTTGGAAGAAGCAATCGTCCTGCCGTAGTCAGGCGTATTCACCCTTCCGCCAGCCTGCCTGCTATTCCAGTAGCTCTGAGCCGCAGCCAATTCTGCTGGTGACAGGTCGCTCTTAGGAATGTAGTGAAAATGCCCGCCATGTGGCACGATAAATGCATCGCCAGTATCTTCGATGATATCAGACGGACTAAACGTATAACCATCATCCGTCCTATATCCCCCTTGACCTTGGTAAGAAACTCCTGCAAGGTCTGCGGCCGTCTTTCCCGCAGCTAGGGACTTGCTGGGCTGGCTGAAATCTCGAATCCTGCTTGATTTTGTAGTGGAAGATTTGCCGCTATCGCCTTCTTCCTTGGACTTATGCAGCTTCTTCTGCCTCGCAATCTCATCCACCGAGCGGACATTGCTGGTATGTTTGGCATCCTTGAGGTAGAGATAATACTTCCCCTCCACCTTGATGATATAACCATCCTTGACCTCATTGACAATATCTGCTTCCTGCAGCGTGTAGTTAGGATCTCGGATAATCAACTCTTCGCTGATAATGGCATCAAAAGGCACCTTTCCATCAAAGTAATGATAATGGTCTCCATGGGAAGTGACATAGCCCTGATCTGTGATTTTCACGACGATTTGCTCTGCTTCAATACCTTCCTCATCATTGAATTGCTCAGATGTCAAATTTTTATTTTTATCCGTCTTGTCACCCGAAGTCTTGTCCTCAATATAGGCTACTTTGTTATTTTTGGTCTGGGGTCGGGGCTGAGATTGCCATTGGATAAGCCCGTAAGTTCCGAGACCGAGAGCTAATACAGCTGCTGAAGCAAGGAAATATTTCTTTTTCATGGTTGTCTTTTATCCTTTCAAATCTTTAGCTAAAACAGCTAGATTCTTTTCTAAATTTTCTAAATAAGATAGTTGGTTGGCTGGGTCTGCTTCCAGAGGATTCAGCTCCTTGATTTGTACACCTGTCTCCTTGACCAAGGTTTGAGCCACTTTGGAAGAAGCATTGCTCTCCACAAAAATGGTCTTCACCTTGTGCTCCTTAACAAAGTCTTCTATCTCTGTCAGCTGACGCGGACTAGGCTCCTGCTCCGGTGAAATACCGGCAATGCCCAGCTGGGTCAGACCGAAGCGCTTGGCCAGATAAGAAAAGGCTGTATGCCGGGTGACAAAGGTCTTGTTGGGCACTTCATCAAAAATCTCCTGATAGCGTTCTGTCAGCTTTCTGGCCTCTTCTTGAAATTTTCGAGCATTGGCCTGATAAGTATCCCGATGGTCGCTATCCAGCTCCGACAGTCTGTCGGCGATAATCTGGGCTTCCTCCGCAGCCTTCTGAGGATCCAACCAAGTATGGGGGTCATAGAGCGTCTTCTCATCCACTCCCTCTCCTGCTTGGACATCTTCCAAGCCTGCAACCCGATCCAGCTTCATACCCTGGGAAGCCTCAAGGACTTGAACCTTGGAATTCTTGAGACTAGGATTCAGCTCGCCAGCCCAGGACTCCAAGGTCCGTGAGTGATAGACAAAGACATCTGCATCATAGATGGCTGCCACATCATTGGCTGAAGGCTCAAAATCATGAATGCCGCTGCTAGACTGAATCATGCGCACATCATTCAGATCGCCCGATATAGCCTTGACCATAGAGTAGATAGGATAAAAGCTGGTTACAATCCTCAATCCTTGCGAGGGACTGGATTCCTTTTGAGACTGACAAGCCCATAGACACAAGGCCAGGGCCAGCAGACTAAGGCAGGCTGAGAATTTTAAAGCGCGTTTCATAATATCTCCTTAACTTATTATTAACCAGTTTATTAACTGGTTAATATCATACACTTTGTCAACTTCTTTGTCAAGTTTTTTAAGAAAATAAAGAAAAAAGGAAGTAGGATTCATTCCCACTTCCACTTTGCTTTTAATTCAAATATATTTGAAAGGTTATTTATTATGACTATTCAAGGACAGAATAAGCTTGGACAGATGCTTTTTCAATGTTTGCTGTTTGAGATTACTTTTTCGACTTGCATACGGTCAAACGACAATCTGGAAGTCAAAAATCGTTCTAAATCGCCTCTGTAGTGAAACTGCGGCTTTCCAGGACCTTCAGCATGGCATCAGCCGTGTCCAAGGCTGTGAAGAGTGGAACTCCGTGCTCAATAGCTGAGCTGCGGATAATTTGACCATGTTTGTCAGCTGTCCGCTTGGTTCCGACCGTGTTGATAATAGCCTGAACCTTGCCCTTGCGGATATAGGCTGGGATGTCCTTGTTATCATCACTGCCAATTTTTTCCACCAGACGGACGTGTAGGCCATGATTTTCAAAATAGGAGGCTGTTCCCTTGGTTGCCCAGATACCATAGCCAATATTAGCAAAACGCTGAGCCAGCTGCAGGGCTTCTTCCTTGCTATCGCCTGCAATTGTAAAGACGATATTTCCAAAGTTTGGCAGATGGAGATAGGAAGCCTCAAAAGCCTTGTAGAGCGCTTTTTCCAAAGTTCGGTCGCTGCCCATGACTTCGCCGGTAGACTTCATTTCAGGCCCCAAAAGACTGTCAACCTTCGCCAGCTTGGTAAAGGAGAAGACTGGCGCGCCTTGATATGAACCATGGAACTTTCTGGATGAAGGCCATCTTCATAGCCCAGCTCTGCCAAGCTTTCCCCAAGAATCAAACGAGTCGCTACTTGTGCCATCGGAATATCAGTCACCTTGGACAAGAAAGGAACAGTCCGGCTGGCCCGAGGATTGACCTCAATGACATAGACCTGCTCATCCTTGATGACGAACTGAATATTCATCATGCCAATACAGTTGAGTCCCAGAGCCAAACGCTTGGTATAGTCTGCAATGGTATCCTTGACTTTCTGCGATAGGGTTTGCGGCGGATAAGCCGCCATGGAATCCCCTGAGTGAACCCCTGCCCGCTCGATATGCTCCATAATCCCTGGAAGCAAGACCTGTCGACCATCAGAAATGGCATCCACTTCGCACTCATCGCCGACAATGTAAGAATCAACCAAAACCGGATGGTCTGGACTGGCCTTAACCGCTGTCCGCATATAAGAACGCAAATCAGCTTCGTTTTCTACGATTTCCATGGCACGGCCACCCAAAACATAGGAAGGCCGCACCAGAACGGGGAAGCCAATCTTACGAGCAGCCTCTACTGCTTCCTCTTCATTAGTAGCCGTCTGACCTGGTGGCTGCGGAATATGCAGTTCTTTCAGAGCTTGCTCAAAGAGATCCCGATCCTCAGCCCGATCCAAGTCCGCCACTTGGGTACCTAGAATCTTAACACCAGCCTTGGATAGTGGCTCTGCCAGATTAATGGCTGTCTGCCCACCAAACTGAACGATAACCCCTTTAGGCTGCTCCAGCTCAATGACATTCATGACATCTTCAAAGGTCAGCGGCTCAAAGTAGAGCTTGTCAGAGACAGAAAAGTCAGTCGATACAGTCTCTGGATTGCTATTCATGATAATCGCTTCATAGCCAGCTGCCTGAATAGCTTTTACAGAATGGACGGTCGCATAGTCAAACTCCACTCCCTGCCCGATTCGGATAGGACCAGAGCCCAGCACCAGAACTGATTCCTTGCTGGATTTAACAGATTCATTTTCAAAGCCATAGGTAGAGTAAAAATAAGGCGTCGCGGACTCGAACTCAGCAGCACAGGTATCCACCATCTTGTAAACTGGTACAATCTTCTGCTCCTGCCGGATGCGACGCACCTGCTCGGCTGTCATCCCCCACAAGGCAGCAATCTTAGTATCCGCAAAGCCATTTTGCTTGGCTTTCTTGAGTACATAGCTATCTCCGATATGACTGGCCAGCTCCTGCTCAATTTCGTAAATATGGAGCAGCTTATCCAGGAAAAAGACATCAATCTTGGTCAGCTCAGCAATTTCATCCGGACTGTAACCACGGCGAATAGCCTCTGAGATATAGAAAAGTCGGTCATCTTGCGCCTTGACAATCTTCCTCATCAGCTCGTCATCGCTTACTTGACTGAGAGCAGGCAACTCGCTGTGGTCCACACCAACTTCTAAAGAGCGACAGGCCTTGAGCAGACTCTCCTCAATATTGCGACCAATAGCCATGACTTCCCCCGTCGCCTTCATCTGGGTTCCCAGACGGCGCTCACCCTGCTCAAATTTATCAAATGGAAAGCGTGGAATCTTAGCGACCACATAGTCCAGAGCCGGCTCAAACATGGCATAGGTAGAGCCTGTCACTGGATTGATGATTTCATCCAATGTAAGCCCGACCGCGATTTTCGCTGCCAACTTGGCAATCGGATAGCCGGTCGCCTTAGAGGCAAGGGCTGATGAGCGGGAAACCCGTGGATTGACCTCGATAACATAGTATTTGAAACTATGCGGGTCCAGAGCCAGCTGCACATTACAGCCCCCCTCAATCTTCAGCGCACGGATAATCTTAAGACTAGCGTCCCGCAGCATCTGGTATTCATAGTCTGAGATGGTCTGACTAGGTGCAAAAACGATAGAATCACCTGTGTGGATGCCGACTGGATCAAAGTTTTCCATATTACATACGACCAGCGCATTGTCTGCGCCATCCCGCATGACTTCGTATTCGATTTCCTTAAAGCCTGCTATGGAGCGCTCAATCAGACACTGAGTAACTGGAGAGAGTTTGAGGCCGTTTTCTGCAATTTCCTGCAGCTCTTCTTCATTGCTACAGATACCGCCGCCAGTTCCTCCCAGTGTAAATGCCGGACGGACAATGACTGGATAGCCGATACCAGCCGCAAATTCCAGCGCTTCATCAACTGTATTGACAATCTCTGACTCAGGGATGGGTTGGCCTAGCTCTTCCATCAGCTGCTTGAAAAGGTCTCGGTCTTCTGCTTGGTCAATGGCCGATAACTTGGTCCCCAAGAGTTCCACTCCCAGCTCTTCTAAAAGTCCTGACTTGGATAATTCCATGGCCATATTGAGTCCGGTCTGGCCGCCCAGAGTAGGCAGAAGAGCATCTGGCCGCTCCTTACGCAATATCCGCGCAACAAACTCCAGCGTGATAGGCTCGATATAAACCCGGTCCGCAATTTCCTTGTCCGTCATGATGGTCGCTGGGTTAGAATTAACCAAGACAACACTGTAGCCCTCCTCTTTCAAGGACAGGCAAGCCTGAGTCCCTGCATAGTCAAATTCCGCTGCCTGGCCGATGACGATAGGACCAGAACCGATGACCATAATTTTCTGAATATCTTTACGTTTGGCATAGTGTACCTCTCAATCTTGCGTCCTAGTAAGCCTGATGGGCATCCATCATTTCCATAAATTCATCAAAGAGATAGTCTGCATCATGCGGTCCCGGCGCAGCATCTGGATGGAACTGCACAGAAAAGGCAGGATAATCCCGATGGCGTACACCTTCGACAGACTTATCATTGATTTCTTCATGAGTCACAATCAGGCAGTCTGGCAAATCCTCACGGCTGACTGCATAGCCGTGATTTTGACTGGTAAAGTCAACTCGGCCTGTTGCAATCTCGCGTACCGCATGGTTGAAACCACGGTGGCCGAACTTCATCTTATGCGTCTTAGCACCGTTAGCCATGGAGAAGAGCTGATGTCCCATACAGATTCCGAAAATTGGAATCTTGCCCTGAACACCACGAATCATGTCCAGAGCCTCCGGCACATCTTCCGGATTGCCCGGTCCATTTGAGAGCATGACGCCGTCAGGATTGAGCTGGAGAATTTCCTCAGCACTGGTATCATAAGGTACCACCGTCACGCTGCAGTTGCGCTTGGCTAACTCCCGCAGGATAGAATGCTTCAAACCAAAGTCCACCAATACCACGCTGCGACCCGTTCCTGGAGCTGGATAGGACTGCTTGGTTGACACCTGCTTGATGTTATCAGTCGGCAGAACAGTCGCCTGCAGCTGGTCTTGCAGATGCTCGATGCTATCCTCTGCATTGGCAATGGTCGCTCGCATGGTTCCATGCTGGCGGATAATCTTGGTTAGTGCCCTTGTATCAATTCCCGAAATTCCTGGTATCTTCTTAATTTTGAGGAACTCATCCAAAGACAATTGCTGGCGCCAGTTACTGGCACGACGTGCATACTCATAGACCACCACTCCCTTGCAGGTTGGCAGAATGGATTCATAGTCGTCCCGATTGACGCCATAATTTCCAACCAAGGGATAGGTAAAGGTCAAATCTGACCATTATAAGACTGATCCGTAATCGATTCCTGATAGCCTGTCATGCCTGTATTAAAGACGATTTCACCTGTAACAAAAAGATCCGCTCCAAAAGCTTCCCCTTCGAAGATCATGCCATTTTCTAATATTAAAAGTCTCTTTGCCATTGTTCCCTCCTGTCCAAGATGCAGACCGCCCACGACCATCCACATAAGATATATAATAATAGGGAGTGGGATTGCTTCACATAGCTTCACCCACTCCCGGCCTACTGTCCGAGATTATTGACGACCTTTCAGAACTGCTTCGATAATAGCCATTCTGACAAAGACGCCGTTGGTCATTTGTTCAACGATGCGTGATTTTGGTGCTTCGACCAGATGATCCGCAATTTCTACATCACGGTTAACCGGAGCCGGATGCATCAGAATCGCCGTATCTTTCATGCGGTCATAACGCTCTTGAGTCAGCCCATGAAGTCTGTGGTAATTTTCTTTAGAAAAGATGGACTCGTAGTCATGACGCTCATGCTGCACGCGCAGGAACATCATGACATCCACTTCTTCAATCACCTCATCAATGGTGACAAACTTACCATAGTCCGCAAACTCTTGGCTCCGCCATTCTTCCGGTCCAGCAAAGTAGAGCTCTGCCCCCAATCGCTTGAGAATCTGCATGTTTGACTTAGCCACGCGTGAATGGTCCAAGTCACCAGCAATCGCAACCTTGAGTCCTTCAAAGCGACCAAACTCTTGATAAATGGTCATCAAATCCAGCAAGCTTTGGCTAGGATGCTGACCAGAACCGTCTCCTCCGTTTACGATAGAAGTCGTAATGGTTGGGCTTTCGACAAGCTCTTTGTAATAGTCCACTTCAGGGTGACGAATGACACAAACATCGACGCCTAAGGCAGACATGGTCAGGATAGTGTCATACAAGGTTTCTCCTTTATTGACCGAGCTGGTCTTGACATCAAAGTCCAGAAGATCGCAACCCAACTTCAACTCCGCTACCTCAAAGGCTTTGTGGGTACGAGTCGAAGGTTCAAAGAAGAGGTTAGACACGATATGCTGCTCATCATAATGGACTTTAGCGCCATTTTAAATTCGATTCCGCGTTTAATCAAGGCCATAACTTCTTCATTTGACAGAGTTTCCATAGAAACAAGGTTCTTAAGAGCGATTTGATTGGATGACATGATGTAATTCTCCTTTATGAAAGAATGAGGGCTTCCAGAGTGCTGCAAGTAAAGTCGCTCTGAGAGCAAGCTATTTTTGAACGAAAGTTAATGATTTATCGCCTAGCTCAATCCTTGGGCTCAGGCAGGACAAGATAGAGGGCAATTCCCAGAATAGTTGACAAGGCAACTCCTGAGATTTGCAGACCAGACAGCTGCAAGGTCAGACCACCGATACCAGATACCAAGATGACACTGGCAATCAAGAGATTCTTTTTATTGTCAAAGTTGGTCTGTGCTTCGATCAGAATTTTGAGACCGCTCGAAGCAATTACCCCAAAGAGGGCGATGGAAATACCACCCAGTACAGGACTCGGAATGGATTGGAGCAATGCAGATACCTTGCCAACAAAGCTCATGACAATAGCCAGCACTGCTGCGCCAGCAATGACATAGACACTGTAGATTTTATTGAGCGCCATAACTCCGATATTCTCTCCGTAGCTAGTCACTGGCGGTGCTCCGAAAAGCCCTGCAATAATCTGAGCCAGACCATCACCAGTCAAGGTCTTGTCCAGTCCTGGATCCTTTGAAGAAGTCCTTTCCTGTCAAGCTATTCAGTACCATGACATGCCCGAAGTGTTCTGTCATGGTTACAAAGGCGATAGGCGCCATGGTTAAAATCGCACTAGGATAAAATTTCACATCGTAGTCCAAGAAAGGCAGACTCATGGGCGGAAGGTGGAACCAAGAAGCTTCTCCTACCTTGGCAAAAGAAACGATTTCCTGCCCAGTCACGATTCCTAGAATCAAGCTAAAGATGTAGCCGACTATCAGGCCTAGCAAGACTGGGATGATTCCCACAATTTTCTTACCATAGATATTAAAGAGGATGACTGCTAAGAGCGTTACCATACCGATAATGAAGTAGGTCAAATCATACACCTTTTCACCATTAGTCAAAGTCTTATTCATGACATCGCTAACAGCCGTTCCAGCTAAGCTCAGACCGATAACCATGATGATAGGCCCTACCACTACTGGCGGCAGCACCTTGTCAATCCAAGCATTACCAGCAAACTTGACAATCAGGGCTACGATGAAATAAACCAATCCACCAGTGATGGCTCCCCTGAGCAACCGCTCCGATACCATCTGTCTTCATCAGCATCTGCATGGCTGCGATATAAGCAAAGCTGGATCCCATGTAGGCTGGAATTTTGTACTTGGTAACAGTCAGATGGGCAAGTGTTCCCAGACCGCTGGAAAAGAGGGCTACCGCTGGGTCAATTCCCACCAGAATCGGTACCAAGACTGTCGCCCCAAACATGGCGAACAAGTGCTGAAAGGATAGTCCTAAAAGCAGACCTGGCTTTGGCATATCATGCACATCATACTTAACATCTTGACTCATTTAGCTAATTACTCCCCCATAATCAACACGCGATCTTGACCGTCAGTTTCGGTCATCTCAACGATAATCTCCTCAGTTTGGCTAGTCGGAATGTTCTTGCCGACATAGTCTGCCCGAATGGGCAGTTCGCGGTGACCGCGGTCTACCAAGACAGCCAGACCAACCCGAGAAGGCCGTCCATGACTGACCAGATTGTCAATAGCCGCTCGAATGGTTCGTCCTGTGTAAAGAACATCATCGATCAGGATTACTTGACGGTCGGTAATATCTACTGGAATCACTGTCGTATCTTCCTCAACCTTGATATCATCTCGGAAAGGCTTGGTATCTACTTCTGCGACCGGAATATCAATATTCTCCAACTGAGCCAACCGCTTCTGAATGCGGTGTGCCAAGTGAACCCCGCGGGTCTTAATGCCAGCCAAGACTACTTGGTTCAAGTCCTTGTTGCGCTCGATGATTTCATAGGTAATCCGCGTAATCGCGCGATTCATGGTGATGTCATCGACAACTTCTTTTGTTTTCATTCTTTCCTCCTCAAACAACAGAAAAAGTCTCCTTATTACAAGGAGACTTCAGAAAAATCTAGTCAGGCAAGCTAAAACAAGACGCACTTGCTTACACTCCACCCATCTTTTTACTTGCTCCTTGTCTATCTCTCTGGATAGAATTAAAGGATTATTTAATTTTTTATACTATATCACAAATTCAAAACTATTTCAAGAAAAAAATTGTATTTTTTCTGTTTGACTGGATAAGGATTAGTGATTAGCTTCTTTTTCCTTATCTTTAGAATCCTTTTGATTTTCTTTGTTTGTTGCTTGAGCTGGCTCGTCTTTTAATTCAGGATTTTCAGCAGTTGGCACTTCTTCTGGTGATGGCTTAGAAGAGTTTTCTGGATTCTCAGCTTGATTGTTTAACTCTGCTTCAGAAGATCCAGTTGCATGCTCGCTATCATTTGAAGCTCCTTGGTTGCTTGCTTGAGCTGAGGCTGGCTTATCGGATTTTGGCTTACCTTGTACATCTGCACTTATAGGCTCACTTTGCTTAGGTGCTTCCTTCTTTTCGTCCTTTGCATCAACAGGCTTATTATTGTCAATGCTGCCACCCTGAACATCTGGGAAATGCTGAGCCAAGGCTTTCGGAATTTTATTTTCATTCAATTCAAGCTCTGCTTTAGGGATGTGATTGTCGCTGACATTAATATAAGTCACCGTCTTATTTGGTTCCTGCAGCTCCAAGGTTGTGATTTTATTCTTGTTGACAGCCAGATTGTCTAAAGCCCTAAACTGATTAATTCCTTCCAAGTTTTTCAGCTCATTCTCACCCAAGTTTAAGTTCTTCAAGGAAGACTGAGCAGCTGGAATGTCTAAAGTTTTAATCTTGTTTTGACTTGCGGATAAAGTTACTAAATTCTTAGCAGCTTCAACTCCTGTCAGCGAAGTCAGACGATTGCCATTTAGGCTTAGAGTTGTCAGATTTGGATTAGACTTCAGGAAGTTCAAGCTCTCAACATTGGAATTATCAGCTGTTAATTCTTCCAGATGGGAAGCCTTAAGCGAATTGAGATTTAAGTTTGGATTGTTGGATAAGAAAAGCCTTGTTAAATCTTCTTTTTGGCTCAGAGCAGAAATATCGTGCAGCTGATTGTGCTCTAAACTTACCGCTTTTAATTTTGAAAGCTTGGTCAAAGCAGAAATATCAGAGATATTGTTGTAGTCAAGGTTCAATGACTCCAGATTTTTCAGCTTAGCTAAAGGTGTAATATCGGTAAGGTCATTACCCGCTGCTGCCACTGTTTTGAGGTTTGGGTAATCCTTCAAGAAAGATAAATCAGTGATGCCATTCTGGGAAATATCCAAGCCTTCCAAGGTCGGAATCTCTTTTAAGAAATCATAGTTGGTAACGCCCGTCTTTGTCATCCACAGCTGTTTTAAATGTTTAAATTGCAGCACTGGTCTGATGTTCTTTATCGGAGTAAAGCCAATTCCCAGAACTTCAATATTCGGCATCAGTTCTAAGCCTTTTCTTTCCAGCGGATCTTTGCGCTGGCCTATATTTAGATATTTCACAGTTGCCAGCCAGGCTTTCATCTTTTCCTTATCCTTCTCATCTGATGGAAATGGGGTATCTGCCGTAGCATGTAAATATCTTCAATGATCTCATCATCAAATCCTAGAGTTTTCAAGGTTGCCATACCAACTGCGTCATGAGCGTGTGGATTTCCATGAGGATCAAAAGGCTTGGTCGTATCAATCTCACTGACCAAGGTCGAATGGCTATGATCACCATGCGGATAGATAAATACCTTTCCTTTATCTGTATCGCTCACTTGAATCAGGCTTTCATCGATTCCTAATTGCTGAGCCAAATAGGCCTTTTTCTTGGCAACTTCTTCTTCCTTGTCTGATGGACTTGGAGTAGGTTCAGGTGCAGGAGCTGGTGCTGGTGAAGGCTGTGCTTGCCCTTGACGGCCATAGTAGGCATCTTCAGCAGCTTTTTTATGTTCCGCTGGAATCAATGACTCCCAAGGTGAAGCAATCAGCTGCTCATAGGGGATGAAATGAGTATGACCATTATGATCTGCCAGCAATCCAGAAGCTAACTTGCCAGTTACTCCGGTACCTTTAAATAAGAATCCATCACTTGTAGGATAATCAATCCCAGCAAACTGGCGTTTAGTTGTCCCTTGCTGCTGGGGAACAGACGGTCTAAGCGTTGGCTGATAAATATGTCCCGTAGGATTGCTAGAAGGTGTTGGACGATAGGTCGGTGCTTGTGCAAGATTCCCCACAGACTGTTTCAAAATATAATGGAAATGATCCCCGTGACGCACAACATAGCCGTATTGGTCTTCTGACACAATGTCTCTAGGATTAAAGACATAGCCATCATCAGCAGTGCTCATTTGATTTGCCAACTGAGGGGAGCCTGCAGGCACTTGCCCATCTTTTGGTATCAGATAGGCCCATTTACTATTCTTTAGATCAGAATAAAAAATAAAGTGCGTATGGCCATCATGCTCTAAAATCAAACCTTCACTAGTTCTAGCTTTAATTTGAGACTCGCTTTTGAAGAGAAAACCATCATCCGTCGGCTTATCAATTCCAGGAACCTGTCCTTTTTTGGCGCCCTTACTTTTCTTCTTCACTTCTTGCTTGGTCTTCACCTTCTCTTGACTGCTTTCCTGTTGAGATGTCTGAGATTGACAAGCAGCCAAGCAAAGATTACAAGCTAGAATGATCCCTGCTAGTCCTAACAGTTTCTGATTGTGTTTCATTCTTTCCTCCTTTTTTGTTTAACCGGTTAATTATTAACTAGTTAACTATATCACACAAATCTGATATTAGCAAGAAAAAATAGAAACCAAAATAAAAAACAGATAAAATCTGTTTTTCATATACAAGTACATGTCTCTAAGAAGTCTTCTTTGAGAAAGAGATGGATTTTATCCCGTAAAAGACAAAACCAAAGATCAGATAGGCCGCAAAAATAATCAGACACATCTGGATGACATAAGGCCAGCCTTTCTTAAAGACATTGAGGAAAAAGTAAGGAAATGGATTGTCCTTAGATCTTGGAATATTTATTTTCAAGAAAAAGCCATTAAAGAGGGCAAAGGCCATGTAGACCAAGGGCACACTTGTCCAAGAAATCGGATCAAACCAACGGTACTGGCGCGACTTGTCAAAGATTACTGTATCCAGAAGAAACGCCAAGGGTACTATATAATGACACAGAAAATTCTCTAAACGGTAAAAATCCGTCGCAATGGGAGCCAGCAAGAGGTGGTAAACGACGCAAGTAATCATGATGGACATGGTCACCCCGCCCTTGATTCGCAAGATTTTCGGCGTTTTCCAAGCATCGCCAGGTCTCGTCATCAGATAGACCAGATAGCCCGTAAAAAGCAGGACCAAGAGATTGGACAAAACCGTATAGTACATGAGCATGCCCACGCCATACTTAGTGATTTCCAGATACACACCCAAAAAGGCTAGAATAAACAGAATAATTCGATAAATTAAGATAAAACTGCGATTCATAGAGACCTCAAATTTTCTTAACAAACTCTGACTTGAGCTTCATCGCACCGAAGCCGTCAATCTTACAGTCAATATTATGGTCACCTTCCACGATGCGGATATTTCACGCGCGTTCCCTGCTTGAGATCCTTGGGTGCTCCTTTAACTTTCAGGTCCTTAATCAAGGTAACTGTGTCGCCATCAGCCAACTTATTGCCATTAGCATCAATTGCTACTGGTCCTTCTTCTGCTTCTTGGATTTCAGCTGGATTCCACTCATAGGCGCACTCTGGGCAGACCAAGAGCGTTCCATCTTCGTAGACATACTCTGAATTACATTTAGGACAGTTTGGTAAGTTGTTCATTTTTTCTCCATTTCTAGTCAAGGCTGCTAAATTCCCATACCAGCCTTCTATATATGATTAAGCTCTTCTTTCATTTTTCAAATCCAGCAGAACACTAATCAATGTGAAGGTCAACTAAATTCTAAAAATCTAGTTTGCTCCTATTTTCACACCCTTCTAGTATAAGCTATTTTAAGCATTTTGACAAATCTCTTTTAGGATTTTTACAGGTCTTGACCTTTCTGCAAAAACAGTGTACTATACTAGTGTATATACAGATAAAAAGGAGTCACTATGAAACCAAAATCTAAAAATCAGTTTATGACACTGACCGCTTTTTTGACTGCACTAGCTATTGTTATCCCACTAGTTATGCCGATTAAAATTGTCATTCCGCCTGCTTCCTTCACCTTAGCCAGCCATGTCGCTATTTTTTTGGCTATGTTTATTTCACCTCTCATGACGGTGATTGTTGTGATTGGCTCCACTATTGGATTTTTTATGTCTGGGCTTCCTTTTATCATCACGCTTAGAGCCCTGTCCCACTTGCTCTTCGGCAGCATCGGTGCTTTTTATCTGCAGAAGCACCCGGAAACACTGGACAGCCAGAAGAAGACTTGGATATTTAATTTCCTACTGGCCTTGATTCATGCCTTTGGCGAAGTGGTCGTCTGCATCCTCTTTTACACGACTTCTGCCTATCCAGCTAATGCTTTCTATATCTTATTTGGTCTGGTTGGACTTGGTACGGTCATTCATAGCATGGTCGACTTTGTCATTGCTAAGTTTGTCTATCAAGCGCTGAAAAAGATTCGCTAGAGCTTGAAGATTCTTGACTTTTGGTTTACAATGAAGCTATGACCAAGCAAAGACGAGAAGAACTATTAAACCTTTTGAAAACATCATCCGCTGCCCTCAATGGCCAGTCACTGGCTGAACATTTCCATGTGACCAGGCAGATTATCGTGCAAGATATCGCCCTCTTGCGGGCTGATGGTGCCCCCATCCTCTCAACCAACCGTGGCTATCTTTATAAAGACCGCCAAGAAAGCACTTCTGTTTACCAGCTCTTCAAGGTTCAGCATAGGGCTGAGGATATGGAAGCTGAGCTGCTGGCTATCGTGGATAATGGCGGCCGCGTGCAGACTATTTTGATTGAGCATCCAGTTTACGGCGAAATTCAGACTTATCTGAAGCTGACCTGCCGCCGAGATGTCCAGCATTTTCTCCAACAGGTCGCATCTTGTGCCTTTCGCCCCTTATCTGAACTGACAGATGGAGTCCACTATCACCTAGTACAAGCCGACTCCCAGCAGGATTTGGACTATGTAGAATCTGCCTTGAGAGACCTAGGATTTTTACAGGATAAATAACAAGCAAGAAAAAGACTGATTAGGCTCCAACCTAGTCAGTCTTTTTAGTATATACTCTTGCGCCAACCGGCTTTCAAATGATAGATAGTCGCTATAAAAATCACTGATAAAACAATCAAACTATTCTTTAAAAGAAATTAAAAAAATTAATATTCCAGAAAATACAATACTAATAATTGACAAGACCAAGACCCTAATCTCGTTTAAATCTGTGTACAAAGAGTAAAGAAAAATGAGTAAATTAAGCAAAATCACTGATCTATAAAACCTAGATTGGCTCTGCTTCCATCCTTTTAAAGTATGAAAAGCAAATGGAAATCTCAAACCGAATCCAGCATTTCTAGAAGGAAAAAAATGGTTTAAGCCCAAAAGAAAAAATGCAACAATAGCAATCCATAATGAAATCATGACAGTCATCCACCTTTCTATCTTTGCACTTCAGACACAAAAGGAAACATTTTTTAGTACATACTCTTGCGCCAGCCGCCTTCGATGCGCTCGTGATAGTAATATTCTGACAGTTCCTCATCTTCCATCATACGCAGAAGTTCTAACATATCGTAGGCCAAGTCCAGCTGTGGCAGGGTTTCCTTGTCTACCCAAGAGATCTCGCCCTCTTCTGTCGAATGAATCTGACCAGAATATTCAGTCGCTTTGTAACAAAAGACAATGTAGCGAATCCCCTCATCCGTATGCCAGTTCTTAACCCCAACCAATTTCGGATGAGAAATAGTCAACCCCGTTTCCTCTAAAATCTCACGGACAACCGCATCATGGAGAGACTCACCCTTCTCAATATGACCACCCGGAAAAGCATATCCAGACCAACGATAGCGCTCAGGAGAGCGGTATTGCATAACCACACGTTCGTTTTCGAGATCTTCTATAAGGCAAATATTAGTTAAAATTGTTTCTTGGGAACGTGACATGGATTCACTCGCTTTCTATTTGTTAATATTCATCTCGATATTTTACTTCGGACTTCATCATAAAAGGATTAACTAAATCGTGGTATTCACGATAACCATGAAGCAAAGATCCTCTAACGATGATAACTTCCTTATCTACTATTCTAAAATCTACTGTAATTGGAATGCGTGAATCTTCTATAACAGAAAAAGCTAAAAGTGAAATACCCCAGATACAAAAAACTGCAAAAGCACTAAAAAGCTCTAGGATATGATGTCGCTTTTGATCTATCCTTGATTTATAAAATTGAGACCATAAATGAAACAATAAAGTTAAACCAAGACAAAATAACCAGATATTCCACAGAGAAGGAATAAATGCTAAACCAAATGTTAATAAAATAAGATGAAAAAAATGACAAAAGACAACAGGGCTAGATACACTATTCTAAACACATTTAAAAATCTCATAGTAATTTTTCCTCTTCTCAAGATTATGACTAGTTCTCAAACAGGCTATGGATTTGCTCACTTTCTAAGTTATTAAAACATATCTTCGTTATATTTTACTTCTGACTTCATGATAAAGGGATTGATCAATTCATGATGTTCATAGGTACTATGGACCACAAAACCTCTGACAATGATGATTTCTTTATCTTGTATATGATAGTCTATATTGATGGGAATGGCTGGATCCGAGATAATTGACAAAGCAAAGAATGCCGAAAACCAAAGATAAAGCGCCACCAATCCACTGAATAATTGAAAAATTAGGTGGTACCATTGAAAATCTCTTGTCCTAAAAAAGACTATCCAAGGATGGATAAAGAAGGTCAAACAAAGAATAAAAAACCAGCTATTCCACAAAACTGGAGTAAAGGATAGACCAAAAGCTAACAAAATCAAATGAAGAATAACAAAGGTTAGCAAGGCCAGATAGAGTGTTTTAAATGAAAATAACTTAGATAGATTTTCTTTGGTCATGTTTTTTCCTCTTTTTTTCATTATATTTTAAAATCAACATCGTTAACGCTGGAATGAAGAAAAAGATTAAATAGGTGGCAATTGGAAACCAAACATAGCGAGGATTCAAGTTCCACAATGGTGGCAGAAATCCCTCTCCGTCTTCTAATTCTATTCCTATAAAATAATGCAAAAGAAAAAGTAGACCATTAAGATAAAGAAAAACTTCTGAAAAACCTTTCAACGTGTTGAAGCCTTCTTCTCTTAGACTTCCAAACCAGGAATAATATGGAAGAGCAATCAAGAAAACCAAATTTATATACAAAGGGCTAACATATTTAAACTCTCGAAGCGGACTCGGAATTGACTTATTCCCAAATGTTAAAAATCCCACTCAATCGCAACCATTATAAAGAATATATAACCTAAAAGAGCTTCTACTATCCAATGTTTTTCCAACCAAATACTAAATTTATTTCCCTGAGCTTTTACTTTTCTTTTGTTTTTAGTTTTCTTTTTGGTTTTACTTTTCATTCACCAACTCCACAATCTTCTGGAAAGTCTTGCCGTTTCGGATTGTTAGTTGCTTGTAAAAACTAGATTTGAGCAGTTTCTTATGGTAGTTGGACTTGAGATAATCCGCTTGGTCAGCATTGCTATAAAAGAAAGCCGTCTGCCCAAAGTGCAGTTGCTCCTTGTCATTCGCCCAACTGCCTGCCAGCTCTTGGACACTCTCCCTGTCTGTCTCCGGCAGATAAAAGAGAACATCTCGCCGAAAGGCTGTTTCATCCTGCCACCAAGTAGGCAGATTGGCTGTTTCTTTTTTAAGCATGGCAGAGCTGACAAGGACAAAAGGCAGAGGAAAATCGTAAGACCGACTGAAATAAGCCGACAAGATCTCCCGAATTCTCTCCTCCTGCTCCTCGCTATCAAAGAAGAGGTTGCCGCTGTTAATGTAGGAAACTGGATTTTCAAAACCCAACCCAGCCAAATCTTTCTTCAAATCAGCCATAACGACCTTGTTTTTTCCGCCAACATTGATGCCGCGGAGTAAAAGTGCATAACGCATGTGGTGCTCCTTACAAATATATCTATTATTTCCAAACTAATTGTCAGAGTTTTTCGAGTAGATCATCCGTTTTTCTTTCACGGCTTTTCCTAGGTCAATGACCTTTTCCTCGCCGTCAAAAACAAAACCCATTTTTTCATAAAAGGCAATAGCACGTTTGTTATCTTCTAAAACCCATAATACAATCTCTTGATAACCATCCAAGGCAGCAAAAGTAGCCTGTATTAACTGCTGTCCTACACCTTTGCCATAATAATCTTTTAAGACATACAAGGCGAAAATTTCACCCGCTCTTGTATCTGAGTCTCGAAAATCACCGTAGCTAACAAAGCCGACCACTTTAGCATCATCCAAAGCAATCAAGGTGTTTTCAGGATACTTTTGACTATAAAATCGGCACTTATCCAAAGTCATCTGCTCTTGAAATTCCGCAGGCAAAATCTCATCATAAGCTTCACGCCATGTCTGCCAATGAACTCTGGATTTCCCTTCTATCTCCTCAGCTGTATCCATTGTTTTGATAGTTATGACCATTTGTTTTTCTCCTTGAATAAAACTATCTAGATCATTCCGCCTGAAAACCATTACTATCTAATTTCCCATTTTCTCCCCAAACAACTACATAAACATTTTTGGGTAAGCTAGTAAAATCAATATAGTCACTTAAACTCGCACCTTCAGGAACATCTCCTTCTAGAAAGAGATACAGATTCAATTGAGCTCCATACTTTTCTGATAATCGGATCATATCCTTTCTCAATTTCTTTATGTCCTCTGCTGATGCTTCATACTTCTCTGTCTTGGGATTATACTTTAGTTCCTTTTTAATTTGAACCAAATCACGATAAAACCCTTTTTGGTCGTCAGTTACATCGTAATCTAAATCTGTACTCAGCTTCTTAAATTTCACCGGCTTTAGAACAGACTCTTTATCAAAATATAAGGTATTTAGCATAGGGTGAGAATTTGTATCTAAGACAGAAGAAAATATAAGATCTGTTAGTATTGAAGAAGGTTCATCATCGCTATTAGCGTAATAGGAAAAAGTCCCTTCTTCTAACTTATCTGTTAAAATTTTGTCTGCACCTTCTGTCAATTGAACTTTTACTTCATATTGATAAGTAACATGACTAACCCAAGTTGGAATCTCTATGTTCTTAACCTTCAATCCTAAATTATCTTCAAAAGCTGTGTTCACAACATATTCAATATGCTGCTTTTCCTCTTTTGTAACAAGTTTTGTCGGCATAAATGCCCAAATAAATTGAACTATAGGTAACATGCCTATGACAAAAATTGAAATAAAGAAAATAAATATTAGTTTAATTAAATCCTTTTTCACTTCAATTCCCCCACTTAAACTTCTCTAACTTTTTTTCACATAGTGACTCATTGACTAGAGAAGCAATTAAGAGCTTAGCTTGCAACTTTGGTGCTAACTATATTTTCTAATCCATCGCCTTTATTTCCAGAATCATATCGCGAATCTGTGCGGCCAGTTCGAAGTCGAGAAGTCCGGCAGCTTCTTGCATTTGGCCTTCCAGTTTCTTGATCATGTCCTTGCGTTCTTGTTTGTTGAGGCTTTCGATTTCGACAGTTTCTTCCTTGTCTGGCAGGGCTGCCTTGGTCACGCTTATCAGGTCACGGATTTCTTTCTTGATGGTCTGCGGTACAATGCCATGCTCTTCATTATAAGTCATCTGGATTGCCCGACGGCGGGCCGTTTCATCAATAGCTCGCTGCATGGACTGGGTTATAGTGTCCGCATACATAATTACATGCCCTTCGCTGTTGCGGGCTGCCCTTCCGATGGTCTGGATAAGCCCACGTTCGTTGCGGAGGAAACCTTCCTTGTCTGCATCAAGAATTGCAACCAGACTAACCTCAGGCACGTCAATTCCCTCGCGCAGCAGGTTAATCCCAATCAGAACGTCAAGACACCCAAGCGCAAATCACGGATAATCTCGGTCCGCTCCAAGGTCTTGATATCCGAGTGCATGTACTTGACCTTGACACCCATTTCCTTGAAGTAGTCTGTTAAATCTTCCGCCATTTTCTTGGTTAGGGTTGTGATAAAGGTCCGTTCGTTCTTTTCAACACGGGCATTAATTTCACCTAAGAGATCATCAATCTGCCCCATAGTTGGGCGGACTTCCACTTCTGGATCCAAGAGCCCTGTTGGCCGGATAATCTGCTCAATAACTGTATCCGTCTGTTCATTTTCATAGTCGCCCGGCGTAGCCGATACATAGACAATCTGGTGAACATGGCTCTCAAACTCCTCCCGGCGCAGCGGACGGTTGTCCAAGGCAGACGGCAGGCGGAAACCATAATTAACCAGCATCTCCTTACGAGAGCGGTCGCCATTGTACATGCCCCGAATCTGTCCCATGGTCATGTGACTCTCATCAATCATAATCAAGAAATCATCAGGGAAAAAGTCAAGAAGGGTATAAGGAGGTTCTCCTTCGCTCCGACCATCCATATGACGAGAATAGTTCTCAACGCCATTTGTATAGCCCATCTCGCGCAGCATTTCGATATCATACTCTGTGCGTTGCTTCAAGCGCTGAGCTTCCAGAAGCTTGCCTTCCTTCTCAAAGATAGCCAGCTGCTCCTCCAACTCCGCCTGAATCTTAGCAATCGCCACTTCCATGTGGTCTTCATTGGTCACGAAGTGAGTAGCTGGGAAGATGGCCAAATGGTCAACCTCACCCAAAACTCGACCGGTCAAGGCTTCAACCTCACGAATCCGGTCAATCTCATCTCCGAAAAAAACTCCACCCGAAAGGCATGTTCATCCCGAGAAGCTGGGAAAATCTCCACCACATCGCCTCGAACACGGAATTTCCCCCGCTGAAAGTCAATGTCATTGCGCTCAAACTGGATATCTACCAGATCATTAAGCAGCTTGTCACGGGAAATCTCTAGTCCAGGACGCAGGCTTACCACACTGTCAGAGTATTCCTTAGGCGATCCCAGACCATAGATACAAGAGACCGAAGCCACGACAATCACGTCATTACGCTCCAAGAGGGCTGAGGTCGCTGAGTGACGGAGCTTATCAATCTCGTCATTGACCGAGCTATCCTTTTCGATATAAGTATCGCTGGAAGGCACATAGGCCTCTGGTTGGTAGTAATCATAGTAGGAAACGAAGTATTCCACCGCGTTATTGGGGAAGAACTCCTTAAACTCACCATAAAGTTGGCCGGCCAGGGTCTTATTATGGGCGATAACCAGTGTCGGCTTGTTGACCTGAGCGATAACCTGACTCATGGTATAGGTCTTACCAGTACCCGTCGCTCCCATGAGAATCTGAGCCTTCTCGCCCCCCTCAATATTATCCACTAATTGCTCGATAGCCTGAGGCTGGTCACCTGAAGGCTCGTACTTGGAAACCAATTCAAATTTATTATCTGTTATTCTGTTAATCATCTTTTATTCCTCAAATTGTGCTTCTATCATTTTACCATATTTGCCCTATTTTCTCTGGATTTGGGTATAACTAAGAGGCTCATACTTCTACCATCTTATATCCCTTGTCACACCTCTCGTTAAAAGACATAAAAAAGGCCCAGCTCAACTGGGCGAAATGGTTATTTCTTAAATATCAGTGCTTGAGGCAGGCGATTTTCTTTCTTTAATGACCAGTAAAGATAGGCAATGCAGCCAATCAGGACGATACTGGCAAAAATAGATCCTTCAGCACCAAAGGCTCCCACCAGACAGCAAATCCACAGAAGATTGCGAGCTATAGTTCAAGATAGAGGTAGATGCTCCTTGGCCACTGACCTGAATACCATAGATATTTCCTTGCACAAAATTCCAAGCGCCGTGCATACCAGCCAGTACCCACATATTGTCATACTTGAGCATAAGGAAACAAGCAAAGATACCGTCTAGTATGATATTGACAATAGAAAGAACGGTCACACCAGGATTAAAGAGGTGCAGAGCCCCAAATAGAGCACTGGAAATCAAGATACCAATGAAGATATTTGACTTAGCGCTAACTGCTGGAAAGAGCCAACCACGCGTCACTAGCTCTTCTGTTCCGCCTTGGAGAATCCAGAAAGGAATGATAGCTAGGACAAATCAAAGACTGCAAGTTAAGCTGGCCTAATTTCAGACTGCCTGTCCCCGTTACCAAGAGCAAGACAACAACCAGTGAAAACTGAACGGCTCCAATAAGGAAGCCTTTGAGGAGATTTTTGAACCAGTCTTGTTTATAAAATCCCAGACTAGAAAAAGGACGCTTCTCACGATATCGAACCCAGAGGAAAACTGCTAGGGCGATAAAGAAGAAACCAGCTAGCTGAAAAAAGACCGTATAGTGACTAATGGCTGCCATTGCTTCTGTCCGATTAATCGTCGGATCTGCAAAGCCAAACAAGAGTCCAACAATGATACCAATTGGTAACATTCCGACAAAACTTAAAATTCCTCCTCCATAAACAAAACCAATAGCAATCAAGATAGCCAACCAAATCGGCGGAATATAACGCGATTGCTTGATAGCATCCAACATACGAGATTTAAACATATAATTATTCCTTTCCTCATTTTAATTTATTATAGCATATTATTTTAGGATGAGCAAAAGAGAACCGTTCGCACAGTTATTGTGTCTTACCTACTAACTCTGTCAAAACACCATCTTTTTTCATCTTGAAAAGCAAATAGAGGACAGCCAGCAAGAGAATGAGCGAACTGAAAATAGAAGCTTCAGCACCAAAAGCTCCACCAGTCAGCCAACTCGAGTCCGTCTTAGGGATAAAGTTCAGTACTGCCGCGTCCACACCAGTACCACTAACGCTGAAACCGTAAATATTGCCTTGGCTAAAGTTCCAAGCAGCATGAATTCCTATAATCCCCCAGACATTGTCCGTCCGGAGCAGATAGAGACTTGCAAAGAGCCCAAATAAAGCAATGTTGACAATGGGGAGAATACCAATATCTGGATTGCCTAGGTGCAAGAGGGCAAAGAGCAGGCTTGAAGTCAGCAAACCGATGGGGAGGTTGGTATTTTTGACAGCAACTGGCAGCAGCCAAGCGCGTGTCACTAGCTCTTCTGCTCCACCCTGAATCATCCAAAGCGGAAGCAAAATCAAGATATAGAGGAAAGGTTCCAGCGTCAGCTGTCCCCATTCGAAAGAGCCGGCTCCGCTCAACAGCATAAGCAGAGCAACTAGACTAAAGAGGAGAAAACCTACTGCCAATCCTTTGACTAGCTCTACTAAACTTCCTTTTTTGACAAAGCCCAGAGTCGCGAGCGGTCGTCCTTCAGCCCAGCGTAACCAGAGAAAGAGAGCCAGTATCATAAATACAAAGCCGAATAAGAGAAAAGGCAGGGCAAAATAGAAGAAGATTTCAAAGAATCCGCCTTGCCCCAAGAAACCTAGCATAAGACTAAGCACAGCCGAAATTGGCTCCAAAGCCAGATAGGCCAACTTCTGTCCTCCTTGCACAAAAATAACGGCTAGTAAAAGAGACAAAATATAAGGAGGGACAAAGCGAGCTTGATTGACTCCGTCCAAGATACGTGATTTTTTCATAAGAACCTCATTCTAACCTTGCTTTCATTCATTTCCAGTATAGCAGACTTTACTCTAAGAACAAAGAAAAGTCTTGGGTATTTTTGAGAAATGCGGAGAGTTTTTATGTCAGAAAATCTAACATAAAAACAGGAGAAATTTGCCTAATCAGTGTTTTTTTGCTATAATGCTAGAATGCTAAAAAGGAGGAAGAAAATGAAGAAAAAATTCTTAGCAGTCTTGCTAACATTATTTCCATTTTTTGCGTTAGGGGTGACAGCCCATGCAGATACGGTCAAAATCGTATCCGATACTGCTTACGCACCATTTGAATTTAAAGATTCTGATCAGACCTACAAGGGGATTGACGTTGATATCATCAACAAGGTCGCAGAAATCAAGGGTTGGGACATTGACATGAGCTTCCCAGGCTTCGATGCAGCTGTCAATGCCGTCCAAGCTGGCCAAGCGGACGCTATCATGGCTGGTATGACTAAGACAAGCGAGCGTGAAAAAGTCTTTACCATGTCTGATACCTACTACGACACCAAGGTCGTTATCGCGACGACCAAGGCAAACACCATCAGCAAATATGAACAGCTGAAAGGAAAGAAAGTCGGTGTCAAAACAGGAACAGCTGCCCAACGCTTTCTTGAGAAGAACAAGGATAAGTACGGCTTCACTCTCAAAACCTTTGACACAGGTGACTTGATGTATAACAGCCTTTCTGCTGGTGATGTCGATGCAGTGATGGACGATCAGCCGGTCATTGAGTACGCCATCAATCAAGGCCAAAACCTGAAAATTTCTATGAAGGGTGAGGCTGTCGGAAGCTTTGCTTTCGGTGTCAAAAAAGGCAGCAAGCACGAGCACTTAGTTACTGAGTTTAACGAGGCTTTGGCGCAGATGAAGGAAGACGGCAGTCTTGATGAAATCATCAATAAATGGACTTCTTCTAAAGGTAGCTCTGACTCAGCTGTTCCAGAGACTTCTACTCCTGCCGGTCAAAAAGCTACTCCGACAAAAGACAAATACATCATTGCCAGCGACTCATCTTTCGCACCTTTTGTCTTCCAAGATGACAGCAACCAATACACTGGTATTGACATGGAGCTGATTAAGGCTATTGCCAAGGACCAAGGCTTTACTGTGGAAGTAACTAACCCTGGCTTTGATGCAGCTATTAATAGCGTTCAGACCGGTCAGGCTGATGGAATTATCGCCGGCATGTCTGTCACAGATGCCCGTAAGAAAACTTTTGACTATTCTGACCCTTACTACACAGCCAACTCTATCTTGGCAGTCAAGGACAGCAGCAATATCAAGTCTTACGAGGAACTCAAGGGCAAGACAGTTGGTGTCAAAACCGGTACTGCTTCTCAGACTTTCCTTGAGGAAAATAAGAGTAAATATGGCTACTCTATCAAAACATTCTCAGATGCAGCTTCCATGTATGACAGTCTCAATACTGGCTCTGTCGCAGCTGTGATGGATGATGAGCCCGTTGTCAAATACGCTATCAAACAAGGTAAGAAGCTTAAAACACCTATCGAAGGCACCCCAAGCGGCCAAGTCGCTTTCGCAGTCAAAAAAGGCAGCAATCCTGAGCTGATTGAGATGTTTAACAATGGACTTGCTAATCTAAAAGAAAGCGGCAAGTACCAAGAGATTTTAGACAAGTATCTGGCTAGCGAAGAAAAGGAATCCACTGTAGATGAGTCCACTATTTGGGGCTTGCTGCAAAACAACTACCAAGAACTTCTTAAAGGTCTGGGAGTGACGATTGCTTTGGCCCTGATTTCATTTGCGATTGCTATGGTCATTGGGATTATCTTTGGTATGTTCAGCGTCAGCCCTTATAAACCGCTGCGCTGGATTGCAGAAATCTTTGTCGATGTCATTCGTGGTATTCCACTGATGATTGTGGCAGCCTTTATCTTCTGGGGTATTCCTAACCTAATCGAATCCATGACTGGTCAACAAAGTCCAATCAATGCTTTCGTCGCAGGAACCATCGCCCTTTCTCTCAATGCCGGCGCCTATATCGCTGAAATTGTCCGCGGAGGTATCCAGGCCGTTCCAGTTGGACAGATGGAAGCCAGCCGTAGCTTGGGGATTTCCTACTCAAAGACCATGCGCAAGATTATCCTGCCACAGGCAACCAAGATTATGCTGCCAAACTTTGTCAATCAATTTGTCATCGCGCTCAAGGATACAACGATTGTCTCAGCTATTGGACTGGCCGAGCTCTTCAAAACGGGTAAGGACATCATCGCCCGCAACTATCAGAGTTTCCGGATGTATGCTATCCTAGCCGTGCTCTATCTCATCATTATCACGCTCTTGACCCGCTTGGCAAAACGCTTAGAAAAGAGGATTAAGTAATGGCAAAATTAAAAATCGATGTGAACGATCTTCATAAATATTACGGGGAAAACGAAGTCCTAAAGGGAATTACCGCTAAATTCTACGAGGGAGATGTGGTCTGTATCATCGGCCCTTCTGGATCTGGTAAGTCAACCTTCCTGCGCAGTCTCAACCTGCTAGAGGAAGTGACCAGCGGAACCATCACGGTTGATGGCTTTGATCTGACGGACAAGAAGACTGACGTGGATCTGGTCCGTGAAAATATCGGTATGGTCTTCCAGCACTTCAACCTCTTCCCACACATGACTGTTCTGGAAAATATCACCTTTGCTCCTGTTGAGCACAAGCGCTTGACTCAATCCGAAGCAGATAAGCTGGGCATGGAGCTCTTGGAAAAGGTCGGCTTGGCTGATAAGGCTGATGCCAGTCCTGATAGTCTGTCTGGCGGTCAAAAGCAGCGGGTAGCTATTGCTCGCGGTCTGGCTATGAATCCAGATATCATGCTCTTTGACGAGCCGACTTCTGCCCTTGACCCTGAAATGGTCGGCGACGTTCTCAACGTTATGAAGGATCTGGCCCAGCAAGGTATGACCATGCTGATTGTGACCCATGAGATGGGCTTTGCCCGTCAGGTAGCCAACCGCGTTATCTTTACCGCTGATGGTGAATTCCTAGAAGACGGCAAGCCTGACCAAATCTTTGACAATCCGCAGCATCCACGTCTTAAAGACTTCTTGGACAAGGTACTGAATGTATAAAACCAAACGAAGAGCCAGCTTATATGCCGGCTCTTTTCTTGTTTCAAAATTTTTAAACTACATCACCCACCACTGGTAAAGCGACCAGTAGAGAATATTGGCTACGATAGCGAGTGCAGATAGACTAGTCAGAACTGTCAGGAAGAGGCGAACTTTTCCGAGACTCTTTCGAGCCTTGCTAAAGAGCGGATAAACCGCACATCCTGCTAAGAACAAGCCCAGACCGGCAAAGATTATGTAACGCCACTGAGCGATGATACTGAGATCCGTAGCACTTGAGCTAAGCAGGAGCAAGAGTAAATTGCCAGACGCGGCTACTACTCCTGCAGCTGTCAAGATGTGCCACCATTTCCAAGCTCGATTTTGCTTGCTTTTTTCTTTGCCAAAGACCATTCGATAAAGGACTAGCACAAGCCGAACAAGTAGATTACCCAAAGCATAAACGACACTAAGACAAGCCAGAGCGATCAACCCAAACTTAGTCCAAATTTCCCAGTCAGGGACTTTCTCGAAATCACTGACCGGAGTAGCGATTCGCGTTTTGCCATTTCCACTTTTATAAATAGTCCAAAACAAATGATCCATTCGCTCCGAGGACGGCTTCTTCATATGAAGCATATTACCTGGAAAGAGCTGGTACAAAGAAAGCGGACCTTGATTAAAATTCCGAAGGATTTGATAATAGCCAGGTTCGAACTTTTTCTGAATCTCTACACTGGCTGTCGGACGTTTTCCGAAAATCAATTCTGGCATGCCATCATTATAAATTTCTTCCACACCTTGATTGGTCATGATTACCTGACCGATACCATCCTTCAGATCCAGCAGGAGATAGCTGGAAACCATTTGTATTCCCTCCGTGCCCTAGCACTGTAACGCCAAATTCACTGGCCCAGAAGCCATGAGCATTACGAACGATGTCTGTACCAGGATAATAGGAAGTTCCGGTGTATAGTTTGTCCCAAGTCTCCGACCAAGCAAAGAGAGTTTTTCGACTTAGCAGGGCCTGAGCAAATTTTTGAAAATCACTCAATGTTCCTGTTGCGCGACCGACTGGATACAAGCCAACTTCATAAAGAGCATCGCCTAACAGGCTTCCATCTGTCGTATATCCTTTTACTTCCTTGCGCTTGGCTTGGACATAAGCATTGTCAGACAAGTCTTGAGCTATGGCCGTTCTCTCCATGTCCAGAGGCTGGAAGATATGCTCATGAACATAATCAACAAAAGATTGCCCAGAAATTCGCTCCACAATATAGGCTGCTAACCCCGTACTGTAGTTGGAATAAGCTGTCGTTGTGCCCGGCTGAAAGGACTGTGCCGGCTGATATTGAAGCAGCAAATCCTCTAAACTCTTGCCCCCTTGCATATAGAGAGGGGCTTCGTCAAATCCCAGACTGATGGTTCATCAAATCCAGCATAGTAATAGACTTGTCATAGCGGAGATTTCTAAGAAAGCCCTTTGGCAGATAGGCGCGAATATCTTCTTCTAGGTTAATCTTACCTTGCTCCCAGAGCTGCATGACAGAGATCCAGACGGTCAGCTTAGTCACAGACCCCCATTCAAAGACGCTGTCATCATCGGCTTTGATTCCCTTTTCTTTGTTCATATAGCCAAAATTTCCTTGATAAATGAGTACCATCCTTGTCAAAGACAGCCGTTGCCATACCAGCTGTTGTCTTTTTCGTGCTCTTTGACATAGTCTTGAATCTTCTGGCCAATTTGGCTGCGCTCTATGCCCGAAGGCAACTTCTGCTCTTCAGCTAGCGCAGTGGCTGGGCGAAAAAGCCCCAATGTCAAAATAGTTAGAAGTGTGAAAATAAATGTTTTTTTCATGAGATACTCCTTTGCAGAATTACACAGACAAAGCCCGCCTTCCCAAAGGAAGGCAAGCAACTATATCACATCACCCACCACTGGTAAAGCGACCAGTAAAGGATGTTAGCTACTATGGCGAGGGCGGATAGACTAGTCAGAACTGTCAGGAAGAGGCGGCCTTTTTCCGAGCCCCTTTCGAGTCTTTCTAAAGAGCGGATAAACCGCACATCCTGCTAAGAACAGTCCCAGTCCTGCAAAGAGTATGTAACGCCACTGAGCAATCTCGCTAAAATCTCCTGAAGCTTGCGCCACGAACATTAGAAAGAGATTAATCGGAAAAACCAAAACCCCAACAGCTGTTAGAATGTTCCAGACTTTCCACACGTGGTCTGGCTGATCTTGTTTTTTACGGAAGATGAGTCGATAGGCTCCTAGAATCAGACTAATGAGGAGTAGACCGAGGGCGTAGATGATACCAAGTCCACCAGAGCCAAGAACGATAAAGTCTTTATAGAAATCAAAGTCAGAGATTTTCTCATAGTCTGCGACACCTAATGCGATATGGGGCTTGCCTTTGCTCTGATAAATGGTCCAGAAGTTATTTAACAATCGTTGATCTTCAGATGGTTTTTGCCAATTATTTGCAAAGCCTGAAACCATTTTAAAGATAGCCAGCGGTCCTTGATTAAAGTTGCGTAGAGTGCGGTAATAGCCTGGACTGAACTGCTTTTGGGTTTCCTTACTGGCCGTTTTACGTGGCCCAAAGACGAGCTCTGGCATTTGGAAATTATAATTTTGCTCTGTACTCTGATTGGTCATGACGATATAGCCGATACCATGCTCCAAGTCCAATATCATCCGTGAGCTAAAGCCAAGTGTATTTCCGCCGTGCCCTAGCACTGTAGTGCCATATTCGTTAGCCCAAAAGCCATGGGCGTTACGGGCAGTATCTGTTCCAGGATAGGTCAGGCTTGGGCTGTAGAAGGTACTCCCAAGTCTCTGGACGCTCAAAGAGCGTCTTGCGAGCCAGCAGGGCTTGGGCGAACTTCTGTAAGTCTTTCAAGGTACCAGTAGCCGCACCGATAGGATAGAGGCCAACGATGTAACTATCCTTGCTCAGAACTTTTCCTTGGATGTCATATCCTTTGGCTGCTTGACGTTTTTTCTGGACGTAGGAATTGTCTGATAAATCTGGTAAAATAGCTGTCTTGTCCATGCCCAGCGGTTGGAAAATATGCTCATGGGCATAATCAACAAACTTCTGACCGGAGATCCGCTCGACAATCAAAGCAGCCAAGCCAGTACCGTAATTTGAATAAGCTGTCGTTGTTCCCGGTTCAAAGGACTGAATAGGTTGTTGTTCTTTAAGGATTTCTTCGATACTTTTATCGCTTCGCATGTACAAGGTAGCCTCGTCAAAACCTGACTGATGGTTCATCAAATCTAGCATAGTGATGGGCTTGTCATAGCGGAGATTCTTGAGAAAGCCCTCTGGCAGATAGGTGCGAATATCTTCTTCTAAGTCAATCTTACCTTGCTCCCAGAGCTGCATAACAGAGACCCAGACAGTCAGCTTAGTCACGGAACCCCATTCAAAAACGCTGTCATCATCGGCTTTGATTCCCTTTTCCTTATCCATATAGCCAAAGTTTCCTTGATAGATAGTGCCGTCTTTGTCAAAGACAGCTGTTGCCATGCCGGCTGTTGTCTTTTCGTGCTCTTTGACATAGTCTTGGATCTTCTGACCAATTTTGTCTCGGTCTGTACCAGACGGCAACTTCTGCTCTTCAGCTAGCGCAGTGGCTGGAAGAAAAAGCCCCAATGTTAAAATAGCTAGAAGTGTGAAAATAAATGTTTTTTTCATGAGATACTCCTTTGCAGAATTATGCAGGCAACTTATCACATCACCCAGAACTGATAAAGTGACCAGTAGAGAATATTAGCTACGATAGCGAGTGCAGATAGACTAGTCAGAACTGTCAGGAAGAGGCGACCTTTTCCGAGGCCTTTTCGCACTTTGCTAAAGAGCGGAAAAACCGCACATCCTGCTAAGAATAGGCCCAGACCTGCAAAGACCATATAGCGCCAAGATTGAACAATTGAGTAATCCTGAGTCATGGCAGACAGTAAAAGCAAAATGAGATTGCCAGTAAACAGCAACATCCCTAGAGAGGTCAGGCAATTCCAGACCTTCCAAGAGCGCGGGAGCCGAACTTTTTGCTTTACGCAGGACGAGACGGAAACCGCCGATCAAAGAACTAATCAAGACATTTCCAAAAGCAAACACGAGTGCCAAACCTCCGAGAAACACGACCAGATAATGCCTAAAGAGAACTGAATCGGAAATCCTTTCTGCATTAAGGACACCGAATTCGAGGCGGTCAGCACCTTGGCTTCGGTCAATAGTCCAGAAAGTGCTCAGCAGATCTGGCTGATCTGATACTTTGTTGATCTTTTGGATAGCCCCGGGAATCATGAGCATGAAGGACAGTGGCCCCCTATTATAGCTTCTCAGATAGTGGTAAGAGCCAGGCTTGAATTGCTTTTTAGTAGCTTCGCTGACAGTCTGCATCTTGCCAAATGTCAGCTCTGGCATTTGAACATTGTAAACTTGTTCATACAGTTGATTGGTTAAGATGACTTGGCCGATACCATTTTTCAGATCCAAGTAGAGATAGCTAGAAAAGCCATCAGCATTACCACTGTGTCCCAGCAAGGTAACACCGTAGTGACTGGCCCAAAAGCCATGAGCATTACGAACAATATCCGTACCAGGGTGGGTAGAGGTTGTTGAGTAAAGCTCGGTCCAAGTTTCTGGACGATGAAAGAGCGTCTTACGTTCCAGCAAGGCCTGGGCGAATTTCTGCAGGTCTCCTAGAGTCCCCACGGCCCCTCCGACTGGGTACATCCAGAGCTTAAATGGTGTATCTCCCAAGAGCTTACCTTGGTCATCATAGCCCTTATCCTCCTTGCGCTTTTCCTGTACATAGGCATTGTCCGATAAATCAGGCAAGATAGCAGTCCGATCCATGTCCAGCGGCTCAAAAACATGCTCATGGACATAGTCTGCATACTTCTGCCCAGATATCCGCTCCACGATATAAGAGGCCAAAGCCGTGCTGAAGTTAGAGTATGATGTCGTCGTACCCGGCTCAAAGGACTGAATAGGCTGGTAATCACGGAACTGCTCTTCCAAGTCGCTCTTGTCTCCCTTTTTATAGAGTGGCATTTCATCAAAGCCAGCCTGATGATTCATCAGATCCAGCATGGTGATAGGCTTATCGTAGCGAAGATTGCGGAGAAAGCCTTCTGGCAGATAAGTTTTGATGTCTGCTTCCAGGTCGATTTTGCCCTCTTCCCAGAGCTGCATGACCGATACCCAGACCGTCAGTTTAGTGATTGAAGCCCATTCAAAAACACTGTCATCGTCAACTTTGACTTTGTTTTCCTTATCCACATATCCAAAGTTTCCCTTGTAGATGGTTCCGTTTATCAAAGACAGCGGTCGTCATTCCGACAGTCGTCTTTTCATGTTCCTTGACAAAATTTTCGATTTTCTGACCGATTTTGTCGCGGTCCGTACCAGACGGCAGCTTCTGCGAGTCAGCTAAAGCAGCGGTCGGCCGGAAGATTCCTAGCGTCAAAATGGTTAAAAGAATGATTAGAATAGATTTTTTCATGAGAGACTCCTTTGTGCAATGGAGCTGCGCTTATTACAGGCCCCACCACTGATAAAGTGACCAATAGAGAATATTGGCAACGATAGCGAGAGCAGATAGACTCGTCATGATTGTCAATAAGAGCCGACCTTTGCCAAGTCCCTTTTTAGCCTTACTCAAGAACGGGTAGATGGCACATCCTGCTAAGATTAAACCTAGAGCTGCAAAGACTATATAAGGCCATATGCTATAGGGATAACTACGATCACTTGCTAGAAAAGCTACAACAAGGCCATAGAAATTTAAAACCACTCCTACTGCTGCTAAAGAGGTCAGATAAGTCCAAATCCGAAGTTTCTTAGGTGTTTTAGGCTGGCCTTTTTTGAATACCAATCGGAAAAGATCTAAACCACCCCGTACCAAAAAGAGAATGATACTGAAAACAATTCCGACTACCGCTGCAATAAGCATGGCCCAGTCTGCCAAAATTTCGCTATCCTTGACTCTGAAATAACTTGCATAAGGAGTTGTCACCTTGACCTTATCTCCGCTGCCACTGACTACTGAAAAATCCTGACTCAAAAGTGGATTGTCCTCGGATTTCTTGACAAAACTAGTATAGAGGAATAAGCTTCTAGAGATAGACATAGGACCACTGGCAAAGTAGCGAGTAGATCGGTAATTTCCAGACTGGAATTTGTCAAAGGTGGCTGAGTCCGTCTTTTTCTTAGGTCCAAAGACCAAAGCCGGCATCTCATGGTTGTAGACGAATTCGTGTTCTTGATTCGTCATGATAGTCATACCGATGCCATTTTTCAAGTCTAGCAGGATGAAAGAGGAATACCCCAAGGTATTACCGCTATGGCCGACAACAGTCATGCCAAACTCTGTAGCCCAGAAACCGTGCATATTGAGCGGCAGCTCTGTCCCTGGATAGGTCGAGGTCACTGTGTATAGGGTCGCCCAAGTCTCAGCTCGCTGGAAGAGCTTCTCTTTCTTCAAAAGCGCTTGGGCAAACTTCTGAAAGTCAGCCATGGTAGAGGCAGCATTTCCCATTGGATAGAGCGCTGAGTATAAATAGGCAGTCCCCTTCGAAGTCTGACCATCTGCACTATAGGACAAGGCCTCCATTCGCTTCTTATAAACCTTAAGATTATCCTTCAAATCTGAAGACATAGCTGTATCATTCATCTCTAATGGCTGGAAGATATGCTCATGGACATAGGCAGAGAAGTCCTGTCCGGAGATTCGCTCGACGATATAGCTCGCCAAACCGGCAGAGAAGTTTGAGTAGCTGGTCATGGTGCCGGGTTCGTAGGACTGGGTTGGCTGATTAGTGGCTAAGCTTTCCTCAATTGTCAATCCTGTCTCTTCCTTAAGGCCCTGAATTGACTCGCTAAATCCCGCCTGATGGTTCATGAGATCAATCATAGTGATCGGCTTGTCATAGCGAAGGTTTTTTAAAAATCCCTCTGGCAGATAGGTGCGGATGTCTTCTTCTAAGTTAATCTTACCTTGCTCCCAGAGCTGCATGACAGAGATCCAGACGGTCAGCTTAGTCACGGAACCCCATTCAAAAACGCTGCCGTCATCAGCTTTGACTCCCTTTTCCTTGTTCATATAGCCAAAGTTTCCTTTGTAGATGGTGCCATCCTTATCAAAGACCGTCGTCGACAAACCAGCTGTTGTTTTTTCATGTTCCTTGACAAAGTCTTGGATTTTCTGACCGATTTTATCACGGTCCGTACCAGACGGCAGCTTCTGTTCTTCAGCCAAGGCTGTAACCGGCCGGAAGAGTCCTAGAGTTATAATCGTTAGAAGCGTTAGAATAAATGATTTTTTCATAGCATTTCCTTTCTGTTCAACTCAAATATTCACATAAGCTAAGTTCAGATAATTTGTGCAGTCTCCTTTCAATTTTAGAATCAGCTTATTCTTGTTTTTTAATCATGAATTTTTCGTCTCCTTATCCGCCCGATACCAGAGATAAATACTGTAAAGGGTCAGAATGCCCAAGCCGCCAAGGTAAAAGAGGAAGTTGACCTGAGAGAAATCAAACTTATCAGCTAGGTTGATGCCGACAAAGGTTTCTATCAGAATATCTAGCAGGGCATGGAAAACCATACAGGCAAGGACAGATTTCGTCTTCTTATGCAGTGCAGCAAACCAGATGGACTGGACTATAGTAACAATGATATAGACTAGAAAGGGATTCTGACTTCGATCATAAAAGCGGTCATAAAACCAGAGAGGAATATGCCAGCAAGCCCAAGCTAGTCCAGTTATCGAGGAGGCGATAAGCATAGAGAACTTCTTTTCCAAAGCCGGCTGCAGAAAGCCTCGCCATCCAGGCTCTTCCATGCCACCAGCCAAGGTCATAAGGTAGATAAAGGATCCAATAAATGAAAGCAGAGCTCCGTCTACTAGCTTGCCTCCGGAAGCTAATGCAAAAGTCACAGCCAGACCTCCACTGAAGAGTAGGAGATAGAGCCAAGTTCCTTTCTTGCTTGAGAAGATAAAGGAACAGATGGCTTTGAAGCCTTTTATTTTCAGCACTATTAGGCTTGCTATCACCGGTCCGAACATACTGAGACTCGTTAGGAGGCCTTCCAGAGTCAGATAGAGTACGGGTGGATTTTCCGGCCAGAGATTTTTGAGAATGATAGCTAGCAACATAAATCCCCAAGTCCAGCCGAAGTTCCAAGCTAGGAACGGCCAGACTAGTTTTGGTTGTGGTTTACTTCTTGTTTCATTGGTCATCTGATTTTCTCCTTTAGATGGTTTGATTTTTGTACTCTGATAAGGTCCTTGATTTTTTGCCTCATTTAGCCGCGCTCTGTATAAAAGACAGCTATTGTACTTCAGCTCCTGTTGAAAAATCACTAACCTTAAGATTGTAAAAAGAATTAATCAAATGGTTTACCTCATGAGATAGTCCATTCCCCCAGAAAAAACAAGCAAATAATCACAATGCCCACCACTGATAAAGTGACCAGTAGAGAATATTGACAACGATAGCTAGAGCTGACAGACTAGTCAAGACAGTCAGGTAGAGTCGGCTCTTGCTCAATCCTTTTCTTGCCTTGGTCAGAAGCGGGAAGACTGCACAGCCAGCCAGAATCAATCCCAGACCGGCAAACAATGTAGCGCCAGCTAGCTAGAAAGCTCAGATCGTTGGTAGCAAATGTGTTAAAGAGGAGGAGGAAGTTTATAGCCACACCTACTCCAGCTAAAGAAGTTAGGTAAGTCCAGATACGAAGAGATTTTGGTGTTTTAGATTGACCTTTTTTGAAGGCAAAGCGGAAGAAATCCAGTCCGCCCCGTGCCAAAAAGAGAATGATACTGAAAACAATTCCGACTGCCGCTGAAATAAGCAGAGCCCAGTCTGTAAAGAACTCGCTATCCTTGACTCTGAAGTTATCGCCATAGGAAGCTGTTACCTTAGTCTCGTCTCCACTACCGCTGACTACTGAAAAATTCTGGGTCAAAAGCGGATTGTCCGCAGATTTCTTGACAAAATTTGTATAGAGCAAACTTCTGGTAACGGAGAGAGGTCCTGCCGCAAAATGACGTGCCGGTCTGTAATAGCCAGGTTGAAATGCATCAAAAGTCTCTTGACTCGTCTTTTTCTTAGGTCCAAAAACCAAGGCTGGCATTTCATAGTTATAAACCAACTCATGATCTTGATTCGTCATAACGGTCATACCTATACCATTTTTCAAGTCCAGCAGAATATAAGATGAGTAGCCAGTCGAGTTTCCTCCATGGCCAACAAGCGTCGTGCCATACTCCCGTGTCCAAAAACCGTGCATATTGAGCGGCATATCCGTTCCTGGATAATTCGAGGTTGCTGTGTAGAGAGTTGTCCAAGTCTCAGCATGCTTGAAAAGCTTTTCTTTCTTCAAAAGCGCTTGGGCAAACTTCTGGAAGTCAGCCAAAGTGGAAACGGCATTCCCCGCTGGGTAAAGCCCAAGATGGAAATAGCTAGTGCCCATAGATGTCTGACCGTCCGCCCGATAAGAGATCTGCTCCATCCGCTTCTGGTAAATCTTTGGATTTTCCTTAAAGTCGGCTGATAGAGCAGTGTCTTTCATCCCTAGTGGTTGAAAGATATGCTCATGGACATAGGCCGAGAAGTCCTGACCGGAGATTCTCTCAACGATATAGGCTGCCAGACTAGCTGAAAGTTCGAGTAGGCTGTCATGGTGCCTGGTTCGTAAGACTGTTCTGGCTGATTAACTGCCAGAATCCCCTCAATAGACAAGCCCTTATCTTCCTTGTAGGCGTGGGTAGACTCGCCAAAGCCGGCCTGATGGTTCATGAGGTCTGTCATAGTGACGGGCTTGTCGTAGCGCAAAGTCTTCATAAATCCCTCTGGCAGATAGGTGCGAATGTCTTCGTCAAGGTCAATCTTGCCCTCTTCCCAGAGCTGCATGACCGATACCCAGATAGCTAGTTTCCCTACTGACCCCCATTCAAAGACGCTGTTGTCGTCGGCCTTGATGCCTTTTTCTTTATCCATATAACCAAAGTTTCCTTGATAAATTGTACCATTCTTGTCAAAGATAACAGTCTCCATACTGGCCGTTGTCTTTTCATGTTCCTTGACAAAGTCTTGGATTTTCTGACCAATTTGGCTGCGCTCCGTACCAGACGGCAACTTCTGCTCCTCAGCCAAGGCTGTAACCGGCCGGAAGAGTCCTAGAGTTATAATCGTTAAAAGTGTTAGAATAAATGATTTTTTCATGATATTTCCTTTCTATTTAGCTTCAACAATCGCATAGGCGATACTTCTGTATACCATTCGGATAAAAATTCTTAGCATATCTTTCTCCTTTCTTACGCAATGATTTGCATCATCTAATCAAAGGTCACAGTTTCTACAGCCACCCTTGTCGCTTCATCTTTCTTGACATAGTCCTGAATTTTTTGGCTAATCTGAATGACCGCCGTGTTAGACTTCAAAGATTCCTCCATCGTCTTAGCTTGAGGCGTTTTTACTAGCCCTATGCTTAGGACTGTCAAAAGCCAGAGAAATAAAGTTTTTGGCATGGTTTCTTACTCCTTAGATACAATTTAAAATGACGACTGGAATCTATCCCATTCCAGTTCTTCTTATTTTTTACAAATTTTAGGCCTAGCTGTATAATCATTTTATATATATAAATTTTTATATACAAGACGATTATATATAATTTTCTAGTATATGTCAAATTTTTTTATATAATTAAAAAAATTATATATCAAAAATCAGCTTAAAAGCCTTGAAATCAATATTCTTAGAGAGTTTATAAAATAGTATCCAAAAAAACTTTTTAAAAAAATTTTTTTATTTATTTGAAAGCGCTTGACGAATCTGCTATCTTCTGCTAGACTTAAGACAGAACTATTTCGGAGGTACACGGAGACATGAAAAATTAAGTCTATTTTTTAAAGGAAACTTTATTTAGTAGATTTTGTCATGTTTCTGCATATCCGCGGGATGTTCGTTTTCGGTGCTTTCTAGCTTCTATTTGCTTATCTTTAGATTAATCCTGTCGCTCCTATGACAGTGTAAGCTGGAAGCCTATAGACGAATAATCCTACTTAGACACTCCTGTGTCTGCTTTGTGCAATTAAAAACAGCTCTGCTAAATAAAGCAGGGCTGTATTTTGTGTTATAAAACGAAGGAGACATCTATGCTTCAAATAAGAAATCTAACGATTACCCACCTAAAAGACCTGAAGGAGTTAGTCAAAGATTTGTCACTGACTGTCAATCAAGGAGACAAGGTCGCTATTATCGGTGAGGAGGGCAATGGTAAGTCCACCCTACTCAAGCTCTTGCTAGACGAGCGACTGGTCAGCTCCTATGTCAGCTACAGCGGACAGATTGATAAGTCCTATACTGCTGCTGTCTACTTACCCCAGCAGTTGCCTTCAGAAGATGCCCAACTGACGCTCAATGACTATTTCTTTGCAGATTTGAGACCGAGCTGGACTATGCTAAGCTCTACCGCTATGCTGGGGAGCTCAACTTTGACTGCCAGCGTTTTGCCAGTCAGCAGCAGTTCTCTAGCCTATCTGGAGGAGAAAAACTTAAAGTTCAGCTCATCAAGAAACTAGCCAGTGATTGGGACATTCTCTTTCTTGACGAGCCCTCTAATGACCTTGATCTTGAAACTCTGACTTGGCTGGAAAACTTTATCAGCCACAGCCAGAGAACGGTCCTTTTCGTCTCTCACGACGAGCACTTTCTCGCTCAAGCTGCGACCAAAATTGTTCATCTGGAGCGAATCAAAAAGAAACAGGAGGCCAGAACCAGCGTCAAGAGTCTGGGCTATGAAAATTACCGCCATCAGCGTCAGGAGGCTTTTGAAAAACAGGGACAACTAGCACGAAAAGAGCGGGAAGAACACGCCAAGACCATGGAAAAACACCGACGGGTTAAGCAGAGTGTGGAGCATACTTTACGAAACACCCATGACGCTACTGCAGGTCGACTGGTAGCCAAGAAGATGAAAAACGTCCTCTCACAGGGCAAACGATTTGAAAAGGCTGGCGCTGAAATGACCGAAATCCCGACACAGGAAGATGTCATCAGCCTTCACTTCTCAGACATAGAAGCTCTGCCATTGACCAAAAGAATCCTGAAATTAGAAGGAATGAAACTTAAAACAAACGAGCGACAACTGGCGAAGAACCTGACTCTGGAAGTCTGCGGCCAGGAAAAAATCGGACTGATTGGTGCTAATGGTGCAGGCAAATCTACTCTGCTTAAGGAAATATGGAAGATTCTGCGTGAGCGGACAGATATGCGAGTAGGCTACATGCCCCAGCATTATGGTGACTTGCTGGCTGATGAGAGCAGTCCCCTGGACTTTCTGGCTCCCTCTGGCGACAAGTCCCAGGAGGAGAAAATCCTGACTCATCTAGCCAGTCTCCAGTTCACGCGCGACGAGGCCCGCCACCCGATTGGGCAGCTTTCCGGCGGTCAAAAAGCCAAGCTTCTTCTGCTCAAACTAGTCTTAGACCGCCCAAATCTCCTCCTTCTGGACGAGCCAACCCGCAACTTCTCTCCCACCTCTCAGCCTCAGGTTCGCCAGCTTTTGGCGACCTATCCTGGCGCCATCATCGCTGTCTCCCACGATCGGATCTTTCTCAAAGAAGTCTGCCAGAAGATTTATCGACTTACGGAGACAGGGTTGGAGGAAGTTGAACTATAAGCAAAAAGAGGCTGGGACAAAAGTCCTAGCCTCTCAATTGTCTTTGGATTGTCGAGCAAGACGCAGTGGTTGAGTGGGCTCTACTACGCTGATTTCATCAGCTTTTACAGCCCTACTCAACTGTGCGGAGGTGGGACGACGAAATCGAATTCTAACAAATTACCGATTTCTGTCCCACTCTCTTTTAGTTTCATTTAGCATCAATCTTTGAACTTTAATAAAGCTCCTCTTCTACTCCTGCGCCGTCTGCATTTGGTAATAAACACCTCTGGCTGCCATGAGCTCCTGGTGATTACCATGCTCGACAATATCACCATCTACCATGACGAGGATGATGTCAGCATGTTGAATAGTAGATAGGCGGTGGGCGATGATAAAGCTAGTACGTCCCACCATGAGCTTGCTGAAAGCCTCCTGAATCAAGACTTCTGTCCGAGTATCAATGGAGGAAGTCGCCTCATCCAAGATTAGGATTTTAGGAACAGCGAGGAAGACACGGGCAATGGTCAAGAGCTGCCGCTGACCTTGAGACAGGGAGTCCCCAGCATCTGCCAGATAGGTGTCATAGCCCTGAGGCAGCTGCTGGATAAAGAAATGTGCATTGGCTGCCTTGGCAGCTGCAATGACCTCTTCTCGGCTAGCATCTGGCCGGCCAAAAGCTATGTTGTCATGAATGGTCGCCGTCTTGAGCCAAGTCTCCTGCAGTACCATACCAAACTGCTGACGATAAGAGGCTCTAGTGTAATGCGTTATGGGAGTACCGTCTAGCGAAATAAGACCACTGTCTACATTGTAAAAGCGCATAAGGAGATTAATCAGGGTTGACTTGCCAGCACCGGTTGGCCCGACAATGGCGACCTTGCTAGCTGCTGGAATCCTTATATTCAAATCCTGAATCAGCTCTTTTCCAGGCTCATAGCCAAAAGCCACATGCTCAAAGCTAATCTGTCCTTTGACATCTTCAGACTGGAGGATTTCCTGACCAGACTCTGCTATTTCTTCTTGGTCCAAAACGCTGTAAATCCGCTCTGCACAAGCTAAAGCGCTCTGCAATTCCGACATGACTGACGATATATCATTGAAAGGCTTGGTGTACTGGTTGACATAGTTAAGAAGGTTACTAGCTGCCCAACCGTAAAGCCTGTTCCCTGAATGATTCGGACAGCCCCAAAGCCCACAATCAAAGCATAGATCAGAGCATTGATAAAACGAGTCGAAGGATTGACCGTCGAAGAATAGAAAATAGCTGCCTGAGAATAGTCTGCATAAGTTTGATTACTTCGAGTAAAAGCTGTGTCAAACTGCTCCTGAGCATTAAAAGCCTGGATCAGACTTTCCTGGGTCAGACTTTCCTCAATCAGCTGGGTCTGCGCTCCCCTCGCCTGTGTCTGTCGTTGGAAAAAGCTAAAACTCTTTTTAGCTATAAAGCGCGCTAAGAAAAGAGAAAGGGGCGTCAAAAGCAGAACCAAAAGCAGGAGAAAAAAGTCCAATCTGGCCATACTGATGATAGTCACTAAAATTGTTAGCAAACCCACAAAAAATTGATTGAAAACCATAAGTAGGCCATTGCTAAGCTGCTCCAAGTCCGTCGTCACCCGACTAACCAAGTCGCCAGTTCCCTGCCGGTCCAGATAAGCCAAAGGCAAATAATGAACTTTCTTGATAACACCCTGTCGGAGCTGCTGGCTATAGCGATAAACCAGCTGATTATAGAGCAAGGGATTGAGCCACTGAATCAGCGTATTGGCTAAGATAACCAACAACATCTGGCCCAAAATCGGCATCAAATGTTGGTCCGCTTGAGGAAGAAGAACGCTATCAATCGCATTTCCAATTAAAACTGGAAGAAGAACAGTCAGAGCCACTTGAGCCACCGTTCCCAGACTAGCTAGGAGAAAGAGCCAGCGCGCCTGCAGCAAATCTCGAGTCAAACGCCTCAAGCTGCTAGGTGATGTCTTATGCTTCATGCTTGTCCTCCTCTCCTTGACTATGCTGTGAGCGATGGATTTCTCGGTAAATGGCAGAGCTGACTAAGAGTTCCTCATGGCGACCAAGAGCCACCTGCTCTCCCTTATCCAGCACTAAGATTTGATCCGCTGAGCGCAAGCTATTGGTCCGCTGAGAGATCAAGACCAAACTGGTCTCAGTCAATTCATTCTTAATAGCCTGCAGGAGTCTGGCCTCTGTCAGATAGTCCAGAGCAGAGGTCGCATCATCTAAACCAAGAAAGGTGCCCTCCGCAAGACAGCTCTGGCAATGGTTAAACGCTGACGCTGACCGCCAGAAAAATTCCGACCAAAGGCCTCTACAGTCGCATCCAAGCCCCCCTCCTTCTGAGAGACAAAGTCCGCCGCCTGAGCAATCTCTAAAGCCTGCCACAAGTCTGCATCTGTTGGCTTGCTTGACATACCCAAGGTCAGATTGGAGCGAACAGTTCCTTGGAAAAGCTCCGCCTTTTGAGGCACCAGACTGATCCAGGACCTCCATTCGCTCAGATTTTTGGGACTGCGTCCTTGGGAAAAGATGGTCAACTGACCAGCAGCCACAGGATAGAGATGAGCCAGGAGCTGGACCAGAGTAGACTTCCCTGAACCTGTCCCGCCAATAACCCCCAAAGTCTGACCTCTTTTCAAATCAAAAGTCAGACCAGTCAAGGCTGGACTAGCTGCATTTGGATAGGAAAAGCTGACCTGCTGGACTTTAATGGCTTGATCCAGCAGAGCTGTTTTCTGCACTAATTCCTGCAGGACATCTTCTTCTGCTTGCTCGAAGACCTGACTGATACGACCTGCACTGATATAGCTTTGATTGAGTGAGTTGACCAGCATAGCCAGCTTGAGCAATTCCACCAAAATTTGCAATAAATAATTGACCAAGGCCACTAGCATCCCCTGGGTCAGCAAGCCCTTGCCGATAAAAGCATTCCCCTGCCAAATCACAGCAATCAGAGTACCATTGACTGTAAGAAAGGTCAGAGGACTAATCAGACTAGCCAGAGCTCCCGTCCTGATTTGCCAAGTTTTATAGAGTTCGTTGCGATTGCGAAAGGTCTGAACCTCACGCTGGGTCTGACCGAAAGCTCTTATAACCCGCATACCCTGCAGCTGCTCACGAGTCAGATTGACCAGTTGGTCTGTCAGCTGGCGAATTTTGGCATAGAGAGGATTCATCAGACGAGACATGAGGACGATAATAGCCGTTAAAATTGCCACCATGAGCAAGAACCACAAGGTAATGGCTGGACTGATAGTAAAGGCCATAATGATGGAGCCGAAAACAATGATAGGCGCCCGCAGAAAGAGACGAAGAAATTGATTGATGCCCGTCTGAATCTGATAGGTGTCGCTCGTCAGCCGAGTCACCAAGCTAGAAGTCGTCAGCTCATCCCGACTAGCCTTAGGCAAACGCAGGATTTTTTGATAGAGGTCGCTTGTCATCTGACGAGTAAAGCCCACTGCCGCCTTTGACGAATAATACTGGGCTACCACTGCTACCACCACGCCCAGCGCAGCCAAGCCCATCAAAAGAAAAACCATCCAGTAGAGATGGGAGCTGTCCTTTCGTGGAATGGTCTCGTCCACAATTCCCGCAATCAAAATCGGAACCAAGAGTTCAAAACTGGCCTCCAAGAGCTTGAACAAGGGCCCTAACAAAGACTCCCTGATGTATCCCTTGAAATATTTCAATAAATCTTTCATACTGCCTACTTCTCCATTAAACTGTATTTATTTTACCATAATTTTCAAAGGCTAAAAAATATTCTCTTTCTGACCAGCAGAAAGAGAACATTAAACTTAGACTTCTTGTAAGTTCTGGCTTATTTTCTTTAGAGCTATATGCAAAAATGGAGTTACAGCAAATAAAAAGCCGCCCAAACCTATAAAAGTCCAATCGAAGCCAAAGTGATCAATCAACCAGCCCGTCACAGGGAAAATGACAATCATACTCAGGCTGAACATCATAGAATAGACACTGAGCATGGTCGCCCGCACTTCACTTGGCAGCTGCTTTTGTAAATCGTTGTCAAAAATTGGCTGGAAAAGAGCATACAAGGCGTTGCTGATTAGATAAATCAAAATATAGATGATCGGTGTGCCAAAATAGGACAGCAGGTAGCTTGCTCCAGTTAGAAGAACTACAGTAGGAAAGAGTTTTAGGGCAGAATACTTCTTTCCAATCACACTCGCCAGATAGACCGCCAAGATATTCAAAGCACTGCCAATCAGCATGACTACCGAAATCTGCCAATCTTTTAAATCAGGCAATTGATTTTGATAGTAAAAATAAAACATACACATCAGTGTTCCGATAATTTGGGAAAGAATCATCCAGATAAAAAGGCTGGGATTTCTCTGCAACTCCTCTTTGACAGCCCAGATAATCTTTTTCATGGTCAGGCGTTCTGCTTTCTCTGCTTTGACACTTGGCTCTTTCAGCATCCAGGTCAAGAACAGAACGATGATAGAGGTGCCAATCATGATATAGTAGGTCAGATGCAATTGTCCATGAACAAAAAAAACCAGCCAAGACCGTTCCCAAAGACCGAGTCGCTTCAGCCACCCCAGACATAAAACTGGAGATGGATAAGTAACGTTCCTTGAGTCCGGCCTCCACAGATGAATCATAGACCATGGCTGCGCTTGTCCCCGAATCAAAATTATAGGACCAAGCACTAATCACCATAGCCAGTGCATAGATCCAAAAGTTCCCCTGCCCAGCCAACATGAGAACAGAAGACACAATCCCGGCTATCCGGCTCAGATAAAGATTGGTCTTGTAGGAAAAACGATCCGCCAACATCCCTGAAGGAATTTCACAAATAACGCTAGTCGCATGAAAAATACTTTCCAAAAGCCCAATCTGCCAAAGGGACATCCCATTTTGACTTAGAAATAAAATCCAAAAACTGGTAATGCCTAGAAAGGCAAAAAATTCAACGCCAGCCATCAGCCCGATATTTCTACGATAACTTCTTTTAAACATACTTTCTCCTTTAACAAGTGTTTTCTAATTTTTATCCTTTGTCACTTGTTAATCTGCGCTTTACATGACCTCCACCTCTTCTCTCTAGTGCTTTGAAAAAACGCCCCCTGGGCGTTTTCATTGATTTACGGTTTAATACGGTGCAGCATACGTGGGAATGGAATGGCTTCACGGATATGCTTAGTCCCTGCTACAAAGGTTACCATACGCTCGATACCGATACCGAATCCACCGTGCGGAACTGTTCCATACTTACGAAGATCAAGGTAGAATTCATATTCTGTCGTATCCATACCAAGATCATTCATCTTAGCAACAAGAGCATCGTAGTCTTCTTCACGCATAGAACCACCGATGATTTCACCGTAGCCTTCAGGTGCCAGCAAGTCTGCACAGAGGACGCGATCTGGATTTCCTTCCACAGGCTTCATGTAGAAAGCCTTGATGGCTGCTGGGTAGTTCACGACAAAGGTTGGTACACCAAAGTGGTTTGAAATCCATGTTTCATGCGGTGAACCAAAGTCATCTCCATGTTCCAGATGCTCATAGTCAGCATCTTCATCATTCTCATGAGCTTGCAAGAGGTCAATCGCTTCATCATAGCTAACACGCTTGAAAGGCTCAGCAATATAGCGTTTCAAGAGTTCTACATCACGTTCCAGCGTTTCCAAAGCTTGAGGAGCGCGGTCAAGCACACCTTGGATCAAAGCCTTAACATAAGCTTCTTGCAAGTCAAGCGACTCATCATGCGTCAAGTATGAATACTCTGCATCCATCATCCAGAACTCAGTCAAATGACGACGGGTTTTTGATTTTTCAGCACGGAATACAGGACCAAAGTCAAAGACACGGCCAAGAGCCATGGCACCTGCTTCCAGATAAAGCTGACCTGACTGACTCAAGTATGCTGGAGTTCCGAAGTAGTCGGTTTCAAATAGCTCAGTAGAGTCTTCTGCTGCATTACCTGACAAGATTGGGCTGTCAAACTTCATAAAGCCATTCTTGTCAAAGAATTCATAGGTAGCGTAGATGATGGCATTGCGGATTTGCATCATAGCCACTTGCTTACGAGAACGCAGCCACAAGTGACGATTGTCCATGAGGAAGTCAGTCCCATGTTCTTTTGGCGTGATTGGATAGTCATTTGACTCACCAATGATTTCGATGTCTGTAATGTCCAGCTCGTAGCCAAATTTTGAGCGCTCGTCTTCCTTGACAACCCCTGTCACATAGACAGAAGTTTCTTGGCTAAGCTTTTTAATCGTATCAAACTTCGCCAATCCTTCTTCTTCGCCAAATTTCTCAATGAAGTTAGGCTTGAAGGCCACCCCTTGGAAAGGCAGAGCCATCGCGCAACTGCAAGAAAGCAATCTTACCCTTACCTGACTTATTGGCTACCCAAGCACCGATGGTCACTTCTTGACCAACATAATTTTTCACATCAATAATTGTTACGATTTTCTTTGACACGTTTTTTCTCTTTTCTATTTTTTATTCTTTATGACAGACTGCCTCGACATTATTACCATCCGGATCCAAGACAAAGGCCGCATAATATGATGAAAGGTTCCCCCGATAATTTGGCGCACCGTTGTCTTTTCCCCCTGCCTTTAAACCAGCCTCATAACAAGCTTGAACCTGCTCATGGTTTTCTGCCAAAAAAGCAAAGTGAATCGGAGACTGCTCTCCCTCTCCCAACCAAAAATCTCCACCAGGATGTGGGCTGTTGGGAGCAACAAAACTGAGTAGAGAACTACTTCTAAAAGCCAATTTGTAGCCTAGAGGAGAAAGAAAACTTGTATAAAAGTCTTTTGAAATTTGTAGATTCCTGACCTTTATCTCAAAATGATCAATCATATCTGCCTCCTAGATTGGTTGCTAAATGTCACTTTATTTCAAGACAAATCTTTTGGACATCTGTTCTATATTTTACCATAAAGCGATTGCAATAGCTATCCTTGAAGAGTCTAAATCTCAGAAAAATTAAAAAACCAGCCTCCTAAAGGCTGGCGGATAACTCTCTCTGAATAAGAGGACTAATTTTTCGTTCCATATAACAGTCGATCAACCATGTCATCATCATAGTTCAAGACTTTTTTCAAAGCCATCTTAAAGCGCTGATCACTGAGAATCTGACCTCCAGGACTCTGGTCAATCGTCGCATAATTCCCCTCCCCATCCTGAGTAAAGGCTACAGTCAGCTCTTGGTCAGGGTCTTCACAAACATCTCGCTGAGGATCTTTTGAACTGCTTGATGGACGAAAGTCCATTCTTTGCAGACGAAACGACAGTTCTTTATGAAAAGCCGTAATGTCCTTCTGACGATTGGCCACTGGCTCATGTTTGTCCAACCAAGTCAAAACATCTTCTTTTGTAATATATATCATCTTCCCCCTCCTAAACCAAATCAAAGTTCGCCCTGTAAATGACCGTATCATAGCTTGGGCTAGCTGCTGACAGAGCTGCTTGAATGATATGGAGCACGCGCTGCTGTTGACCTTCAAAAGCTAAAGGCAGGAGCATATTGGAGACATTTTTGACAATCACTCCCTTAGTGAATTCCCCATCTTCATAAGAAAAATCCTGCTGATGAAAAATGGTCTTAGTCTTAAATTCAATCACCTGTCCTTGCAAAATTAGCTTATAAGTCTTCTTCCAGTTGGTTCTGCCACCAAAGCGATAAAGGACCAGATAAATCCCCAAATCATGGTCTGCGACCCAATCGCCCGTTTCAAAGACTAGCTCGTCATCAATCCCAGCCTTCTTTAAAAGCTCAATCCCTTCTTCAGAAATCATCTCGTGCACAAACTTCCAACTTCCTTCTTGGGGAAGAGTTGCTGTTCCCTCAGTCTCCTTCTGAGTGCTACTACTGACTTCTTTATGATGAACTCTTTTAGGGGGAAATTCTTCCTCCCAAGTCATATCTTCTTCTATGTCACTGACAGCCCGCCTAGTCGGTAAAAAGTCCAGACACTTTTCTAATAATCCCATATCCTATCTCCTCTTTATCTGTACTCCACGTGGTTTACTTCCCTTATCTTTGTATCATAATAAGGGTTAATTTGCGACAGGGCATGTTGAATCACTGTTACGATTTTGTCCTCTCGTCCTTTTAAAACCTTGGGAATCACAAGCTGGGAGATTGTTTCTGTTGATAGACCTTTTACACTTTGATCTTCCTCATTGCGAACTGGATATCTATCGGCCCGCTCTTCTTCTAGGCGAAATTCAAGCAAGTGCCCACCGAGAATCATGGCTAAGACTTGATATTTCCCTTCTCCGATACGAAATTGCTTGACGCAGAGAAAAATCCCTCTCTTCTCATCCTCTAGTAAAAATGGCAGAGCCAGTTCTTTTTCTTCAATAGAAAAATCCTCGAGAAGCTTCTTCTCTCTTTCCCCTATTTCCTTTCTGATAAAACCCATTTTATCTCCTTTTGTACAAAATAATCTTCATCCCTATTATTACTTAAGTAAAAAGACCATGAGGAACACACTGCAAGTCAATAGAATGCAGGGCTAGACCAAATGGACTTCTTTTATTATACACCGAAACACCATCATCTTCAACTAAATACTCCTCAAATTTATAAGTCGTGTGGTGATTTCTATCAGAAAGTTACTCCTACTAACTTAATCTACCATTAATAGCTGCTATTTAATCAATAGGCGGATCATCCTTTGCCTCTTCTTCCGTCTTCCAGTAGGTCATACTGCTCTTCTTAGTGTCTACCTCCATCTTTTTATTAAGTCTAATATCAACCTTATAATAGGCACGTTTAATTAAAAACTTTTGACTGTTCTCTGCAGAACCCCAAGTTCTACAAACCATCAAAAAACTTGCAGAGCCCTGTCCGGCTATCTCCTCCTTAGTGTAAGAACCGGGGGCAGTTGGACGTTCTAAGATTCTCATATTTAAATTCAATTCTGGCTGGTAATTGTTCAAATACCAGTCTATTCGGGCCGAGTCATTCTCATAATATTGGATACGGTAGCGATGACCATTGGATTCGGAAATAGTGGTCCAACCCTGCTCTGAATCAAAGAAAACATAAGCTCCTAGCAAGACTAGACCGCCTAGCAAGAATAAGAAAATCAAACGACGTTTCATATTGTTCTCCTTCCACTCCTGTTTGAAAGCCCTGACAGCTAAATTCCAACTCCTCCCAGCTTTTATTTTCTGAACAAAACCTTCTCAATTCGAGCAGAAAATATGAAAGGGATTTTATGATATTCTATATTATTTTACCATTTTGTCAAACGATTTGCCAATGCAGTTTAGGGGAACTAAAAAGGACGAACTTTGAGTCCGTCCTTATCTATTGTTTATAAATCTTTGTAGGCTCTCTTTAGCAAGCAATGTCGTACTTAGAGCTCTATTTACTCTCCATAAATTGCTGCAGGCGCTGAACGGCTTCTTTGAGCGTATCCAAATCCGTCGCATAGCTAAGACGGACATTTTCTGGAGCACCAAACCCTGCTCCGGTCACCAGAGCCACACCAACTTCTTCTAAAATTGCTGTCGTAAACTCGGTCACATCTGTGTAACCTTTCATTTCCATGGCTTTCTTGACATTTGGAAAGAGATAGAAGGCACCTTGTGGCTTGACCACTTCAAATCCTGGCACCTGAGCCAAGAGAGGATAAATAGTATTCAGACGCTCTTCAAAGGCTTGACGCATAGTCTCAACCGTTTCCTGACTGCCAGTCAGCGCTTCTATAGCTGCATATTGAGCCGCTGCTGTCGGGTTAGAAGTCGTCTGACCTGCAATCTTACTCATGGCCGCAATAATCTCCGGCTCACCAACTGCATAGCCAATCCGCCAGCCTGTCATGGAGTAGCTCTTAGAGACACCATTGATGACCACCGTCTGCTTGCGAATCTCCTCAGATAGACTGGAAATTGGCGTAAATTTATTGCCGTTATAAACCAGACGTCCATAGATGTCATCTGCCAAAAATCAGAATATCGTGCTCTACAGCCCAGTTCCCAATCGCCAGCAGCTCCTCTGCTGTATAAATCATACCAGTCGGATTGGACGGCGAGTTCAAAACCAAGACCTTGGTCTTATCAGTCCGAGCAGCTTCTAACTGTTCCATCGTTACCTTGAAATTATTTTCCTCAGTGGCTTGGACAAAAACAGGAGTTCCCTCAGCCATCTTAATCTGGTCGCCGTAGCTGACCCAATAAGGCGTTGGAATGATAGCCTCATCACCTGGATCAAGCACACTCATAAAGAAGGTGTAGAGGGAGAACTTGGCTCCGGTTGCCACCGTCACTTGATTCGGCTGGATTGTGTAGCCGTAATAGTTGGCAAAATACTCCACCACTGCTTCTTTTAGCTCTGGCAGACCGCTAGTCACCGTATAAAAGCTAGCACGCCCATCCTCAATAGCTGCTACAGCCGCATCTCGGATGTTCTTAGGCGTTGGAAAATCCGGCTCTCCCAGAGTCAGAGATAGAATATCCCGCCCCTGCGCTTTCAAAGCCTTAGCTCGTGCTGCTGTTGCTAAAGTCACGCTTTCTTCCATTTTTAAGACACGATTTGATAATTTCATAGTCCCTCCTTGCTGACCAACTGTCCGCTTTCAAAACCAATCAGGTAGTAGGTGCCTCCCGACTTGACTTCCCAGATGGGCTGATCCTGAAAAAAGCCCATGGTCACCTTATCAATAGTTCCTGCTCCATTTTCCTTGGCAATGCTCTCCGCCTCTGCCTGACTGACACCTTGGTCCAGTCGATAGACCCGAATCTCATTGGAATCTTTAGCAATCAAAACAGCTTTTTCGACACCTTTACTTGTCTTGCCAAGCAGACTGTAGTAGGATTCCTGCCCATTGTAGATGGCAAAAGAATCCACTTTTTCAAGATCTGCATATTCCTTGGCCAAGCGTCTGCTTGCTTCCTTAGCCGACTGTCTCGGCTGCATAGACACTTGCAAAACTGCAAAAAATGAAAAGACAAGAACGCTGAGAACGATAAAAATACCGATAAGGTACTGCCAAATTGGAAAACTGGCTTTATTTCTATTTTTATATTTCACTCCGTCATTATACTACAAATACTCCTATTTTTCTATCTTTTTTTGATGAGAATATTCTCAAAATTCTAAAGCAATATCCTTGCATATGATACTATTTATTGGTAAAATATTGTTATGAAGATTACAGACGATTTAAGCAAAGAAGCTCTGCTTGATTTGAAAACCATGATTGTCTTTCACAAGGCAGCAAGAACCATCCGTGCCATTGAAGCCCAGATTTTTAAAAAGCATGATTTGACTCCTACTCAGTTTTCCGTCTTAGAAACCTTGTACAGCAAAGGGGAACTGCGTATTCAGGACCTGATTGACCGTATACTGGCTACTTCTGGCAACATGACTGTCGTCATCAAAAATATGGAACGCGACGGCTGGATTGTTCGCACCTGTGACCCAAATGACCGCCGGGCTTTTTGATTGGCTTGACGGAACAAGGCAGAGCTAAAATTGAAGCCGCCCTGCCTGATCATATCAAAAATATCCAGCAAGCTCTGTCCATTCTCGAAGAAGACGATAAGCAAAATTTGATTCGCATTTTAAAAAATTTCAAAAAATTGAGCTAAATAATTGCTAACTAGTAATTAATGTTGTAACATATATTGTAACAAGAGAAATATCTCTTTATTTTATAAAAAAGGAGACAATGCAATGTCTAAAGTATTATTCATCGTCGGCTCGCTTCGTCAAGGTTCTTTCAACCACCAATTGGCTGAGCAAGCTGAAAAAGCTTTGGCTGGCAAGGCAGAAGTTTCATATCTTGATTACAAAGATGTACCATTCTTCAACCAAGACATCGAAAGTCCTGCTCCAGCTGCTGTTGCTAAGGTTCGTGAAGAAATTTTGGCCGCTGATGCCATCTGGATTTCTCACCTGTCTACAACTGGGCTATCCCAGGAGTAGTGAAAAACCTCTTGGACTGGGCTTCACGCGCTCTGGATTTGTCAGACCCAACTGGCCCATCTGCTCTGAATGCTAAGGTTGTTACTGTTTCATCTGTAGCTAACGGCACATCACCAGACGAAGTATTCAAGCACTACCGTAGCCTGCTGCCTTTCATCCGTATGAATGTGGTAGAACCATTCACAGGTGTTGGTATCAACCCAGAAGCATGGGGAACTGGACAACTGACTGTCGCAGAAGACAAACTTGCTGAACTCTCAGCACAGGCTGATGCTCTTTTAGCAGCCCTTAACTAAAAAGAGACGATTATAAAAAGAAAAGAAAACTTATAAGACACTAACCCCCCGCAAATAATTGCGAGGGGTTTTAGAATGTATTATTGATAAGAGCAAGTAGACAGCCTTAACCATACAAAGTCTGATACATTTTTTTCATAAAGCCATCAATCTCAGTTTGAACAATTTTCAATAAGCGTGCTTCTTCAGATTGTGAGATAGAAACTCCCTCTCGTATTCCCTCAGAATTGTCCTGAGAATAGCTAGTGTAAAGTAAATTCAGATTTTTATCTAAAACAAAAGCTACATATGTTTGTTTTCCATTAACTTGTGTAATAAAAAATACCTGAAAATCTTTATCTTGCTTTTGAGGGGAGCCAATCTTCAAATGCATATCTCCTTCTATTTCCAGTGGATAAATAACCCCATCTAAACGGATGGCTCCATCTGGCGGGATAATATAGCCTGCTTTACGAATGTCCGCTGCATACTTTTCTGATGCCAGCAAATGTTCTAAGACTGCTATTTTGTCATCCTGTTTGAAAGATTCTTTCAGCTGAAGAAATTCTTGCTGACTTTGATAACTGAAATAGAGTTTAACTCCAACAACTAAAAAAACAACAGAACAAATAAAAATTAGCATGTTTTTAAGTCTCAGCATTTTTTCTCCTAAGCAAGATTATTACCTATCCACCACTTGAGCTTTAAATTTAGCCGGTTTATTGTCTACATTAGTTATGGTGATGGAGTAAGATTTGTTGTTAGTTACATCAAAAACTTTTTCTCCTTTATAACTAACAACAATCCCATCTTCTACTAAATGTATATCTTTTTGATTATTAGGAAGCTCATTCTTGTCTCCCTCGGTACTGCCTATCTTAATAATTTTCTTTTCACTTACCCCAAATAACACATCTCCAAATTTTTCAGACCAAACATTTGTACCTGATAATTTTATTTTAGCATCATTTAATTTTTTAACATTAATTCTGAACTATACTCTAACTGATCCGTATTTGGAGACACCCTTAATTCAACGCTTTGACCTGATTGCAGAGTATATTTGCCGTAATTTAAAATTGCCTGAACGTACCAGACAACAAACAGACTATAAAGCAGGCCAATAATAATCCTTGAACGCCGGCTTTTAAAGCGGTGCAAAAGTAAAAATAGAGAAGCAATAAAAATTACTGAAGTTATCATTCTTTATTTTCCTTATAGATTCCGTATCGTTTCAAGACTCTATCCATTCTGCAAGATTTCATCTTCTTTCCGTTTTCTCTGCTGACCCGACCATTTGATACATAGCAACAATACTATCATACGAAGAATCAAATAGACCAAACGAAGAATTTTCATCTTACCCAGAGCAGACAAAAACTCCTCCCTTGCATGTCCCACTTCTTGACCTAACTGTTCAACCGTTTTGCCTGTTTCCTCTTTAATAACAGCTGCATTCTTTGAAATCAAATAATAATTTTGCTCTAAACTAGTGGTATAGGCTCTGGATATTGGCTCGTCTAAGAAAAAATATACTCTATCAGCATACTTATCTTCAGACAAAGTATAGTATATTTCAGCTTCACTCTCCCATTTTTTAGGAAAACTACTTATTCTCATATTTTCATAGTCTAGATGCATAATGCCATCCAAGATGTTACTAGTCCATTCTTCTGCATAGTGGTACAGTTTTGCCTTTCTATCTACCATTGGCCAAACAATGACATACCGACTATGCATGAATTCCTTGGTCAAGGCCGAGTTGTTAGCCAGACTGGTCGCACCAATCTCGTATACTGACCAAACAAGCGCAATGAGCATTAAAAAAGATTGAGCGGGTTTTGTTTTAAAATATTCCTGAAGTAACCTAACCTTGGTATCAGTTTCCCTATTGTCTTTTCCAAACATCTTTAAATTTTACTTCTCCCCAATTATGTAAATTAAACGAAACGAATAATCGGTTCTTCTTCATCCAATCACCTCAAGATATCCAGTTGATTTTTGTTCATAAGCAAAAGAGGAAGAAATGAGAATCAGAAGTAATGACAAAACAATAACTAGGAATTTATAGCGTTTGAATTTAACGAACATTTGTATCAGCCCCTCTTTCAAAATAGTCAAAAAGTATTCCTGATTTTTCCTCTTCAACAGTTTTACCATGATCTACAAGAAAGGCTTCACTCTTCCCTGTCCGTAATATCTCACACTTTATTTAGAAGCTAGTTTCTGTTTCATTTTTTCAAAAAACTGATTCAATTCTGTTTGAACCTGACGTAGTAGCTCTTTTTCTTGAGTCTCATCTATCTCAATTTTTTTCCTAATAGCATCCTTATCTATATAAGTATATCTTGAATAAGTCAATTTTAATTCTTTATCCACGAAAAACCTGCATCTGTTTCTTTACCATTAATCATAGTAGAAAAAAGAACTAGAAGCTCACTGTCTTCCAAACTAGTTGGTGGGCGTACATCCAAGTTTAATTTCCCAGATATTTTAAGTTTATTTATCCCCCATCGGCGAATCACCGGGTCATCCGGAATTCCATAGCCTGCATCTCGGATAATATCCTCGTTGTTACCTGCGAGAATACTTGCCAGTAATTCAATTTTATTGGCAGAAGAAAAATCTGGTTCAGGTTTATCATCAGGGCCAAAGAGCAACCAAATGACAAAAACAGTTATTATCAAAAGTAGGATGCTTATTATTTTTTTACGTACCGACATTTTTATCTTCTCCTCGCTTCAAATAATCATAAAAATCTTCTTTTGATTTTTTATGCTCATCCGTATCTGGTTTCCATAAGAAATCCCATCTTTTCCCGTGCTTAATAAATTGGCCACCTGCTGTACAGGCTTCTTACATGAGTTCTCCAGAGGCTAGAGTAGCTATTAGGTAGTCACGTTCTTTTGGCAGGCGATCTGTTACTTGATTGCTAATTTATAAGTTGTTGCCAATGTTTTGCCTCACCTATCCACCACTTGAGCTTCAAAGCGTGCTGGTTTGTCGTCCACATTGGTGATGGTGTAAGGTTTGTTATTCGTGACATCAAAACTTTTTCTCCCTGATAATTAACAACAATCCCATCTTTTACTAAATGAATACCTTTTTGATTGTTGGGTAACTCTTCATTATCATTTTCTGAATAGTTTCGTTTAAAGAGTTTTTGCTCTTCAACTCCATAAAAAATCTCACCATTTACCTCAAACCAAACTCCTGAACCTGATAATTTAAGCTTATTATTATCATTTTTCTTCAAAATTAATACAGAATAGTATTCCACATCTTGTGTCCGAGGTTTGACTTTCAGACTAATAGACTGACCAGGTTGTAAGGTATATTTACCAAGATTTTGTGCCCATAAATAAAAGAGAAAAGCAGATGCCAGAACTCCAACAAGCAATAAACTACAACCTAAATTCCAATTCAATTTTTTTTTCAAGGGCATTTGTGAATCTCCTTATAGTCATCCATACCATCTTGGAGCTCTATCCATTCTGTAAGATTTCGTTTTCTTTCCTTTTTCTCCGCTGACCCGACAACCTGATACATAGCAACAGTACTATCATACGAAGAATCAAATAGACCAAACGAAGGATTTTCATCTTACCAAGAGCAGACAAGAAGTCCTCCCTTGCATACCCTATCTCATGGGTTAATTCCTCAATAGTCTTACCTGTCTTTTGCTCCACAATAGCTGCATTCTTTGATATTAGATAGTATCTAGTGTCTAATGTCGAAAAATTTGATTTGGACAACGACCCGTCTAAAGGAAATGAAATCGCATAATTTTCCTTATTAGGAATCCGATTGTATTCAGCGGAAACCTGATCATCATATTTACTAGGGTAACAGGTCATTTTTATATTTTCATAGTCTAGATGCATAATGCCATCCAAGATGTTACTAGTCCATTCTTCCGCATAGTGGTATAGATTCGCCTTTCTATCTACTATTGGCCAAACCATAACATACCGACTATGCATGAATTCCTTGGTCAAGGCCGAGTTGTTAGCTAAACTAGTCGCACCAATCTCGTATACTGACCAAATAAGAACTATGAGCATTAAGAAAGCTTGAGTTGGTTTGTTTTTATAATAGTTTTTCATTTTTTTTAACATTTTACTCTCCGATAGAGGGATTGGGTTTGTCTAAATCCTTTTGGAAATGTTGGATAGCATTCATGAATTTTTCGAAGTTTGATGATTGTTCACTAGAATGAGAAGAAACGTATAATTTATAAGTTTCTTCTAATTTATTCATTCCTTTCGTGTAATCCCCTTCTCCAATATTTTGAACAAATTCATAAGCTCTATAGCCAGATGTTCTCTCAACACTATCGTAATATGAGTTTGTAACATCAACTACGCTATCTCCATTCTTCATTTTGTTGTAAATATTAACAGCATCTAAATCTGAACGATAGTCATCGTTACCAAGACTCGGCGGAAGTCCCATAGTACCAGCTACATCACCTTGCCATCCCGCTAAATCATCTTCATTTTCAATAAAATGATTACCTGTATAATGTGCGGAAATAGTTGCGGCCATATGGGAATAGTCTGTGGTTCCTCCAAATTGAGATAGTAATTCTCTTATTCTAGATTTTTGATTGGCATCTAAATCGGCATATCTAACATCTTTCCCATATGCCTTTGAAGCACCAGCATCTAGTTTTTGAGTAAGTTCTGCTTCTGAATCTGTTTCCTGAATCTTTTTTAGGTTAGTAAAATTATGCTGATTCTGAATAGCTTTCTGAATCGTATCAATTTCATCATCTTTTAAGCCATATTTTCTCAAAACAGATTTCATTCTATAATTAATACCAACATTTATACCGTTTACCCCATTCGGGCTATATAATCCACCGACCACTTGCCAAGCTCCATAAGATTTATCACCATAAGAGTAAGATGCAACTATTTTAAAGAATTCTATATTCGCTTTCTTGGATCCATATTCCTTTTCTAGCTTTTGATATAAATTTAGTAATATCTCTGATTCAGTTCGACTAAATCCATACTGTTGTCTAATAGTTTGAATAAATTTCTCTTTTTTAGTTATTGGTATGTATGTCTCAATCTTCTGTCCCTTCATTTTAATAGCCCAGCTCATATCTACACCATCAACTGAGTAATTTCCATCACTATCTGCTAGGACTTGGCTTAGCTGGCTGGCTCCTTGGATAGCTAGACGGAGGACTTCTAGACTATCGCTGAAATATTGAGAAACCTGAGCGACAAAGAACTCCAGCTTTTCAATCTTCTCTTCCAATTCTTTGATTTGTGATTCAATTTGAGACTCTGCACTAGAAAGAATCACCAGAGACTGCATGTGAGAAACGATATTAAATGTAGCAATAGACTTCATACGCTCTAAGAAAGATTCTTTGGCTTCAATAGCCTTTTTGACAGAGGCTAGCTGCTGCTCTCTCAATTCTTTTGTCTTCTTCAGCTGATCTAGGTCGAGGTTTCCGTACTCAGCTACCTGAGCATCTGCAACTCTGTATGAATTTAACTCCGTTTGAATGTCATCCACTGCAGCCTGTAGCTTCTTAATGGCAGGAATGATAATCTCTGAAAAGAGGCCTTTCCCTGCTGTATAGGCTGCTCCCATGAGTTCCCCAGAGTCTAGGGTAGCTATCAGGTAGTCACAGCCCTGAGACAATCGGTCTGTCACCTCATTGGCCACTTGAATATTACTAGACATGGCATCCATCAGCTGTGAAGACTCTGACGCACTGTACTTTACTCCCATGGTAAAGAGTTCCTTTCTTTCGTCAATTTTTCTCGATTTTCATCTAATTTTTGCCGAACTTTCCTTGTTTGTTTGGAAACATTGTCCAACTCCTGCTCTACATAGCTGTCAATTGCTTGCTGCAAGGCTTGGTTTTCTTCCCATATTTTACGATTGGTAGAACTAGTCTCTGATACGGGATCTATCAAGTTTTCTATTTGAGCATTCATCGTCCAAATATCTGTACGAAAATCCATTACCTTCTCTTCATAATGTCTTTTGAGAACTAAAAGATCTTCTTCTTGATTCTCGAGCTGAATGATTTGCTTATGCAATTGCTCACGTTTTTCTTGATTTTTATCTTTTATCATCAGTTGCTCCAACGTTGCGCCTGCTCTACATCACGCTTTTCAATTTTATAAGCTATATCAGGAAATTTATTAGCCTGAATCAGGACAGCTGCGCTAAAGTCACTGACAGCCTGCAGCATTTGATTGCATGCTTGGCGGCCTGCTTCCATCCCAGCAATCTCTGTAGTATAGCTGAACTCTACCTGCTGATTTTGCCTGTCGCTTATATCTACTCCAACCAATTCACTGATAGCATTCTGAGCATAGATAGTACTTGACTTGATTTTTCTTTTCACACTTCCTTGACATAAACCATCTCTTGTTCACTAGATAGATCAGGTCGGTAGGTGAAGCCTGCAAAGTTTAATTTCTTCATTTGTTCGACTTCTGTCACTTGGTTAGTTATAAGAGCTGTTAAAAACTCACCACGCGCTTTTTTAGAAATGGTCGAGTGAACTTTCAGCTTGTCACCTCGGTCTTCCAGAAATTTGAAGCCTATCATGCGCTGGCGGATTTTCTTAGAAAAAACTGTTTCAAACTCGCTGGACAGGAGAGAGAAAATCACCTCATCTTCTGCCAGAGCTTGGTCATAAGCTTCTTTCCAAAATGCCTTGAGACTCTTCCCATCCAGCTTGAGTGGCATCATAAAGTCCAAGCGATGGGGCGCTATGGGCTCCAGGGCTGGGATAACACCGTAAAGCGCTGATGTGATGGCAAGATACTTCTCGATATACTGACTTTCCTCCTTGGTGTAGTCCTGCCTCTTGATATGGCGGTACATGAGGCCATCAAAAAGATAAAGTGCTGGAGCATGCTGCGCAGTTCCTTCTCGCAGAGCCTGAATAGCTTGCAACTCTATCTCCGCTCTTTCTGGGGAAATTTTATAAAACGATGCCAAGCCAGCTACTGACATGGTTGCCAACTCATCCAACACAGCCTGAGTTTGTGCTAAAGGTGGATTCGGGATTGCAGATGGTGCGGTTAGATTCAACTCTTTCGCAGTTGGGATAAGAATTTTCATAGTTTCCTTCTTTCATTTAGTGAATATGGCGGACAACCCATTTACCCAAGGCTGTCTCTAGTAGATAGCTGCCAATGATGAATCCTAGCAGATTGGTCAAGATATCACCCAAGTCAAATGCCAAGATGAAAGAAATATTGGCTCCCCTCAACCAGACTGATAGCCAAGGTAAAATAAGCCACATGTTTCCATGACAACTTGCAGAGAAAGCCCAGCGGGATGAACATAATGATATTCATGGTGGGTACCAGCTTATCTCCATAAATCCAATTATAGGTAAAAGACTGCAGGTCCAGACTAAAGCCCTGCCTGCCGATATTTTTCAAAAAGAGGGCATAGAATAAAATGAGAAAATAGAGCACATAACTGGCTAGCACCAGCCAACGAGGAATGTGGCGACTGTAGAGGCCGCGTATAAAAAGCGAGCTAATGGCTGTCAATGTTAGGATGATAGAAGCTGGTATCAGCAGGTTCCACTCTGGCTGATTCTTGTAAAAGACGACGGCTACGTAGGCATAAAAAAAGCGTATATAGAGCCAAGACCAAAAAATCAGACTGCCTAGGAAGGCTGCCATATCAAAGATTGTTTGTTTTTTCATCTGAAACCTCCCTTTCTTCTTTTTAAAATTATATCAAATTTCAATGGGACATTCTATTTTTTGCTTGACTTTGATTTACAGAGATGTTATCATCTAGTTATAAAGACTAGATAAGAAAGTGATAAAGATTTGAACGCTCAACAAGTTTTTCCCAAGTGGGACGAATTACCAGAACTGGAGCTATATTTGGACCAAGTTCTGCTCTATGTAAACAATGTCTGTGGCTCTTCCATTTCAGCTGCTGACAAGGGACTGACCGCTTCTATGATTAACAACTATGTCAAGCATGGCTATATTGCTAAACCGGTCAAAAAAAAATATCAACGTCGTCAGGTAGCACGCTTGATTGCCATTACGACCTTAAAAACGGTCTTTTCTATCCAGGAAATTTCAACTACTTTAAATATGCTGCATAAAGAAGCAGATTCGCGAGAACTCTATGACGACTTTGTAGACTATATGAACGGAAGCAAGCTGGAGGTGGCCCCCATCATTTCCACAGCCTGCCAGACGGTCAAACTCTATCAAAAAACCTTATCCCTAATCCAAGTACCAAATGAGGAGGAAGAAAATCTTGAACTACGCGCTTAAACTCAGTAAAAAACTATCCTTCGGAGAGGAAATTGCCAACGCTGTTACCCATGCGGTAGGGGCCGTTCTGATGCTGATTCTGCTGCCTATCTCAGCTATTTATAGCTATGAAGGGCACGGGTTGGTGGCCGCTGTCGGAACTTCTATCTTTGTCATTAGCCTCTTTCTCATGTTCCTCTCCTCGACAGTCTATCACTCCATGTCCTATGGCTCGACCCACAAGTATATCTTGCGCATTATCGACCACTCCATGATTTATATCGCCATCGCTGGCAGCTACACGCCAGTCGTGCTGTCGCTGATGAATAACTGGTTTGGCTATCTCATCATTGCTATCCAGTGGGGCACCACCATCTTTGGCATTCTCTATAAGATTTTCGCTAAGAAGGTCAATGAAAAATTCAGCTTGGCTCTCTATCTGATTATGGGCTGGCTGGTGGTCTTTATCATTCCGCAGATTATCGGTCAAACCGGACCAGTCTTCTGGGGACTCATGCTGGCTGGTGGCCTCTGCTATACTGTAGGAGCTGGCTTCTATGCTCAAAAGAAGCCCTACTTCCACATGATTTGGCACCTTTTCATTCTAGCGGCCTCTGCCCTGCAATACCTTGCTATCGTTTATTTTATGTAAGAAAAAATACAAAACCGTCTGAGAATTCTCAGACGGTTTCTTTGTTTATACTGATTATTGATTCATCCCTGCTTTTCCAGAGGACTTCTTTGCTTGTGCGCTTTTCTGACTTGCTTAAAGATTGGATATAAGATTGGGACAGCAATGACTGTCGCTAGACTGGAGCCAAATGTACCAGTAATCTCAGCTACTGCCAGCAAAAAGGCTGCTGGTAAACTACTCCCGCCAAGCAGTGTTCCTGTCAGAGTGTACTTGAAAATATTGAGCACAATTTTCACCAAAGCTGCTGCTACTGCTGTCACAAGAATATTTCTTAGTCGATCCTTTCTCTGAAAGAGTCTTTCATACAGAAAATGAATCACCACGGCTACCGCAAGTGCTTCTAACAAGATGACTGGGATTTCCGCTGCATAACCATTTAGCAAGTCAAATATTCCCAATCCAATAGCAGCCGCTAAAAAACCGAGTTTACTGCCAAAAATCAGACAACCCACCACCACCAGTGCATTTCCAAAGTGAATAAACTGAGCTCCGACAGGAATTTTAAAAAACTGAATGCTCAGAAAAATCAAAGCAGCAAATAAACTAATCATGGTTAAGGTTTGTAAATCAAGTGTTTGTTTCTTCATCTTTTTCTTCCATTAAGGCTTGAAAATCAGCGAAAAGCTCTCCAAGGTAGGGTTGGTAAAAAACGCCCTTCTTTGGATCTATTTGCTCTTTAAAGCTAAGTGCCAAGCTCTTTTCAATAAATTTCAAAATCACAGGTAGGGCTTGCTTGATGTCGACCCCCTGAACAAAAGCGGCAGCTACAAGTGTCGTCAATATATCACCCGTTCCAAAAAATTGCTGGGGCAAAGCCGGACTAGAAAAGAGGTTAAACTCCTCTGTTGCCGCATCAAAATAGGCCACACCAATCTGCTTCTCTTTCATGGGCAAGCCAGTTAGCAAGACCTTGCTCGGTCCTAACTCAGCCAAACGCTTGCTATAGTCCTCCCATCTATCTTCTGATAAGCTATCTTCGTAGGATTCCTCCAACAACAAACAGGCTTCCGTCAAATTGGGCAGAACCAAATCGGCATGCTGGCAGAGGCGACGCATATGGTCTAGATGGGCATCTGAAAATCCCTGATAAAAAGTCCCCTTGTCTCCCATGATAGGATCCACGATAAGGGGCAAGCTTTTTTCCTCTTTAAAGCGCAGCAAATTTTCCACCTGTATGTCAGACTTCAAATACCCTGTTACAAGAGCTGAAAAGTCGAACTCTAGTCTCTGCCATTGTTTCAAAAATGCAAGCATCCCGTGCGTGTAATCATCTATATAGACGTCTTGAAAACCGCCTGTATGGGACGACAAAATCATGGTTGGCAAGAGGGCAACCTCTAGCTGGCAAATTGCAAAGAGTGGCAGGGCAGTTGTTGCGGCAACCTTCCCTAAGCCAGAAATATCTGTAGCCAGAATGACTGTTTTTGTTTTCATGACTCCTCCTACTTGCTCTCTATTGTAAAATATCTGAAAATGAGTTACAATATGAAAAAATCAAATCTGTATGGGGACAGTTTTATGGTTAAAGCAAAATACCAACGCATCGTTGATAAGATTACTAAGGATATTAAAGAGGGAAAATTGGCTACTGGTCAGAAAATTCCTTCTGTCCGAAAGCTTGCAGAGCGTTACCACTGCAGTAAGGATACCGCGCAGAAGGCTCTAATTGAGCTCAAATATCAGAAGTACATCTATGCCGTTCCCAAAAGCGGCTACTATGTACTGGAGAATGCTCAGGAAGAAAAGCAGGATTTGGAGTTGCCTGTGAGGGATGACCGCCACCATGCTTATGAAGATTTCCGACTCTGTGTAAATGAAACTCTGATAGGCCGGGAAAATTATCTCTTCAACTACTACCCTCAGCAGGAAGGACTGGCGGATCTGCGTCACTCTGTGCAAAGACTAATGCTGGACTCTGCTGTCTATGCTTCTAGGGATCAGCTGGTACTGACTTCCGGCACCCAGCAGGCTCTCTATATCCTTTCACAGATTGAATTTCCCAATCAAAAAGAGCATATCTTGGTGGAGCAGCCAACCTACCATCGGATTAATGATCTTCTGCTAGCGCAAAAGCTTCCTTATGAAACCATTGAAAGGACTCCGCAAGGAATCAATCTGGAAGAACTTGAGAAGATTTTTCAAAGCGGAAAGATTAAGTTTTTCTACACTATTCCTCGTTTTCACTATCCCTTGGGTCACTCTTACAGTCGACAGGAAAAGGAAGAGATTCTTCGGCTGGCACAGCTCTATGATGTCTATATTGTAGAAGATGACTACCTATCAGACTTTGATAGCCGGCGGGAGCTAACCTTTCATTATCTAGACAATAGCCAGCGCGTCATCTACATCAAGTCCTTTTCTACCAGCCTTTTCCCGGCCCTAAGGATTACTGCCCTGCTCCTTCCACCCCAGATTCAAAAGACCTTCATCGTTTACAAAAGCGCCGTGGACTATGACAGCAACCTCATCATGCAGAAGGCTCTCTCTCTCTACATCGACAGTCTCATGTTTGAAAAAAAAATAGGCTGGCGCTGCTGCAGCTTCAAGAAGAGGAAGCAAGAAAGGCGCAGATACTACTGGAGCAAGCTCAGCTGCCACTAGCCAGCTATCTGACCAAGGACGGCATTCTGTTAGACTTGAGGTCACTTTCTTCTGTCAGTGCTCTCAAACACAGCAGTCTGCCGCTTGACTTCTTTGAACAAAGCTACCTTGCTAGCTGCCCTTACCAGTATGCCAAGCTTCCTTATGATAACTTAGAAGAAAATGTAGAGAAATTAAAAGACTATTTAAAATAGGTGTAGAATTCATTCGGAATTCTACACCTTTCATTTATAATCAGGTTTTTCAAGACTCCATCATCCCAGCCTGCAGTTGGTACATTTTCTTATACGTGCCATCTTGAGCTAGCAATTCTTCGTGGCTGCCGGATTCGATAATGCGGCCCTTGTCTAAGACATAAATGCAGTCGGCATCCTGAATGGTAGACAGACGGTGGGCAATGGCAATGGTTGTCCGCCCCTGCCGCATTTTTCTCAGTGAGCCTTGAATAAGTTCCTCTGTCTCTGAATCAATATTAGCTGTCGCCTCATCCAAAATCAAGATTTTAGGCTTGGTGGCGATGGTTCTGGCAAAGGCTAGAAGCTGCCGTTGACCGCTGGAAAAAGTCGCTCCCCGCTCAGTCACAGGGGAATCATAGCCTTGAGGCAGCTGACTGATAAAGCCATGAGCGTCTACAAACTTAGCCGCTTCTATGATTTCTTCTCGAGTCAGCTGCTCTTGGTATAGCTGGATATTGGAAGCAATGCTACCGTGATAAAGGAAGGGATCCTGCAAAACAAGGCCAATCTTTCGCCTCAGCTCCGCCTGACTATAGTCTTTAATATCACGGTCATCAATCAAAATCTGCCCCCGCTCAAACTCATAAAAACGCAGGAAAAGATTAATAATAGAGGACTTGCCAGAGCCAGTCGAGCCCACAAAGGCAATCGTCTGGCCTTTTTTGACAGAAAAGGAGATATCCCGCAAAACATCTCGCTTTCCATCATAAGAAAAGGAAACGTGCTTGAATTCAATGCTGCCATCCTGAATTTGCAAGTTATGGTTAGCCTGCTCAGGCTCGTAATCAGTGCGATCAATGATTTCAAAAACCCGCTCCGCAGCAACCATAGATGTCTGTAAAACAGAGTAATTCTGCATAACATCAATCAAAGGATTAAAAAGCTGATTGACATACTGGATAAAGGCATACATAATACCAGCCGTAATTCCCGCCACTTGCCAAGTCAAGCCAAAGTAAGTCAGAATCACTCCATAAGCCAAGATTTTCAGCAGGGACATGGCCGGTCTCAGAAAGAGACTATTGATATTGAGATAGCGATTGGTGAAGCCTAAATGCTGACCGTTGATTTCTTCAAATTCCCTCAGCAAGCGCTTCTCTTGCCCAAACGCCTGAATAATCCGCATCCCCTCAATACTCTCAGATAGCTTGACATTCAAATCGCTGAGTTTATTCCGGACCTGCTTCAGCTGACGATTGGATAGATGTTGATAGAGCAAGATAGAGGCTGCCATCAGAGGCAAAAAGAGAGCAATCATCAGGGTCAATTGCCAGTTGAGGGCAAACATGGCGCTCAAAGTAACAACTAAAATCAGCAAGGAGCTCAAAAAATTAGAAAAAATCTCACTGAACATATCTGCGACTGCCTGAGTATCATTAGTCAGGCGGGAAACGATAGCACCAGCTGGCGTTTTATCAAAATAAGCCATTTGCAGGCGCTGGATATTGGCAAAACTTTCCTGTCGCAAATCCCGAACCACACTTTGAGCCACACGCGCAAAGAAATACTTTCCCAAGAAGGTAAAAGTACCCGCAAGAGGAAAAGGCCATAGTAAAGAGCCAGCAAAGGCAGGCCAGCAAAGGCTTGGTTACGGCCGATAAATTGATCAATAAAATAGCGGGCCAAGAGCGGCAATGCTGTTGTTACCAGAGTCGTCAGCAGGATAAATGTCAAAGCCATGCTGCTCACTATCCTGTAGCGCCACATATAGCCAAGGAGGCGATGAAAAGTTGCTTTCTTTTTCATATTAATCTTCCTCCTTCAAGCTTTCTGCCAGCTGCTGATTATGATAAGTCTGGGCATACCAGCCCTTTTGCTCCAATAGCTCTTGGTGGGTGCCCCGCTCCTTGATACGCCCCTCTTCCATAACCAAAATCAGGTCTGCATGCACCAAGGCTGACAGCCGATGAGCTGTGATGATGGTTGTCTTGCCAGCACGCTCTGACTTTAGATTTTCTAAAATCAGATGCTCTGTCTTGGCATCAACAGCCGACAGGGAATCATCCAAAATCAGGATTTCAGGATTGGTAATAATAGCCCGACTCATCGCCAAGCGCTGCTTCTGCCCACCAGATAAGGACAAGCCCCGCTCACCGACAACCGTATCCAGCCCCTCTGGCATAGCCTGAATATCCTCATACACACCGCATAGTTTAGCGGCAGCTAGAACCTGGCTATCTGTCAGCTGGGGATTAGCAAAACGGATATTGTCCCGAATGGACAGAGCAAAAAGCATCTGTTCCTGTGGTACATAGCCGATAAGACGGCGCAAGTCTTTGAGACGGTACTCTCGGATATCATGTCCATTCAAATAGATAGCCCCCTCCTGAATATCTTGCTCCCGCAGCAGCAAGCGCAGAAGAGTGGTCTTCCCTGAGCCCGTCTGACCGACAATTCCCAGTGTCTGTCCCTGCTCAATAGAAATAAATATCCGATAAACTAGTCCCCTCTGCATAAGCAAACTTCCGAATGTCATAATCCAATCGACCATTTTCCGCATGAGAGAGGGGTTGTTCAGCTTCCTTGACATCTGACTCCTGAGCCAGCAGTTTCTCAATTCGCTCATAAGAAACAGCCCCTCGCTGGCCGATGTTAAAAAGATAGCCTGTAGCCTGCAGCGGCCAAACCAGCATATCCAGATAAGTGATAAAGGTAACCAACTCTCCTATGGTAAACTGCCCTTGGGATATAAAAATTCCACCGAAAATCAAGGTCAAAACATAAGAAAGACCGATAAAAAGCAAAACCAAGGGGTCAAAAAGAGAATCGTACTTGGCAGCCAAAACGTTTTTTTCGTAGACTTCCTCATTGGTCTTGGCAAAAGACTGAGTCTCCGCCTCCTGATAGCCAAAGGACTTGGTCACTCGAATCCCTGAAACACTCTCCTGAACCTTATTGTTCAAATCCGAAAATGCCTCTTGAGCAGCCTTAAAACTTTCATGATTTTTTCGGCCAATCAAGCCCGTACCCCAGGACAAGAAGGGCATGGGCACAATGGCAATCAAGGTTAGCCGCCAGTCCAAAACGAAAAACATAGTTAGCAGGGTCACCAGGGCTGTAATAGAAGCATCCACAGCTGACATGACTCCACCCCCAGCCAGACTGACAATTGCATTGATATCGTTGGTCGCATGAGCCATCAAGTCCCCTGTACGGTATTTCTGATAAAAAGAGGGAGACATGTGAGTAAAGTGCTCGAACAATCGAGAGCGCAGAATCCGTCCCAGATTATTGGACGTCCCTAAGATATAAAGACGCCAGACATAACGGAGGCCGTACATGATAAAAGCTGAAGCAATCAGCAACAGCAAATTAAAGAGCAGCTCTTGAGAAGTCAGATGTTTGCTAGCAATTCGGTCAATAACCTGACCGATGACTCTGGGCGGTATCAGATTGAAGACACTGACCAAGGACAAGGCCAGGATACCGATGATATAGCGCCGCTTTTCTAACTTAAAAAACCAGGCTAATTTTCTAATGAGGTTCATAATTTCTCCTATTCTTACTAGTCTTTTTATTATACTGTTTTTTGAGGAAAAATGAAACACAGCGGATTGGAGCGCTGTGCTTCGATTTTATTTTTTATCTGTCAGCTGGTAACTTACAGCCAGCAAATCAAAGATTTCCTGATCGCTCAGGGTATCATCCAAGGGCAGACTGAGCCAATATTTCTTATTCATGTGAAAGGCCGGGTAAATCCCCTTTTTCTGAATCAGCTCTGCCACATGGTCATTCTTAACATTCAGCACCTCAATAGCGCCGCTTCGCTCTGCTTCAAACTTAGACCAGTCTGTGGTCAAAAAAGCTCCGTACCATTTCTTACTGTCCTGGTGGCGGAAAACCCCAGCTTTAGTCGAGCTCTTTCTGGACGACTTCTCCCAGAGGTACTCTATTTGCCCCTGATAAACCTCAGCTGCATGATCCCGCAGTCGCTTACTCTGCTCATAGAGAAAGCCAACCTCGTCAAAACAGTGCTGACGGATAGCCAGCAGTACTGCCTGACAAGCTTCACGAACCTGACCGACAAACTCACCCGTCACTTGCTCCATCTTGACCTGTAGATAGGCGTCATCAGTCTCACAGTCAAAGACCTGATAGTCCAGCTTCCCATCTCTGATAGTTATTTCCAAGCGAAAGTCACCCTTCATAATCTTCTGCGAGAAACGGTAAGCTCCATCAGACTTCTTAAAGCCGTAAGTCTGAAGCTTGTCTAGATTAGCCTTGTATTTTTCAAATAGTTCCAACATCTACTTAGCCGCTGCTAGCGCAGCTTCCCCCTCCTTAAAATACAATTTTAGTTCCATGCAGCTGGTCTACTGCCAGGCTGTCTATAATTTGCTGACGATTGCCTAGATGAATGCCTCCACCCGGCATGATATCAATCCGATCAGCAGCATGCTCGATTAATTCGTCCAGCCAAGCAAAATGCTCCTCAATCGGCTCACTGGAAGGTCCTCCATGGGTCAAAATTCGCTGGACACCGTTCTCAATTAGCCAATCCATTTCGCCAAACTGGTATTCAGCTGGTATCGCATCAAAAGCCATGTGAAAAACTACTTCCAGTCCCTTGCAAGCCTCTAGCAGCCGCTGCATCTTCGGAACATCTATTTCATTCTTCTCCGTCAAGACACCAAAAACGACTCCCTGACTCCCGGCTTCCTTGGCTTTTTGGATATCTGCCAGCATAATCTCAATTTCAAGATCCGAGTAAACAAAATCTCCGCCCCGAGGCCGAATCATTGTCATCACAGTCGCACCGTAAGGCTTGGCTAAGTCAACCGCTGCTTGAATTACGCCATAGCTGGGCGTCGTACCACCGACAGCCAGGTTATCACAGAGCTCAATCCGCTGTGCTCCCGCCTTCATAGCCTTTTCTAACAAAGTTACATTTTCAGCACAAAATTCATAAAGCATCATCTTACCTCTGATTTAATATATTGATTCCCTCTATCTATTATAACACAAGAGCTTCGCGATATCAGCTCTTATCAAATTTTCTAGCTTCTCTTTTACACCAATCAAGCCAATGGATCTGATAGTCTTCCTTGGACAAAATGCGGTTCTGTAAATCAGCTATCGAGAAGATACCTCTTTCTTGACAAGCCTGAACACAGTATCGATAAAAGTCCCAGTTAAGCTCGTCCCTATCATAATAGATGGGAATATGAGAGAGGCCAGCCTGATAAGCCTTAAAGGCTCTGCTATGTCCATCAGTAAAGAAAATTTTGCCATACATACGCTTGACAGGTAAAGCTTCAAGTTCTTGTTGGTCAAAATCAATACAAATCCTGTCCAGCTTTTCCCGTGAAAGGTAGAACTGACTGGGCTGGATCTGCGCTATGGGCAAGGTCAAATCAAGTGTATAGGACCTACCTTTCTCCCTAGCATGAGTTGGATAGAAACCAAGCGACTCAAACAAACCGCGAGAGGGCTGATTGAAATCATAAATTTCTTGAACTGCTAGTTTCTGATAGCCTAGATTCCGTGCGCGCTGTATCAAAGCAGAAAGAACTTTCTTGCCAATGCCTTCCCACTGTAGTCCGCTTTTCCAATGACAATCGGCAAATCATCTTGCCAAAAGGTCACATCCCCAATGGTCAGCCAATACTCCTGTTCCCAAACCTCAATAAAATACACTTCACCTCGCGAAACCAAATACTCATACATCCTTTGAACTCGCTCCGACGAATAGGGCTCTCTTCTGCCATCAATCATATAAATCGTATCTGGATCTTGGTACCAATCTAAGGCTAACTCAAACTGGCCATCATAGGCCCGCAAACGCAGATTGTCATCAATAACAATCAGCTCCTCTTGCTGGATATTAGGAATAGGCATCTTCTCTCCCTCACAATGACATTATTCAAATAATAGTATAAAAACTCCATTTGATTCGGAAGGGGCTCCTCCTCAAATGAAGTTTTCTTTTTTAGATTCCATAACCCATGCTGAACTGGATTTTAGCAGCACCGTTCTGGAAGCTGATTTTATTAATACTGAATTGACTCTGCGGCAGAGCTAGAAGGAAACTATCTCCCTCCGTTGTGATAGATGAATTAGAGGCCTGCATTTGTTGCTTCAGCATGCCTGTCACCCAAGATTTAGGGATAGGAAGAGAGCCTAGCTTGGCACTATCAATTATGATGTGCAAGACATTATCCCTCACCGTCACATCCACCTCTAGGTCCAGCTTACTGCCAATGAAGAGCAATTTGACTGGATACTGGATGCGCAGCTTATTGCCTTCAATACTGTAAACACTGTTCAGCAGCTCCTGATTCTCAGAGTCAGTCAGAGAAGACTTGAGCACCTGATTAAGCTGGACGCTATTGAGAGAAACTTCTGTGCTGACTCCCTGAGCCGTCACATTGGCATTGCTCAAAGCTGGCTCAATAATACTCATCCAGGAAGCACTGCCTTGAACATTCTTTAATTGTTCACTTTGATTAACAGATGCAGGGAACCAGAAACAGCACTGCTGCAAGCAACAGCACCAAAGCAATTCCCACTACTCTTTTTACCATTTTCATGTTTGTATTCCTTTAATTTGAGAAAATCCCTTTAGCCAAAAACACAGCAAGGATTTATCTTATTTTACACTATTTTTGCATAATTTTCTGTAACAAACATATTAAAAAGCTAACAATCCTGTGAGAAAAGGCCGGGACAGATAATCCCAGCCTCTCAATCACATAGCGCTAGTTTTACAAGGCTCATCATAGATAGCCTATTCTTACTTAATTACTTCCTGAGTCTTAGCATAGTTGGCTTCGACTGCTTCTTTTTCTGATTTCCACCAGTCTTGGTTGTCCGTGTACCACTTGATCGTCTCTTTGAGACCCGCTTCAAAGTTGGTGAACTCTGGCTTCCATCCTAGCTCATCGCGGAGCTTGCTGGCATCAATGGCATAGCGGAGGTCGTGGCCGGCACGATCTGTCACATGGTCATAAGCATCTGTTGGCTGTCCCATTTCCTTGAGAATCAGCTCCAGCACTTCCTTGTTGTTCTTCTCACCATCAGCACCAATCAAGTAAGTTTCACCGATTTGACCCTTGGTCAAAATTGTCCAAACACCTGATGAATGGTCATTAGTATGAATCCAGTCACGAACGTTTTTACCTTCGCCATAAAGTTTTGGCTTGATACCGCTCAAGATATTGGTGATCTGGCGCGGAATGAACTTCTCAATGTGCTGGTAAGGACCATAGTTGTTTGAACAGTTAGAAATCGTCGCTTTCACGCCAAATGAACGCACCCAAGCTTTAACGATCAAGTCTGAAGCTGCCTTGGTTGATGAGTAAGGTGAGCTTGGATTGTACTTGGTTTCAGCAGTAAATTTCTCACCTGGTCCTTCGCCATGACCTGGCAAATCTTCACGCAGAGGCAGGTCCCCATAGACTTCGTCAGTCGATACATGGTGGAAACGAATGTCGTATTTACGAGCTGCTTCCAAGAGTGTGTAAGTTCCGATAAAGTTGGTGTGGATAAACGGACTCGGGTCATTGAGTGAGTTGTCATTGTGGCTTTCTGCCGCATAGTGAACGATAGCATCAGCTTCGGAAGCCAGCTTATCTACCAAAGCTGCATCAGCAATATCTCCAACAACCAACTCAACGCGGTCGCCTAAAATTTCTTCAATATTAGCCCGATTACCCGCGTAAGTCAGCTTGTCCAGCACAGTCACATGAACATCTGGAAAGTTATTGTAAACATAGTGAACAAAGTTGGAACCGATAAAACCAGCTCCACCTGTCACGATAATTTTTTTGTATTCAGTCATTTCTATTCCTTATTTTTTTATAATTGCCTTAGATGGTGGGGACGTAAGCAAACCTCCGGTTTCATTGCTTATTTTTGAGCCTTATATCTCAAAAATCCCCTGTCATGTAACAAACTAAATAATTTGTTACATGACTTACACCACAGCGGCAATCATTTCTTTAACTCGCTGAGCTCGGATAGGAGCTGAGCTAAATCATATATTTTAGTATCAATTAATGAATCAGAAAAAATTCTTTTACAAATCTTCTTTTCTTAGTGGTTTGACATCCTTAAGTAATGGATGGTTCTTGTCTGCTTCTGATACTTCTGCTGCTTCTAAGTTTTCCCACTGGATGCCTAGAGCTGGGTCTGCATAGTTGACAAAGGCATACTTAGGTTTGAGCTCCAAAGCCCAGTAGTCATTCACCAGATAGCTATAGGAAACCGTATCGGAAAGGACTTGGAAGCCGTTTGCTACGCCACGTGGCACAAAAATCCCCTTGCTGGCATCAATTACTGTCTGGTAGGTATTGCCAAAAGTCTCACCTTCACGCAGGTCTACCCAAGTTCCCAACACCTTACCATCATCTGCGACTGAGATGTACTTGTCCCATGGTTCAGCATGAAGACCACGCAGGACATTTTTACGAGAAAAGCTGACATTATTTTGCAGTTTTCCTTCTGCAAAGAAGCTTTCAGGGAAGCCTAGCGGCAGCATTTTTTCCTTTTGGAAATTCTCCTTGAACCAACCTCGGTTGTCTCCACGAACAGGGATATCAAACTCCAGCATACCTGGGATTCCAGGAACCTCACGCGCTGCTAATTCCTTATCAAAAAATTGTTCCGTCATCTTCTTATTCTTCTCCAATCAAGCGCAAGAGATAGTGGCCATATTCATTCTTTTTCAATGGCTGCGCCAATTCGTGCACTTGCTCTTTAGTAATATAGCCCATGCGATAAGCAATTTCTTCCAGATTTGCCACCTGAACATTCTGCATCCGCTGAACAGTTTCGATATATTGAGCGGCCTCTAAGAGACTTTCGTGGGTACCTGTATCCAACCAGGCAAAACCACGTCCCATAAGCTCAACAGACAAATCACCACGTTCCAAGTAAGCCTTGTTGACATCAGTGATTTCCAGTTCTCCGCGAGGACTTGGCTTGATGTTCTTGGCAATTTCTACAACATCGTTATCGTAGAAATACAGTCCTGTCACAGCATAGTTAGAGCGAGGCTGTTCCGGTTTTTCTTCGATGGAGATAGCATTCATATTTTCATCAAATTCTACAACACCAAAGCGTTCTGGATCCTTGACATGATAGCCAAAAACAGTTGCTCCTTTTTCCTTAGCAGCAGCATTTTGGAGCATTTTACTCAGACCTGGTCCATGGTAAATATTATCCCCAAGAATCAGCGCTACATTATCATCTCCAATGAAATCGGCTCCAATGATAAAGGCTTGTGCCAGCCCGTCTGGACTTGGCTGCTCTGCATAAGAGAGCTTGATACCAAACTCAGAGCCATCTCCCAGCAGATCCTCAAAACGAGGCAAATCTGTCGGAGTGGAGATAATCAAAATGTCCTTGATGCCAGCCAGCATAAGAGTTGACAGTGGATAATAAATCATGGGTTTGTCATAAACCGGCATGAGCTGTTTTGACGCAGCGCGGGTCAATGGGTACAAACGAGTACCAGAACCACCTGCAAGAATAATACCTTTCATATGAGTTTCCTCTCTTAATGTATTCTCCTTATTCTACCATTTTTGAAAGCGGATGTCATCCTTTTCACTACCCTTAAATAAAAGAAAAAGAGCGGAAATTCCGCTTTCTTCCGCTCTTTGATTCCAAGTTGGCATCAACCCAAAGCCACATCCAAGACCATCATGAGAACAAAGCCCACCATGAGACCCAAAGTCGCCACATCAGTATTGCCATTGGTTTGCGAATCCGGTATCAGCTCCTCTACCACCACGAAAACCATAGCGCCTGCTGCAAAGGATAGGGCATAGGGCAGAATCGCCGTCATGGCCATAACAGCAACTGCCCCAAGAACAGCCCCGATTGGCTCTACAATCGCAGACATGGAACCCCAGTAAAAGGCTTTAAGCCGAGACTTCCCGTCCGTCCGAATCGGAATGGACAGAGCTGCTCCTTCTGGGACGTTTTGCAGGCCAATTCCCAAAGCTAGGCCAATCGCACCGACAAAGGCTTCTGGACTAGGATTGGCGGCCAAAGCACCAAAGGCTACTCCGACTGCCAAACCTTCTGGAAAATTGTGAATGGTAATGGCTAAGAAGAGCAGAGCTGTCTTAGACAGCTTCTTGCGGCTATGCTCAGGAACACTCTCTGCCTCAGAAATGTCTTTGCTCAAGTGCAAGTGAGGCACTACTGCATCAATCAGCTGCAGGAAAAAACCTCCCACTAAAAAACCAATCGCTGCAGGCAACCAAGATAGCTTGCCATAAGAAACTTCCGCATACTCAATCGACGGTGCCAAAAGCGACCAAAAGGAAGCCGCAATCATGACGCCTGCCGCAAAGCCCATCATAATATCCAGCAGCTTGCGACTGACCTGTTTAAAGAAAAATACAACAGCCGAGCCTACAATGGTACATCCCCATGTAAAAAGCCCAGCCAAGAATGCCTGCATAACCACAGGCTGCGATCGTAACCAATCCATAACTTCTCCTTATTCTCTAAAATCAATCATACAAAATCGTCTTGGTTTCCCCTATACAGTGTTTTTCCTCATTCCAGTAATGAATCCGCTCGAAAGAGCCTTTCCGCCGGTAGAGAGGCAAACGTTCACGTATGTCGTCCTGCATATCTATTTGGCCAAGTTCGGAAATCTTCCACCATTTGGGCTCCCCTTCATGATCGTTTCCCCTGACTTGCCCCTCAAAGGCAGTACAAAGAAAATCGTAATACACATACCGTTCTTTTTTACTCGGATTAGTGAAGCCTGAAATCCCCTTCAATTCCAAGTTTAGAGCAGTCAGCCCTGTTTCTTCTTTTAATTCGCGCCTTGCAGCTTCGAAAAAAGATTCTGGAAACTCCACCTTCCCGCCTGGTTGTATCCACCCTTTAAAGTTATCATGCTGGCGATTAAGCAGTAGGATTTCTTCATCTTTTTTTACACAAATATTGACCCAATTCAAAATGGTTTCTGTCATATCAAACCTTCTTCACATACTGTTCAATAGGATAGTCTGCTGAATCTAGCAGCCCCGCTTCTCCTAGAGCCATCTGGGCCAATTGGCGTCCGATGAGCGGGCCAGTTGTCAAACCAGAAGAACCTAATCCGCTGGCGGCGTAGACATGTGGTAAGTCTGGCACAGCTCCAAAGAAAGGTGCAAAATCGCTGGTATAGGCTCGTGTTCCCACGCGCTCACCTAAAATCTCTGCTTTAGACAGCCTTGGCAAGTAAGTTTCCGATTCTCGCTGCAACTGATTCAATACCGTCTTATCAACTGTCAAATCAAAGCCCTGATCATTTTCATGACTGGCACCGACGCTGACCTTGCCTGCCAGAAAGGGAATGATATCCAGCTCACCCTCAGGCATCACAACAGGGTAGTCATCTGTCTGCTCAGCCAGCTTGAAATCACGTAACTGTCCCTTTTGTGGCCGAACATCTGTCTTATAGCTCAGTGGCTGCAAGATTTCTCCCAGCCAAGCCCCCACAGCTAAGATGACACAGTCAAATCTACGGCCATCCACCAGAAGTTGCTCTGCATCTACTGTCAATCTTACCTTTTTCTCAACCAACTCTGCCTTGCTGGCTTTCAGAAGTGTCTCCGTCAAGAGTGCTCCCTCCACACGGGCACCACCGGAAGCATAAAGAAGCCTCTCAAAGCCTTGCAAGTCTGGAAATTTCTCATGGGCTTCCTGAAGGCTGAGAAGACTCAAGTCCCCTATTAAGGGCGACTCTTCACGACGATTAGCAGCCAAATCATAAAGCTCCTGCAGCTTGCTCTCATCCTTTTTCAGCAGATAAACACCTGTCTGTTGGTAAAAGTCTGTCTGGATTCCAGCATCTTTCAGTTCCGCAATCAAGTCCTGATAAAAATCAGCGCCCAGACGTGCCATCCTATACCAAGCCTTGTTGCGACGCTTGGAAAACCAAGGACTGATAATGCCAGCGGCTGCCTTGGTTGCCTGCCCCTTGCCGTCATCAAAGACAGTCACTTCCACATCCGGGGATTTGGACAGATAGTAAGCTGCTGTTGATCCGACAATCCCAGCACCAATTACTGCTACTTTTTTCATGTCGCTCCCTCTCAAATATGTCGGAAAGGATTGGTCCAAGCCTGACTAGCCAGAATCTCAATCTCCCATCCTTCTTCTGCCTTCCAAGTATCAAGCTTTTCTTTCAATTTTCCCGTAAAAAGAACCTCGATATGGTGTCCAGGATCCAGCGCTAAAAGCCCTTCTGTCAGCATTTCCTGGGCTGTGTGATAGTAAATATCGCCAGTTATATAGACCTGCGCTCCCTTGGCAATGGCCTCTTGATAAAAGGACTGACCACTGCCACCACAAATAGCTACACGCTCAATCATACGATTGAGATCCGCTTTTTCATAAGTGACCATACGCAAACTATCTAGTCCAAAAGTTGCCTTGACCTTGGCCGCAAAGTCCCCAAAGGTCTGAGGAGCAATCTTTCCCACACGACCAATACCGTGTTCTGAACTCGTTTGACTGAGAAAGCTTGTCTCTTTAATATCCAATAACTGGCAGAACCAGTCATTAAGACCGTCCTCCACAACATCGATATTGGTATGACTGACATAAACAGCAATATCATGCTTGATGAGGTCTAAAACGATTTGATTTTGTGCCTTATCCGCTACTAGGTCCTTAAGTGGGCGAAAAATAGGAGCATGCTTAACGATAATCAGTCCAGCATTTGCCTCAATAGCCTCCACCACCGTTTGCTCACGAATATCCAATGCCACTAGAACCTTGTCCACTTCCTTATCCAAGGTCCCGATTTGCAGGCCTGAAATGTCGCCCTCCATGGACAGTTCTTGCGGGCAATAGGCTTCATAACGGGCGATGATTTCACTTGCTAGCATGGAGCACCTCCTTGATACTTTCAATTTTTTGGGACATAGCAGAGCGTTCTAGCTCATTTTTTTCTGGGATATGGGCTAGAGCTCCTTCTAGTTTCTTCAGTTCTTTCTGCCATCTTAGCTGAAAAACAGGCGATTGCTGCTCTAGCAGAAAAGGTCCGAAACGCTTTTCTTGCTCTGTCAAAGTTTGCTGGCCTGCTTCAGCCACTAGGATTTCGTAAAACTTCCCCGCCTCTTCTAAGACATCCTCAGCCAGCAAGCGAAAGCCGTTAGATACCAGCCAGCTGCGGAGCTCATCCTCTCGGTTATTAGGCTGCAAAATCAAGCGGGAAATAGCTCTAAGCTTAGCTCTGCCATTTTCCAAAATCTCTGAAATCAAGCGACCGCCCATGCCAGCGATAACGATGGTGTCAATCTGATCTTCTACTTCAAAAGCCGCCAGACCATTAGCCAAGCGAACCTCAATCAGCTCCGTCAGCCTATGCTCTGACACATTTTTCTGGGCAGACTGAAAAGGCCCCTCTACCACTTCTCCGGCCAGAGCCTTCTCAATCCGTCCTTGCTGAACCAGGTAAATAGGCAGATAGGCGTGATCGCTCCCAACATCCAGCAACTTAGCCCCATCCGGCACAAAAGCAGCTACTCGCTCCAAGCGTTGGGAAATAGTCTTTTTTTGCATCGCTTACTCTTTTCTAAACATTCTTCTATTCAGTATATCATTTTTAAGGGCATAAAAAAAGCAGCGGAGGAAAAATCAGCTTGTTGATAAACTGATTTTGTCTCGCCACTTGATGATGGGGTGTTTGTTCCTACCCGACACTTATTTATTTGATTTCCTGATACTCAGCAGCTAAACCGCGCTGGACTGCCGGACGAGCTGCAATCTTCTCCGCCCAAGCAGATAGATGTTTGTAGGATGCAGCATCCAAGAACTCAGCTGCGCCTGGATAGAGCTTATCCTGCACTAACTGACCATACCAAGACCAGATAGCAATATCAGCAATACTGTAGTCTTCTCCAGCTATATAAGCTTTCTTAGCCAATTCTTTGTCCAATAAATCCAGCTGTCGCTTGGCTTCCATGGTAAAGCGGTTAATTGGATATTCTAGCTTTTCTGGAGCATAGTTAAAGAAATGACCAAATCCGCCTCCCAAGAAGGGCGCCGCTCCTGTCTGCCAGAAGAGCCAGTTGAGCACCTCAGTCCGACCGGCCAAATCTGACGGAATCAGCTTTCCAAACTTCTCTGCCAGATAGAGCAGGATATTTGCTGATTCAAAGACAGGAATCGGCTTATGACCTGACTGGTCCAACAAGGCCGGAATCTTGGAGTTGGGATTGATTTTCACAAAATCTGAGCCAAACTGGTCGCCGTCCATAATGCTGATTTTATATAGGTCATAGGTAGCCTCTGTCACCCCTGCTGCCAGCAGTTCCTCCAGCATAATCGTCACCTTGACTCCATTAGGTGTCCCAAGTGAATACAGCTGAAAAGGTTCTTTACCGACAGGAAGCTTCTGCTCAAAACGCACGCCTGCAGTAGGCTGATTGATACCTGAAAATTTCCCTTGGTCGCTGTCCGCAGCAGACCAGACTTTTGGCAATTGATAGGTCATACTTTTCTCCTTTTTTATAAAACCAAGGGCCTGTCATATCTAACAGACCACTATAAATCTAATAAAGTCAGTCCTTCCACAAATTCATGGCATTGAGGAAATCATCTGAAACTGTCACATTTTGAGGATTAGCTGCTTCACGTTCTTCCCGTTTGGCTTCTACCTGAGCAAGCGTAGTGATGCCTTCCTTGCGCCAATTGCGCAAGATAGCCTGAATATACTTCCAGTTGGCCTTGCCATTGAACACAGCTTCACGAAGGGCAGCCTTGACCAAGTCAGGATTGGTTTTGTCGTCTTGAACAGTCTTGGTCAAGTCCTCAATTTCAAAGGGTGTCAGGAGACGGCCCAACTCCTGCTGAAAGGTCTCAACCAAATCTTTCAAGACATTCTGAGGTGCCTTTGCCACAGTCTGATGACCACTTTTGGCTGCCAGCAGTTCATCCAGCTTTTCCAAAGCCGGTGAAGCATCAAAGATAACCTCTGTCTCTCCATTCAGCTCAATGGTCTTATACTGCAAGAGACCTTTCTCCGTCAAATGGGACATAGAGCGATTGACTTCTGACAGGGTCTTGCCAATATGCTCCGCAATCTGACTAGGCGCCAGCTCTTCCAGAGAAGTCGTATTTTGCAGATAGAAAAACTGCCAGACCAAAAAATCATCGCTGGAATCAAAGATGTCCTTAAAATGTAAAAGAAGGGCACTCGGGATTACTAGATTGCCCGATTTAAAAGCTGATAAATAAGTCATGTCACCTCTTATAGATAAGCAAAAAACGATACATCATTTTCAGGGCTTTCCCAGTCAAAAGGTGTCTCCTGATAGACAGCGTAATTGACCCAATTGCTGAAAAAGAGTGCAGCGGCCGAACTCCAGCACAAGGCCGGTGTCGTATGGACATCATCGTTTTTAAAATAATTTTCTGGAATATGTGGATTCTTTCCTGCCTTCAAATCGCGGAAATACTCCTTGGATAAAGTATCACGGTCGTACTCCATGTGACCGAAACTATATACCTCTCGCAAGTCCCGGCTAGCCAGCACAGAGAGACCCATATCCTCTCCATACGAGAGAATTTCCAGATTGGTCAGATTGACAATATCTTCCTTTAGAACTTCGGTATGACGGGAATGCGGCGCATAAAACTCATCGTCAAAACCACGAAAAAGCAGATTGCTGCTGTCAGCCAACTGGCTATAAACACCTGATAATTTGCGTGTCATCTGGTGCTTGTCAACGCCGTAGCGAGCGTAAAGTCCAGCCTGAGCTCCCCAACAGATATGCAGAGTCGAAAAGACATGGGTCTTGGACCATTCAATCACCCGTTGGAACTCTTCCCAGTAGTCCACTGCTTCAAAAAGGCAGATGCTCTACCGGTGCACCAGTGATAATCAAGCCATCAAAATAGCGATTTTTAACCTCATCAAAAGTCTTATAGAAAGTCTCCATATGCTCTGCACGTGTCGTTTTAGACTGATGAGAGCTCATGTAGAGGAAGTCAATAGTCAACTGCAGCGGAGTATTAGCCAAGTGGCGCAGTATCTGAGTCTCTGTCACCATTTTCTGGGGCATGAGATTGAGTACCAGAATATTCAGAGGGCGGATATCCTGATGATCAGCCCTATCATCATCCATGACAAAGATATTCTCAGAACTTAAAATGTCAACAGCTGGCAGTTTCTTATCAATCTTAATTGGCATGAAAATATCTCCTTCAATCGTTAGAAAGGCTTGGAAATACTTTTCCAGCCTATTCTTTGTTTATCCAATGTACTTTCATTATACTGAAAGGAGATATAGTTTTCAATTATACTTTTTCTCTAACTAGATATAGTTAGAAACTATGTATTAATAGTGCATCAGAACCTTGTAGTCGTAATCGCCGATAACTTCGCGACCCTTGAGCTCATCCAGCTCAATAAGGAAGGCACAGCCAGCTACTACACCACCAAGGCGCTCAATCATCTCAATCGTTGCCTTCACTGTTCCACCAGTCGCAAGGAGATCATCTACGATTAGAACGCGCTGACCTGGCTTGATAGCATCGGCATGCATGGTTAGGGTATCAACACCGTACTCTTTTTCATAGTCAGCTGAGATAACCTCACGAGGAAGCTTACCAGGCTTGCGGACTGGAGCAAAGCCGATTCCTAACTCAAAGGCAACTGGACAGCCCACAATAAAGCCACGAGCTTCCGGTCCAACGATCATGTCAATCTTCTTGTCTGTAGCATATTGCACAATCTCACGAACAGCGTAGCTATAAGCATTTCCATCTGCCATCAGCGGGCTGATATCACGGAATGTCACGCCCTCCTTTGGATAATTTTCGATTGTTGCAATGTAGTCTTTTAAATTCATGATATACTTTCTTTCAAAAAAATTTTTTACTCTCTATTATATCACTTTTTCATCCAAATGGTAATAGAAAACTTACTTTTTATTGGTATCTATTATTTAATCTGAAAAATCATGTCTGATCCATTTATAGACCATCATATTGAGGACGGGATTGAGTTGGTTATTCTTTATAATTTCTTCTTCTGTCAACTCAAAGAGCGAAACTTCCTTTTCCCTAACATGCTGAGCCATAGGTCCAAGACACTCACTTTTTAACGAGATTACCTGCACAATTTTCAGTCAGCTTCCATCAAATAATCATAAATCTCCTGCACGGTGCCCAGAGCCATGAGTTCTTGTTCCTTGACCAGGCGCTTAAGGTCTTGGTAAATGTGACTGCTGTCAATTTCTTTCTTTTCAGCTTCCTTATTGACCGTCATGACTCCTTCGGTGATGCTGACAAAGCCCAGTTCTTCAAATCTGAATCATTTTAACCAAGAGAATTGGGTCAATTTTCAGGTAAGATGCTAGGTCCTTGAGCTTATAGCGAACATCAAACTCGGGGAACTGATAGATTGTCTTGTAGAGTTTTGCAAACTGCTCACGGTTGCCATAACCAGTCAGATAGTATGGCTTGGCAATCTCATTTTTAAAGTAAATCGCTTCAAAATCCTGAGACTGAAGAATCTTCTTCAAAACCTGCAAATCATCAGGCAGGTCATAAACCACAACCGCTCTGCTATTTGTCAAATCTGGCAGCTCTTCTGTGAAACGCAAGACTGGAACCTTGTCAGGCAGCGTCGCATTTTTGCTGCGGATATTGAAAAGCTGAACGCCGTCCACACGAGCATCTACCAGCATGAGCTGGAGACTGGTCTGTCCATTCCATTTATTGACAGAGAGGCTGACAGCCAGCTCCAGATTCTTGGTTTGGGCAAACTCTGTCGCCAGGCTTCCTTGCCCAAAAGCTACTACTTCAAAAGTAGCATCTCCCTGAGAAATTTTTAGCTTGAGATGGCTATTGCCAGCTCCCATAGTCCGAGTATTGTCCACTTTAAAATCCTTGAGGTAAAAAAGCGGCTTCTTATTATCCATACCAAAAGGCGCCAGTTTTTCAAAGCTTTTGAGTGTATCCAGGGTCAGTTCTGGCAAGTACAACTCCTCATCCAAGTACAGGGCTGTTTTGCCAGTCAAATCCAAATCATTGTCTAAGATGTACGCTGTCAGGATATCAGATAGCTCTGCTAGTTTGTCTGCTTCAAGAGTCATTCCAGCCGCTCCAGCGTGCCCGCCAAAGGCTACAAAGAGATCACGGTGACTGTCCAAGGCCTCAAAAATATTGACTGCTTCAATACTGCGGGCGCTGCCCTTAGCGATGCCATCCTCAATATTAAGCACTATGACTGGCTGGTGCAGCTCTTCCAACAAGCGCCCAGCGACAATCCCTAGCACACCAGGATTCCAGCCTTCCTTAGCCAGCACTTGCACTGGTCTCTTAGGGTCCAGCATGGTTTGCGCTTCTTCATAAATCTGCTGGACGATTTCCTTGCGCTCGTCATTTTTCTGGTTGATCATGAGAGCAATATCACGAGCTTCTTCGTCATCAAAGCCTGTTAAAAACTCAACCGCCGGATTGGGATCATCCAGCCGTCCCAAGGCATTGAGTCGGGGAGCAAGCTGGAAGCCAACCGTTTCTTCATCCAGTTCATCAGGCTGAATACCAGCTATTTTGAAGAGTTCCTGAAGACCTACCCGCTGGGTATTTTTGAGGACGGAAAGGCCGTATTTGACCAAAATCCGATTTTCTCCCGTCAGACTAACCATATCGGCAATGGTACCGATGGCTACTAAGTCTAAAAGTTCGACTTGGACTTCTTCCAACAAGGCTGTTGCCAGCTTAAATGCCACCCCGCAACCAGCCAGATGCTTGAAAGGATAATCCGCTCCGCTATGTTCCGGATGGACAATCGCATAGGCGTTTGGCAGCTCCTCAGGCATAGAGTGGTGATCCGTCACGATAACATCCACGCCCAGAGACTGGGCTAGATCGATAGCTTCAAGTCCCGCAACACCATTGTCCACTGTAATAATGAGCGAGATGCCTTGATTTTCAATAAAATACTTGTAAACACTGCTATTAGGACCATAACCGTCCGTAAAGCGATTAGGCAGATAAACTTGACACTCAGCCCCCAGCTGCTCCAAGGTTTCCTTGACAATAGATGCCGAGGTCATACCATCAGCATCATAATCACCATAGATCAAAATCTGTTCATAATTCTCAATTGCTGAGCGAATGCGATCCACTGCCCGCTCCATATCATGCAGATCATAAGGGTCGTGAAGCTGGTCTAAACTAGGCTCCAAAAATTCCTGTAAAGCCTCTTCAGTCTGCACACCTCTTTGGTAAAGGAGACTGGCAGCGGCGGGTTCCAATCCAGCTTTTTTAGCCTTTTTTAAAAATTTTTCGTCTGTAAAATTAGTGGCAAACTGCCAGTCGTATTTTGAGCTAATCATGATGAGTGAAACACTTTCTCCGTTCAATCTTGTCTGAATATTATAACACGAAAAGACTGGTTCAACCAGTCTCAAACTTTCTATCTACGAGCAAAACTCTCAGGATCACTCATCTAGGTAAAGCCCCTTGGCAACACTTTGGTCAATAACTTCCTGAGCCAATTCCCAAAGATTTTCAGAGGTTTCTTGGATAAAGGATTTCTTGGCGATAACCTGCGACTTGGTCAGGCCATGAGGATTATCATGGGGCTGAGCAACTTCCAAGTGATTGAGCAGAGGGACCAGAGCATCCAGTACTCGGGCATATTTAGCCTCTATGCTTACGCCGGTTTCAAATTCCTGCCAGAGCCCTAAAAAGGATTCCCGCTGATCTGACGGCAACTTGCCCAAACTGATTTTCAAAGACTCAAGCTCTCTGTCGTAAGAATCGCTCTTGCCTACATCGTCAAAGATAAAGGTATCACCAGCATATATTTCGCCCAAATCATGAATCAGTAACATAGACATGACCTTTTCTAGATTGACTTCTTCGGGGATATATTCTCGAAAGACTAGCGCCATGAGCGCCCCCTGCCAACTATGCTCTGCAGAATTCTCAAAACGATAGGCATCCAAGGTCCGATTGTTACGATGAGTGGCTTTCAGCTTTTCCAGCGCATTGGTAAAAGCCAGCTGCTGTTGTAGACGTTCAAGCATATGGAACTCCTTTGAAATGTTTTATAGTTAATTCTATTCAAAATTGATAGTTGCTCTTAACGCTCTATATGATTTTCTTCCCTCGCCATCGAATCACCAACTCTGACGTCAGGTGGGTCAGGATAATCGTCAGAAGGAAGGCCCAACGGCCATTTTCCCACTTGGTCAGCTGCTGGGATTTGAGCAGAAAGAAAGATAACTCAATAAAGATAGGATGGAGGAAGAAATAAAGGATACTTAGATCTTTTAAATGTCGCCAGTTTTTTTCACGCTTCCACTGAGTTTTTAACAGCCAATTGAATAAGAAGAGTGTAAAGGGAATGAGAGCAAAGAAAAAATTTTTATCCAGTCCCTGCCTCATGTAAACCAGCACTCCTTCGCCTACTAGGAAAAGACTTGCCAACAGAAGAGACAGCCAGCGTTTCTTCTGAAATAAGGCTATCTGCCCGTAATCAGCTAGAAAGTAGCCTAAATAGATAAAAATGGGCGTATAGAAGAGGCCATTCCTGCTAGTGAAAAAGAGCTTGGCATAGACATCGTACCAGTCCGTCAGCAGACTAGGCGACAGGTAGGCGTGATATGTCTCAATAGCACCTAAGGTGTAGAGAATTAACAAAAGGGCAAATGTTTTCTTGGGACCCAACTTCCTATACAAAAAATGGACCAGCAGCAAGCCTAAGAGAAAGGCGGGGATATACCAAGAGCTGGTAACTCATTCCGATGTAGAAGAGCGCTGCTAGAATAGCCAGCGGAGCTAGGTAGAGAGGCCAGTGCAGAGATTGGAAGTAAGTCAAAGCATAGGGAAGATAGACCAAACTCCAAAAGCCATAGGCCTTTAAAATACCTTTGATATACAGAGTCAGTTTCACGTCTTGAGGCTCTTGCTTCCAGCGTACTCGGAAAAAATAGGCTGAAGAAATTAAAAAGAAAGGAACCGCCATGCGACCAAACATACTCTTTTGAACAAAATGCAGGGCTTCATGTTCAAAAAGCCTCTGACAGTGAACCAGAATTACCAAAACGGAAGCGATATATTGAAAAAGGCTGAGCAGGGCAGAATTGACTGGCTGCTTTGGCTCTATGACTTCTCTCTTTTGCATCAAGCTTTCTCCTTACGGGGGTTGTTTAAGATGTAAATGATCACTTTTTTCCCTTGACCTAGGACTTGACTAGCCAAACATGCTGAAAGGCAGCGATGTCTCGATAAGGTGATTGGTTGCAGACAGCCAGCTCCATCTCAAGCATCTTTTCAGCCCAGTCAGGGGCAGTTTTATAGTCATTGGCCTGCAAGCCGTAAAAAATCCGTATCCCTTGATAATCCTCAACTTCTAATGGAAGACCTGAAATCACTTCCTGAACCTGATAAACCTTTGCAGCTCCCATGCTGTGAGTTTGATATTCCTGACCTGCCAAAAAAAATGCTGAGCTTTTTTTCTGGGTCATTTTCAAAAACCACCGTATGCATAATGCGCCCAACCTCGTGATGCTTGACCAGAGAAATTTTGCCGTCCTTTTTTTAAGAGGCGGGAAAAATTCTGTCAGATAGAGAGCAGGGTCAGATACATACTCTAAGACATTATGACAAACGATGACATCAAAAGACTGGTCAGGCAGATTTTGCAGAAGGTCCAAACTGCCTTGCAATTGCTCATAGGAAAAGTTCTGCTTGCGCTCAGCAATCATTTCCAGGGCTAGGCTCGATGGCGATCACTTGGTTCTTTTTCAGCTAGAAAATCAGCCACAATCCCAAAACCGCCACCGAAATCAAGAATTTTTCTGGCCCTTCAGTGATTTGAGAAAAGAAAAAAACAATATCATATTGCAGTTTGCCCCTAAGGCGCTTGTAGGTGCTCTTTATATGCTTGTAGATTAGCTGTCATAAAACCTCACTTATAGTTAAACATATTGGCTGCCATCTTGTCGGCAATTCTTGGAAAAAGCGTATAAAGCTTGTGGGCAAGATTGAGAATGCCAGGTAGATTAATTTCCCGCTTCTTTTTACCAAAGGAACTGACAATTTTGCTCGCTACAAAGTCAGGCTCAAGAATATACTTGTCGACTGCTTTTACATAGGAACCGTCAGGATCTGCTTGATCGAAAAAGGAAGTTTTGATAGGACCTGGATTAACCGTCGTGACATAGACCCCAAAAGGCAGGAGTTCCAAACGCAGGGCATTGGAAAAGCCAATAGCAGCAAACTTGGTCGCTGAGTAAAGACTGGATTTGCTACTGGCAATGAGGCCGGCCATACTAACGATATTGACGATATGTCCTTGACCTGACTGCTTCATGCGAGCTCCAAAGATACGGGATAGGTTCATCAGGGCAAAGGTATTGACCTCAAACATGGCCTCAATATCGCTGGAGCTGATTTTGTCAAATTCTTCAAAAATCCCATAGCCAGCGTTATTGACTAGGACATCGACTCGGCCGTACTTACTATCAATCCGCTCAGCAAAGTTTTCCAAAGCTGAGCTGTCTGTGATATCCAGCTCCACTAGGTCAAGATTTTCCCTTTCTCCATATAGTTTTTCCAGCTTAGCCTTGCTCCGTCCGACCAAAATCAGTCGGTCATGGGGCAAGAGCTTAACCATTTCCTGGGCCAGTCCACCGCTAGCCCCTGTGATGATGATGGTTCTCATATCTCCACCTCTTCCAGATCCTTGACCACATGGACCTTTTCAAAGATAGCGCTGGCATCGCGGCGCATTTGACTGATGTCCTTGGCCAAAAAACGGGCACTGATATGATTGAGGAGGAGGCGCTTGGCACCTGCTTCCTTGGCTACTTCTGCTGCTTGCATATTGGTAGAATGACCGTGATTGCGGGCAAGTTTTTCGTCTCCCTTGCCATAAGTTGCTTCATGGATCAGCACATCTGCTGCCACAGCCAAGCGAACGCTGGCAGCAGTCTTCCTAGTATCACCCAAAATAGCAATGGTCTTGCCCGGACGAGGAGCTGAGATATAGTCTGCTGCAATAATTTTGGTCCCATCTTCTAGGACAATATCCTGACCGTTCTTGACCTTGCCAAAGAGGGGACCAAAAGGTACGCCCGCTGCCCGCAACTTGTCCGCATCTAGCGTTCCTTCCAAATCTTTCTGCATCACCCGATACCCCACACAGAAAATTGTGTGATCCAGCTTATCCGCATAAACTGTGAACTTGTCCGTTTCAAGAATCTTACCCAGACTATTTTCATCAAACTCATGAAAATCAATCCGATAAGGCAGACGTGAACCAGACACGCGCAGACTAGACAGGACAAAGTTCTTAATGCCTTTGGGACCATAAATTTCTAGGTCCGTTTGCTCTTCATTAGCCTGAAAAGAACGACTGGATAAAAAGCCCGGCAAGCCAAAAATATGGTCGCCATGCAGATGCGTGATGAAAATCTTGCTGATTTTGCGCGGTTTAATCGTCGTCTCCAAGATCTGGTGCTGGGTGCCTTCGCCACAGTCAAACATCCAGACTTCATTGATTTCCTCCAAAAGCTTGAGGACAAGACTGGATACATTGCGGGCCTTGGAGGGCTGACCGGCTCCGGTTCCTAAAAATTGTAATTGCATGTTATTCTTTCTAAATGATATAAATCATGGCAGAGCGATTCTGCGAGTGATAGTATTTCCTGCCAGCATAGGACTGGGCCAGCTGACTGACTTCATCTTGATTGTAGCCCAGAACTCTCTGGCTGCCATCAGCTAGCTGCTGCCAATCAGTCAAAGCAGTCAGCGCCTGACTATCCACGACTTGCGACTCAGATTTGAGAGGCACCATTTTTATTCTCCCAGCTTCTTCATAGACCAAGTACTGTGGAAAGACTTGGGCAATTTCAAAGAGTAAATCGGCTGTTACTGGCTCTGGCTTTTCAGGGAAGACCAAGCCAACTTCCTCGCTCTCATAGCAAAATCCAAAGGACTTGCCAGAAAGATTAACTCGTACAAAAGGCTTGCTTTCTACAAAGCTAGGCTCCGCATTCCACAAGTCCAGCGCTTGAGTAATTTCTAGAAAATAGGCTGTCGCGGCTTCCGGACTTTTCTTTTGATAAAGCTCAGCAAAGTAAGCATTGATAACACTGGGGGGGCGGAGTGATAAAGCTACGCTTCTGCTCCTCTGTCAGGCCAGCCAACACTTGCTCTAAGTAGACCCTGTCTAGGCTTGTAAAACCGCCGTATTTGAGGGCCAGGTCAATATAATCAGTCATAAAATTCTTCCAGTTTCCATTTGTTTTTCTCGGCAATCCAGCCTGAAACGACTTCGACATCGTCTATGTATTCTCGATTCCCCATAATCGCGACTTTCTCTAAATCATGAATCTTGTAGGCTTTAGCAGGCGCTACCTTGATTGTAAAAGGCAAAAATAACTCTTTCATCCGCTCCAGCAGGACTTGCTGCAAAAGAGCTCTGCTATTGTCCGCCTTAGCCGAAATCAAAGAATAAGGAGTCAGGGTCGGAGTAAAATCCTCCGTCTTGTCTGCTTTGTTATAAAGAGTCAGCCGGGGAATATCCAGCATGTCCAGCTCATTCATGATGTCGAGGACAGTCTTTTCGTGCTCCTCATGATGAGGGTCGCTGGCGTCAATAACATGGACCAGCAAATCGACATTTTTGCTCTCTTCCAGTGTGGATTTAAAGCTAGATACTAGCTCTGTAGGCAAATCCTGAATGAAGCCAACTGTGTCTGTCAGAGTGACATTGAGCTGGCCACTGAGGTTGATGTTCTTAGTCGTGGCGTCTAGCGTCGCAAAGAGTTCGTCAGCTCATACTGACTCTTACTAGTCAAGCAGTTCATGATCGTAGACTTGCCAGCATTGCTATAACCGATGAGGCCGATTTTGAAAAGACTGGATTCCAACCGTTTTTCACGAACGGTCGCCCGATTTTTCTCCACTGCCTTGAGCTGGCGCTCAATATCATGAATCTGATTGCGTACACTGCGTCGATTGAGCTCCAGCTGGCTTTCACCAGGACCGCGGGAGCCGATTCCACCTGCCTGACGGCTGAGCATAATTCCCTGGCCAACCAAGCGAGGCAGGAGGTACTTGAGCTGGGCCAAATGAACTTGCAGCTTGCCCTCATGACTCCTAGCTCTCATGGCAAAAATATCCAAAATCAGCTGCATACGGTCAATGACCTTAACGCCCAAGCTTTCCTCCAGATTGACATTTTGGCGAGGTGTCAGGCGATTATTGACAATGACAGTCGAAATCTCTTCGGCATCAACCATCTGTCGGATTTCTTCTAACTTGCCAGATCCGACAAAGGTCTTGCTGTCATACTTTTCCCGCTTCTGGCTATAGGAGCCGACTACCTCAGCTCCTGCAGTCTTAGCTAGACTTTGCAGCTCCTCCATAGATAGGTCAAAATTCTCCGTGTCTGCCAGTTCCACACCGACCAGAAAGACACGCTCTGTTTTTTTCTCTGTTTCTATCATCTCATATCCTTACTAAGACTTGGTCAGCCAGCTACTTGTCCAGAAAATTCTTGATGTCTTCCATGACCTGATTTTTATAGTCTGGATTTCCCACCTGATAAAAGGTCACGGACATCCGGTTGCGAAACCAAGTCAGCTGACGCTTGGCGAAACGGCGGGTATTCTGCTTGAGCTTATCCACGGCCTCTTCAAGGCTCATCTGACCTTCAAAGTAGGGGAAAAGTTCCTTGTAGCCGATACCCTTGCTGGCTTGACTGGTCGGAGCCTGCTCATACAACCAGCGGGCTTCTTCTAAAAGTCCGGCTTCTAGCATCAGATCTACTCGCTGATTGATTCGCTCATAAAGTCGCTCTCGCTCATCATCTAGACAAATCAGCAGGGCTTCATAGTCTGGTTGATTATTTTCTAGTTGTCCGCCTAACTGAGCAATCTCTAGCGCCCTCATAGCCCTGCGTCGATTCAGTTGGGGAATCTCGATACCCAGCTCTGCTATTTTTTCAAACAAATCCTCATCTGACCAACTGTCCAGCTGCGCCCGATAGGCCAGAATCTCCTCGTGAGGAACGGAGCCGCCCAGATGATAGCCCTCGAGCAAACTCTGGATGTAGAGCCCTGTGCCACCGCAAATGATGGGAAGCTGACCTTGAGCCGCAATCTCACGAATAGCCTGAGCTGCCTCAGTCACAAAATCATAGGCAGAGTAGCTCTCGCCAACCTCCCGCACATCCAGCAGATGATGGGGAATGCCCTCCTGCTCTTCAGGACGAATCTTGGCCGTACCAATATCTAAGCCACGATAGATCTGCTGACTGTCACCGCTGATGATTTGGGCATTGAAGCGCTTGGCTACCTCGATACTCAGATCTGTTTTTCCGACCGCCGTAGGCCCCACTATCACAATTATCTTGGTTTTCATCTTTTTTCCTTGAAAAAATTTTGATTTTTCGTTACTATTAATTATAACATAAATAATAAAAGTTCAGAAAAGGAGAAATCACATGGCTAAAGGATTTGGAAAAGGCGTTCTTACAGGAGTTGCAGCTACTGTTGCTGCCGTGGCAGGCGCAGTATATGCAGTCAAGAAAAAAGTCATCGAACCTGAAGAACAAAAAGCGGCTTTCATCGAAGAAAACCGTAAAAAAGCAGCTCGCAAACGTGTAGCGCACTAAGCCTGCACATTTCACTAAAAAGCCTGGAAAAATCCAGGCTTTTTATTTTTTGAAAAAACAGTAATCAAAGCTATTAGACTTTAAAAGCCTTCTCTTTCTTGGGCGGTTGAATGCCATGAGAGCTAAAGATATAATTGCTTAAGAGCAAGAATACTAACAACTCAAGCACAAAAAATAAATCGAAAGCAGGATTGGACGACAGAGAAACGAAAGGAATTGCGACACACGCAATTATGACATAAAAAATTTTCAAGCGTTTGATATAAAACCAGAAGAGTTCAAGGCTTTGCCTGCCACTAATCTGCGACTCAGACTTACTTCCCGAGTACCAGATGATAAATACTTCCGCAAAAAAGAATAGACCTAGCAAAATGATCATTCTCCAAAAATGAACCTGCAGCAGAATTCCCGCTGCTAGCAATAAGGAAACACCCAAGCTCAGCGCTAGCACTGCTCGCCTAGTATTAGTCATAAAATCAACTCCTTTATATGACTACGAAGAACAGTCAAATTAATTGTTCCTAATCGATTAGATTGCTCTAGGAGAACATATTTTATTTCGGCTTTATTTTACCACTTGGCAAGAAAACTTACAAATAATACGATAAAGCATTTGTAGAAGTCATTGGTTACTGAAAAAAGCCACCATTCGGTGACTTTTCTACATGCTTATCTCCCTTGCATAAACTCTTGGAAACGATGAGTATCAAAGTAAATAGTAGATGCAATCAATTTGTCTGATTCATCAAATTTTAAAAATTCTGCGACATCCAATTCTAGTTGATTTCCTTGTGGCGACTTCAGGCGATAGCGATTTAAAGCAGCTACTTCTCGTCCCTCTACAAATAATTTCTTCACTTCAAGATGCTGGCTCAAAGCATAGAATTGACCTGCACCTTGCAGATAAACATCACGCCCTTGCCTGATCTCCTGACTGTCGCACATTCCATAATTAAAGTTTTCAGCTACGAAATCTTCCCAGCCACCTTTATTGACTGCGGTAAAATAGCTTTCTGCTAATCTTCTTGTATCCATTTGGAACCTCCAAAAATAATTTAGGCAAGCACTCAAACAATGAGATTTTCAAGCTATTTAAGATTATACAAAAAGCAATATGACTACAGTCTGTCATATTGCTGAAGATTTTTTTGAAGAGTATGAATTAATTTATCCTGCAGTTTTTTTGGTGATATGACTTTTACTTGATGAGCAAAACTTAAAATCAATTCGAAAAAGGCTGGTGTCAATGCTCTGAAAGCATGGACCTTTATTCTGGTTTGCTCAAGAGTGATTTCTTCTTCTGTGAAGTGGTCATAAATTTGGAAGCGCAGATTCTGTGAAAACCAACTCTACTTCTTCTTTATTGCCCTCAACTTTATCTTTAGACGGATTTAGAAAAAGATCCAGCTTTTCTTGAGATAAAAGCGGGTAATCTCCAACATCGACAGCTTCTTCTACTGGCTGCAAATCACGAATCCTGCTAAGTTTGAAAAAACGAAAATCTAACTTTTCTAAACAGTAGCCGATAACATACCAAGCATTTAGTTTAAAAATCAGACGATAAGGAAGAATCGTTCGCTGGCTTTGTTCTTGTTTTTTAGAAAAATAAGAAAAGGAAACTTTCTTCCCAGTTTGTATAACCTGTTCAATCTCAAGTAAATAATTTGTATTAAGAGACCATGAACTGAGATCAAAATAAAATGGATTGACCTTGTCAGTCGCTTCTTGAGAAACAAGCTTATGCTCAATGCTGTCAAAACTAGGATGTCCAACAATTTTGCCGACATTTTGGCTCATATTGATGATAAACTGCTTTTCTTCTTCTGTGAAAAAACTGCTGTCCATCTTGTAGTCATCCGGTATATAAAAACCACCCTTATCTCCGCGTTCTGAGTAAATAGGGATTCCAGCTAAGCTGAGCGTATCCATATCTCGATATACGGTACGAGTAGATATTTCAAAACGTTCAGCAATTTCTTTAGCTGTTATCTGCCTTTTATTCAAAAAGGGCTAGTAGAATATAGATTAATCGTTCTAGTTTCATGAGTTTTCTTTTTCTTATTTCAATCGGCACAGCATCAAATAATCATCTTCCCTCTCTTCAACCGTGACAAAGCCCAGTCTTTGATAAAATCGAACGGCAGGATTGTCTTTAGAAACGGATAGGGAGACACTTGGGTAGCCTTTTGGCCTTGAGCAAGTCCAGCATGGCCGTCATCAACTGCTGCCCTAGACCTTGACCTCTGAACTCAGACAGGAATGAAATGGACAGAGAGGAATCCGGTCGTCATAATAGCCATAATCTTTCATGATGCGAACCCAAACAGCTCCGACCAGCCGGCCGTTCACTTCTGCTGCTAAAGCCCAATCATCTGGCTGCTGACCAAGGTCCTTGATATACATCTCAAGTTCTGGCTCCTTCAAGATACTTCTGGGCAGCGGCTCTAGACCTTGGGGGATAAAAATAGCTTGGTAAAGAAATTCCTCTAAGAGCGGGATTTCCTCTGGTTTTAAGGGCCTAATCTCGGTCATGATTTCTCCTTCTAGATCAACTGCTCCTCACCTATGCCGGCCTCAGCTAAGATTTTGGCCACTCGGTCAAACTGTAAGCGGAAATGCTCCAGCTTGTGGCCATCTGAACCAACTGAAAAGCGCTGACCGCCCAGCTCCTTGACTAGAGAGAGAGCGTAAATATAGAGTTCCTCGTGGCCGTACAGATACATGGACTTGCAGTTGAGCTCAAAGGCCAGACCATAATCAATCATCTTGTTAAAAAGCTGTCGCAGCTCTGGTTCAAAAGTTTTTAACTCCTCTACGGTAAGCGCAAATTTTCGGAAACCATAGTCAAAGTGAGCTAACACATCTGCTGGCACAGCCTCGATAGCCTCTTCTAGCTCTCTTAGGTAGCGGGGAATTAACTCCATCTTATCCAGCTGCAAGACTGGCTCTTCCAAATAGTCAAAACTGCCATTGTGGTGAACAGATAGGAGCTTGAGGTCATAATTCTTGTCCGTTAGGAAAGCTAGGATATCGTCCTTACGCGGAGCGTAATAGCCAATTTCAATGCCCTTTTTGATGCGGTTGCCGTATCGCTGGTTCAGCTCTGCTATTTTTGCTGAATAGGCCTCATAGTCAGGCACATCATCATGGGGCGAGGCTGCTTCATAGGGGTAGGGATTGGACAAATCATAGTGCTCTGTGGTGACAATCTCGCCCTTGTAATGGTCCAGATAGTCACAGAAATCTGCCTCAGAATCATAGGAAAAATAGGTATGAAGATGGTTGTCGCGCATGCTGGATCGCCTTTCTGCAAATCTTGTGTCCCTTTAGTAATGGTCAATTTCAGGTCGGTCGTGAATCCGACTCTGCTTGCCCTGTCGAGCCTGGAGGACGGCCTCTACCTGATCCAGACTGACGCCAGTCTCGACGAGAGCGACCGCTAGATGGTAGAGCAGATCAGCCGTCTCATTGGCCATCTCGTCCTTGTTAGCATTTTTAGCCGCAATGACTACTTCTGTCGCTTCTTCCCCGACTTTTTTGAGAATCTTGTCCAGCCCCTTGTCATAGAGATAGCTGGTATAGGAGCCTTCCTTGGGCTCTTTTTTGCGTTTGAGGGCTTCTTGATAGAGGGTTTCTAGCATAGTATCTCCTTGTTACTGTCCTTATTTTACTATAAAAAGCAATTCTTTCCAATGGCGGGCCGGAGGCTCGGTACTGACTTCTTAGTTTTATTTTTGCATTAATCAAGTAATAAACCAAGGGAGCTTTTAGTCAGTTTTGCTGTCTTCTTCATCCCAGATTTTATGGAAAAAGCAGGATTTAGCGCCGGTGTGGCAGGCTGCTCCCAGTTGGTTCACCTCGATCAGCAGAGTATCTAAGTCGCAATCAGCTGTGATTTTTTTGACAGTCTGGTAGTGGCCGCTGGTGGCTCCCTTATGCCAAAGCTCCTGACGTGACCGGCTCCAGTACCACATCTGACCGCTGGTGCGAGTCAGCTGGTAGGCTTCTTCATTGAGATAGGCCAGCATGAGGACTTCTTTGCTAGTGTGGTCTAGGATAATGGCAGGTATAAGACCGCCTTGCTTTTGAAAATCTAACTTCACTTCTGCCATTAGATGCGCACCTCCAATCCAGCTGCCTGCATGGCTTTTTTGGTCTCTGCGATGGAGACCTGACCATAATGGAAAATCGAAGCTGCCAAGGCACCTGTCGCTGCAGTCTTTTCAAAAACTTCTAGGATATGCTGGCTACTGCCAGCACCACCAGAGGCGATGATAGGAACGGAAACCACTTGAGAGACGGCTTCCAACATAGGCAAGTCAAAACCGGACTTGGTCCCGTCCTTGTCCATACTGGTCAGAAGAATTTCCCCCGCTCCAAGACTGACAGCTTCTTGGACCCAATCTAACAGGTCACGACCGCTGTCCTTGCGGCCACCAGCCAGATAGACATGCCAGCTGCCATCCGCTTCTTTCTTAGCATCCACGGCCAGCACCACGCATTGGCTGCCGAATTTCTCAGCGCAATCAGCCAAAAGCTGAGGATTTGCCAGCGCCGAGGAATTAACTGCAACCTTATCCGCCCCAGCCTGGAGCATCCGCTTCATGTCCTCAACCGTGCGAATCCCGCCCCCGACGGTAAAGGGAATGAAAACCTGCTCCGCCACGCGCCGGACCATCTCGACTGTCGTGTCCCGCTCCTCATGGGTGGCGGTGATGTCCAGAAAGACCAACTCATCGCAGCCTGCTTCATAGTAAGCCTTGGCAGCATCAACTGGATCGCCCACATCAGTCAGATTGACAAAGTTGATACCCTTGACCACCCGGCCGTTCTTGACATCTAGACAGGGAATGATTCGTTTTTTCAGCATGGCTAGCCCCTTTCTGCTTCCTTGATCTGCTCTAAGCTAATTCGTCCACTGTAATAGGCCTTGCCCACTATGGCACCAGCCAAGCCCAGTTTTTTCAGCTCTTCTAAGTCATCCGCTGACTGGATGCCGCCAGAGGCAATGACTTGAGCATGTTTGAGAGCTGCCAGCAATTTTTGATAATGCTGGATATTGGGGCCAGTCAGAGTCCCGTCTCTGTCAACATCTGTATAGACGAAGAGTCGGACACCGATCTTTTCCATGGCCAGCGCCAGACTGATATAGTCCTGACTGCTGGTTTCCAGCCAGCCCTCAGTCGCAACTAGACCCTCTTTCGCATCAATGCCAATCACGATTTGCTGCTTCCAAAGCGCTCCAGCGCGGCCTCGACAAATTTAGGATTCTTAACAGCCATAGAGCCAATAATGACACGGTCAATGCCAACCGCCAGGTAATCTTCAATCTGCTCCAGACTGCGGATGCCGCCCCCGACTTGGATAGCTAGACCAGTATCCGACTTAATCTGTGCAATCAAATCTCGATTGGCCGCCCGACCTTCTAATGCCCCGTCTAAGTCAACCACATGAATCATGGTAACCCCAGCTTCTTTGAAAACTTGAGCTTGCTCCAAGACATCGGGATTGACCACCGTCTTCTGGCTAAAATCCCCTTTAAAAAGGCGGACGGCCTGGCCGTCTTTGATATCAATAGCGGGCAGTATTTTCATAGACATACTCCTTAAACTTCTCTAGGATACCGAGACCGACAGCGCCAGACTTTTCTGGGTGAAACTGGCAGCCAAAGACCGATCCTCGGTGAATCATGGCTGGGATAGGCAGCCCATAATCAGCCGTCACATCCAAGTACTCCTCCGGAACATCCGTATAGTAGCTATGGACGAAATAGACTGACTGGCCTTCGAGACCAGCTGTCAAAGCAGACGACTGCTGGATCTGTAAGTCATTCCAGCCCATGTGAGGCACAGGCAGACCAACCTGGTCCGGAATCCGACGGCAAACACCGGGAATCAAGCCCAGTCCAGAACTTTGACCATTCTCCAATCCAGACTCCAGCAGGAGCTGCATGCCTAAGCAAATCCCCAAAAGAGGCTTGCCATTTGCCACAGCCTGCTGAATAACTGAAACCAGCTCTCGTCTTTCCAATTCCTGCATAGCCGTGGGAAAAGCACCGACTCCTGGTAAAATCAAACCATCTGCATCCAAAATTTCCTGCGGATCAGCTGACAGGCGCGCTTCTAGTCCGACCTGAGCCAGAGCACGGAGGACATTGGCAGTATTTCCCGCGTCATAATCAATAACAATCATCATCTCTACATCAACTCCTTTCACTCAGAAGGACAAGCTAGAGCAAGCCCTTGGTGGAGTTGACTCCATGAATCTCTGGATTTATGGTAATAGCCTCCCGCAGAGCTCGTCCAGTCGCTTAAAGAGGCTTTCCGCCTTGTGGTGGCTGTTCTTGCCATGAAGGATTTTCAGGTGCAGATTCATCTGCAGATTAAAGGCTAGAGCTTGGAAAAATTCCTCCACTAGCTCGGTGTCAAAATTTCCAAGCTTGGGATTGTCAAAATCAGCCTCAAAAACCAGATAGGAGCGACCGGATAGGTCCAGACTGGCCATGCCTAGCGTTTCATCCATGGGCACAAAGCTAGTGCCGTAGCGATTGATACCAGCCTTGTCTCCCAAAGCCTGACGCAGAGCCTGCCCCAGCACGATGCCTACATCCTCAACCGTATGGTGGCTGTCCACCCAAAGGTCGCCTTCAGCCTTGACCGTCAGAGCAATCCGACTGTGGCGGGCAAAAAGGGTCAGCATGTGGTCAAAGAATCCGACTCCGGTCTCGATAGCGACCGGCTCCTGTTGGTCCAGATTGACAGCCAGTTCAATATCAGTCTCCTGTGTTTTACGCTTGATTTCAGCTTGTCTCATGGCAACTCCTTTTATTTTTCCTGTCTGCGGGCTTCGATGGCCTTAGCATGTCCCTGCAGGCCTTCTGCATAGGCCAAACTGGTAATATCCTTGTCAGCCGCCCCTACAGCAGCACGACTGTACTGGGTGTACTGGATGCGCTTGATGAAGTCATAGACACCCAGAGCTGATGAAAAACGGCTGGTGCTGGTTGTCGGTAAAACGTGGTTGGCTCCCGCATAGTAGTCACCGATTGGCTCGCTGGTATAGTGTCCCAGAAAGACAGAGCCAGCATTTTCAACCTGATCCAGATAGCTGTAAGCATCATCCATGGCAATTTCTCCAAATGCTCAGGTGCCACCTGATTCATAAGCTCAAACATAGCTTCCTTAGAAGGCGCAAGGATGATGCGACCGTTGTTCTCAATCGAAGCACGCGCGATTTCCTCTCGTGGCAGCTCTTTCAGCTGTCTGTCCAGCTCTGCTTCAACTTGATCCGCCAGCTCTTCCGAGTCGGTCACTAGAATAGCTCGAGCTAGCTTGTCATGCTCAGCTTGCGACAGAAGATCTGCTGCCACATAGACAGGACTGGCTGAACGATCCGCTATGACCCCAATCTCAGAAGGACCAGCAATCATGTCGATTCCCACGACACCATAAACCATCTTCTTGGCCGTAGCCACAAAGATATTGCCTGGTCCCGTTATCTTATCTACCTTGGGAATGGTCTCAGTTCCATAAGCCAGAGCTGCTACACCTTGGGCTCCGCCAATTTGGAAAATCCGATCCACACCAGCCAGCTTGGCAGCGACCAAAATCGCTGGAGTAAAATGCTCCTGAGGTGGTGTAATCATGATGATTTCTTTGACACCAGCAATCTTAGCTGGGATAACATTCATGAGAACGGAGGAGGGATAGGCTGCGGTGCCCCCAGGTACATAGGTTCCGACCCGCTCAATCGGCCGAATCAACTGACCACGGATAACGCCCTCGATGGGACTATCCTCAAAACCAGTCTCCAACTGCTGGCGGTGGTAGGATTCGATATTAGCTTGGGCATTTTTCAGGGCGGACAAGACCTCTGGATCAATCTCCTCAAAGGCCTTGTCAATCAGCTCCTGCCCAATCTCAAAATCTGTCACCTCAACCTTGTCAAATAGCATGGTATAGTCTCTTAAAGCTTGGTCACCGTCTTGTTTGACTGTTTCTATAATCTCAGCCACCGCTTCTTCCACATCTAAGTTTTGCTGGCTGAGCTGCAGTTGCTCTTCGTATAAAATCCGCGAAATTTCTTCATTACTTCCACTTAAACGTTTGATAATTGTCATTTAAAAGCCACCTCTCTTCTTCCTACTAGGGATTCAATCTTTGCCACAAAAGGCATGATATCCGGGTTATTTCAGGGAAGCCTGATTGGCAATGAGCCGGGCTGACACCCGACAAATGTCTTCAAAAACCAGCAGGCCGTTAGCTAACAGGGTATGCCCCGTCTCCACAATATCGACAATGGCATCCGCCAGACCCAGCACCGGTGAAATCTCCACGCTGCCTTGGATGGAGATGATTTCCACATCTTCTCCCTTTTGATTAAAATAATCAGTCGCTACCGTTGGGTACTTGGTCGCAATCCGCTTGCGCTTGTGATCATGAGGGTCATAGCTGGGCACCGAGGCCAGTGAGAATTTACAAAGGCCAAAGTTCAGATCCAGCAGCTCCAGATAGCCGGTCGGATGCTCAAAGAGAATGTCCTTTGCCGACAATTCCCAGATCAGCAACTCCATGCCGCACATAGGTCGTCACATCAGGCCCTTTGACCAAGAGAAAGCGAAAGCGACTGTCTGGACTTTCAAAAATCAAGCTGCGCCCCTTGTCTGCCATGAAGGACATATCAAAGCCAGCCTGGGTCAAGAGCTTGACCGTATCTTCCTCAATCCGCCCCTTGGTCAGGGCAATGGTAATCTGACTCATCTGCTCTCACCATCCTTTCTCGCTTCATCCGGCAGGTCATCATGAATGGCCTGATAGACACTGTCAATGTCTAGGGACCAGCCGATAGCTGTCAGTTCTGCTGCCCCGAAGCGCTTGAAAAGCTGGTCATAGCGCCCGCCAGATAGAAAGGCATCTGGTACTCGGTCGCCAAAGACCTTGAAGGTCAGGCCGGTATAGTAAGGCATGGCCGCCACCTGTCCCAAGTCCATAGTTGTCTGATCCAGCAAGCCTGATAGGCTCTGCAAAACTTGCTCCACATCATCTAAAGCTGTCAATATCCGCTCGTTATCAACTATCTCTCTAGCCCTAGCTAAAACCTGTTGGCTAGGACCAAACAAATAGGGCAGCTCCTGTAAAAAATCATCAAACTCACTCGGTCTGGTCTGGGTGAATTCAAAGAGTCCCGTCCTATTTTTCTTGCGAATATAATCTAGCAACTGGGCCTCCTCCTGCGAATCCAAGGCCAGACTCTCTAGAATTGTCTGAAGGATTGCTGCATGGGAAAACTCGAACTGATAAGACTTAACCTGCGCCAAATCCAGCGACTGCTTGGCTGTCTTGATAGCCTCAAGCACCGCCTCGCGAGCTGGATAGCCGATAATCTCAATACCAGCTTGGCTGAGCTCGTTGGCAAGACCGCGCAGCTCTTCTTGATAGTGAAAGACCTTGCCCGAATAGGAAAACTTGGTCGGCGTATGCACCCTGGTCGAAGCAATAACCCGACCAATCTGGCTGGTCACATCTGGCCGTAGCACCAGTAACTCGCCTTTTTATCGAAAAGATGATAATGCTGAGACTCTACATGGTCGCTAAAGACCTCAAAATGCTCCAAAGTCGGTGTGTCAATCCGATTGAAGCCCTGAGCCATCAGGAAATCACTGATGTTCCGCTCAATCTCGTAGGTCACACGCGCCCTCTTGAAAAGCTTGTCATGCATGCCAATCGGAAGGGTGATTTTATTCATAGGCTGCTTTCCTTTCTTGCTCTATTCTTACACTGGCTGGCTTTGAGTCAAACTCTCAGCTGCTGCAAATTTCTTTGATAGTTGCCAGGACTGTTTCCATCTCCTCTCGCTGTCCGATAGAGATGCGCAGAAAGTCTTTGATTCGTTCTGCTTTTGGAAAATACCGCACATAAATCTGACGCTCTTCTAGCTGCTGGAAAAGCTCTGCTGCAGAGATTCCACTAGGCTGGGCTAGGACAAAGTTGGTCTGACTAGGCAGGACTTGAAAATCCAGCGCAGCCAATTCCCCAGCAAACCAATCTCGAGTCTCTTGAATGGCTCTACCGGTCTCCCGATAATAATCCCAATCTTCCACCGCAGCAAGAGCCAAGCGCTCTGCTAACATATCCACTGAGTAAGGATTGATGGAGTCCTTGACAGCTTTCATGACAGCTATTAAGTCTGGATGGCCGATGCCGTAGCCCACCCGCAGACCAGCCAAGGCCGCATCCTTGGAAAAGGTCCGTGTGATAAAGAGGTTGGGATAGGTGTCTAAAAGAGGCAGGGCAGATTGACCGCCAAAGTGAATATAGGCCTCATCCACCACCACGACCACATCCTGATTGGACGCTAGAATTTCTTCCAACTGATCCAGTGGCAGATAAATCCCCGTCGGGGCATTGGGATTGGCTAGGATAATGCCGCCATTATCTCCAAATAATCGGAGGGATGGATCTCAAAATCAGCTGTCAGAGGGATTTCTCGAAAAGGCACGTGGTAGAGGTCCGCCCAGACCTTGTAAAAACCATAGGTCAAATCCGGAAATAAGACTGACTCGCCGCTGTTAAAGAAGGCCAGGAAAGCCATAGACAAGATGTCGTCACTCCCATTGCCGATAATGAGCTGGTCGGGTAATACACCCAAGTTTGCCGCCAAAGCCTGACAGAGCTCCGCCTGATCCAAACTGGAATACTTGCGCAAGTCCTGGACATCAAAGTTCTGCAGGGCCTCTGCCACCTTAGGACTTGGTCCATAAGCATTTTCATTGGTATTGAGCTTAATCATGTCTGGCTCATTGGGCTGCTGCCCTGCTACATAGGGATTGATCTGCCTGAGACCTTTTAGCTTAACCATCTTGCCACCTCTCTTTCACACACTAGCCATTATATGATTCTGATTATCTTTTAGAACTTCTAATAAATGAAAGACGAAATTTACCGCTTTAGTAAAGGAAAATAGGGGAATCTTCTGAATTCATTATAATAAAAAGCCCTCGCAAAAAACTTTGCAAGGACGTTGACACGCGGTTCCACCTTTATTCGGACCTCAGTCGCCTGAGGACCCCTCTGGGAGTACGAGACTCCAGATTGATAACGGCAATCAGCCGTCGGACACTAGTCTCAGACTGCTGACTGATTTCGCATCCGCACTCAAGAATGTGTCGTCTAAGGATTGCATGCCATCTCACCATTAGGCACTCTCTGTTTCTTGTCTTAGACTTTTTCTCTCATCGCTTTCAATTTATTGTTGAATATTCTACATGAATTTTTTTATTAAAAAAAGCAAGAGGAAAATTGAAAAAAATTAATTATTTTTTTCCTTTCTAAATAAATTAACGTTCTTTCAGCATAGAGCTAGACAAATCCAACAGATTAATTGCTGTTTCAAAATGCTCCCCCATCAGGTCATAGACAGCATCTTCGCTTAAGACGCCGCAAGCTATATTTTCAGGGAAATCTGGTCCATTCGAGAATTCTAAATCATCAAAAAACTCCTGATCAGTATAGTAGTCCCTCAGCTGGATATAATCTGACTGGCAGCACTCCAGCTCAGCTAAAGCTTCCTGAGCTCTTGCCAATACCTGAGAATATTTATTCAGGTGCTTTTCCATTTTTTGAATGCGTTCTAACTGTTCCACAGCTTTCCTTCCTTTCTGGACATGACAAACTAATCAATCCACCCTAACCACCTGAAGCTGCTCACCGCCTAGCAAAATCAAATATTTTTCAATCTGAGAAATACCATAAGAACGGCTGAGAGCTTGAGCATATAAGTCTAGCTGACCATGGTAGCGAGCAAGCAACTCAGATGAATCCTTATATTTATCCGTCTTGTAGTCAAAGAGAATTATCCGATCTTCAAAAAGCAGGTAGCCATCCAAAATCCCCCGCAAAACAAATTCCTGACCACTAGCGTCATCCCTCTTGAGCATGGCAAATGGTGCTTCTTGACGAACTCTGTCACTGTTCTCAATCAAGAGGCGTCCCAAATCCGTCTCGAAGAAAGATGCAATCTTAGGCAGCTGAATCTGCTTTTTGACCGCTTCATCAGCCTGAACCTGAGTCAAGGCAGAACGAAGTACAGCCATGCTGGGCCTACTATCCAAAGGAATCCGCTGCATGAGTTCGTGAACGGCACTGCCGACTTGCGCTCCAGTCACTTTGGCTTTCTTGCCAAAATCAGGCAACTCAAAGCTGGGCTGCGGCCGAAAAGATGCTCGCTCATCCATGATATCCAGACCATCTGTATCCATGATTGGCTCATAAAACTTCTTAATCTGGCTTGGAGTTCGTACACTAGGTAACTCAATAGCAGAGCGATACTGGCTATTCAGTCGATCCACGCTTTCTAAAATATCCAGAGCCCGACGGATGTCATCCGTCTGACGATTATCTGCCAAATCATCTGCTGGATAGAGCACTGGCTCATTAATCTGCCCTATCTCTTCAGCAGTTAGCTCCTCATCAGTGACAAAACGGGTCTCGTAGGCAAGATTCTCATCAGAAAAAATAGCCTGAATGGCATAGAGCCAGTCTTGGAAATTACTGAGCTGGCTGCGCAGACTGGCAGACAAACGCCCTTGTTGGCTCTTGCCCCACTGACGCTTATCCAAGGCCTCTTGACTGCCCTTACCGACCAGATAGAGCTTGGTTTCAGCCCGCGTCATGGCCACATAAAGCAAACGCATCTGCTCAGACAGACTAGCCAACTGCAGCTCCGCTAGATTCTGCTGATAAGGCAGCGTATCCATGGAAATGCGCAGCTGATTCGGTGCATAGGGATCTTCCACAGACACCGATACATCAGCCACATACTTGATACCAACTCCTTTGGTCCGGCTAAGGATAATCGCAGAGCTGCTATCCTGACGGTTGAAGGCCTTGTCCATATTGAGCAGGAAAACATACTTGAACTCCAGCCCCTTACTCTTATGAATGGTCATGAGACGAACGGCGTCCTTAGGTGCCGCCACTGGCACACTGGCTAGATCATGCTGATTTCCAAGATACGGTCTATCATTCCGATAAAACGAGATAGGCCTTTAAAGCTAGACTTTTCATACTCATTAGCCCGCAAAGAGAGGGCATAGAGATTGGCCTGTCTCTGGGCACCATTGACCAGAGTTCCCACCATATCATAGTAGAAACGGTCCTGGTAGATCTTCCAAATCAAATCATACAGTGAATGCGTCTTGGAATAGATCCGCCAGCCTTGCAGGGTCTCATGGAAATGCTGCAGCTTTTTCTGCAGTTCCTCAGTGACTAAAGCAGGGTGCAAACCTCTTCCTTCAAGGGCATTAACCAGCTTTTCATAAAGGTTTTCCTGAGAATGCTCTTGACTGGCCTGCAGGGACAGCCGAGCCAGCTCGTCCTCACCAAAGTCAAACATGGGAGACTTGAGAAGGGCGGTCAGGGCATAGTCATTCAGCGGATTATTGATGGTCCGCAGAGTATCTAGCATGACTAAGACCTCAACCGACTGCAGATAGTTTGCGGCACCATCATCTGGTACCAGCGGAATCTGGTGCTGCTCAAAGGCAGCTAAAATCAAATCATTGCGGGTTCTGGAAGCCGTCAGCAGCGTGATATCTTTAAAAGCCACTCCTTCTTCATTGTGCAGACGGATGATTTCCTTGATGACTAGGTCCACTTCCCCAGCTGATACTGCCTGTGGCAAGCCCTCATCACCCTCCTCTTCCGGACTCTCCTTGGAACCTTCATAGATTAAGAAAGATGCTCGGTTGGCTGGATTAGGCTCTCGTTTGGCTGGATTGCCAGCCACCAGATAGTGGGTTTCATTGTAGTCAATTTCCCCGACTTCTTCATCCATCAGGCGTTTAAAAACATCATTGGTCGCTTCCAGCACCTCAAGATGACTACGGAAATTTTCCTTAAGGACGATTAGCTTGCCTTGACTGCTATCCTCTTGATAGGCCTTAAATTTATCGCTAAAAATCTGTGGGTCAGCTTGACGGAAACGGTAGATAGACTGTTTGATATCCCCCACCATAAAGCGATTTTGCCTTCTTGACAGCAAGTCCAGCATGCGCTCCTGCGTGTGGTTGGTATCCTGATACTCATCCACCATGACCTCGTGGTAGCGTTCCTGATAAAAGCGACGCACCTCTGGGAATCTCTCAAAAATCTCAATAGCAAAATGGCTGATATCACCAAATTCAAAGGCATTTTCTGCCTTCTTACGCTCCAAGTAAGCCTGTGCAAAGTCCGCCACAAAGTCCCGCAGAAGCTCAACCAAAGGCAGGCTCTCATCCTGATGCTGCTCAATAAAGTCCAGCTGATAAAGCTGCTGGTCAAAGCTTCGCAGCCGCTCAATCATAGGCTTCCTGGCTTCATTGTAGTCCTTGGCCATTTCTTTTTTGAGCTCATCAGCATTCTTGCCAACCCGAGCTGTAAAGGCCTGGCCATTGGACAGTTGGGAAAGTGCCACAATCTGTTTGAGAACCTGAGCTGTTTCTTCTATCGAGGACAGTTCATTCAAGCCTGATAAAAGGGTCAGAGCATTTTGGACATTTTCCTGATATTTAGCACCCGCAAATTCTCTTCCTTCATGCTCCAAATGAGCGGAAAAGAAGGTTTCCAAATCCCAAAGGGCTGATTTGATTTGGTCAAATATCCTCTCTCTCTCTGCTGCAAAGTCACTGTGCTCATAACCATAGAGGAAGGTCTCCTCCAGCCAGCGTTGAGGACTGCTGGTTGACTGCAGAAAACTGTAAATCCGATAAACTTGCTCCCGGAAGCCTGATAAATCCTTGCGCTTACCAGTAAAGTTCTTGACCAAACGGCTAAACAAAGCCTGACGCTCACTGTCATAGTAACGGTCAAACACTTGGCTGAAGACTTCATTTTGCAGAATCAGCTGCTCACTGGCAGACTGGAGAATCCGAAAATTCGGTGCCAAACCAAGCAGGTAACCATAGCGACTAAGGACTTTCTGGGTAAAGGCGTCCATGGTTCCAATATCAGCATTGGGTAAGTCAGCTAATTGCTGGGCCAAATGTTGCTTGAGTTCAGGACTATCGGCCTCTTTTAAGGCCTGGCCCAGCTCCTTCTCTAGCCTCTCTTTTAGCTCGCCTGCCGCCTTGACGGTGAAGGTCGAGATAAAGAGCTGGCTGACAGCAACACCTCTAAGAATCTGGTCGATTATCCGCTGGACCATGACAAAAGTCTTACCCGATCCGGCCGAAGCGGAGACCAGAATATTCTGGTCAGAGGAGTAGATGGCCTCAATCTGCTCTGCCGTCTTTTTCTGTGGCTTGTCCGAAGCAGCTTCTTGGGCTTGCTTAAGAGCAATCTCTTCTGAAGTTAAAAAAGGAATTCTCTTCATTTTTCCATCTCCTCCCTCATCTTTTCTAGCCAGGCCTGGCGCAACTTCTCACCAGTCGGCCGCCTATCAAACTTGCTTGTATCCAGCTTTTCCAGCTGACGTGCCTGTCCCAGATGGAGATTGGCTTCAAAGCCTGTAATGGCCTTAAACTGCTCTACATAAGGAGCAATGCTGCGCCCATTCTCCGTATAAGGATTGACTGCAAAGTGACCTGATAGAATGCCTTCCGCGGCTTTTTTGTAGAGATAAGCATTGTAGGCCAGCAGCAAATCCAAGTCCCCCTGGCTCAGCAAGTTGGTCTTATTTTTCTCATAGAGCGGACCAAGCTCCTTGACAGCATCCGCCACAAAAAGTCCCTTGTACTGCAATGGCTTCATAGACTGACTGACTGCATCAGCCAAGGTCTTTGTATCTTTAAGTGCCACAATCGGATCGGTCATCTGCAAATACATGGCGCCAAAAGTTCCCTTGTCCTCTTGATAGTCTGCCAACCCCTCAATCGCTGCCAGATAGGTCGGCAGCTGAGAATTCAGCCCATTAAAGAACTTTTCAAAGCTGAACTTAATGTCGCCAGACTTATAGTCCACCACTCCCAGACTCTCGGTCTTGGTCAGACGGTCAATCCGATCCACCTTTCCGCTCACGGTCACTGCTCTGCCATTTTCCAAGTTCAGAAAAGGCTTAGAGGCAGATCCAAAGCCAGTCTCCTCACCAATGGTCTCAATCCCAGTTGGATGAGCCAGCACACGGACAGTCGCCCGCGCCGTATCTAGCAAGAGCTGGCGGGCAAAACGGGTCTGGCCTGACTCACTGTAGATGCTCTCAAACTCAGCCTCTCGGCTGGTCTCTTCCATAGCCTGCGCTAAACGCCGGTCAAAATCGGCAGACGAATCATCCTGCAGGACCTTTTCAAAGATCCGGTGAAGGAAAATCCCATGACTGCGAGCATCAGGATGAATAGTCCACTCTTCCTGCAGGCGCAGAACATACTTGAGAAATAAGCATACTGATGCCGGAAATATTCGTTGAGAGCAGAGGCTGAAAGTCGGAGAGGCTCCTCCTGAGGGTAGAGGGCTTGCAGAGTTTCCGGCTGCAGAGACTCCGTTTTCAGTTCCTTGCTGATTTGCGGAATGCTGATGCCTTCTGCTACCAATTTCTTGCGCAGAACCCGCACAGCCACTGCCCAAAAAGTCTGCTCCTCCGTTGTCCACTCTCGATCAATCTCCTCTTGGTGGAGCTCGATGATTTGAGACAAGAGAGCTCGGTAGCTGCCAATATCGTCACTGGAAGCCTGAGGCTTTTTGACAATGATAGGCAAGGAAAGGGGAGCTGCAGTCAATTCCAGTAGATAGGTCGACATGCTGTCCTCTACTTCATTGACCAAGGCTGGTGCAGACAAGACCAGCTCTTTGGTAGCAGAATTAATCAACGAAAGTGCTGTATAGCGATTCTTCTTGAGATTTTCTGAACTGGCAATCTGGAGTTCGGCCTGAGAATCCGTTACGTCATTGAGCCGAGCCCGATCTTCATCACTGAGCAAACTCTTGTTTTGCGCGATTTTAGGGAAACGCTCCTGGGTCAGTCCAATCGCATAGACATAAGGAGCTGCTAAAGGCTCTATCAGGTCATAAGACTGGACTTTGACCACATCTACAGTCGCCGGCACCGTCCGATAATTGGACAAAAGCATGCCCGACAGGATCAAGGCCAGAAAATCGTCCAGTTTGACCTTGCTATCTGCAAAGACTTGAGCAAACTGCTCTAAGACATGGCTGAAAGCCTTCCAGACTTCCTCATGACGCTCCTGCTCCTGCTGACTTGCTCCCTTTAACAGAGCTGTCAAATTATCCGACAAACGAGCTGCTTGGACAAATTCTGTAAATTTAGCTAAGAGCCCCAACGCCGTCTTGCTGCGGGATTTGAAAAAGTCTTGCAGCGGAGTCATGACCCGGCGGCGAATATGATTGAGACGGTCTAGTCAAATTTCCCTTGGCTATTAGCCGTGAAATCCTTGGCTAGCTTGCCTGCCCCCTTAATGTCCGCAAAACGCAGATATTGCTCAAAATGATCCAGCTCCTCCTGATTCAAATCTCCGTAGAGCCCCGTCTTTAAGAGATTGAGCAGATCTTCCAGTTGGAAGTTATAGCGCTTGAGCCGCTCTAAGGACTCGACAAACTGGACCAGTGGATGCTGAGCCATCGATTCGCTCCGCCCCAGATAGTAGGGAATCTGATACTGTTCAAAAATAGTCTTGAGCTGAAGCTGGTAGGCTTCCACATCTCCCAAAAGCAGACGAATATCCTTATAGCGCACACCATCATGAACCCGCTGTCGGATGGACTTAGCCACATACTCCAGCTCTTCTTTCTGGTTCATAGTAGCCCAAATCTGAAGCTGCGAGCGGTCAGTCTCACTAAGACTAACCGTTGATTCTGAAAAGTCATAACGACTCTCCAAGACCTTAGAAATCCGTCCAAAGGCATCTTCTGCTTCTGCATGAGAGATATAGTCAGGTTTGACCTGATAATCCTCGGCTAGTTTTCTTAGAAAGTCCACGCTGGCTTGATAGAGATTGCCCTCACGAAAGGCTGCTCGATAGGCTTTTTGACTGGCATAAGTCCCGATAACAATCTCCACACCTTTTCGATGCAGGAGACTGACCAGATATTCCTCTTCGGCAGAAAAACGAGTAAAGCCATCGATGACCAAGGCTAAATCTGCCAAATCATCATCTGTGTCACCAGCCAGAATATGCTGGGCAAAAGCAGCAATCTGAGAGGATGAATCAAAATCCCCCTTATTCAGAGCAGCAGTTACTGCTGTAAAAATCTTGACCAGATCCTCCCGTTTCTCAGGCTCCTCGAGAAATTCCAAATCCGCAAAGGACATCTGGGCGGTCTGCAGTTCATGGTATAGATCCATCAGCTGCTGGATAAACTGGGGATCCTTCTTAATCCGGCCATAGACCTTAAGCTCTCCATCATCTAACTCTGTCAAGGTCCGATAAATCAGCATTCCCAGACCAATATCGTCCAAACTCTGCCCTTGCCGAACATCATTAAGGACAAAATACCGAGCCATCTGGGCAAAGCGCGTCACCGTAATGTCAAAGGAAGCCTGAGTTTCCAGGCACTCTAAAACCGCCCGCTCCTTCTCAAAAGAAAGCGAATTAGGCGCAATATAAAAGACTCGCTTACCAGCCGCCACCAATCTCTCAGCCTCAGCCACCAAGACCTTGGTCAAAGAATGGCGAATATCTGTATAAAGTAATTTCATAGCCTGCCTTTTCCTCTAGAAAATATAGGAACATTATACCATTTTTGCCGATAATTCTCATGGAGAATAGTCCCAAAGCCTAATTAGAACTCAACGTCCAAATAGAGCTTTAATAACTAGCTTCGTCATGTCCATAAACAAATGAAAAAGCCACTGCTTCCAGTGACTTCCTAAGGCTCTTACTTCTTTCAAAGTAAGGGCTCATTTAATTTTATGCTTATTCATCTTTTCTTCAAAGATGCTGGTCATAATCAGGCGCAATTCTTCCCTTTCCTTATCAGGAAGTTCGCCTTGCTGCTTGGCTACAGCGTACAACTCAGGATATTGCTTAGCAACTCGCTCAACCGTCTTGGTCGTTGCATGCCCTCTCACGAAGAAAGGAATTCTCTTAATCCACTCTTTAGGCACAAGTGCCAGAATCTTTTTGGCAGCTTCCTTATCGGAAATTTCTGCAGTGCTGAGCCCTTGATTAATCTGCTCCTGTTCCTTTTCTGTAAAATCTTTTAATTCCATACGCTAAATCTCCCAGTTCTATTTTCTTAATGCTAACTGAAGCACACTATTTACCCTCTACCCACTTATCATTGTCCATGATAAAGGGCTTGGCCAAACCTTCCCCTGTGTAGTCTTTATATTTGGTCTGCAAGTATTTGTAGACATCTTCCTTGGTCGCAAATTTGATTGCCTGATAAGGCTCTTCAAAGGTCAGCTTTTCGATAAATAAATATCCGTCTTTATCTGGAACCAAGACGCCGACATGCCCTACAAAGAGAGAATCACCATCAAGATTATCGTGGACAATGACTGAAAGCATTCGAGCCTTTTCATTAAACTTGAACTGTTTGAAGTATTCTTCCATCTTCTTAGCATGGACTTTTACATCTTGAGTCGCTTCAGTCTTGACTCTTGAAAACAGAATATTAAAATCTTCCTTATCTTTTGCATCAAAGAGCTTGCCCTTGTCAATCGAATCATTATCTATGAACAAAAGTTCGTCATCTTTTTCTATTTGAGGGATGTCGATGCTATTTTTCAGCAAAGTGTAAGTATTAATCCGACAATTTGTCCCGATAAAATCGCCCTTCTTGGCCTGCCACAAAGGATTGATTTTTTCTACGTCATATTCGGTTTTGGTAAACTTAGTGAAATCGCCCGTTAATCCAGTAGAACCAACAAGTCCATTGTAGTCATTGACTAGATTGACAAAGTTATCGACACTGTCTTTATCCAAGTCGGCTGCCAACAAATTCTTAACTTCTTCGACACTCTTTTTACTGTTTAGATTTGAATAAGTCGATGTAGTTTGACTTGTTTCTTTATTTTTCTGCGAACTAGCGCATGCCGCCAGTCCAAAAGTCAAAGCCAGGCAGGCGCAGGACATGATTATTTTGCTGTATTTCTTCATTCTTATTTCTCTCCAATTCTTGTCTTCTATAGATTATTTTGCCTTGCAATTTTTTTGATGTGCCTTCAATTTTTTCATGGCCCAGTCATAATGGCTAGAAGTTGCACATACAAAATAGGAACCTAGTACAGTCCGTCCGACCCATTTATATACATCTTTTGAAAATAATTCTTCATTTGTAAATGTGTCTGCCAACTTCAAAACATCTTGATGTGACTGATGAAAGATCTCAGTTGCCTCTTTTAGAGAAGTCTTTTGATGCTTCTTCCAAAATTCCAGATTCAGCTCTCCATAAGTCTTCCAGTTATAGGGCGCAGGAAGAAAGGGCTGCTCTTGACCCTTTTGATTGGAATGCACCCAATTCAACAAGAGCTGATGCCATTCATAGAGGTGAATCAAAACATCTCTCACATTTATCTCGTCTCCAATGGGCCTCTTTCTTCTTTTCATCCCGAGAAAAATCAAAGGGCGTATTTAACTCTTCATCAGACATCTTAGAAATGAGCGTATGTAGCTTCTCAAAGTTTTCCTTAGCAGCTAACAGCAAATCTTCTTTAGTTTTCGGTCTAGGCATAAGATTGCACTCCTTGCATAGTTAAAGCTTAATCATTACGAAACGAATGTTCAGAAACCCATTTTGAGTAGCTTTTTAAATTTTGCTCCGACAGCGATTCAACCGCTATTCTTACACACATTTCAACCGCTTCTTCAAGTGTAACAGAAAAATGATAACCGTTTAATCGTAAAAATTTTACTAAAACATAAAAAGCCGTTCGTTTATTAGCACTAGCAAAAACATGCTTTTTTATCAATTGAACAAATAAAATTGTCGCCTTATCAAAGATTGATGGATAAAGAGGTTTCCCAAAAACAAACTGTTCAGGTAAGTTCACAATCATATTTAGTGCTGATGGACTAATCGTCTTGATTTGTTCTTTCGGAGAATAGCGCTGAATAACTAAAGTATTAATCTTTTCAATTTGCATTTCTGTTAAATAGACTGTCATTTTTCCACCAAAGCTTTAAAAATATCATCGTATTCATCAAAAATATTATCTAAATCCAATTCAAAAGATTCGTCAGAAATATAAGTAACCTGATTTTCAGTCTTTTCCGGAGTAAAGACAATTTCGCCACTCGGTAACAATTTAGCATCGTAATGCACGCCACTCGGAATATTAAATTCACTTGGAATCGTTATTGTTATAGAATTCCCTTGTTTTCTAGTTTTTACTGCCATCTTGCTTCCTCCTTAGGGATATTATAACAGATAATTACAGTAATTACAAAATAGAATAATCTTTCGACTTCTCTTATCTTATTTAGAATACATCATGGGATTAAGATATTCGCTAAACACATCTCAAATGCAAGACTCATCACAATAAACTACAAATCCCTTTGGTAAGATGACAACTTGCTGGTCATCAGTTTGGCAATGGCTCACCAAATCAGCTGAATCTCTGTCTAAGAGATAATTTACTTTGGACTGATTAAAAACGGCCCGGATTGTTTGATGATCATCTTCCCACTCTAAAGCCAGCACATCAGGAGCGATTTCTTCTAAGGTAAATTTCCCATGCTGAATAATGCCCACAACATCCTTGCGAAGCTGAATCAAGTTCTTCATAAAATTGAGCATGTCATTGTCATTGGAAACTCGGTCCCAAGGCATGACCCGTCTACAATCCGGATCCATACCTCCACCCAATTCTAGCTCGGTCCCATAATAGATGCAAGGCGTCCCCCTTTGTAAAAAGAGAAAGGCAAGTGCGGATTTAACAAGCTGGATATCACCTTTGGCAGTCGCCAAAATTCGCTCCGTATCGTGCGAATCCAAGAGATTAAACATAACCTCAGAAATTTGCTGCTTGTAGTACATGGACTGGCAATTCATCTCAGCTATGAATTGACTGGTCTTCTTGCACCTGCTCAAAAAGTAGTCCTTGATACTATCCGATAGAGGATAGTTCATGACGGCGTGAAACTCATCTCCATTTAACCAAGGCTGAGAGGTATGCCAAACCTCTCCAAGAATATAAAGGTCAGGCTTTTTGGCCAAAACGGCCTTGCGGAAATCTCGCCAAAATTGATGATCAACCTCATTGGCCACATCCAGCCGCCAAGCATCAATATCAAAATGTTCAATCCAATAGGTCGCAACGCTTAAGAGATAGTCTTTTACCTCAGGATTTGCCGTATTTAACTTAGGCATATAGCTGGCAAAGGCAAAGGTATGATAAGGCAGTTCTTTGGGATTCACAAGTTTGTCATTCGTCACTGGGAACTCTTGAATGTGGAACCAGTCTTTATATGCTGATTTTTCACCATGTTTGAGAACATCCTGCCATTGAGCGGATTGATCGCCCATATGATTGAAAACCGCGTCCAGCATGACCTTCATACCACGCAGATGAGCTTGCTCCACCAGTTGACGGAAAGTCTCTTTGTCCCCAAAGTGTCGATCGATTTCAAAGTAATCCGTCGTATTATACTTGTGATTACTTGGCGATTCAAAGATAGGACAGAGGTAAAGCCCTGTAATCCCTAAGTCTTGCAAATAATCCAGATGCTCAATAATCCCCTGTAAATCCCCACCAAAGAAATCACTGCTTTTAGGTCTGATAGACGAATCCCAATCTAGAGCTCCTTCTGGTGAAAGTTCAGCATTTCCATTTGCAAATCGTTCTGGAAAAATCTGATACCAGATCGTTTTTGAAACCCAGTCAGGAACCTGGCAACCATCAATTTCGTGAATATAGGGGAGTTTAAAACCATTGCCCTCTAAAGCAAGATTTTCTGGACTATTGTCAGCGAAGCCTTTATCTCCATATAAGATGCTTTGACCTTTTTTATCCTCAAGCTCAAACAGATATTGGAGCCTAGCAAAGCGCACAGAGACAACAACTTGCCAATAATCAAATAAGGCGTCAGAAGTCACTTTGACCATCTCTTTTACATCTTCATAAGAATCCTCAAGAAAAATAAAGGGGTCCCCATAGTGCAAAACGATTTTCTCTATATCCTCTTTCTTAGTCCTTATTCTGATATGAACTTGACCTTCTTTATAAAGATAGGCATACTCCGACTCCGGTCTATGATAAATGGCTGTTAATTCCATACTTTTCATCTCCTAGATTTCACTGTTTAAACTCATCGCAACTTTATGCAAACGATTCCATAGCCTAGCCCTAGTATACTATTTTAAAAAAATGATTGCAAGCTATTGTTTAAGTTTGGGGATAAAAGGTATAGCAGATAATATTAAAAAGCCTTGAGGACAAGGCTTTTAGTTATTCAAGTTTTTAGAAAGATTCTTCACTTTTCTAAATCAAGTCATTTAGCCCACTTTTCATCATAGTGACTATTTCCTTCCTATAATGAAAATCCTTTATTAGCTAGATAACATTAAAACCTTTCTAACTATACATCATTAGCAAAAGAATTCCTGTAGCATTGCCAAGAATATGAGAAAGTGCAGAAATCAAACAATTCCCAGACTTTTTATAAATCATTGCATAGATGATACTATCAACAAAAATCATAAAAATATCATAGCTTACAAGTCCAACACTTCCACTAGAAATATGAGCTATCGCAAACAATATAGAAGACAGAATGGCACAAAGCCAAAATGGTAGAATTCTCATTGACTTACCAAGAAAGAAACCTCTCCATGCAATTTCTTCCCCCAAGGCTGCGATTACTATTTGAACCATAAGGATTGGTATTTTATCAAAGGATAACATACCATTCGCTCTTCCCAAAACATGAATAGTAAAAGCATCCTTAAATATCATATCGCCAATAAGCAATGTTGCTGCAGCAGATCCTACAGGAAGCAAGACCAAAAGAATTACTCCTTGTTTTTTCAGATCATCGAAAAATGTTTTAAAGCGCAAACCTGATTCTATATGTGATTTTTTATCAAAATGTTCAAGAACAAAGAAAAAGAGAATACCAATCAGTACGGTGAGACCTGATAAAGAAAGGTCAGGTATTATCTTTGTCAAAGACAACACCGCCATTAGAAATAAACCAATGATTGTAGTATAAAAATACTTTCTATCAATTTTAGCAGAATCAGTCAAAACAATATTCCTCCTTGATTTAGTAAGACGCCATCAATATTTTTTATCGAACAATATAAATTCCAATCTCCTAATCGGAATCAATATTATTGTATATTATAAATGGAAAAAAAGCTAATCATCTTATTTTCCAACCTATAAAAAGGAATGGCCTCTGCCACTCCTTTCTGAAATCTATACCTCCACCAATCTCTCCAGTTTTATCACCTTATCATAGCGCTTCAAGTCCTCATCGCTATAGTGATGAATCACTTCTACGACTGCTTGTGGGAGAGAGAAGAGAAGTTGGCTGATTTTCTCTTGATTTTTAAGGTCCAGATTGGCCTTGACCTCATCAGCCAGGATAAAGTGGCGATTGTGATAGAGCGCGCGGGCAATTTCTAACCTCTGCTTCTCACCACCGGACAGGGTTTGATTGCTGGGTGTTTTGCCTTGGAGAGATTTCAATCCGGTTTGCTGCAGAATCTCCTCCATCCTTACGGAATCCAATTCTTGTCCCAAAGCAATATTTTCCTCTAGAGTCAATCCATCAAAGACATGACTAGACTGGAGAATGTAGGCTCCTGCCTGATAGAGTTCATCCGAGTTTAGCTCTTGTCCATGGTAGTGAATCCGACCTTGACTAGGCTTGATTTCACCATAGATTAGGTTCAGTAAGGTTGTTTTCCCAGACCCGCTTTCTCCGATAATGGCAATCTTTTCCCCTTCCCCAATGATAAGGTCGCAAGGGGCTAGGATTTCTCGACCATCACGCTCTACGCTGACTTGCTCTAGCTGGATAGGAAAGATGGAACCTTCAAGAACAGATGGCATTTTCCACTCCTCTCCCAGCAATTTTTGATACTTATCACAGAGAGACTTGGCTGATTTTCTAGTATTGATAAAGTAAGATAGCTCCTGAAATTGGTAGCCGATATTATGCGATACTAGGTAAATCCCAACAAAGCTGGCTGCAGATAGGTAGTTATAATAGGTCATGAAACCACCAATGACAATAGGCGCAACCGAGCAAAAGGCATCAATCCCATTGATAAAGAGACTGTTTAAAGTCCGTTGCTTTTCATAGGCGATTTCTTGCTCTAAAGCCTTGTGTAAATCTTTGGTAAACCGTTTGTAAAATAAGCTTTGTCCCCGATAATGCCGTATAGAACGAGCACCCGCAATCATATTAGTCACTTGAGAGACGTAGCCTTGGTTAGCTAGGGACTTCTGCTTGGTAATCGCATCCAAGCGTTTGGAACCTATGCTACTACAAAGAACTGGTATCGAATAAAAAATGATAAAGAGCAAGCCAAGATAAAAATTAGTCCAGAGTGCATAACAGATGGAGACAGTTGTAAATCCCAAAGAAGAAATGATGATAACAGTCGGCTCGATATAATTATCTTCTAGCTGTTTCACATCACTTTCCAGGTCGGACAAAACCTCTTCATCCGCTATCCGACGGCTATATAAGAAAGTCTGAAAGATAGCCTGCTTAATCCCCGACTTGAAATCCGTCAGCACTCGTGCATAGTAATAGCGTTTCCCTGCCAAACCCAGCAAGAGAATCAAATTCCCCACAATCCCCCAAGTCAAGACCTGCCACAACAAATGCAACTGGTGATTCGTAAAACTAGAGACAATATACTGAATCAAAGCTGGTGTAATCACAGCCTCCAGCCAAGTAATCATAATCGCCACGAAATAGAAGAATAAATACTTTTTAGTTACATAAGATCTAAGCATAGCCTATAAACCTCCTGAAGTTATTTACCAACTTAGATAGTCGTTTTTTCTCTAGACGGGGATAAAATAGGAGCCTGAATATTTGAATGAAAGCATTAAACGTAGGGCTGCTACTTTATAATCTTTCGAAAAAGACTTAAATAACTAGTTCTAAACATATCAATTTACTTTTTATTTTTTTATTCAAAAAAATATCCAACACATCTGCATAGCTAACAAAGGGAGCAGGAAATACTAGTCCAGAATAAAAATAACATTATGGTATTAAATAAATTCAATAGGACGGATACTCGTTTAAAGCGTTCTGTTAACTTAATTGCCATGGTATATAAGACAAAAAAATACAGCATAATTAAGTATTGACATCAAAATCAAATCCACTAAATGTAATGAGGGCATAAAAAAATTTTTTCCATTAAAAAAACAGATGCGATAGAACGATTGAAATCAAAAAAATGAGTGTCGACCAAATAAAAATAAGTTGTTGATCTAGCAATATAAATCATCATTGGTGTCCGTCTAGTTGTTTTTGATATTTGTATATTGATTAGTGCAATTTCAAATTCCAACTCCTCATTAGCAAGCAATATCACATTAGTTATAGAATAATAAATAAAAAAATAGAGTAGGTTTATCGGTTTATCACTATTGAAAAATAATAATGATTCCTGTAATAAAAAAATCATCGAATAAATCACTTCGCAAATACTATCAAACGTGTATCGAACTCTATAATTAAAATATCTTCTTAATTCACTAAACATGGAAAAGGCTCCCCCTTTTTTTAGCAATGTTCAATAAAGTGAAAAATAGGAAAGTTCCAACTGACCAATATACTGCACAATAAACTATAATTAAAAAAACACTCTGATAGGACGGAGAAATAATAAAATTCCTCAAGGCATAGTAAGGGAAAAGCTTTCCTATAAAGCCAAATAAACCACCTAGCGGTGTTAGTATACCAGTAAAATACAGCATGAAATAAGAAATTAACGATGTAATGCTAGAAGTACGATTAAAAATGAAGCAGAGACTTGATAGGCAAAAACCCAAACCATATATGCTAATAATAGTTAGCATACATGCAGCCAGGTTTCCAACTAACTTTAAAATACTATCCGGAAAATCAATATCATTAAGCGTGGATAAAACGATAAATATAGGTATGGCTTTAACTAGATCCACCAATATCTGAACAATAATTTTAAACATTAAGACATGAAAAACACTCTTACTGCTCTGGATTACACTTATCAAAGTTCTATCATAAAGGTCATCCTCAATAAAAAAAAGTTGGGTGCGTAATACTATGACTCGTAAAATACCAAGTAAATAATAAACATAACAATAAAAATTTACTTTTGCGTATCTTTTAAAAGTATTGAAGATAAGCTGAAACCATTATCAAAATTCCAAAATTTGAAAAAAATAAATTGAATTTAAACTGCATCATCTCTTGCAGCTGTCTCTTTAACTCCCTTCTTATTTCTTTAATCATCATTGATAACCTCATACAATATTTCTTCGATACTTTCCTCAACTTCTTCAAAAAAATATTATCTCAAAAATTATTAAAGATATTATTTTTTTCACCTGACTATCTTTTACTTCAACAATCAATCTTTCGTTTTTCTATTTGGTAAGATAAATCAGGAAACAGTCTCTCAAAAGCATCTTTATCAGAGTCTGAAATACCAATTCTATATTTAATCCACCTAGTATTTTTCCCAAAGATTTCTGAGAAACTACCTTGCTGGATTATTTTCCCTCTACTCATAATACAAATTCTTGTTGATATTTCTTTTGCAAAAATAGATATCATGAGTAGTCATGAGAACAATAGTTCCTTTTTCTTGGCTGAGAGTTAGTAATAATTTCGCAAACTGCTTTTTGGCAATGACATCCAGACCATTTGTTGGCTCATCTAAACACAATACTTTTGGCTTACAAAGTAAGGCAATGATCAAAGACAATTTTTGTCTCGTTCCTTGTGACAATTCGGACACCAATACATCAACATAGGGATGGAAAGCTAGTTTATTAAATAAATCCTCCAATTCATCCTTAACCTGACCACGCGAAATTTTATTCAAATGTAAAAAGTAATCAATATTTTGATTTGCCGTCAGATATTCATAGTAGCCTCTACCGCTTTCTAGTACGAGCTTAACATTGTTATGAATATCTTTCGAAGTATTCTTACTGCCAAAAACAAATACATCACCTGCATCTTGTAACATTAAGCCAGAGATAATTTTTATGAAAGTTGATTTACCCGCACCATTGGTGCCCACTATAGAAACAATCTCTCCTGAATGCGATCCAAAGCTAGGAATGTCCAATACAACTTTACCACGAAAATTTTTCTTTAGATTGCTTACAATAATTTCATTCATACTCGCATTAACCTATTTCGATTACTAATACTTACACTGCCAAATTTAAAAACAAAGATTTTTGAATTACTTTCACTTAAATATGCCTAATTTTTCACAAGCAGAGCTACACACTTGACATGGATTGAATGCTCACTTAGTACTTCAAGCAGCATTATTTGTATGTAGGAACATATCCACTTATCTATTTAACGATAGCATAAGGTTATCGTTAAAAGAGTTTGCCTCGACAAACTGGGATTTACTTAAATGAAATCCACTCTGACTTTGATAGACAGGTTATGTGTTCTGTGCGAAGAACACCTTCCAATACACATGGAATGTTCTCTTTTGTATGATGATAACGGAACCCACATTTTTCCTGAACTCTCTTTGACTTTGTATTGCCGTCAAAATAACCGCACCACATTTTCTCTAGATTCAGGTCATCAAATCCAGGTCTCATCAACTCACGAACTGCTTCCGGTATCAGACCCTGACCCCAATACGGAACTACTATCCAGTAACCAATCTCCGCCTCAGTATCAGGAATACCTTTATCACTTACAGTGCCGATCATCAATCCTATGCTACCCACTGGCTGCATTGTTTCTTTTAAAACTATGGCGTATATCTCAGGTGCTGAAAAATAACTTTTTATAATCTCCCTACTGTTTTCAATACTGGTATGTACAGACCAACCTCTGGATGACTGGCATATTGAAATAAATCATTGGCGTCTCTTTCTTCCCATGGGCGAAGAATCAATCTTTCCGTTTCTAAAATCATTTTTTTCCTCTTCAAATTCCAAATGTTTATAAAGTCGCTTAAGATGAAGTCTTTTTGATTTGACTTTTTTTACAACACTACCGCCTCAACATGTGCTGACGTTATCTTGCTATACTATGAAACGAAATGTAGAGGGTCAGCATATTTGAATTAACCATTAAACGTAACTTATCCTGTTACTTAGTACGTCTTCAACGTATAGCACAGCATTGAAAATTTTAAGGAAGTCGTTCATACTATTATGCAGGTTTGGTCACTGGACTCTATACTTCCTAGGTATACTTTTAAGAGTTTTTATGTAATCTAAAATCTCTTAATTTCGCATTCAAAAAATTAGATACTTTAATATAGTAGGAATTAGTTATCCTAGTTCGATTCGCAGTATCTCCACTCAATGTAGGTTTACGAAAAATATCCAAATCTTCGTATATTAAGTTTTTGACTATGAGTTTATCAAATTCTTCTTTTTCTTGCACTGATTCAAAAACAAGTATCAATTCAAGCAGTCTTCCTTGAGCCGAACAAGCTTCCTTGTTGTTTTCATCAAGAAGAAATTTGTGAATTAGCCATTCTGGACTTCCATTTATAAAATAATTGTAAGAAACATCAATTTCCAGTCCCTTCTCAATTGAAAGAAACTCCCATCTAGGTGTTGAAGTTGTATATCTACCTGAATCCATTACAATTAACTCGTCTTCATAAAGGATTGTCTGATGGTATTTGAATTGATAAGACATGAAATAATGCCTGCTGTTCATCATATTGTGAGCATAGTACACATCTCTATCCCTATCCTCAGAATCTTTATCCTCTACAAAAACAAATTCTGGAAATTGCTTATAATATCTTCCAACAGAATTACTCTCCCATCCATCCTTATCTTCTATGTAATGGAGTAATCTATCAAACGGTGATAAATCAAGTCCAAATCGCTTCCTCCATAGATATTCAACTTCTTGTTGACTCGCAACGCTATCAATTGGAGTATTAGTATCCTGCCTTCGTGTATATATTGTCCCGGCTGGAATACATATTTTCCCATCTCTATACTTTTTTTCTAAATAGAAAGGTGTATTATCAGAATGCTTTATGATTAAAACATCAATTTCTTTTGCATTTAGAGTTAGGGTTTCAATTGTTATAAACGGTACATTGCCACCAGAAAAACTAGCGTTCCTAAGCATATCTACAATCATGGCTTGAGTTTTTCTGCCTTCATCATTGCTGACTCCCTTTATTTCCCCATGATCTGATACTCCAAAAATTAAATATGAATCATTCCTAGAAGATATGTTAGAAAGACATAGAATATCATGTATAAATTTAGCCTTATTTTGATGATATTTTTTTCTTTGAAATCCCAATACTCGCCTTCTCTTTTTAGACTAATCAGGTCAATAATAGCAGTCTTGGAAAAAAACTCATGACTGATTTACTCCTTTGTTTTTATATAAAAGATATGTAAATACACAATTTACAAGTTTACAAAAATCAACTACTCAAAATGATTATTTTTTTCTCAAATCTCATTGACCCTCTGGTTTTTTTCTACCAGTATAGTAATTACCTTCCAGTCTATTGGGATTATCAATATCAATAATTACCGTGCCATAATGTATAGGACTTTGTAATTCAGCCCTTGGATTATTTAAATAGGTATAAATTAACTTTTGTGTCCCATTATCATTGACGATAGAAGCCGTAATGCTATTGCTTGAACTTTCACATGTTTTCAACTTGACTTTAACAGTCAAGAATGACTGCTCAATAATCAGTTCCCCACTTCTTTCAACCTGATCAAAATCCGATTTAAAAGTTCCTATATAATTAGTATATAAAATAGGAACATTATGGAAATTAGACAAGAACGACCAACGCCAAGCTTTTTTCTCAAAAAAAGCCATAAAAGCAGCTGTTACTGATATGGCTTCTCCAATAAAACCAATAGCTAAATATGCTAACGATAGTATATGAGGTTTATTGGGAACTACCTCCTGCCACCCTATAATAAAACGTGCTATCAAACAAAATGCAAATACCCATACCGTAATACTAATAAATTTTTTTCTGTTGTTCAGTCATAATCTTCTTACTCTAAAATTCTAAAAAATCAATCATCTTAATAACAAAATCTTTAGTCTCTTGTAAAGTCCATTTCTGTTCTGCATGAAACAAATAAAACATCCGACTCACTTCTACCCAGTCACAATCCATTTTCGATACTAGGTAAATTAATGCTCTGTGTAGCAAATCTGTATAGTTATTGGTATTAAAGAACATTTGATTAGGGATATTCCATATTAGACATTCAACTAGGTATGAAGAAATATTCTCATCCACCAGTTCTACATCACGCATCTCATTTTTGATGTGTTTCATAATCCTAACCAAATACTTGTATCTATATTGGGTTTCATTATTCTTAGAAATTCCATTTTGTAGATGCCTTTTAGGATAATTGATTACTTCCTTATTACCGTACGAAGTGAAAAATTTGATACCCTCAATAAACCGTTCGGAATCCCTGCTTTGAATTTTTCTATAATTTCGGTATTGAAAACATGGAACTACATCCGCATTTACATGATAAGAATTAGAACCAATGTTGATACATTTATTTCCAATAGAAACTGATTCTGCACCAAATTTCAATATTAACGCTTTAATAACTTCATTTTTAAATACATTAGCACCGATACTGCTACTAGAATGATTATAATTGCCTTCCGATAATCCATCTACATATTGACAGTAAAACATTGATTTCACCATAATACAAATATCAATGTCACTATTTTTCTTTACATTAGTATTATTCGCATAAGACCCCTGAGAGAAAATTTCATACTCATACTTTGACGAGAGGACACTTTCGTCCATAGCATCTTTAATCATTCTCACAGTATTTTCTACCCTTATTTCCTCAGTGTCTGATAATGGCTTAATCCATGACCGTAAAACTTCTTCAGAATATTTCATTATAACTCTCCTCAACCTATTGGTTCATTCATAAGAACTAACCATTATTCATAAAATCCTCTATATCATTATATCACTAAAAAAGGAAAAAGGCTGTAATAATAATGCATGACATTATTATTACAGCCTTATAAATTTACTTCTGTTCCTTCTAAAAATTTGATAGAAATGTTGCTGTCCTCACCAAGAGTTACTTTCTCAAGTACCTGGCACATCTTTCTTCCATTCAATTGTTCCTGATCTCTATCAAGCATCTCCTGTAATTGCGCCGCATGGTACTTCTCCAACTTTGCTCTTCGCTAAAGTTATTCCACTTTTCTTGTAGCTTTTCCTTATTTTCTCGAAGAACCTCAATGGCTCTGAGGAAAGCCTGCTGCAGTGTTTCTTCATCAATATGACGATTGGTACAGCCCTGGACTCCTTTTACTTTGTACCGGTTATTGCACTGCCAGACAGGACGTTTCCCTCTGCTCGTGGTCCAGTTTTTTCTGCCAAATAGACCTCCACATTCTTTACAGAATACCTTGCAGGTAAATGGGTTTTGTTCGCACTGGATAATGTAAAAATTGATGTGATTGTCCTGTCTAAACTGATTTCTCCGCTCTATTTCAAGCTGAACCAATTCCCACTCTTCTTTATCAATGATGGCTTCATGGTTGCCTTCGATATAGTATTGATTGACTTGCCCTTGGTTCTCACTGCGCTTTTTGGTCAGAAAATCAACCGTATAAGTTTTCTGCAAGAGGGCATCGCCCATGTACTTCTCATTCTGAAGCATCCTTTGAACTGTAGTGGGATACCAATTAGCTTTCCCATTCCATCCTGGAACCCCTTCTTCTTTTAGACTTCTCGCTATACTTTCTGGTGTTTCTCCTTGTAAAATATCCCGAAAGATTCGTCTAACAATCTTGGCTTGCTCCTCATTGATGACCAGATTTCCATTCTCACCCTTGTCGTAGCCTACAAACTTGGTTGTGTTGACTCTTATTTCGCCTCGTTCGAACTTCTTTCGAATCCCCCAGGTCGCATTCTCTGAGATAGAACGAGATTCATCTTGGGCCAAGGAAGAAAGAATGGTCAAGAGCACTTCTCCTTTGGCATCCAGACTGTCAATATTCTCCTTTTCAAAAGTGACCCCGATTCCAAGTTCTTTTAACTCCCGAACATATTTTAAGCAGTCCAGCGTGTTTCTGGAAAAACGGCTGATGGATTTCACAATGATTCTATCCACTTTGCCTTTTCGGCAGTCAGCTATCAACCTATTAAACTCTGTGCGTTTCTTGGTATTGGTTCCTGAAATCCCCTCATCCGCATAAATATCAACCAACTCGTAGAGAGGATTCTGCTGAATATACTCTTTGTAATACCGAACCTGGTTCTCATAGCTTGATAGCTGTTCGTCTTGGTCGGTGGATACTCGGCAGTAGGCCGCCATTCGGATTTTCTGAATGTGTTGCTTCTGCTCGACTTGTATCGTTTTCTTTGCTGGAATAACTGTAATATTTTTTGCCACCGATGTTCTCCTCCTTTACCACTGTGGGCTCATGGATACTCCAATCCTGTACTACACTGTCTGGCACGCGCATGCCGATGCAGGCGACCTTCCCTTCTCGGATGTACTTGCTACAGACCCATACAACCTTTCCTTTGTAATACTTCTGCCGTTTTAAAGTAGAGCCACAATGCTCGCATTTCAATAAGCCACTCAAAGGATATCGTCGGTTGTAATCTATGCGCGCGTCTCTCTTACTGTTTTGTCGCAAAAGCTTTTGAACGGCTTCCCAATCTTCTCTGGATACAATAGCTTCATGGTTATCTGTAATCAGGTACTGCTGCACCTGACCTTGGTTTAGACGTTGCTTGGCCTTGATTTCCGCAAAATAGTATTTTTGCAGAATTGCATCCCCCTTATACTTCTCGTTTTTTAGAATATTGGTAATAGTACTTGAATACCATTTCCCACCGTCTACCGTAGAAACTTTCTCTTCATTAAATAGCTTTGCGATGACATGAACTCCCATACCAGATAAATAAAGGTTATAAATCCGTTTGACGATTTTAGCTTCCTCAGGATTGATGATTAACTCACCGTTCTCATCCTTGTCATAGCCTAAGAAGCGCTTAGTGTTAATCACCAGCTCTCCTCGCTGGAACTTCTTCTGAAAAGCCCAGCGTTGGTTCTCACTCATGTTGCGCAATTCTTCTTCTGCGTAGCTGGCAAGAACTGTAAGCATGACCTCTCCTTCGTTCGATAAGGTATGGAGATTTTGCTCTTCAAAAAAGATATCCACTTGAATAGCTTTCAGCTCTCGGCTTACTTCAAGTAAGAGTTCTGTATTTCTGGCAAAACGGGAAATGGACTTAGTATGAATCACATCAATCTTTCCGGCCATGCAATCCTCCAGCATCTGCTGAAAGCCTGGACGCTTGGCCAGTTTTCCTGAAATCCCCTGATCATAATAAACTCCGACAAACTCGATATCTTTTTTATTTTTAAAAAAATGATTATAGTAAGCTTGCTGATTAGTGAGGGAATCCTGCTGTTTTTCTGTCATGGTTGAAACCCGCGCATAGGCACAAACTCTTATCTTTCCTGGCTTCATCCCATTCTCCTTTCTTCCTTACTATATATCACTCTAAAGGCTAAATTTATCAAGTATTCAGCCCACTCATTCAAGCATTTTTCTAGTTGAAATGCTGTCTATGTAAAAGGCCTGCATGGACAACCACACAGACCTTGATGGATTATTCAATTCGTAACACTTGACCGGGATAAATCAAATCCGGATTCTCAATTCCATTGATAGCCGCTAAGTACTGGTAGTTCGTGCCGTACATAGCTGCAATGGCGGAAAGCGTATCTCCGTTTTCAACGGTATAGGTGGTAGTACTGGATACTTGAGCACTTCCCGTAACCTGCAAAACTTGCCCCGGATAAATCAAGTCAGGATTGTCAATCCCATTGATTGCCGCTAATTCCTGATAACTTGTTCCATAAAGAGACGCAATAGCTGATAGGGTATCCCCCCTCTTGAACCGTGTAAGTCCCAGTCGACACTGGGGCTGTTGCTTGTTGCGGAACTTCTGACCGAGGTTCTGGTACCTGTCCGGTATAAACAGAACGTAAATCCCTATACATATAGTTGGAATCCACTCGACCACTGATACCGCCAACAACTCCGTCACTGGTAAACTGCCAAATATCTGTTGGAACAGAACAAGCAGCTACCTGCCACTGAGCTACCCAATTCGTATAGCGGGATAAGTCGCCCATATTCTGGAACCAGTACAGGCTCGCATACACACCAGCCCAGTAACCAGCGGCTTCTACATTGTCACAAAACAGTTGACAAATTGCTGTAGAAGTCTCCCAAGAGACACCTCCATTGTTGGCTTTCCAACCGTCCGCATCTTCCATGTCAATGTAGAGAGGCATAGAAGGATGAAATTGCCGGACAAAATTCAAAAAGGCATTGACCTCAGCTTGTGCTTCTCCCAAATTTCGAGCATAGCTATAATGGTAAAATCCGTACGGAATGCCAACCCGCTCACATTCAGATGCATTTCGCCGTGCACGCAGGTCTTCCGCAAAGCTACCCCAAGATGAACGGATAATGACAAAGTCAACATTGCTCTTCAACTGATCAAAGTCAATAAAACCATTGTGTTCACTGATATCTACTCCAAATAATGCCATCTTATTTTCCTCCGATTTTAATTGTTTCAAGGTCTGCTTGAGTTTATCAGGAACCGGCAGACCAATCCGAGCCGCATTTTCAATGATGCTGAGGCCTTCATTGGACAAGTAATAGAAAATAATAGCCGTACGGATAATACCACCCTGTTTTAAAATGTGGGTATCAATAATCTGCCCAATAGCCACCAGCATCAAAATCACAGCCTTTTTAAAGAGACCTCGAAAGCCTACTTCACTGGACAGTTTCTTCTCCACCACAGCTGCCATCAATCCACTAATATAATCAATAGATATGAAGACAATCAAGGCAAAAATAAAACCATCCCAGTCACCAAAAACACTTCCTAAAAGTCCTCCTACTGTGGAAAACAAGACTTTATTCGCAAAAACTAACTGTTTCATGATGCATTTTCCTTTCTATGTGGTTCGCTCCAGTCTGGATTTCCTTTTTCATCAAACTGCATGATATAAAAGTTTTTATGGAATAACTCAGACAAATTCATGGTAGGGACTGTTGCTCCCCACTGAGTCAGAGCTCCCACAGTTTCGACTTCCATCAACTGACGTCGACCTTCTTTAATCACGGGACGCTTTTGTACTTCTCGGTACATATAAAAATCCTCCCCCTCATTTTTGCAGCGAATGAACTCACCATTCTCGCGCATATAAGTGAGTGCTACCACCAAATCAAAAGGTTCTGTAATTCTACTTAGATCAGGTAGTAATTCCTTTTCTTCCATCTTTCTTTCCTCCATCTATTTTTAATGGTGTAGTTGCTTCTTTGAGATCAGCTTCCAATTCTTCTTTCTTCTGAAGGAGAACTTGGTAAGCTTCCTCTCTCTGAGTCAATTGAATGGCTAAGAGGTTCTTTGATGTTACCTCATCAGCCAGCTTTCTGGTCAGCTCTTCAATCGTTAAACGAAGAGCCTGATTAATTTCTTCTTGGTTCATTTGTTTCCTTTCTTATAAACGTCCCACTAAGCTTCTGGTATCCCACCAGGCTGGATGCCCCTCACTATGGCTAGCCCTGTATTCATAGAGCGCCCCAATGCTATTAGACATCCGTTGTAATACCTCGTGAAGTGAGACATAATTACCGCTTGTATCTAAATAGAGCCAAACATCGCCTGTATTAATGGTTGAATCCCTTCTGTCCTGTTTCCTGCTCGGGCGCAGTTGGAGCTTTCCTGTTGTGGTCATAACCCAACCGTCTTTATTATCATAGGCAGAACTGGCAAAAGATAATTCATCCCCAACCAGATCAAGTGAATCGACATTGTACCCATTCCAAGCTCGAATACCGACAAAGCCACTATCATTGGAGCTTTCAGTGCCATAACGATTGGAGCCAATAACAGTTACACCTGCTCTTCCTTTGCCATCGACATTCCCTGTCGCAAACTTAATAAACTGGGTTGGATAACCAGTCAGAACTCGTTTCAAGGCAGCTTGGTCTGTATAATACAAAATCTGACCTGCATTGAGACTGATTTCCATAGCTCGATTTATGGCTGTTAGGATACCACCTGATATCTTGTTCGCAGATAAAGTTACCGACTGCACCTGGCTGATGAAGGCCTGCTTTGAGAAAAGCTTCCTCAGATAAGCTTCGGTCGCAGATAGCTTGTTAAACAAGGCATCATCTACTTTCAGTTTCTCAGCCGTTACTGCTTCTGCACTTAAGATTGCGGTTGTGACTGATCCCGATTCAAAGTTGGCTGTCTTTAACTTATCCACCATGGCAGACTTAATCACAGCATGGTCAATTAAAGTTTGTCCTGTGATATGAGTGAGTCTACCATGGATATGATTTACTCCATTCGCTAATAGATTCAAACTGTTTAGTACTGCCCCACTTGAAGTCAAATACTGTACCGACCAACTGTTTGCGAGCTGAGTTTGAACAGTAGAAACTTTCCGGGTCAAATCCGTCACCTTGGTCACATAGGAAGAATCAGTCAAAACAATCTGGGCCAAGTTATGTTTGACACTGTCTTCCTTTGAGCCAATGAGCCGTGAGTACAGATTAACTGTTTCCTGAACCTTTTGAAAGTCACTGCTGCTGGTTTTGCCATTGACTGCCTGCATGATTTCTGAAAAACGTCCCTCCACTGTTTGAGAATAGGAGGCAATCTTGGTTTCTGTGTACTGCCGGTCATCCTCTGGAGCTGGACTCGGTGTCGTCGCAATTGTCCCATCTTCCAATTGTGGATCCCGAATATAAAGAACATCACCAACAAGCCAGCCATTTGAATAACATACCCAGGACCAATATTTCTCAAACTTCACGGTAAAAGGGTGAACAAACCGATGCCATTCAGTTTGAAGTGTCACGGTCGAAACACCACCTGTCTCAAAACCAAACCGAACAACTACCGACCGACTCGCTTTCATGTCGGCCGAATAGACCATTTTCTTACCTTGCCATTCAGCCCCCCCTTAAATCAAAAATGGGCTTATGAAAGCCACCATTTCCTGCTTTGGTACAAGTAGCTTTGAGATAGTATCCACTTTTGGCATTCGTATCCGGTACCCGTTCAAACTTCCATTCTGATACATTAGACGAGAGGGGTAACAGACCATCAAAATCATAATGACGGATGTAGTTGCGCCCACCAATCTGCAGATTCTCAAAGCGACGATTTAAGCCTTTTACATCTTCTGAATAGGTTGCTTTTGCGACATAATCCTTGGCCACTTGCTCTCGGACAGTTCTAGTCTGATTAGCTGATTCCGTCCGTACATACTGCTCCAGCCGTTCCCGCCGTTCTCCATCTTTTGAAACATACCCCTGAACCTGTTGGAGCGTTGTTTCAAGACTAGATAGAGTCTGCTTCACTTCTGTCTTACTGACAAAAGTGCCCATTTTCTGAAGAGTTTCTGTTTGAAAAACTTTCAACTCTGCTGTTGTTCGATTCGTTACTTCTTGGACGTTGTTCAGAGCTTTCTGAGTGGCTCCTACCTTCCCTAAGGCTTCTTCCGTCTTTTGAGTAATCGTATGAAGAGACGACTCTGTCGTTTTCGTAAAAGCAGTAAACGAACTCTGAATCTGTTCACGAGTCTGAGCTGCAATTTCCTCTGCCTTTGCTTTTGCCTTTTCAATGCCGTCTAGTACCTTGCTCTCTTGCTTCTCAAAAGCAGCTTCAAAGGCTCGATTGGCATTTTCTAAAGCTCGTTCAACCATCAAATCATGGCTGCCTTGAGCAAGGGTTAAGATGGAATGAGCTGCAGCCGTCAATTTTGAAGAGGTATTATGGCCACCTTCTCTGACTTTATCATCAAAGGTCAATGAGATATACTCTTTAGTGAGCGCATCATATTCATAAGCTACTGCTTGTTTGATGACATCTACATGGTGTTTTCTGCTCTTTAGAGTAATCCAGTCAGCTAAATGAACCGTTTGACCATCTAGCTCATAAGCTTCTATCACAATTGCATCTTGCTCTCGGTCAATCTTATCATGATAGAATTTACTTTCACCCCATTTTCGCAATTCCTCAAGGGTTTTAAGATTGTTATTCGTGAATTCTTTTTCGTTGATATAGTGATAAGCATCAAGCAAAGGACTGTCAACAGTCACGGTTAACGTCTTCTCTTCTTTAGCTCCGTCTGGTTTAAAGGTCGAATGAACATGGATACGTGTCACTACAGTTTGCGAACTTCTATTCCGTTTGTATGATTTCAAGTTCTGATGAGTCGTAATAATGACACCACGATTCTCTCCTCTGTGCTCTTGAATGGAGAATGAGAAATTATCTCGAATAAGCTCTCCTTCCCAAGTTCCGACAATAGAATGAGCACCATCTAACAGGACGTTATAAAGCGTAGTTGTCTCAGCCGTGTTAAAATCTCTGTATTTGGTAATATCACTTGTGAAAGAAAAAGGCTCAAGACTTGTCTTAGCCGCCTGGACCATGCTAGACAAGGCCGTTATACAACCTACTTGAGAATTTCCAATTGGCTTAATGGAATGCTGCATGACATCATCCGTAATGTGGTAACACAGAACCTCCACATGGTCATCCATTTCAACTGGTTTCTTAATACGAAAAAGCTGTTCTCCTAATTCAGGAACAGGAGCCTTAATGAGTTTATCTACTTTCAATAGCCGATAAAGATGGCTGTCCGTTATAGGATACTTGAGGGTTAAGGTAAAATCTCCATTCAACGTTTCCTTTACCCTAGCAGATAGGGCTTCATAAAGAGGGGTACCGTTCCATTTAACGGTCTGTACTTCCTTATCCAATAAATAAAAGCATTAAGCCCACCCCCAGACAATCTCAAAAACGAATGGACTGAATCCCAGTTTCCAATACGACTCCCACTGTTTTATCTTTTTGAAGGGTCAATCGTTAAAAAGTCACCAGACCACTTGATGCTTTTTTTCCCGATAAGGTTCTAAAACTTGGTTTGTCAGGGTTGTTATCCATCACCAGTGTTTCACCAGACTCTATTTTCTCCAAACGAATAACCTGACTGCCAATCGTAAAACTGGTTTCAGTTGAAGTGTTTCCAACTATTGTCAATTTGGGAAAAAGCCAAAGCCGACCCCTTCGTTCGCAGAGCACCATTTTGAGTGAACGACTGACTATCTGTATCTTTAAAGAACTTTGTGGGATGGCATTGGAATGTCGCTTCCATCTCATAAACCTCATGCTTGTCCTTTATAACTTTTGAAACAAGGACCTTATAGCACCAGAGTTGGACTGTTTTCAACTGCTCGCTCTCCAGCCAAAACTGTTCTTTAGAAAAGAGAGTCAAAAACTGAAAAAGTTCTTCTTCACTTGGCTTGACCACATAAATCTTAAATGTCAACTCCATCACATTGCGATTCTTGTTGGTTTCCATGACGGCACCACTGATCCCTCTATGCTCAAGGAGCTGAGTCTTGCTGCTTTTCATGACAATCGGTGGACTGTTTTCTACAATCACCTTAAAAGGGAAAGAGGAAGTATGCACCCCATCAATCACCAACTCATTGTGTCGAATCATATTCCCAATCCTTTCAGTTGTTTTTGCCTAGTGAGTTCATCTGCCAATCTTCCTGCTACATGTTCTGCCAAGCGTTCTAAATCCGCTTCTTCTCTGATCACAACATCTGAAATCGTAATGGTAATCTGCGGCAGAGCATCCAAGGTAGAAGCAATTCCACGACCAATCTGACTCAATGTTTCTCTGTTTAAGGGAAGAACCGCCTCTCTGCCTGCCTCCCCTCCTACTAAGAGATTTGTACCATTTAGGCCAAAGATGGTTGGCTTGGTTAAAATCCCACCCTTGGCATACCATTCAATCCCAATCCGTGGAATATCCCCTTTTAGCCAATCAAGCGGATTGGCCGACCCACTGACACTAAAGTGTGGCAAAGGAATATGCGGCCAAGAGATATGAAAATTAAAGAGACTCTTTATGGCATTGATGGCAGAGGATACGGCATTTTTAGCCCCATCAATCGCTCCAGAAATGGCATTTTTAATTCCATCCCAAATATTTCGAACAGTTGAGAAGATGTTGTTTAGAATATTTGATATGGTCTGCAAGATACCATTCCAGATATTAGATAGTGTGCTTGCAATCCCCTGAACAATCCCTGTCACCGTGGATTGAATGGCATTCCAAATGGATGAAAATAAAGAAGAAAGGACTGATAGAATATTTGAAACACTATCTCTGATACCGTTCCAGCTATTCACTATAAATTGCCAGATGGCATTAAGAATGGTGCCAATGATGGACTGAATCCCTTCCCATACGGTAGATACAATTTGCTTAATGGTTTCCCAGGAACCAGACCAATCCCCAGTAATTACCTGCATGACCAATGTGATAATGCTAAGAATAATATTTAGGACTGTTTCTATTATCGTCTTGATAATATCCCAGGCTGTTGTGACAACGAGCTTGATATTCTCCCAAACGGCTGTTAGATAAGGCCCAATTAAATCCATAATGGTGGTGATTACCGTCGAAATGGCATTCCAGACTGTCGTTGCAGTATCTTGAATCAACTGGTGATTTTCCTGCCACCAAGAAACCAAGGTTCCCCAAATTTCCATCACAAAGTCTACGACTTGCTGAACAATGAAAGAAATAGCTGAATAGATAGCATTCCAAGCTTCCATAACAGCCATTCTGAAAGCTTCATTATGTTCCCACAGTTCCTTAATACCAATGACCAATAAAGCAACAGCTGCTATCACCGCAAGAACAATCCCTACAATCGGAGCAGCCGCAGATAACATCCCTCCAATCGTTGTCCCAAGAGCTAAAGCTGCAGCTTGTAAGGCCAAAATAATGGGTAAGAGAATACCCGCAACAGTCACCAGTCCACCCACAATCAGAATGAACTCCCGCACAGGTTCCGGAAGGTTCACGAACCATTCCGCAACACTTTTTAAAAGCGGAACAAGTTGTTGGAGAAACGGAGCTAGGATTTCTGCTATCGCTCCTCCGACTTCGGCCATGGCCTCTTTAGCTGCATTTTGAGCTAAGGTGAACTGATCGATAGGGTCAAGTGTTGCTTCATAGGTGGAAGCAACCACTCCCTTTGCTTTCTGCGGTTCCTGCTAAATCATCAAAAGATAGAGCCCCTCGCTTAATGGCATCCACCATCCGTGGAGCAGCTTTAGTACCAAAGATACTGGATGCAAGCGTTAAGGCTTCCGTTTCACTAGTGCTGTTTCGGATTTGTTCGACCGTTTCTTTTAAGCCTTCACTCAGTGTCTTTCCTTTAGCTGCATAGTAGACTGCTGCTTTGGAGAGAGAAGAAAGAGCAGCCGAAGAATCGACCCCACTTTTTTCAAACTGCCCCATAAGAGCCACACCCTCATCAAACGAAAGTCCTAAAGCCTTAATTTGTGGAGCACCTTGAATAGCTTTGGTCATCAAATCCTGAACACTGACTCCAGTCGCCTGGGCCGTATAAGTGACAGTATCTAAGACTCGATTTAAATCACTCGTCTCAAGTCCATAAGCTTCAATAGCTTGTTTTGCAGAAATAGCTGATTCCGTCACGTCCGAACCATTGATTTCCGCATACTTAATCAAAGTCGCAGAAGCGTCCTTTAAGGCATCACCAGTCAACCCAAACTGGGTATTAAGCTCACCAACAGCACTGCCGACTGTTTGAAAGTCTGTGGGAATCTCAGTCGCAAGAGCTTTTGCAATATCTGTCATCTCATCCAGCGCTTTTCCACTGGCACCGGTTTTGGTGACGATGATATCCATCCCTTCGTCCACTTCCCGAAAAGCTTCCAGTGTTGCTTTCCCGAAGTCAATCAATTTCTGACTGATTTCGCTCAGTTTTTCACTGAAGTTGGCTAGAATCTCAGACCTTAGTAGATTGTTAGTTTCTGCTAAGCTGTGGTTGGCATTATCACTTGCCCCACTCATGCTGCTCATCTCATCTTGCAAATGATGATAAGCCGTCTTGGTTTCATTGAGAGATTTCTCTAGCTTATTGGCTTCAACTGAGTTCTCACCGTATTCAGCCTTGGTCAACTCTAACTGCCGTTCTAAATTGGCAATCTGTTTCTCGACAATCTCTGACTGAGCCGCAACCTTTTTCTGAGCAAGGGCCAGTTTTTCAGATTCACTTGCATTACGACCTAGCTGACTTTCTTGCAACTTAAAGGAGGAAGCGACTTTCTCACTCTCTGAAGCTAGTTGATTTTGTTCAGCTCCTAAAGCAGCTAGTTTACTTTTGTTGCTGGTGACACTGGAGCCATTTTGCTCCAAAGCTCGGTTGACACCCTCTAGCTTATTCTCATAGCTTTTGAGAGTGTTCTGAGTGATTTCGACTTCTCTTTGAAAAGCCCGATACTGATCAGCTCCGATTTTCCCGCTTTGAAACTGAGCTTCTACCTGAGATTGGGCTTGACGTAGTGTCTCGAGCTTCTCTTTGGTTGTTTGAACTTGCTTGGCTAAAACCTCTTGTTTCTGAGTTAAGAGAGTGACATTGCCTGTGTCAAATTTTAGTGCCTTATCAATTTGTTTCAGCTCTCGGCTTGCTTCTAAGGCTTCGTGATTTACCCCTTTTAGAGCTTTTTGTAAGGGCTGGGTATCGCCTCCAATTTCAATTGTGATTCCTTTAATGGTTCCAGCCATACCGTCACCTCCTTACCGCCACATCAAAAATTATCAAAGTCTACCTGCGTAGCTTTGCGAGTTCTATCTGCTTCTTTGGTACGCACTTCCACATAGTCTGTCTGATAGTCCAGTGCCATGCCAATCGTTATCTCTTTTAAATCTGACATGGATAGTCCTGTCTCTTTACAACAGTGAAGATAGGATTCTACCGTGAAGGTTTCGCTGCTCGCTTCTTCCGACGCATCGACTTTTTCTGGTTGTCATCCCTTGATTTAACAATTCCATCAGAACCGGTCCTACTGTTTGAAGCGGAAATTCTTCTAGGCCCATAAAAAACTCTTCAAAAGGTTCAATTGATGGGTTAGCTGATTTGGCAAAAACCCAAAAGATCCGGTGGAAAAACGTCATATCAAAATCCGCCAACATGCTCATATCCACATCAGATGCAGATAAAGTTTTTCCTTCTTCTAGCTGTTCAGCTTTTTTTAGAATCGACTCTGCCTGCAACATTTGAAACAGGTCCTGGAAATAATCTTTCCCAAATTCTTTTTTATAGGCAATTGGTGTGTAAGCATTGGTCGCAAGCTCAATTTTCTTACCTGATAACTGAATCGTTTTCCGCATGATTAACCTCCCGGTTTCACAGTTGGCTCATAGACTTTTGTAAACCAAGTCTTTTTGACATCTTCTGGGGTATCCTCTGTGGTCCTGCGACGGACGATTTTATCCAGCGGCCGAGGACTGGCTTTGAATTTCAATTCTACTTCGTTGATGTCTGAACCGCTCTTTGTTTTAGAAGCAACGGTTGGCCGGCTTGCATAACAATAATAGAGCACATGGAGCGTTTCTTTCTTATCCCCTTCAAAGCGAAACATTAAAGCAAAGTTTTTCTTTTCGCTGCTTGCAATTTCTGAGATGACTTTACTCTGGGCATCGATAGTTTCTCCCAACACTCGGGTCAAAAATTCCTGTGTCAAAAGAGCCAGTTTCAGAGTTCCTTCATAGCCATCATTTGATTCTGTCGTATAAAAATTGATGTTGTCTGCTTTATATGAACCAGAATCGCCTTGTGGCTCCAAGGTCAGCTCTGCGGCACCCCTAAGTCGCTCCACTGCTCCGTAGGTCAGCGACCCATCATCTCCTTCTTTGGTCACTTCTGCCCAATGGACATCCTGCAAACCAAAGGTGACTTTATTTTTCTCCATCGGATTTTTCCTTTCTATTGACTTAAATGATAAATAACCTGATACAGCTTTTCTGTATCCAGATAGGTTTCTTCCTTGTCAAAAAAGAGAGAATGAATGTCGAGTGCCCCTTCTATTTTCTCTTCTAAACCAAGGTCTTTTTTCTCGGTATAAAGCTCCAGTCTGACTTGACTTCCTTTGTGATAAGCCAGATTATCTGCTCCATAATTCTGAGAAGCAGGAAACCAATACACCAAAAAGGGAGGAGCTGGACTATGCCCCTCCTCAAAATGGTGGTAAGCACAGGACAAACCTAGACTGCTTAAAAATGGAAACCACTCATCTTTTTTCATAACTTCTCCTTCAAGCGCTCTTCAAATTGTCGAATCATCTTTTCTTCAACAGGAGCAATATGCCGAATTCCTTCAACCCTACCACCGCCTCGTTTGGCATGACCATTTTCTAAGAGATGCGTCAGTCCTGGTGTTCGATTATGAATCGTTTTTGTCAAAGCTAGATTCGTTTCTTTAGTCGCGGTAGAGGTCCATCCTCGAGCATATTTTCCCCGATTTTTTGGAGAATGTTGCTTTAACTCATTGACGGCTTCCTGCGTACTGTCTTCCACCACTGCTTTCACTGTTTCAGTAGACCTTTCAACATAATCTTCTAACTCCTTTTGAACAACCCGAGCTAGGTCAGACGGGTCAATTGTTGGCATATTGTACCTCCTCTGTCGCATCTATCAGGATTATCTTCTGAGGATAAGTCAACGAATCAATGGCCTTGATATTATAAACCTTATTATCAAAGCGAAGACGAGTGGTTTTACTATCCAACTCTTGAATAGCTGGGTCATAGCGCAGCGTAAAGCGTAACTGATGAATATTCTTGACCATTACTGTTGCAGTGCCTTCCGTTTCAAGAAGTACCTTGCAGGAACACCACCTAGAAAACAATTGCTGCCACTGACTGCTTTCATTGCCAATAGCATCTTTCACAATGACTCGTTTTTCAAAGAAAACTCGTTTGCTTAATGGGGCGATTTCCATCAGAACACATCCCTTCTATGAGCAGAAAGAAGAGCTTTTAGAAGTTCGACAAGGCTTTCCTGTCCCCCTTCTTCTCGGTGCTCATAAAGGTAAGCTGTCCCAAACAAAACAATCGTCTGAAGGAAGTCAACTTCTTTCTCCTCCGTCACTTCCTCCAGATTTTTGCGTAGGATGCTGGAACACAACTCTTTACTGGCAGAAATCATGACTTGAATCAAGTGGTCATCTTCTGAGTGTTCAACTCTCAGATAGTTCTTTACTTCCTCCAAACTAATCTTCATGAGAAACCTCATTTCATAGTTAAGACTTTAACCGCTTCATTCAGAATTAACTTACCATCCACACGCTGACTAGCAAGGAAACCAACTTGACCGCTTTCTGCATAGAGTTCATTCAGACGCTTAAAGGAACGTCCTTGACGGTCCGCAATCCAGTAGTATGAAAGTCACCGAAAGCCAATACTTTCTTACCTGTATCAATCGTTGGTACAAAGCTAGAGGTGAAATAGGGACGATTCAGAATCATATCTGGAACACCAGCTTGAACAGATGGCTGCCAGATATAGTTGCCATTATTGTCCTTGAGTTTCCGTAAAGCTTTTACGGTGGAGTCGTTCAAAATCCATACTGCATTTTTCCGATAAGGTGATTTAAGCGAGTGATACAAATCCATGACATCGTCAAAGGTAATGGTCGCTCCGCTACTCGTAGCTCCTTCAGCGACCGTTTGGAAGATTCCGGTTGGCTTACCTGTTCCATCACCAATCAGAAAAGCTTCTTCTTCCTTCACACCAATCCGACGAGCAAATTCATTAGCCATATAGCTTTCCAAATCAAAGACGGAATCATAGAGCAGCTCATCAGAAATCTTAATAGCTGTTCCAACCTTATGGGAACCAAGCGTTACTTGACTAAAGGTATCTTCTGATTCCTTGAACTTAGAGTTCTCATCCATCCAAGTGGCTTCACCGTTCCCTGACACAACTGGAATCTTCCGCTCCCCGCTTGAAGTCTGAATGACCGTTGCAAGACTCCGCATGAAGTTTTCTTCTTGAAGAGCCTGGATCAGACGTTTCTCATATTCATCTGGAACCAAGTAACCGCCACGTGAGTCGTCTCCAATACTGAGGGTATTTTCGATATCATAGAAGTTTTTCTTGCGAATATTGTTCCAAAAAGCTGTGTTATATGTTTTAGAGGAACGTCCGCCTTTTAGATTTCCTCCGCCTACAGTTGGATTGGCGACAATGGCTTGACTAACCGGACTGGCTAATTCCTTATCCAGTGCTTCCTGCCGCTCCAAACGTTCAATCTCTTTACCAAGGCGAACAACCTCATCTTCCATTTCTTCATAACGGGCCGTATCTTCTACAGAAACCAGCCCCTTATCATCCCGACAGGTATCCAGAAAGCTTTTTGCTTTCTCCCATACCTGTGCTCGTTTCCCGCAATTGTAAAATTTTACTCATGGTTATTCCTTTCTTATTTCAAGAGTGACAACCGTTTCTCTAACTGAGAAACTGGTGTTTTGGGCTGAGGTTTTTTATCAGCCAATTTTAAAAGCAGCTGGTTGGTCACCGCTGCTCGACTAAACATCATACTTTGAACTGTACCATCTTCATGAGGTGCAGGCTCATACAAAATAGAATCCGCAAATCCAAGTTCAAGAGCCTTCTTGGCATTAAACCAAGACTCAGCATCCATCAAGTGGGACAACTGCACACGAGACAAGCTAGTCTTAATTTCGTAGGCATTGAGAATAGACTCTTTGACTTCCGATAACATAGCAATGGCCTTCTCCATTTCTTTAGAGTCCCCAATTGCGACGGTCATCGGATTGTGAATCATCATCATAGCTACCGGACTCATATTGACGGTGGTTCCCGCCATAGCAATGACACTGGCGGCCGAAGCTGCAATTCCATCAATATTGACGGTGACGTCATCTTTGTAGTCCATTAACATATTGTAGATTTGAGCTGCCGCGAAGACATCTCCACCCGGTGAGTTAATCCATAAGGTCAATGGTCCGGTGCCACTCATGAGTTCATTCTTAAAAATTTGCGGAGTCACATCATCATCCACCCAGGATTCACTAGCAATCGTACCATTTAGATGCAGCACACGCCCCGTTTCATCCTCGCTGAAATTCCAAAATTTATTCATGACTCTCTCCTTCATGGTTATCTTTCATAAATCCTCCTGCATCTTTTAGCTTGGTCATATTGCCATTAATGAGATAAAGGTCACCGCCTTCTTCTGGCGGGATAGGGTTGAGTTCTTCTAGCTCCCGGATATCGTTTGTCGAGAGCCAGCCGTTTTGTCGGCCAATCGCATAGCCGTTCATCCGACTTTGGTAGTCTCCACGAAGCAGGCCATCTACATTAAATTTAATGAAATGGGTCTTCTTTTCTTCTGGCAGCAGCAAACTTTTCTTAAGAGCCTGTTCAAACCGAACCACCCAGGGGTCCAAGGTATACTTAACAAACTCAAGGGATTGCTGTTCAATATTAGAAAAACTGGACTTTCTCTAAATCTCCTACCATATGCGGTGGAATCCGAAAGAGACGTGCAATCTCATTGATTTGAAACTTGCGGGTTTCCAAGAACTGTGCTTCTTCAGGCGGTATCCCAATTTGCTTATAGCTCATCCCTTCTTCCAGGACAGCTACCTTATGAGCATTTCGTGTCCCCTGATAGACTGCATTCCAAGAATCTCGCACCTTTCCAGGGTCTTTTAAGATACCCGGGTGTTCGAGAACTCCACCGGGGTTAGCACCGTTGCTAAAGAAACTAGAGCCATATTCTTCACAAGCAAGCGTCATCCCCACCGCATTCTTCGCCAGAGCAATCGGAGAATAACCAATCAGACCATCAAACCCTAAGCCTGGAATATGAAGTACCTCTTCTTGTGATAAAACAATGCTTCCTTTTTCCTGAAAATTAGGATTGTCTTCCTCATAACGATTGTAAACATAATAGAGCTTCCCCTTCTCACTTCGATGAACGCTCATCTGATCCGGTAGCAAAGGATACAGCCCAATCACCTGACCTGAACGGTCACGAAGAATCTGAGAATAGGCATTCCCCCAGATCAAGAGATGGCTCATCAAGGTTTCTCGAAAGACAAAAGAAGTCATATCAGGGTTCGGCTCATCATGCAAAAGCGTGTAAAGGGCATGTTCTGTATCCTTCGTTTTCCCTCCTTCGGTGTATCGATAAACATGAAGAGGTAAAGATGCAATGGTCTCTGACAGAATCCTTACGCAGGCATAGACCGCTGTCGTTTGTAATGCCGTCCGTTCATTGACCGTTTTCCCACTCGTGGTTCGACCAAAGAGTAGCGAAAAGTCATTTCCTTCATACTTATTTTTGGGCTCTCCCCTCTGTCGTTTTAGTCCTAATCGTTCCAATATTCCCATAGTCATCTCCTTTTCTAGGCATGAAAAAAAGCACCTCTCTTGAGATGCTTTACAATCACTCTTTCAATTGTGGAAAATCTAATAAATTTAAAAGGATAAGATTCCTCGCTCATCATAAATACTACCGTCATTCTTTTGATGTCGAATGCACCTGTCTAAAGCCATAATGGTTGCGACAATCCCGTCAATCTTTTCGACAGATTTTTCTTTATCAGGCTTAATATTTCCGGCTGGGTCCTGTCTCATGACTACGTTTTGAGCCATCCATTTCAAAACCGGATGACCCCCATGCTGGATTTTACCTTCCATCATGAGTTTATAGTACTCTTTGGAAGGTGGACTCATGTCCTTATAGCCCTGACCAAATGGAACCATTGTAAAGCCCATGCCTTCTAAGTTCTGAACCATCTGTGTCGCATTCCAGCGGTCATAGGCAATTTCTTTGATATGGTAGATAGTGGACAGTTCTTCAATGAACCGTTCAATAAAACCGTAATGAACGACATTCCCTTCTGTGGTAAGAAGAAAGCCTTGCTTTTCCCAGACATCATACAGCACATGGTCTCGTCTAGATCTAAGAACCAGGGTTTCTTCAGGCAACCAAAAATATGGAAGAACTTGATAGTTCTCTGCTTCATTTCTTGGTGGGAAGATTAGGACAAAGGCTGTAATATCTGAAGTGGAAGATAAATCCAGACCAGCATAACAATCTCTGCCTTTTAGATTCTCCACATCAATCGGCTGTCTTCCTTTATCGTAGATATGTTCCGGAATCCAAGTCACAGCTGAATTGGTCCAGATATTGAGTCGTAGCTGCTTGAATACATTTTCTTCTGCTGGGTTATCTAAGGCATTCAGATAAGCTTCCCGAACCCGCTCAATCCCAATCGTATGACCAAGAGAGGGATTAGCCTTTAGCCAGTTCTCTTCATCGTTCCAATCATCTTCTTCTGAAAGGCCATAGACAACTGGATAAAAGGTACTATCTTTTTTTCGCCCCTTTAGTATATCTAAGGCCTTGGTATGCAATTCATAACAAATAGAGTTCTTATCGTTTCCTGCTGTCGTGATAATAAAAAAAGAGCGGCTGCTCCCTGGCATCACCACTCCCTTTGGTTAAGACATCGTATAAATGGCGATTGGGCTGGGCATGAATTTCATCAAAGACTAAACCTGATACATTGAGTCCATGCTTGGTCCCAGTTTCAGCCGATAACACTTGATAGAAACCAGCATTGGAATAATTGATGATACGTTTAGTGGCACCCATGACTTTGGATCGTTTCTCCAAAGCTTTACTCATCAAAACCATCTGCTTAGCCACATCAAATACGATAGAAGCTTGATTTCGGTCGCAAGCCGCCCCATACACTTCTGCACTGGCTTCCCCGTCTGCGTATAAGAGATAAAGAGCAATCGCAGCAGCCAGTTCAGACTTCCCATTCTTTTTGGGAATCTCTACATAGGCCGTCAGGAACTGTCGATTCCCATCTTCCTTTACGATACCAAAAAGGTCACGTACAATTTGTTCCTGCCAGGGTAATAATAAGAATTTCTGTCCCGCCCAGCGCCCTTTGGTGTGGCAGAGATTCTGAATGAAGGTTACTGCTCGGTCTGCCTTTTTCTTGTCATAATGGGAAGTTGGAAGCATGAAGGGAGAAGGGATATAGTGATACGTCATAAGCGCCCTCCTAGTAAATCTTCCATTTCATCTCCTGAACCCACTTCGGAATCCATCGAAGCCAGCCGTGTTCTGGCAGATGGAGTTAAGCCAAACTGTTCACAGAATTTGAGCATGATTTTAAGATTGGTCTGAGAAATAGAAACTTGTGGCACTTGTTGGAGATAGCCATTGGGAGTTTTAATAATAGAACCATGTTTTGAAAGAAACTCTTCTGCTTCCTTCCAGCGTGCATAAGCTTGGCAGTAACCCGCAAAAGCTGTCATATCCATATCGGTTAAAAGTCCCAATCCTTCTAGGATTTTGCTCATACGCTTCCATTCTTTCTTGGCATCTTCTTCAAGCCAGGAAGGGCATCTAGGAGCTTTCTTCTTAGGCTGAATTTCATTCTTTGGAAGTGGACGCTTGCCAGGATTCCCTTCTAAGATTTTTAAACTAATTGGTTTGGGCTTTCTGCCCTTTTGTGCCATGCCCTCACCTCCTTCAGCCCACAAGAAAAAAGCCCGAAGGCTTAATTTCTTATGAATCGATTTTCTCTACTTCATCAATCCCATGTAACACATGGAGTTGTCGGCCATTGTCCCATTGAACAACCAAGGAACCAATATCATCTACATCTTCCACCGTTCCCAACATACCAATTGGCACTGGATTCGGATCCTCCATTTTTAAGAGCCGCACCCTTGTTCCATTAGGATACCGCTTTTTTAATAATTCTACAATCTTCGCATTCATGTTTGTTACCCTCACCTTCCTCTAAGTGAAAGACACTTCTTCCCAGATACGGTTGGTATCTTCGACAATCAGCTGCAATTCCATATCAGCCATTTTTCCACTCATATCGGCTTCTTGAATGAAGGTTAGTAAGTTATGAACCTGAGTAGCATCTTCCTGTTCTACACTGTCCAACTCTAGTTCTTGAGCCAAGGTTATAAATCTTTTTGGATAAGAGGGCTAAACGATTGCGAGCTTGTTCCAACATTAGATTAGCTTCTGCATTTGAATAAAGTATCATATGTTTCTCCTTTGAGATTCAATTTGGTCAATGGTATAATACCTCTAGTCTACATATTTATCCAGTTATAAGAGGTTATTATTCAATTTATTCTTGAGATTTTGGTTTGAATTCTTCAAGCAGTTCCGTCATTACTTTGTACAAATACTCCAGCTCTAGATAACCAAATTGTCTAGTCTTACGAGCACGCTCTATAACGTTCCTCAATTCCTCTACCTCAGGAGAATTTAGTGGTAAATCGACCATTTTTTTCAGACAGTTCCTTGAGGTGTTGGCGTGCTTCTGCTTCCGTCACTTTTTTTATATTTCGCTTTTTTCTTTCTCATACTCACTGACTGCTTCTTCAAAAGATAAGGTCCTGCCTTTACGGATTAGTTTCACATCCGTGTTTTCTCTTGCTTCCATGTAGCGTTTGACAATAACATCCACAAACTTCTCATCCAGTTCAATGCCATAACAAATTCGACCTGTCTGATCAGCCGCAATCAGGGTAGAGCCACTGCCTAAAAATGGGTCTAGAACAAGAGTCCCTCGCATAGAAGAATTTTGAATCGGATAAGCCATGAGCTGAACAGGTTTCATAGTTGGATGCTCCTTACTGGATTTTGGACGGTCATATTCCCAAATGGTCGTCTGCTTTCTGTCAGAAAACCATTGGTGCTTCCCTTTTTGTTTCCAACCATAAAGAACTGGCTCATGTTGCCACTGGTAAGGGCTTCTACCTAATACCAGAGCATTCTTTTTCCAAATGCAACAACCGCTCAGATAAAAGCCAGCATCCTTAAAGGCCCTTCTGAAATTCAGTCCTTCTGTATCCGCATGGAAAACATAGATAGAAGCATCATCCTCCATGGACTGTTCTACATTGACAAACATGTTAAAAAGGAACTGATAAAAATCTGCATCAGACATATCATCATTTTTGATTTTTCCCGCTGTTTCTTCTACATTAACATTGTAAGGTGGGTCAGTCACAACGAGATTGGCTTTTTTATCTTCCAAAAGAAGCTGATAGGTTTCTGGATTTGTAGAATCTCCACAAATCACCCGGTGTTTCCCAAGATGCCAGATATCCCCTTGTTTCGAGATAGTCGGTTTTATCAGCTCCTCATCTACATCAAAATCATCTTCTTTCACTTCCTTGTTGTGAACCTTGGAAAAGAGCTGATCTATTTCTGGAGCTTCAAATCCAGTTAGGTCTAAGTTAAAATCCGCATCCTGCAAGTCCACCATCAGGTCTGCGAGAAGTTCTTCATTCCACGCGCCTGTGATTTTATTTAAAGCGACATTCAGGGCCTTGACCTTATTCTCATCTTTAATCTGAACCTGAACACATTGAACTTCTTTATAGCCCAAGTCAGATAAGACAGTCAGTCGTTGGTGGCCTCCAATTACAGTGCCATCGAAATTAACAATAATCGGGGCAACATAACCAAACTCCACAATGGATTTCTTGATTTTTTCGTATTCCTTATCACCCTTCTTGAGTTTCTTTCGTGGGTTATAAGCCGCTGGTTTTAAAGAGTCAATGGATAAAGAGACCCATGTCATATCTTGTGTGACTTTCATACTACCTCCTTAGTAAAAACGAGATTGAATATAGCAGGCATGGCTACAAAATTTCCGCTTCGCATTGCCGTATGATAAAAAAGACTTACCGCAATGTTGGCAAGCCAATTCATAGTAAGCTGTATTTTGTTTCTGGTGTAATTCTGGATGGTCCTGCCACCAGTATCTCCGACAAGCATCTGAACAAAACTTCTTAGGTCGACCAGTTCCTTTGGGGATAAAGGTTTCTTTACAGTGAAGGCAACAAGGAAGACCACTGGCTTGGTCTTTCATCATCTTTGTGACGGCATTTCGATAGCCCAATAGTTCCGGATTTCGTTTGCAGTAATTGCGAACAGAATCCCTAGACAAACCGACTATCTTTCCAATCGATTGGTATCCCAAGCCTTCAGAACGTAATTTTCTAATCTGTTTTCTCTGAAAATCGTCCATTTCTGCCTCTTTTCTTTACTGAAATCTCTAACCTTTTAAATCATAAAACGAAAGAAAAACAAGCCATAACTTCCTGTTACAGCTTGTTTTTCAGTTATTTATTTCTTCAAAAAATATACCCCTTTTACATTTTGCGAAAATGCACGTTTGAGGGGGCCACGGTCTTTTGAGAGGTGAGTCACAGAGATTTGATCCCCCCTACCCCTCACCAAAAATCATATCCATAAATCGGATTATGATCCTCCGTCATAGTCTTTCGATCATGACAGGATTTACAAAGAGGTTGCCAGTTGCCCTCATTCCAAAAGAGTTTTTGGTTCCCTCGATGAGGAGTGACATGATCCACCACTGTTGCAGGTGTAATCATTCCTTTCGCCCGACACCTCACGCAAAGCGGATGTGTTTTCAAAAAACGAACCCGAGCTTTATTCCAACGGGAGTCGTAACCTTTATCCTTTGTTGACTTCACCTCAAGCGAGAGAACACTCTCGTGTTCCTTGCAGTACTTAGAGCCATAAGGAACAAGCAGCGGACAGTTTGGAAATTTGCAGGGTTGAGCGGGTCGTCTCGGCATGGTCTTCACCCCTCTCTATAAATAAATAAAAGACTGTGTTAACAAACTCTATATTCGTTATTTATTATAATGGTTTGAATTTCAGGCTCTCAACTACTCTGAGCAATTAGTTAGGTCATAGTGGTAGGAGGGCCTTTTATTATTCTCCACTTGTCATTTTAAGTTTGACAATTTCATTAACCCCAGAAAGCCATAGGTCGCGATTTTTGTTTATCCAAAACCCTGTCGATAAGATAAAGTCCCGATAAATTAATCTTTACGGGACTTCATAAGAAATGAGATCAAATAATTAAACTGCTACTAACTATTATTTTCCCCTCAGAACCAATAAAATCTTACCTGTATAATCTGAGGAAATCTTCAATGAATTAATCGACTCAACTTTTTATCTGTTTTATTGCAAAAATATGTTTTACCATGATAACGAATATTAAAATCATGATAAGAACCTTTTTCTACAGATTTAAAAGGGTTATTATTAAAACTAAAGTCTGTTTTCCTAATTGTTTCAATGTTTTCTTTTGTGCTCATCACATAAACATATCCAGAAAAATTACTACTTATAGCCAACTCATCCCCAATCTTTTGCTCAGATACTTGGGTTATTCCTAGATCCTCAATATCTTCTTTGGGGGTCTCTTGATTGATTTCTGATTTAATATCTTGCACGGTATCGTTAGCGCCGAAATCACATGATACAAGTATGAATGAAGCGATTAGACAAATCATACCTATAAATATACTTTGTTTTCTCATTATCTTAACTCCTTTTGTATTCAAATATATCACCAGGTTGGCAATCAAGCTCTCTGCAAATATTTAATAATGTAGCAAATCGTACCCCCTTAGCTTTTCCCGTTTTTAATATTGATAAATTCGCTTCTGTAATATTGATTCTATTTGCTAATTCTTTAGAAGTGATATTCCTAGATTTAATTATTTTATCTAAATTTATCTTAATTTCTTCCATCTCATCAAATAATCTCCTCATTTTCTTTCTGTATATAATATCCTTTTTTTAAACACTATAATTAAAAAAATAATTTAATGCCAAAAAAATAAAATATTAATCAAGTAATTTTTTTATTGATAAAATCAAACAAAGCTACTTACATTATCTATATTCAAAATATTAATAACTAGATTAATTAATAACTGTAAAATTGTTGAACTAATTAAAAAAATAGAAAGGATTGTTTTTAGATATTTTTAAATTTTTAATTTTAAAATACTTATCGTTGCTAAACTCTAACAATAACCTACTCCATATCCCTAATAATTTTTATAAATATAAAGCATATAACTATTGCCATTATAAGAATTAATAAGGGATAAATAATTGAGTGCTTCAATTATGAAATCCCCATAGTCAAATATAAAATTCCCCTGACTATTCTGCCCTCCAAAGAAAAATTCCCGCTACTCCTACTAACAATAGAAAAAAATAAGCAGAAAAAAATTAGGTACCGTGCAAAAGATAGAATAACTCCAATTTTTCGTTAAAAAGTTTATCCATATGTATACCTCCTTCTAATTATCGTATTAGAATAATTCTCTTTTCAAGATTATTCTAATACGATAATTATTCTTTGTCAATAGTTTTTGCCAATTAATCTCAATTACTTAACACATATGAAGCTCACAATCACCTTAAAAAAAGTGATACTACTAAAATAAAAAAATACCTCTTAATACTAAATCCGTTTTAAAGAGGTAAATTATTATATTTCTAAAAAAACTAACATTTGCTAATACTTGATTTACTGAAAAAGTTGATTAAACACAGTGTGCTATAATACACTAAAAGTATTTTTAATTCTTCAAAAAAATTGTTTGCTAACGACTCTGTATAAAATCTTGTGATTTTTCTTGAGGAGCTTCATTAATAATTTCATCCAAACACTTAATTGTTTGCTCCGTTTGTTTTACAGCATTAGCATCAGCATTAGGTATCTTCCCTAAACGAAGTAAACTATTAATGTAATCAAACCGATATCCACAATATCTTTGAAGTGCCTCAAAATATTTTTCATTTTTAGCAGACGTTGAAATTGGATAAGGTGTGGGCAAATCTATTTTTTCTTCAACATATTCTTCATAATTCATTTCACTATTTTCCTAAAATTATATCTAATGTTTTACTTATATTATACACCTTTTTAGTATCTATAAACAGGAGTACGGTCTTCAATCATAGTTTTTCTATCATGACAAGACTTACAAAGAGGTTGCCAGTTGCCCTGATTCCAAAAGAGTTTCTGGTTCCCTCGATGAGGAGTGACATGATCCACCACTGTTGCAGGCGTAATCATTCCTTTCGCCCGACACCTTACGCAAAGCGGATGTGTCTTCAAGAAACGGATCCGAGCTTTATTCCAACGAGAGTCGTAACCTTTAGCTTTTGTTGACTTCGCCTCAAGTGAGAGAACACACTGGTGATCCTCGCAGTACTTAAAACCATAAGGTACGAGCCTTGGACAGTTTGGAAATTTGCAGGGCTGAGCGGGTCGTCTCGGCATAGCATTCACCCCTCTCTATATTCTTTCACATCTTAATCATATCACAATTATTCGTGCAAAGAAGTACCGACTTAGTACCGTATTAGTACCAGGGTAGTTCCGTCTTTTCTATTTTTGTAGTTTTTGCTTGACAAATAAAAAAGTTCTATCTTGTAAAAGATAGAACTCATTTAACGCTCGCATTTGGGATATAGGCAGCGAATCGCCTCAGTAATGACATCATTATACCTAAAGTAAGCAATTTACGCAATAGAAAAACTTTTCGATAATTGGTTTATTCTATTACGTTGATTCTATTACAGTATTAAATCTTGAAAATAGTCTAACGTAGTAAAACCATAATTACGCTTGTATTCCCTCGGATGTAATATTTTTTGTTTATTATGATGTTGACAATAAGTATCTAAATATTGTAACACCTCATTTTCAATCTTTTTAATATTCCGTACTGTTTCAAGATACTCATCATGGTCGACTATTGGGTCAGGACTCTTGTCTAAATATTCCATGTCGTTAATGACTACAAGCTTTGTATAGTCTAGACCTGAATGATTTTTTCTAGAGCGAACGGAACTTTTAAAATGGTATGCGTTCCTATGCCTAATATTTGTTCGATAAGGAATACAAACATAATAATCCTTATGGATTTCAAAAACAATACAGTTATAAGGTCGTTCTTGTTTAACTAATATTTCAGGAAACTGTTTTTTAGGGTAATCTTTGTAGAATTTAGTACTCAGCCTATAAATATCAAAAACATTATTCATGGTGTTCCTCAAAAAAATACGAGAGAATCATCCAGACTCTCTCGCCTTATTTCATCGCTCGGTCAATTTTTATTTTACCGACGAGTCAGAACCGTCACTCGTCTCATCATTCGGTCAATTTTTATTTTACCGACGAGTCAGAACCGTCACTCGTCTCATATGGCGATGAAATAGATATTCCTTATCTATGATTATATTATACATCATATCAGAGAGCTATGCAAGTAAAATCTTTTTCCAAAGAACAACGAACCAGACGAGTGTAATAGTTCTCCATCATGTATGCCGCCATGTCAGAAATGGCTTCCTTAGTAACTGGCATAACCCGCAAACTGTGGGTTTCCTGATTATAAATCGACAGGAATTGAACCTCGATATGGTAGATATAAACTCCTGAAACATATAAAGTTGATAGAACTTCAATTTCTAAAATTTTCAAATACAGTACCTCTTTCTGTTAATATTTATAGTATAACTAAAAACAACTGATCATGGTTTGATTTTTCCCCAAAATGTACAAAAAAATGTCTGAAATGACAATTTCCTGTACCTCAGACATTTTTTTAACGGTTAATGAAACCCTTCTGAATTATCAATAAAATTTAATTTTTCAATTGTTTTTTTCCCTATTACTTAATATCTAATTAAATTTCAATATAGGTCATATAAGCATTCGCACTCATACTATCGAGAAGATCTTTCCCATTTATTGAAGTGAAATCTCCGGGATTAATTTGAATCTGTTCCAGATCCTCTATAGCAAACCAGCCCATACTACTCCTGTCCTCGTTATCCCATATAGATGGAGCTGTGTATTCGTTTGAAGGTTTAATAATACTTCCCTTTCCGAGGTCATTAACTTTTCCAATTATAGCAAACTTCCCGTCTCTTGTCATTAAGATAATCTTTTTTATTCGATCTCTAAACTCAGGTCTAGGAGCTTTGTTGATGGTAAACAAAACTTTTCCTTCATGCTCTTGAGCATGCAATTTATATAAATTGATCCCTTCTCTAGCACTAAGTTGTCCATCAAACTGACTTCCAAATTTATAAGCTACAATTAAATCATTTGACATGATAATTCCTCCTTATTAATTATTTAATTACATAATAACAAAATTAATTTCAGTTGTCAATTCAGTTTATAATTTAATTATTATTTCAGTGTTATATTTAGTTTGTTATTTAATTATTATTTTAGTTATTTTTTTCAGTTTTGTCAGATGTTTAAGCATGATACCTTCAATATTATTATAGGATTAAGATTGATAGCACCTTCAATACTATGGATGATTTTTATTTAAAACATTTTCGAAATATCTAAAAAACTATGAAACTGTGAGGAATTATAAAATTTTTTAAACTCCTATCTGCATCCGTAAAGCCCGGTCAATCCGCACCAGCCAGGCTTCTTCTCGAATAGTCATGACCTTATTTTTCAGCTGAAACTTATCCACCGTAAGGATCTGTTCTGCTAAAACCAAGCTGGACCATTTGAGCCCTTTGAAAACTTTCTTAGGTAGATACACATGAGTAGGCAGGTGCTTTTTCTTTTGAACCTGCTTGGTTAGGGGAACAACCGTAACCAAATGAGAATGGTCATTAGCTTTATTATTGCTGACGACGATGGCCGGTCGAATCCCTTGTTGGATATGACTGTTTTTCTGATTTCCAAAATCTACGTAATATATATCGCCTCGTTTGCACATATGATTCTCCTCTAACTAAGTAAAAATCTTCTAATTGCTGGTTTCTGATAGCATAAATCAAACGGAGTTCCTTAACAGCCTTCTGCTTCCACCTACTAATAGTACTCCGGCTGATATGGTACTTGACCATAAGGTTGTCCCAGCTTTCTGACTCAATAACTAAATCCGTCACAAATTCTGCTAAATCATCCGGAAGCTGACTGACAGCCACTTCAAAGAAATGCAATTCCTGAACTAAACGGCAGTAGCGCTTTGATAAATATTGATAAAGCTCCCGATTGGCTTTTTCTGTTTCTTCCTTGTAGGACAGAGCAATGACCTCACTGCGATAGGGATTCTTACTGGTTTGTACCTTTGGTTCATCAGACCGACCATAGACCATGGTGTCCAGCATCTCGTTTTCTGAGATGCCGACAAACTGGTCCAACTGGCTGCGTAAGAGCTTCATCTCCTTTTCCATGTTCTTGTAATCATAGAAAAGGCTCTCTATTTTATCCATCCGCTTCCTCCTCTCTCAATTCATATTTGACGGCATCAATCAGGGATTGCTGAGAGATGTCCTTTTCTTTCAATCGTTTCATGACTTGTTCGTCTATGGTATTCTTCGTAATGATGTGGTGAACAACCACCGTTTCTTTCTGCCCTTGACGCCAGAGCCTGGCATTAAGTTGCTGGTACAGCTCCAAAGACCAAGTTAAGCCAAACCAACAAATGGTATGGCCGCCGGCTTGAAGATTAAGCCCATGACCGCTGCTTGCTGGGTGAATCAAGCCAAGGGGAATCTTTCCCTTGTTCCATTCCTCAATATCCTGATTGTTTTGAATCACTCTAGCTTCTGGAAAGCGTTCCTTGATGCGTTTCAAATCATGCTGGAACCAATAAGCGACTAACAAAGGCCGGCCATTCATACTCTCCACCATTTCTTCCAGAGCCACTAACTTCTGATCATGCAAGAGTACAGTATCCCGATTCTCATCATAAATCATGCCATTGGCCATCTGCAGTAATTTATTCGAAAGGCTAGCACTGTTTACGGCATCCAGCACCTGTCCTTTAAGTGAAACCACCATTTCTGCTTTAAACTCCTTATAAACAGCCAGCTCTTGCTCCGACATCTCAACAAGGACTTCATTATCCACTCGCTCTGGCATATTAAGATAATCCACTGCTTTCATGGAAATAGTCATGTCTGCTATCTTATCGTAGATGGCTTCTTCCGCGCCATCCTTTGGCTTATAAGAAAAGATAACCTGACCGTTTCGTTTGTCGGGGTCAAAATACTGATTGCGAAAAGCTGTGATGAAGCGTCCCAGGCGCTGTCCGCCATCTAAAATGCCAATCTCAGAAAATAGGTCCATGATGTTTCCAGGAGTTCCCGTCAGCCCAACCATGCGCTTGATTCTAAATCGAACTTTCCTAAGAGCCTTGAAGCGTTTAGCCTGATAAGACTTAAAGCTAGAGAGTTCATCAATCACCACCATATCAAAATCAAAGAGTTGATTCTGAATCAACCAGACAACATTTTCTCGGTTAATCGTATAGATAAAGGCTGCACGTGATAAAGCTGCTCTCCGTTCTGATTCACTGCCAATGGCAATGGAAATATCTAGCCCCTTTAAATGTTCCCACTTATCCAGCTCATTCTTCCAAGTATGACTGGCTACTCGAAGCGGGGCAATGACCAAGACTTTTCTGACCTCAAATGAATCCAATATCAAATTCCACAATGCCGTTAAGGTAATCACGGTCTTTCCTAATCCCATATCAAGAATCAAACAAGCTGTCTCATGCTCCTCAATGAATCGAGTCGCCACCTCTTGATAAGGATATGCCTTGTATGTCATCCAGTATTTCTCCAATCTTTCCTTTATCGTCCAACACATAAACCAGAAAACCTAGCTTTCTTAACTGCTCCATGCGCCTGACCTGAATCTTTCTAGGCTTTTCTCCTGGGGCTTTTAACTCCACAAATCCAAGCCTGCCTTGAGGTAAAACCACGATTCGATCAGGCACTCCTATCAAGCCGGGCGAGACAAACTTCATGGCAAGGCCACCTCGCTTCTGACTTTCTACTCTCAGTTTTTCTTCAATTTCTCTTTCTCGCATTTCTTTTCCTCCCAGGGTTTCCGATAGGGGTTGCCAAAAGGGTTCAAACTCCTTACGCGCGTACGGGTGCCCATTACCCCTATTTTACTAGTAGTAACACTACTCTCTTAGAAAAGATAGGCAACTAAGGAAACTAGTACTAGAGAAACCACTATTGGCAATAGCTTTGAGCAGTTTCCCATTTGGTTGCTAAAAGGTAAAATCGAAAACCTTTGGAAACCAACTAAGGCTTTCCAAGTTGCCTTACGGCACCCGGACAAAAGCGCGCTGAGTACCATACAGGGAAAATTTCATCTTACCAGTCGTGTTCCAGTGTACTTATTCCAGCCACCGATTTTATTTAGAATCCCTTCAATCTCATAGGAATCAGCCTTTTTGATATTCTGCCGTTCCTTGCCAAAGCACTCACACCAAATTTCCATAATGCAGACCCGCTCACGTTGCTCAGTTCCCTTCAAAGTCTGACTGCCAAAGTCACTCCCAGCCAAGAAAGTCCGGCGCTCATATAAGTCCATCTTGGACCAGTTATCTGGCAATAAAGTATCCAGATACTCAGCCACAATGCCTTCTCGGTCATCCGATTCCATCGCTTCCTGTCGCTCTTTATTCGCTTCATTTTCTGCTTTTCCTTTTAGAAACAATTCCTCTCCTGCTTCATAATAGACCTTGGCTTCTGCCCACAATTGGTCTACATCGACTAGCTCCCAAGGCTTTAACTGACTGGCATCGGACACTCGAATCGGCCAAAAGCGACGGTTCCCAGTCACATCTCGCAAGAAGCCACCTTCTGAATTGGTTGAACCCACAATAATACAAGTGCGTGGGTGACTTTCGACATTCACCCCATAGGCTTGACGGAACTTATCATCCTGGCGAGATATAAAGGATTTGACAGTCTCCACATCTGTTTTTCGGATTCCAGTCATCTCGGAAATCTCAAGAATCCAATAGCCTTGCAGCTTTTCTGCTGCAGTCTTATCCCGCATGTCTGAAATCGCCAGAGAATCCGAGAACCAATCTTTGCCTAGCTTGAGAAAGAAGGTTGATTTTCCTATCCCCTGCGGTCCATTTAGTACAAGAATAGAATCAAATTTAATTCCTGGTTCGTAAATTCTTGCTATCGCAGCCACCATGGTTTTTCTCATGACTGCTCGTGTATAAGCTGTGTCCTTTGCACCAAGGTAAACGATAAGGAGCGAATCAATACGCTCAACCCCATCCCAAACCAAAGGTTCTAGGTATTCCTTAATGGGATGGTAGATCCGGTAAGAAGTCACCACAGCTAAAAGAGCATCCTTGAACTTGGTTGGTGACCAAATACCATAGACACGCTCAAAGTAGAGTTTGGCATTAGCTAAGTCCGAATCATTCCAGCCTGGGCGTGACCGTCTCCAAGGGAGCTCACCAATCACATCAATGACATTCTTAAATTCATTGTAGACAATATTTTGAAGGTTAGGGTCAAAGTGGAGAATGGTCGCAATGTTGGATAAGGTATCCTTAACACGGCCAGTCTTATCCAGCTCTAAGCTCGCCTGCCAATTCTCCGTATCAGCGAATTCCAAAGTCGCATCTGCTAAGCGCTCTTTTGCCAGTGTTTCCCTGGTCGCATCATCTTTTAGGACATAATCCTGCATAGCCTTATAAGACGGTTGCTTAGCTGAGTCTTTCTTTTCCTCATCATCCTGATCACCAAAGAGATGCAGGCGAACCAGGTCAAAAGCCGATAAAAGCCTGTGACCATAAGGGTCGGTCGCATGGTGGCTATAAGCAAACTTATCATCATAGATAACCAGGCCAGCACTCGTTGTCGCATGGACATAGTCAAAGCGCCCTGGGATGCTGGAAGGCTGATAAACTGCTGAAAGAAAGGTTTGGACTGCCTCAGTAATTGTATAAGTGCGATTGAAGGCCCCAATCAAGCCAGATTTTCCAAGTGGGTCTGCTTGTTTGGCAATGGCTCGCTCTAGCAGTTTGTTCTGACGGCTGGATACTGGCCATTCAGTCGAATCTTTCCAGTTCTGATAGCGTGCTAGAACCGTATCCGGATTAAGGAAATTTCCCTCCAGTTTTTTGAAGACAAACTCTCCGTCTTGCGGGGTTGAAGGCCAATACATGAGGCGACTCGGTTCATACGTCGTATCATCAAACAGCTCAATACCAATGTCTTCAGCTACTTTTCTGGCAACAGCCTGGTATTCCTCAGCCGTTACTTCCCGAGATAAGGGGAGTATCAAACGCAGCCTTGGATGCTCTTTGGTATGTTTATGCGTTGAATAAAAATATGCAAAAAAAGAAAAGAATAGTTCTACTTCATCTATAATGCCTGGTGTCGCAAAGTCCATGTCCAGAGTCAGGGCAGAACGGGACAGTACGGCATCTTTCTTTCGTCTTCCTTTGTCAAGTTTTCCTAAAACAAAGCCGCCGACATCTTTGATATTATCTTGTTTTGATTTCGCTAGTTTCTTATACTCTGCAACGGTCTCAGCCGTTCGAATAGTTGTTGAAATGCGGGCTTCAAACTGCTCCAAGCTATAACTGGTTTGCGTCCAAATCTTATCGGTTCGTTTGTTTCCTAATGAAATGGCAAGTTCCATTCTTTCCTCCTTAATCTTTCTTATAAAATTCACAGGCATAGCCGTCGGCTCGTAAGGCAGACTTTCGGCCCAGTCTGGCTTTGTGGCAAGTAGCTGGCAGACTTTTGCCACACTCTCTTCTCTCACTTCTACCACCGCTTCATCATGCACATGAAGAACAATAGCTAATCCCTTTTGCTTGAGCTGCATCATGCCATAAGCCAATAAATCTCGGGCGATACCCTGCACAATATTTTCGACTAACTTTGGTCCATAGGTCTCAAGCCGAGTCCATTTCTTACTCTCTCCAATCCCTTCATAGGTTAGACCAGGTTTGCCAAATGCATTCATTTCCATGCGAGGTTTAACATAGGCTAATTTACGACCTGAAGGCAACGTAATAAAGAGCATGCCAGATTGATAGCTGATGACTAGATTCTTAATCTTCTTCGATTCTCTTGTTTCGTATACCTGCTTTACGGCCTTATCTATCTCCCACCAAAAAGCGACAATATGTGGATTGGCTGACCGCCACTGATTGACGAGCGGCTGCAACTCCTCTTCTTCCAGTCCCATATCCAGTGCTCCCATAGAAGTTAAAGCACCAACTGAACCACCATAGCCAAGAGCCAGCTCCGCAATCTTACCTTTTTGGCGAAGGTGGTTATTAACACCGTGTTTCTCAACCGGTACTCCAAACATAGAAGATGCAGATGCGCAATAGATATCCCCGCCCTGTTCAAAAACATCTAACCGCCAAGATTCTCCAGACAGCCAAGCCAACACCCGAGCTTCAATCGCAGCAAAGTCAGCAACGATAAACTGATGACCTGCTTTAGGGACAAAGGCAGTCCGGATGAGTTCAGAAAGGACACCTGGGACATTCTCATAGAGAGTATCCAAGGTTTCAAACTGCCCTTCTTTGACAAGCGTTCTAGCAAGGGACAAATCCTTGAGTTTGTTCTGAGGGAGATTTTGTACCTGGACTAACCGTCCAGCCCAGCGGCCGGTACGGTTTGCCCCATAGAATTGCAGGAGACCGTGTACCCGACCGTCAGAGCAAACACAACGTTCGATAGCCTGGTATTTCTTGACAGAGGTCTTTGACATCAAGAGACGCAGCTTTAACATTTCAAGCACTTCTCCATCTGCTTCTTTGAGATGCTTCATCACCTCTTTCTTTCCCAGCGAGTCCATGAAGACTCCTTGTTCTTCTAACCAACCCTTTAGTTGAGAGACAGAATTCGGATTCTCTAACCCACTCAATTCATAGGCTCGTTTTGTAACCTGCTCCTTATAAGAATGGTCACAAAGAATAGCCTGTTCAACCAGCTGCAGGTCTACTTCTATGCCTCGGTCATTAATTTCCTGATCCAACTGATAGAGAAGCTGTTCACTATCAAGCAAGGGATAATTTCTTAAACGCTCTCGAATAGCTTGTTCCACCTCTACATCTCGCTTGCAGTAACGTTTAAATAATTCCCAGTCCTCAGGCGCGTGATGGGGTAAATTTCGATCGCGCATATCATTGGCTTTCGTTGCTTTACAGGGCAGACAGAAATAGCGAATCAGTCTGGCTCCCTCTTTCATCTTTGTTCTTCTATGTTGAGAACTTGGCCCACTCCTTCAAGGGATAATGGTAGGCCTAAACTTGCTGCAAGCACTGCCGTACACGACCAGGACTTAGCTGAAAGATGTTCTCCTAGAAACTTGGAAAGACAGACCCTCTCAAAGTTGGCATTGAAGGCTGTTTTTATAATAGCATCATCTAATAGAGCTAAGAGAATCTCCTCAGGAATCTGCTCTCCCTGTACCAAGTCTACCACCTGCGTTTCGTTTTCGTCCTCCTTATAGGCAAAGAGCAAAATCTCAAAGGCTAGACTGTCCACATAGCGATAGACTCCGCATTTTGTTAAGTCTACATCTGAATAAGTTTCAATATCAATGCTTAGAGTTTTCATCCGTCCTCCAATAGGTAAAGAGGTGGAGACCCACCTCAGGCTAGAAAGTCGTCATCATCAACGGTTCCGAATTCATCTTCTGCTCGAACTCGACCACCTAGCGGCTCTCCGTCTTTCAATTTTTGAATGTTGCCAAGACCAGCTGCCACCCCACGATTGCCATTGGAATTAAATCCATAGAAGGTCACAGACACTCGGCCATAACAGCCTGAATAGACTTCTGTCTGATCCAGGATTGGCTGTACTTGCTGGTCTACGACCTGGGGTTTTTGTTTGGAATTACAGTTGATAAAATAACTATTGGCATAGGCCTCATCATCCGGCCGGTCAATGTCTCCGTCTCGGAGTGGCAGTTTCAGATTGGCTGGAATCTTCCCGCCAAATTTTGAGATAGCTTCTTGTTTGGCCTGCTCTACGGCTTGTTGGATTTTCTGAATGGTGGCCTTATCACTCTTTGGAATAATAACCGATACAGAATATTTCGGTTCTGAACCGTTGATAGATTGCGGTTCCCATACATTGGCATAGGACAGGCGACCAGGAACAATGACTTTTGTTTCTTTTGACATATTAGTTTCCTCCAAATTCAGCTGCTGCTGGAATGTATTCTTTTCGTTTATCACTTTCAGGAACAAGGGTCAGCTTGCCCTGAGGTTTGCGAACCAAGTGACCTAACACTCGATTAAATTCTTTCTTTCCCATCCGTTTCTCGAGTTCAGTCAGAGAAACCAGACTTTGTTTATAGATATTGGTGAAGCCTTCTGCTTCTGCAAGTTTAGCTACTTCATCTTCGTTAGTGAACTGGCGAATAGAGCGACCTTCAACCAACTTAAACCCATTCCATGATTTATGAGAATTAATGGCTACTTTTGTCGCATAGTCTTTCACCTCTGTCGCCCATTTGACCAGGTCATCCACATGAAGAAGAATTTCTTCAATCTCGCCATCCGTCAAAAGATGAGGAGAAGCCAGTTGGAATTGTTCAAGCTCTTTATGATAATCCATCCGTGCCCGAAGAACAGCATTACATGGTGAGAACTGACACCAGGGGCCATAGGTGACTTCCCCTTCGCCTTTAAAGGCCAGTTCAGCCTTAGGTTTCAGCTCCGTCTCAGCCCACTCTAGCAAATCTTCTCGTTGTAAAATAGCCGTTGAGATATTCCCTTTTCGTGGCTGAAAAATGGTCATCTTGACTTCTTCAATATCATAGAGAGCATCGTAGAACTCCAAGGCTCCCAGGGCATAGAGCTTCATCTGCGGGTTGTTCTCGGCTTCGACCAGCACCCCTTTGCCATACTTGAAGTCCACAACATGCAGGGTGCTGTCTACCACAATGACACAGTCAGCCGTCCCAAATCCTTCTGGAACATAGCGAGAAAAGTCAACTTTCTGCTCAATAAGAACAATTGGATCACTGGTACCTTGTTTCAGTTGTTCAAACTCATCTATGATGAAGGCAACATAATCTTCCGTGGCTTGTTCCATCTCAAGCGTCAATTCACCTTCAGGTTCTTCTGCTTCTATCCGAAGTGCACTTTTCAGCTTATACTCAGCTAGAGCATGGGCCAGTGTCCCCTCTTCTGCTGCAGGATTAGTCTTGTGTTCAAAGAACTCCTCTAAGCGAGCAAGAGGCGGCACCGTCAGCCAGCGGTGGCTGGAGGATGCTGATAATAGAGCGTGTTGTTTTTCTGCCATATCAGAGTCCTTTCGCATCTTCAAGAAGGGAAGAATAGCGCTTTTCTTCTACCGCAGAGAGCTTGTTTGCTCCATACTTTTGAAGGAGTTCTCGTACCTGTTCTGTCTTGCCTGCCCGAGATTTTTCAGCCAGGACTTTGCGGATATCTTCAATGGAGATAGTTGGTGATGAAACCTTTTCAGTTTTTTTAACAGATACTTCATCTGTAATGTTGACTGCACCACATAGTTCTTCCAGACTGTCTGCCAGCATCCGTAAGTTGGAGATAACGGTTTCTAGTTTTTTCATTTGTGCCATAGCTTTTCCTTTCTTATTCTAAGAACATGCTTGGAAACTTCGACCAAACAGAATCTTTAGTATTAGTAACTTTTGGATTTTTTTCTCCTGCATAGCGAACCTTATGTCCGCTGCATTGGAGTGCAAATAAAGGTTCTACCCGGTCATCAATTTCCATGGTATGTGGATTAATAGGCTGACCATTCTCATGGAATAATCGGAAAGTTTTTCCCAGCTCTTTCGCCGTTTCAATCTCATACTTCATACCTTGAGAGATATTGGGACCATAGACCCAAATCTCATCGCACCGCTTTAAAATCTCCTGCCCCATAGTTAGCCCTTGAATTCGCTCTTCAGGATTTCGATCATTTAAGAACTGTGTCAAAAGTAAATGCGGGGCGACGGGCACATAACCTGCCTTAGTAGCTTGCTTAGAATAGGCAATAGCCTTCTTTTCGTTTTCTGCAACATTCCCTCTGTAGGGTGAACATATAAACACTGTTTTCATTCGGAAAAATCCGTCCTTCATCATTTTTTGGAGTTACTGGTGATGGCCATCTCCGACTCACAAGACTAGTATAAAACCATTTGGCGAAAGTCAACAGAGCAAAAAATGAGGGGTTTTAAGCCGAAAAATGCGGGGTTAGTAGGTAGACCTTTAACTAGAAAGACTGTTAAAACGCAAAAAAGACCCCTCAAAAAATGAGGGGTAAAAATAAAATTTTTTAAATTGTTTCTATATTCATGGATTTTAACTTTTCATTCACTTCTTCCACTGAAAGATGATAACAGTTTCTGAGAATCATTTTATAAGCACTATGATGTGGAATCATATCGCTTAAGCTATGAGTGCTCTTTCCTATCAAATCAAAGCTAAAATCTGGATACAGCTTTAGTCCGATACAGACAGCAATTATGTTCTTCAACTTCCCATTCTCTCCGTGCTTTGTTTCCATTCTTTCTATTGTAGAAACACTGACACCACTGTATTCTTCCAATTGTTCTCTCGAACAATCTTTTCTGTCTCGATGGAAACGCAATGTCCCACAAAAATGATTCGGAAGAGATTCCATAATGCGCTGAATCTCAGAAAAAATATGACCAGAGTATTCTGGGATTGAGTTGACTTCAATGATATGTTCTGAAAAATCAATCTCAATTTTTAGTTCGGGCAAATTTCCACGATACAAAATATAATCGTTGAAATCCTTATAACTAATACTTTTTCGGCCTGCATAGTGGATATCAAAAATAAGACAGCATTCATCCATATGGGAATAAGCGTAGTCAGTCATTTGATAAACTCCGTATTCTACCATTTGAACATACTTCTCAGAGTTTAAGCAGAAATGAGAATCTACATAAACATACTTTCCTGAATCCATTAGCTCTCTAAAACGTTCATTCTTGAAGTTCAAAAAACAAGCATTGTTAAAAGAGATGGTAAAGGTTTGATTGTTCTGAATCGCATCCGCTTCACAGGTATAACTCTTGATGTATTCATGCCCCACATACTTGTAGATGCCTTCAAATTCGGTATAACCAAGCTGCATCATGCGAATCTTAACAGCCCATCGAGACACTTGAAAGAATTGAGCTAAATCATCAATCACCTGTTCAAACATAGTGATCCGTTCATCTTCATCAAAAACTAATGAATATTTGAGAAACAGTTCTTGGACCATCATTTTCGTGGTTTTTCTAGGCATCAAAATCCTCGCAGCAATGCCATTAGCCTGCCACTCCATCCAGTCATAAGTACTCCATTTATCTTCTTTGATAGCTGAGCGATTTAAATAGCTGGAAATTTTGGTATCTTTCGAACCAAATAAACTCTTATATTCATTATGAGTACGATGCAGGAGCCAGTGAACACATTCATGAATAATGGTATTATTAAAGCTTCCCTGATTCCGAAGTCCTTTTACCTGAGGGTCAACGAGAGCAGTTCCGGCCTTCACAGTACGTTTCTTTTCTTGATCTCCATCAAAGAAAGTCACAAGACTATCTTTAAAAACCATCTCACCAAAAATAGAGCCATCTGAGGAAAGAGTAGCTTCTTCAACCTCAACTCCAATATTCCCTGCAAAATCATAGATGGGCAGTGCCATAGGAGCTTGTAGCATCTCTGGATAATATTGTTCTAAAATGTCTTCTGCAATACTATCCATATTCTTCGCGCTAACATAGGGCACAAATTCTTTTGAAAAATATGGAGTAGGGCCCTTCTCACTTGAAGGAACATAAGGCTTGATTTTTAAGACAGAAAATTGATGCAGGCCATCAGCCAATAAATATTTCACTTTTACTGAAAGCCAGATTTCAGCACTGTCTTTTTCATAGCCAAAACGGCCATGACCTCCAATATTTAAAAATCCAATTACTAGTAAATCCGAAACAATAAAGCCTCCACTTTTATTGCTTGCATGGATACTCTTTATACAGAAGTCATCTAGTTTGGTAAACTTGATGTTATCAATTGAATATGAGGATATGTTTAAGGATTCTCTAGAGTTATAAACATACGAATTAATCTGAGTAAAAAGCTCATTATAAAAATGTATTTTTGGAATAAGGTTTTAAATGACATAGCAATCTCCCTTTTTAATAAATTTTTCTACAAATTTGAGTCGTAGTTCCATATAAGTCACAAAAGAAATTTCTTAATCCATTTTTTTCAATATATTCAGTATATCAAAAAAATACATTATTTCTTAAGTTTTATAGAATTATATTATATACACTTCCTTTTTAAACTCATAGTAAACGAAACTCATATAAAAATATTTTTTTGATAAAAATTATTGAAAACTAAATCTCTTTTTGATACAATAATGTTGTTTTATAAAACAACATAGGAGTATTATATCATGTTTTCGGGAAAAAGACTAAAACAAAAACGTATAGAAAAAGGAATGACGCAAGCTGAAATAGCAGATATCATCCGTATAAACCGCTCATCATACAACAGTTGGGAATCTGGACGAGCAAAACCTAACCAAAAAAATCTCTCAGCTCTTGCTTCTATCCTTGGGGTCTCAGATACTTATTTTGAGTCTGAATATGACATTATGAATCATTATCTTCAACTGAACCCTATGAATCAACAAAAGGCTGACACATATGTTGAAGACTTACTACAGTCACAGGAACAAAAGAAAACTATTCAGCTTTTTGCTGTCAAGGTATTATCTGATATTGCTCTCTCAGCCGGTGCAGGTGAAGCATTCTTTGATGAACAAGAAACTGAAACCGTCTATTCAGATGAGGAACAATACGGATATGATTTCGCTGCTTGGATACAGGGAGATTCAATGAAACCTGTCTACGAAGATGGAGAAATTGCGTTAATTCGAGCAACTGGCTTTGACTATGATGGGGCAGTTTATGCTCTTCCTGGAATGAGTCTGTTTATATAAAACGACTCTATCGGGAAGAAAATGGTTTTAGGATGGTTTCCTTAAATAAAAAGTATCCAGATCGTTTTATCCCATCTGAGGACGAACCAAGAATTGTTGGCTTGGTTGTTGGGCATTTTATGCCTGTGATCGGAGAATAACTATGGTCAAAAAAAATACAGATATGATTTATCTAAGTGATAATCGAATTTATATTTCTTTGACTTTATTTGAATATGATATTACCAATTACCTAGATATTCTAATTGCAAAATTGGAAAGTATGAAATCGAGGTAAATTATGGCTTATATTGACTATTCAAAAGAACCTCATTCTGACATAGCTTTTTTTGATATAAAATCATTCTATGCTTCCGTTGAGTGTATTGACAGAGGTTTAAATCCACTAACTACTTCACTCTGTGTTATGAGTCGAGCGGATAATTCTGAAGGACTTATTTTAGCTTCGTCACCTATGTTTAAAAAAGTATTTGGAAAATCCAATGTAGGACGTTCTTATGATTTGCCATTTGATATTAAAACTAGGCAATTTAATTATCTGAATGCTAGGCGGAAAGGAATTAAAATCTCATACGACTATATCTTTTATATTGAACATTGGGCAAAGAGAACCTTAATTGTTCCGCCTAGAATGGATTTATACATAAAGAAAAAAACATTAATATACAAAAATATCCTTCAAAATTATGCCAGTCACAAAGATATACTACCTTATTCAATTGACGAAGGATTTATCGACTTGACATCCTCACTCAATTACTTATTCCTGGAAATACATTAACTCGGAGAGAAAAACTGGATAATATTTCCGCAAAAATTCAGCACGATATTTGGAGAGAAACAGGTCTCTATTCGACTGTTGGCATGAGCAATGCTAATCCTCTACTTGCAAAACTAGCATTGGATAACGAAGCAAAAAAGACTCGAACTATGAGAGCAAATTGGTCTTATGAAGATGTCGAAACAAAAGTCTGGTCTATTCCCAAAATGACTGATTTCTGGGGGATTGGTTCAAGAACAGAAAAAAGATTAATCAAATTAGGCATTACTTCAATCAAAGAATTGGCAAATTGTGATCCTGCCATTTTAAAAAAAGAATTCGGTGTTATCGGACTTCAACATTGGTTTCACGCAAATGGAGTTGATGAAAGTAATGTTCATATAGCATATAAGCCAAAATCTAAGGGGCTTGGAAATTCACAAGTTCTACCAAGGGATTATATACAACAACGTGATATAGAGATTGTCTTAAGCGAGATGGCTGAACAAGTATCAATTAGGTTACGAAAGGCTCATAAAAAAGCTAGCACTGTTTCTATATTTGTTGGATATTCCCGTATCGAAAATAAAAAACCAATTAGCACTCAGAGAAAAATAGAGCCAACTAATAACACAAAAATACTAACAGAAACGGTCCTATCTCTCTTTCGTAGTAAATACTCAAGAGGGGCAGTTAGACAAATTGGGGTGAGATATGATGATTTTGTAGATGAATCATTTAGCTTACTTTCACTATTCGATGATTATGAGAGTATTGAAAAAGAAGACAAACTTCAACAATCCATTGATAGTATTCGAAACGAATTTGGATTCCTAGCAATCCAAAAAGCTACTTCTCTTCTAGAAAGCTCTCGAAGCATTGCTCGTAGTAAATTAATTGGTGGCCACTCTGCTGGTGGATTGGAGGGATTAAAATGATTGACCGCTCTTATTTACCCTTTCCAGATGCCCGACAATATCATGATAGAAAAATGGCAAAATGGATGGGATTTTTCTTGTCTGAACATACTTCTGCCTTGAAAGAGGATAGTAACAAGACTTCTTTCAAGTTCGAATTGTCTTTTGAAGAAAAATTACTTTTACTGAACCAGCTTTATGTAAATCAACTAACTGGTTGTATCCGCAGCAAATACTTAGAACAAACTATATCTTATTTTGGTACTGTCTCAACAGTTAATAATGAAAGAATACTCTTAAAAAGCACAGAAGGGTATGTACCTCTAAAATTAGCTGATATACTTACTATAGAATTAGTTGAGGAATTTGAGAATGAAACAGCTTGAATCTAATAGAAACGAATTGCAGATGGATTACTTCAGTGAAAGCTACAGAAAATTTGAAACTGACTTTTATCGCTATTCTGCTTTAAATACTCCGCTTACTTTTCTTACTGATGACATCATGCTAACCATGGCAAAATCCATGAAGAATTTTTTTAAGTTAAATAAAGAGAATTCAATAGACAATCGTGATCATTACTTTGTATTTAATATAGAAACAATAAATGATGGAAGGTTAATCAGGAAGTATAGTTATCAAAAAAACAGTAACACATATAAAAATAGCTCAGCACAATTATTGTGCTGAGCTGTTATATTATCGAAATATAAAATGTGAACTATTTACTGAATACAAAATTTGCAATTCGTTCTGCAGCTTTCTCTGTGGCTTTATCAATATCATTTTTCGTCCAAGTATCACTATCATAGTTTACAAGTGAATGAGCAATTGGAAACCTGCTGCCAATGTAGCCTCGGCCACTCGTTATATTATTCTCCTTTTTAGTTCTAAACCATGCATCCCCTATACCTCTATTAATAACCGATTCGAGAAGAATCTTATTTCCGAGTTTTTCAGCATATTCTTGAAATTCTTCTTGACTAGAAAAACCAGCATCCGCCATTATGTTTTCCCTGTTTAAACCACTTTGAGGCATAATATGTTCAATATCAATACCGCCCTCAAGATTATATTCTTTGCCCTGTTCAAGAGCGTAAAGATACTCATTCACATAAAGAATCGAATTCGGAGCCCCACTTTCGGATAGAGTCTGTCTGATGCTATTATAATCAAAATTATTTTCAATATGGTCTTTTATATTAGCAATTAAGTCCTGAGTAGAAATTGTTGTAACTTGACTATACTTCAAATTTATTTCTTCAAGAAACCCTTTAAACAGTCTATGACTATACGAGAGTTCTGAAAGTTCAATGAGAAGTCCAAGTTTTAACAATTCTTCAAGATAGCTGATATCATTTCGATAAAATAAGTAGCTACTAACAAACGGCTTCAAATTGCCATTGAGTCTGCTAATAACTTGACCTAGCATAGATTCAGAAAAAATATCAAAGTTTGTTAGTATTTTTTCTAGCTCACTAGTGAATAATGTATCTCGATTTAAAAGCTCCTTATTCTTAGCAAAAAAAGCACGAATCCCAGGATTTCTTCGATCAGAACCATTTTGTTCAGAAAGTTTCACAAAGATATAATGAGTAATAAGTGTATTTAAGTCCAGCCGTGATACATCCGTTCTAGCAACAATATTTTGCCAATTACTTTCAAAAATTTTTCTATCTTCTGCGTTCGCGGTGGTTTTAGACACAATTACTTCAATTGGTGTCAAAGGAACTCCTGTACCATTCAAGGAGTTAAAGATGTTTATAGCCTGATCAGTATTATAGCTAGTAATCGTAATTACCTGACAGCTGTTAATAAAATGATTTGCAAAATTTATACAACTAAGTACACTAAGATTACTACACCAGTTATAAAAATAACGGAAATTTTTGAAAAAATTGGTATACCTATTATCTTTCTGTCGACGATATATTTGGAAAGCTGAATTCTTGATACTATCGAAATCGTTCCCAAGAAGTACAACATTCATATCATTTGCATACTTCTCAGAAATCGAATCGTTAAAATATTTAATCTTATCCTTAGTAGGGAAATAAACTCCCTCAACAAAATCATCCTTTTCATCTTCAGATAAATTGAACAACATAACTGAAATCTGTTCCTTAAGTCCGTTCAACCGCTTGATGATTCTTTTTCCATCGGCATCCGTTGATGGTTGGACAATTAGCTCATTCTCTATTTTCAAAAGCAATGCCTTTAATAACAGCATAAACGTTGTAGTTCTTTGTTGACCATCAATCAGGGCAACCTCATGCTCCTCACCTGACTCTTGAGCGATTAGTATCGCTCCAAAAAAATAATTATCTTGAACAGAATCATCAAAATTTTCCATATGTACATTAATATCTTCAATCAGCTGTTCACATTGTGCCACCTGCCAAGCATATGGACGTTGATAGGTCGGAATATAAAATTCTGACTTTGTGAAATACCCCTTTATTGTTTGTAAATTGGGCTGAATGTCATTTCTCATACCACTATCTCCTAAAACTTCTTAGTTGAAGCTATTATACCACGAAACTGTTACCAATCAAACTGAAATTGAGTTCTATTTAAAAAATCCAAACTCTACAATTAGCTAAAGTAATACCATTTTTAGTAATCGATTATACTTTAATTGATAGTTTTTATAACACACATAAAATATAAAAAAGGTAGAGCCAAAATCAACTCTACCATAAACCTAGTAAGAATCAACTTTCTTTGCGATAAGGTTTAAGAACCTCATAGCCTTTCAACTCAAAGACAAAGGCTCTATCCTCAGCAATGTATATACCTGGTACTTTATAGCGTTTCCCACTCTCCCAGTCTGGCATAATTGTCAAGATGGCTTCTTTCAGATTCTTATTCATCATCTGAACCACACCTTTTCTAATCTTTTTGACTTGCAGAACTCATAAGACCCCTTGGTATTAGCATGGCATACCTGAATCCCCATGACTTTTGTGTCTTTGTTAAATGCCACAATGACATGACTAGGATAGTTCAGCTCAGCAGCTATGGCCTTGCTGAATGTTATGAAATTCTTATTGACAGTCATGCTGTAATCACTAGCAGTTTTCTCTATAGTAATAACCTGTAAATCGTAGTCTGAAAATCTCATTGTTTTTCTCCTTTAAATACAGTTTGAATCTCCTTCTTCTTCCAAGAAGAATCGAGTACAATAAAATCCTTCAGTATTCCTGACTTCACCCTTTTTACATAGAGTTTTGGCACAAGAGCTACTTTGGCAGATTTCGTTCTTCTTCTCGGTTGAGAGAGCAGCTCTTGAACCAAACTCCAGTCAGAGTCAGATATAATTGAAGGAATTCCATTTCTCAGTCGGTATTTCGGACGCTCACCATTATTCTTCCGTGTCTTATGACTAAAGCAGTCTACCGTATAGGTCTTCTGCATGATAATCTCACCCTTATACTTCTCGTTCCTAAGGATGTTATTAACAGCAAGGGTAGACCAGCTTTCAAGTCCAGTGACCGTTGGAATATGATGTTCCATTAACACATCAGCAATCTCGCGCGCAGTCCTACCATTCATATAGGAATCATAGATATACCTTACTACCTTGGCTTCCGAATCATCAATCACGATTTGACCATACTTGTCCTTGGTGTAGCCCAGAAGGTTATGTGTCGGAATAATCGGAATGCCACGTTTGAAACGCTCAATAATCGACCAGGTAATAGAAGCACTTTTCTGTTCACTCTCTCCTTGAGCTACTATGGACATGACTCCTAAAATAAGCTCACCTTTGGTATCCAACGTGTTTAGATTAATATCTTCTATTAAAATACCCACTGGATGAGGTAAAGTTTTCAGCTCTCGGTAGATGCTGATGAAGTCAAGCTGGTTTCGGGCAAAGCGACTGATACTTTTGACCAGTATCAAATCGATTTCCCTTGCCTGCAGTCTTCCAGCATTTTCTGAAACTGTTCACGTTTCTTAATGGTAGTACCAGATGCTCCCTGATCAGCATAGATGCCAGCCAACTCCCAGTTGGGAGTATTCTGAATCCGTTCCAAGTAAGTTTGTTTTTGCAGTTCAAAACTGCCTGATTGGGATTCATCAAAGGTGCTCACCCTGCAATAAGCTGCCACACGAGTCTTCTGCTGTCCTAAGCTAGCATTCTGCACAACTGCTGGAATGACCTCAACGGTTCTTTCGGACTCAAAGGCATTGCGGATGCGCTCTTGCTTCTTCGTTAATTTCTTAGAACTCCTTCTGACCATTTTTCCTCCTTTCCAGAAATCTGCATCTTTATTATAAGAAAAGAGAAAGCTGTTCAAAAGGGTATTAACGAAACTGTAATAAAAAATGACTCAATTACTGAGCCATTAGATTAGGACACTACAGAGCCTATCTCAAATTTTGTTTAAATTCAGATAGATGATAGCTCGTTATGAATTCTACGACCTTTGATAAATTGACATAATGTTCATAAATCAACAAACCATCATCATACTTCGGATAATCCGTTCGATTAGCTCGGTTGACATGGAGCTTGTGATGATACTCCAACCCTGTCGGTGCAATCAATCCATTGTAAATTTTATAACCTTGATAATACTGTTTAAGGTAGTAATAGTAAAAGGCTTGTTTGTAATTGAATCCCGAAAAGCCGTCTTTGTAGATGTATTTGGAATCCAGCAAATAAATCTCTTTATCATCATGATTAACATGAATATGATCAAACTCAATATACCAAGCTTTATTATACTATAAAATTTTTCAGCATGAAGTCGTTTATCTAATTGCATATTTTTATTAGAGACAAGTGATTTTTTTGCTTTTAAATCTTACAAGAAGTGTCTTGTCATAGTCCATTATTAATTGTTTTTGATATAAAAATTGTGATATAATTATATTAGTTAAAAATCAGGAGATAGATTTATGTTGAAAAAAACTTGAGAAAAATTTCTACTAACTCAGCTTCCAATTAAGATAAGTCAAGGTAATTATTCATCATATAGTACATTTGGTAAAAGATATAGAGGACGACATTTCTGACTTAATAGAACAATATCTAACCCAAAAAAACATTACTTATAGAGCAATTAGAGCTGAGACTAAAAATGATTTTTCCAGACTTAGAGTTAACACTAAAAAAATACCAGCTTTGCTATTGAGTATAAATCAGGCTGCTACGAGAAGGAGGGGAAAAAAAGTAGTGGCCCAGCTAATGATTTAGGAACATTAAATTCTTTTTCCATCCCATATTAAAGAATTTGGAGACAGAGTTATATGTATTTATTTAAAATACTCAATTAACCAAAAACATAATTAAAATAGATGATATTTATATAGACAACATCTATAAGTTTGTGGGTAAAAATAAAGACAAACACAAGTTAATTTTTAAAAATATAGGTTAAAAGATGGGAATTTACGACCTAAAAAAACTGGAATGACTTCGATAATCAAACATACTATTTTAAAACACTAGATAGCTTTAAAAATGCTTTAGCACTTACAAACATACACCGCTCTCGTCAGCTTACCCTAAATAACTTAGAAAAGTTGAATCTCAAAGAATTACTAGAATGTAAAAGAAAAATAAACTTACTAATTTCAAGTAAAAAAAAGAAAAAACATACCTAGCACTATGAAAGGAACTCCTATGAAAAATATACACACAATTGAGGAATTATTTAGTTTAACGCACGAAAAACTAGTTGGTCAGAGTGGTGCGATTTCAATCAACTTTGCTAATAGAACTCACGTATACTCTGGCAATGATGTTATCGGTAACTGTCTTCAAGAATGGCTTCCAAGCTGGTTTTCTTTCTTAGGAGTCGATATTCAGGCTGGAGAGCATACTCAAGAATTTCCAGATTTTGTGGCAAATTTTGATGGTATCTCTTATGATGTTGAGGTAAAAGCTTGGAATGTGAATAATGCACCTGCGTTTGACTTAGCTAATTTTTTTAGTTTCCTTGATACAACTTACAATGAACCCGGAAAATTAAACGCTCATTATTTCATTCTTGGTTATCGTCCAGCTACCGATGGATTCTCCCAAGGTTTTCAACTTGAAAAAGTCTATTTGAAGCATATTTGGGAAATTACTAACCCTTCTAGAAATTATTCCATCGGATTACAGGTGAAACGAGGTATTCCTTATGCTATGCGCCCTTGTAATTTTTACAGAAATGAAGACAAACATTTCTCTGATATTTTTGAATTTGTTAGCGCAGTGACTGATGCATTTAAGGAATTTGAATTAGCAGCCGACTTACCTTTTACTCCTGAAGAATGGTATGATAGAGTTATGAGTTATCTCTAATTAAACACGAAAAACCCAGCTAAAAGTTTAAGATAAAATTATTTAAAAAATCTATTAATTAAGGAGTCGCATGAATCCCGTCGTTTTAAGACGTCAGAATTCATGCGACTTTATTTAATCAGTGGAATTTATAAGTAGGATTTCAGTAATTTAATCGAAACTTCTTTAATCACTGGTACACAAACGGTGTTGCCTAACAAGTCAAATGCTTCGCTAGCTTTCAAAAAATCTAAGCTATAAGTTTCAGGAAATCCAAAAAGTCGGAGTCCTTCTTTGACCGTGAGAGATCTAATTCCTCCATCCACGGGTACTGCTAATTTATGAACATCTGTCGCAACTAAAGTCGGAGTCACATCATAAGGCGACAATATCTTTGTAAATTCAAATGACAACTTTCCTGTCACAATATTATAACCCTTTTCTAGCGTAGTATCTGGTACTCGTTTCCCATTGACCAATTTTTTAGGATGCTCATATGTTAAATAACCCTTTTCTACTAAGTCTTCCAACATAGTACCGAGATCCATGTGTTTATAGAAACTAGAAATCATTGTTTGAGTCAAAGGCATACCATCCATCCAATCAATTCCAATAATCTCAGCCCATTTTTTATTACGTCTTTGCTTCAATAACACTTCCAAGAGTTCTGATTGTTCTTCTGAGACCTCTCCCTTTAGTCCTATATCCCAGCTGTGAATATTATTTTTTCCCCCACGTTTATCTTTAATAGCTTTTCCATATACATCACTTAATTTATAATGACTTAGCAATTTTTCTGAAAAAGATGAACTGACTGGAGGGGTATCTATGTCAATAATATCAGCTAAAACTGATGAAGAATAGTTGAAATTTGTTAAAGGCTCAACACTTTTATTTTTTAAACCAATTATATAAATTCTCTTTCTCGACTGTGCTAATCCAAAATCCTTACCATTAAGTACTTTGTACTGAATATTATATCCAAGATCTGATAAAGTTCTAGTAATAACTTTGAAAGTATTTCCTTTATCATGGCTAACCAAGCCTTCTACATTTTCTAACACAAAACCTACAGGCTGCTTCTCTAGTAAAATTTTAGCTATATCAAAAAATAATGTTCCTCTTGTATCTTGAAAACCTAAACCTAAACCAGCTTGTGAAAAGGCTTGGCAAGGAAATCCTGCTAAAAGAAAATCGAAATTAGGTATACTTGAGGGGGAAATTTTAGTAACATCACACTGCGGGTTATGTCCAAAATTTGATTCGTATGCTTTGATCGCAGCAGGCTTTATATCGCTTGAAAACACACACTTTCCCACAAGCCCGAACTCTGATAGAGCCTGCTCAAAGCCTATTCGAATCCCGCCAAGGCCACTAAACAAATCTATAAACCTTACTTCATTTGATTTAGTATGTAAAGTTTCATGAATATTTTCTACTCCAATGCTGATTAACTCTCTGCATTTTTGAGAAAAATTGGAACTATTTGGAAGTGGCAAGTTGTCAATAATACTCACCTCCTCCTCACTTAAATATACTGTATAAGGTCTTCTCTTATTTTCTTGTGCTTTTCTACCAGCACCCTCTCGAACGCCACCATGCATAGTGAAATCCTCCATTTCTAATTACATTTTACCATTAGAGCATTGTTTTTTCAAGTTTTTAAAATCCCATTTTTCGAAAAAAATGTAAAACTAAAATTTAGAAGAACGATTATACAACTTTCAACTACTTTATCTTATAATAAGCTCTATTGTCGAAATATTTCTTGTAAATTTTAAATAATCTGATATAATTTTGTTGTTTTATAAAACAACAAAAAGGGGTGTTATACCATGTTTTCAGGTAACTATCTCAAGAAAAGAAGAGAAAGTAAGCTATTATCTCAGACTGAAATTGCAACTCAGCTAGGTGTCAACCGTTCTTCATACAATAGCTGGGAGTCTGGCTGTTCAACACCAAACAAAAAGAATCTACTGATACTTTCGGAAATTTTAGATGTTGAGCCTAGCTACTTTGAATCAGAATATAATATCGTGAATAACTACCTTCAACTTAGTGATTCTAATTAAGATCTTGCTGACGAGTTTGTAGAGAATTTACTTGCTGAACAGATTAAGAAAGAGTCTAAAATTAAAGTTATGCCACTCTTTTCAGTACGTGTTCTTAAAGACGTACCTCTTTCAGCTGGTCTAGGTGACAACTACTACAATGAATACGAGTATGAAACTGTCTATTCTGAAAAAAGCTACAATTTTGATATTGCAACCTTCATCCACGGTGATTTAATGATGCCAAGATACTCTGATGGTGAGGTTGCCCTTATCAATGAAACTGGCTTTGATTATAACGGAGCAGTTTATGCTATCTACCTCAACGGACAAACCTTCATTAAGAAAGTCTATAAATAAGATGATCACTATCGCATTGTCTCCATCAATGATGAGTACCCTAATAAGTTCGCCTATAGTGAAGATGAATTCCGTATTGTAGGTAGGGTCGTTGGTCATTTCATGCCAGTTGTAGGAGTCTAATATGAAATTGAAAGATATACTTGAGCTTGGCACATATGGCTACAATCCTTAGTGCAAAGTTGAAATTTTTGATATGGAGAACTTAGAAGAGCGATTGGAAAATGAAGATTTTCATGAAATTTCAATGCCTTCTGACGAAGATGCTGCCATCTATCCATATGCTTTCTTAATCGAAGATGCTATTCTAATCGCTAAGGTTGATGAAAAGGAGCAAGACGATGAATCTTAACAATATTATTTATTATTTATTATTTATCTAAAAGATGAACGTATCTACATAAAACCTGATCAAAATGAATATGATATTACAGACCATGTGCAGGAACTACTTGAAGAATTAGAAAGACTAAAAGTATAGGTTATATTGAGTATTACAACAACAAACGAATTAAGGTAAAATTAAAAGGACTCAGTCCTGTGCAATACAGAACTAAATCCTTTGGATAAATTAAATGTCTAACTTTTTTTGGGGTCAGTACAAACTCTACTTGAGTGTTTACACATAATTATTGATAGTATCTGACTTTTTTTCCATCGACAGAAATATAATGATTTTTTTCACTTAGAATCAGATGTTCACTTACTTCTGTTAAATAATGTATTCTTTTTATCCACATTATCTTCTCAATTTTATTAAACTAGTGATAGGGGGATATATTTATTCCCATTAACTTATTATCTTTGGTAACAAAAACATCCCCACAGTGTTTATGGAAATACAATACATCTCAAATAAGTTATCAAACCTAGTAAAAATTATGAGAAGTTACTCTAATACTTCCCCTCTAAACAAGAAAAGGCCTCATCTACAAGGCTTTTCTTAACCCCTTTCGTTACAAGGTTTTTACGCTTTAACGAGCAGAGCAACACACTCCACGTGGTGCGTTTGAGGAAACAAATCTACAGGCTGTACTTTCTTCAACTCATATCCTAATTCTTGGTAGAGTTTGATATCACGCGACATGGTGGCGACATTGCAGGAGATATAAGTGATTTTCTTGGGCTCCATGCTGATGCTGGCTTTGATGAAGCTCTCCGTCAGTCCTTTTCGTGGTGGATCGACTAGAATGACATCTGCTTGGATACCCTCTTTAAGCCAGTTTTGGATGGCTTCTTCAGCAGGAGCGCAGACATAGCTGGCGTTGGTAATGTCGTTGATTTCCGCATTCTTTCGGCTATTTTCGACAGCTTCTGGAATCACTTCCACACCATAGACCTGTTTAACCTGCTTAGCAACTGATAGACCGATAGTCCCGATGCCAGAATAGGCATCAAGCACCACATCATCTGCAGTCAGCTCGGAAAAGTCAATGGCTGTCTGATAGAGCTTTTTCTGCCATCTCGGTATTGACCTGGTAAAAGGCTGGCGCAGCAATCTGGAAGTCATTTCCCAGCATCTGGTCGGTAATGTAGTCTTGACCATAAAGCGTTCGCCAGTCTTTTCCGAAAATCGCATTGCCGGGCTGGTCGTTAATATTCTGCATGATGGACTTGATAGCTGGGAAAGCCTCTGTCAAGCACTCCATCAGCTGCTCTACTCGGAAAATTTTAGGCCTAGTTGTGACCAATATTACCATAATTTCCCCTGAATAATGGCCACGACGGACAACTAGATTGCGAATGAGTCCAGTTTTTTCTTGCTCATCGTAAGGTTTGAGGTCAAAACGACGCAGCAAATCACGTGTAAAGAGGATAACCTGGTCAATGACCGGATCCTGAATATAGAAATCTTCAATCGGCAGGAGGTCATGGGAATTTTTCCGGAAAAATCCTGTTTCCAGCTGGCCATTAACACGTCGGACAGGCACTTGAGCCTTATTGCGGTAACCCAGCGGCTGCTCCATACCAAGTGTCGGCGGCACCTCTACATCAGACAAACCAGCAATCTTATAGAGACTGTCCTTGACCTGCTTGCGTTTGAAGTCCAGCTGAGCTGGATAGTTCAAATGCCCCAAGTCAGCAATCCCCGTACGAAGATAGGCCATATCAAGATTTTCATTGCGCTGGTCTGAAGTACAGAGAAATTCCTCCACTTTGCCAAAGCCGATTTTTTTGTTGACCTTGAGCACACGCATACGGATGAGCTCACCCGGCAGGGCATTTTCCACAAAGAAAACCAGGCCTTCCGCCTTGGCCACCCCTGCTCCCTCATGGCTTAGATCCACGATTTCAACTTCAATCACATCATTCTTTTTTAACATATTTTTCTCTTTCTGCTTTATCGCTCTGCCATTTTCCAAAAGAAAAGGCAGGACATCGTCCTACCTTTCATTATATCATATATCTTATCTGAGACCCATTTGCTGCAGTCTTTCTTTATAGGCTTCAAAGTCAATCAAGAGCCCTTGGCCACCGTACATGTCATAGGTATCAACCCAGTCGCCATTTTCTGGAATCGTCAGGCGCTCAACCCCGTTGCGGGAATCTCCAGCCATAGAGAGACCATTGGTCAAAAGGAAGCTGTAAGGCACATTGGTCGAAGTCAAGGCAAAGACCTTACCAAGAGCCTCTGATCCAGTAAAAAGCTTAGTCGGATCCTTGACCTGTTGGAAGACAGCCGTCAAAACTTCCTGCTGGCGGCGGGTCCGGCCAAAGTCGCCCTCATCATCCTTACGGAAGCGAGCGTAGTTGAGCAAGGTCCGACCGTCCATCTGCTGCTGACCGACCTTGATTGTCTGGTTAGGCACCACACCGTCTTTCATATTCAGGTCGTCTGGCACTTCAACTTCAGTCACCTTCTCCCCATCAATCGTTGAGAACTGAGCATTCATGCTGACGCCATTTGGGAAAAGGGTGTCAATAGCTGTCGCAAAGGTTTGGAAATCCACCAGTGCATAATATTTGATGTCCAAATCGAAATTATCTTTGAGCATCTGGCGGACATAGTCTGCACCACGGTTGTGGTTTTGCTCCCCAATCGTATAGGCGGAATTGAGCTTTTGGTCATAGTAATCTGCCTGCGACGGATCGGTGTACTCATTGCTGACACCATCGATGTGAATGAGAGTATCACGCATAAAGCTGACTAATTTCACCTTGTGGTCCTTATTTCCGACGTTCAAGACCATAATGGAATCAGTCCGCGTCTCAGTCGAGTCGTCACCAACCCGGCCATCTGTTCCAAGAATGAGGATATTCACTCCGTCCTTAGTATCCTTGCCGTCAAAAAATTCCGTTTCTGCTGGCTTAGAATTGCCATTATGAGCTGTGGTCAAGCCTTTGACAAACATGAAAATCATGCCGCCCAAGACCATCAGCAGGAAAATCCCTGCCCAAAGCAGAATCCGTTTCAAGCGGATTTTTTTGCGAGGCTTCTTGGGCTTGTCTTGTCCAAGACCAGCTTCTGCCAGAGCTTCAGGCTCCTTCTTTTGCTTTCTGCTGCGAGAAGAACGCTCAGGGTACTTGGGCAAGAGGCCAGAAGAATCCATTTCCACAGGCTCTTGCTCGTAGGCGTCACTAACTGTATGCGGCTGCTCTTCATAGTCAGGAGCACTGGCTGAACTGCCAATCCCCTTGGACTTCTGACGCAGATAGTCAAATTCTTTCTTTTCTTTATCGTTTAGATAATAATAATTTTTTTATAGAGATAATCTAAGCGGAGCTGTTCATGATGGCTAAGATTTTCTGGTTTCTTCATCTCTTCTCCAATCTACTGCTACTTGTCCTGAATCAGAAACACACTGTAGCTACCAAAAATTTTATAAGTAATTCCAAGACTTGTCAACTCTTGATAGGCAAAATCCGCCAATTTTTTCTGCTCGTTGTCAATGTCAATAATGAAGAAATACTCTCCCAGAGCCGTTTTTAGAGGGCGACTCTCAATCTTGGTCAGGTCAATCCCACGCCAAGCGAAGGTTGACAAAGCCTTATAGAGAGCACCAGGCAAATTGTCCGGCAAGGTCAAAGCCAGTGTCTGCTTGTCTCCCGTCTTAGCCAGTTGAAGCTTTGGCACCTCATGACCTAGAATCCAAAAGCGGGTATAATTTTCTTCCATTTCCTGAATGTCGCTGGCGGCTACTTTGAGCCTGTACTCTGCTGCAGCCGTGCGCGGGGCAATAGCCGCAAAATTCTTTTCAGGATGCTCTGCCACAAAACGAGCTGCATAGGCTGTACTAGCCGTGACCTCAATGGCAGCTTGCGGATAATGCTGACGGATGTATTTTTTCCCTTGGGCAATAGCCTGCGGGTGAGAAAATATCTTCTCGATTGGCTTTTCCAAATCAGTCACTAAAAGCTGCTGCTTGATGGGCTGGACGATTTCAGCCACTGCCTGAATGTCTGCCTGATGAAATAGATAGTCCAAAGTCTCGTGGACACTGCCTTCAATGGAATTTTCCACCGGAACGACCGAGTAATCCACTTCTCTAGCCTCATAAGCCTTCATGACCTCGGTGATATTCTGATAGGGCACCAAGTCCTCGTTGGGAAAGGCAGCTTGGGCCACATGGTGAGAAAAGGAGCCTCTGGGACCTAAAAATGCTATTTTCATTGAATTTCCTCAATAATTTCCTGCGGGCTTTTGAGCCTCGTATCGACAATCTGGGTCGCTACTTCCTCATACCAGGCCTGACGCTGCTCAAAAATCTGCTGCAAGTCTGACCTGCTCTGATTTAAGAACAAGGGCCGCTCCTGCTCAGCATCCTGCTGGATTCGCTGATAGAGCGTTTCAAAATCTGCCTTCAGATAGATATTATCAGCGTTCTGAGCAAGTAATCTGCGGTTTTCTGGGCTAACGACTACACCGCCGCCAGTTGAAATGACCAAGTCCGTATCGATCAGCTCAGCCAAGAGCTGGGCTTCAGCAGCCCGGAAGGCCGCTTCACCATGCTGGTCAAAATAATCCTTGATAGACATGCCCAGCCGCTGGCAGAGCAGTTCATCCATATCGACAAAGTCTTGGGCTAAGCCTCTGGCCACTGTGGATTTTCCGGCTCCCATAAAGCCCAGCAATATCTTAGCCATGCATCAAGCCCTCCAAATCGCCGAAGAAGCTTGGATAGCTGGTCTTAATGGCTTCAGACCGCTCAAGTTCTACATGACCGCTTTGAGCCAACAAAGCAGCAATTGCCGTCATCATCCCAATGCGATGGTCTCCCAAGGTATTAATCTGAGCGCCGTGGAGAGGTGTTTTCCCTTCGATAATCATGCCGTCTTCCGTCGGGGTAATAGCTGCGCCCATGCTATTGAGAGCGTCTGCCACTACCTGGATACGGTCGGTTTCCTTGACTTTGAGCTCCTCTGCATCACGAATGACAGTCCGTCCCTGAGCCTGAGTCGCAAGAAGCGCAATAATCGGCAACTCATCAATCAAGCGCGGGATAATCTCGCCGCCAATCTCCGTTCCCTTAAGCTCAGAAGTCTCGACGGTGATGGTAGCAGACTTGGCTACTGGATCGACATCTGACAGTGTCATCCGTCCGCCCATAGCCTCTATTACTTCTAAAATCCCTGTACGAGTTTCATTGATGCCGACATTTTCTAAAACAATCTTAGAGTCCGGTACGATCAATCCAGCCACCAGCCAAAAAGCCGCGCTGGAAATGTCACCTGGAACCGTCACTTCCTGAGCAGTGAATTCCTGACCACCCTGAATACGAATTTCCTTGCCCTTGACCTCAATCTGTCCGCCAAACTGGGCAATCATATCTTCTGTATGATTACGGGTGATTTCCTTTTCTATAATAACTGACTCTCCCTGAGCCTGCAAGGCAGCAAAAATCAAGGCAGACTTAACCTGAGCAGAAGCCACTGGCAGCTGATAGTGAATAGGCTGCAGTTCCCTGCTTCCCTTCATCTTGAGCGGTGGTAAATCACGCTCAGTCCAACCAGCAATCTCTACTCCCATCTGTCGCAGAGGAATGGTCACCCGATCCATAGGCCGCTTGGATAGACTGTCGTCACCAAACATCTCCGCTTCGAAATCCTGGCCAGCCAAAACACCAGAAATCAAACGGATAGACGTTCCAGAATTACCCATATCAAGCTTATTTTTGGTGCTTGCAAACCTTCAAATCCTACGCCATGAATCTTGACTAGATTTCCATCGTCCTCAATTTGCACGCCTAAGTCACGAAAAACCTGCATGGTAGACAGCACATCTTCTCCTCGCAAAATGTCGCGAACAGTAGTGACCCCTTTAGCCAAACTGCCAAAAATAATGGAACGGTGGCTGATGGATTTATCTCCCGGTACGCGGATACGGCCTTTCAGGCCTCTTACATTGGTTGATAATTTCATAGGTGACCTCGTACTTTCCTTTGTTGCTTCTTATTTTATCATAAAAAGACCAGAAATTCTTAAAATTTCTGGAATCCTAGCTAAAGCAAAAAGAATCCGGGTATTCATCCCAGATTCTTCTTTTTTATTAGCTTACTTAAGCAAATCCTGCACCGGATCAAAGATAATACGCTCAATATCCGCCAGATAGATGGACAGTTGCTGCTGCTTATTGAAAAATTCAGAAAGAACAGCATTGCCCTGAATCTTCTCGCCAAAGGAAGTCATCTTGTCCTGCACCTCCTGAGTCGGTACCTGACCAGTCTGAGCCAGTTGCTGCAGCTCTTGCTGGAAAGCCAGATAATCCGCAAAAATAGCCTTGGCTTCGCTATCAGCATCCACTGCTTTCTTACTTTCTGCAACTGCCTTGTACTCAGGTAAATCACGCAGATTTCTGCTCAGTTCATTGGCTAAATCATAAATATTTGACATAGAGTTCTCCAATCTATATTAGTCTACGGATACTTGGTAGTCCGTATTTTCTCTTACTATTGTAGCAGATTTTTCCAAATCTTGGTGATTTTTAAAGGTGATTTGCAGAATACCGTTGATATCTTCACGGTTTTCCTCGTTAATCCGAATATTGACGACTGAAATTCCGCGCAGAAGCTCCAAAATACCCAAAATCGCATCTTCTTCGTCGGGCACCTCAATAAAGAGGTCATAAAAACTATCCACACCAGCTCGCTTATGAATTTCCATCTGCTTGCGACTCTGCCGTCCTCGGTCAAAAAATTCCCAGATAGCTGTCTCGTCCTTAGTCTCAATCGCTGCGGCAACCTTGTCCAACTGGTCTTTAAAATCTTCCAGACGATCCAAAATGGCTTCGGGATTTGTCAAGAGAATAGAGGTCCACATACCCGGCTCACTCTCCGCAATCCGCGTCATATCTCGAAAACCGCCAGCTGCAAAAGACTGGGTCAGCTCATGCTCTTGGCTATAAGCTGCCGCTTGCTCCATAAGGCTGGAGGCTAGGATATGCGGAAAATGACTGATTTGGCTAGTCACTCGGTCGTGCTCGGCTGCGGCCACCTGGATAAAGCGGGCATGAAGACCACTCAGCAAGTCTTTCATTTCCTCAAGAGTACCAGGCATGGTCAGACTAGAGGGGGTGAAGATATAATAGGCATTTTCAAAGAGAGTGACATGGGCGGCCTTGGCTCCGGTCTTGTGACTTCCGGCCATAGGGTGAGCACCGACAAAGCGGACAGGCTTATTCTGCAGATACTTTTCTGCTGCTGCCACAATCTCAGCCTTGGTCGATCCAGCATCAGAGATGATAACATTTTCCTTCAGGTCCAGCTCCGCTAGTTCCTTGATAAATGCTATGGTCTGCTTGATGGGCACAGCCAGAATAATCACATCAGCCAATTGAGCAAAGGCCGTAAAATCATCCGTTACCCGGTCTACCATTCCCCGCTCTAATGCAACTCTGCGCGATTCTTCACTGCGATTGTAGCCAAGAATCTCTATCTCAGGATGAGCTCGCCTGATGCCCAGAGCCAAGGAAGCTCCAATCAGTCCCAGACCTGCGATATAGACTGTTTTTCTCTCCATGCCCTTCTCCTTACTTCTAAAAGTTCTTGACAAATTCCCGATGGCGGGCTACCGCATCCTTTAGTTCTTCCAGATTGTCCGAAGAGAACTTCTCCAGAACTTCGGTGACTAAAACTGTGGCCACCACGTTTTCCATGACAACACCCGCCGCAGGCAAAGCCGTAGGATCGCTCCGTTCCACTGTCGCCTTATAAGGCTCGTGGGTCTCAATATCCACGCTCATCAGTGGCTTGTAAAGAGTTGGAATGGGCTTCATGACACCTCGCACTACGATTGGCTGACCATTGGTCATACCGCCCTCAAAGCCGCCTAGATTATTGGTTCTGCGAGTGAAGCCATCTTCCTCAGACCAGAGGATTTCATCCATTACCTGACTACCCTTGAGACGGCCGGCTTCAAAGCCCACACCAAACTCGACTCCCTTGAAAGCATTGATGGAAACGACTCCCTGAGCAATCTTGGCATCCAGCTTCTTGTCCCATTGGACATAGGAGCCCAGACCAACCGGAACACCGCCAACGACAGTCTCAATGACACCACCAATGGTATCTCCGTCTTTCTTTATCTGATCAATGTAGGTCTTGATTTCTTCTTCACGCTCGGGATTGACAATGGAAACCTCCGACTGGGCAGCTCTTTCCTTGATTTCTGCTACAGTTAGATTATTCGGCACATCAATATCAATGCCACCAAAGGTTACGATATGACTAGCCACCTCTACACCAATTTCTTCCAGCAAGCGCTTGGCTACTGCTCCGACTGCTACACGCATGGTCGTTTCCCGTGCAGAAGAGCGCTCCAAAGAATTCCGTAAATCATCAAAGCGGTATTTCATGCCACCAACTAAATCAGCATGCCCAGGGCGCGGTTTGGTAATCTTGCGCAGCCCTTTTTCTTTTGATCCACATCTGCCGCACTCATAATCTCCAGCCACTTCTGATGATCCAGATTTGTGACATTGAGGGTAATCGGCCCACCCATAGTCAAACCATGCCGAACCCCAGACGTAATCTCGACTTGGTCGCTTTCAATCTTCATGCGGGCACCGCGGCCGTACCCGCCCTGGCGGCGCTTGAGCTCAGCATTGATATAGTCAGCGGTCAAAGGAAGACCAGCCGGCACTCCCTCAATAATAGCTGTCAAACGTGGTCCGTGAGATTCTCCTGCTGTTAAATATCTCATACATTTTCTCCTATTTCTGGGATGGAAAGATATGGACAGCCTGTCTATTTTTATCCAAACTGTCCAATCGTCTTAAACTCCATCTGGCACTTATTTCTTCAGAAATTCTTTCATCTCTTCCAGCGGAATCTGGTGAATACTAGCCGAGCCCAGCTCGGGCACCAGTACTAGCTTGATAGAGTTGCCTCGAGCCTTCTTATCATGGGTTAAGGCCTGATAAAGAGCATTCTCATTCCATGGCTGGTAATCCACCGGCAAGCCAAACTTCTGACACATACGGATGATATCTTCTGTAATCCCGGCTGGCATGATGCCTTTCTTTTCAGCGACACGAGAAACCTGTACCATGCCAATTGCCACAGCTTCACCGTGCATGACTTTTCCGTAGCCTGCTGTCGCTTCAATAGCGTGCCCAATAGTATGGCCGAAATTCAGATAGAGGCGGACGCCATTATCCAGCTCGTCCTCGACCACAATCTTACGCTTGACATCGCAGGAATGGTAGATGATGCTCTCCGCATGCTCCAAAATCGACTCAGGGCTGCCATCCATTTCCGAAAGCTCATCCCAGAGTTCCTTATCCTCAATCAAGCCATACTTGACCACCTCGCCCATGCCTTCGATCAGTTCACGCTGGCCCAAAGTATGCAAGACTTCAGGGTCAATCAGAACTCCGTCAGGTTGGGTAAAAGTGCCGACCATATTCTTGGCCCAAGGCGTATTGACACCTGTCTTACCACCGATAGAGGAGTCCACTTGAGCTGTCAGACTGGTCGGAATCTGCACGAAATGCACACCCCGCATGTAGGTCGAAGCGGCAAAGCCCGCCAAATCACCAACAACTCCGCCACCCAAGGCCACGATACCGTCACTGCGAGTCAGACCAACCTTGACCAAAAACTCATAGACTTTGTTGACCGTCTTTAAGTTCTTGCTGGCTTCACCCTCCAAAAAGTCAAAGACATAGGCCTCAAACCCAGCCGATTCCAAACTCAGCTTGACCTTTTCCGCATAGAGTCGAGCCACTCGATTATCCGTGACGATGACTACCTTTTGAGGCTGCCAAAGCTGACTCAGCCAACTTCCAGCCTGAGATAAAGACCCCTTTTCGATGAGAATATCATAGGGATGATGCGGGAGATTCACATTCAGTTTCATAAGCGCCTCCTTATTTATACAATTCTTCTAAACACTGCCAAATTTCCTGACTGGGCATAGTCTTGCCGGTCCAAAGCTCAAAAGCTTCTGCTCCCTGATAGAGCAGCATACCAAGTCCATTGATTGCTGTGACATTTTGATTTCTGGCCCATTTGAGAAAGGGCGTTTCAAAAGGTTGGTAGATAACATCCGCAACTAAAATCTGGCTGGGCAGTTCAAGCTGTTCAGGCAGGGGCATGCTGATACCATCCATGCCTAGACTAGTTCCATTTACCAGAAGGTCTGATTGGTTGATTGTATTCTGCAAGCTATCCGCATCTTCCAAGGTTAGTACCTGGATACGACTCTTGGTTTGGTGGCTGATAGCTGCCATTTTGCTGACAGTCTTCTCATAGGAAGCTTGCCGAGTAAAGACGAAAATTTCCTCGGCATTGTCCAAAGCTGCTTGAGCAATAATAGCTGTCGCTGCTCCACCTGCTCCCAAAATCGTCATTTTTTTGCCCCGAATAGCAAAAAGAAGGCAAGCTCTTAAAAATCCCTTGCCATCTGTGTTATAACCAACTAAAAATTCCATTTTTTTATTCACAACCGTATTGACCACTCCGATAAGACGGGCGCTGACATCCAGCTCATCTAGATAAGGTATCACTTCCTGCTTATAGGGCATGGAAAGATTGATACCAAACATATCGTATCTGCGGATATTTTTCTATACTGGCCTGCAGATCCTTCGCTTCTACTTCCCAAGCTAGATAGACACCATTGACACCAGTCTTTTTCCAAAAGCCATATTGTGAATAAGAGGAGAAATACTGTGCTTAATTGGCTTGGCAACCACAGCAGCCATGCGGGTGTGGCCATTAATTCTCATTCAAAAATCTCCTGGATTTTTCTTCATATTGCTCAGAGAAATCTGACCGGGTGCTGACGCCATATCCTGACTGGCAAATGACCAGCTGGAACCTGTCAAATCAGCCGCAATGCGTGAAATCCTGCCAACTTTTCCCATGGAAATGGTGACAAAAATCCTGCTCAGGATTCAAAGTCTTGAAACCGCGAGTATAGTTCATCAAGTCCAGCACATCCTGCTCATTGTGAGCCATGACAGAAACCTTGACCACCTTAGGAGTCAGAGAAGTCAGCTCAGACAGGATTTCCATCATATTTTTCAGGCGTTTCCTCGAAGTTATGGTAGCTCAGCACCAGATTAGGAAACTCCAGCATTTCTTCAAATTTCCCCTTGTGAGAGAAATATTCAAAGTCGATATAATCCGGCTGGTAAAAACCAGCCACTTCCTTGATGAGAGCTACGTATTCATCATCGGATAGTTCGATTTCTCCGCCTTCCTGACGGGTTCGTAGCGTGAAAATCAACTCACGTCCGGCAAATTTTTCAAAAATAGCTGGCGCAACATTTAAAATGTCATCCTTGGCCAGAAAATCTGCCCGCCATTCAATAATATCCGCTTCTTCATAGCGTGATACATCAATTTCTTGAGCTTCTTCTAAACTCTTGGGCATTACAGAAACGACTAATTTCATTGGTCCACCTTTATTGTAAATACCTTGAGGTAATTACTGCTCCCGTCTTTTTTATTATAGGCAAAGTCTGCTGGCAAGCCATACTCCGCAAGATAGCGGTGCTTTCTGCCGGCAAGGCCTTTTTCAATTTCTTGTTTAAACTTACTTTTGGAAAGATTGGCTGCATTGGTACTTAAAATCATGATTCCCTGAGGATTCAGGATTTCCAAAGCTTGTGCAACCAAACGATGATAATCTTTAGAAACCGAGAATGTCCGCTTTTTATTTCTAGCAAAGCTAGGCGGATCTATCACAATGACATCAAAACTTAGATCGTGACGCTTAGCGTACTTGAAATAATCAAAGACATCCATCACCTGAAAGAGATGCTGATCCAGTGTCAAACCATTGGCCAGAAAATGAGCTTCAGACAGCTCACGGCTTCGCTTGGCCAAATCCACTGAGACTGTCTGACTGGCACCGCCCATGGCTGCTGCAACTGAAAAAGCGGCTGTGTAGGAAAACATATTGAGTAAACTTTTACCAGCAGCCAGACCATCTACCAAACTGGCACGCACATCGCGCTGATCCAGAAAGATACCGGTCATGAGACCGTCATTCAGAAAAACCTGATAGCGAACACCGTTCTCCAAGACTGTGAAGGTTTCCGGCGCTTCCGCTCCGTAGAGATGGGCCGATTCATAGTCCAAACCCTTGAAACGAATCTTTTCATAAACTCCCTGAATCTCTGGGAAAACCTTAGCGAAGGCTGTCAGAATCCGCTCCTTGATAGCAAAGACAAAGTCATTGTACCAAGAAAAAAGCGCAAAGTCATTGTAGAAATCCACCGTGAAGCCACCAAAGCCATCCCCCTCTTGATTAAAGAGTCGAAAAGCTGTCGTGTCAGCCGAATGGAAATAAGTAGAACGTCTGCTCTTAGCCTGCTCAAAGAGAGTTTGAAAAAAATCCAAGTTCAGCTCTACCTTCTTCTGGGAAATCAGCCAGCCTACTCCCTTATTCTGCGGAGAGAGATAGGCTGTGCCTAAGAACTTTCCCTGACGGTTTTGCAGCTCCACGCATTGATTCTGAAGCGAAAGAGCACCAAAATCCTTTTTATCTAATAAAAGAATGCCCTTTCTCAGTTTTTCTTCTGCCTCTTGACTAACAGTAAGTTTATTCATAAATTATATTATACCAAAGATTGTGAAAATTCTCAAAACATATTTTACATTTGAGTTAATAAAAGATTTCACAAACGAGTGCAAAACGACTATAAACCTCTCTATAGAGAGGATAAGGCTTTTATAGAAATATTACAATTTCGCCGATTTAAAATATCTCAAATGCGGCTCAAATTTTTCCTTAACTGGAGAAATTATGTTATACTTAGAGGAGAAAAATTTTTTTAGGAAATAAGACAAGGAAGTAACTTTTTGTGAAAAAAATAACCAAGAATTTACTCAATTTCATGAGTACGAGACTAGGTTTTGTCTTGATTTTACTGGCCCTCTATTGGATAAAAACTATGTGGGCCTACACGATTGATTTTAACCTTGATATTCAAGGTGCCTATCAAGTATTTTTAGCTATTATCAACCCTTTTCCTATCAGCCTCTTGCTGCTGGGACTGGCACTTTATGTAAAACGAACCAAATTATTCTACTGCCTAGCTTTCGGAATCTATCTGCTCCTCTTTGCTTGGCTGGTATCTAATTCCATTTACTACCGCGAGTTCAGCGACTTTGTCACAGTAAACACCATGCTGGCTTCTAGCAGCGTTTCTGCTGGACTTGGAGAAGCAGCACTTGAGCTCTTCCGCCCTTGGGATATTCTTTATCTGATTGATTTCCCGATTTTGGCCTTCTTATTCTTTAAGAAATACATCCGCATGGATGACAGGCCTTTCAATAAACGCGCCAGCTTTGCTGTGACATCCCTGTCTGCCATGCTGTTCTCTGCCAACCTTTTCTTGGCTGAAATTGACCGGCCTGAGCTCTTGTCACGTGGATTTTCCAACTATTATGTCGTTCGGGCTCTGGGCTTGCCAGCCTTTCTAGGTTACAGTGCCAACCAGACATATACTGCCAATCGTGAGCGCTCCAAAGCTTCTGAAAAAGACTTGGAACCAGTAACAGAATATATCCAATCCCACTATGCGGAACCAAATCCAGAATATTACGGGATTGCCAAGGGTCGCAATGTCATCTATGTCCATCTGGAAAGCTTCCAGCAGTTTCTGATTGACTATAAGCTGCAGGCAGATGGGAAAGAGTACGAGGTGACACCTTTCCTTAACTCCCTCTACCACTCCAATTCGACTCTAGCTTTCTCTAATGTCTTCAACCAGGTCAAGGCTGGTAAGACTTCTGATGCTGAAACCATGATTGAAACTGGGCTCTTCGGTCTCAACCAAGGCTCCTTCATGGTCAACTACGGTGGTACCAATACCCAGCAAGCTGCACCTTTATTCTTTCCAAAAATGGCGGCTACACTTCTGCTGTTTTCCATGGAAATACAGGAAGCTTCTGGGAACCGTAATACTGCTTACAAGCAATGGGGTTATAACTATTTCTTCGATGCGTCATACTTTACCAAGCAGGACGACACCAACTCCTTCCAGTACGGCTTGAATGACAAGATTATGCTGAAAGATTCCATCAAATATCTGGAACACCTGCAGCAGCCTTTCTATGCTAAATATATCACGGTTTCCAATCACTATCCTTACACGACTAGCTTGATTGGTGACGAGATTGGCTTCCCTCTGGCCAAGACCAAGGATGAGACCATCAACGGTTACTTTGCTACTGCCAACTATCTAGATTCTTCTGTTAAGGCCTTGTTTGATTATCTCAAAGAATCTGGCCTCTATGACAATTCTATTATCGTTCTCTATGGAGACCATTTTGGAATTTCCCAAACACGCAATCCTAATTTGGCCCCTCTTGTAGGCAAGACTTCTGAGACTTGGTCCAACTACGACAATGCTATGATGCAGCGCGTGCCTTACATGGTAGTGGTGCCTGGCATGGACAAAGGAAAGATAATTGATACCTACGCCGGTCAAGTGGATATGCTGCCAACATTGGAGCATTTACTGGGCATTGACTCTAAAAACTACCTTCAGGTCGGCCAAGATATGCTATCAAGTCAGCACCAGCAAATCACAGCATTCCGATCCAGCAATAACTTTGTCACTCCAAAATACACTAGCTTCAACGGACGAACCTACTACACCCAGACCGGTGAAGAAATTACCAATCCAGATGAAACCATCAAGAAAGAACTGGATGAGATTCGCAATGCCGCCAATACCCAGCTTAAGATGAGTGATGCAATTCAAACGGGTGACTTGATTCGTTTCTACAAGGGAAATGACTTAGGCAAGGTCAACCCTAAAGATTACTCTTATCTTAATTCAATGAAAGCCTTGTTGGCTATTGAAAAGGAAAAAGGTGACCAATCAACCAGTCTTTACTCTAAACGAGGCAATGTCTCCACTGTGGACCTCTTTAATTCGCCAAGCTACCGGGCACTGCATCCAGAGCAGTTCCAAACTAGCAGCAGCGACGAAGATAGTAGTCAAGAAGACTCGAGCTCTTCCAGCTCTAGCTCCACAGCCAATCCATAGATAGCAAGAGCCTTAAGTCCAATGGACTTAAGGCTTTTCAGGCTCTATAATTTCTGTAGTGGGTAAAACCGCTGTAGGAATGATGGAGCCTATTTGTTGTAGAAAAAAAGTCCCATAAGTCCTATAATGAAAAGCAACGATTCGCAATCACTTTCTGCGCTATTCCAGACAGGTCCGAAACCAAGTCAAAATCATTACCATGGACATGTTTAGTCCCTACTACGATATTGCCAGAAAACTATTTCCAAACGCTAAAATCGTCCTTGATCGCTTTCACATTGTACAACATCTCAGCCGGGCTATGAACCGTCTTCGCATCCAAATCATGAATCAGTTGAATAAAAAATCGCACGAATATAAGGCACTAAAACGCTACTGGAAACTCATCCAACAAGATAGTCGGAAACTAAGTCATAAACAATTTTATCGCCCTACTTTTCGCATGCACTTGACCAATAGAAAGATTCTGAAAAAGCTACTTTCTTACTCTCAAGAACTCCGAGAACACTATAAACTCTACCAACTCCTGCTTTTTCATTTTCAAGAGCAACAGGCTGACCATTTCTTTGGACTCATTGAAGATACCATTTCTTGTGTAAATTCTATTTTTCAAACTGTTTTTAAGACCTTTTTGAAAGATAAGGACAAGATCCTGAACGCACTGGAACCGCCCTACTCAAATGCAAAACTAGAAGCTACTAACAACCTCATCAAAGTCATCAAGCGAAACGCTTTCGGCTTTCGGAACTTTGACAATTTTCAAACTAGAATCCTCATCGCTTTGAACATCAAAAAGGAGAGGACTGATTTAGTCCTCTCCAGATTATAACTTTTCATCAACCCACTACAGTTGACAAAGAGCCCGAAAAAGAGGGATAAGTTGCAGATAAGTGAAAACCTCTAAAGTTGGAAAACTTTAGAGGTTCATGCTAAGGTTGAAAATGCTGGTGCAAGATAGCAAAGTAATCCTGCGGATTATGAAGAAATGGGAAGTGGCCGCTGTTTTTAATGGTGAACACCTGAGCGCTGGGATAGCGGCTGATGACAAAGTGCATGCTAGCACCAAAAATATCATTGTCACCGAAAGTCACGGTAATAGGAAAAGCAGGATCTTCTAGTCGGGGCAAGAGAGGATAGGCCATAATTTCCTTTCTTGTCTGATTGCCTGCTTGGACTGAAACATTGCTCATGTCTAGTTTCACATCATGAAAGGCTGGATAGTCGGCATTGTAATTACGGACAACTTGGCGAAAGAGAGCTTGCGAAGCCTTGGAACTACCAAGATTGCCGAGCAGAGAATAGATTCCCATTTTTTTAGCCATTCGATAGTCGTGCAGTGATTTTTTTATTGTAATTCATCATCTCTTTTTTTCCATTTGCTGCCACTGCTTGCCCGTGCCTGTTCCCGGAGAGGAAAGAAAGAGACTAAGAACCCGCTCAGGGATTTTGCTGGCGTAGATTTGCGCGTACAATCCGCCCCAGGAATGTCCCAAAAGGTGAAATTTATCTACATTGAAGTGGTCGGCAATCGTGTTGATGTCCGCAATGTAGGCTTCCATGCTGTAGTCGCCACTCAGGCAGGGCGATTTTCTCGTTCCCCGCTGGTGAAAGACAATCAGTTGATAATCTTTTTCGAGCTTAGGGATAAAAGAGCTTGAAGTCATCAGGCGTTCCCGGTCCACCGTGCAGCAGGATAATCGTTTCCTTGTCAGGATTGGGATAGCAAACGGTGTAGAGTTGGTCGGAGCCGTTTTGAATCATTGTTTCGATTTTTTTGAGAATGGGTCATAACTTTCCTTTCTTTTTAGTAGAGCGTCCACCACTGATATAGGCTCCAGTAGAGGAGATTGAGAACGACGATAAGTGAAGCACTGCTGGTCAAGTAGGTCAAGATTTTTTTCGACCCTTGCTCACTTGGAATTTTTGAGCGCAGGAAGAATGAGGCAATAAGGCTAACCAGGAGGCTAACTCCCACAGCTGCAAAGCCCATAGAAAGCCAAACACGGCTGTTTGGTGAGGAATGTAGACTCAGGACGCTTTGGATAAAGAAGTAAAGCAGGAGCATGGTAGATAGAATGAACCCGCAAGTCAGGTATTGCCAGAGCGACCAAGCAAGCGGTGTAAGTTTGTGATTTTTCCGCTTGAAAAGAAGCCGATAGAGTTTGACCAGTAAAGCAGATACAGGGATGAGGAGGGCATAGAAAGCAGCGAGGCACCACAAGACGAGACTGCCGTAATCCTTGACTACATCCCATGTGGAAAGTTTAAGGTAGTCTGCGATAGGCAATTTCAGCCGTTCTTGCTTGCCGTTTTTCTCCAATTCCCAGTATTTTTGAGTGACAAATTTACTATTTTTCTCAAGATAGTTAGTTATTGGCGGAGCAATGCGCGTGATTGATAAGGCATTGGTGAAAACGCGACTTGAGCGATAAACGCCCGGTTTAAACTCTGCTTTTATCTTCTCTGAAGTAGTTGCCTTGTTTCCATAAATCAGCTCAGGAATTTTTTTAAGATAGTTACTTTCGTATTGTTGATTGGTTAAAATGACGGTAGCGATACCTGATTTGAAATCCAAAGTTAATATGGATGAAAAGCCAGCCGTATTACCACCGTGACCGAGGATAACGCGGTCTTGATAAAGGTCACTCCAAAATCCGTGAGCATTGATTGGGAGTTTGCTATCAGGAAAAGTCGAAGTCGCCGTATAAAGGGTGTCCCAAGTTTCCGCGCGCCTAAAAAGTGTCTTCTTTTGCAGGAGTGCTTGGGCAAAGGTCTTAAAGTCTTTCAAAGTTCCTGTTGCTCGCCCGCTCGGATAGTAAGGATTAGGCTTGTTTGCCTCGCCAATCAGCTGACCGTCTGAGGTGTAGCCCTTGATTTCCTTGCGTTTTTCGACCACATAGTCATTATCCGAAAAATCGGGCAAAATAGCGGTGTGCTTCATACCTAAGGGCTGAAAAATATGCTCGTGCACATAGTCAGCGTAAGATTGTCCGCTAATCCGCTCGACGATGTAGCCAGCAAGCACCGTTCCAAAATTGGAATAAGCAGTTATTGTCCCCGGCTCATAGGCTTGAATAATCGGCGCCTTTTGTAGCGTATGGGCTAGGTCTTTGTCTTCATTTTTGGCCAAGTCAACATCTGCGAAGCCTGCTTGGTGGTTCATGAGGTCAAGCATGGTAATGGGTTTGTCAAATTTGAGCTTGCTTTTGAGAAAATCCTTGGGCAGATACTCTTTGATGTCGGTTTTTAGGTCAATTTTCCCCTCTTCCCAGAGCTGCATGACGCTGACCCAGACGGTTAATTTCGTTACAGAGCCCCACTCGAAAACTGAGTTGTCATCCACCGCCCACTTTTTTTCCTTGTCTACATAGCCAAAATTATTTTGGTAAATGGTTTGACCGTCCTTGTCAAAAATAGATGTTGCCAGTCCTGCGCTGGTTTTCTCGTTTTTCTGATAATAATCCTCAATCTTCTGTCCGATTTGGTCGTAAGATGTCCCCGACGGCAATTTTTGCTCATCGGCTCGAACTTGCGCTACTCCAAAAGCGAGCAAGCCGCAAGTCAGCAGCGCCACAGTGCTCTTCAAAAATGATGTTTTCATGATACTTACCTTTCTATTAAAGTGCCCACCATTGGTACAGGCCCCAATAAAGGATATTGAGAACGACGATAAGTGAAGCGCTGCTGGTCAAGTAGGTCAAGATTTTTCTGCCTTTGCTGACTTGGAATTTTGAACGCAGAAGAATTGGCAAAACAGAACTAGCAAGAAGCAGCAGACCCGTTATTGCAAAGATGACATAGAGCCAAGCACTGTTATTTGGCGAGCCGCTGATGTTCATATTATATTGCACGATGAGAATGGTTATGAGTACAGTGGACAAAACAAGTCCGCAAGTCAGATAATGCCAGAGCGACCAAGCAAGTGTCACAGGTTTGCGGTTTGTCCGCTTGGCAAGGAGCCGGTAGAGCTTGACCAGTAAAGCAGATACCAAACTAAGAAGAGCATAGAAGATTGCTAACCCCCATAGGATGACACTGCCGAATTCTTTGGCAACTTCCCAGTTAGATAGTTTAAAGTAATCAGAAACTGGGCGCTTGATAAATTCTCGCTTACCGACTTTCTCCAAGCTCCAGTAAAATCGATTTTCACTATTTTTATCAATATAGAAGGTCGCCATATTTAGTCGCGCAATGGATAAAGGCCCAAAGAATTGACTAGCGTCACGATAAAAGCCGGGTTTGAGTTCTTCTTTCTTTTTGTTGGGAACATCTTTCTTTTGCCCATAGACCAGCTCGGGAATTTTCTCAACATAATTTTTCTCGCCCAGTTGGTTCGTTAAAATGACAGCAGCGATACCTGATTTTAAGTCTAAGGTCAAACTTGATGAAAAACCAGCTGTATTACCACCGTGCCCGAGGATAACTTGGTCTTGATAAAGGTCACTCCAAAAACCATGAGCATTGGTAGGAAGATCGCTATCAGGATAGTTAGAGGTTGCTGTATAAAGGGTGTCCCAAGTCTCTGAACGCTTAAAAAGTGTCTTCTTTTGCAGGAGTGCCTGAGCGAATGCCTTGAAATCTTCCAAGGTTCCTGTTGCTCGCCCAGCAGGGTACATTTCTATTAGATATGGAGCTTCGCCAATCAACCGACCGTCTCTAGTGTAACCTTTGACTTCCTTACGTTTTTCTACTACATAGGGATTATCTGATAAATCGGGTAAGAGAGCGGTGTGCCTCATATCTAAAGGTTCAAAGATATGCTCGTGGACATAGTCAGCATAAGATTGTCTGCTAATCCGCTCGACGATATATCCTGCCAGAGCCGTCCCAAAGTTAGAGTAGGCTGTCACTGTTCCCGGCTCATAGGCTTGATAGATATGTACTTTTTTGAGCGTATCTCCCAAGTTCTTACTAGTTCCCTTGGCAAGCCCCGTGTCTCCAAAGCCTGCTTGGTGGTTCATCAGATCCAGCATGGTGATTGGCTTGTCGTATGTGAGCTTGCCTTTGAGAAAATCCTTGGGCAGATACTCTTTTATATCTGTTTTAAGGTCAATCTTGCCTTCTTCCCAAAGCTGCATGACGCTGACCCAGACGGTCAACTTGGTGGCAGAGCCCCACTCGAAAACTGAGTTGTCATCCACCGCCAACTTTTTTTCCTTGTCTACATAGCCAAAATTATTTGGTAAATGGTTTGTCCGTCCTTGTCAAAAACAGATGTCGCCAGTCCCGCACTGGTTTTTTCGTGTTCCTTGTAGTAATCCTCAATTTTCTGACCAATTTGGTCGTAAGGCGTGCCTGACGGCAACTTCTGCTGGTCAGCGTAAGCGTGACCAGCTCCCAGAGCGAGCAAGCCGCAAGTCAGCACAGTTAAGCAATGTTTAAAAAATGATGTTTTCATGATACTTACCTTTCTATTAAAGTGCCCACCACTGGTAAAGGCTCCAATAAAGGATATTGAGAACGACGATAAGTGAAGCGCTGCTGGTCAAGTAGGTCAAGATTTTTCGACCCTTGCTCACTTGGAATTTTGAACGCAGAAAGATTGGCAACCCAGCATTGACTAAGAAAATCAGTGCAAGCAGGGCAAAGAGAATGGCTTGCCAGCGATAATCGGGCATGTACTTCCCCGAAACGGCAACTATGACGAGACCTGCTAGATTGACTAGGCTAACCAAAATCAGTCCGCAAGTGCCATAATGCCAAATTTTCCAACTTCTTGGAGTCGGTCTTTTGCTTTCTTTTCCAAAAAGTGAGCGATATATCTTGCTCAAAGCAGCTAACAGAAGAACAAGTACGGCATAAACCGATGCCAGTCCCAGCAGAGCGACAGAGCCATAATCCTTTATCACCTCCCAAAGCGAGAGCTTTTCTAAATTATTATAGGTTGTTTCAACTTCTGTTCGGCCTTGGCGCTGTTGCAAAAGCCAATAGTTGCTGACTAATAAATGACCGTCTTTTATCACATCTTTCACATAAAAGGTATAAGCGGGGGCAAGGCGCGAAATAGAGGTCGGGCCTTGCTGAATGGAGCGAGAAGTTCGATACATGCCCTCTTGAAAGTCTTTTTGAGACTGGCTAGGGGCTTGCTTTTTCTTACCAAAGACCAAATCGGGTAGACCAAAAGAATAGGTGGCTTCTTCTCTCTGATTTACCATAGTAACCATGCCAATACCCGATTTGAAATCTAGCGAAATCAGGGTGGAAAAACCGGCAAAAGAATAGCCGCCGTGTCCTAAAATCGCCCCTGTCTCATACTCTGTCACCCAAAAGCCGTGAGCGTTCTTAGCGACTGCTTTATCTGAGAATGTAGAAGTTGTCTGATACAGTTCATTCCAGGTTTCTGGGCGCTTAAAGAGCTTTTCCTTTCTCAAAAGAGCTTGCGCGAACCGTTTGAAATCGGCAAAAGTCCCTGTCGCCTGTCCCGCTGGATAAATATCTGCGGGAAGCAATTTATCTAGATATAAGTTTCCATTTGTATCATAGGTTTTCTCGCCCTGCCGCTTGTCTCGGACATAGGTATTGTCCGACAAATCAGGTAAGAGAGCGGTGTGTTCCATACCCAAGGGCTGAAAAATATGCTCGTGGACATAAGCCGCAAAGTCCTGTCCGCTGATGCGCTCCACGATATAGCCTGCTAGAGCTGTACTGTAATTGGAATAGGATGTCACCGTCCCTGGCTCATAAGTTTGAGCGGGCTGGCTTTTTAGTAATTCTTCCAAGCTCTTGCCTGCTCCTGTGCTCAGCGGCGTTTCATCAAAACCCGCTTGGTGGTTCATGAGGTCAAGCATGGTAATGGGCTTGTCGTATTTGAGGTGTTTCAGGAAATCCTTGGGCAGATACTCTTTTATATCTGTTTTTAGGTCAATTTTTCCTTCTTCCCAGAGCTGCATGACGCTGAGCCAGACGGTCAATTTGGTGGCAGAGCCCCACTCGAAAACTGAACTGTCGTCCACAGCCAGCTTCTTTTCCTTGTCCATATAGCCGAAATTATTTTGGTAAATGGTTTGTCCGTCCTTATCAAAGACTGCTGCCGCCAGTCCCGCGCCGGTTTTTTCATGTTCCTTGTAGAAATTTTCAATTTTCTGACCGATTTGGTCATAAGGTGTGTCCGACGGCAACTTTTGCTGGTCAGCGTAAGCGTGACCCGCTCCTAAAGCGAGCAAGCCACACGTTATTAGCGCCACAGCGCTTTTCAAAAATGATGGTTTCATGATATCCTCCTTAAGATGTATTTTCCCCTTTGCACCCTTATCCTAACAAATGGACAATAGCAAATCTACCCCTTTTCGGTAAGTGGTAAGATTTCCTAAGTAAGTGGTAGAAAAAGTAGCTCTATAATTTCTGTAGTGGGTAAAACCACTGTAGGAATGAGCGAAACGCTTTCGGCTTTCGGAACTTTGACAATTTAAAAACTAGAATCCTCATCGCTTTGAACATCAAAAAGGAGAGGACTGATTTAGTCCTCTCCAGATTATAACTTTTCATCAACCCACTACAGTTGACAAAGAGCCGCTTTTCATGTAGCTAATATCTTATTGAATAACTTCAAAAACAGAAACCGTCAGATTTTCAACATAGAAAGGCTTCTTATGACGGCTATTGCCCACTATGAGACGCAGCTTGTCTGCATTAGCAGATAGTAAGGAAGCCCGCTGGCATTAAAAATGACTTGATAATGCTTGTCATCCTTAATCTCAAAGATAATCAAACCACTGCCCTGTTCTGCTGATTGAACAAAGACATGCTTGTAAATATCTTCATAAGCCCGATAAGAAAAGGCCTTGTAGCTTGTCTTGAGACGAATGATGTCCTTGATAAAATCAATACTCTCTTGATGGTCCTGCAAAATATCCCAATTCACTTGATTGACTGCATCTGGCGCATTGTAGCTGTTCATAGCCCTTTCGCGATCGCTATGCAGTACTTGACCGTCCTCCCCCGTAGCTACGAGCTTGGTACGGGAAAATTCCTGTCCTAACTCCATGAAGGACATGCCCTGCATGAGCAGGTTCATGGCAGTTGCCAACTCAATCCGCTTTGTGCGAGTCAGAATATCATCATCAGGATGCAGCTCCACAAGCAAATCATGCAGGTTGAAATTATCGTGTGCCTCCACGTAGTTAAGGACTTGATCAGGACTGCGATAACTGCCTAGCTCACTGCTGCCAAGGATAGACTTAGCGACGATATCCTCCGTCGCCTGACCACTGACAAAACCAGCCTTGATGCCACCATAAACTTCTGCTCCTTTGACCGCATCCCGCTCTGTATCATTGAAATCCAATCCGCGGCAACTGATAAGCATTGTCCTTCTTAGACTTGTCTTCTGGTCTCAGGCCCGTTCCCATATCCCAGCCTTCTCCATAGAGCAGGATTCTCGGATCCACCTCATCCATAGCTTGACGGATGGCATTCATCGTTTCCACATCATGAATTCCCATCAGGTCGAAGCGGAAGCCATCTACATTGAACTCCTCTACCCAGTACAGCAGAGAGTCAATCATAAACTTGCGAAACATCTCGTGCTCGCTGGCCGTCTCACTCCCCACTCCGGTTCCATTTTGGAAAGAGCCGTTAGGATTCATCCGATAGTAATAATCCGGTACCGTAGCCTGAAAAGCCGAATCATAGGTCGAGTAGATGTGATTGTAAACAACATCCAGTGTCACAGAGATTCCCGCATCATGGTAGGCCTGAATCATCGTTTTCAAATCACGGATAGCCTGCGCTGGGTCATCAGGATTGCTGGAAAAGCTCGTCTCCAGAGCATGATAATTCTGCGGGTCATAGCCCCAGTTGTAGATCAGCTCTCCATTTTCATCATAGTCCTTGTGACGATCAGACACGGGCTGAAGTTGGACAACATTAACGCCTAAATCACTGATATAGTCAAAACCAGTCTTTTGCCCCAGATGATTGGTAGTGCCTGTTTGACAGGCGCCCAGGAAGGTCCCGCGCAGCTGACCATCAACGCCTGAAGTCTCCGATTTGGTCAAATCCCGAATGTGCATCTCATAAATCACTGCCTGATTTGGATTATCCAAACGCCAGACGGCTTCTTTGCCCTGCCGGACCTGAAAACCAGCTACTTCTGTCTCATCCGCTCCAAGAATCGCTGAGCGCTTGCCATCTGGACTGGTCGCAACAGTATAGGGATCTCGAGTATAAAAATTGCGATATTCAAAGCTAACATGGTAGTGATAGGTTTTACCGGTCAAGTCTTCTGCTATTTCAGCTGACCAAACACCAATGGTATTTCCTTATGGTCGTGAGAATATCGATCTCCTTTTTGCATTGGGAAGATTTTATAAACAGGAGCTTGATTGGAAGCTGATTCATAGACTACTAGTTCTACCTTCCTAGCTGTCGGTGCCCAAACTTTGAAAATATGTGCGCCGTCCATCTGACGGTGTCCCAACCAGCCTTGATAGCCCCAGCATTCATCGAAGTAGTCTGTTCTCAAGGCCATATCAAAGTTATGCGGACGCCGGCGTGAATACTGGTGACTTGTCGTTGCAGCCTGCAGGGAATAATACACCTGAGCATCTCCCTCAATCAGCCAAATTTCCGTTACCAGATGAGGAGGCAACAGATCAATATGATAGTCACAGGACTGGCTAGACCAGTCTGATCGTTTGATAATCACATGAGCGTGATCTAAGGGCTCCCAGGTCTCAAATGATAATTCCCCCTGAATACCAAAATAATCAAGTTTGGAAAAGGCTACTTCCTGTCCCCATTGGTTTATTTGCCACTGCCACATATCATAGGAGAAATAATCTCCAGTAGGATTGTGGTAATGGACTAAGACTTTATAGTCTAGCATGTTTTTTCATCTCTTATCTAAAATTATTCTATTGAAAGGGCAGTCTGACTGATTTCATCAATATTAGCAAAAAATTCCAAATGACCGTGCAGCACTTCCAGTTCAACAGGCGTATCGCCGCCGTATTCTCCATCCAAATTTAGCATAAATGGACCTTTTTTATCTAAAACTTCCAGCTGCAGCTTGCTTGTTTTGAGGTATTCTACATTGATATCGCCAACGTGCTGACCGCCATTGATAGCCTGCATCATCAGACTCAGCATATCAAAGAGATTGGCTGTCTTGACCAAAATCAAGGTAAAATTCCCGTCATCTAATTTAGTATCTGGCGCTAGCTTTTCAAAACCACCAATGGAGTTGGTCAGAGCCGCAAACATGAGCGAAATCTTCCCTTCAAAGACACCGTGGTCATGCTTGATACGGACCTTGCGGAACTTAGAGCGAGGAAGTTTTTTTGCTCCTTCTGCAACATAGGCAAAGTAGCCTAGGCGGGATTTGACTTCACTAGGAACGCTGTACGTCAGCTCTGTCAGGGTTCCAGCTGCTGCAATATTAATAAAATACTTGCTGCCATAGGCTCGGCCAATATCCATCTTAATGGTCTGGTTCTTTTCTATAATGCGGGCTGCCGCTACTGGGTCTCCCATGGGAATCTTCAGAGCACGCGCATAATCGTTGGTTGTACCAGTTGGGATAAAGGCCAATTTAGGCCGTTCATCCAGATTCGCCACACCATTAACTACCTCATTGATGGTACCGTCGCCGCCTGCCGCAATAATCAAATCAAATCCTGCTTTTGCTGCTCTTTCAGCTTCTTTTTGAGCAGAAAGAGGCGCTGGAGTGGTTTGGTAGGCGCTGGTTTCATAGCCCACATCCTCCAAAACATCCAAAACTTCCGCAATATTTTTCTTAATAATTTCCTGTCCCGAAGTCGGGTTATAAATCAATCGTGCTCGTTTAATCTTATCCTTCATACTTCAGCCTCATAAGCTATCAAGCCAATCTTCATCCCGAATTTCAATTCCTAACTCCTGAGCCTTGGCCAGCTTGCTACCGGCATCTGCGCCAGCTACTACCAGATCCGTTTTTTTAGAAACAGATCCAGAAACATTGGCACCTAGACTCTGCAATTTTTCTTTAGCTTGATTGCGTGTCAATTTTTGTAATTTACCAGTCAAGACAACCGTCATACCTGATAGGGCTGCATCAGCTGCGGCCTTTTGCCCCAGATAGTCCAGATTTACACCTGCTTCCTGCAGCTCCTTCAAAAGAATTTGAGAGCCTTCCTGCTCAAAATAAGTATGCAGGCTTTGGGCAATCACAGTTCCAAGACTGTCAATAGCCGCAATCTCTTCTTGGCTGGCCTGAGACAACTTAGGAATATCATGGAATTTCTCCAGCAAAATCCGACTGGCCTTGCTTCCCACATGGCGAATCCCCAAGCCGAACAAGAGGCGTTCAGCCGAGTTTTCTTTGGAAGCTTGAATAGCAGTATACAATTTATTTGCTGATTTTTCCTTAAAGTTCTCTAGTTCTAGTAAATTTTCTACCGTCAGCCGATAGATTCCAGCCACATCCTTGACCAGATTTTGAGCAAAGAGCTTCTCTACTACTGCTGGACCAAGACCAGTAATGTTCATGGCATCTCGGCTGGCAAAGTGAATCAAGCCCTCCTTAATCTGGGCTGGACAGAGCGGATTGATGCAGCGCAGAGCGACTTCATCTTCAAAGTGTACCAGCTCACTCTCACAGCTCGGACAGTGACTTGGTATTTCCAGATGCTCCTCTGAGACACGCTTGGAGTCCACCACTCGCAAGACAGCAGGAATAATATCTCCCGCTTTATAGACGATAACGGTGTCTTTCTGACGAATATCCTTCTCAGCAATATAGTCCACATTATGTAAAGTTGCTCGGCTGACAGTCGTTCCCGCTAGCTGCACTGGCGTCAGATTGGCTGTCGGAGTCACCACTCCCGTCCGCCCCACTGTCCAGTCAACAGACAGAAGCTGGGCTTCCTTTTCCTCAGCCGGAAACTTATAAGCGATGGCCCACTTGGGTGCCTTGACAGTAAATCCAAGCTCCTCTTGCACCGCCAAGTCATTAACCTTGATGACAATACCGTCAATCTCATAAGCCAGACTGTCTCGCTCCTGCGCAATCTTTTCGATAAACTCCCAAACTGCTTCGATTGAGTCCGCCAGAATATGTGTAGGATTGACTGAAAAGCCCAAATCTGCCAGCTTGTTTAAGACGGCTTCTTGGCTGCCAACCTGAGTCGGACTGGCCTCTTGGTATAGGAAAGTCGCTAGATTGCGCTTAGCCACAACTGCTGTGTCCAGCTGGCGCAAGGTTCCCGCTGCTGCATTACGTGGATTGGCAAACTCAGGCTCACCATTTTCCTGTCGCAGCTGATTGACCGCATCAAAGGATGCCTTGGGCATATAGCACTCTCCGCGAACCGTAATGTCCAGCGGTTCTTTCAAAGTCAGTGGAATATCCTTGACTCGCTTGAGATTTTCAGTAATGTTTTCACCAACAGAACCATCCCCCCGAGTCGCTCCTGCTACCAAGATTCCATTTTCATAGGTCAGGGAAATAGAGAGCCCATCAATCTTGAGTTCACAAAGATAAGAGACCTGAGGAAACTCCTTACGAACTCGCTGGTCAAAGGCTATTAATTCTTCACGTGAAAAAGCATCCTGCAAACTAAAGAGAGGATACTGGTGTGGATATTTTTCAAATCCTTCTAAAATCTTCCCTCCCACCCGATGTGTCGGACTGTCAGGAAGGATATCGGTTGGGTACTTTTCTTCTAACTCCGCTAACTCACGATAGAGTCTGTCATACTCGCTGTCCGATACGCTTGGCCTATCTGCCGTATAATATTCATGGGCGTATCGATTGAGCAATTCTACTAATTCTGACATTCTTTCTTTCATACTTCTATTTTATCACAAATACACAAAATCTTCCTCTATTTGTTCCCAATTTTTCCTAAAAAAGAAAGGGACATAAAAAGAGCGGAAATTCCGCTCTCAGCTGTTTTATTTTGTTAAATCAATTCGTCGGGCAATCTGGTTAATAAGGATAGCTCCAGCAATCAAAGAAGCAAATTCTCCAATGGCTGTTGTGAACCAAGTCAGGAGGAATGGATAGCCTTGCAAGAAGTGTAATTCTGCAGCAATGGTCACCATCGAAATAGAGAATAAAACTGCAAAATAGAAATGATCCAAACGAATCAAGCCTTTAATCAGATATTGATTCTTATAGCGACTGAAAAGGTAGACACCTAGTGACAGGAAGACTAAAGTGGACCCACCACCGACAAAGACATCAACGATTCCAAAACTATAGAGATTGGCAATCATACAGCCAATGGTCACACCCATGATATATTTCCGATTATAAAGGCCATAAAGTTCATCATTTCAGAAATTCTGAACTGGTAAGCACCATAGCTTATAGCATTTAAAGGGGGCGTAATCGTAAGAGCTACATAAATAGCAGCAACAATGGCAATCTGAGCCAAATCACGAACTGTCAGTTTTTCTTGTTTCATGTTTTCTCCTTTAGCGGCTTTACCGCGTGTAATATGCTTGGCGAAAGAAGCTAAGCGCCAAGGGTTGCGTCACATAAGAGGAGCATCATTCGTTGATTCCCCCACAGATTTGGCAACCCAACTAGTATAGCATAAATCCTAGAAATATGATAGACTATCTTTATGAAAACTTTAATCAAAAAATTCTTTGACAATGAGGTTCTGTCCTATCTTTTCTTTGGTGTGGCAACAACTGTCGTATCCGTTGTCAGTCGGATGCTCTGCTATGAATTGACGGGAAACGAACTACTGGCTACAATAATAGGTGATATTCTTGGTATTCTCTTTGCCTTTGTAACCAACGATACTATCGTTTTCAAGCAAGCAAGGAGTGGCTGGCCTTCTAGACTTATCAAATTTTTCACTGCACGTTTTGGCTACTATGGGCTTAAATTTACTATTGACTTTTTATCTTTGTCACTAGTTTCCCACAGATCATAGGCCAGTTTGTCAATAACAATATCAAAATGGTCAATACCATCGAAACTTTCATTGCTCAAGTACTGATCATCGTTCTCAACTATGTCTTTAGTAAGATTTTTGTCTTTAAAATCAAGGAGAAATAACAACAAATCAGTCTATTTCACCCTATAAAAGCAAATCTGGACCAGATAATTCTGATCCAGATTTTTTTATTCCTAAATTTCCAAGCTTGGATTATCAAGCGTCAGATGGGTGATTTCACCTTTGACACCAAAATAGTCCTCAATCAGAGTCTGATGCTCTATCATAGCTGCTTGAGCACGCACGGCCTGCTCTTCGTTGATGGACTCGATAACCAAGATGGCATTCTTGGTCTCCTCGGTCAGCATAGTTCGCTGGGCTTCTCGCCAGTTAAGGCAACGGCAGACAGCCCCTTCTTCATCATAGTAGATGATTTCTTCTGGAAGTGCCGGTGCGTCACTCTCAGCACCCAGCGGGAAAAAGGATTCCCCACCCTTGGCTTTACCTAAATAAAGACCTCCGACAATCTTATCCAAATCCTCACCGCCACATGGAACCGCATAAGACAGCGAGACACTGTTGTAGATATCGACCAAAGGATTGATTGGATGAAATTCACGCCCCTGACTGACCCGCTTGAGCAGAGCTTCGATAGAGGAACGCGCTCCTTTCTTGGTCTTGAATTGGCTGAAGGCCTGCCGCCACTCCTGAATGACTTCATTCTGAGTGAAGTTCTCGTCTGGGATAAAGTCATCAGCTCGCTTCGCTCCCTTATCCAGCAGGGATTTGAAATATGGGTCCTTTACTTTCATCCACACTATTATCCAGCCCCTTGACCACTAAAACACTAATCTGAGCTTCCGGAAATACTCGCCAAAATTCATGTTCAACTGTAACTTTCATGATGTACCTCTTCAATCTTAATAGTTTCTTTTTTGTCCTTTTTTGACTGCTTCCCAGTCACCTGTGATGTTTTCACGCACTCGTACCAGCATTTTCTCCAATGCTTGAACTTCCGCCTGAGAAAAGCCCTGCAGGGATGTCTCTTCAGAATAGGCATTCTCAGCTAGGATAAAAGGATAGAGTTTTTCCCCTTTTTCCGTCACAAACCATTCCTTGTTCTTCTTGTTGCCCTTGGCTGCCTTCTGCTGCACCAAGCCCTTGGCTTCTAGCTTCTTGACAGAACGGGCAACAGTTGAGCGATCCACCTTGAGCAGCTCCGACAGTTCCTCTTGGATAATCCCCGGATTCTCTGCGATTCGTACCAGATAAAGATATTGACCTCGTGCTAGCTCTATGTCACGGAACTCAATATTAGCAATGGAATCCAAAGCCCGGGCGATAATCCCAATTTCTCGCAATACTGACATATCTTCTCCTTTCAAATTTTATTTAAACATATTATATCATATTTTTGTTGCAAATGCAATAAAGTTAACTAAAAAGAAAAAAGAGGAAAGTCCTCTTTAAATTTGGCAAAAATGTCTTTTTCTAGTTTTCTCCTTCCTTATAGTATTTTTGTAATTCTTCCGCTGAATTAATGACATGTTCCTGCCCATCTACTGAATATTTAGCTGGGATAGTCACGTTCTCAAATACATTAGTCCCTGGCGGAAAGAAGAGTTCAGCAACCTTCTGAACCAACTTGATATCAGGTTCTTCATTTAAGAAAGCTACACGAGAATCATAGCCTTGCAAAATCTTGTGCAATTCGGGATAATCTTGACCAAGGACTGTTTTTTTAAGATTTTTGCGAGGATACGTATCATTTAAACCAACACTGGTCATAGATACGCTTACTCCTTTCTTAGCGAGGTTATCATAAAAGCTTGTATTGGAAACAAAATTATTTTTAGTAGATAACTTATCAGTTTTCACTTTATCAGCTGGAAGAATCTTTCCCTCATCCAAATCAATGAAGTAAACTTTATAATCCTCATCGTTTTCAGAATGTTTGGGATGAAGAATAATCCTGACGTACTTCTTCTCACTGGTCGTACCTCTCCCTATTCCTATTGAGTCTATTTCAGAAGGAACAAGATTATCATCAAAAGAACGCACCATCTTAAAAAAACGTCAAATTCTTTTTCTTTCTAGTTTTTTTCTCCCACCAGTTTATAAACAGCTAACCTCCAATATTCTCCTTTTTTTCTGGTACATTCCGATTAAAAATCATATAGCCCTTGCTCTGGATTATTCTTCAGCTTCATATAGTTATTTACAAAATAGCCATAACTAAATGCCCTTACACTAGCAAACTTACTTGCTTCTGACTTAACTGTTGCCATTTTCTGCATTTCTTCCGAGTCTACAAGCTCCCAATTATAAAACAAAGCTTTTTCCCTTCAAAAAATTTATAATTCGGTCTATACTCAGGCACATAGTAGGTATATTGACCATAATTTTCTTGAAATTTTGCCTTTTGACAATTATCCCAGATATAATAGCCTACAAATCCTAGAATCAATACTAGAGCGACCACAATACTCTTCCATTTAGTTATTTTTTTACTTTTCATACTTATTGATCCTTCTCCCCTTTAAAACACCTTCAGTTCCCTTCCCCATCCTGCTCCTTCTTCTTGAAAGTAAAGCGGCCTGTGCTTTCAACTTTAAACCCTGACTCACAGCAGCTCTGGATACTGGCATTGAGGACTGCGCCAACAATCAAAATTTTAGCAATCATGATAAACCAAAACATCATCACAACCATAATGATGGAGCTGAAAAAGCGAACATCAACCAGATGATTTAAATAATTATCCATGTAGACAGAAAAGATATTCAGCAAGGCCAGAATGGTCAGAAGCACGAAGGCACTGCCAGGCAGAACATAGCGTTTTTTCTTGATTTTCACATTGGGCAAGAAATAATAAAACATAACCAAAACCGCAAAGAGTAAGGCGTAAATCAATGGCTCCGTAAAATTCTGCAAGTGCTGATAGAGCTGGCTATCCAGCTGCCAATAGGTACGGAGGAAATCCATCGACATATGACCGAACATGGTCAGAAAGAGGGCCAAGGCAAAGAGAATCTGCAGACCAAGACTCACAAATAGACTCATGACGCGATGAGAAATCAGCCCTCGACTCTTAGCCACCCCATAGGCTTTATTAAAGGCAATCTGCAGGAAATTCATGGACTTGGAAAAGTCCAAAGAGCTGACAAGACTGAGAAGCTCAGCAGGCCAGTCGAAGGCTGGGTCAGCACTTCACGCATGACTTTTGCTACAACATCATATAAAGTCTCAGGTAGCATGTCCTTGATGGCTGTCAGAAAATCCGCCACCGGAATGTGAAAATAGGGCAAAATATTCACCACGATTAAGAGCAAGGGAAAAACGGAAATCAGCCAATAATAAGCAACTGCAACGCTGCTCAGCTCGCTATCTGCCTCTTTATAAAAACGGAAAAATGCTCTTAAAAACTGATTGTTACGAACCTTGCCAAATAATTTCTTCACTCTCTTCTCCTTCAAAAAAAGCTGAGACAATGCCCAGCCTTTGATTTCTAATAAGTCCCTTCTTCTCCCTGGCTGGTCAGAATGACAGGGCCATCTTTTGTAATGACAAACTGATGCTCATACTGACAGGACAGGCCGCCATCCAGTGTTTTGTGTGCCCAGCCGGTCTCAAAGTCCGTATCAATTTCCCAGGTACCTGTATTGATCATGGGCTCGATAGTCAGAACCATTCCCTCACGCAAGCGCAAGCCGCGTCCTGCTCGACCATAATGCGGCACCATAGGCTCCTCATGCATGGTTGGACCAACACCGTGACCCACCAGATCCCGCACAACACCATAGCCATGACTTTCAGCATATTCCTGAATTGCTGCGCCAATGTCACCAATACGATTGCCAACCTTAGCAGCCGCAATTCCACGATAGAGACATTCCTTGGTCACATCCATCAGCTGCTGCGCCTCTAGGCTAATCTTTCCTACTGCATAGGTCCAGCAAGAGTCTGCCACACCGCCCCGGAAGCTCTCTGTGTGCTGCTTCATCTGTGCTACATTATCAAAATCTAGCTTGGACACATCCAACTCTGCCTTATCGATCAAGCCAACCACCATATCAACGCTGATGATATCTCCTTCTACCAGCTTCTGATGACGGGGAAAGGCATGGGCCACCTCGTCATTTAAAGAGCAGCAAGTCGCATAAGGATAGTCCATGACAGAGCCTTCAACACCAATCTGCAGAGGCAGCACATTGTCTTCTTTACAACGCTTGCGGACATACTCTTCTATGTCCCACATGTCAATGCCTGGCTTAATCAAGTCTCTCAAACCGATATGGACAGAAGCCAGAAAATCTCCACTCTTGTCCATCAAGTCAATTTCACGCTGTGATTTTAAAGTAATCATTCTTTCTCTAAATTCCTCTTCTTAATTAATTTCACTGTAATCGTGGCTTTGGCAACCAGCATCGCTTCCAAATACATCTCAAAGTCAATAATGGCTGTCCGCCTAGTCTGACGGATAATACGCGGCTGGATATGCAGCAGGTCATCAATCTGGACCGCCTGAAAGAAATAAATCATCAGCTGGTCGATTATCAGGCTGCGGCCGCTGTTGACCATGAGCTGCTGGGTAATCCGAGTCAAAATTTCTGTCAGCACACCGTTGGCCAGCACACCATTTTGCTCTAGCATAAATGGCTCAACAGTAAAGGAAAACAAATCATCCTGACGGCTAATCTTCTGTCCTACCTGCTCACTGAAAGTCGGCAGGCTAGAAATCTGAGAACGGCTCATTTTTTCCATAATGTCCCGCCGTGTAATCACACCTAGCAAGGTCTGGTTGCTGCGAACCACTGGTATCATTTCGAAATCTTCTGCAATCATGCGCTGGCTGATATTGGCAATATTAGTCGATAAACCTGTCATAAAGACGTTTTTCGTCATGACCTTATCCAAGGTTGTCAGAGGAGACTTATCCCCTGCATCCCGCATGGTTACTACTCCCACCAGCATCTGCTGCTGGTTGATAACCGGAAACCGGCTGGCACGATTGCGACGAACCAAGTCCAGATAATCACGCACAGTATCAGTATCATGCAAGAAGCCGTACTCGTGGCTGGAGCGATAGACCTGCTCCACTGTTAAAATATCGGTCTTGATCTGCATATTGGACAGGGCACGATTAATCATGGTTGCAACGGTGTAGGTATCGTGCTTGGTCCTGAGAACCGGTATATTGAGCAAATTAGCCATCTTCAGAACTTCCGAGCTGACTTCAAAACCTCCAGTAACCAGCACTGCATTCTCATTTTCCAGAGCCAAGAGCTGAATTTTCGTCCGGTCTCCGACAATCAGTAGACCGCCCTCTGTCAGATAGCGCAGGATATTCTGCTCCGTCATGGCTCCGATGGAAAATTTATTGAATTCTTTTTCTAGACCATCTTCTCCGGCCAATACTTCTGAGCCAGTAATATCAACGATTTCCTTGTAGGTCAGATGCTCCAAGACCACTTTCTTGGACTTAACCCGAACCGTACCACTCCGAGGCCTCGTCTCAACAATACCGCGGTTCTCCGCTTCCTTGATAGCTCGATAGGCCGTCCCATCACTAACTCCCAGATAGTTTGAAATACTGCGGACACTGACCCTCTTGCCGATTGGAAGATTTTCAAGATAGGTTAAAATTTCCTGATGCTTACTCATTAAAATCTCCTCTCTCATAACGGTACTCCAGATAATCTCTCATCTTCCTCGTGTATCGATCGCTCCCTTTAAACTGCCGGTAGAGGCTGAAGCCAGATTTTTGAGCTACCTTTTGACTAGCTAGGTTCTCTGCATGAGTGATAATACTGAGGCGTTTGAAGTCAAAGCGGGTAAAAGATAGAAAAGCAATTTCTCGAACAATTTCTGTCATCAGCCCTTGTCCCCAGTAGTCTTGCCGCAGAAAATAGCCTAACTCAGCTTCTTTCTTAATCTCGTCCATCTTTTCAAACTTGACAGAGCCAATCATTTCCTGCGTTTCCTTGTGACAAATAGCCCAAATCCCCAGAGGATTTTTCATAAAGAAATTGGCAATGACGTATTCACTTTCCTCTAGGCTTGCTTCTGTCGGAAAAATGAACTGAGTATTTTCCGGATTGGACGCAATCTTATATAGGGCTCCTGCATCTTCAAAGACAATGGGCCGCAAAAAAGCATGCTCTGTCTCAATAAATGAGCAGGCTGCCAAATGTGTCCACAAATTCATCTGCTACCTCTACAAAAAATAAGCGAAAAACGCTTATTCTTCTATCAACTGGATATCTGCACCCAGACTTGTTAATTTTTCAATAATATTAGAATAGCCGCGCAGGATAAACTCGATATTAGTGATCTCTGTCTTTCCTTGAGCCATCAAACCTGCAATAACCAAAGCAGCTCCTGCTCGTAAATCGGTTGCCTTGACCTGAGCTCCCTGCAATTGATTTGGTCCCTCATAGACAATCTGATCACTACTGGTTGAAATCTTGCCTGCCATCTTAGCCAGCTCCGCCACATGGTTAACCCGCTTCTCATAGATGGTGTCCGTAATCTTACCGTGGCCATTAGCCGTCAGCAAGAGCGGAGTGATAGGCTGTTGTAGGTCAGTTGCAAAGCCTGGATAAGGAGAAGTCTTGATGTTTATAGCACGCAGATTTTGCTGCTCTTCGACAAAAATGCTGTCTTCAGAAACCGTCATCCGAACACCCATCTCCTCAAGCTTGGCAATAAAACTTTCCAAATGCTCATAAAGGACATTATTAATCTGAATTCCCTGACCAATAGCTGCAGCAAGAGCGATATAAGTTCCTGCCTCGATACGGTCTGGAATCACTTGATGACGCGTTCCATGGAGATGTGGAACCCCCTCAATCGTAATAATATCAGTTCCTGCTCCGCGGATATGTGCTCCCATATTGTTCAAGAGAGTTGCCACATCAATGATTTCAGGCTCTCTCGCTGCATTTTCAATAATAGTCCGACCTTTGGCCTTGACAGCAGCCAACATAGTATTGATGGTGGCAGCCACGCTGACCGTATCCATATAAATGCTAGCGCCTTTCAGCTGCTGACCTCCTGTGGATAGGTTCATGTAGTTGCCGTCCATGGTCATCTTAGCCCCCATGGCTTCAAAAGCCTTGAGGTGCAAGTCAATAGGACGCGGACCCAAGTCACAACCACCAGGCAGACCTACCGTTGCTTCACCATAGCGACCAAGCAAACTGCCATAGAAATAATAAGAAGCCCTTAGACTGTTGATTTTTCCATAAGGCATAGGGACGTTTTGGATACCACGCGGATCAATCGTCAGACTGTCCTCAGAGCGAGTAACACTAGCCCCCATGGCAATCATAATTTCAATCAGACTATCCACGTCCGAAATATCCGGAACGCCATCCAACGTTACAATATCATCTGCCAGAATCACAGCCGGAATCAAGGCAACGACACTGTTTTTAGCACCATTAATAGTCACCTCTCCTTTTAAGGGGCGACCACCATGTATTACAATTTTTTTCATGTTTAAAATAAAGCTCTTTCAAGGTATTACCATTTATTATACCACAGATTCGGGAAATTTCCTATACTTTTAGATAAATAAGACAATTGAAATTAAAATGAAACAGGGAAAATTGCTTTTTCAACAGTTCTTTCAGAAAAATACAGTATTACCAAGACTGAGAGAAGCGCAAGGCTAGACTGCTTGCCTTGTAAAAGCCACCTATATGAAAAAGCTCTCAACCATTACGATTGAGAACTGTCATCTTACTGCACTGCTGCTTTCAAAGCCTCTACCTTATCCAACTTTTCCCAAGGCAGGTCAACGTCTGTCCTACCCATGTGGCCATAAGCTGCTGTCTGACGGTAGATTGGTCGTTTTAGATCCAGCATTTGAATGATACCGGCCGGACGCAGATCAAAAATCTGACGAACTGCTTCCTGCAATTTGCTTTCTGCAACAGTACCAGTGCCAAAAGTATCGATGCGTACAGAAACCGGCTGAGCCACACCAATGGCATAGGCTAACTGTACTTCTGCTTTCTTGGCCAGTCCCGCCGCCACTATGTTTTTAGCAATGTAACGAGCTGCGTATGAAGCTGAGCGGTCGACCTTGGTTGCATCCTTACCAGAGAAGGCACCGCCACCATGACGAGCATAACCGCCGTAAGTATCCACAATAATCTTACGTCCAGTCAAGCCAGAGTCACCTTGCGGGCCGCCAATTACAAAGCGACCGGTTGGATTGATGAAGAATTTCGTCTTATCATCCAAATATTGGGCTGGGATAACTGCTTTAATTACCTTTTCAATCACATCACGATGAATCTCTTCATTGGTCGCATCTGGATCATGCTGAGTCGAAATAACTACCGTATCCACGCGCACAGGCTGGTCATTTTCATCATACTCAACGGTCACCTGTGACTTAGCATCTGGACGCAGATAGGCAATCTCTCCTGATTTGCGCAATTCCGCCAATCGACGGACTAGCTTGTGACTGAGCGAGATAGGAAGCGGCATGAGCTCTGGCGTTTCATCCACTGCAAAGCCAAACATAAGCCCCTGGTCTCCAGCACCAATCAAGTCCAATGGATCTTGATCCGCATTCCCACGAACTTCCAGAGCTTCATTGACACCCTGAGCAATATCTGGTGATTGCTCCACCAAAGACGGATGCACACCGACTGTCTCAGCTGAAAATCCATACTCTGTATTGGTGTAGCCAATCTCTGCAATGGTATCTCGAACCACACGGTTAATATCTACATAAGCTGTGGTCGAAATCTCACCAAAAACATGAACTGAGCCCGTATAAACGGCTGTTTCAGCAGCCACATGGGCATCTGGATCCTGACTCAAGACAGCATCCAAAATAGCATCGGAAATTTGGTCTGCAATCTTATCAGGATGCCCCTCCGATACAGACTCAGACGTGAAAAGTTTACGTTCTGACATAGAAATGTCCCCCCTTAAATAAATTGTTATAGAGTTACAAAGTACTGATAGAAAGAACTACCACCTTATCGGGACTATATAACTTCTTCATTATACCATAATTTACGATACCACTCCCTTTTTTTAAAAAAAGAACAAGATATAGATTAAAACTATACCTTGTTAAGCTCCATTCATTCTTGGAAGTTAACCAACCTATCCAGACTAAATAACAAAATAAAAACATAAAGAGAAGATATAGTTTAGCACCAAATTTTCTTCTGTTACCTCTCCACTTCTTTAGCCATTAGAGTTCCGAACAAAACAAGAGCTGCTAAAACAAATGGAGCGATTTGAAAAAGAAACCAATCTGGGTCTCCTGCAAAAAAGGCAGAAATCAGGTAAAGTCCTGAACCTGCATACAGTAAACCCTTATTTCCTCTATTCTTTCCAATACCAGTTAAAACGGTCGCAATTAAAATACAAATTAAGCTGGGTGCTAGGAAAATTAACAAGACGATCCCCCATGGACCTGCTAGAGTGAAAAGTAAAACAAACAAGACAAGATAAATTATCGATAGATAAAAAGCAAATGACAGCAGACCTGACCTATACTTGGTTTCTTTTGAATTCTTCATAGTAACGTCAGGAATATTTTGTTCCTCAATAGATTGATTATTATCTTTATTCATCTCATTATTCGTCATTTGATTCATCCTTTCTAATTATTTTTTAGACTGAAGAGGCAAGATATCTATCCCACTATTGTTCCTCAGATAATAGCATTTCGCTTATGTCCAACCTCTATAATACACGCTTGATTCAGAGAATATTTTGCTACATAACATACATATGCGCTTTTCACATAAACTCCTCATTCTATACCAAATCCGTCTGAGCGATAGCCTTCTTGACATCATCCAGCGGCAGATGAACTAATTCCACCTCTTTCTCCTTGTAGAGATACTGAGCATAGTCATCTATCCGATATTGGTTGATGTAGACCACTCGCTTACAGCCGACCTGAAGCAGTTGCTTGGTACAGTTGAGACAGGGAAAATGAGTCACATAAGCCGTAAATCCCTTGGGGACTCCCCGCTCGGCTCCTTTGCAAGATGGCATTGACCTCAGCATGCAAGGTCCGCACGCAGTGACCGTCAATAACCAGACACTCATGGTCAATACAGTGCTCAGTCCCTGAAACCGAGCCATTGTAACCAGTTGAAATAACCTTATTATCCTTGACCAATACAGCGCCAACCTTGGCTCGCTTACAGGTTGAACGATTAGCGATTAAGAGAGCCTGAGCCGCAAAATACTGATCCCAAGCTAAACGATTCTCCGACATAATTTCTCCATTCTACTGATTTTTTATTCACATAAGTATCTGTTTTTTCTATTATATCGCAATTCCCTATTTTTAACTAGCTTTACCATGAAAGCTGTCTTATCAGTAACAAGCCTTTATCTATACTATAAGTGGCATAGCGGGCTATTTCTTTCTTTATACTTTTCATTAATAGTTATGGAAAAAGAACCAAGGAAATCCTCAGTTCTTATTTTAATTATTTACCAAGCTTAGCTTTAGCTGCATCTGCAAGAGCTGTGAAAGCTGCTGCATCGTTAACAGCCAAGTCAGCCAACATTTTACGGTTAACTTCAATCTCAGCCAATTTCAAACCATGCATCAATTGTGAGTATGAAAGTCCGTTCAAACGAGCTGCCGCATTGATACGAGTGATCCAAAGTTTGCGGAAGTCACGTTTTTTCTGACGGCGGTCACGGTATGCATAGTAGTAAGAGTTCATTACTTGCTCTTTTGCAGTACGGAACAAGATATGTTTTGCTCCATAGTAACCTTTAGCTAATTTTAAAATACGTTTACGGCGTTTGCGTGATACAACGCCACCTTTAACACGTGCCATTTATATTTCCTCCAATATTTCCTAGATAATTGTTACAGCAGCTCTTATTTCAGACCTGTAAGCATTGCTTTGATACGCTTGAAGTCTCCTGCATGCACCATTCCTGCTTTGCGAAGATGACGGCGTTGTTTCTTAGTCTTTCCGTGGAAACGGTGAGAAGTGTAAGCACGGAAACGTTTCAAGCCACCAGAACCTGTACGTTTGAAACGTTTAGCTGATGCGCGGTGTGTTTTTTGTTTTGGCATAATGTTTTCTCCTTTTTCTATCTTTCTGACAATCTATTTTTTGTCAGGAATTGGCGCCATCTGCATGAACATCTGACGTCCATCCATCTTAGGCTTTTGCTCAATGATAGCAACATCTTGAGTCGCTTCAGCAAAATCTGCTAAAACTTTAGCCCCGATTTCTTTGTGGGTAATCATCCGGCCTTTGAAGCGGATAGATACCTTTATTTTATTTCCTTTTTCAAGGAACTTGCGTGCGTTGCGAAGTTTAGTGTCAAAGTCTCCCTTATCAATAGTTGGACTGAGACGGACTTCCTTCACAGTAACAACACTTTGTTTCTTGCGTTGTTCTTTTTGTTTTTTCTGGTACTCAAATTTGAACTTGCCATAGTCCATAATTTTTGCAACAGGTGGTTTAGCTTGTGGCTGAATCAGGACCAAATCGACATTTGCTTCATCCGCAAGAGACTGCGCTTCGCTCAGCGGTTTAATACCTAATTGTTCGCCGTCAAGACCGATCAAGCGAACTTCACGCACACGAATTTCATCATTGATGAATAAGTCTTGTTTTGCTATGGTTTTCACCTCTTTTTTTATTTTTTTAGAGAAAAAAACAAGTGCGGACCTGCTAACGCAAAACCCGCACTACACGATAATATTTCATTACTGAAACTGAATCCTGTAGAGCCAGACAACGTTAGTCGCAAGGCGAGAAGCTCTCACTTCTGCTTTTCTCAACTCTTCCATCATACCAAGTTTCATTTTATTTGTCAATGATTTTTTTCGCTTTTTCTTCGATAAATGCAACAACTTCAGAAATGCCAATACCAGTGGTATCAAAATGTATGGCATCGTCTGCCGGTCTCAATGGCGAAACCTCGCGATGACTGTCCTTATAATCTCGCTCTGCAATTTCTTCTTTCAGTTTCTCCAAGTCAGCAGGAATACCTTTTGATAGATTTTCCTTATAACGGCGCTCAGCTCTTTCCTCGACCGAGGCTACCAGATAAATCTTGAGCTCAGCCTGAGGTAAAACAACCGTTCCAATATCACGGCCATCCATGACAATCCCTCCCTGAGCTGCAATTTGCTGCTGCAAGGCCACCAGTTTCTCACGAACTTGAGGAATGGCTGATACCCAGGAAACATTATTAGTAACTTCATTTTCCCGAATCGGGTGAGTCACATCCACGTCGCCGACAAAGACTAGCTGCTCGCCATCTTCTGCTCGACCAAAACTGACCGAATGATTATTGAGCAAGTCTACAATTTCAGTGGCATCTTCTTCTGTTAGATGATGCCGCAGAGCCAGATAGGTTGCAGCCCGATACATGGCTCCTGTATCTAAATAAGTATAGCCAAAGTCCTTGGCAATAATCTTGGCAACGGTCGATTTTCCACTGGAAGCTGGACCGTCAATCGCAATTTGAATCTGTTTCATGGCTGGCTCCTACTCAATCTTCACAACGTCACCTGGATTGGCATACCAAGAACCAGTGGACATATGAGAAGGGTTAAGCTGTTCCAGCTTGGCAATAGAAATACCTGCACGCGCCGCAATGGCTGCTTCTCCTTCGCCAGGCTGAACAGTCAGAGTTCCCTCAGAGGATTCTGTGGTATTTGCCGCTGGCTGCTCTGCTGTAGAAGACGCTTCACTGCTGGAACTTGCTGCTGAAGTGCCGTAGAAACCTTCCATTTGGGTTTGTCTATTACTCCCTCCAGTAGACAGATAGGTCAGGAAGCACACCACCGCAACTACTAAAATACAGAAAATAATGGTTAATATGGTCAACAAGCGATCTGCATTCAAGGCGCTAAACTTCTTGGTTCGTTTCAACTTATCTTCTCCGTTATCGTATACATCTTCTTCCCATGGTTCTTTTTCCATGACTTCCTCCTTGAGTTTTTCTTAAAATCTTATTACAATATGGGTATGAAAGTAACACTCATTCCCGAACGGTGCATTGCCTGTGGGCTCTGTCAAACCTACTCAGATCTTTTTGACTATCATGACAATGGCATCGTCAAATTTTACCAGGACGACCAGCTCCTAGAAAAGGAAATCGCTGAGGATCCCGATGTCGTGGAAGCCATCAAAAACTGCCCAACCCGAGCTCTTTTGAAAGACTAGGATTTTTTGGACTGACTGCCATAGTAAGCTTCAAAATAGTCAATATGGGTAAAATTATCTACTAATTCTACCTCACCCTTAAAATGCTCATTAAGGGCTAGGGCATTGACAAAATATTTCTTAGGCCACTTGCGCATACAAAAACTCCGGCTGCGGCTCTGCCCTTTAAAATATAAGGTAATTGACGTCTTGGTCACTTCGACTTTTTCAATATCTGAAATCTTGACCTTTATCGGAGTAAAGGGATTGGCTGTGATAATTCGCAAGGTTCCATCATCATAAATGGTAAAATAACGATGAACTCCCATTCCCAACAAAACCATGAACAAGAAGAAAGAAAACAGAACAAGAGTCGGCACTCGTGAGCTTTCATACATCAAAGCTAAGCCAACAAAAATCGGAATGACCGATAAAGACCAATATATTATCAGGATGGCTACATCTGGCTGCCAATGATAGCGAACCTTACCGAAAATCTTTATCATGCTCACACCCCCATACTACTAGTTTAGCATAAATTAAGAAAAAATAGAACAGGTAGACTTGCCTATTCTATTTTTTTATTTATGATTTTGCTGTCTTAAAGAAGCTATCAGACAAGTAGCCCTTGCCTCTGACCATATCATATTCAATCAGTTTCAAATCATCTGCTATTTCTTGAGCTTCTTCGTCCAATTCCTTTTTATCTATACTGGCCTTATGCAATACTTCTGTTAACAAAGCATAGTAAGGTGATACTTTGGAATTTGTCTGCTCCAGTAAGAGAGCGGAGAAATCACTAGAATTGACTCTTGGATAATCGAGTTTAGGAGTTTCATAATTACTCCAAACGAAATAATCTGTCAGATATTGGCTTTCTGGATTTTCTTTAAAGGCTGACTGAGGATAGAGACCAGGCAAATGGTCACCGTAAAAGACGACTGTTACTTTTTTATCTACCTTTGAAAGCTTCTCCAAAAACTCCTTGGTCGCCTGATCTGTATGGTAAAGCATTCTGACATAGCTGGAAAGAGATTCGTTCCCTTCCTTGCTAAAATCAGGATAGCTGGCAGACATATAGACAGGATTGGGCTCACTCCAAGGCATGTGGTTCTGCATGGTCATGACAGAGAAAAACTGTCCCTGCTTGCCATTCAAATGCTCCAAGACTTGATTATAAGTCGTTTTATCGCTGTAATTACCACCTATATTATCCCCCTTCAGGCCTTTGGTAGCATAGTGAATAAAGGTATCAAATCCCAAATCCTGGTAAATGACATTTCTGGCATAATTGCTAGGGGAGGCCAGATGGATTACTGTCCGATTCTTAGATGAATAAGCATCGCTAATGGAAGGGAATCTATTCATCCTCGGGACAATTTCAGTATAGAGAACCGAAATAGATGGAGACAGATTATAAAAAGGCAAACCAGTCAGAGTTTGAAATTCCATGTTGGCCGTTCCCCCACCATAACCATCTGACTTCATAAGTCCACTGGTGGTGCGAGTTTTAACTTCCTGAATATAAGGAATTGGATTCTCAGACATAGTAACGCCGTCAACCCGATTCGGGTCAGAAAAACTTTCACTCAGGAGATAAATTACCGTTTGATCTTCGATTTTATTCTGGCGTTCTTTGTTAATAGCTTCCGCAATATTCTTATACTTTTTTTCTATCTCTTGAATCTTTTCCTTAGAATAGCCACGCGGCTCAATCATGGTTGTATCCGACATCTGTGAAAACCAGACAAAAGAAAGGGAGCGAAGCTGTGAATTGACAGTATTTCCCATCCAAGTCAGGTCATGGTAATTATTCAAGACCGAAATGACTGGGATATTCTCTACTATTTTGCCATTCTTTTTAGTAGCAAATATATCCATGACTCCCAAGAAAAAGACCAGGGGCAGGACTAGCAAGAGGAGCTGGTATTTAAGAACGGTAATGAGCTTGCCTGGCAAGATTTTCTTACGCAAATACCAGTAGAGAGCGCCTAAAGCAACTAGTCCCAAGATAGCATAAAATCCATAATTGCCTCCGAGAAAGTCAAAGAGGGTCTTGGGATTTCTCAGCCAGACCATATCACTAGGCAATATTGGCTCTTGGCGATACTGAAATTTCAGACTGCTAGCTATGGTGGCAATCACCACTAGCGCTGTTATCAGCATGGTTGGCAGGAGAAAATGATTGAAAATCAGGTAAAGAGCCATAAAAATCATGAAAAAAACGATGATTTGAAAGAGACTGGCTCCAGTGAAAAGATACTGATCCAAAACAATCACGTCTCCTCGGATACTATTTTGGATTGTATAGTTAAATATAAGAGCAAACACTGCACTCAACACAAAAGCGACAGAAGCACTGGCTTTATTCTGAGCAAGATCGCGCAATCCCTTCACAGCTAGAAAGCTAGGGAGAGAAAGCAGGATAAAGATAAGTGCGATAAGGCAGAGGAAAGTTAGCATAAAGTTCTGCGTTATATCCAACTTGCCTTCCTCAAGGAAATTCACTAAATAGCTTTGGTGATGCAGCAATTCCGGCATCTTATCGTCCATCAAAGCAAGAAATAGAAAGAATTGGGAGAGAAAAAGATTTTCCAGTACCTCTCTATTTTTTTCTTATTAACCTGCAAGAACTTACCTGGAAAGCGTTTTTTAAGCTTTGGAAAATGGATAAAAATATACGCAAATAAGAAAATCAAAAGCAAGCCAGACAGGGAGTTAAACTGCCAAAAATGATTGCTGAAAACCCGTTCTGCTTTGAACTCAAAATCATTGACATGCTGCGTTACTGTCAGTAAGTAAGAAAATCCTGTATAAAAGAGCGTAAATAATAGCTGACCATAGGAAAAAAATCTTTTTGCTGAAGAGCTGAGACAAAAAGCTTGCCCAAAGCCAAACAAAAGAGGAAGCAACATCAGAAAGGCCAGCCACAAGGCTGGATAGCTCCGCAAATCTTCGCCTTCCTCCAATAGTAAAACTGTCGTGACAGCGACTATATCTAAAAAGTAAAAAAACTAATCAGCAGGTATGAGAACTGCTTATAGTGGTTGAATAAAAATTTCATTTTTCTTTCTGGTAAATAGTTATATTCTCTAGCGAGATTTTTGTGAATTAAGAATCTCACTTTTTCTTTAAAAGATTGGACAAACGATTTCTAATCTTTTGAGATAAATTTTTCTGACTTAATTTTTCTTTTTGCTCGGTCAACTCTGCTTTTTTCCTCTGCCAGTCCAGTAAAGAGGGTAGAGAAGATAAGGGCATAATCTTGAAATCATAATGATTGTCCCAAGCTAGATAAACCAATAAATGCTCTAAAACATCAGACAATTCCTGCTCAGAGGATAGTAAACTTTCTAAGCTCTTCATCTGGAACAAACTAGCCAAAGCAGAATTTTTGAACCATAAGAAGCCGCCATAGACTCTCGTCAGAGAAGAGGCGGTCATAAAGTCAAAAGACTTATGCAAACCAGCTTCCTGCCAGACAGCAGACAGACTTGGACGCGGCGGTTCTATCTCAAACAAGCCATCTCTGACTAGGCGCGGCAAATCTGGAATAACCAGCCCTTCAGCAGAATCCTGCTCCAACGCTTCTATACTTGCATCCGCATAATCCACCATCATATTTATCAAATCAGAGCGCATAGCTTGGTCAAAAACTGCCTGATTCTCCACCAATCGATGAGTAGATAGATGGCCGATATAAGCATAGTTTTGCAGAATTTCCTTCTGCTCTAGCATGGCAAGCCAGGCATGAGATTTCTGACTTAGGATAATCTGCACTTTATTGCCTAGATGACCCAGAGCTGTCTGCAGCTGTTTCAGCACTTCTGGCTGGTTTGTTGTCAATAAATACTGATACTGAGATGACAGAGAGAATAGCTTGTCCTGATACTGCTGAAAAATAGGAAAATCCGTTACATGAATATGCAGGAGGACAGGCTGAACTGTCCGGTAGTTCGAAGTTGCCTGAGACAAATACTTGTCCTGCAGCAAACAAGGAAGGTCTGGACCAAAATAGTAGAAAAGGTGTTGCCTAATAAGCGAAGTTGGATAAGACGAGTTTGTTTCAAGATCTTCCAGCAAATACCTAGCCAAAAAAGGATTGCCTGTGAGAGCTTTTACCTTTAGAAAAGGAATCTTTGCTTCCAGAATCCTAAGAGGCTTATAGTATGAAAAATCTGGATGAACCAATTCTCCTGCTTCTTCCTGACGGGTATCAAGGAGAGATTGATATCTGAATCCTGCCTCTACAAAACGTTTGGTAAACTGGGTCTCGTAATGGTCTATCACATCTTGAACGTCAGTAAAATCTTCTACCTGAGACCAAAATTCACGGAAAGACTTGTCTTTGAGAACTGACTGCTTAAAGGTGACAAAGTAGCTCTGCAGGTGTTCTTCAAAGTATCTGGTCTTGCGAAAATTAGTCATTCCCCAAAAATCGACTTGCGGATCCTCTTCAAAGCGCTGATAAATGGGCGCCAAATCCCATAGTGGACCAAAGCAAGTGTCGTTCATGAGAGTCAGAGAGTCTGAGTTCTGCAAAGTATCAAAACCCAGCCAGTTCATACCGTCACGCCAAGCTGCAAAATCAAAGCCTCGATTATCCCTCTCAAGCAAGTCAGAAATTCCCAAGTCTTCTCTCAGCCGGCATTTGTCCTCATTGCTCAAAGGACTATTTGAAATAAAAATAATCTTAGAAAAAAGCGGCTTTAGCTGCTCCAATTGATAGAAGACATGACCGCTTATATGATTGCATTTATTGAAATGAACATAGAGTAATATTCGTTCCATGAAACTACCTTATTCTTTATGATTGAGAAATCTTCCAACTGCCATTACGCTGGATTAAGCCAGTGGCAGAATCCTTAGCAGAGACATCGTCATCCTTAATATCCTGACGATTGACTAAGATAACTGGGTTGTTCTGAGAGTCTGCAAAGGCTAGAATTTGTTCTTCCTGATCCCGCACTGAAACCTGCAGTTTTAACTTAGCGTTATTTATCTGTGTCACATGGCACTTGTAAGTCAAGCGCTTCTGTCCAGGTCCTTCTGTCGGCTGATCCATGGAATTATCATTGTAAAGCCAGATAGTTCGATCGATATCTGTCAGAGAAAAGGAAACATAGGTCGGGAGGTCTTGATTAACCCGATAAGAAATTTCAAATTCAATCTCTTGTTCAGGTGAAATCTGAGGCGAATGCAAGAGCTTAACCTTCAAATCAGAAACTGCCGCATTCTCAACCTGGAATCCCTCGTTCATGGCTTTTGTTTCAGTCGCATTGTCCAGACTGTACTGGTTTGCCACATCATCTGGATTGCCGATAGCCTTGACCAAGCCATTTTCAATCAAGACGGCCTTATTACAATACTTTTTAACAGCTCCCATGTCATGGGTCACCAGAATGGTCGTCTTGCCTGACTCCTTGCGATCTTTGAAGTAATCATTACACTTACGCTGAAAGGCTTCGTCTCCAACAGCCAAGACCTCGTCCAAAATCAGAATATCACCCTGAGCCTTGATGGCCACTGAAAAGGCCAGACGCACTTGCATACCGCTGGAATAATTCTTAAGTTTTTGGTTCATAAACTCGCCCAGCTCAGCAAACTCCACGATATCATCGTACATGGCGTCTACTTCTTCTGTTGAGAATCCCAGCATGGCACCATTCATATAGACATTTTCGCGGCCAGTTAGTTCTGGATTGAAACCGACACCTAGCTCAATAAAGGAAACCAACTTACCATCAATAGTTACCTTGCCCTTCTCCGGAATATAAATCTCAGAGATAATTTTCAGGAGGGTGGACTTACCAGATCCATTGCGGCCAACAATCCCGTAGAAGTCACCTTTTTCGACCTCAAAGGAAATATCTTTCAAAACATGCTGTTCTTTGTAGCCTTTAATCCCCTTAAAACGATTAACCAGACTGGTTCTCAAACTCTGAGTAGCCTCAGTAGGCAATCGAAAGAATTTACTTACATGGTCGACTTTTACTGCAATATTATTTGACATTATAAAATCTCCGCAAATCTCTTAGCATTTTTATTAAAGAAGAACAAACCTAGAGCCAATATCACAAAAGGAATCAAGTAAGGAATGAGGGCGATTAGTTTGTTGTTCACGATATCCCAGCCTCTAACATTGACAGGAGAAACGATGAAATGGCGCATATCCTGCAGCATCTGAGCAATCGGATTGAGCATCATAATTTTAGCGACAAAGAATTGCTTCCGCTGCAAAAGAAAGGTCAGAGAGTAAATAATAGGACTAGCATACATTCCAGCTTGAAGAGCCACTTCCCAAATCGGTCCAATATCCCGATACTTTACAAACAAGGAAGACAGCATGAGGGCGCAGCCCATTGCCAAAACCAATACCTCCAGAAAAAGAGGAATAATTACCAGCGTATGCAAGCCAAATTCCACCTGATTGATCAAGGCGAAAAGGAAAACAACGACCAGATTAATCAGAAAATTAATAGCTGCTCCAAGAACGGATGAAATGACGATGGTATGTTTAGGAAAGTTTAATTTACGCAGCAAATCTCCCCGAGAAACGATGGAAAGCATGCCCATATTAGTGGCTTCGGTAAAGAAAGACCAGAAAACCATCCCCAGCAAAAGCCCTACTGTATAGTGAGGTGTCCCGTCATCAAAGCGCAAAAAGCGGACAAAGACCAGATACATGATAGTAAACATCATCAATGGCTTCAAAATCGACCAGAGATAGCCGACCAAGGACCCTTGATAACGTAATTTAAAATCCGTCTTGATTAATTCTTTCAAAAGAATACGATTTTTTTTACTAAAAAAATCCATGAATATTACTCCTTATAAGCAAACTTTGTGAGAATGAGGCTCGTAAAAACAAGGGTATGAAAAGCACGGTTTTTACGGTAGCCATACTGGCGAATCCTGCGCCAGCGCTCCTTAAAAGGCGCCTCCATAATGGTCACAAAGTTCTCAATTAACTCTCTATTTTCAGCAGTTAGCGGCAGAACCAGCAAATTTCTAGCCTGAGTCTGACTGTCTTTTATCAATTTCCAATATTTGGCAAAAAGAACATGGGGACGAACCCAGTTTTTTACGCGTTTTCTGAGCGTTCGAGCTCCCAACACATTATTCGAATGCTGACGATAGAGCTCACCCGGCTTGTCAATATAGACTAGATTGCCAAAAGCCGCAGCCAGCAAGCCCAGATACCAATCGTGCATGAGCAGTTCATTCTCTTCCTTCCCAGTCCAAGTTGGGCCAAGGCGCGATTTATCATAGAAACACCACCCGTCACTGTATTCTCCGTCAACTCTTGGACTAGTTCTGTATTAGCGTGATCTGACTGAGTGCGAATCATACTTTCATGAACAACCTGTAGCTCTTGATCCACGACCTTCAAGTCAGTATAAACCAGCAAGGGCTGACTGCTATCATACTTGTCTGCCTCAGCCAATTGCATGGCAATCTTGTCTGGCAGCCAAACGTCATCTTGGTCGCTAAAGAGATAGAAATCCGAATCTTGGTATTGAAGCAAGCTATGAAAACTCTGAATGACACCCAGATTTTGTGGATTTTCCCGATTGATAAAGGAAATACGGTCATCCTTGCGACAAAAATCTTCAATGACAGCACGCGTCCCATCTGTAGAGCCATCATCACGAATCAGCAGCTGCCAGTCCCTATATGTCTGCTCTTGAATACTCTTAATCTGCTCGGCCAGAAACTGTTCCCCATTATAGGCGGACAGAAGAATGGTCACTTTCATGATAAAAATAAATCCTCGTATTCACCCACAATTTTTTCCCAGGTGTAGTTTTCTTTCATATTTTCTTTGGCGGCTTGACCTAGCTCCGTAAACTCTGTTTGAGCATCTACTCGGTCAATCAGCTGGGCCAGCTGACCTTTTTCTTTTTCCCAGTAGAGAGCCGTCTCTTTTGCTACCTTCCGATTGAAGTCCACATCCAGCACCAGATTGGCATCTGTCTGAGCCAGTGCTTCCAAGAGTCCCGGATTGGTCCCACCAACCTCATGGCCATGTATGTATGCAAAAGCGTGATTACGGATATATTTGAGCAGATTCTGATCGTAGACCGTACCGACAAACTTAATGCGAGAATCACGGTCAAATCCCGTTTTCTGCTTGAGTTCTTCAAAATAGGGATTGCCCTCATGATTGCAGATAATCAGCAAATCACGTTGGGTCTTGGATTTCATGAATTCTTGAATGATGGTTTCATAGTTGTTTTCCGGAACGAAGCGTCCGACAATGAGGTAATAGTCTTTTTCCTTACTGGCCCACTTTTCAAAGAAGACCCTGACCTTGCCTTCGTTTTCTGTCAAATTGGACAGATAAAGGTCGGTTCCATAAGCGATACAGGTCGTTTTAGACCAAGGATAAGCTTTTTGAATATAGCTTTCAATGCCTTGATTGTCCGCGATAACCAAGTCTGCGTGCTTGGTCATAACCTTCTCAGAATATTTGAGATAGGCTTGGACTGGCTTAGACCACTTGGCCCGCTTCCACTCCAACCCGTCAGGATTGATAAAGAATTTACCGCCTGCCTGATGGATACGACGAGCAAATGGAAAGATAAAAGCACCAATCGTATTTCCAAGAATGTAAAAAATAGGCTGCTCAATCTGCTCTTTCTTAGCAAACTTGAGGGCGTAGGAGACAGCCATCATATCATAGGCAATTACGCGGGCTGGGCCAAGCTTGGGTGGCTTAACTGTAAAGCAGTCTACTCCCTTGTAGTCAAAATGATGAAAAGCTTCATCATCTGATAAGCAAGCCACATGATATTGGATTTGAGAAGAGATTTGATGCTCTGTCAATTGTTCAACAAAGGTTTCAAATCCTCCATATTTGGCAGGAAGTCCCCGACTCCCGATGATGAAGACATGTTTCATGATTTCCCTCAATTCAAGATTTTACAATCCATTCTATTATACCACTTTCTAGTGTGTTTGTATAATACAAAAAGGACAGGTAGAGCCGCGGCTGAACTTGTCCTTTTCTTTCTTTAACCTCTTCTACCAGAAAACAGCTTATTTTTCACTTTGCGTAAGAAAGAGCTGGCTGGTTGAGAAGGTAAATTTGTATCCAATAAGCACTTGACATGGCGCAGAGAGTTAGCCTGATAAATTTCAGTGTTTTCAATCTTATCCAATAAGTTTTTGTAAACCCTCTGAACTGTGTAGCGCTCTTGGATTTTGCCAAGATTTGCTACCGACTGGTCTTTTAATCTCTCAAAGTTTGCCAAGGCAAGGTTTATCTTATCAGCCAACTCCTCGATATTACCAGATGAATACAGCTGGCCTTCTTCAAGATTTCATAGGCGGATAGATGACCAGGATTGTCCGACAAAATGGTCGGAAGGCCATTCATAATCGCTTCAATATAGACTAAGCCAAAAGTTTCCATTGCAGACGGAAATACCGCAAGATCTGCTGCCATCACCTCTGCCCAAGGATTGTCCTTGTGTCCCAGGAAGCTAATATTTTTTATCTGGTGTTCAGAGATATAAGTATCGCATTTTTTTTTGTATTCCTCATCCCAGGCACCTATAAAAACTAAGGCCGGTTTTGGCTGAGATAGCTGATCATAGGCTTTTATCAATTCTAATTGATTTTTCCGCTCTGTCAAACGTCCGACTGACACAATACGTCTTTCGGCTCTATCCTTTTCTCCTGTATTAGTAGGATAAATTTTCGTAAAAGGGGCAAAAGACAAGACTTTTCTGTTTGGCAGCAGCTCCTGTAACTGTCTCTGCAAGGCACCTCTAACTGCAAATATTTCCTGTGAATAATCACTGATAAAATCTAGCTTTTCCTTATAGTAGCCAAACTCTCCGTCAGGAAATTCATGAATCAGCCAGAAATGCGGAACATCCTCGCAGGCCGCTGCCACTGCACCTTGAAACATATTGACCGTATTGGTAATAACCAAATCAATCTTTCGCTCCGTTAGTATCTTTCTGAGCGCTGAGGTATTATCCTGATATGACCGAGCTCTAGTCTCAGGACTATCTGGCAGGCCACCAGGCGCATCCTCCCACCACCATTTAACTGACGGCAAGGCTATAGTCTCAATAGCCAAGGCAGCCAAGCTGGATATATAGTCCTGCTGAACGGCTACATGATAATCCGGAATCGCATTGATAACCTGATGGCCCGTCTGGACCAAGTATTCCATCAAATTGACAATAGAGATTTCAGCTCCATTATCTAGCGTTCCAGTCGGCGAAATGAATAATATCTTTTTTTTTCATAGCTTATCCTAATATATTCCAATAAAAGGGCACCATCAAGTAGAGGGAAACCAAGAAGTTAGCTACCAGAGTCCCAACCATCATTTGATTCACTACCCTGTCTTTAATGTCCAAGGTTCCTAGATTAGCAACAGTTGGTAGCAGTAAGATCAAGAAGGGTGTAAAATAACGTCCCTGAGCACCAACTGATATCATGGCACCTTTACCGAGGACAATGGGTGTCCACTGCAGATACATAATTGACACAACAGCAATCACTTGAACCAGAAACAGATACCGCGACATGACTGCGTAGCCCTTGGTCATAAAATCCTTCTGCGATTGCAAGAAGATAAGCGCCAAGACTGCCACATCGATAAAAATCAACCAAAGCGGCAGCTGGATAGTAAAATTCCCCAAAAAGCCAAACATACCGATTGTCAAAATTGTATTCAAGTCGCCATTAACACTTTGCTTAAAGAGCGTATTCAGCAAGACTTGGCCATAGTGCAATAGCCCTCCCTGATTGCGAAAGGCCACATACAGGGCAAGAAAGAAAGCTGCAAAGCCAAGTATATAAAAGATAATGCGATAACGAGCTACAAAAGCTTTGGTTGCAACAAAAGGCTTGTTCAGAACCGCAAGGAATCCTTCAAACTCAAAGTCAACAAAAGGCAGCAATCCTAATAAAAGGACATTATTCGGTTTGGTGACAAAGAGGCCTATAGAAATCACCAAAAGCTCCAGTATATTTCTATTAGTGAATTTCTTATGGTAGGCAATATTGGTCAAAAAGCCAACCGCCAACATAATTTCCAGGTAGTTCATCACATCGTAAGAGAGAGAAGCAGCCTGCTGGACCATAATAGGCAAAAGAGATAGGAAAAACAGAGCTTTTTTGCCATATTTGAAGTATTTAATCAGCAGATAAACCCCGATGATATATGCCAAGGCATTAAAGAACCGCCCCATCATCACGATGAAGCCTACTGACGGATAAAGCATGCTTCCCAAGGTCATACCTAGTAGCTGAGGCAGAAAAGAGATAGCCTTGAGATTAAAGCCAAAGGTAAACTCTTCTTGCGCCAGATCTATCTTCTCTGAGAACAGCTGCTTGTACTCTGCCGGCGAAACATTCGGAGTGGATGGGATTTTGTCCATCCATTTATATGTTCGACTGGTAGGTTTATGGAAGATTTCCCATGTCATACGAGCGTGATTGGTCTCATCAGGCACCCGATTAATCGGCTGTGCAATCATAAAAGTCAAGACAAAGATACTTGCCAATAATAAGAAAATATTCTCGACTTTTACTTCTTTATTTCTTTTCAAAATAAGTCACCATTTCATCTTTTTTATCTAAACTGCAATTTTCTAATACAAAAGTGTAGGCATTCTCCGCCAGTTCTCTGCGTAAATCCGCAGAAAGAATCAGGCTTTCTAGCTTTTCTTTCCATTCACTATCTTTAGCCAAAAGTCCCGTCTGACCGTCTATCATCATGTCTGCAAAGGCACCGATATGACTGGCAATCGTTGGCACCTTGACTAGAGCTGCTTCTATCCACTTGATTTCTGACTTAGCCCGATTAAAGACTGAGTCAACCAGTGGAGCTAGATTAATATCAACCTGACTAATCAGCTGAGGCAAGGCATTCCAGTCCACATAGTCATGGACGATAATACGCCGCGAATATTGTTTCATATCCTGCGGGATATCCAAGTGCCCTACAATATGAAGCTCAACGGTTGGGTAGTTGTCAAGAACTTCTTTGATAGACGGCTTGATGAGCTCAAAATTTTCATTGTGGCTGATAGAGCCAGAGAAATAGCCGATTTTGATTCTGTCGTCTGCACCAAAGTCTTCCTTCAAGAACTGCGAGCTAACCGCAATCAATTCGCTGGACGCCAGATTACGATTCAGCAGGACGGAGTCCTTGTATTTGAGCAATTCCTCTTTTAGCTGATTAGTGGAGGTAATCGCCCCATCACAAGCCGCCAGCATTTTCCCGTAATTCTTGACACCAGCATCGTAATTGCCCTTTTCCTTCTCAGACAAGCCTTGGGTATAGCTTAGCTGGTCCGTATAAAGGGTATCAAAGACCAAATCATCAATATCAAAATAAACTGGCTTATGCTCTTCCCGAGCCAAATCGCATAAAAGCTGGAGCTGGGCGGACCAAGGAGCGCGGTAGATAATGATGTGGCTGGCATACAGGGCTTGAGTCAGACTAAACTCAGACGCATTGACCACTTTCACAGCAAAACCATTCTTTCTAAGCTGCTCTGCCTTATTGAGCACACGGTAGCGCGTACACTGCGGAATGATATTCTCTACACCGTCAATGATGAGAATATATTGATCACGAGGCACATCTTTGAATTTTTGAACGATGTTCTCAAGAATTTCTACTGGATAATCTGTCTTCTCCCGAACGTAGTCCAATAAATCAGGAACTTCCGACTCTCTTTCCAGACCTTGCCATAAAAACTGCTGATCATCATAATTCTTCAAAGAAGTATACTTAATCAGAGGACTACCCGCTTTTAACATCCTTAATGGATGAATATACATAGCCGAATCCTGATTTTCGTGAACCAAGGCATCATAACGATAGCCCAAATCAGCAAAGTACTTGGTAAAAGTCGTTTCATGCTTTCCGATAGCCTCTTCCCGTGAATCCGTATCAGTTAACACTTCCCAATAGTCGTAGAATTCTTCGGACTGAAGCAGCAAAGGCTCAATCACCAAAAAATAAGACTGTAGGTGATTGGGAATGTAACCATAGCGGTTAAAACCAGTGATATCTTCCTGAGTCTCACCATAGGAAATTCCCCAAAAATCAAGATTTCGGCCAGCCATAGTTTGAAAGACAGCCGCCAGATCACTCATAGGTCCGATATTGGTGTCATTGACGAGCATCAGCTGAGAACAATGCTGCAACGTTTCCTTTCCTAAGGAAAGAATGCCTTCACGAAAAGCTGCCGTATCATAGCCAGTATTATCCCGCACCAAGACTTGGCCATACTGTCCTAAGATTTCTAAATCTTCTGCAACCAGTCCGCCGTTAACGACGATGAGAGTCTTATCAGCTAAAGCTGCTAACTTTTCTAAAAAGATAAGTTTGTACTGCTGCAAGCGTGGCTCGGATTCAAAAATGACATAAATTAAGACTTTTTCGCCACTTGAAACTGAAGCTAAAGCTTTCTCGTTGAGAGTTCCGCAACCATTGATAATAATAAACCTTAGGAGACTTAACTTGGCGTTTCAAACGAACCAGCTGTTGCTTAATCCGACTTAAAACAGCTTTGATACTGCGAGGATTTTTGACTAATCGAGCCAGACGTTTCAATGGCGTAATCACGCCATTCCCCAGCCGATAGGAAATAGATCGGCGAATACGAAACTGCTCCTGAATAGCCTCATCTCGCTGTTCCTTTATCGTTCTCAGTCTGGATTTCAGGGAATCTAGATTTTTATGTAACTGTCGCTGATCCTCCTGCAGTTCAAGAACATAGTCGTTCACTTTATCCATATGCTGAATCAGTTCATCCAAACGACCTTCCAGTGTGAATATGTTCTTGCCCAAAGCTTGATATATTTCATCTGGTATCTTTCTCACATACTTACGCAAGATTTTCAGATACATTTCGTAATGATATCTCGTAGAATCCCGTTTAGAGATTGATTCCTTATCAAAGACCCGGTAATTCAGCTTTGTTTTTGCATCATAAACTGGTTTTGCACCTTGATTGATAATTAAGTTTAAAAGAAAATCATAGTCTTCCAGTTTCTCACGATTCAGCGCTTCATCATAATAAATACCATCAGCAACCGAACGACGAATGAGGGAACAGTTGGAAATATAATTCTCCGTTAAGAAAGCTAGCTTGTCAAATGGCCGTGATTTAAGGTAAACTTCCTTTTTATCAGGATCATACAAATCACCATAGACAATATCTGCCTCCTCTTGCACCATGCTTGTGTAGAAGCTCTCAATATAGTCCGAATCCAGAAAATCGTCACTATCCACAAAAATAAAATAAGTGCCTTGAATTTGCTGCAAAGCCTTGTTTCTTGTCTTGACAACCCCCATATTTTCATGGCTTTCAAACCGCGTCGGAAAAGGGGAATCCACCAAGACAGACTCTATGATTTCAGCAGAATGGTCAGAGGAGCTATCATCCAATACCAGTAACTCAATATTTCGATAGGTCTGAGCAAAAATACTGCGCAAACACTGTTCAATGTAATCTTGATGGTTGTAACAAGTTACAACAACAGATATTAAATCTTTCATATACTTTCCTTGTAAATAACTCTATTAGTTTGAGTTAGCATCTTGACTCTTCATGTATGCTTTATTTATCAGATTAGCCACCCACTTGGGCCAGAAAGCTGGTACATGAACAAGTCCTCTTTGGTTCGAGTATTATCTGAAATAGTCTTGGTTGTTTCCGACTCTCCATGAATTCGGTGGCACATAAGCTTCTCAGAAATATAAGCAAAGCGACCCTTATAGGCGCTAATCTTGTACCAAGCATACCAATCCAGACTCACGCGCATTTCCTCATCAAATCGAAAATCCTTTAATGCCTCTAAGTTGTAAGTTACCGCCGGACAGGAAATAGGATTTCCAAAAGCCAGGACACGATTTCTCCAAAAACGGCTGGCCGGCATCAGATTCAAGGTTTTAAGCATGAGAGTCTTGATTTTCAGATTAGTATTAGCCGGAATTTTGACTCCATTTTTCTCTTCAAAATAGTCTGTATAGGCAATGAGAATATCCTTAGACTGCTCTATCTTCTGCATCACTGCTTCTAAATAAGTTGGCTCATAGTAGTCATCTTGATGGGCAATGGTAGCATAAGAAGTCTCAACAAAGGAAAGAGCATTATTCCCAGTCCTTACCGATACCTCCGCCTTCTTTCGTGTAAAAAGGAACACCGTACTTCTGGCACAATTGCTTGATTGAATCCAACGGTGTCGAGCTATAGCAGATAATATTTGATGACAAGGTTTGAGCTTGCAGAGACAGGATACAAGCTTCTAAAAATTCACTTTCGCCATAGGCGCAAATCACCCAGGTATGGTTATTTTTCATCTTTTTTACTCTCTAACTTGGACATTCTTTGCTTCATGATAGACAATTCTTGCACCAACTGCTTGATTTGTTCCTTTTGCTTGGAAATGGAAATAGTATGCAAAAAAACAATAATCAGTAGGAAAAAGATGGCCAAGGACATGACAAAGTTTGAGGTCAGCTCAAAGCCCAACAATTTGGCAATCGAAACTGGGATCCAATCAAAAATAGAGATAACAATCAGTACAAAGCCAATAATAATCCACATAAAGGCTTGCTCAAACAAAATATTGTTTTGATTGATATTCCGAAAGACAAAATACAGGAATAGAACCGAAGCCACTAGCATAACAATAGACAAAATGGACATTATTCACTCTCTTTCATAAAAGCAGCAATCAAGATCGAAGAGCAAACTTCAATCATATAACGAATGGACTTAATCGGAGTGATCGAAGAGACTCCTCCTGCACGTTCAAACATATTGGCTGGTGCTTCCACCACTTTATATTTCCGCTTCAAGATATGGACGATTGATTCTGGCTCAGGATACTTGATAGGATAGCGCGCAGCGAATTGTCTAATAATGTCTCGATTAGCCAATCGATAGCCCGATGTGGTATCCAGAATCCTTTTGCCTGTTGTTAATTTAATAAAAGCTGAAATAATGGTAATGCCAAAACGCCGCATAAAAGTCGTCTGAAACTCCGAAGACTTGTCACCGATAAAACGAGAACCAACAACCAAATCCGCCTGCTGACGGCGAATAGGCTCCAGCAAAGCATCCAGCGACTCAATATCATGCTGACCATCTCCATCAAACTGTACGGCCACATCATAATTCTTCTCAAGAGCATACTTATAGCCCGTCTGAACAGCCCCGCCAATCCCTAAATTCATAACTAAATGAATAGCATTCAGATGATGGCTGTCCAAAATCTCCTTAGTTCTGTCAACTGACCCATCATTGATAACTACGTAGTCTAAGTCAAAATCAACTTTCTTCCGATATTCTACAATGCTCATAACCGTATTTAAAATACTTTCTTCCTCATTATAAGCAGGAATTATCATTAAAACTTTCAATTATCTTTCTTCCCTTTACAATAAATTTTAGCAAATAATGGAACTAACCTTAACTTCTCTATGCTCAAAAAAACAATAAGTGAAATTTTAGTCTGAAACCTTTCGCCCTGAACCTTCTTAGACAACGGAGAGATAGTACTGATGAGTTTATTCTCTTTTAACCATTCCTTGATCCTAATATACTGATGAATAAACTCCTGATTTGATGAGGCTCTCCCAGAAAAAAGCAAATACCAAACATAATATCTTTTTCAAGTAGTATACTACTAGCTCAGATGGCTTACCCAGCTCTAATATTTTTTTGAAAAAAAGAACTAAAAATATCAATTTTAGGAGAAAAAAACCTCTCTGAGAAGTGTTAGAAATACTCTTATTATTGTAATACCAATTATATCCTTTATAGTCTAACAATCCTATTTTTATCTGTTGTCTTATAGGCAGCTAGGTTAAAAATGATATCTTCTCCTATACCATAGTCAAAAAAATTCTAGATTGTTCGTTTTCAAGAACTCGGTGCGGTAAACTTTTGGCCCAAGGGTAGTATAATATACTTGGACCACTCTGACTGCTGTATATCTTGACTAAAGATAATCTGGTTATCCTGATTGACACGTTTGTACCCACCAATAACCAAGTCTAAATTTTTTTCTCATGGATAGCCTGATAAAAAGTTTCAATGTAATCACTATCAACAAAATCATCATTATCCATGAACATAGTATATTCTCCCTCAGCTAGAAGAATCCCCTTATTTCTAGTTACTGCAACTCCTTCATTTTGTTTGTCAATTACTCTTACAAAACTATACTTCAATTCATATTCTTTTTAAAATATTTAAAGAGTTATCTTTCGAACCATCGTTCAGAAGAATAATTTCAAAAATTCTTAAACGATTGATTCAAAAGAGAATCTACACAGCGTTTAATCCCGTCTTGTGCATTATAAACTGGAATAATAACTGAAATAGCTGGTTTAGACATATTTTTTTCCTTTCATAACTAATCCGCTCTATTTATAAAACTTCAATAAAACAGGAAATAGTTTTATTGAAAATTTTATCTCCCAATAACTTGGCTACTAGGCCTGTTAATTTAAATGCTCAGTTCTCTATATTTTTGCATACTGTAGCAAATACTTATACTGATAAAAGCAACTCTTTAATTTTAAAATTATCAATGTATTGATTTACATAAGGTAATATAGAGATAAAAGAGATTGCAAAATAGATATTTAAGGCTTTTTGAATTTCAACTGAATAGTTTTTTCAAGTCAGAAAGTCCCATCCTGATTCCTTCAAGAGTATCTTGAACATTTTTTTCTTTCACGACATTAGTCAAACTTCCTTTGCGGTTCTGTCGATACATGTATTGAGTACTATTAAGAATTGAAAATTTCTTTGTCATTTTTAAAATCCGAGAACAATATAAACTATCCTCAGATACCATTCCCTCTGGAAATTTCAGGCCGTTTTGAAATAATTTTTTTCGATACACACTTATTCCAATTTGGACCATTAAATATTCCAAAAGCAAGTAGCTTTTTAAAATATTTTTCCTCAAACATAGATATAGGAAATCTATAATTCTATCATCATAAAAAAATAACTGTAGCCAAAAAAACGATAACATCATCAACGCATTCTGTAGTTATTTCATCAAGTTGATTCAAAAAGTGTTGATCACTCCAAAAGTCATCACCATCTAAAAAAACAATAAGTACTCTCCCCGGGCAGACTCAATACCTGTATTTCTTGCTTTTGAAGCTCCACCATTTGTTTGATTTAACACCCTAACTTTATTGGTATTCTCCACAGACAATTTATCAGCGACTATTGCAGTAGCGTCAGTTGACCCATCATTTATGATTAAAATTTCATAATCTTTAAATTCTTGAATTAAGACACTCTTAACACATTTTTCTAAATAATCCGCTACATTATAGGCAGGTATAATAATTGAAAAATTTCATAAGTTCCTTATTTTTTTCCTTCTCAAAAAAAGTATATGGATTCGTCATAAAATAAATAATTAGCGAGACACTCAACCAAGCAATCATAGAAATAAGGAAAGACAAAGAGACTCAAAAAAATTCCGTATTGGGATACTAGTGGTTCAGCTGTAAGAATGGATACAAGATACCCAGCTAAGAATGAAATGACTAAATAATGATGTTTTCTAAAAACAGTTAAAATATTATCACATACTGTAGAAAACGTACTAGCAATACCACCTAACAAAAAGAATGACGAAACTAATTTGATATTGATCCAACCTTGTCCCATAAATGATATTTAAAATAGGTATGGCAACAATCGTCCCACCAAGACAAATCAAAACACTTGTTCCCCATAAAATTTTTAAACAAGTTATTTTTATACGTAATAAAATGAGAAATTTTATTCTCTTCTTTGAAAATTGCTAGTTGTGTAACCATAGGGCGTAAAAAAACAATCATTAGATTCATTGCAAAAATTGGAGTGAATAAAATACTAAAGTCTCTCTGTACTCCCGCTTCAATCAATCCTCTATTAAAAATATCGTTTAATGCATACTTAGGTTGGTTATAGATTGAAACTAATAAAAAAAGCATTTATAAATAAAAGGTAAGCAGTCCTTTAAAAATACTATAAATATCTTTTTAGCTTTACTGTAGAGATATTAATACGATGAAACAACTTAGATTTTTGGAAAATCAAAAAAAGAACTACTATGAAAGAGGTGAGTGTTTGAAAAAAACAATAGATAAAAGAAGATTTTTTTAGAAAATAATAACAGAACAGCAAATGTTATTGTTGAAATCATATTTCTAAAAAAATAATGATTGACCAGCTATATCTAATCGTTCTTTTTGCTGAAATAAACCTTGAAATACATCAGACAGCGCTTCGCTAACTCTGAAAAAAAGATACCCAAAATATAATCCAAAAAAATTTTTCATGAGTAGAAGAATTTAAAATTAAATAACCTAATAAAATTAATATCATTAAAATATTAGTTAGAAATCTAGTAGTCAAATATGCATCAAAAGAATATTTTTTTCTTTAATATCTGTTGCTTGAAAATCTCGAACTTGAAACCCCGCAACAATAACTAGTAAATTCGCAATTGCATAAGAAAAAAACTATATAAGTCAGCTGACTCACTAGATAAAGTCCGAGTAACTATAAATAATAAAATAACAGATACAGCTGCTGAAGACAGGCTGCCAAGAATATTCAAAAGAAAATCTTTTGTGGCGATACCACTTTCAATATAATCAAACTCTCTTTCATTATAAATAAAAACTTTATCCAATTATACCATAAATTCCTGTAAAAAAAGTATCCTTAGGGTACTAGATACTCATTTCTCCCCAACCTAATTAAAAAGGGCAAAACTTCTATCAAGCTTATATCTACACTTCTTCCCTTCCCGTCTGCTAAATCATCTTCAAGTTACTTCTGCAAAATCGAGCTATCTACTCTGGAGATTACTGGTCGCCTTCTATTCTTCCTTATTTTAAAAAAAAATTACAATGCATACTAAAAAAACCCCGTTTTCACGGGGTTTAGTGTCTGACTATAATTGTTATCTGGGAACGGAATCGAATTAAGCTTCGATTTCTGTAACCATACCTGAACCAACGGTACGTCCACCTTCACGGATAGAGAAAGTAGTACCTTGTTCAACGGCGATTGGGTGGATCAACTCAACGTCGATTGTTACGTTATCACCAGGCATTACCATTTCAGTACCTGCTGGAAGTTCGATTGAACCTGTAACGTCAGTTGTACGGAAGTAGAACTGTGGACGGTAGTTGTTGAAGAATGGAGTGTGACGTCCGCCTTCTTCTTTAGTAAGGATATAAACTTCACCCTTGAATTTAGTGTGTGGGTTGATTGAACCTGGTTTAGCGATAACTTGTCCACGTTCGATTTCATCACGTTGGATACCACGGAGAAGCACACCTACATTGTCCCCTGCAAGACCTTCGTCAAGCTGTTTACGGAACATTTCAACACCAGTAACAACTGCTTTTTGGATTTCTTCTTTGATACCAACGATTTCGATTTCGTCGTTGACTTTAACGATACCACGGTCGATACGTCCTGAAAGCAACTGTACCACGACCAGTGATTGAGAATACGTCTTCGACTGGAAGAAGCAATGGCTTGTCAGTATCGCGTTCTGGTTCTGGGATGTACTCATCAACAGTGTCCATCAATTCCATGATGATGTCTTCATATTTAGAGTCACCTTCAAGAGCTTTAAGAGCTGAACCTTGGATAACTGGAAGATCGTCACCTGGGAAGTCGTATTCTGACAAGAGGTCACGGATTTCCATTTCAACCAATTCAAGCAATTCTTCATCGTCAACTAAGTCAACTTTGTTCATGAAGACGATCAAGTGTTTAACACCAACCTGACGTGAAAGCAAGATGTGCTCACGAGTTTGTGGCATTGGTCCGTCAGTTGAAGCTACTACAAGGATTGCTCCGTCCATTTGAGCGGCACCAGTGATCATGTTTTTAACGTAGTCCGCGTGTCCTGGAGCGTCGATGTGAGCGTAGTGACGCTTAGCAGTTTCATACTCAACGTGCGCAGTGTTGATAGTGATTCCGCGTTCGCGTTCTTCTGGAGCAGCATCGATAGACGCATAGTCTTTAGGTTGGTTAACTGCTGAAGGCAAGCGACGTGCCAATACAGTTGTGATAGCTGCTGTCAAAGTAGTTTTACCGTGGTCAACGTGTCCGATAGTACCAATGTTAACGTGTGGTTTACTACGATCGTATTTTTCTTTTGCCATTTGAGTAAAAGCCTCCAATAAAATATATTTTATAGATAGACAGTAGGCAATACAGTCTAACTTTCCTTACTATTTTATCAAATTTAAATGAAAATGCAAGTCTTTTAGCATTTTTTTGTGAATTATTCCTTGTCTGATTTTTAGTAAGGTTGATACAAAGAAAAGCGGTTGAATTGTCACAAGTATATCGAATTAAGAAGCCCTTTGGTTCCAAAAATAGAAAAAACCGGAACAATTCCGATTTTTTTCTTTATATTAGCCAGAGTTTCGCAGACCAGTTGCAATACCATTGATGGTGATGTGAATCAGCTTTTCTTGATCAGGTGTGAGCTGGCCGTTTCGCTGACGCTTGATCAGTTCTAGCTGGATATAGTTCAAAACATTGAAGTAAGGCATACGATAGTGCAAGCTATCTCTCAGATAGGTGTTTTCTGCTAGGAGCTCATCATGACCTTCAATCTCCAAAATAACATCCTTAGTCAACTGCCACTCATCCAAGATAATATTGAAAATATCACGCACATTCTGATCTTCACAAAGCTGCGCATACTCAAAAGCGATATTCATATTTGACTTAGACAGAACCATGTCTACATTTGACAAGAGTGACTTGAAGAAAGGCCATCTCTTATACATAAATTGCAGAAAGGCTAAGTTATTTTCTGGGTCTTCATCAATGAATTCCTTGAAACTTGACCCAACACCATACCAGCCTGGGAACATAACCCGACTTTGAGACCATGAGAAGACCCATGGAATAGCTCTGAGACCACCGATTTCAGTGATGGTTTTACGGGCAGCTGGACGAGAACCGATATTAAAGCTAGAGATAGCCTTGATCGGGCTGGATTCGAAGAAATAATCGTAAAAACGCTCGTCACCAAAGACTAAATCACGGTAAATCTGATAACTGCGATTAACTACTTGGTCCATAATTCGCTCATATTTATCAGACGTATGGCTATCGCTCTTCTTATGAGTTACCATGCGGTTAATGGCAGCAGACACTAGCATTTCCAAGTTATAGTAGGCTGCGTCTTTATTTCCATATTTATTACCAATGACTTCCCCTTGCTCAGTCAGACGGATCCGGTCATTGATACTGCGGAGTGGCTGAGAAGTAATAGCTTCATAGGTTGGGCCGCCACCACGTCCCACCGTACCTCCCCGGCCATGGAAGAAGGTGATTTTCACGCCAAACTTATCACCGATGGCTGTCAGCTGCTGCTGAGCCTTGTAGAGAGTCCAGCAAGAAGATAGGTAACCACCGTCCTTATTACTGTCTGAATAGCCCAGCATAATTTCCTGGTAATTATCCTTAGAGGCAATCCACTTCTGCGCAATTGGCAGAGACAGGTATTTCTCCATGGTATTGCAGGAATTGTCCAAATCCTCAATGGTTTCAAAGAGCGGAACAATCTGGACACGTGCCCCGTTTTCATCAATCAGCCCTACTTCCTTAAGCATAATAGCCAACTCAAGTAGATCTGATACACTGGTCGAGTGAGAGATAATATTCTGCTTAATGACTTCCTCACCAATGGCATCTTTTAGCTGACGGGCTGTTTTGAAAATCTCCAGTTCTTTTTGCAGGAGTTCAGACTTAGGCTCGTGAGTAGCTGATAGGATACGAGGATCTTCAAGCAGCTGCTTGAGCAGTACTTGGCACTTCTCTTCCTCAGACAGACTACTATAATCTTGAACAATATTAGCTGAAGCCAAGAGCTCAGCCACACAGGCCTCATGAACGCTGGAATCCTGCCGCATATCAATGCTGGCCAAGAAAAAGCCAAAAACATCAACCGCTTGGAGAAGTTCAGTCAAGTCACCACTTACCAAGGCTTCGCCATGATGTTCGATAAGAGAATCATAAATGACCTGCAAGTCTTCCTTGAATTCCTGAGCTGTTTTGTAAGAAGGTGTCTCCTCTTTCTTGAGCTCAGTCAAGGTCTCGCTGATACGAGACTGGATATAGTTAGGAATGATTTCTCTTCCTTTATTGCTGACAGAAAGGTTAGCTTTCGCAGACAATTTTTCCTCAGCTCGGTCAGTCAATCGCTGACCATCATTTGAGAAATTGCCTTCTTTAAGGTAAAGCAAGGTTTGAATCAGCTTGGACTGGATATAGTGAAAAGCACGGCGGTAAGGCTCATTTTCCCGATAAACAGACTTGTCTGTAGACAGAGCTGCCATTTCTGCTACTGCCTGACTGGTTTCTGAGAGGTTGGTCGAGAGCGAAAAGGTGCGATAGAGTGTATAAACCTTGTCAATGTAGTAGTTGAGGATGACTTCACTCTGGAGGGTAGCTGATAGTTTGAGGGTTTCTGCGGTTACAAAAGGATTGCCATCTCGGTCTCCGCCAATCCACATTCCCATGGTAATAGGCTTAGGATTATCCAGCTTGATCCCCCGCTCTTCCGCCAAGCGTCTGTATTCGACCATAAAGTTAGTGATCGCTTGTAGGAAAGAGCTGTTGTAGTACTCCATGACATTGGTAATCTCATTGGTCACTTTCAGCTTCTTCTCACGGATCATATCTGTCTGCATCATGAGCTCAATATAACGGCGGAGATTTCCGAGCCACTTCTTCTCATTTACCAGGCCAGCCTTAACATCACGATGCTGACGCAGTAAACTATGAATATGATTGGTTAAGTCCAGAATAGTCTTGCGCTGGACCTGGGTCGGGTGAGCTGTCAGTACTGGCACAACATTCAGATTTTCCAGAATCTCCTGAGCATTTTCCCGCGTTGAAATCAGGTCAATAGTTGTTGACAGCTTTCCAAGATAATCCTGATTGATATTGTTTTGATGGTTGATTTCATAAGCTAGGTCCACGTCTTCTGAGATATTAATCAAAAGCGGCAAAATAGAGAAATAACGAGAAATATAAACCATTTCATCCGTCGTCAGTTCTTCCACAATCGCTTTTAACTCATGATATTTGGAGTTAACGGCCAGATCTTCCATGAGGGAGATTTTTTCAAAGGTCTCAGGGCTGAGAAGATTCCGAGTAATATCGGCAAGCAAGTCTGTCAAAATAGCGACTTCTTCTCGAATCACTTCTTTATTGCTGTAGCTTTCTAATTTGTTAAATGACATAATCTGCACCTTTCATTTTTGCAACAACTGTTCATACGAACTGCGTTTAAGCTTCCTCAGACTGGTCTTGCGCCTCCGCTTCCATCTGTTCATAGAGGGCATCACGGCGCTCGTTGGCATCAATATTAAGTACCAAGGCGATGGCTACTGACAAGACCAGAAGACTGTTCCCTCCTTGCGATAGGAAGGGGAAGGTTACTCCTGTAGAAGGAATGAGACCTGATATTCCACCGATATTGATGAAGGTCTGCATGAGTATCATACCGCCAATTCCCAAAGCCATCATGGAGTTAAATGGATTCTTGGCCCGAATCCCGACCAAGATAATTCTCAAAATCAGGAAAAAGAGTAAGGCCAGAATCAGACTGGCACCAAAGAAACCAAACTCTTCTATCACGATAGAAAATACAAAGTCCGTATGAGCTTCCGGCAAATAGCCGCGCTTCTCAATAGAGTTACCCAAGCCTAGACCAAACCAGCCGCCATTACTCATAGCATAGTAGGAATTAGCCAATTGGTGGCCAGAGCCAGACAAATCCTTGAAGGGATTGAAGAAAGCGCTGAAACGCTTGGCCACATACCCAAAGACTGGAATCTTAGCCACGCGCTCAACCCCAATTATCCAAATGCTAGTTAAAACCAATCCCGAAACACTGACAATGGCTCACAGCATCGTAGAAAACCATCGATAGCCAATCCCGCTGACAGCTATCATTATTACGACGGTCAAAAATAGAATAGTCGCATTTCCAAGGTCTGGCATAATCGCTACAATCCCAATCAGAATAGCCACCATGGTCCGCCAGTCGTTAAAAGCTTTAGGAAACCAATGGTTGTGAGTCAGAGCTTGATAGTCATAGACCTTTATCTCCTCCTGCCTCTTTGTGAAGCGAAAAGCTAGATACCAGACCAAAATAATCTTCAAATACTCCGCAGGCTGAATACTGAAAGCTCCCAAGCTTGAGCCAACCATGGGCACCGTTAATAGTCCCTGTTATAAAACGAGATAAGAGCAAGAGGATAATCTCAGCAAAGATAACTATAGTCAGGATGCCTCCTTTTTTCAGGAAACCCAAGCGGATTCTATATAGGAGCGCAATTATAAAGAGACTTATTACCCAAAAAATCCCCTGATTCAAGACCATGCCAAAACCATTTCCTCCGGCCTGAATCGAGGTAGGACTCGTCGTTGAATAGACCACAATCAATCCCAAAACAGATAAAATCAAATAGGGAATCAAGATGGAATAATTCAACAAGTGCTTCTTGTCAATTTTCATATTTCACCATTAAACTTCTAAAAATTCAATTCTCATTATACCACCTTTTGGATTGAAAAAAAAGCATTAGTGCAGAGACTGGAACAATAAGGACTTGCTTTCGCCTTTTTACATAAAACTGTGATAAGATAGGAGGCAAACAAAGGAGTATAAGATGACAGACATTTATGATATTGAAATAAAAAAACAAGACGGAAGTCTGCAAAAAATGAGTGATTATAAAGGAAAGATTCTGCTGATTGTCAATACAGCGACCGGCTGCGGCTTCACTCCTCAGTATCAAGAACTGCAGGAACTCTATGAGCGCTATCAGAAAGACGGATTTGAAATCCTGGATTTCCCCTGCAATCAGTTTGGCCAGCAGGCTCCTGGAGACGCTGCAGAAATCAATAGCTTTTGCAGCCTTAACTACGGAACGACCTTTCCCAGATTTGCCAAGATTGATGTCAATGGTCCTCATACCGCTCCACTCTTTGACTGGCTCAAAAAAGAAAGGGGCGGTCTTCTGGGCGAAAACATAAAGTGGAATTTCACAAAGTTTCTAGTCAGTCGAGACGGAACAGTCATCAAACGCTTCTCTCCACAAACTTCTCCTCAAAAGATTGAAGAGCTCATTCAAAAGCTATTATAAAAGGTAAGAAAAAGCAAAACGATTTAGCCAACACTCCCCCATCGTCCACAGCTTAGCTAAGCTCTTTTTAAAAAAACAAGACGTTTTGAGCTTTCAAAACGTCTTGTTTTTACTTTATAATATTTCAATTATATTACATTTTATTCATTTTCTAGCAATTCTGGGGATATTTTTTTGCTTTTTTTATTTGTTTTAAGTTAAAATAAACCAGTATGAGGAAGAGGATTAAACCGCTTGCAATCCTAATTTTCTTTGCTTCTTTTATCATTTTTATTTTGATAAGCAAGCAAATTACTGACTCTCAGGAAAAGCAAGCACAGGCAAAAATTTCACAAACTAAACAAACTCCAAGTTCCTCAAAAAAAGAGGAAACATCTGATGATTCGTCCTTGGATGAAGAGTTTATTTCCAGACCAATCATTGACATTTCTGGCTGGCAACTGCCAAGTGAGATTAATTACGACTTACTCGCACAGAATGTTTCAGGAGTAATTGTCCGTGTTCATAGTGGAGCGCAAGCAAAAAAAGAAAATGCAGCAACCCATCTGAATGGTCTGGACAAGTCTTATGAAAGACACATCAAAGAATTTCAAAAGCGTAACATCCCTGTTGCTGTCTATGCTTATGTGGCCGCCAATAGCAAAAAAAGGAAATGGAAAAAAAGAAGCTGAAAGTTTCTACAAGGCTTCTGCCAAGTACCATCCAACCTATTATTGGCTGGACGTGGAAGAAAAGACCATGTCTGACATGAATGCGGGGGTTGAAGCTTTCCGTGCCAAGCTAGAGTCACTTGGTGTTAAAAATATTGGTATCTATATTGGAACTTATTTTATGGAGGAGCATAGCATCTCTACCGATAAGTTCACAGCAATTTGGATTCCGACTTATGGTAATGACGACGGCTACTACAATGCCGCACCAAATACGGAGCAAGATTACGACTTGCATCAGTACACATCACAAGGTCAGCTGACTGGTTTCTCCCATTATCTTGATTTGAACCAGCTGTCAACCTTGAAAGACCAGACAGCTACCTATCAAAAGCTATTTACAGTTCCTAAAGAAAGTCAATAGCTCAGAGCGACAGCTCAAGTCTCAAAGACTGCTGTCGTTTTTTTATTGTCACAAAATAGGAAATTTCCAGCCGTTTCCTCTTAATAAAAGCCTATATTTTTATGATATAATGATTTGATAAATGAAATTAGAAAAGGAAAATACAATGATTTCTTGGTTGAATAGAATTTTCAAAGGAATGGTCATTGCACTTGGCTTTATTTTGCCGGGAGTTTCAGGCGGTGTTTTAGCAGCTATCTTAGGTATTTACGAGCGCCTGATTCATTTTTTAGCCCATTTAAAGGAAAACTTCGTCGAAAATGTTCTCTATTTCATACCAGTTGGAATCGGAATGATTTTAGGAATTGCCGCTTTCTCCTATCCTGTCAATCTGCTGCTGGACAACTACAAAGTGATTGTCCTTTGGGGATTTGCTGGAGCTATTATTGGGACTGTTCCCAGCCTCATTAAAGAGTCTGTTGCTAAAAGTGAGCGTGATCGGACTGATATTCTCGTTTTCTGGGTCAGCCTCATCCTCTCAGGAATCTTTCTTTATTCCTTAAATGGTATGGTCGGCACCTTGCCAGCTAACTTCCTCTCTTTTATCTTAGCAGGAGCCCTGATTGCACTGGGCATTTTAATTCCCGGACTCAGTCCGTCCAACCTTCTCCTGATTTTAGGACTCTATACCCCTATGCTGAATGGCTTTCGCAAACTGGATCTCTTGGGCACCTTTCTTCCAATCGGAATCGGAGGAGCTTTGGCACTGATTCTCTTCTCTAAGCTCATGGATCATATTTTGAAAAACTACTACTCTCGTGTCTATCACTTTATCATTGGCATTGTCCTATCCAGTACACTTCTCATTGTAGTGCCTCAAGCAGGAAACAGTGAAAGCATCAGCTATCATGGAGTTTCTATATTGACACTTGTTCTTGCAGCCTTTTTCTTCGGTCTGGGAACCTGGCTGGGACTCTGGATGTCGCAATTAGAAAGAGAGATATACTAATGGCTAAAAAAACAAAAATCAAAAAAACACTGGTTGAGCAAATTTTAAGCAAGGCTAAGATTGAACATCGAGGCCTGCAGCTAAATGCCTTAGCTGAACAGCCAGTCGATGGTTTGGACCGTTCGCAGATTTATAAAACCTTGGCCTTGACAGGAGACAAGACTGGTACACTAATCGGTATCCTACCTATCACAGAACATCTGTCCGAAAAGAAAATGGCCAAGATTTCCGGCAATAAAAAAGTCAGTATGATTCCCCAGAAAGACTTGGAAAAGACAACGGGTTATATCCACGGAGCCAATAATCCTGTCGGTATCCGGCAAAAGCACAACTTTCCAATCTATATCGACCAGTCGGCTCTAGAGCGAGATAGCATTATCGTTTCTGCCGGCGAAGTCGGCCGCAGTATCGAAATCAAGGCTCAAGATTTGGCCGATTTTGTTCAAGCTGACTTTGCAGACCTCAAAGAAAATCCTAGCTCATAATTCTTCAATACTGCACCTAATATTCTCAATAAACTCTAATAAGGAAGAAACAATCAACCACTATGAAATTATACTTTGTCCGACACGGAAGAACGGAATGGAATCAGGAAGGCCGCTTTCAGGGAGCCAGTGGTGATTCGCCACTGCTGCCAACCGCCGTTGAAGAACTGCATAACCTAGGAAAACATCTGGCTCAGACACAATTTGACAAGATTTACAGCAGCGATCTCCCACGTGCCGTTCGCTCTGCTGAAATTATTCAAGGAGAAAGCCAGTTTCCGACTGAAATCGTATCAATACCTGAACTGCGAGAATGGCAGTTGGGAAAACTAGAAGGCGCAAAAATTTCTACCATTGAAGCCATCTATCCACATCAGATGGCTGCCTTCCGCCACAACCTTTCGCAATTTAATCATACTTTTTTTGACGCTGAGTCAGTCTACCATACGACCCACCGGACCATTTCCTTTATCAAGACCTTAAAGGACAAGGACTATGAACAAGTGCTCATTGTCGGGCACGGAGCTAACTTAACCGCCAGCATTCGAACCATGCTGGGCTATGACACACCTCTCCTGCGCAAGAATGGCGGTCTGACCAACGCCAGCATCACCATCCTTGAAACAGAAGACTTTGAGAATTTTGAGCTGATCACTTGGAATAATACGGATTACTTACTTGAAAAGGCAGAAATTAAAGCTGGATTTCTAGCTTTTTTTCTTACTTTATAGCCAAATATAGATGAATTTCCCTATCTTTTGTGATAAAATAGGTAGGAAAACTTTTGGAGGAAAAACATGACTACTGAACATATCGAGGAATTAAACGACCAGCAGATTATCCGCCGTGAAAAAATGGCTGCGCTGGCTGAGCAGGGAATTGACCCTTTTGGCAAACGCTTTGAACGGACTGCTAACTCTGCTCAACTGAAAGAAAAATACAACGATAAAGATAAAGAAGAATTAAACGAACTCAATGAAACAGCTATTATCGCTGGCCGTCTGATGACCAAGCGCGGTAAAGGAAAGGTTGGCTTTGCTCACATCCAAGACCGTGAAGGCCAAATCCAGATTTATGTGCGGAAAGATGCTGTTGGTGAAGAAAATTATGAAATCTTCAAAAAGGCTGACTTAGGAGATTTCCTCGGTATCGAAGGTGAGATTATGCGGACGGATATGGGGGAGCTTTCTATCAAGGCGACCCACCTTACTCATTTGTCTAAGGCTCTGCGTCCCCTGCCTGAAAAATTCCACGGTCTGACAGATGTCGAAACTATCTACCGTAAACGTTATTTGGATTTGATTTCCAACCGCGAAAGCTTTGAACGCTTCGTCACTCGTTCAAAAATCATCTCAGAAATCCGTCGTTACTTGGATGGACAAGGTTTCCTTGAAGTTGAAACTCCTGTTCTGCATAACGAAGCAGGCGGTGCTGCTGCCCGTCCATTTATCACCCACCACAATGCCCAAAATATTGACATGGTACTGCGGATTGCAACCGAGCTTCACCTTAAACGTCTTATCGTTGGTGGTATGGAGCGAGTTTATGAGATTGGCCGTATCTTCCGTAACGAAGGAATGGACGCAACTCACAATCCAGAGTTCACTTCCATTGAGGTTTACCAAGCCTATGCAGATTTCCAAGATATCATGGACTTGACGGAAGGTATTATCCAACATGCAGCCGTTTCTGTTAATGGAGATGGACCAGTCAACTACCAAGGGACTGAAATCAAGATCAACGAACCATTTAAACGCGTTCACATGGTTGATGCCATCAAGGAAATTACGGGTGTTGATTTCTGGCAAGATATGAGCTTTGAAGAAGCTGCTGCCTTGGCTCAGGAAAAGAAAGTTCCGCTTGAAAAGCACTTCACCGAAGTTGGTCATGTTATCAATGCTTTCTTTGAAGAATTTGTGGAAGAAACCTTGATTCAGCCAACCTTTGTCTACGGTCACCCTGTAGCAGTGTCACCTCTGGCTAAGAAAAATCCAGAAGATCCACGCTTCACGGACCGTTTCGAGCTTTTCATCATGACCAAAGAATATGCCAATGCCTTCACCGAGTTGAACGATCCAATTGATCAACTATCTCGTTTTGAAGCACAGGCCAAAGCTAAAGAACTGGGTGATGACGAAGCAACAGGCATCGACTATGACTTTGTCGAAGCTCTGGAATACGGTATGCCACCAACTGGAGGTCTGGGAATCGGTATCGACCGGCTGGTTATGTTACTAACAGACGTGACTACCATTCGAGATGTCCTGCTCTTCCCAACGATGAAATAATCTGTATTTTATACAATCTTAAGAAAACAGATCCTGCTGGAAGCCCAGCAGGATTTTTACATCACAAAAAAGTCTGGTTTCCCAGACTTTTGATTATATTATTCATATCTCAGTGCTTCAATTGGATCCAGTTTAGAGGCTTTATTGGCCGGCAGGATTCCGAAGAGAACACCGATAGTCGCTGAGAAAAGAAGACTAATGATGCTGACTGTGAGTGATACTGTCACTGGTGTTCCTTCCAGCATTTGACTCATGGCTGAGCCTAGTACAGACGCAAGTCCTGCAGCTAGAACCAGTCCAATCAAACCACCAATCAGTGTCAAAATCATAGACTCAATCAAAAATTGCATCAGTATGTTGCCACGTGTTGCTCCCAGAGCTTTTCGCAGACCGATTTCACGAGTTCGCTCAGTGACCGATACCAACATGATATTCATAACGCCGATACCACCAACAAAGAGAGAGATTCCGGCAATGGCACCGATAACTCCCGTCATTGCACCATAAATATTTTGCACTTCCTGATAAAGGGCACTATCGTCTGTCACTTGATATTCTCCCTGTTGGAGTCCCGCAATTTCTGTTAATTTCTTGGCAACCTTAGGGCCAAGTTCTGGAACTAAGCTTGTATCATTCACTCGAAGAACAATCTCTGAAATTTCATCTACTCCAAAGTTTGCAGCTATGAGAGTATTGGTCGTAATGGCATTACCACCATAGACCTGCATGGAGCCAGATGCAGCAGCAGTTTCAGGATCTCTATAAACCCCAATCACCCGATAGTTACTTGCACCCACTGTCACAATTTTATTGATTGCCTCTTCAGCGGAAGAAAAGAGGTTCGCAGCCAGATCTTCGTCCAGCAGCACAACACTGGCAAAGCCTTGATAGTCTTGCTGCCTCAAAGCGCGACCAGCAATGATTTTATATTTTTTCACCTGAATATAGGTCATGTTTGCGCCGACAAAATTGACGCGCTCAGCCTGCTTATTTTCGTAGCTAAAGGTTTCCATAGCAGAGTTGGTCACATAATAACCATCCACTCCCTTGATATGGGTCAATTCCTTAACCCATGCTTCCTGGGCCTTGGGTGGTTCCACCACTTCCTCGCTTTCATCTTCTACATTTACTGAATAGAGATCAGCCGTTTGTGTGTAGGAGCCGTCCTTGCTCTTTTTAGGAGAAAAGACAAGGCGCATGTTTTTCTGACTTTTGGTAAAACTCTCATTGACCCGCCGGGTAATGGAATCTCCTAAGGCCATGATAACTACAACCGAAGCCACTCCGATAATAATCCCAATCATGGTCAGGAAAGACCGCATTTTGTGTCCAAGAATGGAGCTAATGGCAAATTTCCAGTTTTGCATTAGACTAGTCCTCCTTCCTTAGCGCTATCAGATGAGATGACACCGTCACGGATGACAATCTGCCGTTTGGCATAGGCCGCAATCTCAGGCTCGTGGGTTACCATGATAATGGTTTTCCCTTCTCGATTGAGCTCAGTCAAGAGCTCCATAATTTGCTCACCAGTCTTGGTATCCAAGGCTCCTGTTGGTTCGTCAGCCAGAATCAGAGAAGGATTGTTAACCAAAGCACGCGCAATGGCTACCCGCTGCTTCTGTCCACCGGAAAGCTCTGAAGGCAAGTGATGCATCCGCGTGTCTAACTCCACCTTGGTCAGAAACTGCTCGGCCAAGGACTTACGTTTAGATAGACCGACACCTGCATAGATCAAGGGCAGTTCCACATTTTGCAAGGCATTGAGCTTAGACAAGAGAAAGAACTGCTGAAAGACAAAGCCGATTTGCTTATTTCGAACCTTGGCCAGCTTCTTATCACCTAGCTTAGCTACTTCTTCGCTTCCCAGATGATACTCACCAGTTGTCGGACGATCCAGCATCCCAATGATATTCATCAGAGTAGACTTACCAGATCCAGACGGTCCCATGATGGCAACAAACTCGCCCTCTTCAACCTCCAGACTGATGTCTTTAATACCTGCAGTTCCTGGTCTCCATTGCGATAGCTCTTATTAATATTTTTTAACTCAATTAGCTTCTTCATAAGATTTCACCTCTTGACCGTCTTTCAAGCTATCTGTCGGATTGATGATAACTTTACTATCCTTTGTCAAACCAGATGAGATTTCTTGATTTTCAGCATCAGCATTTCCGAGCGTCACTTCTGTCTTCTTAGCAACTCCTTTTTCCAGAACCCAAACATAGTTCTTGTCTCCATCCATTACCACACTGCTGACTGGCACAATGAGTCCCTGAGTATTGTTTTTAACTTCAATATTGACAGAGAAGCCTTGCTTGAGCTCGCCAATCTCGCTGGTAATGTCAATTGTAAATGGATATTTAGAACCTGAAGCTGTTCCGCTGCCACCAGTTCCAGATGGCTGAGCTGCTGCCTGCTGGCCGTCTTTTGGATAGTTGGAAATGTAGCTGATTTTACCAGTCCATTTCTTGTCTGGGTAAACTTTTGATGTAATGGTCACTTCTTGGCCGACAGACAAGTTAGCCAAGTTGTATTCGGATAATTCACCCTTAATCTGAAGATTTCCATTGCTAACGATGTGAACCAAGGTTTGAGTAGCACCTGTTGTTGATTTTGAAACATCGCGGTTGACTTCTACGACCGTACCATCTGCTGTGCTGTTCACTGTCAAGGCATTGAGAGTAGCTTGTGCTTTGTTCATATTATCCACTGCATCAGCTCGAGCATCGCGCAGGTCAGCTGCCTGAGACTCCACAGAACGCTGAGCCTGAGCTTCAGACGCCCCATCAGCTTCTTCGTCGCCGGTAGTATTTACAGTCACACCATTGGTTTGCAAGTCATGCAATTGACGATCGGCTTTGCTCACCGCCCGAGCAGCTGCATCATAAGCAGCCTGAGCCTCTGCACTTTTATAAGTAACCAATGCTTGACCAGCAGTCACTTGGTCACCGACATTGACCAGTACATTTTCCAAGTCACCCTTAGTGCTGTCATAGTAGATGTACTGCTCATTGCTGGCTGTGACATTTCCTGTCAGTAAGACTGAAGAAGCCACTGAACCTTCCTTGGCCTTTTGAACTAAGGGAGTCGTATCGATCGGTGCCTCAGAAGGATTCCCTCCATTTAGAAACATGAAGAGAATTGCTCCTGCAACAACTGCAATCGTAGCTCCAATAATGCTAAATAATTGCCATTTCTTTAACTTTTTCATCTCTTTTCCTCCTCTTGATGAAAACGATTTTCTTTTGTTATATTATATCACAAGGCTATCATAATTCTTCTAAAAAAATTTACAGTTTTTCACAAATAGTTGCTATTTTATCTCAGATAATCACTCCACTTAAATCCGTAGCAGATTTTTGCATTCACCTGCTAAAAAAGGTACAATTACCTCATATAATAGAAGGAGATTCTAACAAAATGAAAGAATTTGATATGATTGCTATTGGCGGTGGCAGCGGGGGGATTGCTACCATGAATCGGGCCGGCGAATACGGTGCCAAGGTTGCCGTTATTGAAGAAAAGAAACTAGGTAGCACTATGTGTCAATGTCGGCTGTGTCCCAAAGAAGATTATGTGGTACGGAGCTCAAATCGCTGAAGCTATCCAGCATTATGGACCAGACTACGGCTTTACTTCTGATAATCAAACTTTTGATTTTGCTACCCTTCGGAAAAATCGCGAAGCTTATATTGACCGAGCACGTTCATCCTACGACGGTAGCTTCAAGCGGAATCGTGTTGAGCTGATCGAAGGACGTGCCCGCTTTGTAGATGCAAACATTGTCCAAGTCAACGGCGAGCTCATTCGCGCCAAGCACATTGTCATCGCGACCGGTGCTCATGCAGCTATCCCAAATATCCCTGGCGCAGGCTACGGAGAAAATTCTGACGATGTCTTTGCTTGGGAAGAATTACCTGAATCTGTGGCTATTGTCGGAGCTGGCTATATAGCTGTTGAACTAGCTGGCGTGCTCCATGCTCTGGGAGTCAAACAGACCTTTTTGTCCGTAAGGATCGGCCACTGCGCAACTTTGACAGCTATCTGATTGACGGTTTACTCCAAGAAATGGAAAACTCTGGACTCCAGCTTCATACCCATAAGATTCCACAAAAGCTGGAAAAACTTCCTGATGGTCAGCTCAAACTCTACTTTGAAGATGGCAGCAGCCACACAGCCCAGCATGTTATTTGGGCAATTGGTCGTAAGCCAAATGTTCAAGATCTTAATCTGGAAGCAGCTGGCGTTACTCTCAATGAACGTGGCTTCATCGCTGTAGATGAGTATCAAAACACTGTGGTTCCTGGCATCTATGCTCTAGGCGATGTAACAGGTGAAAAAGAATTAACCCCTGTTGCTATCAAGGCTGGACGGACCCTGTCTGAGCGTCTTTTCAACGGCAAAATAGATGCTAAGATGGACTACTCAACTATTCCAACCGTCGTCTTCTCCCATCCCGCTATTGGAACAGTCGGCCTAACTGAGGTAGAGGCTGTTAAGACTTACGGAGCTGAAAATATCCACGTTTACACATCTAGCTTCACATCCATGTATTCAGCTGTCACCCAGCACCGCCAACAGGCCAAGTTCAAGCTTATCACTGCCGGTGAGGATGAAAAGGTCGTTGGCCTACACGGCATTGGCTACGGAGTAGACGAGATGATTCAAGGTTTCGCTGTTGCTATCAAGATGGGCGCTACCAAGGCTGACTTTGATGCTACAGTTGCTATTCACCCGACAGGTTCCGAAGAATTCGTGACCATGCGATAAAAAATTCAAAATCAGAAGAGGTTTGGTATTCCAGCCTCTTTTTGACTTCTGCTACCATTTTATAATAAAGATGATGACCGTTCCATAACCTAATCTTTCATTTTACAGACGAATCTTACATTTTTGTAAGATTGTAAATTTTAACTATTTCAGCTTCATTTGACTTTCCTTTCAAATATCAGTTTAATTGAAGAAATTCAGATTTTTTTCAGACAATAAACTTCTGCATCACTATTTTTAAAAGGTAAATTGTCAAATATCCATCAAGAAATTCCAAAAATTATGAAAAACGAGCGTTGTTTTTTTGCTTATTATAGACGATAACGGGCCTGAAATGAAATCTCAGACTCCTTTTTCTTTATGGTAAAATAGCTACAGCTCTAACTGGTGAACCGCTGGCTTGATGCCAGTTGGGGAAGCTAATTGAGATGAGAGCACCCTTAGCCGGCAGCTGATCCAGATTAGCCATAACTTCTAGCTGATAAATGTCCTGCTCCAAAAGATAGTATTCATTGAGCAGCCCATGCTCCGCTGTAGGAATACCCGCATCTGTATCAAAAGTTTCGTGACCTACCGCCTTGACACCACGCTCATGGATAAGGAACTCTAGAGCATCCCGTCCCCACCCAGGAGTATGCTGAATCTCCTGATCATCCAGATTGCGCATAGCTGATTGGCTTGGCCAACGCTTGGACCAGTCTGAGCGAAAAGCAACAAACGTTCCTGACTCAATCTGCCCGTGCTCCGCTTCAAAATCTAAAATATCCTGCTTGCCCAGAATAAAGTCTGGATTTTCTGCTACTTCCTTAGACTTATCAATAACCACCAAAGGCAGGAAAAGATCTTTTAGCTCAATCTCTTCCAACCAGCGACCACCCTCCACAAAGTGAATCGGAGCATCAATATGAGTCCCGTACTGGCCAACTACAGAAAACTGCTGAACATGAAAACCGTCTTTCAAAGTGAAAATATCCTTCTTCTCCAAGGCAGGCAGAGCTGGAAAATGCGGACTATCTTCCTTGATCTGATGGGACAAGTTGACCCATTTTTTCTCCTGTAGTTCCTGATAAATTTTTAATAAATCTGTCATAGCCTTCTCCAATCTAGTCAGTCTTGCTTTAGGAAGATGTTGATTACGCACCCATACCTCTAGCAAAAACTCTCATTTACTTTTGCATTATTATATCAATCAAAGTGTGCTGCTGCAATTCTTTATAGCACTTTTAGATAATCCTTTTTTATTGATAAGAATATAGTTTGAAGCTATAGCTAATTTTTCTAATCAAGGCTATTCAAGCATTGAAAATTTTGATATGATAGTACAAAAGCAATCCAGAAACGAGGAAAACTGATGAGTAAAACGAAAAAAACTTCTTGCAGCCTTGGGCATCCTTTTTCTTTAATATTTTTTTGGTCTTATCGCCTTCTTCGTCTTGCTCATCAGAAGCAAGAAACGAAAAATAAGAATCTGTCTGTATAATTGTCTCGTCCGATAAAGAAGGACTTGACTTTTTTTTATTTAGCTTTTAAAATAGTTACCATAAAATAAAAAAAGAGGTTTACTATTTATGAACAAGAACAAAGCTTTTCTTCTTGCCCTCCCAGCTATCGGAGCTGCCTTCCTAGCTGTCCTATCCCAATTAACTATTTCCATTGGTCCCGTTCCCATCACGCTGCAGACTTTTGCTGTCGGTTTGATTGCAACGATTTTTAAACCACGCGAAGCGGTTCTGTCGGTCTTTATTTATCTGCTTCTGGGAGCTATTGGCCTACCGGTCTTTGCTGGAGGAAGCGGTGGTTTCCAGGCTCTCTTTGGTCCAAGCGCCGGCTATCTCTGGTTCTACTTACTCTTTGCCCTTGTGACATCCAGTCTGACCCATAAGGACAGTCCTTTCTATATGATTTTTATAGCCAATGTATTGGGTGACGCTCTCGTCTTTGTCGGCGGTATCCTAGGACTACATTTCTTGGGGGGACTCGATTTCTCTAAGTCAGTCGCGGTTGGCCTTACTCCTTTTATCCTGCCAGACTTGCTAAAAATGGTTGTCATCACCATTATCAGCATTCCTATTTTTAAAAGTCTGAAATTCCATCCCTACTTTTCAGAGAAATAGAAAAAACTGATAGAGCTTTCTCTATCAGTTTTTAAATGCATCCACGAGAACCTGGAATTCTTCATTGGAAAGTGTAATTCCCTTGCCCATCTTGCTGTGGTCTGGACTCCAAGTCCGAATATCATACTTAGCTGGTGCTCCGTTAAAGCTAACTCGGTTGAGCTCTTTGGTCCAGCCCTTGTCATTTTCAGACAGGACCAGAAGTTTTTCTTCGATTTCGAATGTAAATTCAGCCATATTTCACCTCTTGTTTTATTTTCCAATTAATAATTCGTAAAAAGAATTTACAATTTAGGGAATTTTTGTTATATAATATATTGTAACAAGTTATGGAGATTTTTAGCTATGAAAAAAATATCTCGAAATGATTTTACAAAGAGCCAACGAATTTATCAGTGGCAAAAAAAATGAACAAGGACCAGAGGACAGTGGCCGCATCCTGCGTACCATCGAGCTAGCTCTGCGTAAACAATCTGGTGTCCACGTTATCTTTCTGGATAAAAGCTTCACTGGTGACATTGTCAAATACGATCGCGAGCGCCAGCAGCTGATTATCAAGAATTTCAAGAAAAGTATGACCACTATTATCCGCGTGCAGACATCAAGCGAATCAGCCTCGTACCCAATAATATCCGTGAAGCCCAAAAGAAGGACATTCGCATCACCAACCGTCGTTTCAAAAGATAACTCTTCTATCCAGCTGGATGGAAGAGTTATTTGTTTGTCTGAAAATAAATTGATCGATGCTTTTTGCATCCTGGATTAAAAGGATGAGTACAAATAGGACAAGCATCCTCACAGCCAAGATACTGGGAAATAGTCAACTCTGTCCTGCAATGACCACAAAGGACTACTCGATCTTCTGACCGAGTCACAGGATAGGCCATAAAAGAATGGTCTTCGTAGCGGTCATGACAGAGAAAGCAAGGATAGTATTTCTGACAAGCAAAGCACTTAAGAGCTATGATATCTTTCTCACTGTGATAATGCTGGCAGCGAGTCTCCTCATCAAGAATATCTCCGTAAACCTGAATCATGCCACTTCCTCTCTGATAACCTGTATTCATAAAGATGGCTTTTAGATTAAAAAGCCACCTATGAATATAAGATTAAGCTCGGACGGTCACGCTAGTGCCATCTTCCTTGTAAAGATTAATCAAGCCTTCCTTTCGAGCCCGCACCATATCGCCAGCCTCTACGGGCTGCTCCAAGTGAATGGTCAGAAGCTCCATCGGATTAGGAGCTCGATCAATTTTGTTACCATCAGCATCACGAAGGTCTGTGACAAAGGTTTCAAAATGACGGAAGCCCGGCCCATAAAACTCAACCTGATCTCCTTCATGGATAACATTTCGCTGACGAATAGTCGCTATCTGACTGTCTGCGTCATAGGCTACTACTTCTGCTACAAATTTGTATTCTGGAATCTTGCGTCGCGCTCCGAACAGCTGCTCATTCTCAGTTGGAGTATGATAGTAGAATCCTGTAGCCAATTCGCGTTGAGCAACCTTCCACATCTCATCAACCAAGTCCTGCTTGATAGCTTCAAACTTTTCAGGACTTTCTAGATAAGCATTTACAGCTGCTTTATAGCAGTTAGTCACCGTAGAAACGTAATGAATGGACTTCATCCGTCCCTCAATCTTCAAGCTATCCACTCCATTTTCAATCATGTCTGGTATGCGGTCAATCATGGACATATCAACTGCGGACATGGAAAATTCTTCTGGAACTTCACCCTTCAAGCTCTTACGTTCTTGTCCGAAAGGCATGTCGTAGAGGTCGTATTTCCAACGACAGGATTGCGAGCAGCCTCCACGATTGGCATCGCGCATACTCATGTGGTTGGATAATGTACAGCGTCCAGAGTAGGAAATACACATCGCTCCATGAACAAAAGCTTCTATCTCAACATCAGTCCGTCGGCGAATTTCAGCTAGCTCAGCCATAGAAACTTCGCGAGCTAGGACAACGCGAGTCAGTCCTAAATTCTTCCAAAACTCAAGCGTTTCATAGTTGGTCGCACTGGCCTGAGTTGACAGGTGGATTTCCAGACCAGGTGCTTCTGATGCTGCAATAGCAACCAAAGCCGGATCTGAAACAATGACAGCCGCAATCCCGATATCCCGCAAACGGCGGAACCACTCACCAGCTCCCTCTTCATTACCCTCGTGCATGACCATATTGGCCGCGACATAGACCTTGGCACTATAACTAGCCGCAAACTGAACCCCTTCTTCCATCTGTTCAAAGGTAAAGTTTCCAGCTCGACTGCGCAGACCATAGGCCTGTCCGCCAATAAAAACAGCATCTGCTCCATATCGAACAGCTACTTTTAGCTTTTCCAAAAGTACCAGCAGGTGACAATACCTCTGGTCGTTTTTAGTTTTCTTGCCATCATTTTTCTCCTATTTGCAATATAAAAAGTGTTGATGTCTAATCCTTATTATTTTTATAGTAATTTACCCCTAAAAAGCAAGGTTCTTTGAATTATTTTCACAATTCTAATTTTTCAGATTATTCGAATTAATTCAAAAAAAATAGTTTGAAGCATTTATTTTTTTACTCATGTTTTATAAATCTCATTTTTTTGTTCACAAAAAGAACTCCTAAAAAGAGTTCTCGTTTCTAAATTTATTTTACCATATCAGGGATCATAGTCATAAAATCCTGTATCGAGAAAACGATTTTTCGGATGCAGTTTATGAATCGCCTCATCCAGCACAAATGCTTGATCTGAGCTAAACTTGCCTGCTTCAATCAAATCCCTTGCCTCTACAAAAATCTTAGCAATCTCAACAAAGTTGTGGCCAGGTGTGTAGAGACCTTCCAACTTCCAGTTGCAGAAGCCATGGTCAACCAATTCTATCAGCTTGGTCATCAAATCCAAGTCATTATTGGCAAAAATATGAGTACCATGATTGTCCTCAAAAATTGAGTAATGGCTTTGCGGATCACTTGGTTCTGCCAGAAAGAGGTCCCGTTCTCGTGTCTTTTCATCATCGATATGAGTGAAATTATAGTAATTCTGCAAAAGAGGACGCTTGGAGTGATGGATGACACTAGCTCCGTAAACCAAGACTTCAGCAGGAATTTCCAGAATCTCTGGCATCTTAAAAAGCTCTGCAGAAGGAATCTCACGCGCCAAGACAGCTTCTGAAACTCCAGCGTTCTTTGCCCAAAAGTTAATCTGACGGCTGCTGGTAACCATGGTTGAGGCGTCGTAAATGGTTTTTAATTTGTAGCCATCTCGCTGCAGCACATAGAAAACACCAGCGTCCCCAACGGTAATATAATCTGCCCCAATTTCCTGGAGAAAATCAAGATAGGGCTTGATATTATCCATCATTTCCTGATGCATGAGAGCGTTCACCGCAACGGTCAACTCTTTTCCTGCTTGGTGAACCAAGTCAGAAATTCGATTTAATTCATCTAAACTAAAATTATGAGGCAAACGAAGGCCGTAATTTTTCTCACCGACATAAATTCGATCGACATTCGCCTCCAAAAGTTCCTCAACTTGCTCTATACTTTCAGCTGTTGCTGTAATAATTATCTTTTTCATACAACCATTATAGCAAAAAAATATAAAGGAGTGGTTTTTCATTCGAATTTATTCGTTTTGTAATCCTTTTGTAATATTTAAAACTGCAAAAAAATGGTAGAATTAGAGGGTACTGTAAGGAGAGAGAATTATGCACGTAAGAAAATACCAACAATATGATGATCCAACTGACTACTACTATCAAGAAATTGAATCTGAACAAACACCACTCTATCAAGAATACCTACCGGAAGCAGAAACATCACCAAGATTAAGTGAACTCTTTTTCTTCTTAAATATTGCTGTTTTCTGTATCTTGACAGTTTTGTTTAGCTTTGTATTTTTGAGTTTAAAAATGAATACATTTATGTCCTTCACTTTGGCCATTGCTTCCAGCCTGATTAGCATTCAATCTTATCGTCTGTTCGCAAAGAAACGCCAAACTAGCAAATAAACCGACCCTGTGATTCTACGATTTTAAAATAAAAATATAAGAAGAAACCGAAGACGCCTTATGTCCTCGGTTCTTTTTTCGTTCTTGCAAACAAAGAAGACTAGCAATTTTGCTAATCTTCTTTGTTTTATTTTTCTTCTTGATTATCAGTTTCAGCAGTCTTTTCTTCTTGACCTTCTGTCGCTTCTGCTCCGAAGTCAATGATGATTTCTTCTGAAGGTTCCTCTTCTTCCTCTTGGAAGATCACAGGCTCTTCCTCTGCAAAGTTACTTTCTTCTTTATCAAATTTCTTTGATTTCGTTAAACTTATCCTGCGAGTAGTCCACGACTGATTTTGTCGTTTCTTTGACAGATTCGATGACTGTTTCAGTTGTAATCTCGCCTTTCTCAACTTTTTCCTTGGTTTGTTGAATTGCGCTGACAGCTTGATTTGAAAAGTCTTTAGCAGACTGAACGACAGCTTCGTGAATATCATCAGGATTTTCTTGGTATTCCTTAACAAAGTCCCGAACCTTATCTGTCGTTTCCTTTCCTTTCTTACTGGTCAGAAAATAGGCAGCAGCTGCACCTGTAACGGCGCCCAATAACAGTGATGAAAATTTTCCCATAATAGACCTTCTTTCTTATTTTTTAAACAATTTTGAAGCAAAACGCAAAGCAGATAAACCAGCTGTTGTCTTGACAGATCCCTTGCCAACAGACACAGCTTTTTTACTCAGCGTGCGCGCCTGAACGTTTAAATCTGAAACAGACTCAGACAGGTCCGCTACAGCTGTAAACAAAGGATCAATAGTTGCGACTTTTCGATTGATGTCATCAGTTAAGACATTGACCTTGGCCAGCAAATCATTGGTTTGGTGAAGGGTCACGTTGACATCAGAAGTCAAGACCTTAATGGTATTTTCTGTTTCATCTAGCATCTTACCAGCTTTTTCGCCCAGATTTTTGACAGTAATCATCAAGTAAATCACGAATATAATGAGGGCAACCGCCAGTAAAGAATAAGCAATTTCAATTATCATATTTCTCTCCTTTCATCGCAGACATCTCTTACAAGAGTCAACAGCTCTATTTTTTCTTATTCTTGATAATAAGGAGCTTTCTTTTTTCTTTGGTAAATGATGATGCCGATTCCGACAAAAATAAGAATCAGCGACAGCCATTGGGAAACACGCAGACCAGCAAACATGAGGCTGTCCGTCCGCATCCCCTCAATAATCATCCGACCAAAACCATACCAAATCAGATAGAATGCAGCGATTTCTCCCTGCCTCAGCAACTTAGGCCGACGGCGTAGAACAATAATCAAGATAAGCCAATTAGGTTCCATACAGATTCATAGAGGAAAGTTGGCTGTCTGTAGCTGCCCTCGATATACATATTTTCCCGAATAAAGCTAGGCAGGTAGTCTAAACTCTTAACTGCCGCGCCATAGGCTTCATGGTTGGCAAAATTTCCCCAGCGACCAATACTTTGAGCAATCATCACACTTGGTGCTGCGATATCTAGAAAATCAACCGGATGAATCAGCCTTCTCCGACAGAAGAAATAGAGAACGATAGCACCAGCTATCAGCCCGCCGTAAATAGCAATACCTGCTATTCCACCATTCCAAAAATCAATGATTTTTATCAGATTCTTACCGTAATAATCCCATTCGAAGGCCACGTAATAAAGCCGGGCACCCACAATGGCTACGGGAAAAGCTACTAGGATAAAATCCAAAATATCATCAGGAATAATCTTCCGACGCGGAGCCTCTTTCATGGCAAGATAAACGGCTAAAACTAAGCCTGTGACAATACAGATGGCATACCAGCGAATACTGATAGGCCCTAATTGGATAGCTACTGGATCAATCATGTTTCACCTCATTCCGGCTAATTAAATCGGTGAGGCGCTCTTCAAAGATCTTTGTAGCATCATAGCCCATTTGCTTAGCTCGATAGTTCATCGCCGCGGCCTCAATCACGACTGAGATATTGCGGCCAGTCTTTACAGGAATCCGAATACGTGGAATTCTGACACCGGCAACCTCCAGCTCCTCTGTATCATTACCTAGACGGTCAAAAGTCTTTGAGTATCGTAATTCTCCAAATAGACAGCTATCTGAACTTGAGAAGAATCTTTGACTGCACTGGCTCCGTATAAGCTCATGACATCAATGATACCAACACCACGAATTTCCAATAGGTGGCGCAGTATTTCAGCCGGCTCTCCCCAAAGGGTCACTTCATCCTTGGCATAGATATCCACTCGGTCATCCGCAACCAAACGATGGCCACGCTTAACCAATTCAAGTCCTGTCTCACTTTTACCAATTCCACTGTCCCCTTGGATGAGAACACCCATGCCATAGATATCCATCAGGACCCCATGAACACTGGTTCTCTCAGCCAGCCGAGAATCAAGATAACTGGAAATTTCTCCAGACAAGCGGCTAGTAGAGGCTTTGCTTCTAAGAATAGCAACCTGCTTCTCATCAGCCGCATCAATCATTTCTTTAGGAATCTCTAAATTTCGAGCAATGATAACCACCGGCGTCTCAGGCTGGAACATTTTCAACAGTACTTGATGGCGATTATGAGAGCTCATCTTCATCAGATAAGACCACTCTTTCATCCCAATCAGCTGTATTCGCTCGGGTGTATAAAAATCAAAATATCCAGTCATTTCAAGTCCAGGCCGAGAAATATCTGAAGTTTTAATTTCTTTCTCCAGTAAAACTTTATCTCCGTACTCCTGAGACAGACGAGACATTTTTAAGAGGTCTTTGACCTTTACTGACATTGTCTTCTCCCTTCAAATTTGTCTGCTTCTATTATAGCAAATTTTTTTACCTCAAAAAGAATCTTTAAGATTGATTTTTAGAGCGAAAAAAATATTTTTGATTTAAATCAACTTTTTTTAGTAAAAATAGAAAAAAACAGCCATGGTCTTAGTCAAGCAGGCTGTTAAGAATCTTCTTTTGGTTATTAAAACAAGGATGGTTTTCTACAAAATCTGGGACATCTTTCAGAGGCAACCAGACATGGGCATCTGTTTCGCCTTCCTGATAGCGGACTTGATTCTTATCGCCAGACACGACCACTTCAAAATAGTCGAAATGGCACTGTTCTTTGACAGAGCACACCTGCTCCAAAGTCTGATGCTGTCAGGAACCAGACCAGTTTCCTCTTTTAATTCACGTAAGGCGGCTGTCTGGCTATCCTCTCCAGCCAGCACACTGCCTCCCGCTCCGAACTCATAATAGCCAGGATAAAGGCTTTTATTGGCTGACCGTCGCATAAAGAGAATATCACCATCCTGATGGCGAACCAAGACATTAACACAGAGATGAAACTGTCCTTCAGGAATTTTTTCTCCTCGAACCAGGAGATGAGGGAGTTGATTTCGATTTAAGTCATAGGCATTCCAAACTTCTGTCATATTTCCTCCTTAGATAAATTGCTAATATTTTGGTGAAGTTTTTAAGTGTCAATTTACCTGGTTTTCTATCCTGCTTCTTTTTTAGATTTTATCTAAAAGAAGCAAGCAGAAAATAAATCACGGTATAGAAATGTCTTACTAAAACATTCCCTACTTCAAGTAAAAAATCGGGAGTGCATCCCGAAATTTTCTATTTTATTAAGAATTACCAAAACCAGCCGTCTTTATCATCTTCGATAGCTTCTGCTTCTTTTCGTTTGCGCGGGCCGGTTCCATACATTTCTTCTTCTATGTCTTCTTTATAGGGCATAACCATAGCTAGCAGGATATAGATGAGAATTCCCAAGCCGAAATTGACCACAGTAAAGATAATAAAGAGGAAGCGCACCAGGCTCAGATCAAAATCAAATTTATCACACAGACCGGACAAGACACCGGAAATCAGTCGATTCTTTTTCAACTTATAGAATTTCACGTTCATGATAGAGACCTCAATGATCATATTTACTTTATTCTACCATATTTCATGAGAAAACAATCGGGCCAAAAGGCTGATTATACCTTGAAAGTTCATTCTTTAAAAAAAGAGTTCATTGAAGAACTCTCTTACTAATCTATCAAGCTTTCTCTGACAAACGGAGCTTGCCCATACAGCGTCCGCAACGGTATTTTTTTGAAGATTGACTCTACGTCTGCGACGGATAAGTGCTCCGCAGCTCAGACATTCATAGACGAGAAAAAGATTGCGAGTTGGACAAGGATGGAGCGTAGCGCAGGCCATCAACTTGCTTGAGCAGTTCTTTAAAATCTCGATCCCCATGGCGGTAACCTTTACCCTGATAATAGAGGTGATAATGAGCTAACTCATGGCGGACAATTTTTCGAAAAATCTCCAGCCCAAAAGTTTCATAGATTTTTGGGTTGAAATCTAGATGACCATCTTTTGGAAAGAAGCGTCCTCCTGTAGTGCGGAGGCGCTTGTTCCAATAAGCTTGGTGGCGGAATTCCCAGCCAAAATCTTCAACTGAAACCTGCTTGACATAGTTAGTTAGATTCATTTGGTGCTATCAGAGAGAGGTTGACCTTCTCCCGCTCCACATCCAGTTTATCCACCCAGACTGTGACTAAGTCGCCAACAGATAGGACCTGACTAGGATGCTTGATATAGTCTGTGCTCAGCTTGGAGATATGAATAAGACCGTCTTCGTGGATACCGATATCTACAAAGGCTCCGAAATCGACAACATTCCGGACGACTCCTTCCAACTTTTGACCGATGCGCAAATCCTTGATATCCAAGACATCCTGCCGCAGAACTGGCGCGTCAAAGGAATCACGCAAATCCCGGCCAGGCTTGAGCAAATCAGCAATAATATCTTTGAGGGTTTCTTCTCCCAATCCTAGCTCTGCAGCCAAACTAGCAGTCTGAACAGCCTTTAATTTGACTTGGGCAGCTTCATCCAAACTGCTGATTTCCAGACGCTTAAAGAGCTCCTCTACAGCCTTATAAGACTCTGGGTGAACGCCCGTATTGTCTAGCAGGTTATCACTCTCGGGAATACGCAGGAAGCCGGCTGCCTGTTCAAAAGCCTTTGCGCCCAGACGCGGCACTTTCTTGATGGCTTCGCGAGACCGAATCAAACCTTCCGTTTCCCGGTACTTAACAATATTTTCTGAAATAGTCTTATTGAGACCAGCTACATGAGCCAGCAGGGCAGGACTAGCGGTGTTGATATTAACTCCGACCTGGTTGACCACGGTATCAACGACAAAGTCCAAACTTTCAGACAGTTTTTTCTGGCTGACATCATGCTGGTACTGACCAACCCCGATAGACTTAGGATCAATCTTGACCAGCTCAGCTAAAGGATCCTGCAATCGGCGGGCAATGGAAATAGCTGAGCGCTTTTCAACGGTCAAATCTGGAAACTCATGACGAGCCAGTTCACTAGCAGAGTAGACAGATGCTCCGCTCTCATTGACGATGACATAGCTGACATTTGGATGAGATTTCAAAACTTCCGCTACAAAGGCTTCGCTTTCTCGGCTGGCAGTGCCGTTTCCGATGGCAATGATTTCCACGCCAAACTGCTCAATCAGATCTGACAACTCTTTCTTAGAAGCTTCAATCTGAGCTGGTTTTGCTGGTGGCACGGGATAGATGACATGGGTCGTCAGCATCTTGCCTGTCGCATCAACAACAGCCAGCTTGGCTCCTGTTCGAAAGGCTGGGTCAAAGCCCAGTACTACTCGACCTTTGAGAGGGGCAATCAGGAGAAGATGGCGGAGATTATCTGAGAAGAGCTGAATCGCTCCATCCTCAGCGGCCTCAGTCAGCTCGGTCCGAATACGGCGCTCCATGGCTGGAATGATTTTCTTTTTAACAGCTTGCTGGACAGCTTCGATAATATAGGCATTTTTCACCTTGAAACGTACTTCAAAGAAGCGCAGGATCTTCTCAAGATTGTGCTCAAAACCAACCTTGAGAATACCTAGCTTCTCACCACGATTAAGAGCCAGAGTCCTGTAGCCTTGCATAGTCGCTACTTTTTCAGAAAAATCATAATAAATTTGGAAGATCTGCTTTTCATCCAAATCACCGTCTTTGAGACTGGATACGATAGAAGAATTGGTCTGCATCTCATGGTAGGTCCAAGCCCGCAGCTTAGTATCTTCGGAAATTGCTTCAGTCAGAATATCCACTGCTCCAGCTAGAGCAGCTTCTGCTGTTGGAAAGGCTTCACTAGTCAGTTTCTCTGCTTCTTCCTGTAGATTAGCCGCATCCTGTAGGATGAAGCGAGCCAAAGGAAAGAGACCTGCTTCACGGGCAATAGTAGCCTTGGTACGACGCTTCTCCTTATAAGGCAAATAAAGTTCTTCCACATCGGCCAGCTTTTCAGCAGCCTCAATCTCAGAGCGCAACGCATCCGTTAGTTTGCCCTGCTCCTCAATTTTAGCTAAGACCGTCGCTTTACGCTCTGCCAAAGCAGTCATGCTCTTATCTAAGTCAATGATCGCCTTAATCTCGACCTCATCCAGATTTCCTGTCATTTCCTTACGGTAACGAGCAATAAAAGGAATTGTATTTCCCTCAGCGGTCAGATCTAGAACCTGTGATACTTGGCTTTCTTTAAGGCCCAATTTCTGGGCAATTTTTTCAATATTTATATTTTCCATAACAATCCTATTATATCACAAGTGCTTTGAAAGATAGGCTATTTTTAGAACTATTTAGTACTATTTGTACAAAAAAATTTAGGGTAAATTAACGACAAAGGGTCTCTTATGTCTCAAAATTTCATTTTTTGATAATTGGTAGTATAATAGAATTATTATTTTAGAAATGAGGTGCCTTTATGGCTGTTAAATTTACTAGATCAGATGATTTGGACAAAATGTTCGAGGAGTTTGCGACCCTGCCCAAGATGGAAAAGGTAGAGTTCCCTGAGGAAGACAAGAAAAAATCTAAAAATGAGAAGGATAAGAAAGAATGAACTTCTTCTCTCAGCTACCGGCCAGTGTCCTGCAAGCTGGTGCCATTTTTCTCTCCATTATCATTGAGGCCCTGCCTTTTGTCTTAATCGGAAGTATCATTTCTGGCTTTATCGAGGTGTATGTCACGCCAGACAAGGTTTATCGTTTCCTGCCCAAGAACAAATGGACTCGGATTTTCTTTGGAAGCTTGGTTGGTTTTGTCTTCCCCTCTTGCGAGTGCGGGATCGTCCCCATTATAAATCGGTTTCTAGAAAAGAAAGTTCCCAGTTACACGGCTGTGCCCTTTCTGGTAACGGCTCCAGTCATCAACCCCATCGTGCTCTTTGCGACCTACTCAGCCTTTGGAAATTCCCTCCGAATGGCTCTGCTTCGTGCTTTAGGTTCTATGGTCGTGGCTATTCTTTTAGGGATTTTTCTGGGCTTCTTTGCGGATAGCAATATTCAAAAAGAAAATCGCAAAGCAGTCCATGAACATGACTTTTCACATCTCAGTAAGGGACAAAAGCTTTTTCAGGTCTTTGTGCAGGCCATTGACGAATTTTTCGATACAGGTCGTTATCTGGTTTTTGGCTGTCTCTTTGCCAGCCTAGTCCAGGTCTATGTGCCAACCAGAATCCTGACCTCCATCAGCTCAACACCAGCTGTTGCTATTCTTCTGCTCATGCTGCTGTCCTTCCTGCTCTCACTTTGCAGTGAAGCTGATGCTTTCATTGGAAGCTCCTTGATTGCTAGTTTCGGCTTATCGCCAGTCTTAGCTTTCTTGGTCATTGGGCCTATGCTAGATGTCAAGAATCTGCTAATGATGAAAAACTACTTTAAGACACGCTTTATCTGGCAATTTATCAGCCTGGTTACCGTCGTCGTCTTTCTTTACTCTTGGCTTGTGGGGGTGGTGCTATGATTCGATTTCTAATCTTAGTCGGCTATTTTGAGATTACCATGTATCTGCAGCTGACAGGCAAGCTTAATCAATATATCAATCTCCACTACTCCTATCTGGCCTACTTGTCTATGATTCTATCTTTTATCTTGGCAGTTGTGCAGCTTATCATCTGGATGAAGAAGATGGAGGTCCACAGTCATTTAAGTACTCGCTGGGCTAAGTCAGGCAGCGTGCTACTCCTTGTCATTCCGCTTTTTGTAGGAATTTTCTTTCCAACTGTAACCTTGGATTCGACAACAGTTTCGGCTAAAGGATTTCATTTCCCGCTGGCTGAGGGAACTTCAACTGCTATTCAGCAGGACGAAGGTACGACAAGTCAGTATCTGAAACCAGACACCAGCACCTACTTTACCAAAGGGGCTTACGAAAAAGAAATGCGGGCAGCCGCTAAGAAATATGTCAAGCAAGATACCATTCAGGTCACGACTGAGAACTACATGGAAATCATGGAGGTCATCTATGATTATCCCGACGAGTTTGTGGGCAAAACGCTGGAGTTCACTGGCTTTGTCTACAATGACCCCAGCGACCAGAAGAGCCAATTTCTCTTTCGCTTCGGTATTATCCATTGTATCGCCGACTCAGGTGTCTATGGCCTCTTGACGACTGGAAATACCCAGCATTTCGAAAATAATACCTGGATTCATGCCAAGGGAAAAATTAGCATGCACTACCATAAAAGTCTGGGACAAAGCCTTCCAACTCTAGAAGTAGAAAGCTTTGATAAGGTAGAAAAACCGGACAACCCTTACGTTTATCGGGTATTTGAATAAAGAAAACGAGGCTGGCACAATTGTGTCTAAGCCTCATTTTTTATCTTTGAATATGTTTCAAGCAGCAGTCACTTTCTTTCTATTTATCTCCCTTTTTCAGAAACCGAATTTCTGAATACAATCTTTAGAAAAAAATTGTGATAAAATAGAGACATCATTTAGAAAATAGGTATCAGGATGTCTTCAAAAGTTATTGTTACAATTTTTCGGAGTAAGCAGTGACTTGGCCAAAAAGAAAACTCTATCCATCCCTCTTCAGGCTCTATAAGTCTGGCAATCTTTTCCAAGCATTTTGCAGTTATTGGAACCGCCCGCCGGCCTTGGAGTAAGGAGTATTTTTGAGTCTGTCGTTGTCGAAGCAATCGCTGATTTAGCTGACAGTCCAGAGCAAGCCCAAGAGTTTGCCAGCCACTTCTACTATCAAAGTCATGATGTGCAGGATACCGAGCACTACATTGAGCTGCGCAAGCTTCAAAACCGACTCAATGAGCAATACCAAGCTGAGCACAATAAACTCTTCTTCCTGTCCATGGCTCCGCAATTTTTCGGTACCATTGCCAAACATCTCAAGTCTGAAAACATCGTAGATGGCAAAAGGATTTGAACGTCTGATTGTCGAAAAAAACCTTTCGGAACAGACTTGGCAACTGCCAGCCAACTTAATGAAGAACTCTTGGCTGCCTTTGATGAAGAGCAGATTTTCCGCATTGACCATTACCTAGGCAAGGAAATGATTCAGAGCATCTTCGCTATCCGCTTCGCCAATCTTCTCTTTGAAAACATCTGGAATCGTGACTACATTGACAATGTCCAGATTACCTTTGCCGAAAAGCTAGGCGTCGAAGAACGTGGTGGTTACTATGACCAGTCCGGTGCTCTACGAGATATGGTGCAGAATCATACTCTGCAACTCCTATCACTCTTAGCTATGGACAAGCCGAAAAGCTTCAGCAAAGAGGATATTCGGGCAGAGAAAGTCAAAGTTTTTGAGCGCTTGGTACAGCCCGATAAAGAAGACCTAAAACGCTTCTTTATCCGCGGCCAGTATAAGTCAGGCACGGTCAAAGGTAAGAAATACATCTCCTACCGGAGTGAGCCTAATGTCAATCCTGACTCCATGACTGAAACCTTTGTTTCAGGAGCTTTCTTCGTAAATAGCGATCGTTTCCGTGATGTTCCATTTTTCTTCCGGACTGGTAAACGCCTCACTGAAAAAGGCACTCTTGTTAATATCGTCTTTAAGCAGATGGAGTCTATCTTTGGTGAGGAATTATCACCGAATGTTCTGACCATTCACATCCAGCCAACCGAGGGCTTCTCACTTAGCATGAATGGCAAAGAGGTCGGCGAGCGCTTCAGCTTAGCTCCTCTCTCTCTGGACTATCGAACAGACGCAACAGCCAGCGGTGCTTCCCCTGATCCTTACGAAAAATTAATCTTTGACGTCCCTTAACAATGACTCAACCAACTTCAGCCACTGGGATGAAGTCCGCTCCAACTAGGGAGCTGATTGATCAGATTGAAGAGCTATGGCGTAGCAACGAAGTGCCTCTTCATGAGTATCCTGTCGGTTCTATGGGACCAGATGCTTCTTTTGAACTCCTTAGAGAATTTGGAGCTGACTGGCAGTGGTCTCCAAACAAATAAATTTTAAAAATTGTTCATAAAAAACCAGTACTCGTACTGGTTTTTTTGTTTCTCTACAAGCCTTCAAGCAGGCCTTTCATAAAGTTCTCTGAGTTAAACTCACCGATATCATCAATCTTTTCTCCAAAGCCAATCAGCTTCACTGGAATATCCAATTCCTGACGAATGGCTAGTACAACCCCACCTCGAGCTGTTCCATCAATCTTTGTCAATACAATTCCTGTGACTGGAGTGATTTTAGAAAATTCCTTGGCCTGAACCAGAGCATTCTGACCAGTTGAAGCATCGAGAGCTAGGAAAGTTTCATGTGGTGCTTCTGGATCCACCCGCTTAATAATGCGGCCAATTTTCTCTAGCTCCGCCATGAGGTTGTCCTTATTTTGCAGGCGGCCAGCCGTGTCAATCATAAGAACATCAACCTGCTCTGCCTGAGCGCGCTCCATACCGTCATATACGACGCTGGCAGGATCGCTCTTCTCAGGCCCCAGGTACTACTGGAACATCTACGCGCCGACCCCATTCAGCCAGCTGAGCCACTGCTCCAGCTCGGAATGTATCTGCTGCTACCAACATGACTTTCTTGCCTTGTTGTTTGTACTTATAGGCTAGTTTACCGATAGAGGTGGTCTTACCGACTCCGTTGACCCCAACAAAGAGCATGACAGTCAGACCATTTTTGAAATTGATTTTTTTCATTAAAGCAGCCATCTTTCTCATAAATGTCCACCAATTTTTCAATAATCAGCTGGCGCAGAGCAGCTGGTTTTTTAACATTTTTCAGACGGGCTTCATAGCGTAGTTCCTCAGTCAGACTGGAAGCCACTTGAACCCCTACGTCACTAGTGATGAGCAGCTCTTCCAAGTCTTCGAAGAACTCTTCATCTACCGAGCGGAAATTGGCAAAGAAGGCATTAAGCCGTGCTCCAAATCCTGTCCGAGTCTTCTTTAGGCTGCGGTCATATTTTTCCTGAGTAGATTCCTCTTGAGGAAGTTCAGCAGGCTCTTCTGCAGCTGCTACTTCTGATTCTTCAGCAACATCAGCTGCTTGTTCGACCTGTTCTGATTCTGTTAGTGACTCAGCTTCTGTTTCTAGCTCGAACTCATCATTTGAATCAGTTCCCACCTCGTCATAGGAAGCAGCTTCATGTTCAACATGAGATGATGCTTTATCCGAAAGATTTGTTTGTTCAACAACTTCTTCTATCGTTTCGTCACTGCTTTCAGACTGGTGCTCTTCTAAAGTTTCTTCAGTCTGACTTGCTCCTTGAGCCACTTCTTGATTTTCTGCAATAATTTCTCTTTCATGCTCAGGCTCCTTGCTTTCTTCTTGGATAGCTTGAGATATTAGCTCTTCTGTTACTAACTGCTCTTCAACATCAGCCAAACCATCTTTTGTATCCGAAATTTGATCATCAACTTGCTGCTCGCCCTGATAGGACTGAACAGCTTCCGCTTCAAGATTTTCTCCTGCTTCTGGAACAGGTGCTGTTTCTTCTTCAATCTCGCCAATGTTTTCCAGTGCTTCCTTGACAACTTCTTCAATTGGCGGTTCTTGTTTTTTTCGGCCGAAAAGGCGGTCAAATAATCCCATCGGCTAATCCTCCTTTAGTACATATTCTTCAATAGCCCAAGCCACTGCATCCTCATCATTGGTCATAGGTGTCACCACATTGGCTGCTTCTTTGACGATGGTTACTGCATTTTGCATGGCTACTCCCAGACCAGCCCACTCAATCATAGACAGATCATTGGCTTCATCACCACAGGCCATGACCTGACTTCTCTCAATGCCTAAATGGGCAATCAGTTTCTCCAAACCATTAGCCTTATGGACATTTTTTAGGGGACTACTCAGCAGCATTTCTCTAGATTTAAAAATCTCATAGCGCTCAAATAATTCCGGTGAAATTTGCTCAATAGCCGCATCCAGTGGTTCTTGAGCATAAGCAGTGACACATTTATTGTAAGTCTGCTGGCTGGATAAGTCGCTGAAATCAACAGGCTCAAAGGTCAGAGCAGGATTGAACTGAGCATAAAGCGAATCTTGATCGGATTGAATCTGATAGACAAGTCCTTCGCAGATAGCATCAAGCGGGATATGGAGCTTGTCCGCCTCCTCATAAATCCGGGCTACATCATCATAAGAAAAGACTGTTTTATCGAGGATTTCTCCAGTGTTGCGCTGAACAAGACCACCATTAAAAGTAATGGTGTACTCATCCTCTCGACCGTCAGTTCCCAGCTCATGCAGGAAAAAGTCCATGGCCTTAAGGGGACGACCAGTAGTCAAAACCACCTTAACTCCCTTGGCCTGAGCTGCTTTTAAAGCTGCTAAATTGCGCTCAGAAATCTTCTTGTCTGAAGTCAGGAGAGTTCCATCCAAGTCCAGAGCAATCAGTTTTATATCTGCCATTATAATCCCTCCATGTAAGTGATAACCGACTGAGCATCATGGTGGCCGATAACTTCCTTGGCCACTTCTAAAATCTCAGGGCGAGCATTTTCAGTCGCAATCGGATAGCCAGCCACCTGCATCATGTGCAAATCGTTGAGATTATCGCCAAAAACCATAACCTGAGAAAGATCTATATCTAGCTTCTTAGCCAACTCAACAATGGCAACACCCTTATCCACATGGTCCAGAACGATGTCAATGGACTTGTAGCCAGTTGTCATGGCCTTGACTCCATCGATATTCTCATTGACCCAGGCTTCACCAGCTGCGACTTGGTCCTCAGCAAAATTGGTCGTAAACTTGAAAATATCATCGTCGATATCAGCCAGGCTAGCTACTTTTTGAATGTTTTCATTATAATGAGCACTGAAAGAAAGATAGGTCGGATCCACAGTCTCCAAGACATAGCAGGCACGTTTGCCCGTCAAAAGCAGCTCATTGACATTGACATAGGGAGATTCCTTCAGCTTATCAAAAACCTTGAGATAAAAGTCCCGTGGCATGGTTGCTTCATAGAGGTCCTCACCATGAAACTCAACTAAGCTACCGTTTTCAGCAATAAAAATAATCTCATTGCGCACTTCCTCAAACAGCTTTTCCAGCGACAAGAGGCCCCGTCCGCTGGCTACGGCAAAGTACATGCCTTTTTCTTTGAAGCGAGTCAAAACTTGCTTGAGACGGTCCATATCAAACTGACCTTTACTGTCTAAAAAGGTGCCATCCATATCCGTTGCTACTAATTTTATACTCATTTTACATACTTTCTAAATCTTTTAACTTGACCGAGACAATCTTGGAAACACCAGATTCCTGCATGGTAACTCCATAAATAGAGTCTGCAGCTGACATGGTTCCCTTACGGTGAGTGACCACGATGAATTGGCTGTCCTTGTCAAAGCGATTGAGATAATCCCCAAAGCGTTTAACATTAGCCTCGTCCAACGCTGCTTCGACCTCATCCAAAATGACAAAAGGAATGGTCTTAACACGGATGATTGAGAAGAGTAGAGCCAAAGCCGACAAGGCCTTCTCGCCACCGCTCATCAGATTGAGTGACTGGATTTTCTTGCCGGGTGGCTGCACGGAGATTTCTACACCTGCCGTCAGCAAGTCTCCCTCCGTCAATATCAGGTCTGCAGAACCACCGCCAAACATCTGACGGAAAGTCACCTTAAGCTTTCACGAATGGCTTCAAAGGTTGATTTAAAGCGTTCCTTGACTTCGTCATTCATCTCTTCAATCGTCTCTAAGAGCAGATTTTTGGCTGATAGGACATCGTCTCGTTGCTCGTTGAGGAAGTTCAAACGATTGCTGACTTCTTCAAACTGCTCAACTGCTTCCAGATTGACTGGACCTAAAGCTCGAATGGCTTTTTCCAAATCCTTAACCTGGCTTTCAGCAGCTGGCAAACTTTCTAATGGACGAGCCTGGCTGCTTGCTTCATCGAAACTCATCTGATAGTCATCTGTCAGATTGCTTGCCAGACGGCGCATGACATCCATGAGCTTATCCTTTTCTGCCTCTGCCTTGGCTTGCCGGCGAATCAATTCTTCATTTTGATGGCGGGCTTGCTCCAAACGACTGGCAATATCGTCAGACTGACCTTCCAGATCTTCAAGCTCAAATTTCAGACGAATCAGTCTTTGATCCAGCTCAGTCTTTTCTTGCTGGGCAGTCTCTAATTGCTCTTCCAGAATCGTAATATCGACCTTTTGCAAGCTGGACTGCTCCTTTTGCTCCATCAAGAGCTCCAAGGTCGCCTGCTCTTTTGCAAGGCTGGCTTTTTCCTCGGACAGACGTTCCAAGTCATTCTTTTCAAAGCGTTGGTTGGAGGTCAGCTCTGTACGCTGGAGCTTGAGTTCAGCTAGACGAGAGGAAAGCTTGTCAAAGCGAGCCTGAACTGCATTTTTGTTCGACTTAACCTGCTCTATTTCTGCAGTGATGTCCGTTTTTTCTTGCTCAACCTCGGTCAAGCGGGTCTGCAGTCGGTCTTTCTCTTCTGAAATATCCAAAGCAGATTGATCAGCCAACTCCTGTTCTTGTAGATTTTTCAGACTTGTGAGCTCTTCTACGCGCTTGACTAACTGTTCATAGGCTAGATTAGCCTTTTGCTCAGCTAAACGAGCCTGCTCACCGTCTGTCTTGATTTGTTCCAATACCTGCTTAGCCTGACTTAGCTGGTTTTGCAGAATTTGTACTGCTTCTTCCTGCTCTTTCAAGCTGACATTTTTCTGCTTAATCTCTTCAAGCAAAGCATCTAACTCCGGCTTGATAAAGATAGTATTGTTATTGCGGTTGGCACCACCAGCATAAGAACCGCCAGTCCGAAGCTCTGTTCCATCCAAAGTCACCATGCGAACCTGATAGCGTACTTGGCGAGCTGCTACTCGGGCATGCTCCACTGTATCAAAAATAGCGGTCGTTCCTAGCAGATTTTGAAAAATGCTGTCTAATGAAGATTCATAGCTGACCAAGGAAGAAGCCAGTCCCAGAAAACCAGCTCTTTTTTCAATCGTAGTACGGTTATGGTCAGGCAGCTGACGCGGCTTGATGGTTGTTAAAGGCAGGAAGGTTGCCCGGCCAGCCCGATTTTTCTTCAGAAATTCGATAGCCCGAGTCGCAGCCGCCTCATCTTCCACGATGATATTCTGACTGCTGGCTCCCAGCGCAATTTCCAGCGCTGTCTGATAGTGGGGATCGAAGCTAAGCTTTTCGCTAACAGCTCCAACAATGCCACCTAGACGGCCAGCCTCCTGCAGCACACTCTTAACCCCAGCATAGAAATTGCTGTGATTTTTAAGAATGGCCTCCAAGCTATTGGAACGTGCTTGCTTGTTTTTGAGGTCGTCCAAAAGCTCAAACATCTTAGTCTGCTGATGTTTATAATCAGCCTCAAGCTTCTCTACTAACTGGATCTGACTTTGGTAGTCAGCCAGTAGGCCCTTGAGGGCTTGGCGAGCAATTTCCAACTCCTCCAAACCAGCCTGCTCCTGAGTCTGACTAGCCGCCAAATCAGCCTGCAGCTTAGCATAGTCTGCTTTCTTGCTCTCAGCCAATTTAAGCTCGCTAGCCAGCTGGCTCTCCAGAGAAGTCAAATCATTAGAAAGATTTGCCTCTTCCTGCATGAGCTTGACATACTGCTCACGCAGATGCTCAATCAGCTGATCTGGATCATCTGAAAAGTCTGCTAATTCTGCTTCCAAAGCAGCGATAGACTGCTCATTATCACTCAGTTTGGCAGCTATTTGGCTCAATTCAGCCTGCTTGCCCTCTATGTTGCTTTCTATCTGAGCCAGTTTTTCTGACAAAGCTGCCAAGCGTTCTTCATTTTCCCGACGGCTCGTCGCTGCCTGACTGGACTCCAACTTAGAAAGGTCAATCTGACGCTCCAAATCACTGATTAAGCGGGTCAATTCCAGCAAACTAGCTTGATCATCAGACAAAGTTTGATTGAGCTCATGGCGCTTGGCCTTCAAGGTTTGGTTTTCAACTTCCAGCTCATCGCGCTTGCTGTAGTAGGCTGCCAGCTCCTGCTGGATATTCCTTAAATCTTCTTCAGCCTTGATCAACTTTTCCTTATTAGCTGTCAGCTGAGCGACCAAAACATCCAAGTAAAGCTCTCGGCGCTGGCCATCCAGACTCAAGAAGCGCTTAGCAGTTTCAGCCTGCTTCTCCAAGGGCTTGACCTGGCTCTCCAGCTCGTAGATAATGTCTTCCAGTCGATCCAGATTATCCTGGGTTTGACTAAGCTTGCTTTCCGTTTCCTTACGACGCGTCTTATACTTAAGCACTCCAGCAGCTTCTTCAAAGATTGCCCGGCGTTCCTCTGGCTTGCTGTTGAAGATTTCCTCAACCTTCCCTTGGGAAATGATGGAGAAGGAATCTCGTCCCAGCCCTGTATCCATGAAAAGATCATGGACATCACGCAGACGGACTTTTTTACCGTCAATCTTATACTCACTGTCACCGCTGCGGTAAATGTGACGCTCCACCCGAATCTCATTGGCAGCATCCTTGATAAATTTGTCACTGTTGTCCAGAACCACTACCACGGATGCGTAATTAAGCGGCTTGCGGGTTTCTGTTCCCGCAAAAATCACATCGGGCATCTTGCCGCCCCGTAGACTTTTGACACTGGACTCTCCCAAGGCCCAGCGCAGGCTCTCCGTAATATTGGACTTGCCGGAACCATTTGGCCCAACAACCGCTGTCACTCCCTGATCAAAGACAACTTTAGTCTTATCAGCAAAAGACTTGAAGCCCTGAATTTCAATTTCCTTTAAAAACATGAAGAACTTTCCTTTTCAAATGCGTTTTTAGCAGCTTCCTGCTCGGCCAGCTTTTTAGAACGCCCCTGGCCTTGACCGGACTTGCGGCCATTGATGAGAACAGCCACCTCGAAATTTTTGGCATGAGCCGGCCCTGTCTCAGACACGACCTGATAGGCGATTTCCACATCACCATTAATCTGCAGCAACTCTTGCAGCTTGGTCTTATAGTCCGTCACCCGCTCAAAATCTCCCGCTTCCACCTTGGGAATCATGACTTGATAGAGAAAGCTTTTGACTGCTTCCACACCCTTATCTAAGAGCAAAGCGCCTAAAAAGGCCTCAAACAAATCTCCTAAAATCGTATCACGATTCCGGCCGCCAGACTTCTCCTCACCGCGTCCCAGCTTGATAAACTGATCAAACTGACAATCTCGGGCAAAGCCTGCCAGGCTCTCCTCCCGAACAATCATGGAACGCAACTTAGATAGATCACCTTCTGGTCTCTTAGGATACTTGGTATAAAGATACTCCGAAATAATCAGTTGCAGAACAGCGTCTCCTAAAAATTCCAAGCGTTCATTGTGTGAAATTTTTAAGAGGCGGTGCTCATTGGCATAGCTCGTATGGGTAAAAAGCCGTTTCCAACAAGGTCTCATCAGAAAAACCAAGTCAAACTGCTCCAGCAATGCTTTTTTTCAAATTTTTCCATTACTATTTTTATATCATGCTGACTTCAGTCAGATAAGCAGCATGATACCTTTTCCTTTCCAAAGATATACAGTCTCTATTATAACAAAAACAGGCGCAAACGCACCTGCTGACAGTGATTTCTATTCCTTATCCGGAATTACTTTAAACAAATAATAGGTGATAAAAATGGTCAGACCCAACAGTCCAATCTTAACCCAAATAATAGGCGCCAGGAAAATGGAAATCCCCATCAAGATATAGATGGAAACGATAATCTTTTTCTTACGCTCCTTGGCAATCGTTCCCGTCTCTCGAAAATCTGCCACATAGATTTGGTACATCTTGGTATGATAGAGCCAATTCTCAAAACGCTTGGAACTGCGCGAAAAGCAGGCAATGGACAAGAGAAGAAATGGTGTCGTCGGCAGGAGAGGCAGAAAAATCCCCAAAACTCCTAACCCTAAAGATAAGAGACCTACCACAAAGTAAATTGGTCGCATACAAGCTCCTTTGCAAAATAAAACCGTTACTTTTTAAATATATAATGGATACCGCACTAGAGCAATAAAACCAAACCTTTCGGTCTGGTGTTTAAATATTCGTCAAAGGTGTCGCGGTATCAGGCGAGGTATCATAGACCTGAAAGTCATGACCGACCGCCATATCGGCTTGAGCCAGTTGATTGACCATGGTCATGTGAGCCAATTCCTTGATATTATTTTCCTTACTGAGATGTCCCAGATAGATTCGCTTGGTGCGATTGCCCAGAGTCCGAATCATGGTCTCTGCTCCATCTTCATTGGACAAGTGGCCCATATCCGACAGAATCCGCTGCTTGAGACTCCAAGGATAGGCACCACTGCGAAGAATTTCAATATCATGGTTGCTCTCAATCAGGTACCCGTCGGCATTTTCGATAATCCCAGCCATCCGATCACTGACATAGCCCGTATCCGTCAGCATGACAAAACTCTTGTCATCCTTCATGAAGCGGTAAAATTGTGGACAGGCTGCGTCATGACTGACACCAAAGCTCTCCACATCCAAGTCTCCAAAGGTCTTAGTCTTGCCCAATTCAAAAATATGCTTTTGACTAGCATCCAGCTTGCCTAAGTCCTTTTCCATAGCCTTCCAAGTGGCCTCATTAGCATAAATATCCAGATGATACTTGCGAGCCAACACTCCAACGCCATGAATGTGGTCCTTGTGCTCATGAGTCACTAAAATAGCATCCAAATCCTCAGGCTTGCGGTCAATTTCGCCCAGCAAGCTAGTAATTTTTTTTCCCTGATAAGCCAGCGTCAACCAGAATCCGCTTTTGATCTGTTTCCAGATAGAAACAGTTACCGCTTGATCCTGACGCCAGAATACTGTATTGAAATCCTTTAGTCATGTTTACTTTCTATATATCATCTTCATTATCCCAGTCGTCATCCCGGACGCCATCATTCTCATAAGGCAGGACAATGGTAAAGGTCGAGCCCACACCATACTCACTCTTAGCCCAGATAAAGCCCTGATGCTGCTTGATAATTTCCTTGGCAATAGCCAGCCCCAGTCCCGTTCCGCCTTGTGCGCGGCTGCGTGCCTTGTCCACTCGATAAAAGCGGTCAAAAATCTTAGGCAGGTCCTGCTTGGGAATTCCCAGACCTTCATCCGCAATCGAGAGGATCAACTGCTCATCAGTTGTCTTGATGGAAACAGTAATGGTTCCACCATCTGGCGAATACTTGATGGCATTGTTCATGATATTATCAATCACCTGGGTCAGCTTATCTGTATCAATCTCCACCCAGATCGGTGTTATAGGATAATCACGGATAATCTCGTATTTCTTAGTTTCGTCTTGATTTTTTATCTTGTCAAATCGATTGAGGATAAAGGTGATAAAGGCTGTAAAATTCGTCAGCTCCACTTCCAGATGACTGGTCTCGTTGTCGATACGTGACAAGCTGAGCAAGTCCGTCACCATCCGCATCATGCGGTTGGTTTCATTGAGTGATACCTTGACAAAGTCTGGCGCTACCGGCTCAGACAAGGCACCCTCATCCAAGGCTTCCAGATAAGACTTGACACTGGTCAGCGGAGTCCGCAACTCATGGCTGACGTTGGAGACAAAGAGGCGACGCTCCCGCTCTTCCTTGTCCTGCTCTGTCGTATCATGCAAGACAGCTACCAAACCAGAAATGAAGCCCGACTCCCGCCTTACCAAGGCAAAGCGAACCCGCAAGCTCAAGTACTCACCATTTTCATCCTGAGAATCTATTGTCAACTCCGGAACATTGGTAATCAGGTCCCGCAAATCATACTCGTCTGAAATCGAAAGCAGATCCAAAATACTCATATTTTGGACCTCATCTCTCTTAACTCCCAACTGCTTGGTTGCCATATCGTTGATAGTGATAATCTGCCCCCGGCGGTTAGTCGCAAGCACGCCATCTGTCATATAGGACAGGATACTGGAAAGGCGTTTTGTTTCTTGCTCAAGGTTTTCATGTGTCAGTCGAATGACCTCTGAAAGATCATTGATACTGTTGGTCATATCTGTGATTTCCGGGCTTCCCTGCATGTCCAGCACTTCAGAATAGTCACCTGCAATCAAATCTTTAACCTTTTGATTAAGCTGTACAAGCTTTTGATTATCCCGGCGATTTTCCAATAAAAGCAAGGCCACAACTACAATGAAGCCGATAATAATGATTGCAAAGACAAAATCCGCAGAAATCACAAATTGTTTAATTGCTTCAATCATTATTTCTCATATAATAGCCAACTCCGCGGCGAGTCAAGATATACTCAGGACGGCTTGGCGTATCTTCAATCTTTTCACGCAGACGGCGAATCGTCACATCCACTGTACGGACATCGCCAAAATAGTCATAGCCCCATACTGTTTCCAGCAAGTGCTCACGTGTCATGACCTGACCGATATGTGTCGCCAAATGGTGAAGCAGTTCAAACTCACGGTGGGTCAGCTCCAGCTCCTTGCCATGCTTCTTAGCAACAAAAGCATCTGGCAAAATCTGCAGTTCTCCAATGGTCAACTCGTTCGGGCCACTTTCTTCTACTTGGTTTTCCACAACAAGGTCTGCCCGACGAAGAAGTGCCTTGACACGCGCCTGCAGCTCACGATTTGAGAAAGGCTTGGTCACATAGTCATCTGCACCGATTTCAAGGCCGATAACCTTGTCAAACTCACTGTCCTTAGCAGACAATACAATAATCGGAACATTGCTGGTCTTGCGAATAGTCCGAGCAACTTCCAGTCCGTCCACTTCCGGCAGCATCAAGTCCAGAATCAAGATGTCTGGCTGTTCTGCTTCAAACATTTCCAAGGCTTCCTTGCCATCAAAGGCAGTCAAAACCTCATAGCCTTCTTTGGCCATATTAAACTTAATAATATCTGAGATTGGCTTCTCATCATCTACAACTAATATTTTCTTCATATGTTCACCTTAACATAAGATTGGGATTGAATCAACTCCATGATAGAAAAGTTGTGACATAGTCAGCTAAGTCGTCCTGCATCAAAACGTGCAAAAGGCAATCTAGTTTGCCTAGCTAGACTCCCAATCCAATTTTATTTATTTATATAGTCTTATTATACCAAAGTTTTCTTAAAAAACACTAATTCAAGCCATTTTTATTCCACATTTGTAGAAAATGGACGATTCTCATCAAAAAAATTTCTCTCTGAATAAAAATAGTCATTTTTTTATTCAATTTGACAGTTTATTTATTCTATGGTAAAATCTATGTCATATTATCTAACACAAAGGAGAAAGATATGGCTTTAGTTGAATTTAAAAATGTCGAAAAGTATTACGGAGACTACCATGCTCTGCGCAATATCAATCTCAGTTTTGAAAAAAAGGACAAGTAGTCGTACTGTTAGGACCATCTGGCTCAGGAAAATCTACTCTTATCCGTACAATCAACGCTTTAGAAGGTATTGATCAGGGGAGCTTGATCGTCAACGGCCACGAGATCGTGAACGCTGCTGCCAAAGATCTGGTCAACTTACGCAAAGAAGTCGGAATGGTCTTTCAACACTTTAATCTTTACCCCCACAAAACGGTGTTAGAAAATGTCACTTTGGCGCCTATTAAAGTTCTAGGAATGGATAAACAAGAAGCTAAAAAAATCGCTCAAAAATATCTAGAATTTGTCAACATGTGGGACAAGAAAGACTCTTACCCAGGCATGCTGTCCGGTGGACAAAAGCAAAGGATTGCCATTGCCCGTGGATTAGCCATGCACCCTGAGCTCCTGCTCTTTGATGAACCGACTTCTGCCCTGGACCCTGAAACAATCGGGGATGTTCTGGCTGTTATGCAAAAATTAGCCAAAGACGGCATGAACATGATTGTGGTCACACACGAAATGGGATTTGCCCGTGAGGTTGCTGACCGTATTATCTTCATGGCAGACGGTGAGGTGTTAGTGGATACTACTGATGTTGATGCTTTCTTTGACAATCCTACCGAACCTCGCGCTAAGCAGTTTCTCAGCAAAATTATCAACCACGAGAGTGATAACGTGCTTTCTTAGAAAGGAGAAGAACTATGAAATTACAAAAAATACTCATCAGCCTACTCTTACTCCTTCTGACTCTAGGCTTAATCCATGCCGCTCCCGCACAAGCCGATTCCAGTACCAGCCAACAGGTCAAGGCCATCCAAAAACGCGGTGTCCTCAATGTCGGTGTCAAGCAGGATGTACCTAACTTTGGTTACCTCAATCCTGATAGCAATACATACAGCGGTCTAGAAATCGATATTGCAAAGAAGATTGCTAAGGAACTAGGCGTCAAAATCAACTACGTTCCAGTTACCGCACAAACACGCGGGCCCCTTCTGGACAATGGGCAAGTTGACATGGTTATTGCGACCTTTACCATCACAGATGAGCGTAAGGAAATCTATAATTTTACAACCCCTTACTACACAGATGCTTCTGGTTTTCTAGTTAATAAATCTAGCAAAATTACAGACGTTAAGGACTTGAATAACAAGACTATCGGCGTCGTTCAAGGCTCTATCACTCAGACCTTGCTAGAAGAAATCGCCCAAGAGAAAAAGCTCAACTTCAAATATGTGGAGTTAGGCTCCTATCCTGAACTTGCTGTTTCCTTGCGGGCTCACCGTATTGATGCCATTTCTGTTGATAAGTCCATCCTGACCGGCTATGTAAGTTCCAAGTCAAACATTCTGGATTACAGCTTCAAAAAAGCCGATTATGGTGTGGTAACAAAAAAATCCAATACTCAATTGAATGACTATGTAGATGGCCTAATCTCTAAATGGAAGGAAGACGGCAGTCTGCAGAAAATTTATGACAAATATGATTTAAAACCATCTGCTTCAACAGATGATTAGAAAGGAGACCCCATGAGTTTTAGTATTTCTTCTTGGCAGGCCTACTTTGCGGACTTTGGCAAGTTTTTCCAAGGATTCCTCTTTACCTTAGCTATTTCTATCGGCGCTCTGGCCTTGGCTCTTTTACTAGGGATTTTCTTCGGAGCTATTAGCACAGGTAAGCATAAAGTTCTACGTGGTCTAGCTCGTGTTTTTGTTGAGTTTTACCAGAATACACCACTCTTAGTGCAATTTGTAATTGTCTTTTACGGTCTTCCGTTAGTTAGCAATTATACCATCATGCCCTCAATCTATTGGACTGCGGTTCTCTGTGTAGGACTGTATCATGGTGCTTATATCGCTGAAGTTATCCGCTCAGGTATCCAGTCCATTCCTCGCGGGCAGACCGAAGCTGCACTATCTCAAGGCTTTACCTATGTAGAAACTATGCGATACATCATCCTGCCCCAAGCTTTTCGGATTATCCTGCCACCGTTAATCAATCAGGTCGTCAATCTGATAAAAAATACATCTACCGTCGCTATTATCTCTGGTATGGATCTGATGTTCGTGACCAAGTCCTGGTCTGCTCTGAACTCCAACTACATCCCAGCCTTTGCCGGAGCAGCTCTGCTCTACTTCCTCCTTTGCTTCCCAATCGCTAGCTGGGGACGCAGGGTAGAGGAAGCCAATAAACAGCTTACAGCATCTAAGGAGGTCTCTATGGAAAATATTTTAAAAGTCTTAACCGCAACCAACCTCCTCTTTATCCTTAAGGGGCTCTGGCTGACGCTGCAAATTTCTTTCATTTCCATTGTCCTATCCACGATTTTTGGAACTATTCTAGCCGTCATGCGAAATGGAAAAAATAAACTGCTCAAACTGATTGCCAGCATTTATATCGAATTTGTCCGTAATGTACCCAATCTGCTCTGGATCTTCACCATCTTTTTAGTCTTTCAGATTAAGTCAACGCCAGCCGGTATCATCAGCTTCACTGTCTTTACTTCTGCTGCTTTGGCAGAAATTATCCGAGGCGGCCTCAATGCCATTGACCCAGGTCAAACTGAAGCTGGCTTATCTCAAGGATTTACTCAGTTTCAGATTCTGCGTTATATCATCCTACCTCAGGCTATTCGGAAAATGCTGCCAGCCATCATTTCTCAGTTTGTCACAGTGATTAAGGATACCAGCCTGCTCTATTCTGTTATTGCGCTCCAAGAACTCTTTGGTTCTGCTCAAATTCTAATGGGACGCTATTTTGAAGCTGAACAGGTCTTCGCACTCTACCTACTGGTAGCAGCCATCTATTTCCTGATTAACTTCGCCATTTCCAGCTTCTCGCGCAAGCTATCCCAACGCTGGGCTCAAGCTGCAGAATAAGTAGCTTAAATACAGACCTACTGTTCAAAAGCTGAGTTTACCATCTCAGCTTTTTTATTTTTAATATTTGTGATAGAATAATATCAAAGGATAGACAAGGAGAACGATATGAAAAAACTGACATTGCTTTTCACCACTTTCTTAACACTAATCTTTCTCAGCGCTTGTGGTCATTACGCTAGCTTTCAAGGAAAATGGAAGGCTCAGAAAGCAAATGGAGAGGACATTGACATTGTCTTCAATGACAAGACCGGCAAGCTAGGCGATAAAGAATTTCACTATAAGATAGATAAGTCAGGCTATCAAGATAACACCAAATATTACAGTATCACTGTCAGCGACACCTATCACTACACCATCCTTTCCCAGATGATGATATGAAAATAGCTACTCTTCTAGAACCTGATGACCCGTCTAGTGACCCTCTCTATGGGGAAATGCTCTATGCCATGAACCGAAATGAGTATCCTGATTTTGATGATTATGTGGATAAATACTTGAATTAAGATTAAACTTGCTAACATAATTAGTTAAAGAAGTTTTTACCTACAGATAGAAAATAATTAAACCCGAGCTAATTGCTCGGGTTTAATTGTTATCTAATGAATTCTACTTTTCAACGCGGGATTTGCTGGCAATGTCTGCTAAGATTTGCTCTACAAATTCGTCTACTGGTATTGTATGTGTTTCTTTTTGACCGTAGCGGCGGACATTGACAGTACCGTCTTCTACTTCCTTGTCACCAACGATGAGCTGATAAGGAATCTTGCTAGTTTGTGAGGCACGAATCTTGTACTGCATCTTTTCATTACGCTCATCCACATCAGCACGGACACCCCTATCACGCAGCTTTTTAGCTACTTGCCAAGCATAGTCAATATGGGCTTCATTAGAAACTGGAATCAAGGTCACTTGATGCGGAGCCAGCCAAGTCGGGAAGGCACCCTTGTAATTCTCAATCAAGATAGCTGTGAAGCGCTCCATAGTTGAGATAACCCCACGGTGAATCATAACTGGGCGATGCTCTTCACCGTCAGCTCCGATATACTTGAGATCAAAACGCTCTGGCAAGAGGAAGTCCAGCTGGATAGTTGACAGAGTTTCTTCATTTCCTAGGGCTGTTTAACCTGGATATCAAGTTTAGGACCGTAGAAGGCTGCTTCTCCTTCTGCTTCAAAATAGTCCACACCCATTTCGTCCAAGGCTGCTCGCAACATGGTTTGGGCATTTTCCCACATCTCATCGTTATCATAGTATTTATGCGTATCCTGAGGGTCTCGAAGAGAAAGACGGAAACGATATTCTGTCAAGTTGAAGTCAGCATAAACATCGATAATCAACTGCAGCGCACGCTGGAATTCTTCTTGAATCTGTTCTGGCGTTACAAACAAGTGGCCATCATTCAAGGACATTTCGCGTACACGTTGAAGACCAGTCAGGGCACCAGATTTTTCGTAGCGGTGCATCATGCCAATCTCAGCAATACGGATTGGAAGCTCACGGTAAGAATGAACGTGGTGTTTATAGACTTGGATGTGGTGAGGACAGTTCATAGGACGAAGAACAAACTCTTCCCCATCACCCATATCCATGGTTGGGAACATATCCTCCTGGTAGTGCTCCCAGTGACCAGAAGTCTTATAAAGCTCCACAGAGGCCAAAGGCGGAGTGTAGACGTGTTGGTAGCCTGAAGCCAACTCTTTATCAACGATGTAGCGCTCCAACTCGCGACGGACAGTCGCACCGTTTGGCAGCCAGAATGGCAAGCCTTGACCCACTTCTTGAGAAATCATGAAGAGATCCAGCTCTTTACCTAACTTACGATGGTCACGTTCTTTGGCTTCCTCCCGCATTTGCAGATATTTCTTCAGGTCTTTCTTGTCAAACCAAGCAGTCCCATAGACCCGCTGCATCATAGCATTGTCGCTGTTCCCACGCCAGTATGCTCCAGCCACGTTCAAGAGATGGAAGATTTGAATCCGACCTGTAGATGGAACGTGAGGCCCACGGCAGAGATCCACATATTCACCCTGACGGTAGATAGTCAAACCATCCTCATCTTCAGAGTGCTCTTCAATCAATTCCAACTTGTAAGGATCGTTTTTGAAAATTTCACGCGCCTCATCCTTGGTCACTTCTTCACGGATGGATGGGAAGTTTTCTTTGACGATTTTCTTCATTTCTTCTTCGATACGAGGCAGGTCTTCATTTGAAATTTGCCCTGCTTCATTGTCCGTATCATAGTAGAAACCGTCCTGAATAGCAGGACCAACGCCCAAGTGAATATCTGGGAAAAGACGGCGAGCTGCTTGCGCAAAGAGGTGGGCTGCTGAGTGACGCAAGACATCTAAAGCATCTTCGTGGTCAGGTGTCACGATTTCAATAGCACCATCTTCAGTAATAGCGCGAGTTGTATCAATTAATTTGCCATTGAATTTACCAGCCAAAGCTTTTTTAGCTAGGGAATTGCTGATAGATTGAGCAATTTCAAAAGTTGTAACGCCAGATTCGAATTCACGAACAGCGCCATCTGGGAAAGTAATCTTAATCATGTGTTTTCTCCTTTAATATTATATTGTTTCTGTTAAGCAATTTAAAGATTCGAGCAATCTCTTCCGCAGTCTGCTTTTCTGACTGACTACCATCTGTCATGAGGCTAGGATAACCTAATCTCACCGCTTCCTTCCGAACCATTTGGGCAAAAAGAATGTCTCGCTGCATCCAGTTTTCAAAAGCTTGCTCAGGATTGGTTGTTCCCTCTAAGACATAAGGAACCCATTCTCTCTGTCTATAATGCTTTTTCTGAAAATCAGCTGTCGGAGTCAAGCATAGATAAGAAGGCGCTGGCCATTCAAGCTCCTTTACCAAGTGAGGCAAAAGTCCTGCTCCCTCCACCAAGAGAGGTCTATCTTGATTTTTTATCAAGTAAGATTTTACATAAGGAAAAATCTCTTCATAAAAGCGCCATTCTTCATCAGCCATCTCTTTTGGATTTCTCATCCAGATTTGTTCCGGATTTCTGTCCTGTCTAAGAAGGCAAATCGGCTGTGAATCTGCACTTGCTTGACTCATCATCTCGTCTACCAAATCATCCAGCTTGATATGAAGCAGCTGATACTGTCTAGCAAGAAGTGAAGCAATTGTTGACTTCCCACTACAAGGCGATCCGCCAATCATATAAAGCACTATTCTTCCTCCTTCTGACAAAACAAAAACGACATCCTCAAAAGGACGTCGCAACGTGGTTCCACCTTCATTTATGCAAGTCAAAAGACTCACACCTCGAATCGGCTCTAACGTAGCCACCGTTTTATGTTTGCATAAAAGCTGATAGAGTAGTCCCAACTGCATCCTCTACGCGATTTCCAGCTCCACGCGCTCTCTAAAAGATTTCCTGCAGGTGATATGTCTCTAGAAAACATTATAGCACGATTGGAAAAATTTGCAAGAGCTATTAACCATCAAAACCAGAAAAACGATTTAGAGCCTCTTGACTCAAAGTGGCAGCTTGACGTTTTTTACGGTATTGCTCTGCCAACAGCATTCCTCCCAAAGAAAGGAATAACAAGACATGAATATCCCTAGCATTATAAAACGTGGAAGTGATTGGATTATAAATCTTATCTCCTGAGTAAAAAAGTCCGTCAAAAAAGTTTTTGAATAGGTAATAATACTGAACCCCCGGAATCAAAAGAAGAAAGGGCAGTGAAAAGCCTTGCATCCGAGTATTTATATAAACAATCACTGCACCAATCAAAGGAAGCAGCACAGCATAATAAAATAAATTAAGATTAGAAAGCCAGTTCAAATCGCTTCCCATACTCTCTGTATTATTTATAAAATATTGCCAAATTTGTTCCCAAATCAAACCCGAACCAACGACAATGCCATAGAACAAAAGCAACAAAGGCAGCTGTTTGAGATATTTTTTCATAAGATTTCTCCTCTATTTCTAAATAAAACCTTGCATAAATAGCTATCGCCACAATGATGCAAGGCATGTTTCTATTCTAATAATTTAGTAATATTCCTGATTTTTTTCACTTGCTTACTCGAAGCTTTGAGGATACGAACGGAGCCATTGATGGGTAGAGAGATGACCTTGCCAGGCAAATAGGCCACCGTCTTGGCCAGACGCTTGGCAGCACTTTCCTCTGGGCTAAGCTCGTTGTGGAAGTCCTTGGAAATGGTTAAATCCAGATAAAACTCATAGACTCTGCGGCCAAATTCTCCGCTGAAATTTCGTAGAGCTTGTCTGCTAACTTCTGCTCATCCATATCAGGCGTCGCAATAATTGCCTCTAAAATAGCGCCTGATAAATCACGCTCTTGGTAATAAAGGGTTCCAAAAATTTTGTCACTGATAACATTATCCAGATAAGGATTGCCATGAGCAATAATCGGCGTACCGCTGGCTAAGCTTTCCAGATAAGTCAGACCTTGAGTCTCACTGGTTGAGGCAGAGATAAAGAAATCCGCAGCTTTATAGTAAAGGGCCGTATCACTAGGAGCAATCATCCCCGTAAAGATGACCGCTTCTTCAATCTGAAGCTTAGCAACCATTTCTTTCAAGTCTTCCGCGTAGGGGCCGTCGCCGACAATGACCAGCTTGACTTTGTCATTTTCTTCAAGAACAGCAGGCATCGCCTCAACGATAGCCTGGATATTCTTTTCATAAAGAAATACGGGACAGACTGAGCAGCATTATCTCATCTTCAGCCAGTCCTAGCTTGAAACGCAGCTTTTTGATATCCTCACGCGAAATTTCCGGCCGTTCAAACTTCGCCAGCTCAATCCCTGTCGGAATCACCCGTTTTTCTGCTTCGATTTTATAATCAACCAAAAGGTCATAAACAATCTCGCTAGGGCAAATAACCCCATCCAAGTCACTCATGAAGCCACGGACGATATATTTGACCATGCTAGGACGGATGACCATCCCCTTAGCAATATAGTGCACATAATCCTCATACTGGGTATGATAGGTATGTACTACCGGAATCCGCAGCTCTTTAGCAATCCAAATCCCCAGCAGCCCTAGTGAAAACTCAGTCTGGGTATGGATAATGTCCAGCTGGTACTGACGGGCAATTTCTAAGGCATGAGAAAAGCCTCGGTAAGCCACTCTTCGGTCCTTAAAGGCAAAGAAAGGTACGCTGGGAATCCGAATAATCTGCCAATCTTCATAACGATTGACATCCTTGTCCGTCGTCGTAAAAATAAATACTGTGTGACCTAATTTTTCTAGCTCCGTCTTCAAAGTCCGAATACTGGTAGCAACCCCAGAGACCTGAGGAAAATAGGTATCTGTAAAAAGACCAATACGCATCTTACATCTCCAAAACTGTTTGATAAGCCTCAACTAACTGATCTGCAACATCGTCAATAGACCGGCTTTTAGCCACCTGATAGCCTGCTTCGCGCTTGTCCACCTTTTTATCTAAGACATTTCTCAGAGACTGGACAAACTCATCTACATTATGGCAGAGCTCGGCTGAACGCTCATCCACCCAGCCCTGATAGACTGGAATATCACGCAGCACAACATTCTGCTCACTAGCCAAGGCTTCCAGGACAACAATTCCTTCAGTTTCCTCATAGGACGGGAAAAAGAAAGCATCTGCTCCAGACATGGCTCCCTGAAATACCGCTCCCTTAAAATAACCAGGGAATTCGACATTATCAGGATGGTCAAAGAGAACCAGCCGGCGAATCTTGCGCGGAATCAGCCAGAGATTGATAGAGCCCAGCCAGATAAAGCGTACATCTGGCATCCTGCGGGCAACCTCTACAAAATCCTCAATCCCCTTGCGGCGGAAATAAAGGCCAGCACAGACAACCACCTTCTGCCCCTCTTCAATCTTGAAGTACTTTTTAAATACTTCTTCCTTGCGAGCATCTTTCTTATACTTAGGCAGGTCAATGCCGTTTGACACAGCCACCATGGGTGTAGTGACCCCATAAGACTGGATCAGCTGCTTGGAATACTCCGATGGCGTGATAATGAAATCCGCCTTTTTATACATGTGAGTCAGATATTTACCAAAAAGCGGAGCAAAGAGATTGGAACCAATAAAGGAATTTTCAAAGTCCTCCTTGGTCGAATGCCCATGCATAATCACTTTTTTATTGCCCCTCTTGGCAGCATGCAGAAGAAGCAAGCTACGGGGACCATAGGTATTGATGTGGACCACATCATAATCTCCTAAAACGTCCGTCGTATAAGGAATCCCAGCCAAATCCAAGGCGTGCATCTGGTGCTGGAGGGCTCGGCCGATTCCTGATTTCTCCAAAACGGACTTTCCTTCAAGGTACAGTAATACTTTCATACTTCCTATTATACCGAAAATCAAATAAAGGAAAACCACAAGGTCAAATGAGGTAAAAAATCCATCCAAAGCCTGATAGCATATAGAAAACGCTCTAGCTGAACGGAAACACAAAAAAGCTGAGGTACTATACCTCAGCCTCGCTTCATAATCATGAAACTCTATTAAAGCAGTCATTGACTTAGTCTCTTCACTCGATTTTAAAGTTCAGAGAAATTCCTAATCAGACTTGCAGAACACCGCTTATTTCCGAGTTGATTTACGCTCGCTAATGCTGTGAGCTAGGAGAACTTCGCGTTCTTCCAATTCTTCCTTATGCATAATCTTAGTCAGCATGCGCATACTGATAGCGCCGATGTCATAGAGGGGCTGACCGATTGTGGAAAGGTTAGGACGAGTGAAACGAGCTACTTGCGAATCATCACTGGTAATGATTTCAAAATCTTCTGGAACCTTGATTCCTTGATCAGACAGACCATTTAAGAGGCCTGCTGCCAATTCATCTCCTGTGACAAAAGCTGCAGTTGCTTTGGAAGCAATGACACGCTCCGCCAAGTGGTAGCCATCATCATAAGAATATTTAGACTCAAAAACCAAGCCTTCGCTGTAAGAAAGTTTCTTGTTCTTCAAGCCATCTTTATAGCCTGATAGACGGATTTTCCCGTTGATATCATCTACAAGTGGTCCGCTGACAAAGGCAATTTTCTTATTGCGCTTAGCCAGTAATTCTACAGCATCAACCGTTGCTTGCTTGTAGTCAATATTGACGCTCGGAAGCTGATGCTCCACATCAACAGTACCCGCCAAAACGACCGGTGTGCGTGAACGTGAAAACTCTGAGCGAATTTTCTCTGTCAAATGATAGCCCATGAAAATAATGCCATCCACCTGCTTAGAGAAGAGAGTATTGACAACGGATACTTCCTTATCATCATCCTCATCGCTGTTAGCCAAGACAATGTTGTATTTATACATTTCGGCAATATCATCAATCCCTTTTGCCAAGGTTGAGAAATAGCTATTGGTAATATTTGGAATGACAACGCCGACGGTTGTAGTCTTCTTGCTGGCTAGTCCACGTGCCACTGCATTTGGACGATAGTCAAGACGATCAATGACCTCTAAAACTTTTTTACGTGTGTTTTCTTTGACGTTCTTGTTTCCATTCACTACTCGACTGACTGTCGCCATCGAAACTCCCGCTTCACGGGCGACATCATAAATCGTTACTGTGTCGTCTGTGTTCATATAGTTTCCTTTCTTCTATTGAAAATATCGTTTTCACTTTCCTACATTCACCATTTTATCACTTCTTGTAAACACTTTCAAGTATTTTGATAAGTTTTTGAAAAGTCTTGCTTTTTTTGACATTTTTTGCCAAAATAGAGGCATAGAAAGAAGGTTGTGACCATGACAAAAATCCAACAAATCACCCACTATCTCGAGAATGAGAAGCTAGATGCTGCTGTTCTGTCTGATCCAGTCACTATCAATTATCTGACTGGTTTTTACAGTGACCCGCATGAGCGGCAGATGTTTTTGTTTGTCTATCCTGACCATGAGCCCCTGCTCTTCGTGCCAGCTCTAGAGGTTGAGCGGGCTTCAGGATCTGTTCCCTTTTCAGTCCTTGGCTATATAGACTCTGAAAATCCTTGGCAGAAGATTAAAGCAGCCCTGCCGGATCACTCCTTCAAGACTGTCGCTCTTGAGTTTGACAACTTGATTTTGACCAAATATCATGGATTGAAAACTGTCTTTGAAACTGCAGAATTTACCAACCTGACTCCTTATGTCAATCGCTTGCGCTTGATCAAATCAGCCGATGAAATCCAGAAAATGCTGGTAGCTGGGCAATATGCTGACAAGGCTGTCAATATCGGTTTTGACAATATTTCACTGGAAAATACCGAAACGGATATCATTGCTCAGATTGACTTTGCTATCAAACGCGAAGGCTATGAGATGAGCTTTGAAACCATGGTCCTGACAGGAAATAATGCAGCTAATCCGCATGGCATTCCCGGAGCAAATAAAGTCGAAAATAACGCCCTCCTTCTCTTTGACCTTGGCTGCATGGTCAATGGCTATGCCAGCGATATGACAAGGACCGTTGCTGTCGGCCAGCCGGATCAGTTTAAAAAAGATATCTACCATCTGACATTGGAAGCCCAGCAAGCTGCTCTTGACTTTATCAAGCCAGGCGTCACAGCTCATGAAGTAGACCGCGCCGCTCGGCAAGTCATCGAAAAAGCGGGCTATGGTGAGTATTTCAATCACCGCCTCGGCCATGGTATCGGTATGGATGTTCACGAATTTCCATCAATTATGGAAGGCAACGACATGGTCATCGAAGAAGGCATGTGCTTCTCTGTTGAGCCTGGTATTTACATCCCTGGCAAGGTCGGTGTCCGCATTGAGGACTGCGGCTATGTCACTAAGAATGGTTTTGAACTCTTCACCGAAACTAGCAAGGACCTACTGTATTTTGAATAGAATTTTATGAGTCTATATTATATTTTGAATGATTATTGGACTTGGCAAAGGACTTCTGGTTATTTGAGCTATCATTGTTAAACATCGTTATAGCTGTCTTAGTCCTTAAGCATTTATAATTTCAAAAAACGATAGAAAACTTTCTGTCGTTTTTTCTTGTTTCCTAAATAATTATACCAAGTCATTTAGGTTCATCTGCTTTTCCTCCAATGAAGTCGTCTGTCAGAAACTTTCCGAAAAACTCAATGGCTCCTCACTAAACAGTTTTTACACTAGCAAGATGATTTCATCATTGAGAAGAGAAAGAATCACAAATCCTTATCATATCAGAGGTTTTTATCCCTTCTTGCCCTTCTGATTTAAAAATGTTATAATTTTTTATGAAAAATTGTCTAAAAATTCTAATCTTTGCTGTTAAGGAGGTCTGGATGGTCTTTAAAAAGTCAGAAAATCACGGATTTTCTCGCTATATCTGCCTGCTCTTGCTTCTCATCATTTTTCTGGCTTTCTCCCTCTTTTTAGCTGTATCCCTGGGATCGGTCACTATTGACATACAAGATACTTACCAGATTATTTTCAGCAAGCTCGGATTTCCCCTTGGCACAGGCAAACTATCTCCGTCTACAATCGCTATTGTTTGGAACATGCGGGTTCCAAGAGTGCTTTTGGGAATCCTAGCTGGTGCTGGCCTGTCTGTCTGTGGCAGCGTCATGCAATCTACTGTCAATAATCCCATCGCAGAGCCTTATATCCTGGGAATTTCAGCAGGTGCAACCTTCGGAGCCACACTGAGCATTATCTTAGGGCTCAAATCCATTACTGGCGCAGGCGCCTTTATAGGAGCCATTCTAGCATCAGCTGTGGTCCTTTTTATCGCATCCATGCAGGGAAAAATGACGACAAGCAGTTTGATTTTATCAGGAACAGTTGTAAATGCCCTCTTTATCGCCTTTTCCAACTTTATCATTTCCGTCGGTGCCAATGCTGACAGCCTTATGACCATTAAGTTCTGGACTATGGGCTCACTGGCTGGAACTTCTTGGTCAGATCTTGCCTTGCCGGCTCTTGTTGTCGGTCTCTCCTTTTTGTTTTTCTGTTCCCAGTATCGTATTTTCAATACTATGATGATGGGGGATGAAGCAGCTTTGACACTGGGAGTCCCTCTGCGTTTTTACTGGTTCCTCTATATAACAGTTGTCGCAGTCATGACTGCGGTGCTGGTTGCCTGCTGCGGTATTATCGGCTTCGTCGGACTAATCACTCCGCATATTGCTCGAAGATTAGTCGGTACCAACTACAAAAGGCTCTTTCCTATCGCTACCCTGCTCGGCTCTCTCTTTCTTGTCTGGGCAGATGTTTTAGCTCGAATTTTGGTCAAAAATGCCGAGCTACCGATTGGGATCTTCACCGCTTTAGTCGGCGCCCCCTTCTTTATCTACATTGTAGCCAAAAGCCGAAAGGAGGTAAGCAGCTGATATGGATTTAACTTGCCAAAATATCCACTATTCTATTGGCCCAAAAGAGATTTTAAAAGGGATTTCGCTCAAGGTCGAGGGAAATCAGTTTCACACCATTTTAGGGCCCAACGGAAGCGGCAAAACAAGTCTGCTCAAAACAATCTACCGTCAGATCAAACCTGACAGCGGGAACATTTATCTAGACGGAAGGCCGCTTGAACAGGTCAGCATAAAAAAAACAGCCCAGAAAATAGCCGTTGTAACTCAGTTTAACCATCTTCAGTTTGACTGTACCGTCCAAGAAATCGTCATGCTGGGCAGGACGCCGCATCTGTCCCTTTTTCAAAAAGAGAGCGAAAAAGACTACGCCCTTGTCCGTCATGCCTTGGGTCAGGTGGACATGCTGGACAAGAGAGAGCGAACCTATCTTTCCCTGTCTGGTGGTGAGAAGCAAAGAGTCTTGCTGGCACGCGCTTTGGCTCAACAGCCAAGCCTACTACTCCTAGACGAGCCAACCAATCATCTGGACATCAAATACCAGCTGGATATGCTGCGTATAGTCAAAGACCTGAACATCAATGTTTAGCTGTTTTACACGATATCCAACTGGCTTGTCGTTATTCAGACTATTTGTACCTCATGAAGGGAGGTGAGATTGCATACCAAGGCGCTCCAAAGGAGGCCATCACTCATGATTCACTGCAAGCCGTTTACGGCATTCAGAGCAAAGTAATCTGGACCAAGGATCGACAGGCCATGATTCAGTATCTATAAGAGTCTGTTTTCAGCTTTATCTATACAAGCTCCAAGCCCAAGAAAGGAAGGCAATATGAAAAAAACACTCAGTATCTTACTCGTCGCAACTGCTGCATTGACAATGGCAGCCTGCAATTCTTCATCTAAGGAAAGTACGAAAGAAAGCTCAACTTCGCAATCTTCCTCCAAAACAGAAAGCGCGAAAAAGAGCACAGCAGAGACAAAATATCCAGTGACAATCAAAACTTACGATGCTGAAGGCAAAGAGATTGATCAGGTCTTTGAAAAGGCACCGGAAAAGGTCATCACCAACAACCTTTCGACGACCGAAGTCCTGATTGAACTAGGATTGAAAGACAAGATCGCCGGTATGCTCAATCCAGACAACGATGTCACAGATAAATACAAGGCTGATATTGCCACCATTCCGCAAGTCGGCGACAAGAAAACCGTATCACAGGAAACTGTGCTATCTTATGAGCCAGACGCTCTTCTTGGCCGAAACATGATGTTTTCCGAGAAGTCTCTGGGGACAGTCAGTGCCTGGAATGAAAACAAAATCCCTGTCTATACACAGAAGGCTTCCCTGTCCAATACTAAACAAGACCTAGGCAATATCGTTGAAGATGTTAAAAATATAGGAACCATCTTTAACGTCCAAGACAAGGCCAATCAATATGCTGATCAACTGCAGGCAAGAATTGACACTGTCAAGAAGGCCAATAAGGCGAGCCAAGGCGAAAAGAAAAAAGCGCTCATCATGTGTGCCTACAACGATGAGACTTTCGGTGCCTATAAATCTGCTCTACAGGAGAGCCTGCTTAACCAGCTCGGCTATACCAATGTAGCGACCGGAACCTCTGACTTGACCTTGGAAAATCTGGTCTCTATGGATCCAGAAGTCATCATATACGTAACTAGCGACCGCAACAAGGCCATGGATGAGCAAGCAGTTGATCTAATGAAAGCTAATCCAGTTCTGGAAGATGTCCCAGCGGTCAAAAATCAGAAAATCATGACCATCTCCTATGATGAGTTCATGGATTATGGTCCTGCTGTAATCGACTCACTCGAGAAAATCAATGACTTTGTCAATAAATAAGACCTTTGTCTGGGATGGGATCACTGTCAATATTGCCCTGCCTCAGGATTATGACAAATCACGACCTTATCCAGCAATCTTGCTAAATGATGGACAGATAAACTACCTAAGCAAGCTTTCTCCATCGGTAATCTTGATTGAACTGATATCGAACAACAGGCTGGACGATTATACACCCTGGAAAGCCAATGCTCTAAAGCCTGGCAATCCTGATTTTGGCGGCGAAGCGGATAGCTACCATCAGAAACTATTCAACGATATATTAGCCGAAATCAGACAGCACTACCTACTGGATGACAAGAGAATTGCCTATGGTGGCTACTCTCTCGGTGGACTAGCAGCTGTTTACAGTCTCTTTAGCGTCTCCGAGATTCCTTGTGTTTTTTCTATCTGCGGTTCCTTTTGGTACCCAGGTTTTATCGACTATTGCCAGACACAGGACATGAAAAGCAAGGACTGTCTAGTCTATTTGCAGAATGGGAAGACAGAAGGCGCGAATCATTCAAATCGACTTTCCAAAGCTCCTTTTTATGCTGAAGAAATTCATCGCTTGATTCAGAAAGAAATCCTTGCCACATACTCCGTCTTTGATCCTTATGGGCATCATGAAGCCATCGAAGAGCGCTATGGTGGCTTTGCCGATTGGCTGGCCACACAATGGCATATCGACTAATGAAAATCCCCTTTGTCACTTACAGCAGCTGACAAAGGGGATTTTTAGTTTATTACTGTACGTAAAAAAGACTCTTACCAGTAAAATGGTAAAAGTCTTGAGTGGAAAGATTTATTCCGTTTTCTCCCCTGCCTCTAGTTTCAACAAGAAGGATTTTTTATCAAGGCCGCCAGCATAACCGGTCAAATTTTACTTCGATTCAAATTCTACACTACTTTCAGCAGCCATCAGTTGGTCAGAAAATAAATAGGACTCATAATTATTATCAGGGTTATCCGTCCACATTTCACATTGCTTGATAACAGTCACAATGGCATCTTCGACACCCTCCGGTGGATATTTGTATTTCCTAAGGAGCCGTTTAACAAGCATGCGCATACGAGCACGCGCAGAATGTTTTTCTGCCAATCAATAGTTCTGCTTTTGCGCAATGTCTCCGTTAATTCATGAGTCATTGCAACAAGCTCATCATTTTCATAAAAATCTTTGACTGCTTGTGGTTGCGTCAAAGCATCATAGAAAGCTAATTCTTCATCGGTAAGACCTAAAGAATCCCCCTCTTCGTGAGCTTTCGCCATTTCTTTGGCCATTTTCATTAATTCAGCAATAACTTCTTCATTCGAAAGCATGCCATTCAGATATGCTCTCATCGCTCGCGAAAGAATTTCAGAGAACTTTTCGGATTTGACTAAATTTGTTCTTTGATATAAGGTAATCTGCTCTTGTAATAATTTTTTTAAGAGTTCTACCGCTATGTTTTTTTCCTTCATTTTAGAGATTTCATCTAAAAATTTAGGATCAAATAACGAAAATCCTGTATCAATATCTGAGAATAAATTAATGACACCTTCACTCTTGATAGAAGCTTTTAGTAACTCATTGATACGATCATTAATATCTTTCAGAGAAAGCTTTTTACCCTCCCCAGTTATTCGTGTCAGCAATGTTCTGACTGCTTCAAAATAAGCTGCTTCAAAACGTTGCTCAGGAGTAAGCAAAGAACGACAAAGTGATAACGCTTGGCGTAAGAGTAACGATTCTTTTATGAAGAGCTCTTTCTTCTTCTCCTTGTCTACACTTGACAAGAAGTTTACCCCACCACTAATTGTTTTAGCTCTGATTAAATCACTTGATTTAGAGAGCATGAATTCTGAATAGTCAAACCCATAAAACAAATCACGACAGACCTCTAGTTTTTCAACAAACTTTGGTAAAGCTGTCTTAGCTATATCAGTGTCCCCAAAGTTACCTTTGTCTCGATTTGTATAATCGTTCATGGCTTGCTTTAAAGCACTTGCAATACCGATATAATCAACTACAAGTCCACCCTCTTTATTTTTGTATACACGATTAACACGAGCGATTGCCTGCATAAGATTATGACCTTGCATTGGCTTATATACATACATGGTTGCAAGGCTAGGAACATCAAATCCAGTCAGCCACATATCAACGACGATAGCAATCTTAAATGGGCTTTCATTGTCTTTAAACCTTTTAGCCATCTCTTCTTTATGGCGCTTATTCCCTACTATATCATGCCATTCTTCCGGATCATTATTACTAGAAGTCATGACAACTCCAATTTTTTCTGTCCAATTCGGACGCTTTTCAAGTAAGGTACGATAAATTTTCATCGCAATCGGACGAGAATAAGCAACAATCATTGCTTTTCCAGTTAATTCCTGCGCACGATTTTCTTCATAATGAGTAATGATATCTTCACACAAGGCACTAATAGTTTGATCGGCCCCTAAAATACTATCAAGACGACCCAATTCCTTCTTGCTTCTATCAATCGCATGTGATTCAGCGCTTTGTGCCATCAAGTCATACTCTGTGTCAATCAAACGCAAGATATTTTCATCTAGTTTTAAATGCATGACGCGGCTTTCATAATAGACAGGCCGAGTGGCGCCATCTTCAACCGCCTGTGTCATATCGTAAACGTCAATGTAATTACCAAAAAAACCTCTGTTGTAGACTTATCTTTAGTAGAAATAGGAGTTCCAGTAAACCCAATATAAGTCGCATTAGGCAAGCTATCTCTAATCAGTCTAGCTGCTCCGACGACTAGTTTCGCTTCGCTTTCTCCATCTTTTCCTTTGGTAATTTTTAATCTTTTCTTCAAGTCCATACTGACCACGATGAGCCTCATCTGCCATGACAACAATGTTTCTTCTATCAGAAAGCGCCTCTTCTGACTCTGAAAAACTTCTGCATAGTTGTAAATATAATGCCATTGGCTTGGCGACCAGTCAATAGTTCTTTCAGATGCAAACGGCTCTCTGCCCGAATCGGTGTCTGTCTCAGAAAATCTTGGCATTTGGAAAACTGTCCATATAACTGTTCGTCCAAATCATTTCGATCAGTCAAAACGACAATAGTTGGCGATTCTAAAACTTTCTGCAGCAGATGAGCATAGAAAACCATGGATAGAGATTTCCCACTCCCTTGCGTATGCCAGAAAACCCCTCCCCGTCCATCGCTTTTAGTTGCTTTCAAAGTAGATACTGCAGCCTTATTCACTGCAAAATACTGATGATAAGCCGCTAAAATCTTGGCATCCTCAGAAAAGCAGATAAAATTCCTTAAAATATCCAAAAATCTAGTCTTATCAAAAATACCTTCAATGAACGTGGTAAAATTAGCATACTGAGTATCTTCAAAACTACCATCAGTAGTCTTCCACTCCATAAAGCGATCTTCACCAGCAGTAATTGTCCCCGCCTTTGAAGTGGCCAGATCCGTCATTACACAAAAAGCATTATAGTTGAATAAATTTGGAATTTCTTTCTGATATGTTTTAAGCTGACGGTAGGCATCAGAAGCATCTGTTTCTTGGCGAGAAGGACTTTTCAACTCAAAAACAACTACTGGCAAACCATTCAAAAACACTATAATATCAGGACGTTTATTACTCTTCTCTACAATTGTCCATTGATTAATTACAGTAAAAGAATTATTATTTACATTATCGAAATCAACTAAATAAACGAGATTAGATTGTTTCCTTCCTTGATGAAAATAGGAAACTTCTATACCGTTTTGAAGATAATTTGTAAAAATCTTATTTTTTTGAAGCAAGGAACCTGTTTCAAAGCGCTGTAGCTTTTCAATTGCCTCTTGAATTGCAACAGTCGGTAGCTTATCATTGATCCTTTCCAAAGCAGGATAAAGCTCCTCCAAATATAAAGGTGTTCTATAATCACGCTCTACATCTGGACCATAGACATATGAATAGCCCAAACTATCGCGAAAAAGTTCAATGACTGCATGTTCGTAGTTGTCTTCAGTAAATCCCATAAAATAAACTCCTTTATTTCTCTACGACGCTATAATTTCTTATCCCAATATGACATACCATCATCTCAATATTCATAATTGTCCGTTCATCAAATGAGAAAAATTTCCAATTGGCAAGAGGGAAGGTAACATTTAAATACTCAAAATAAGGGAAATCAATTGCACAAGAATGGCCATATACAATAATTTCATTTATTAATTTATGACCACTAAGAAATTCTTCTACAAGCTCAATTTTAAACTCTTTTTTGAAAGACTCAACTTTGTTAATTAATATTTCATGAGCTGTTCTAACATAGTAGTCTTCAAGACTGTTAATGTATTCTTTTATTGATGTGTCCCTATATGGCCCTCGTCCCTTTTGCCGTATATCTTCATGAATATCTTCAGGCGAAAAATCCCCTTCGGGATAACCTAACAATAAGTTCTCATCCCCTGCTTCTCCATGAACATGTAAAACTCTATCTATTTCAATACCATAAACTTGCTCAAGTGTATGAGTATAATTGAAATTAATATATAGCTCTCCATTAGTGAATAGGTCTTCAAAGAATCTCTGAGGTGTAATATTTGCAAGTTTCCCTTCTGCTTGACTTGCAAATTCTTCTAAAGATTCCTTCAAATTACCACTCATTTCCGCCTCAAGTATTATTCCATCACGGTCACTTTCTCTATCAGATGAATAATCTGGGGCGTAGTATTCAAATATTTCTGCCAAAGAATTAAAATCAGGTTTTGCCAATAGATTTTCAAAATCAGACCAGATATTAGGTTCTGTCGATTGATATAATTCCCAAAAATACGGATTAGATTCATTCTTTTCAGCAATTTCTCTAAAGTCTGGATCAAATCTTGTTGGCAAACGGTGAGCAAGATCAAAACCATTGCCGATTATAAATAATTTATTATCCATCAAAATTCTATCCTTCATAATTATCTACTTTGCTCGTAATTTTCCTTTTAGATGTTGTTGAACAAATGGCTTAATTGAATTCAGTATGATTGCAGCTATCTTAACCTTTTTGTCTATCAGATATTTTTTTCGTTTATTGAACATATCCAATATGAATTGATAATCTTCATAGGTATCAAAATGATTCTTTTTTTAAGTTAGGTAAATCATCATTTAGAGGCCTGATTTAACTGAAATTTCGCCAGATAGAGTTTTGGGAAGTAATAGTTTCTTCGACAATTTACGATTGTTCACTACGATTGATTCATCTGGTTATAAATTTGCTATCAAATAATGCGATAGTTTGAAAAGTCATGTGTCATTTGGTGATTACAACTTTCAGCTTTTTCTAATCTTTCCTAGTATAAATCACCAGTTGCTAATTTCAGTATCTGCAGCTAAATTGCAGGGTATGTACTCTTTATGAGATAATACATTTTGTCCTGCTGACGTCTTTACCATATATCATACCAGTAGAACTGACTTAATGTTTGATTAAGCTACTGGTATCAGTATAAAAAGTCAACGAGAAGCTATATGACCAAGAAAAAGATAACATCACCATCTTGAATTATATATGGTCATTTTAATATTTGCAGAACATAAATCGATTTGATGAGTCAAAAATACCCTGCTAATTCGTTTTATTTCTAAGGACAAGTAACTTTTCCTCATTATCAAATGATCGCATACTTTTTGATAGCTAATCATTACCAGCAATATCTGTGAATTTGCAGTCTTCCAATCGAGAGTTTTTCACTCACCAAACGATCAAAATCAGTAAACAAGATTTTGCAAAATAGATTGCCATCTGCTCTAAATGATGATTTATCTTTTTATTGTTTTCGATTTTGTCATCTAGCGCCTTAAGTATTTTACCAATTCTAATTTGTTCTTTTAACGGAGGACATAGAATTGCGTGATTTTTGACAACATCTAGTTGAACTCTTTGTCTGCCTGACGTTCCTACCATTGATTTAATAGCAACTTCTCTGATATTTGGATCAATCATCAAATAATAAACGAAATTTTCATCACTAATATTTTCTTTGGCTCTTGCAACAATAAACTCAGTAGACCCAAACCCTACTTCATCTTCGTCTAATAAATTTACCTTAGACGTTTTTCCATTTTCAAGACTTGGAGTAATACGAGCCATTAAAGTATCCCCATTTCTGAATTTGGTACCACCTCTAAATTCTAAATACTCAAACTCGGGAATATCGCGCGTAAAAGGTTCTAATTTTTCCATCGATATTTTTTTAGCAATAGCTCCCTTTGACAAAGTTTCTCGGGGATTAAATTCTATAATATCCGAAAGTTTCACTTTCTTCCAATTATTCAATTTCTGCTTCTCCTCACCCTATATATTTTCTATGCGAATTTTTGACATTCGCTTGGTTAACCATGGCGTAGTGCATGGTTGTGTCAATTTTGACATGGCCGAGCAAGTGCTGAACTTGTTCTATGGGCATGCCTTTATCTATGGCGCGTGTCGCCAATGTCCGTCTAAATTTATGCGGATGGACTTTATTTAAGTCTGCTTTTTGACCAAGCTGTCTTAGTCTCGTTTCCACTCCTCCAATTAGCAATCTATCATGTGGCGAAGACAAGGAAACGAACAAAGCTGGATTATCATCCTGACGGCTGTCTAAGTAGTTTATCAAGTGAATCTTTGTTCTAGCGTCGAAGTAGACGATTCTCTCACTATTCCCTTTACCAAAGACAAGGCATTCTCTTTCATAAAAATTAATATCCTCCCTATTCAATCTCACTAGTTCACCTACACGCATTCCGGTTGAAGCCAATAAATCAATCATAGCCAAATCACGAATCTTATCACAAGCATCTCTTAGAAGCTCAAGTCCTTCATCAGAAAGTTTCTTTAATGGTTTTATCTGTCTTTATCTTGTGAATCCTACGAACAGGACTCTTTAAAATATAGTCCTCGTCTTCCAACCATCCAAAAAAGCTACTAAAGATCCGACGCATGTTGTCAATCGTCACCTTGCTTGATTTCCGCTCCTGCTGGTAACGCGCAAGATAGGTTCGCAAATCACTGGTTGTTAAATCTCTTATGGACGTTTTGAGACTAACAAACATATTTTCAATGACCATCTTATAGTATTTCAAAGACTTCTCACTACAGCCTTCAATTCTCTTAGCCGAGATAAACAGTTCAAGTAATTTACTATTGCTCTTCTGTTCATTAGCTGATTTAATCTCTGCAACTTCTACATTGACAAAAGCTGCCGTTAGTACCTTTTGCAGATTTTCTAACTGCAGAACACTTAAATGTTTTGCCATATCTGCTGTGATTTGTGTGATTAATTTTTCCTTCATAAGCCACCCACCTTTCTTAATTTATTATACTTCATGGATAGCTTAAAAAGATAAATCATCATTTAGTGGCTTGATTAACGGGAATTTCGCCAGAGAGGAGTTTTGGAAGTAATGAATTTCTTACTTCCATCAATTTACGATTTTCAATACGATTAGATATGATCTGGTTATAAGTCGGTGCTAGTAATAATCCGATAGATTTATAGTCATGGTCATTTGGTATTAAAATTTCAGCTTTTTCTAAACTCTTTCTAGTTATATGTCCCATTGTAGTTGCTTTATCTGCAGCAATTGCAATGAACTCATCAAGATAATACTTTGTCCAGCTATAGTAAAACCATTTATCATATTCTTGAGAACTGACCTTAAAAAGATGTTGATTAAGCCCACCAATACCTCCAGTCCAAAGTCAACGAGAAGGCTACCAGACCAAGAAAAAATAACATCACCATCTTGAATTATATATGGTCTTTTAATATTTGCAGAACATAAATCGCTTGATGAGTCAAAAATACCTTGCCGTAATTCCTTTATTTTAAGGACGGGTAAGCTTTCCTCATTATCAAGTGGTCGATACTTTTGCATAGCTAGTCCATTAAGGAACTCAGCAATATCTGTAAGATTTGCTGTCTTCCAATCAGAGGGTTTTTCACCACCAAACGGATCGAAATCAATAAACCAAGATTTGAAAATGGCTTGCGCCATCTGCTCTAAATGATGATTTATCTGTTTACTTGTTTCGATTTTATCATCAATGGAACTTAATGTATTTGCGATTGCCTTTTGAGTATTCAAATCGGGAATCCTGATATTCATCGATTTCACCATTTTTGTAGTTATACTACCACGAATACTATTTGAATCGGAAATTGCTCGTAGTTCTTCATATCTACTAGATAAATTATAAAACAAAAATTTTTTATCTAATACCTTCTCATTTGCTCTGATTGCTATCACTGATTGATTGATAAAAGTATCAATATTCAAAAAAGAAACTTGTCCTCTTGTGTACCCTTGACCTGCTGAAGCCATTACAACATCACCTTTCAAAGCCTGTCTTGTACTGGAATTTTGGGCACCACTATCTGTTATAGTCTTTTCTGTAACATTGATATATCTATTTCTTGTTTCGCCAGATGACAGCCATGGTAAAGAACCATTCCAGTAATCACTGTTCTTAGTATTAGGCGTTCCGCCACTAAATATAGTTTCTATAAGTTCTCCTATTCTATATTCTTTCCAATCACTTAATTTCAAACCCAATCTCCCCCAATCTTTCTCGAATCTCATCTTCTAATTTATGGGATTTAGTAAAGAGTTCTGATAGTTCTGTCGTCAGTCGGTCCATCTTCTCTTCAAATGGTTCTCCGTCATCTTCTTTTTCCTCAATACCTACATAACGCCCTGGCGTAAGAATAAAATCTTGCTTTGCAATTTCTGCTGTTTCAACAGACGCACAAAAACCTTTAACATCTTCAAGGTTTCCATTTTGAAAGGCTTCAAAGGTATCTGCTAACTTCTTAATGTCTTCGTCGCTAAAGTCGCGATGCTTACGGTCAATCATTTCTCCCATATTTCGAGCATCGATAAACAGCGTCTTTCCTTTTTGTTTTTTATTTTTACTGATAAACCAGAGACAGGCTGGAATAGTTACACTGTAAAAGAGATTAGCTGGAAGAGCTATAATTCCCTCAATTAAGTCATCTTCGATAATTTTTTTACGAATGTCCCCTTCACCGCTCTGAGTCGATGAGAGTGAGCCATTGGCCAGAACCAAGCCAACCTTGCCATTACTAGGATCCATGTGATGAATCATATGCTGAATCCAAGCATAGTTTGCATTGCTATTAGGTGGCGTTCCGTATTTCCAGCGAATATCATCTTGCAGTTTATCTGCTCCCCAGTTGGAAATATTAAAAGGGGGATTAGCCATGATATAGTTAGCTTTCAGTGTCGGATGTAAATCATTGAAAAAGCTGTTTGCTTGGTGCTCACCAAAATCCGCATCAATACCTCGGATAACCATGTTCATCTTGGCCATCTTCCAAGTATCAGCATTGGATTCTTGACCAAAAACAGATAAATTATTAATATTCCCACTATGATTCTTTATAAACTTAGCTGACTGAACAAACATACCGCCTGAACCACAAGCAGGATCATAAACACGCCCTCTATAAGGCTTTAATATTTCTACAATCGTTTTTACGATACTGGTCGGAGTATAAAATTCACCGCCTCGTTTTCCTTCATATGCCGCAAACTGTTCAATACAATATTCATAAGCACGCCCAAGTAAATCTTTTTCATTCTCACCTTCATACATTTGAATATTAGTAAAAATATCTACAACTTCCCCTAAAACTCGCTTATCTAAGTCTGGACTGGCATAGATCTGAGGAAGGACATTCTCTAGACTAGGATTATCCTCTTCAATTTCACGCATGGCCTTATCCAAGACTGTGCCAATTTTCGAAGAATGGGCATGACTCGCAATGAATTGCCATCTAGCTATTTCAGGGACGAAGAAAATATTCTCCTCTGAATATGCATCAGGATCATTCTCAAATCCGTCACCCTCTGCAAGTAATTGTTGGTATTTTTCTTCAAAAAGCATCTGATACATATTTTTAAAAAGATTAGACCAACAATAACTTTTCTGTACTCTGACGCTGAAATGTGCCCCCGAAGTGAATCTGCAGCATCCCATAGTTCCTTTTCAAATCCAATATTTGCGTTTGATTTTTTCGCCATTTTATACTCTTTTCCTATTTTAATCACATCCATTTTACCATATTTAAAGTAAGTTAAAAAGCACCGAACGATGCTTTTTTAGCTTATCAATAGTTTAAAACAGTCAGCCTCTCGTTTTCTCCCCCGCCTCTAGTTTCAACAGGAAAGCTTTTTTATCAAGACCGCCGGCATAGCCTGTCAATTTGCCGTCGCTTCCGACAATCCGGTGACAGGGAATCAGAAGGGAAATCGGATTATGACCGATAGCGCCACCGACTGCTCTAGCCGAGCCAATCTTTCCATACTCAGCCTGCAACTCCCGCAAAATGTCTGAATAGGTAGCCGTTTGCCCATAGGAACCTTTCTGTAGTACGGTCAGAACCTTGCTTCTGAACTCAGTTACTTGAGGTGCCAATGGAATCTCATCTGTCGCAGGATTTTCTCCCTTAAAATAAGCGTCCAACCAAGCAAAGACGCGTCGGCTGACTTCTGTCTCTCCCTGTTGCGCTTGCTCCAGATCATAGCCTGCCCCAAAATATTTCTGATTCTCCAGCCAAAGCCCCAACAAGGCATTTGCGTCTGTCAAGATGAGAATCCGGCCAATCGGCGATGTATAATAAGTCTTGTACATATTTTTTCTTTCTTTTAGCTTCTTGATAAGCCTTATTATACCACTCTTGTCTTAACTTTTGCCACAATCCCATCTGGGTCTGTGACTTCTAGCTCTTGGGAGCTAATCCATCGGACTGGCGCTTGCAAGTCCTGAGCATTTTCATAAATAGCTACTAGGTCTTCTTTCCCTTCTACTTGCGCTTCAAAATAGGCTAGTCCCATTTGCTTAGGTTGGCGATGATTCAAGTGAGAACCTCCCCACTCATTGACGGCTAAATGATGATGATAGTTTCCGGATGCCAGCCAGCTAGCAGAAGGTACAGAAAATTTATCCGCCAAGCCTAGAAGCTTTTGGTAAAAATGACTGGCAGCTCTGCTATTTTTCACAGACAGATGGACATGGCCCATACGAGTGCCTTCCGCAATACTAAATGGTTGGACTTCCTGACCTAGTTCATAGATTTCTTGAGCCGCGAGCGCTTCCGTCACTCCGATAATGCGGCCATCTTCTCGAATATCCCAATCAGCCTGAGGTTTATCCCGATAAAGCTCAATGCCATTGCCTTCTGGATCCTCCAGATAAATGGCTTCACTATAACCGTGGTCTGCCCCTCCAACCATAGGAACTTTATTCTCTGATAAATGCTTAAGGATATCCGCTAAGGCTTGACGGCTTGGAAGCAAGAGTGCCAGATGATAAAGACCGTAAGCCGACTTGACTGACTGCCGATCACTAGTCGCTAAGAGCCTCACCAGCACTTGTCCATCTCGACCCAAAGCTACCTGTCCGTCCTGCTCTTCCAAAAGTTCCAGCCCTAAAACACGCTGATAAAAATCCTTTTGTCTTGCTAGGTCAGCCACATAAAGCGCCACCTCTCCTAGATAAATCTTGCTTTCATATTCAAAAGTCATGTTTTTCTCCTCTCTTAAATTTAAAATTTCAGCAGTCCGCCTGCTCTATTTTTTTTATTTCTCCAAAACAGAGATAGGTTCCTTGATATGGATTTCCATAACCTCCATTTGCTCCGAAAGCTTATTTTGTATTGTAATTGTTTTTATTACAACTACTAGTATAGCACATCTTAATGTAATGTCAACAATTACATCTTAGAAAATTCTTAACAAAAAAAAAATCTGCTCACTAGGAAACAGATTGTTCTTTAATTTCTTTTTCGGTCGCTGCGACAACTTCGTCAAGACTGGTCTGAGCCAATTCAGCTTCCATGGCTGCCTGAATAGCTGCCAAGCGGTCATCTAAAACATTGTGAATGTTCTTGCCGATAGGACAGTCTGGATTGGGCTTGTCATGAAAACTAAAGAGCTGGCCACTCTTGCCTAGACATTCAACCGCACTATAGACGTCCAACAGACTAATATCTTTCAAATCTTTGGCAATCTCTGCTCCTCCAGTCCCACGAGCAACGGTAATCATCCCGGCATTCTTGAGCTGGGACAGGGTCTTGCGGATAATGACCGGGTTGACTCCGACACTGCCAGCAAGGATATCACTTGTCAGTTTGTTTTTTTCCCTCCAAAGCCAGTACAATCAGCATATGAGTGGCAATGGTAAAACGGCTGGAAATCTGCATTTTCTCTCCTCCCTCATCATTTTCTCTCACTATTATATCCCAAAAAGGGTGTAACTTCAAGAGTTACGACTGGACTTTAAGAAAGCTGCAATATCATCCGCATAGCCTTCCCGCTCACTGATTTCCCGCAGCAGGTCGTGGTTATGGGTATGATGGATACCATTGACCAAACTCTCCCGATAAATCTCATAGTAAGGCAAGTGGAGCTCCCGAGCCAATCGCAACTCCTGCTCCACATCGTAGGCCACACGCCGAAGATCGACATCAGCCAGACCTGTCTCATCAATCTCTAAAATGGCATACTGGGCTCGCAAGTCTTGACGCAAAGCTGAATCAAGAAAAAATGGCTGACCAATAGAGCCGGGATTGATAATCAGCTGCCCCTTAGTCCCGTAGCGGAGAAACTGCTGGTGAATATGACCATAAACAGCGACAGCGCAGTCGTTTCCTTCAAAAAGGCGGTCAAAATCACTCTGCTCGCCAATATGAATCAGCTCCCGCCCCCAATTCTTATCTGGCAGATGGTGGCTAACCGCAATCTTCAATCCCTCTACTTCTGTCAAGACCTGCAGAGGAAGTTCCTGCATACAGTCAATCTCTTCAGGACTGATTTCCTCTAGGACAAAATGGCAGAGCCGAGTCAGGTAGAGATGGCTGGGACGTGTCAAGTCTAACTTTGGTGCAGGGCATGCCAGAGACTGTCTTCCCAATTCCCTCTGACCTGGAGGCTGATGTGAAGCTGCTCCATCCTATCTAAGATATTTCTGCGACCGGTTCCTGGCAGGAGCAAGTCCCCCAAAAACCAATAGTCTGTCACCTGCTGGCTTTCCGCATCCGCCAGCACCGCTTCCAAGGCTGTGCTATTTCCATGTACATCGGATAATAAGGCAATTTTTCGTGTCATCGTGTGTCTTTCTCTTTCTTTACAAGGAATATTATATCAAAGTTCAAAAAAACTTCCACCCATCAAGTGAGTGAAAGTTTTGAAGTGTTTTTTTCAATCGACAGACTTAAGTGCTTCCAGCATATCTACTCGTCTGAGACGGTAGTTAACAAAGAAGCCAAGCAAGGTCAGAATAAGAGTCACTGCAGTTAGAGGAAACAGATAGACTGAGGGACTTACTTGAGGGTTTAAGCTGATAATGCTAGGCGCAACCTTCTCAATCAAAAACGATGAAGGAAGAAACCGCCTAGAAGCCCAACTGCCATCCCAATTACTGACAGAATAATGGTCTCTCGATAGATATAAAGGGTCACTTCCTTATTATGGAAGCCCAGAACCTTGATGGTGGACAACTCGCGAATCCGCTCAGCGACATTGATATTAGTCAGATTGTAGAGAATGACGACTGCTAAAAGAATGGAAATCAGCACCAAAACCAGCATTGTATTATTAAGAGAATCAGCTAGAACGTTGAACTGCTTCACCATGCTTGCATTTTGAGAAACACTCTTGACAGACTTGAGGCTCATAAATTCATTGGCCTTGTCGACAATATTTTTACTAGAAGAGTCCTTGAGCCGCACTAGATAAGTATTTTTATCAGGCTTTTTCCCGTAAATTTTCTGGTAGTCCGTCGCCTTCATAAAGGCAAAATGACCAAAATGATTCTCATTGACTGCTGCAAGCTTGACAGACTTGCCATCCAGCTCTATACTGCCACCGAGGCTAACTCCAGCTATGCGGGCCAATTTATCCGAAACCACTGCACCGTCCTTGAGAGTCAGCTTTTGCTGCTTGTCGGGACTTTCTAACGAGATGAACGGTTCAAAATTTTCCCTGTCCGTAACCATCAAAGTGACTGATTCGGTCTCTTTTCTTCCTTTGTATTTCTCTGTCAAGGTTTCACTATAGATCTCCTGATAATCAGCAATCGAGCCATCTGACAGCATCTTTTTCAGCTTGTCTTGCTCAGCTTGATTCTCCCCAGGATTGACAGCGACAATCAAGTCGTATCGCAGAATCTCCTCAAACTGACGTTTTGGAATACCACCAATAGAAGATTGGAGTCCTAGACCGGCAAAGAGCAGGGCAACAGAACCCGCCACACCAAAGATGGTCATAAACATCCGCTGCTTATAGCGAAAGATATTGCGAGCTGTGACCTTCTGAGTAAAGCTAAGACGTCGCCAGATAAGGGGCAGTCTTTCCAAGAAAATCTTGGAGCCCTTGACCGGTGGCTTGGGCAAAAGCAAGTGGGCTGCTTCTTCTGTCAACTCCCGCCTCGCCACTAAATAGGCAGGGAGAACACTGGACAGAAGGGAGAGTCCAAGGGCCAGTAAACTATAGGAAACGTAAATAAGCATGAGGGTCAGAAAGCACCATCCCTCTGGTAATAATAGAAGAAATCACACCTGACAAGAAATAATGTCCCAACAGAATTCCTATGAGGGTACCTAGACTCCCCGCCACCAAACCATAAAGCGCAAACTTGCGAATGATATCTCGGCTATGATAGCCTAGAGCCTTAAAGACACCTGCATTTGTTCGCTCTTCATCAACAAAGCGAGTCATGGTGGTAAAGGTCACCATAGCTGCCACCAGATAGAGCACCACCGGGAAGATATTACCAATCGACGCAATACTATTCATGGAGTTTTTATACATATGATAGCCATTCCCACCTGGCAGAGACTTGCGGTCATAGCTATGATAGGCAGGCTCTTTCAAACGACTCAGGTCTGCCTTAGCGTCAGCTAGCTTGTCCTTGCTAGCTGATAAGTCTTTCTCTGCCTGTGCGAGGTCTGCTTTTTTCTGATTGAGCTGGGACTCAGCTTCCTGAATCTGCTGCCGGCTCTGACTGAGCGGATTGGGAGCTAGGATAGAAGCGGCTTGAGCTGCCGCTAGCTGGGTTTTTTGCTGGTCTAACTGACTCTGAGCTTGCTCTAACTGTTTTTTACCTTGGGTCAGCTCACTCTCAGCCTGAGCAATCTTATCTTCACCCTTCTGAATGGTGCTTTTGGCATCCGCCTCTAATCGCTTAAACCGGTCCGCTCCATTATCCGCTAAGCTCTTGTCCAAAGCAGTCTGGTGCTGCTCCAAACGTTCCTGATAGCTTGCTGAAAAAGGAGCTAGCTTTTCTAAATCATGATAGCGCAGGCGGGCAATACTGTAAACATCTGTATCAAAGACCTTGGGGCTGACTACAGCATAGGCTGATAAAGCCCCGCTGCCACTAGTCGCATTGCCCAAATTTCTATCAGACCAGAGCTCTGCCGAGTTGACAAAGCCCACGACCTTATAGGTCTTGTTTTTCAGAACTGACGGCCTGCCTGCTTTTTCGGTCAGATCAATCTCCTGACCAAGCTTGTATTTTTTAGACCAAAAACTAGCTAGGGCAATTTCTTGCTCATTTTTAGGAAGACGGCCTGAGGTCACTTGAAAGTTTGAAATATCCTTGGTATCCGAGAATACTCGGAGGGCCTCCTCGTCGACGGTGACATCTGTCAGATAGCCAAACTCGACATCGGCTCCCTTGATAGCTTCCAGCTCTTTCTGATCCGCTGCATCCAAACCATAGTCCGCCATAACAGCCAAGTCCATGGTTCGTTGCTCTTTCAAGTAATCTGTTGCTGTTCTGCGCATATTGGGGGGAGCGACCTTAAGTCCCACGAGAGCTAAAGAGCCCAGCATCATGAGGATTAAAATAGATAGGAAACGTCCTTTAGAGCTAGTGAAGGAGCGCAGAATATCTTTCCAATAAATCTTTCTCTTCATATCAATACTCCAATGTACTTATGTCCTGAGGCGATTCATTCACCGTAACACTCTTGACTCTCGCATCGTGCATGCGGATAACCCGGTCAGCAATGGGAGCCAAGGCAGCATTGTGGGTCACGATAATCACCGTCGCTCCTTGATTGCGGGACATATCCTGTAAGATTTGCAGCACTTGCTTGCCGGTATTGTAGTCTAGAGCTCCTGTCGGTTCATCGCAGAGCAAAATTTTGGGATTCTTGGCTACAGCCCGAGCGATAGACACCCGCTGCTGCTCCCCTCCTGACAGCTGCGCTGGGAAGTTATTGAGCCGCTTTTCCAGACCAACTGCGGTCAGAGCGGCCACTGGGTCTTGAGCATCCTTGACAATCTCCGAAGCCAATTCGACATTTTCCTTGGCTGTCAGGTTGGGCACCAAATTATAAAACTGAAAGACGAAGCCCACATCATTGCGGCGATAGTCCGTCAGCTGGTGGGAATTGTAGTCAGCAATATTCTGGCCGTCTATCAGGATGTCTCCCTCATCATTGGTATCCATACCGCCGAGGATATTGAGCACTGTTGACTTACCGGCACCAGAAGCACCCAGGATAATGACCAGTTCCCCCTTTTCAATCTCAAAAGAAATATCATGATTGGCGACAATTTCCGTGTCACCTACCTGATAACGTTTAAAACTATGTTTCATTTCAATGTAAGCCATATCGTTTCTCTCCTTTTCAAAGCTCTTTTCCTTAAATCAACAAAGTGTTGATTCTAAATCACAGATATTATATAATGAGCTTAGATAAAAAGCAATAATCAAAAATCAACAAAGTGTTGATTTAAGCAAAAAGGAAGAAAAAATGGTCCAGAAACGAAAAACTAGTACCAAAGAAGACATTAAAGAAGCCTTGATTCAGCTACTATCAGAGGAAAGATTTGATACTATCTCCATCAGCAAGCTCTGCAAACGGGCTGGGATTAACCGCGGCACCTTCTACCTTCACTACCAAGATAAATATCAGATGGTTGATAGTCTCAAAAACGACATTATCTCCCAACTTTCTAGTTATAGCTTGTTTGAAGCGGAGAACGAATACCCCAAAAAGTTAATGATAGCAAAATTTCATATACTGCGCGCTAATGAACGTCTTATCAATGCCCTGACCAAGAGCCATTATATTGACTTTCGCGGGGCTATTCGGGAGTACATAACCAGTATCATTCTGAGTGACAAGCAAAAGGCTGCTACCCAGCGTTTTTTAGAGGAGAACTTTCACATCCCTCAGAAATACGCCTTGGAAATCTTCCTATCCAGTGTTGAGGGGATTATTTCTCTTTGGATAGCTGGCGGAGCTCAAGAAGAACCTGAAGAACTCACTGACATAATTTGACTACTTATAACTATGATTATTTAAGATAAGGGCTCTAGCTTGAAGGCTAGCCTGGACAAGAGTCGTTTTTTCCACTATGAAAGGCCGAACATTTTGCTCGGCCTTCTTTTTATTTTAGATTAGTTTTTCTTTGTTTTCTTCAAAAGGAAGAAGACTCCAGCTAGGATAATCAAACCTGCAAGGCCCATGATAGTGACTTGCTCACCTGTTGAGGGCAGGTCTTTTTTCTTGGCCTTGATGGACTGCTCATTTCGATACTGCACTTGGTAAACAGAGAAATGATTGGTCGTGAAGCTGATAGTCTGGTTTTGATTAACCGTTACATCAAACTTCTCAACTTGTTTGCCATTTTCATCCAGAGCATAGACGGCATCTACTGGCAAGTCTTTGCGAACTGGAATCGTCACAAGTGTTGGACTGACCTGATGCACCGGCTGACCATTCGGATCGGTCAAGCTAATGTCATAGGTATCTGTCGGCTGAATCTTACTTTCCAGTTTTTTCACTGACAGCTGAAGACCGGCCTTGACTAAGTCAGCATTTTTCAAGCGAATGCCAGTTGCGACATCCACCAAGCTGTCATCTTCTACATTGACTTCCGTCCGTGTGTCAGAACTACTAGAAGTTGCTGAAGAAGAATTTGACGAACTTTGGGATGACGAAGAGCTGCTAGAATCTTTGCTGAAGCTGGAAGGAGTTGTTTTTGTTGCTTCCTTGATTTTAGCTTCCATTTCAGCTTCTAGCTCTTTCATTTCCTTAAAGACTTGGGCTGCTCGAGCCTGTGTTTCCTCTGTGACTTTGGCTGAAGAGTCTGGCAAAGCTGCATTGGCTGCATCTAGAGCATTTTGCTCCTCAATAAAGCGGGCTTCCAAGGCTTTCCACTTGTCTTGGACAGAAGTACCAAAGAGGTCCTGATGCTTGGCTGCCATATCGTAGATATGAGATGCTACCCAGTACCAAGAGTCTGGACTGTAGCCAGTTGTGTTGACCTTATAAGCATCGTAAGTATCTGTGATATTACCATTATAAGGCAGGTAAGGTGAGAAGCGCGGACTGCCTACCGCCAGCCACATAGTGCCACCGCCCATATTGGCTGGAACACCGTCTTTGAGCTGGAAGATATGAGCTTCCATGACATTTGGGTTGCCCAGCGGATATTTGTAAACAGGGTCTGTCGTACCGCGTTGTGGCAGCCCCCTTACCATCTAGCTCCATTTGGTCCAGCGGTTTGAATTGAGTGCCCTCAAAGCGATTGCGCTGCATAGCCATAACATCTGCTACACTGATCTTTCTGTCTGTGGAGTGCATGAGATCAAAGTAAGAGTCGTTATAAGACACGGCCGCATTTGGATCTAGACTGGTGATACCTGCCCAGGCACGCGAACGATCTGCCTCTGCCATCGGTGGATTATAGGACTGAGAAATGTGGAATTTGCCGTCAATTTCTTTATAAGAGTTAGCTTGTTTGGCAACATCCTGAACACCTTTTGAGGCAATAACATTTTCTGTATCGTCAAAGTCAACACTGCCCAAGAAGAAAGTATTAGGAAAGACAGCATACTTATCATCTGGGAATTTAATAGCAACATATTGGTGACCAGATAGGATTTCCATATACCAGACACCAGTCTTGTCAGCAATGGTGATAATATTCCCCTCTGCTGCTCCCTTCTCTCTGACAATCTGCGCCATCAGCTCCACACCCTGACGGGCAGTCTGAACATGGGGCAGAACGACGGTTGTCAGGATAGACTCTGCCAAACCATTTGCTACATAAGGATCCACCTTTTGAATGGCATCATTGGCCTTTGCAGAAACAGTCGCAGAAATGGAAACACCGTACTCATTGAAGCCAACCTCGTCAAAAATACCTTGGGATGGGGTCACATCTGAGACCGAAGTATACTTGTAACTCTCTGCCGGCAGGGTCCATTCAAAGTTGTTGGTTTCATCGACCAGCTTGGCACCACTCGCATTGGTCTTTCTCGGATGAACCAGAAAGACCTTATTGTGATTGGGCTCCAAGTCCTCTGTCCGACCGTAAAGCGTTGTGCCGTCTGCCGTCAGGTCTTTCCCGACAATAAATCCTGTGCAGGCTTCGACCACTTGGAAAGGAAAGAGAAAAATGGTCGAAAGAGCTAACAAGGAACGAAACAATATTTTTTTCATAAAAATATCTCCTTTGTTTTTTTGTAAAAAATTACAAAATGAAATACTATATTCAGTATAGCCTTTTACTTCAGGTTTTGCAAGCGATTTCAAGCTCTTCTTTTATATATTCCCTGAAAATTATTTAAATTTCTAAATCTGTCTTTTTCTCCTTCAAAACAAGTCGGTAAACTTCTATAAAGGTAGCAACAAGAAAGGCAAATAAGAAACCAACAACGATGTTAATCCGATGCTCTGTTTCGAAGAAAGGAGAGTTCCAAATAAAGTGATTGGCGACTGTTGATACGACGCACCAGAGACCAAAGAGACGGTATTTCTTGTAAGCCGTGGAGAAGAGAAGATAAACCCCAACGGTCACCACTGCTGTATAGAGAGTATGTGAAGCCAATCCGCCAGCAATTCTGCCAACTGCTTCTAAGGAACCACTATATTGTCCTCCGAAAGTTACTCTGGATACATAGCCAATATCCTCTATGACTTGAAAGCCAAAACCCGAACTTAGCCCAGCGATTAAGACTGACTGAATATCCTTGCGCCCCAAAATGTAGAGAGCGGCAAAGGCTGTCAGAGACTTGAAAAATTCCTCTGCAAAAGGAGCTGTCAGTGCATTGCTCCAAGCATTGAAAACAGCAGGATCCTTGATAAAGTTAGAGTTAATAATATCAATCAAGCTATTGCCCGCAAAACTGAGCCAGCCAGAGATAAAGGCACCTCCAAAGAGGGCTGTTCCTAGCACAATCGTCTCAACCGATAACTTCTTGGCAAGTTTTTTAATCAAGAAATAGAAAGGCAGGAAAAAAGCAGCTAAAACAGCTAAGTTCAGAACCAAGTCGCGGCCAGCTTCTAAGGTGACATCCTTCTCTGCCATGCTCCCAAGCTCAAACTGCAAACCGATACCAGCTAGGACTAAGTAGATATAGAGAGCAATTCTTCTTGTTTTATTCATGACTGTCTGCTCCTTTTCTATTTTTTCCTTTAACAAGATAAATCGCTATTCCAATGACTGTCAGCACAAAGATGCCTCCTGCAATAGCAATATCGTAGTCAAAATCTTCCAGACGAATTGTCTCCTCTGTGTCAGAGTCCTCTAACTCCTCAATCTCTTCTAAAGCACTTGTACCATATTCGGCCACGACCTTATCTTCAGCAATCTTTTGGATTTCCTTGAGGCGCTTAAAGACTGAATCTGCTCGCTCCATAGAATCTTTTGTTGCTTTCAGACTGGCTTGTTCTGGCTGTTCAGACAGACTAATCTGCTCGCTGTCATGAGCAGGCTGTTCCTCCATCCATTGGCTTTCCATACGCTCAATTTCACTGCGAATAGAGCCATCTTCAAATAGTTCTGGGTATTTTGCAACCAAATCATTGATGCGGCTAACAGTCCAATACCAGGAATTCTTATCGTAGGCTGTACTCATTTCTTGATAAGGCTGAGAAGTATTGCTGATATTGCCATAGTAAGGAAGGTATGGCGCATTGCGCGGACTTCCCATGGCTAACCAGAGAATCCCTCCTCCAGTAGAAGCAGGTAAATTATCCTTTAGCTGGAAGATGTGGGCCTCCATGACATTTGGATTGGAGATAGGATATTTATAAACTGGGTCCGCTTTGGTTTATCTGGAATCCCTTTTCCATCTAGCTCCATCTGATCTTGCGGTTTGAAGTCTGTTCCTTCCAGACGATTGCGCTGCAAGTTCATCGCATCACGCAGACTAAGCTTGTCGCTGGTTGAGTGCATGAGTTCAAAGTATTCATCATCATATTGCACATCTGCATTGGGATCCAGCGCCTTGATACCAGACCAAACCCGAGAGCGGTCAGCTTCTGCCAGTGGCGGATTATAGGATTGAGCTACATGGAAGCTGCCATTGATTTCCTTATAGGTGCCAGCATCCTGGGCTATTTTTTCAAGATCAGCTGATAAGATGGTGTTTTCAGTATCATTTTTATCTACACTGCCTAGGAAAAATGTATTTGGAAAAACAGCGTATTTGTCATCCGGAAACTTGATGGCAGCGTATTGGTGGCCAGAAAGGATTTCCATATACCATACACCCGTCTTGTCAGCAATCGTCACGATATTGCCTTCGGCTGCACCTTTTTCTCTAACAATTTTGGCTAGTAGTTCTACTCCTTCTTTAGCTGTTTTCACATGAGGCAGGACTACAGAAGTTAAAGCAGATTCAGTGATACCGTCCTTAACATAAGGGTCTACTTTTTGAATATCATCATTGGCACTGGCCGATACCGTCGCAGAGATAGAAACGCCTTCCTCATTAAAACCGGCCTCATCGAAAACTCCCTGCTCTGGTGTCACATCCGGTACCGCCGTATACTTGTAGCTAACAGCTGGCAAATCAAAGCTAAAGCCGTTGGTTTCATCTACAAATTTATCACCAGCCTTATTATACTTGCGCTCCCGCACCACAAAATTCTTGTTGTGGTTGGGTTCCAGGTCCTCTGTTCGACCATAGAGAGTCGAACCATCCGTCGTCAAATCCTTCCCTATAATAAATCCAGTACAGGCTGCGACAGCCTGAAAAGGGAAGAGTGTAAGAAGCATCAAGGCTGGAATAGCCCAACTGAAAAATTTCTTTTTCATCAGTTTCTCCTTTGTATATTAATTGATAAAATATTTATCGCATATTTAGTATACTATTCTCTTGCTAAGTTTGCAAACGCTTCCAAACGTCCTTATAATGCCTAAAATGAATAAATTCCCCTAGGAAAAAATTACTCTAGCTGTATACCTAGCAGCCCCTCCAAACCTCTTGTATAAATTTCCATAGATTTATATCAAGCTGTATAAAAAAATTTTTTTGTAGAAAGAAAAAAAGCCAGATAAAATCTGACTTTAAAGACACGTGGCTGCAGAGGCACAAACCGCAGCCGCGCAAGTATTGCAGGAAAGAATGGATAGGAGAAAAAGGACAAACTTCTCCTATTACCAAACTGGTTGTGCTTCATAACTTATATTATTTTCTTATCTTTTCCTAGACAAGTAATCTTACCATACGCTGACCCGCTTATCTGGAGCCAGATACATGGCATCACCTTCTTTGATTTCTGGATAAGTTTCATAGAAGGCCTCTACATTTTTGAGTTGCTGGTTGACCCGCAGCTCGGAAGGAGCATGAACATCTACCTTCAGGAGAAGTTGGTTAAATTGCAGACTAGCCTTGCTTCTCCAGATATTGGCATAGTTTTCAAAGTAATTCTTCAAGTCTGCATCTGGATATTTCTTTTTAACAACTTCGAGAGTAGCTGAAAGTCCACCCGCATCGGCTACATTTTCTGTTACCGTAAGCTTGCCATTGACCTTGCCACCGTAGATTTCAATACCATCCCACTGCTTGGTAACAGCTTCAATTTTCTTGTCAAAAGCTTTCTTATCTGCTTCAGTCCACCAATTGTTCAAATTTCCCTCTTCATCAAAGTTTGCACCGTTTGAGTCGAAGGCGTGAGTAATCTCGTGACCGATAACCATACCAATACCGCCGTAGTTCTTTTCCATCTCTTGCTTAACATCAAAGAATGGATTCTGCAGGATTGCGGCTGGGAAGTTGATACTGTTATTTTCCTGTGAGTAGTAAGCGTTGATATCATAGGAAGGCATGACCCACTCGTCCTTGTCTACTGGCTCAGAGAAGTGCTCAACATCATATTGATGTTTTGCCTGACTTAAAGCAATTGCATTTTCAAAGAAGGATTTCTTATCGTCTACTTTCAAAGCCTTAGTCACTTCGCGAACTTTTTCAGGATAGCCGATATAGAGTTTCATAGTATCCAGCTTCTTGACTGCCTTCTGCTTGGTTTCTTCTGATAGCCATTCGTTTTTCAGCATACGTTCCCGATAGACTTCCTTGATATCCTTGACCATTTGGGTCACTTCTTGCTTGGCTTCTTCACCGAAATATTTGCGACCATAGTAAAGACTAAAGACATCTGAAAAAGTTCCTGTTGTCAGATTGTATGCTGCATCTTCTTTTGAAGTTGCTTCCTTAGTACCTTGCAAGGATTTTTGGTACTCTGCAAAAATCAGCCGATAGTCATCGGTTAGAAAACTAGATGCTGATGCTGCCTGCTTCACAAGCATCCAAGATTTGAGCTTGCCAAAGTTTTTGTCATTAACTACCTTGGCAAAATTTTCATAATACTTAGGGTTAGGTACATTGACATCACCAGCTTCCTGACCTAGATAGGCATTGATAATATCGTGAAACTTAAAGGTATCAGAGTAGGCATTGATGTCTTCTGCCGTCTTAGGATGGTGAAGATTTTTAATTTCCGAAGTTTCTTCATTGCTTTGGGCATATTTGGCCAGTTCTCCATCAAATTCTAAGGCTTCTTTGACAATCTTTTCGCTGTTTTTTTCACTGTAGCCCAGCTTTTGCATGGCTTCTTTGAATGCTTTTTCCAGCGGATCCATCATCCTTTTCTTAGCACCTTCATCTTCATAGTAGCTCTTATCCGGCAGCATAAGACTTGGACTGGACAGATTCACTTGTTTCTGATTGGTATTTTCTAGGTTAGAACTAATTTCAAGGGTAAACGGCAGAGCCAAACCGCGTTTTTCCCAGTCAACAGCCTTGCCAGCTAGGTCCTTTAGATCGGACAAGTCTTCAATTTCCTTGAGATAGGACTTGAGAGGATCTAAGCCATCCTTTTCCCGCTGCTTGAAGTCAGTCGCTTGCTGATAGTATTTGATAAACTCAGGCATGCCTTCAATCGTTGACTCTTCTTTACCAGAGACTAGATTTTTGACATCCGCCTTCATCTTATCCTTGACCTGCTCGTTCAGTTCATAAAACACACCGTTAGACGGCTGGTCGCTAGGAATCTCTGCCTTTTCCAGCCATTTTTTATTGATGGCTTGATAGTAATTGGTCCTCACTGTGGCATTCTTATCGATCGGTGTCTCCTGAGGGACAAAGGTCTTATAAGCCCAATAGCCACCGGCAGCCAAGATTAGGCCTGTCACAGTCAAAGTAGAAGTTAGAATGATTTTGGTTCTTTTCTTCATGAGTTCCTCCTTGTATATTAAGTAAAATATAATTGACTTTTTTATTTTTACTCATTTACTTTTAACATATTCTTTTTTCCTCGTCAACAGAAAACTGAAGGTCTGGAAAAATTTGCCGCAAGAAGAGAGAATAAGGTCATTCAGTCTGCTTTTAAAAGTGATCTGGTCTAGACTCACACTTAAAGAAAAACTAAAGTTTCTATCAGCTGTCCTGTTGCTTCCAGCTCTTTTTCTCCTCCTTGCACTTTCTAGTATAGCTTCCAAACTTCAGATATTTCTCAAGAAATTCTAAAATATTTCTAAAGTTTTTTTACTAAAATAAAGCTAGACTGAGACAAAAATATCTCAGTCTAGCTTTATTATGTTTAAAAAATATTGTGGCTGCGACAATTTAAATTGTCTATCAGACCTTTTAAACCTGAACCTCAAAATAAGTGAGCAAAGCTAAATTTTAAAAAATCAACTTCTATCCTAGTATCTTCTACTGAATCTTTTTAGCCAGCATAGTCGCAAAGCGCAGCTGAATTCGATTGCCGTTTTCATCACGGCGATGGAGGTGACCAGGATTTTCATTGTACTTAACCAGCTCCCAGTCCTTGTAATACTCGGCAAGCTCACCTTCCTTAAAAGTAAAAGGAAAGGGCACAGAGCATGGGAAGTCTTCTGTATCCATAGCACAGACGATGAGATTATAGCCGCCAAGCGCTGTGTGCTCTTGCATATTGCAGATAATATCCGGAATCCGTTCCGCCTGCAAGAACATAAGTACAACAGTGGAAACGATCAAATCATAAGTCTGAGTCAGACTAGCTGAGTTGATGTCGTAGCTACCCACTGTCAGATCTAAATCCTCCTGCTCCACAATGCTCCGTAAGATCTCCAGTGCCAGCTCATTCTGATCTACAGCCGTCACTTCAAAGCCCTGCTTGGCCAAAAAGAGAGCATTGCGGCCTTGACCACAGCCTAGATCTAAAGCCCGCCCTAGTCGGACTGTTTGCATAGCTTCCAAAACCTCTGAGTGAACTGGATTGCTGCCGTATTTCTTAGGGAAATAATCCTCAGGCCGACAGTAAAACTCCAAATACCACTCCAAATCATCTGTCAAGGCTTCGACCCGATGCCAAGCTTGGGGCTGGGCAAAAGGATTGTCCTGACCAGCCTCAAAGATGTGCTCAGCCAGCTCCTCACCTTCCTCTGACATCTCGACAAACTTAAGACGTCCCTTGAGAACAGTGATTTTACCCCAAGTTCCCTCTTTGGTATTGTGCTTTCTCTTTACCGCTTCTGGCATGGTCTCAGCCGTCCACAGTGGCATGCGTTTATAAGCTAGCAATTCTTCTGTCATAAAAAATCCTTTCTCTAAAAGCCAAGCTCCGAATAATCTAACTGTCTTTATCATACTCGAAAAGCACAGACTTGACAAGTGGCAAATTGAATGGCTTTCCCTGCAAAAAGAAAAAACTGGTCAATCAGCCAGTTCTTTCTCACATAGGAAGTATACTTTCTTTTACTTTTCAGCATCTATCTCTTTACGACTCATCTAATTATCCTTTCTATTCATCTTAAACATCTAGTCTTTTTAAGCTGATAGCTTAAAGCTATTAGTTACTTCTTAGAAGGTGATTCTTGTTCAAATTTATAATATTTAACGAATTCTTCCTGACTGTTAACAACATGTTCCTGACCATCTACAGAATTATAATCTGGGATAGTCACATTTTCAAATAAATTCGTATCTTTTTTATACAAGAGCTGCAAAAATTGGAAGAGCGCTCTCAAAACTAGGCTTATCAGTCAGAAGAGCAACCATACCTTCGTCGTCTTCCAAGAGTTTAGCTGCTTCAGGATATTTTTGACGGATGAGAGCATCTTCTTTCAATTTTCCTTTCTTATTAAATCCAATTTTTCGCTTAGAATTTAGATAGTTTGGCCTTAAGGAAAGTATTGATAGAGTGTATTCGGATTGCTCAGTTTGATTTCTATTATTTTTTTCTCCCTTTTCTATGATTTTACCATTATTTAAATCAATTGATTTCGTAACACCTTCTCTAAAATCATTCTTATCGGTCTTAAGGTAAATATCCAATAATTCTTTACCATCATTTATATAAATTTGATTCTCTATTCTGTTAGGGACAAAGTCTGGATTGTAATCTCGAACCATTTTAAAAACATCATAATCCTTAGAAGTTAGTTCTCCTCCTTCAATATTATAGACGGTAATTCCCCAGTATTCCTGGTCTTTCGCTACATTGTGTGTATTGGCAACACTTTTTAACTTAAGATATTCCTGAACAATTTTTGTTTGGCCAATACGAGGGGAAGTTTTTAGTTCATCTGACTCTTTAGTTGTTATCCAATAATCCAAGGGGTTTTCATAAGACCATTTCATTACCAAAGCATTATTATTTTTCAATAAATTGATAAGATTGAATTTTTCTTTTTTTAATGTAATTTTTATAATATGGGGTTATATAGTATGCCACATATCCCTGATAAGCTAGATAGGGTAAGAACATAAGCAACAGCAGCACAACGATAATCAACTTACTTTTTTTCGACAATTTCATATATAAACCTCCAAATACTCATTAGACAATAAATTGACATACTTTATTATCCATTATAGCATAAATCAAAAGTCAGAGTTGAATGCTAAAAAAGACTGGTCGCCCAGTCTTTTAATGTCATTAGTCATCTTCCCCTTTAGCTACTATTCACTTCTTTGCCCAACTCAATCATTTTGATGTGACTCTTTCCACTTTAAAAAAACTTCATAAGAATTAATAGGTGTTACTTCACTAGTTTCCTTATCAGTTATAGAAAGAGAAAGCTTATCTTGCCCTACTGGAGCAAACCAGTGCATTAGTGTATCATACCATTCCTCTGGGCTAATATTGCCTCGACGAGTGTAAATCTTTCCTTCACCAGAATTCATTTTTTTTACAATCTCAGGGTATCGTTTCGAGATATTTAAATCATCAGGTATTTTACTTCCTTTGACTGAACCAGGACCTATACCTTGAAAGCTCGAAGCAAGATTGTATGAGTCAGTAAGGTGATCCCACAAGCCAGAAGTGATGGATACTTCATCAAACTGTAATTTAGATTCAACAAATTCTTTTGAATAATCAATTATCTCCTCAGTATCCACATTAAAGAGGATTTCTTTAATTCTCGGTGAGCTGTTTTCTTTTATTAGCCTAATGTAAATATAATCCTGCCCTTGAATGTTTAGAATATCGCCAGATAAGTCAACCCCTAACGAAGGATCATAATGTCGAACAATTTCAAAAATATCCAGTCTTTTCTTAAACTTCTTCGTCTTTAGATCATAGACATTAATAAAGTAATACTCTCCTTCATTCTGATGACTATCAGCTCGATTTTCCTCACTATAATCGAACTGCCAATCATCCAAATAAAAATTATTTTGTCCAACTTTTAATGCATTAAATCCCTGTTTCGGGGTCTTACTTGTCACATACAAAAGCTTTTCATCTTCTATTTGCTCAAAACTAAGATCGTCAAGATCTAGCGTATATTCTCCCCTGAAACGCTCCACTTCTATTGGCGATTGATGATGAAGAAACAGAGCTCCAAGTAAAGCCGTAAGAAGAATAATGAAAAAGATACTTTTTTTCGATTTTATAACTTTCATTCCTTAACCTCAAGTAATTTACTGAAGAACTCGTTCCATATTTATATATGCTATCTATCTGTAAGAGAGATTCCGAATTACATTCCTCATCCTCTCCATTATAGCATAAATCAAAAGTCAGAGTTGAATACTAAAAAAGACCGGTCACCCAGTCTTTCATCTTGTATTAAAGTTCTTCATCTGTCTTGCTATGTCGCGGTTTTGCTCGCGACGTTTGATGGACTCGCGCTTGTCATAGTCGTGCTTCCCTTTGGCTAGGCCCAGGAGGAGCTTGGCATAGCCGTCCTTGAGATAGACCTTGAGCGGCACCAGCGTCATGCCAGTTCCCTTGGTCTCCTGCTCCAGCTTTTGGATCTGCTTCTTATGCAGCAGCAGCTTTCTACGACGCTCAGGCTCTTGGTTCCAGATATTGCCCTCTTCATAAGGGGCGATATGGACATTGCTGAGCCAGGCCTCACCATTCTTGATCTGGGCAAAGCCGTCTTTGAGATTGATACGGGCAGCACGGACGCTCTTAATCTCCGTCCCTGTCAGCACCATGCCTGCCTCGATGGTATCCACGATGGTGTAGTCGTGTCTGGCCTTTTTATTTTGCGCGACGACCTTTCCTTCTCCCTTTGCCATGCTTGGCTCCTTTCTTGACTAGTTCCTTGTAAAATGCCTTCTGGCTCTTGCCTTTCTTGGACTTCTTATCTTTCTTATCTCTGTAGCCTTTTTCTTTGGAAGAATGGCTGCGCTTGTCATCCTCACGGCGTCTCTTTCTGCCTGACTTGCCTCTGCCACTCTTGCTAGTCTTTTCTACCAGGTCAAATTCACTAGGCAGGTATTCAAAGTCAATCTCGCCTGTAGCCTTATCCGCTCGGACCAGCTTGATGCGAATCTGCTGACCGACCTTGAAGACCACGCCAGATTTCTCCTTGCAGGGTCATCGTCCGCTCATTGTAGCTGTAAAACTCTGGCAGGTTGGTGACATGAATCAAGCCTTCGACCGTATTGGGCAGCTCGACAAAGAGTCCAAACTTAACCACGCTTGAAACCACGCCGTCAAATTCCTCTCCAACAAATTCTTCCATATACTCAGCCTTCTTCATGGCTTCGACTTCGCGCTCGGCCTCGATAGCCCGACGCTCTCGGCTGGAAGACTGACTGGCAATCTCTGGAATCACTTGCTCAAAATGCTCTGCTATTTCCTTAGACTTGCCATAATCCCGTACCATCCTGTGAACCAAAAGGTCCGGATAGCGGCGAATCGGGCTGGTGAAATGCGTATAAAACTCCGCTGCCAGACCATAGTGGCCGTGATTGTGCTCAGAATAGCGAGCCTGCTGCATGGAGCGCAGAAGCATCATAGATAGGACATCCTCATAAGGCTGGTCTTTGACTGCCTCCATAATATTCTGCAGAGCCTGCTGACTCATAGAGCTAGCCGTCCCGTATATCCGAATCCCAAAGCTAGAGGCGTAGTCGATAAACTTCTGCACCTTCTCCGCCTTAGGCTCCTCGTGGATCCGATAGATGAAGGGCAGATTTAGCTTAGCAAAATGCTCAGCCACCGTCTCATTCGCCACCAGCATAAAGGACTCAATCATACGCTCAGCAATTCCCCGCTGACGCAGGACAATATCCACTGGCCGACCTTCTTTGTTGACCATGATTTTGGCTTCATTGGTGTCAAAATTAAGCGCACCGCGTTTAAAGCGCATGCTTTCCAGAATCTCATGCAGCTGGACCATACTGTCAATACTAGGCACAATTTCCTTGAACTGCTCAGCTTTTTTTCCTGATTTCCAGCAATGATGTCGTTGACATCACTGTAGGTCATGCGGAAGGTCGTCTTGATGACAGTTTGGGTGATGGTATGCTTGACCACGCGCCCCTTGGCATCAATCTCCATGATAGCCGACTGGGTCAGCCGATCCACATTTGGATTGAGCGAGCAGATTCCGTTGGACAGGCGCTCTGGCAGCATAGGCACCACGCGGTCGGTCACATAGACTGAAGTCGCCCGATTGAGGGCTTCCTTGTCCAGCTCAGAGCCTTCTTTGACATAGTACGACACATCTGCGATATGGACGCCTAGCTCAAAGTTGCCATTTTTCAGGCGCTTGATATGGACAGCATCGTCCAAATCCTTGGCATCCGCCCCATCAATGGTGAAGGTAATCTCTTCACGTAGGTCCAAACGCCCTGCCAAATCACTCTCTGTCGGTGCCTCTGGAACTCGCTCGGCTTCTTCCAAGACCTTTTCTGGAAACTCAGAGACAATATCCATCGACTCCAGCACTTCCAGTACATCAATGCCTGGATCGTTGACATGACCGACCACATCGACCAGACTAGCCACAAAGAAATCGTGTTTCTTGGTCGGATATTTGTCAATCGCGACCTTGAGCACCTCTGTACCATCCAGAACCATGGCTGGCTTTTTGACATAAATAGGCTGGCGGATTTTCTGATTTTTCGAGCGGATATAGCCCGCATACTTGGGCTTTTCCTCATCCAGAACCAGCTGGCCAACCGCTGACGTCAGGCTGTGCTCCAAAATATCGATAATCTTAGCCTCAGCTGATGTTCCCTTGATCCGGTCTGCCACCTTGGTAATGACTACTTCCACCGTATCACCATCAATGGCATGATTGACATCATTACGGCCGACAAAGAGGTCATCCTCTTCCTCATTCAAGGTAACAAAGCCAAATCCATTCTTGTGGGCATGAAAAACACCCTTGAGCGTCAGACGCTCCTGCTTTTTCTTCTCATAAAGCTCAATCCGCCCCTTGTCATCAAAGCGAATCTGATGCTTTCTTTCCATCTGGGAGATGGTCTTAACCAAGCTACTAAAGGCCTTGGAAGATTCTTTCCCCAAAGCAGCCGCCAGCTCATCTACGCTAGCTTGCTGCCTGTCTTTTAAATATTCAATGATTTCTGATTTCATATTCCTCTTCTCTTGATGAGTTCTTTCTTCATCCTTGCTAAATCTCTTTAAAACTTAAAAATAGGCCAAGACGAAGTCAGAGCCCATTTTATTTACTAGATAATACTGCTAATACCAATGCAATCAGTAACCAGAAGAAAATCATGATTCCCGTCATACGCTGCATCACAGCTTCAAAACCGCGTGCCTTAGGACGTTCAAACAAGTCGTTAGCACTGGCATCAAAGACGTTGCTGGACTGATTTTTGGTTGGTTGCATGAAAATTGCAATGACAATAATAGCTGATAAAATGACTAAAATGGTTAATAATAGGTTGTACATAAATAAAAACTCCTTAAAATCCTATCTATTTTATCATAAAATCTACTTGGATTCAAGATGTAAAGTAACTTTTCTTTCCTTAGGACAATACTTTAAAACCTCAATTTTTTCCGGATGCGTTTTAGTATTTTTGCTGGTCAGATAGTTCTGACTGCCGCAGCTGGAACATTTTAAATTTATTTTAACGCGCACTAGATATCCTTCTTTTTAAATAAATTTCGAAAACTAAAGAGATTGGCCAGCATACTAACAGCAACCAGCCCTGCTGTTGCATAAAAGACTGAATGATAGCCATAGGCTGCCGCAATAACCGATCCAGACATAGGGCCGACCACCCCGCCCAGATAAAAGAAAATCTGATTATAACTGAAAATCCTAGAGATTCCAAACTTGGGTGTTATCTTACTTAGCAGAGCATTAACACCCGGTATCAGCGCCCCTGTTCCTAGGCCAAATAAAAAGCGATAAAAGCCCAGCTGCATAGGGGAACCAGCATTGGCACAGAGCAGATAAATCAGGATTGAATAGAACTGAGCCAGCACCAGAAGCCGGTGATTGCCGATACGGTCTCCTAACCGTCCCAGAATACTGGAGCTCATCATGCTGGAAAGTCCCATGCTAGAAACGATGAGACCCGAAACAAAGATCAGATTGTCCTTTTGCCCCAGCTCTCTGACATAGAGGGCAAGGATAGGGCTGATGGACTGAGCTGCAAACTGGATAACAAAGCTGGTCAGAAAGAGATTCATCAGCATCTTAGGATACCTGAGTTGACGCAGCAATTCCCTAAAGCCTACCTCTTCTTGTCGGGTCACTGGCACAAAATCCTCCCGAATCAAATAAAAAGTCATCAGGGCTGCCACTAGAAAGAAGGCGCCAATCAGAAGAAAGACATTTCGAATACCGAACATCTCTGCAATCAGACCTCCAATAAATGGACCCATAAGATTACCCGCAACGACACCGGTCGAGAGAGTTCCCAGAGCATAACCCGTTTTTCCTTGGGAGCCTGACTGGCAATCAGAGCTGTGCTGTTGGGAACATAACCAGCGAAAACACCGTTTAGAAAGCGTAGGAGCAAGAGCCAGAAAATGTTGGGCACAAAAGCAATGCCGCCCATCGTGAAAACCATAGCAGTAGCAGCACGTACCATCATAGGCTTACGGCCATATCGGTCGGCCAGACTTCCCCAGACAGGAGAAAGCAGCGCCGCTGAGATTGCAGAGAGTGAAATCCCTAGCCCAGCGTAATACTCCACCTCATGACCGCTAGCACCCAGCTGCTCCACGAAAAGAGGCATAAAAGGCGTCACCAGAGAAATACTGGCACCTGTCAGGAAGTTCCCAAACCAAGCGACTTTCAGGTTATGCTTCCAATTTACTTGTGTCGTGATAAATCAACTTCTTTCTAATTTCTGCAAAGCATCGCAAATCTGCTGTCGAGTAGCCTCTAGCGAGCCATTATTATCTATCAGCACATCCGCCCTCTTTCGTTTTTCTTGGAGAGATAGCTGAGCTGCTATGCGTTTTTCTGCCTCTTCCTGACTGAGAGAGTTTCGAGTCATAAGGCGACTGAGCTGAGTTTCCTCTGTCACATCCACCAGCCAGATTTGGTCAAACCAGTCCTCATATTGTAACTCAAACAGCAAGGGAAGATCCATAAAAAGACAGCCTGAGTTTCTGCAAGCAAATCTCGCCTGCCAGCCAGTTCTTCGCGGATAATCTGATTTTGTATTTGACTGGACTGCGCCAAGAGTTCAGGATTCCCAAAAATCATAGCTCCCAGCTTAGGCCGGTCCAAGTGCCCATCTTCCTGTAAGATAGCTGGGCCAAAAGTAGATAAAAGAGCTTGATAAAGCCGTCCCCCCGGCTCCTGCAGCTCATGCACTACTTGATCCGCATCAATGACTTGGTAGCCCAGCTGCCTTAAAAACTCTGTCACAGTTGACTTACCTGAGGCAATGCCGCCAGTGATACCAATAATTCTTGCCATGACAGCTACCTCACTTTCTGACAATGAGGACAGAGATGAGTACCGCGTCCACCCAGCTTAATTTTTTCAATCGGGCTGCCGCATCTAGCACAAGGTTGACCAGTCTTTCCATAGACCTGCAGAAAATCCTGCATCGTGCCATCTTCACCCAAAGCATTACGATAGGTCCGAATGGTCGATCCTCTCTTTTCAATCCCAAGCTGCAAAACTTCTATAATCTGCTCACGCAACCGCTTCACTTCAGCAGGCTTCAGACTATCTGCTGGCCTTGCCGGATGAATCCGCGCCCGCCAAAGAGCCTCATCTACATAGATATTACCCAGTCCAACGACCAAGGTCTGCTCCAGCAAATAGGGTTTGATGAGCTTCTTGGAACGACCTAAAGCTGCTGCAAAAGGAGGCAAAAGAAAGTCCGCCTCTGTCGGCTCAGGACCAAGCTTTCTGGCAGCAAAATAAGACTCCAGCTGATCCTTTCTCAAGAGCTCCATTGTCCCAAACTTGCGGACATCCTCATAAACAAGCGTTCCACCATCTGTCATCTCGAAAAGGACATGGGCATGCTTGCGCTCAGGCACCGCATCAGGATAAAAAAGATACTTGCCTTCCATTCGCAGATGGGAAACCAGCACTCCGCCCGTCAGGTAAAAGAGCAAATACTTGCCCCGACGGCCAATCCTTTCAATGGTCTGACCTGGCAAGTCATGGACAAAGCCATCCACTCCCGTTCCAATCATCTTGGCATAGCGGACCTGCACCTGCCCAATCGTCTTGCCAGTAACCAGACGCTCCAAACCACGCCGGACCGTTTCCACTTCAGGTAATTCAGGCATAAAGCTCCTTTCTATCTTCTATTTATTAGCCAGAAATATACTCTAAAATATCAGCAGGCTGACAATCCAGCGTTTCACAGATAGCCAGCAAGGTTGCAAAGCGAATACCTTTAGCCTTACCTGTTTTTAGAATGGACAAATTTGCTTGTGTAATACCAATAATTTCCGCCAATTCTTTAGAGGTCAAACCCTTTTCTTCCAATACCTTATCTAAATTAACTTTGATTTTTCCCATCACACAAAACCATCTACATCTTCTTGAATTGTCTTCCCGTTTTTTATGACAAGATGCAAGACCCCTAAAACAACTACCAAAGCCAGACTATCAATATAGGGTAGAAATATATTATCTACAAAATCTATCCACGACTGTACAGATTTTTGACCAATAAAAATATTCCATATAATACTACCAATAGGTAAACAAGTAACTAAAATCAACAGATATTTACTAATCCTATAACTTTCGTTCGTAAAAAACTGGTGAACTAGCATGCGGTGTAGAAAAGAACGAATCAGACCAAAGATCAAAATCGGAAGCAAACCCAGCCAGATCATTTCATAAGATAAACTCAATAACTCTGCAAGTGGGGTAGCAGTTGATTGCCAGTTATAAATCATCAAGACAATGGCTACAAAACCTCTAACTAAAAACCAGAAAGCACAAAATATTTGTACCAAACAAGTAATTACGGTTATTACTTGTTTCAAAATTTGCATCTTCATAGCTTACCTCCTTATTGTTTTACGATAATTTATCCTTACAATTATTATAAAACAATAATTTAACTAGGTCAAGAAATATTGTAAAACGATAATTCAATCAAACTATGCAGTATGATATTGTTCTAAATAAATGACCTGTTCATAGTAAGCTATCAAAGCCCCATAGCAAAGCTGTCCGAAAAATACTCATCCAGCATCAGGAGGTGTTTATCCGATACATTTTCCAGCTCTGCTATTTCTTCTTTAGAAAAAAAGCCTAACCGTAGTGTTTCCTCATTGTGAAAATTGGAAATATCAAAATCCTCCAGCGCTTGCAATTCATACAGAAAGACAACCGTCTGCACTTTGTCACCATTAGGATAAGATTCATCAAAATTAGTATAAACATTCAGCAAGCGCTTGGCTTCAACAGCAATGCCTGTCTCTTCGTGAAATTCACGCAGGGCTGCTTGAAGAGAAGTTTCCCCGAGCTCCATAGCTCCACCAGGAATCGCCCATGTTTTCTTATCACCTCGCAACTGCAGAAGCACACGACCTTCCTCGTCTGCCAGAATTCCACCAGCAAAATTCAGAATAACCTTATCGTGCCCCACCTTAGAGCGAATATAGGAAATATAGTCCATATCAAAATCCTTTCAATTTCTCTGGAAAGGCAGCATTTTGAAAGAAATAGCGCAGCAGCTGAATATGCGTATCCACATCACTAAAAAGCCAAGCATGCCCTTTGCCAGAATAATAGGCGCATTCAGACCTAGCATTTTTATGTGCCAACCTGCGGTGCCAGTCATGAATGGTTTCGGCTTCTTTCCCACCTGAGATAAAGAAAGCAGGATTATCAAACTGTAAGTCAAGTCTCAACAGATTTGCCTGTGACATCGCACGTCGAAACGAGCGCCGTTCAGCTCTTTGGAAATCTGCAACAAAGCGCTGAACGTCTTGGACAGGTGCTCCGTCCTCTTGCATCATCTTTGTCAGGAAATTGGCTACAAATTTAGTATTTTTCAAGAAAGAGATTAGATAGACAATGGCAATAATCTTGCGATAGCCCTTAATTGGCTGAGAGCTTGCCCCATCCACAATGACTCTATCTATAAGGCTAGAATGTTTTTCCAACAACTTAAGAATGAGTGAACCGCCTAATGAAAGCCCAACCAAGTGCGTCTTGCCATGTGCTTTGCTTTTAATGACAGCCACAATCATTTCCACGACATCATTAAAGTTTGTCCACTCAATATTATGACTGGCTCCGTGACCAGGTAAATCCACAAGAATGCAATGAAAATCTTGCTCAAGCGCAGCAACATGGTGTCGCCACATCTGACTGCTAGAGCCCGAAGCATGCAAAAAGATAATACTTTTTGGATTTTGCTGCCCTCTTTCTTCAATGAATAATGATGGCATTTCCATCACCTCACTTACTAGCTTAGAAAACCTCAATACTCCTTCTTATTATAGCCAAAGTCCGCCAAGTCCAGCTTCTTGTCCCGCCAGTTTTTCTTGACCTTGACCCAAGTTTCTAGGAAGACCTTGTCCCCCAGCATGAGCTCAATATCGCGCCGAGCCATGGATCCGATTTTCTTCAGCATGGATCCGCCTTTACCGATGATAATGCCTTTTTGGCTGTCACGCTCCACCATGATAGTCGCTCGGATATGGACCTTGTCCGTCTCTTCGTCTCGCTTCATGCTGTCAACAACCACCGCGACTGAATGGGGGATTTCCTCCCGTGTCAACATCAACACTTTCTCCCGAATCATCTCTGATACCAGAAAGCGCTCCGGATGGTCAGTAATCTGGTCTTCTGGGAAATACTGGAAGCCTTCCTCCAAATTCTCACTAAGGATGTCAATCAGATGGGACACATTATTGCCTTGCAGGGCTGAAATCGGCACGATTTCTTTGAAGTCCATCTGCTGACGGAAATCATCAATTTGCGCTAAAAGCTGATCTGGATGGACTTTATCAATCTTATTAACCACCAAAATAACTGGCACCTTAGCCGCTTTCAGGCGTTCGATAATCATGTCATCGCCCTTGCCACGCGGCTCATCAGCCGGCACCATGAAGAGAACGGTATCCACCTCACGCAGGGTGCTGTATGCTGCTTCTACCATGAAGTCCCCTAGAGCCGTCTTAGGTTTGTGAATTCCCGGCGTATCGATAAAGACAATCTGCTCCTTATCCGTCGTGTAAATCCCCATAATTTTATTGCGAGTGGTCTGAGCCTTATCGCTCATGATGGCAATTTTTTGCCCCATAACATGATTCAAAAAGGTTGATTTCCCAACATTAGGACGTCCCAAAATAGCTACAAAACCTGATTTAAAAGTCATTATTTTACCTCTATTATTTCCATTGAAACAGCAGAAAATCGGCAGTCTCCCCCGATTTTCAAGTCTTTAAAAAATCCAATCCCAAATTTTGGGAACAAAAATAATCAGTCCTGTCACAACAGCAAAGCCAGACACGACCAGAACAGCTCCCGCTGCCATATCCTTGGCATTCTTGGCCCGCATAGAAAAGTGGTAATCGCTGGCCAGATCCACGACATTCTCAATGGCAGAATTGACAATCTCAAAGGCAATGACCAGAAAAATGCTCAAAAATAGAAAGAGCCATTCTGTCGCGGACAAGTCAAAAATCAGTCCCGCAACTATCACTGCCAAAGCCGAAAGGACATGCTTGCGCAGATTGCGCTCCTCTTTAAAGGCTGTAAAAATACCGGTTAAAGCAAATTCCAGACTCGAGACGACATCTCGATTTTTCCATTTGCGTTTGTTATTTCCTTGTGAGTCCATAAGCAGTTAAAATTTCTTCCTGTAAACCAAACATTTCTGCTTCTTCTTCCGGCGTATAGTGATCATAGCCATTGATATGCAGAAAACCATGCACTGCCAAAAAGCCCATCTCCCGCTCAAAGCTGTGGCCGTATTCCTCTGCCTGCTCACGCGCCTTGTCCACTGAAATGAACAGCTCGCCGATATAGGCGTCAAAATCCTCCAGCATCTCAGCTAGCTCAGGATGGTCCAGCAAATCCTCCTCGTCAACAGAGACGTCCAGCTCAGGCTTATACTCCAAGCTAATCACATCCGTTGGCCGATCCGTATCTCTATATTCTAAGTTGAGTTCATGACTGCGCTCATTGCTGACAAAAGTCACAGCCATTTCCTTCTTTTCCTTGCCCGTTTTCTGGGCCGCAAACTCCAAAATTTCCTGAGTCTGTTTAAGAATCTCTTCCGAAACCTGACCCGTCTCATCTACCATTTCGATATACATATCTTACCCGCTTTGCTAGTATTACCTTATTATATCATATTTTGACTCACTTTAGGGAGCCGAGGGCAGGGTTTTGGAAAATAGCAGAGCAGATTTGTCAACCTCTCACTGTAAAGACAAAAGCAGCTATTTTTATTATGTTCTTTCCCGAAACTTTGCCTTTCACTACCTACTATCATTGACAAAAAGAAAAGGCTGGGAAAACCCAACCTTGTCCTACAAGATGCTAATTGCCGGGATCGAACCGGCGACCTCATCCTTACCATGGATGCGCTCTGCCAACTGAGCTAAATCAGCGTACCTATCTAATATATCATGTAGATAGGTGCTTGTCAATATCCTTTCTCATTTTTTTGCAAAATAATCTTCCCTAGTCAGATAGTAATGAACCCGTGTCACAATGCGGCCTTGCTCATGCTTGTCTAGTGATGCATAAGGCTCTTCGTGGGAATATTTCATACCAGACTTGACCATAACCCGGCCAGATGCTGGATTATCGACATCGTGCAGCGCTACAAGTTTGTTCATCCCGATTTCCTCAAAAGCCAGCTTGATGACTGCGCGATTGGCCTCTGTCGTATAACCCTGATTCCAGTATTTTTTATTGATTACATAGCCGATAGCCGCTGTTTTCAAGTCCAGCCTGATCTTATGCAGGTCAATAGTCCCAATGAATTTGCCGCTTTCCTTCACTTCTATTCCCCAGCGCCCCAGAGGATTGGCCAGATAAAAGAGAGCGATATTATTGCGTGTTTCTTCCAGGCTTTTGTTAGTCTCAAAGGTATAGCGAGTATTTTCCTCATCCGAAGCGTACTCAAACATCGCTGGGGCATCTTCCAAGGTCACTGGACGCAGAATCAACCGCTCAGTTTCCAGTCTGGTATGACGAGCCAATTTGACATAGATATTTTCCATCAGGACCTCCTAGTTTTTCTTAACAGAATAGCACAATTCACTAATGAAAGCAAACCGCTCCGATTTTTTCTTGATTTTTAAAGCGTTTTCATATACAATAAAAACATCTTAAAAAAGGAGCATATTTTTTATGTTAATCGGTATTCCAAAAGAAATCAAAAACAATGAAAATCGTGTCGCTCTGACACCAGCTGGTGTTCAAAGCCTCGTTGGTAAAGGACATGAAGTGCTGATTGAGACAAATGCAGGGCTGGGATCTGGTTTTACAGATGCAGACTATGAAAAGCAAGGTGCAAAAATCGTCCCTACTGCTGCAGAAGCTTGGGCAGCTGAGCTAGTGGTCAAGGTCAAAGAACCTCTGGCAGCTGAATATGGATTCCTGCGTGATGACCTCTTGCTCTTTACCTACCTGCACATGGCTGCCGCTCCTGAGCTTGCAGATGCTATGACCAGTGCCAAGACGACTGGTCTGGCCTATGAAACTGTCCGCGATCAAGATGGACAACTGCCACTCTTGGTACCTATGAGTGAGGTAGCTGGACGGATGGCTGTCCAAATCGGAGCCCACTTCCTGACTAAGCGCGAAGGTGGATCTGGCGTACTTCTCGGTGGCGTACCGGGCGTTCCGAAAGGGAAAGTAACCATCATCGGTGGCGGTGTCGTAGGGACCCATGCCGCTCGTATTGCTCTAGGACTAGGCGCTCAAGTGACTATTCTGGATATCAGCGCTAAGCGTCTGTCTGTCCTAGAAGATGTCTTTGGCCATCAAATCCAGACCCTCATGTCTAATCCGTTCAATATCGAAGCTAGCGTTCGAGAAGCAGATGTCGTGATCGGTGCCGTCCTCATTCCAGGTGCGAAGGCTCCGAAACTGGTGACAGATGATATGGTTAAGCAAATGCGTCCAGGCTCTGTCATTGTAGACGTAGCCGTTGACCAGGGCGGTGTCATCGAAACAGCCGACCGCGTAACGACTCACACCGAGCCTGTCTATGAAAAAAACACGGTGTCCTCCATTATGCAGTTGCTAATATCCCTGGTGCCGTAGCCCGCACTTCTACCATCGCCTTGACAAATGTCACCCTTCCTTATATTGAAGCCTTGGCAGAGAAAGGCTTCAAGCAAGCCATTACAGATGACCAAGGACTGCGCCAAGGTGTAACAACTTACCAAGGTCATATCACCAGCCTGCCAGTTGCAGAGGGCCTCAACAAGGACTACACATCTATTGACGAACTCGTTTAGTTGATTATTTCAACTTTAAAATCAATCTCACAAAAAAGAGCAGGAATAAATCTGCTCTTTTCGTATGTTATTCCATTTCTTCTGGCTCAGTTGCAGCCTCTTTAACAGGAGCTGGTTCATAAGCCCTGATAATCTGCGCCACCACTGGATGACGAACGACATCCTTAGCTGAGAAATGCACAAAATCGATCTGGGAGATGCTCTTCAATTTCTCCTGAGCATCAATGAGTCCTGATTTAACATTGCGAGGCAGATCAATCTGGCTGATGTCTCCATTGACAATCATCTTGGACTGAAAACCAAGGCGTGTCAGAAACATCTTCATCTGCATGATGGTGGTATTCTGTGCCTCGTCCAGAATCACAAAGGCATCATCCAGCGTCCGCCCCCGCATATAGGCTAAGGGTGCAATCTCAATGATTTCTCGCTCCATGAGGCGCGTCGTCTGGTCCTTACCCAAAATCTGATACAAGGCATCATAGACCGGACGCAGATATGGATCAACCTTTTCCTTAAGGTCACCAGGCAGAAAGCCCAAACTCTCACCAGCTTCAACCGCTGGCCGTGTCAGAATAATTCGCTTGACCTGACCACGCTTAAGAGCAGTCACGGCCAAGGTCACCGCCAGAAATGTCTTCCCTGTCCCGGCTGGACCAATCCCAAAGACAATATCATGATTTTTAACACTATCCACATAAATTTTCTGGCCAAGTGTCTTGACCCGAATTGGCTTGCCATAACTGTCCTTGATAATCTCTTCTTCGTAAAGAGCTACAAACTTATCAATTTCGTCATTTTTGACCATGGTAATGGCTGTCACAACATCGGGAGTACCGATAATCATGCCACGATTGACCAAGACCAACAGTGCTTGAATGACCTGTCGAGTCTCCTCGCAGGCAGCATCCGTACCCAAAATCTGCACAATCTCGGTTCGGGCATGAATGGTTACCTTCAATTCCTGCTCCATTAGGCGCAGATGGCGTTCATTAGAGCCAAAGAGATGAAAGGCATCATCTGGATGGCCCAGTTTCAATTCTACTGAATGTTCCTGCAAACAAAGAACCTCTCTAATTTATTTTTTTGAATGAATTATCTTTATTATATCAAAGCAAGCAGAAAATGACTATCCCTAGCCACTATCTACTCAATGTGCCTGATATTCTTCCCAAATAGCATCGAACTCGCCCAAGTTAAAGGAAAAATTTGCATGCTCCTCCAGAAAACGACTGACCTCATCAAAATCATCCGTATGCTTTGGAAAGGCCGTATCCTGAAAAGCCAAATCCGCCAAAATAGCCTTGGGCTCCTTGCTCTTAGGATTGCGCTCTGTCATCAGCCAGCTGTAAAAAGATTTTCTCATAGGTTCCTTTCATTTCTTTAAAATCGTATTTCTATAAGCATAAGCTCTAGATACACAACTCTTTATCCTTACACCAACTCTGTTCCGGTCGGGTCCTGCTTGATTTTACCAGCTTTCATCAGCCCACCCAGAGCTTTTTTAAACTGGCCTTTGGAAATGCCAAAGGTCGCCTTGATATCGTCTGGTGAAGACTTGTCGTTCAAGGTCATAAAGCCGCCATTGCTCTCTAGATAGGTAAGAATCATCTGGGCATCGTTTTCCAACATTTCAAATGAACGTGGCTTGAGGGAGAGGTTAAGGGTGCGGTCTACTTCACGGAAGCCAATTACCCGTGCGTCCAAGACTTGCCCTAGACGTGGCTCTGCATAACGCTCACTCGGATGAATAAAGCCCAGCATATTGTTCTCCGGCAGGTAGACAAAGGTGCCAGAAAGCTTGAGCCGATAAACAATGGCTGGCCAGTTTTGGTTCTGCATGTTATTGTAGGCAGGACGAGACAGACGCTGGAAATCCTCTTGATAGGCCAATTGTCCCCAGATGCGGTCTTTCTTGTCCACATCCAGACGGATATAGAGGCGGTTGCCTTTCTTAGGCCAGAGTTCCTTGATTTCTGGCAAGATGTCAAGTGACACGACGATTTGCTTATCAGGCAGACCGGTATCGACAAAGACACCTAGATCCTTGCGAACCTCCGTTACTGTTCCCCAACCAAACTGGTCTTGGGTCGCTGTAACTTCAAGAGTTGTCAAGCGAAGCTTCTGCTTCATATCGCTGTAGGCAAGCCTTTGACAGACTGACCCAGCTCATGCGCCCCCTCTTCCTTAGAAAGAGCGTAAACCTGACCGTCCTTTTGAACAAAGTAAAAGCGATCATTTTCATCTGTGATGATACCCACGATGAAGCTGGCAAGATTTGTATTCATATAGACCTATTTTCTACCTTGCTTCTTCAAACCGGGCAAGGATTTTTGATGTTAAAACAACTCAGTCAGCCAAAGCCAACTGAGTTTTGATTCTGATAAAAATGTTAAACTTCTAAAAGTTCTTTTTCTTTATTGGCTGTCATCTCATCGATATGTTTGACAGCATCGTCCGTTACTTTTTGAATATCCTTTTCCAAAGTCTTCAATTCATCTTCAGTGATTTCTTTAGCTTTTTCCTGCTTCTTAGCTTCATCCATAGCATCGCGACGGATGTTGCGGATAGCAACTTTAGCATTTTCACCGACCTTTTTCACTTCTTTAGCCAAATCACGGCGAGTTTCCTCTGTCAGAGCTGGAATGACCAGACGAATCACAGAGCCATCGCTGGCTGGCGTAATTCCGAGGTCAGAAGCATTAAGCGCACGCTCAATATCCTTGATAGAAGACTTGTCAAAAGGTGTTACCAAAAGAACACGCGCTTCCGGAATCGTAATCGAAGCGATTTGGTTGAGCGGAGTTTCTACTCCATAGTACTCCACATGGATGCGATCCAAAAGGCTGGCATTGGCGCGGCCTGCACGGATGCTGCCAAATTCACGAGCCAAACTTTGGTGCGAGTGGGTCATTCTTTCTTTTGCTTTTTCTACAATTGCATTTGCCATGAGTTTCTAATCTCCGTTCTTATAAATTATTTGATACTGTTGTTCCGATTTGCTCACCGATAACAACGCGTTTGATGTTGCCTGGCTCATTCATGTTAAAGACAACCAAGTCAATGTCATTGTCCATAGACAGGGTCGAAGCCGTTGAGTCCATAATCCGCAGCCCCTTGCTGATGACATCCCGGTGGGTCAGTTCATCAAACTTAACTGCGGTCTTGTCTTTCTTAGGATCGGCATTGTAAACACCATCCACGCCATTTTTAGCCATGAGAATCGCATCTGCTTCAATCTCTGCTGAGCGCAAGGCAGCGGTTGTATCGGTTGAAAAATAAGGAGAACCAATACCTGCACCGAAAATTACGATACGGCCTTTTTCCAGATGACGAAGAGCCCGACCTCGGATGTAAGGCTCAGCTACCTGCTGCATAGCAATCGCTGTCTGCACGCGCGTATCTACACCTACCTGCTGGAGCGAATCCGCCATTACCAGCGCATTCATGACAGTGCCCAACATACCAGTATAGTCGGCCTGCACGCGGTCCATGCCCGCTTCTGCTGCCGGCTCACCCCGCCAAAGGTTTCCACCTCCGATAACCAGAGCAATCTGAACTTCCAAATCGTGAACTTCTTTAATTTCTTCCGCCATCTTCTGAACGGTTTGAATATCAATACCAACGCCTTTTTCACCGGCAAGAGCTTCACCTGACAACTTAATCAAAATACGCTTATACTTAGGTTCTACCATTTTTTTACTCCTTATTTTATCTGTACTATTTTACCACATTTTGTGATTTTTATATAGTTAAATCACTGAAATTTTTCTTTTTCCTTTTTGTAAAATAGCAAAGCAGACTAGCTCATTTCACAGAAAAACCAGCCCCATCATCAGATAGGACTGGGAATGCATACTTCAATCATCTTTTACAAGATCCACTCACTGCTTGAGCGACTGTTTCTTTTCTCGTTTAGCTAAGAGCGGCAGGATGACACCCAGACTGATTAGGACGATTGGCGTCAGGATATTTGTCAAGAGAGAGAATTGCCAGCCAGCTGGGTCTTTGGCAAAGTCCACTTTCGGAACCATCCCTAAAATACAGGCAAAGGCTGTAAAGAGGAAGCACCAAGCTCCGATGGCAAAGCCAACTTTTGGATTTTTGGTAAACTTGTACTCAGCATCTTTGTACTTTTTCCAAGCTTTGTTTAATAACATATAGGCCAGGAACACCCAGAGATAACGCATGGGCATAACGATAGAATTGAGATTGGTCATCCATTTGACCAGGCCGTCAATTTCTTTGATTCCAAAGATAGGCAGAATAATTAGTAAGCTAACCAAAATCCCAGTCAGAATGTAACCGTTAATGAGGACTCCTTTTGATGTCCGCTTGCGCAGCCAGCTTGGGACAAACTCTTCATTGGCATTGTTGAGCATGATTTGCAGAGGCGCATCAATAGAGAAAGCTAGTGCAGCAATCTGTCCAACCATATTGGTCAGGGCATAGATGACTACTAGTACATTGCCTACACCCCAGTAGTTGCCCAGCATTTGGAAGGCTTGGTAAGCACCGTTTCGCATCAGGTCTTCAGGAATATTGCTGCCATCAAAAAGCATGCCCATAGCTATAGAGCCTAGGATAGCAGATGCACCAACCATGACAGCCATGACAATCATCCCCTTTGGAAATTCCTTGGCTGGATTGCGTGTTTGGTTAACGTAAGGAGATATTTTCTCAGCCCCGCCGACCGCAAAGACTAAGAGGGAGATAGTCGTGAAATAAGAGAAGTCAAAGTTGGGAATGTAAGTGCTAAGCTTATCCATATTAGCCGTCGCAAACTGCATGTCAGGTTTGATAAAAGGTGCCCCGACTGCTAAGAGGACAAAGAGGAAAGACATAATCAGCATGGCACTTCCTGCCAAGCCCCCAATCACCTTGAGCGTGGACAGCCCCTTGGTGGACAAATAGAGAAAGGCACCAAAAATCAGCAAACTAAGAATAACAATCCAATGAATATCAAGACTGCTCAAAAAGTCACCATTCCCCTGAATAGCCCAGCCCAACGGAATCAAAACTCCCTGCGGCTTCTGAGCCAGATAGGGAATATGCACCACCCAGTAAGTCCAGGCCGCAAAATACGCCAGCCGCTTGGTAGAGGTCTTCTCCACCCAGTCACTGACACCGCCTCCGCTCTCCTTAAAAGTCGAGCCTAGCTGCCCCACGATGAGAGCATAGGGAATAAAGTAAATAGCCAGGATAAGAATCCAAGAAACAATTACCGAAATACCCTGCTGGGAGTAGTTATTAACTACATTGCCCAGACCCCAGACCATATTAAAAGCAATCAGAGATACCATCAGCCAAGTTAGCTGGTTCTGATCTTTTTTCATGACACCGTCTCCTTTTATTATAAAATAAATTGATTCGATATTATTATAACATGTTTCTATGAGTTTGTAATCGCTATCAGTGTTTTATTTCAAAAAAAAGAACCGCCCGAAGGCAGTTCAATATAAATTCTTAAAGTGAGTTTACATCAACCTTGATACCAACACCTTGTGTAGTAGTGATAGTCAGGTTGGTTACGTAAGTACCTTTAGCAGTAGCTGGTTTCGCTTTTTGGATTGTGTCGTTGAAAGCTTTGAAGTTTTCAACCAACTTGTCAGCTTCAAATGAAACTTTACCAATGATAGCTTGTACGTTACCTGCACGGTCTGCACGGTAAGTAATCTTACCACCTTTAGACTCTTCAACTGCTTTTGCAACGTCCATTGTTACAGTATCAGTCTTAGGGTTTGGCATCAAGTTACGAGGTCCAAGGACACGTCCAAGGCGACCTACAAGTGCCATCATATCAGGTGTAGCGATTACTACGTCAAAGTCCAACCAACCGTCGTTGATTTTTGCAACGAGGTCATCTTCACCAACGAAGTCTGCACCAGCAGCTTTCGCTTCTTCTGCTTTTGCTCCACGTGCGAAAACAAGAACGCGTGAAGTTTTACCAGTTCCGTTTGGCAATACCATTGCGCCACGGATTTGTTGGTCAGCTTTTTTAACGTCGATGTTCAAGTTGTAAGCAACTTCTACAGTTGCATCGAATTTTGCAAAGTTAGTTTCTTTTGCAAGTGCTACAGCTTCTTCTACGCTGTATGCTTTTGTGCTGTCGATTTTTTCAAGAGCAGCACGAAGTTGTTTGCTTTTTTTAGCCATTTTATCTTTCTCCTTGTAAGTGGTTCAATCGATTTTCATCTCCCACGTCACTCGTCAATCTGATCAAGTGTAGTGCGGGCAAATGGGATGAGCGTTATTGATTAGTCAACAACAGTGAATCCCATAGAACGAGCAGTACCTTCAATCATACGCATTGCAGACTCGATGTTTGCAGCGTTCAAATCTGGCATCTTAGTTTCAGCAATTTCTTGTACTTGCGCACGAGTAACTGTTGCAACTTTCGTTTTGTTTGGCTCACCAGAACCTTTTTCAACGCCTGCAGCTTTCTTCAAAAGAACAGCAGCTGGCGGAGTCTTAGTCACGAAAGTGAATGATTTGTCTTCGTATACTGAGATAACAACTGGAATAATCATACCAGCTTGATCAGCTGTACGAGCGTTGAACTCCTTAGTGAATCCCATGATGTTGATACCGGCTTGACCAAGCGCAGGACCAACTGGTGGAGCTGGAGTAGCTTTACCAGCAGGGATTTGCAATTTTACAAGTTTTTCGACTTTTTTAGCCATTTTTAAAATCCTCCTTTGTGGTTTTGGCGGTAAATAAAGATTTTTACCTCCCACAAGTATGCTTTTTGCATACCTTTCTATTATACACTAAACTTTGTTAAATGCAAGGAATTTTATCTTCTTTTTTGAATTTTTTGTGGTAAAATAATCTTATGACACTATTAAAGATTGCTTCGATTTTATTTATCTTTTTAACTTTGATTTTAACCACTATTACAGTGCGAGTTTTTCAATTAAGAAAATACAGTTTAAACTTTGCGGATTTGGCTTTTCCGCTTTTTGTTGTGGAATTTTATATTATTTCAGACAAGGCCTACTATCATAGCTTGCTGCCCCAACTGACTCTAGCTCTCTCAGTTCTCGCTATCTCCATCACCATCTATTTTCTTAAGAAAAAACGGAGCTTCTACTACCCTAAGTTCTTTAAGTTCTTCTGGCGAGCAGGTTTTCTTCTGACCTTCTTCATGTACCTAGCCATGGTCATCGGACTCTTTTTGTAACAATGTAAAACAAAACCCATCGGTTAATTAGATAGCCGATGGTTTTTTCATATGCGGGACTTACAAGTCATTCTTTTACCGAGAAAAATGACTTTCCGATGCTCCTAGTCTTATTCGTGAATCTCCAGAGGCAGGCCATCCGGATCAAAGAAGAAAGCCATCTTACGGCCGTCGAAGTCGTCATAGCGCAGCTCGGTATGAGGAATCTTTAAACGGTCAAATTCCGCTAGCGTTTCTTCGACATTTGTCACTCGGAAGGCCAGGTGCCGCAGACCTGTATGCTCTGGAGCAGGCAAGGCTGGCCGCTTAGGAGCTTCTTCCTTGATAAAAATTTCCAGAGTCAGATTTCCCTTGCGAACATTAAAGAGAATATCCTGCTTGTCCGGCCGATGGTGCTCATCCAGCTGCTCAAAGCCCAGCTTGTCCACATAAAACTCCCTAGTCTTAGCATAATCATGGCCAATGATGGCTATATGGTGAATAGTGTCCAGTTTCATAACTTCTTTCCTTTCCGTCGAGTAAGTAGAGAAAATCTGCCGGCTGACTGCTGGCAGATTTGTTTTTATCAAATGATTATCTTGCTAGCAGACTAGTGAAATTAGGATCAATTCGTCTGCAAAACTTTTCTCGGCTTGGTTCCTTCTGCTGGTCCGATAACGCCTGCCGCTTCAAGCTCTTCCATGAGACGAGTAGCCCGGTTAAGCCGACCGAGAGTCGCCGCTGAATCATAGATGCGCTGGCTTTCTGAGTCTCGATAACCAAGGCCTTGGCTTCTTCAAAGAGAGGATCGCCTTCATCATCGCCCCCACCAGTATCCAAATCACTTTCAGATACTTCACCAGGATCAAAGCTATCATCATAATCAGCTTCAGCTTGGTTCTTGACAAAGGCTACGATTCGCTCCACATCTTCATCTGAGATAAAGGAGCCCTGCAAACGAACCGGATGGTTTTCATCAATAGGCTTAAAGAGCATATCCCCACGCCCCAAGAGCTTTTCTGCTCCATTTTCATCCAGAATGGTCCGACTGTCTGTCCCACTGGATACAGCAAAGGCAATCCGAGAGGGCACATTGGCCTTAATCAGCCCCGAGATTACATCTACAGATGGCCGCTGGGTAGCCAGAATCATATGAATCCCAGCTGCACGCGCTTTTTGTCCCAACCGGATAATGGCATCTTCCACTTCCTTGCTGGCCACCATCATAAGGTCAGCCAGCTCATCCACGATGACGACGATTAAAGGTAGGGGCGCACCTGCTTGTATTCTGATTGGGCATTGTACTCGGCTACTTTAGCATTATAGCCAGAAATGTTACGGGCACCGACCTTGGAGAAGAGTTCATAGCGGTTTTCCATCTCGTCTACAACCTTCTGGAGTGCACGGCTAGCTTTACGTGGATTGGTTACGACTGGGATAAGCAAGTGGGGAATGTCATTATAAACGGACAACTCCACCATCTTAGGATCCACCATCATAAACTTGACTTCATCCGGTCTGGCTTTCATGAGAATGCTGGCGATAATACCGTTGACAGCCACAGATTTACCAGAGCCAGTAGAGCCAGCCACCAAGAGATGGGGCATCTTAGCCAAGTCAAAGGAGCGGACAGAGCCGTTGACAGCCTTCCCAAGTGGGATTTCTAGGAGCTTGCTGGCATCCGTCTTAGACTGCTCCCAGAGTTCTCGGAAAGTCACGGTCGCAACTTCAGAATTGGGCACTTCAATTCCGACAAGAGATTTCCCAGGAATCGGCGCTTCAATCCGCACATCCTTGGCAGCTAAGGCTAGAGCCAAATCATCTGCCAGATTGGAAATCCGATTGACCCGAACACCAACAGCTGGCTTGACCTCGTACTTAGTGACGGAAGGTCCGATTTCAGCCCTCTCAACAGCAGCCTTTATCCCAAAGCTAGCAAAGGTCTCTTCCAAAATTTTGATATTATCTCGAACAATGCGCTTTTCTTTGGACTGATTCTTAGGCTTGTCGGGCGCAAAGAGGTTGATGGTCGGCAGCTTGTAGTCCAGACTTTCCTTGGCAGTAAAGTCCACTTCAACGTCTACATCTGTCTCGTCCGTCTCTTCTTCGCGACCAAAGTCCAGAGGCTCATGAGGGTCATACTCTCCCACTTCCTCATAGTCTGCTTCGTCAAAGTCCACAGCTGTATCTGACAAGTCCTCATCATCTAAATCTCTCCTGTTTCAGGATCAACTTCGGCTTCTTCTTGCTCTACTTCAATAGCTTGCATAGCTGCCTGTGCCGCTTTTTCTTCCTGCTCCAGGAAACGGAGCTGCCGCTTTTCTTCCTGCTTCTCTCTCCAATTTTGAAAGGCTGCCATAGCCTTTTCTGAAATGTCATAGATAGACCACGGGCTCATAAGCAGACCGCCCAAAAGAATGAGCAGCAGACCGAAGAAATAAGAACCAATATTTGAAAAAAGGAAAGAGATAGGCGCATAAAGGAGAGAGCCCAGCAGGCCGCCACCCGCGAAGGAGGTGACCTTAAAGGCTGTCAGATCAGTCAAAACTCTGCCTAGAGTTGTGGATAAGACAGATGCTCCTTCTAGCTTTAACACGCTGACGAAATAAGCTTGGAAAATTAACTCCAGTCCCAAAAAGAGGCTGATAAATCCTGAAACCGTCCCTTCGTGCTTGTGCAGCCACTTGAAAAAAAAAGAGATAGCCAAAGCTGGCCAGAATAGCCAGATAGGCCAAGCTTCCCACCAAGAGGCGAATCATATTATAAATGGTAACCCCAAAGGCGCCCAGCTTTATAGCTGCAAACAAAAGAATAAGAGCCAACACAAAGGTGGCAATCATTCTCTTTATTGCTTTTTGTCTTTCTAATTCTGCTTTTGTCGGCCGACGAGTTGTCCGGCCTTTTTTCGTGTTTTTCTTAGTTGCCATAACCCTTATTATACCATATTTGAGCCTTAGATGAGAAATCTTTTATCTAGATCAGAAACAAAAAAACTTATTTATCCACGCAAAAAGAACTGGGCTAGCCAGTTCTCATTTCACTATCACAAAATTCTTATTAAGCCTCTGGCATAACCGCCCAAGCAATCAAGTAAGCCAAGACACCTGTACCTGCCACACAGACCAAAAGAATCCAAATAACACGAACCAAGGTTGGATCTAAATCAAAGTAGTTTGCGATACCAGCACATACACCAGCGATTTTCTTGTTTTTGACATCTCTTGTCAGTCTTTTCTCCATGGAAAACACTCCTTATTATTTTTTTACACTTTTTTTATTTTACCATAACATTTCTCTATGCACAAGTTCGCCTGCTATTAAGCTCTCTCTTCAGATAAAATTTAATTACATCAAGATGTATTTGTTCACTCTACCTTTCTCTTAACAAGTCCCAGCAAAACTCTTGTTCTTGTGTTAGAATATAAGGAAATTCTAATTAATTAACAGTAAAAAAACATATCAGGAGGAAGATAATGCGAGCCGGAGTCATTCTTTACAATCCCCAAACCAAGCAGATACTGCTCATCCACCGCTGGAAAAATGGAGAAGAGTATTTTGTGATACCGGGCGGCGGAGCCGAGTCAGGTGAGACTGCAGTCCAATCAGCTCAGCGAGAAATTCGGGAAGAACTAGGTTGGAGCTTATCTGAAAAGCAGCTGCAGCCAGCTTTTACTTTTAGAAATGGCCACCGCTTAGAAATCTATTTTCATGCCACTATCAGCCATACATCAACGCCAATGATTCAGGGCGAGGAAGCCCTTCGCAGTCATGCCCAGAATATCTATCAACCTGAATGGTTAGACATAGAAGCAATTTGCGGCCTAAACTTACGGCCAGCAGGACTTAAAAATCTGCTCCTGGATTGTCTGACACAGGAGGGTTTGAAAAACTAGCCTAATTGTAGTAAAATATCAGTAGTTTACAATCTAATGTGAGAAAGGTTTTATATGAAAAAAATTCTTCTTATCAGCCTCTTATCAGGACTTGTCTTGGCTGGCTGCTCTGGTAAAGGTAAGAAAGAGGAGACTACTAGCTCCTCCAACTCATCCAGCAGTTCTTCGCTAGTGAGCTCTAGCTCTGACCCAGAGGAAACCAGCAAACTCCGTGAGCAATACAAGGATGCCATGACCAACGAAAATGCCAACTTCCCGCAGCTGTCTACAGAAGTTGCTGAAGATGAAGCGGAAGTCAAATTGGTAACGACTGAAGGCGATATCCGCATCAAGCTCTTCCAAAACAAGCCCCACTGGCGGTCGAAAACTTCCTGACCCATGCCAAGGAAGGCTACTATGATGGCGTTTTGTTCCACCGTGTCATCAATGAATTTATGATTCAGACCGGAGACCCTAAAGGTGACGGCACTGGAGGCGAGTCTATCTGGAAGGGCAAAGACAAGTCTAAAGACTCTGGAAACGGCTTTAAAAATGAGTATTCTCCATATCTCTATAATATTCGTGGTGCCCTATCCATGGCTAATGCAGGCTCTGGTACCAATGGCAGTCAGTTCTTCATCAATCAAAGCAAGAAAGATTTGACTAGCCAAATGTCTACGGATTCCTTCCCAGCTAAAATCATCGAAGCCTATAAAAACGGTGGAAATCCTACTTTAGATGGCGGTGCTTATACCGTATTTGGCCAAGTGTTGGAAGGTATGGATGTGGTGGACAAAATCGCTGCCGCAGAAACAGACGATAATGACAAGCCTAAAAAAGATATCAAGATTGAAAAAATCGAGATTATCAAGGACTATGACTTCAGCAAATAAGCTTGCCGCCCAACCAATAAAGGAGGGAAATCAATATGATTATCTGGGGATATAAAGGTTATCAGAAAAACGTAGGACAGACCCAAAGCAATATCGAGTGTGCCAACTGCCACAACGTCGCACCTTGGGACATTATTGAAACCGGCCGAAAGTTTACACTCTATTGGATTCCTACCTTTCCTTACGGTAGAAAACATTACCTCACCTGCCCAGTCTGCCAGCACGGCAAGCAGATTGAAAAGCAGGAAATCGAGCAGTTTTTGAATTATTAGTATTAAAAAGCGACTGAGACAAATCTTGTATCAGTCGTTTTTTGTAAGAGTAAACTATGAAGACTAGTTATCTTATCATATGAGGATTTTTAAGAATAAAGTACTGTTACCTTGATAAAAAACTAATTGTCTTCTTCATTAATTCTCACATAACTGTTCCTATTTCCATAAATCATTTAGCATGACGCCCCTTTTTGCACTGTTTGCGATAAACGGCTGAGCGCAAACCTGTTTTACGACGTAGCTCAGCTCTTTTTTTCTTTCTTCTGACATAAAGAAGAAGCAAAATAAAGATCAGCACAAGAAGAATAATAGCTATACAAATCCAAGGAATCACATCTGTCCTCTTCTTACTTGATTTAGAAATGTTCTTCTCATTTGGAACTCGGTGACCTCTAACTAACAAGCGGTGACTATTTATCCCATAAGGGGTACAGGTAACCAGTGTGCAATAATCCTGATCTGGGTCAATGGCCAAAGAAGAAATATCTTCAGGCTCAACTGTCAAGGTCTGATCCACTTGATAGTGATAGTCTTTCCCAGGACATGGATCATAAACCGATCTCCATTTTTTAATTTGTCAATATCTGTAAACAGTTTGGCTGAAGGCAAACCTCGGTGTCCTGATATGACTGAGTGGGTCCCTTGACCGCCAACTGGCAGTGAACTTCCTGGAATATGCCCAATTGCTACTTGCAAAATAGCATCATCTGTCCCATGGTAAATGGGCAGGTTGGTTCCTAGTTTAGGAATTTCCACATAAGCCATAATGCCAGTCCCTGTAACATCTAATAGGCTATTGTAGGTCCTTTTTTCTTCCTCTGACAGACGATAGTTAGGAACAACTCCTTTTTCAAGGGTTTGATTATAGACCTCTGCAGCCGCTCTCATCTCATCTGCTTTACTCGTGTCTAGCTTTTCTACTTTATTCTCATAATTTGAAATAGCTTGCGACTGATGATAAGAGTTCCAAAGTTCACTTACAGTAGGGTAGAGTAACAATCCTATCCCACTAACTAAAAATAAAATTAGCAAAAAATTAATAAGGTGTTTTTTCATAATATTTATTCAGTCGCATAAGAAAGGAAAAGAGATAGTATACTTCATCTACCTCTTTATCCCTAAGATTACCTAGAGTCAGCGCGTTTCTTGATAATAAATAGAACTCCAGCACCAAGAACTAGACTTGTTCCGATTAGGTAAAGAATGGTTGTTCCGATTCCACCTGTGTTTGGCAGAAGAGCACCTTGCTTATTGACCACTTTCAGGGTGATAATACCAGTATTGACATCGGTCTCAAAGCTTGCGGTTGCTGAAGTTGCTGTCAGATTTGTCAAGTCTCCTGTGGAGTCGATTGTTCCTGAAATGGTAAACTCGATATCTTTCATAGCATTGTAGCCTGATGGAACTGTACTTTCTACAAGCTTGTAGTCACCCGAATCAAGCCCCTTAAAATCAAAAGTGCTGTTTGAGTCAGCTTCAAACTTTTTAATCTCAGTGTATTGGTTATTGACTTTCTTATAAAGGGTGAAACCCGCACCAGCTAAGGCTTGTTGATTTTCTTTGACCTTATTTACTTTCAGCTGGTATGTATAGACATTTGCCTTGGTATCAGGAGTTTCAGCAGTTGTTGATGTAAAACCATTAGGATCATTTGAATAAGTAAGTCTAGCTATATTAGGATTTCCTAGACCACCCATAACAGCATCATCGTTTAATCTTGCAGTGTAGCGAATGACAATCTTACTAGACACTTTTACGTCTTGAACATATTTAAGATCACCTGGAGTTATCGTAATGACATTGCCTGTATAGGAAATTGGGAAAAATGTTGAAATGTCTTTTTCCGTTCCCCCTTCTTGCAGATAAACTTGAGCATCATTATTATAAGTCATTCCAGCAGGAATTGTATCCTTGATTGTAAATTCATATCGCGTAAAATCAGCATAGTTACTTGGAAGAGTTGCGGTGATTTGGAAAAGAATGTTTTGTCCGATTCTATAGTCAGTCGCTGCAGTATAATTTTGAGAGCCATTAGCTCGAACTTGTTTTGTAAGAGTTGGAACATCTGCTTTCACGGCTACAGTTGTATCCTTGGCCACTTGCAGCATAAAGCTAGTATAGGCATGGCCTTTTTTATTATCTAATGATCCCCTACTGTCCTTAATAAGATAGTAACCAGGTTTTAGCCCTGAAATGGTTGTCGTACCTTGTTGGGATTGAACGGTTGTTACACCTGCACTTGATAAATATTGATTCAATTCTTGGGCAAAAGCTTTGACCTCCGCAGAGTCATTTTGCTTACCACTTAAAGAAGCTGCTTTATCAGAAGCATTTCCAAAATGAGTTCTACCTGCTTCTGTAACCCCAGGAGCCCACTCGATATTGGTTAAGGTGTTGCTAGTATCTAAAGTCCCTGAAAAGATATGGTAGACTTCATAGTAATGTCCCTCTGAAGTTCCACTTAACTGGATAGTGTAAGTTGTATCAGCTGATACGACCGGTAGCCCTGCAAAAGTCAGGATAAAGACCAAGACGGTCATCAATAGTTGTTTTATTTTTTTCATTTTAATCTCCTTTGAGGAGGGAGATGAATTAAACGTTCATCACTTCCTCTAGTTCTCCTTTTATTTTGTTGAAACACGTTTTTTGACTACAAAGAGCACGCCTGCTCCAAGCACAAGACTTGTGCTGACTAGGTAAAGAATGGTTGTTCCAATTCCACCTGTGTTTGGCAGAAGGGCTCCTTGCTTATTGACCACTTTCAGATTAATGTATCCTCTATTTACATCTGTTTCAAAGGTTGCTGTTGCGGATGTAGATGTCATATCTGTTAAAGCTCCAGTCGAATCAATAGTTGATGTAATGGTAAATTCAATATCTTTCATAGTATTATAACCAGCTGGTGTCGTGCTTTCGACTAGCTTATAGTCACCTGCCTTAATACCATAAAAATCAAAGGTACTACTTGAGCTCGCTTCAATCTTTCTCACTTCGCTATATTGGTTATTAATCTTTTTGTAAAGAGTAAAGCCTGCACCAGCTACACGCTCTTGTCTTTCGTTAACCTTGGTCAATCTTAAGCGATAAGTATAGACTGTTGCCCTACTATCGAGAGTTTGGGCAGTTGTACTGGCATTATTATTTGGATTGTTTGAATATGTTAGACTAGCCGTATTTGAATTCCCGGTCGTTCCTAAGGTAGCACTATCTTTCAACCTGGCGGTGTAACGAATCACGATTTTACTATTTTCATTTACGTTTGGCAGAGTTTTTAGATCCGCAATGCTGACCGTCAATCCATTGTTCGTAGTGATGGAAAAGGAGTCTGTAATTGCTACTTCTGAACCACCTTGTTGTAGATAAACTTGAATATCACCATTATTGATCATTCCCGAAGTCATACTGTCTTTGACAGAAAAGTGATACTTGGAAAAGTCTCCGTAGTTACTTGGAAGAGTCACAGTAATTTGGAAAGGAACGGTATCCCAAATTGCATAGTCAGTTGCTGATATGTAGTTTTCAGAGTTGCTAGCTTTTACTTGTTTTGTAAGAGTAGGAACATCTGATTTTATAGCTATTGTTGTATCCTTAGCAACTTGTAGCATAATGCTAGTATAGGCTTGACCTTTTACATTATCTAAAGATCCATTACTATCTTTAATCAAGTAGTAACCTGGCTTTAGTCCAGAAATGGTTGTCGTTCCTTGCTCAGATCGAACTCTTGTTCGCCCAGCAGCAGATAGACTATTCGACAATTCTTGAGCAAACGCTTTAACTTCAGAGGAGTCATTCTGCTTACCACTTAAGGAAGCTGCTTTTTCAGATGCATCTCCAAATTTTGCTCTATCTCCAATTGCAACTCCTGCCCCCCACTCGATATTAGTCAGGACATTATTAGCATCTAAATCACCAGAAAAAATGTGGTATAGTTCATAGACATGTCCTGAAGAAGTTCCAGTCAGTTGGATAGTGTAGGTCGTTGTATCAGCTGATGCGGCCGGCAGACCGGCAAAGGTCAGGAAAAAGACCAGTATGGTCATCAATAGTTGTTTTAATTTTTTCATTATAATCTCCTTTTAAGGAAGAGACTGATTTCCCGTTCAGTTCTTCTGATTTTATCCTATTTTTTATTCACTCTTTTCTTTAACATCCATAAGATTCCTGCACCTAGCACAAGCCCTGTACCACTCAGGTAAAGGATAGTCGTTCCGATTCCACCTGTGTTTGGCAGAAGAGCTCCTTTTTTATTGACAATTTTCGTAGTAAAAATTCCATTTGTCAATTCATAAGTAAAAGTTGCTCTGTCCGAAGTTGCTTGAATAGCAGTTCGAGTAATTGGCAATGTCGGATCGTAGGTTGCTCGTAGCCTAAACTCAATATCCTTCATGGTGTTGTAGCCTTTTGGAGTGATTGTTTCTACTAGTTTATAATCTCCAGATCCCAGTCCTTTAAATCCTGAGAAATTACTTCTTTTGTATTCTTGTGTAGATCCAACCTTTACATACTGATCGTTTACTTTTTTATAAAGAGTAAACTCTGCTCCTGGAAGAGCTCCTCCCCTTTCATCCACCTTATAGACATTAAGTTGGTAGGTATGGATCTGAACTTTGCTTTGGGGCGTTGTCCCGATTGATTTTGCCAAAGCCGTATTGGGGTTATTAGAAAAGCTTAGACTAGCCACGTTCATGTTAGTATTAGCACTGGCATGTGTTGTTGCGTATTGATTCAGTTGAGCAGTGTAGCGAACCACAATCTTACTAGAAGCATCTACATTTGGGACCTGCCTCAAATCACTAGTTGCTATGGTTAAATTACGAGACGATTCTACAGAAATATTAAAATGGTCAGTTATTAAGCTTCTTCATCACCGCGTTTTAGATAAACTTGTACATCATTATTATAAGTCAAACCAGGCATTAAACTATCATTAAAAGATAGCTCATACTCAGAATAATCATCCAAGTTCTTTGGAAGTGTTGCTGTCAGTTGGAATGGAACCATGTCACCGATGGAATAATCCGTTATAGTCGTTTCCTCTCCCGTCGTACTTGACTTGGTGACCTTAGTAAGACTAGGAACATCAGACTTGATTGCTACTGTCGTATCTCTTGCCACCTGCAGCATAAAACGAGTGTATGTCTCATTTTTTTTGTATAAGGTATTATTTACTTCCTTAATCAAATAGTAGCCTGGAGCCAAGCCAGAAATAGTCGTTGTCCCATTTTGGCCTGATACTGTTTTTCGTCCACCGCCGGATAAGTATTTTGAAATTTCCTGAGCAAATTCTCTTGCTTCTTGCGAATCATCCCCTTTAGCACTTAAAGAGGCTGCTTTATCAGCCGCGTCTCCAAATCTTCTTTTACCTGAATCCCAAATTCCCGGAGCCCATCTAATATTGGTAAGAGTATTCATGGCTGGATCGAGGTCTCCAAGAAAAATCGGATGAGCTTCGTAAGTATGGCCTGTTGATGTACCAGTCAGCTGAATGGTATAGGTCGTGTCTGCTGATACGACCGGAAGGCTGGAAAAGGCCAAGACAAAGACCAAGACCGCCATGACCAGCTGTTTTATCTTTTTCATTATAATCTCCTAATTTTTTCTTCACTCAAGCTTAATCTTCGAGATATCCCATTCCTCTTCAAAACTTTCGTGATTTCCTATCTTTTTCTTTATTGAAATTTCCTATATAGTTTATTTCGGACAATCAGCCAAATCGCTGACCCCAATGTGATGACAGAGCCACCCCAGAGGTATAAAAGGGTTCCATTCCCACCTGTTTCTGGAAGGACATATTTTTTTATAGCTGTCGGATTGCTCGTTCTATTTGTTTCTAATGTAAACAGATCTGTCGATACTTGAGCTGAGCTTTGAAGAATGTGCCCATCTACATCCTGATTCACTCGGACTTTGAAGGACACTTCTACTGTCTCCTCTGGTGCCACCCTTCTTCTCCAAGTTAATCTTCTATTAGAAAAGTCATCATATACGGTTGAACCATTGACATAGTCCGTGTGTTTAGGGAGTTCATCTGCAATAGTGACATCCAACTCCCTGTCACTGGTATTCTTGTAGATGATTTTATAGGTTAGAACATCATTGGCCTTGACTTCTTGGTTATCAATATTTTCATTATTTTTATTGAAGACTTCTTTTCTTGGCTTTTTCGTATTCTTGAAAATTCCATATTCCAGTGAAAAAGTACATCTTGATTTTTGAATAGTGTCAGATTCTTTATCATAGTTTTTGGAAAACCCAATTTCCTTCTGAAGTACTGACTAGTCTTTTTATTCCCTTTGGGGGAATCCGGTGTAACCGTTGAACCATTTTCTAGTTCATGTTGATCTTGCGGTAGCAGATTCAAAACTTCTGGTGGAAGAGCCTTGTCTTGCGAACCACTTTCAAATTGGTAACTTTTCTTGTAGAGAACATTAGTTGTAACGATTTCTGATGAAACAGGGATATTATCAATTTCTTGTGTGACCCTATTTTTCAATTGGTGCTCTATTTTTGTAAAATGTTATCGTTTGTTTTTTTGTCTTATATATAAGAGTAAATTCTTTTCCAGCATTGCTACTGGTCAGGTGCTTGGCATTGATTGCCACCGTTACCTTTTGTCCATCTCTGGCCAGTGTATAGTCAGCACCTTGGGTCAACGTTCGACCGTCCAATTGAAGGGTCAAGCTCTGAAAATCCAAACGATTGTCCAAAGTTTCAATCATCTGCATTGAAGATAGAGATCAATGACGTCCTTACCAGGGGTTGGCATAGTAAATTTGGCTGTATAATTGAGAGATTCTCCGGCAAGGGCAGGAAGCTTATCCTTTGAAGCCTGCTTCACTGGTGCCTTTGGAGCCTCTGTATAAAAGCCAAACAAACCGCCACTACCTGCCGTCGTTGTAAATTCAAATCGAACGGCGTTAGTTTCAGAACGAACCGCAAATCCTGAAACATTGTGTTCATCACTATCTCCCTGCGTACTCCTTGTAGGGCGCCATGTCGTTTTATTGTCTACTAGAGTTTCATTAAGGGCATAGGAAGTGTTTTTTACGATTTTATTTAAAGCTATATCTTTATCATATATTGAAAAGTTTTCTTCTCGACCGAGTGCATTGTAGACCACATCAATATCAGACGGCAACATGACCATTTTTAGATCTGTGGGCGTTCCGTCCTGATATCTCAATTCTGCAGTGACATTCGTATCCAGAGCAAAGCTTCCATGCATATCATGAGTAAGAGTTGGATGCGGTGGCCAAATATAGTCCATAATCTGGATGGATTTGCTTCCCCAGTTTTCATCCACTGTCAGAAAGGGAACAAGCGTCTTGTTTGGATCCTGGTAATCTGTATTTCTCTGAACCAGATAAGTGTCTATACTGTGGAAGGTCACATAAACATCAACAGCCTTGCCATTAACAATACCTGCATTGTTAAACCGCAATTGAATGGGGCTATTAAAGGTTTGCTGAGTTTGGTTTTTATCTACTCTTAGCGAGAAGACCGTACTTTCTTTCCAATTTCCATTAGCTGGGATAAAATCCCTTTCGACCGAGGCGCCTTGACTTAGACCTCCATATTATCCTGAGTCAAGGTAAACTGATAAATATCAAGCGTTGATAGATTCGTGCTTTCAGTAAGCTCCGTAACAGCATAGACTGCTGAAGAAAAGAGCACAAAAATAAAAGTCAACCCAAAAAGAAATGACTTAACATATTTTTTCATAAGGTATTTCATAATAATTTCCATTTAGTCTTCAAAAAAGAACTGCTTATGGATATACTAGCAGTTCTTTACATATTTGTCAAGGTGTCTAAATAAAATTGAGCACCTTTTAGACTTGAAATTTCTCTTGATTGTCAACTTTCAATTTGATTAAAATCAATGCTCTTAAGTCAACTGGTTAAAATCCCAGATCTGGTCCATCCAGCCTTCATAGAAATCAGGCTCGTGACAGACCATGAGTATGCTGCCCTTGTATTCTTTCAGAGCTCGTTTGAGCTCTTCCTTGGCATCGACATCCAGGTGATTGGTCGGCTCGTCCAGCACCAGAACATTATTTCTCGATTCATGAGGAGGCAAAGGCGGACCTTAGCTTGCTCCCCACCTGAAAGAACCTGAATCTGGCTCTCGATGTGCTTAGAAGTCAAGCCACATCTAGCTAGAGCCGCTCGGACTTCTGCCTGATTAAGTGCCGGAAAGGCGTTCCAGACTGCTTCCAGCGGTGTCTGACGATTGCCACCTTCGACTTCCTGCTCGAAATAACCCAGCTCCAGATAGTCCCCACGCTCGACCTGACCTGAAATAGGCGGGATAATCCCCAACAAACTCTTGAGCAGGGTTGTTTTTCCAATCCCATTCGCTCCGATGATTGCTACCTTCTGATTGCGCTCAAAGGTCAGGTTAAGGGGCTGGGTTAGCGGTCGGTCGTAGCCAATCTGCAAATCCTTGGCTTGGAAAATAAAGCGGCCAGGTGTCCGGGCAGGTTTGAAGTCAAATGAAGGCTTAGGCTTCTCACTCTGCAGCTCAATAATATCCATCTTATCCAGCTTTTTCTGGCGGGACATAGCCATATTACGGGTCGCCACGCGGGCTTTGTTGCGAGCTACAAAATCCTTGAGGTCAGCAATTTCTTTCTGCTGGCGCTCATAGGCTGCTTCCAGCTGAGATTTTTTCATCTCATAGACTTCTAAGAATTGATAATAATCCCCAGAATATCGGGTCAAGTGCTGATTTTCTACATGGTAGACGATATTGATGACGTCATTCAGGAAAGGAATATCATGCGAGATCAGAACAAAGGCATTTTCATAGTTCTGTAGATAACGCTTGAGCCAGTCAATGTGCTCAGCATCCAGATAGTTGGTTGGCTCGTCCAAAAGCAGGATATCCGGTTTTTCCAGAAGCAGCTTAGCCAAGAGAACCTTGGTCCGCTGCCCACCAGACAGCTCTGTCACATCACTCTCCATACCGTAGTCCATAACACTAGTGCCCGTGCGACCTCGTCAATTTTGGCATCTAGCGTATAGAAATCCCGGCTCTCCAAGCGGTCCTGCAGTTCGCCCACTTCTTCCATCAGAGCATCAACGTCCGCTCCTTCCTCAGCCATGCTCATATAGATTTCATTGATACGAGCCTCGGTCTTGAAAAGCTCGTCAAAGGCCGTGCGCAAAACATCGCGGACAGACTGGCCTTGCTCCAAAACAGCATGCTGGTCCAGATAGCCAGCCGTCACATACTTGGACCACTCGACCTTACCTTCGTCTGGCAGCATTTTCCCCGTCACGATACTCATAAAGGTTGACTTCCCCTCACCATTGGCGCCGACCAGGCCGATATGTTCACCCTTGAGCAAGCGGAAGGATACATCCTCAAAAATAGCCCGGTCTCCGAAACCGTGGCTGAGATTTTTTACTTCTAAGATACTCATTTTTTCTCCTCTATCATTGATTGCAGTTCCTTGATTATACCATCAAAAGGGATTTTTTTGCAAGACAGAAGAAAAGGAAAAGCGAGCCACTTAAGTCTCGCTTGCTTATTCTCAATTCACATGATGCGTATGCTTGGTAATCCACTGGATCAGTTTGATTTTCAGCCAAAAGCCATAAATACCAAAGGTAACAATGGTCAGGAGCCACCACTTAATCCAATTTCCAAAAAGCTGCATGGCAGTACCGTCAAAGTAAAGGCGATGCCCATCAATAACTGTATGTTTTATCTTCCAATTATACAGGATACACATGCCCCAAGGTGCACAAATTCCCAGTGTAAAAACTGTAATCAAGGTAGCCAAAATCACATGACCGATGTAAGAAAAGAGACCACCATCAAAATAAGACTCTTTGTACATACTATCTCCCCCTTTAAACCAACTCTTTCAGAAATTGAATCAGGGTTTCTGCCGAGCGTTTACCAGCTTCAAGAATGAATTCATCAAAAGTGACATTGGCATCATGACTAGCTGTGTCGCTCATTGCCCGAATAACCATAAAAGGCAGGCCAATCGAATGTGTGGCTTGAGCAATAGCTGCGCCTTCCATCTCGACAGCAAGGACATCTGGGAAATACTCCTTGATGCGATCAATCTTTTCTTGACCAGCAACAAAGCTGTCACCTGTCGCAATCAAACCTACTCTAGCCTTCTGATGAGTCTTGTCTAAAATTTTCTTCATTTCAGATACCAGATAGCGACTCGCTTCAAAATAAAGCGGTTGCCGTGCCATCTGACCGTAGTCATAGCCAAAGGCCGTCACGTCCACATCATGGTAGACCAGACGATCTGCGACCACCACATCGCCGATAGCCAGACCTTCTGCCACTGCTCCAGCTGAGCCTGTATTAATCACGGCTGTAACCTTGAAATCATTGACCAAAACAGCCACACTCATAGCGGACATAACCTTGCCAATCCCGCTTTCGACCAACACCACTTCATGGTAGCCGATGGAGCCCGTATGATAGACATGACCCAAACGCAGGTGCTTTTGCGGATTTTCTAAATGCTCCAGCAGAATCTTCAACTCCTCAGGCATGGCTGCGATAATTCCAATTTTCATATAATACCTCAAATCATCTGATGAAAAAGAAGCTTAGACAGGCTAGGCTTCCTTTTAAGTGCAATAGAGCAGGTTTTTAAGGCCACCAAATAATAGCAGCAATCAAACCAATCAGTAGGATAACTACCCAAAGGAGAATCTTATTGAGTTTGGCTTGAAAGAGGCTCCGCTTCTGATTTTCAATTCGACGGCTCTTAGTCACGGTCGGGTCTACCTCAATGTGGAGAGTCTCATCCGTAAACTCCTCTTGGTTTTGAGCAGTCTGATAGCCAAAACGACTCTGATTCTGCTGAGACCGAGCTTCTTCATAACCAAAGCGGTTTTGAGGGCTTTGATAGCCAAACTGAGTATCCTGTCGGCTAGACTGCTGCGAGTTAAAGGAGCTTCTGCCAGTTGAAAGAATCTTGGTTTCCTCGTCATCCATGAGAGGCGGCCCCGAAATATCCTCACCGCGGTTGGCCCGCTCAATGATTTCATCTGTTAATAAAGCTTTTCCCATTGATCTACGTTCCTATTTATTCAGATTTTTTTGTTCCCAGTACTGAAGGGCCATGATGGTCTTGGCATCGCAGATGTCACCGTTTTGCAGCAACTGGTGTGCCTCCTCCAGACTGACTTCAAAAAGTTCCAATGTTTCATCCTCGTCTTGGGGACGAGGGTTTTCGACCTTTATTAAATGGCTGGCGCTGTAGAGCTTGATTTTTTCATTGCAAAAACCGATGGCAGAGTAGAAATCATAGACCAACTCCAGCTGTCCTGTATAGCCAGTTTCTTCTTCTAATTCTCGGAGGGCAGCCGCTTGGGGATCCGCATTTTCTCCCACTTCTAGCTTACCAGCTGGAATCTCGTAAGAAGTCGCTTCAATTGCCTTGCGGTACTGCTTGACTAAAATCATCTTATTTTCCGGGGTGATAGCAATCACAGCCACCGCCCCATTATGAAAAATCAAATCCCGTTGGGCTTGACCCTTGCCCTCTGGCAGCTCTACCTGGTCCTGAACCACTTTAAAAATCGGTCCCTGATAAATCTCCGTCCGTTGGACGGTTTTTTCTTCAAATTCCATGACTAAACCTACTTATTTTGAGGGTGATGAGGAAGTCGCTTAGCATAATCTTCCTTGTTAATCTGACGGCCACGCCCCAGAGCGATGGCATCTGCTGGTACATCCTTCGTAATAGTAGAACCCGCACCGACCAATGAATTGTCACCCAGCTCAACTGGGGCAATAATGGTCGAGTTGGAACCGACAAAGACATTGTCGCCAATGATAGTCTTGTACTTCTTCTGACCATCATAATTGACTGTAATCGTACCTGCACCAAAGTTGACATTGGCGCCAACTTCAGAGTTTCCAATGTAGGTCAAATGACCAGCCTTGGTATTTTCGCCAATTGACGATCCTTTAACTTCAACAAAGTTGCCGACATGGACATCCTTAGCCAGACTAGAACCTGGACGGATATGAGCGTAAGGCCCGACCGTCACTCCATCTGCAACACTTGATTCTTCAATCATGGAGTTGGTGATAACGGCCCGCTCTCCAATGACAGAGTCCACAATATAAGTACCATTGGTCAGGATAGTCTCTGCCCCAATCTTGGTCTGACCTTTCAGGGTCACATTTGCTTCAACTTGAACTTCTGGCGCAATTTCTACATCCACATCGATATAGGTCGCATGAGGATTGACAAAGCTGACACCATTGACCATATGCTGCTGGTTAATCCGACGGCGCATGACACCCTCAGCTGTAGCTAAAGCCACGCGGTCATTAACACCCAAGCTTTCATCAAAGTCTTTGAGCGTATAAGCGCCGACTTTCACCATTTTCGCGGAAAATACCAATCACATCTGTGATATAGTATTCGCCTTGAGCATTATTGGTATTGATATTTTTGAGGGCTTCAAAGAGACGAGCATTGTCAAAGACGTAAGTCCCCGTATTGATTTCCTTGATTTGCTGCTCAAAGTCAGAAGCATCCTTCTGCTCAACAATTTTCAAAACTTCGTCGTGCTGATTGCGAACGATACGGCCATAGCCGAAAGGATTATCTGCTTCTGCTGTCAGGATAGTCGCAACATTCTTGTGGTTGATATGAAAATCAATCAGATTTTTCAGGCTTTCTCCTGTAATCAGAGGAGTGTCGCCAGCAATAACCAGCGTCTGACCTGTCAGATTTTCCAAAACAGGCTCGGCCATCATAACGGCATGACCAGTTCCCAACTGCTCGGTCTGACGGACAAAGTCTGTCTGACCTGCCAAGACTTGCTCCACCAGCTCGGCCTTGTGACCAATAACTGTCACGGTCTTTTCTGGATTAATAGCATTGACGCTGCGGAAAACGTGCTCTAGCATAGAAATCCCTGCAACCTTGTGCAGCACTTTTGGTAAATCTGACTTCATGCGAGTACCCTTACCCGCAGCCAAAATAATCGCGTAATTTGTCATCAATTATCTCTTTTCTGTAGGATATCACCTTTATTATATCACTAAAAAGGTAATTTTTTTAAAAAAATTTAAAATCAAGCCAACCCCATAAAAAAATCTGCAACAAAAAAACTTTTTGCACAAAAAAATCAGCCTTTAAACAGCTGATTTTTGCTTCTTTTCTTTGATTTTCTTTGGAAGATGGACTTTTGCTTTGCCATAGTCCTTGAAAACAGCCCGCTGCTTGAAGTAAATCAATTCTCCATCTAAGGCTGTATCTTCATCCAAATCCATGGTCATATCAATAGACCAGATGGTCCGAGTCTTAGGGTCAACCACAAAGGCAACCTGACACTTCTCAATATCGATGGTCGTATCATAATGTTCATCATTATAAGCATAGTAGAAGGCATCGATAAGGTCATAGGCCAAATCACCTTCTGCTGTCACCGAAAACTCATAGCCCCCGTCCACTTTTTTCTTAGTCAGTTCTGACTCATTATCTACCATGACCTGCAGCAAAGCCTTAAAAGAGGACATGCCCGAATAGCCATCAATATGTTTCCGTGACTCAGTGTCATCAATGGTCTCAAATCCATCCTTTTCTTCCAAGTACATCCGATCTTCGCTGAAATAATGGGTCAGTTCTTGATCATCATAGGTTTCGTAAAGCTTAGCTAAATAAGGTGAATCTGAGACAGTCAGCTGTTTAACCGTCTTGGCTTTTCTTTTTTTGTTGCCTTCTAGATAAGTCGACTCAGACAGCCGATCCATGTAGAAACTATCATGATCGAATTTTTTCAAGGATGCATCCACTACAGCAGACAGCTTAAAGCGGGATTCAAGAGCTTCTGCGATTCCTTCAGGCTTAAAGTAAGTATAGAGAAAGGTTCCGCCAATCAGTACAAAGCAGACACAGCCGTAAATGATAAAAAAATGAACCTTCTTCAAAATCAATCCTCCTAGAAGCTTTCTGTCGTTTTATAGCTTTTATTATAAGCTTTTTTGGACCTATTTTCAATCTTTTTCAGAAACGGTCTTTGAAGACTGTAGCGAAAGAATTGCTAATTTGTTTTTCAAACTCTCAAAGTCATTGCCAAATGTATCTACAAGGCAAGTATCCACTGCTTTTTGAATACTTAGTATCTCAGCCCTCTTTCTCATTTTCAGCCAACTGCTGGCGAAGCTTGGTAAACCAGTCCAACTGAAAGCGAGCAGAATCAAGCCCAAATTCTAGCGTTTTCATTTCAAAATAGCCAATCTGGGAAATACTTTCAGCTAAATCAGCCGCCTGACTGGTCTCTATCAGCTCTGTAGCCAGGTGGCTGTTCTGCTCTAGATAGGCTTTTACCTTTTCTTGTTCCTCCGTAAAACGAATCGCGTCTTTGACAGCTTCAAACTCTTGGACTTCAACTTCCAGTCCCTCAATGGTCAAATCCAGCATCTGAAGCTGCTCTTTCTTGGGCAGGTAACCCATAAAGAGGAATTTTCCCAAGTCCATATTCTTGTTCTTGCTCATGTCGATAGGCGTTTAAGCCACTCTAAAAACAAGAATCGTCCCGAAGCGGTAATGGCATATTCCTTCTTCATTTTTCCTTTTTCTACGTACTCCGAATAAGTCACTGCTCCTTGCTGGGAAAGTTTTTTTAAGGCTGCTTGGATACTGCCTAGACTGTCGCTGCACATAGAGCTGAAATTTTGCCGCATCACCTGACGAATTTCATAAACTGTAAAATGCTTTATCATGAGTAAGCCTAAAATTAATTTGTCCATTTCTCCTCCATATCACGATTTCTTTATATACCTAATAGTAACACTTTTGTTTCGATTTATCAAGGGCAAACAAAAAGCCTATTCAAAAATAGACTTAAGCTTGATCCAGCGGATAGACCTTGCGAAATTCTTCTAAGACGACACCCGTTTCTTGGGAAAATTCCAAACCGGCTTCCGCCAGACACTCTGTGAAAAATGCCTGATGGACTTGCTGCCAGTAGGCCAAGGATTTATCTCCTTCTCCTTCCTTAAAGGCGTGTTCGGCTGAAACCTCATTAAAAGGCAGTACAGAGACTTTGGTGATTTCAACAATACAGACTGCCCTATCCTGACTGTCTAAAATGACATCAAAGCTTCCTGCCTGCGGCAAGGGCTCATTTTCAAGCTTATAGAGCTCATAGGCAGAAGCCGTCGCTGTCTTTTCACCACGCAGCACTAAGTCAGCAAGCTCATCTGCCAAGTCACCGAAGGCCCAGGCGTCAATATCGTCGCCAATCTTTGGATTGATTTTCTTGTATGCCTGCCACATTTCTTTTGGGGTCATCACTTCTCCTGTCTTTCTAAAATGATAATTATTGTTTATAAAATCTTCCTACAAAACTGTATCTTTATCAAAATCCATAAAGTCATCATGCTCATAATAGTAAAGCAGAGCCTGTAAACACTCTTGATCAGTCACTTCTGCTTTCTGCTCCATGACTGACAAGAGAACATCCGCAAAATCTTCACCGTAATAAATCAGCTCCAGATCTTGCTCCTTTACCTGTCTAGGATAAACATCCCTATTATCCACCACTTGAGGATAATCAGCAAGCAAGTAGCTATCCTGAAAATTCAGTTCTCCATTTTCCTTAGCATACAAACAGAAATCATCATCTAGCTCTTCCGATTTTACAGCCTCCATGATGTCTTTTAAGTCATAGGTTTGGTTTTTCTTCATTGGTCAAAAGTTCCTTTCCATTCATAGGCCGGATAAGCGCCTAGACACTGATAGCCCAAGCTTTCTGCAACCTTCTTGGAAGCTTCATTGTGCGCATCCCATAGAGGAAAGAGTGAGCGTTTTTGAGCTTCTAAAATCATTTGGGCACCTAAGATTTTGGCCAAGCCTTGTCTTTGGTAGGCCGGCTTAGTAGCAATTTCAATCTCAAGGGCTCCATGATAGACCAATCCTGTCGAAACGCCAGCGATGATGTCCTCTCCTGAATAGAGTAAAAAACCAAAGCCACCCGACGCTTGAAAATAGTCAAAATCGGAAAAGTCACCCTGCAAATCCTGAGACCAGACTTCCTCAGCCAAACGCTCATAACTCTCCTCAACAATCGGACAAAGTTGGTAGTTTGCAGGTAACCTGCGCTGCCATTTCTCCAAAACCTCTGCGTCAAAGTCAGCCCTGTCCACAAAAGCATAGCGAGTGAACTGCTGCAGCTCACTCTGACTATCCAGAAACTCCTGCCAGCTGGGCTCCTCGGAGATAATGACCTTGTCAGCTAAACTATATTTTTCGCTAAATTCCTGCCACAAATCCGGATCCACCTGACCAGCCGGAAAAATGAAATTTCCTAGTTGGTAAAGGCAGGATGTCTCAGGCGCATTCATGAAGAACTGCCCTAGACCAGCATCCAAACCGTAAATCACCATATTTTTGGCCCAGGATTGAAAAAAAGTATTCTTTGCCTTCATTCTTTATCTTCTTTCAGATGCAGTTCATTGATTTTATTCGTCCAGATATAGCCTTCAAAGCCCTCTGGGATATCTTTTAGACTATGGATATGATCGAAACCTTCTGATAAGTCGCTGCCACCAGCTGTTAGCTCAACCCGTGTATTGACCGCTTCCATTCTTTCCATAAATTTGTTTGGCCAACCCCATAAGAATTTGGCATATTTCAAAGGAATGCGCAGCTCTGCATTTTTCATTTCCTCAGGGATATAGCCCGTAAAGCCCAATAATTCATATTGGATAAGAGCATTAAGCATGCGCTTTTTGGACAAGAGCTTGAGACTGCTGCTCTGACTGCGCAACCAATGAACGCCTTCCTCGCTTGCCCCACAAACACTGAGTTTGTTTAACCTTTTGGGCGAGAGCGTTTTTAGCTTTTCCCACAAGACTTTATAGGTTTCTAATTTCCCGTCTTTGACCTCAATCACAAACTCCTTGTCTGGAAAGGACTCAAAAACCTCATCTATTGTGGGCATCTGGCCGACTCCTTTTCCTCTAAAAGGATAGGTTTTCCCACCATCAGCCGTATAACCGTAACCGATATCCATCTTTTTGAGCTCAGCCATCGTGTAGTCCTGAATTTCTCCCTTAATGCCAGTTTTGAATTCAAGAGTTGCATCATGAAAGACTGCCAGTTGCTTGTCTTTGGACAATTTCACATCAAACTCCACCGCATCCGCTCCTAGGTCAAAAGCCGCCTGCATTGAAGAAATGGTGTTTTCAAGATAGGGATGTGTAGGCGGGTCGATCATGGCTGCCGTATTGCTGTCCCAGTCCGCTTTAGATTCATCAAAGGTCTGTGCGAGTCCTCGATGGGCTAGGATTTTATATTCCTGCCCCTCTTTATTAGAAAAGAGGCTTGTATTGTTTAACCAGATAAGAAATAGCAGGGCTAGACAATACAGATAAATCTTCTTGCGTTTTTCCCATTTAAACATTTTATTTCCTTACTTCAAACTCCAGCCGCCGTCGATTTTGATAATCTCGCCCTGCATAGCAGCTGCCTTACCACTAGCTAGAAAGAGGCTGACGTCTGCCACTTCCTGAGGATCCAGCCAGCGCTTGATCGGCGTTTCCTCAGCAACCCAGTCTGCCAGTCCGTCTGGCTCAAAATCTGCGGCAGTCATAGCTGTCTTGACAGCGCCCGGCGCCAGGCCAAACACTTGGATATTTTTATCCGCATAATCCAAGGCTATCTGCTTGGTCAGGCCAGCCAGAGCATGCTTAGAGGCTGTATAGGCAGCACCGCCGCCGCCAGCCAGAAAGCTAGCAATCGAGCACATGTTAATGATTATACCGGACTTTTTCTCCAGCATTTTCTGCAGGTAAAAGCGAGTAATTTTCATAGTCGCGGTCAGATTAAGCGCAAAAATCTGCTCCCAGTCCTCGTCACTGGTCTCGTGCAGGGGATGATAATCGTCCAAGATACCTGCTGTATTACAGAGAATGTCCACCTCAGGTAAGCTGGTGAAGAGCGGTGTCAAATCCCCTGTCAAATCCATCTTGACAAAACGAAGTTCATTGAGAAAAACAGGATTTTCATCCTTATCCACCCCATAAACCCGGTAGCCATTTTCCAAAAAGGTCAGAGCCTGAGCTCGGCCAATGCCAGAGCTAGCTCCCGTAACTAGTACCGTCTTAGTCATCTACTTCCACCCAATCTGTCGCGAGGACATCACAAGGAGTCGGACTCCACATGGAGAAGCCCTCCCCCCTCACCTGAAACATTGATGAGGAAATAAGGTGTCACTTCGAGAGCTACACCATTCTGCTCAATCGTATCAAAGAGCTGGACGTAGTTTTCCGCCCCACCCCAGCCTGTACGCACATATTTTTTCTTGGCCTTAAGGCCAGGTAAAATCTCTTCAAATGTCATAGTTTTCTCCTTTTGTTTATTGGTAATCATTGACAAATTCCCTGCTAGCCGTCAGTAGTCATAAATATATTGGACGACTTTTTTCTTGACTGTCAACAAGTTTTTCTGTTGCTTTGCAACAAAGTCTAAAATTAGGTGTTTTTTTCCATCTCCACAAAGAGATGAATATCACCATTGCTTTCCTGCGGGATGCGCCTCACCACTTCAAAGCCCATGTTGAGATAAAGCTGTTGGGCTCGGTGATTGAAATCAGCCACGGATAAACTTATGACTTGGGGCGCAAAATTTTCCATAATAAAGTCCAGAATTTCCTGCAGAAATCCACCGCCCTGACCTTTTCCGCAATGCTCCGGCTTCATCCCCAAACCAAGCTCCAAAGTTCGCTCTCCTTTCTGCTCTAAGCAGAAAAATCCATAGAGTTTCTCTTCTCGCATAACTTGATAATAACGGTCCCCACGCGCTATTGGGGAAATCATTTCTTCATAATCCTCCAAGTCATTTTTCATATCATAAAAATCATAAGGCGCCTCATAATGCCAATCATTGGCAATTTCTAAAGCATGATGCTGGGTTAGTGGTTCAATTTTATTGCTGATATTTTTTCACCTCCTCAGGGTGGGCTTCTCGCCATGCTAAATAGTCATCAAATGACTTGATTTGTGTTTTCTCACCTGTTGCAGAATCTGTCGCATACACCTCCATCACATCCTGTCCCTTAGGTGCAAACCAATGCAAAAGGTTGTCAAACCATTCTTTCTGATTATACTGCTCAGGCCGGAAATAAAGTTGAGTCATATCCTTCATATTCTTAGCCACTTCTGGATAAAGCTGAGCAAAATTGGTATCGGAAATATCAATTTTATTTCGATAATGATAATCATCTGGCATAATAGCTCCATCACTTTCCCAAAGATGGTGCTTAGCTAGCTGATTTTCCAGACTATCAGAAAGACCACCTGGAAGAAAACTCACTTCATTTCTATATGGATCATCTTTTATCGTAGAAATTATTTTCGCCTCTATATCTTCCGTACTTAGTTTTTCTTTCTCTACATCAAACCAAAATTCTTTCTCACTATAACTATGATTTTGATAACTCCTTAATTCTCTAGAAAAATAATCTTTCCCGTTCCCATAGTAGTCAGTCAGCACTTCGTCATTACGATATCCCTCAGAGGGATTAATAAAAGAATATAAATCTATTTCCTTTTTATCTAGCTCAGTACTGTTTAAATCATAGCTAATGATTTTATAAAATTCATCTTTTTCAATTGGCGGAGATTCTTGACCTGATTTTACATCAAGTGAATGGACAGCTATGGTTGAAACATAATTTTGTCCATAGTAAATATGACCATAATTATCTTTCTCCCCTACAGCAACCAATACAAACTTATTATTATCGAAAAGCTGAATGCTTTTGAATTTTGTTTCTTGTCTATTGACATAAACTTTAGTATTTATTCTAATAACCCATAAGGTGAGCAGACCTAAAGCTCCCAACAAAAGAATACTCAATAAAACATACACTATCTTCTTTTTTCTCATGACCGTCTATTTTTTTCTCCTTAAATTCTCTAAAATTCCCAATAAAATCGTTTCTGGTCTGCTTTTTCACTGCAACCAAGGCTGTGGTAAAATTCATGGGCTGATGAGCGGGAAATGCCTGAATTAATCCGAATTCCTGTGTAGCCTGCTGCTTTTCCCTCTTCACGCAAAGCTTGCATCAGCGCTCTGCCATGTCCCTGCCCTTGAAAATCCTGAGCGACGGCCAAAGCCAAGAGATTGAGCAAGGACGGAAAATAGAGACAGTCGTAGCTAGCAGCATGAGCGTAGCCTATGACCTGACCGTCTTCTTCAACTACCAAAATCAAATGCTGGTCATTCTCTAGCAGCCTCTTCAGTTGAGCCTCCGTCGCTTCCCTATCGAAGTCATAGCCCAGACACTCAGCATTGAGCCGCTGAATGGCTGCGGCGTCACTTAGTTTTACTTTACGAATCATTTGTCACCTCGTTCTTCTCTTTATTATAGCAGAAAAGCAGTCTCTTTGACTGCTTTCAATGAACTATTCTCCTATCTGTCCCTTCAACCAAGACTCCGCCTCTTCTAAAGGCTGGTCTGTTAGGACATCAGGCTGAATTGCCTCATTCTCATAAAGCTTGCCCGTGCGATCTAGGATACTCGAGGTAGTCAAGAGCAAAACCGCTCCATCATACAGTTGATAATAATTATTTCCCGTAGTATAGCTTGCCGTTGGCTGACCAAATATTTTAACGTTTTCCAGTCCCTTAAAAGCTAAAACAGTCATTTCTCCTGAGCTTCCTGTACGTTCATTGGTAAGGACGGCTATTGGCACTTTCTTTGCTTTCTCATCAGTCTGCTCCAGACCAAACTGCTTCAGAATATCTGATCGAGAAACCGCGCTCTTGCTTCCATTTTTTTCAACGAATTGGAAGAGATCTTCATCAGGCAAAAGAGAGGACAGGCCCGCAATCATCGGATACATATTCCCGCCGGTATTATCTCTCAAATCCACAAGAACTGCCTGATAATCATCCTTTTTAAGAGCTGCTGATAGCTTGTTGGCATAAGCCTTCGCTGCCTGTGCGTCACCAGTGAAAGCAGGAACTTTTAAATAGAGAATCCCCTCCCGATTCTGCACTTCAGGCTGATTTTTGCTTTCCGGACTATTTTCGGGATTATCCTGTGGACTTAAAAAATAAGAATGTTTCCCGCCAGCCTCTTTGGTTAATTTTTCCAAGACAGGATAGGTATCTTGATAAGTCTTGGCAGATTCAAGCTTCTCTAAGGCTTTCTTCTTCTCATTTTCCCAGTCTTTGCCCGTATAAAGACCGAAATCAAGCTTTTTCACAACCGAGCGGGCGTAGTCCTGCGGACTAGGTGGAAAAAGAAAAATTCCATAGTCTGGACCAAAGTAGGCCAGAAAACCTATTAAAAGAGCAAGCAAAACCAGTACTGTTCCCAAGCAACCTAAAAGGACTTTTTTCATAATTGCACAACCTTTCTTGTTAGGATTTCTGAGCTGATTATAGCAAAATAGAGACACGTTTTCCATGTCTCTACCTTACATTTATCATAGCTAATCTTACATTTTTGTAAGATGATTTCATTTAAATCTACAGTTGTTTATTTCCATCTCTCACTCTTAGAGAATGCAATCATTAAACCAGACCCAGCTAGAACTGCTAGAATAACAAGACAGATATTTTTCAGTGGATAGAGCCAGTCTTTATTTTCCTCATGCCAAGTTGTCTTCCAAAGCCGAACATAATCAGCATGCATATCTTCAGGCTGGTTCAGTTGGATATTGATCACAATCGCCAGTAAGATCAGGGCGATAAAAGCAAGGACAAAGAGCCAGATTTTCTTCTTTTGGCTTAGGTTAAGTTTTTTCATACTTTTCTACTTCTCTTTTACAGCGATTTCTGAGTTTCGACAGCCATAGAAGGCATAGATAAGACTTCCCAGCGCTAGGGCAATTCCAAAGGCCTGCCAGGTTTCCTTGGTATATTGGGTCATGAAGGACAGGCAGATGATAATGGACAAAATCGGTGTCAGAGGTACTAGAGGCGTTTTAAATTCTCCCGCTTTGGGCATTCCTTGATCTTTCCGCAATTTCAAGACAGCCAGTGCCAATAAAATCAGATAGGCCAAGGTACAGATATTGAGGAAAGAAGCGATGCTAGCCAAGGGGAAGATACCGGCACAGACAGCTGAGGCAATCCCTACTAAAATCGTGGCATTCTTTGGCACCTGACTGGTCTCTGTCAATTTCTTGAAAGAGCGAGGCAAGAGACCATCACGCGCAATACTGTAAATCATCCGCGACAGGGCATAGGTCATGGAGATGCAGACCGTAATCAGAGTCAAAATAGCGACGACAGAGATATAGTTGGCCGCCCAGCCAAGTCCGACGCTGCGCAGGGCAAAGGCCACCGCATCAGAGACATCCAGCTTGCTATAGTGGACAATCCCAGTCAAGACCAAGGTCACCAAAATATAGAGAATGGTCACAATGCTCAAGGACAAGACGATCCCACGCGGAACGTTCTTTTGAGGCTCCTTGATTTCATCAACCGCCATGGAAATGGACTCAAAGCCTAGAAAAGCAAAGAACATGAGTGAAGCCCCGGCCATGATACCGACCTTACCGCCATAAATTTCTCCAAAGCCAAATGGTGCAAAGTTAGACCAATTTTCTGGCTTGATGAAGAAAAATCCTGCAATGATAAAAAGTGCCAAGGCTGAGAATTTCAAGACCACCAAGGCTGAGTTGAAGCGCAGGGCTGCCTTTGAGTTCAAAAGGACAACTCCTGTAACAAAGACCAAGACCAGAATAGGCAGCAAGTCCACATAAGTACCTGCTTTTGGATTGAAGGTACCATTCAGAGCTGCCGGCAGCTGGATACCAAAGCCGCTCAGTAAACCCTTCAGATAAGACCCCCATCCAGAGGCAACACCTGAGATAGCGGTCATGAACTCCATGATGGTCAGCCAGCCAGCCAGCCAAGCAGGAAATTCTCCCAGAACCGCATAAATATAACTATAGACTCGCCATTGGCCGGAATCCGTGAGGCAAACTCAGCGTAAAAAAAGGGCCGAAATACTCACACAAAGGGCTGAAATGACAATCGAGATGGTCAGAGCAGGCCCAGCATATTTGGCCGCTCCAGTCCCTGTGATGGTGAAAATCCCAGTTCCTACCATACTCCAATACCAAGCAAAAATCAGATCAGGAATTTTTCAAGTGACGGCGCATGCCCGTTCTATCCTTGCTAGCATCTTTTTTTCTAAATATATTCATCTATTTTTTTATTCTCCTAATTGCATTAACGCCCTATTTTATCATATTTCCTCCCTTTTAGGAATCCTTCTCAGAAAAAAATACCGAAAAGAAAGGCTGAGAAAAAAATCTCAGCCTAGGTCTTTAAAAATAGATGAAAGATATATAAAGCCTGTCTCTGCTCTCACATAGCCACAATTTTGCGATAGCTGCGAGAAGTAATGAGAAAGACACCAACATATACTGCAATAAATAGAGCGCAAACACCGAGAGTCACTACTAACATAAGTGTGGCATTCAGCACCCCTAAAGCAGATAAAATCAAGCTCAGCATGTGATAGGCAAAAGCCAAATGAAGAAAGGCAAAGATAAGCGGTAGGAAGAAGACTATCAGAATCTGCCTACGAATCGTTTTTCTTGATTTGTTTTTTTCGTCCAATCCAACCTTTTGTAAAATAACAAAGCCTTCTCGATCTTCATAGCCTTCAGAAATCTGCTTGTAGTAGATGATAAGAACAGTTCCAAGCATAAAAAAACGATTGATAGGAAAATTCCAATAAAGAACATACCACCTAGCATTCCTTTTATTTCTTGCTTATCAAAGGCAGTCACCGAACCGTAAATAGCTTGATTTTCAGGTAAGGTGGTATTAAAACTGCTTAACTTTTCTTGGTATGCTTCTTTTAGTTTTCTCTGTTCTTCTTTTTGGAAGCTTGAGATTTAATCCTCCATAATAGTTAACATTGACAGCGTAATCGTTCATAAATGAAGAAAAAGATTTGACTCGGATTTTTTTAGCTACCATATAGATTTTTTCAGGCACTATCATATTCATCGGATCGGGTATATTACCGAAAACGAAATCTTCTTTTAATTTTTTCTTGATTTTTAAATTTTTATCAGCTAGCTGTAAATCTTTTTTGCTATCTAGTTCCAGTCCTTGCTCAAATATGACTACTTCATCATCTTTAAGCTGAAGATTTTTGACCCGTCATTCCTTGATAATCACTCTCAGAAATGGCCAAAAATATAAAGATTTGGAGTGAATGATTTCTGTCCCTTAGAATAAATATCTAGCTGATTACCAGTTCGACCGCTAACTCCTATCGTATAATACTGGTAAATAACTTTTTTACTAATCTGTAGCTGCTGCTCTTGAACAAACTCTGTCAAAGCTTGGTCCAGCACCTCACCTGTTATTTCTTTTCCTTGGATACTGAAATCATGCGGGAACATGGCATTCTGCATATAATCACCGCCAGCATAAATGTTAGCTCCACCAGATAAGGTAACCAAAACCATTGTCGACAAAATAGAAATCGTCGCTAAACCAATTGCATTTTTCTTCATTCGAAAAATTAGATTAGATACCGAAATCATGTTATCAGGCTGATAATAAAATGTCTTTTTCTTTTTCAAAAATTGTAAGAAAACAGTCGTCCCTGCATTGAAAAGTAGATAAGTCCCTAGAATAACAAAAAGTACAGCTACGAAGAAAATGATAATGGCTGCCATCGGATTAGATACACCTAAAGCAAGATAATAGCCAAAAACGAGAGAAGACATACCAATAATAGTTTGCAAGAGTAAAAAGCGACTCTTTTTCTCCCCGCTATTTTTTTCTTTGACTAATTGTAGAGCATCAAACTTTCTTAAGTAAAAGCCATTTTTGATCAGCAAGCAGAAAAATACAAAAGCATAGAATATGATAATCAATACCATTACAAAAGGTTGAAAGGTCGAAACCAGAACCACCTTGGTACCCATGAGCTTGAGCAAAAAGGCATAAATCAGCTGGTCAAAGAGAAGACCTATAGTCAGCCCCAAGCATACAGCCACTAGCCCGAAGATTAGCAGCTCAATAAAGGTCATAACAAAGAGATGGCGTTTATTGAGCCCCAACATGCCGTAAAGTCCTAGCTCTTTGGAGCGATTCTTCATGACAAATTGATTGGCATAAAAGACAATAATTCCAGCTGTAATGTTCACAATAACAACCCCGAGGACCAAAACGAGGATAACAGAGCTGGCACCTGTCATTTTGGATAGATTGGGATTAAAAGCCAAGGAGTTGAAAATATAAGAAATGGCTACAGCCACACAGGTAGCCAGTGCAAACGGATAATAGAGACGGCGGTTCTTAATCAGATTGGATACCGCCAATTTTGCTGCTAATCGAAACACTAGTCCTTCACCTCACTTGCCATAACTGTCAGAGTGTCAGAAATCTCTTGGAACATCTGCCGCTCAGTCTTGTCACCGCGGAAGATTTGATTATAAAGAATCCCATCCTTGATAAAGAGCACCCGCTTGGCGCGGCTAGCTGCTGCCGTTGAGTGGGTCACCATGAGAATGGTTTGACCGCGGGCATTAATATCATCAAAGACATCAAGCAGAGCTGCCGAAGATTTGGAATCCAAAGCTCCCGTCGGCTCGTCCGCCAGCAGAATCTCAGGGTCTGTGATGATGGCCCGAGCCACTGCTACCCGCTGCTTTTGACCACCAGAAATCTCATAAGGAAACTTCTCTTGCAGCTTGTTAATCCCCAGCTCATTGCAAGTCGTAACCAGCTTTTGCATCATCTCGGTAATGGGACGACGAGAGAGGACTAGCGGCAGAAGAATATTATCCTTGACTGATAGGGTGTCCAGCAGGTTGAAATCCTGAAAGACAAATCCTAATTTTTCTCGGCGGAAACTGGAAGCCTGGCTGTTTTTGATGGTTGCTGTGTCAGTTCCGTTGAGAAAGACGCGGCCCTCAGTCGGCTTGTCCAGCATGGCTAGGATGTTGAGCAGGGTGGATTTCCCAGAGCCTGACTCCCCCATAATGGCGACATATTCGCCTTTTTCTACCGTAAAGTGAATGTCTTTCAGTGCCTCTACTTGGCTGCCCTGAAAGCGGGTTTTATAAATCTTTTTCACGTGTTGTACGTCTAATAATGTCATACTCGAACCTCTTCTTTATTTAACTTGATACTACTATCATACCGGAAAGACAGACAAGTTTCCATAACCTAATCTTTCATTTTGCCTGCCAATCTTACATTTTTGTCATCTTGTGCTCCAAGTCGGATAAAGAGAAAAGTCAACTGACCTTTCTCTCATCCTTAAATACTGGAAACTATCAGTGGCTGTACTGCAGCCAGAAATAATATTGACTGGAAGCACAGCCTAGGCGAGTCTTCTCGATTTCTTCCTTGGAAATCTTTTGAGCTTTAGGTTTACTTTGGCGATGGTTAAAAAGATTGATTTTCATAGCGGGCCTCCTTCTTGAAATCTGATTTTTTTAGTTTGGAAGATAATTATCTTCTTTTTTTCTTTACACTTATAGGATAGCGAATTCCCAGGCTAGCTGCCATAAGATAACCTTTCATTTTTAGCCTTTAAACTTACATTTTTGTCACTTAGAAAAAAAATAGTTTTTCGATTGCCCTTAAACTGCATCAATAGGCCTAAATTCAACGATACTTATTGCCTTCTTTCGTCAAGTGCATAAAAAAACAAGCGTCAATGTTCATTGACACTTGTTTTCTGTTTTATTTTTTGAAACGGATTCCGAAATAAACCCCACAACCAACTATGATAATCAAGCCTATAGCAAGTAGCGTAAAGCTGATTTCTGTACCTGTGAAAGGCAGAACTTTCTTCGAGTTCCCCTTATCTTTAGGTTTATCTTGGTCTTTATCTGTTGGTTTATCTTGATTTGATTTTTTCGGATCTGGATTATCTGTTTCTTTAGACGGATCTTTTTCTGGACCAGTCGGTTTTGTTTGGTCAGTTACGACTAACTTCCCATCCTTGTATTCAACTGTATTTCCATTGGCATTTACAACTGTTACTGTGCCATCGAGATTCACTTGGAACACAATGTCAGTAACAGCTAGGTAACCAGTTGGGGCTGCAGCTTCATGGAAAGTATATACTCCAGGAGCTAGTTCAAGCTCATGCGATATATTTGCTTCTGAAGTCCATTTCGCTACAGGATTGCCAGTTGCCTCTTTGCCTTGGAAAATTTGAATCTCTGCACCTGCGATTTCTGTTCCACCGAGGTTAACCTTGCTGAAGGTCACCTTGCGTGGCAGATCATCATCCTTATCGGTTACTGTAACAGTTGAGCCGTTTGTTACGACCTTGTTGTCTTCGCCTTTAGAGTCTTTCTCTCCTACGCTAGTCACTTCCACGGTACCGTCATGCTTGACTTGGAATGTGATGTCGGTCACTTTAAGGTAACCCGTTGGAGCCGCTTCCTCATGGAAGGTGTAAATCCCTGGAGTCAAGTTGATGTCCTTAGACTGATTAGCTTCGGATGTCCAGCTTTCGACTGCTGTGCCTTCTGCTTTATCGCCCTTGTAAATCTTGATTTGAGCTCCTGCAATTTCAGTGCCACCAAGATTGACTTTACTGAAGGTCACCTTACGTGGTAGGTCATCGTCTTTATCGGTTACAGTTACAGTTGAGCCGTTGGTTACGACCTTGTTGTCTTCACCCTTAGAGTCTTTTTCGCCAACGTTCGTCACTTCCACTGTGCCGTCATGTTTGACTTGGAAAGTGATGTCGGTTACTTTCAGGTAACCAGTCGGTGTAGCTTCCTCATGGAAGGTGTAGGTACCTGGAGTCAAGTTGATGTCCTTAGACTGGTTAGCTTCGGATGTCCAGCTTTCAACTGCGTTTCCTTCAGCTTTCTCGCCCTTGTAGATCTTAATCTCTGCACCGGCGATTTCTGTACCGCCGAGGTTGACCTTACTGAAGGTCACCTTACGCGGTAGGTCATCATCTTTGTCAGTCACCGTAACAGTTGAACCATTGGTAGCAACGGTGTTAGATTCACCCTTAGCATCTTTCTCACCAACATTGGTCACTTCCACTGTACCGTCTGTTTTGACTTGGAATGTGATATCGGTCACTTTGAGATAGCCGGTTGGAGCCGCTTCCTCATGGAAGGTATAAGTACCAGGTGCCAAGTTGATGTCCTTAGACTTACCAGCTTCTGATGTCCAGCTTTCAACTGCTTGGCCTTCTGCCTTGTCGCCCTTATAGATCTTGATCTCTGCACCGGCGATTTCTGTACCACCGAGGTTGACCTTGCTGAAGGTCACCTTACGCGGTAGGTCATCATCTTTATCAGTCACCGTAACAGTTGAACCATTGGTAGCAACGGTGTTAGATTCGCCCTTAGCATCTTTCTCACCAACGTTTGTCACTTCCACTGTACCGTCATGCTTGACTTGGAAAGTAATGTCAGTAACTTTGAGGTAACCGGTTGGGGCTGCTTCCTCATGGAAGGTATAAGTGCCCGGAGGCAAGTTGATGTCCTTAGACTGATTAGCTTCGGATGTCCAGCTTTCTAAAGCTGTACCTTCAGCTTTGTCGCCCTTGTAGATCTTGATTTGAGCTCCTGCGATTTCAGTACCGCCTAAGTTGACCTTACTGAAGGTAATCTTACGTGGAAGATCATCATCCTTATCAGTAATAGTTACTGTTGAACCATTAGTCGCAACGGTGTTAGCTTCACCCTTAGAGTCTTTTTCGCCAATATTGGTCACTTCCACTGTACCGTCATGCTTGACTTGGAAAGTGATATCGGTCACTTTGAGGTAACCGGTTGGGGCTGCTTCCTCATGGAAGGTATAAGTGCCCGGAGGCAAGTTGATGTCCTTAGACTGATTAGCTTCGGAAGTCCAGCTTTCTACGGCTGTGCCTTCAGCTTTATCGCCCTTGTAAATCTTGATTTCCGCACCTGCGATTTCAGTACCGCCGAGGTTGACCTTACTAAAAGTAATGGCTTTCAGACTATTGTCCACTTTATCGGTTACAGTAAGAACCAAGCCATTTGCTTCAACAGAATCTCTTGCTCCTTTAGCATCCACTGTAATGGTACCATCAGAATGAACTGTGAATTTAATATCTTCTACAGCTACAAACCCAGCTGGAGCATGACTTTCTTTCAGAGAATATGTCCCTGGAGCTAATTTTACGACCTTAGATGCGTTGGCTTCGGATGTCCACTCTGCAACAGGTTTAGCTTCAGGACGAATCCGACTGCCTTGTAAAGTTTCAGTTCCGCACCAGGAATCTCCTTCCCGTTTGGATCTACTTTTTTGATCGTCACATCTCGTTCTGAGTCGTCATCCTTGTCTGTTACCTTCAAAGTTGCTCCGTCAGTCACAACCTTGTTCTTTTCACCTTTGGAGTCTTTTTCTCCGACATTAGTCACTTCCACCGTTCCGTCATGTTTGACTTGGAAAGTGATGTCAGTTACTTTCAGGTAACCAGTTGGAGCTGCTTCCTCATGGAAGGTGTAAATACCAGGCTCCAAATTGATTGCTTTAGACTGATTAGCTTCGGAAGTCCAGCTTTCTACTGCTTGACCCTGCGCTTTGTTGCCCTTGAAAATCTTAATTTGAGCACCAGCAATTTCAGTACCGCCTAGGTTGACCTTACTGAAAGTAATGGCTTTAGGACTACTGTCCTCCTTGTCGGTAATCGTCAGAATTGAACCTGCTGCTTGAACAGTATCTTCTGCTCCTTTTTTCACAAGAGCAACAGTACCATTAGCACCTACTGTAAATGTGATATCTTCAACATATTGATAACCAGCAGGAGCGTTAGCTTCAGTCAGTGTATAGGTTCCTGGAGACAGTTTTATCACTTTAGAAGTATTTTCTTCTGAAGTCCAGTCTGCAACGGGAGCTTCTTCCTGATCAACATGATCACCTTTATAGATTTTCAGTTGCGCACCAGGAATCTCTTTCCCGTTTGGATCTACTTTTTTGAAAGTTACATCCTGCTCAGTTACCGTCTTCTTATTGACGATTTCGCGCGATACAGATTTGTCTGTTCCAAAATCCTGGGCACCAATCTTAATTTCCTCAGTTAATTTATCATATCCTGTAGGAGGAGTCACTTCACGGATGGTATAATCATCGCGCAACAAGTCACCCAAGTTGGCATTCCCGTTAGAATCTGTAGTTAATTTTCCGACAACTGCTCCGCTCCGATCACGAACAACTTCAAATTCTGCACCTTGCAAGTTCTCGCCATTTTCATTAACCTTATGGAGCTTAATGGTGAAAACATAGCCTTCTCCCACACCGCCGGCAATCTGATAAGAGCGATTTTCAGCTGATGTCGTTGTTTGACCACCGTTATAGGTCATGGTAGCACTATTGGAAACACGCTCACCATCAACAAGATCGTAATCTGCTTTTGTCTTATAGTCCAGCAAATACCCGAAACCATCCATGTCACCAAGGTCAATCGTGAATCCATCACCAGCAGCATTCTCCGTGATTTTTGATTGGAAATTAGCTGTCACGTCTTCTGTTGAATCCCGCACCCAATCTCCATTATTCCAGCGCCAAGCAATTTTATAGACCCGAATTGAGTCTCTCATGATTTTAAAATTAGGCGAGGTAATCTTATCAGTTATCGTTACTCCGGTATAATGCTCCATATTGCGGTTAATCGCAATATTGTAATGAACCTCGTTCTTACCGTCTTCTGCTGCCTGATAAGAGCTCTTCTCAATTTTTGAGTCATATCTTTTGGGTGGTCCATTATAATGGACGATTCCCGGATACAACATCCGACCTCCTACGGTAAATCCACCATTCAAGTCACCTTCTTGTCTCACAACATCATGGTCAACTCGTGCATAGAAGAAGAATTCTCCTTGGACACCAGACTTTTGCTCAACATAATTTGTATAGGTCAAAGTAATGGTCTTGTTGGTTGAATCCAAAAATCCATTTGCAACTACATTATCCGAGCTGTCTTTAAGCTCAATAGCTGAAGAGTTCCCAAAAGCATACTCAGAAGGCAAGGTGATTTGTCGTATCTCCTTGATGTACTTGGTTATCCGGCAAGACAAACTTTGCGTAAACTCGAAAAGTTTCCCAAATATCAATTCCCTGCGTCAAATTACCACCTGAAGAATTCTTCAGGCTCATCTCAGTGATAACATCACCAAACTCAGCTGCTTGCACCTGAGTAAGAGGAGCTACTGATGGCAAAATGACTCCTAAACAAAGAATAATAAGGTGGAGCAATGCTCTAATCCTTTTGTTCATGCAATTTTCCTTTCTCACAATATTCAGTTTTAAATGTACAATGTAATTGTATACTAACTGAGCTTCCCCATCTTGTCAGTGCCCACTTGCTAAAAAGCGAACATTTATAGATACATTACATCTACATTTTATCATACTATAAGAAAAATGGCTATACACAAAAGGAAATTTTTTTAACATTTGTTTACCTTTTTGTCATTTAGAAAAGGTGGACGATTTGTATGGTTCATTTGCAAATCAGACCACTATTGCTAGGGCCAATTGCGTCTGACAATCAATGTCCTCAATAACATAGAAAAACCGGAAACAAAGTCCGGTTCTTCTGATTTATTTCCTAAACGTTAGGGCATAAAATTTTCCGTCCCAGAGGAGTTTCAACTCCTTTTCTTTGACGCCGGCCGGTATAGCGGCCTCAATTTCTCCCAAATCAACGGTAGCGTCCTTAAAATAGTCCTTGCTGAAGTGGTTCTTCTTATATTGCTGGTCCACATAGTCTGCTGTCTCGTCTGAGATCATAATCTTAGTCCCTGGCTTAGCCACCCGCAGCATTTCCTGCATGGCCTTGGCCTTATCGCTAAAGAAATTAATTCCGCCGATATGATAGACGATGTCAAAGCTATTATCCGCAAGGGTAGGTCCTCCGCACAAGCATGAAAGAGCTGCAGATTTGTCTTCTTAGCGCAGGATTTCTGGCATTTTTTCAGCATGCCTATGGAAATATCCGCCCCGACAAAGTCTAGGCTTTTCAGGTCAATATTCTCAGGAATGTAGCGCAGGTCTTGACCAGTCCCGATAGAGACATAAAGGACGGATAGATGATCCTTCCATTCTATTTCTGCCATCTGGTCCTTTCTCAGCTTGTCAATTGCCTTGCCATGGAGAAGTGGCCCTATCCATTTTTCACCAAAATCATACCAGCGAGCCAAGCGATTGTACATGGTCATATACTTGGCATTGTCCCCTGAGACATAGTCCGGATTCAGCGCCAGATAGATGTCTCCATCTTTTTGAAAATCCGCCAACTTCAAACCTGGCTTCAGCTTCTCTTGTATTTTTGTATCTGTCATATCTTCTGTCTCCTTTTTCTATTTGCCATTTATTATAGAGGATTCTGAGACAAAAACAAGAGTTTTTCCGTAAGTGGCTGCCCTGCATGAGTAACTGGAAGAAATTGCTAAGTAAGCTGCAAAAAAACTAGACAAAAAATGTGCAAACAAAAGAAGATAAAGCATTCTGCTCTATCCTCTCTTTATTTATTTGCTCAGTCGAGTCTTACGGTAAAGTCCTAAAAGAGCCAGGACTACCAGACCAGCAAGAACCAATCCAAGGCTTTCAGCAGAGCCAGTCGCAGGAAGAACTTTTTTAGATTTTCCTTGACTGTCTGCTGCTTTATCAGAATCAGATGATTGATTTGGCTTAATACCGCCTTGAACTGCTTTATCAGGGGTACCAGGTTCAGCTGGTGCCGCTTGGTCAGTAATGAACAACTTGCCATCTGTATATTCTACAGCATTGCTATTGGCATCTAGAACTGTTACAGTGCCATCTTCATTGACTTGGAAGACAATATCAGTCACAGCCAGATAACCTGTCGGAGCCGCTTCCTCATGGAAGGTGTAAACACCTGGCTCTAGGTTAATTTCTTTAGATTTGTCAGCTTCTGAAGTCCAAGATGCGACAGGACTGCCCTTGCTTTCCCGTCCCTTGAAAATCTGAATCTGAGCACCGGCAATTTCCTCACCAGCTAGATTGACCTTACTGAAAGTAACCTGTTTATCTGTTGGAGTTTGAGTTTGTTTATTGACTACATTGACTGCAACCAATCTGCTATCTCCAGAATCTCCAGACGCCGGACTGCCTACGTTCAAAGTCTTACCAAAATCCGTCGGACTGATGGTAATATCCTCTGTCAGGCGATCGTAACCAGCTGGAGCAGTCGTTTCACGTAGGATATAAGTGTCGCGCAGAAGATTACCAACTTCCGCATTCCCATCCGCATCTGTCGTGATTGTGCCAACCACCTTATTGGTCGCTTTCCGCACCACTTCAAAGACTGCACCGCTCAGAGAGGCATTAGACTCATCTGTCTTGTGGACCTTAACCTTGAAGTTATAGCCTTCGGACTTTCCGCCAGCAATCTGATAAGAGTACTCGTTGGTGACAGACACTGTCTCGGTATTGTTGTAGTTCATGGTAGCCTTATTTCCTACAACCTCTCCATCAGCCAAATCATAGTCGGCCAGCGTCTTGTACTCAACTAGGTAGCCGAAGCCTTCTACATCTCCGAAGTTGATTGTCAAGCTATCGCCTTCAGCGCCAAAGGTCATCTTAGACTGGAAGTCTGCTGTTACATCTTCAGTCGAATCACGCGCCCAATCTCCATTATTCCAGCGCCAAGAAACCTTATAAACCCGTACAGAGTCTTGAACAATCTTAGCGTTTGTATCACCCAACTTGTCCGTCACAGAGACATTTTTGTAATTGCCCATGTTGCGGTTAATGGCTACATTGTAGCGGATTTCATTCTTAGCATCAGCATCCCACTGAAAAGCACTCTTTTCTAGCAGAGACTCATACTTTTTCGGCGGCCCATTATAGTGAATGCTGCCGGCTGGAATTCTATTATTGCCTACAGTGAAAGTAGCTGGAATATCTCTTTCCTCTGTGACGACCTCGTGGTCAATCCGCGAATAGAAGAAAAACTCGCCTCTGACACCAGACTTCTGCTCCACATAGTCTGTGTAGGTCAGTGTGATGGTCTTGGCATTGCTATCCAGGACTCCATTAGCCACCAGGGTCCGTTTTCATCCTTGAGCTCAATAGCTGAGGAATTCCCAAAGGTAAATTCATTCGGCAAATGAATCACTGTCGTATCACCCGCATGGGCTTGGTTGTCCGGCAGGGCAAACTTAGCATAGACTCGGAAGGTCTGCCAGATATCTACACCATTGGTCAGCTGCTCACCAGAGTTAGTGGTGAGGTGCATCTCAGTGATGACATCATTGAGCTCCGCCGCATGAGCCTTAAGGGTTCCGGCTAGGAAAGGCAGGAACACACCTAGACAGAGAATGATGAGCTGAAACCATACTCTCAGTTTTTTATTCATGCAATCTTCCTTTCTCACAAGTAAAATTTGTTTAAAAGTACAGCGTATTGGCCAGCCAGTCGAACACGTTCTTTTCATGTTTTTCTGCCTTTTTGACAAACACTGGAAAGACAATACTAATTCATTGTACCATATTGACTATTAAAAAACTATAGGAATGCTCACAGGGTTTTATCATAAAAAAGGAGAAAGAAGACGCTAAGCCTTCTCTCTCCTTTATGGTAGGCAAAACAGGCCAAAAGATGACCTAAAAATCATTGAACAACTTCAGCTCTTCTATTTTGACAAAAAAGTCAATCTTTCTGTGACGCACTGGAAGTTGCATCTACCTGATTCTGAGCTGTTTCTTCTTGTTTGGAAGAATTTCTTTCCGTCTTATCTGAAGTGTCGGGCTCTTTCTGTGTATGCCCGCAGGCCGTTAGGATAAAGACAGAAATCAGAGCCAAAAACAAGCTCCCAATTTTCTTGAACCTAGGCATACGAGTCCTCCATTTATGCGAAACTTGATGAGGCTAGCACTTCGCCAAAAATGCCTGCACAGTCTTGACATCTTCTGGAGTTCCGCCTTGGTCAATATCGCAGATATGCTGGAGCCCATATTTTTCGATAATCAAAGCCGTCGCCCCGCAGAAGGTCCGGCCGTGTTTAACAGAGTCACCATTGTTAACAAAACCTTTAATCAGCCCAGGATGTTTCTTGATAAAGCGTTTGGTAGACCAAGGAATTTTCCCAGCACCAGCATTTCGAGTAATGAGAATACAGGGCTCTTCCAGTTTCTCCTTGATGGTCTGGGTCGGATAGCCCAGTGATTCTGCAAATCGTTTACCAATACCAGTATTTGAATCATAAACTACAATCATCTTCATCACCTACTTTCTTAAAAAAAGGATAGCAAACCATGCCGCAAAACCTAAAACCACGACATCTGAGATGAGCATAAGCATGAACTCCAAATCTGGCATCATGTGAATGTACATCAGCAATGACAAAGTTGTCAAAGCCAGTGCCGTCAGCTTAACAACTGCCGGCAAGCCCGGAATCAAAGCTGCTCCGATTAGGACAACAATAAGACCTCCGACTAAAAATGACTGAAAATCCACACTCAAACTAAAACCAACTGTCACGCCGCCGTAGCCAATGGTCAAAAGACCAATCGCGACTAGACAGATACCTAAAATAGCCAATCCACTCATAGCAAATCCTCCTTGCTTATTCATTCTTTTCCTCACTTTCTATTGTTGAATGAACACTTCTTAATATTCATTCAAAACCTTCTAAAAAATAATTCACTTTATACTTATCCAATCACATTTCTTGAATACCTTCCAATTCCTATTCGCACTACATAAGACATCACCTCCTTTGTTGATGAATGAATACTTTTTAACATTCATTCATTTCGGCTTCTAAGAAAAGGAATTTCCTCTATTTGGAAAAAATCCCCTTAACAAAATATTTCACTAAAGTCTCAAGACTATCGAAGTAGCCTGAAAATTCCTGCTCTGTGACATGCATGTCTATGTAGTAAATCAAGTCATAAACCTTCATAATCTCAGCTATTTTCTCCTTCGAAAAGCCCTCTTCCTGCAGGCGCTGGCTGAAGGTCTGAATCAGAAACTGATGAAAAGCGTTGGACGCTCGTCCGGAATCCTGATTATAGTAATCATGCAGAATCTGAGAAATGCCCGGCTTGTTCCACTCAGCCAGAATTTTATTGGGTGAAATCAACTCAAAAGTGACTGCAAAAAGCTGTTCAACGATTGCCTCGGGCTCGCCCTGCCAATCCACACGTCGCATGGTTTCCTCACGTATACGGCTATTTTCAGCTATATAAACCTCCAAGAAGATGGCTTCCTTGGACTCATAATACTTATAAAAGGATCCAACAGCCATCTGGCTTCTCTTAGCAATATCAGAAATTCCAGCTGCCTTATAGCCTTTTTCTGCAAAGACTTCTCTAGCCGCAGCCAGGAGCTCATTTTTTTTATCCATTTCCACGCCTCTTTTGTGAATGAATTCGTTTTTATGTTCATTCATATTTTAACACAATCTTGCCACTTGTCAAGCATTTATGTTATACTATACAAAAAAAGATAGTTTGCTAATCAAATTATTTTTTTAGATTTTTATTTTTGGAGGTTGAGCTATGCTCAAGGAAAGACGAAACCAGGTATCATCGCCCCTACTGGTAATTTCTCTTATTTTTTTCTAGTTGTTGCTGCAGTAATGGGCTTTATCCAATACCAAAAGGTCAACACTAAGACTGCCTATGACCGAAATAGCGAGTCTGGAGCAGATTCAGCAGTCTATGCTGAAGTGTCATATATTTTCCCAGAGGCTCTGATTGAAGTAGAAGATAATACCCAAGTTTGGCTGGTTGCCTACCAAGACGGATATGTTGGTCTGCAGGCTAAAAAAGGGGACAAGCAGATTGCCCAGCTCTTGGAAAAAGAGAAAAAGGGCGAGCTGGAAAAAAATCCTGTCCGAATCGTTGGTTCCTACGTTAATGCTAATTCCCCTAAGAAAAATCAGGGATATATCTCTAATTATGGCAGCCTCGTTCGCGGTCTCCTAGCAGACAATCCCGAAGTCATCACAGTAATGTCAAGCAGCTCCTATATCTCTATCACTGAATTTGAATCCGACAATCTTGCATTCATGTTCTACATTCTGTTTTTGATTGGACTAAGTGTTCTCTTTGTCGTTATAGGAATTATCGGCCGCAAGAAAAATATCGCTGCCTACGAAGAAATCTATGCAGCCTATCCAGAGGCCAAGGACAATCTCAATATCCTGCTGGAGCAAGCGTCTTTCCACGATGATGTGCTGAAAATTGCTGTTTATAAAGACCATCTCATTACCTACTATCGAGGTTTCAAAGCAATTGATCTCAAACAGGTCGTCCATCTCTACCACCATATTCTCACCATGCATCGCGGCTTCGTTGCTTCAAACAGAAACTCAACCTTAGTTGCTGTTCGAAACAATCAAAAGAAATACCAAATGCCTATTAAGAACATTGGTAAAACAACAGATACCAAACTCCAGTCAACCTTTGACTATCTCTACAACCACTTCCCTCATATCAGATTGGGAGTGTAAATGACTATAAAATAAAGCTAGGTTAGTCCTAGCTTTAAATTTCTGACAAACTAGTTCTAAGTTTGTCTTTTTTGTTTTATTGATATAGTACAAGAGATAATCTTTTATTTACTATTGTACTTTTGTACTTTCTTTGAAAGGCTTCCATGGCCTTGAACTGTTCTAGTTCTTTTTCGTTAGCCGGTTGCTTGCCGAGGTGTTTGTACTCAAAGAAGTTCATTTGTTGGCCTGAGGTAAACCCACTCTCGAACCAGGGTGCGTAGTCAAATGTAGCAGTCAATTTTGTACCAATAATCTTTATAACACATGTTGTCCATAAAGCTTGCTCTTCATTTTTAAAGATTTCCCTCAATTCCCAAGCTAATTTGAAGGTGCGTCTTTCATTTTCTCTAAATTCTGAATTAGGCAACTCATACTTCTTGGGAATATAGAGATTATAGATATAGTCACTTTTTACTTCTTCGTTAAAGAAATAGTAGACTTCGCCACCATCAAAAGCCAAGGTAATATTAATAAAAAGATTTTCCCAAGCTACAGGTATAGTCTTATGGACACTCAGTGCGATTTCCATCACTTTCTCATTAATCTGTTTTTTTCCATATTATCCTCTTTCTAGCTCACTAAATTGCAGCTGGTAAATCTTGCCCATCTTTAACCGTATTGACATAAGTTTCTTTTTTTAAAAAAATCCAGTCCAATGATAATCCATTCATCAATGATATCCCAAAAAAATTTAAGTTTCCTTTAGGAAGCTCTTTTTGTGGACCAAAGATAAGCTCCAGTTTCTATATTCTGCGTCAAATCCAGAACGATATAGGTCCCCATCCCGTTACTGAAAAAGTTGTAGCAAGAGGTCAAATCCATCTCCAGCTGGTCTTCATATTCCCATTCAAAGTCAGCCATAGAATCGATATTTTCAGCGCTATCCAAACCCATTGTTTTTACTCGGATAGTAATAAAAACCATTATGAACTTTTTGTGTAAAAGTTTACAATTGTTTTATCTATATTTTCAACTGTACAATCAAATTTTTTACCAAAATTTGATTCAGATAGTGGATTTTTCCCTTCGTAGAAAGCTGTCTTTTGAGTCTTGTAACTAAGAATTGTATACAAAATAGAATACTCTTCTCCAATTCTCATCAGCTCAATGTCAGTCAGATATGTTTGTAGATAAAGAATAGTATTGCTTAGTTCTCTTGCAAGGTATTTTCTCCATTCTCCTAAAATAGCTGATTTTCTATCTTCCAAATTATCAGTTAGAAAAGCAACTTTCCAATATTCTGGAATAGGAGCATTCAAAATAGTTGATTCATCGGTTACAAACTCCACTTTCTTTTCAGACGATAGCGTATATTTGTTTAAAAATGCAATCTTTTCATTTACCATTTTATCCATCTTCACCTCCGAATTTTTTTAAAATCAACTTATTTGTATCTCTAGTATACCACAAAGCAAATCTCCGAGCTTCTTCAGATAAAAAACCACCTCAGGAGGTGGTTTTTATACATACAAACTATTTTTCATTATATTCTTGCTAGAAAGTTTCATTAGCATTGAACTATCTTAGTTCTTTTTTTCCTTTCTGCGCTTAGCTAGGGCACTATTAATCTTCTTGGTCTTAAGATTTGTATCCAAGTAAAGAAAAGAGCCATACAAAGAGATAAATCAGAATAAAAATCTAGCCAGAAATGCCAGTTGGCAATTAAAAAAATCCCCAGTTATTGTAGACCATGAAACAGCATACTAAGACTGCGACTGCGACAAAATGCAGTAACATCGAGACTGAAAAAGAGAAGCGGTCTTCAACAGTTTAACATTGAACTGATGATCCCAATCAAACCGCTCATCACTATGACACTGACGATATTACTTGTTGTGGGCGGATTTTTTTGAATAGAGAGAGCAAGGACAATCAGATAGACTGCACTCCCCCTCTGGATGCCCATCAATATAGCGTGTAGACATTTTTTTATACTCATCACTTACCTCCTAGATTCCCAGATATTCCATTAAGAGTTTGACATAGCGACGGCTGACTTCGGTCTTGATTTGATTGGTCAGCTTGGCCGTCATATTGCCAGAAAAGCTGTCAGACAAAGACTCCAAATGGTCAATATTGATGACAGCATGCCGGGAAACCTGGATAAAGTTCGAGCTGCTAATCCGCTGCTGAAAGCGAGTCAAGGTCTCTGTCGTCTGATAAATGCCTTCTCTGCTGTAAATCATCAAAGTTGTCTGGTTGATGTCTGCTAGGATAATATCTTCAGTCTTCAGCATGATAAGCTTATCGTCCGACTTGATAGGCAGGACACCACTTGGCCCAGCCTTGTACTGCTCTAAATAATCTAAGATGGCCTTGGCTTCTGCCGCTAGCTGGTCTGCCTTGACCACAACCAGCGGATCCTTGGATGAAATGGTTGGATCTGTTTCAAATTTTGCTTGCAAGAGGAAGCTCCCTATTCACATTCTATTGTAGTTTCAGCCGGCGGATGACAATCATATTTTGCACTATCCAAATAAGCGCTATTGCAACTAAAACTATTCCAACTATATAGAAAGTTTCTGTCCTTGTCAAGAGCTCCTGCCATTCAATGCGAATTCCCATTGTTTTTTCAAAAGCTACTCGTGACTGGCTCTTATTGGCAAAAGTGTCTGCTAGACTTTCCTTCATGAGAAGCTGTCTGAAAAGAGATGCCATGTAGTTAGAAGGCGTAAGCTTCATCAGGTTTTGCGCCATATTCGGCAAGGTTCCAATGGGGATATAGGTAGCCACTAGAAAACCAGAGGTCGCTCCGACTACGGTCGCTAATTTACCTAGACTATCCACTGATTTGAAGCATTGAACAATCAGAGCATTTATCAGTGTGGCCAAGAGGCTATTTAAGAGCATCAGAAGAATCAGGTAAGGAAGGACTCCCCACTCAAAGGAAATGTTATCCGCTAACGTAAAATAGCTGAGCATAAAGGCAAACATAATGACCTGCATCAAAGCCGATAATAACAGAGCTGACAAGATAACTAAGCTGCAAGCCCCATGGTCCCAAGTCTGTGATAAAGAGGTCGTCTGTCACTTTCCGCTCCCGATCTTCGACCTGCCGAGAGAAAGCTGCCAATGTGGTCGTTAATCCTGTAACTGCCAACACGCCGCCAATCAGCCACATGTCCATCAGCTGGCTGGAATGGCCTTTGTAATTATTTTTCAAAAAAACGATATAAAGCACAAAGGGAATAATGGCTCCGAAGAGGGACAAAATTACCCCACTGCGGTTGCGGAAATAAAGTAAAAAATTACGTTTTATCAAAGCGAGCATATTAGCGTACCTCTCTTCCTGTCAGTGCCATAAAGGCATCGTCCATGGTTCCGGGTTGGAATTCAAATTGTTCAATATAGGGACCCGCCTGAGCCAATAAGGTCAGAGCTTCTTGAGTCGTTTTAGGGTGGAGGATAAATTCCCCTTCCTTAACTTGCTCCCAAGCGTAGCCTCTTGGCAAGCTTTTCTCTAAACCTACTACATCTTGACTCAAAATCCGTAAGATATTGCGGGCGTAGTTTCCCTTAATCTGGTCTGCAGAGCCTTGGGCAATGACCTGACCATGGTCTACGATATAGATCTTATCTGCATCATCAGCTTCATTGAGATAGTGAGTTGTCAAGACAATGGTCATCTGCTCTTCTTTCTGAATTTGTTTGAGTAGGCTCCAGATACTCTCCCGAGTCTGAATGTCCAGGCCTGTCGTAGGCTCATCTAGAAAAAGCAGGTCGGGACTATTGAGCAGGGCTCGAGCAATGTCCACCCGACGCTTTTGGCCGCCAGAAAGTGTCCCATAAGGCTGCTTGGCAAAGGCTGACAAGCCCAGCTGAGAGACCAAGCGCTCGATTCTACCTGTCGGCATCTCCTTGTACTGCTTGGCTCTGATAGTCAGATTTTCCAAAACTGTCAGCCGGGCGTCCAACACACTGTTTTGGAAAACCACACCCAGCCTAAGCTTTTCAGCATAGCAAATCTGCCCTGATGTCGGCTGCAAGAGACCTATCAGCATCTGGATAGTCGTAGACTTGCCTGCGCCATTAGGGCCTAGAATAGCTGTAAAACTGCCTCTCTCAATCTGAATATTCAGATCATTAACTGCCACCTTATCGCCATAAACCTTGCTAAGATTTCGTTTCTACTAACATGATCTTTTCTCCTTTTCTTTACTTCTGAGACTATGATAGCAAGTCTTTTTTGAAAAATCTCAGCTTTTTGGACAAGCGGTAAAATGAGGAAGATGAGAGGTAAAAATCCAGACATCAAAAAATCCCCGACCAGAGGTCAGGGATTTGCTCTTAGCGGGCGACAATCTTGCGGTAGCTGCGTGAAGTCAGTAAGAAAACCAAAATATAGGTTAGGAGGAAGACTCCGCAAGTTGCAAGTGTTGTCTGAATCAAAAGAGGAAGATTGGTCACACCCAGTAGGGCAACTATCAAGCGCAACATGTGAAAGACCGCTGCTACATGTAGAAAAGCAAAGATGAGAGGTAGGAAGAAAACAGTCAAGATCTGCTTGCGAATGGTACTTCTAGTCTGCTTTTCATCTAAACCAACCTTTTGCAAGATGATAAAGCCATCTCGGTCTTCATAGCCTTCAGAGATTTGCTTGTAGTAAATCACGAGAACAGCTCCTAGAAGGAAGATAACGGAGAGGAAGACACCTATGAAGAGCAAGGTTCCAGTAAGTTCTTGATAGCTCTTTTCTGCGCTGTAACGGTCACTAGCCATTGCGAAGCTACCATCTTGAGCTTGTTCCTGATCCAAAGTGTCCCTCAACCCCAGTTGGACTTGCTCGACAAACTTTTTACTGTCCTTAGTCTCTGAAGCAACTCCAATGTAGTAGTAATGATCCACATCGAGATTAACCTCTTTGCTATCATTGACCACCATATAGAGACCCTGCTCCATGGTCACATCGTTTGGATTAGGGATTTCCCCATGCGTGAAATTCGACGATAAAAGCTGCTTAATCTTCCATTCCTTACCATTCACTCGGAGAGGCTTGTCCTTATTTAAGGAAATATTTTTCCCGTAAACCAGGGTTTCATCGTCTGCCAGGTCTATCTTTTCCCCTGTCATTTTTTCATAATCCTGACGATTGATAACTGTAATCGTGCCTGCAGACTTGGTCAAGATACTTGTATCCGACTCCAGCTCTCTTTGCATTGGAACTGTCACATCATTACCAGCCAGTTTCGTAATGAAGGCTGATTGGTAGAGATAGGTAGTATAGCTTGGCTTCTTCAGACCTGAGTCCTGAGCTACTTTCTGGACCTTGTCCAACAGAGCCTCCTTCTGATCGGTCGATTTCGGCAAGACGACGCTGACATTGTAATCCTTTGGATGCAAGGTAGTAATATAATCCTGACCTCCAACATAGATATTGATTGTACCAACCAGAGTCACTAGGAGCATGGTAGATAGAATGGAGATAGTTGCCAATCCTGCTGCATTTTTACGCATCCGCGAGATGAGATTGGAAACAGAAATGAAATTCTGCGTTTTGTAGTAGTAGCCTTTGCGCTTTTTGAGAAATTTCAATAATGTAATTGAACCTGCATTAAAAAGCAGATAGGTTGCGATGATAACCATGACCACAGCTATAAAGAAATTGCCGATAGCGGCGACAGGTTTGGTAACGGTCAAAGCCATATAATAAGCTACACTCATGAGCAGGAGCCCTAGCAAGGTTTGCAGAAAAAGGAAGCGTCCTTTCTTCTCGCCTGCTTTCTTTTCTTTCATTAGGTTAAGAGAGCTATAGCGTAGAAGACGCGTAGAGTTGAGCAACAAAATCACCGCAAAAGCAATACCCAGACTGGCTAGAGTCATCAAAACATTCTGCCATTGGAAGGTCGAGGCAAGAACTGCCGGCATTCCCATCAATTTCAAAAGGACTGCGTAGAGCATCTTATCTAAAGATAGGCCAGACAAGATACCCAGACCGACTGTAACCAGATAAAAGACACAGAGTTCAAAGAAGGTCATGACTAGCAAATGCTTTTTCTCCATGCCCAGCAGACTATAGACTCCCAACTCTCGGGAGCGGTTTTTCATGACGAAGCTATTAGCATAGGTAATGAGGATAAGGACGGCAATCTGAATGACATGGATGCCAAACTGCAAGGTCATGCGAGCAGCTGCACCGCCATAAGAGGTCTCCATATTGGGGCTATAAGCTAGTGAGACAAAACTATACAAAATCGCTGTTGCCAGTACCGTCGCCAAAGCAAATGGATAATACAAACTGCGATTTTTAACCAGATTGGACAAAGCCAGTTTACTCGTTAGTTTGAACATAATTGCCCACCTCACTTGCCATAACTGTCAGAGTATCAGAAATCTCTTGGAACATCTGCCGCTCGGTCTTGTCACCGCGGAAGATTTGATTGTAGAGAATCCCATCCTTGATAAAGAGCACCCGCTTGGCCCGGCTAGCCGCCGCCGTTGAGTGAGTCACCATGAGAATGGTTTGACCTCGGGCATTGATGTCGTCAAAGACATCCAGCAGGGCTGCCGAAGATTTGGAATCCAAGGCTCCCGTCGGCTCGTCCGCCAGCAGAATCTCAGGGTCTGTGATGATGGCCCGAGCCACTGCAACCCGCTGCTTTGACCACCGGAAATCTCATAAGGAAACTTCTCTTGCAACTTGTTAATCCCCAGCTCATTGCAGGTCGTAACCAGCTTTTGCATCATCTCGGTAATGGGACGGCGAGATAGGACCAGTGGCAGGAGAATATTATCCTTGACTGATAGGGTGTCCAACAGATTAAAGTCCTGAAAGACAAAGCCTAATTTCTCTCGGCGGAAGCTGGAAGCCTGGCTGTTTTTGATGGTTGCTGTGTCAGTTCCGTTGAGAAAGACGCGGCCCTCAGTCGGCTTGTCCAGCATGGCTAGGATGTTGAGCAGGGTGGATTTCCCGGAGCCCGACTCACCCATGATGGCGACATATTCACCTTTTTCTACTGTAAAGTGAATGTCTTTCAATGCCTCTACTTGGCTGCCCTGAAAGCGGGTTTTATAAATCTTTTTCACATGCTGTACGTCTAATAATGTCATCTTGCTTCCTTTCTGTTTAGCAGGCACCTATCAACGCCCTGCTTTTAGCAGTTTTTATAAACTGCCTCCTAATTGATAAGTCTATTTTATCTCAATACCAACCACCCTGCCATAACCTAAGCTTACATTTTAAAGTGCAATCTTACACTTTTGTAAGATGAGATGGGCTTTATTTTACCCAAAAGGCAATCAAAGCAATTAGCCAAAGGTGGACTGGATAGAAAATATAGAAGAAATATTTGCTCCACTTGCTGCTGGATCCTCGCTCACCATTATAGAAGTGCAAGAGAGGAAGAACACTGATAAAGAGCCAGTCTGAATTATAGAGCAGCATAGACAGAGTGTCCTGTAAGGTTGGATAAATTTGAATACTCATGGCAAATAGAACTCCCGCCCAAACTACATAGGACAAGTTTCTGAAAAAGACTTGATTTCTAAAAAGGTAGGTCAAGAGCATGAAAGGAAGCAGAGCCATGCCGCCTTCGCTAAAGAGAAGCCCCGCCAGCAAGACTAATACTCCTGCCGCTATCCGCAAACCATGCTTCCTATCCTTAGCAGCTCCGCCATTTTCAGAAAAACCAAAGAAAAGACTCAGCATGAGGACCCCGCAGGCCAAGGTCAGGAAGATATTGTGAGTGAGGTAGATGCCCTTTTCCTGAAAGAGAAGCGTCAGGATACAGTTTCCTGTCTGCATCAGGGCTGCCCAAAAGAAGAGCCGCATATTGTAAGCCAGACGGTTGCGAGTGTGGAGAAAACCTTCCACTGCCATGAAGGCAAATGCTACTCCGACACAGCGGGTTAGGGCATGCAAAACGCCATCCCATCCGTCCGGCACCAGCCCCGGTATCTGGCTGATATGGTCAAAAACCATAAGAAATGCCATGAAGAGCTTCAACTGAAAGCATTCAAACCTTTTGATTTCATTTTTCTGTCTCCTTCTTATTTCTTGTCTCTATGATAATAAAAAAGAAAGGTCAGTACCATAACCTAACCTTTCATTTGCTAGTTTTATTCTTACAATTTTGTCACTTTTAAAAATCATGCAAAGAATCTACCTAAAATAGCTCAAAACCTAATGGATTTCATGAAAACTCTCTTCAGCCTGCAACTGTTCTAAAAAGCCTTTGACCGCTTGTCGGTCTGCTTCCGTTCCAGAGCCCTCTATGTTACGAATATGGCGGAGACCATACTGCTCCACTATCTTATCCGTTGCCCCGCAAAAGGTCCGTGGATAATGCTTCTGATTGCCATTGATGACAAAGCCTTTAATTAGACGTCTGTACTTTCTGATGAAGCGCTTGGTCGTCCACGGAATCTGCCCTGCTCCGCTATTTCTGCTGACTAAAATACAGGGTCCCTCCAGTCTTTTCCAGACTGACTGGCTAGGCAGTTCCAGACTATTAGCAAACTTCTTGCCCAAACCAGTCAGGCTATCATAAACCACTACTAGCAACTTTCTTCCTCCTACTCAAAGACCAATTTCTTCTCAGGAAAGGCGATGGAAACCGTCGTTCCCTGACCCACTTGAGAGTCTATAGCAATCTTGTGTCCCAGCTGGTCAGCAATTTTCTTGGACAGATAAAGACCCTAAACCTGATGACTGCTGGGTCAAACGACCGTTGTAACCTGAGAAACCGCGCTCAAAAACCCGCAGCAAATCAGCATTTTGAATCCCCAAACCCGTGTCCTTAATGTAGAGGCTGCCCTCGTGAAAATAAATCTCTATACTGCCTTCTTTGGTGTATTTAAGACTATTGGACAGGACCTGCTCCAAAATCACTAGAAACCACTTTTTATCAGTGACAATCGTGTGGTTTAGGTCATGAAGATTGAGGCTGAGTCCTTGCTGAATAAAGAAAAGAGCATATTTCTTGACCACTTCCCTGACCAAATCAGCCAGATTTTCCTGCTTCAGCACTAGATCATCATGGAAGCTTTCCAAACGGAGGTACTGGAGCACCAGATGAACGTAGGACTCGATTTTAAAGAGCTCTTGCTCCAGCTGAGACTTAGCTTCCTTATCCTTCAAGTCACCAATCAAAAGTGAACTGGCAGCAATAGGAGTCTTGACTTGATGAACCCAAAGAGTATAGTAGTCCAGCAAATCATTGTATTTTTCCTGCTCAACCAAGAGCTGATTCTTCTGCTCGTACTCCAGCTCTTCCACTCGTTCCTGCAAAAGCTTTTCTAGAGGAGTCTGAGCCTGAGCAGATGCCTGCAACTTCTGGCTACGATAGCCCTTAAAGGACGTCCAAGCATCTGCTCCGATAAACAAGAAAGACAGAAAAGCCAGCAAGAGCGCGACATATTCCAGCAGACTGCGGTAAGTATCAAAGACAAAGGCAAAGAGCAGAATAAAACCTAGCAGCAAAATCAGCAGAGCTAAAAAAAATCGCCGCGAATAAAGGTAAGACTTAAGAAAGAAAAATTTATCCTGTATGTCCATTGATGAGACCGTATCCTATTCCTTTTTTGGTTTCGATGAAATTCTTCAGTCCGTGCTCTTCAAGCTTCTTACGCAGGCGAGCCACATTGACCGATAGGGTATTGTCGTCGATGAAAAAGTCACTGTTCCAGAGTTCCTTCATCAGATCATCACGCGCTACGATACCATCTGCGTGCTCAAAGAGGACCCGCAAAATCTGAAATTCGTTCTTGGTCAAGGTCACCACTTTCCCATCAAAGACTAAATCTGTCGACTTGAGATTGAGAATGACACCCTGATGCTCCAGGAGACTCTGGTCGTTTCCAAACTCATAGGAACGGCGCAACAATCCCTGAACCTTAGCCAAAAAAACATTATTGTCAAAAGGCTTGGTCACATAGTCATCTGCCCCCATATTGATAGCCATGACAATGTCCATGGACTGATCGCGAGAAGACAGAAACATGATGGGCACCGTTGAAATCTTACGGATTTCCTGACACCAGTGATAGCCGTTAAATAAGGGCAGGCCGATATCCATCAGCACCAGATGCGGCTCCTCTCGAACAAAGACAGTCAGCACATCCATAAAGTCCTCAACTGCCACTACCTGAAAGCCCCATTGTTCCAGCATTTTCTTAATCATCTGACGAATGACTGGATCATCTTCTACTAGTAAAATCTTGTGCATCTTTCCCTCCCGATTGCTTGCTAGTAACATTATACCAAAAATGCGATTGCTTGTTTATCATCCTCAGTCTAAGGTAGGATTTTTCTGGAAAAGAGAAATTCTATCTGAAAAATATGCTATACTAACTAGTAGAAATTGGAGATATGACATGAGCAATATTTTTACTTACCTTGAAGAAGTTCAGCATGACAGCATTTATGATAAACCTTTCAATGAACTGGATTTGCTAATTCTGACAGAGCTAACCTACTTGCCTTTTGACCAACTAGTGCATGAAGACATGTCCCCTTACTGCGACTGCCGGCTGCTGGATTTGGCCAATCAAGTACCGCGCGACCTCTCCATGATGGTCAGCAAAAATCGTCTGAAACTGCTAGATTTGGCCGCAGCCTCTACCCGCTTTAAAAATCTAAAACTGATGGGCTATGTCAATGACGTTGACCAAGATATCCAGAAGCAATTCGCTGCCTTGATTTTCAAAATCAAGCCCGATACCTATGTCCTGGTCTTTCGCGGCACAGACGACTCCATTGTCGGCTGGAAGGAAGACTTCCACATGACCTATATGGCTCAAATCCCTGCTCAGAAAATGGCCGCCCGCTACCTGCAGAAAGCCTTAGAAAATCTGCCCGGTAACTTTATCCTAACCGGCCATTCCAAAGGAGGAAACCTGGCTTCCTATGCAGCCAGTCAGATGGAAACGTCGCTTCAAGACCGTATTGAAGCCATCTACAGCTATGACTCTCCTGGCCTCAATCACTCTGTCACCGAAAGTAATGGCTATCAGGCCATGGTTGAAAGGATGAAACGCTACCTGCCTCAGAACTCCATCGTCGGCATGATGCTGGAAACACCTAAGGAAGCAAGGATTGTCAAAAGCAGTGCCATCGGCGGCTTTGCCCAGCACGATACCTTTTCGTGGAAGATCAAGGGGAACTCATTCCTATTGCTGGATACATTAGATGCAGAGAGCCTGCAGATAGACAAGACTTTTAAAAATTGGGTAAGCACCGTTTCAGATGAAGAACTTAAAGACTTTTTCGACCTCTTTTTCGGACTGATTTTAGATGCTGGTATCCAGTCTGTTGACGAATTGTCCAATGTTGAAAACTTTAACAAAGTCCTCGATATCCTGAAAAATGCTCAATCTCTAACAGACCAAGAACGTGACATGCTGCTGCGCTTGTCCAAGCTCCTGCTGAATATGCGTGTTCAAAGCTGGAAGGATGACATTAGCATACCTAATCTTTCTGAAATTGGCAAGGATATCCGAGAAAATCTATCACGCTGGAGCAAGCAGTTGCCTTTCGGCCAGTCTGAGACTGACAAAAAGGAAGAGACTGCTACAGAAGTTCACGAGTAAAATCGCAAAAGTCCTCTTTATCTTATCCAACAGAAAACTTGGCCTTTCCATACCAAAAAAGAAACAAGCTCTTATCTTGACAGCTTGTTTTTTCTTTGTTAGAATGTAACAAACCTATTTACAACTAAGTAGTAATAAAAATCAGAAAGGAAACCATCATGAAATCTATCAAAGGAATCGCCCTTATCGCTGTCAGCATAATCCTGACCATCTATGCTTGGGCTTCAGCTGGGATGACCAACTTTATCGTACCCGGTCTGGCCTTGACTACCCTCTCGCTGACCTTTTTACTTGCGACTCGGAACGCCCTTTTGGAAAAATGGTTCCACGGCATCGAAAAGATGTATGCTTATCATAAGTTTACAGCTATCTTTTCCGTTGTTCTTCTTGCTCTCCACAATGTTGCCATGGGCGGCAGTCTCTGGGGCTCTCATCTGGCAGCCCAGCTTGGGAATGTCGGCATCTATCTCTTTGTCAGCATTGTTCTGGTGGCCTATCTTGGCAAGCACATCAAATATGAGGCTTGGCGCTGGATTCACCGCTTTGTGTATCTGGCCTATATCTTTGGTCTCTTTCACGCTTATATGCTGATGGGCGGTCGACTCCTGACACCGACCTTGCTAGGCTTCGTAGTCGGATTCTACGCTATCATCGGTTTAGCTTCTGGCTTTTATATCATCTTCCTCTATCAAAGTTTGGCCTTTCGCCATCTGGGAAAAATCATTCAGGTCAAACGCCTGAACCACGATACCGTGGAGTTGAAGATCCAGCTTAGTCAAAAGCTAGACTACCAGTATGGGCAGTTTGCCTTTGTCAAGATTTTCCAAGAAGGATTTGAAAAAGCGCCACATCCTTTCTCTATCTCTGGCGGTCATGACAACATTGTTTACTTTACTATCAAGAACTCTGGTGACCATACTAAAAAACTTTATGACAAGATCCAAGAGGGAACCAAGGTCACCATTGACCGAGCTTATGGTCACATGATTTTTGACCAAGGGCAGGAAAAGCAAATCTGGATTGCTGGTGGGATTGGCATTACGCCCTTCATCTCCTATATCCGAGAAAATCCTAATCTGAATCGTCCAGTCAGCTTCTACTATGCTTATACCGGAGCAGAAATGCTGTTTACCTAGACCTACTCAAGGACTATGCAGCCAAGAATCCGCAGTTTGATCTTCATTTGGTCGATAGCAAGGTCTCCGGCTATTTGGACTTCAAGAATTATCCTTTGGACGACAAAACTACGGTCTTCATGTGCGGACCTGTCAAGATGATGGATAAACTAGCCAACGAATTTAAAAAGACCAATCCTAAAGCAGATCTGGTCTATGAAGGCTTTAAATTTAAATAAAGAGTATAAAACATCAGGAGCAACGATAAGGTTGCCCCTGATGTTTTATTGTCTAGTAATAAATTGAAATGAACCATGATACAGCTTCGGAAGTCTACCTAATTCGGAAAAATCTTCTCCAAGGAATCAGGAACAATTTCAATAGCTGATGTTACTGTTTTTTAGGCATGTTTGAAACAAAAATATAAGACATTTTCAAAACATTTACCAGTTTATCACGTTTCTCTTTTAAGTTCTGCAGGAACGGATCTCGTACTTCTGCTGGAACTTCTAAATCATCTGAACCATACTGAGATAATTGATCACTAAGAGTCTGTTTTGATTCCTCAAAAGCTTTCAAACCTTCTTCCGCTTCTTGGTCAAAATCTGCTCTTTCAGACTCGGGGAGTTTTTCTTTAATTTCTCCACTATATTGGATGTAATTATCCGCAAGCTTATTGTATACGGTTTTCAAATCGCCAATTGTTGTTGCATTAGCGATTTCTTCGTCTGTAACCAAAACAAAGTCAGGTGTTTCTAAATTGGCACTTGACGAAGTGCTTGAGCTGCTTGAGTTACTTTCTTTACTGCTTGATTTTGAAGACTTTTTAACTGAGCTAGAAGCAGCCTTGCTTTCTGAAGATTTAGAAGTAACGGATGAATGATTATTTGAACATGCTGCTAAGGTAACTGTTGCTAAAAGAGCCACGCTGGCTGAAAAAATCTTTTTCATTTTTATCTCCTTAAATAATAAGTAATTTCATTATAGAATAAAACTAATGAGCTGTCAAAAGTTGATGAAAACTCGTCATCCAACAAGCGACTGCCGACCATAGTCTGTTAGGTCGCTGCCCAAGCGAGCGTAGAGGCCTTGGGCAGTCTCTTCTTCATTGAGGATTTGCTGTAATTCTGCATCTGTCACACCAACCAACTCAATAAAATCTACCCGGCCGTGGACTGTCTCCAAAGGCTGGGCTTCTACATCCGGAACCGTTATGAAACCTGTCAAAGCAGATTCCTGTTCACGGTCAAAGCCTAGAAGCTGTCCAGTATAAATGTACTCAAAAGGCTGATAAACCTCTCCGGTCTCAAAGGTCCGGCGCGCCAACTCCTGAAAAATCGTGACGATATTGATAAACTCATCATTAGCTTGGTAGTTTCCTTTTTTCAGTCGCATGGTAAATTCAAAACCATAGCCACTATAGTTTGAATCTTCACTGAGCTTTTCATACAGCTCAGACAAGCCATAACTAACCAAATGCCAAGAGTCACCTGCATCATAGACATCTACACCATCCAGCGGATCCGGCCCGCCAAAACGCCATTTTACAATGGCCTCAATATGATCCACCGGCTCTTGATTATTATATATCCGAGCAAATTCTGTTGAGATGGCTTCCCATCCCGGAGCTTCCACATAATCTTCTACCGGCTCGACATCCTCTACTACTTCTTCGTACTCTTCATAGACAACTTCCTCAGCTTCCTGATTTTCCGACTGTTTTTTAAAGAAATCAAAAATTCCCATTTTTTCCTCCTTGAATTAATTTGAAAACAGTATAGCATAAAAAAATAAGGAATTACTTTTTATGATAGAAGGAAATTTATTTTTTTGTTTTTTTATCGTTTTTTTCGATATTTTTTTCTTGAAATACAATAAAAAAATAGATTATAACAAGAATAATGTGATACAAAAATCCGAGAACAGTAACTGTTGCTGTTCTCGGATTTTTAATATTTCCTACTGTTTATAGTAGTATTGATCAGCAGGAACATTTCCGATATTCTGCCCAAAAACTAATCTCGGTCTACTACTATCAGATTGATCACCATACGGATTTCTAAAGCCAATTTTAAATAAAGCAATCATAGCCCCTGAATTCCCTGACCGAATGTTGAGTGTTGGAAACTTAGAATTGGAAATCGAATTTGGTGAGATACTCTCATTTCTGTTCGTTTTTCCATCTGCGGTTATAATTACCTCCAGACCTTCTCCGTTTCTCCAGACACCTACTAAAGTCGCATAATCACCTTTCATAATGGCTTCAATGTCCAAATCTTGTTTCTCTACTGAGTCAATAGTATATTTTTCCCACCACTTATCTTGATATTCTCTAAAACTAATTTGATTTGTTTGGCCAAATATTATTCTTTTTTCTGAACTAATATCTCCATTTGGTCCCTCAATATTTTCTGGAACCAAAAACACTGAAATTTCTTTCCCCTCTACAGCTATTTGGTTTACTCCAATAAAATATGCTTCATAATAATCTCCTATTTTTTTCTAGGCAGTTTATTCTCATTCAACTTATATTGCATATGAGAAGAGCCACTCCAAAAAAATTCCAATCATTGCCTTTTTCCAGTAATTCTTGGGAATACACTGGTTCGATTTTTGAAAAATAATCTTCAGGCTTATAAGCATATAAAGTAAATCCTGAATCAGCTATTGATTGTTCCAAATCGTCATTGGAATAAACACCGTCAAATGAAGATAAGTTCCCCTTGAGTACTAAGTCCTGGTCTTTGGCATTATCTGATTTTTAAAAAAATCTTTTTGATTGGAAAATATCATTTCATGGTTCAAATCACCATCAGATAAAAGTAACTGTAACAAGTTTAGATTTCTCATCAAATACTTCAATAGTAATATTAAAACTATCATAACCATCAGATTTTTTTCATTTTTGCTAGTGGATGTTCTTTTCTTTTCCTCTTCTTTCCAACTAGTCTCAAAAATACCAGAAACCATACCATCGGATGTTTGATAGTCTATTTTTCCACTTATGGTCAAGGGAACTAATTATAGCTTTACTGCCAGTATTAGAAATATACTCCCCTGTAATATCAACTTTATCTGAACTATATATATGTTCACTAACTTCTTTAGTATTTTTTTCGAACTATGTTGATTATAGACAAAAAAACAAACTAAGCCTAGGACAGTTATAAAAATAATAGAACCCCCAAATATAAATTTCTGTTTTTTTAACTCTATCTGTTCCCCTGTAACTTTTTTCTCATATTTCTCTCCGATTCATTTAATAATTTTAACTCCCTTACAAAAACCAATGTTATTATAACTTTTTTTGGATTAGAATTGTAAATCCTTAAAATAAATATATGAGTTATTTCTAAATGGGAAATACTAATAAATCCCCCAGTAGCCTCCTGCTGGGGGATTGTCATTAAATCAAAGTTTGTTATCCAATCAAACTGCCGTTTGGTACTCTCTCGTCCACAGTCAGGAGAGTCAGTTGGTCGCCGTGCTCGGCTGATAGAATCATACCTTGGCTGATGCGGCCCATCATTTTGCGCGGTTTGAGGTTGGCTACGATTTGGACTTTCTTACCAACCAGTTCTTGCTCGTTTGGATAGTATTTCGCAATACCAGAGAGGATTTGGCGATCCTCACCGTCTCCCGCATCCAAGCGGAATTGAAGAAGCTTATCTGAGCCTTCAACTTTAGACACTTCTTTGACTTCTGCGACACGGATTTCTACCTTATCAAAGTCGTCAAACTTGATTTCCTTGCGGTTAAGTTTGAGCTCGACTTCTTCTGGATCCCATTCTTTTTCAACCTCAGGTTTGTTGCCTTCCATTTGTCCCTTGATATAGGCAATTTCTTCTTCCATATCCAGACGTGGGAAGATTGGTGTTCCTTTTTCTACAACTGTCAGGCCTGCTGGGAGCTGGTCAATTGCTAGGTTTTCCAGCGAAGCTGCTTGAGGCAAGCCAAGTTGGCTGAGGACAGCCTTACTCGTTTCCATCATGAAAGGCTCAATCATGTGGGCCACAACACGAAGGCTAGCTGCTAAGTGGCTCATGACACTTGCAAGTTGATTGCGGAGGGCTTCATCCTTAGCCAAGACCCAAGGAGCAGTTTCATCAATGTATTTATTGGTGCGGGAGATGAGCATCCAGACTGCTTCTAGGGCGCGTGGGTAGTCTACTGCATCCATGTGTTTGTAGTAGTCAGCGATGGATTGTGCTGCTACCTGAGCCAAAGCTCCGTCAAATCCGTTACATCTTCTTCGTAGGCTGGTATTTGACCGTCAAAGTACTTGTTAACCATGGAAACAGTACGGTTAAGCAGGTTCCCAAGGTCATTAGCTAACTCATAGTTGATACGACCTATATAGTCCTCAGGAGTGAAGGTTCCGTCTGAACCAACAGGAAGACTGCGCATAAGGTAATAACGCAATGCATCCAAACCATAGCGTTCTACCAGCATTTCAGGATAGACCACATTGCCCTTAGACTTGGACATCTTGCCATCTTTCATGACAAACCAACCGTGGGCAATCAAGCGGTCAGGCAGCTTAATATCCAGCATCATGAGCAAAATTGGCCAGTAGATAGAGTGAAAACGCAGAATGTCCTTGCCCACCATGTGGAAGACTGTTCCATTCCAGAATTTATCGTAGTTAGCATGATCATCCTGACCGTAGCCAAGGGCTGTCGCATAGTTGAGTAGGGCATCAATCCAGACATAAATTACGTGTTTAGGGTTAGATGGTACCGGCACGCCCCAAGTAAAGGTCGTCCGAGATATGGCTAAATCTTCCAGACCCGGCTCAATAAAGTTTTTCAGCATTTCATTAAGACGACCATCAGGAGTGATAAAGTCAGGGTGAGATTTGAAAAATTCTACCAAGCGGTCTTGGTACTTGCTAAGGCGGAGGAAGTAAGACTCTTCTGATACCCACTCCACTTCATGTCCAGACGGTGCGATTCCGCCGGTTACCTTTCCATTTTCATCACGGAAGACTTCAGCCAGCTGGCTTTCTGTGAAGAATTCCTCATCTGATACAGAATACCAGCCTGAATATTCACCCAAGTAGATATCATCTTGGGCTAAGAGTCTTTCAAAGACATCGGCTACAACCTTTTCATGGTAGTCATCAGTCGTCCGGATAAACTTATCGTAAGAAATATCCAGCAGTTTCCAGAGTTCCTTGACCCCAACCGCCATACCATCCACATAAGCTTGGGGACTGATGCCAGCTTCCTCAGCCTTAGCCTGAATCTTCTGTCCATGCTCGTCAAGACCGGTCAGGTAGAAAACATCGTAGCCCATGAGACGCTTGTAGCGAGCCAACACATCACATGCAATGGTCGTATAGGCAGATCCGATGTGGAGTTTACCGCTCGGATAGTAGATAGGGGTTGTAATATAAACGATTGTTTTTCAGTCATTTTTAATCCTTTCAAGGCTAATGAAACCTTTTTTAGTAGCACTTCATTATATCATATTTTGTTAAGTTTGCGAAAAGACATTCATTAACATTCAAATCAATTAAAAAACCTAGAAAATATTCTAGGTTTAATAGGTCACAACATTCAAGTTGCCACTTTCATACTCAGCGATAAAGATATTTGAAATATCGGTGTATCCATCTTTAGCTAGCCTCTCCACCAGCCAGTCTTCTGTTTTGTCAATAGACTCCAGAATATCAATTTGGACAACACCATCTGTGATAAGGGGATATTTAGGATTCTCTTCACCAGCCTGTACGATGATGAGTTGGCCGTTTTGCTCTATAACCGCCCGTTTGACCTGCTTGAGCTGGAAAATACCTTGGCTGCGCAGCTTCAAAGCTACATCTGCTGCTGAAAGACCAACAGAACGGCAGGCTTCGGGACTTAATTTCCCATGCTGAATCAACGTTGTCGGCTTGCCATCAATCAAATGCTTAACTGCACGGACATTGTTATTGAGCCACTTTAGGGTCAAGACCAAGATGGTCCACATGATGAGAATGACTGCATACTGAAGAATGTTAATGGAGCTATTGTAAATCACCCCACCGATAATACCACCAAGAACATAGTTTTGAATCTGGTCGATCGCTGAATTGGGCGCCAGATTTCCTTTTCCCGTCACGTTGATGACAAAAACCAGTGAGAAAAGCCCCAGCGCTAGTTTAATTAGGATTTCAAGAAAATTCAATGTCATTTTTCAACCTCCACTATTTCGATATCTGTTGTCTTATGCAAGTCAATTTTTTCAAGCAGATATTTATCCGGCTCACTGCCACTCATAGCCCGATAAAAGTTCTTTCCGACCTTCAAAATCGCTCCATCCGTCGCGGCTGAAGTATTGACATAGACCTCCGACTTATCCACACCCAAGTCTTCTGAAATAACCTCAATAAAATGCAGAGAGGTTTGAAACTGGTTGTTAGAGTCTTGGTCAGTCTGAAAATTGCTAATGCCAATCAAGACCATGGCCACCAAGGCCAAAACAGAAATGATGGCTAGTTCCCGGAATTTTGAATCACGCTTATTGCGATAGGCCTTAAAAGCAAAAAATCCTGTCACAAGCAGCAACAAGACAGAAAGTGCAACTGTCGCCCAGTTTTGCTGACTAATCTGACTCAAAACATAATCATAAGAATAGAATTTCATGGCTTCCCCCTATTTTTTCTCGCTCTATTATAGAAAAATTTTCATCTTTTTTCAAGCTTTCTTACAATCACTTTACTATAAATCATTCCTAAATTTTGTTATAATAAACTCAGTAAATTTTACTAGAAAAGGAATTTTTATGAAACTCATCTCTTGGAACATTGACTCTCTCAACGCTGCATTAACCAGTGATTCTGCCCGCGCTCAGCTCTCTCAAGCCGTCCTTCAAACCTTGCAAGCTGAAAACGCAGATATTATCGCCATTCAGGAAACAAAACTCTCTGCGACAGGTCCGACAAAAAAACACTTGGAAATTTTGACAAATCTTTTCCCAGAATATGAAAACACTTGGCGCTCCTCCCAAGAGCCAGCACGTAAGGGCTATGCAGGAACCATGTTCCTCTACAAAAAAGAACTGACGCCAACCGTAACCTTCCCTGAAATCGGCGCTCCGTCAACCATGGATGTCGAAGGCCGCATCATTACGCTTGAATTTGACGGTTTCTTTGTCACACAGGTCTATACGCCTAATGCTGGCGATGGCCTCAAACGTTTAGATGACCGTCAAGTCTGGGATGCCAAATACGCTGAATACTTAGCAACACTAGATGAACAAAAACCAGTACTTGCAACTGGAGACTATAATGTGGCCCACAAGGAAATCGACTTGGCCAATCCAGCCAGCAACCGCCGTTCACCAGGCTTTACCGACGAAGAGCGCGCTGGCTTTACCAACCTGCTGGCTAAAGGATTTACCGATACCTTCCGCCACTTGCACGGCGATATTCCTAACCAATACACTTGGTGGGCGCAGCGCAGCAAGACTTCTAAAATCAACAATACAGGCTGGAGAATCGACTACTGGCTGACAAGCAACCGCGTGGCTGACAAGGTGACCAAGTCTGATATGATTGACTCCGGTGCGCGCCAAGACCACACACCCATTGTCATGGAGATTGAACTCTAAGGAGAAAACGAATGGACTATCAAGCTGTCATTCCTGAATTTGTAGTATCTGACATCAAAAAATCACGCCACTTCTACTGCGACCTGCTAGGATTCTCTGTCGAATACGAGCGTCCAGAGGAGAAATTTCTCTTCCTCTCGCTTGAAGACTGCCAACTTATGCTAGAAGAAGGCAGCGCAGAAGAATTAGCTCAGCTGACCTATCCTTTCGGGCGCGGTGTCAATATTTCCTTTGGCATTGCGGATGTTCCTCAGCTCCACCAAAAACTGCTGGAAGCTGACTATCCTATCCATCGTCCCCTGACAAAAAGAGAATTTCGAGTGGGAGATAGTTTTATTTATCCCCATGAATTTGCGATTTTGGATCCAGATGGTTATTTTTTAAGATTTAGTGAATAAGAAAAGGAGGCTGCTAGCCTCTTTTTCAGTAGGTAAACATGAATTGACAGACCTGTAAATCCAGTGGCAAAAACCTTTGCTAAATCCCATGAAATCAACATGTCAAAGAATTTTGATAGTCATTTTTTGTATAATTGAGTAGAATAAAATCAGAAAGCGAGGAAATCTTATGCAAGTCGGAAAACAAATCCAGCACTATCGTAAAGAGAAAAATTTATCTCAAGACGATTTAGCTGAAATAATCTTTGTCAGCCGTCAATCCATTTCCAACTGGGAACGCGGCGCAACCTATCCTGATATTCAAAATCTGCTCTTACTGAGCAAGGTCTTTGAAGTGTCATTGGACAAACTAGTCAAAGGAGATTTGGAAACCATGAAACAAATTATTCACGACCAAGAATTTATGCGCTATCAAAAAGATGGAGCGGTTTTTACCATTTTACTGATTGGCAGTCCTATAATAATGATTCCACTAATTCTTTATTTGGATTGGTTTGGTATCGCTATTAGTTGCTTGATTTTTGCTATCACAATGTTCTACGCCCTACGCATTGAGAAATTCAAGAAACAGCATAATCTTCGTACCTTTCGCCAGATTGTCGCCTATGATCAAGGACGCAGCCTGAGCGAGATTGAAGAAGCTGAGGAAAGGGGCAAGGCTCTTACCAAAACATTATCCTTCCTGTTCTATTTAGCCTTGGAATTGGCGCTATTGCTCTGTTGTTTTCTTGGCTCTTACTTACTTTCTTCCCTATCAAGTAAAAGCGAAGTCATCAGACCTCGCTTTTTAAATGTCTTTAAAGTTATAGAGTTGCGGATAGTGATCGCACTCGGGATTTTTAGGATGGCAGATGGCACGACCAAAGTAAATCATGGCCTGATGGGCAGGTAGCCAGCGTTCTGGTGGAAGGACATCCATAACTCTCTTTTCTACTTCTAGTGGCGTTGCCGATTTTTTAACGATATCATGGTGCTTGCAGATGCGCTCCACATGAGTATCGACAGCAAAGGCTGGAATACCAAAGCCCACACTCATGACTACATTGGCTGTCTTGCGGCCAACACCAGCTAGACTTTCCAATTCTGCCCGCGTTTGTGGTACTTGACCGTCAAAGTCGTCCAAAAGCTGCTGGGCGCATTTCTTCAAAAATTTGGCCTTGTTGCGGTAGAGCCCTAGGCGAGAGATGTATTTAGCAATGTCTGCTTCACCAGCCATAGCCATGTCTTGAGGACTTGGATAGGCTTCAAACAGAGCCGGCGTTGCCTTATTGACAGCAGCATCCGTCGTCTGAGCCGACAGCATGACCGCTACCAAAAGCTCAAAGTGATTACGAAAATCCAGACTGGGCTTGGCGTCAGGGAAGAGAGCGATAATCTCTTCAATGACATGACGAGCCCGTTTTTTTGATAAAACCATGATTCTTCTTTCTAAGATTGAGATAGATTTATTATATCATGAAAGGAAGAAGCATCCAAAAAAACATGATTGAGAATGCAGCTGTTCTTAATATTTCACAACCCCAACTCTTCATACGTCTTCCGGTAACCAATCTGCAAGATTTGGTTATCTCGAACCAGAAGCGGTCGTTTAATCAGCATGCCGTCTGTCGATAATAAATCAGCAGCTTCCTGGGCTGTCAAATGCGGAACTTTTTCTTTGAGACCCAGTTCACGGTATTTGAGACCACTGGTATTGAAAAAAGACTTGAGCTCAAAATCCGAGTTCTGGATCCAGTCTAGGAGTTGGTCCCGGCTAGGTGTATTTTGGACAATATCCACTGCCTCAAAATCCACTCCTAATTGATTGAGATCAGCCTTGGCCTTGCGGCAGGTAGAGCATTTTGGGTATTCGATAAATTGTAACATTGTTTTTCCTCCGTCCCTATGATAGCCCAGCTAGCTCCTTCTTGTCAAGCCGAGACTCATTAGAAAAAGCCGACAAGCGAAAGGCTCATCGGCTGGTAAAGACGCATTCCATGAAGAAACACCTCTATTTCTTAATCAAACGCACGCGCACAATATTGTCGCTATTCTCAAATTTATCAACCAAGTCCTGAATCTTACTTTCATCCGACTCATCCAGATCCAGCAAAGTATAGGCATAATCACCCTTGGAACGATTGATGATATTGTCGATATTGATATTCAAATCACTGACCGCTGTTGAGATCCGAGCTACAATATTCGGTACATTTTTGTTAATCAGGGTAATCCGATAAGGGGCTGAGAGAGCCTGACGGACATTAGGGAAATTCACTGAGTTGATAATCTCGCCCGTTTCCATGAAACGACGGATGGTTTTCCCAGCCATAATGGCACAGTTGAGCTCAGCTTCTTCGGTCGAGCCACCCAGATGCGGAAAGACTGTAATCTGCGGATGACGGAGCAGCTCATCTACACCAAAGTCTGTGATATAGCGCTTGACTACACCTGCTTCCAAGGCTTCAAAGAGGGCAGCGCTGTCCACCAGCTCGCCACGGGCAAAGTTGATGAGGGTTGTTCCCTTTTGCATAAGACCAAAAGCAGCCTGATCAAAAGTAGCGCGTGTATCCTCAGTCAGGGGCACATGGATAGTGATATAATCACTTTTTTCAAAAATTTCCTTAATGTCTGCTACCCGCTTGACATGGCTAGAGATATTCCAAGCCGTTTCAATGGATACATAAGGGTCATAACCAAGGACATTCATTCCCAGACGATAGGCATCGTTGGCAATACGGCCGCCAATAGCTCCCAGCCCAATGACTCCCAAAGTCTTCTCTGCAATCTCTGTCCCAGCAAACTGCTTCTTACCAGCTTCCACTTGCTTGGGAACATCATCTCCAGCAAGGCCGTTAGCCCAACTGTTAGCTGCGATATAGTCACGAGCAGACAGGAGAATGGAAGCTAAGACCGATTCTTTCACCGCATTGGCATTAGCTCCTGGCGTATTGAATACCACAATTCCCTGAGCCGTTGCCTGGTCGACAGGAATATTATTGGTTCCTGCACCTGCCCGCGCAATGGCTTTGAGCTTGCTTGGAAATTCCTGTCCATGCAGGTTTTGACTGCGCAGAATATAAGCATCCGGATTGTCAGACTTATCTCCGTCAATCTGAAAAGCATTGCCCAGCTCCTTAAGACCGATTTGATTGATATTGTTAAAGGTTTGACACTAAAGACCATAGTTTCCCTCTCTTAAGAATTTTCTTTTTCAAATTTCTGCATAAAGGCAATCAAGTCCTTGACACCTTGGAGCGGAAAGGCATTGTAGAGACTAGCTCTCATGCCGCCTACGCTGCGGTGCCCCTTGATATTCTTGAATCCCGCTGCTGTAGCCTCTTTGTTAAATTTGGCGTCCAGCTCTGGACTAGGAGACACAAAGGGAATATTGGCTACTGAGCGCTGCTCCTTGTAACGGACTGGACTGCGATAAAAGTCAGACTGCTCAATGAAGTCGTACAAAAGGCCAGATTTTTCACGATTGCGCTTTTCCATTTCTGCTACACCACCTAGTTCCTTGACCCACTCAAAGACCAGTTTGGCCATATAGATGGCGAAAGTCGGTGGTGTATTGTAGAGAGGAGCCATTGTCCGCCTGAATGCGGTAATCCAACATGCTAGATAGAACTGGCTCATCATCCAGCAGGTCTTCTCGGATGATAACAACTGTCACGCCGGCAGGTCCGATATTCTTCTGAGCCCCAGCATAAATCAAACCAAAATCCTCTACTCGGTATTGAGCAGCCAGGATATTAGAAGACATGTCCGCCACAATCGGAACGCCATTAGTCGCAGGAAGGTCATAAATAGCCGTTCCTTCGATGGTATTATTGGTTGTCAGATGCACATAAGCCGCCTGCGGATCAATCTCCTTTTCATCAAAAGAAGGAATTTCCGTGTAATTTAAATCCTCTGATGAAGCCAAAAGAATGGGCTCAAAAGGAATGAACTTAGACAGCTTGACTGCTTCGGTGTATGCTTTCTTTCCCCAAGATCCAGCCACTAGGTAATAGGCCTTGCCGCCTTGGGCTAGATTAAGGGGAATCATACTAAACTGAGTAGAAGCTCCACCCTGCAGAAAGAGCACGCGGTAATTGTCCGGAATATCCATGAGCTCACGCAGCAAGCTCTCAGCTTCTTTGATAATATCGTCAAATTCCTTGGATCGGTGGGACAGCTCCATCACACTCATGCCACTTTGGGCATAGTCTAAAAACTCAGCCTGAGCTTTTTTCAAGACTTCCTTGGGCAATACTGCCGGTCCAGCAGAAAAATTGTAAATCGTCATATCCTACCTCCAAAATTTATTTTGTATATCATATCACAAAGTTTAGAAAATATCTATTTTTTCTTAAAAAGAAGGGATTTTTTTAGGAAAACACGAACAAAATGAAGAAATAATAAAAGAAGCTATGAAAGCTTCTAATCATTTTAGATCTAGTTTTAAATAAAGCAACTATATCAATACAAAACTACCGCTGATAAATGTTTAGTTTCTAATCAATTTTTTTGGCATCAATAAATCATACAAATAACCATGTTTAAGCATATCCAAATTAAACACATATGGAATATGAGCAAATGCCTCTGCTAATGGCAAACGAGCTGTTTTCCAGCCCAATCCATCTGTTACCCAAACAAACTCAACATCATCTGGTGAATTGACGACGAACTGGCTCAATTCAGTAAACTCTCCAGCAACAGCCTTCAGTTTGCTGCCGCCTCCGCCATAGTAGTTTGTTTCAATCAACCAAATTTTATGTTTTTCCTTTGAATAAACAGCTACATCAAAACGGCGTTGTGATTTATCAACTGGTACTTCTATATTCCACTTTTCTTTTATGAAAGATGGCGTGGCTTGGGATTTAAACTCTAAATCATGCTGCTGACAAACTTTAGCAACACTTCGTTCTAGGATGCCTTCCATAGTTGTTCCACTTCGATTTTTACGAGCATTACTATCTAATCCTGCTTCTACACCATACACATAATCGACAAGTGATCGGCTAGCTTCCTTTTGTAAAAAATACAACAAACCGGCTTGCTCAATAAAATCTACATAAACTTTTATATCACTTTTGTCAATCTTCTTAAAATCTAATTGATGAAAACTCATATTATCATCTTCATCCAAGGAAAGAATATCTAAAACTTTATCACGGCTGGCAATCAAGCTAGGAACAGCCCTCAGTAAATCAGGCTGTTTTGAAAATAAATTAAAGGCCTCTTCATAAATATTATCTTTCCCAATTAAATAGTTTAGAGTGTTTAATTCAAGTTCAAACTCCTTTGTCTCCCGTCTAACCTTATTCCAATTTACATAGTACTCTGGTGTACGGTTGGTAACTGAAAGAGTCGAGAGGAAATATTGTAAACGCTCATCCAATGATAAGGTGACAAAATCAGAAAATTTCATGTTTATTCTCCTTATGGTTCTGGAATAACATTCCAAGTCATATTTCTACCAGAATAATTCCAATATCTTATATCTTGTTCAATAAACAACCATTTAATAGTTTTGACAATATGATCAACTGGAAAACCAATTTCAAAATGTATAGATTTTATTTCATGTTCAGAAATATCATAACATTCATACACCTTTTGTAACAAGGAATATAGCTTTTTATATTCACTAGGATTATTAGATTTTTTTAACTGTAAATCGTGACTAATATCTTCATGTTTAGGATAATTTCTTTTCCTCTTTCCTTCAGAAGAATAATTAACATCTTCAACACAGACTAAAAAATCGAAACCGTTGTGTAAATTAGCAGGTCTCTGAAGATACACTCTTTTTCCATCGTTCAACTGCTCCACATAATATACATATCTTGTTGCACTATCGCCAGTTCCTTCACCCGGTTGCTCTCTTGAAAAACATTCAACAACTCTCATTCTTACATCATTTCGACTTCCTTCATTAGAAAAATATCTTGTAAGTTCTATTCTACTCATAATATAACCTCTTCCTCCAATCTTCTTTTGGCTATTTCTAAATAATCTTTCTCCGCATCAATACCAATGAATTTACGACCTAACCGCTTAGCTACAACTCCTGTTGTTCCACTGCCAACAAAGGGATCAAGTATATAATCATTTTCTTTAGTGCTAGCTAAAATGATCCGTTCCAATAAATATTCTGGCTTTTGCGTTGGATGTTTTCCGGCCCACTTCTCTGCCTTTTTAGTTAGCGGTCCTATCCACACATCCTTCATCTGTTTACCGCCATTAATATCTTTCATCAAATCATAATTATAGTAATGCTTAGCCTTTTTATCATCTTTACGAGCCCACAAAATCGTTTCCGTGGAATGAGTAAAATAGCGGCAAGATAGATTCGGAGCTGGGTTGCTCTTTTGCCAAGTAATATTATTTAAAATTTTAAAACCTTCTTGTTCCAAGGCCATACCCACAGAGTAAATATTATGTAAGCTGCCTGAAATCCAGATAGTACCATTAGGCTTTAAAATAGGTCTGACTAATCGTAACCACCGTCGATTAAAGTCATGTTTCTCCTCAAGGCCAGAAACCTTATCCCAATCACCTTTATCAACAGAGACAATGTTACCGCCAGAATTTGAAAAACCACCGTTACTCAAAAAGTATGGTGGATCAGCAAAGATCATATCCATACTTTCTGGCTTCATTTGTGATAAGAAGTCAAAGGTATCTGCATGAACCAGAATAGCCCTTTCCTTATTATAGTATGGTTTTGTCATTAAAACACCCCCATACTTATATTCGTAATTAGTCATAATTTGTTACTATAATTTCTGAAATTTTTCCACGACTTGAGCTCTTAGCACCATTAGTTCGCTGAGCTTCCACAAAATAAATATTAAAATCCTTGTATAATTCTTCTACCAAAGGACTCGAGGAATTTGACAGCATAGCATAGACTCCTCGTTCCGTCAATTCCTTAAAAGTATTGCGTAACCGAACCTGTTCCTCATAAGAAAAGCCCTCGTGGGTATAAGAGGTAAATGAGCTAGTTTCGTTTAACGGAATATAGGGCGGATCAAAATATACAAAATCGCCTGTTTGAGCATCCTTAACTGCCTCCGCAAAATCTGTTTGCAAAATTTCTACATCATTCTCATTTAGATATTCACTGATTTGATAAAGTAAATCTACATCCACTATTTTGGGGTTTTTGTAGCGACCATAAGGAACATTAAACTGATTTTTAGAATTGACTCGATACAATCCATTGAAATCAACCCGGAGCATGTAGAGAATTCGCGCCGCTCTCTCTACCCCTGTCATCCTGCTAATTCGACCATCGCGATCTGCCGAACGCAATTCTAAATAATAATCTTTGCTATTATTCTCTTTATGCTTTATCAGTAAATTAATCAATTCAGCTGGATTATTTTTTATCTGGCGATAGGCATTTATCAGTTCCTCGTTAAAGTCATTAATGACCGCTTTTTCTGGAGCCAAATCAAAAAATAAAGCTCCACCGCCAACAAATGGCTCAAAATAGCGACCAAAAGTCTCCGGCATATAGCTCCTTAACTCTCCTAAAAGTTGGCGCTTTCCCCCAGTCCACTTGGTAAACGGTTGGAGATTATAATATTTTAATTTTACATTAGTGTCTAAAGACATGATTATTCCTTTTTAAGTGTAATGAAATTATTATAACACATACCAAACTAAGAATTTGCTTTTATGTTATAAAATACAAAGAATCCGCTAAAAAGAAAAGTTGAAATAAGATTTCAACTTTCTCTTAGTTCATGATAAACCGCATAGAGCTCGCTCTTGTTCCTACCGTATTTCTTAGCTACATTCTTGATGGCATGATTTTTTTTTGCTGCCGGCTTCAACTAAAAGATCAATTTCAGCTAGGATCTGCTCTTGAGATATGTCTTGTAGAGCATCTTCTGCCGCCCCAGCTACAATCAAGAGACACTCTCCTTTGGGCGGATGTTCAGCTGTATAAGCCAACAGCTCTGAAATCAGCCCTCGCTGATACTCCTCGTGAATCTTAGTCAGCTCGCGCACCAGGACGACTTGGCGGTCACCATAAACCGCCAGCATATTTTCCAGCGTCGACCGAACCCGATGAGGGGATTCGTAGAAAATCTGAGTCTCAGGATAGGATTTTTTGCTAGTGAAAAATTCCTTCTGCTGGCCAGCCTTTCTAGGCAGAAAGCCATAGAAAATATGCGGTTGGGGAGCCAGTCCGCTGGCAATCAAGGCAGTAATTCCAGCACTAGGCCCAGGAATTGGGACTACAGTAATTCCAGCATCTAGCGCTGCCTGAACCAAATCATGTCCAGGATCAGAAATACTTGGCAGACCTGCATCTGAAACCTGAGCTATATCATTTTCACTTTGAAGCATGTCCAAGAGAACTGGGATTTTCTCCTTGGCATTGTGCTCGTGAAAACTGATTTGCTTGGTCTCAATCCCAAAATGCTTAAGCAGAAGGCCCGTATTTCTCGTATCTTCAGCCGCAATCATGTCGACCTCTTTCAGGGTATTGACCATACGGATGCTCATATCATCCAGATTGCCGATAGGAGTCGCGACCAGATAGAGTTTGCCGTAGGCAGTTTCGCCCTTAAAACTTTTTTGAACCTGCATCACTACTCCCTAAATAACAATTCATCGCAGAACATGCACTCTGCGTCATTCTCCCGGCGCTGACCGTAGAAATCCGTACAGACATGAAAGCCGTCATAGTAAAGCTTACGTAGATTATCTCGGTTTTTCTTGGTCTTGGTCGGAGTTTCCTTCTCCACTTCTCCCAAGCGATCCCTCAGCTTGTCATTTTCCAGATGCAGAGCAATATTTTCCTCTACCACACTCTTGAGATTTTTCTTGACAGCCTCCACCTCAGCAAGGGTCACTAAAAGCGTCTGTGAAAAATCATCCAAGGCGTCAAATAAGTCTTTTTTATCCATTTTATACTCCTGTGCTGCCTCTTTTTACTTTCCCTTCAAAGTCATATATTCTAAAGCGTTTTGAAAAGATACATTGGCCCGCCACATCTTCCGAGCCAGCAAAATCTGCTCCAAGGCCTGTCGACCGCTTTCTGTTGCTATGTCCTTATAAAATAACACTTCCAAGAGCTTGAAGACCTGTTCCTGCTTCTCCTTATCATCAGCCAGCTTTGCCAGACGCGAAACTGCAGAAATGCCTGACTGGGGCGATTTTGAAAATCATTGACAAAGCGCTCGCATTCGCTGACTAATTCAAAAAAGGCGTTATTATGAGCCAAGCTTTCCGCTTCTGACTGAGTCTGACTATAAGCAGCTAGTAGCTCCGCTCGACTTTTAATCAAGCCATCCTGTTCCAAACTTTGCTGCAGAGTAGCTGTATTTTTCAAAAAATGATAAACCTGAGTCCGACTTCGAATTGTCGGCAGAATCAACTGTTCATCAGCAGTCAGGAGAAAGATATAAATCTCGCTCTGCGGTTCCTCAATGACTTTGAGCAAGGAATTGGCTGCATTTACGTGCATCCGATCCGCACCGCAGATAATGAAAACCTGCCGACTGCCTTCCAAGCCACTTTGAGAGAAATTTCGGACCAGCTCCCGAACTCGGTCTGTTTTGATAATGTTATTAACCGGTCGCACCACCGTTACATCAGAAAAATCTTCTTCTGCAATCAAACGACAAGAACGACAAGACTGACAAGGCCAGACGCCTTGCTTATTCTCGCAAAAAAGACTCTGAGACAGGATTTGGGCCATTTCAAAACTGCCAAAAGCTCCGGTAAACAAATAGGCGTGACTAAGCCGCCCCTGTTCCAGAATATGCTGAAACTGCTCAAACAAGCTGGGCTGGCTTTGCTGTAACTCTTTTATCTTCATGACGGATTCCCAAATCGTTCCTGAATGATGGCCAAACTATCAGCCACCACCTTATCCAAAGGTTGGCTAGCATCCACCTTGACAAAGCGCTCGGGCTCCTTATCAAGAATCGCCAAATAGCCCTGCCGAACCCGCTGGTGCAGGTCTAAACCTTCCAGATCAAGCCGATTCACCTCTCGGCTTTCACTCTTAGCAATCCGCGCCAGCCCTTCTTCCACATCAATATCAAAATAGAGGGTCAAATCAGGCTTGAGTCCATCTGTCGCAAACTGATTGAGCCATTCAATATCTGCCACATCCAGCCCCCGTCCGTAGCCCTGATAGGCAACTGAACTATCGATAAAACGGTCCATCAAGACAAGCTTTCCTTGCGTTAAAGCTGGCCAAACCCGCTCAGTCAAGTGCTGACGGCGGCTGGCAATGTACAGCAAGAGCTCAGTTTTAGCATCCATAGCCGTATGACTAGGTTCCAAAATCACTTCGCGAATGGCCTCCGCAATCTGGACGCCGCCCGGCTCCCGTGTTGTAATCAGACCAGTGCCATAACTTTGCAAAAAAGGAAGCAAGGCTTCCAACACACTCGACTTTCCAGCCCCTTCCGGGCCTTCCAGCGAAATCAAAATACCATTTTTCATCTTTACCTTTAATCTCTAACTTCTATTTTTTGATCATTTTAAGAAAATGCAGGTGCGAATTGCTCTAAAGCTTGATATAAGCTACTTTTCAGAGTCCGTCCACATTACTGATCAGCCTAACAAGAACCGATTCCGTCAGCTCATTATTTTCACCCTATTCTTTTTTATCTATTGTTTATTTTTACCAAAAAAAGCCAAAAAGCCCATCATAAGAAAAAGACTTTAAAAAAATTTTTTTCAAAGTGTTTCACAAAGGCTAAATTTTTTTGGTAAAATATATTCAGAATAAATTTCTGGAAATAGATTTAGGAGGATGTTATGTTTAAATTAAAAAACGTACTGGCCATCATTTTTGGGGCTGGAATTTTTTCTTTTGGGATTCATTATTTGGTCATTCCTTTTCATTTATATGAAGGTGGCGCGACAGGTCTAACCTTGATTGCCTACTATCTGTTTAAAATCCCTGTCTCGACGACCAACCTGATTATTAACATTCCTCTCTTTATTATTGCTTGGAAACTACTAGCTCACGAACCCTCTATCTCAGCATTCTGGGGACCTTCTCCGTGTCTGCTTGGCTCAAGATTTTTGAAATCCTACCTGCCTCCAAACACCTGCAAAACTATTTTCTCTCAGCTCTGGACGGGGATGTTTTACTGGCCTGTCTTGGAACAGGGATTGTTTTAGGGATTGGACTAGGCATCATCTTCAATGCTGGCGGAACGACGGGCGGTACTGACATTGTAGCCCGTATCTTTAATAAATACACTAGCATTTCCATGGGCAAACTCATGCTGACTGTTGATTTTGTAGTCATTACCTTGGTTCTCCTTGTTTTCAAAGACCTACGCATGGTATCTTATACCCTAATGTTTGTCTTTATCACCTCGCGCGTCATTGACCTGATTGCAGAAGGAGGCTTTGCCGGCAAAGGATTCCTCATCGTTACCAGCAAACCGGCAGAACTGGCTGAAGCTATCAATAACAAGCTGGATCGTGGAGTGACCTACCTCAAGGGGCAAGGCTTCTATAGCAAGCAGGATCTCCAGATTGTCTACTGTGTTGTTTCCCGTAATGAAATGCAACAGATGAAGAAACTCATTAACCAAGTCGATCCATTTGCCTTTACAACTATTACCGAAGCCCATGAGATTTTGGGCGAAGGCTTTACTTTAGATGCCAACAAACAGCCTATTGTACGTTAAAAACCTCATCTAACGATGAGGCTTTTTTATCGCTTATAAAGCTTTTGCAGCAGTATGTGTAATCTCAGCCAGCTCAATAGCATGCTCCTCAAATTTTTTCTTGAGAAGCGCCGTATCTATATTACCGGCTAACTGTACTTCAATGACGACTTTGCCATCCTTGCGTGGGATATTGACAGTATTGGAGATGTTGAGATTTTCTTCCACCAGAAGACGGATAATCTGCTCAAGAACCCCCACCTTATTCTCAGTGACAAAGCGCAGACGGACTCCCTCTTCACCATAGCCAGATACTTCTAAGAAAGCCTTGAAAATATCACGGTCAGTAATAACCCCGTAAAGTTGCTCATTGTCCACGACAGGCAGGATACCAATCTTATTTTTCAGCATCAGATAGGTCGCATCTTCCAGACTGGCAAACTGAGAAATCGTGACAACATCACGAATCATAACATCACCAACTTTTGTTTTGTTGAGAAGATAATTCATCTCGTAAATGGACAGACTCGTTGCCTTAGACGGACTAGCTTCTGCAATCGTTCCTTCTGTCACCAGTCCCACTAGTTGGTCATTCTCAATCACAGGCAGACGGTGGAGCTTTTGTTCACGCATCATATCTGCCGCATGAGCAATCGTAGTATTTGGGCTGATATAAACCACCTTACGCGTCATAAAATCTTTAACTGCCATAAAAGTTCCCTCTACTTCCTATCCATAATTCTTATACTTATTATACTTTATTTTGAAGCTGATTTCAAACGCTTTCAAGCCCTTTGCCTAAGTTTTCAAAATTTAGAAAAATCCCGCGATTGGAAAAATTGAATATAGGAAATGGCTAGCTAAACTATTTTAAGCATCTAAGATAAGAAAAAGGTCCATTGGACCTTTTCTAAATGTTAAGTTACTACCATAACTTTCTATCAACAACCTAAAAATGTCTCCCAGACATTTTAAAGAAAACTCGCTCTCGCGAGTTCCCATCTGCAACCTGAAACAATCCCCCGGGCATCTTGACGAAAACCTTGTTTTCTTTATCTGCAACTTAAAAAGGTCCATTGGACCTTTTTAACCACCTAGATATGCTTTGCGGACTTCGTCAGAAGCGAGAAGCTCTTGGCCAGTTCCGGACAAAACGATTTTGCCTGTTTCAAGGACATAACCGCGGTCAGCGATAGAGAGAGCCTTGTTTGCATTTTGCTCAATCAAAAGAACTGTTGTGCCTTGCCGCTGGATATCTTGGATAATATCGAAGATTTCCTGGATAAAGATTGGCGCCAAGCCCATAGAAGGCTCATCCAAGAGCAAAAGCTTAGGTGTAGACATCAGAGCCCGTCCCATAGCCAGCATCTGCTGCTCACCACCTGAAAGGGTTGCAGCATCTTGGTTTTTACGCTCTTCCAAGCGTGGGAAACGAGAGAAGACCTTTTTGAGATTGGCTTGATTTTTCTTCGCGGTTTGTTTTTGAGAAAGGCACCCATTTCCAAATTCTCCAAAACGGTCAAACCTGGAAAGACATGACGGCCTTCTGGTACTTGCGAAAGTCCAGCTGCTACGATTTTTTGAGCAGGAACTTTTTGAATTTCATTGCCGACAAATTCAATTTTACCAGCACTTGGACGAACCAAGCCTGAAATCGTGCGGAGAATGGTCGTTTTTCCAGCGCCATTTGCACCAATCAGGGAAACAACCTCTCCTTCATTTACTTCAAAGCTGACATCACGGACAGCCTGAATCATGCCATAATGGACAGAGAGATTCTCAACTTTAAGCATGGACATTAGGCTTCACCTCCTAGATATGCTTCAATAACACGTTTGTCATTCTTGATTTCATCAGGTGTTCCGTGCGCAATCAAGCGGCCGTACTCCAGCACATAGATGCGCTCAGTAACTTCCATTACCAAACTCATGTCATGCTCAATCAGCATGATGGTAATGTTAAATTCGTTTTTAATCCGTCGAATCAATGCAGTCAGCTCAGCTGTCTCCTGAGGGTTCATCCCTGCAGCCGGTTCATCTAAGAAGAGGATCTTAGGCTCCGTTGCCAAGGCCCGAACGATTTCCAAGCGACGCTGTTGACCATAAGCTAGGTTCTTAGCTAAAGTTTCGGCTTCCTTGTCCAAGTCAAAAATTTTCAGCAACTCCAAAGCCTTAGCTTTGAGTTCTTCTTCGTTTTTGTAGTAGGCTGGCAGGCGTAGGAAAGAAGCCAACACATGAGCCTTATGATGATTACCAAAGGCAATCAAAACATTATCCAAAACACTAAGGTCCTTAAAGAGCCGGATGTTCTGGAAGGTCCGCCCTAGCCCTAAAGCAGCAATCTTGTAAGGAACCTTACCATTGAGCAAATGACCATCCAGTGTCACTGCCCCTTCACTAGGCTCATAGACACCGGTTAGGAGGTTGAAAGAGTCGTTTTCCCAGCACCATTAGGGCCAATCAGACCAACCAACTCGCCCTCGTTGAGTTCCAAGGTCACATCACTGACAGCAGTCAAACCACCAAAGTTTTTAGTTAGATTTTTCACATCAAGAAGTGCCATTATTCTTTGACCTCCTTATTCTTTTTGAAGAGCTTAGACAAGCTCAGCTCCCAAGTCCCTAAGAGTCCGCCAGGACGGAAAATCATGACCAAAATCAAGGCCAAAGAATAGACAATCATCCGAATGCTGGATACATCCTGCAGCAACATATTGAGAACTCCCAATACCACTGCAGCCACAATCGTTCCAGTCATCGATCCTAGACCACCAAAAACAACAATAATCAAGATATTGATAGTGTTGGTAAAGGAATAGTCCTTAGGAACGACTGATCCAACAAAGCCAGCTTGAAGAGAGCCAGCAATAGAAGCCGTGATTGCTCCCAAGACAAAGGCTGTCACTTTGATTCTAGTAGTATTAACCCCGACAGACTCAGCAGCAATCTCATCCTCACGAACAGACAGAGTGCTGCGACCGATAGGACTGCGCAGGAAATTCAAGGTCAAAATAGTTGTGATAACAACAAAGACATAGACCATCTGCCAAGAAGTAAAGGGTGGAATGGATAGGATACCAGCTGCGCCATTCGTCAAAGTACCGCCATTAATAATCAGAATCCGGATAATCTCTGAGACACCAAGAGTCGCAATCGCGAGATAGTCTCCTTTAAGACGAAGCGTTGGCAAACCGACTGTCAAAGCCACAATACCAGCAATGATAGCTCCAGCTAGCATGGCAATGAAGAAGGCTCCATAAGTTGGCGATTTAGAGCCAATAATTGCTACTGCGTAGGCACCGATAGCCATAAAGCCAGCGTGCCCAAGAGAGAATTGACCTGAAAATCCGACGATGAGATTAAGCCCCACAGCCAGAATAATATTAATCCCGATCTGCTCTAAGATTTGAATGTAAAAAGCATTGAGAACACCGGCACTAACCAATACTGTCATCAGTAGGTAGCCGATTAAGACAAGGCCAAGCCAGAAATATTTACCTTTAAATTCTTTTTCATACCTTACACCTTCTCTTTCACATTTTTACCGAGGATACCAGCTGGACGGATCAGAAGAATGACAATCAAAATCGCATAGACAATGGCATCGCGGAAATCAGATAATCCAAGCGCTGTCGCAAAAGTCTCCAAAAGACCGATAACAAAGCCACCAAGCGCGGCACCAGGAATGATTCCAATACCACCGAGAACGGCCGCTACAAAGGACTTAATACCTGGAGTCATCCCCATTAAAGGCTCCAATGAATTATAATAAAGGGCAATCAGGACGCCAGCAGCTCCTGCAAGAGCTGATCCCAGAGCAAAGGTGAAGCTGATTGTCCGATTGACATTGATTCCCATGAGCTGGGCAGCATCACTATCTACAGATACAGCGCGCATAGCCTTACCCATCTTTGTCTTCTGCACGATAAACTGCAGAGCAACCATGAGGAAAATCGAAATTCCCAAAATCAGCAGCTGAATATTTGAGATAGAAATCGGTCCTAAGTTAAAGCGTACTGTTTTAATAACCTGCGGGAAGGAACGGGTATTGGCACCGACAAAGAAAATCATGCCATACTCGAGGAGAAAAGAGACCCCAATGGCTGTAATCAAAGCCGCAATCCGAGTCGAATTTCGCAGAGGACGATAGGCTAAAAACTCAATAACCACACCGAGAATCGCTGTCCCAATCATCGCTAAAATGAGAGAAAGGAAGAAATTAAACTTCAGGATATTAATCAAGTAATAACCCATAAAGGCACCAATCATATAGATATCGCCATGGGCAAAGTTAATCAGCTTAATAATCCCATAAACCATGGTATAACCCAAAGCCAGAAGCGCATAAACACTACCTAGGATTAGACCGTTGACTAATTGTTGGAGCATTAGACACCACTCTTTCTATAATAAAATAAGGAATGGGAGAAAAATCAGCAGACTAGGTCGTGATTTTATCATCCCACTCCCAAAATACGAATAATAGTTGATTGAGAAACGAAGAAGAATAGATTATAAAACAATACTCTTTCAAATCCGTAGATTTATAAAGAAAGAAATCATCTACTAACTTGCTCAAGCAACTAGAAATAGAAAACAAGTCAAAGACTGGGATAGCCCCAGCCTCGTAACTATTATTCCGCTTTAACTGTTTCTACAGTATCTACTTGACCATCTTTCAAGCCAATCATCAAAGCTGTTTTCACTGGATTGTGATCTTTATCAATAGTGATTGAACCGGTCACTCCATCGAAATCTTTAAGCTTAGCCAAGTTGTCTTTGATATCTACAGAAGTTTTAGCACCTTTGGCTGCTTCTGCTGCCATATAAACAGAGTCATATGCCAGAGCTGCAAACATAGATGGCTCTTCTTTGTACTTAGCTTTGTATGCTTCAATAAACTTCTTAGCTTTTTCTGACATTTCACCAGAAGTTGTAAAGCCAGATACATAGTAAACATTTGTAGCTGCAGCTGGAGTTGCTTGCTCAACGAACTTAGCATCACCAAAGCCATCAGGACCAACGATTGTTTGTTCAATACCCAAACCACGCGCTTGATTGACAATTTTACCAGCTTCTGTATAGTAACCTGGAACAACCAGAGCGTCAAATTCTTTGCCCTTAATCTTTGTCAAAGCAGCCTGGAAGTCTGTATCCTTGGATTGGAAGGTTTCAGTTGCTACAATCTCACCCTTGAATTCCTTCTTGAAAGCATCCGCCATTCCTTTAGCGTAGTCACTGGATTGGTCGTAGTAAAGAACGACTTTCTTAGCTTTCAAGTTGTCAGTGACATACTTAGAAATGATTTTACCTTGGTAGCTATCAATAAAGGTAGCACGGAAAAGATAATCTTGCTTGTTGGTCAGGTCATCCTGTGTCGCACTTGGTGTAATAATTGGTACACCTGCTTTAGCAGCATTTGCAGTAGCTGAAGCTGTCGCTCCAGAAGTCGCAGGGCCAATGATTGCATTTACCTTACTTTGGGTAACCAAGCTAGTAGTTATGGTAGATGCTTCAGCTGTTTCTGATTTGTTATCCTTATCAGTAACTTCAATCTTCTTGCCATCCACGCCGCCAGCAGCGTTGATTTCATCAACTGCCAACTGAGCACCATGTTGTTCAGCTGTACCGTAGGCTGCTACCTCACCTGATTCTTCAAAGTTGAAACCAAATTTAATCGTATCGCCAATTTCTGTACCAGTTGCTGTTGAGTTGTTATTGGATACTTCTCCACAAGCTGCGAGAAGGGCCGCACTAGCAAAAGCTACTAGGGATAGTGCAAATTTTTTCTTCATTCCGAAATCTCCTTAAGTGATTTGATTGATGATATAGTAAGAATATATCGAATTATCTGACAATTGTCAACCCTTTATAGAAATTTTATCAAATGATAACGTTTTCTTGCTCTCTATACAGGCTTCCAACAAAGTTTTGATCCAGTTCTTTTATGTGAGAAATCCGAACTTGCTTAACATAGCGCTCTTTGGGCAGATTCTCCTGTAAGTTCTGGGCGTCCTCTTGATTGACATAGAGATGCAGATAGCGATGCTTCTTAGAATGATAAATAATATCCCCAAAGTTAGCCAGCTTTTTGGCATCTCGATTATAGTAAAGATAGACAATCAAGCCCACCCTTTCTTCTCTCTCTATCATAAAACTCCTTTCCAGTCCATGTAGTTCTTAGATGATTATAGCAAAGATAGGGCAAAAAAACTAGCCCTCAAAAGCTTTATAGTCAGCTTAAAACACCAGAACTTGGTAGCTTGTCAGATTCAAAACAGCAAAAAAAGGAGCCGCTTTTGGCTCCTCCTCTGTTAGCTCAGATTGCTATTTTCCATGATTTCGTCAATAAAGCCGTATTCCAAGGTTTCCTGAGCACTCATCCAGTAATCGCGTTCCGCATCCTTATGGATTTGCTCAACGGACTTGCCAGAGTTTTCGGCCAAGATTTTTTCCAAGGTATTACGAGTTCTAAGCAAGTGCTCAGCTACAATGGCCATATCCGTTTGCTGAGTACCACTTCCAGCTCCGCCCATTGGCTGGTGAATCAGATATTCTGCATTTGGAAGCATGAAGCGTTTGCCCTTAGCACCACTGGAAGCAATGATTGTTCCCATGCTAGCAGCTACACCCATAACAATGGTCTGAACATCAGACTTGATGAAGTTCATAGTGTCCACAATAGCTAGACCTGCTGAAACGGATCCGCCCGGCGTATTCACATAGAGATAAATATCTTTAGTATTGTCCTGTGCATCCAAGAAAAGAAGCTGGGCAATGATTGAATTAGCCATATTATCCTCTACTGGACCAGTCAGCATGATAATCCGATCTTTTAATAGCCGGGAGTAAATATCATAGGAGCGCTCCCCTCGGCTGGTTTGTTCAATAACTACAGGAATCATAGTTTTCTCTCTTTCTCTTTTTAAAATTTTCTATCAAACTAGGAAATAGAATTTCAAATTACGAGACTATTATATCCTTTTGGTCAAAAAAGGTCAAATAGAAACTTTTATTTAGTTCCGAACAGACGATCTCCTGCATCTCCCAGTCCTGGTACGATATAACCATGGTCATTGAGATGGTCATCCAGAGCCGCTGTGAAAATATCAACATCTGGATGAGCTTCCTGCAAGGCTTTTACTCCTTCAGGTGCAGAAACTAAACATACAAAAGTAATGTAGCTAGCACCACGTTTCTTCAGAGAATCCACAGCCAAGATAGCAGAACCACCCGTAGCCAACATTGGATCAACAACGAAAATCTGACGTTGGTCGATATCTTCTGGCAACTTGACCAAATATTCAACCGGCTTCAGGGTTTCTTCATCACGGTACATTCCGATATGCCCAACTTTAGCTGCTGGAACCAAGCTCAGAAGTCCATCCACCATGCCAATACCAGCCCGCAGGATTGGAACAATAGCCAATTTCTTCCCTGCAATCTGCTTTTGGACTGTTTTCGTAATCGGTGTTTCAATTTCTACATCTTCAAGTGGTAAATCGCGCAAGACTTCATATCCCATGAGCATTGCGATTTCATCAACTAATTCACGAAAAGCCTTGGTAGAGGTATCTGTACGACGCAAGATAGACAATTTATGCTGAATTAGCGGATGAGCGATAACTTCAAGTTTTCCCATGATTGGATTTCCTTCTTTCAATTTATTCTTCTTATTATATCAAAAAGAGTGAAAAGGCTTGCCATAAGCAAGCCTTTTTCAAAGATTTTTCTTCACCTTACAGCCATTCTCTATAGCGCTTGATATAAAGGTGTTTAACAAGGGTTACACTAACCATATAAAGCGCAATAATCAAGAGGAGGAAAAGGAAATAAGTGCCATTTCAGCGGAGCTGTCTTCAGAACTGACGCAAAGAGGCTGTATGGCAGGGAAGTAACAAAGAGGGCTGCTGCCATGGTCGTCACAATGACAGACAAAAGCAGGACGGCTTTTGCAGAAATGGCAGCTTAGGTGAGCGCAGCATGTAGATAACCATGGTCTGGGTCCATATGGACTCAACGAACCAGCCTGTTTGAAAAAAAGAGTGATAAAGGTTTCTGCTTGCCCACTAGCTGCTTGATAGCTACCTCCTGTTATCATAGGTACGATAATAAAGTAGAGCAACAAATAGGTCAAAACATCAAAAAAACGGATGAGATAGGACCAATCCAAGCCATAAAGCGGGTAATAGAGTTAGCAGACCAAATCCGTGGTTTCTTGAGAAATTCACTGTCAACGTTATCGAAGGGCAGAGCTATACAAGACAAGTCATAAACTAGATTGAGGACAATCAGATGAACTGGTGCCATAGGAAGAAAATGGCAAAAAGATACTGGCAAAGAGGAGAGAAAAGATATTCCCAAAATTGGAACTGACCGTCATCTTAATGTACTTGGTCATGTTGGCATAGACCTTGCGCCCTTCTACCAGCCCTTTCTCCAGAACCATAAGGTCCTTGTCCAGCAGAATGACATCTGCTGTTTCCTTGGCAATATCGACAGCTGTATCAACAGAAATACCCACATCTGCTACCTTCATAGAAGGTGCATCATTGATACCATCACCCATGTAGCCAACCTTGTGGCCATTAGCCTTGAGTTGGAGAATGATCCGAGCTTTTTGGTCAGGTGAGAGCTTGGCAAAAACCGTTGTATGCTCCACTGCCTGACTCAATTCTTCATCAGATAAGGCATCCACCTCTACACCTAGTAAGATATTATCTACATCTAACCCAACCTTTTCACAAACTGCCTGGGTCACCTTATCATTATCACCGGTCAAAATCTTAGTAGCAACGCCGTACTCAGCCAAGATTTCAATAGCTGGAGCCGCAGATGACTTAGGTGGATCTAGAAAGGCCAGATAGCCCGTCAAAATCATGTTAGATTCATCCTTGACTTCATAGTCGTAATCTTCTTCTAAGTTTGACTTGTAGCTAACACCAAGCACACGCAGCCCTTGCTCATTGAGTTGAGCCACTTCCGCAAGGATTTCCTGACGAATCTCCTCAGTCAGTACTGTAATGCGTTTCTTGTATTCTACATGGCTAGAGATAGCCAGCATTTCCTCCAAGGCCCCCTTGGTCACCATGCTGATAACATCCTCATCATCCTTGACGATGACACTCATACGACGACGCTCGAAATCAAAGGGCAGTTCATCAATTTTCTTAAAGGTTTGGTCTAGATTACGGACAATCTCATGCTTTTCTGCTTCTTTCTCCGTCCGATTGATAATGGCCCGGTCCATAAGATTTTTGAGACCAGTTTGATAGTAGGAATTGAGAAAAGCACGACAGAGCACTGCTAAGTCCAAATCTCCATGAATATCCAGCGGGTATTCTAACACAATCTCGTCTTGGGTCAGTGTGCCCGTCTTATCCGTACAAAGGATATCAATAGCTCCTAGGTCTTGGATGGCATTCAGCTTCTTAATCACGACCTTTTCCTGAGCCATGATAATAGAACCTTTAGCCAGGCTCGCTGTGATAATCATAGGCAGCATTTCTGGAGTCAGGCCGACCCCAACACTGAGGGCAAAGACACCTGCTTCCAGCCAGTCGCCGTCTGTCAGACCGTTGATGAAGAACACGACTGGAACCATGACGAGCATCAGACGAATCAAGAGCCAGGAAATGCTATTCATCTCGCGCTCAAAAGAGGTCGGCTCATCGTAGGTGTTCAGCGTCTGCTCAATGGCTCCCATCATGGTCTCATCGCCAACCACCAGCACCAGAGCTGTAGCTCTTCCGGAAATAACGTTTGTTCCCATAAAGGCCAGCGACTCTGTTTCTAAAAGGCTATCAAGTTTTTGTTCATCTGACTTGGCCAGACAGACCTTTTCTACTGCATCGCTTTCGCCTGTCAGGCCGGACTGCTGAACAAAGAAATCACGCGAGTCCAGCAGCAAGACATCTGCAGGAATCATGTCTCCGGCACTAAGCTTGATGATGTCTCCTACAACAAGCTCATCAATCGGAAGTTCCTGCTCTGCTCCTTCACGGATAACCGTAGCAGTGTTGACAATCAACCGAGACAGATTGCTAGCAGCGCGGTCACTCCGCAATTCCTGAACAAAACGAATGCCTCCAGAAATCAAGACCAGAACGACAATAATGATAGAAGTTGTCGGATCTTCCTCATCAGGCTTAGCCAGCCAAACATTGGTCACTAAGGACACGAGGGCAATCACCAATAAGATGACTGTAAAGGGGTTAATGATAGACTCGTAAATTTTCTTTAGAATAGAGTCTTCCTGACCCTTTGTGATGATATTTTCACCATAGAGGTCACGATTTTCTTCGACCTGCTCTTCTGTCAGGCCGCGAAAAGAACTCTTGTAAAAAGCCAGAGTTTCTTTTTACAGGAAGCTGCAGAGCAGCAACAAATCTTTCTTTTTACTGTTTTTCATTGGTTTCTCCTTGATGTATGATTGATAAATTTTCATACACAGGACCAATCACTTTATAAGGACAGAACGACACAAATCAGCGATTGGCTGTGTATGTGCGGTTCGGATAATCGTCAATTTGCATCGCGTGTCTCCTTTCTTAATTTATAAAAAAACAATTAAAAGTCCCAAGATGCCTGCAAGACGTCAAAAGTGGCATTCATCTTCTGTGTCCAATCTTGCAATTCTGGAAAAATTTTTCTTTTAAAGAAAAATCCAATAACTTCTTCACGTAAATTCCACCAATCTACAAGAGCAACTACTTGGATTGTTGCAATATTTAAAGAGAGCCCCTGCTCAGTAGCCAGTTTCTCTAACAAAGACAAACTCCGTATATTTCTCTCTTCAATTTGCTGATGTCTGTCTTTCCACCAATGTTCTTTTTTTCATGGAAAAAAATTTTTTTCCGCAACAATCGGCATTGTATTTTTCCAAAAATTCCTTCAGCAATGGACAGTATATTTAAAACATGCCATTTATCCATTCCATTGGGGAAAAGTGAGACTTCCTGACCTAGTTCGTCTAAATATTGAGAAATTAAATCACTACCATATAACCATTCTCCACTGGAAGCTTGAAAAGCAGGAATTCTACCTAAAGGATTATCTTGATTGTGCGGTGAATTTCTATCAAAAGCCACCTGAACTTTCTGAATATCCACTTGCTCCTCTAAATGATGATGTAAAATTGTAACATATACTTTACGCGCAAAAGGACTGGTACTAGAATACCAAAATTTCATCACTATTCCTCCTTCTTTTTCTTGAGAGGCAGGCAATCAACTATTTGCACTCTTGAAATATTTTCAGCAAAAAAGAATACCCTGCCAATTTCTCGGCAGGGTTGTTTGCATGTCAGGTTATTCGCTTCATTGTTTTATGCACAGATAAAGCAAGCATTTACCGTTCAAGCTTTAACTCCATAAGGCGATGAAATGAGCTTAGTCTTGACCTTGGCGATCAAGACTGTTGACCAACGAGTAGTGTCTCCACTGCTTTGCGGTAGTCATCCGTATCCTTATGGTAGCCTCACCTACCGATTTTCCACTATTACTATACTCCTCTTTGGAAGGATTGTCAATCTTTTTTTATCGCTTGAGATAAATTTCAAAAATATTTTGATTTATTTTGGCAGTACCTCTGCAATACGGGAACAGATTTCTTCAACCATGGTCTCTGGAGCAGCAACATTTAAGCGGGCATGACCTTTGCCTTCTTGGCCAAAATCACTTCCTCTATTCAGGACGACCTTTGCCTCTTCTCGTAGCAGCTGAAAGAGCTGGGCATCTGTCAGGCCATAATCTGAAAAGTCCAGCCAAATCAGATAAGTCCCTTGAGGCTTCATGACCCGCAGGCGCGGCGCTTCCTTGGCAAAATAATCAACCACAAAATTCACATTCTTCTCAAGAACTTCCTTGAGCTCCATCAACCAAGACCAACCGTAACGATAGGCTGCTTCTGTAGCTAGAAATCCAAGACCAGGAATTTCATGCTGGTTATTGGCCAGCTGGCGTTTTTTAAACTGATGCCGCAAGCTAGGATTCTCAATCACTGCATAGGAATTTTTGGTCCCAGCAATATTAAAGGTCTTAGTCGCACTGGCTAAAATCAGGCTAAAGTCCTTAAAGTCAGGCGAAACAGTATTAAAAGACTGATGTTCATGACCAAACAGCGTCAAATCTTGATGGATTTCGTCTGAGACCAAGAGGACGCCATACTTTTGGCAGAGGCGTCCAATTTTCTCTAACACTTCCCGTTCCCAAACTCGACCTCCGGGATTGTGCGGATTGCAAAGAACATAAATCTTGACTTCATTATCTGCAATGTCACGCTCTAGCTGCTCAAAGTCAATCTGAAAAAGGCCGTCCTTCTCTATCAAAGAATTGGTAATAAGCTGACGATTATTGAGCTTGACACTGCGGGCAAAAGGAGGGTATACAGGAGTGTTGATTAGAACGGCATCGCCTTCCTTGGTAAAGGCTTGGATAGCCGTTGAAATAGCAGGAACAACCCCTTCTATAAATACCAAGGCTTCCCGATCAAAGGTATAGTCGTGCTCATCTCGCTCCCAATCTAGCACGGCATTGATTAGCTCTTCACTAGCATAGGTATAGCCATAGACTAACTGATTAGCGTAATCATGAACGGCTTGCTGGATTTCAGGTAGGACTTCAAAATCCATATCTGCAATCCAAGCTGGCAGGACTTCCTTGTCCTTCTCCGCTTCTTTCCATTTATAAGTATGATGCCCTACACGACAGGGTGCTTTTTCAAAATTATATCTTCCCATATTATTCATTCTCCAAGGCTGCACGTAAATCGTCTACCAAATCTCGACTATCCTCAATTCCAATTGACAGGCGCAGCAAATCATCAGTCAAACCATAAGAATGACGCACTTCCACCGGAATGTCTGCGTGAGTCTGGGTCGTCGGATAGGTAATCAAGCTCTCTACTCCACCCAAACTTTCCGCAAAGGTAAAGACTTTCAGGCTATTTAAGAGATGAGGAATCTTCCCTTCGTCCACAACTTTAAAGGAAATCATACCACCCTTACCTGGATAGAGAACCTCTTTTACCGCAGGAGATTGCTTCAGAAAAGCGACTACTTCTTGTGCATTCTGAGTAGAGCGCTCCATACGGAGAGCCAGTGTCTTGAGACCGCGCAAAAGCAGATAGCTGTCAAAAGGAGACAAGACTGGTCCAGTTGTATTGAGATTATAGAAAAGTTTGTCATAAATAGCAGTGTCATTGGTCATGATAGCTCCAGCCAAGACATCATTGTGCCCGCCCAGATACTTGGTCGCAGAGTGTAGAACAATATCTGCTCCATCCTCCAGCGGTCTTTGGTAAATAGGACTGTAGAAGGTATTGTCCACAATGACAGCTGCTCCTCGCTCATGAGCTGCTTGGGAAATGCGGGCAATGTCAAACTCTACCATAAGAGGATTGGTCGGTGTCTCGATATAGACAATATCTATATCCTCTGTCAGATTATTGAGTAGTTCTTCTTCTGTATTGGCATAGGTAAAAGCAAAGCGCCCTTCTGCTTCAGCCTGAGCAAACCAGCGGAAAGAGCCGCCATAGAGATCCCGAACAGCTAAAACCTTACTGCCGACTGGAAAGGCACTAAAGGCCAGCACAATAGCCGACATACCAGAGCTAGTCGCTAGAGCATAATTTGCACTTTCGATAGCAGCCAGAGTCTCTTCCAAGCTAACCCGCGTTGGATTCTTGGTTCGAGTATAGTCATAACCTGTTGACTGGCCAAACTCAGGGTGCTGGTAGGTTGTTGAAAAATGCAGGGGTGTTGTTAAAGCACCAGTTGTTTCATCTTTTTTTACCCCAGCCTGAGCCAGTAGTGTATTTAATTTTACGTCCTTACTCATATTAACCTTCCAATCCTTCGCTAATATTTCACCCTCTATTGTAACATCTTTTGAAAACATTTTTCTTTTTTCTTTTCAAGAGCTAGCTATAGTTTGAAACTATAATGTTAAAGTTTTAGAAAAACAAATCTAAAAATTAAAGCCCTGCGGCTTTTTAATAGATGTGAAAGCGTCGTCGCAGACTAGCCGCTTTTGAACCGATAAAGCGATCCATAAGGCGAACTTTGAGCGCCAGTCCGCCATAGACAGCGAGGCCAATACCGCCAATCAGAGCGATATAGACAAAGCTGGAAATCCGACCGCTTGGATGAAGGAAGAGACCGATAAGAAGCTCTGTCACCAAGACAAAGATGGTCATCAGAACCGTCAAAATCACTGACAGGAGACTCCGTTTAAAGAGATTCTTAGGATTCAGACCTGTTACCTTGCGAATTTCCTGATACATGAGCAGGATTGGGATAATCAAGCCAACTGTCGTCGCAAGAAGAGGACCATAAGCTTTAAAAATATAAATCAAGGGTACTTGCAGCACCAACTTGACTCCTACTCCATAGAGGAAATAAATAATAGCTTTTCGATTTTGGAAGAGGGCCTGAATCATCGGAGCCAACACCGTATATAGACTGAGGATAATGGTCTGCAGCATAGCAAAGATGAAAAGTCCCAGTGCTAAGCCATCTGGCTTGCCATAGAAAACAGTATACAGAGGTTCCGCTACCAAAACAGCACCAATAGTTGCTGGCAGGATAAAGAAAATCAGCATGCTGAGATTATCCTGCACCAAGCGTGCAGCCGATCGGAAATCACCTTTGACATAGTTCTCAGTCAAGAGAGGAATCCCGACACCGCCGATAGAGGTAGCCACTGCAATTAAAATCATGGTAATTTTATTAGGATTGGCTGAGAAATAGGCAAACTGAACCAAGAGCTCGGACTTGCTGTACTTGCTAATCCAACCCATGACATGGATAAAGGTAGCTTGGTCAATAATCTGAAAAAGCTGAATGGCAGATCCTGTGATAATGAAAGGAATGGCTTCACGAATGGTATCCCAGAGGAGGGCACGGCCATTGATCTCCCCTGCATTAGCAGGCTTATGAAGGATGGAAGTCAGCATACCTGTCTTCCAGAGATAGAAGGCTAAGACAGCCATGCTAGCCAGCATACCGATAAACGCTGCAAATGTTGACTGGGTAACCGCTTCTACATAGTTGCCAGAGCCGATTTTCATGATGAAAAAGGCGGTCAGCAGCATCCAGATGACCCGGATGACCTGCTCCGCAATCTGACTGATGGCATAGGGCTTGAGATTGTTAAAGCCTTGGAAAAATCCTCGGATAACGCTCATCGATGGGAATATCAAAACAGCCAAAGACAGACTCTGCATGACTGGCACCAAGTCTGAACCACCGCCAGACATAGAAGCGAAAACTGGTGAGAGCAGGTACATAATAACTGCAAAGACAGCTCCCAAAAGCAGCATAAACTTTAGAAACTCTCGTATGAGAGTGAAACTGTGCTCTTCCTTGTCAATGGTATTGTACTTAGCTACCTGCTTGGCCACTGCCACTGGCACACCGGCTGTCGAAATCAGTAAAAACCAAGCATAGATATTGTAGCCCATAGTAAAAAGGCCGTTGGCCTCGGCGCCGTGCTTGCCCATCCAGATATACCAAGGAATGATATAGATGGCACCCAGAAGACGACTGATAAAATTGCTGGCAGTTAGCCAGGCCGTTCCCCGCAGCATCTGCTGCTGCTGGCTTGTTGTTTCTTGGCTCATAGAAAACCTCTTCTATTTATTCTTCTTTTATTATAAACTTTTCCTTGCCTCTTGTAAAACCCAGCCATAAGGTTTACAATAGATTTATGATTAAAATTGAAACCGTATTAGTTATTTTAAAAGAAGACCATAATTTTCGTGATATTGTTAAAGGCGGAGAATACTTCTTCTCCTACAGCGGCTTGACTTTCGATAGTATCAGCTATGACAGCAGGGAAGCGGATGCCTCTACCCTCTTTTTTGTCAAGGGTGAGGCTTTTAAGAAAGAATTTCTAGAAAAAGCCGTCTCAGCTGGCCTGCGCTTTTATATCAGCGAGACAGACTTTCAAGTGGGCATTCCGGTCCTCTTGGTCAACGATGTCAAGCAGGCCATGAGTCTCTTAGCCATGGAATTTTACGACCATCCTGAGAAAAAGCTCAAACTGCTGGCCTTTACAGGCACCAAGGGCAAGACCACTACAGCTTATTTTGCCTATCAAATCCTTTCCCAAAGTCATCGGCCTGCCCTGCTCTCGACTATGAACACTACTTTGGATGGCGAGACTTTCTTCAAGTCAACTCTGACTACACCAGAGAGTTTGGATCTTATCAAAATGATGGCCCAAGCCCTTGCCAACGACCGGACTCATCTCATCATGGAAGTTTCCAGTCAGGCTTATCTCAAGAAAAGGGTCTATGGCCTAACCTTTGATGTAGGTGTCTTTCTCAATATCAGCCCCGATCATATCGGTCCTATTGAACATCCTACTTTTGAGGATTACTTCTACAATAAGCGGCTTTTGATGGACAATAGCCGAGCAGTTATCGTGAATAGCGGCATGGACCATTTCCAAATCGTGAAAGAGCAAGTCGCTTCTATGGAACACGATTTCTATGGAGCAGACTCTAGCAATACCATCATAGATTCTCAGGCTTTCAGCTTTGAAGCTGCTGGCAAGTTAGCTGGCCTCTACGATATCCAGCTCATCGGCCGCTTCAATCAGGAAAATGCAGTAGCGGCTGGTCTTGCCTGTCTGCGTCTAGGTGCTAGCCTCGAAGACATCAAAAAAGGAATTGCCGCAACCCGAGTCCCAGGCCGTATGGAAGTTCTGACTCAGAAAAATGGCGCCAAGGTCTTCGTTGACTACGCTCACAATGGTGTTAGCCTAAGCAACCTGCTTTCTGTAGTTCAGGAACACCAGAAGGGCAAGGTTATCCTACTCTTGGGTGCTACCGGAAACAAGGGTGAAAGTCGCCGCAAAGACTTCGGTTTCCTACTTAATCAGCATCCTGAGCTGACTGTTATCTTAACTGCGGACGACCCTAACTATGAAGATCCTCTAGCCATCGCGGAGGAAATCGCATCCTACATCTCCTATCCAGTGGAAAAAATAGCCGACCGTGAAGAAGCCATCAAAAAAGCTCTCAGTCTGACTGAGCGAGAGGGAGATGCCGTCATTCTGGCCGGTAAAGGAGCAGATGCTTACCAAATCGTAGAAGGAGAAAAAGTAGCCTATCCAGGAGACTATGATCTTGCTGAAAAGTATTTATAAGAAAAAAGGCGTGGACATCGCCTTTTTATTGTTGTTTTGTAAAATTACCGCCATTTAATCAGCACATACATCAAGCTGGAGCCAAACATATCTGCCAAGGCGTGCATGAGAAAGAAAGGCAGGAGGTTCTTGACCTTGTACTTGTAAAGGAAATAGTAAAAGAGACCATACACCACTCCGATAACCAAGGCCCACAGCATGCCCTGATAGGTGTGGAAAGAAATCCGAATGATAGTAGAGTAGGCCAGAGCCTGCCACTTATACTTCTCCTTAACAGAGGTCATAAGACCAAGAAAGAAGAATTCCTCATAAAAGCCATTGAGAAGTCCGTAGAGAATGGCCATAGGTGTCAGTTCAGCAAATTTCCGGAAGATTTCTAGCAAATCTACATAAGACCAAAGAGTTGGATCAAAGTAATTATACTCGCCGCTCAGTGTCGTCACAATGTCACCAAAGAACCCTACCGCTACAAAAATAAGCGGAGTCCAAAGGAGAACCGACCAGCTCAGACGGATGGGAAGCTTCTTAAAGTCAAAGCGCCGAAACAATAGATAAAGAATAGTCAAGACCAGCATCAGCAGCTGAAAATTGAAATTGCTAGAAAAAGCCGCTCCCTCGCTGGCTGTATTGCTCACCGTTTCAGTCGCTCCTGTGCTAGCGGCTGGCGCAAAGCTAGCTAGATAAAGCTCCGTTGAGCGGTAAATAAACTGCCCAAACATAAGCAGGGTAATCACAGCAATATCAAACCACTTCAGCTCTTTCAAAGGCTTAGAGGGGCGTAAGTGCGTCAATAGTTTCATCATCTTTCCTTTCACCACCTGTAAATTCATGTCACCATTGCAGGTTCTTTTTTATATTTCTATCTTAGCGTGAAAAAGCTTAAATTTTTTTATTATTTACAAATTTTATAAAACTTTTTTTATTTTATTTTTTTATTAAATTGTCAGAAAAATTCTTTTTTTAGAAAAAAATTTTTTTATGGTATAATAAGAGGCGTAATTCTGATAGAAGAATCAGCCAGAAAGGAAGTCTATGTCCACTATCTCTGCAGCAAGTATCCAGGTCGCCTACGATCAAAAGGTTATTATTGACGGACTGGACTGCCAACTAGCCGAGGGAAAGATTACAACTATTATCGGTAGCAATGGCTGCGGTAAGTCCACTCTTCTAAAGGCTTTTACTCGTATTTTACCGACAAAAGCCGGCAGCATAACCCTGGATGGACGGTCCATCGCCCTACTGCCGACCAAGGAGGTGGCGCAAAAGATTGCCTTACTGCCCCAAACCATGGAAGCGACCGATGGCATCACTGTTTATGACTTGGTCTCTTATGGCCGCTTTCCGCATCAAACTGGCTTAGGGCGGCTCAGTACAGAAGACCGGGAAAAAATCTGCTGGGCTATGGAAGCAACTCAAGTCAGCGAATTTTCGGACTGGCAGGTGGATGATTTGTCTGGAGGTCAGCGTCAGCGCGTCTGGATTGCTATGGCTTTAGCTCAAGATACAGAGACTATTTTTCTGGACGAGCCGACCACCTATCTGGATATGAATCACCAGCTGGAAATCTTGGAGTTACTGAATGACCTCAACCGATTCAGCGGAAAAACCATTATCATGGTTCTGCATGACATCAACCTAGCTGCCCGCTTTTCCCATCAGTTGATTGCTATGAAAAATGGGCACATCCGGTATCAAGGAAGTGTTGAGCAGGTCATGACTTCGGATATTCTGAGAGACATTTTTCAGATTGAAGCCCAAATTATTCGAGATCCTATTCAGGATAAGCCGCTCTGCCTCAGCTATCAGCTCCTTAAATAAGTCATATATTCATAGATAAGTTTCCCATATCTTCTTCATGGATACAGCTTCTAAACTTTTTATAGAATTGGAGGAAAAAATGAAAAAGTTTTTATCATTTGCCACCCTTACTGTCACCATCTTCCTTTTAGTTGCCTGCGGCAGCTCATCTAAATCTGAAAACTCTGCCTCTTCAGACAAGGTCGAGCTATCTAGCAAGCCCAAAATTGATGGATTTCACTACTACGGCGATATTCCTAAAAATCCAAAACGAATCGCCAGCCTCTCCTCTACCTACACTGGCTATTTGCTGCAACTTGGTTTCGACCCTGTCACTGTAACATCCTATGATGCTAAAAACCCTGTCCTCAAGGAAAAAGTCAAAAACGCCAAGGTTCTGATGCCGGAAGATTTGGAGTCTATCGCCAAGCAAAAGCCAGACCTTATCGTGGTAGATGCCAGTGACAAAAATATCGATGAACTAAAGAAAATCGCTCCAACTATTGCCATTGATTATGGAAAAAATGACTATTTAGAAATCCTAAATCGCTTTGGCCAAATCTTTGGTAAGGAAAAAGAAGCTGATCAATGGATTGCTGACTGGAAGAGCAAAACAGCTGATATTGGCAAGCAGTTAAAAGAAAAGCTGGGACAAAATGTCACTTTCACCGTTGTCGGGCTATATGAAAAGGAAATCTACCTCTTCGGTAACAACTGGGGACGAGGCGGAGAAGTTATCTACAAATCTCTGGGATTTGATGCCCCACAAAGGTGAAGGAGGAAGTATTCCCGAGTGGCTACTTGCAAGTCAGCCAAGAAACGGTGAGTGAGTATATTGGCGATTATGTCCTGGTTGTAGCTGAAGATGATAAAACGGGCAGTGCTCTTTACGAAAGCGATGTTTGGAAATCCATTCCCGCTGTCCAACAGAATCATATCTTAAAAGTGGATGCCAACGCCTTTTATTTCAACGATCCATTGACACTTGAATACGAACTCAAAACCATTCAAGATGGCCTTGAAAAAATGAACTAGGACATTCCTTGCAGAAACTCAGACTAGTGAAAAAACATTGCTAGTAAGCGATATATCTCATGACAGCTATTTTATTTTCGACAATATAAAGGATACCAGATGACGCTTCATTCACTCTTCACTCAAAAAAATAGGCCAAATATTTTTTGGCTTGTTTTTTTCGCCCTCATTCTCCTGCTGATTGGCGGACTCTATCTCTACCTGCGCTTTGGCATTCCCAGCTACTCCCATCAGCAACTGATAGAAACGCTGAGCCATCCTTTCAAGGAAAGTCCAGCCCAGAACATCATCATAGATCTGCGCTTACCTAGAGGAATTGCAGCTCTGCTAGTCGGAGCTAGCTTGGCCGTTTCAGGAGCCATCATGCAGGGGATTACCCGCAATGCCATTGCTGATCCGGGACTTCTGGGTATCAACTCAGGAGCTGGCCTAGCGCTCATCTGCGGTTATGCCTTTTCTAAGAGTATACACTACAGTAGCATCCTCCTGCTCTCACTTGTAGGAGCCTGTCTAGCCAGTATTCTGGTTTTCAGTCTCTCCTACCATCCTAGAAAAGGTTTTGAGCAACTACGTCTCATCTTATCCGGTGCCATGGTAACGACACTCCTGACTGCCATCGGGCAAGGCTTGACCATTTACCTCAACCTGACCAATGCTGTCATCGGTTGGCAGGCTGGAGGACTTCTAGGAACCAATTGGAAAATGCTGCAAATCATTGCTCCCTTTATCTTATTAGGCCTCTTTACTGGCTCAGCTATTTTCTCACCAACTAACCATTCTCAGCCTCAATGAAACAGTAGCCAAAGGGCTTAGGCCAGCGAACGACTCATATGACCCTAATCTTTCTAAGCCTTGTTCTACTGTTATCAGCGGCAGCTGTTGCCCTAGTAGGAAGCCTAGCCCTCGTCGGACTGATTATTCCACACTTTGTCAAAACCATCAGAGGAAAGAACTACCAAAAAAACCTGCCACTGACGATGCTAACAGGTGCGCTCTTTCTACTGATCTGTGATTTTGCTGCGAGTCATATGGTCGGTTTGCCTCTTAGCTCTATTATCAGTCTCGTTACGCTGCCAATCTTCCTGTGGCTGATGAGAAAGGGGGCCTTCTATGAGAGATAAAAAACGAATTCTTTTGGTTCTAGTAAGCCTCAGCCTCCTGACTTTCCTAATTTTCCTACTGTCTCTATCATCAGGCGATCAGGAATTTAACGCCGGAGAAGCTCTTCGATATCTGCTGGGGCAGGGAGATGATGGCAGCGCCTTTATCATGAAGCAGATCCGCCTGCCTCGAATTCTAGTCTGCCTTCTAGCAGGAGCTTCGCTAGGGATGAGCGGTGTACTGCTGCAGACCTTTACCCGAAACCCACTTGCCGATTCAGGAACCTTGGGAATCAATGCAGGAGCTGGTGTTATCATTACTCTTGCTATCAGCAAGCTAGAAGTGACCGATCCTTTCTATATCCGCTATCTTCCCTTCATCGCGACCTTTGGCGGTATGCTGACTGTAGCCCTTATTTACCTGATCTCACATCAAAAAGGCCAAGCAATCAGCCCCGTCAAGCTCATTATCGCTGGTGTGACCTTGTCAACCATCCTGTCTTCTAGTATGATTGCCATCACAGGCCGTGTCAATCAGAATAAACTGACCTATGTAGTTAGCTGGCTAGCTGGTAAGATTACGGGTAATAACTGGGAAAGTCTAGCTATTGCTGGCCCTTTCTTGCTTTTATTCTGGCTGCTGACCTATCTGCGTTCCCAAAAGCTCAATATCCTCAGCCTAAATGATGAAATAGCTCTAGGTCTGGGGCTTCATCTAAAAAGAGAGCGGCAGATAACCCTACTATTGGCCAGTGCTCTCGTCGCCTTTAGCCTATCTCTAGCTGGAAATATTGTCTTCATCGGTATGTTGGCTAGCCATATCAGCAAACGATTCCTACCCAGCGATCATCGCTTACTCTTTCCAGCCACCATGCTGCTAGGCGCCTTTATCATGACAGGAGCAGATACTATCACAAGAACCTTCCTCATCGGAAGCTCCGTCCCAACAGGCATTTTGATTTCCATTATTGGAGCCCCCTACTTCCTATACCTTATGTATCAGCAAAAAAAATAATCAGCCGAATAATCGACTGATTATTTTTTATTTATCCAAGCTGTTTTTGATACCTTCTACAGCGCCTTCTACAGCTTCTTTAGCATCTTCAGCAACTTCTTTGGCTTTAGCAACAGTTTTTTCTACAAAGCCTTCTGCTTCAGTCTTGTTATCTCCTGTAACTTTGCCCACGCCTTCTTTAACAGCGCCCTTAGCTTGATCGAATTTATTTTCTAGTGACATATGATTGCCTCCATTCTTTTTTACAGTATCTGATACCGTTTACAGTAGTATAAGTTTTTTCTTTTCAAAGGTCAAATATTCTGCTCATTTTATGAGAAAATCAGTCCAGCTGAAAAATCAATCTCTCCTTATCAAAGCTGGCCCGCAACTCATACTTGCCTGCTTCGTTTTGCCGGATATAGCCCAAGATTACTAGGCTATCGACAAAAATGTCCCGCCGCTTCTGCATGAGCTCATCCTTGCGGACATACTTGAGAAGAAAGGTCGTCATATACTTGAGTGCATACTCTGGATTGACATCGCCCAAGACAGCATAGAGGGGCTTTTGTGCCTCAGACAGCGGATACTGGCGCTGCATCTTATAAAAATAATTAGCCAAGGTCAGCTTATCCCGCAGAAAATCTGTCTCTTCCAGCAAGACCGCCGCATTGGTCTGATTGGAAAGCTGGGTCTCAAAGCGCAGCTCCAAGAGTTCCTGATAGAGGGGAGTGTCATCACGGATAAATATCTCCTGATCCAAACGCAAATCCTCCAAACTTTCCACAAAAGGCAGCGTCAGATAATATCGCTTGTTCTCCCGCCGGATGTAGCCAGCCTTTGATATAGTCCTCTATCGAGCGGTCAATATTAGCCACGCCCTCAAACTCTCGCTTAATCTCACGTAGAATCACCGCCTCATGCTGATTCAAATAATCAATCAGCTCCTGAAAAAAAGGCTGGCGCGTCAAACGGCTGGGAATTGATGATTTTAATCATGAAGTTCTCCTTTGTAGATGAGTTTTCTTGACTGAGCCAACTGGCTAGGATTCGTCCCAGGCTGACCTAGAGGAACCGCTAAGCCCAAATCCAGATAATATTCCTGCCAAAAATCAGAAATCAGATTTTCCTCATCGCCAAACTGCATGGGAATCGTATCAAAAATCGGCAAAATTTCCGCAATATACTCCGAACAGTAAAAACCATCGGACTGAGGATAAAAGCTGAAATTGTAAGGCTTTCCTAGATGTAATTTGGCCCTTTTAAAGACAGCATCTGCATCAATAGCTGGATAGCGATACACGTCATAAACATCCTCATCCTGCAAAAAATCAGACAAATCTTGATTGACAACACCCTTCTCATGGGTTGCATGATAAATCTCACCATTAAAAAAGATGGCCACATGACTATATGAACCAGTTGCTGCTCGGATTGCTGCTGCAATTTCTGAAGATCCGACTGTAAAAATCAAATCTCCCATCTTTGTAAATCTTGAATCTTCATTTCTCTCGCCTATCAAAAAAGGAGCCGAGACTCCTTTTTTAGTATGAGGGGAATAGCCCTCATCTAGTAACTTATTTCGTCATTTGAGCTCTTTAAGCATTAAAACTTTCTGTCAGTTGAGGCACCACTTGCTTCTTACGAGAAACAGCGCCTGCTAGGAAAGCATGGTTGTTTTCAAGAACAAAGTTAAAGGCTGCTTCGACCTTGTCCATATTGCTTCCGATAGCCAAAATTTCTGAGTTTGAGTTGATAATATCTGTAATCATCAAGACAAAGTCAGAGTAGCCATTATCAGCGATTGCTTTTTCAATAGCCGCTTCGATTTCTGCTTGACGCTCCAAAACTTCTGCAATATCAACTGTGTTGACCTGTGCCACACGCACATTATTTCCATTCAGTTCAAAAGTTTTAGCATCGATGTCGATCAATTCTTCTGCAGACTTGCTAGCCAAGTTTGTACCTGCCTTAAGCATTGCCAAATCCATACTCTTCCAAGTTGACACCAGCCAGCTCAGCCAATTCTGGTGCAATGGCCTTGTCAGTCGGATGAGTTGTTGGTGACTTGAGCAAGAGAGTATCAGAGATCAAACCAGACAGCATCAATCCTGCAATTTCTTTTGGAACTTCTACGCCGTGCTCCTTGAACATGCGGTAAACAATAGAGGAAGCAGATCCCACTGGCTCCAAGCGCATATAAAGCGGACTAGCTGTTTCAAAGTTAGCAACACGGTGGTGGTCCACCACGCCATAAACTTCAACTTCAGCGATATCTGCTACAGACTGCTGGAATTCATTGTGGTCTGTCAAGATGACTTGTTCAGCCCCTTCTGCCTTGGCAGATGTAATCACGCGCGGTGCAGCCACGCCAAAGTAATCCAAAACAAAGGCTGTTTCTTCATTAGGCTCACCCTAGAGCAACAACTTCTGTATCCAAGCCATAAGCTTCGCGAGCCAAGTAAGCAAAAAGCGTAAGATGAACCAATGGCATCTGAGTCAGGATTTTTGGTGACCGAAAAACTAAAAATTTTAGACATGATAAACCTCTTCTTTTATATAATGCTTTATTGCATTTATTTTTACCACAATTACAGGCATTTCACAAAAGCAGAAGGGACATTTTTTTCTGAGAGAAAAATGGACTGGTTAGCCTACCAGCCCATTAATTCATACTCAAAAGTAGATTAGCTATTATGCACCCGATTCATATACTCTGTATAGGATTCAGTCTGCATGAGTTCCTTGGCATTCTTGACCCGATCAGCTGTCGGAGGCTTAACTCCTTCCAGCTTGTAAGGGATGCCCAGCTCCCGCCATTTGAATTCTCCCATGGTATGGTAAGGTAGAAATTTCAAACTTATCTACATTCTTCAGCGTCTTTACAAATTTACCTAGCTCAATCAGGTCATCATCACGGTCGGTCAATCCCGGAACCAAGACATGGCGGATCCAGACTGGCTTTCCAATGTCAGACAGGTACTTGGCACAAGCCAAGATATTCTTGTTGGTCTGGCTGGTCACAATTTTGTGCTGTTCTTCATTAATCTCCTTGATATCAAGCAGGACTAAGTCGGTAACTGCCATAAGCTTGTCAAATTTTTTCAGATAACGAGGCGTATTTCTAAAAGGCAGGGCACAGGTATCCAAAGTACAGTGGATGCCCAGCTCCTTAGCCTTGGTAAAGAAGGCAATCAGAAAATCAATCTGCAGCAAGGCTTCTCCTCCGCTGACGGTGATGCCGCCTTTATTGCCCCAGAAGCCCTTATAACGAAGAGCTTCTTGCAAGACATCATCCACTGTCCGCAACTGAGATTTGTTGGTCTCCATTTCCCACGTGTCCGGATTATGGCAATACTGGCAACGCATGTGGCAGCCCTGCAAAAAAACAATAAAACGGATACCCGGTCCATCAACAGCTCCAAAACTTTCGGTGGAGTGGACCATGCCCGTTACCTTTCCATAATCAACTGCTTCTTCAATTTTCTCTTCAACCATCGCGCAACCTCTTAACTCTGAAAACGTTTTATAACTAACTACATTATAACATGATTAAAGCAAAAATAGACTTAATTTGCCTATTTTTTAGAAAACAAACTGTTTTTCAGTTTCATTTTCAGTGTTTTACAACAGATAAAACTTTAGGGCGAAAGCTGATTAAGACTTGCTCTTAGAAGCTGGCGAATAAAAAATCAGGGCAGAATCTTTATTCCACCCTGATCTCACTTTTTAAATTGATTTTAGTTAATTTCTGCTTCTCTTTTTGAGAGTAAAAGCAAACATTAGCAGGAGCAATCCCAAGACTGTCCAGCCACTCTTATTTTGGCCGGTCTGCGGGAGTCCCTTCTTCTTGCTGCTAGCTGTCTGACCTTGTCCAGTTTGATTGGACGATGGAGGATTGGTCTGAGAAGGAACTCCTTGATCTACTGCTACAGAAGATTGTCCACTTGATTGAGACGGTTGGGAGCTGTCAGATGTTGAAGCTGCAACATCCTTAGAAAAGTCCAGCTGCACCACTACTGGATCATGGTCTGAAGCTCTGCCATGTTCCTCCATGAAAGAGGCATTGATATGAACAGGCGCAAAGACTGCCTTGCCTGCTAGGTTCTTCGAAATGAAAATGTTGTCCAAGCTTTGGTTGCTGCCGCGGTAGAAGTAGGAATAACGGTCAGCCGCATCATGCTCCTGCATAAGATTAATCAGTTCATTCCCCGCCAGTGCTTTAGCTGTTTCGGAAAATTCAAAGTCATTGAAATCTCCAGTCAACACAAACTTAAGGTTAGGATTTTGTCTCAGCCCTTCTTGAACAAAGCTATTTAAAATTTTAGCCTGCTCAATTCGGGCTGCCTGCGTATGCTGAACTGCTGGCTGAGCGGAGCCATAAACGGCATCATCCCCAATCTTGGACTTCAAATGATTGGCGATAACGACGATATGCTGTCCCTTGAATTCAAACTCAGCTGCCAAGGATTTACGAACCTTTGTAAAGGCTGGATTTGTTGGAGCAATCCGGGCAGGATTCTTAACTAAATGGCCATTGGAGAAGCTAGCTGCTTCGTCACTCGTACCAGCTTCTTTTTCGACTAACTTCACCCGGTTTGGATCGTAGAGAAAGGCCACGCGGATATTAGAGCCAGGCTTGCCTCCATCTTGACCGTCAAGGGGGGCAACTTCGGTGTACTTGTAAGTTTTTCCGCCCAGTTCTTTAATGCGGGCCGCTAGTTTCTCACCGCTTTTGACACCGCTAGTCGTTCCGTCATTGACACTGCCATTCTCATCTTGAACCTCGATGAGCGTGATGATATCTGGACTATGGATTTCATTGATAAAGGAATTGGCGATTCTAGTCACTTTTTCCTCAGGTGTTTCACCTTTTTTTGCATTAGCAGAAAAATTCTCGATATTGTAGGAAGCAATAGTCAGCTTGTCCTCGCTTGGATAGATAGGAGAGACCTGTCTCTGCAAGCCACCGTCCACCAAATCAGGCAGCTGAGTCGGCTCTAACTTGTAAATCTTCCCACGATAAGTCACGACTCCAACCACATCACCATTGAAATAATCCTTGGCCTTGGCAATAAATTTATTGCCAACATAGACTGGAATGGTTACAGTATTTTGGGCGTTTGGACGAAGATTGAGACCTCCGATATTGTTTAATGGCAAGGCTTGGTAGCCTTCAGGTAAGAGATAAATGTCTCCACGGTACTGCGGGCCTAAAACACGGGGCCTCTTCACCGTCGTCAACATTCCTTCCAAACTTTCCCAGTAGTCCAACGCTTCACTTTGAGGCTGATAGTTATTAATATCGTTATCGACCGTATCCTGAGGCATATTAGCCACGATGTCTACTGGAGCAGGTAAGTCAGCTTTCCCTTCCTTGGTCACCTTGGAAGCCACCAGCATGGTGACTGTCAAGCTATCACTGGGCTTGTTGAAAGTTTGCCCTTGACGAACGCTGAGCTCTTCCATATAACCTTCTTTGACGCGTCCTTCAAGACTAAGTTTGTCTCCGACATCGACTTTTTCTTTAGAAACAACATAAAGAGCATCAGAAGTCCTGCTGTTTCCATCAGGTGTCACGTCTTGAACATAAAAACCATAGCGGTCTGTTTTTGTCACAACTACATTGGAAACTTGAACTTCCTTGTCCTCATAGGGAGAGGCTTGTGATTCTCCCTGAATGGTTCCCACATTGGGCACAGCTTCTGATCCGCTAGCCGCAGCTTGTGCTGCAGCTGGGGCTTGGTCTGCCTTTTCCACTGCCTCTGTAGAAGCTGCCCTTGACTCTCCCGATTCTGCAGATGGACTCTTAGCTTGACTGGCAACCGACGCATCGCTTACGACCGGATTCTCTGTAGGAGCTGCCGCATCTGAAGTCGACGAACTTACTGCTTCTTCTGCTCCGACCGGTCGGACAGAAAAAAGCAGGGACAGAAAAGCAGCTAGCAGGACCACTGTGGGAAAGAGCTGCTTGTAAGAAACTTGTTTTTTCATGAACTTCTCCTTTTCTGTATAAATGTATATTATCCTATTTAATTTTTATTATAAAGAAAAGAATCAAATTTTGCAAAGGCTTTCTTAAAATTCTGTATTAGTTTCTCTCACTTCAGAAAAATACTTGTCTAGGCTAGCCCAACACAGAAAAAAATCTGGAATTTTTTCCAGATTCTTTCGAGACTTTAGTTTTCCCCTACTAAGATAGCCAAGGTTTCATATGGCTGCAGTGTCATCACATGGTCAATCTGAGTCTTGTCGTAATTGGATAGGAGAACCTGACCATTTTGATAATCCGGCAGGATGTCCACCGTAATCGGATCAGCATAGAAGTTGTTAAGGACTAAAAGCTTTTGTCCTTGCCACTCCCGCTCAAAGGCATAGACCTGAGGACTATCCTCATAGGCTGGCTGATAGCTGCCCTCTGAGATGATAGGCAGTTCCTTACGCAAGCCAATCAATTTCTGATAAAAGGTAAAGATCGGTCCCTTGATTTCATTTTCCACATTGATAAGAGGATAGGATTTGCCCACCTTCAGCCATGGAGTTCCTGTTGTAAAACCTGCATTGACTGAATCATCCCACTGCATAGGCGTCCGAGAATTGTCACGAGATTTAGCCTTGATAATCCTGAAGGCTGCTTCTGGCGATTGACCTTCAGCAAGCAGAGTCTGGTAAGCATTGAGAGACTCGACATCCACATAATCTTCCATGGAGTCGTAGTCAGGGTCCATCATGCCAATCTCCTCACCCATGTAGATATAAGGCGTTCCGCGCGACAGATGAATACTGGCTGCCAACATAGTCGCCCCTTCATTGCGGAAATTTTCTACATCGACAAAGCGGTTGAGAGCTCGCGGCTGATCATGGTTGTTCCAGAAAAGGGCCGACCAGCCTTCATGATTACTCATTTCCTTGCCCCAAGTATGGAAGAGGCGTTTTAACTCTTCAAAGTCAAAAGCCTTAAGCGTCCACTTCTGTCCATCCTCATAGTCCACCTTGAGATGATGGAAATTAAAAGCCATAGATAGCTCCTGACGATCTGGTGCCGTGTAAAGGATGCAATTTTCAATCGTCGTAGCACTCATTTCGCCAACCGTCATAACGGAATCGTCCTGCCCGAAGGTCGCTTCGTTCATCATGTGCAGATAATCATGCACAATTGGCTTATCAGTATAGGCTGGCTTTCCCTCCTGATCCGGACAGTCCGTCAGCACCTCATCTTTACCGATCACATTGATGACATCAAAGCGGAAGCCTTTGACCCCTTTGTCTCGCCAAAAATTCACCACCTTGAAGAGTTCTTGACGAACATTGGGGTTGCGCCAGTTAAGATCAGCTTGAGTGACATCATAGAGATGCAGATAATATTTGCCCGTATCGCCAAATGGAGCCCAGGCGCTGCCGCCAAACTGGACAGCCAGTCCGTCGGCTCATCCCGCAGGATAAAGAAGTCCTGATAGTAGGACTCCCCAGCCAGTGCCTTTTGGAACCACTCATGTCCAATCGAGCAATGGTTAAGAACCATGTCTAGCATAAAGTCAATACCATGCTGCTGGCCGACCTTGACCATCTCTTCAAAATCCGCCATATCTCCAAAGATAGGGTCAACTGCAGTATAGTCAGAAATATCATAACCATTGTCCCTCTGCGGACTCGGATAGAAAGGATTGAGCCAGATCATGTCCACTCCCAGCTCTTTCAAGTAGGGAAGTTTTTCAATAATCCCGCGAAAATCTCCCAAACCATTGCCAGTCGTGTCTTTAAAAGATTTTGGATAAATTTGGTAGACAACCTTTGTTTTATCAAGTGTCATATTTTCTCCTTTTTTGAGAAAAGGGACAGATTTTAAAGCACCGTCCCTTTCTATAAGTCATTTCATTTTTCTTTAAAGTGGCTGAGCGTTCATCAACTGATTGCCTCGCTCAACTACCCGAGGAAGTTGTTCAAGTTCCTCCACCTGATACTTATCTGAGTTTGTAATGATGACTGGTGTTTCCGTTACATAGCCCGCTTTCTTGATCTTGTCTATATCAAAGGAAATGAGCTTGTCGCCTGCCTTGACCTTATCTCCCTGAGACACATAACCTTCAAAGCCTTTGCCCTCCAGATTAACAGTGTCCATTCCGATATGCATCAGGATTTCAACACCTTCATCTGACAAGATGCCGATGGCATGCTTGGTTGGGAAGAAGACTGTTACTCTACCATTGACTGGTGAAACCAACTCACCTTGGCTAGGAACAATGACAACTCCACGCCCCATCAAACCTTGTGCAAAGACAGGATCTGTTGCTTGACTCAATTCTTTGACTTCTCCTGCCAGCGGACTAGTAATCGTTACAGGAGCTGATGAATCAGCTGCTTTGCACCTCTGGAGATGACTCGGCTTTGGATGGCCCCGGCAAATTCTGCCTCTTCCTGAGCTGCAAACTCTGCTTGCAATTCTGGATCTTCCTCTGTCTTCGTCAAAGAAGCCTGTCTTGTGGAAGAAGAAAGTCAGGAACATTGGTACAAGGATTGCTACAAGCATAACTCCTGCAAATGGAATCATATATTTTGCTTGGATAGAAAGGATACCTGGTAAACCACCAATACCAATAGCATTTGCCGTTATATTAAAGGTTACAGAAAGCAGACCCGCAATAGACGAACCAATCATTCCCGCAACAAATGGATAAACGTATTTGACATTGACCCCGAAGAGAGCAGGCTCAGTAACACCAAGGTAAGCTGAAATGGTTGCAGGCAGGGAAATTTGCGCTTCCCGCTCATCATGGCGTTTCATAAGGTAATAAGCAAATACAGCTGAACCTTGAGCGATATTGGACAGAGCAATCATTGGCCAAAGACCAGTACCACCGGCATCAGCTACCAACTGAGTATCAATCGCATTGGTCATATGGTGAAGACCTGTGATAACAAATGGTGCATAAAGAGCACCAAATACTGCGCCAAAGAGCCATTTAACTGGACCGGTTAAACCTGCAAGAACAACTGATGAAAGCCCCTGACCGATTGTCCAACCGATAGGACCCAAGACAGTATGAGCCAAAATTAGAGCTGGAATCAATGATAAGAATGGCACAAAAATCATAGACACTACTTCGGGAATATGTTTACGCCAAAAGATTTCCAGATAAGATAGAGATAAACCTGCTAAAAGGGCTGGAATAACCTGAGCTTGGTAACCAACACGATTGACAGTGAAGAAACCGAAATCCCAAACCCAGTCCTTAGCGATTTCAGCTGCTGGTGTCGATGCTACTGAATAAGCATTGAGCAATTGTGGTGACACCAAACAGATTCCCAAGACAATCCCAAGAATTTGGCTAGTTCCCATTTTACGAGAAACAGACCAAGTGATTCCAACTGGCAGGAATTGGAAAATTGCTTCACCAGGAAGCCACAAAAAATGGTTAATTCCAGACCAGAATTTGGATACCTCTGTGATTGTTTTCCCATCCAACATAGACCAATGCACGCCCTCAAGGACATTGCGGAAGCCAAGGATTAACCCTCCGACAATCAAAGCTGGAATGATAGGGGTAAAAATTTCTGCCAGAGTGGCCATAACCCGCTGAAGGGGATTTTGGTTGCTCTTAGCAGCAGACTTTGCTGCTTCTTTTGATACTCCCTCAATACCTGAAACAGCAGTGAAGTCATTGTAAAAGATTGGCACATCATTTCCAATGATGACTTGGAATTGCCCAGCATTTGTGAAAGTTCCCTTGACCACTGGGATTGCCTCAATGGCCTTGACGTTGGCCTTTTTATCGTCGCCAAGTACAAATCGCATCCGCGTTGCACAATGGCTAACTGCTGTGACATTCTCTTTGCCGCCGATTGCATCAAGCAGATCTTTGGCTTCCTTCTCAAATTTTCCCATTTGACTACTGGCTGAATGAGAATCCAGCACTCTCCTTATATTTTTTACGAGTTAGTTTTTCAACACATCTCTACAAATCATTGTAATCGATTTCAAAGATGTATGCAAGTTGTTTGTTGAAAAAAGCCCTTATTTTTGATAAAATTTTCTAGGTTGTATGTAAAAAAGAAAACAAGTGGAGTTTATGATGAAGAAATACAAACAATTATTCAAACAGATTGAGAAAGATATTTTAGACGAGCGTTATGCTGTCGGAGACTTCTTGCCCAGCGAGCATCAGCTGACAGAAGACTACAAGGTCAGCCGCGACACGGTGCGCAAGGCTCTGGCTCTGTTGCAGGAAGAAGGATTGATTGAAAAGGTCCGCGGACAGGGTTCCAAAGTCATCAAGCAGGAACAGTTCGACTTTCCTGTGTCTAAGCTGACCAGCTATCAAGAAGTAGTCAAGCAGAATAATATGCAGTCCAAAACCAATGTTGTCAGCTTGGAAAAAATTACCGTGGACCAGAAATTGTCCGACATCACTGGCTTCCCTCCCTACCGACTGGTTTGGCGAATCGTCCGTCAGCGCGTTGTAGACCAAGTCGCCTCTGTCTTAGATATTGACTATTTAGACAAAGGCATCGTACCTGACTTCACAAGGGAAATCGGTGAGCAGTCCATTTATGCCTATTTGGAAAATGATTTAAAGCTCAACATTGCCTATGCCAAGAAGGAATTTACCATTGACCACGCCAATGACCGAGACAAGATTCTCATGGACCTAGGCAAGGACCAGCAGGTTGTCTCTGTCAAATCTCAGGTCTATCTGGCAGACGGCCGCCAGTTTCAATATACCGAGAGCCGCCACAAGCTCGACAAATTTCGCTTTGTGGATTTGCTAAGCGTCAGAAAGAATAACCTTGAGTTCCATCCAGACCACAAAACCACCCCTGTCTTCCAGCTGGCAGAGGTGGTTTCTTTTTATGAGTAGTCTAAGTCTGCTTTGTTTTGGATCAACAAAGAGCCTCAAAATTTTTTTTACTTGTTTTAGGAGATTTATATGAAAAAATTAGTTAAGGGCTTCTGCTGCTTTTTAAACGTTACTGATTCGTATTACTTCCTTTCCTACTTTTGCGCCTGTGAGAATGTCAATACTTGCTTATCATATAGGGTAACTTTAGATGTCATTGGACTGTCCTCATTTCTATTTTGATGGTATTAGTATAATCCCAGAAACTTAAGACAGACTTATAAAAAACTTGAAAGAAACTTAAAAGGCTGACATTAAATATCACTTTTTTATACTGCATTGATATATGGCATTTTTACAGTCTATACTTGAGAATTCTCAGCTTTCCTTCTTTTATAATATTCCTCCTCCAATCGTTCTAAGTCTTTCCGATATTTAGCGGTTATTTCTTCCCTCTCTTCACTAAGTGCGTCAAAAAATTTTCTGAAAGACAAATCAAATTGTTCCATATTGTCATTCATCTTACTAACTGCTCGATATATCTCATCAGTTGAATGATTTCTAGAATAGTAAAGCAATTGTTCACTCAATAAATCCGTCTTTCTCCGAGCATCTAATCTCATAGAATCCAGTACTTCTTCAACTTGCTCTATTTTCTTTAATTCTTGCTTATATTTCTCTTCTAGCCTGAATATCTGTTCCATAGCAGACCTCATTTAATAGGGTTTTGCAGATTTGGTTGTGGGATATTTGTTAGATAATTTGTCGCAGCTGTCGCAGCATTCCCAGAAATCCACCCTTTAGACTGTTATTGAGAGTAGCAGTAGCAAAATCAGACATCTGTAGCTTTTGCTCAGCCAACCAAGCAGCTAAAAGACTAGACTGCGCTGTAACCTTAGATTTCTCCGATTGAATCAGAGCATCGATCATCTCCCGTTCTTGAGCCTTCATTAGTTCAACAAGATTATTATTCGCTGTTAATTCTATTCTTCTGAGATTTACCATAGTTCCTCCTACTTGCTACTAAACTGTATACTTCCTTGACGATCTACTTCTTCGAGTCTATCAGCTGCTTGGCGTATATTAGAACCAAAAATATCCAATTTTTGTTTGTAAGAAGCCGCCTCACTTAGCGTTGCTTCTTCAACCCCACTATCCCAACAAGTCTCCAATGTAAATTGAGACAAGAGCGATTCCAACTCGTCATCCGATAAATAGATTCTGCTACCATAAGCTATCAATCGGAGTGATGTCACCATGTTTTCAATATTTTGCTTATATTCGCTCAATTTTTGCTTGATTAGCTCTTCAAACTCTGCTCCTTGCTGTTCAGCTAAATCCGCAACTGCAGTCACAAGATCTTTTCGTAGATAAACCAGCTGGCTCCCACTAGCACTTGAAAAACCAGACTGAGCCAAAGAAATTGTCTCAATCGCACGATTAATGGTCAATAAACGCTTATATCTAGCCTCAGGTATAAATTCACCATATATCTTTTTATACTCTTTAACATAGTATTCTTCATCATGCTTGTCCCAGAATGGTGACTGTTCCGCTTTAATTTTAGCGGCTTTGCGTACCTGCTTCTCCGTCATACCAACAAAAAACTCTCCCTTTTTGGCATACCAGTCCAAATCTAGCATATTGCCAATCTTAGGCGGGAACTTTTCGTAGTATTCATGAACATAGTAAGCCTCATCATGCTTGTCCCAGATAGGCGACTGTTCAGCTCTGTTTTTAGCAACTCTACGCACCTGCTCTGGGGTCATTCCTGATACAAACTCACCCCTCTTAGCATACTTATCTGTATCCAGTTTATTGCCAATAATATAGAATGCCGCAGGGTTGTGATCTTCTGCAGGCGAATGCAGTCCTTGCGTTCCTTCACGTGAAATAATATTAGCATATGGAATCCGTCCACCATTGCTATCCATTATCGTAGTATCTTTCGTATTAGCATCATAGGTGGTGACATGTCGATTGATATAGGCTAAATCACTGGAAGTAAAGTTCCCCTTATCAAGAGCAGCCTGAGCACCCCAGTCTGTATAATTGACGACCATAGGGACATTATGGTCCGCTGCTACCTTGACAACTGGAGTCGCTGACTGACTAAAACCACTCATGGCATAAATCCTGACTGGCTGGTTTAGCTTCTTGTCACCTACTTCTGTAATCTTCTGGACACGCTGATAAAAAGCTTGAATATCCTCATGCTGAGCTGTCATTCCATCCCCATAAGCACCCCCGAATGCATTGCTGGTTGATGCCCAATGGTCTGAACTGATAAGGTTGGCAAAAACTGGCTGGGTTCCTGCGACTGTCACAATGGTCTGGGAAACAATGGGCTCCCCATTAGCATCCAAGGGAGCTACTGCAATAGCCTGAGTTACCCCCTCCACTCGGTCAATGATTTGAAATTGTTGGCCTGTATCAGGATTCTCAATAAACGTCTTTGATGGGTGTGTAGCATAATATTTAGTATCTTCTTGAAGAATCTGAATATCCCTATGTGTTACTTCCATTTATCCAAGTCTCTTTCATCAATTCGTTGAATTTCTAAATTATAACTAATCTCAACTTTGGGACTACCTTGGTCATTCTTTTCTACACCTTTAAGATATCCCTCATGAGAAAAAGCTTCCATCGATTCATCTGTTGTCTCGTGGTCTACCCATTTCAAATTTTCAGGTAGAGGTTGCCCCCAAATAACACTATTGTGTCTTCTTTTATCATCTCTTAGATTAATAATTTCCGAGCCATCATTAACATTAAAAGCCAAATCAGTCCCAAATACCATCTTATAATCCACAAGAACCTTCTCAACAAAACCATCATTTCTGAGATAGACTTTATTTCCATAACTATCATAAACTACTGGAACTACACGGCCTTGTAAAAAACTTTCTCCCTTTCCACCAGTAATAAAAATGGGAGAAAATTCGATTTTACTGATACCGCTATAATGCTCCTTTAGATAAGTCGCGATTTGTTCCTCATAGAGCTGAAAACCATGCCGGTAGAGATTATCCACTTTCATTCTGTCCATATAAAACTTACCTCCTATCACAAGTACAAAAAAACAAAGCAAAGATAAAAGAATAGATTTTGTTCGTTTAGACATACAAACCTCCTTTTCTTTATATATTAATTTTACCACAAAAAAGAGAAGAACAAATAACAAGAACTCAATTAATCATATGGAAAAATTTTTTTCATATGTATCTTTTTCCTAAATAAATTAGTGTTTTTATTGCCATTTATCCAACTCTCTTTCATCAATTCGTCTAATTTCCAAATTATAGACGATCTTAGCCTTGGGACTGCCTGAACTATTTTTTTCTACTCCTTTTAGCGATCCTTTTTGTGAATAGGCAGTAATTATAGCATCAGTACTCTTATACGTCTTCAATTTTTAAGTGTTCCGGGAGATGTTGATATTGTCCTACTTCAATAGATTCGTTTTTTTCATTATATAAATATATAATTTCTGAACCATCATTGACATTAAAATCCAATTCAATTCCAGAAGTCAAAACATAATTAGGAACTAAAGTATCAATAGTTCCATCATTTCGAAGATAGACTTTATTACCATAAGTATCATAAACTACTGGAATTATACGAGCGTGGACAAAACCTTCCCCCCTTCCTCCACTTTTAAAAATCGGAGAAAATTCGATTTTACTGATACCGCTGTAATGCTCTTTTAGGTAGGTTGCGATTTGTTCTTCATAGAGCTGAAAACCATGCCGGTAGAGGTTGTCCACTTTCATTCTGTCTATATAAAATTTACCTCCTATTACAAGTACAAAAACGCAAAACAGAGATAAAAGAATAGATTTTACTCGTATAGTCATACAAACCTCCTTTTCTTTCTAGTCCAACTTACCAAATTGGTGGGTTACTTCCATTCATAAAACTCCCTCCCCTGTACACGTCTAATTTCTAAATTATAGACAATCTCAGCTTTGGGACTACCTAAGCTATTTTTTTCTACACCTTTTAGATACCCTTCACGAGAAAAAGCATCCATCTTTTCATCAGTAATTTCATCCTTATTCAATTTTAATCCATCTGGCAAATTCTGGTAACCTTCCACACTAACAGATTCATTCTTCTTATTATGTAAATAAATTATTTCTGAACCATCATTGACATTAAAATCCAAATCAATTCCAGCTGTCATTTCATAATCTGCCACACCCATCTTTAAAACGCCATCATTGCGCAAATATACTTTATTACCATAATTATCATAAACTACTGGAACTATACGAGCATTTACAAAACCTTCTCCTCCTCCTCCACTTTTAAAAATAGGAGAAAATTCGATTTTACTGATACCGCTGTAATGTTCTTTTAGGTAGGTCGCGATTTGTTCTTCATAGAGCTGAAAACCATGCCGGTAGAGATTATCCACTTTCATTCGTTCCATATAAAATTTACCTCCTATTACAAGCAAAGAAAGGCAAATCAGTGATAAAAAGAATAGATTTCACGCGTTTCATCATACAAAATACCATGTCTTTCTATATGTAGTTTACCATAAAACTAGAACCTTTTCCGCAATTTTTACTATTGAATCATCTCTAACTCAATGAAACAAATTGCCTTATTACGGCAATCAAAAACAGACCTTCTTTATAAGAAAGCCTGTTTGTTTTACAAGGAGTCAACTATTTATTGGCTTCCTCATCGATTTCCATTTGTTCTGAAATTTCAACTTTCACCTTCGTGACACGGCCATTTTTTACCTTGTCATTGGTTAAAATGAGTTGCTTATTCTGACTTTCGACTTCGTAGCTAATGCGTTCTTTCGGGTCTGGAATAGTCCCCACACAAGTCAAGTAATAGCCAGCAATCGTATCCACATCGTCGCTTTCGATTTCAACTTCAAAATATTCATTAAAGTCATTGAGGGTCATGGTTCCTAATACGATGTAGGTATTCTCGCCGATTTCATGGACTTCGATTTCAGCCTTGTCAGTCTCATCGTCGATCTCACCGACAATCTCCTCCAAGAGGTCTTCAAGTGTGACCAAACCAGCCATACCACCATACTCATCCAAGAGAATCGCCATTTGATTTTGCGTGTTACGCAGCTCCTTGAGCAAATCATCGACAAACATGGTTTCCGGTACAAAGAGAGGCTCCTGCAGAATCTTGCGCAGAACGATATTGTCAAAACCATTGATGAATCCTTCATTAAGCAGTCTCTTGGTATGAATCAGACCGATGACATTGTCCTTGTCTCCATCATAGACAGGAATCCGCGAGAAGCTCTGTTTGAGAATGCTTTCGATAATTTCTTTGGTATCGTCCTGAATGTCCACCATAAAGGCATCCGTCCGCGGCACCATCAGTTCACGCGCCATCAGCTCATCCAGAGAGAAAATCCCCTGCAGCATCTCAATCTCGTCCGCATCCAAGGTCTCTTCGCTCTTGGTCAGCATATACTCAATCTCATCCCGGGTCATCTTTTCGTCTGCATCATCAAACTTCATCGGCGTTATTCGGCTCAGCAGGTTGGTTGAAGCTGACAACAACCAGACGAAGGGGCTGACAATCTTGCCAAGAAAGATAATGACTGGTGCAGCCCGCACAGCTAGATTGTCTTTCAGGTTCATGGCAATGCGCTTGGGATAAAGCTCACCCAAAACAATGGAAATATACGTCAGCAAAATCAGGGCCAAGAAAGTTCCGATAGCGTGTGCAGTCTCGGAATTTCCCATCCAAGAAGAGAAAAGTTTTCCCAGATTATCCGCAAAGCTGGCCCCAGACAGGATATTGATAACTGTAATCCCAACCTGAATGGTTGATAAGAAGTTATTTGGGCTTTCTAAGACAGCCAAGAGCCGACTATACTTGAGGTCGCCCTCCTCAGCCTTTTGCTCCACACGCGCTCGATTTAGCGATACCATTGCCATCTCAGCTGCTGAGAAAAAGGCATTTAACAAAGTCAATATAAACAGTAATAAGGCTTGCCATAAAATATTCTGACTGTCAGGGTCTTCCATTGATTCTTTCTCCTCGAAATGTATAAGTAAATCTGATTATATCATATTTTTAAATTTAGTGCACAGGAAATGAAAATAAGACGGAAGGTCTTCCTTCCGTCTTATTTTCTGGTCTTGAGACCCTAGAATCAATCGATTCCCAAACTCATCCTTATTTATTAATAATCCCAAACTCTTCGTTCTTCTTCTGTTGCTGGGCTTCCTTATGATTGTCATAGAGATTGGCTAGGAATTTGGCGATTTCTTTGAGGATAGAATAGGTCGGGATTGCCACAATCATCCCTAGAACGCCATAGATATTGCTGGATAAGAGCAAGAGCACCATGATGGTAATAGGATGGACCTTCATCACACCACCAACGATTCGGGGATAAAGGATATTGCCATCGACCTGCTGGATAATCAGCATGTAAATCAAGGCCGCTACCATCTTCTGAGGATCCGTAAATGCATAAGTGATGACCATGGGAATCAAGCCGATACTCGGTCCTACATAAGGAATCAGATTAGCCAGACTGGAGAAAATAGCAAAGACCAAAGCATACTTGAGCCCAATCACGCTATAGCCAATATAGGCCAGAGCACCGATAATCAGGGCATCGATTGAAATTCCACTGATATAGCGGGCAACAGTAGCATTGAGATTAGTCAGCAAGCTAGAGATATTGAGCTTATCGCGCTTGAGGACTGTCCGCTCCAGCATGGGTAAAAGCTTATGGCCGTCCATGAGGAAGTAAACCAAGAAAATCGGCGTCATAATTAAAATCATCAGCGTATTGACGACTGCTGACAGAACACTTCCCAGACTGTTAGTCACACTGTTGAGGATATTCTGCAAAATATCTACATAAGACAGGTTGAGCTGCTGAATGGTGGACTGGATATTCAGATTTCGAAAGAGCGGATTTTTAGACAATTGATTGACAAAACTTTGAATTTCCCAATAAAGGCCTTGTGTGGAATTAATTAAGCTGCTCAGCTGATTAATCAAAATCGGCAAGAGATAAATAACACCCAAAGCAATCAAGCCAAACAAAAGGCTGAGCGTAATCAGAATCCCAATCATTCGGTTGATTTTGAGCTTTTCCTGGAGAAATTTCACCAGCGGATTCGTAATATAATAAAGAAATCCTCCCACAAGAAAGGGAATCAAGATGGTATTCACAACGCTAACAATCGGGGTTATCATATCCCCCATTTGGCGCCAGATAAAGAAGATAATCGTTAGCAAAAGGACCTCACTGGTCCAAAACATCAGCTTACTTTTATGAAACATTTGACTCCTCCTATCAGTTATTTTACCATAAATTTTGTTATAATAAAGGAGATTTAACGAAAGAAAGAGTAAAAATGGAAAAGATTATCAAACTGGAAAATGTGAGCTTGGCTAAACAAGGCCGAACCATCTTAAAAGATCTCAACTGGCAGGTGAAAAAGGGGGAGCATTGGGCCATCCTCGGTCTCAACGGTTCTGGAAAGTCTACTCTCCTGCGCTTGCTCATGGCTGAGCATTGGAAGACTAAGGGCAAGGTGACGGTTCTCGGTACGGAATTTGGTGCCGGCGACATTCCTCAGCTGCGAACTAGGATTGGAGTAGTTGGCTCCTTCATTGCTGAGCGTCTGCCCAGCCATCTCACTGCCGAAGAAATCGTCCTGACAGGCAAGTATAAAAGCAGTATTCTCTACGCTCCTTACGGGCAAACTGAGCTAAACCAAGCTAGGGAAATGCTGGCTTCCATTGGCGGACAAGATTTAATTGGCCGGAGCTACATCAGTCTATCTCAAGGGGAAAGCAGCTCTTGCTGATTGCGCGCAGTCTCATGGAAAAGCCAGAATTGCTTATCTTAGACGAAGCGACCAGCGGTCTGGACCTCTTTGCCCGCGAGCGCCTGCTGGAACAGATTGGTAAGATTACGCAGATGGAGCAGGCTCCAACCATCCTCTATGTCACCCACCATGTAGAAGAAATTACTGAAGCTATGGATCATGTCCTGCTCCTGAAAGAAGGTGAAATCATAGCCCAAGGTCCCAAAGAAGACATTTTTCAAAAAGAGGTCATGGATCGATTTTATCCCCAGCCAGTCGAGCTGATTGAGCTGGGAGAAGACCGTTATTTCATCAAGGTGGAGGTCAGGTCCTCATGAAGCAATTTTCTAATACCATCTTCAATCTGGGCTACTTCCTGATTCTGACCATGACTGCGATTGCCTTACTTTTCCTGTCTGGGCAGATTCTGCTGTCCCATACTTACATCCCTTTGAGGATTGCAGAAGGAGTCCAATTCGTCAGTAATCCTTGGTATTTTTACCCTATCCTCTTACTCTTTCTCCTCAGCCTCTTTTTAATCCGGCCTCTGTTGGAAAAGGTTCAGACCAAGCATCTTTTTTGGTTTTTGTCCTTCCTCTTTATAGCAGTAGCGATTTTTCTGATAACGGCCTACGATGGCCGCATCCGAGCTGACGCCAAGCACGTTTTCAATGCAGCGCTAGCCTTTAACCGAGGAGATTACAGCTCACTGACAACCGTCGGAAGCTACATGTATCGCAACCCCCATCAGCTAGGACTGATGACTCTGGAGCGACTTTATGCTTTTATTTCTCCGACGACTCAGTTTGCTTTTAGCATGAACATCGTCTGGACTTTACTCAGTCATTTTTTGATTTACAAAATCACATCTCTCCTCAATGCCAGAGAAATGATTCAGAAATACACGATTCTGCTGACTTTTCTCTTTCTACCACAGCTCTTTTTTATCCTCTTTGTCTACGGTACCATTCCTGGACTCTTCTTCTGTCTGCTCAGTCTCTATGCTTTTATCAAGCTGGACCAAAAAGGAAACCTGCTCTATGCCTTGCTGGGAGCGGCCAGTATCAGTCTGGCCTGCCTCCTGCGCAACAACTACATCATCTTTGCCATCATGCTGATTGGAGTCTGCTTCCTGTCCATCTTTTATAAATGGTCTTGGAAGAAACCCTTAGCCATTATCCTGATTTTAGCTGGCATCCTTCTTTCAAATAAGGGTCTGACGGCCTACTATGAGCAGCTGATTGGGGGCAAGATTGGTGTCGGTACCCCAAAAATCGCCTACATCACTATGGGCCTGCGGGATGATCCCAATCGGCAGACCTTGGGAGGCTGGTACGATGCCTACAATACCAAGATTCTCAAGCGCAACAAATATGATGAAAATTTGGCTACAGAAATGGCCACTCGGGATTTGAAGGATATTTTGATTCACTTCAGTAAGCATCCTGCTTATGCGCTGAAATTCTTCTACGAAAAGGTCAAGTCGACTTGGACTGAGCCGACTTTTCAGTCTATTTGGACTGGGCCTCAGATTGAGCGCCAGCAATATATGAAACCAGCTGTCCTGCGCAGCATTTATGAGGAAAGAAGAGGTTATCAGATTATTAATGTCCTGCTCTTGACCCTGCTAGCCAGCATCTATCTGCTCTCCTGTTTCTTTATCCTGCATAAATTTTTCGTCGCCGAGGAAAAACTGACGCCTTTTGACCTCTATCCCTTCATCTTTCTATTGGGGGGCGGCCTCTTCCACTTCTTCTGGGAAACCAAGAGCCAGTATGTCTATATCTATGTCCTCCTTCTCATCCCTTCCGCCGCTCAATCCTTAGTCGACCTGAGAGATTGGTGGAAGAACAAAGGAAAAGGGAAATCAACAGACCAGCTTGAGAAAAACCTATAAAACTTGAACACTTGACAAGAATTCCTTATAATTTTATAGGAATATTAAGTGAAAGAAAGTTGAATTTGTAACTGAAATTTTTGTATTTTACGAAAGGAGAATAGTGATTTATGTTTTCAATATTAGGTGCAGTATTATTTGGAATTATAGCAATTATGACAGTTCTTGTTGCTTGCGGTCTGCCTTTGGGCGAATTTACAATGGGTGGACAACATAAAATCTTACCTAAGAAATTTAGACTTGCGGCAGTCGTTTCTGTGGCTATTCAAGTTTTTGCCACGATCATTATTTTGCAAACCGGAGGTTTCATTCCCCTGTGGTTTTCTTTCAAGGTTACTAAATATATTTGTTTCTTCTTTGCAGCATACCTATCTTTGAATACGATTATGAACATGATTTCAAAAAGTAAGAAAGAAAAATATGTTATGACTCCGATTTCACTTATAGCTGGAATATGTTTTTGGATAACAGCATTTCAGATGTAGCATGTAAAATGAGGATCATCTACAGTGCGTCAAATTGGAATTTGTAGAGGTGAGAAAAATGTAATGGCAACCTATTCACCTTAAATCGAAATAATATAAAATTACGAGGAGATTATAAGATGAACAATTATATAAAATTAAATGAAGATAGATGGAATAATGTAAAAAATGACTATACTGAGCCATTGACACATGAAGAATTAGAAGAAGTTAGAAATAATCCAATTTCTGTTGCATTAACTGTTGGGAAAAAAGTTCCAAAAGAATGGTTTGAAAAAGCAAACGGAAAAAAGATATTAGGTTTAGCTTGTGGTGGTGGACAGCAGGGACCAGTTTTTGCTATAAAGGGTTATGATGTAACCATAATGGATTTTTCTAAATCACAATTAGAAAGAGACGAGATGGTTGCTAAAAGAGAAGGCTTAAAAATCAATACAGTTCAAGGCGATATGACAAAACCATTTCCATTTGAAAATGAAACTTTTGATATTATTTTTAATCCAGTTTCAAATGCATATATAGAAGATTTAGAAAACATGTATAAAGAAGCCTCTCGAGTATTGAAAAAGGGTGGACTGTTAATGGTCGGATTCATGAATCCATGGATATACATGTATGATGCTGACATTGTATGGGACAAACCTGATGAGGAATTATTTTTAAAGTTTTCAATACCTTTTTAATTCAAAAAGAGCTTGAAGAGGAAGGCAAGATATCCATAAATCCAGAATATGGATATGAATTTAGCCATACCTTAGAAACTCAGATTAGAGGACAACTTAAAAATGGTCTCGCTATGATAGATTTTTATGAATCATGTGATAAAAAGAAATAGATTATCACGTTATGGAAATGACTATATAGCTACACTTTGCATTAAACTATAATGTTATAGAACATACTTCAGGAGAATAGCCCATTTTATTTTCCTTAAGGGTTAAAATCTAAAAATCCCAGTTTGTCTAATTGAATATAACGATTTGAGAAACAGTAAATCACAAAGGTTTACTGTTTTTTTGCTCATTTTCCAGAATAAAAGCGTCAATCATTTTTGAATGAAGAGAATCCCTATAACTGGAATAAAACACCCTTAACACGCATTTTAAAAAGGCAAGAGTATTGATGTGGTGTAGTCAACTTCAAAACCGAAATTCTATATTAAATGGAAAGAGCTAAAAGTGTTAGAAATTGTTTAGAGACACTAGTAAAAGAAAATAGAGGACTAACACAGGTTAAGAAGCAAGAGCTGGGGCCATAACATTAAGTAAATATATGATATAATAGTAAAAATGTTTAGGGAAACGAATTAGAATATACAGAGCAAAGGGGATGACAAATGTTGAAGCAGAAAACAAAGACGAGTGCAGTTATATTAGCACTGTTAGCAGCTGGATTTATGCAATTAACACGCCATTTTCAAAAGTTCTTTTGAATAATGTTACACCAACTTTTATTGCCGCTTTTCTTTATCTTGGTGCTGGTCTTGGCGTTGGAATAATGTATTTATTTCACATAAAAAAAGAGAAAAAATCAGAGAGACTTACAAAGCAGGATTTACCTTATACAATCGGAATGATTGGATTAGATATAGCCGCCCCTATATTTTTAATAATAGGTATAAAAATGGGAACAGCATCTAATGCATCACTCCTCGGTAATTTTGAAATTGTGGCGACTGCGTTAATGGCGTTACTTTTTTTCAAGGAGAAGGTATCCAGAAATCTGTGGATTGCAATTGGATTTATTACGCTATCTAGTATTGTTTTATCATTTGAGGGAAGTGATAGTTTCCAGTTTTCTATAGGTTCTTTTTTTGTGATACTGGCAACCTGTTGCTGGGGACTTGAGAATAACTGTACAAGAAAGATGTCTGATAAAAGCACATATGAGATTGTTTTGCTAAAAGGCATTTTTTCTGGCGGCGGTTCATTTACTATTGCATTGCTACTTGGCGAAAAGATTCCAGAAATGAAATACATTGCCGAAGTTATGCTATTAGGATTTGTAGCATACGGATTAAGTATTTTTCTTTATATAAGAGCGCAAAGAGACTTAGGTGCAGCTAAGACAAGTTCTTTTTATGCTGTAGCACCGTTTGTAGGATCATTTTTAGCCTTTGCAATAAATGGAGAAAAATTGGCTCTAGAATATTTTATAGGGCTGACTCTGATGTTGCTAGGAACGGTATTTGTAGTATATGACACTATGATAAAGCATCATCTTCATGGGCATACGCATACGATTGTTCATACACATAACGACGTAACCCATACTCATGTAATCACTCATGAACATGAGCATAAGCACTTCGGAAATGAGGAGAGACATAATCACAAGCACAAAGATTATATAAATAGTCAGGAGCATAAATTGGCTCATGCGAATGGATTATAAATCCTAGTTTGTCTAATTAAATCGAAGAATGTTTAAAACAGTAAATCACAAAGGTTTACTGCTTTTTTGCTCATTTTGAGAAATCATAACCACCCGTGAAAACGAGTGGCTTGTACACCGGCTATAAGCCGTTTCCCTCTAGCGACGTCTAAAGACGTTCGCTGAACTTCTTTTAGGTTAATGCTATGATTACTTGACTAATGCCCGTAAAAACGGGATTTTACCTTGTTCTAAAACTGCCATCTGAGAACGCTTTGACACTTAACTTATCAAAGACAAGGGCATTTTTTCCCAATCGCGTATATATTTAGAAACTATCTTTTCATTTAGGCCCACGGTACTCACATAGTCTCCTCTCGCCCAAAACTTTCGATTGCCACAATATACCCCCTCTCGTTTTTCAATCTGAACAGGAGGGGGTATTTTGAATTGAAATGAATAAGACCTAGCTTTGTGTTATTAGCATTCTTATCACTTCATTTTAATCGTAATCAGCATATCTTCACCAAGCCATTGTTGCGACAAGACCTAGAATACTTACCCCAAATAAACTGACAATGCTCCCAAAATTCAATAGTGCTTTTCCTGCAATACCACTTGCGAGTGCAGGAATCGCCCATGGAATATACTTCCCAAAGTTAAGAGCATAACCAAGCTGAGAAAAAATAATAGTAAAAATGATAAATGCCAATGGAGACAAATAGCCCCGGCCTAAACAAGCAAAAAAAGCCACTGGAGTAGAGAGTATGATCGTAAGAGTAGTACAAAAACCAAAAGTAAGTATACCTTTGAAAATCACAGTTAAGCTCCCGCCCTCAAGTCCAATCAAATTACCAGCTAATAATCCAAATAAAAGTGCAAAAATTGATAGAATATAGCTCCATAGAGCGATAACGATAAATTTGGATAATACGATTGTATCTCTTTTTATCGGGAGTGCTAATAGGTCTATCATAGTTTTATCAGAATATTCTCTACCAAAAACCCAAGATGCTGTAAATCCAAAAATGAGCAATCCCCCAACAGAAATGACTTGTGATATGGTCATTAAGTATGACGACCAGTCTGTTATCCTCATCATTTCCATTTTTGCAGAAATCAAACCAAGATTTTTGAAATTCTCTGGATATTTCATCATGGTTGCAAACAACCCAACAATAAAAGGAACTAAACAGATAGAACAAGCAGTTACGATGGAAAGTTTTGATTTTATTAACTTTCTCCATTCAATTAAAATACAGGAACTAAGCTTTTTCATTCGAAACACCTCTATTATAGTCATTCAGTATTCTTAAGAAATAATTCTCTAAATCTTCTTTTTCAACAGCCAGCGATTTGGGTGGATAACCTGCATTAACTAGCAATGTAGCAATTTTTTCCGGATATTCCACAGATTTTGTATCAGTTAATTCTAAAAAATTGATATTATTTTCTGTGTCTGATTGAATGTTTACCTGATAGCCATGGTTTGATAGCACTTCTTTCATAGCCTTATTATTAGAACCACTTACTAGTAACTTCTTTTCTAAGTACTGCTCTAATTCACTGCTTTCAACTTCTCTTATAAGTCTGCCCTCATGTATAATGACTATTCTAGTAGCAATTTTAGATATTTCTTCCAGATTATGACTTGAAATAAGAACAGTTGTACCTAGATTATTTGCCAATTCCTTTAACAGCTCTCTCACTTCAATAACTCCAAAAGGATCTAATCCATTTGTTGGCTCATCAAGAATTAGGATTTTAGGTTTATGAATAATCGCTTTTGCGATTCCTAAGCGTGCAACATTTCCTAAAGAAAGATGCTTCTCCTGTTTATGTTCATATTGCTTTAGTTTTAATTTCTCAATTACCCAGTCAATATTATCTTTATTAACCCCTCTTAATTTACTAACGATTTCTAAATTTTCTCTCACAGTTAAGTCTGGATAAGAATAAGGTGTCTCAATAATATAACCTATTTTATTTCGAAGTTCTAAATTATTCAGATCTAACTTTTTTCCTTGAATATAACACTCTCCTGATGTAGATTTTATCAATCCTAACATCATTCTCATCGTTGTTGTTTTCCCTGCACCATTCAGTCCTAAAAAACCTACTATTTCACCACTTTTTATTGATATATTCAAGTTGTTGACAACATTTTTTGTTCCATATCTTTTAGAAAGGTTTGCGGTTCTAATTGCTTCTTTCACCATTACCTATCCTCCTTAGTAATTTGTTCAACAATTCCTTGTATGACTAACTTCAATGTAGTATCAAATTGTTCTTCACCGATTTCCTCGATGTGTAGAATAGTCATAGCAATCGTTCTAAATAAAGCAGAGACGATTTCTACCGATACATTTTCTATAATGTTGATTCGAGATACAATTTCTTTAACCAAACTATCATCTATCAGACGATGATTTGTTATCGCCTCTTTTGGCAATTTTCTGACGAGTAATTCCATTTCATGATTTTTGAATATGGTATACATAAATGAATAGCGAAAATCTTGATAAAAATCATAAAGTAACTCTACCAGATGATTTGTATCTATCTTGGTTTCCATATCTAATTGTTCTGTCAGGCGATCCATAACATCTATTTGATATTCTTCTAAGACCGCAAAAAATAACATTTCTTTTTGAGGAATAAAAATTATAAAAAGAACCTTTTGGAAATATCTACCATTGCCGCCATTTGGTCAACTGTTGTTTTCTTGACCCCATATCTTTGAAGGCATTCCTTTGCAACTTTATGTAATTTCTTTCTAATTACTTCTTTCTCTTCAGCAGTAAAAGCAGTAGCCATAACTTCCTCCTAAAAACCCTATGACGTTTTTTGATTTTACAGTCATAGCTTATCATATAAACTGAAAAAAATGTCAAAAGCCTTATATCTTCTTTGTAAGAAAATATAAGACTTTAAATTTACACACATCATAATTTTTCTTCTTTTTAGACCCTAATTATTCGATTTTTCACGATTTTTAAAAAAATAAAGATACAGTACTGAAAGCTCCTATTATCTGGCTTTTCTCTCTGTATCCTTATTGTATATCAAGTTTCTTCTCTCAATTTCTCAATCATGACCAAGAAAGGCGGATGGTTAATCTGATTGATGGTCTTGTAGAGGGCAACGGTGAAGTCCTGCTGGGGCAACTGACTAACATAGTCGAGTACCGCATCTTTTTCAACCTCTCCACCATCATGCCCATAGTAAATCATGATAGCTGCACGGCCGCCTTTTCTAATCCTTGACAGACCTTTCCCAGAGCTTCCAGCGTCGTAGCGGGTCGGGTAATGACAGACTTGTCCGCCGAAGGCAGGTAGCCAAGATTAAAAATAGCAGCCTTGAAATGGTCTAGGTATTGGTCTAGCGTCTCATGACCAGCCAAGATTAGCTGAGCATTGTCTAAGCCAGCTTCTGCCAAGCGCTGGCGAGTCTTTTCCACCGCCTGCTCCTGAATGTCAAAAGCATAGACTTGCTTGGCCAACTTAGCCAGAAAGAGGGTGTCATGTCCGTTACCCATAGTCGCATCCACCACGGTATCTTCCTTGGTCACGACTTCTGCCAAAAAGGCATGGGCCATCTGTAAGGGTCTTAACATACGAATCTCTGCTCCTTTGCTTTACAGCCTTGCTTGCTGCCACGACGACGCATTTCTGCCTCAATGGCATTAAGCACTTCCCATTTATTGAGGCTCCACATGGGACCAATCAACATGTCTCGCGGGGCGTCGCCAGTGATGCGGTGGATGACGATATGCTCGGGGATAATCTCTAGCTGGTCGCAGATGATAGAGACATACTCCTCCTGACTGAGCAGCTGCAGTCGCCCTTCATGATAGTCCCGCTGCATGCGGGTATTGGCCATCAAGTGAAGCAAGTGGAGCTTAATCCCCCTGAATGTCATTGTCCGTCACACAGCGGCGGACATTCTCTAGCATCATCTCATGGGTTTCACCCGGCAGGCCATTAATCAAGTGAGAGACAATCTCCGCCTTAGGAGCTAGCCTACGGACTCGCTGAACCGTCTCCACATAGAGCTCGTAAGAATGGGCACGGTTGATGAGGTCCGAGGTCTCCTCATAGGTAGTCTGAAGGCCTAGCTCCACGGTCACATGCATGCGCTCAGACAGGTCAGCCAAGTAGGCGATGGTCTCATCAGGCAAACAGTCGGGCCGAGTCCCGATATTGAGTCCAACGACGCCTGGCTCGTTGATGGCTTGCTCATAACGCTCACGGATCACTTCAAGCTTCTCATGAGTATTAGTGAAGTTCTGGGAAATAGACCAGATACTTGCGAACATCTGGCCACTTGCGGTGCATAAAGTCAATTTCCTTATAGAACTGCTCGCGAATGGGCGCATCCGGTGCCACAATGGCATCACCAGAGCCCGAAACGGTACAGAAAGTGCAGCCTCCATGCGCTACCGTACCATCCCGATTGGGACAGTCAAAACCTGCATCAATAGGCACCTTAAAAGTCTTCTCTCCAAAAAGTTTTCGATAATAATCATTCAAAGAATTGTAAGATTTCATACCTTTCATTCTACCACAAAAAGGGGCATAGAAACAAAAATTCCCTCTTTCACAGGGAAAGAAGGAAATCATCGCTCCCACTGATAACGCTTGAGGTCCACACAGCCATTAGCTTTCAAGTCCACTCCCTCTGCCCAAAGCAAGTGTTTCTGGTCTTCCCAGCCAGGTGCGAGGCGCCCTGCTGCATTGACTACCCGATGGCAAGGATGCTTGCCGCCATAAAGTTCTGACTGACTGAGAATCTTTCCCACCAAGCGGGCATTTTTTGGCCGACCAATCAAACGGGCAATCTGACCATAGGTCGCCACGCGCCCAGAGGGAATGATATCTACTAATGCTAAAACAGCATCTATGATTTCTTGATTCAAAACGGAAATGACCCTCCTTTTTACAAAGTGGATCAGAAAGGCCGGAACACTATCCTTCGTTTTAGAAGCTATATTATAAAGCCTCTTTCATTGATGATGTACTCATATCATTTCCGAGCAACTTCCATTCCACTTATAGATATAAAGCTTTCTTACCCTCCAGTTCATGGCAAGATTGTTCCTAAGATAGAAGCAATCGAAACTTACTTCTAAAGCTTTATTGATTAGCTAACCCTCTAAAAAAACTTCCAATAATAAAAAGTTTAAGAGGTTATAAGTTTTTATAAATTCCATTCTACCACAAAAATCCAGCAGTGACTCGAAAAAAATCCCTTCTTCCATAAAGAAAAAAAGGGATATAATTATACTCAAATATATATATAAAACAAAATATAATCAATCTACAGATTTTAATGCTTCTAACATGTTTACATTTTTTTAAACGAAAATTTACCACAAAAACCTAGAATAGATAAAATCAAGATTATAGTCGTCACTGGTATAAAGTATACAGTTAACTCAACTACTTTTGGGATATACAGTATCTTTGCTCATCATCGTAATAATCGCATTATGTAAGTAATAACCTCCTACTATTCCCAATAAGATTCCTATGGCAGAAAGTATCATTGTCTCTCTGTAGATATACATTGTTACTTCCTTATCAAAAGAACCCAAGGACTTTTATAGTAGATAATTCTCTAATTCGTTCAGCCACATTTATATTCGTTAGATTATATAATATTACAATGGCTAACAATACAGAAACAACTACCAAGACCGTCATTGAAGTCCCCAAAGAATTTACTGCTGTTCTAACAGTTTTAACTAAAGCAGAGTTTTTGAGATAGCGCTGATATTCCTGATTTATCCAAGAAAAATTTTTAGAACTACTAGAAATGTTTTGAAGCAGACTTATTTTTTTAAGTTAATCAAGTATGCATTGTTTTCTGCGATTTCACCAAAAGTTTTTATGATAGTAATCATTACTCATAAAAAAATATAATGCCCAACATTCATCTCAACAATATTAGCCACTTTTTATTTTTGTAATTTTTTTCCCGTCATTATCTTTTAAAATTAAAATATTCTCCTTTCTTTACATTATAATAATCAGCCAGCTTTTTGGGAAATCAAAGCTCCCTTTATTAGAAAGTTTTAACTCTTTACCTGATTCAGTATTTCTTAATGTAATGAAAGAATCTAGCTTTCCATCACTACTTATAACAGAGATTGACTTCTTATCAATCTGACCTGAAATTTTTCTCGCTAATACTTTTTATAATGTATTTCTTTAAATTCATTCACTCTCTCAGACTTCAAAAAGATTATCAATTTCTTTTTGCTCATCTTGACTAATATTATTTTTTTAACAGCTAATATATCAAAACGAGTTATTTCTTTGAATTGATTATTTACAACCTTACCAATAGAAGACTGAATCCCTAATCCTGCAAAAAAAGTAAGGCAACAGAACCAGTAACACCCAGCACCGTCATCATCATTCTTTGCTTATATCTAAAAAAATATTTCTAGCTGTTACCTTTTGAGTAAAATTCAAAACCATTCCAAATAAAGCCAATCCTCTCCAAAAGAATCTTTGAACCACTCACTGGAGGCTTGGGCAACAATAATTGAGCAGTATTTTCATTCAACTCTTTTTCTAGCCACCAGAAAAGTAGGCATAACAGCGCTTATTAGAGTAAAAAAATCAATGACAAGAGTGAAAAGGAGCAATAGAAATAAAAGCTTTGGACCACCTATAATCATCGTATTTGAAACAGTTCGGGTCACGATGCTAGGTAAAACATACTGACCTAAAAGCGATTCCTAATAGTGTTCCGGTAAAACCAGCTACTGTTCCATAACAAATAAACTTTTTTTCAAAACATCAAAATCTGAATAACCGAGTGCCTTCAATATCCCTGAATTGATCCGCTCTTCGTTGACGAAGCGAGTCATCGTAGTAAAAAGTGACTAGTGCAGCAACAAGGTATAAAACTACAGGAAAAAGGTTACCTATATTACCAATATTGTTTTTTATTGACTCATAAGTTCTATAGCCTTCTCCCCCTGGAAAAAGTTGTACGCGTATATGTGTTATAACTAGGTGCCTCTAAAGAATCAATTTTATTTTGACCATTCTTTATATCTTCTTCAGCTTTATTAATTTTATCCTGTGCCTCAGAAAATTCCTTATTAATCCCGTTTAACTGGGTTTCTGGCAAATTCGCAACTGCTTCTCTTTTTTTAGCTAAATTCGATTTTGCTTCTTCAAGTTGAGCTTTTTTTGAATTGATTGACGATTGCTGAGTCTTTTTTATATCAACTAATCTCTGCTCTCCATTATCAGAAAGCAAGTCATCTAGTTGTTCCTGTTTTTTCTGAATGATTTCTGAATATTTGTCTGAATAAGGATTTACTCTATCAGTTTCATCATACTTTAATCGTGCAATTGTATATACATCACTTGAAAATGAATCTGAACTGACAACTCCATAAGCCGATAAAGTCCCATCACCAGCAGTTGTGTTCCCTAAGTTAGTTGTTGACCAGATTTCTGCCGAATTAACAAAACCGACAATTTCATATTCATCCCCCTTTAAAATTGAATTTTTTTCCTCTTTAAATTCAATTTTGTCTCCCACTTTATAACGATCTTTTAAATTCGATGATAAAGCAATTTCCTTACTATTTTGAGGGAATTTCCCAGAAACTAAGTCATATAAAGAGATATCCTTACTATCTGAAAAAACTCTCATTGACTTGTTACTATCTTTTTATGGAAGTATCAACCATATACCCGTATTCAATAATTACATCCTTTATACTGTCCAATTCAGCTTTTATCTTTCTTATCTAAACCAGCATTTGATATGACTGCTAAATCCATCGTTTTTTTGTTTATCCAAATATGCTCTAGCCGTTCTTTTCCATATCTGGCGGTGTAGCTTTTTTAAACCGGTTAATGCAAATGAACCAAGAAACATTAACAACATAATCGAAATGAATCGTCCCTTGGATAAGGCAAAAGATTTCCTTATATCTTTCCAAAATGTCGTTTTTTTCACTTTTCATACTCCTTAATATTCTATTGATTCAATATCCTTAGGATTGTCATTAATTTCTACTGAACTAATTTTTGCATCATGCATGTAAATTACTTTATCCGCAATAGGAGTAAGTGCAGAATTATGAGTGACAATGATCACGGTTGAATTCTTATATCGAGACATATCCTGTAAAATTTTTAGCACTTGCTTACCTGTCTTGTAATCTAATGCTCCTGTCGGCTCATCACATAACAATAATTTAGGATTTTTTGCAACTGCTCTAGCTATTGAAACCCTTTGTTGCTCTCCTCCTGATAACTGAGCTGGAAAATTATTCATTCTTTTTTCTAACCCCACACTCCTCAAAGCTTCTTCAGCATCCATAGAATCTTCAACAATCTCTGAAGCAAGTTCAACGTTTTCCTTAGCTGTTAAATTAGGAACTAGATTGTAAAACTGAAAAACAAAGCCGACATCCTTTCTTCGATAATTCGTCAATTCTTTCGCACTATAATCAGAAATATCATTTCCATCGATAATGACCTTTCCTTCATCATTACTGTCCATGCCACCTAAAATATTTAAAACAGTTGATTTACCAGCTCCTGATGCTCCTAAAATAATAACGAGCTCCCCTTTATCTATTTTGAAATTGATATTATTATTAGCGACAATCTCGCTGTCTCCTGATTTATATCGTTTAAAAGAATTACACATCTCTATATAGGTCATTTTTATGCCTCCATAATTTTTTTCTTAATTTAGTCATCATAAATTTTTAGCCAAAAACATTATAATCACAAGTATCAAAAAAATCTGAAATAAAATAAGAGGACCATAGGCCAGTTATCCCAAACAAAATTGGTAAAAAAATAATGCTAAAGGTATTTGAAAAAAATAATCTGTCTCAGAATAACTAAAAAAAGTAGATATCCGCGAGAAAGAAATATATTGAAAATAGTTAGTTCCGATATTGATGATTCCTTGTACAGGTAACGAAATCATAACAAGTCTTAAGGCTGTACTAGAAAACTTTATAAATTTCGGATCGCTTGAATTAAAAAGTGTAGCTATTTGCACTGCAAAAATTTGAATTACAAGGAACAAGCACAGAGAAAAAAATTGTGCTGATTATTAGTGAAAGACTAAGTGATTGCTTTTATTCTACTATAATTTTTTGCACCATAATTAAAAACTAATTACAGGCTGAACTCCATTTGTAATAGCATTCATCAAAGAAATAATATAGCGATAGATTGAAGAAGTTATAGATAAAAGCAGCAAGACCATAAGTACCAGCATAATCAAAAAGCAACCCTATTATATAATATCAGTAATATCACAGATATGACAGTTGTGAGAAAGAATGGCAACCCCATTGCAATAATTTTATTGATAAGCTTTTTATCAATAAATAATAAAGCTCTTCAAATCTATTTTTTAAATCGTTATATTTTTCCAGTGTACTCTCTGAATGTCAAGATAAGTGCAGCAAGATTAGCCAGAACTGTAGATAAAGCTGATCCAAAAAAACCAGTATGAAATACAAGAATTAGAACTGCACCAGTCCCTGCATTCACAAGAAATGAAATAGCATTGATATGTAAAACTTCTTTAATCTTACCTTGAGCCCGCAAACAGTACAAAAAGAGTGTGAGACAAAAATATATAGGCGCTCCAATAAGAAATGTAAGGCAAAAATTCTTTAACATAATGATACAGTTCTTGTGGTGCCCCAAAAATAATCAATAAACCTTCTAAGGAAAACCATAAAAAGTATCGACTGTAGAATTGATAAAATTAAAGAAACTTGGATAGAGGAATCTAAAATTAATCAGGGCATTTTTGTAATCCTTTTTGCCAAGTGAGATTGTCAACAAGGATGCTGTTCCTTCGCTTGCTAGAGCTGAAAAAAAGCATAGACCAAAGCGTATATCATAAATGTATATGTATTAGCGGAATTCCCCTCAAGCCCTAAGGTCTGTCCAATGAATATGCCATCAACTAAATTATAAGACCCACTTACTATTGCTGTAACTAATGAGGGAATAATTAGTTGAACTAACAGTTTTTTTACAGATATATTTTTCTAATTTATTCATGACTATGTCTCATATGTTCAAAGCTCTTTCTATTCCTAAAGATTCTTCCAGTCATATACCCTTTTAGACAACATTTTCCATTTTGATAAAGAGCATAGACACAATATCCTTTATGCTTTGCTGTTTTATCCGAAATAACTTGAATAATCAAAGGAGTCTTTTGAGTTACAAAACTTTGATAAACTTTTGTTTCTTCAGTAGGAATAAAATGCTCCTCACCACTCAAAGCTTCTGCAGACGTAGATAAACAGGCTTGTCGGCAAATTTCAGTTAAAATAATTGATTCGACATGATCTTCAGCCTTGTGATCAAGTTGAATTTCTTTTGTATCAAAAAAACCTCTCAGATAAAATACATTTGTATTTGGCAATCGTTTGCTTTTTGAAACCATTACATTATTTTTTTCAACTTTATGTACAAGCTCTTTATCCACTTTAATTTCGGTAAAAAGCACATCGTTTAGCACTTCACAAGGTATCCCAATTTTTTTCACTCAATCTTAGAATATTATCAAATAAAATTTCTGTTCCCGCATTTTTCCAAAGTAATATCACTATATTTTTTTATCATATAAGTGAGTCATTATTTCACTATCATTTTTCAAAAATCTGGGAAATAAACAGAAACATTTTCTTTTTAAAATTAAAAGAGTCAGTTCTATATCAGTAATAGTATTTAGGATAATTATCTGAGAAGATAAAGTATCCACATGGTCTTTTTATGCTTGCAAATTGTAAAAATAATTAGTAAAGTCATTTTTTTAAATACAGAATTCATAATTTCCCCTCTAAATTGAATTTACATGATATAAGTTACATAATAACATTTTTCATTATACTGCTTCCAGTACCAAAAAAATTTACAAAATGTAGCCAAAATATCTCGCTTTTTACAGAATAATCAAAAAGCAATTTAGAAAAATTTTTTTACAAACTGTAATTTTTTTGTTAGTATTGAATCTAATTAATTATACTTAGACTAAAAATTATTTTTTTAATAATAACAACAGAAGTACTAGGCTACATATTGACTGACAAGGAGAATAACGGCAATGACCAAAGATACGCGAGAAAATATTATAACTGCTTTCTTTCGACTTTCTGAAAAATATCCTGATAAATCTAACTTTTCTTTTTCTGAGATTGCAGAAGAAGCAGGCATAGCGAGACAAACAATCTATAAAAAAATCATTTCAACTCTCCTAACGAAATAATTGAAGCTATTCATCATGACATCGACGAACGAATAATGTCAAAAAAATGCTAGATTTTGTACCAGGTTCAAATGGATCCGATAATGCTCTTTTTATTGACTTCCTTGCTTCTGAAATAATACCATTAATTTATGAGAATAGAATCTGGCTAAAATATCTTTATTCAACTGCAGCTGATCCTAATTGGGAACTTTTTAAAGAAACAATATAAGACTTGGATCAGCCAAAACATTCAACTGTCTAGTAAAATGGGTTTATCTAAAGAGTTTACCGAAGAATTACTTGTTAATTATACTCTATCAATTATAAAGTCATGGATTACACAAGCAATTCCAGAATCTCCTGAAGTCTTTTTCTAAAAAAATTCAAATCACTTTTGCAAGCTATCTATTCAAGATATTATTCAAAAATGCTTAAAACTAAAAAAACACCAAATGAACTACTTACCATGTCCATTTGGTGTTTTTCAATAATTCAATTATAACTCATTTTTTAACGGCCAGTGTATGATAACTGTAAATCCAAAACTAAGTTTGAATTCTAAAACTCAAGAATTATGCCATAAATGATTTTTCGACTCTGTAACTCTGTTCCTATTGATTATTCTTATCAAAGTAAACGCTATTTCTGCTTTCCCTTGAAACGCCACTGGAAACGCAGCTTGTCATAAAAAGGAAATTCAATATTGAGGATGGCAAAGCCCATCAAGGCTCCTCCGATTACATCTGTCGGGTAGTGCACTCCCAGATAGACTCTGGAAGCCATAATCATGAAGATAAAGAGCAAGAGCAAACCTTGTACCAATCGCTTGATTTTTTGGTTTTGAATTCGTTGCTGGGCAATGATAATCAAGGTCCCAACAACAACGGCTGTCGCCATGGCATGCCCGCTCGGAAAAGAGTAACCACCCTCTTTGACCAAATGCGAAAGACTGGGCCGGCTTCTTTGGTAAAGGAGTTTAATCAGCTTAATCAAAATCCCATGTAAGACCAGATTTCCCGCTAGCAAGGCAGCTTCCAGCTTCCATTTTTTATAAAGGAAAAACAGGAGAAGAGCCGAAACCCAGATGATAATCCCCATCGGATCAATCACACTGGTCACTAGTTTGAAAAAAGTCGTCAAAGCTGCAGGCAAGTCTCCCCGCAACCAGGTCTGAATCGGGGTGTCAAAGCTGGTCAGCTGCTCAGGATAAAATTTGACCATGTAGCCTAGCATAAAGAAAAGTAAAAGGGCAAAAGAGCCCTTTGTTAGATAAGATTGTTTATTTTTCATAGCGTTTTAGAACAGGCTGTAAGAGTTTGTAAATTAGCCAAAAGACGACAGCCCAGATCACTCCTTCTAATAGGTTAAAAGGTACAATCATGGTCAGCAGATACTTGGAAAGACCGTATGTTTTATAAATATCAAAACCAGCAAACCTTGCAAAGAGAGGAACTGCATAAATAACATTTAGAACAATCATTGTAACAGTTAGACCAAGCGTTGCTACCAAAGAAGCCTTCACATAGTCAAACAAGCTCTTCCTTTTTTTCCACAAGAGAGAAAAAGCACAAACAAAGACTGCTACCGCTAGTATATTCATGGGGAGACCGATTAGAGTACCTACACCATTATTATTCAAAGCTAGCTTTAAGACAGAGCGAATCAAGAGCACTGCCAGAGAGCTTTTTAAATCCAAGACTACCAAAGCCAGTAAAATCGGAATAATTGAAAAATCCAACTTTAGAAACTCAGTTATCAAGGGAATCTCATAAAGCATGAGTAGAAATGATAGAGCAGATAAAACTGCTACAATCGCCAACTTACGAGTATTTGTCATCACAGGTTCCTCCAATTTATAAAAATTAGAGAAGCCGGAAAGGCCACTGAAAAAAAGCTTGTCAGCTAATGATTATTTAGTATAAGGCTCAGCCCTTAAATAAAGATTAAACGGCAAGAATGCTTCACTGCCTCTCGTCTTCTCCCATCCAGACTATACTGTCGGTTGTGGAATCTCACCACATCAGCTTGCGCTCGCGGACTTGATTTGGCATTGAGGAAAAACATTTCCAAGCCAAAAATTACCGCCGGTCGGGAATCTCACCCTGCCCTGAAGACATCATTATCATAACAAAAAAAGCCTGCCAGAGCAAGCAATTTGATTGATGTAATTAAAAATGTTTCAACAATAGTATTCTATCTATTAGGAAAATTAACTGCTTAGATACATTCATTCCGCTACTTCAGCTTGTCCGCTTCATACTCGTGCACCAAATCTAAGCCAGCAAAATTCTGCTGACGCAGGGCTTCATAGACAATCATGCAGACAGCATTCGATACATTAAGGCTGCGGACATGCTGGTCGTTCATGGGAATACGCAAAGCCTTTTCTGGATGGAGACGCATAAATTCTTCTGGCAGCCCCTTGTCCTCACGACCAAACATAAAATAGTGCGAACCTTCTGCTGCAAAATTTTCCTCAGAATAGACCTTCTCTGCAAACTTAGAAATCAGATAAAGACGGCCATCCATCTGCTCCATAAAATCGTCTAAACTCTCATAATAGGTGATGTCCAGCTTATCCCAATAGTCCAGCCCCGCCCGTTTCATCTTGCGGTCATCAATGGGAAAGCCCATGGGCTTGATGATGTGAAGCGGTGAATTAGTCGCGGCGCAAGTACGGGCAATATTTCCGGTATTCTGCGGAATCTGAGGCTCAAAAAGAACTATATGATTTTTCATAATAAGAATATTTTCCTAGTATTTTTCTTTAGATAAAAAAATAGCCACACTGCCCGGAGTCAAGCTCAGCAAACAGCGTGGTTAAGGCTTCATTAACTTACATCACAACAGGTTTGAGGTAAACCAATGAAGGTACTCATTTAGTATAACACTTTCAGCCTACAAGTCAATAAAAAATGCTCAAAAAGTTGTACTTTTTTTAAAAATATCACAGGAAGATACCATTTTGGTAAAAAAACATTCGGAATTCTATAAATAAGCAAGCTATTCTGTATTTTATAGATGAAATTTAAATGAAAAAAGAGTATGATAGATACATACTTTGGAGGAATCTAAACTTATGAAAATTATTGTTGTCGGTGGCGGGAAGGTCGGAACGGCACTCTGTCGCTCCTTAGTGGCTGAAAATCATGATGTTATCTTGATTGAGCAGGATGAGGCTGTTCTCAACCAGATTACCAAGCGCTATGACATTATTGGTATTGCTGGCAATGGAGCTAACTTCAAAATCTTAGAACAGGCGGATGTTAGTCACTGTGACATCTTCATCTCTATGACCGAGCATGATGAGGTCAACATGGTCTCAGCTGTTCTGGCCAAACGAATGGGCGCTAAGGAAACCGTCGTTCGGGTGCGTAATCCTGAATATTTCAACCCTTACTTTAAGGAGAAGAACATTCTAGGCTTCTCGCTGGTGGTCAATCCTGAGCTCCTAACTGCTCGCTACATCGCTAATATCATTGACTTCCCTAACGCCCTGTCAGTAGAGCACTTTGCCAATGGCCGAGTGGCACTGATGGAGTTCAAACTCAAGGAAGACAGCAATCTCTGCCAGATGAGTATTTCCCAGTTCCGCAAGAAATTTGGAAATATCATCGTCTGTGCCATTGAGAGAAAAGGGCACTTGGAGATCCCTGACGGTGACTTCACTTTGGATGCCGGCGACAAGATTTATGTCACAGGTAACCGCCTGGACATCGTCCAATTCCACAATATGGTACGACCTAGAGTGGTTAAGAGCCTGATGATTATCGGGGCAGGAAAGATTGCCTACTACTTGCTCAATATTCTCAAGAATAGTAAAATCGAGCTTAAAATCATTGAATCCAACCGCGAGCGGGCAAACTTTTTCAGTCAGGAATTTCCTGATCTATATGTCGTTCATGGAGATGGTACTGCCAAGGATATCCTACTGGAGGAACGCGCCAATAACTTTGATGCCATTGCTACCCTGACTGGTGTAGATGAAGAAAATATCATTACTTCTATGTTTCTTAATAATCTGGGTGTGCAGAAAAATATCACCAAGGTCAACCGGACTAGTTTGTTGGAAATCATTGATAACCAAGACTTTGCCAGCATCGTGACACCTAAAGGTATTGCTGTTGATACGGTTATGCACTTTATCCGAGGTCGCTACAATGCTCAGTTCTCTAACCTAGAAGCTCTGCACCACGTAGCCAACGGCCAAATCGAGACCCTGCAGTTCCAAATCAAGGAAGAAAACAAGATGACTGGTATTCCTCTATCTCAGCTTCATCTGAAGAAAGATGTCCTGATTGCGGCCATTATCCGCCAAGGTAAAGCTATCTTCCCTACAGGCGATGACAATCTGCAAGTTGGAGATAAAATTGTCGTGACCACTCTGCTGCAAAATATCACGCAGATTTACGATCTGTTAGCGAGGTAGACCCATGAATAGATCTATGATTCGCTACCTGCTGGCAAAATTACTGCTGATTGAGGCGGCACTGCTGATTGTACCCATTATCGTCGCTCTAATCTACGGTGAGCCTTTAAAAGTCTTTCTCTCTATCGGGGCGACCATGGCTATCCTGCTAGTTTTAGGTGGAATAGGCTCTTATTTCAAGCCCAAGGACCTGCATATCTATGCCAAGGAAGGTGTACTGATTGTAGCCCTTTGCTGGATTCTCTGGTCCTTCTTCGGAGCCCTGCCCTTTGTCTTCTCTGGTCAGATACCGGACATCATCGATGCTTTCTTTGAGGTCAGCTCCGGCTTTACCACCACGGGAGCGACTATTCTCAACGATGTCGGCGTTCTCTCTCATTCGCTGCTCTTCTGGCGCAGCTTTACCCACTTAATCGGAGGGATGGGAGTACTGGTCTTTGCCCTAGCTATTATGGACAATGCTAAAAATGGCCACTTGGAGGTCATGAAAGCAGAAGTTCCTGGCCCAGTCTTTGGCAAGGTTGTGTCCAAGCTCAAGAGTACGGCCCAGATCCTCTATATCATCTATCTGGCTCTCTTTGCTATCTTTGCTCTGCTTTATTTCCTAGCAGGTATGCCGCTCTTTGACAGCCTTGTGATCGCCATGGGAACAGCTGGTACAGGAGGATTCACCGTATACAACGACGGTATTGCTCACTACAACAGCTCACTGATTACTTACCTGGTCAGCTTTGGGGTCTTGGCTTTCGGGGTCAACTTCAACCTCTATTATTACCTGCTGATTCGCAAGTTTAAGGCCTGTTTTGGCGATGAGGAGCTTAGGGGCTATCTCTGGATTGTCTTTCTTTCCACTGCCTTAATTGCCTTTAATGTCTTCCATCTCTATCAAGGCTTTGCTAAGAGCGTGGAGATTTCCTTCTTCCAGGTCTCCAATATCATCACAACGACTGGATTCGGCTATGGTGATACGGTCAAGTGGCCCCTCTTTTCTCAGGTCATCCTGCTCCTGCTCATGTGTATCGGGGGCTCGGCCGGATCAACAGCTGGGGGATTCAAGGTTATTCGGGGGATTATCATTTCCCGCATTGCAAAAAATCAAATCCTCTCTACCCTATCACCCAATCGGGTCCTAACCATGCATGTTAATGGTGCAGTCTTAGATAAGGATACCCAGCACAAGGTCCTCAAATATTTAGCAACCTATGTTTTGATCGTGCTGGCGCTGATTTTCATCGTCAGTCTGGATAACAACAATCTCATGACAGTTGTCAGTGGTGTTTTATCCTGCTTCAACAATATCGGTCCTATGATTGGGACGACAGATACTTTTTCTATTTTCAGTCCTTTTTCTAAGCTATTGCTGTCCTTTGCCATGATTGGCGGACGTTTGGAAATCTACCCAATTCTCCTGCTCTTCCTGCCTAAGACTTGGTCTAGAAGGTAGGAAACACTCTGAGATTATAGATAAAAAAAAGTCACACTAGCTAAATAGCTAGTGTGACTTTTTGATTGTATCGTTCCTTTTCAGGCTGAAATGGTCTGGTACAGGATCCTCTCCTGGCAGGGACCAGGGATGACAGCGGAGAATTCGCGCCAAGCCCATCAAAACTCCCTTGGCACCATGCTTTTGGATAGCCTCTATCATATAGTTAGAGCAGGTTGGCCGAAAGCGGCAAGATGGAGGAAAAGCAGGCGATATGAAGCGCTGATAAAGACGGATAGGAGCAATGAGCAGTTTCTTTATCATTTCTTGGTCTTGGTTACAGCCAGTGTGTGCAGTTGGCTGACTTCTTTTTTACTGAGCTTACGATACTCACCAGGCTTGAGGCCCGTCAGGTCCAGATGACCAAAGCGAGTCCGTGAAAGCTTATCCACTTGCAGTCCGACAGCTTGGAACATCTTCTTAACCTGATGGTTACGGCCTTCATGGATGGTCAACTGAACGACCGAGCGATTTTTCGCTGGATCAACCTTGATAATCTCATAAACTGCTGGCTTGGTCTTGCGCCCCCTCTATCTCAATACCGCGAGTCAGAGGACGAAGAACTTCTTTATTGGCCAATCCTTTGACACGCGCCACATAGACCTTATCAATCTCATTGCGGGGATGAATCATCTCGTCTGTAAAGTTCCCGTCATTGGTCAGAATGAGGATACCAGAAGTGTCCCAGTCCAAACGACCGACCGGATAAATCCGCTCCTTGACCTGAGGCAAAAGATCCACGACCGTCTTACGTCCCTTGTCATCACTGACAGAGGAGATAACCCCGCGCGGCTTATTGAGGAGGTAATAAACCTTCTCCTCATTGTAGATAGGTTGGCCTTCTACTTCCACACGGTCGCCAGACTTAACGTTCGTCGCCAGCTCACGTACCACTTGGCCGTTTATACTGACCTTCCCCTGCTTGATTAGCTCTTCTGCCTTACGACGGCTGGCTATCCCAGCATGAGCGATGTATTTATTGATTCTCATCGATATCTGTCCTTTCAATAAAGAGCTGGCTTTCTTCAGCAACTAGCTCTGTTTCTTCGACAATCGGCAGTTCATCTAGGTTATTGATCCCCATATAGTCTAAGAAATAATCCGTTGTCACATAGAGATTCGGCCGGCCAATGACCTCTTTTTTGCCATCCTCTCGAACCAATTCAAAAGCCAAGAGCTTGGCCAAAGCACCGCTGGAATTAACCCCGCGGATGTCATCTATTTCTACCCTTGTAATCGGCTGCTTATAGGCGATGATAGACAAGGTCTCCAGCGCTGCCCGCGACAGACTTTGATTGATTGGTGCCCGTGAATAGGCCCGCAGAATCTCAGCAAACTCTGGCTTGGTGACCAGCTTGTATGTCTTTGAGGTTTCCAGCAGGGTCAGGCTAGAGTCTGGATTGGCTTCATATTGCTCAGCCAACTTCTCCAAACTCTGAATAACCCCGGTCGGCGGCAAAGAAAGGATTTCTGCCAATTGATGAACCTTGAGTCCATCTTCTCCCGCAACAAAAAGCAGGGCTTCAATCTCTGCTAACTTACTCATTTCCTCTTCCTACTAAATAAATATTTCCAAAATTTTCTTCCTGAATGACTTGCACTTCCTGCACCTTGACCAATTCCAATGTCGCCAGAAAGAGAGTAATAACTTCATTCATGTCCTTGGTCTCTGCAAAAATCTCCTGCAAAGCCAGACGGCTCTTACCAGCACAGCGCTGGCGCACCACTTCCATCATGTCCTCGATCTTGTACTCATCTCGCACAATGGTTGTATGACTCTTAGAAAACTCCTCTTGCTTTTTGGCTATAACCTTGGAAAAAGCTAAGAAAAGATCTATCGTTGACTTGTCATGCAGGAGCTCAGCATCTTCATAAACCAGCTCCAGCTTGGGCTTAGAATAATAAAGCGCTCGGTCATCATGCTGGAGCGACATTTTCTCACCCAAAATCTTGAACCTGCGGTATTCCTCAATCTGGCTCAAGAGGTCTTGCTCCAAGTCATCTTCTAGCTCAGCATTATCCGCCACCTTAGGCAAAAGCTTGCGGCTCTTAATCAGCATAAGCTGGCTGGCCATGACCATGTACTCGCCCGTCACTTCCAGCTTCATGGCCTGCAAAGTAGCCACATAAGCCAGATACTGCTCGATAACCTCCGTAATGGGCACATCATAAATATCCACCTGGTACTTAGATACGAGGTGGAGCAGCAGGTCCAACGGGCCTTCAAAATCTTTTAGTTTGATATCCATTTTTATCTGTATTTTTCTAATGTAATCATGGTTTTCAAGCCCAAATCCTGGGCAATATCATAGAGGCCAATCCCCTTCTCCCGCTGGCGCAAAATAAACTGCTCACGCAGGCTTTGGGCAGATAGACTGGCTTGTCCCTGCTCAATCAAGAAGGCCTCTAGCTGACGGAAACCCCACTGACGAGAATAGGATTTGCCGTTTTTCTCAAATAAATACGTCCCCGTCAGATAGTCTTCTAACTCACCCGTCAAGCTCTCAGGAATCTTGATGACCCGTTTCTGACCGGCCTTTTCAATCTTCAAAACCTGAAAGTCAAGATTGACATCTGCCACTCTGACCTGCAGAATCTCGCTAGGCAGCAAGCCCATTTCCAAAATAAGAAGAGCCATCAGCCGCCCCCTGGGAACGCTTGATTCCTGCCAAAAAGCAGACAGGTCTAATAGTTCGTTTTCCTGCTCCTTCGATATGGAGACCTTGGGCAGAACCAAGCGGTGAAACTCCTCAATAAGCTGCTGCTGATAAAGGAAATAGAGAAATTGATTGACTGCTGAGAGCTTCCGCTTCTGAACAGCTGCCTTAAATCCTTGATAGAGGCCTGATAAATCCGCAGATTGGTCTCGGTAATCCGGCCGTGTACTTCCTCGATAAACTGCTCCAAATCATAAGAATAGGCAATTTTAGAATTTTCTGAGATGTTTTTTTGATTTAAAAACGGTCTAATGTATTCTTTCATTTTTTGCGAATTTCGTACTTCTTGCTAAAGCCGTGCAACAAAGAATTGACAGCTTTCAAAATGGACTTTCTAGTAATAATTCCGTAAAAATGCTGATCCTCGCCCACAACCGGCAGAAACGACTCGTCGACCAGCTTATGAAGCACATCTGATACAGTATAATCTGGCCCAACTGTCAAGTCGTCCATTTTAGTCATGTGGACGATGTCTGTCATCATGAATTCCTCTTCTGGCAAATCATGGCGCATGCGATAAGACATGATGTCTGTCAAGGAAATCGTACCAACAAACTTTTTATCTGCCGTCACGACTGGTACACGTGAGTATGTCATCTGACTCAGCAATAGGATAGCATGATCCACATTATGGGTGTCAATCATAACCGCCAAATTTTCCCCAGGCGTCAAAAAAGTTTCTTCATGTTCCAGCAGATAGTCTTCAAATTCCTTAGCAATCATCGGCTAAACTCCTTGGACAAGCTTGGATAAAGTTCATGATTTCGTGTATAGAAATCAACTTTAAAGCGATCCTTGTCAATCTCTACCTTAGCGTAGAGACGTTCGTTAATCAGGCCGCGTGGCTGGCTGATGGATCCCGGATTCAGAAAGAGCGTTTTGCCTTCCATTCGAGCATCTGGGATATGCAGGTGGCCGTAAAGGCAGATATCTGCATTAACCTCTTGCGCCCATAAATCCAGCTTTTGAAAAGAAAAGTTGATATGGAAGAGATGTCCGTGGGTCTGGGCAATAATGGTCCCCGCCAAATCCGTCACCAAGCGTTCTGGATAGCCGTCATAAAAGTCCATATTCCCTGCAACAACCTGAATCCCTTGCCATACCTCATCATCAGAAGGAAGCTCAGAGTCTCCGTTATGGAAAATCGCATCTACCTTTCCAATATAATGATTCCTAATTTCTTCTACAATAGCACGGTCGCCATGAGAATCACTCATGACTATAATGGTTTGCTTTGCCATGCTGGAAATACCTCCACTAATTTCTTAACTGCCTGAGCCCGATGGGATTGCGCATTTTTTTCTTCCATCGTTAGCTCGGCAGACGTTTTCCTGTTTCTCCCACTAAGAACAAAGGATCATAGCCAAAGCCATTTTCCCCTTTTGGCTCATGGGCAATGTAGCCCGGCCAATCCGCTTCGACTACCAAAGACTCCCTGTCAGGACTGGCCACCACTAAGGTCGTATGAAAATGGGCTGAGCGGTCCTTGACATCAAAAACCATAGCCAACTCATGCAGGAGCTTGATGTTGTTTTCATCATCTGTCGCGCCTACTCCAGCGAAGCGAGCCGACCAGACGCCAGGCAAGCCGCCTAAAACATCGACCTGCAGACCTGAGTCGTCAGCTAGCACCATTTTACCGGTCAGTTTACTGATGGTCTCTGCCTTGAGCCGCGCATTTTCCTCAAAGGTGGTTCCCGTTTCTTCCACTTCTGGCAAATCAGGATAATCATTGAGATTTTCAACCTTATAGCCCAGCTTATCAAAGAGTTTGCGAAACTCTGCTGTCTTACCTTCGTTGCGAGTCGCAATCAAGATGGTATCTCCGACAGCCATCTCGGTCTCCTGCCCCTGACCAAAAAAGTCGGTCATCTTAACTCCATCCTTAGACAGGAAGAAGACCTTGCGCAGCAAGTCCTTTTCTGTAATCAGAATAGCCCCCTTATGACTGGTCGCCTTAAAATCCCGCTTCTGGCGGTCGTTAATCATATTGAGGACAAACTGGATATAGGACATGGGCGAGCCGTATTTGACCACAACTGTGGTAAAAGTGTTGTACTCTTCATCCAAATCTCGCTCAATCAGCTCGCTCAACTCTGCATCAATATGCTCCAAGAGCCTGTATGGGATGTCGTTGAAATGATAGCCAGCCTTGCGAAAGCGAGTCCATTCTCCGATATACCAATTGTTCTCGTCAATGTATTCATAAATTTTATTTGTCATAAGCTTACATGCTCCACATTCACTTTCAGGCCCAGCCAGCTTTCTGCAATCTCCGAAAAGCTTTTGGCATTGGCAGTTGTGTAAAATTGGTGATTGAGCTCCTGTTTTTCCCGACTGCGGTTGATTTCAAAGTAATTGAGCAGGACAGAAATATCCCGTACGCACTCTGCCCCGCTGTCAATCAGCTTCACATCCGGTCCCATCCTATTTTGAATGATAGGCCGGAGCAAGGGATAGTGGGTACAGCCCAAGACCAGGGTATCTACCCGACCAGCCAAAGGCTGCAGGGTTTCATAGACCACTTTTTTTGTAAGGCTGGAATGAAGTTCATTGGACTCTACCAAAGGTACAAACTTAGGGCAGGCCAAACTTTCCACCTTCATCTCCGGCGAGAGCGCTTCAATCTTCTGACGATAGATATCAGAAGAAACAGTCATTGGCGTTCCAATAACACCGATGCGGCCGCTGGCAGTTGACTTAATAGCCGCGCTAGCCCCCGGCAGAATCACGCCCAGTACTGGAATATCCAGCTTTTCCTTCACTTCTTCCCAGACAACAGCAGTCGCTGTATTGCAGGCAATGACAATCATCTTAACATCCTTGGTCAGGAGGAAGTTGACCAATTGCCAGGTATAAGAGCGAATCTGCTCAGCAGGCCTAGGACCGTAAGGAGCCCGCGCTGAATCTCCAATATAAATGACCTCTTCGTGGGGGAGCTGCCGCATGAGCTCACGGACTACAGTCAAACCGCCCACTCCTGAGTCTAAAAAACCGATTGGTCGATTATCCATAAGGTCTTCTTTCTAAAACAAGGGACTGGAAGCCGATTCCAAATCCCCATTTTTTTATTGATTTTCTCTACTGGTATTAAAAGCCAGTCACTAGAAAATTATTTTTTCTTTTTGCTCTTAGCAAGCGCAGCTTTCTGCTGGCTGATAATTTGACGATAGACTTGCTGTACTTTCGCTTCATTTGGCCGTTGGCCGCTAGCGCTAAGCAAGGTCCGAACTGCTTCTACATTCAAACGCGGATTTTCTGCAAATTCCTTCTCCACTTGACGACGAAGCAGATACATACCCAAGATCACGCCTCCAGCAAATGCTGCCATAATCAAGAAAATTGCTAAAACTAAATTCATATCGAGAACTCCTCTATTTCCATTTTTACATTGCTCTTCATTATATCAAATTTTCTCTATTTTTCAAAATCAAAGCCATACAGTGTCGCAAAATAATCTTCTGGTTTTTCTGCCCGACGAATCATACGAACATTGTCATCTTGTTCCAAGAGAATTTCGCTGGAGCGGAGCTTGGCATTGTACTGATAACCCATAGAAAAACCATGCGCACCCGTATCGTGAATCACCAGTGTATCGCCAATTTGGCTGACGGGCAGCGGGCGATTAATAGCAAATTTGTCGTTATTCTCACAGAGGCTGCCGACAACATCCACAATCTCTGTCTCACCCTCAGGTCGATCCATATTGGTAATGTGGTGATAAGAGCCATACATAGCCGGACGCAGCAGATTAACCGCTGAAGCATCTACCCCCAGATAAGTTCGGTAGGTCTGCTTCTTATGGGTAACCTTGGTGACAAGTAGGCCATAAGGTGCCAACATAAAGCGGCCCAACTCCGTATAAATCTTGACCTGTCCTAGGCCAGCCGGAGTCAGAATAGCTTCATAGGCCTGACGAACTCCCTGACCAATGACTGCAATGTCATTTTCTTCACCTTCAGGCTGGTAATTGATACCGACACCGCCAGATAGATTGATAAAGTCCAGCTCGACTCCTGTCTCAGCCACTACTTCTACAGCCAACTCAAAAAGCTGATGGGCCAGTTCGGGATAGTAGTCATTGCTGACAGTATTAGAGGCCAAGAGGGCATGAATCCCAAACTTCTCAGCTCCCAACTCCTTGAGCTCTTTGAAAGCTTGAATCAGCTGGTCCTTAGTCATACCAAACTTGGCTTCTTCTGGATTATCCATAATGCTGGTTCCCAGCTCAAAGACACCGCCAGGGTTGTAACGGCAGGAAATAATCTTTGGAATACCCGCAGCCTCCTTCAGAAAAGCCACATCTTCATAGGCATCCAGATTGATAGTCGCTCTAGGTCACGCGCAAACTGAAATTCCTCAGCTGGTGTGTTATTGGACGAAAACATGATATCCTGTTCAGCAAAGCCCAGCTTTTGGCTCATGAGCAGCTCAACATAGCTGGCACAGTCTACCCCGCAGCCTTCTTCTTTGAGGATTTTTAAAATAGCAGGATTGGGAGTAGCCTTGACGGCAAAATACTCTTTAAAGCCTGGATTCCAAGAAAAGGCCTCATGCAGGGCACGCGCTCTTTCCCGAATTCCCTTCTCATCATAAAGATGGAAAGGGGTTGGAAACTGATCCGTAATCTCAGCTAGCTTTTCACGACTGACAAAAGGAGTTTTCATACTATTCTCGCTTTCTATTTGCTGGGTTCATTATACCATAAATCCATAGGAGAAACAAAAAGCACTGGAGCAAACGTCCAATGCTTGAGTCTTATTTAGCTGAGTTATTTGTTTCTTCCAAAAATACGCAACAAGCTGAGGAAGAGATTAATGAAGTCCAGATACAGATGCAGAGCCAGCGAAATTGCCCAGCCATTACCTGGATTGCCATTGGTCTGCTCATAGACATAGCGGATTTTCTGATTGTCCCAAGCGATGAGTCCTGAGAAAATAAGGACACCAACGATACTGATGATAAAGTCCAAGCCACTGCTTCTCAAGAAGATATTAAGGAAGCTAGCAGCAATAATACCAATCAAACCGGCCATACAAGCTCTGCCCATTCCGGAAAGATCCTTCTTGGTCACCTTGCCGATGAACCCCATGGCAAAGAACATAACGGTCGTTGTCAGAAAGGCTAAGAGAACAGTTGACTGAAGATACAGCGCCATGATAATACTTAGGGTAAATCCATTGACGACAGAATAAGCTAAAAACATAGGCAACGCCGCTGGGCTATTGCTCCGAGCAGTTCCAGATGCTACCAACACAAGGATAAACTCAACTGCAATAGCTGCATAGAAAATCCAAGTGGAGCCTGTTAGAACAGAGATAATAATGTCCTGAAAGAAGTTTAGCATCAAGAGGGACACGATTGCTGAGATTCCGATACCGACACCAACGATAGAATAAATCTTAGCATAGAAAGAATTAATATCTGATTGATCTTGAATAATAGAATGGTTCATAGTTACTCCTTTTATAATAAAACATTTACGGTTTCAGCATCTTTCGATGAAAGAGCTTGCGATTACTGCCCTTGCGTCTCCAAGGTGCCGTTGCTTCTTTGACGGCCCAATACTTGTCCACCATCGTCACAACGAATGACTCTTTGTAGCGAGGCGGTGCCAAAGTCAGGCCCCACATATGCTTGACGATAATGTCCTCTTCGACCTTATTGAGCTTGGTAATCTTACGAGCATTGCGAACTGCCAGCCTCGGATGAACCCAAGCATGACTCTTCTTAAACTTGGTCACACGCCAATCATAGTAGAATAAGTCATGAAGCAGGGCACCGCGTGCCGTGCTGCGAGCATTCCAGCCAAATTTTTTGGCAATTCTGTAACTAGTATAACTTACATTGATGGAATGTTCAAGTCTATTGGAATGAATATGATGGGGAATTTCTTTCAGGCGCTGAACACTGGGCTTTTCAATCAAGTGCCCAACATAGGCCATAAATTCCTCGTCCTTTTGTAAGGCATAGAATCACCTCCCTTGCCAACTATTATATCTCTTTTTCTGATTTTTAGCTTAAATGAAAGATTAAAATACCAGCGGCGACAGCAACATTGAGACTTTCTGCCTGCCCCTTCATGGAAATATGGACCAGAATATCAGCTGCTGCCGTCATTTCTGGACTAATCCCCTGCCCTTCATTGCCCATAACTAGGGCAAAGCTCTCTTTGCTGTCTACCTCTCTGTAATCGATAGATGTTGACGACAAGGTCGACGCTAGAATCGGCAGACGGGAAGACTGAGCCAGCCTAATAAAATCAGCCGTATCGATCCGATAAACTGGCAGATGAAAATGGCTCCCCTGCATAGAGCGCAGCGTTTTTAGGTTATAGATATCTGCTGACGCGCTAGAGATGAAGACTCCATCAAAGCCAGCTGCATCAGCTGTCCGAATGATGGTGCCGACATTACCTGGATCCTGAACGTCCTCCAAGAAAAGATAGCGTCCGCTTAACTCCGCCGGTATCTCTTCCCTTTCAAAAGCCACTTCCGCGACAATCCCCTGTGGCGTCTTACTATCAGCTAAATCTGCTAAAATCTCCGGACTGACAAAGATTACCTGAGAAAAATCGGCTAATCGCTCTGCGTATTCTGCTAAAGCAAAAATCCGAATCAGCTCTTCCCCGCTGCTGACAGCTTCCTCAAATAGATGCCAGCCCTCAATCAAATAAGAATCCTTGCGGTATTTTTTGTGATGAAGTTTTTTAGCTTTTTTTACCACATTATTGGCTTTTGAGGTTATAATATTCATAAGAACATTATACCACAATTTAGCAGACTTGCACTCATACTGAGGGCTTAAATCCCCTCGGTCCGCTCACTAAAGGAGGACGCCATGCAGAAGGTAAAAATGATTGCCCAAGGACGGGTACAAGGGGTCGGATTCCGCTGGGGAGTCTATTCTATAGCGCTGGAAATCGGAGGTATCACCGGCCGGGTCTGGAACAACGACGATGGTACTGTTGGCATTCTTGCTCAGGCTGATGACCCTGCTCTGATAGCCAAATTTATCCAAGAAATCCGCAAGGGACCGACACCTTTTTCTAAGGTCAGCTATTTGGATGTCACCATGGCTAATTTTGACTCCTATCCTGACTTCAAAATTTCAAATTAGGTCTGCAGAACTATTGTATATTTTGCAAAAAAACAGTAGAATAGATAGGTATTATTTTTTAGAAACAAAGGATATGAACTCGTGAAACATTTCAAACGCTTTTTATTCTCCGGTATGGGACTGGCTGCGCTTCTTTTCCTGTCCGGCTGTGTGGGCCGCGACAAGGCCGGTAATCCTTCTGGTCTGATTTGGGACGTGATTGGTCAGCCTATGGCGGATGGTATCCAATTCTTTGCCAAGAATTCAGGTCTGGGTTATGGTCTGGCGATTATCATCGTTACGCTCATCGTGCGGATTATCATTCTGCCGCTGGGAATCTATCAGTCTTGGAAGGCAACGCTTCAGTCTGAAAAGATGAACTACTTTAAGCCGATTTTTGCCCCAATCCAAGAGCGAATCAAAAATGCTGAAACTCAAGAAGAGAAAATGCAGGCTCAGCAAGAACTGATGGCTGCTCAAAAGAAAATGGACTCAGCATGTTTGGTGGTATAGGCTGTCTGCCTCTGCTCATCCAAATGCCTTTCTTCTCAGCCCTCTTCTTTGCAGCCCAGTATACTCAAGGAGTTGCAGGCAGTTCCTTCCTCTGGATTAAAGACCTGGCCAAAGCGATTGGGCTTTGACTGCCATTGTCGGTATCCTCTACTATATCCAGTCAGTGCTCTCTCTGCATGGTATTGAAGATGAAACTCAAAGAAACAGCATGAAACAGGCTTCTTATATGAGCCCTATCATGATTGTTGGTTTCTCATTCCTCTCTCCTGCCGCAGTTACTCTCTACTGGGTAGTCGGGGGTTTTATCCAAATCATCCAGCAATTTATCATTAACTATATCATCCGACCTCGCTTGAGAAAACAGGTAGCAGAGGAATTTGAAAAAAATCCTCCTAAAGGCTTGAAAAAAGCGAGTCGGGCTAAAGATGTCACTCCAAAAGCTCAGCCGGCTATTGAGCAAAAGAACAAAAAGAAAAAGAACCGTAATGCTGGTAAGCAACGGTCAAGATAAAGAAAAATTCTTCTAGCAAATACTAGAAGAATTTTTTTAATCTCGAGTAAGAATCAGCGTAACCGATACAAAAAACTCAGCAAACAAAGCAATAACTGATTAACGAGGTGACGCTATCATAGTAAAACGGTAAAGCCAATCAAGCCTTTCTTATATGAAACCCAAATCCTGCCCTTAAAAATCCGCACCAGACTTTCTGCCATGGATAGGCCAATCCCGTAGCCAGGCTGCTTCTGATTGTGCGATTCATCTTCGCGATAGAAACGATCAAAGAAACGACTGTAATCAACATTCTTACCATCCGCATAGCTATTGGCTACAGTCAGACGGGCTCGTTTCCCGCGCTTAGCTTTGGTCAGGGTGACAAAAATTTGCCCATCTTCGTCACAATACTTGCAGGCATTGTCAATCAGGATACTAACCAATTCATAGAGTTCATCTTCAGTTGCCTTGACATGGATGTCTTCCTGCAGCTTGATCTCGTACTTCTTGCCTGCCTTCTCAATGACAGACTTGAAGTTTCCTGCTACTTTTTTAACAACTTCTGAAAAATTCACATCTACCAAAGTAACATCTGGCTGCTCTTCCAGACGGGCCAGAACGACCATTTGATTGATTAGATTACTGAGGCGCTTGACCTGGTCCTTGGTGCTTTCTGTCCATTCATTTTCGCCAGTCATCAGCTCTTGCAGCTCCGTATTGGCTGAGATGATGGCCAATGGCGTCTTCAATTCATGCCCCGCATTAGTGATGAAACGTTTTTGGTTTTCATAGTTTTTGATATAGGGACGGATGGCAAAGTTGGAAAATCCAGACACGACCAAGACAAAGAAAATAAAGCTATAGAAGCACAACTGGATAGACAGCCAGAAAAAGTCATTGCGGCTTTCGAGATAATTGGTCGAATCTAAGACCACCAGTAAATAGCGCTTGGTCTTGGAATCCTGCGTTATCTGGTAAGAATAAAATTGACTGCCTACCTTAAAAACTCCACTGCTACGACTGTCCTTAATCACTTTGTTAGCGTAGCTAAGCGCCTGCTCCTTAGATAGATTGGAAAGATGGTCTAAGTTGGTGGAGTAAAGTGTTTTGTCTTCCTTATAGACCACACTGAAATAGCGGTATTGGTAGATGGTATCAATGGTGATACGGTCGTTTTGCAAGCTCTCTGCTGTTTCTTCTACGCTGGGAAAATCTCCATTATTGGCAGATAGAATATTGAGAACGGCTTGGATTTCTCCGTTGGTCTGCAGAAAGCGAACGGAGTTTAAGACAGCAATCATGGTCAGCAAAATACAGACAATAGCCGCCGAAGCCAGCAGAATGAACCGAATTTTAAGCTTCCGAAACATAGCTATCTCCTTCCAGCGGCACCAGAGTGAAACTACCGCCTTCCTCACCCAAGATAGCAAGATCAGCATGAATAGCCTTCAGCTTCTGACGCAAATAGGAAATATAAATCCAGACGAAGCCTTCGTCCAAATCCTCATCCTCGTCATTAGCCCAAACATGACGGAAGATTTCCTGAGTAGAAAGACTCTTCTGGGCATTAAGCATGAGAAATTCCATCATTTTAGATTCCTTACCAGCTAAGCGAATAGAATTGGAGCTAATGAGCTCATGCTCTCCGACATTGAGGCTCGTTTGGCCAATCTGCAGCAAATTGGGGGTGAACGTCGCTACCCGTCTGGACATAGAGCGCAGGCGAGCCAGAAGCTCTTTCAGAGAGAAGGGCTTGGTCAGATAATCATCTGCACCGGCATCCAGCCCTGTGACCTTGTCATCCACCTCTGACATAGCTGTCAGCATGATGACGTGGGTCGTATTGCCGGTTTGGCGGATTTCTTTCAATGCTTCAATGCCTGTCTTGACCGGCATCATGATATCCAGAATCATCAAATCATAGGCATTTTCCTTGGCCAAGTCCACAGCTTCTTGCCCATCAAAGGCTGTATCAACCTGATAGCCTTCATGGGTCATCGCTGTTTCCAAGACGCGGGACAGCTGCTGCTCATCTTCAGCTAATAAAATCTTCATCATCTCACTCACTTTCTCGAATCAAATTGCGGATGGTCTGCATGGTCACATCACAAGAAGCCAGCTCATCTGCACAGCGTTTCAGCTCGCGGACAATCCGCTTGCTGTCTTTAATCTCATGCTTGTACTTCATCTGATGCTCTAAGCTGGCCCAAGAATCCATAGCAATGGTTCGAAGCTGGATTTCTACAAAATAGCGGCCGGGATTTGACCATGACAGTCCTCGTAAGGAGTCTCCACCTCTAATATCAAGTGGTAGGAGCGATACCCATTAGGCTTGGCAGCTCGGATATAGTCCTTTTCCAGAACTATCTCACAGTCCTCTAGCTGACGAATCACCTCAATAGTCTGATAGATGTCCTCAATAAAACCGCAAACAATCCGAATCCCAATCGCATCACGAATTTCTTTCAGGGCAGACTCTGGCACCCTAGGCAGATTCTTGCGTTGACATTTCTCTTCCATACTGGCTGCCTGCTTGATCCGTGCATTAAAATGCTCAAAAAGCTTCTGCCCTGTTTCCTGCTTGACTCGATCATTAGCTTCTTGAATACGCTGACTAAGATCCTCTAAAATCTTGGGCAGGTAGACGCCGTATTTCCCATAAATATCTTGCTCTTGCATACAGTTCTCCTACTTTTCTAGCTTATTCTCATTATAGCATAACCATCTGTCTTTTCTCTATTTTTCCCCTGCTCTTCTTATCTATCCTATACTCTCTGTCTTAAAAGAAACGAAAAAAGAACCAGTCTTCTAGCCAGTTCCTTTTGGTATTTATTAAACGGTTTTTTCAACCTCGATAATTTTAACGTCGTAGCTGCCAACCGGTGTTTCGACTGTTGCAGTATCGCCTGTTTTCTTGCCAATTAGAGCTTGACCAATCGGGCTTTCATTGGATACCTTGCCTGCGAAAGCATCTGCACCAGCAGAACCAACGATAATGTAGACTTCCTCTTCGCTTTCGCCTACTTCTTGAATGGTAACTGTTTTGCCGATAGCTACCTCGTCCTTGGCTACAGCATCACTGTTTACAATCTCAGCGTAGCGGATCTTGGTTTCCAGACTAGAAATCTGTCCTTCCACAAAAGCCTGTTCGTCCTTTGCAGCTTCGTATTCACTGTTTTCTGACAAATCGCCATATGAGCGGGCAATCTTAATACGTTCTACCACTTCTGGACGACGCACCAATTTCAATTCTTCTAATTCTTTTTCTAGTTTTTCCTTTTCCTCTAGGGTCATAGGATAAGTTTTTTCAGCCATTTTTTCTCTTTTCTTTTATTTTCTTTTATTTTAAAACTAAAACAAGAGGCTGAGACAAGTCTGTATCAGTCCCTTTTTTATATAGCAGGACTGAGAAAGCTAGAACTAAATGCACTAGCTTTCTCTTATCTGCAATGATAGCAGTCTAATTAGAACTGCTGCTGGATTGAGTGAGCTTGCTGTTGACATGCTCCTCAACATTTTTAGCGTGTTCCTCATAAGTATTGGCGAAGTAAACAGCGCCTGTTTCAACATTTGCCACAAAGTAGAGGTAGTCCGTCTTACTTGGGTTAATGGTAGCTTCCAGAGCTGATAGGCTCGGACTATCAACTGGTCCAGGCATAAGCCCTTCTTTTTTATAGACATTGAAAGGCGAGTCGATATTGGTATCAATCTCAGCGTCCTCTTTCAGAGTCGTTTTCTTTCCTAGCTTGCCTTGAGCATAAAGGATAGCGATATTACTCTGAAGCGGCATCGCTTGATTGAGACGGTTGTAAAAGACGCTGGCAATATCTTTGCGGTCCTGGTCTGTTGAACCTTCTTTTTCCACCAGAGAAGCAAGAGTCAGAACTTCATTAACCGTTAGGTTCTTCGCTTCGATAGTAGAGTAGTAAGAAGACAGATTGGTATTCATTGCGCCCAACATCTGGTCAATCAAGCTTTCCAAATCCGCATCCTCGCCATAGTTATAAGTGGCAGGGAAGAGATAACCTTCTAAGCGATACTTGACTCCGCTGTCCTTGCTTGGCAATGTGCCCAGCAGCTGTGGATATTTAGCCGCCATCTTGGAAATGAAAGCTTCATCCTGCGCCTTAGCTAGGAAATCGTCCTTACTAAAAGGTGTCTTACTAGTCTTCTTAGAAGTTGCAGCTGCATTAACCGTCACAGCCTCTGCAATCTGCTCCAGTGTATATCCTTCAGGAATAGTAACCTTACCAACAACTGGTGGTTGCGGTGTATCTGTTCCACCTTCCTGAAGCTGCCGAGCAATGGTATCTAGGTCCATACTCTTCTGGAGATTGTAATAGCCAGACTGGTAATTGTTAAAGCTTTTAATCTTGGAATACAGACTAAAAACTTGGGCATTTTTAATCAGCCCCTTTTTCTCGAGAATTTCCCCAATCTGTTTAGAGCTAGAGCCTTCTGGCACTTCAACCGTCACATACTCTGTTGCGTTTGCATCAACAGGTTTAAGAGCTGAAGATACATAAGTATAGCCGACAACTCCTGTGACCACAAGTCCCAGCAGGACAATCAGCAGAACCGTTGTCATAATCCTGCGGGCTAAGGTGTTTTGACGTTTTTTCTTGACCGTGTTGTTGGCCCGATTAGCCCGAGATAGGACCTCATTGGGCTTCTTATCTTCCTCATCCACTCGGCCATAGACCTGAGGGTGAGCCTTTTCATTCTCTGCAACCTTGTAGGAAACATCTACCGAAGCCGGTCTAGCTTCAAAGTCCTCCGCAGCTGCTGTTTCTTTTGCAGAAGCAGAGTCCGCTTCTGACTGGCTAGTTGAAGAGGGAGTTTGTTCTTCCTTTTCTCCAGCTAAGTCTTTCAAAATCTGCTCTTTAAAGCTCAGATTCTTCTCTTTGTCTTGTGATTTTTCAGTCAAAAATTTGACCTCCTTCATCATAATCCCTAACATTATATCTTAAAAGTCAGATAAATGCAATAAGAGTAGGATTTTCTAGCTTATTATTGGTTTTTTTACAGTTTGAGACTAGGATTTTCCCAGACCATATCAAACCAAGTGGCACCTGCGTAAGTTGATTGTGACAAACCTTCATTTACAAAGGCATGCTTCTCGTAGTAAGCGGTGAGATAGTCGTGGCAGGTCAGATTGATGCCGTGGCGTTCATCTGCTATAGCAATCTCTTTCATAGCTTCCAATAGCTTGCGACCGGCCCCCATCCCCTGAGCATCTTTCGAGATAGAAAGGCTGGTCAGAGAGATAAGCCGCCGTCCAGATGACTATAATCTTCAATCTCCTCTGTAAAGGAAATGTCCTTTAAATAACGTTCTGGACGGACAGGGCCTTCCAGATAGCCCAGAATCTTACCATCCCTTTCTGCTACCAAAAAAGTCGAAGATAGAGTTTGGATATGAGCTGCTAGACTTTCTCGGCTAACAGCCTCTTCTGGACTGAAATTTTCCAATTCGATCACATAAATGGCGTCTAAGTCAGCCATTTGAGCTTGACGGATAATCATCACTTCTCCTTAAAATTGGGATTTTCCCACACCATATCAGACCAGATAGCTCCACCATGAGTTGAGTCAGAAATCCCTTCGTGGACGAAACCATTCATCTCAAAATAAGGTATCAGCTCATCATGACAGGTTAGGCTAATGCCCTTTCGATTTTGCTGAACAGCTATCTCCTTGAGAGCTGCAAGCAACAAGGTTCCGACCCCCTGCCTCTGAAAATCCGGATGGACGGACAAACTTTGGACGGCAATGAAGCCACCTTCTGGAGGATTAGCACCTACCTTGCTAAAGAGGTCATCTGTCAAATATCGCGCCTGAACAGCTGGTCCAACAATATAGCCCGCCAGCTGACCATGCAGCTCTGCTAGCAAAAAAGTATCTGGAATCTGCTCAATCCGCTCTTTGAGAACTTCTGAACTGGCTGCTTCTGCTGATGGAAAATTCAGCTGCTCAATTGCAAGAATTTCCTCCCAGTCGCTCAAGTCGGCCTGCCTGATTCGAATTGGTGCTTCCATCAAGTCTCCTCCTACTGAACGTTGCTGGTCAGATTGGACAGGAGACGTTCAAAGGAATATTCATAGGTCTGGATGTCACCAGCTCCCATAAAGACATAAACGGCATTATCGTGGTCAAGAAGCGGAGAAACATTATCCACGTCAATGACCTTGGCCCGCTTCACAATCTTTCAGCCAGATCTTCTACCTTAACATCACCCTTGTCCACCTCACGCGCAGAACCGTAAATCTGAGCTAAATAGACTGAGTCAGCCTGATTGAGGGCTTCCGCAAATTCGTCCAAGAGAGCAATAGTCCGAGTGAAGGTATGTGGCTGGAAGATCGCCACGATTTCCTTGCTTGGATATTTCTGACGAGCTGCATCCAGAGTCGCGATAATTTCCGTTGGATGATGAGCAAAGTCATCAATGATAACTGTTTCGTTGACAATTTTCTCTGTAAAGCGGCGTTTAACTCCGCCAAAAGTCTTGAGGTGTTCCCGAACTAGATCCAAATCAAGACCTGCAGTGTACAAGAGGCCGATTACTGCTGTCGCATTCATAATGTTGTGGCGGCCAAAGCTTGGAATTTGGAACTCACCCAGCTCTTGCCCACGGAAAGAAACTTTAAAGCCTGAACCGCTGGTGGAACGCAAGAGATCGTGAGCGACAAAGTCATTGCCCTCTTCCTTGAAGCCATAGTAGTAAATCGGAGCCTTGGACGTAATCCGGCGCAGTTGCTCATCTTCTCCATAAATGAAGAGTCCTTTGGTAATCTGCTTGGCATAGTCATTGAAAGCGTTAAAGACATCTTCCAGGCTCGTGAAATAATCCGGATGGTCAAAGTCGATATTGGTAATAATCGAATATTCCGGATGATAAGGCATGAAATGACGCTCGTACTCGTCCGACTCAAAGACAAAGTACTTGGCATTGACAGAACCGCGGCCTGTGCCATCCCCAATCAGATAGCTAGTATCCGTGATATTGGAGAGAACATGGGAGAGAATACCCGTTGTAGAGGTCTTCCCGTGGGCACCAGCCACTCCCAAGCTGACAAAGTCACGCATGAAGCCACCTAAAAACTCATGGTAGCGTTTATAGCCAATACCGTTTGCGTCTGCATAGGCAATTTCTACATTGTTATCTGGACGAAAGGCATTGCCGGCAATGATTTCATAGTCCGGCTGGATATTCTTTTCATCAAAAGGCAGGATGGAAATGCCAGCCTGCTCCAGACCGCGCTGAGTGAAATAATATTTATCAACATCACTGCCCTGAACCTTATGGCCCATCTGGTGCAGCATCAAAGCCAAAGCGCTCATACCAGAGCCCTTAATCCCGATAAAATGATAGGTTTTCGTCATGATTACTCCTTAAGATACAAGGCCATAAAAGCAAGTCAAAAGAGGAAAATCTCCGCAGACCCTCATCAGCCCGCAGGGACTTTCTTTCTTTACAAGCTTTTAGGCACCACTAAAACACCAAAGAAGCCGGACCAATCAGTAAGTCCCAGCTTCTAGCATCGATTTTCTTCAACCGATGACGGATGTTATATGCAGATAGATTTTACATTTACATAATCAACTAGCAATTTTCCTTATAAACATCAGAAAATTGCAGCCAGAAAAGACTCGAGCAAGCCAGCTTTAATCGCTGTCCAAGCCTGTCAAGTTCAGCTCTTGAGCCTTGGAATGCTTCAACTGCTCCTCCTTAGCTCTATCCTGATTATAGATCTGACTGGTTTTTAAAAAATCATAATTGTTCTTCTTAGGCTTTTCTTCCGGCTCCTGCGGCTGAGGGCTATACTCAGGCTGAATATCCGCCAAAATATAGTTATCCTGCTGAAGCCTATCGCCAAACTTCGTAAATTCCCCTGATGTATTCTTCTGAAAAGGGGCAGTTGGCTTCGGTCTTTCCGCATTAGAAGCTGTCGGAAGCTTTCTGCTGCGGACCTTAGTCGGAAGGTCGCTGGTCAGATAAGGCGCTGAACGCTTCTTTTTCAAATCAGCCCGAGCTTCCTCGCGTGCCTGCTCAGCATAACGAATGGCCGGATCTTTCTTATCAATCGGCTTTTTAAAATCCTTGAAAGCAGACTGCTTTTGCAGCGGTCTTCTGATAGCCTGACTGGCAGCGATGGGAGCATGCCTGCTGGAGTCCACAATCGGCATCCATTCCAAATAATTACGGTCAGTATAGTCTCCGGTAATGTTGCTAATGAGATCCAGTTCATCATAAAGATTCATATGCGGCATTTCCGTCAGCATGATTTCATCATCTGACACCAGAGGAAATTGTTTATCAGTCATATCTTTTTCCTTTCAACCCTTCATTATTATAAACTATTCAGGCTATTTCAAGCTATTCTGCCGAAATTCCCAGAATTTCTCGAATTTCCTCCACAGAGAGACTGGATTTGGCTTCTGCTCCGTCAAGAATAGTCGAAACCAGATTGCGCTTGCTCTCCTGCAGCTCCTGTATCTTCTCCTCAATCGTACCCCGTGTAATCATCCGATAGACTTCGACATTGCGCTCCTGACCGATACGATGGGCACGGCCAATGGCCTGGGCTTCAACCGCTGGATTCCACCAGAGATCGACCAAGATGACTGTATCTGCACCAGTCAGATTGAGACCGACACCACCAGCCTTAAGGGAGATCAAAAAGGCTGAACGCTGACCGTCATTGAAGGCTGTTGTCATGTCCTGACGCTCCTTAGCCGGAGTAGAGCCTGTAATCTTAAAGGACTCCATGCCCATTTTGTCCAGCTCACTCTCGATAATATCCAGCATACCACGAAATTGTGAAAATATGAGGACACGACGATTACCATCTTGTATCTGTTCAAGTAATTCCCGCAAACTTTCCAGCTTACCGCTCTCGCCCTCGTAATCTTCCATAAACAGCTTCGGAGTATCACAGATCTGACGGAGGCGCATAAGACCTGACAGAATCTCTATCTTGCTGCGGTTGATTTCATCTTCTGTCGCATGGATAATTCTGTCCTGCATTTGTTTGAGCAGAGCCAGATAGATAGTCTTCTGACTATCTGCCAATTCATTGCGATAAGCAACTTCAATCAAATCAGGCAATTCCTGCAACACATCTTCTTTCTTGCGCCGCATGACAAATGGTTTGATATAGCGAGCGACTTTCTCAGCCGGCAGTTTTAAAAATTCCTTTTTGCTTGGCAAAGTCCTGGCATGACAATCTGGAAAATAGACCAAAGTTCTCCCAGATTATTCTCAATCGGCGTCCCAGAAAGGGCATAAGTATGCTCCACTTCAAAATCCCGCAAATACTGGGCAATCTTGGTCTGGTCATTCTTCATGACCTGAGCCTCATCCAAAATCAGATACTGGAAGTGGTTGTCCTTGTATTCTTCCACATCCTGCCTGAAGGAAGCATAGCTGGTAATGGTAATCTGATGCTTCTCCGCAATCAGCTCATCACGAACATTTTTCAGACCATACACCACCGCCACATCCAAATGCGGAGCAAATTTAGCAAACTCATCGCTCCAGTTGTAAATCAGGCTGGATGGCGCCAAGATTAAGACTTTCTTAGAGTCATCTATACGCGAACTCAGAAAAGAAATTGTCTGCAGGGTTTTCCCTAGTCCCATATCGTCAGCCAAGATGCCACCGAAGCCATACTTATCCAGCATGGATAACCACTTGACACCCGTCTCTTGGTAATCCCGAAGGTCAGCCTTGACTTGCAGCTGGGGAAGAGGAAATTCCTCAGGGTGAGTCAGGTCAAAGGCCAGCTGCTGTACATCTTTTGAAAACTGTACCCTATCCTTGCCCTTAAAAAACTCTGCCAGTTGATAAGCTGCCAGACTGCTGGTCTGAATGAAGCCATTTTTAGTCCGCTTACTCCGCAGCTGCTGCAAAGTCCGACTCATCTCCTTGGTCTCTTCATCGAAAATCAAGACTTGCCCGGACTTACTGATAAAGAAGTCCTGCTCCTTAAAGAGCGAATCAAGAACTGCGTCAATCTCTGACTGCGCAATGCCAGCAAAATCGAAACCAACATCTAAGAGGCCGCCATTAAGTTGAACTGAAACATCTAGTTTTGCAGAAGCTCCTAGCTCCTGCAATTGATCAGATAACCAAACCTTACCCAATTTTCTAAATGACGGAATAACCTCAGAAAAGAAATGATAAATCTCCTCCGATTTCAAAGGTAACCGTCGACTGACAAAATTGTCAGAAAAACCATTAGATAGCATCGTTTTAAAAATGTCTTGCTCATGATTAAAATCACTAGCATAAGGTAATTTCTCTAGTTCTTCTCTACACCTTATCTTTCTATCCTCAAATTCAAAAAGGAGTGTTAAAACGATTTCCCGATTTTCCGCTATGTCAAAACTAAAGTGAGGCGTAAATTCGTGTATCATTAGTGATTTCGGTGCTACAACTCGACCTACTTCACTAAACATGGACAAACTGCTTGCCAGTTTAGCTTTTTCAGCCCCATCAAACTGCAAATGCTTTTCCCCGTCTTGAGCTATTGGTAAATCTCTTAATGCTTTTATTAAAATGATTTGTTTATGATTTAATTGGTAAAGGGTATTGCCAGATAAAATATACTGACCATCATACAACATTTTATAGTTCTTTTCTGAAACCGTTAATTCAAAGTAATCGGCATTTTCTTCAACCTTAAAGTGATAAATCCCAGCATCCTCATGAAAATCCTGAAACATAACTTCTCTATAACTATAGAAGCCACATTCCAACTGGAATGAAGTGAGATTCATTAATAGATTGACACCTTCTTCAAATAGACTTGCAGGAAAAAATAAATTGCGTCCTGTATTTGGAAAAATTAAATTGGTTTCTTTTCCTTGGCTATCCTTTACTAGCCCCTGTAAAAAAATGAGGAGTTCCTGACTAGCCTCATCAAACTCTTCAAAGCTAATTGATTCATAATAGCTTTTTCCAATTTGATAATATCCTTTTTTTACAACGGTTCTCAAAAAAGATAAAATATCTCGAATGACATAAGAACGTTCATCTGGCAAACGTGAAATTCTCAGAGTCCAAAGAATATGTCCAAGGTAATCATCTTCATGGCCAAAAAGCAGATAATTCATATCGAATATCCTCTTTAGATTTTTTTCAGAAAAGATTTTATCTAGAAATAAACTTCCGAAAGATACTAATTTTTTTGTGTTTCCTGCTGTGAAGTTTCTTTTTTTCTCCATATTTTTCCAAAAAGTCTTACCATCTATATCATTTTTTTAGAAAATATTCTAAACCAGCTAAATGAGCACAGTATTTTTTCTTTTTAAAAAAATCGCAGGAACAAAAAATAGCATCATCATTTAAACTATACCGTAAATTTTGTTCATCAATCCGAGTGTATAAAAAAGAATCCTTGGCTTCTATAATTTCAATTTTTCCAGCTTCGGCTAAGTTTATTCCTTCTGTCCGAATCTTACCAGGAATTAATTTTGCCATAATTACCACCTTACATTTATCTCACCATTATACCATACTTTCGACATAAAAAAAGAAAAGCAAGCTCTTATGCTTACTTTCATTTTTACATATAAACGTATGTTTGTCAAATTGCTGTTTCCCGACTCTACTTCCGTTTCCTTGCAATCAGGTGAATGGGGGTTCCTTCAAAGACAAAAGCTTTGCGGATTTGATTTTCCAAGAAACGCAGGTAAGAGAAGTGCATGAGTTCTTCTTCGTTGACAAAAATGACAAAGGTCGGAAGTTTGGTCGCTACCTGAGTCGCATAAAAAATCTTGAGACGTTTGCCCTTATTTAAGCCGCTGTGCTTTGAGATGAATTTTTCACTAAGAACATACCAATTATAACATAAAGTGATATCACTAGAATAAGCTTGAACAAAGACCATAGCATAAGCAAAAAAACAATAGTCTTATCATAAAAATTATGATAAATTCCACTCAAATAGTGACCTTGCACTTGTATTTCAACTCCACTGAAAAAAATTTGCCAAAACAGAAGAATAAAAAGCTAGTATATAAATAGTTGCAAGTATCCAAAAAACTATATTATTCCCTAGATATCTCCTTAATGCCCAAACTACAAGCAGAAATACAGACAAGACAGTAATTATAAATAATTCAAAATATGACACTTTCTATCTCCTCATAGTAAAAGTAGAAATCCCCAATCTTCCAACTCCTACTTCCGCTTCCTTGCAATCAAGTGGATTGGGGTTCCTTCAAAGACAAAGGCCTTGCGGATTTGATTTTCCAAGAAACGCAAGTAAGAGAAGTGCATAAGCTCTTCTTCGTTGACAAAGATGACAAAGGTTGGCGGTTTGGTCGCTACCTGAGTCGCATAGAAAATCTTGAGACGTTTACCCTTATCGGTCGGTGTCGGATTAATCGCAATGGCATCCATGATAACATCATTGAGCACCGCTGAGGGAATACGGGTATTCTGACTCTGACTGATTTGCTTAATCATGTCCGGCAGCTTATGGAGACGCTGCTTGGTCAGGGCAGAGACAAAAATAATCGGTGCATAAGACAGGTATTGGAACTGGTCTCGGATATCCTCTTCCCAGTCTTTCATAGTATGGTTATCTTTTTCCAGCGTATCCCACTTATTAACAACGATGATTATTCCTTTTCCTGCTTCATGGGCAAAGCCAGCGATTCGCTTGTCGTACTCACGAATTCCTTCTTCGGCATTCAGCACCATGAGAACGACATCTGAGCGGTCAATCGCCCGCATGGCCCGCATGACAGAGTATTTTTCCGTATTTTCATAGACCTTGCCTGACTTGCGCATACCAGCTGTGTCAATCATGGTAAATTCCTGACCTTCACTGTCCGTAAAGACCGTATCAATCGCATCGCGTGTAGTACCAGCCACAGGACTGGCAATAACCCGCTCCTCACCCAAGATAGCATTAATCAAGCTAGACTTGCCGACATTAGGACGGCCAATCAAGCTAAACTTAATCATATCAGGATTTTCAGCCACTTCTTCATTTGGCAGATTTTCAACGATCGCGTCAAGAACATCTCCTGTACCAATCCCGTGAACTGAGGAAACTGGGAATGGATCACCCAAGCCAAGCGCATAGAAATCAAAAATCTCATTGCGCATTTCGGGATTGTCCACCTTATTGACCGCTAAAATAATCGGCTTATGAGTCTTATAGAGTATGCGAGCCACATACTCGTCCGCATCTGTAATACCTTCCTTGCCAGACACGACAAAAACGATAACATCTGCTTCGTCCATGGCGATCTCAGCTTGGTGTTTGATTTGCTCCATAAAAGGCGCGTCAACATCGTCAATTCCGCCCGTATCAATAATACTAAACTTACGGTTGAGCCAGTTTGCGGTCGCATAGATTCGGTCGCGGGTCACTCCTTCGACATCTTCCACAATGGAAATCCGCTCACCAGCAATCCGATTGAAGAGCGTTGACTTGCCGACATTGGGACGGCCGACAATGGCAATAGTTGGTAAGGCCATGTTTTTCCTCTTTCATTCTTTAGGACAGAGCCAAATTCCGCCCTATTTTTCTAATTTCTTTTCTTTGAACAATTGGTCAATATCTTGATTAGGATCCTGACCAAATTGGGCAGCTAGGCGCTGACTCCAGGTTTCCTTAGCCCGCTCGCCAGCATACTCAGTCTGAACGCGGTCATAGGCTTGGATAGTTGAACAATCCTGTTCACGATATTCTTCCTCAAAGACCACTGCTTCATAAGGCAAACGTGGTTTAACTGTATGGTTCTGGTTGGGAGTCCCCAGAGCAATCCCAAATACCGGATAAGTGTAGTCCGGTAGCTTGAAAAGCTCTGCTATTTGACTGGAAGCATAACGAACCAGTCCAATGATTACCCCGCCATAACCCAAACTTTCAGCTGCTAACAGGGTATTTGCCCCACCAAAGCAGCATCTACTGAGCTAATCAGGAGATTTTCTGCTCCCTCAGGATAAAAGTCTTCCGTATGCAATTGAACGCCCTTTTGAGCTCGATTGAGGTCGCCAACAAAAAGCAGGAAGGCTGAAGACTGCCGAATGGCTTCTTGGGGGACCAAGTCAAAGAGGGCTTCTTTTTTCTCTTTGCTTCGCACCACAATGATAGAGTAAGACTGGAAATTCTTCCAGCTGGACGCAGCCCGCCCAGCATCAATGATAGCACGTAATTCCTTATCCGAAATCTGCTCCTCCGTAAAGCGGCGGACAGACGTATGAGCTTTCATCAAGTTAATTGTTTCATTCATCGGCGGTTCTCTCCTTCTAGGCGTACCTCCTGAGCCAAAAACTTAATTCGCTCCATAACCCGCTTGGCCTGCCAAGTCTCATCGCCATTCTTAGAGCTGGCAAAGTGACGCTCTAAATCCGAAAAACTAAAGTTAGAAGTAAAGAAAGTTGGCAGATTTTCCTGCATACGGTGCTGGAGAATGACCTGCAAAATCTCATCGCGCATCCAGGGGCTAGACTGCTCTGCACCGATATCGTCCAAAATCAGCACTTGAGCCGTCTTGACCTGGTCAATCTTCTCCTTGACCAAGCCGGAACTGATCGCATTCTTAACATCCAAAACAAAGCTTGGATAGTGAAGCAGTGTCGTTGAAACACTGCGTTTTTCTGACAAATCATGCGCCAGAGCAGCCATCATGTAGCTTTTTCCGACACCAAAATCGCCGTAGAGATAAACAGCCTTCTGATAATGTGGAAACTCAGCAACGAAGTTGGTCAACAGTTCAAAAGCCTTGTAGCGACCAACATCATCCAGATCCACCTGTGCCAGACTGGCCTCCTTGAGACTGGCTGGTAGGCTGATAAGATTGAGACGGCTTCTAATGGCCTCCTGTCTCTCCTGCTCAATCAACTCTGGCGTCTCTTCATAGGCAACATCCGCATAGCCTTCATTCTTCACCAAGATTGGCTTATAACCCTTGGCAATATAGGTCTCATCCCCCAGCAAAAAGCGGTTGCGCTCCGTAATATACTGGTTAAACTTGGAGACACTGCGCTGAATCTCAACTTGGGTCAGCTTTTCCTGTTGGATAAAGGCCGCCACATCTGGATCCGCCATAATCTGCTTGACCAGCTCCTGATAATCAAACTGCCGCACCCTATTCATATGAGGCATATTCTGTCCTATTTTCTCCATTTATTCGCCTCCTCCTTCAAGTTTGGCTAAGAGCCGACGTTTCTGTTCTTCTAGCTCGGCCTGCTTCTCTGCGCTCGTTTCATTTTTATAATCCGGCTGACTCCAGTCAGGTACGTTGCTCTTGGTAGAGCCTTGTCCAGATTTAGCTGGACGGTTCTGGAGCTGCTGGTTGCGCTCACGGATTCTCAAGACTGCTTCCTCAGCTGTCGTCACCTTTTGATAAGAAAAATCATTAGCTACCTTGAGGGCATACTTTTCATTGAGATTGGCTGAATCCACCTTATTAAAGGTCAAGAGCAAGATTACGTTGATAACCTCGTCCAAAAGGCCTAATTCAGCTAAATCCAGCAAAAGCTTTCTCTCCGTCCGCGTAATAGCAGCCTGACGGGTCTTTTTGATTTCTGCCAGAAAGACCATTGGCGATGTTCGTTTCGCTTCTTGGATAATAGATTGCTCCTGCTTAGAAAACTGACCTTCTGCCGGCTTCTGAGCTAGCTTTTGCTTCATCCGCTTGGTCGAAATAACCTGAGAAACTGCAGTTTCTCTAGCCAAGACATAGGTCTCATACCAAGTCCACTTTTTCTGCTCAGCAATTGCAAACAATTCTAGCACATCTTCCTTTTCATTGGCAAAGCGAAGATTGTCCTGAGCCATCCGTTGCTTGAAATACTCCAAGTCAAAATCATTGGCCTTTCGCACTGTCCTTGCTTGCTCAGCTTCCATACCAAACACCTGCATAAAAGGCTTGATCAATTTATCTCCGCTAGGATTTTCTGGTCGCAGGGCTTCTGCAGCAGCTTCTCCGATTTTCTTTTCCAAGAGCCGACTGAACACATTATGGCTGAAAAATTCCTCCGCCGTTAAGGTCGGGTGGAGTTGAACCAGATAATGGTCATCTGTTTGGTAAAGGTCCACTAGCTTAATCGCCGCCAAACGCTCAAAACTTTCTTCTAAAATATTAAGTCCAAAATCTAAATGATTGAGAATCTGACTGAAGAGGTGCTGTTTTTGCCCATTATCACCAAAAGACAGCAGATAAAGATAAAGTGTTACCGCTTCTCTCCCCAAAATCGGTAAATAGAGCTTGGTCAAGATAGCAATATCTGAGCTGACTGCATTATTGCGCAAGAAAGAAAACTGATGGTTTGGTTTCATTTATTTGTCCTTTTTCTTCTTGGACCCCTTGGTAATCTGCTTGAGCAGGCTTTCCAGCTCGCCCACATCCTTGAAACTCCGGTAAACACTGGCAAAACGAACGTAGGTGATTTCATCCAGCTCAGCCAGTTCATCCATGACCAAGGATCCAATATATTCACTATTGATTTCATTATCGCTCTGACTGCGGACCTTTTGCTCGATTCGGTTGACAATCTCCTCTATTTCGTCACTAGATACTGGCCGCTTTGAGCCGAGCGAATAATACCATTAAAAATCTTATCCCGAGAAAATTGCTCACGTGTGCCGTCCTTTTTGACAACAACTAGGGTTCTCTCTTCGACGCGCTCGTAGGTCGTAAAGCGGTGCTGACATTCTTCACACTCACGGCGGCGGCGGATTGTATTTCCATCTTCTGCCTGTCTGCTATCAACTACACTTGATTTATTCCCACCACATTTCGGACAACGCATACCATTTCCTCCTAGAATCCTAATACTTCATTATAACACGTTTTCAAGAATAACAAAAGACAGCCGTTTGGGGTGTAAAATTTCACCATTTTGCCCTAAAAATGTGTTTATCAAAAATAAAAAGCGAGACAAATCTGTTGCATTCTCAGTCTTGCCTCATCTTTTTACTATTATAATGCCACTTGCACTTCTAAACCAAAGTGGTCACTGACAACAGGGGTTTCTTTCCCGTCAAAAACAACAGCGGAGCGCTCAACATCCATCCCTTGACTAGTGAAAACATAGTCTATCTTCAGAGCATGCTTATTATCATCCCAGCCTGCAATAGTCCCTTCTACTGTCGCCTCACCGCTAGCTTCTTTTGCAGCAGTATGACTATCCTGCAGCTTCAGTGGACTGGCTAAGATGGTCTGGTAGCCTTGTTGGCCGACTGGATTGTTGAAATCGCCCATGAGAACCAGAGGAGTTTCTGCTTTTAGCAGCTCTTCTTCAAGCTTAGCCCATTCTCCCTGAAAACCTTTGTCCCACCAAGACAGATGGCAGGAGGCAATTGTCAGCAATTGCCCATCTACCTCAGTCTCGGCTAGCAAGACCTTACGGGTATGGTAATCTCTAGGATCATTAGCCTCTGATACCAGGACTTCTCTAGGAGTCAGTGGTTTTCTGGATAGAATTGCCACTCCTTCGTTGTAAATATCAAACCCAATATGATTATAGGCCCAGGACCAATGATAGTCCAATCCTGCTTCAGCCAATTTCTACCAGACATAGAGCAAAATGGTCTTGATGGATCTCAATTGCGCCCTCAACCGCCTGATAGAAAGGAGCCTGAACAACCTGTTCAGACTCCGTTAATTGATTGACTTCCTGCAGGCAAATGACATCATATTTTTCTTGAAGAATGCGTTCTGCAAGCTCATTAAGCTTGGTTTCTTGCTCTTCTTCCATCCAACTATGAGTATTTAATGTCAGGAATTTTGCCATGATTTCTCTTTTCTATATTACAATTCAACCTTAGCAACAACTGTCTTAGCAGATGCTTGACCAAGTTTTTCTACTGTTACAGACTTGATAGCTGCTGCATTTGTGAAGACTACGATTGTTGAAGTTTCACGTCCTGCTTCCTTGATCGCTTCCAAGTCAGCCGTGACTAGGAGATCTCCAGCTGCAACTTTTTGACCTTCTGAAACATGAACTTCGAAAGGTTTACCTTCAAGGCTAACAGTTTCCAAACCAATATGTACCAAGACTTCTAAGCCGTTATCTGTCACAAGACCGATAGCGTGCTTGCTAGGGAAGACGCTAGTTACTGTACCAGCAACTGGTGAATAAATCTTACCATTTTCAGGCTCAACTGCAAATCCGTCACCCATCATTTTTGTGAGAATACTGGATCTTTAACATTTACCAAGTCAATGACTTGACCGTCCGCAACAGTTTCAACTTCCTCAGTCACACCTTTGTAAGTAACTTCGGCAGCTGCTGATTCTGCTTTTTGGCTAGGAAGTGTTTCAGGAATCACTTCACCAGAATCCAACAAGTCTTGAATATCAGATTTGAGAACGTCAGCTTTTGGTCCGTAGATAGCTTGAACGCCTTGACCTTTCATAACTAAGCCCATAGCGCCTTCAGCTTTCCACTGTTCTTCTGTTCCAACTTTTTCAGCATCTTTGACAGTCACACGCAGACGAGTCATACATGCATCTACATCTACAATATTAGCGCGACCACCCAGAAGATTGATAACATTTACTGCTTGAGAAGCTTCAGCAACTTTACCGCCAGTTGACTCTGATGAAGAAGCTTCATCTGAACCGTCTGCTGTTTCATAGTTACCATTACGTCCTGGAGTTGCGTAGTTGAACTTCTTGATCATGAAGTTAGAAATGAGGTACATCACAACACCAAAGAGGATAGTTACCCAGATGAAGTTGATGATATCCATTCCTAAGCCAGCATTGATGGCCATAGGAGTACGGGTCAAGAATTCGATAGAACCGAATGAGTGCACACGAAGGTTAACGATGTCAGCCATTGCAAACGCAGCACCTTGTACAAATGCATAAATGATATACAGCGGTGTTGCAACGAACATGAACATGTACTCGATTGGTTCAGTAACCCCTGTCAAGAAGGTTGCCAAAGCAGTCGCAATCATCATACCTTTGTATTTGTGCTTCTTGTCAGCATCCACGTTGTGATAGATAGCTGCCGCTACCCCCATAAGGATACCGAATGAACCAATCATCTGACCAACTTTAAAGCGAGCTGGATGAACTGTATCAAGCAAGTGTTGGTAAGTAGAAGGATCAGCTGATTTCGTACCAACCAAGTCAGTTACCCAAGCCAACCACAGTGGATCTTGACCAGCTACAGTTGTTCCCGCACCAGAACCAGTAATAACGTGATAAACACCACCTAGTTCTGTGTAGTTCATTGGAATGGTCAACATGTGGTGCAAACCAAATGGAAGCAAGAGACGTTCCAAAGTACCATAGATGAATGGTGCCAAAACTGGTGCAGTATCTTGTGAGTTAGCAATCCAAATACCAAAGCTGTTGATACCTGATTGAACAACTGGCCATACGAATGACAAAACAATTGCTACGATTACTGAGCGCAAGATAACAACGAAAGGTACAAAACGCTTACCATTGAAGAATGACAAGGCATCCGGTAATTTACGGAAATTATAGTATTTGTTATAAGCTGTCGCTCCAACAAAACCAGCGATAATTCCGACAAAGACACCCATGTTCAGAGCTGGTGACTCCAGAACGCTGATGAAATAATCAGAAACCTTAATAGATGCGCCAAACATTGTTTTAACTACAGCAGCCTTATCTGAGAGCATATCGCTGGTAACACCAAACATAACACCAGTGATACGGTTAATCAGGATAAAGGACAGACCTGCAGCAAAGGCACCGCCAGCGCGTTCTTTTGCCCAGCTTCCACCGATAGCCAAAGCAAAGAGGATATGCAGGTTACCAATAACCCCCCAACCAATCTGCTCTAAAACACCACCGATAGTGACTAAAACACCTAGATTTGGATTAATCATCGGGATAGACTTACCGATACTAATCATCAGTCCTGCTGCCGGCATAACAGCAACGACCACCATCAAAGCTTTACCGAATTTTTGCCAAAATTCAAAGCTAAAAATGTTCTTGAATGAATCTTTCATCATTCAGACCTCCTTATATTTTTTGCAAACAAGTCCGTTTTTTGTGAAATCGTTTGCATTCCGATACATCTATTATAGCACGATTTTTTATTTTGTAAAGGCTTTTATAAAAATATTTTCTCTTTTTTTGCATCCCAAAGGCTAAAATTTCTCTTTATCAGCCATATTCTTGCTGTATTTTAACGAAAACGATTGCATAAAACAACCAGAAAGTCCGCATTATTTCTCCTATCAATACTGTAACAAGCGCAAAAAAACTCCGTCTCCTAAGGAGAACAGAGTCTTTAATTTTCTATTCCTGCATGGCATAACCAACACCGCGAACGGTTTTGATATAACTTGGCTGCCCCTCCACATCAATTTTACTGCGCAGATAACGAATATAAACATCTACAACGTTGGTCTCTGTTGCACTCTCGTACTTCCAGACACGCTCCAGCAGTTGCTCACGGCTCATGACCTTATTGCTGCCCATCAGGGTTACCAGCAGATCGTACTCCCGCCGCGTCAGCGCAATGACTTCCTCACCGCGGTAAACCGTATGATTTAATATCCACTCGCAGATTGCGGTAAGAGGTCGGAATTTTCAAGAGGCTGCAGTGCTGGTCGATAAAGTCTCGCCCGCGGAAAATGATAGAGACACGCTCCACTAAATCACTGATAATGAAAGGCTTGACTACGTAGGAAACGGCAAAATGCTGGATTGCTTCCTGCTGATCTGCAATCTCTTCGCGACTAGCCAGAACGATAATGACGGACGCTGGCTTAATCAAGCTCAGCTGCTGAGCAAAATCGCTGGCAGTCATATCTTGAAGATCATAGTTGAGCAAGAGCAAGTCATAATCCACATCTTTGGCCAAAGTCAGTCCCTCTTGGCCAGTCTCAGCCAAATCTACAAGAAAGCTTTCCTTTTGCAGTTCCAAACTCACAAACCGTGCAAGATTTTTTTCATTTTCTACTAGTAAAATTCGCTTTGCCATAGGCCTATCCTATTTTTCGTCGTACCAAGAATAGTGGTAGGTACCTTCTTTGTCTTTACGGTTATATGTATGAGCACCAAAGTAATCACGTTGCGCCTGAATCAGATTAGCTGGCAGATTTTCCGCACGGTAGCTATCAAAGTAAGCAATGGCGCTGGAGAAGGTTGGCACCGGTACTCCTGCTTGCACAGCCAAGCTGACAACATCACGGACCGCCTGTTGATATTTAGCCGTAATATCCATGAAGTATTCATCTAAGAGCAGGTTGGCTAGGTCAGCATCACGGCCGTACGCGTCTGTAATTTTCTGAAGGAAGCGGGCACGGATGATACATCCAGCACGCCAGATAGAAGCAATCTCTCCAAACGGCAGATTCCAGTTGTTTTCCTTAGAAGCTACACGCAATTGAGCAAAACCTTGAGCATAAGACATGATTTTTGAGAAGTAAAGAGCCTGGCGGATCTTTTCAATCAACTCTGCCTTGTCTCCCTCAAAGGTGAATGCAGCTGGTTTTGGCAATACCTTGCTAGCAGCCACACGCTCATCTTTATAGGTAGAAATGTAACGTGCAAAGACTGACTCAGTAATCAATGGCAGTGGCACACCTAAATCCAGAGAAGATTGACTGGTCCACTTACCAGTTCCTTTATTACCAGCCGCATCCAGAATGTAGTCAACGATTGGGCCAGCTTGACCTTCATCGTCCTTGCGTGTCAAGATATCCGCTGTAATCTCAATCAGATAGCTGTCTAGCTCGCCTTTGTTCCACTCTGTGAAGATGTCAGCCATTTCACTAGCTGAAAGCCCCAGCAAGTGCTGCATAAGGTCATAACTCTCAGCGATCAGTTGCATATCTCCATATTCAATACCGTTATGGACCATTTTTACATAGTGACCAGCGCCATCAGGACCGATATAGGTCACACATGGTGCACCGTCTTCAGGAGCTTTAGCGGAGATTTCTTCCCAAGACATCCGCTACCAACTCATAAGCTTCTTTTTGACCACCCGGCATAATAGACGGTCCTTCCAATGCGCCCTTTTCACCACCGGAAACACCTGTACCGATGAAGTTGATACCAGAGTTAGCCAACTCTTCATTACGGCGAATGGTATCTTTGTAGAAAGTATTCCCACCGTCAATCAGGATATCGCCCTTATCCAAGTGAGGGAGCAAGGCCTGAATAGTCGCATCTGTACCAGGACCAGCTTGAACCATCAGCATAATCCGACGTGGCTTTTCGATAGAGTTTACAAAAGACTCCACATCATAGCTTGGCACAAAGTTTTTCTCAGGATGAGAGGCAATGACGTCCTCTGTCTTGTTTGCTGAGCGGTTATAGATGGCAACTGTATAGCCACGAGATTCGATATTTAGGGCAAGGTTACGGCCCATAACAGCCATACCAACAACACCAAAATTTGCTTTAGTCATTATGTTCTCCTATAGTTTGTTTGTCTTATTTTATCATTTTTAAAGCTTAAAAGAAAGTATTAAGTCGGAGACGGATTGTGTAGGTGTATGTTATAGAAAAACCAAGCTCAGATGGAACTGAACTTGGTTGTGTGACTTTAAGGTAAAGTAGAGACTTTCATAATAATCTCCAAATACCTTGTTGGAAATGCCTTCTTGCTGAACATCGTGAATATCACGACCACCAAATGAGTGTTTGAATGATTTAATCGATTTGCCTGACGTGTATTCTAATAAACTAATTGATTTACACCATTGGGAACTAGTTAGTCTATTCAAGTATCAGCTCAATTCCCCCAACAACTGAGAAGAATGCCATAAAATTGTACTTCTCAGGACGGTTCGAACTTACAGAATTTGTCATGTGGTAAGCTGATTTCTAAAGACATCTAAATTAATATAAATTTATTAAAAATTCATTTGTAATGTCTATTTTTTTATGTTAATCAAAATCGAATACTTTAACTTAGAATAAAAATTACTAACTCTATTTTTTAGATCGTACAATATTTAAATTTATTTTTCTTAAATTATTACAATCTATAGGAAAATTAAAAATAACATAGTCTTGTTATTGCTGTTATTCTTAGGAAAATCCTTCAAATTTTTCCATAATTTGCTTTTTGGATTTTTCTTTTCCAGTTCCTGCGAAAGCATCATTGTTCCAATTAAAATTTGAGCGTTTCTTAAAAATAAGCAGCATAGTTATTCTGTTGTTCCGACGGTTTCCCTATTTCTTTTTATTAAAGAGGGTAAAAGTAGTAAACACGCTCCAATTCCATTGGTTTTAACAAGTTGGCTGTTATTACGCATTGTTTCTTTTTAAAGACCAATCTTCACTATATATTTTTAGATATAATTGTAAAGTAAATGTATACTTCAGAGAACATAGACTGAGAATCACTATTTATCTCATTGAAATTTTTTAAACACATCCATGAGATAATCAACCATAAATGATTGCGATATCACACCAGCCCCAGTACCCAACATTTTAATCCTATTAAAAAAATGGAGATGACTCAGTGGTATTTAGTGCTCGGACAATTGATGTATATTGATTTATATTTTTTTCTATCATCTTCAGTTATATTTTTCATATAAATCATAAATCATAGACTTATTAACTTTTCTTTGATTACCATTTATATCAATAAATAGTTTTGTAGCAGTAGATAAATCTGATCCTAAAATCAAAGTAATAGGAAGCTCAATATCTTTATTTGTATCTAGAAAAAGCCTTTGATAGTCCTGCTAATCTGTGTTGCCCATCAATTATAGTAAATCTTATATCGTCTTCGATTTCAATCTCTCTCTTAGCTTCATCTATGATTATTTTACTTTCATCATAATCTGTAGAAAAACACATCCAAAGAAAGAACGATTGGAGTTGAAAAATATAATACTACTAGATGTCTTCACAAAATCTGCAATATCATTAATTCTTTTTTTAAGTCTGTTCTACGCTGTATTCCATTAGTATCACTACTTATATCGGAAGATTTACCTATATTTTTTTCCAAACTTCTAATATATTTATCAGCATCTTGAATATCGTCTTCATTGGAAGTTATTCTAAAATGAAAATTGACATGATTCTTTAAATACGAGATAGGCATCTTAGTTAAGTAAAAACACCTCTTCATTTTTGCTCTATTCTTACAAATGGAAAATTAGACATCTTCTTCCTCCTCTCCTTTAATATTTACTATCGGAACTTCAAAAATTAACATCAGGGGCACTTGTACCCTCTTCGGGAGAATCAGGATTCTCAATAGTATCAAATGATTGTACCATTAATTGATAACATTTTTGTGTCCATTCAAAAATATTATAGCCCACAACTAAAGCCATCGGAATCACTAATCCCCAAAAATTGTCCCAATTACATGTTTTAATTAAGATTATAATCGCAATAAGTATGCCGAGAAGATTTAACAAACACTCAACTAGATTTACTCCACTATTTCTCTTTATAAAAAAATATTTTGAATAGCTGAATCTTGACCAGATTCGACTTTGTACCCATTTTTTTATGAGCTGGATAAATTGTTATTATAGCTTGAGGAGGTATATCGAATTTTTAAACGTTTAGATTTTTATAAGATGTTCATTTTTCCCATTTTTTTCTTTAATAAAATCATTAATTCTTTTTTTATAGCGCCGGGAAATAAATCTGCCAATTCTTTAGGACTCTGCCAAACTATAAATACTGAAATTTCTTTATCGGGACCACTTAAATCTTTAACAATTAAATAGTCATTATCATGCTTAACTGCAAGAAGTGGTTCATCTTCTCCTATTATCTCCCTTAGATTTTTCTATTTTATCTAGGTAGGTCAAATACGTTTGGTGTTCATAAGATTCAGTATTCATAGCGTTACTAACATTTTTATGAAAATCAATATTTCCATTCCTATATTGTAGGTTAAAATTTATGATCCCTTTAGTCTTATTAATCTTACCCATAACTTTTTATACTTTCTAGCTACATCAATTTCCTCATCTCATCAATCCGCGCTACGGTCGCGTCGTACTTAGCTTGGTAGTCGGCTTGTTTGGCGCGTTCTTTTTGGACGACTTCTGGTTTGGCGTTGGCTACGAAGCGTTCGTTTGAGAGCTTCTTGCCGACCATATCCAGTTCTTTCTGCCACTTGGCTAGTTCTTTTTCGAGACGAGCTAGCTCTTCCTCGATATTGAGGAGGTCAGCCAGCGGCAGGTAGATTTCTGCTCCTGTGATGACGCTTGACATAGCGAGTTCAGGCGCAGGGATGGCTGAGGCTATTTCCAAGTGCTCTGGATTTGTGAAGCGTTTGATGTAGTTAACATTGCTGTTAAAGAAGGCTTCCAGGTCGCTATCGCTTGTCTTAACAAGGATAGTGATAGGTTTGCTTGGTGCTACGTTTACTTCCGCACGCGCATTCCGAACAGCACGGATTAAGTCTTTGAGGCTTTCCACACCTGTGTGAGCCGCAAGGTCTTCAAAGGCTGAGTTAACAGTAGGATAAGCCGCTGTCACAATGGTGCCTTCTGAGATTTGACCAAAGATTTCCTCGGTCACGAAAGGCATGATTGGGTGAAGCAGGCGCAGGATTTGGTCCAGCGTGTAAAGGAGGACAGAGCGAGTGATGACTTTCTCGTCGTCATTGTCGCTATAAAGCACTTCCTTGGTCAGCTCCACATACCAGTCCGCAAATTCATCCCAAATGAAATTGTAGAGGATATGGCCAGCCACACCAAATTCAAACTTATCGAAGTTCTCAGTGACCTTGCCAATGGTTTCATTGAGATTGTGGAGAATCCAGCGGTCAGTGACATTTCCAGCTTGACCAGCCGCCACCTGAGTAACATTCTCACGCGCCGCATCCAGCGTCAAGCCTTCATTGTTCATGAGGATATAGCGGGAAATGTTCCAGATCTTGTTGATGAAGTTCCAAGAAGCATCCATCTTTTCATAGCTGAAGCGGACGTCTTGTCCAGGAGCAGAACCGTTTGAGAGGAACCAACGCAGGGCATCAGCACCATATTTGTCAATGACATCCATCGGATCAATCCCGTTTCCAAGAGATTTCGACATCTTGCGACCTTCCTCGTCACGAATAAGACCATGGATGAGCACATTTTGGAATGGCTGACGGCCAGTGAATTCCAGAGATTGGAAAATCATACGAGACACCCAGAAGAAGATGATATCGTAACCTGTTACCAAGGTTGAAGTTGGGAAGTAACGCTGAAGTCTTCAGAGTCAACATCAGGCCAGCCCATGGTTGAGAAGGGCCAAAGGGCAGAACTGAACCAAGTATCAAGTACATCTGGATCTTGAGTCCAACCATCGCTTTCCGGCGCTTCTTCGCCCACATAGATTTCACCCTCAGCATTGTACCAAGCAGGGATTTGGTGTCCCCACCAGAGTTGACGGGAAATTACCCAGTCGTGGACGTTTTCCATCCATTGGAGGAAAGTATCGTTGAAGCGTGGCGGGTAAAATTCTACCTTGTCCTCTGTGTCTTGATTAGCTATGGCATTCTTAGCCAATTGATCCATCTTAACAAACCACTGGGTAGACAGACGCGGCTCAACCATAACGCCAGTCCGCTCTGAGTGACCAACGCTGTGGACACGTTTTTCGATTTTAACAAGGGCACCGATTTTTTCCAACTTGGCAACGACTGCCTTACGAGCTTCAAATCGGTCCATGCCTGCAAATTCAAAGGCTAAGTCATTCATGGTTCCGTCATCGTTCATAACGTTAACTTGTGGCAAGTTATGGCGTTGCCCAACCAAGAAGTCGTTTGGATCGTGTGCAGGCGTGATTTTCACGACACCTGTCCCAAACTCAGGATCTGCATGTTCGTCGGCAACGATTGGGATTAATTTATTGGCAATCGGCAGAATAACGTTTTGACCAATCAAGTCCTTGTAGCGTGGGTCTTCTGGATTGACCGCAACGGCAACGTCCCCAAACATCGTCTCAGGACGAGTGGTCGCAACTTCAAGGGCTCGTGAACCATCCTCCAGCATATAGTTCATGTGGTAGAAGGCGCCTTCGACATCCTTGTGAATGACCTCTATATCAGAAAGGGCTGTGCGAGCTGCTGGGTCCCAGTTGATGATAAACTCACCACGATAGATCCAGCCTTTCTTGTAAAGCTCGACAAAAACCTTGCGAACAGCTTTTGACAAACCTTCGTCAAGAGTGAAACGCTCACGAGAATAGTCTACAGAGAGGCCCATCTTGCCCCACTGCTCCTTGATGGTTGTCGCATACTCGTCTTTCCATTCCCAGACTTTATCTAGGAATTTTTCACGACCGAGGTCATAGCGGGAAATGCCTTGCTCCCGCAAGCGCTCCTCAACCTTAGCCTGAGTGGCAATCCCAGCGTGGTCCATCCCTGGCAGCCAAAGCGTGTCAAAACCTTGCATGCGCTTCTGACGGATGATGATATCCTGCAAGGTCGTATCCCAAGCGTGACCTAGGTGGAGTTTCCCAGTTACGTTTGGTGGTGGAATGACGATCGAATAAGGCTTAGCCTTTTGATCGCCTGAAGGCTTGAAAACATCGGCATCAAGCCATTTTTGATAACGACCAGCCTCAACCTCGGCTGGATTGTATTTAGGTGATAATTGTTTTGACATTAATTATTCTCCTTTATTAATTTATCTAATTTTTTTCTGTAATCTATCACGTCTTTTTTTAGATTTTTTTCAATGTCTTTAGATTTTTTTAATTTCTTTACTCTGTCTATTTCCTCTTCAAGTTCATAAATTTTATTGTAGAGCTCAAATTCTTCACTCTCATAAGAAGACTCATTCTTATTTAGTATCTTTATTTTTTTGATACATATTGAGAATCTAAATTATAAATTTGATACAACACATACACCTCTGATGAAATAACAATAACTATAAATAATATAGGTAGTATACTTAAAATTAGACTCAACTTAATTATTTTATAAAAATTTAATAGTAAAACAACTAAGTGTATTGAATAAATATATGGTAATAGAAAAACAAAAAAATAAAGGCAATAAAGAAAGCAAATTGTGACTTTCGTGAATCTAAATTTAAACCTGATAATAATTTTTAGTGTAAGCTTCTGTAATAGTAACAAGATCAAAGAAATAAATGCAAAGTATGTATTTTTTTCGTTATTTACCTGACCAGCCCAAACCAACATTACACTATTTAATACTATTAAAATCCACCTTAAAGCATTCCATATAATATTATTTTTGATCGATGCCAACTTCATCCTTCGAACGTTCCCAATCGAATTTTAATAGTAATACTAGATATTGGACAATTCTTTGGATTCTATTTTCAGAAAAATCAAAATCTTCCAATTCATCCCATATATGTCCATCAGCCATATAATAATCTTTACCGTACTTATAGTTCCTACGGAAACCATATGGATTAAGCTGTGTCTTCAATTGATTGACTGCATTTTTTTTCTTATCTAAGTCTGACCCTAAGAGTTTGACAATGATTTTTCTTATGCCTTTTCTCCATTCTGACCTCTCTTTCGTGATATAGTCTAACTGATTTCTTTTAGTAGACTTAATAAAAGAAAAGATGGTGCTAACTATCGTACCTATTCCAAAGGCTGCTATTAATTTGATAATTTCATCTGTTTTCACTAACTTATCCTCTCCTTTTCTTCAACTGTTCGAAATTTTCGAACGGTTCAACTAGCAACTTCTAACCTCCCACTTACTCCTCAGCAAGCCATATATCAAACTGTCACAGCGATTGCCTTGGGCATCTTTGCGGTCTCGAATGCGAGCTTCGAGGGTAAAGCCTAATTTTTCCGCGACTCGTTGACTTTGGACATTGTAGCCAAAGCAGGTCAGCTCAATCTTGTGAAGACCCAAATCTTTAAAAGCTAGGTCAATCAAGGCACGCGCTGCTTCTGGAACATAGCCTCGCCCCCAGTAGTCTGGGTGCAAGATATAGCCAATCTCAAGCACATCGTCTTCGTGCCGATGGTTGAAATCAACGGAACCAATGACTTTATCCGTCCCTTTGACAACAATTCCATAGCCTGCGGGGAGATTTTGCTTGTGATTGCGCTCGGGCAAAATATGCTCTAGATAATAAATCTCATCTTCTAAGGTCTTGACGTGCGGAAAGCCTGCTGGATAGGAGACTTCTGGCCGACTGGCATAGTCAAAGATATCCTCAGCATTAGCCACGGTGCGGACTCGTAACACTAGCCGTTCCGTTTCCAGTCGTTCTGGTAATCGTACCTGCTCCATCTTTCTCCCTCGCTTTCTATAAAAAATCGTCCCTGTCATCTACATGACAGGGACGAATGTGTTTATCCGCGGTACCACCCAATTTCGGGCAGATGCCCGCAACTTTAGTCTTTAAAATAAAAAGACAATAATATTTCATTTTCATTCATCAGCAACCAGTTTTGACACACTTGTGGACTTCTCAGCACCGCCACTTTCTGTAAAATGCTTGACTCAAAACACCTCTGATGAACCTATTCTATCACCTTTCCAGCGAAAAATCAATAATTTCTCTCACCCAAAAGTCTGTCTGGCAGGTCATGAAATCCCTTGCCCGCATGATAGTTGGCGAATTTCCCTAAAAGGAACTGGTAGGCATCTAGACGACTTTCATAACGAATGGCCGCTTCCTTAGCCCGTTCGTCTTGGTCCGCCTCGTAGACCGCCTGACTCTCCTTTAGGGCCATCTCGTTAATCATGACTTGGGTCTTGACCCAAGCTTCAAGTCTTGTAAAAATTCCTGTTCGTAGCTCATTTTTCTCACTTTCTAACTGCAAATACCTAGTCCAAATCTCGGTAAAAATCACTGTCAATGTCACGGAATGGCTGAATGTCCTGTACATACTCCAGCACCCCTTGAAATTCACCGGCCTCATCCCGCACCGCGGCATAGGTCACATGGACAAACTTGCCCCGCGATTCCGACTTGAACCACATCTCAAACTTGTCCCGCTCTCCCTCGCGCAGAGCCTTGAAAATCCGCCGTACCTTATCCAAAAACTTGGGCGGGTGACAGAGCTCGACATTGCGCCCTATCTGGGAAGGCGTCCGCTTGAAAATCATCTCGTCTGCCGGCACACTGTCATTATAATATTGGAAAATATCCTCCTTATTGACAAAGGTAATCTCCATGGGCAGATGGTCCAAAATCAGATTGGCCTCCGCCACCGACAGATAGCCATGACCAAAAGGCTGCTGGGAGTCCCGATTAAAGGCTTGCTCCTTCTTTTCCTTGGGCTTAAAGGAAATAGTGACCTGACCATCCGGCGTATCAATGACCTGCTCAAATCTGCCATCACTTGTCTGTTCTCTACTGGCTGGCGCTTCGCTTCCTTCATCAGCAGCATCCCCAGCTTCCTCGTCTGAGAATGAGTGCCGCGCAGGAATCCATTTCTCCGTTGGCTTGATGATAGCATAGCCATAAGCATCACTCTCCTCAGCAATCTTGAGCCAGTCATCCTGAGTAAAGGACTCCAAGAGAATCATCAGCAAAATAGACTCTTCCTTGAAAATCATAGCTTCAAACTCAGCCGCAAAAGTCTCAAACTTGTCCTTGACTTCTTCAATCGAAGTATCTGGTAGCTGCTCTGCAGCAATCTTAGCCTCTTGGAAGAGGTCTCGAATCTGGTCGTCTACCCCCCACATGACCTTGGGTGGCGAATCGTGGCCGTAGCTCTCCATGATGGGAAACATGAGCTCTTCCTTGCGCTGATAGTGGACATCAAACTGCCCCACCAAACCCAGCTGGCGCTGGAGTCCCTTGCGGATTTCAGGTAGAAGCTCCTCATCTTCTGTGCTTTCATAGGTAGATAGGAGCCTGCGAACCCGCATGAGGGCAGCCCGAAGCGCTAGATTTTCCTGCTTAAAGATCTGAACAGGATGGCCTGGATGATCGGTATCAGCCACCTCTACATTCTGAATGGCACCTTTAAAGAGGTTGGCATGGACATTGCAAAGGGACATGACGTCTTCAAAGGTCACTCCCGTATCCGAGTTCATTAGCTCATGTTCCATCAGGCTGATTTCAATAGCAGACACACCTGCAAAATGCTCGTTGAAAGCTCCTGAACAGATTCTGCTGAAGCTCCATTATGTAGGTCCAGCAAGATAGACTTGAGGACCTCAATGCGTTCAGTAGCCATGCCTAAATCCCCACCACTTCATAGCCATTTAATTCCAGAGTTTGCTTGATTTTATTAAGGTCAATGCCATTCATACCAGCACCTTTTTTGATAGAAACCACGCGCCCGACTGTATTGCGCATAACGGGATTGGCCAGAGGCGTAAAGCCCAACTCGACCAGAACATCCAAAACTTCTGGCTGCTTCTCAATCACTTCTGCCACCGGGATAGACAAATCAATCACATTATCCATAGCTGCTCCTTCATCGTCATTTTTCTACAATTATACCATAAAAAAGCTATCAGACTCAAAGCAAAAAAAGCAGGAGTGTCTGCTCCTCTTATGCTTATTCAAAAGAAATGGAATAGCGAATTAAGATAGATAAGATGTTAGACTTATGCTTCCATTATTGCCTCAGGCAACGATAAGAAAATATAAAGCACATTGCTTCGTCTTTTTTCCCTTTTGTGATAAGCTAAGATTAGTGAATTGAGAGGGTTTTCGTATGTATCTTGCAGACTTAATGGAAAAGAGTGAAGCGGGGCAGTTTATTGTCCTGTCTTATTTACAGCAGCATTCTACATCCAGTTTGAAGGACGTCATGTCTGAAACAGGCTTCTCGAAAGCAACCTTGACCAAGTACATTAGCTTGATTAACGACAAGGCTATGGACCATCATGCAACCTTATCCATCCAGCTTCAAGACGAAACACTCAGTCTGTCCATCGGACCGGATACCAAGGGACGGGACATTCGCAGACTCTTTTTGGGCAATGCTATCAAACACCAGATTTTAAACTACTTGCTCTATCATCAACAGTTTTTAGCCCATCAATTAGCCCAAGAGCTCATGATCAGTGAAGCAACCCTCAGCCGTCATATATCCGGTCTAAATCAGATTTTATCAGAGTTTGAGCTATCTATCCAAAATGGCCGCCTGAAAGGGCCTGAACACCAGATCCGCTATTTTTATTTCTGCCTCTTTCGCAAGGTTTGGTCTAGTCAAGATTGGGAAAAAGAACTTCAAATCAGAAAGAAGGCAGGAAGTTGCCGTCTTAGAAGAACTCTGCGGAGCCCAACTCTCTCAAGGTCAGCGATTGGACTTGGCCCTTTGGGCGCATATTACCCAACAGCGCCTAAGAGTCAATGCCTGTCAATTCCAAAACATTGAGCAGAAAATGCAGGGCTATTTTAAAAATATCTTCTACCAGCGCTTGCATCGCCGAACAAATGATTTCTTTGCCGGACAGCACATCACTCTAAGTCAGGAAGATGGGGAAATGATGATTTTCTTTTCATTTCTACTTTCTCATCGGATTTTACCCCTGCATACCATGGAGTATATACTAGGCTTTGGCGGTGAAATTGCCGGTCTGATTACGCAACTGATTCAAGAGATGAAGGGCCAGGACTTGCTTGGTGACTACATCGAAGATCAAGTGACCTACGAACTCAGTCAGCTCTGCGCCCATGTCTTTCTTTCAAAGGCTGTCTCTTGCAAGACAAATACAAGCATGATTTAGAATTGCGCCATCCTTACTTATGGAGCGAAGACGATTATCGACAAGTGGCAGACACTATTTTTAGCAAACTGCCTATTTTCCAGCAGGGAACATCTCTGGATAAAAAGGTGTTGTGGGAATGGCTCCAGCTGATGGAGTACATTGCTGAAAACGACGGTCAAGTCATCAAGATAGGCATGGACTTGACAGATAGCTTTATCGTTGTTTCCAGGATGACGGCCATTCTAAGGCGGTACTTAGAGTACAATCGCTTTATTACGATTGAATCCTACGACCTTACCCGAAATTATGACCTCATTATTACCAACAATCCTATTCATCAGGCCCAGCAAGTTCCTATCTATTATTTAAAAAATGACTTGGATTTGGAAGATTTGGCTCAAATCCGTCACATGATATTTCATTAAGAAACTTGGAGAAATCTAGGTTTCTTTGTGATTTTCGCACAATCTCCTCAGATTTTTTTAAAATTTAAAAAAAGTTGATAAAAAAGAAAGCGTTTTATTTTATATACTAGTTACTGTAGAGGAAACATCCTCAAGATTTTTACCAGGAGGACAGTTCATGTCACAAGAAAAATACATCATGGCCATCGACCAAGGAACTACTAGTTCCCGCGCCATCATCTTTAACAAAAAAGGAGAAAAAGTTAGCTCCAGTCAAAAAGAATTTACTCAGATTTTCCCTCAAGCTGGATGGGTTGAGCACAATGCCAATGAAATTTGGAACTCCGTGCAGTCCGTTATCGCAGGTGCCTTCATCGAAAGTGGAGTCAAACCCAACCAAATCGAAGCCATCGGGATCACCAACCAGCGTGAAACAACTGTCGTCTGGGATAAAAATACAGGTCTTCCTATCTATAATGCTATCGTTTGGCAATCTCGCCAGACCGCTCCTCTGGCTGAACAGCTGAAAAGCCAAGGCTATGTGGAAAAATTCCATGAAAAGACTGGTCTGATTATTGACGCTTACTTCTCTGCTACCAAGGTTCGCTGGATTTTTGGACCATGTAGAAGGTGCGCAAGAAAAGAGCTGAAAAGGGCGAATTGTTCTTTGGTACTATTGATACTTGGCTGGTTTGGAAATTGACTGACGGTGCTTCTCACGTGACCGACTACTCAAATGCAGCCCGTACCATGCTCTATAATATCAAGGAACTCAAATGGGACGATGAGATTTTGGAAATCCTTAACATTCCAAAGGCTATGCTTCCAGAAGTTCGTTCTAACTCAGAAATCTATGGTAAGACTGCTCCATTCCATTTCTACGGGGGAGAAGTTCCAATCTCTGGTATGGCTGGTGACCAGCAGGCAGCTCTCTTTGGACAGTTAGCTTTTGAGCCTGGCATGGTCAAGAATACTTACGGAACTGGTTCCTTCATCATCATGAACACTGGTGAAGAGATGCAACTATCTGAAAACAACCTCTTGACAACTATTGGCTACGGTATCAACGGTAAAGTTTACTATGCCTTAGAAGGTTCTATCTTCATTGCCGGAAGTGCTATTCAATGGCTACGCGACGGTCTTCGGATGGTTGAAAATTCACCAGAATCTGAAAAATATGCCCTCAATTCTCAAAACAATGACGAAGTCTATGTCGTACCTGCCTTTACAGGTCTAGGCGCTCCGTATTGGGATCAAAATGCACGTGGATCTGTCTTTGGCTTGACCCGCGGAACCAGCAAGGAAGACTTTATCAAGGCTACTCTGCAATCCATCGCTTACCAAGTACGCGACATCATTGACACTATGCAGGTTGACGCTAAGACAGCTATTCAAGTCCTCAAAGTCGACGGCGGTGCTGCTATGAACAACTTCCTCATGCAGTTCCAGGCTGACATTTTGGGAATCGATATTGCCCGTGCTAAAAACTTAGAAACAACTGCTCTCGGTGCAGCCTTCTTGGCAGGCCTGTCAGTAGGCTACTGGAAAGACTTAGACGAACTCCGCACTCTCAATGAAACAGGAGAACTCTTTGAGCCGTCTATGAATGAATCCCGTAAGGAACAACTCTACAAAGGATGGAAAAAGCCGTTAAGGCAACTCAAGTCTTTGCAGAAATCGATGACTAATACTGATTCTTATTTTGATGATAAAGTCAGCAGAAGCAGGAAACGACTAAGTTAGAAAGTGTGTAATTATGGAATTTTCAAAGAAAACACGTGAATTATCGATAAAAAAAAATGCAGGAACGCACCTTGGACCTCCTGATTATTGGCGGTGGGATTACCGGTGCTGGAGTAGCCTTGCAAGCAGCTGCAAGTGGCCTGGAGACTGGTCTGATTGAAATGCAGGACTTTGCCGAAGGGACTTCTAGCCGCTCTACGAAATTGGTCCATGGTGGCCTTCGTTACCTCAAGCAATTCGACGTAGAGGTGGTCTCAGATACAGTTTCTGAGCGTGCTGTGGTCCAGCAAATTGCCCCTCATATTCCAAAACCAGATCCTATGCTACTTCCTGTCTACGAAGAAGAGGGTGCTACTTTCAGTCTCTTCCGTCTCAAAGTGGCTATGGACCTCTATGACCTCTTGGCCGGTGTTAACAACACTCCTGCTGCCAACAAGGTCTTGAGCAAGGAAGAAGTCCTAGAACGGGAACCTGAACTCAAGAAGGAAGGCCTGGTCGGCGGTGGTGTCTATCTTGACTTCCGCAACAACGATGCACGCCTTGTGATTGAAATATCAAACGCGCCAACCAAGACGGCGCACTGATTGCCAACCATGTCAAGGCAGAAGGTTTCCTCTTTGATGAAGCTGGAAAGATTACAGGTGTTGTTGCGCGTGACCTCTTAACGGATGAAGTCTTTGAAATCAAGGCTCGCCTAGTCATCAACACAACTGGACCTTGGAGCGACAAGGTGCGCAATCTGTCAAATGACGGTGAGCAATATTCACAAATGCGTCCAACTAAGGGTGTTCACTTAGTGGTTGACTCTAGCAAGATTAAGGTTTCTCAGCCAGTCTACTTTGACACAGGCTTGGGAGACGGCCGGATGGTCTTTGTCCTTCCACGTGAAAATAAAACTTACTTTGGTACGACAGACACTGACTACACTGGCGACCTAGAGCATCCAAAAGTAACACAAGAAGATGTGGATTACCTCTTAGGCATTGTCAATAATCGCTTCCCAGAAGCAAAGATTACAATTGACGATATCGAAAGCAGCTGGGCTGGTCTGCGTCCTCTGATTGCAGGAAACAGTGCTTCTGACTACAACGGCGGAAACAACGGTACCATTAGCGACGAAAGTTTCAATGCACTGATTGCGACTGTTGAAAGCTATCTGGCCAAAGAAAAATCTCGTGAGGATGTTGAAGCAGCTGTTACGCAACTCGAAAGCAGCACTTCTGAAAAACACTTGGATCCATCTGCTGTGTCCCGCGGTTCCAGCTTAGAACGTGATAACAATGGCCTCTTGACCCTTGCTGGCGGTAAGATCACAGACTATCGTAAGATGGCTGAGGGCGCTATGGAGCGTGTGGTTGAAATCCTCAAAGGAGAATTTGACCGCAGCTTCAAGATCATCAACTCTAAGACCTACCCTGTTTCAGGCGGAGAGCTCAATCCAGCAAATGTGGATTCCGAAATCGAAGCCTTTGCTCAACTTGGTGTCTCACGCGGCTTAGACAGCAAAGAAGCCTTCTATCTTGCAAACCTTTACGGTTCCAATGCTCCTAAAGTCTTTGCCCTCGCTCACAGCATTGAACAAGCACCAGGTCTCAGCCTAGCGGATACCTTGTCACTGCATTATGCTATGCGTAACGAATTAGCACTCAGCCCAGTCGACTTCCTGCTTCGCCGGACAAATCACATGCTCTTTATGCGGGATGGTTTAGATGCTATTGTAGAGCCTGTTCTGGATGAAATGGGACGATTCTACGACTGGACAGAAGAAGAAAAAGCAGCTTATCGAAACGACGTACAAGCTGCCCTTGCAAATAACGATTTAGAAGAATTAAAAAAATAGAAAATACAAGAAGAGGCGGTAGACTAACAACTGTCTGCCACCCCTTCTTTTAAATGGAGTAACATAGATGATGAAAGAAATATTTGGCGAATTTTTAGGAACACTGCTCTTGCTCCTTCTGGGTAATGGTGTAGTTGCAGGTGTGGTTCTTCCCAAAACTAAGAGTCACAATTCAGGCTGGATTGTAATCACCATGGGATGGGGGATCGCTGTTGCCATCGCTGCTTTTGTATCCGGCAACCTTGGCCCAGCCCATCTGAACCCTGCCCTAACAATCGGAGTAGCTCTGAAAGGTGATTTGCCTTGGGCATCTGTTCTTCCTTACGTCCTTGCTCAGTTTGCAGGTGCTATGGTCGGACAGTTCCTCGTCTTCCTACAGTTCAAACCTCACTATCTAGCTGAAGAAAATCCAGCTAACGTCCTAGGCACATTCAGCACAGGCCCAGCTATCAAAGATACCTTCTCTAACCTGATTAGCGAGATCCTTGGAACTTTTGTCCTTGTACTGACTATCTTCGCTCTTGGACTTTATAAGCTGCAAGCAGGCATTGGCACTTTTGCAGTCGGAACACTCATTGTCGGAATTGGTCTCTCGCTTGGTGGAACAACAGGTTCTGCCCTAAACCCGGCTCGTGACTTAGGACCTCGCATCATGCACAGTCTCCTTCCGATTCCAAACAAAGGAAATGGCGATTGGAGCTATGCTTGGATTCCTGTTGTCGGACCAATTATTGGTGCCGTCCTTGCAGTCCTAGTCTTCGGTTTATTCTAATATAACTGATTGCCATTGGAGAACACTTAACGAGTGTTCTCTTTTTGTGACTAATTGACTAGGTTAAGACTAAATCCCTATAAAACCATTGCAATTTTGACAAAAGAAAAGACTCAGCTCTGTATCAAAGAAAACTAAGTCTTTTTTAGAATGATTTTGTCAACTCTAGCGAGCTGTTTCTGATTAACTCACACGAGTGCTGTCTTTCTTAGACAATTTCACCACTGCCTCTGTCCGAGCGGTATGCGGAAACATATCAACTGACTGGATATAGTGGACATCGTAGACCTGACAAAGCTTGACCAAATCCCGAGCCAGAGTTGAGACATTACAAGAAACGTAGACCATCTTTTCAGGTGCATAGCGGACAATCGTCTCCAGCAGCTTATTATCCAGACCAGTTCGTGGCGGATCGACAATCAAGGCATCCGCCCTATAACCCTCAGCGTACCAGCGAGGAATAATTTCCTCTGCCGTTCCAGCCTCATAGAGTGTATTGTCAAAGCCCATGCGTTTCGCATTGCGTTTAGCGTCTTCAATGGCCTCAGGGATGATATCCATGCCACGCAGAGACTTAACCTTTTTAGCAAAGGCAAAGCCGATGGTCCCCACTCCGCAATAAGCATCAATCAAATGGTCTTCTTCCGTTACATCCAGCGCCTTAACCGCCTCCCCGTAGAGCACCTCTGTCTGTTCAGGATTGAGCTGATAGAAAGCTCGAGGAGACAGGGAGAACTCATAGTCCAGCACCCCTTCTTGGATAGCCTCCTCGCCCCAGATAATCTCTGTCTTATCCCCATAAATCTCACTGGACTTGCTCGTATGATAATTGACCGCTACTGTCTCCAACTCTGGAAATTCAGCCACTAGATCTCGAACGACTGGAGAAAAGTCCAGCTTACGCCCTGTCACAAAAATCATCTGCACCTGCCCCGTCTTCTGGCCCTGCGAATCATGACAGTGCGTACTCCAGCAGTCTTCCTCTCATCATAAATAGGCAGCCTGTACTTGCCTAAAAGACGAGCAACCTTATTTATGATCTGTTGCGTTACCTTGTCCTGAACCAGACAGTTTTTCAGCGAGACCAGATAGTGGGAATTCTGGGCATAGAGCCCCGCCTTGACCTCATCCTTAAATTTCCGAGTCTGAAACTGCAACTTGGCCCGATAATAGAGCGGCTCCTGCATACCAATGGTCGGACGAATCTCATAGTTCTCATAACCAGCTGGCGCAAATTTTTTCAAGGCCTGACGCAGCAAATCCTCCTTAAACTCCAACTGCTTGTCATAGTGGAGGTGCATGATTTGACAGCCCCCGCAGCTATCATAAATCTCACAAGGAGCTTCCACCCGAAATTTCGAGCGCTTGTTGATGGTCAAGAGCTTTGCCTCGATGAAATTACGCTGAACCTTAGTCACCTGACAGTAGACTTCCTCACCCTTCAAAGCCCCTGGCACAAAGACCAGCGTTTTCTTATAAAATCCAATCCCTTCCCCATTAATCCCCATTTTCTTAATTTTCAAAGGGATTCTTTGTTTCACTTTCACATTCATGCTTCTATTATACCACGCCGCCTCGCATTAGTTGAGAATATGTTACAATAAAAGTATGAAAGCAGAAAAAATATCCCTTCCACTAGCCCATTTCCCTGAGCAAATACGAACTTATCTAGAGGGAGCAAACTTTTACGACAGCTCCTCACATTCTGCAGCCAGTGTTTTCTATGTTGATACGGGCTATTATTTGAAAATCGACCAAAAAGGCCAGTTAGCCCAAGAAGCCACACTTGCCAAATGGTTTGAGAAGCAAGGGCTCGGTGTGCCTGTCATTCACTACCTGGCAGCAGATAAAGACTACCTGCTGACTAAAGAAGTCGAGGGCAAGGACGCCCTAGCCTTTCTCCAACAGCCAGAAGAACTTTGCCAAACGATGGCTGCCGCGCTCAAAAAACTTCATAGCATCCAACCCCAGTATTTCCCAATTAAACATCGTCTCCAGCACTATAAAGAAGTAGCAGAGAAAAATTATCGGAAAGGCTGCTTTTATCAAAAAGCCTTACTGCCTCAATTTCATATCCAAAACCGAGAGGAAGCATACCAGCTTATCCGAGAACAGGGACACCTACTGACGGCGGACGCCTTGATTCATGGAGATGCCTGCTTGCCTAATTTCATTCTGAAAGACGCTTCAACCTTCTCCTGCTTTATTGACGTTGGCCTCGCCGGCCTTAGCGACCGACACATTGACCTTTTCTGGGCGATCTGGTCTCTTACTTATAATTTATCTGAACCTCAATACGCAGAACTCTTTCTTGACTACTATGGCAGGAAGGATGTTGATACAGACAAACTGCGCTTGATAGCTGCCTTTGAAGCATTTGGCTAAAAGAAAGGACTTTCCCAAAATCCCCTATGAAAATCAAAAAAATCGAAAAGAAAAAAAGACTCTACCTCTTGGAGATGGATGACAGCGAAAAGCTTTATATCACAGAAGACACCATCGTTCGCTTCATGCTATCCAAAGGGATGAAAATTACGGAGCAAGAGCTAAAAGAAATTCAAGACTATGCCCAATTCTCCTACGGAAAAAATCTAGCCCTCTACCATCTCTCCTTCAAGCAAAGAACTGCCAAGGAAGTTAAAGACTACTTAACACAGCACGACATCCAACCAGAAATCATCAGCCAAGTCTTGGACAATCTAAAAAAGGATCATTGGATTAATGATAGAAAATATGCTAACTCTTTTATCCAATCCAACCTTCTCACTAGTGACAAAGGCGCTTTTGTTCTCAAGCAAAAGCTCAGTCAAAAAGGGATTTCTAGCGCAATCATAGAGGAAGAATTGAGCCAGTTTGATTTTACTGAACTAACAGACAAGGTTGCCGAAAAGCTGCTCAAAAAACACCAGGGAAAACTGCCCAGCAAGGCCTTACAAGATAAAATACTTCAATCCTTGATAAACAAAGGTTTTTCCTATAGTCAAGCTAAAACCGCCTATCAGCATTTGGAAATCGAAGAAGACAAAGAAAACCAGCAAGAGCTTCTCTATAAAAGAGCTAGACAAGCAATACCGCAAGTACTCAAAAAAAGTATGACGGTTATGACTTAAAACAGCGACTGACGCAAAGTTTAGCCCGCAAAGGCTATGATTTCTCAGACATAGCCAGCGCGCTGAGAGAATATCTTTAAGATTTCCAATGAAAACTTATGCATTTCTATGAAAATATGTTACAATATAGAAGATGAACTTATAAATTGTAGAAAGTTGGTAAGTTATGAAACTTCCAAAAGAAGGCGACTTTATTACAATTCAAAGTTATAAGCATGATGGGAATCTTCACCGCACCTGGCGAGATACCATGGTACTAAAGACAACAGAAAACGCCATTATTGGCGTTAATGACCACACATTGGTAACAGAAAGTGACGGCCGACGTTGGGTAACACGTGAACCAGCCATTGTCTATTTTCATAAAAAATACTGGTTTAATATCATTGCCATGATTCGAGACAATGGAACTTCATACTACTGCAACCTAGCCAGCCCTTACTATCTGGATAATGAAGCTCTAAAATACATTGACTATGATTTAGACGTCAAAGTCTTTGCTGATGGTGAAAAACGCCTGTTGGATGTAGAAGAATATGAACGCCACAAAAAGCAGATGCACTATTCTGATGATTTGGATTTCATTCTCAAAGAAAATGTCAAAATCCTAGTTGATTGGATTAACAACGGAAGAGGTCCATTTTCAGATGCTTATGTCAATATTTGGTACAAACGTTATGTTGAACTAAAGAATCGATAAAGTTGTCAAAGAGCGCAAGCTCTTTTTCTTTTGTCTAATTCGTCCTCACCAGAGGTCAAATTCTTGCAATCTCAAGCATTTTCGGGTATCATATAAGAAAATCCAGACTGTAAGAAAGGAGTCTCCCATGGCATTTACAAATACTCTCGGCCGATATGCCAGCTTTGGCATCATGACGAGCCTCCCTGAAGAAATTATCGACTCATTCTGGTACATCATTGATAACAATCTCAAAGGGGGTCTTTGAACTTCGTTCAGTCCTCAAGTTCGAAATCATCAATAGCCAAGGAAGAGTATCTCTTCGCTTCTCACAAAAGAACTTCAACACCATTATTTCATTTGACTTAAACTATCAATTTGACCCTTTCTTTCCCAGAAAAGTCTACATCGTTGATAACAAGGGCAAAGAAACCATTATGCTATCTGATGAATACTCTTTGATGTAGTAAATCAAAATCAGCACATATAAAAACCTCTGAAGGCAACAAACACTGCTATCAGAGGTTTTTATCTTTAGAATTATTCATATCAAATGGAAAGTACATTTCAGCAGCATGATACAGCCTAAACTCCCAGAATACTAGTCTTTAAAATAAATCTAAAGCCAGTTAAATAACCAAATCCAATGCTTCCTAATATAAGGATACAGAAAGACAAAACCAGTAGTTCTAAAAGATTGTATTACTTATTAAATCCAACAATAAGTAAGGAGTCTTAATAACAACATATGTTAGCTAAGTCATAGATACTGGACACACAGTTTTCTTAAAAAAGAAAAAAGATAGATAAGTACATCTATCTTCTATGTTATCTAGTCGGGAAGACAGGATTCGAACCTGCGACACCTTGGTCCCAAACCAAGTACTCTACCAAGCTGAGCTACTTCCCGGTGCTTAAACAATCTAAAAACGGAGCCCTAAGACTTCGCTTCCAAATGCACCCTAGAGGAGTCGAACCTCTAACCGCCTGATTCGTAGTCAGGTACTCTATCCAGTTGAGCTAAGGGTGCTCATTATTCATATTATATTCATTATAGCAAAACTTAAGAAAAAATCAAACAATTTAATGCACCCTAGAGGAGTCGAACCTCTAACCGCCTGATTCGTAGTCAGGTACTCTATCCAGTTGAGCTAAGGGTGCTCATCTTCTTCTACTGCCTCTTACAAGTCTATGCCGAGGACCGGAATCGAACCGGTACGATCGTTACCAATCGCAGGATTTTAAGTCCTGTGCGTCTGCCAGTTCCGCCACCCCGGCCGCCTCAAGCGAACGACGGGATTCGAACCCGCGACCCCCACCTTGGCAAGGTGATGTTCTACCACTGAACTACGTTCGCATCCTATTCAAAAATGCCGGCTACATGACTTGAACACGCGACCCTCTGATTACAAATCAGATGCTCTACCAACTGAGCTAAGCCGGCTCATTATTATCTTATATGCGGGTTAAGGGACTTGAACCCCCACGCCCTAAAGCGCCAGATCCTAAATCTGGTGCGTCTGCCAATTCCGCCAAACCCGCTCTTATGACCCGTACTGGGCTCGAACCAGTGACCCTTTGATTAAAAGTCAAATGCTCTACCAACTGAGCTAACGAGTCTCTTACTTTTATTGAAATCTTCTCGACTTCAACGGTCCCGACGGGAATCGAACCCGCGATCTTCGCCGTGACAGGGCGACGTGATAACCGCTACACTACGGGACCTATTCTTTTCAGAATATGGGAGTTAACGGGATCGAACCGCTGACCCTCTGCTTGTAAGGCAGATGCTCTCCCAGCTGAGCTAAACTCCCAAAGGGTGGAGTCTAGCTCAGCCAACGGTGAGAAACTTCGTTTCTCTCATCCGCTGATTGTAATTTCGATTTCCTCTCAATTACAACTAAGCTAAACTCCCTTCGCTAAGCGACTACCATATCTCACAGGGGGGCAACCCCCAACTACTTCCGGCGTTCTAGGGCTTAACTGCTGTGTTCGGCATGGGTACAGGTGTATCTCCTAGGCTATCGTCACTTAACTATTGAATTAACTGTCCTGTCCTCTCAGACAAGCCTTGTCAACTCAAAATTGAATACAATATCAAATCTCACATTTCTCTAAACCATTCGCTGCACTCTGATGAATTTCTTATTCTAGGATAAGTCCTCGAGCGATTAGTATTAGTCCGCTCCATGTGTCACCACACTTCCACTCCTAACCTATCAACCTGATCTTCTCTCAGGGCTCTTACTAACTTGCGTTATGGGAAATCTCATCTTGAGGTGGGTTTCACACTTAGATGCTTTCAGCGTTTATCCCTTCCCTACATAGCTACCCAGCGATGCTCTTGGCAGAACAACTGGTACACCAGCGGTAAGTCCACTCTGGTCCTCTCGTACTAGGAGCAGATCCTCTCAAATTTCCTACGCCCGCGACGGATAGGGACCGAACTGTCTCACGACGTTCTGAACCCAGCTCGCGTGCCGCTTTAATGGGCGAACAGCCCAACCCTTGGGACCGACTACAGCCCCAGGATGCGACGAGCCGACATCGAGGTGCCAAACCTCCCCGTCGATGTGAACTCTTGGGGGAGATAAGCCTGTTATCCCCAGGGTAGCTTTTATCCGTTGAGCGATGGCCCTTCCATGCGGAACCACCGGATCACTAAGCCCGACTTTCGTCCCTGCTCGAGTTGTAGCTCTCGCAGTCAAGCTCCCTTATACCTTTACACTCTGCGACTGATTTCCAACCAGTCTGAGGGAACCTTTGGGCGCCTCCGTTACCTTTTAGGAGGCGACCGCCCCAGTCAAACTGCCCGTCAGACACTGTCTCCGTAGATGATAAACCTACCGGGTTAGAGTGGCCATAACACAAGGGTAGTATCCCAACAACGCCTCCATCGAAACTGGCGTCCCGATTTCATAGGCTCCTACCTATCCTGTACATGTGGCACAGACACTCAATATCAAACTGCAGTAAAGCTCCATGGGGTCTTTCCGTCCTGTCGCGGGTAACCTGCATCTTCACAGGTACTAAAATTTCACCGAGTCTCTCGTTGAGACAGTGCCCAAATCATTACGCCTTTCGTGCGGGTCGGAACTTACCCGACAAGGAATTTCGCTACCTTAGGACCGTTATAGTTACGGCCGCCGTTTACTGGGGCTTCAATTCATACCTTCGCGTTACCGCTAAGCACTCCTCTTAACCTTCCAGCACCGGGCAGGCGTCACCCCCTATACATCATCTTACGATTTAGCAGAGAGCTGTGTTTTTGATAAACAGTTGCTTGGGCCTATTCACTGCGGCTGACCAAAGTCAGCACCCCTTCTCCCGAAGTTACGGGGTCATTTTGCCGAGTTCCTTAACGAGAGTTCTCTCGCTCACCTGAGGCTACTCGCCTCGACTACCTGTGTCGGTTTGCGGTACGGGTAGAGTATGATACAACGCTAGAAGCTTTTTCTTGGCAGTGTGACATCACTCACTCGCTACTAAACTTCGCTCCCCATCACAGCTCAACGTTACAGGTATAAGCATTTGACTCATACCACGCCTCACTGCTTAGACGTACATCCATTCGTACGCACGAGTTAGCCTACTGCGTCCCTCCATCACTTCATACTCTAGTACAGGAATCTCAACCTGTTGGCCATCGGATACACCTTTCGGTCTCTCCTTAGGTCCCGACTAACCCAGGGCGGACGAGCCTTCCCCTGGAAACCTTAGTCTTACGGTGGACAGGATTCTCACCTGTCTTGCGCTACTCATACCGGCATTCTCACTTCTATGCGTTCCAGCGCTCCTCACGGTACACCTTCTCCACACATAGAACGCTCTCCTACCATACCTATAAAAAGGTATCCACAGCTTCGGTAAATTGTTTTAGCCCCTGGTACATTTTTCGGCGCAGGGTCACTCGACTAGTGAGCTATTACGCACTCTTTGAATGAATAGCTGCTTCTAAGCTAACATCCCTAGTTGTCTGTGCAACCCCACATCCTTTTCCACTTAACAATTATTTTGGGACCTTAGCTGGTGGTCTGGGCTGTTTCCCTTTCGACTACGGATCTTAGCACTCGCAGTCTGACTGCCGACCATAATTCATTGGCATTCGGAGTTTATCTGAGATTGGTAATCCGGGATGGACCCTCACCCAAACAGTGCTCTACCTCCAAGAATCTTCATGTCGACGCTAGCCCTAAAGCTATTTCGGAGAGAACCAGCTATCTCCAAGTTCGTTTGGAATTTCTCCGCTACCCACAAGTCATCCAAGCACTTTTCAACGTGCCCTGGTTCGGTCCTCCAGTGCGTTTTACCGCACCTTCAACCTGCTCATGGGTAGGGTCACATGGTTTCGGGTCTACATCATGATACTAAAGCGCCCTATTCAGACTCGGTTTCCCTACGGCTCCGTCTCTTCAACTTAACCTCGCATCATAACGTAACTCGCCGGTTCATTCTACAAAAGGCACGCTCTCACCCATTAACGGGCTCGAACTTGTTGTAGGCACACGGTTTCAGGTTCTATTTCACTCCCTCCCGGGGTGCTTTTTCACCTTTCCCTCACGGTACTGGTTCACTATCGGTCACTAGGGAGTATTTAGGGTTGGGAGATGGTCCTCCCAGATTCCGACGGGATTTCACGTGTCCCGCCGTACTCAGGATACTGCTAGGTACAGAATCTATTTAAAATACGAGGCTCTTACTCTCTTTGGCTGACTTTCCCAAGTCATTCTTCTATAAATTCTGAGTCCACATTGCAGTCCTACAACCCCGAAGAGTAAACTCTTCGGTTTGCCCTCCTGCCTCTTCGCTCGCCGCTACTAAGGCAATCGCTTTTGCTTTCTCTCCTGCAGCTACTTAGATGTTTCAGTTCACTGCGTCTTCCTCCTCATTCCCTTAACAGAAATGGGTAACAGGCATCAACCTGTTGGGTTCCCCCATTCGGACATCCCCGGATCAAGTGCTTACTACAGCTCCCTGAGGCATTTCGTCGTTTGTCACGTCCTTCATCGGCTCCTAGTGCCAAGGCATCCACCGTGCGCCCTTACTAACTTAACCTTATTTTTTGACCTTTCAGTCTTAAACTCATTAATATTCACAGCGTTTTTCGGTTTTATTTTTCTTGTTACTATTTGATATCGGTATTCAATTTTTCAATGGACAAGTTCTTTATCTAGTCAAACTAGATAATGGAGCCTAGCAGGGATCGAACCGCTGACCTCCTGCGTGCAAAGCAGGCGCTCTCCCAGCTGAGCTAAGGCCCCACATAGCCCTCTCAAAAACTAAACAAGACTCAAGTGCATTCCGTGTGTCCTTACGGACTCCTTAGAAAGGAGGTGATCCAGCCGCACCTTCCGATACGGCTACCTTGTTACGACTTCACCCCAATCATCTATCCCACCTTAGGCGGCTGGCTCCTTACGGTTACCTCACCGACTTCGGGTGTTACAAACTCTCGTGGTGTGACGGGCGGTGTGTACAAGGCCCGAACGTATTCACCGCGGCGTGCTGATCCGCGATTACTAGCGATTCCGACTTCATGTAGGCGAGTTGCAGCCTACAATCCGAACTGAGACTGGCTTTTCAGAGATTAGCTTGCCGTCACCGGCTTGCGACTCGTTGTACCAGCCATTGTAGCACGTGTGTAGCCCAGGTCATAAGGGGCATGATGATTTGACGTCATCCCCACCTTCCTCCGGTTTATTACCGGCAGTCTCGCTAGAGTGCCCAACTGAATGATGGCAACTAACAATAGGGGTTGCGCTCGTTGCGGGACTTAACCCAACATCTCACGACACGAGCTGACGACAACCATGCACCACCTGTCACCTCTGTCCCGAAGGAAAGCTCTATCTCTAGAGCGGTCAGAGGGATGTCAAGACCTGGTAAGGTTCTTCGCGTTGCTTCGAATTAAACCACATGCTCCACCGCTTGTGCGGGCCCCCGTCAATTCCTTTGAGTTTCAACCTTGCGGTCGTACTCCCCAGGCGGAGTGCTTAATGCGTTAGCTGCGGCACTAAGCCCCGGAAAGGGCCTAACACCTAGCACTCATCGTTTACGGCGTGGACTACCAGGGTATCTAATCCTGTTTGCTCCCCACGCTTTCGAGCCTCAGCGTCAGTTACAGACCAGAGACCGCTTTCGCCACCGGTGTTCCTCCATATATCTACGCATTTCACCGCTACACATGGAATTCCATCTCCCTTCTGCACTCAAGTTAAAACAGTTTCCAAAGCATACTATGGTTAAGCTCACAGCCTTTAACTTCAGACTTATCTAACCGCCTGCGCTCGCTTTACGCCCAATAAATCCGGACAACGCTCGGGACCTACGTATTACCGCGGCTGCTGGCACGTAGTTAGCCGTCCCTTTCTGGTAAGATACCGTCACAGTGTGAACTTTCCACTCTCACACCCGTTCTTCTCTTACAACAGAGCTTTACGATCCGAAAACCTTCTTCACTCACGCGGCGTTGCTCGGTCAGGGTTCCCCCATTGCCGAAGATTCCCTACTGCTGCCCTCCTGTAGGAGTCTGGGCCGTGTCTCAGTCCCAGTGTGGCCGATCACCCTCTCAGGTCGGCTATGTATCGTCGCCTTGGTGAGCCGTTACCTCACCAACTAGCTAATACAACGCAGGTCCATCTGGTAGTGATGCAATTGCATCTTTCAATTAATTATCATGCGACAATTAATATCATGCGGTATTAGCTATCGTTTCCAATAGTTATCCCCCGCTACCAGGCAGGTTACCTACGCGTTACTCACCCGTTCGCAACTCATCCAAGAAGAGCAAGCTCCTCTCTTCAGCGTTCTACTTGCATGTATTAGGCACGCCGCCAGCGTTCGTCCTGAGCCAGGATCAAACTCTCATTAAAAAGTTTGAGTTCGCACTCATTACTGTCCACTGACAGATTTATTTTCGTTTTTTGACAGGTTACATATCTCTATGTCACCCTGCACTTGGTTCGTCTTGTTCAGTTTTCAAAGGGCTTTGTCTTTCGCGACAACTATATTAGTATATCACCTATACCACCAACCTGTCAATACCTTTTCTAATATTTTTTAAATTTTTTGAAGTTTATTTTTCAACTGTAAGTATAAAGTTAATTTCTTTGTGCCTAGGGTGCTTTTTATGTCATCTGACAGTATAAATTTCTATAAATAAAAAGGTTGAGAAACATGCTCTCAACCATCTTTTCTTATTTATTTGACTTCTAACAGGCCAATATCTCCATCCTCACGACGGTATATAACATTTGTGCTGCTGTCCTCAGCATCGGAATAGATAAAGAAATCATGTCCCAATAAATCCATCTGCAGAATCGCTTCTTCCAAGTCCATTGGCTTCAAATCGATGTGTTTTGAACGAACAACTTTTGACGGAATTTCTTCTGCTTCTTCAGCAAAGGAATCTGTGAAAAGCTGGCTTGTAGCAACCTTATTGCGATTCTTTCTTTCAATCTTGGTCTTATTTTTGCGGATTTGGCGCTCAATCTTATCTGTGACCAAATCAATTGATCCATACATGTCCTGAGAGATATCTTCTGCACGAAGAGTGATGGAGCCTAGCGGAATTGTCACTTCCACTTTCGCAGTCTTTTCACGGTAAATCTTGAGGTTCACACGCGCATCAAGTTCTTGCTCTGCTTGGAAAATACTTTTCAATCTTCTCAAGTTTAGAAACGACGTAGTCACGGAGAGCATCTGTTACTTCTAGGTTTTTCACCACGGATACTATATTTAAGCATATTAGTACCTACTTTCTAAACATAAATGTTTTTATTTATAGTATCATTATAACGCTTTCATACACTTTTTGCAAATTTTTTTCTTATCTTGCGATTGAAAAATGTCAAAATTTCTTTCACTCCTGCTTCCAGCAAGATTTGTTTACTAATTGCAAGGTTTTTTCCAGTCGTATAGATATCATCAACCAGCAAAATTTTATCTGGCAAATCAACTCCATTCTTAATTTTAAAAGCCTGCTGCGTCTGCAGACGCTCCTCACGTGTCTTGCTCGACTGTGCTAGGGTGTCTTTTTTCTCTAAGATATCTCTGTATGACAAGTTTGCAGCATCTAAAATCCCCTGCACTTGATTAAAACCTCTCACTTGAAATTTTTCGATACTGACTGGAATCGGAACAATGGTATGCTCTCTAAACATTTTGACTGCTTTTTTAGCTGCTTTTGCAAATACAAAGCGCAATACATAGTCTCCCTGAAACTTGTATTGACTGAAATATTCCTTCATTGCTTCATTATAGGTAAATAGTGACTGATGCTGGACTTGATTCCCCTCTTTCTCCCATTTTTGGCAATCTGCACATAAATCTGATTGCCCGTTGCGAAGACATCGAGGGCAATGCTCTTCAGATATGCGTTCAAAATTTTGATAACAAGTGGAGCAGCAGCTTGGTCCTTCTTCTTTTAATAGAAAAAGCCGTAAAAAACTACCTTTCTCCTTAATTTGCTCCTTACATAAAAGACACTCTGTCATAATCCCGCCTCCTTATTCATATCTCTCATTTCTCGAATTGCTTTTTCCATAGCAAGGGTAGTCCCATCATGAAAAAATAGCAACTGTCCAGTCGGTCTATCCATACTACGGCCAACTCGGCCTGAAATCTGAACCAGAGCACTACGACTGAACAAGCGATGATTGGCTTCCAAGACAAAAACATCCACGCCAGGAAAAGTTACTCCACGCTCTAAGATAGTCGTTGTCACCAAAATAGTGATCTCCTTGCGACGAAACTGCTCGACAATCTCTAGACGATTTTCTGTTGTAGAGGCGACAAAAGCCAGCTTTTCATCAGGCAGAGCTATCTGCAAAGCCTGAGCAACATCCTCTCCTCTTTGAATTTCTGCAGCAAATATTAAGAGAGGAAATTGAGTCTCCCTCTGTTTTTGTATATATTTTAAAAGTTTAGGTGCTATTTTCTTCTTCTGAAGATGTTTTTGAAAATCAGATAACCAAACTTTCTGAGGGATGGTCAAGGGATTACCATGAAATCTTCTGGGAAGACTCAGGCGTTTCAACTCACCTTTTTGAACTCTTTTATCCAATTCATCTGTGGAAGTGGCTGTCAGAAAAATAGTTGTAGCATCCTCTTTAACTGAACGCTCTACAGCGTGATACAGTATGGGATTATCCACATAAGGAAAGGCGTCTACCTCGTCCACAATCAACAAATCAAAAGCCCGATAAAATTTTAAGAGCTGGTGGGTGGTCGCAATTACCAAGGGGCTGCGAAAATAAGCTTCTGACTCCCCATGCAGAAGGGCTATTTCACAAGAAAAGTCTTCTTTTAGGCGCCGATAAAGTTCTAAACAAACATCAATCCGCGGACTGGCCAAGCAAACAGACCCTCCTCTATCAATAACTCTTGCAATCACTTGGTAAATCATTTCTGTTTTTCCAGCGCCAGTAACAGCATGCACTAACGTATTCTGTCTTTTCTCTAGCGCATCCAGTAAGCCTTTGGAGACCTTCCCCTGAAACTCTGTCAGTTGCCCCTGCCATTTAAGCACCTGTTTTTTAGGAAAATCCTCTTGAGGAAAATAGTAAAGTTTTTGGTCACTCCGTACCCGGCCCAATATTAAGCATTCTCTACAATAATAAGCTCCAACAGGTAGCTGATTTTCTCGTTCAATCAAGCTGTTGCAGCGTCCGCAGTGGAGCTTGCCTTTTTCTTCTCGGATACTGGGAATTTCTTTTGCTTGTGCTCGCAAGCTAGACTCTAACTGACTCTCTGTAAATATACGTCCTAAACAATCTTGCAACTCTAACATACTTATTTATTCGTAATTTTTTGGCAAAATTCATATTTTTCTTTGTAAAAATATAGTTATGGAATTTAAGACAATTAAAGAAGATGGCATGGTTCAAGAGGAAATTAAAAAATCCCGCTTTATCTGCCATGTAAAACGAGTTTACTTCGAGGAAGAGGCTCGCGCTTTTATCACTGCTATAAAAAAAGAACATTACAAGGCCACTCATAACTGCTCTGCTTTTATCATTGGGGAAAAGAGTGATATAAAGCGAACTAGCGATGATGGTGAGCCCAGCGGAACAGCCGGAGTTCCTATGCTGGGAGTCCTAGAAAAGCACAATTTGACCAATCTTTGCGTGGTGGTTACTCGCTATTTTGGCGGTATTAAGCTAGGAGCCGGCGGTCTGATTCGAGCTTATGCCGGCAGTGTTGCTTTAGCTATTAAGGAGATTGGACTGGTTGAGATAAAAGAACAAGCTGGCCTGCGCCTAAGACTGTCTTACAGCCAATATCAGGATTTTACTAATTTTTTGAAGACAGAAAATCTTGCTGAATACGATACTGAATTTACAGATACCGTCTCCACCCTTCTTTTTGTTGATAAAGGTGAAAGAGAACTGCTCAAAGATAAGCTAACTGAGTTTTTTAAAGGCAAATTAGAAATGATAGATCAAGGACTGCGCCAAGTAGAAGTCCCCTTGACACTTTGACATAAAGAAAAGCTATGGCTCTCATAGCTTTTTTATATTTTACAAAGCTCTTGTTTCATTTTATACTAATTCTATTAAATTATATTGAGGTATGTATTCTATGTCACGTATTTATCAAAACATTACAGAACTAATTGGGCAAACTCCCATCGTCAAATTAAACAACTTGGTTCCAGAAGGAGCCGCTGAGGTTTATGTGAAGTTAGAGGCTTTCAATCCTGGCTCTTCTGTCAAAGACCGGATTGCTCTCAGCATGATTGAGGCGGCTGAACGCGATGGCCTTATCAAGCCTGGCGATACTATCGTTGAAGCAACTAGTGGAAATACCGGTATTGGCCTTTCATGGGTTGGAGCAGCCAAAGGCTACAAGGTTGTCATTGTTATGCCAGAGACCATGAGTGTGGAGCGGCGCAAGATTATCCAAGCTTATGGGGCAGAGTTAGTCTTGACTCCGGGTAGCGAGGGGATGAAAGGGGCTATTGCAAAAGCACAAGAAATCGCCCAAGAACGAAATGGTTGGTTGCCGTTGCAGTTTAACAATCCGGCCAATCCAGAGGTTCACGAACGAACAACAGGAGCAGAAATTATCGCTGCTTTCAGTGAAACTGGACTGGATGCCTTTGTAGGCGGTGTCGGAACTGGCGGAACTATTTCCGGTGTATCTCACGCTCTCAAAAAAGTGAATCCGGACATCCAAATCTACGCAGTCGAAGCAGACGAATCTGCTATCCTTTCTGGTGAGAAGCCTGGCCCTCACAAAATCCAAGGACTTTTCAGCTGGATTCATTCCAGAGACCTTAGATACAGAAGCCTACAACGGTATTGTCCGCGTAACTTCGATCAAGCACTGGAATTCGGACGCTATATTGGCGGTCAGGAAGGCTTCTTAGTGGGATTTCATCTGCTGCTGCTATTTTCGCAGCTATTGAAGTAGCAAAAAAACTAGGAGCTGGCAAGAAAGTCCTTGCTCTGGCACCTGATAACGGCGAACGTTACCTGTCTACCGCTCTCTACGAATTTGATGCTTAGTATTTTTGGAAAATATGTCCATTTCAACTTAGTACTCAACTATGAATTGAATAGCAATTTATCTATCAAAATATCCTGTTCTCTTATGGAACAGGATATTTTTAAACTTTTCTTCTTTTTAAGAATTTTTTTGCCTCTTTGATCCAGATAGGCAGCTGTCTTCCTAAAGGCTCAAAACCAATTTTACAGCGGTCGTTTGAAAAGCGGTGGCGTCTAGGGAGGCGGTGCTTTTCTTCTTCCAGGGTCCGCATGGACAGACTGGACTTCCCAGAAAATTCATCATAGTCCACAACCTGTACTAATACCTGCTGGCCAATCTTTACACTATCATGGATATTTTCAATATAACCCGGACGAATTTCTGAGATATGAATCAGACCAATCGTTCCCATTTTTCCAGCTCAACAAAAAGCTCCATAAGGCTGAATCCCTGTGATTTTGCCTTTTTAATTTATCACCGATTTTTCATCAGTCTTCACCTCAATTGTCTCAATCACAACATCTTCCACCGGCTTATCCATAGCCCCCGTCTCAACAGCTGCAATCTTGTCCAAAACTTGGTAGGACGCTTCATCAGCCAGCTGACCAAAGACAGTGTGGCGCCGATCCAAATGCGGTGTTCCTCCCTGACTGGCATAGACTTCAGCGATAGCTTCAGGCCAGCCGCCGCGGCTCAATTCCTTAGCTGAATAAGGAAGATTTTTTTATTTTTGAACAATGAAAAATTGACTGCCATTAGTATTTGGCCCAGCATTTGCCATGGAAAGAGCCCCACGAATATTGTAAAGCTCAGGTGAAAACTCATCTTCAAATTTCTCACCATAGATAGACTGACCGCCCATACCGGTACCAGTAGGATCGCCACCCTGAATCATAAAGTCCTGAATAATGCGATGGAAAATCACACCGTCATAGTATCCATCTTTAGCAAGGGCAATAAAGTTGGCTACTGTTTTTGGTGCATGTTCTGGAAAACAGCTGAACTTTCATGTCACCATGATTAGTCTTGATAGTCGCTTTTGGACCTTCTGCTGCTGCAAGTTCTACTTGTGGAAAATGTAATTCTTTTTCTACCATACCTAACTCCTCTAAAGCGGCAAAAATACCGTCTTCTTCTACTGTTTTTGTAATATAATCTGCTCTTTTTCGCAGTTCTTCATGGGAAACGCCCATGGCAATGCCAATTCCGGCATAGTCAAACAATTCCAGATCATTGAGTCCGTCGCCAAAAACCATGACATTTTCAGGTTTCAAGCCCAGATGCTCGACAACCTTGGAAACTCCGGCTGCCTTGGAACCTTCTGTCGGCACGACATCTGACGAATGAGGATGCCAGCGAACCAAACGCAGATGCTCCGCTAACGCCTCTGGCAACTGCAGGCCATCTCCTCTATCTTCAAAAGTCCAAAGCTGATAAATATCCTTGTCTAAATGAAAGTCTGGATCAACAGGCAAATCTGGATAAACCACATCAATGGCCTCTGAAATCAGAGAATTTCGATTGGACAAGGCTGCTCCATGGCTGCCGACCAGACCATAATCAATTCCTTCCTCCTGAGCCCAAGCAATATAGGATGTCACTCTATCGGACGGGATAACCGTCTGAGAAATCACCTTCCCTTTGCTGTCTTCGACATAAGCTCCATTCAGCGTAACGAAAAAGTCTGGTTGCAAAGCTCTCAGCTCCGGCACGACACCAAACATTCCTCGACCAGACGCAATACCCGTCAAAATCCCTTTGTCTTTCAACTGCTTGAAAACTGTCTGGATAGAATCTGGGATAAAACCTGTATCCTTGACTCGTAGGGTATCATCTATATCGAAAAAGACAATTTTTATCTTTTTTGCCTTATACTTTAATTTTGCGTCCATATCTCCCCTTGTCCAATCTTAATCTTTTCTATTATACCATTAAAAGTCTTCTTGTGGGACAAGATGGTGCTGAAAAGCATAAACAACTGCCTGAGTGCGGTCGCTCACCTCCAATTTGGACAGGATATTGGAGACATGAGTCTTGACCGTTTTGAGGGAAATGAAGAGCTCATCCGCAATCCGTTGATTTTCATAACCCTTGGCTAAAAGCCCCAAAATATCACGCTCACGAGCTGTCAAATCCTCGTGGAGCTCGATATGGTTACGATGATATTCCACCTTTCTTTGCTGACCTCTGTTTCAATGGCAAATTCTCCCTTGGCCACTTTTTTGACGGCACGAAGAATTTCTTCAGCGCTGGAAGTCTTAAGCATGTATCCATGAGCGCCTGCATCCAGAACAGGATAAATTTTTTCATTATCCAGATAAGAAGTCAAAATCAGAATTTTTGCTTCCGGCCACTCTTTTAAAATGGCTAGTGTCGCTTCAATCCCATTCATCTCAGGCATGACGATATCCATGATAATCACATCCGGACGACTTGCCAAAGCCTTCTCCACACCTTCTTTTGCCATTAACTGCTTCGGATACCTCTGCTATATCCTCTTGCAGTTCCAGATAACTTTTCAATCCCAATCTGACCATCTGATGGTCATCCACTAACAATATCTTCATGATCTTCTCCTTCTAGTAAAGGTATCGTGATTTCAATAGAAAGGCCTTTTCTGGGGGCTGTTAAAAGCTTAAAAGTGCCCGCCATATCCCGCACACGGTCTTCCATATTTTTCAAGCCGTAACTGAGTTCATCCTGAGCCAGCGGATCAAAACCGACGCCATTATCAGATACCTTGATTTTAAGCTCATTAGGCGCCTGATAGAGGTAAATATCCAACCGACTGGCCTGGGCATGCCGCAGTGTGTTGTTGATAATTTCCTGCATGATTCTGAAGACATGCTCCTCCATCTGTTTGGGTAGATGCCCAACCTGATGATTGAAGTGAACATCAATGTCGCTTTTATCAGTCAGCTCCTTGATAATCACATCCATACCTTCGACCAGAGTCTTATTTTCCAACTCTGTAGGCCGCAGGTGAAGCAGGAGAATCCGTAAATCCTTCTGGGCTGTGTCCAGAATATCGGCAATCCCCTTGAGCTGTTTTTGCAGTTGTTCTCCATCAAGCCGTTCTACATTTCCAGCCACTCCTGAAAGAATCATATTGGCTGCAAATAATTCCTGACTGACAGTATCGTGCAAGTCACGCGCAATCCGCCGCCGTTCTTTTTCGATAATTTTTTCTTCTGTCTGCAGGGATTGGTTTTCAGACTTTTGGAGATTTCTCTGTCAGACGGTGCAGCCTTCTCTCGAGCTGATGCAGAGTGCGATCCAGCTCGGGCTGGTCTGTCGGCTCCAGTCTCCGTCCATCCAGCAAATGCCGAAGATTTTTTTGCACATGGGCTACCGATAGATACTGTATCAAGCGAGCTGCTATCACAATCAGAATGGTCAGTGATAAACCGATAATCACAACAAAGAACACAAAAGACTGCAACAGCTCCAAATCATTAAAGAGCTCCTGCCAAGTGAAATCAAAAATATTGAAAATATAATGGAAGATGATAAATAAGACAAAGAAAGTATAGAGGAGAATGAGAAAATAATTTGATTTCTTCACTTTCTGACAACCTCCACATTTCCTAAGAAGCTGACGAGGACAATCTTCACTGTCTTATTGGCCCGTTTATAGTCTGGTGTCGTCAGCGAAATGGTTTCATTGCGCAGCTTGCGGGATGGATGATGCAGAAAGTTTAGCTCCCCGTAAAGAGTATTGATTTGCAGCTGAATTTCCACATCCAGCGGCACAATAATCTTGGTATCGCCAAAACCTTTTCGAATGACAATGACATTATCATGGTTGACCAAAATCACGTCTTCCAAATGAATGGTGTCTTTCCCAACAATGCGCAAGAGATTGATGTCGTGAAATTGACAGCTGTCCTTAGAAAAATGCTGCAGATCCCCCAACCAGCGATTCTTCTCACTCTGAATTTCCACATCTTCTTCGTAAACGAGATGGGTTTCTTGATTTTCCTTATAGATATAAGGGTAGGCCACAATCATCCCATAAACAAGCGCAAATAAAAGGGCAGCAATGACGTAGGGATTGAGCATAATAATGAAAAACAGCATAATCATGGAAGCGACTAGCAGAAAATTCCCTTTTTGCTTGCCGAAGTAATAATAGAGCAGCAGCAAAAAAAGGACCAAGATAATGACAACTCGTGAAAAATCAGCTGCCAACATGGTCACCAATGCCATGGATAATAAGACTGTTTCAACAAAGACAAATAATTGAACCTTCCACATAGCCGTTTCCTTTCTCTACCTTCCTATTTTAACAAAATTAAACCAAAAAACCTCCGTCCAAGGCATGAAATGGGGAAATTTGTCCAGCAAAAAAGGAAAAACCATCCTTTCAAGCCAGAAAGCTTAAAAGGAATGGTCTTTCATCATTGATGTTCTGAAGAACTAGAGCTACTAGAATGACTTTCATCATCGGACGATGAACTGCTCTTCGAGTTGCTAGATGATGATGACGAACTAGATGATGATGGTGTCGTTGCTTCTGTCACGTAAAGAGTGATTTTTTCATTAGATTTGAGGTCAATAGTCTGACCTGCTGCTGGTGACTGGGAAGTTACCAAGTCTGCCTGAGTAGAAGTGACCGAACGGTCAACAACTCGCTCAATTCGGGAAGAAGAAATTCCCATTTGGATCAAGTAAGAACGTGCATTGGCGTAGGTGTACTGCATGCTGCCAAGTCAGGCATGGATACACTAGTTACTTCTTTGGCTACTGTCAGCTTGATCTTATGATTAGAAGTCAAATCATAGGTCGAACCAGCTGCCGGTGACTGACGAATCACCTGACCTGGCTCGTACTCGTCCGATTCCTCCTCAACAATCTCAATCAATTTCTCAGGAACCTTAAAGTTTTCTTTCAAATCTTTGACGGCCGCATCTTTCAGTCTCTCAGTATAATCTTCCATCACAAAGGTTTTCGGTCCCTTGGAAATAATCAGGTCAATCTTGCTACCTTCGCGACGCTGACTATTAGCCTGTGGATCAGTTTTAATGACTTTGCCAGATTCGACATTGTCGCTGTATTCTTCCTTTTCGTCTCCGACAACCAGCTTCTTAGCTTCAATAGCGGAGCGAGCCTCTGCTACAGTCTGACCAGAAACATCTGGCACGCTGGTATTGGATGGACTATTATAAAGGAGGACAACAAAAGCCGCCAAAACCAATAGGACTGCAAAGAAAAGTACCTTGTAACGCGTTCTCAAACGACGTTTCTTTGGAACTTTCTTAACCGCATCAGCTGTCTCTTCCTTAACTTCATCCGCTTCCGCTTTAGGCGGTGTTGGCTTAACAGGTGGAACTGCCGGCTGCGGTACCGGCGAGATTTTTGGCAAGGTCTTGGTGTCTGCTTTCGCAACATCATCAAAGACTAATTTCTTTTCATTACGGCGTTCATAAGATAAGCTGCTGGACAAGTCGACATACATCTCTGCAACTGACTGATAACGATCCGTCAGTTTTTTGGCTGTTGCCTTAATGACCACATTTTCTAAAGCCTGAGGCACATTAGGATTTTCAGAAATGATGGATGGCAGCGGCTTTTGGAAATGCTGTAGGGCAATCGTAACTGCACTATCCCCATCATAAGGGATATGACCAGTCAGCATTTCATAAAAAAATAATCCCCTATCGCATAAAATATCACTCTGAACAGTTGCTTTAGAGCCACGCGCCTGCTCAGGTGATAGATAATGAACCGAGCCTAGCATTGAGTTAGTCTGAGTCAGACTTGTCTCTGCAAAGGCCACCGCAATCCCAAAGTCTGTTACCTTGGCATTGCCATCTGGGGTCAAGAGGACATTTTGTGGTTTCAGGTCACGATGGACAATACCCTCGTGTATGCGCCAAGCGCATTGCCAGCAAGATTTGTCCCATGATTCTGACTGCTTCTTCATTTGAAATCGGAGAATTCTCTTTGATATAGCGCTTGAGGTCAAGACCTGCCACGTATTCCATAGCCAGATACTGCTGGCCATCTTCTTCCCCAATATCAGTAATCCGAACGATGTGCGGATGGTCCAAGTCAGCCATCGCCTTAGCTTCCCGCTGGAAACGCGCGACAGCGATAGGATCTGTCTGGTAATTGGTCCTAAGAACCTTTACCGCAACTTCCTCACCATCCAAAATCAAGTCCTTGGCCAGATAGACATCTGCCATGCCTCCGCGGCCAATCTGCTTGATGATTTTATATCGCCCGGCAAAGATTTTGCCGATTTGAATCATGCCTTATCCTCCTTGTCAAAGCGAACCAGAGCAACTGTGATGTTATCCAGCCCTCCAGCATTGTTGGCAAAGCGAATTAAGGTTTCTGTTTTTTCAGACAGGCTGATGTCGCTGGTGACAATGTCACAAATTTCACTATCTGAAATCATATTGGTCAGACCGTCACTATTAAGCAGAAGGTAGTCACCATCTTCCAAGGTAATCATGCCATAGTCAGGCTGCACTTCGTCTTTTTGACCAATAGACTGGGTAATGATATTCTTCTGCGGATGACGCTCTGCTTCTTCTGGAGTAATCTGTCCAGCTTTCAACAAAGCATTAACAAGCGAGTGATCATTAGTCAGCTGACGGTATTCATCACCACGAATCAAGCCGATACGAGAATCGCCGATATGGGCATAGATGGCTTGATTATCAATGATAGCCAAGGCTTCCAAAGTCGTTCCCATACCCTTGTATTCTTCATCTTGACCAAATTGATGAATGCGCTGATTTTCCTCTTCCAAGTGCTCCGCAAACCATTCACGCACCTGATTCACCGAATCAATCTGTGTATCAACCCAGGCAGCTCCTAAGTCTGTCACAGCCATTTCGCTGGCAATGTTTCCAGCTCTGTGACCGCCCATACCATCTGCCAAGATGATTAGGGTCTTGCCAGCCCGATTCACAAAAAGATTGGCATAATCTTGGTTATTTGTACGCTTTTGACCAACATCTGTTAATAATGAAATTTCCATACTGTCAGTTTCCTCCTCTTATTCCGATATCTTCCTAAATTGACTGATAAAAAATCCGTCGCTTTCATATAATTCCGGCGTAATTAAGATACAGCCGTCTTTGACGATATCTTTTCTTTCATGGTCTAATAAGACTTGCTCAAAGTTCGGATGACTGGCCAGAAATTTCTCGACAACCTCAAAATTCTCTTTGGCCATAATCGTGCAAGTACTATAAGCTATTATACCACCTTTACGTAGACTTTGACAAACGCTGTCTAGTATATCCAGCTGAATTTTTTGTAAATTCTCAAAATCTGCATTTTCTTTATTATATTTTATATCCGGTTTGCGGCGAATTAAGCCAATACCAGAGCAAGGAGCATCCACCAGGATTTTATCGAAAGCATCTGAGCCAAAAGTCTCAAACACCTTTGGTCGCGTCCAGCTTTTTTTAGTGATGATTTTTATCTGCCAAGCCCAGTCTTTTCTGCATTTTTCTTCTACGAGCTCTAACTTATGATCGTAGAGGTCCAAGGCTGTAATGTGGCCGCTCGTCAGATAGGAAGCCATGTGAACAGTCTTGCCCCCCGGTGCACTGCAAGCATCCAAAATCTCCTCCTCTCCTTCGATGTCCAGAGTTGGAGCCACAAGCTGGCTAGACTCATCCTGAATCGTAATCGCTCCGCTTTCAAAGAGCTGATGCCCAGCAAAATGCCCCTGTCTTTTAACCAAGGCTGACGGAGATAAAAGCGAGTTCTCAGCCCCTAAAAGCTGACGAAGTTCTGCCTTGCGCGACATATCCGTCACGCGAATGCTGGCCTTGCTGCGAACAAAGAGACTGGCAAAGATAGCTAGAGCTCTTTCTTCGCCAAACTCTTCTATCAGGTCTTTGACCAGCCAGACCGGCAAAGAATACTGGATCGAATAGCGTTTGTTTTTGCGCTTGATTGTTTCAAAATCAGCCACACCCTCACGCTCAATCCTACGTAACAAGGCATTGACAAATTTCTCGCTGCCGCGCTTACGGATTTTCGCAATTTCAACAGCCTCATGAACAGTTGCATGCTGAGGGATTTTATCCAGATAGAGCATCTGGTACAGACTGAGCATAAGCAGGATGTAAAGCCAGTTATCTAATTTGTCCCTATCCTCAATCAGATGGGATAGATACCATTCCAAAGTGATTTTCCGAGCAACTGTGCCGTAAACCAGCTCGGTTACCAGACCTTTATCTGCTTGACTCAGAGGACTTTGACTCAGAGCTCGGTTTAAGGCGATATTGGAATAGGCTCCTTCTTCAAAAACTTCTTCCAAAATTTCCAAGGCCTGCCAACGGGCCGTTTTATGCTTACTTTCCAAAAGTATCTCCTATGGACAGGCTGCGGCCCAGTCCATTCAAAAAATCAACGATAGCCATCTTGGGCTTACCAGCAGGCTGAACCGTCTTCAGCGAGAGGGCTCCCTTACCAGCTGCAACCACCAGTTCTTTTTTACTAATAGACAATATCTGTCCCGGCTGACCGCTACCAGCCATCATATCTGCTTCGTAAATCTTAAAGCGTTGCCCCTGCAGCAAGGTATGAGCTACTGGCCAAGGATACATGCCACGAATTTGATTGAAAATTTGGCGGTTTGTTTTGCTCCAGTCTATCCGCTCTTCTTCTGGGCTGATATTCGGAGAGAAAGTGACCTGACTAGGATCCTGCGGCTGAGGAATGATCTGCCCTGCCCTGTAGGCTGGCAGCACATCCAATAACAGATCTCGACCAATAAGCGCCAATTTTTCAAAGAGAGTTCCGACATTATCAGTCTCTTCAATCGGCGTTGCCTTGCTGGCTATCATGTCTCCAGCATCCATTTCCTTGACCATTTCCATAATCGTAACACCCGCTTGCTCATCACCATTGATCAGAGCATAGTGAATGGGCGCACCACCTCGGTATTTAGGCAGCAAGGAGGCATGAACATTCACCGCAAAATCAACACTGTCCAGCAAGCGGCTAGGCAAAAACTGCCCAAAAGCAGCTGTCACAATACCATCTGCTTCTAAGTTCATCAGCTCCTCTAAATCCGAGCTTTGAGCCAGTTTTTCCGGTTGATAAACCGGTAGCTTGTATTCCAAGGCTAGCTCTTTTACCGGAGTCATGCGGATCTCTCTTTTACGGCCGACGGCACGGTCCGGCTGCGTTACCACTGCTAACACTTCGTATTGACCGCTATCCAGCAACCCTTTTAGGACAGTCGCTGAGAAGTCCGGTGTTCCCATAAATATTATTTTCATCATTTTAAACTATTGATTCCTTCTTTGTTCCTTCCCTTATTATATCAGAAGTCGCCTACAACAACCTTAATCTCGGCTAAAATGCTTCACATAAAATTTTGTGGCTCATTATCAATTGTCAGGCGTAAATCTTTATTGTCCCGATTCTGCGTCCAGTCCAAGACTTGATTTAGCGTCGCCTGCAGCTTGTCCTCAAAGCGATATTTGAGTAGAATCTGATAATGATAGAGATTGTGGGTGCGGGCAATCGGCTTCGGCGTTGGACCCAGGATTTGCACTTTTTCTGACAGACCGCTCCGCAGAATATCCATAACTTCATAAGCTTTTCGCACTGCTGTCTCTTCATCCTTGTGTGACAGAGTCAGGCCGACTGTAAAGTAATATGGCGGATAACCTAGCTGCCGGCGGATTCCCATTTCATAAGCATAAAAGCCCTCGTAATCCTGCTGCTTGGCAAACTCAATGGCATAATGATGAGGATTATAGGACTGGATAAAGACCTGACCAGCCTTTCAGCCCGACCAGCACGGCCTGCCACCTGAGTCAGCAGCTGGAAGGTTCGTTCTGAAGAGCGAAAGTCCGGCAGATTGAGAGCAGTATCCGCATTGAGTACACCAACTAGCGTCACGTTTGGAAAATCCAATCCCTTGGCAATCATCTGGGTGCCTAAGAGAATATCTGCCTGCCCCTGACCAAAGCTTTCTAAAATGGCTTCATGACTGCCTTTCTTACGGGTCGTATCTACATCCATCCGCAAAATGCGAGCCTGTGGAAAGAGCTGAATCAACTCATCATAAGCTTTCTGCGTCCCAGTACCATAATAGCGAATGCTGCGGCTGGCACAGTTAGGACAACTCTGAGGAATATTCTTAGTAAAACCACAGTAGTGGCAGTTCATGGTCTTAGTGTCCATATGCAGGGTCAGAGAAATATCACAGTTGGGACAGCTGTCAACGGTCCCACATTCCCGACACATAACAAAGCTGGAATACCCCCGCCTGTTGAGCATGAGAACCGTCTGCTCTCCCTTATCCAGACGATCTTGAATAGCCTCTAGCAGGACTGGGGTGAAATTACTGGCCTCATGCTGCCCGATATAATCCCGAAAATCCACCACTTCCACTTGAGGAATCTGCGCCAGCGGATTTGCACGCTTGCTGAGCAGCTGAAAATCATAGACTCCACGGCTTGCTCGAGCACGGCTCTCCAAGCTCGGAGTTGCCGAACCTAACACTAAGACAGCTTGATTATACTGAGCTCGCAGGAGAGCCACCTCTCTGGCATGATAGCGAGGATTGGAATCCTGCTTATAAGAGGATTCATGCTCTTCATCAATGATAATGGCTCCAATATTTGTCAAGGGAGCAAAAATAGCTGAACGCGCGCCGACAACGACCTGGGCAGCTCCTCGCTCCACCTTGCGCCACTCATCATATTTCTCACCGTCAGACAGACCTGAATGCAAAATTGCAACTTGGTCGCCAAATCTAGAAATAAAGCGGTCAGTAACCTGCGGAGTCAGAGAAATCTCTGGAACCAGCATGATAGCGGTCTTTCCCTGAGCCAGTGCCTCAGCGATGACCTGCAGGTAAACTTCGGTCTTCCCGCTGCCAGTAACCCCTTCTAGGAGAACTGGCTGAGAATGACTCTGACCAATTTTCTGAGTGATTGCTGCAACCGCTGCGGCTTGTTCATCATTTAAGGTCAGACTTTGCTGCTGCCGCTCCTTTTGGAAATAAGCAGCAGAACGGCTGATTTCTCTATCCTCAATGCTAATTAGGTTTTCTTTGATAAAGTAATTAATAATATCGCGCGAAAAAGTTTTTCTCGCAAATCAGCCAAGAGCTGGCTATCCTGCTGCTCCAGCAAAGACTTCTTTTTAATGCTTGTTTTTTTCTTGGCTTGTCGGGGAAGGTCATGATTTTTGCAGAGCGGTATGATTGACCCTGATACCATTTCTCAGTCTTAATATGCTTCTTGTCCGTCGCCTGATACTCCAGCCGAAATGCGGCCCAGTTTGGGTCAGTCGCATCAGCTTGGCCTGGCTTTTTCTTGTCCAAATCAGAAAAGCGAAGACTGTCCTCCTGACCAAAAGATAGCTGAACGCTCCTCATCATTCAGCAGCTCCGTCGGATAGAGTAGTTTATCATAGCTGGAGTTGAGAAGACTAGGCAGCATGGCCTTTTAAAAAGGGTAATCTTATAGGAAAAAGACTGACTTGCGCAGCTCATCCGCCAGCCAGAGCTGTTCCTGATTCAGCACGGGACTGAAATCAAGGACTTCCGCAATCTCCTTTCAGCTCTTCTTGGTATCCCGTTTCATCAAAACCAACTACAATCCCCTGAATCAGGCGATTTCCCTGCCCAAAAGGGACATGAACCCGCATGCCAGCTGCCAGCATCCCTGCAAACTCTTCTGGAATAGCATAGCTATAGGGCTTGTCCGTCTGCATCAGAGGAACATCCACAATAATCTTTGCCACCTTCATATTCTCACCCCACTTTCCTAACATCATTACAGAAAAAATAAGATTGAGCATCCCCAACCTTAAATCTTCTCACCTTCTTCTTTTTCTTTAGCGATTTGCTCTTTAATCTTGCGTTCTTCTTCTTCTTTACGCAGGCGCTCTTCTTCTGCCCGACGGCGAACTGCCTCGCGCTTGCCTTCTGGATCTGGATGGATAACGACATTACCGGATTCAATTTCTTCCAAAGCACGAAGAGTGGATTTGACAGACTTGAATTCCTGTGTAGCGGGAGCCCCAGCTTCAAGCTCATGCGCGCGCTTAGCTTCTAAAATAACCAAGGAATACTTTGACGGAACCTTGTCCAGCAAAGTGTCAATAGACGGTTTTAACATCATAATTTTTCTACCCTAATTTCTAACTTTCTATCGAATAATCGTTTCATTTTTTTGGAAGCATGTCCTGATAACGGCCGATAACACGGTCTACTCGGAAATGCTCTGCTTCAATCACGCGCTTGACACGGTCGGCAGCCAGCGGCACCTGATCATTGACAATGGCATAATCATACTCGCGCATAAGGGCAATTTCTTCTTTGGCCTTTTCAATGCGCTGAGCGATAATCTCAGCACTGTCTGTCCCACGGCCGACCAAGCGGTCTTTGAGTTCTTCTAAGTCTGGAGGAGTCAAAAAAATAAAGACGGCATCTGGAACTTTTTTCTTGACTTGCAAAGCTCCCTGAACCTCAATCTCTAGGAAGACATCAATACCTTTATCCAGCGTTTCATTGACATAAGTCAGAGGCGTCCCGTAGTAGTTTCCTACATACTCTGCGTACTCCAGCATCTGGCCCTGACGAATCAGCTCTTCAAACTCCTCGCGAGTGCGGAAGAAATAGTCAACTCCATCCACTTCGCCTGGACGCTGAGGACGAGTCGTCATGGATACCGAGTACTGGAAATTGGTTATCAGTGCTTTCAAAAATTTCTCGTCTAACAGTCCCTTTTCCTACACCAGAGGGACCAGAAAAGACGATTAGTAAGCCTCGTTCCGTCATCATGTCTCCTTCACAGTCTTTCTATCTAGTGTAACAAAATTAGGCTGATATTTCAAGAGGATAGGAAGAAATGTATGTGTCTAGAGTTTTGAGAAAATAGAAAAATAAGCAAGCAATCATACGGAAAACAAAATAGACCAGCAGAACATTCAAGAAAAAAGCAATCTGTTACCAGACTGCATTTCTTCTTTATTTTGCGTAGTCAACGGCTCGCATCTCACGGATAACCGTTACCTTGATATTGCCCGGATATTCCAAGTTGTTTTCGATCTTTTCACGAACATCGTGAGCCAAAAATCGTAATCTTGTCATCCTTAATCTTGTCCGGCTGAACCATAATCCGGATTTCCCTGCCGGCTTGTAAAGCAAAAGCTGTTCTTGACACCCTTGAAGCTATTAGCGATTTCTTCCAAATCTTGGAGACGCTTGATATAGCTTTCCAGAGATTCACTGCGGGCACCTGGCCGAGCGGCACTGAGAGCGTCTGCTGCAGCTACGATAACGGCAATGACACTTTCTGCTTCCACATCTCCGTGGTGGCTGGCAATCGTATTAACAACGACTGGATGCTCCTTGTACTTACGAGCCAGTTCTGTCCCGATTTCCACGTGGCTGCCTTCAACCTCACGGTCGATAGACTTGCCAATATCATGGAGGAATCCAGCACGGCGGGCTAAATTAGCATTTTCACCCAGCTCAGCAGCGATGATACCGGAAAGCTTGGCAACCTCAATAGAGTGCCGCAGGACGTTCTGACCATAAGAAGTGCGGAACTGCAAGCGACCCATGATTTTCATCAAATCAGGATGCAGGTTAGGAGCTCCGATTTCATAAGCTGCGGCTTCCCCGTACTCACGGATACGATTGTCAATTTCCAGACGGTTCTTCTCAACCAACTCCTCGATGCGAGCTGGGTGAATACGACCATCTTTCAAGAGTGCTTCCATGGTCATACGAGCAATCTCGCGTCGAATCGGATCAAAACCTGAGAGAGTAACCACTTCAGGCGTATCATCAATGATGACATCAATACCAGTCAGACTTTCAAAAGTTCGGATATTGCGACCTTCACGGCCAATAATCCGACCCTTCATACTGTCATCTGGCAGATGCACCGTTGAGTTGGTTTGCTCAGCGACATAATCACCGGCAATACGCTGCATGGCTTGGACCAAGATATTCTTCGCAACCTTGTCAGACCGCTCTTTGATATCTTGCTCCGCATCCCGAATCCTAGTCGCAATCTCTTTAGAAAGCTTGTCCTCGGTCTGCGTCAAAATAATATCACGCGCTTCTGTCTGCGATAGCGAAGCAACTCGCTCCAGCTCTGCTGCCTTCTGCTTTTCAAGTTCCGCTACTTGTTCTTCACGCGCATCAATGTGTTTAGATTTATCTGAGAGACTTTGTTCTTTTTGCTCCAAAGCCTTTTTTCTTTGTTGCTTAAATTATCGTCTTTGCGGTCAAGAGTAGAAGCACGCTCTGTCAAGCGGCTTTCGATTTGTTTTCAACTCTTGACGTTCAGACTTAAATTCTGCATCAACTTGTTCACGATATTTTCTGGCTTCTTCTTTTGCCTCCAAAAGTGCTTCTTTTTTAAGCGAACTTGTTTCCCGCTTAGCTTCTTTGACAATCAAATCAGCTTCACGTTCAGCTTGTCCGCGTAAATTGGTTGCTTCTTGTTCAGCATTTAAAAGAGTAAGCTCTGCAGCTTCTTTAGATGATTTCATCTTAGCTGAGACACTTACATATCCAATCACTAAACCAATGATGGCAGCAAAAACAGACATAATTATAGGAAATAGGTCCATGTTTTTTTACTCCAAATCTATTTAATTGTTGAATTCAAAAATTCCATACTATTCTATCACAAATCTAAAAAAATTCACAAACCTATTTTTTTGAAAAACAAGAAAGCTTTTGTCCAATTTTTTACCGACTAAAATCTTCAAAGTTTGTAGAAGCCTGAGCACCAAAAACTTTTTTTCAAGAGATAAGCAAGATTGTTCAAATTTTTTTCATTCCTTTAAGACTGCAAACTTTATTCCCAAATAAAAAATTTTTATGCTATAATCAGAGAAGAAAAGATGCATATGAGACAGGCTTTTTCTTCGCTAACAAGACAAACCTATGGCTTGATATCACTAGAAAAACCTTCTCGCACTCGCTACATTGTAAAGGAGAAACCATGTCTAAAGAAGTTGTCGTTGAAAGCTTTGAGCTGGATCACACCATCGTCAAAGCGCCTTATGTTCGCCTCATCGGAGAGGAAACTGGCCCTAAAGGCGATATCATTTCCAATTTTGATATCCGTCTGGTTCAGCCTAATGAAGATTCAATCCCAACTGCTGGCCTGCATACCATTGAGCATTTGCTGGCCATGCTGATTCGCAAGCGCATTGATGGTATGATTGACTGCTCACCTTTTGGCTGCCGCACTGGTTTTCATATGATTATGTGGGGGCAACACAGCTCCAGCCAGATTGCTCAAGTCATCAAATCCTGTCTGGAAGAAATCGCTGAGTCAACTAGCTGGGAAGATGTCCCTGGAACAACCATTGAATCCTGCGGAAACTACAAGGATCACAGCCTCTTTTCAGCCAAAGAATGGGCTAAACTTATTCTCAGCCAAGGGATCTCTGACGATGCCTTTGAACGCCATGTGATTTAAAACAATAAAAAGTTCTCGAAGTCGAGAACTTTTTTTGTGCATGTATAATGAAATCCATCAACAAACTAGAAAGTCAGCTGCTGAAGAAATGTTCAAAGATGACTAGAAATCAAGTGAGTCAGCATGACCTGGTCCATTTCCGACAAAGTATCCAGTCTTACAGTTAATACTGAAGAGGTAGGTGCCATCTGGCTTGAAGAGGTTGTAGTAGCCGTTTCCTTTGATAATATTAACGCGTTCCAGAATATAGTTGTCTCCAGAAATGTAGCCGCGCTCACGAGAAGTTTGCAAAATCTTCTCCAGAACACCAGGATTGAATATCCAAGCTGGATTGTTGACGTCATCAATAGCTGCTTGGTTATAAGGGACACGACTGAGATCTCTCTGAAGATTTACTCCATTGCTAGGAAGACCATAGCCAGAGTATGAGCTGGAAGCCCCTGAACCAGATGCACTTGAACCGCCACTTGTACCTGCACCTGTACCTCCTTGATCAGTAGCAGGAGCCGGTGTTGGAATCTGTTGGCCGCGTCCTTGGGCAATCGCTGCTTTTAGAACTTCATCTAATTTAGCATTGCCACTTGATACATCTGAGAAGGTCGCATTGGTATTGGCCTTGGCTTCCTTGTTCAAGACGCCGTCAGTGATTGCTCCGCCATCAAACTGTGAATTGACACTTTGGATAGCCGAAATCTGCTTGACCAAGGAATCATACTTGCTCTTAGCGGCATCATAGTCTTTGCTGCCTTTTAGCTTTTCAAGTAAGGTTTTTAATTTTTCCAAGTCGCCGAATTTACTGTTTTTGACAGCTGTCTGATTGCTATCTGTGAAAAATGCAGCATATTCATCATTAAAGGCCTTCAAATTCTTGGCAGTATTATCAGAGCTAGAGGAAGACGAGCTCTTTTTGCTGGACTGCGATGTTGAAGAACTTGAGCTTGTAACAGTCTTGTGCCCCCAATTATGCCCCAGAGCAAAGTAAAGCCCTGTGCCCGCTACAGCAATCCCTAAAAGTCCTAAGACTGGATAAAGGAAAGCTTTTTTCTTGTAGAAAGGCGTCTTAGGAACCTGTAATTCCTTCTCATCAAGCGGTTCTGGAATAGGACCGTAAGATGTCTTTTGAACGGGAGCAACAGGAACCGCATCTTCCTGCTCTGAGCGTTGACTGCGAGATCCTAAGGGATTTGGAGCTGCTTCTGGTTCACTTGCTGTCTCAGCGGCTGTCAACCGAGCTGTTGGAATCTCCTGTTCACTTTCAACCTCTTGCCGTCTTTCTTTGATGAAGTCGGTCAAATCAGAAGAGGCTTGCTCAGCTTGAGCAGCTTCCTGCTCCTGCAGCTTTCTGATTTTCTGAGTTTCAAATTTTTCCTGCTTCGATTTCCTGACGGTGCTGCTTGATATACTTATCCAGCACATTGTCGCTTTCATTCACACCGGCTTCCAGCTCCTCTTTCTTACGAGTAGCTTGTCCGACTGTCATTTCCTTGGCCTCTTCAAAATCAAGGACAGACTCTTTCTTTTCTTCTTCCGGTGAGTAGTTTTCTTCTTTCGTCACGGCAAATCCTTTTCTAATCTAACTGACGTTTGACCCGCTGGCCAAAATACTGATATAAATCAACTTTTAAAGTACCATTATAAAGTTTGCGTTTTTTATCGGCCTGACTGCCGTATTTGCTTTCAAACGCTTCATCGCTAGTCAGGATAAACTTGCTCCAGGTTTTGAGCGGAGCAAAGGTTTCTCCCATTTCCTGATAAAGACGAGTCACAGCCTCATCATCTAGGAGGCGCTCCCCGTATGGCGGATTAGAGATAATCACACCATTAATCTTATCTGTATGCAAATCCTGCAGACGCATCTGCTTGAAGCGAATCTGCTCTGCAACTCCTGCTTGCTCAGCGTTTTTTCGAGCTAGTTCTACCATACGGCCATCGATATCCGAGCCAGAAATATCCAGCTGAATGGTCTGATCAATCTGACTGAGTGCAGTCGAGCGAGCCTGTGCTACCAGATCTTTATCCACCCAATTCCAGTCTTCAAAGGCAAAAGAACGATGGAGTCCCGGCGCCATCTTCATCCCGATCATAGCAGCTTCGATACAAAAAGTACCAGAGCCGCAAGTCGGGTCTATCAAAGGCTTATCTGGATACCAATTGGACAGGAGTAAAATGGCCGCTGCCATATTTTCCTTGATCGGTGCACCACCTTTCTCAGCCCGATAGCCACGTTTGAAGAGGCTAGACCCTGTTGTATCAATCATGACCGTCGCTACATCTTTTAGAATAGAAACCTCTATCCTAAACTCAGCTCCATTTTCCTGCAAAGGAACCCCTTCCGGACGTGCATAATGCTTCTGCAGCTTCTTGACAACTGCCTTTTTAGAAATAGCCTGAACACTAGGCTCATTGTGAAGTTTTGACTTGACACATTTGGCCTTGGAAATAGGAAATTTAGCTCCCAGCGGTAGATAATTCTCCCAATCCAGAGCAAAAACTCCCTGAAAGAGCTCTTCAAAAGTCTTGGCTGGAAAACTGCCAACTACAATCTTAATCCGATCGGTCGCGCGCAGCCAGAGATTGGTTTGAATAATGGTACTGACATCACCCTCGAAGCGAACCCGGCCATTTTCGACCTGACAATCAAGTCCCAGCTCTCTGATTTCACGGCCGACGACAGCTTCTAGCCCTGCCGCTGCGGTCGCAATTAAATTAAATTTTTCTTTCATCTCGGCTTTTAAATGGATTCCAATCTATACAAACAAAGGGAGTGAGACAAAAATCGTGATTTCGTCACATCGATTTTCCTCACTCTCCCTTTTTAAATTTTGGGCTGAGAAGGTTTCGCTGCCATTTATCAGCTAGCTCATTCCTTGAAATGTCCATCAGACAAATGAAGCAACAGCTAGTTGAACTTGGCAGAGAATAGAGCGCTCAGCCACTCTCTTGCTATTCTATTATAAAATTTAAAGAGGACAGGACTTGACGTCCCAGCCTCAGCCTATATGCAATTTTCTGTAAGCCATGTTTTGTTCCGGAAATGACTAGGTACCATTTCCTTCGATAATCATCTGTCTACTGTTTCCAGTCAGAGTGCTATGTTCGCTTCCACGCACTCCATGCCCCGACCAAAGTTTGGGTTGCTAGCTTGAGGGGTTTACCGCGTTCCACTTCTTCTGTTTCCAGAAGAACTACGTCACTGTGGCACTTTCAGACCCTAATCAGACATATCCAAAAGACTTAGCCCTTTTCAGTCGCCGTAACGGAAAAATCCGTCCCTAGGCTTATTTCTTCGCCTAGCACAAACACTACCGGCATCACAGCCAGTGCTAGCATGGACTTTCCTCATGAAAATCTAAAATTTCCACGCGATTATCCAAAAATTGCACTGTTCTAAAAAGAACCATTATTCACGATCCAGAATTTGTTTCCCGAATACTTCCTTTTTCAAGACGGTTCAAGCGCTTCAAGATATCAAAATTAGTCGCAGAAGTCATCTGAGGGAAGCTTTCCGCAGTCGACTGAGTCGCTTTGTGTTGATTGGACAGGCTGAGTCGGCTGAACCGGTGCTTTTTTCAACCGGCTTCGCAGCCAACTCTTCCTTGAGACGGCGATTTTCCTCACGCAGCTCCTTTACCAAGGCTGCATAAGTCTCATAATCCTTGATAATATCATCCAAAAACTCATCCACTTCGGACTTACTATAGCCGCGCACTTCGCGTTTAAAAATCCTGATCAAAAAAATATCTTTTGCTGTAAAAAAATAATACTTGCCATCTTCTCTCTCCAATCTAGTTTATCATATTCAATTATAAACAAAATGCCTAATAAAAAAATCAAGATTTATCATCTAATTTCCCTGAAAAATTTTTCAGCCACTTCATTCAGGTCATCAAATGTTAATTTTTTTGATAAAATATTGTTCTTGTTTTTTTCATTTCTTGGTAAAGATATTTCAACTTTTGTCTCCTGTTCTTCATCGTAAAAAGAGGTAGGCTCCATCTGTATTTTTGAATGACGAATTGATTGTAATCACGAAACTGACTAGGATTTTTGGTAGGTCGGATAAGCATACTTGACGAAATCGGCTTGCTTAAAAGCAGCTAATTTTGCTTGATTAGCTTCGTTCCAATTTTCACCTTGATTCTCAAAGAGAAAGATGGTTGCCGTCTGAAATTCATAGTCTTTTTTCAATTCATTAGCTAGATCCAAAAACCCAAGACTCAAAGCCCAGATTGCCCATAAAAAAACCAGCCAATCTACTCCATCTTCCAAAAAACGGATTAAGTCCCTCTTAGCGGCTTCTTTTATGATGTTTATTCTCATATCTTTTTCCGTCGAAATGCCGATTTCAAAGGCTTTGTAGCCTGTTATTAATAGACTGGTCATTTATTCTCCCTTAAAAAAGTTTTTTGTGGTATAATAGAGTGATGCTATTGTACCAATAAGGAGTTTTATGGTCAACTATCCGCATAAGCTAAAGGCAAAAAGCAGTATCAATAGGCCTGTTCCCGGCATGATTAACTTTGCCAATCGTGGGATGTCTTTTGAAAAGATGATCAACGAATCCAACAGCTACTATCTAAGCAGAGGACTCGCTGTCATCCATAAAAAGCCTACCCCCATTCAGATTGTCAAGGTTGATTATCCGCACCGTAGCCGAGCCAAGATTGTAGAGGCTTACTTTCGGCAAGCTTCCACAACAGACTATTCTGGTGTCTACAAGGGCCATTATATTGACTTTGAAGCCAAGGAAACCCGACAGAAAAAATCGATGCCCATGAAAAATTTTCATTCGCATCAGATTGAGCATATGGAGGCAGTCCTTGAGCAAAAGGGCATCTGCTTTGTCTTACTGCATTTTTCCAGCTTAAGGGAGACTTACCTGCTTCCCGCTTCTTATTTAATTGAGTTTTACAAGATTGACAAGGGAGGAAAGTCCATGCCTCTAACTTACATCCAAGAGCATGGTTATCCGATTGAAATGCAGCAACTTCCCAGCATCCCTTATCTTGAAATTATCGAACAAAAACTACTAGGTGGTATTATAAATGAATAAACAAACTCTTATGCAGGCTTTGAAATATCTTGCAAGTGCACTTATAACCCTGCTTATGATTGGATTCGTGATTGGCTGTTTGGTATTTACCTACTATGCGGTCAAGGCTCCTAAGCTTTCTGAAAAAGACCTCATCGCGACCACATCCAGTAAGATTTTTTTGACAGCAATAACAATTTGATTGCGGACCTAGGCGCTGAAAAGCGGGTCAATGCTGAAACTAGTGAAATTCCTACGGATTTGGTTAACGCCATTGTCGCCATCGAAGACCATCGCTTCTTCAATCACCGCGGGTGGACTTTATTCGGATTGCAGGTGCCCTTATCAGTAACATCCGTCGGAGGTCGCCAAGGGGATCAACTCTGACCCAGCAGTTGATTAAGCTGTCTTATTTCTCAACTTCTTCTTCGGACGCGACCCTTTCACGTAAAATCCAAGAAGCTTGGCTGGCCGCTCAGCTTGAGCGTAAAGCAACCAAGCAGCAAATCTTGACCTATTATGTCAATAAAGTCTACATGTCCAACAGTAACTACGGTATGCAGACAGCAGCCCGAAGCTACTATGGCAAGGACCTAAAAGACTTAAGCTTACACCAAACGGCTCTGCTGGCAGGTATGCCTCAGGCACCTAACCAATACGACCCTTACACCCATCCCAGAGGCTGCAACCAACCGCCGTAATCTGGTACTTCGTGAGATGCATGATCTCAAGTACATCACAGATGAGCAGTATGAGCAAGCTAAGAATACTCCTGTAACCGATGGACTTCAAAGCTTGAAAGCTTCCACTAGCTATCCTGCTTACATGGACAATTATCTTAAGGAAGTAATTGAACAAGTAGAAGAAGAGACTGGCTACAATGTCCTGACAACTGGTATGGAAGTCTATACAAATGTCAACACTGATGCCCAAAAGAAACTCTGGGATATTTACAACACAGGAGACTATGTAGCTTATCCAGATGACGAAATGCAGGTTGCGTCCACTGTTATGGATGTGCAAACTGGTAAAGTCATTGCCCAGCTCGGTTCTCGTAACCAATCTACCAACGTATCCTTTGGTACCAACCAAGCTGTTGAAACCAACCGCGACTTCGGTTCAACAATGAAGCCAATCACCGATTATGCTCCAGCTCTTGAAAATGAAGTCTATACTTCGACAGCTGCTCCTATCACGGATGCTCCATATAACTTCCCGTATTCCAGCACACCAGTCTACAACTGGGATAAGAAATACTATGGCGGGATGACGATTCAATACGCTATTCAGGAATCCCGTAACGTTCCTGCCGTGAAAACGCTGGAAGCCGTTGGTCTGGATGAGTCCCTCAAGTTCCTAAATCGTATTGGGATTAACTATCCTGAAATGTTCTATGTTAATGCCTTTTCAAGTAATACCAGCAAATCCGGCAACGAATACGGAGCCAGCAGTGAAAAAATGGCTGCTGCCTATGCTGCTTTTGCCAATGGTGGTACTTACTACAAACCTCAGTATGTCAATCGTGTCGTCTTCAGTGACGGAACGGAGAAGACCTTCTCCAACAATGGTTCCAAGGCTATGAAGGAAACGACAGCCTACATGATGACCGATATGATGAAAACAGTCTTGCAGTCTGGTACAGGTACAAACGCTGCTATTTCTGGGGTTTATCAGGCCGGTAAGACTGGAACCTCCAACTATGCTGACGATGAATTAGCTAAGCTGACCAAGCCTTACTACTACTCTAGCATTGTCACACCAGACGAGCTCTTCGTTGGTTACACGCCTAAGTATTCAATGGCTGTTTGGACCGGCTACTCTAACCGCCTGACACCAATCCTTGATGACGGGGTTAAGGTTGCAACAGATGTCTACCGCGAAATGATGCTTTACCTAGCTCAAGATGGCTCTGCTTCAGAGGATTGGGAAATGCCAGATGGTCTCTACCGCAGTGGCTCTTATGTCTATCTCAACAGTGGTACCGGCTATAACCGTTACTACAATAACCAGCAATACTATAACTCTTCTAGCTATAGCAGTTACAGTACAGAAGCTAGCTCTGACACATCAGCTTCTAGTGAGCATTCTGGTGATTCAAACAATAACTCTTCTAGCCACAATGACTCCTCTTCCGGTAACGGTGGAGATGACTAGAGTGACGAAGATCAGAACACAAACTAAAAGAGTAAGAATGAAAAATTCTTACTCTTTTCTTATTCTCTCATCAAAGCTTACTTTGCCAAAGCACCCATGGGATCCCAGGGAGATAAGACAGTAGGCTCTGCTTCATATGCTGCTAATTCTGCGGCAGTCAGAAACTCCTTTCGGACGACGATTTGATAGGTATACTCATCCATCCAAGCGTCAGAGGCTACGAAATAGCCCTTGTTACCAACTTTTTCGCCCCATGAGTTTTCGACCTTCCATTTCTTAGCCTTGCCATTTTCATCCAAGTCCACTCCCGTCAAGACCATGGCGTGGGTCATGAGGCTTTCGCTATAGTCCAAGCGGCCAGCCTTGTCCTGAGTTATTTGAATATCCATGCTGGCAGTGAAATCGTGCATCCCCTCAGCCATAACACCAGCCTTACGATTGCTAGACTGACCAACATCCGAGCCAAACCAAACGGTCTCACCAGCCTGCATTTGAGCAATAGCCAGCTCTTTTAGTCGGTTCATTTCAACATTCAAATAACGAACCGGCTTACTTCCAACGACATTGCCCAACATCTCAACTGTATAGGACCGTCCATAAGGCTTGTCAGCAGTCGGTGCATTGATGATAGAGACATAGTCAGCTAGCTTGAGATCGACATATTTTTGATAGAAAGTCAGAGGTGTCAATCCGCTCTCGCTGTGGAAATGATTGTCCTTATCTCGATAAGAAAAGTCAAACTGGCGAGGTGGCAAGCCTAAATTCATAGCTAGGAAGTTAAAGACTTCTTGGAGAAGTTCTTCTTTCTTGGCCTGAAGTTCTGACGATTCTGCCCCTTCCGCTCTTAATTCTCGTAAAATCTGCGCATCTTGACGCAGGAGTTTATTGAGAATCTGATTGAGCTCACGGCTGTTACTGGAAGAGATTGACTCTGGATAGACTGACTTGGGCACGACGCCGTATTTCTCAAAGAGGGAAACAACCATATCCCACTGACCGCCATCCTGCTGAGGCGTATCTAAGAGAAACTTGACCTTACGGCTGGTCAATTCTTGGTCAGCTGTCGCAATCACCTGCTCCAAGAACCAGTTGGATTTTTCATATTTATCCCAAAAGAAGGTATGGGCCTGAGATAGCTCAAAATCTTCCAATTGGAAACCAGCAATCATCTTGTGGCGGAAGGTATTAAGAGCTGCAAACATCCAACAGCGTCCTGAAGCTTTCTGGTCACTGACCTTGTCCTTAGTGAGATCCAGTGAAAGATAGGTGTATTTTCCACAGCGGCGCTTCGCTTCTCTAAGGAAGCCAAAAGACCATTATGGCTGATGGCATTTTCCATTGCTGCAAATTTGGGATTGGCCTCATAAGCAGCATACAGCTTATCTGTAAAATCTTGTTCTAACGAATGCATAGAATCCTCCTTGTCATTATACATCTATTATAGAACTTTAAAAAAGGAGCGCAAGTAAAAAGGCTGGACAAAAGAGTCCTAGCCTTTTTCTAAATCGGATCTTAGGATTCCATAGACGGAAAAATCTTTGACTTGTCCTTTATGAAATACAGCCTGACGGAAAGTGCCTTCGTAGCTCATTCCAGCTTTAGACATGACACGCCCAGAAGCTGGATTGGCTGTTACAAATCTTGCTGTGACACGATTGAATCCTGCGTCTTGCAAGAGGTAGTTCAAAATAGCTTTCAAAGCTTCTGTCATCAGCCCCTGCCCCCAATAGTCTTTACTTAAAATATAACCGACCTCGCAAGCATTAACTGCCTCATCCATGTCCACCACACTGATGTCACCGATTACAGAATAAGGATTTTCTTTCAGACAGATGCCCCACTTGTAAAAATCCATGTTTTGATAATTCTCAACCCAGCGAGTAATAGACTGTTGGGTGACATCAGGGCTCTCATGAGCATCCCAGGTCACATGCAGCAAATTATCCGGACGAGAAGCCCAGTTGTCATACATAGCTTGAGCATCCGATTCCAGAAAAGGTCTTAGTAAAAGACGTTTGGTTTCAATGGACTGTGTACCTATCTTTTTCATAGCTTCCTCATTTCTTGGCTCGGACTAAAAAGATTCGATAGAGATTTTCACTTCCAAAATTCATCAAAAACTGTAATCGGCAAATGCCGTTTGTGCTGGCCTTTATGCCACCATGATTCGATAGTTTCTTGGGCTTGGGCTGAAACGGACTTGCCTTCGAGGTAGTCGTCAATTTCATTGTAAGTCACGCCCAGAGCGACTTCATCCGCAATCCCAGGCTTTTTTTCTTCTTCCAAAGTCAGCCGTCGGCACCTTTTTCATAGAGAGCCGGATCCGCTCCTAAAGGCGGCCAAAAAGCTGCTTACCTTGACGCTTTATTGAGACGGTAAAGTGGTAAGATATCTGCTCCGCCATCCCCAAACTTAGTAAAAAAGGCTGTGACATTTTCTGCTGCGTGATCGGTCCCAATGACAGCTCCGCTGTATGAACCGGCCAAAGCATACTGGGCAATCATACGGCTGCGCGCCTTGATATTGCCCTTGTTAAAATCAGAGACTTTGGCACCCGTTGCCTCGACAGCCTTTGTCATGGCATCAGCAGATTCCTTGATATTGACTGTCAGACTGACGTCAGGCTGGATAAAAAGCCAGAGCCTTTTTGCGCATCATCTTCATCTGCCTGAACACCGTAAGGCAGACGAACAGCAATAAAAGCGGTAGCTATCATCACCAGTCTCAGCCCGCATTTCCTCTACAGCCAGCTGAGCTAAGCGGCCAGCCAAAGGTTGAGTCCTGACCACCAGAAATTCCCAAAACATAACTTTTTCAAAAAAAGGGTGCTTTTCTCAGATAGGCCTTGAGAAAATCCACCGACTTGCGGATTTCTTCCTCCGGATCAATGATTGGTTTAACGCCCAGTTGAGCGATGATTTCCTCTTGTAGACTCATTTTTCTGCTCCTGTCTGGTAGGCTTTCTTGCGCATCTGGTCAATCAAGTCCATCTTATCCTGCCAGATATCTCTAGCCAAGTCAACTGGATAATCCTGTGGATTGAGAACCCGCTTGTACTCGTCCCAGAGTTTATCAAATTCCTTACGGGCATAGGCTTGAATCTCAGTCAGAGTCGGCTGTTCATAGACCAAATTTCCTTCTTGGAAAATGTTCACTAAAAGCGGTACAGCATCAAAATTTTTGACTGTTTTATTGATATAGGTATAGGTCGGATGGAACATTTCCAGCTCTTCCAAGCCATTGACATCAAGGCCATCATAGGTAATGTAGTCTCCCTCAGACTTCCCTTTTTCGCGACTGGTAATGCGCCAAACCTGCTTCTTACCTGGGGTAGAAACTTTTTCGGCATTATTGGACAGCTTGATGGTATTGCGCAATTCCCCAGTCTCATCTTCAATAGCAACAATCTTATAAACTGCTCCTAAAGCCGGCTGGTCATAGGCCGTAATCAACTTAGTACCCACGCCCCAGACATCAATCTTAGCCTTTTGCATTTTCAAGTTGAGAATGGTATTTTCATCCAAATCATTGGACGCATAAATCTTAGCATCAGGGAAGCCAGCTTCATCTAATTGCTGCCGAACCTTCTTAGAAATATAGGCAAGGTCTCCCGAATCAATGCGGACTCCCAGAAACTTAATCTTGTCTCCTAGCTCACGCGCCACCCGAATGGCTGCCGGAACACCTAGACGCAATGTATCGTAAGTATCTACTAGGAAAACACAGTTATGATGAGTCTCAGCGTAAGCTTTAAAGGCTTCATAATCATTTCCATAGACTTGAACGAGAGCATGGGCATGCGTTCCCAAGACTGGAATATCAAAGAGCTTGCCAGCCCGAACATTGCTGGTACCGTTCGCTCCGCCAATCACCGCAGCCCTGGTCCCCCAAATAGCAGCATCCATTTCCTGGGCTCGACGCGTACCAAACTCCATCAGTGGCTCATCTTCGATAACAGAGCGGATACGGGCTGCCTTAGTGGCAATCAGCGTCTGAAAATTAACGATATTGAGCAGAGCAGTCTCAACCAGCTGACACTGAGCTAGAGGACCTTCCACCTGCACGATTTGCTCATTGGCAAAAACCAAATCACCTTCCTGAACAGACCTTACTGTCAGGCTCATCTTGAGATTTCGCAAATAATCCAAAAACTCTCCACGATAGCCCAAGGATTGCAAATAATCTAAATCGCTCTGGCTGAACGTCAGATTATTGAGATAGGAAATAATTCTTTCTAAGCCCGCAAAGACAGCGTAGCCGTTATTAAAAGGATTCTTACGGAAAAAAACTTCAAAAACTGCACGCTTGTTGTGAATATTTTGCTTGAAATAAACCTGCATCATGTTGATTTGGTACAAATCAGTGTGCAGAGTTAAACTATCATCTGGGTACATCTTCTTGCTCCTTTATGCTAGATACCTTATATTATATCATAATTCCAAAAAAGCTAAGCAAATCCTGTCAACTCACTTGAATAGACACACTTGCTTAGCTTATATTTTTATGCTTGCTCTGTAAGGTATTTGTAGGCTTCCTGACTGGCAATAGCACCATCGCCAACAGCCGTCGTAATCTGGCGCAGGTCTTTCTGGCGAACATCACCAACAGCGTAAATACCGGCTACTGACGTCTTCATCTGATGATCCGTCAGAATCCAGCCAGCCTCATCAGTGATGCCCAAGTCCGCAGCAAATTCACTAACTGGATCTAGGCCAACATAGATAAAGATACCGCCAAACTCTGCCTGACTAACCTCACCTGTCTTGACATTCTTGAAGGTTACGCCAGTCACTTTACGCTCATCACCATGGATACTTTCCACCACAGAATCCCAGACAAAGCGAATCTTTTCGTTGGCAAAGGCGCGATCCTGCAGCACTTTTTGTGCTCGCAACTCATCACGACGGTGAACAATGGTCACACTTTTTGCAAAGCGCGTCAGGAAAATAGCTTCCTCTACCGCCGAGTCGCCACCACCGACAACCAAAAGATCTTCATCACGGAAGAAGGCGCCGTCACAGACCGCACAGTAGGAAACCCCGCGGCTGTTGTAATCTTCCTCACCAGGAACCCCTAAATGCCGATGATTGGCACCAGAAGCAATGATGACTGTTTTAGCTTCAAAACGCTCATCTTCTGTGATGATTTCCTTGAAATCGCCTCGGTCTTCAATTTTCTCTACTAGGCCAAATAAATGTTCAACACCCAGGTTCTCCAGAGGTTCAAACATTTTCTCTGCTAGCTCAGGACCACTGATATTGGCATAGCCTGGATAGTTTTCAATGTCAGCAGTATTGTTCATCTGACCACCAGGAATACCACGCTCCAGCAGGGCAACTTTTAGGTTACTGCGGGCTGCATAGAGGGCAGCTGTCATGCCGGCAGGCCCAGCTCCAATAATAATTGTATCGTACATAACTCTTCTTTCTCCTTGTTGTAACTAGAATTATTCTAACAACTTTTCTACAGTTTTACAAGCATTTAAGCTTTTAGGACAATGAGCAGGCCCAACGTCGCAAAAGACAGGACTGGAATCGTCATAATGACAATCAGAAGGACATCGTACAGATGGCTCTGACGCTCCTTGGCTGTCTTGTCCTTGCGGCGAATCATCCGAAGTCCAATCCATAAACCCGCAATGATCCCTACACCGACTGCTGTATAAAGCAGGCTCTCGATATAAAGTGCAAATATTTGATCTAACATGTCAACTCCTCAAAGGTCAATCAGCCTCATAGTGCAAAGAAAGGGAACAACTCCAAATCTAGCTGTCAGCATAAAACACCCACTAGACAAGAAAGCCTGCTCCGCAGTATGCTGAGACTGAAAACAAACTCAGCTGGTCTAGCCAACTGAGCCTTCACTGTCTCTATTATATCAAATATAGGTCCGTTTGTAACTAGCAAAAAATTCCTTGGTTCTTTCTTCCTTTGGATGATGAATAATTTCATCTGGTGTCCCAGACTCTATGATTTTCCCCTTGTCCAAAAAGAGTACTCTATCCGCAACCTGAGCGACAAAGGACATATCATGACTGACCAGAATCATGGTCTGGCCAGACTTGGCTGCATCAGCGATCGATTTCTCTACTTCTCCGACCAACTCAGGGATCCAAGGCTGAGGTCGGCTCGTCTAGTAAAAAGAACATCTGGATTCATAGCCAAAGCCCTTGCTAAGGCTACCCGCTGCTTCTGACCGCCTGACAGATGTCTAGGATAGTGATTTTCTCGGTCTGACAAGCCAACCTTTTGCTAACTCTTCCTTGGCTATCTTAGTCGCTTCTTGGTCTGACAGTTTCTTAACTACCAGCAGACCTTCCTTGACATTTTTCCAGAGCTGTCCGACGGGAAAAAGAGGTTGAAACTGCTGAAAAGACCATGGCTAGCTTGCGGCGCAGTAGCAAAATCTCATCTTTTGGAAATCCTTGAAAAAAATCCACTTTGAAAGCCGTCAATAGTAATCTTTTCCGCTATCTGGCTGTTCCAGATAGTTGAGACTGCGGAGAAAGGTTGACTTCCCAGCACCCGAAGAGCCAATCAAAGCTACCACTTCGCCTTTTTGAATGTCCAAACTGAGATCATCCAGAACCTTTTGACCTGAAAAAGTCTTGCTTAAATGTGAAATATTAATCATCAGATTCCTTCTCCTTCTGCTTGCTGAAGCGATTCAAATTTATCCGGCTGCTTGATATCCATCATCTTTTCAATCCAGCGGCCAAGTTGCTCAATGAGAATATTGACTGCCCAATAAATCAGTGACACCGAGATAAAAACGCTCAAAGTAACGGTAGTCTGCCCCTGCGATAGCCTGAGCCTTGGCAAAAATTTCCACTACACCAGCACTAAAGGCCAGAGAAGTCCCCTTGGTCAAGCCAATCAGGGAATTAATCAGACTAGGTGTCGCGACTACTGCTGCATTGGGGATAATGACACGCATATAAACCTGCTTGTTGGTCATCCCTAAGCTGCGAGCAGCCTCGATTTCTCCCGGATCTACGGACAAGATTGCTGCCCGGATGGTCTCACTGGCATAAGCCGCTTCGTTGAAAGCAAAGGCAACAATCGCAAAGACAGACGCTGGGAATCTCGTTGATATTAAAGCTTGTGCCATACTTCTGATTGATGGCCTTGAGCAATAAAGGAATCCCAAAATAGGTCAGCATGAGCTGGACCAGCAGCGGTGTTCCTCTCAGAAAGCTGACAAAGAAAGCCTGAATCGGATACAGGACTTTAACCCGATTAATCTTGACGATAGCAAACCATGGCAAGCAGAATACCAAAGACTGCACCACCCGCTGTCAAGAGAAGGGTGATTGGCAGATTTTGCAAAATGCCCGGAATGGCCTCAAAAACAGCCCTTAAACTAAATAATTTACCATCTGGAATGAACTTGAGGAACTCCTCATACCAACCAGTTGTCAGAAGATAAGTTGTAACCACTATTATTACTTCCTTTTCTTGATAATGAAATATTTTAACACAATTCTGGAACAAAACAAAGAATTTGCTTCGCTTTTACTATCTTTTAGCAGTCAAAACATGAGCAGCTAGTGCAAATCTCGTGTTCCTAAATATCAAATAAGCCACACTAAGCCCAATATAAAAATAGACTAGTTTCACTAGTCTATCATATCTATCTCATAAAGACTAATATATTTTTCTTATCACAGCGATAAGAAAAGTATATCACTAAAAGGTTTGGCGCTTAGCCTTACGCTCTGCCCGGCCACGTGCACGATTCTCTGCTCGCTTGGTCTTGCGGCGCTTTTCGTTAACAGCCCACTGGATTTTTTTCTTGTAGCCTGGTTTGATTTTTTTCTTTTTCTTCTTGACCAGCCCCAGCATTTCTGTGTCCAGCTTCTCCCGGCTCTTTTCCCGATTGGCTCGACGGTCTCGGTCATAGGTATCCTGAAACTCATCATCCTTTATCATCTTGGGAGTGAATTTGATCCCCATCTTTTCCAACTCTCGAATATCTGAGTCGTCACTCGGCTGGTAGAGGGTAATGGCTGTGCCGGGAAGACCATTACGGCCGGTCCGGCCTACCCGATGGACAAAGAAAGACAAGTCCTGAGGAATGGCATCGTTGATAACATGGCTGACACCTTCGATATCAATCCCCCGCGCTGCCAAGTCAGTAGCGACAATGTACTCAAAATCCAGATTCTTGACCTGATTCATGATGCGCTTGCGCTCCCGCGGAGCAATATCTCCATGAATTTTAGCAACTTTGAGCCCTTGAGCTGTCAGATAGCTGTGCAGCTCATCTGCCCTCGTCTTGGTATTGACGAAAATCATAGCCAGATAAGGCTGCAGGAGCTGACTGATTTGATAAATCTGGGCATTCTTGTCTCGTCCCTTGGTTGACAGGAGCCAGTTTTCAATGGTGTCCGCAATGACCGTCTTGGTCTTAATCTGCTCAATCACTGGATTAGACAGGTATTTTTTCAAAAAAGGCTGAAGCTTCTGCGGAATGGTCGCTGAAAAAACGAGAAACTGCAGGTCTTTTGGCAGCCGGCCTGCAATCTTATCAACCGTCGCCAAAAAAAGCCCATGTCCAGTGTCATATCTGCCTCGTCAACGACAAAGGTCTTGGCCTTGTGAATAGCCAAATCGCCAGACTCTACCAAGTCATAAATCCGCCCAGGCGTTCCGATGACGATATGAGGCTGACTAGACTCTAACTTTCCAATCTGACGAGCCTTGTCAGTCCCACCGACATAGTTGGCCACCCGAATCTCTTTTTCAGAAAAACTAGCTAACTGGCGAGCAGCCTGATAAATCTGCGCTGCTAGCTCCCGACTTGGGGCTGTAATGACAGCCTGCACTGTCTGCTTCCTCATCCAGCATTTGAAAGATCGGCAGCAAAAAAACGTGTGGGTCTTCCCAGAGCCTGTCTTGGACTCACCGACCAAATCCCGACCTGACAATACCACTGGAATCAGCTTCTCTTGGACTGGAGTCGCTTCAACGAAGTTCAAATCCCTGAGCGCTTCCTGAATATAATCTTTAAACTTAAATTCTGTAAATTTCATCTTGTCCTCTATTCTATTATCCTAACTATTATACCAAAAAAATTGACCATCCTGCTTTACCCTCAAATCTAAGAAGCAGAAAAAGCGAGCCAGAGACTCGCTTCTTGCTATAGATATAGGATAGCCAGGGTCAAGAGACTGCCCACGATACCGATTCCCCAGAAGAAGAAATCGACCTTCCACTCGCTCCACTCCTTGCCGTGGCCAGTTAGGCCTCCCAGCTCAAAGTGGTGATGAACCGGGGTCATCCGGAAAATCCGCTTGCCGCCGGTCAGCTTGAAGTAAGTCACCTGCATCATGACCGAGGTCGTTTCAAACACATAGACGATACCAATCAAGAGCAGGGTCCACTCTTGGTGAAGGGAAATGGAGATAGCAGCCAGCATACCGCCCAAAGCCAAGCTTCCTACATCTCCCATGAAGATTTTAGCAGGCTTATGGTTGAAAACAAAGAAGCCTAGCAAGCCACCAATCATACTGATGATGACAATCAAAATATCAAAACGCTTCTGCTCAACAGCAATTACAGCATAGGCCACCAAGCTAATGACCACAGAAATGCTGGCCAAACCATCAATTCCATCCGTCAGATTGACAGCATTGGAGAAGCCAATCAGCCAAAAAAGTACGAAAAAGACATAGAGGAAGCCCAGCTGAACAGGAACAGTGAAGATATTCAGCTGGTCACCTGCACCGTGCTGATTATAAAAGAAGTAAAAGACAACTCCGCCGACCAGCTGCAAAAACAGTTTCTGCTTGGGATTTAGACCCTCGTTGATCTTACGAAACACCTTGAGGAAGTCGTCCAAAAAGCCGACAACGCCATACAGGACCAAGATAAAAAGAATCATGATGAGGCCGTTGGACAGCTGATGCGAAAACAGACCGATAACAAAGCTGGCCAGAACGGATGTCAAGAGAAAAACTGTGCCACCCATGGTTGGCGTTCCGGCTTTAGCCTGATGCTGCTTGACATCTTCGTGCATCTGTTGGCCTGTGATACGAGCCTTATGGTAAAAACGAATAAAGGCAGGAATGCCGATGATAGTTAGGATAAAAGTTACGATTCCTGCAATAAGAGCAATAAGCATATTAGTCTCCCATTGTAATTGTTATTTTCTTGAGATTTTTCAGCGAAGTATTGGTCTTTTCGCTCTGCTTGACGACCTTGGAGCCCTCTCCTTTGAAAGTGACTTCAATGTCCTGCCACTTCGCAAAACGTTCGACATTGGCCTTGGTCCAGCCGTACATATCAGGCAGACTGTCTAAATCATCTGACAAGATCAAAACCTGCTGATTGGCCTTGAGATTTTTACCTTCTTTGACAGATACTTTTTTAATCTTGCCACCTGTTCCCAGCACAATTGGTTGGACGAGGTTACGGCGCAATTCATCTGCCAGACCGCCAGGACTGATTTGATGTTTCAGACCTAGTTGCTTGGTCAGATCTTCCAGTGATGGCATTTTATAGCTGGTTTCTTCAGTGACTGTTTCAAGAGCCGGAGTCGCCTCTGTCGTCAGATTAAGACTGTCTTTGAGAGCGACTGCTTCTTCCAAGACCGGATTGACCACTTCCTGCCAGAATATTGGCTGGAATTTCCTCAGGCTGCTGAACTGTCACATACATGATAAATTCAGGATTTTCTGCCGGCGTCATGGCAACAACTGAATAGATATAGTCATTCTCACCCTCTAGATAACCATTTTCAGAAGCGATCTGAGCGGTCCCTGACTTGACAGCGACATTCTGACCGGCCACTTGAATAACGGGTTCTCCACCGACATTCAGGGTTCCTTTGTAGGGGTCTGTTCCGACCTGAACCATATAATCCCGAGTGGTTTGAGCTGCTTTTTCTGAGACAGGATTTCCGATAATTTCCGTCGCAGTCTTACGAGCTGTATTGGTTTTAGGATCATGGATAGCATTGATAAACTTAGGCTCTACCATGACACCGTCATTGGCAACGGACGAGAAGGCACGCAGCATCTGCACCTGGGTCACACCAATCCCTTGACCGAAGGAACTCATGGCAATCGTAACATAGTTATCACCTGGCAAGGAGCCATAGGTTTCATTCCCCATCCCAAAGCGGGTCGGCAGACCAAACTTAAACTTACTCAAGTAGTCCAGCCACTTGTCATTGCCCATCTTCTGCTCCAGAATGGTCATACCGACGTTACTGGAATAGGTAAATCCTTGGGCAAAGGTCAGGGTTTCCCCTTCTGAAATCCCCATGTTGACATTCCAGTCCCGAATGGTCGCATCCATGACCTTGTACTCTCTGCTGTCATAGGTATCGTTAGGATTAAAAGCTACCATTATCAATAGCTGAAGCCAGAGTCATGACCTTCATGGTAGATCCAGGCTCGTACTGGCCTTGATAGAGCATGGTGTTCCAGTTGCCCAGATTTTTCTCATTCAAGCCTTCCTTGGTATCTGCATTATAGGTCGGCCGTTGAGAGGTGGCTAGGATTTCGCCGGTCTTGGCACTGACCAAGGTTGCATTGACAAACTTACCTTTGACCTTTTCTTGGAAAGCATTCATCCGCGTTTCCAGATAGGTTTGCAAATCAGCTGACAGCGTTGTATAGACATCCTTGCCATCCTCTGCCTGTACAGAGACCTTTTCTGACCCAGGAACAACATTACCATTTCGGTCTTTTTCGTAGGTCACAATCCCCATTCTGACCAGCAAGAATCCTATCCAGTGCCTGCTCCATGCCAGAAGTCCCTTTCAGCGTCTTATTGCCTTCCTTATCCTCCTGCAATTGGGCAAGACCGATAAACTGGGAGGCAAACACACCGTTATTATAACTGCGGTTAGGACTGGTAGTAAAGTCAATCCCTTCAATACCAGCAGCTTCAAAGGCTTCCCGCATGGCATTCATATTACTGTAGGTAATGCCATTGCCCTGTGCCCCAAAAGAAACCTGCTTGAGATTTTTCTGCGACAGCTGGGTTTTGACGTAGTCCTTATCCAGCTCTAGGTATTGATTGAAAATCTCTGCCACCTTATCATACTGGGATTCTTCCACATAGAGAATCTTGCCGGTAGCTGACTTGTAACTCTTGTCAATAATGGCATAGACATTATAAGTCGTGGCATCCTCTGCAATGGGAACACCATTTCGGTCATAGATTGTTCCCCGCCGGGCAGCGACTGTGACCGTCTTTTGATGGACTACTTCTGCACCCTTTGATAGATTAACACCGAACTTCTGGTCTGTCCCGATAATAATGGCAAAATTAATCAAGAAAACGAAAAAGAGAAAGATAGCTAAGATGCTCATGCTCTTTCCCACTTGCCGCCGATTGTATTCAGGGGTTTGCCTATTTTTCAGGGCGTATTTTTTAATTCTTTCAAAAATTCTATTCTTCATCCGTTGAACTCACTGTTTTACGATTTCCCTTCTGGAGTTTCATATCCTGAGAGCTGGCTAACTGGGACAGCCTTTCATAGCGGGTCAGTTCATTGACTTCCTGCTTGATGTCGGCCAGCTCTGTCTGCTCTGCTTCGATCTGTGTATTGACTTCCGTCAAATCCCGATCCACCTGCAATAGCTTGGTCTGCATAAAGACGATGCTGACCGCTAAAATAATGGCAGTCAAAACGATAGATCCGTAAAAGGCCTTCTCAACTCGGGAAAATTTTCTCATCTGATCTTGAAGCGGGTTTGGTCTTTTTTCTGACATTTCTTCCTCACTTGTGTATCTTACGGGCCACGCGCAGCTTGGCGGAATGAGCCCGATTATTGCTTTCTAATTCTTCTTTGCTTGGTAAAATTGGTTTGCGGCTGACCAGCTCCAGCTTAGGCTGCAGTTCATCAGGGATAAAGGGCAGACCCTTGGGAACATCCACTGTCGACGCCTCCTTGAAAAGCTGCTTGGTCAGACGGTCTTCCAGCGAATGAAAAGTAATGACCGCAATCCGGCCGTCCACCGCTAGCAGATCAATGGCCTGCTGAATAGACTCATCCGCTGCGCCCAGTTCATCATTGACCTCAATCCGGATAGCTTGAAAAATCTGCTTGGCCGGGTGGCCTTTCTTCTTCAGCTCCTTAGCTGGCTTGGCTGACTTGATAATTTCAGCCAGTTCTGTCGTTGTTTCAATAGGCTTGACACTTCTAGCCTGCTCAATCTTACGAGCAATCTGCTTAGAAAACTTATCTTCGCCGTATTTAAAAAAGATTCGTACTAAATCCTGATAACTATAATGATTGACAACCTCAAAAGCTGTCAAGGCTGCCTCGCGGTTCATACGCATATCCAAAGGTGCATCCTGTTTATAGGAAAAACCACGCTCACGCTGATCCAGCTGAGGACTGGAAACGCCTAAGTCATAACAAATCCCATCAATTTCTTCTACACCGGCTTCTTGCAAACGGCTCTTGAGGTGGCGGAAATTGTCCTTGATAAAGGTCACCATCCCCCGCTCTACATAAGGAGCCAAAGCGCTTTTTAGCATTGTCAATAGCCGTCTGGTCCTGATCAAAGGCATAGAGATGCCCCTCATCTCCGAGCTGGCTCAAAAGATATTCGCTGTGACCAGCACCGCCAAGGGTCGCATCGACATAGATGCCGTCAGGCTTAACCGCCAGCTGGTCAACCGTTTCATGAAGAAGAACCGTAATGTGATGAAATTCGTTTGTCATATCTTACTTATTATATCACATTCAAAAAGCAAAAATTTAAAAAGAAAAAAAGTAAGCGGATGAAATCCTTTTTTAAAACTTTTTGTCAGATATACTTGACACTTTTTTTCCAAAAAAAGTATTATACTAGCATAAAATAAAAGTCAAATATAACTGACAAACTTACTGAAAAGTTATCAGTTATAGCATTAGAAAGGAAGGGTGTAATGAATCGTGTCAAAGAATTTCGAAAAGAAAAAAAGATGTCTCAGCTAGAGTTGGCCAAGTCTATCGGGGTATCGCGGCAAACTATCAATATGATTGAAAATAACAAATACAACCCCACCCTCGAGCTCTGTATCAATCTGGCTAGAGCGCTGGATACTGACCTCAACGCCCTCTTTTGGGATCCCCAGCTGACAGATGAAGATTCAGAGGACTAAGAATTCTTCCCTGTAGCAAATTTCATACCTAAAGAAAGGACTCAAACATGAAAAAAGAAACATTTCTCAGACAAGATGATCAAACGATTTTACGGCATTACTGGACCTTTGGACGAGCAAAAACGCCAACAGGCTGAGCATCTAGGAAATATAGGCTTTATCTGGCTTTTCTTGATTTTGCAAGTTGGTAATTTCCTAGCTTTCATGCTAGCCGATATCTATCCAGGCTTAGATGCTCGAATTTACCCCATTATTATAGAACTTCTTACCTTTATAATAGCTGGTGTCATTTACTTCAGGTCTGAGAAAAAGCACCTGGCAGATTTGGATTTGGAACTCATGAGTGAAAAAGAAAGGCGCAAGCTTCAATATCCTGGTCTTAAGATTGCACTCTTCGTTGATTGACTTTCCATCCTATCTTTAGCCTTATAGAAGCAGTCACTCTCAAGCAAGACTTTTTCACTCTCTTTTTACAAGCTGATCGAATCCTGAAAACAGCCTTGGTCGCTAGCATTTTAGGTGTTTTTATCAGTTTTTACTTCAAATCACGCAAACACCATACTGAACAGAGCGAATAACCCCTTGACTTAAGCTAGAAAGGACTCAAACATGAAAAAAGAAACATTCTCAGACAAGATGATCAAACGATTTTACGGTATTACTGGACCTCTGGACGAGCAAAAACGCCAACAGGCTGAGCATCTAGGAAATATAGGCTTTATCTGGCTTTTCTTTATTCTGATTTTTGGCAATGCCATCGCCTTTCCCCTAGCCTTTCGCTGGCCCAAAATTATCGCTGTTGCCTATCCTATCCTGCTGGAAATCCTTATCCTCGGCTTCTGTGTCTATATAGTCATTCAAGCACGGCGCAAAGGAATTGATGACCTAGAGCTAGGACTTCAGGATGAAAAAGAAGAAAAAGCTATGAAACATGCTGGTCTCAAAGCAGGTTTCTCCTATTGGCTGCTCTTTTACCCTCTCTTTGGCATCATGATAGCTGTCATGGAAAAGAAAGATATCCTACAAGTTCTGCTTCAGCCTAAACTCATTATAACTGGATTAGCTGCAGGCCTTGGATTTGGACTGATTATGCATTTCATTGCCAAAGGAAAGATTCGTCAAGCACAAAAAAAGGAGGAAGAAGACCTATGAGACTCAATCTCAAAGAAAAAATGGATCTAGGGATTCTGTCCCTCATTATTGCCATCGCTGCTTATTTCTTTTTCCGTATCACGGAGCCTTGGATTTTCTGGCTGGATGTAGCAATCATCGCTAGCTGCATCTATGTAGCTCTCCGTATTTTGAAAAAACGTAAACAAGAATAAAAGAACCCCTCGACAGGAACTTTCTAGCTTCCTAGCGAGGATTTTTTATATTTACTTAAGACTCTGGGTCATCCAGACTGCGGCCATGAAGACCTTTCTCGCGCTGAACTTGACGCAATTTTTCAGGCGTCACATCATTGCCATCCTCGTCGACAATCTTGATGCCTTCGATGTGATGACGAACAGAGCGACGGTAGCCCTTCGATATACTCTTCACGAAGCTTGGCTTGTTCCACTTTTTTTCCTCAGCAGTTAGACCTTCCGTTTTTTTCTTTTTTTAGCCAGTTCATTAATACGGGCAATTTTTTTAGGATCCATGATTCTACCTCTCTCTTACCTTTTATTTGGTATTAATCTGATTAAACTGAGCCAGCTGTCCAGCCTTGGCCGTCAAAGACGCAAGGAGTGCTAGGCGGTTGTTACGCACAGTCTCATCTTCTGCCATGACCATGGTATGGTCAAAGAAAAGCATCGATAACTGGACTGAGTGCAAAGAGTTGGTCCAGATTGGCAGCCAAGTCAGATGTCAGCTCCACTGCATTCAATGGCCGCAGCCAAGTCTTTTTCCTCTTGATTTTCAAAGAGTGCTGGATTGACAGCTGTCTGCCCTTGGGCTTTCTCAGCAAGATTGAAGACCCGCGACAGGCTTTCCACTGCCGACTTAAAGTTGTCTTCCTGAGTTTTTTCTGCTAGAAGCGCAGCTGTTTCTACCAAATCACTTACGACAAAGTGAGTGCTTTGAAGAACAGCCGTCACGATGTCTTTCGGAATGCTGCGATCCATCATCTTCTCAACACGGGCACGGAAGAAGTCCAGCACAGCCTCTTGATTTTCATAGCTTAGGCTATCAAACTTGAGTTCGTAAAGTCGACCAAGAAGCTGAGCCAAGTCAATGTTCCAGCCAAACTTGTCCAAGATACGCACAACACCCTGAGTCGCACGGCGCAGTGCATACGGATCATTGGAACCACTTGGAATCAGTCCAACTGAGAAGAAGGACAGAATAGTATCCAGCTTATCAGCCAGAGCCAAGACTGCTCCGACCTTGGTGTCAGGCAATTCGCCCATCGGCTGAAGTCGGCATATAGTGCTCCCGAATGGCAGCTGCCACCGCAGCATTCTCACCAGCCAGAAGAGCATACTTCTCGCCCATGATACCTTGCAGCTCATCAAACTCACCAACCATGCCAGTCAGCAAATCAAACTTATAAATAGACGCTGCACGAGCCAAGTCAGCTGTCTCATCAGCATCCAATCCTGCTTCTTGCGCCAAGAGAGCAGCAATCTTGCCAGTCCGCTCCATGTGCTCTGCCAGAGAGCCAATCTTTTCGTGGAAGGTCACATTGCTCAGCTTTTCAACCAAGTCGGCAATAGCCAGTTTTTGGTCTTCCCGCCAGAAGAATTCCCCATCTTCCAGACGAGCCACCAAGACTTTCTCATTTCCCTTGATGACATTTTCCAAATGCTCTGCATTTCCGTTACGGACAGAGATAAAGTGTGGCAAAAGCTTACCTTCACTATCACGCACAACAAAGTAACGCTGGTGCTCTTTCATGGAAGTTACTAAGACTTCTTCTGGCACCTCTAAGTATTTAGCATCAAAATTACCTAAGAAAGCAGTTGGATATTCTACCAGATTCAACACTTCATTGAGCAAGTCTTCGTCAATTTCGATAGAAACTCCGTGCTCCTCTTCCAGTGCTCGAATCTGCTCGACAATCATATCACCCCGTTCAAGAGGACTGGTAATGACAAACTGAGCCCGCAAGTCATCTTCATAGGAATCCGCTGAAGCAATCTCCGTTTCTTGCCCCAAGAAACGGTGTCCTCGGCTAGTACGGCCGCTCTTGATATCCAAGAAATCCAAATCAAAGGCCTGCTCATCTAGGAGCACAGTCAAGGTGTGAACTGGGCGGATGTATTCAAAGGTGTTGTTGGCCCAGTGCATGCTGACAGGGAAGGTCAAAGCTTGCAGAACTTCTGTCACTGCTGGGATGATTTCCTCTACCGGGCGGCCGATTTCTTCCTTGGTCACATAGACGTATTCCTCGCCCTTGATTTCACGGAAAGTAATGTCCTCAACCGTCAAGCCCTTGCCACGAACAAAGCCTTCGGCAGCCTTGGTAAAGTTGCCATCTGCGTCCAGAGCAATTTTCTTAGAAGGGCCTTTGAAATCTTCTGTCAGATCAGACTGCTTGTCCGCCAAGCCAACCACGCGCACCGCCAGACGACGAGGCGTGGAGAACATTTCAATTTTCTCAAAGGTCAGACGATGGTCTGTCAGAAAGGCTCCCATCTTGTCGCGCAGCTGCTTCATGCTCGGTGTCACGACATAGGCTGGCATTTCCTCCAAGCCTAATTCAACTAATAAATTTTTTACCATGATTATTCTCCCTCCTCTGCCAAGAGTTTCTCGCGAGTCTCTGCATCCAAAAGTGGATAGCCTAGACGCTTGCGCTCAGCCACAAAGGTCTTGGCCACAACACGAGCCAGATTACGAATACGAGCGATATAACCAGCCCGCTCTGTCACAGATACGGCTCCACGCGCATCCAAGAGGTTAAAAGTATGCGAGCATTTGAGAACATAGTCATAGGCTGGGTGCACCAGATGCTCGTCCAGACAGCGCTTAGCTTCCGCTTCAAACCTCTCAAAATTCCCCAAAAGCAAGTCTTGGTCGCTGACCTCAAAACTGTACTTAGAATGCTCATACTCAGGATGAGTGAAAATTTCACCGTACTTAACGCCATCAGCCCACTCAATGTCATAGACAGAGTCCACTTCTTGGATATAAGAAGCCAGACGTTCCAGACCATAAGTCACCTCAGCAGTTACTGGCTGAGTTGGCAGACCTCCGACCTGCTGGAAGTAAGTGAACTGAGTGATTTCCATACCATCCAGCCAAACTTCCCAGCCCAGACCAGCCGAGCCAGTTGACGGGTTTTCCCAGTTATCCTCAACAAAGCGGATGTCGTGCTCCAGCGGATTGATACCCAAGAGCTCCAAAGACTGCAAGTAAAGTTCTTGGATATTGCTTGGAGATGGCTTCATAACCACCTGAAATTGATGGTGCTGATAAAGACGGTTGGGATTTTCCCCATAACGACCATCTGCTGGCCGGCGAGACGGCTCTACATAGGCCGCATTCCACGGCTCTGGCCCAATAGCCCGCAGGAAGGTATAGGGACTCATGGTTCCCGCCCCCTTCTCATTATCATAAGCCTGCATGAGCATACAGCCCTGGTCATTCCAGAACTGCTGTAAAGTCAAGATAATTTCTTGAAATGTTAATTTCTTAGACATTTGTTACTCCTTTAGTTTGTTTTTTAGCACTAGGTCTCTCCTCTGTTCTGTTTGAACAAGCAAAAGAACCACATCCGACAATCCTAGGCTTTTCAACCTAGGGGCGTCAAGACGCGGTTCCACCCTAATTTATTACTTCATTACTTTTAAAAATTTTTAACCGAAAGCGCCATCTCTATTTTTAAAACCATCTGGCTTGCACTGCCCCAGACTCGCTAGTAAGTTATTTTCATAAAGACTTCTCTCGTAAACTTAATTCTAACAGAAAAATATGAATTTGTAAAATTATTTTTTTCGACTACAATATACGAATTATAGAAATTATTCTGAAACTCTATAGAAAATAGATTGTGACTCACGATCACTACTTAAATTTTTGTCCTGAAATAATTCTGTCTCTATTTATATCTGATTTATCATCATGATATCCATAGTAGGCCTCTTCAATTGATGTTCCTGCCGCAAAGTATCCGACAAACACCCCTCCTGCTCCATAAGACTTACCACCACCTCGTAGTGTATATACATTTTCAAGTTTAGAAGTTCCAACAAAGCCATCTAGGCTAACTTGACCATTTGAATCTATTCTCAGAGTATTCCCATCTCGCATTTCTCCATGTACCCTACTATTGCGGCATAGCTTTTCTTTTTGGAAGTGGGCTTCCATTTGATTCAGATGATGATGAGGTATTTGTTGATTCTTTCACTTCTCTAGATTCTAGAGAAGATGAGGACTCCGACTGAGAAGCAGCTAACCTATCGTCACTAGTTGATGTGGATGAGACTGAATTACTAGAGTCTGATCTAGTCAGATGCTTACTAGACGAAGAATGACTTCGTTCATTACTCTTAGGTCTAGCACTTTCTGCAATTTTTTCAGCCTCTTTGCTAGTTTCAGGCTGTTTACTCAGAAATAAAAACGACACAATTCCAATTACCAATAAGAACAATATTCCAATCGTTAAGTACAGAGGATTCTTAAAAACAGATTTACTTTTCCTTCTCTTTTTTGGGGAATTATTCTGTGAATTCAACACAGGAATAATAATATCATCTTTTTTTGAAAAAGTTCTATACTGTCTCCAATTTCAGGAATGAAATCAAAATTTTTCGAATGGAATAATTTTTTTAAATTATTCCGTTCATCCCTCAAGATAAACTTTTTTTATCCTTAACCTTTAACACTTTTATACATTTTTTTATCTCCACAAGATTATAGTTTCTAGTTCACAATATCTTTTTCTAACTTTTACAGAGATATTGATTTGTGTTATTTCTTCATAGTCATCATTCGTTACTTTCAAAATGATATTGATTACCTTGCCCGCCTTAAGCAGTCCCTCACTATCATTTATATCTCCGTCTACAAATTGGCCTGGCTGTAATTCCTCACGAAGATCAAGTGAATACTCATTTATTTTTTGTCCTTCCACGTCAATTGATTCTGGACGAACTCTCACTTTTTGACTACTATTATTATAAAAACGCAAAGTTCCGTTTTTGATTTGCTCAATTTTCAATCCATCTGAGTTATAAAGTTCTTTAGTAATAAAATTTTCTTCCGTTTCCTCAGTATCGACTTCATATATTAAACCTTGCATATAAGGTAATGTCACAGAGCTATGGAAAATAGTCTCGTATGTTGTTCTGCCGATAGCCAAACCATAAATAGTAACGATATCATCTTCCGCAATGACATTATCATAATCTTTTTTGTCAATTTCAACATAGACAATTTTGCTATGATCATTGTCTTTCGCAACACGTAAAATATATGAACTATCTTCTTCACTCTCTTGAATTACTGTTCCAGATATTTTTGACTTTTGTATACTCTTCAAGCTGGTCATGATTCCATTTATCATAATCTACTTCTTGATAGTTAGTTTTATCAGTATCTTTTTCAACATTCAATCTACTTAGCATATCCACAACACTATTTGATCCCTCACTAGAATTATTAAAAATAATAAATAAGCCAACTACAAAGACTATAAAAAAAGGACTACAGAGAGCACAATCCATCCCACTCTATTTTTGACTTTAACTGAATCATTTCGCCTCCTGAATGTTGAATTGGTGACTGGAATAATTAAAGAACCTTCATCGCTTTGATAATAATCTACCATATCACCGATTTTCAATTCATCATAAGACAAATCATCTTTTTGGTACAATTGTAAAACTTCCTGTTCATCCCCTAAGTAAATTTTTATCTTCAGTTATTCTGATTACCTTAAAACTCATTTCTTTTCCTTTTAATCTCCCTTTTGTTAAAGTGTTTTATACAAAATAGCTCTCCTCAGTTTTATTATATCACACTATATTTCGTTTTTTTGACTACATAGTACTATAAAATTTATTGTTTGGATTGAGTAAAAAAATATAAACTCCCGTCAAACTCTTCCTGCTTGAATAAATTATAATCAGGAGCATTTTTTAGCATTATAAAAATCCCTCAAGTTTCAACTTAAGGGATTTTTAACTGACTTAAAAACCAATTAGACTTGTTTAGGTTTTTTCGGTTTTACTACTCTTGGCTTTCTGCCATCAAGCTTTCTCTTGGCTGCTCTGAGATTGGCAATGGCTTCTTTGACATCTTCCTGGCTGGCACCTGGATTAGCCAAAACTTCCTTAGCCTGTGCATAAGCTTCTAGATAAGCCGCCTTAACCGCGTCAGTCGCATAGATAAACTTATTGCTGATGGCTTGATAATGCACCTCATCATCGACTAGCTTCTTGAGATTGGTAAAGTTAGTCGCCTTACCATCCAGCTTCTTCTCTGCTGTAGTCAGCTGAGCTAGGGCTGTATCGATTTGCTCCTGGGTCACCTTGTCCTGCACCAAGAGCAGAGCCACTGCTTGGAAGGCCTTGTCATAAGCGCGGCGAGTCCTATCCTTAGCATTGGCATAAGCTCCTGTCTTAGTAGTAGCTGCATAAGCCTCCACAGCCGCTTTAACCGCAGCAATATCAGAGTCCTTGCCGTCTAGATCAGCAGATGCTGTTTCTAGCTTTTGCTCTTACGGCATCAACTTGCGTTTGGGTCAGTTTGCTTGTCAAAGCTTCCTTGGCTGCTTGATATGCTTGGTCGTAGGCTGTGCGCTTCGCTGCAGAAGCATTGTAATACTGAGCAGTGCCGACTAGACTAGACTGCTGATTAACAGCTGCCAGCAAGCCTGACTTGACGATAACTCCCAGCTTCAGCAGGTTATTCTTACCTTCTTTTGACCTCAACAGTCGGCTCACTTTTCCCAGAGCTCATAGCCAGTCGGCAGGTTGACAAAGACAGAGTAGAATCCAGCTGCTACGGATCTTCCGAAGGCTTGCTTGCCAAACAGTTCTGCTGGAAGCGTATAGGCATCGCCATTGTTATTCTTGAGGACCACTTGGGTATTCTTCGGAACAGCTTGATCAAAGGCAACGCTGACTGGTGCAAAGACTAGCTTCTTGACTAGAAACTCAATCGTCTTAAAGCTATCTTGGGCTGTCAGCTCAAACTCCTGAGTCAGAGCGCTGTAGAAACGAAGCTCATCCTTATCATAAGTAAAGATCTCAGCTGTGTAGCGTCCAAACGGCAGAGCATTGATTTTCTTGCCCTTGTCCAGTTCGACATACTTGCCCTTGCTGTCCTTGATCCGATAGACAAAGGTCGAATGCACATCTTGACGCGTATTGGCATCCACCAGAGCGACACGGATACGACCATCATTTTCAGCACTGACTAGGTCTGACAGAGCTATGGCATCACGGTTGCCTGCATAGTCCTCTACCACATAGAAAATCTTGGACTTGTCCACTCCTTTTGGCAAGGTGTAGCTGCCATCCGCATTGGCTGAGATGTAAACCCGACGCTCGTAATCACGCTCAATGCCAAAATCATCCACTGCTTTATAGGTCTCTTTCCCTTTTTCATCTGCTTGCAGATAGAAGACCTGTTCTCTCAAAATACCGCCGTTGCCAACATCTTTTGGCTTACGAGCCGTAAAGGTTTCCGCACCATCCTTGGTACTGATATAGCCTGAACTAATCAAAGGTTTCTGCGTATCGATCTGCAGCTTAAAGCTAATCTGCTGCTCTTTAGCACCTGGTACATCTGGCGTATAGCGAACCACATAGGTATAGAGACCATCTTCCAGCTTCTCACCCTTGCTATCACGACCATCCCAGTATGTATCTTCTAGTAGGTAGGACTTAGGATTGTCTGACTGACCACTATAATAGTTCTTGCGGCTTTCTCTAATCGTGCTGCTCTGCCAGATTGGGAAGCGATAGTCCTTATCATCTGCCGTATAGACACTAGCTGTCAGATTATTGATATTACGATAGAGAACTGTCCGATACTGGATGCTGTCCTGATTGCCATCACCATTAGGTGAGAAGGCCAGACGAATCTTGCCATCCGCTCCCAGCTGCAGCACATGCTTACCATCCGCATTTTCTGCAGTTCCCAGTACAATTGAGCTGCGAGCAGCTGTTCGACCGGTAGAGTAGAGTGTATCATTTGACTCTGTCACAAGGGAAGAGACATTGTCATCAGACAGGATACTCTTGTCCTCTGGCACTGGGTAATAGAAGCCTGACTTGCCTTCTTGGACCAGATCATAGATTGGTCTTTCTACAGCTGGCAGATCTTGGAATTGCCCACGGAAGCCCATAAATGGCAGACTAACCACATCGCCGTCATCCGCTGGATCGACAAAGCGGACAAAGCCTTCTAAGAAATAGCCGTTCGGCATCTGCTTGATCAACTCTTCCGCAAACTTAGCAGTATTTACCTTGACCGTCACTTTCTGGCTGCTATGAGCCTTGACGGTAACTTCTGGCCAGACCGTTTCGGTTAGTTTGCGAGGTGTCAGGGTAAAGTAGCCATCCTTGACCGCATCCGTGTTGGTATTGACAATCATCTTCAGTGTCCGGTCCTTATCCGTGATATTATGAACCGTAACATCAAAGGTGAAGCTGTCTTGGACATTGCCCAAGGAAACGCTAGGATATTGGTTATCCCCTGTCACATAGAGGCCCAGTAGAAATAGCCGCTGCCGTATCTACGATACCAGCTCCCTGCTGACGCGGAGAGGTATGGACACCTGTTTCCTTATTGACGTGCAGCTTGGCTGTGGACATGATGAGCGCTTTGACCAAATCGGCATTCTGGGCAGGTGTCAGGTCTGGATAGTGCTGAAGGAGATATTCCTTGACCAGAGCCGCTACACCAGCCACATGAGGGGTAGCCATACTGGTTCCCTTCATAGAGCCATAGGTATTGTCATTAAGTGAAGAGTAAATATCGCCACCTGGTGCTGTCACATCTGGCTTGAGCAAGCCATCTGTCGTCACACCCCAGCTAGAGAAGTCAGACAGACTACCTGCTCCTGGATGCGGCCGATTGACCTTAAGACCATTAAAGACCACCTTGTAATTACCAGCTGCTAAAGCCTCTCCATATTTCCTTACTGATAAAGGCTGACGGAACCTTTTTAGATTCACTGTCCAGGCTCATCGTTAGGTTAGCTCCGTCGACATTATTGTAGATCAGAGCACCAACAGCACCATGGCTGATGGCATTTCTAACTTTTTCAGCAAAGGTAAAGGAACCACGCTGGATAAGAGCCAGCTTACCTGTCAGATCCTTACCAGCAAAGTCCTCTTCACGGCCAAGACCAACATGGACATACTCATATTCCTTGCCCTTTTCAAAGGTTGCATTTGTCTCACCCATGGAGTAGCTGAAATGACCGTTCAAAAGCTTATCATTCTTTTCCAGACCACGCACTTCCATGACTTCCTCTGTCAGAACAGTGTTATTGACAGAGGCGACTGAGATAGAGCTTTCTGCTGTTGAAGGACTGCCAACTAGACCATAGTCTGGATTTTCAACCAGCGGTTTAGAGTATTCACTTCCGAAGGTGTTGTCATTACCCGCCGCAATGATCACGCTCACCCCCTTGGCCCGAGCGCGCTCAATAGCCGCCTGCAGACTAGGGCTGACATCAACCGTTGAACCTGTTGCTGAACCTAGACTCATATTGATGGTATCAGCTCCCCAAAGCCACCGCATCATCAATGGCTTTGATATAGATAGCGTCGCTTGTTGTGCGTTGACGGTCTGAGAAGACCCGCATAAACATAACTTGTGCTTCTGGCGCAACACCATAGACATACTCATCATTAGGAGCTTTCTTGTTGGGATTTCCCGCTGTAATCCCTGTTACGTGCATACCATGTGAGTAACTGTTCTTTTCCTTGATATTGTCATCACCGTCGATATAGTTATAGGCATAGACAACCTTGCTGTTATACCATTTCCCGTAGTCAATACCGGCCTTTTTCTTAGCTTCTTCCAGAGCTGCCTCTGTCTGATACTTGGCCTTTGACGGGTCAGAAATCTTCAAAACCTCATGGTGGACATCCAGACCTGAATCGATAATGGCTACCACTCGGCCTTGACCTTTATAGCCTTGAGACCAGGTCTGAGGAACCTTGATAATCTCATTGGTACTGATGCTGCTTGGTTTAGCATCCCGAGAAGTTGGTGACTCTGCTACTGCATCAGGATTAGCAGCAGGCTTTGTCTGAGTTTACGGCTGCCGGAGACTCTGCAGTCGGACTAGCTGATTCAGTTGGCTTGGTCTCTGTGGCAGATGGCTGAGTTACCTTCTCAGCACTTGAAGAAGCCTGTTCTGATGAAGAAGTCGCTCCTTTTTCTACAGGAGCTGCAGATGCTTCCTTAGCCTCTGCCGTAGAAGGCTGGCTAGCCTGATCTGTACTTGAAGCAGCCGATTCAGAAGAAGCTGGTGCTGCTTTTCTCCACAGTAGCTGGAGTTGCCAGCTGACTCTCAGGTGTTGCTGCTTGAGAAGCGGACTCAGTCGCTGATACCACAGCAGCAGATCGGCTGACCTTGGCCTGACGAACTAGCTGTCGCCTGCTCATCCGCCTGAGCCTGTCCTGCACCAAAAACCAGAGCAGTTCCCCAGCAGAACAGAAGCCAAACCGAACTTGTATTTACGGAGTGAAAAACGTTGTCTTTGCATAGAAGTCTCCTTACTTTATTTATAAACCATATTATAATAAAAAAATTTTCTGACAATTCATACACTATAACAAATGTAACAAAAAAACGTAATAATGGCGAATGTTCTAGTCAAGAACAGCTATATAATAAAGTTTTCAAGTCTCTATTTATTTGAAATACAGAATAAATACATCTTAAAAATCCGGAAATAAAAAAAAACCAATCAGAACTAGCGCAGAATGGACCAGTTTGATTGGTTTGTTA